>Ga0209270_1000003_pt1 | contig 925530 bp, 870 predicted proteins | sample MTBAKSrepl1MetaG_FD_187456 | JGI IMG/M metagenome (GOLD analysis project Ga0209270, IMG submission 187456) | Enrichment culture microbial communities from Arthur Kill intertidal strait, New Jersey, USA, that are MTBE-degrading - MTBE-AKS1... | ecosystem: Environmental > Aquatic > Marine >...
CTTTGGTTCTCTTATTAAGAAGAGCAACAACCAGTGCCCCAACTATAGGGATTAGCACTATAATCAAAGGAACTAGTGCTATGCTGCCCATTTTTATAGTTATTGGAAGAACCTCGTTTGTGTGCATTCAAAATCATCCTCCAAGTTTAATTATATGCCAATACCATGCAGGGTTGTAGTATTTGACGGTAAGCTTGGCCAACTGCATCGGTATTTCGGGGAAAAGGCCGAACACCAAACAGCCGGCAGCCAGGACTACAATAGGAGCCAGCATTGTCCATGGCGGATCTTCCTGAGTAAAGCCGTTCTCGTGCTCGCCGTGCCCGTGTTCTTCATCATTGCCAAACCAAGCCCTGATCATAATAGGCCCGTAATAAATAGCATTCATAAGACTACTTAAAATAAGAGTGCCGATTACTCCGATGGATGCCCAACTGACACTGATAAATCCTCTTTCAGCGGAATCCAGAGCTCCCAAAGCAAGGCTCCATTTGCTTAAGAAGCCGACAAAGGGAGGAAAGCCTATCATGGATGCCGCCGCCATACAGAAACAAGTCATGGTAATGGGCATACGTTTCCCTATTCCTTTAAGATCGTTTATTTGCCTAAGTCCGGTTTGATAGATGATCGCGCCGGCACACATAAAGAGACAGCCTTTCATGAGTGCGTGGAAATAAATATGTATAATCGCTCCTATGAGTCCTCTGGCGGAGAGTAGGCTTATACCAAGAATGATATAACCCATATTTGCAATGGATGAATAAGCCATAAGCCTTTTGATTTCTTTTTCGGTGATAGCGACAGCCGATCCCAGGATAATACTGACAATGGCCAGCCCCATAAGGATTTTAGCAGTTGAGAAGCCCTTAGATAGAATCTCGAATCCAAAGATACCATAGACTGTACGGATAATACCGTAAGCGCCAACCTTGATCATTACTCCGGAAAGGAGTGCGCTGGCAGGAGCGGGAGCAACCGGATGAGCATCGGGTAGCCATACGTGAACGGGAAACATACCAGCCTTGACCCCAAAACCGAAAATGTAGCTCCAGAAGATAAGTAAGAAATACGGAGAGTTCTGGAGAGAAGCCATTCCTTTGCTGGCAAGACTGATATCTCCGGTGATAACGTAGGTCGCGACGATGGTCATTAAAAGAACCAAACCACCGATTATGCTCATGAAAAGATACTTAAGGCCGGCCCTCATTGCTTCCAGGGTTTCCTCGTGTATAACCAGCATATAGGCCAGGACGGCCATAATTTCAAAGAAGATATAGAGGGTAAAAAGATCACCGGTCAGAACAATTCCCATTGTTCCAAAAAAGGAGAAAAGAGAAAAAATATTAAATCTGGTAATGGCATGTTCCGGCTCCATGTATTTAATGGCATAAACCGAAGCCAGAAACCAGACCAGGGAACTGGTAAAAGCAAGTAGAAGCCCTAAGGCGTCTACTCTGAATGAAAGGGCAATTGGCAAGCCTGTTTGCATCTGGATGGCAATTATCTTGCCTGTTCTGATTATGGGATAAAGAAGCGATACATCTACAAAGGTAAATCCGCAGAAAACAGCAGTAAGAATACTGCCAAGCCTCACGGATTTACGACTGGCTGCGTAGACAACAACTACGCCGATTAGGGGCAGTAAAACCCCTAAAATCAATAATACTTTCGGATACATTTTCCCTCTCCTCCTTAAAAAATGGCTTGAGCGACTCTAATGCCAAACCAAGAAATCGGTACAAAGTATATTCCAAGTACTATACAAAGCAACGCTAAGATGCTGGTTGGGATTAACATCGATAGCGGCGCTTCTAATTTTCTTTTTTCTGAGGCCGGGTTTGCATGTTCGTGCATAGCCGGGCCGTGTCCGCCAATTGCCGCATGTTCCGTCTCATGCGATCCTTCCTCTTCTTTTGGCTTTCCAAACCAAGCTTGGATTATGGGTATCCCAAAGTAGCCAAGGTTTAAGAAGAAACTGATCAGAAGAACGAAAATAAACACCCATCTATTGGCATCATAACAGCCCACGATTAAAGCCCATTTGCTGACAAAACCGCAGGTTGGCGGAAGTCCGATCATTGCCACCGCGGCAATGGTAAAACAGCTCCAGGTTATCGGCATTTCCTTGGCTTGTCCGATAGTCTGGCTAAATTTTCTCTTACCTGACTGGGTGATTATCAAACCGGCACAGAAAAAGAGGACGATTTTCATGAATGAATGTGATAGCAGATGCATGATGCCACCCTGAAGCGCTAGCTTATTTAAGAGTGACACGCCAAGCACCATGTAAGAAAGCTGACCGATGGTAGAATAAGCCAAACGTCTCTTGATATCATCCTGCATCAAAGCAATTACCGAAGAGACAATTATAGTAAAAGAAGCAAACCAGGGCAGTATGTTTTGAATGCCTAGCAATCTGGCCAATTGTGATCCCACAATAAGATAAAGTAAGGCGGTTACGGTAAAGACACCAACCTTAACAACAGCAACAGCGTGAAGAACAGCACTGATGGGAGTAGGGGCAACCATTGCCTGAGGAAGCCAAACGTGAAGCGGCATTACGGCGGCTTTAACCGAAAAACCAACGGCAAACAGGATTATGATTTGGATAAGCATGCCTCTGCTTATGTGATAATTGCCCAGAAAACCTCCTTCGGTAAAGACCGCATGACCACCTGTCAATCCATAGGTTGTCAGGATTGCCATTAGTATTATTCCTCCGGCAAATAGAGAAAAAATTAGGTAAATTTTACCGCCTTGCATTGCCTCAGGTGTTTCCTCATGGATTACCAGGGGATACACGCAAACACTAAAAGTCTCATAGAAGACATAGAAAGTGAATAAATCCGCTGCCATAGTCAAACCCATTGTCGCGGCCAGAACGATAGTTAGAAAAGTAAAGAACCTGGTTTGAGCATGTTCGTGGGCCATATAGCCGATAGCGTAAAACGAAGTCGGGATCCACATAAAAGAAGCAAGGGTGGCTATTGTCAAGCTCAGCGCGTTGGGTCTGAAGTTGAGGGTAAACAATAAATTAAGATGCGCTCTTACTGTTACTCCTTCAGCCAGCACCGGTCTGATAAGTGTTGCCACCACTGAGAAAGTCGAAACCGCTGAGAGAACAAGCAGGGTATTTCTCAGCTTGACGCTTCTATTTCCAAGCAAGGCTATTAAAACGGCATAAAGCAAAGGAACCGCAATTGCCAGAATTGGTGTTATGCTGGAAACTTCTTTGGTGCCCATAAACTCTCCTATTATTTAATCTTACAAACCCGGAAGTATGGTTGCTTTTTGGCTTAATTCAATAAATAGTTCCGGGAAAGCTGCTAGCAACACAGTTAAAATTAAGGTCACAACCACGACCGAGTTAACTAGAACCGGTACTTTGAAAGCAGTTGTTTCCCCCGGCTCGACATATGCCTGTCTTACTACATTTACATAGTAGTAAAGGGAGACAACGGAATTTATAACAGCAATCAACGCTAGCCAGAAAAGGCCTTTATCAATCGCGGACATAAACAAACTCAGTTTGCCCCAAAAACCGGGGGTCGGGGGCAATCCGAGAAGAGACATCATAAAAATTGTCAGTGAAAACGCCAGGAAAGGCGATCTTTTTGAAAGCCCGGCCAAATCAGCGATCATATGATCGGGACTGATTTTAGTGGTGGCAACAACTATGGCAAAGGTGCCGATGGTCACGCAGATATACATCGTAACGTAGAAAATTGTGGCAGCGAATGCTTCGTCCGATGCGACAGCAAAAGCCATAAAAATATATCCCACATGAGCAATGCTGGAATAAGCCAGCATTCTCTTTATATTGGTCTGGGTCAGAGCGACCAGATTGCCGATAGTCATGCTCAATATGGAGATCAAAGCGAAAACAACGGTCCAATCCGACTTTAGTCCGGGAATTGCTACCATAAGAATTCTCAGAAGTGCGGCAAAGCCTGCTGCTTTGGGGACACTGGCGAAAAAGGCGGAAACAGGTGTGGGCGCGCCTTCGTAAACGTCCGGTGCCCAGAAGTGGAAAGGAGCGGCGGCAACCTTGAACACAAAACCCAGAAGGGTAAAGACTATTCCAAGATAGAGAGCCGGTTGATCCTTAAGGGAAGAAGTTAGATGTTTAGCGATTACATTGAGATGAATATCACCGGTAAGGCCGTATATCATTGACATACCATAAAGCATAATCACTGTAGCAACCATTCCCAGAAGGAGGTATTTTAATGAAGCCTCGTTGGAACGAGCATCGTGTTTCTGAAATCCAGCTAGAATATATAAAGGGATACTTACTAACTGAAGTCCGAGGAAAAGTGTTAGCAGATCATTTGAAGATGCCAGGATCATCATTCCGATTACCGAAAAAAGTAGCAAAAAGTAGTATTCACCCTGCTTCGCGTGAGGGAACGTAAGATAATCCACCGAAAGCAGTATTATCGGACAGGCGGAAATAAGAAATAGTATCTTCAGAAGAATAGCCAACCGGTCGACAACGAATGTGTTGCTGAATGTGATGCCCTGTGAATTGAAAAGAGGCACACAGGAAGCAGCTGCCAACAGCAGACCGAATATGGCAAAATAGCCAAGCGGCCTTTTTTGCTCTTCTTTTAAAAACAAATCGATGAAGAGAATTAGGCAAGCTAGCACTAAAACAATTATTTCAGGTACTAACAATCCAAGCTTAATTTGCAAACCTGTGTCTCCTCCTTTTTATTATTTCCAAACTATTTCCGGGCTATTAAGGCAACGATAACCAGGACTATTAATGCGATAAATAGCAAGAAGGCATAATTTCGCCAATAGCCCGCATGCAAAGTGGTCTTTAACTTTCCACCTGCCTTACCGATCAACAGGCCGATTCCTCCAACTGCTTTAGCAAAAAGCTCATCTAAGATCCGGGCGATCCTGCCCAGTCTTTTAACTGATATAATTGGCGGTTTTGGTGATTCATCTTTCATTTCGTTTACCTTTCATTACCTGGCAACCAGGATCAATATATTATGTATTGACCATGTAACTGCCCGTGTTAACGGGATTGAATAAAATCCGAACACTAATATCAAAGCGGCAAGCGGGAGAATAACGCTTAGTTCAGCCGGATTAATATCCAAAGTCTTTGTTTCTCCTTTGAGCGTTGGAGCTGTTCCGAAGCCGATTCTTAGTAAGGTCCAGAAGATATAGCCAGCCATTACCAAAACGCCGATAAGGGCAAGTATTGCCGCCCAGGCTCCCTTTGATTCAAAAGTTCCAATAATTATCATTATTTCACCGGGAAATCCGCTTAAAGCCGGAAAGCCAAAAGAAGCCAGTGCTGTATACCAGAAGAGGCCGATAATAGCCGGAACTCCGGCCAACAATCCCCGTAGCTCCATAACATCACGTGTTTTCATCCGAGAATAAATTAGCCCAATTAGAAAGAAGAGAGCGGCGGCTATAATCCCATGGTTAAACATATGAATAGCCGATCCTGTCAGTGCGGTTGTTACACCTTCTTTGGCGATCTTGCCCATTTTAATGGACATGGTCATTGCACAGGAAACTCCCAGAAGCATTAAGCCCATATGACTTAAACTGGAATAGGCGAACATTCTTTTAAGATCTCTTTGCGCGGAAGCAACCAAATCGCCGAAGATAACGGTAATCAGGGCGAGAGCGGTGACATATACCCCAAATTCATGAGCTCCTTTGGGAACAAGCGGCAGAATCAACCTGAAAAATCCGTAAACCCCCATTTTTGCCAAACAGCCGGAAAGCAGCATGGTAATTGTAGTCGGGGCTTCAGTGTAGGCGTCCGGCTGCCATCCGTGGAACGGAAACAGCGGAACCTTGACCGCTAATCCCAAAAATAGTGCCAGAAAAGCAAGTCTTTGAAATGAGAGGGGATAGCTTACCGTTGAGAGCTTTATAATGTCGAAAGTATAAAGACCTGATTTGAAGTATATGGCAAGCATGCCGATAAGCATAATCACGCTTCCTACCAGAGTGTAAATTATAAATTTAAGGGCTGCCCGGGCTCTGTTTGGACCGCCCCAAATATTAATAAGAAGATAGGTGGGAATAAGAACCGTTTCCCAAAATACGTAAAACAAAATCATGTCGAGAGCGACAAACACACCGAGCAGACCGGTTTCAAGAATTAATATCAGGGCGAAAAAGGTCTTTGGGCGCTCTGGAATTGCCGATGCAAAGGCGGCAAGGAAAACCAACAGGCTTACCAGGATCAAAAGCAGAACATTAAAACCGTCAACGCCAAAGAAATATGAAACTCCATAAGCTTTAATCCAGGTGAGCTTCTCAACAAACTGCGGACCGTTGGCTTTTATGTTGAAGTTAAATGCAACAACTAATGAGAGAACCAGCGGGATAAGCGAAAAGAAGAGCGCTGTTTTCTTCGTTGCCGTTTCTTTTTTTGTGATCTGTAAGACCAGTGCTCCCAACAAAGGAGCCCACACAATTACGGAAAGAATCGGAAAATTCGTTTTAATCGCCTCCTACCATTTTAGAAGATCGATCTCATCTATATTTACGGTTTCCCTCAATCTATAGAGAGTCAGGATAGTAGCTAAACCTACTCCAATTTCAGCCGCGCCGACTGCAATGGTAAAAATGGTAAAGATCTGTCCTACCACAGCTTTCGGGCTGTAATTGGAGGCAAAAGCTATTAAATTAACATTTACCGCGTTGAGCATAAGCTCAATTGATATCAAGATAAGAACGGCATTCTTTCTGGCCAGGACCCCATATACACCAATGGAAAAAAGGATTGCCGATAGTATCAGATAGTACTCTAAAGGAACGGTCATTTATTCTTCCTCCTTTCTAGCCAGGACAACTGCTCCTACAAGGGCAGCAAGAAGTATTAAGGATACAATTTCAAACGGTAGGACGTAATCGGTAAACATCACGCTACCTATAGTCTTAGGTGAAACTACCACTTTTTGGGGATGGAATGCCCATTTTGTTTCAACAATGCAGTAGACCATCAAACCAAAGACAGGAAGTGCTCCCGCGACTGCCATGCCCTTTTGTGGCTGGTCAAGTGTTTTTATTTGTCCTCGTTTGATGCGGGTAAGCATCAATCCGAAGAGGAGCATAATAGTAACTGCGGCCGCGTAGATTAATATCTGTATGGCAGCCAGAAACTGGGCCAATAACAGAATATATAAGCCCGCTACCGCGATAAGGGTAAAAACGTGAGAAAAAATGGCGTGAACCATCACTTTCGATGTGACCATCTTCAATGCCGCTACGATAGCAATAATTGATAGAATTATGAAAGCCGCTAAGACCATATCATTCTTCCTTGTTTTCCGACTCTTGGTTATTGCTTTTCGAATCTTCTGTTGATAATTGCGTTTTCTCGTTGTTTTCATCGCCGGCACTTGATCCAGCGTCTTTGCCTTCTACAGTGTCTTGAGCTCCGGTATCTTCTTTTTTAGCCGGGGAGTCCTCCCCTGTTTTTTCTTGCTCAATGCTTTTATCTGGTTTATCTTGTATGCTTGCTTCAGCAGCTGTTTCTTTACCGGAATCCTCAGTTTTTTTGGCAACATCCGGTTTGTCTGACTCGGGTTTCTTCTCTTTTTTGGCCGGTTTTTTCTTAGCCCTGAGAATAGCTTTTTCTTCAAGCATTTCTTTGTTGTAATGGAGCCGTTTTGGATTATAGACGGCCAACTCAAACTCTTTTGACATAGTTATTGCTCCGAAGGGACAGGCTTCAACACAAAGTCCGCAAAACATGCAAGCTCCCAGGTTGAATTGCCAATCAACCAGAACCCGTTTTTTATCTACCTTCTCGGTCTCAATTACGATTAACCTGTCAGGACAAGCTTTCGCGCACAGCCCGCATGCGGTGCAATGCGGCTCTTTGCTTTCGGGATCAATTACCATTCTTAGTTCGCCCCGAGATCTATTTTTTTGTTCTAGTCTTGCCTTCGGGTACTGAACCGTAACCGGCTTGGAAAAAAAGATTTTCAAGGTTAAGGCCATACCCTCTACAATGCCTTTCACGCTTTACCTCCAAAGCATTACCAGTATTCCGGTATATCCTACATTTATCAGGGCAGCGGGTAAAAGAAACTTCCATCCAATGTCCATTAATTGATCGGCTCTTACCCTGGGAAGAGTCCCTCTGATCCACATTAGAACAAAAAGCAATACATAAGTCTTGATTAAAAACCACACTACCGGAGGGAGCAAAGGCCCGCTCCAGCCACCTAAGAATAAAAGAGTGGCGATGGCGCAGAGCGAAAACATATTGAAATACTCCGCGATAAGGATCATTCCGAACCTCATACCGGCATACTCCGTATGATACCCGGCAACCAATTCCGACTCAGCTTCGGGCAGGTCAAAGGGCACACGAGCTAACTCGGCCAATGCTCCTACCATGAAGATAAAGAATCCAAGTGGTTGAAAGACTATATATGGTATCTGTATTCCCATAAGTACTTTTTGACTGGTCACAATGTCTGATAGCCGGAGCGAACCGGCCATCATTACGACTGAAATCGTAACCAGGCCAAGCGGTAACTCGTAACTAATTAACTGCCCTACCGAGCGGACCGCTCCCAGAAGCGAGTATTTGTTATAGGATGACCAGCCGGCCATCATTATCCCTACAGTGGTCATAGCCAGGACTGAAATTATATAGAAAATACCGATGCTAAGCTCGCGAACTACTAAGTTCGGAGCGACGGGGATGGTCACCAGTATTATGAAGCTGGGTATAAAGACAAAGTAAGGCGCTACCCTATAAATATATTGGTCTACATTACCGGGAATATATGCTTCTTTGGCCATCATTTTCAGAGCATCCGCAACCGGTTGCAACACACCGTGAAAACCGACCCGCATCGGACCCAGCCTGGACTGAACATGAGCGACCACCTTGCGCTCCATCCACATAAGAACAAGAGATGTGGTAAAGATGAAAGCGGTCATGGCCAGCACTGCGATTCCCATTCTAATCAAGAACACTATCTATCCACCTCGCCCATACAGAGGTCAATTGTAGAAAGAGTCATTATCACATCACCAATAAGGGCTCCTTCCAGCATTTCCGGAAGAGCTCTAAGATGTACATAAGAAGGCGGCCTGATCTTAATCCTGCTGGGCATAGGCGATCCGTCGGCAACAAGATAAAGCCCCAATTCTCCCAAAGAGGATTCAATTCTGGTGTATATTTCTCCTTCCGGTTTTAAGGTACGGGGCACTTCACCCTTTATATCACCTTCCGGAAGTCTTTCGGCAACTTGCTCAATTATTTTGTTTGATTGCCTCATTTCTTCAATTCTTACTTTGTAACGATCAAAGGCGTCTCCGTTCTCCCCGGTAGGAATTTCAAAGTCAAAATCCTCATAGGATGAATATGGCTCCGATTTACGTAAGTCGAATTTTACGCCGCATGCTCTCAGCACAGGACCGCTAACTGCCAGGTCAATAGCATCTTCCCGATGCAATACTCCAACATTCTTATTTCTCATTGCCACGATCTCGTTTCCGGTAATGAGCTGTTCGTATTCATCAATCTTTGGGGGAAAAATCTCAACAATCCGCAAAGCTTCCTCGATAAAGCCATCGGGGATATCTTCTTTTATCCCTCCGACCCTTATAAAGTTAGTGGTAAGCCTGGCTCCGGTGATCATTTCGAGTAAGTCTATGAACCACTCACGGTCGCGTAAGCCGTAAAAGAAGGGCGTTAAAGCTCCCATATCCATGCCAAAGCTGGCAAAGGCAATCAAATGGTTTGAAATACGCTGTAATTCGCACAAGAGCACCCGAATATATTGGGCGCGCTTGGGAACCTCTATTTCCAGCAAGCTTTCGATCGCCATGCAATAGACCAACTCATTTTGGATTGAGTTTATATAATGCAAACGATCAGTAAGCGGGATTATCTGTGTATATGTACGATCTTCGACAAGTTTCTCCCATCCCCGATGAAGATAGCCGAGATGAGGCACGCAGTTGATAATTCTTTCCGCGTCAAGCTGCAACTGCATTCTGAAAACGCCGTGAGTGCTTGGATGCTGGGGCCCCATGTTGATCCAGATTGTTTTATCGTTCGCCCCCGGCACTATTTCGTATCCTTTCTCATTGATCCCTTGAGCAAAGATTCCATCAGGGGACTTTGCCAATGCTTCCAATCCCTCTTTAAGAGCAGCTTCGGATGCCTGGCGTATCTTTCTGATGTCTTCCTCGTCATTGATTGGCTCGGGGCTCTCCTCTTCTTCCTCGTCTTCCAGTTCAAATTCTTTTCTAAGAGGATATCCCTCAAAATCATCGGGAAGCAGTAGGTTTCTGGGGTCGGGATGACCCTCAAAGGTAATTCCGAATAGTTCGGCGGTTTCCCTCTCGTGCCAATCACATCCGGCCCAAACATCGAACAATGATGGTATGATGGCGTCTTCTTTGGAAAGAGGGACTCTTATGGTTATTTTTGCTCCGGTTTCCAGGGAATAAGGCAGATAAACAACTTCTAGAGTCTCTCCCCCATCGACACCTAAAAGACATCTCAGAAAATTCATCTTCAATTCGGGCGATGATTTCAGTGAAGCGGCAAACGAGAATATATCCTTGCGATCGACCTCGACCACAAGCTCATCTCTGATCTCATCTTCAATTATGATGTCGCTAAAGGCAGCCTTAACAATTGAGGCTACTTCCTCCGCGCTCATATGCTTTTTTGGTAGTAGTTCCGTATCTACAGACATTTAGTTACCTTTGGTTTTGTGCTATCCTTTTAGCTTGTCTTGCAAACGATGCTCTTCCATTATCTTTTCCTGCAGTTTAATTAGGCCGTACATAAGCGCTTCCGGTCGCGGCGGACAGCCTGGTATATAAACATCAACCGGGATTATTTTGTCCGCGCCTTTGACCACGGCGTATGAATCTCTAAAAGGCCCTCCGGATATCGAACAACTCCCCATGGCCACTACCCACTTCGGATCGGCCATTTGGGCGTAGAGTCGTTGTATAACCGGTGCCATTTTTTTGCTGATAGTTCCGCTGACCAGCATAAAGTCAGCTTGACGGGGAGTTGCCCGGGGCAGCATGCCTGAGCGTTCGGTGAAATCCCATTTGGGCGCAACTGTGCCCATCATTTCTATAACACATCAGGCCAAACCGAAAGAGAACATAAAAAGCGATGACTTCCGTGCCCAATTCAGGACCCAGTCAACTTTGCTTAAAAGCACATGTTTGTCGATTTCCGCTTGATCGAAAGGATGAGCAGAGTTATTTTCGCTCAATTAGACCCACCTCAATACTTTCTTTTTCCAGGCATATATCAATCCCAGCAGCAGGATCAGTATAAAAATTACCATCTCGATAAAAGCAAACCAGCCAAGCTCTTTGAAAACCAAAGCCCAGGGGTACATGAACACTGTTTCAACATCGAAAAGTATAAAAAGAAGGGCAAATACATAATAGCGAAAGTTAAACTCCGACCAGGGTTCGCCCAGAGGAGGGATGCCGCATTCATACGGAGCGCTCTTTATCTCGTTTTGAGATTTTGGCGCAATCAACCGGGAAGTCATAAGAGCGCCGAAGACGACGGCGAATCCCAAAACTATAAGAACAACAACATATAGATAATTAATAAGATAACCTTCAAAGCGCAACTACACCACGACCTAACGCTTCCTAGTTTCATGGCTTTTTCGTGATAATCTTACTTTGCTAAAATATTCACACACTATCTTTGCATAAGATATTACCAATTGTATTAAGAGGCAATATTTTTCTCTCCAACAGTATTAATCTGAAGGTAAGTGGTTGTATTGAACCCTCAACTGCTAAACCCAAAATGTGGAAAAAGTATAGGCGGGTATTATTTTAATTTTTAGCGGTGAAATAGCGGTAATTGACGATATTATTGAAGAGGCGTTAAGGAATCGCCGGCGACTGTGATTCAAGATGAAGAGATGATTCGGGACACGATAAATACTGATAATGTGCTTTTTGTTTTGAAAAGACAAAGATATAAAAAGCACCCACATTTAAAAAGGTGCTCATAAAGAAGGCCGCTTCCATTGTATGCAAGTATCAGCGGCCCTATAAACTTATTTAAATTTTGGACCGTGTTTAGGTTCTTCTGGGGTCAAATTCAGCTTCTCGGCTCTTAAGTCTTTTTACACCAAGATAGAGCACAAAAGCTTCTGTGCTTAAAACGACAAAGAAAGCACCTGTCATGAACAATATAGCGCCGATTAGTGATGTAGTAGTCATTTTGCTCACCTTTCACATTATTTATATCGGTTTATCGGCAAAATTCGGTTATCTTTTAGAGAAAATTTTTTATTCCTATTTGATTTTCATTGATTTGGATAAAAATAGATGTGATTTAGGTTGCAAAGGCATGGATAATACAGGTATTTAGACGAAATATTATCGTGTATCATTAGGAGAGAGCTTAAGAATTGGCTATTTGCTGCCGACCAATTCAACCTCTTTCTCGGGGATTTCGAGATCGGCTTCGTCCGGCTCGAAATCCGATTCATAGATCCGGGTTGTGGAGAAGCTGCAGCAGTTGGAGCACCAAACAACACCGCTAGGATCAGAGTAGAGGGTAAAAACAGAACCGCAACTAGGGCACCTGCTCATCAAAGACCAAACTCCTTATGTGTGCCACCACTATTAAATATCGGAAATTGCCGGATGTTGCTCAATCCCCTGTTTGGGGTAATTTGTGTGTTAGCGGGCGATAGGCGGTTTGGGTTGAAAGAGCCAGCTGATAGTGAATTATTTTTCATTTGATGTAAGGGGATTATTAAAGATGAAGTATCCAAAGAAGCAATTGGTGGGACTGGTGCGATTCGAACGCACGACCTGCTGCTTAGGAGGCAGCCGCTCTATCCTGCTGAGCTACAGCCCCACACTCAAATGTAAAAATTTAAAATGAAAAGTGCAAAATGAAAAACTTAATAGCCTGGTTAAGCTATCTATCTAAGTTACAGCTCCATACTTAAACATACAAATTAAAACTCAAAGTGCAAATTTGGATGCAAAATGTGAGATGCAATGTACAGGATACAAGATAGAAGGCCAAAATTCAAAGCAAAAAGTGAATGCACAAAAAGCCTGATGGGAAATATTGCGTGTAAGCAAAAACTGGAACTAACTCTCTTTATCTTCCGGTTTTTCATCGGTTGAGCCGATGTTTTCCTGATAGTTCTTAAGTTTTTGATTGACCTTCTTCAATGTTTGATGAAGGTTTTGCTTGACGTCTTTTTCCAGATCACCGCTTTTGGCATCATCAATTACCTGACCGGCTTTATCCGCTAAGAAGTCAAAGCTGTCCAGGACGTCTTTTTGCAGTTTCTTTGCGCTTGTGCTCTGGGCAGCTGTTACAAATACTTCTTTTAGGCGGCATCCCAGCTCTTTAAATTCAGCGGCAATTTCTCCCATTTCCGGTATATTGTCTTTTGATTCTTTTTCCATCTTATTCTCCTCGGTTTCTCCACTTACATTTTAAAATCAGCTAAAATAAGCCTATTTCTTGATCTTTTGCATACGCTCAAGGGCTAAACCAACCAGTTTTTCCACCAGATCGTTAAATTCAATCCCCGCTTCCTGGGCTGCCATGGGAAGAAGGCTGGTTTCAGTCATACCCGGTGATGTGTTTATTTCCAGAACATAAGGGATATCGTTCTCAATCTTAATATCCACGCGTGAGACGTCACGGCACTGCATGACTTTATGCACTTTGAGAGCGATTTCTTCCACCTTTTTAGTCATTTCTTTGGACAGGCGAGCCGGTACGAAATAATCGGTCATGCCCATGGTATACATGGAATCGAAATCGAAAAATTCTTTTTGGGGAATTACTTCAACTATCGGAAGAGGCGCGGGATTATCATTTCCTATGATGCTGATTGAAACCTCGGTTCCCTTAATGAATTTCTCCAGGACTACTTTGTCGTCGTAGCTTAAGGCGGCGATCAGGGCATCCGGTAGTTCTTCTTTGGTTTTAGCGATCTTTATTCCCAAGGCCGAACCCTGACAAGCCGGTTTTACCACTATGGGCAAGCCAATCTTTTTAATAACTTCTCCTAAAGCGCCCGAGCCTCCCATTTCTTTAAAAGTCCCCAGGCTAAGAGCAAAGAAAGGAGCTGTGGGTATATCTTCAAGCATAAAGATTTCTTTGGCAAGCGCTTTATCGAAGCTTACGCGGCTGGAATAGACACCGGGTCCGGTATAGGGAATATCAAGGATCTCTAGAAGTTCCTGGATTGTCCCGTCCTCTCCATATTTACCATGCAAAGCGATATAGGCTAAATCGACTTTGGCTTGCTTAAGATTGTCGACTAAATTCTCATCGACATCCAGGCGGACTACCTCATGGCCTTTTTCCTCCAGCGCTTCTGACACTCGATGCCCGCTCATGAAAGACACTTCTCTTTCCAGAGAGCGACCTCCCATTAAAACAGCGATCTTCTCTTTCATCATTCACCTCCGATAAATGACACGAAACCCAAGATGCAGGATCCAAGATACAAGGTAAATTAATTCAAAACCCAAATTCAAATAACTAAAACATTTTGCGACAAATTAGACTCCCTGCTCTATTAGCATATATCAATAACATATTGAATTCTGTATTGCTTCGACTTCACTTAGGACCTGTCCGGTTATTCGTGCCTGTTCAGCCTAACTGTTTTTCTTTGGTTTTATTCTGTATCCAAAATCGTATTTTTTCTAACAATACTTTTACAGAAAAACTTCTCCCTCCATTATGGTTACTGCTTGTCCGCTAACTCTTATTTGATTTACCTTTGTTCTCTGAAAATGAATCTCAACAGTAATTTCGCTTGGCCGCCCCAGAGTGTAACCCTGTTCTGCCACAAAAGTTATAGGGGAGTTACCTCTTATAACTTCATTGCCGATTAAATAAGCACCTAGGGCTCCGGTAGCAGTTCCACTTGCCGCTGTTTCAGGAATTCCCGTGGAAGGAGCGAAATTTCTGGAATGAACCATCGCCAGGGGCGAAATTGCGTCTAACGCGTACACATGGGTTGAGATTGAATTACTGCTTAGGTTAATCTCCGACAGTGAATAAAGATCAGGTTTTAGGTTCTCAATGACTTTACGGTTCTTGACCGGGACTATTAAATGTAATGCTCCTACGTCTACAACCTGCGGTGCCGTTTTCTCCATTTCGTCCGGGTCTATTCGTAAGGCTTCCGCTACCAGTTCGGAATCAAATGTTTGCAGAAGTGTAGGCGGCGGCAGCTCGATAGTTATCCTGTTTATTTTGCTACGATAAGAATATATCTCAACTGCTAATTTTCCTGATTTGGTTTCCTGGGCGATCTTTGTGACCGGCTCGCTTAAGAAGAATTTAGCTTCTTCGGCCAGGGCATAGAAAGCGGCAATGGTAAGATGGCCGGCAAAGTTGATTTCACTCTTGGGCGTAAAGAAGCGCAGTTTAAATTGGGCTCCGTTTTCAGTAGCTTCTTGAACAAAAGCTGTCTCAAAAGGACTTTCCTGGGCAATTTTGCGCATTTCATCATCACTTAATTTATTTGCCTCTGTCAGGATGTGCGCGGGATTTCCGGTAAAAGGGACAGAGGTAAAAGCATCGATTTGTTTGATTCTTACTCTTTTCAAGGTAGACTCCTCTTTATTCTAAATGCATCTTTTTAGTAAGGGACTGATACAAGGCAATCTGTTCTTTAATTACTTTAGCGAGTCTCTTTATTCCTTTATATATTTCTTCTTCTGTTGGATAAGAAAAATTTAGTCGCATACAGTGTTTTCCGCTTCGATCGGGAAAGAACGCTCTTCCCGGTACGTAAGCCACTTTTTCCGATATTGCCTCGGCAAGCATCTCAGTTGTATCAAGATATTCCGGGAGTTGCGCCCACAGGAACAATCCCCCGTGAGGGACAGACCAGGTAGCTTCCTCAGGAAAGAATTCTTCCATGGCGGCCAGCATTGCGTCGCGCCTTTTTCGATAGATTTCTACCAGATGTTCCACGTGTTTTTTCCAGAAACCGTCTTGGAAGTATTCACCTACTACTTTTTGTGAGAACGAGCTGGAACAGAGGTTGGCGGCTTGTTTGGCTAGATCAAGTTTTTCCATAATAGGTCGGGGGGCGTTTATCCATCCCAACCTGACTCCCGGTGAAAATATTTTGGAAAAAGTGCTTAGATAGATCACAGAAGGAGTATGGGCTCGAAGCGGCTCAATATAATCGCCTTCAAATCTTAAGCGGCTATACGGATTATCCTCCAAGACCAGGAGATTGTACTCCTGGGAGAGATCAAGGAGTTTCTCTCTTCTTTTTTTTGACAGGGTAACTCCGGCCGGATTATGGAAATCAGGGACAACGTAAAGGAATTTAACCTGCTCCCCCGATTTTTTAAGATTCTTAAGTTCCTTTTCCAGGCGGTCTACCTGCAGTCCGTCTTGGTCCAGGGGGATGGTTACCATATCTGCCTGGTAACTGTTGAAAACCTGGATTGCTCCTACATATGATGGTGCCTCCACCAATATCTTATCGCCGGGATTAATGAAAATCTTGCCCAGAAGATCGAGAGCCTGCTGTCCCCCGTCAGTTACAATGATATCTTCGGGGTGAACATTTATATTATCTTCGGCCATGAGTTGGACAATTACTTCTTTTAACTCGGCATGACCACCGGAACTTCCGTATTGGAGAGCCGCGCTTCCATCACTATCCATTGCTCTTTTAGTGGCATTTACCACTTTTTCCATGGGGAAGGACCTGGTCTCCGGCATGCCTCCGGCGAATGAGATAATATCAGGACGGCTGGCTACTACGAAGAGATCGCGAATCTCGGATGCTTTCATGGAAGAGGTGCGATTGGCATACAATTTTACCCACTTATCAAAATGCAGCTCAGGACTCATGCGACCTCCTTTGGATGTAAGAAAACCTCTCACCCAGTAGGGACGAGAGGCTGTCTCGCGGTACCACCCTATTTTGTTAGAACCTCACGATTCCAACCTTGGGAAGTACTATGCGTACTTCGCAAATTAACGGCTTGCACCCGGTTAAGCTTACTGCTTTAGGAATGAGAGACAAGCGATTAGAGATGAATAAAAGTTAAAGGATTCTATCTGTTTACTTCTCCCTCTTCCCTTATTTTCAGCTTAACTGTTTAGGGATGGCCTTCAATAGAATCAGGTATCGGGGTTCCACCTTCATCTGAGTATTGCTACTTACTCAGCTCCCGACTCTCTAGAATCCTAATCTATTTACTCTTCCCATCATCACGTTTCCCATACTTAACTTGGGGCTATGATATAACAGAAGAGGGGTGATGTCAAACGATAAAGAGGGCTGTTCCTGGTCTTTCTGAGCGGGAAAACGTCTTAAAAAAAGTCCTCAAAAAAATGGTTTTAAGACACAGATTTTAAGCAGTAGAATATGTTCAAATTGTGTAATAAATTGAAAAGGATTAGATGGAAATGAATTATTCTGGTACTAGAGTATAATTAAGATTCCTAATATTATTAGATGTATTTAGTAATATAAGCAGCGATTTTCTATATGAGGTTGAACTACAAGCTCTAACCCGTTAGATTGTTCATAATAGAGTAGTAGGCGAATTAAGAAGGAGTCCCGGGGAGAATTGGCTTGGATTACGATGTCATAATTGCCGGTGCAAGCTTTGCCGGATTAACCGTGGCAAACAGAATCAAAGGCAGAGTATTGCTTATTGACCGAGGCGATGTCGGTGCCTTACAGACATCTGCCTGTGCTACTTTTCTTAATGTTCTAGAAAAAATGGATTGTAAAGACTCTCTCCTAAAAGTATTGGATACGATTAATTGGCAGACCCGCTATGGCTTGTACAAATTCAAAGCTTTTCAACCCTTTTGCACTTTTGATTACCGGGAATTCTGTCACTGTTTATTTAAAAGGTTTGAAGGTGAATTCGTAAAGGCGCAAGTAAAGGGATATAAAAATGGGTCGGTCATCACGGATGAAGGTATTTTTGCCGCGCCGATCATTGTTGACTGTACAGGTTGGCGGGCGGTCCTGGCCTCGTCGATCGAGGAAGATTTTGTTGACAAAGGGAGCCTTTTCTTTGGTGTTGAAACAGTTGTTCCTTACGAAGACAAAGCGCTTAATTTCATTTTAGATAGAAGAGTTATTAAAGACGGATATGCCTGGATATTTCCTATTGACAAGGGAAGCCGGGTTGGTTTGGGGAATATGACCGATAGTGGGCGAAGTCTTAGTGAAAGACTACATGATTTCACCTCTTCACTGGGTTTTGAGACAGGTAAAATCCAGGGGGGATATATTACTGTCGGTCTTAGGAAAGGCGTTGTGGATAATATTTTCCTCGTCGGTGACTCAGCCGGTCAGGCTTTCCCGTTGACTGCTGAGGGTATTAGGCAGAGTATATATTTCGGGCAGGAATGTGCGCAAATTATCCAAAAGATAATAAATAGGGATATCTCTCTGGAAGAAGGATTAAGAATCTATAACGCTATGGTCGAAGAACGCCGGTGGATTTATAGAAGACTGCTTTGGACCCAGCATTGGGTGCATGGAAAGAAGCAGAGGTTTGTGGATTTGGTTTCCAGACTAAGCTGTCAAAGACGTCCAGTACATTTTATTCAAGAAAAATATTTTAGAACGATGAAAATAGGGTCTCAATAGGTGAGAGCTAGAAAGCCTCACGATTACTATAGGGCTTTGCTTGGATTTTAGGTTTGAGATAAGTTATTATTTGGAGCAAGAGCAGAAAAAGGAACGGAGGTGATTCAAATGGCACAAGAAAGAAGCGGTTGGCTGAAAGGGCTTGTTGGGTTCTTGTTTGGAGGAGCGGTTGGATTTGTTGGAGGTCTCTTAGCCGCACCAAAATCAGGCAAAGAATCGAGAGAGGAACTCAAAGCAAGGGCTGAGGAGCTAGTAGAATCAGGAAGAGGGACCTACGAGGAGCAACGGGATAGAGTCAAGGAGATGATTGATAGCGGACGCGAGGCAGCGACTCGCAGAAGCGAGGACCTCAGGCAAAAGATTGATGAGATAAAAGGAAAATTAAGCGAAGAAATAGAAGAAGTCAAAGAAGAGCAGAAAGAACAGGCAGAGGAGAAAGCAAAATCTGAAAAGAAAGAGAAGAAGACCAAGAAGTCATAACAGGAAGGTGCGGAATGGATAAAGACGAATCTGTTTTTCGGGATGAGAACAAAGAATCCTTTGATGCAGCTGTCCTGGATGCAGTTAAGAGTGTGCCGGGAGTGGCAAAAGTAACGAAATGCGCGACTTCAAGCCATGATTGCGCATCCTTGTGTTCGGATGAACCGGGATATGACCTTGAACTGGGCTTGGCCATTGAGTATGGGAGTTCGATTCCGGAAATACATGAAAGCATCCAAAAGAAAATAAGGGAAGATATTCAGACCACAGCCGGTTTTGAGGTAAGAAAGATAAATCTTTGCATCGAAGATATTTGCCACGTTCCTAAAGATGTCATCTATGAATAGATACGATGAAAAGAAAAATTGTTTCAATCTCTTCAGGTTTGCTGAAAGAATTACCCGAGCCTTGCTGTAATTGCTCTTATTGGGAATCAAGCTCGGCTGGACCTGCAGGCGAAGAAGCAAGCAGAAGAAAGAAAGAAGAATGGTTTGGCGCTACACTTGCTGACTGGGGCGAGTGTGGAAAGGTTCTTTATCAAGACAGCGAGGTTCTTGCTTATGCCCAATACGGGCCTGGTTTTTGTTTTCCGCGAACCAAGAATCATATGAATTTAAAAATGGGCGATGACGCTCTTTTTTTATCCTGTCTTTATGTAGCTCCCGAGATAAGGGGCAGGGGATTAGGAAAAATATTGTTAAGGGCTATAGAGAAGGATCTCTACAGGAGAAATTTTAAAGCTCTGGAAACGATTGCCGGAAAAACGCCTGGCGACCATATCGGCCCATCGGATTTCTACTTAAAGAACGGCTTTTTTATAAAAAGCAGAGACAATAGGTTTCTTCTGATGAGAATTGAGTTCAAATCAATTGTAAGTTGGCCGGTTAATCTACAGGCCGCACTTGATAGCCTGGTGCTCAGGCGATCGGCAAAAGCTCCTTTGCCGACCTGATTTGTGGTTTAATGGCTTCCGATTAGAAGGCTTGTCTAAGGAGCCTATGTTCTCTGAAGCTTGGAGAGCTCGGAAGAAAAATCAGTTTCATCTTTGAATTCACGATAAACGGATGCAAATCGAACATAAGCGACTTTGTCTATCTTGCGCAGACGTTTTAGAATCATTTCCCCGATTTTCTTGGAGGCTACCTCATATTTGAATTGATTACGAAGCTCTGTTTCAATGTCTGTTACCAGGTCCTCTAATTGCTGTCGGGAAATTTCTCTCTTGACTGCTGCTCTTAGAAGGCCATCTAGAAGCTTGTTTCTGTTGAAGATTTCTCGCTCCCCGTTTTTCTTTATAACCGTAAGGGGCATTTCTTCAAGGCGTTCGTAAGTGGTAAAACGCTGACTGCACTTCAGGCATTCCCGTCTTCTGCGGATGGCGTCACCTGCTTCTGTGGCTCTGGAATCTACAACTTTGGTTTCTTCGTATGAACAAAAAGGACATTTCATGTTAACCCCTTGTCTTTCTTGCTTTTGTTTATATTTCTTTAGCCCAGCTTCTCAATTCTTCCCTATTGAATTCTTCAATCCATGAGTGAAATGTCTCCCAACGATAAGTAAAATTGCCTTGACGTTCCAGGTTTTCCAGGGTTTGTTCGGCAATTTTCTGTAAAAGGGGATCTATTATTTCCTCAAAAGAAAGAGAATCACCGGCAGCTTTGGCTATTTTTTCCCGGTTTTTTGAAATAGCTTCAGCTAGTCTTAAGGCCAGTTCTTTGCTAATCGATCCAAGAGCAGCTTTTTGTTCTTCTCTAAAAAGTGGCAGAGCTAACTGATACTTGCCTTTGTTTTTCCGCACTATTCCGTACCAAACCAAATTATCCAGATGGTTTTGCAGGGCTTTAGGTGAAATATATATTTTTACCCGCTCTTTTCGTTTTGATAGCCGCGGCTCTAATGTGACATATACCTGTTCCAGCTCTTTCTTTGTTTTTGGCCCTTCAGCTAGAGAAGAGATAATCAAGCGGCAGTATTTATTATCGGTTAACCAACTGACTTTATGCTCGTGCCAAGGTTCTTCGGTAGCTCGGTCATACCAAGGCTCGGGGATTTTAAATCGCCCAACGCCGTCGAATTTCTGATTGATACCCATCGTTCCTCCGGTAACATAAGTAGAACTTATAGATGCGCTTATTGATGCTTGAAATTGTCTATAACATGCCTTTAACGATCATGTCTACTGCTTCTTCTTCAGTTAAGCCGCGCGCCATTAATGTTTCAAGTTCTTTTTGATTTACCCTGCCGACGGCGGCTTCGTGGGTTATCCTAGCCATTTCATCGGTGACGCGCACAATTGGTATGGCCTGGGCGCACGAACCTTTTCCTTGTACTATCTCTTTACAATCAACGTGGCCGGTTGATCCGGGAGCATTGCCTTCGGTAAGTCCCTCCATCAACACGTCTCCGCCGCCTCTCGCCGCCGCTCTCATTTTTATCGCGCCCCTTGCTTCTTCCCCTTCAAGAAAAATACCATCGCGGATTCTTGCTTTGTCTTTCTTATTTTTACCGTAAGCCTTTGTTATGACCTCAACCCGTGAACGCTTATGGGCGTAAATATTTACATTAATATTAAGCTCGCCAAGGGTTCCGTGAACTAAAGAAAAAATTGTTTTGAACAAGCTTCCTTCACCAACATCAGCCTCAAATATGGGATAGACATGTGCTCCCGAGTGAGGTCCGTGGTAATGCCGTTCTTCATAGAAAAACTTGGCATTTTTCCCGATAATCAGTTCCGCTTCCATGCGGTGTATGAATCGTCGGGCATTAGGGAAACTGCAGTGGGCAAGCATTAGAACTTCCGCTTCATCTTCTACGATAATTCTGGGAATGATTTCTTGCACGCTTTCTTCATGGGTGGACCCAAAGCATAGATGAACCGGTTGTTTTATTTTAGATCCCTTGGTAACGACTATGTCGGCAATAACACCATTTTCAGTCTCTTTCCCTTCAAGTATAAGGCCTTTTGTGGTTTGGTTTCCTGTGATCTTATTGAAATTTAGTAAAAATTTCGGCGTATCGGGTTTTAAAATCGTGTCTGTATCGAAACCGACTTCCCGGGCGCTTTTTATAATTTCGTAAGGCAGGGCTTTATCTTGCACTTATAATCTCTCCTTGCCAAAGAACAGTATTTATGCATTATCGTGGGGAAAGTGCCACTTGCCACAGTCTCACCATCCCAAACAAGAGTGGCGGAATCGGCAATGCCTCCACTTTCTTCGCGATGGGTAATCAGCAAAATGGACGCATCGGTTTCTTTTCTGATCTTATCCAGGATCTCATAAAGCTCATCGTATACTACAATATCCAAGCCGGAATCGGGCTCATCAAGGATCATAAGCTTTGGCTTCATTGCCACAACTGCCGCAAGCTCGACCCGTTTGCGTTCTCCTCCGCTAAGTGATTTGTCAACTATTCTCTGGGAAAACTCGCCTGGCATCAGCCCGACCAAACAAAGGGCTTGATGGACTTCTTTTTCACTGCCGTCTTTCAATCCGGCCATTATATAATCGCTAACTGAGATACCCTCAAATCTTACCGGTTCCTGCCAGGCCAAAGTAATTCCCATCTGAGCTCTTTCAGTTATATTTTTGCTGGTAATGTCTTTGCCCTGGAAAATGATTTTTCCCTTAGACGGTTTATACCCGGCCAGGCCCATTATGGAATAGGAAAGGGTAGATTTGCCGGAACCGTTTGGTCCCACTAGAGCGTGGATATACCTTTTCTTAACTGAAAAGTTGGCTTTCTTTACAACAGGCCTCTCGGCATTTTCAGGTTTTATCACAATATTTTCAACCTCAAGCAGCATTTTTATCACCTATCATCGAGTGTAAGATAAATAAATTAGGGTCAACTTCCTTATTGTATACTCCTCCCTCTCCTTAGGGCAACTAAAAATAGCACGAAGGGAGGCAAAGTTGTCTTAACGCGAGGTAAATAAGGGAAACCCTGATTCTACTGGAGAAACAATCTCTCAAATGCTAAGATTAACCATATTTATAAGTTCATAAACTCTAATAATGGGTTGTCATTATTATGCAAGACAAATTCTTCAAAAAATCTTCTATATATAAATCAAATAATAAATCTGTTCACTGGATAAACTATGTTGCCACTGGTGTGTTGCTTATAGTCATTGGTCTGTTTCTATATAGGTTTATTTTTTTTATTCCTGTGTTCATAAATGGGAAATGGATAAAAGTACCTCTGGGGACAACTGTCCAGAAAGCTATTGCCAAAGAAAAAATAGTTTTGGAGAGAGGCGACTTAAAAGACACCAAGGGAAAATTGTTAAAAAAGGGTGAAGGAAGAGCGCCGGGAGTCTTTGTTAATGATAATGAGGTTCCATTTTCCAGGGTTTTGCATCGGGGAGATAAAATTACTGTTCGACCAGGGGTGGACATTGTAGAGGAAGTGGAAAGAAGAGTTGAAGTAATTGCTCCCGCCACTTACATTAAGGGCCAAGGTGCCTTTCTTGCAGTTAGTACTACCGGTCATCCGGGAATGAAAGTGGTAAATGTCGGAGCGAGGTCGGGTAGGATAATAAGCGAGGAGATAATCAGGCCGGTTAAACCGGTTATTCTGGAACGGATGAAGTATACCAATGGTCCAATGGTCGCTTTAACCTTTGATGATGGTCCAAGTCCTTTATACACACCCCAGATTCTCAGCATTTTGCAGAGCCAGCAAGTTCCGGCGACTTTTTTTGTTATTGGTTCTCAAGCGCGGAAATATCCCGATATTATGAGGCTAATAACTGCTTCTGGCTGTGTGGTTGGCAACCATTCATATTCTCACGCGATGTTGGGAGACGCACCCGCCTCAACGATAAGCACGGAGATAGAAAATGCGGAGAATGTGATCAAAGAAACAACCGGCGTGGGAACCACCTGGTTTAGGCCGCCAGGCGGTAGTACCAGTATAAATGTTGTTGAGACTGCTTCCATACAAGGATGTAAAACCGTTCTTTGGAGTGTTGACCCCTTGGACTGGATGCGCCCGCCTCCTCAAGTGATTGTCGATAGAGTATTGGGGCAATTACATCCGGGTGCCGTGATTCTACTTCATGATGGCGGAGGCGATAGAACCGCCACTATTCAGGCTCTTCCGATGATTATTGAACAATTGAGGTTAAGGGGTTACAGTTTTGTTACCCTGGATAAGATTTCCGGCAATCAATAACTCTTGCTTCGGTAACAATCTTGTGTACTTGCATGTCATGAGCTTCTGCACAGGGGATTTTAAAGACTATCTGGAAGTCAAAAGCTAGAGCTACAGACACGGCCGAAACGTTCTTTAAAAGCTTATCGTAGTAGCCGGCTCCATATCCTATCCGGAAGCCCTCGAGGTCAAAAACACAACCGGGCACAATTATCAATTCAATTTTATTCAAATTGGCCGGTTCATCTTTTTGTATTGGTTCTAATATCCCATAAGCTCCCCGAGCCAGTTCATCCATACTACTAATGGCGAATGCTTCAAGCCCCTTTCTTTCCTGATTTACAGCCGGAACAAAAACGTTCTTATCTAGTAGAAGCGCTTCTTCAATCATATTTGAAGTTCGCACTTCACTCCGGAAGGATACATAGAACATAACGGATGAAGCATGCAGAAATTCCTTTAGACGGAATAGCTTTTTTTGAACCTGTTCGCTCTTTTGGGTAATTTGATCAGGCATTAAATTGTCTCTAGATTCTAGGATTTGTTTCCTCATCGAGCTCTTGCTGTTTTTCATTCAAGCCTCTTTAACCAAATTCAATGGGTTGCAGGTTTCTTATTCAACGCGCGGACTTTATTAACCTTTTGAAAGCAGTCATATTATGTTGGGAAACGGATTGGATTTGGAATCGGTAATCACTGCAAATGTCAAACTGTGACACTTGTGGCAAGTATAATATAATTAAAAAATCAGCATAAGCAATTCAATAATTTTGGGGAAACCCGGCCTCTATTAGTATGGATTATAGATATTGACGTGCGCGCATTAGAAGATCGTGAGAAGGTTCCAATAACAAAGAGCCCTCCTATTTCTTGAGGCAAACAGTTAAAAATGAGAGAATAAGAGCTTGCAGGTATTGAAGGTCTAAGATCGAAAGTAGCTGTGGTATTAGCAAGAGTTATTATAAATAAGAAGTTCAAATAGTCGGAGGTGCCGCTTAAAAGTTGCAGAACTCGCTTAGCAAAAAACCTCTATCTCCCGAGGCAACAAAGACAAAAAATATAATCTCCCAGGCTTTATCCAAACTTTCCCCTCCTCAAATTCTGGTACTAGGCTTCTTTATAATGGTATGTATAGGTACGAGCTTGCTTTGTTTACCGCAAGCAACCGCGGCCGGCAAATCAACTTCTTTTATTGATGCTTTATTTACTGCTACTTCTGCTGTTTGCGTAACCGGTTTAATTGTTAAGGACACAGCTACTCACTGGTCTCATTTCGGTAAGACGGTAATTCTGATATTGATCCAAGCAGGCGGTCTGGGAATTATGACCATGACCACCCTCTTCGCGATTTTACTGGGACGCCAAATCACCCTTCGTGGACGATTAGTTGCCGAAGAAGCATTGGGTCGCATGTCTTCTTCCGGTATTGTTAAACTTGTTTTAACAATTGCGGGAACCACTGTTCTCATCGAAGCCACCGGAGCGTTTTTGCTTTTTATAAGATTCTTTTTCAATTACGAATATACCTGGTACAGGGCTATCTATCATGCTATCTTCCACTCGGTTTCGGCTTTCTGTAATGCCGGATTCTCTCTTTATACGACCAGTCTTTCTCAGTTCCATTCTGATAGTCTGATTAATTTGACCGTAATGTCGCTGATAGTAATAGGAGGTCTTGGATTCGGCGTGCTGATCGATCTCTATAACTATCGAAGAAATAGGAAATTAAGTCTTCAGTCCAAGATAGTATTACGCACATCTTTTTTCCTTATATTAATCGGGGCATTGATACTTTTTCTTCTGGAAAGAGACAATGCTTCGACTATTGCGGCGATGCCTTTTCTCGATCAGATAAAAGCCGTTCTTTTTCAGTCGATTACGCCCCGAACGGCAGGTTTTAACACTGTTGAGACCGGTGCGCTTCATCAAACCAGTATACTTTTACTCATGGTCCTAATGTATATTGGGGCTTCTCCGGGATCCACAGGCGGCGGAATAAAAACAACTACATTTAGTACTCTTCTAGCAGGGGTAGCTGCGGCAGTGAGAGGGAAATCTGATGCTGAGATGTTTGATCGAAGGCTGCCTGTTAGTTTGATGTGGAAAGCTCTGGCGGTTGCCACAATATCTTTGGCTTTGATCATATCGGTGACTTTGGTATTACAAACAACTGAAGGTATGCGCTTACAGGATATTTTGTTTGAGGTCATTTCAGCTTTTGGCACAGTCGGCTTGTCAACCGGAGTCACTTCCGAGCTAAGCTCGGTCGGGCGTCTTTTAATTACGTTTACTATGTTTACCGGGAGAGTTGGTCCGTTTACACTGGCTATGGCTTTGACGGCAAGGGAAAAGAAAGCTCTGTTGAGATATCCGCAGGAAGGAATTATTATAGGGTAGGTGATGCGAATGGCAGCGAAACAGTTTGCGGTTATAGGACTTGGCCGATTTGGTTCAAGTGTTGCTTCAACTCTTTTGGGGATGGGTCGAGAGGTCCTGGGAATTGACAAGAACCAGGAGAGAGTTCAGGGTCTTGCTGATGAAATCACGCATGTAGTACAAATGGATGCTACAAATCGGGACGCCCTTAGAGAGATCGGAATAGCTGATTTTGACGGGGTTATTGTAGCTATAGGTGAACATATACAAGACAGTATTATGGTCACTCTTATCTTAAAAGAACTTGGCGTGAAACAGGTAATTGCCAAAGCTATTAATTTTCTTCATGGCAAGGTCTTGGAGAAAGTAGGTGCGGATAGAGTGATATATCCCGAAAGGGATATGGGCGAGCGAGTAGCAAGAAGTCTGGCCGGTCTTCATATCCTGGATTACTTTGAGCTCGATCCCGATACCGGGATCATCGAATTGGTGGCGCCAAAGAGTTTAACTGGTAAAACACTCCGCCAGCTTGATTTACGAGGGCAGTATGGTGTCAATGTTGTTTGCATAAAGCGTAAAGCGGAGACAAATCTATTACCTGGAGCTGATACTGCAGTTGAAGTTGGTGACATACTGGTCTTAAGTGGAAAAAATAACCAGTTAGATGTGTTGGAAAGAATGGAATAAAGTATCTAAAAAATGGATTGACAGTTAGTAAGACCAGGAGTATGATTCTCTGAAGACATGTGGAAAGTGCGAGCTAGCGCAATATTAGCACCCTGATTTTGGCATTGATTGCTGAAGTTAGGACTTTTTCTTTTTTAGTCAGATTCTAGGAGTAAAGGATGTATGTAATTGTTACGGGTTGTGGAAGAGTTGGTTCTCAGTTAGCTGTTTTTTTAGCAGCGGAAGGCCATGACGTAGTGGTTATCGATAAGAATCCGGAAGCTTTCAGAAGATTAGGTGCTACCTTTAATGGTATTACTATCGAAGGGCTTGGATTTGATGAGGATGTTTTGAAGGAAGCAGGTGGTGATAAAGCAGATGCTTTAGCTGCTGTGACCGATCTTGATAATACCAACCTAATGATTGCTGAAGTGGCCGGAAGGATTTTTAATATACCCAAAGTAGTTGCCCGGCTTTATAATCCGGAAAAAGAAGCAAGTTATCAACAGTTTGAATTGGATTATGTTTGTGGTACGACTCTTGTGGCCGGAAAGATACTGGATCAGATAATAGAAGACAGGATTTCCCACCTTGCTTTTAGAGAAGCTGAGGTTACAGAGTTTACAATCGCCGATTCCCTAGCAGGAAAAGCAGTGACGGATGTTGAAATTCCGGAGGAACTTAGGGTCGTAATGATTGAACGCGGCGAGTCAAATATTATCCCTTTGCCGGATACTTTGCTTCAATCCGGTGACAGAGTTGTAGCTGTGGTAAAGAAAGATGTATTATCCGGATTATCAAAATATGTAAGAAAATAGGAGATCCAGGATGTATGTAGTAATCAATGGGGGAGGAAAAGTAGGTTCTTTTCTAGCTAGGACTTTGAAAAAACACGGTAACGATGTGGCCATAATAGAAAGAAGAGAAGGATTATGCAAGAGATTGGCCGTGGAAATTCCCGGTTGTCTCATTATTCATGGAGATGGTTGCGATATGGCCTCTCAAAAGGATGCCGGGACGGAACATGCCGATGTTTTTGCCTCAGTTGCCGGAGACGATGATGATAATCTTGTAGCTTGCCGTCTTGCTAAAGTAGCTTTTGAGGTCCCCAGAACAGTTGCCCGCGTAAACAGTCCCAAAAATGAGAGAATCTTTCTTGAGCTGGGAATAGATGCCATCAGCACCACAACTGTTATTGCCCATATGATTGAAGAAGAAACCACTATCGGAGACGTTATCACCCTGTTGCCTCTAAAGAAAGGCAAGCTGGCTTTAGTGGAAGTGGAATTACCCACAGATAGATGTAAGGTCTGCAATAAGCAAGTTGCCACCCTCGGTCTTCCTGAGGATTGTGTTCTGGTCTCAATTATTAGGGGGGAAGATGTGATTATTCCCAAAGGAAACACAATGCTTGAACCTGGCGATACTATAGTAGCGTTAACCGCAGTGGGTAAAGAAGAAGGGCTAAAAAAAATATTGATATAGCCTGAAACAAGGAGGGGCATTTGGCCAGCAAACCACAGTTCACCGATGTTAAAAATTATGCCATAGGTATGGCTATTGAGATTATTGCTGTTTGTGTGATGATGTTGGTGGCTTTTATAATCGGGTTTCTCCTAGTGAGTTGGTATACGTGTTAGTTCGACCACGCCTTAAGGATTTCAAGCTAATAGGTCTTTATACCGGCAAGATTATAATGGGCGTTGGACTCTTGATGTTGCTCCCCCTGTTAGTTGCCCTAATTTTTGGAGAATGGAATCCTGCGATTGATTTTTTAATTGGTATATTTTCTTGCCTGTCCTTTGGACTGGCGATGCAAATTCTGTGCCGGGCTGAAGGAGATTTAAGCTGGCTTCATGGAATGGTTGTTGCCTCTTTTTCCTGGTTGCTGGCCATGGTTCTAGGGGCGATTCCACACTACTTAAGCGGGCACTTCGGTATGTTCATCGATGCCTGCTTTGATTTGATGAGCGGATATACCACTACCGGCCTCTACCTTCTGCAAGACCTTGACCATGTTTCTTACTCTTTAAATATGTGGCGGCACCTTCTTACTTACGCAGGTGGTCAGGGAATAATCGTAATAGCTCTTGCTTTTATGATCAGAGGAACAGCGGGTGCGGTCAAGATGTATGTCGGAGAGGGAAAAGAAGAAAAACTGCTGCCGAATGTAGTCCAGACGGCTCGGGCTATTTGGTTGGTAAGCTTATCGTATTTGGTAATTGGCACAATCGCTCTTTGGATAACCGGTATGTTTTTGGGTATAGGACCGGTTCGGAGTTTGCTCCACGGGATATGGGTTTTTATGGGAGCGTGGAGCACCGGTGGATTTGCCCCCCAGTCTTATAACATTGGTTATTATCACAGTTTTGTGTATGAAAATATCACAATCATTATTTTCATCATCGGTTCATTTAACTTCGCGCTTCACTGGGCTATTTGGACCGGAAAAAGGCGAAAAATAGTCCGAAATATCGAGATTATATCGTTCTTTATAACTATAATGATCACCCTGGGTCTGGCCACGGCTGGTTTGATGAAATTGGGTGTCTATCCCGATGCGGTTGCCATTTTTCGGAAAGCTTTCTATCATATTTCCTCCGGTCATACAACCACTGGTTTTTCTACTATTTACAGTCGGGAATTTGTTAGGCAGTGGGGCCCAATGGGTATGCTAGCTGTGACCATTGCTATGGCCATCGGCGCTAGCGCCTGTTCGACCGGAGGTGGTTTTAAAGGCCTTAGGATGGGGATTATTTATAAAGCCTTGGTGCAGGAAGTGAGGAAATTAATATCTCCTGAATCAAGTGTGATTATTCAGAAGTTTCACCATATAAAAGATATTATTCTGGAAGAAAGCCATGTTAGGTCGGCCATGCTTATTGTGCTTGCTTATATCTTTACATATGCTATTGGCACAGTAGTTGGCGTTTACTATGGATATCCTGTAGTTGAGGCACTTTTTGACTCGGTTTCGGCCGGTAGCAATACCGGTCTTTCCTGCGGAGTTATTTCTCCTTCTATCCCTGCTGCCATGAAGATAGTTACAATTGTCCAAATGTGGATAGGTAGGCTTGAGTTCATGTCTGTCTTTGCCCTGGCGGGATTTGCCGTGGCAGCTATAAGAGGGAGATAGGGAGAAGAGATGAGGGAAGAGGTAAGTTTAAAATCCAAAATGAAAAATAAGGAATATAAAGCATATAGGACTTGGAATTGCCGCCAAAAATGTTTGGTGGGAATATTTGTAACTATATTATACAGCTTGGCGATAGTACTGTCTTCACCTGAGTTAGCTTTTGCTAAAAATGTTTCCAGTTCCGATCTGGTTGAGAAGTGCCGCTATTATGATGGACGGGAGGTTACATACCAGGGAGAGATTGTCGGAGATATTATGGTAAGGGGTAAATATGCGTGGGTTAATGTAAATGACGATTCATACAGCACCAAACATAGCGTCGAAGAAGATGCTAAGCTTAAGGGGTATAATAGTGGGCAATCGATCTGGTGTGAGGCCTCACAGGTAGAAGATCTGAAACACGCGGGTAATTATCAGACTTCCGGCGACATTGTGTGGATAAAAGGTACTTTTCACCGTGCTTGCGCTGAGCACGGAGGGGATATGGATATCCATGCCAGCGAGGTCAAGCTGGTGAAAAGAGGCCATACTATTACACATACTTTTGATTGGCAAAAAGCCTTAATTGCTCTGGTGCTGGCCGTTTTAAGCGGAATATTATTCGTGGCATATAAATTGCTGGACCGAAAGAAGGTATTGAAGTAGGAGCAATCCTCCTAATCCTCAAGAATTCTTAACAAAGCCTTTCCATTATTTTATAATCTAATCAAGTTTTAAAAGTATAAACATTGCGGATGTAATTCAATGGTAGAATGTCAGCTTCCCAAGCTGAATGTTGCGGGTTCGATCCCCGTCATCCGCTCCAGATAAAAAGAGGGCAGATTACTTGGTAAAGCAATCTGCCCTTCCCCTGTAAAGTATCTGTTTTTGCGGAACATTCCTGCAAGCTGAAATCTAAATATAAAATCCGAGTTCCAGGTATTTATTTGCCTTACGGGCTTTTTCCAGGCTTTCTTCAGTAATGCTTTCTCCCGCTTTTAAAATCACACTTCCGTCATCGGCAAGTAGATCCTTTTTAACCGTTTTGCCAAGAAGGAAGTCATGCTGATGTTTATCTAAAATTGCTTGCACTTGCTCTTCCGGCCGTTTAATATCGCCGGTCCCGGATGGTTTAGGCGTTTTTTTGGGAACTGCTTCTGTTTGCTCTGGTACATTTTGCCTGTTTCCCGGGGCAACCGGTTGTTTTGGGATTTCCGCTTTTGTTTGAGGAGGCACTTCATCCTTTTTGATTTCCTGAGAGGGTTCAACGTGCTGTTTTGTCTCAACTTCGTTCTCTGGCGCTTTCTGCTTATCTTTTATTACCGGTGGCTGAACTGGTTGCTTTGCAGTTTCCACTGGCTCGGTTTTTGGCGCTTCCTCTGATGCCGGTTTAGTCGGAGCTTTTGTTACATCTTGTGGTTTTTCTTCCTGGCTAACTTGCGGTTTACTTGCCGCGGGTACCTCTTTTGTTGGTTCGCTTTCCGGTTTGCGGGGAGCTTCTTCGGGTCCCTTCTCGATTTCTTCAGCAAGTTGTTCAAGAACCGTTTTAATCTCTTCGTGTTCGGCTTTTCTCTCTTCCTTGGCAATCTCCATAACTTCCTTAGCTTCCTCGGTTTCTTCTTTCTCTCCAATAGCTATTGCTTCTTCCAAATCCTCATCAACAACAATTAACGCGTCTCTGCCGAAGGTCACAATGCGAGAGGCGGGAATTACCAGTCTTTCGCCTTCCAGATCGTTTGCCACGCAACTGATTATTTTCCCGGTTACAATGTCGATCAAATAGTCGCTTACCTGGCCGATATGGCGACCGGAGCTGGTTATGACTTTGCTATCAACTATTTTAATATCTTTCCATCGATCAATGTTTTTATGTTCGGAAAGCTCCATTAACTGAGAAATGCTGTCAACCACAACGGCATCTTTCCCGATGCTCTTGATTGAGCTAAATGTCAATATTTTACTGGTATTTTCAATTGTTAAGGCAACCACGATTCCCCTACTGGGATTAACCAGCATCTCGGTTATTTTGCCAATTTCCTTTCCCTCGGCGATGGTGAAAATCGGTAATCCAATCATATCCTTACTTCTTAACATGATTTGCGCCTCCTCTAGACCTTGTTCTCCCCGTTCTTCTGAGAAGATATCATTTTTCTAATTTGCATTATTTGTTTTTCGGTTGCGCCATTGTTGTTTGCTTTGCTTAACTCCAAGGCACAATCGATATCTTTTAATGCCGCGTCGTATTCACTAAGCGTATTATGTATCTTCGCGATCTCTAAATAGAGCTGCGCCGATACTTTTGAGTCATCGGTAAGACGCAAACCTTCTTGAAACAATTTGATGGCTTGCTCGTACGCTCCTTCTTTCAAATTATTAAAACCTGATTGAATAACCCCATCAAGGCTTTTGGTTTTAGACATTACAATAGGTGAAGCCCCGATCGGCGCACTTTTTTCTGAAGATAAAGCGCTTTCCTTGCCGGAGTCAGGAACTTTTGTTTCGATTGGTTTATCCTGGCCTTCCGGTCCTGCTTCTTTTAAAGCTTTTTTGCCCTGACGTTTTCGAACAAGCACCATCAATAGTAATAGAATTATTGCTGCTAGCAGAAACCCGATAAATACAAAGCTTAATTTGTTCATTCTGTTTCACCAAGCCCCTCGCACAATATTCGTGCTGTTTCAGCATTATTTTAGCACATCGGAGCGGTTAAAAATAAGGCTCCTCCCGTTTAATACACGAGTTATCGGCCGTGTGAGTCAAAACTTTAATTTCTTAAAGTAAAAAATCGAACACAAATATCACTTCAAACCGGGGAGATTGGTAATAGCATATTCTTCTGATAGTATCTTGAGTTAGATATAAAATACGATGTAAATGTATATAATAAAAATATTCATAAAACAGTGTGATAAGGAGCGATTATACTTGGAGCTTCCTAATGAGGCGGGAATATTTGAGGCATGCTTAGACAAAGCGATTTATGAAACCAAGTTACTGGATGAACAGGTTGAAAGCTGTACAAAGTGTAGTTGGAGCAGAGACAGCAGGAAGCCGATCCCCGGTGCCGGTTACCCAATGGCGGATTTGTTCCTATTGAAGGAGTGTGCTGGCCGATATGAACAAGAGCAAGGCGTTGCTTTCTCCGGTCCGATGATAGACATTTTGAGAAAGGCTTTTAAAAAACTGGACGTTCCGCTTTCTTCAGTTTATGGTACCAACGCGATCAAGTGCCTAAAAGAGCACGAACCAATAGAAAAGAGAGAGATTGAAACATGCTCACACTATTTAAAGACCGAGATCGAGATTTGCCAGCCAAGGGTAATAGTAGCAATGGGCTCTGCTTCCTGCTGTGCTTTGAGGATATTGGAACAAGGGCTGGAAGAAATTGATTATAAGCCAGGGGCTGTTTTCAGATTGAGACCCGATTTGCATGTGATAGCTACCTGCAATTTAGAGAAAGCGATGGATGATGATAAGTCCAAGCATAGGTTTTGGGAGGATTTGCAGGCGGCAAAGGCACTTATAGATAAGGAGATTATCAGGGAGCATGATAAATAAAAAGAGCTTTGCCGATGTAAATATGGCAAAGCTCTTTTTATTGAGTCCTTATTGAAAGTGTTCTATCCGTTTATTCGTCAGTTTCGACTTCTATGCATCCCATAGGACACTCTTCTGCGCAGGTTCCACAACCATCGCAATCACTGTCATTAGCAACTTTTACTACTTCGTCTTCTAGGTCTAGGACCTCATTAGGGCAAGAATCAACGCAGACACCGCAACCGGTGCATTCTTCTGTATCTACTTTTGGCTTGGACATTCTTTTCACTCCTTTGTGTAAAAGATTCTCTCTAAATTTACAGAAGTCTTTTTATATTGTAAAGATAAAAATGTCACAGAATTAGAATTAAATTTATATTTGGAATAAAATAGGCATATAAAAGGGGGCTTGATTTGAAAGCTAAAATACTAATGATTGTTTTTTCCGCTATGCTGGTGCTTGGCTTATGGCAAGGTGAAGCAGGTAGGATATATCGCCATGCTCTCTTGGTCTGTCTTTCTTGTTTGGGGATAAGATAGGATGAACACATTTAATCCCTTGCGCCAAGCTTATAGAATTCGTTATCAGTTATTCTTTTTAGTGACCGTGAATTCATATTATCCTGCTTTTTTAAAATTCTTCCCTTGCCCTGTTCTTAATTGTTACGCTTGTCCTCTGGCGGTTTTTGCCTGTCCCATTGGCACTCTCCAGCACTTTGCCATTATTGGATCGATCCCATTTTTCACTTTTGGCATATTGGGATTGGTGGGATCGGCTATTGGAAGATGGACCTGTGGATGGCTTTGTCCCTTTGGGTTTATCCAGGATATGCTGGCCAAAGTTCCTCTTCCAAAATTCTCTATTCCGGAAAAGCTCTGCTATTCAAGGTATGTTATCCTTTTATTGTTGGTTTTTATTTTGCCCTACTGGCTTAAAGAGCCCTGGTTCAGTAAGCTTTGTCCCCAGGGCACTCTGGAAGGCGCGATTCCTATAGTGTTATTTATGGGCAAATACCAGGAAAACATTGGTTGGCTTTTTTATTTAAAGATCGCCATTCTCTTAGCCTTTCTATTCTTGATGTTGATAACGACGCGTCCTTTTTGCCGCACAACCTGCCCCCTGGGAACCATTCTCTCCTTTTTCAATAAAGTTAGCTATTATAAGCTGCGCGTTGATAATAATTCATGTACGGCATGCGGCAAGTGCGATGAGGTCTGTCCAGTAGAAATAAAGAAAATATACCAAAATCCTGATTCATCCCAGTGCATACGCTGTCTTCTGTGTTTGCAGTGTTCCCATATCAGTTGGGGTTCGGAAAAGAATCCCAAATTGATCTGTTATGATAGTTGTGTGACAAGAAAAGATATGAATGTTCAAAATTAAATCGCAGATGATTGTCCCTTTGTGGTTTATTGATCTCAAGACTCCATGTGGAAAATGTCCCAGCCGGGTTTTTCCTTTTCCGATCGATCGACAATTGTCTCAGTTATGTGAGTTATATTGCCATCGACATCTTTTACCGGGTAAGCCCGGAGGTCAAATTTAAGGGTTTTGCCATTCGGGAGGTCTATTTCAGCTCGGGTTTTTTCCAATTCCCCCGATTCCAGACACTTAACCGACGGGCACCACGGGCAGAATCTGTCTTTTCCATTGAAAGGCATACAGCACACTTTACCCACTGTAATGCCGGGGATGTTTTCTTTTAGCCAATTGTTGGTGAAAATTACTCGCAAGTCAGCATCCATATAAGAGATTCCGAAATTAACTGCGTTAAAAGCTTGTTCGAGCGTTTCTTTGGTTTTTTGTAATTCATCTTGTAGTTGTTTTCTTTCGGTAATATCTCGAACCAGGCTCTCAATGTATTTTTCTCCCCCAATATCGACTACCTTGGCACTCATTTCTCCAGGCATTAACGTCCCCTTTATTTCGGCTGTGAATTCGAAATTGTGGAACGCGCCCTTTTTCTTCAGCATTTCAAGTGCTTTTAGTCTTTCTTCAGGGTAATGGTACATATTAATCACACTGTCCATATTGAGAAGTTCTTCCTTTTTATATCCGGAAAACTCTTCGACGCTCTTATTTACCCGATAAATCTTTCCATTGAAGTCGGTAATCATTAGTGCGTCCGGAACAAGGTCAAGGATGGTTTCTAGCTCTTGCTCCAATCTTTTACGGCCGGTTATATCCCGGATGATTTTTTGTACTCCTATTACTTTCCCGGCTTCTCGGGCAGGACTTTCTAAAATCTCCGTGAATACGGTTTTTCCGTCTTTCTTAAGCAAGCGGGCAGTTTTTGGCTTGTTGTCTATCTCCCCGGCAATTCTGCGCATATGATCCTCTACTTCCTGAGCTCTTTCTTGAGGATGAAAATATTGAGTGAAATTGGTATTAAGCAACTCTTTTTCGGAATAGCCAAGCATTTTGCAGAAACTGGGATTTACCAAGATAAGTGAGCTTTTAAAATCGGTCATCACTATGCCGTCCAGGCTTTGATCTATGAGGCCTTTGTACTTTATTTCTGATTCTCGCAGCTTTTTAATGTACTTGTTTATCTCAGCATCGGACGGGATCCGCTTTTTATCCTGGCACCACCCCTCAAAATCTTTTACCGAGATGTGATAGCTGCGACCGATTTTCAAAGAAGGTATCTTGCCATTTTTGCAGTATGCCCGAACCGTACTGGTTTTAATACCCATAAGTTCCGCTATTTCGCTGCAGGTATAGTAATCTTTTGCCATATGCTCCTCCCCACATAAAGGGATACAACTGTTTTGATTTATTTGCCTTATTTATTCGTACTAAACATTGGCGTTCCTCTTATTTGTGAGTTTTCTGATATTTAATCACGGATAAATCACTGTCGGGGGCATATGGGAGTTGTTAATGAAGAAATCATGGTTGTAATTGGTCGGTCATTGGCATATTTTGATAATAATCAGTTAAAATGCTTTATGTGCAAACGGTTCCACTTAAACTTTATAAAGAAAGAGAATGAAAATGTATGAAGCGATAATAATAATTTTGCTGGTATTTGTTGTTTCAATAGTACTTTATTCTTTGCTAAGCAGCAGGCAGTCTTTGAATGAGCTGCGCACGTCGCAGCAGAATAACCAGGCTTTAGATCTTATGCAGCGGCAGGTCGAAGCTTTAAGAGAACAGGTTAATAAGCAGTTAGGAGAGGTGAATCGCCAGCTTCTTGACACAACCGGGCAGATCGGAAAGCGTCTTGATAACACCTCTCAAGTAATAGGAGCGGTTCAAAAAGATTTGGGGGCGTTAGGCGAAGCCACCAAGCAGATTTATGATGTCGGCAAGGACATTTCCGGCCTGCAAGACATACTTCAACCGCCGAAGCTTAGGGGAGTATTGGGGGAATCTCTTCTTGAAGAGCTGTTGCGGCAGCTTGTTCCCACAAATTGCGATTTTCAATACCGGTTCAGGAGCGGAGAAATAGTCGACGCCATTATCAGAATAGGGGAAAGGATAATTCCGGTAGATGCCAAGTTTCCTTTGGAAAACTTTCGAAAAATAATCGAGGCGGAGGTTGATGGCGAGGACAAAGTAAAGTGTAAAAAGGCTTTCATTGCTGACGTAAAAAAACATATTGATAATATCGCTTCCAAATATATTCTACCGGATGAAGGAACTTATGATTTTGCCCTTATGTATATCCCGGCTGAAAATGTTTATTACGAGACTATTACCAAAGAACAAAAGGAGGGATCAAGCATTTCAGAGTATGCCTTACAAAGAAGGGTAATCCCGGTTTCTCCCAACACAATTTACGCGTATCTGCAGGTAGTAATATTTGGGCTTAAAGGATTGCAGGTGGAGAAACATGCCGAGGAAATTATTCACCATCTGGCACGTTTGAAGGGAGATTTCACCAAATTTTCATCTGATTTTAATGTCCTGGGCACGCATCTAAACAATGCTCAGAAGAAGTATGAGGAAGCAGAAAGGAAGTTAGATCGGTTTGATAATAAACTTTCACTCACCAGTGAAATAAGTGAATCCGAAATCGGAAGCGCGGAACGACAAGGCCTACCTGCTTCGGATCGTAGTGAGGAATAAAGGATACATTTCTTTGCTTTAAACATCAAAGTTAAAATAGCCAGTATAGTCTTGCCAACAAAAAAGGAGGAGAAAGTGGAAATAATTAATTTGAAAGATACCATTTTTCGGCCGGGAGAATATATTGTTGGAGCCGAGCAAACCCACAGCCATGCCTGTTACTTGCTTTATGGCATTCTAAATCCGGGGGAGGACAGGAAAATTTCACCGGGAAGCGGGCACGAGGAGATATTTTGCTGTCTGGAAGGCTCGATTGCGGTAAGCATGGATGGTGAAGAAGAAGTGCAAAAAGGACAATGCTTCCACTTGAACGGAGAAGATTCAGCTGACATCTCCAATAAAGGCCAGGGTATCGTGATCTATGTTCTTGCCGGAGGACATAGCGGAGGAAGCGATCACCACAATCATTCTCATCATGGAGAAGGTCACTCTCATTAATTGCTTAGTGCTATCTGTTTTTTGAAGAACGAGGACCGCTTGAGTATACACTATATATTCGAGCGGTTTTTTTATTATCTTTTCGGCTTTCATTGTCCTTAAGCCGGCTTAAGGTGGGTGTTTGATGTATCCATAATTGGTTTATTAAATTGCAGGCTTTGAGAACGAATTGTAGAAAAATTAACCAGTATTTGGCGGTCATCAAGAAGGAACAGGAAGGAGTAATTACTATGGAAGAAATGGACAGCAACACTGTTGCTGGTAAACCGAAAAAAAAGAGCCACAAGAAGTGGTGGATCATCGGCATATTAATAGTTCTATTCTTATGCCTGATAGTAACCGGCATAGCAGCATTAATCGGCTTTAGCGGCTTTACTTTCTATAAGACATTGGCAGCTCCAGTCGAGCCAATAAAGGGCCATCTTAAAGCAATTAACGATGGTGATTACAAGGAAGCTTATAGCTATTGCTCGGATAGCTTTAAGGATGAAACATCATATCAGGAACTCGTTATGATCATCGAGGACAATCCCCAAATCTTTGAAAGCAAGAACTCTTCTTTTACCAATGTCCGTATTGAGAATAAAATTGCCACCGTATCGGGAACCATAACTGGCAAGGACGGAACCATAACTCCCATGACCTACCAGCTTATAAAAGAGAAGGGTTATTGGGAAATACTCAATTTTCATGAGGGCGTATCTGAAAAAGACGAAGAAGACGCAACCGATATATAACTGGATTATTGGAAGGCCACTTGTCTCACTTCTAACGAGTAGATAAAAGACAATAATAAATATCATATGCTGGTATAAGGGAAAATATGCTTATTGATATAATATAAAACTTGACAATATAAGACTCATATTTTATATTAAGTATAGACTTACTTTTATGACTACAATCACAGGTATAAGAAAAATATAGGGAGTGATAAGAATGGCAAAGGCTATAGGCGTTGATTTGGGGACAACTAATTCATGTATGGCTGTGCTCGAAGGAGGAGAGCCAACAGTAATACCAAATGCCGAAGGTGGACGGGTGACGCCATCGGTAGTCGCTTTTTCCAAGGAGGGAGAAGTAATTGTCGGCGAAGTTGCCAAAAGACAGGCAATTACTAATCCCGATCGCACAATAAGATCGGTAAAACGTATCATGGGCACTAAAGAAAAAGTGAAAGTTGGTGACAAAGAGTACACTCCACAACAAATTTCAGCCTTCATCTTACAGAAAATGAAGAGAGATGCTGAGAGCTATTTAGGTGAAAAAGTCACTCAAGCGGTAGTTACTGTTCCCGCCTATTTTGATGATGCCCAAAGAACGGCTACCAAAGAAGCTGGTAAGATCGCTGGTTTGGATGTGCTAAGAATTATAAATGAACCAACAGCCGCGTCGCTTGCCTATGGTTTGGATAAGGAAAAAGAGCATACTATTCTTGTTTTTGATCTAGGCGGAGGTACTTTTGATGTCTCGGTCATGGATATATCCGAAGGGCTTTTTGAAGTTAAGTCAACCAGCGGGGACACTCATCTGGGAGGAGACGACTGGGACGAACGCATAATGAACTGGATGGCAGATGATTTCAAAGCCAAGCATGGTGTAGATCTGAGAAAAGATAAAATGGCAATGCAGAGACTAAAGGAAGCGGCGGAAAAGGCAAAATGCGAACTATCCACAGCCCAGACAACTAATATCAATCTTCCTTTTGTTACCGCGACAGCGGAAGGCCCTCTCCATCTGGAAATGACTTTAACTAGGTCTGAGATGAATAAGATGACATCTGATTTATTGGAGCGATGCGAGGGTCCGTTTAAGCAGGCCATAAAGGATGCCAAGATGAAACCGGAAGATATTAAGGATATCGTGATGGTAGGCGGGCTAACCCGCATGCCGGCGGTTCAGGAATTGGTGAAGAAACTTACCGGTGGAAAAGAGCCTCATAAAGGAGTAAATCCTGATGAAGTTGTCGCAGTTGGCGCTGCGCTTCAGGCTGGTATTATAACCAAGGAAGTTAAGAAAGATATTTTATTGCTTGATGTTACCCCTCTTTCTCTTGGTATTGAGACCAAGGGCGGTATTTTTACTAAAATGATTGAGCGAAATACTACAATTCCGACTAAAAAGAGCGAGATTTTTACTACTGCCGAGGATGGTCAAACCAGTGTTGAGGTTCATGTATTGCAGGGAGAGAGACCAATGGCTGCCGGCAATATAACTCTTGGCAAATTCCATCTTGTTGATATTCCACCGGCACGTCGGGGAACTCCACAGATTGAAGTGACTTTTGATATAGACGTTGACGGAATCGTTCATGTCTCCGCGAAGGACAAAGCAACCGGAAAAGAGCAGTCTATGACAGTTACCGGAGGTAGCGCTCTTGGCAAAGATGAGATTGATAAGATGGTTCATGAAGCGGAAGCTCACGCGGAAGAAGATAAGAAGAAAATGGAGGAAGCGGAAATAAGAAATGAGGGCGACAATCTTGTGTATTCAACTGAAAAGTCATTGCGTGAAGTCGGCGACAAGCTAAGCCCGGAAGACAAATCAAATATAGAAGCAGCTTTAAATGAGGTTAAAGAAGCTCTCAAAGGAAGTGACTTGGACAAGATCAAATCATCAACGGAGAACTTAAAGCAGGCTTCCTATAAGATGGCGGAAGTCGTCTATGCCCAGCAGCAGACAGGGCAGCAAGCGCAGGATCAGGCTCAAGCCGGTGGCGCTGCCGAAGGTCAAGCTGATGAAGGAGAAGTGGTTGACGCCGATTACGAAGTAGTAGATGAAGGCGAAGATGATAAGAAGTAATGAAATATGTATAATACAACCCTTCCCGACAGGTACAATTTATCGAGGTGGAGCAAATGACCAAAAAGAAACCGGCTTCGGCTGAAGAGGAAAAACGAAGCAAAAACAAGCAAGAAGATAAGGACAAAGAGGTTTCAGCTAAGGCAATTGAGGACGACATAAAAATATTGAGAGAAAAATTAAAAGAAAAGGAAACGGAGGCAGCTGAATATCTAAACACCCTGCAACGACTGCAAGCTGATTTTGATAACTATAAGAAACGCATGGTAAAGGAGCAAACAGAATTTCTGGCAGTTGCGTCTAAGGATCTCATCCTGGAGCTGATCCCGGTTATCGACAATCTGGAGCGAGCTTTAAAAGCAAGTAAAGAATCAAAAGATTTTAATAGTCTGTCCAAGGGTGTGGAAATGGTTCATGCTCAACTTATGGAGGTTCTTAATAGAGCAGGTTTGTCGGAAATAGATCCCAACGGAGAAGAATTTGATCCTTTTCATCACGAAGCGGTAATGCAAGTAGAAAGTGAAAAGCATGCTGATAATACTGTAGTTGACGTCTTGCATAAAGGTTACTTGCTCAAGGGAAAACTGCTGAGGCCGGCAGCAGTTAAAGTCACCAAGAAGAAATAATCTTACTGTGGTGGTAAAAAGTGAACGGACATAAATTCAAAGATTATTATGGCATATTAGAAGTTGATAAGGACGCGTCCCAGAAGGAAATCAAGCGTGCCTTCCACAGGCTGGCCAGGAAATACCACCCGGACGCAAACAAAGACAATAAAGATGCTGAGGAAAAGTTCAAAGAGATATCAGAAGCGTACGAAGTTCTTAGCGATTCCAAAAAGCGCAAAGAATATGATGAGGGAGTCAGGTTCTTTGAGGGTGGAGGATTTACCGGAGCCGGAGCCGGTGATTTTCGTGACTTTGGCCAAGGTGCCGGTTTTGGCGGATATACTAGCTTCACCGATATTTTTGATCTTTTTGGAGATTTTAGCGGTTCGACAAGACAGACTCAAAAACAGCGGGGCAAAGATCTCTATTATAAAATCAGATTGTCTTTTGAAGACGCATTAAACGGAGTCGCAACCAGGCTAAACGTTAGCAGAGATGAGGCATGCCCGACTTGTATGGGAAGTGGCGCCAAGCCGGGAACTTCTCCTAAAGTGTGCCCGGAATGCCAGGGAAGAGGCATGATTGCCCAGAATCAGGGATTTTTTAGCCTGAGCCGTGCCTGTCCAAGGTGCCTGGGAAAAGGAACCATAGTTGAGACACCCTGTCCCGGTTGTCATGGGAGCGGCAGAGTAAAGAAATCGCGAAAACTGACAGTAAAAATCCCCCCGGGTGTTAAAAACGGAGCCAAGATTAGATTTAAAGGCCAAGGTGGCCTGGGTGTCGATGGCGGACCACCAGGAGATTTGTATGTTGTTACCCAGGTTACACCGCATCCCATCTATAAAAGGGACGGAAATAACGTAATTTTGGATGTTCCGATTACTTTTACCGAAGCAACTTTAGGAGCAAAGATCAAAGTTCCCACTCTTGATGGAACGGTATCATTAAAAATTCCGGCGGGAACCCAGGACGGAAAGAGTTTCAGACTGCGAGGAAAGGGTGCCGCAAAAGCCAAAGGCGGAGGCAACGGCGATATGTTGATAAGAATCCATGTTGCTATTCCCAGCAAGCTTAACTCCAAAGAGAAAGAAGCCCTGGAGAAATTCGCGCAGCTACATAAGGAGAATCCAAGAAAGCATCTTGAAAATCTTGCTTATGCTAAAAAGTAGCGGGGGAATTATAAGAAGTGGGATTGAAAAATAAGGATTTTATAGCATTTCACATTAAGCAGTAGGTTTTAGATCGATATTCTAGGTGATACCAATGAGACACGTATTCTTAAAAAGCGATAGACCTGTTTATATGATCGGAGTCGCGGCTAAACTGGCCAGTATGCATCCTCAGACACTCCGTCTTTATGAGCGTAAAAAGCTGGTTTGCCCGAAAAGAACTGCTGGAAGCACTCGCCTATATTCCGATCGAGACATAGAAATGCTTAAGTATATTCAGGAACTCACCAGGGAATTAGGCATAAACCTAGCTGGAGTAAAGGTCATTCTGGAACTTGAGCAGGACCGGGCAAAACTGGAACAAAAAATGAATGCTGTGGAAAAAAGGATACACAACATACAGGAAGAAATGAGAGATGAGATTGAAAAGGTCCATCGCCAGTATCGAAAAGAACTTATCCTTTTTCCAAGAGGCCAGCTGGCAACCAGGCATTAATATTATACATTTGCCTGAACTCAATTGCCGTTGTTCCTGGCTAATACATGAAGTGGAGATGGTCTAGATGTTTGAGAGATTCACCATCAAGGCTCAAGAAGCTTTAGAGCAAGCGCAAAGAATTGCCCAAGAGCACAACCATCAGCAGATAGAGGGAGAGCACCTTGCTTTAGCTCTTCTAGAGCAGGACGGTGGCATTGTTCCTCAGTTGCTGCAAAGACTGGGTGTGAGTCCGGAAGCGATAACCGAAGCGGTAAAAAACCGGATTGAATCGATGCCCAAAGTCCAGGCTACGACAGGGCAGATTTACATGGGCCCATCTTTAAAGAAGGTATTTGATATTGCCCGCTCCGAAGCGGAACGGTTGAAAGATGAATATATCAGCACCGAACACCTTTTTATCGGCATATTAGCCGAGGGTGGTACGGTAGCTTCTATTTTAAAAGAGCACGGAGTTACCAAAGACGGGTTGTATAAAGTGCTTGCCGATCTGAGGGGATCCCACCGGGTTACCGATCAGAGCCCGGAAGAAAAATATCAAGCTTTGGAAAGATACGGACGCGATCTTACCGCCCTGGCACAGAAGGGAAAACTTGATCCTGTGATTGGAAGGGATGATGAGATTCGCCGGGTAATTCAGGTTCTTTCCCGAAGAACAAAAAATAATCCGGTGCTTATCGGCGAGCCGGGTGTAGGAAAGACCGCGATTGTTGAAGGTCTGGCCACAAGGATTGTAAGCGGGGATATACCGGAAGGTTTGAAGAACAAAAGAGTTGTAGCTCTGGATATGGGTTCGCTGGTAGCGGGAACAAAATATCGCGGAGAGTTTGAGGATCGACTTAAAGCGGTCTTAAAGGAAATAAGTGAAAGCGAAGGTCAAATTATCCTCTTTCTGGATGAGCTGCACACGGTTGTAGGCGCCGGCGCCGCGGAAGGGGCGATTGATGCATCAAATATGCTTAAGCCTATGCTTGCTCGAGGGGAGCTCCGATGCGTGGGAGCAACAACTCTTACCGAATATCGTAAATATATAGAAAAAGATGCAGCATTGGAAAGACGTTTCCAGCCTGTGATAGTGCAGGAGCCTTCGGTTGAAGACACTATCGGGATTTTAAGAGGTCTTAAGGAACGCTATGAGGTTCATCATGGAGTAAGAATTACCGATTCGGCGATTATTGCCGCCGCTGTACTTTCGGATCGTTATATTACCGATAGATTTTTACCGGATAAGGCAATTGATCTAATCGATGAAGCTGCTTCCCGCTTGCGGATAGAGATTGACAGCTTGCCTACGGAAATAGATGAAGTGGAAAGAAAAATGAAGCAGCTTGAGATAGAAAAAGAAGCCTTAAAAAAGGAAAAGGATAAAGCTTCGAAGGAAAGACTGGCTAAACTGGAAAAAGAACTGGCCAAATTGAAAGAAGAAACCACCGGCATGAAGGCGCATTGGCAAAGCGAGAAAGAGACTATCGTGCGAATTCAGCAGCTCAAGGAGAAAATCGAGCAAGCCCGGATAGAAGAGGAAAAAGCGGAGAGAGAAGGCGATCTGGAGAAAGTAGCTAAAATCAGATATCAGGAAATGATCAATCTCCAAAATGAACTTGAAGCTGAGAATAAGAAATTAATGAAGCTGCAAAAAGGACAGATGATGCTCAAAGAAGAGGTAGATGAAGAGGATATTGCCGAAGTTGTTTCCAAATGGACGAACATTCCCGTTTCCAAGCTGATGGAGGGTGAGATTGAGAAGTTGGTTAATATGGAAGACCGGCTGGAAAAACGAGTTGTCGGCCAAGGTGAGGCGATTCAAGCTGTTGCCAATACCATAAGAAGAGCGCGAGCCGGTATCCAGGACCCCAATCGGCCGCTTGGTTCGTTTCTATTCCTAGGTCCAACCGGTATCGGTAAGACCGAATTGGCCAGAGCACTGGCTGAGTTTCTGTTTGATGATGAAAGGGCTATGGTGCGCCTGGATATGAGCGAATATATGGAAAAGCACACAGTTGCCAGACTAATCGGAGCACCGCCCGGTTATGTCGGCTATGAAGAGGGAGGACAGTTAACTGAAGCAGTTCGCCGAAGGCCATATTCGGTGATTCTACTGGATGAGATTGAAAAGGCACATCAGGATGTATTTAATGTACTTCTGCAGATACTGGATGATGGAAGGCTTACTGATGGTCAGGGAAGAACGGTGGATTTTAAGAACACCATTATAATCATGACCTCCAATATCGGCGGCGACTGGATTCAGGAGCTTACAGATAAAGAGCAGATCAAAGAGAAAATTACCGAAGCGTTGAAAGCCCACTTTCGCCCGGAATTCTTAAACAGAGTTGATGAAATAGTTATATTTAATAGGCTGACATTAGAAGATATAAAGGAAATTGTGGATATTCAAATTGAACATTTAAAAAAGCGTCTACAAGAGAGAAAAATTAGTATCAGTCTAAGTAAGGAAGCGAAAGAACTGCTGGCAAAAGAAGGATTTGATCCTGTCTACGGGGCAAGACCTCTTAAGAGGGTTATTCAAAAAGAGATCGGCGATATTTTGGCTATGAAAGTGCTTGAAGGCGAGTTCAGGGAAGGGGATAGCGTCGCCGTGGGGGTAAAGAATGGAAAGATAGTCTTTATCAGGGAAAAAGCAAAAGAACCAATGAAAGCCGGGGTCAGACCTCCTAAGGAGTTCTGACCCTGCAAATCAAATAAATTTAAAGGAACTTTTATATACTTAGCGAAAGCTCAAGAGTAGAAATATACTTTATGATTTTAGCAATTCACGGTCATGTTTTTGGCCGTGGAAACTTGTACCAAGAAAGGAGGTGTACCAGATGGCTGATGAACCAACCACTCCTCCCGAATCGCCAACACCTCCGCCACCTCCTCAAGCGAAAAGTGGCAGTGGAATGGACCCGAATGTCGCTGGTTTCCTATGCTATTTGGCGGGATGGATAACAGGTTTAATCTTCTTCTTGATTGAAAAAGAAGACAACTATGTGCGCTTTCACGCTATGCAGTCAATATTGTTTTCTGCGGCATTGTTTGTTTTTTACATTGTTCTAGCGATAGCCCAAACGATTCTAAGCTTTATTCCGTATATTGGGTGGATAGTAAGCTTGATATTGACTCTGGGCTGGGCTGTAATCGGCATCGGTGCTTTTGTTTTTTGGATTATGTTAATGGTAAAAGCTTATCAGGGCGAGCGATATAAGCTTCCTGTCATTGGGGATATGGCTGAGAAATATATTTAATCGATTTGATCGTCCGGAGGTCGCGGAGATCTGATCATATATTTTGAATTTCTTGCGGCTCTATTCGCAGTCTTTTGCTATTTCTTATTATAGGGGTAAAAGTCGATGGCCCTTGATAGTTGACTGTATTACGGGGCCGTCGACTTAGTTGTAGGTACTAACGTTATAGGGAGGTGGAAGTCTTGTCTCGGATGTCCCTAAAAAGGATCGGTGCCTGGTCTGTCTTTAAGTTCTCGGCAGTTCTTTATCTTATCTTCTTTCTAATCTTTTTTATTCTATTTCTAGTGGTTTATCTCATTGCCATGGGTTCCGGTGCTATAAGTTCTCAAGGGAAAGAAACCGCTGATATTTTAAAGGTCTTAGGATTAAGCGGCGGGGTTACCCTGGTTGTATTTTTCTTTGTAGGTCTTTTTTCTTCAATTGTCCACGCGACGATCAGTGCCATAGGGGCCCTTATTTATAATATAATCGCCTGGATGACGGGCGGAATCGAGGTAAAACTGGAGGAGAAGAAGGAAGAGTAGATACAGGGTGCAGGATTCATGATTCAGGATACAAGATGCATAATTTAGTTATCATTTTCTTTTTTATATATATCCTCGAGTCCCGGTGTAATATGTATCTTTCCTTTTGAATCAATTACCACTGCTTCTGTTTGACCTATCCGCTTTACAAAATCCAAACCTTCGGGGTAGCCTAACACAAAGACAGCCGTTGAAATTATATCCGCTTCCGTACAGCTTTTTGTGGTGACTATGGTAACACTTTGAAATCCTTCTGCTGGAAGACCGGTTTGTGGATTTAATATGTGATGATAGCGCTTGCCGTTCTTTTCAAAGTGTATTTGATAATCTCCCGAGGTACTTACATTTGTATCGGTAAGTTTCAGTGTGCCAATGGTTCTTTCTTCTTTTCTTGGATCTCTTATCCCGATTTGCCATGGACTTCGGCCGGGCTTACTTCCTATAACGGTAGTAGCGCTTCCAGTAGTGACTAATGCTTTTTTTATTCCTTTTTTCTTTAATATGGCAACTGCTCTGTCTACCGCGTAACCTTTGGCTACTCCTCCCAACTCTATTTGCATTCCGCTCTTTTTGAAGCTTAAAATATTGTTTTTTTCATCAATCTCAAGATTATTCATATTTACAAAAGCCAGAGCTTCTTGAAGTTCATTGTTTGAGGGAACTTCCGGTTCTTTGTTGAATCCCCAAAGCTCCATCACGGGGCCAATGGTAATATCAAACGCACCATGGGATTCTGTACTGTACTTTCTACTGGTTACTATCACCGAGCTCAGATACTTAGAGATTTTGGTTCTAGAAGGTGCTTTCTGGCTCATCAGCCTGTTGATTTTTGAGACTTCACTTTTTGGATTGTGTGAGTCCATTTCTTGGTCGATTCTTTCAATTTCTTCTAAAGCTTCATTTACGCCCTCTTCCACTTTTTTATTATCAGGACCATAGGCTTTAATGGAAACCAGGGTACCCAATAATACTTTTTCTTGTTCGTAAGGTTCATTGAGATATTTTCCTTCCTGGTTTCTAAAGGTAAAAAATAAAACGACTGCCAGGAAAGATATAAGAACCGCGATTGACCACAATTTCTTATTCACAACGTTCTCCTTACATTGCCAATCCCGGCAAAATGGAATAATCGCAAATGTTTCAGCCGGTTTGTTTATCCTACATTGTACGTTATAATCTTATCGAAATCTGCCAAAGAACAATTCTATAACGGGAATAGTTACTAAAAAACCATTTTCAAAAATGGAGGAAGACAATGACCAGCAAAGTAGGTATCCCGAGGTCGCTCCTTTATTATAAATACTTTCCTTTATGGAACACTTTCTTCGGCGAGCTGGGGATAGAAATAATTCTTTCTCCTCCCACTGGAAAGAGGATACTTAACAGGGGATTGGAAGTAGCCGAGAATGAGCTTTGCTTGCCTGTAAAAGCGTTTCTAGGTCATGTTCTGAGTCTTGCCAAGCAAACAGACTTTCTATTCATACCCCGTGTAGTTAGTGTGGATGCTGATGGTTATACGTGCCCTAAGCTCCTAGGTCTTCCTGATATGGCCGAGAATCTTATAAGGGACTTGAGGGTAGACACGAACGTCAAGGTTGTCTCTCCGATTGTTGATTTGACGGATAAGAAAAACTGGGATTCTGCTTTTGAGCAAATCGGAACAGCAATAGGCTTAAGCTTTCTCAAGATTAATGAGGCTGCTAAAAAAGCATCTAAAGCCCAGCTAGATTTTCGATCCAAACTTCAACAGGGATATTTACCTACCGAAGTTTTTGCCAATCAAGAAAAACAAAAAAAAGAAGACAGTGACCTTGTAATCGGTATTATCGGACACAGCTATCTTCTATACGATTCTTATCTTAGCATGGACCTCATAAAAAAAATCCGTGACAGAAATGCTTATGTTATTACCCCGGAGATGCTATCACCAAAAGAAATAAAAAAGGGACCAAGCCTTCTACCTAAACCGCTTTTTTGGAACTACCAAAAGGAGATTTTTGGAGCTGCCTGGTTCTTAATGCACCAGCAGCTTGTCGATGGAATAATATATTTACCTGCTTTCCCCTGTGGTCCGGATTCTGTAATGGGGACTTTTATTGAAAAGGAGGCTAAGATAAGCGGGATGCCCCTAACCCCTATCAGTATGGATGAGCATGCTGGCGAAGCGGGAATCGAGACTAGAATAGAAGCCTTTGTTGATATGATAAGACGTCGGAAAAAAGCTGTGTTAGGGGGGCAAATGGCATTGTCGTCTGGAGTCTCGGTTCCCAAAAGAACAAGAAGCGGTATATCTCGAAAAGATATGCTGGTGAGTTTTCCCAGGATGGGCAGGGATACACATCTGGTATTGCAATATATCTTTGATAAACTTGGTATAGAACACATAACACCCCCACCGACGTCTGAGAGAACAATGAGGTTAGGAATCAAATATAGCCCTGAAACAATTTGTCTTCCTCTAAAACTGAATTTGGGCAATTATATTGAAGCTCTGGAAAAAGGAGCAAACGTTCTTATTCATGCCGGTGGCTGCGGTCCCTGTAGATTTGGTTTTTACGGTCATCTTGCCGAGTTGATCTTGAGAGAAGAATTTGATTATGATTTTGAGTTTAAAATTGTTGAACCCCCCGGAGCTCAAGGGGTTCAGGTTTTCGCTGATTTTTTCAGATATTTCTGTCCGGGCAAGATCGCGCCAATTTTTTTGCCTGTTACCGGAAGAGCTACAGCCAATGCGGCCAGGTTTTTTGACCAACCCTGGATAGAGCTTTTGGGATTAACTCTCCATGATCGAATGCTGTGGCGATTGATCGCGGCGATGTTTAGCAAGAAACGTGCCTTTGATGTCATTGAGAAAAAGTCTTTGGAAGTTAGATGTTATGAAGCTACCAGGGGAGATACTACCCGTGCTCATGCCAAAGCAAGAGAATGGATAGATGATGCGGACACACCGGAAGAGATAGAAGAGGCAAGACAAGAAAGCCTGAAGCTGTTTTCCCAAATCGATTTGGATTATTCAAGAGATGTGCTGAGAGTCGGCCTGGTGGGGGAGTTCTTCATTCTTTTGGAACCATTCATAAATTTTAACATTGAAGAATGGCTGGGAGATCGTAATATTTTCATTGAAAGAGGCGCCTATGCATCCGACTGGATAGCACCTGACTATGACAATGAGGTTGGCGGGATCTCATATGACAAACTTGTCAGAAGCGCCAATCCTTATTTGAAGTTTAGAGTTGGCGGTGAGGGGATTGCCACTGTCGGGCATACCATTCTTTGTGCCAAGCGCGGTTTCGACGGAGTTATTCACATGATGCCGTTTACCTGCATGCCCGAGACGGTTGCTAAACAAATACTCCCCTCGGTTAGCCACGAACAAAATATCCCTATTCTATCTCTGGTGATTGACGAGCAAACCGGAAAGGCCGGTATCGAAACAAGATTGGAAGCATTTATTGATCTTATGAAAAATAGAAGGCAACTGGTGCAAGGGGGGAGAGTCCAATGAAAGGTTTCTTGGGAGTTGATGTCGGCTCTGTTAGCACCAATTTGGTGTTAGTCAGTGCCCAAAATCAGGTAATTGCATATGAATATCTAAGAACTAAAGGCGATCCCATAAGAGCTGTTCAAGATGGGTTGCTCAGGCTAAGATCACGTCTTCCGTTGGATATTGAAATATGTGGCGTGGGGACTACCGGCAGTGCCAGATATCTGTCGGGAGTAATTGTCGGAGCTGATATTATTAAGAATGAAATCACTGCTCACGCGGTTGCGGCAATTCATGTTATACCAGAAGTCAGAACGGTTTTTGAAATCGGTGGCCAGGACTCCAAGTTAATTATTATCCGGGAAGGGATTGTTGTTGATTTTGCTATGAATACTGTTTGCGCAGCAGGAACGGGCTCTTTTCTTGATCATCAGGCTTCTCGCTTAGGGATTCCAATTGAGGAATTCGGTGAATATGCCTTAAGAGCTAGCAAGCCTGCTCAAATTGCCGGTCGTTGCACCGTTTTTGCCGAATCGGATATGATTCATAAGCAGCAAATCGGACACAATGTGGAAAGTATCATCTACGGTCTCTGTCAGGCGTTGGTCCGCAACTTCTTAAATAATCTGGCAAAAGGGAAGAAGTTGCTGCCACCTATAGTTTTTCAAGGCGGCGTGGCGGCTAATAAAGGCCTTAAGCGGGCTTTTGAAGAATCTCTTAGAACGGAAGTTATTATTCCGGCAAAATACCACCATGTAATGGGAGCAGTTGGTGCCGCTCTGCTTGCCAGGGAGGAGATAACAGATAGTGGTAAGAAAACCAAATTTCGTGGATTCGAGACTGCTCAGGAAGAATTTACAACCTCAAGTTTTCACTGTAAGGGCTGCGAAAATAATTGTGAGATTGTCGGAACCGAGCTCAAAGGAGAGGTTCTAGCTCGCTGGGGAAGTCGCTGCGGAAAATGGGAAGTCCAGGGAGTTGAGCCTTCCGAGATTGAAGTTGCCACTTTGGCAAATACCCAAAAAGAGCCGCAAGTAGCTCCACAAAATACAAGATAGCTATTGATGATAAATAACTAATCAAATTTGATGCAGAATAGAGAAGTAAGCTATAATTTGTCAGGGTAATTTCCTAAGAATTGTGATCGGAATCATTATTATGATAGCACCTGCTTATCGTCTACCTTTGAAAGGATAGAAATGAAAATTGCGGTTGCAGGCAAAGGCGGTGTGGGAAAAACGACTATTGCCGCGAGCATCGCACGGCTATATGCTGATGAAGGACACAAGGTCTTAGCAATTGATGCCGATCCCGATGCTAATCTTGGATTTGCTTTGGGTATGGATGCCGAAAAAGCCAGCCTGATCACCCCGTTATCTGAAATGCATGAATTGATTGAAGAACGTACCGGGGCACAACCGGGTATGGCCGGTTCCTATTTTAAGTTGAATCCAAAGGTCGATGATATTCCTGACAGGTTTTGCACGGATATTGACGGGATTAAGCTTTTAGTAATGGGCAAGGTAAAAAAGGGTGGTTCCGGTTGCGTTTGTCCTGAATCAGCTCTTCTCAGGGCTTTGTTAAACCACTTGATTCTGGACCGCGACGAGGAAGTCATAATGGATATGGAAGCAGGTATCGAACATCTCGCGCGTGGGACTGCCGAGTCGGTTGATGCTTTTTTAATTGTTGTGGAGCCAAGCCAGAAAAGCGTGCAAACAGCGGAAACAACCTCCAAATTAGCTCGTGATATTGGAGTCAGTCACTTCTTTACCGTGTTCAATAAGATTCGTAACCAAAAAGAGGAAGAATGGCTTACCGGGCAAATTTCAGAGCTGCCTTTTCTTGGAAGGGTTTCCTATAATGAAAAGGTCATTGAGGCCGATCTTCAAGGTACACCCGTTTATCACCTGGATAAGCTATTTGCCCAAGAAATAAGAGGAATAAAGAAGAACTTAGAGAAGGAATTATCTGCCGGTCGGTAAGAACAGGAAGGTCGGCTTATTTATTAGATAAAAAATTTTAGGATTGACAAATTGAACTTCTAACTGCTAAAAAAGAACAGGTTCATATCGAAATACCATTCGTCTGTTGGTATCCGATTCTGTAATTGAAGATTTTCATATTAGAAGGCGGTGTGTAGTTTGGTAAAGATTTTAAATTCAAAGGAGATTGCGCCACAGGTTTGTATGATGGAGATTGAAACCCCCGAAATCGCTAAGAAAGCATTACCAGGTCAATTCATAATTATCCGGATTGATGAGAAAGGAGAGAGAATTCCTCTCACTATCACCGATTTCAACCGCGAAGAGGGGACCCTACTTATTATTTTTCAAACAGTTGGCAAGACTACATATCAACTCAGTAAGCTTACAGCCGGAGATTTCCTGGCTGATGTGGTTGGCCCACTGGGAAAACCTTCTCATATTGAAAAACTGGGAAAGGTTGTTTGTGTTGGGGGAGGAATAGGGGCAGCTCCCGTATATCCGATTGCCCGCGCGCTTCACGAAGTCGGTAATTATGTTATAACCATAAACGGCGCAAGAACCGAGGATCTCCTAATTCTTGAAGAAGAACTGGAAGAAGTCAGCGATGAGTTTCATCTTACCACTGATGACGGCACTAAAGGACGGTGTGGATTTGTTACCGATGTTTTAAAAGAGCTATTGGATGGTGGCGACATTGATTTGGTAATTGCCATTGGGCCGGCAATAATGATGAAATGCGTATGTCAGACAACGGAACCTTACAAGGTGAAGACAGTTGTCAGTCTCAATTCTATTATGGTAGATGGAACCGGCATGTGTGGGGCATGCAGGGTGGAAGTTGAAGGAAATACCAAATTTTGCTGCGCTGACGGTCCGGAGTTTGACGGTCATAAGGTGAATTTCGATCTTTTGATGGCTAGACAAAGAATGTATTTGGAGCAGGAAAAGCAGGCAATGGATGAATATAAAAAAAGCAATAACTAGGAAAAAGTAGGGGATATATAAAGGAAGGCATTAATGTCAGACTCACAAAAAGAAAAACCGAAAAAGGAAATAAAACCTAAAAAGACCGAAATGACGGAACAAGACGCAAAAAAGCGCGCCGGCAATTTTGGAGAAGTTGCGCTTGGATATACTGAAGAGCAAGCTTTAAAAGAAGCAGAGCGTTGCTTAGGATGCAAGAAGCCGACTTGCGTGGAGGGGTGTCCGGTGGAAATCGATATCCCTGCCTTTCTTGCTCTTATACAGGAAAAAAAATTCGGCGAGGCAATAAGAAAGATCAAAGAAAAAAATTGTCTGCCGGCTGTGTGCGGAAGAGTGTGCCCGCAGGAAGATCAATGTGAAAAGAAGTGTGTTCTAGCTAAGAAATTTGAGCCGGTGGGCATTGGGAGATTGGAAAGATTTATTGCCGATTGGGCTCGTGAGCATGGAGAGAAGGATAAACCGAAAATAAAAAAATCAACGGGGAAACGGGTTGCTGTCGTTGGCTCGGGTCCCGCTGGTTTGACTGTTGCCGGTGATCTGGCAATGTTAGGACATGATGTTACGGTTTTTGAGGCTCTACATAAAGCAGGCGGTGTTTTGGTCTACGGAATTCCTGAGTTCAGATTGCCCAAGAAAATCGTGGAAGATGACATAAACTATGTGAAGAGCCTTGGTGTCAAGATAAAAACGGATATGGTAATCGGCAAAATCCTAACTGTTGACGAGCTTTTGGACTCTGAAGGTTTTGATGCTGTATTTATTGGCAGCGGTGCCGGTTTTCCTATTTTTATGGGCATCCCAGGGGAGAATTTGAATGGTGTGTATTCGGCAAATGAATTTTTAACCCGCTCCAATTTAATGAAGGCTTATCTGTTTCCGCAGTATGATACGCCGATTGCCAGAGGTAAAAGAGTGGCTGTTGTCGGAGGTGGAAATGTGGCTATGGATTCGGCCAGGACCGCCCTTCGATTAGGTGCTGATGAAGTATATTTGGTTTATCGCCGTTCGGAAAAAGAAATGCCGGCAAGAATAGAAGAGGTAGAGCACGCCAAGGAGGAGGGAATTATTTTTAAACTCCTCACAAATCCTAAGCAGATTTCAGGAAAAGACGGATGGGTTAGCGGTATTGAGTGTTATCAAATGGAATTGGGTGAGCCTGATGAATCCGGCCGTTGCCGTCCGATTGCCATTGAAGGTTCGGAATTTGTTTTGGATGTGGATGTTGTTATTATGGCCGTTGGCACCTCCGCTAATCCTCTTATCCCGGAGAGTACCAGCAATTTGGAATTAAGTAGACGTGGATATATTGTTGCCGATGAAGAATCCGGCAAGACCAGCAGAGAAGGCGTTTATGCCGGAGGAGATATAGTAACCGGATCGGCAACAGTTATTTTGGCGATGGGTGCCGGCAGGATTGCCGCCCAGTCAATCCACGCTTATTTAACCGGTGAAAAATAAGTCGGTCTTCTTGTTGATAGAACGTATGTGATAGTAATTAAAAGGGATAGAAGCCAAATCCGATTAATGCATCAAAGCGAATTTTATAAATTCCTTTTGGGTGCGGGTTAGAAAACGGTTTTTATCGTATACCAAAAATAAGTCTCTGGAAAAGCTGACATTTTTAAAGGGAACAGTTTTTACCGATCCCAAGGCGAGCGCTTTCTCAGCGGCGAATTTTGAAATAATGGAAACACCCAATCCTGCTTCTACTCCTGACAATACTGCTTGTGTACTGCCAAGCTCCATAATCTCATTTAGGTTTTCCAGCTGGATATTGATTTTTTCGAGAGTATCTTTGATGGTTGTTCTGGTTCCCGACCCCATTTCGCGTAAGATAAACGGCTCTTTTAGTATATCCTCAATTTTTACTTTTCCTTTTGATGCCAGAGGATGGTTTGGCGGTATTATCAGTATGAGTTCATCAGTAACAAACTTCTCTACCTGCAAGTTATTTGAATCCGGTAGAGCGCCGATGAATCCTATATCAATTTCGTGTTCCCTGATCTTGGTCAATATCTCAGCTGTATCGCTTATTTCCAACTCCGGTTCGACTTCAGAATATCTCTTTATGAACTGCCCGAGTATCTTTGGAACAATGTATTCTCCGGGTATTGTGCTTGCCCCTAAAGCTAAGTGGCCACGGACTACTCCTTGAAGTTCATCAATTGATTCAGAAAGAGCGCCGTTCAACTTTAAAATCTGGCGGGCATAACTGTAGAATATTTTGCCTGCTTCTGTAAGCTGAACCCGTAAGCCCGATCTATCAAGCAATACCTGTCCGTACTCCTTTTCAATGGATTGAATTTGGAAACTAATTGCAGGTTGAGACAAAGAAAGCGTCTTTGCGGCTTCGGAAAAACTCCCCTTTTCAACCACTGTAATAAAGGTTTTAAAATAATTGATGTTCATACCATTTTCCTTTTATTTTTATATATTTGATTAAATTTCTTTATAGAAAACAAAAATCCTTTGTATAATTTAGGGTTATAATAGGAATGTGGCTTCAAGAAAAAGAATTGAAGGTGAAAATATGTCTGAATCGATACGACTAACTCAATTAGCATCAAAGAGCGGCTGAGCAGCGAAGATAGGTCCGTGTGACCTGGCGGAAATTTTGGGGAACCTCTCACTAAAAAGAGGAGAGGAACTACTTGTTGGTATAGAAACGTCTGATGACGCTGCAATTTATCGTTTGACTGATGATATTGCCATTGTCCAGACTTTGGATTTTTTCACTCCTATTGTCGATGACCCTTATCTCTTCGGACAAATTGCGGCTGCTAATGCGCTAAGCGATATCTACGCAATGGGAGGAGAGCCCAAGACGGCTATGAATATTGTCTCTTTCTGGCCTAAGCTGGGATACGATATCTTGGAACAGATATTGAGAGGAGGAAGGGACAAGGTAGAAGAATCCGGAGCGAATGTAATCGGAGGTCATACTGTTGAAGACAAAGAACCAAAGTACGGTCTGGCAGTTACCGGCATAATTCATCCGAAAAAAATCATTACCAATTCGGCGGCGGAAGAAGGAGATATACTGGTTCTTACCAAACCTCTGGGCATGGGAATTCTGGCTACGGCATTAAAGGGCGGAGTAGTAGAAGAAGAAGAAATAATGGATGCAATAGACGGGGCAAGGAAGTTAAACGCTGGCGGTTCTGCTGCCATGCGGGAGATCGGGATTAAAGCGTGCACCGATATTACCGGTTTTGGTTTTTTGGGACACTTATTCCTTATGCTGAAAGCAAGCCAAAAAGGTGCGAGGATCCAAGCAAACGAGGTTCCAGTCTGGGATAAGGCAGTGGAATTTGCTGAAATAGGCCTGGTACCGGGCGGCGCGGCTACAAATAGAAATTTTCTTGGGGAGAATATTTCAATTAGCTCATTGGTCAGCGATGTGACCCGGGATATGCTTTTTGATCCCCAGACTTCAGGCGGACTCCTTATTTGTGTATCTCGGGATAAACTGGATAATCTGTTAGAGTCTCTTGGGAAGCAAGATGTGTTATCTTCAGCGGTTGTTGGAGAGGTAACCGGAAATTCAGCCGGGTTCATTGAGGTTGTTTAATAGTTTGTGGTACCAAGAAAGCAATGGCTGCGGCACTGTACATCAAAGAATTAGAAAGATATATAAACATGTTCTTAATTGGAGTTAATTGCTGATCGGACACATAAAAAACACAAACCAATCAGCAAAGAAAGGTAAATAAATGAGTCAAGATCAAATTATAATATTTCAATCAACGCATCAGGCGTTAAAAGCGGAAAAAACCTTAAAAAGAGCAAACCTTAAATGTAAGATGATTCCTTTGCCTCGCAAGTTTTCATCCAATTGCGGTCTTGCTCTGAAGATTGATCTTGCGATAAAACCGCAGATAGAGGCAGTGCTTATAGACAATTCCATTGAGTATCAGGCCATATATGATATGGATTAACGGGCTACATGGTATGTTTGGTGAATTTATATGGTTAAAATTGTTCCTATTGAAGTCGGAGATGTAGTAAAACTAAAAAAACAGCACCCTTGTGGAAAAAACGAGTGGGAAGTGGAAAAGTTGGGAATGGACATAGGGCTTAAATGCGTAGGGTGCGGGAGAAGAATACGGATATTACGTTCTCAATTTGATCGACGTTTCCGCGGTTATATAAGCCAGGCAAATGATAGTAGCTAGAAACAAAAAAATACTTGATAATAAGACGTAGAGTACTGATTAAAAAATTTTGGAGTATTGCGACATAAATTTGTAGTTGCGATTGGAGATAAGTGGTAAGTTTGGACGAAGAAAAGGAATTATCTAAGCAAGACGAAGAGAAACAAGAGTTAAAGGAATGCATAAAATGCGGTAGAAAAATGCAGCGGGATGCGCGTTTCTGCGGCGAGTGCGGGGCTGCGCAGACCAAGGACGCCTTCTTGCTTTTAATTGTGGGATGCATGGTAATTGTTGCAGCGGTATTTTTAGCCTGGTATCTATCCCAGCCCTATTCGCTTTTTATCAGCATGACCGCAACATTATCAACTTTAGTGATTCTAGCTCTTATTTTTTCACTTTTACTCTGGAGGTAAATTGTTTTGGATGAAATAGTTAAATTTTTAAGCAATGCGGAAAAAGGAATTATAAGTGTGTCAAAAAGCATAGGGCCACTTCTGTTCACTATCACGGCGGTGCTGTGGCTTCTATTTTTGTACATCTATTTTAGGGGAATTACCGCTTATCTAAGAGAAAAAGGCAAGGTAATGACGGCTGAAGATGCTGATAGATTGGATGATTTGGAATTTGTACATAGCTGTACCGATGAAGAAGAGGAGGAGCTTAAAAAGCTGAAGGCTAGAAGAGATGAGTTGAAGGGAGAGAGCATTCTCCCCTATTATATCGGCGGCTTTATAATTTTATTATTTACAGTTTTAATGCTTGTTCGTGTTGATTTGGTTGTCATGTGGCTTAAATATTTCTAAAATACCCCAAGCAGCTTTTTGATTGAGGGGAGAAGAAAAACAATCATTTCTGCCTGGGGCAATTTGAAAATATCACAGATATTATCCCCAACCAGTGACATAACTCACAAATAAGGCTTTTTCCGAAAACGGGTAGACAGTAGGTAAAAAAAGTGTGTATTTAGAGAATAAGGAGAGGATTGAATATGCAGGTTGGGATAGTCGGTTTGCCGAATGTCGGGAAGTCTACTTTATTCAATGCTCTGACCAAAGCCGGCGCGGAAGTAAATAACTATCCGTTTACTACCGTTGGATCGAATGTCGGTATTGCCATGGTTCCGGATGAGCGACTTCCCAAGATTGCCGAAATCACCGGAGCTCAAGAAATCATACCTACACATATTAAATTTCAGGATGTAGCTGGTCTGGTACGGGGAGCGAGCACTGGTGAAGGATTGGGGAACCAGTTTTTAGGCCATCTTAGAGGAACCGATGTACTAGTGCATGTCGTGCGCTGCTTTCAGGATGAGAATGTTGCCCATGTTGATGGAAAGATAAATCCGATTTATGATATCGAAACGGTAAATCTGGAACTCATCTTCGCTGATCTTGAAATCTTAAGAAGATTTATAGAAAAAGTGGATAAATCGGCAAAGAGCGGTGACAAGAAAGCGCAAGAGAAAATCAGAACTGCGAAAAGGGTGGAAGAATTTCTTAATCAAGGTAAAGCCGCCCGTCTATTAGATCTTGATCCGGAAAAAGAGGAGCTTCTGAGCGAGGTTGACCTACTGACTTTTCTACCGGTTGTGTATGTTGCCAATATCTCCGAAAGCGATTGGGGAGAAGAAGACAATCCGTATGTAAAACAGGTTAGCGAATTTGCCGGAAGCGAAGATTCAATAGCAGTTGTTGTTTCGGCAAAAATTGAAGCTGAGATGGCTGAATTGGATAACGAAGAAGCCGATGAGTTTAGAAAAGAACTTGGTATCGAGAAGTCGGGACTCGAGCAATTAGTGCAGGCAAGCTACAAACTTCTTAATCTTATTACTTTTTTTACCATTGAATCCAATAAATGCCAGGCCTGGACAATAAGCAAAGGAACGAGAGCTTCTCAGGCTGCTGGCAAGGTGCACAGCGATATGGAAAGAGGATTTATTAAAGCGGAAGTAGTATCTTGTGAGGACCTGATAGAAGCAGGTTCTTTTCATCACGCCCGGGAAGAAGGGCATCTTCTTATTGAAGGTAAAGAATATATTATCCGTGATGGCGATGTGGTTTATTTCAAATTTTCAGTTTAATGATTAAGGTTATTGAAATCGACAATTCATAGCCGCATCTTGTATGCTTTCCTACCATGATAATTGTGTAAGAAATTACCGGTTTCTTCTAAAAATAGAGTAGTTATATAAATAGAATTCCTAGAGATTTCAAGAACTTGAATTGATGAGAGGACTATAAAGGGTGGAGGAGACTAAATGCCAATAGATGTAATTATTGCTGACTGGAACGGCACGTTGATCTCGGATCGAAATGAATCACCGATTCTGACCCATATAGCAGTTAACATTGCCAAATCTCTTATACCCTTCCATCCCATTAAGCTGGCCGGGCTTTTCAAGGCAAAGCGTGAGTTAGACCGGATTTATCAAGAAAAACGGCGTGATAAAGAGGTCGATTTTGTGAGGCAAATGTATAAAGTATACAACCAGAAGATGATCAAAGGGACATCAATGTCAGTTATCAGAGATTCTGTAAAGAAATACGCCACAACGCAGGAAGTGAAGGAGAGATTGGATTACGAGCTTTTAGAATTATTACGGAATTATCACAATGATGGTAAAATTTGTGGAATATTATCGGCAGGCTACGGATATGGAATTGATCAGATTTTGGAGGCCGCTGGTTATAGGGAGCTTTTTGATTTTTTAGTTGGAGATCGGCTGATTGAAAACGGCGGAAAAGCGGAACGGTTTCTCCTTGATATATATGGCAATAAATCCACTGTTCTAAAAAAGCTGCTAAGTGAAAAAAGAATAGATCCCCAAAAGACCGCTTATATTGGTGACACAGAAGATGATGAGGATTGTTTTAGAATAGTCGGTTATCCTATTGTACCTTTCTTTGCCCCGGATGATTTTAAAGCGCGTAGCAAGGAAGCACACGACGCGTTTGTTCCTGAGACAAAAGATGATCTTGCGGAGTTCTTTGAAAAAAATAAATAAAAAATTACAAAATTTTATTGCAAACGGAAAGAAGACAATATAAAATATGGTGCAATAATACATTTGTGCAGTAGCGTTTTTGCGCTAGGCATATCAAAATTACCAAATTAGTTTTCGCGGCTGAAGGGGAGCAAGGATGAATACGGTTATCAAGCTGAAACTCGCGTTATTTTTTATCCTGATTCATCTTTCATCCCTTTTCATATTTTCTTTTCTTGCAGTCTCTCCTTCCATTGCAGAAACTTCTTTCCTGTGGCCGCTGCAAGGCCGAGTGGTTTCTGAATATAGAAATACCGGATATCAAGCGGGCGGCCATTTCGGAATAGACATAGAAGCCGGGCAAGGCAATAATGTTTATGCGCCCGCCGACGGAAAGGTTTATTGGATTGGCAAAACACCTTCTGGAGAATGCGGAATTGGCCTCGAGCATGAAGATGGGAAAAGAACCACTTATTTACCGGTTTCCGTAACTGTGGCTAGGAACCAAGCTGTTAAACAAGGGGATGTAATCGCCACAGTTCTTCCGGGACACGGTTCTTCATCTGTTACCAGTCTCCACTTTGCTATAAAGACACCTCCTTATGATAGTCCCAATGATTACATGAATCCTCTGGAAATCCTGCCTTCTTTGTCCTTGGGCGAGGAAAGTCAGAAAACAGCAGATAGTCAGGTTTCCGGCACACAACCGATTACTTCTAGTCCGGTAGGAACAGAGAGCTCCATGGCTAATCAAGGGGTGATTAATCCGATTACTTCACCTGTTCAAGAAGAAGTCAAAGCAACAGCAGATATTTCTGCCGATCAAAAAGCTGTTACTCAAAATGCTAATCTCAATGTATCAGTTCCCCATACAACCCCAGATGTTAAGGAGAGTATATCGGCAAATATCTCGCCACTCGGCAGGAATGGGGTAATCGATGCCCCCGAGAGGGTTAAAAATCAAATCTCCCGAGATGCAAAAGTTAACAAAGCAAGCTTGCGTAGCAATGTTTTAAATAACTGGTTGCAAGCTATACTGATTTCAATTGTCCCCTTGCTTATATTGTTACTTATGTATAAAGGAAGAGCTGCATCCGGGATTCTGCCCCGCCTTTTCGCCTATCAGTCTTATAAGCTAAGGAGTGCAAATTAGTCAAATTGGTGGGGCTTTGCTCTTCCTGTATAAAAGGGAAATATTGAGTAGGATGCTTTGAGTCAATTTGAGAAAAACCGCATAGTTCTTGATTTCTTGCCTGGTCAACTCTTCCTTGCTATAATGGGATAGTTATTTTCACAAAGGAAGAATTCGGGGCAGTGCAGAGGCAGACTTCTTATCTGCAACTAGCCTATAAGATGGTTTATTGTAAAAGGATTCATTTCCTGTTCCAATATTGATGATCGGCTTAAATGCTGGATCATCGGCAGTGGTTTTGTGCCATTGTCGGGTATTTTGCTGGTTGCTTATTGGAGCCGCTTAGTCCAAAGGAGGTGAAAGATGAGAAGCTATGAAGTAATGTGTATATTAGATGCCGATCTAGATAAAGAAACAATCGAGAAAGCAATAGAAAAGACAGAAGATCTAATAAAAAAGAATAAAGGGAAAGTTGAGAAAGTTGATAAGTGGGGAAGACGCAAATTTGCTTATCCTATTGAAGGGCGAAACGACGGATTCTACACGCTTATCACTTTTCGGGGCGAGAACAAAACAATCGCTGAGCTCAATCGGGTATTGAAACTGACCGGTGAGATAATAAGGTTCATGATTGTCCGGATAGGCGAATAGCCTACTATTTTTTTGGGGTGATATTGATATGGCAAGTCTCAATCGAGTAATTATGATGGGTAATTTAACTAGAGATCCGGAGATGAGATTTACGCCTAATGGCGCATCTGTTTCAAAATTCGGTTTGGCTGTAAATAGGCGATGGACAAATAAGCAGGGAGAGAGAGTAGACGCAGTGGATTATTTTAATGTGGTTGTTTGGGGCAAGCTTGCCGAGCTATGCACGGACTACTTGGCAAAAGGCAGTCCGGTTGCTCTGGAAGGAAGACTGCAGAGTCGATCTTGGGAAACCGAAGACGGTCAGAAAAGATCAGCGGTAGAAATTGTAGCTGAGAACGTTCAATTCTTATCTCGCTCTACCGGCAGAGAAAAAGTAGATGATTTTTCTGATATGAAACCTGTTTCCGAAGGGGAGACTGGATCGTCTGAATCTGATTTAAGTAATGATATTCCGTTTTAATGAGGAGAGATATTGTATGGCTGATTTTTTAAGAAAACCAAAGAAGAAATACTGCGCATTTTGTAAAGATAAAGTAGACTATGTAGATTACAAAGACATCAACCTTCTAAGAAGGTATGTTTCTGAAAAAGGAAAGATTAGAGCCCGCAGGGTTACAGGAAATTGCGCGCAGCATCAGAAAAAACTTTCCACTGCTATAAAGAGAGCAAGGGAAGTTGCGCTTTTACCTTATACTAACCGGCAGAAAGTCTAGGGGGAAGAAAAGAGGTATCAAAGTATAGTGGTACCGCAAGATGCCGCCAGACCTCAGTTGTTTGCGGATGTCGGGAAGTATACAGCGCTCGCTCTGCTATTTTGTCTTACTGTAGCTCTTATACCAGCACTTTCTTTTATCACCTTAGCTTTTTGCCCACTGCCTATACTTATTCTTGTTGCTCGCAATGGCATGAAGGTTGGCGTAGCCTCGGTCATAGTTATTGCTGCTATCCTTACTCCCTTGGTTGGAATAACTGAGGCAGTGCCTTTACTGCTAGTTACCGTTACTCTAAGCATAGGTTATTTTCTAGCAGTTGAAAGAAATCTTACTTTTGCTGCTGTTATGGCAAGCGGTACTGCTATTATAGCTATTTCTTTAGTTATTTTTGGATTACTAGCTTATCAAATAACAAAAGTGAATATTATTGATAGCCAGATTACGGCGGCCAGAAAAGATATAACAACCTTGAAAAAAGAATATAAGAAAGAGTACGAAAAACAAGGAATTCCCGGAGATCAGATTGAAGAACAATTTCAGGCAATTGACCAAAGCGTAAAGCTATTATCCCAGGTTATTCCGGCAGGTGTGATAATTTTTTCCATTTGGGTATCTTTTTTGGATCTCACAATATCCGGTTATGTTCTTAGGCGAATGCAAAAACCCATTATTGTGACGCCCGCGTTTAAGAATTGGCAAATGCCGTGGTTTTTTTGCTGGGGATACATTGTGGGGCTTGCCGGGACTTTTTTCTCCGGTTATCTGGGAGCTTATCAAAAAATAGGGTTATCTATCGGCATGAATTTTTTGGTTGTCTTCAATTTGCTATTTTTAATCCAGGGTATATCAATTATCTATTTCTATATGGATAAAATAAAATTACATAATGCCATAAGAGCGTTGGGTATTGGGATGATAATCGCTATTCCTCTTATATCACCGATGGTTGCCTGGTTTGGACTACTTGATATTTGGTTTAATTTCCGCAAAATCCCGGCAGAAGCTTAAAGCTCTCTATTTATTGTCCGTTTTTTGTTTGACTTGGAAATATATTCAAACAATAATAGGTATTGATTTCAAATAATTTGGAGGAGTGTTATGAAGGTAATTCTAAAAGAAGATGTTGCCTCCTTGGGCAACGAGGGAGACATAGTTGAAGTTGCGGATGGATATGCCCGTAACTATCTGCTGCCCAAATGTTTGGTTGTGGTGGCAAACAAATCGAATCTTAAGCAGCTTGAGCAGAAGAAGAAAATATTGGAGCGGAAGGCCGCGGAGAGAAAAGCGCTGGCAGAAAAAGAGGCTAAGAAATTGGCCGACAAAGTTGTATCGGTTTTAGCCAAAGTCGGCACAGGTGGCAAACTGTATGGATCGGTTACTTCAAAGGATGTTGCTGAAGCGATTGGTGAACAATTAAAAGTGGAAGTCGAAAGAAGATCGGTTCATTTGGAAGATAGCATTAAGAGCCTGGGCAATTTTAAGGCAGCGGTTAAACTCCATCCGGAAGTAGAAGTTACGATAAATGTTGAAGTCAAAGCAAGCGAAGTAGTAGAAGAAAAAAAAGAGAAGGCAGAGACAAAGAAAGAAAAAGCGGAAAAAGCGGATGAAGCGGAAGAAAGCGAACTGGCAAAAGAAGTGCTAGAAGGCGAAGACGAGAAAAAAGGGAACAAAGAGGATACTGAGGAAGAAACAGCCAAAGAAGATGAATAACAAGTGGGAGAGTTAGATGGAAGCAGTTGAAAGATCGAAGGGTGGTATCGGTATTGGCGCCACTGTCGAAAGAATTCCTCCCCATAATGTGGAAGCAGAGCAGAGCTTGCTTGGCTCCATGATGATATCCGAAGATGCTATTTCTGTTGTGGCAGAGATAGTAAGACCCGAAGATTTTTACAAAGAAACCCACGCCAGAGTATATAATGCTATTTTAAGTTTGTGGAACAGAGGCGAACCGACCGATCCTATAACTGTATCCGAAGAATTGAAAACTGCGGGCGTTTTAGAAGATGTAGGAGGCAAGCCTTATGTTCATACCCTGATGAGTGTGGTTCCCACAGCCGCAAATGCCAAACATTATGCTGAAATAGTGGAACGTAATGCTGTTCTAAGGCATTTAATTCAAGCGGCGACGGCGATTGTAGGAATGGGCTATGAAAGCCCCGATGATATTGAAAGAGTTATCGACCATGCTGAAAGTCTGATTTTCGGAGTTTCCCAAAAACGTATTTCAGAAAAGTTCACTCTCATTAAAGATCTATTAGCTGAAAGCTTTGAGCAAATAGAAAAGTTATATGAAAAGAAAGCCCATGTCACCGGTACACCGTCCGGTTTTACCGATCTGGATAATGTGACATCCGGGTTGCATCCCTCTGACCTGATTATTATTGCCGGAAGACCCAGTATGGGAAAAACTTCCCTTGCTTTGGGAATTGCGCAGCATATAGGCTTAGTTGAAAGAGTGCCGGTGGCTATTTTTAGCCTGGAAATGTCACGGCAGCAGTTAGCTCAGCGCCTAATGTGTTCGGAAGCACGAGTTGACGCGCAGTCTCTACGTACCGGTAATTTGAAGGAAGAAGACTGGCCAAAGTTGTCAAATGCCGTCGGTCGTTTAGCGGAAGCGCCTATTTTTATCGACGACACACCGAACATCACCATAATGGAGGTCAGGGCGAAGGCAAGAAGGCTTATGACCAAGCATAAGCTGGGATTGATAGTTGTTGATTATTTGCAGCTTATGCAAGGGGGATTAAGAAGCGAGAACCGTCAACAGGAAGTATCGGAAATATCCCGGTCCTTAAAAATATTGGGAAGGGAACTGAATGTTCCGGTAATTGCCGTATCCCAGCTATCCAGGGCTGTTGAGCAGCGTAACGATAAAAGACCTTTACTCGCTGACCTGCGTGAATCAGGCTCGATTGAACAGGATGCGGATTTGGTTATGTTTATTTATAGAGACGAATATTATAATCTTGAGTCTGAAGAAAAAGGAATAGCCGAGATTATCATAAGCAAGCACAGAAACGGACCGACAGGCGTTATTAAGCTGGCTTTCCTTGAGCACTATACGAAGTTTGCAAATTTGGCCAAAGGCGTATAACAAATAGGCTCGATGAAGTAAGAGCTATTTTGTTAGTCCAATCTTTTTTAATGCATCACAATTTAAGTTGTACTCTGAGGTATGAACTCCGTAATTCGGAGAGTAGTCTTCAAGCAGGCATCCCACCTCCGAGGATTAATTATTCAGGATAGATATTATTCATTGAGATTTTTCTGTCTTGCATAATCTGCGATCTTGTAGGTGATAAAGGATGGCCGGAACCGGTGAAATATTATGGGGCAAAAAGGAATTCTTCGATGTTGCCCGGACTGGTAAATTGGCATGGCTAGCTGCTAGATTCAATGACTTTGATATTTCCCCTTCTTCGGTTCTCAAGGTTTTGGAAAACACTCAACCAATTTGTTTGCTGGAGAGTGCCGGCGGTTCTCCTCAGCTAACTGAATACTCGTATCTTGGACTTGATCCTCTGCTGGTATTTGAGTTTAAAAATGCGAAATACCAAATTAACTATGCGGAAGGTCGTAAGAACGATCAGATTGATCAAAGCTCGGATAATCCCTTTGAGCTTCTTCGCTCCCTAATACAAGGGCTAGTTACTACGGTACCTCCAGCCGAGCCGCCTATCCCTTTTTGGGGTGGCGCCATGGGATTCTTGAGCTATGATGCCGGCAGATATATTGAACACATACCTATCATAGCCAGGGATGATCTTTTCCTGCCGGAGTTATATTTTATATTTCCCGGAACCCTGATTGTTTTCAATCACATCAGTAGAGAGCTTTACCTGATTGTGAGTCAATTCGTAGATGCCGACATTGAAAAATCCTATGAAGAAGCATATAAGAAGATGGTTTTTGTCCAATCTCAATTAGAGCGGATGCAAAGGATGGATTTATCTTCAAAGCTTAATGAGGTATTTCCAGTGGATTTAAAAGAGGACGACACGCCCCTTGCTTGCAGTGTCTCTCGACCGGAGTTTGAGCGTATGGTTGAGAGAATCCAGGAGTACATAAGAGCTGGTGATGTATACCAGGTGAATGTTTCCCAGCGGTTGGAAGTTCCATATACCAAAGACCCCTTTGTTCTATATAAAAAATTAAAAGAAGTTAATCCTTCTCCTTTTGCCGCATATCTTAATTGCGGGAATTTTCAATTGGTTTCTTCCTCTCCTGAAAGACTAATAATGCTAAGAGACGGAGCTGCGTTTACCCGGCCAATTGCCGGTACCAGACGCCGGGGGGAAGATTTCAATGAAGACAGTGAACTAGCCGCCGAGCTTATCTTGGACGAAAAGGAACGGGCCGAACATATTATGCTTGTGGATTTGGAGCGCAATGATCTGGGGCGGGTTTGTCGGTTTGGAACAGTGGTTGTAGATGAGCTTATGGTCTTAGAGAAATATTCTCATGTTATCCATATTGTTTCCGGCGTAAAAGGAGAATTGCGCGGGGAGAAAGACCAATTTGATCTCATGCAGGCGATGTTTCCCGGTGGAACCATAACCGGCTGCCCTAAAGTCAGGTGCATGGAAATAATTGAAGAATTGGAACCGGTAAGGCGCGGTCCATATACCGGTTCAATTGGATATTTTGGCTTCAATGGGAATATGGATATGAATATTATTATCAGGACATTTATCGTGAAAGACAATATGGCATATGTCCAGGTTGGCGCCGGGGTGGTCATAGATTCGAAACCCGATAGGGAATATTTTGAGACCTTAAGTAAAGCCGATGCTCTTCTTATTGCCGCCGGGTGTCCCAAGGAGGTTAGAAAATGGGAGAAGTTGCCTATGTAAACGGCCAGATTGTTCCTCTTTCCGAAGCCAAAGTGTCTATTCTGGACCGTGGCTTTCTCTACGGGGACGGCCTTTTTGAAACAATACGTGTTTATAATCATATTCCTTTTCTTCTTGACGAGCATTTAAGAAGAATGCAGTCGGCCGCAAAGAATTTAAAAATAAATATGCCGGATTATGAAGAATTGGTCTTAGTGGCAACAAACCTGGTTGCCCATAGCAAGATAAAAAACGGCATACTCAAAATTGTTCTAACCAGGGGGATTGGAGAAAGAGGTCTTAGCTTTACGGAAAAATTGAAATCCACCTTGGTCGCTGTTGTCACCGATGGCATTTTCTATACAGAGGATATGTACGAGCGGGGTTTTTCCGCTGTTTTCACCACGGAGACAAGGGGTTTCGGCTACCTTAAGTCCTTAAATTTTTTGGCCAATGTCGTGGCCAGATCCCATGCTGACAATTGCGGCGCACAAGAGGCATTTTTTATAAGAGACGGATTGGTGACCGAGGGGACAATGAGCAATGTTTTTATGGTTAAGAAAGGAGTGATTTCAACCCCCTCACTTCAACATAGTATATTACCCGGTATTACCAGAAAATATGTACTGGATCTGGCAAAAGCTCAAAATATTGACACATGTGAGACGGATTTAGCCGAAGAAGAATTTAAAAAAGCCGATGAGATATTCATTACTAACTCTATATTGGAAGTAATGCCCGTGGTCAAGCTGGAGGGCGAGCGGGTCGGCAACGGCATCTCGGGCCGGATAACTAAGCATCTAAGAGGATTATATTGCCAATCAACTCCCGGAAAGTAAGACAGTTAAGTGTGATCATGAAGCATTTTGGGTATTACATAAGAGGTTTTCAATATCGCATCCGGCGCTTCACCGCGGCGGTGAAAATACTCGTATCAATATTTCAATGAATCAAGACTGTAAATCACTCAATTGTCGCGCTTGACATTATTTACCAGTTATAATATTGTGTTTTCTGGGAAATAAATGGCGATATTTTTAGAAATTAAACTCAGATAGGCAGAGAAAATAGCTATTTGGGTTATTTTTTTGTGGGCAGACACGTCCCCAATATTTCGAACTTTGCGTTAGCGACACTGGGAGCAAAAATTGTCTTACTATGATGTGATAATAATTGGTGCCGGTCCCGCTGGTATTTTTTCTGCTTTGGAACTCACCAGGAAAAATGACCTAAGCGTTTTGGTTCTGGAAAAAGGGAAAGATATAGACAAAAGAGAATGTCCTGGCAGACAGGGTAAATGTGTCCAGTGCAATCCTTGTTCCATAACATCGGGGTGGGGCGGCGCCGGAGCGTTTTCGGATGGAAAACTGACTCTGTCGGCGGAAGTTGGCGGTTGGCTTTCGGAATACCTTACCAGAAATGTCCTTGGGGAACTGGTGAAATATGTTGACGGAATTTACCAGGAATACGGGGCTCCGGAAAAAACCTACGGCACGGATTCCTTGAAAATAAAAGACCTGGAGCGGCGGGCTAAAATGGCCGGCATGAGCTTAATTACTTCCCCGGTTAAACATCTTGGAACGGATAAGTGCTACAGCAGTTTAAAAACAATGCGAGAAGATCTTTCTGAACGGATCGAGATCCGCACCGAAGTTAGTGTGGAGAAGATACTTACAGAGGACAGCAACAAAGTTACCGGAGTTTTAACTTCGGAGGGTGAAGAAATTGAAGGTCAATATGTAATTGCCGCTCCCGGAAGAGAAGGTGCTGACTGGCTTGCCTCAGAAGCGCGAAGATTGGGATTAGGGTTGCAAAACAATGCTGTGGATATCGGACTACGGGTGGAAGTCCCGGCAGCTGTAATGCAACCGTTAACCGAAGACCTTTATGAACCTAAGCTGATTTACCGCTCTCATTATTTTAAAGATCAGGTTAGAACTTTTTGTGTTAATCCCAATGGTTTGGTCTCGACTGAAACATACGGTGACATTATAACTGTAAACGGGCATAGTTATTCTGATAAAAAGACAAACAATACAAATTTTGCCCTTCTAGTCTCGACTAGTTTTACCGAACCTTTCAAAGAACCGATCGCATATGGAAAATATATAGCGCGACTGGCAAATCTCCTGGGGGAGGGAATTCTAGTACAACGTCTGGGTGATCTTCAGGTGGGAAGAAGATCAACTCCGGATCGGATTGAGGAGGGTGCGGTAAGACCAACGATGCCCAGTGCCACACCCGGCGATTTGAGTTTCGCCCTTCCTTTCCGCTATATATCTGACATTTTGGAGATGATTGAGGCGTTGGACCAAATGGCTCCGGGAATAAACTCACGAAATACTCTTTTATACGGGGTTGAAGTAAAGTTTTATTCCTCGAGAGTCAAACTTAGCTCAAGACTGGAGACAGAGGTAAAAAACCTTTTTGCCATCGGGGATGGAGCGGGTATTACCAGAGGTCTTGTTCAGTCCTCTTGCTCAGGGGTGGTTGTTGCGCGCGCTATTTTGGAAAACCAGGGCAACAATGGTAAAAGCAAAGGCAGAATGTTCAATAATAGTAGTACGAATCTGTTTTGATATATAAAGGATATAAATTTAGGGAGGTACTATGCCAGGATTAGTGCTGGTAGGAACTCAATGGGGAGATGAGGGAAAAGGGAAAATAACGGACCTGTTAGCGGGCAAAATGGATATGGTTGTACGCTATAATGGCGGCGATAACGCAGGCCACACTGTTATTCCGGGAGAAAAGGAATTTAAATTTCACCTACTTCCTTCGGGTGTGTTATATCCTCATGTCATGGCAGTTATTGCTAACGGCCTTGTGGTAAATCCCAAAGTCCTAATTGGCGAGATAGAAAATCTTGAACAATCAGGTTATAGCGCTGAAAATTTGAGGGTAAGCTGTAATGCTCACGTAATCATGCCGTATCACTTAATGCTTGATGGTGCTCACGAGTTGCAGCTTGGTAAGTCAAAAATCGGAACAACCAAAAAAGGTATAGGACCGGCTTATGCCGATAAAGCTTCGCGTATCGGGATAAGGATACAGGACCTTCTTGACATGAAAATTTTCCGTACCAAAGTTGAAGAAGCTCTGAAGACCAAGAATGCCATCATGACCACACTTTATGATCTGGAACCCCTGGATCTAGATAGAATTGTCGCGGAGTATGAGGAGTATGCAAAAAGAATCGAACAATACGTAACCGATACCTCTCTGCTTATTCAAGACTCCCTGGATCAAGGGAAAAATATTTTTTTTGAAGGGGCTCAAGGGACATTTCTTGATATTGACCATGGAACTTATCCCTATGTTACTTCTTCTTCTCCTATCTCGGGAGGTGCTTGTACCGGAGCCGGCGTTGGTCCAAAGCATTTAGACGAAGTTATGGGAGTGGTGAAAGCATATGTAACCCGCGTGGGATCAGGTCCTTTCCCTACCGAGCAGGAAAATGAGATCGGGGAAGCAATGCGCGCCAGCGGGAAAGAATTTGGAACTACAACAGGAAGAGCCCGTAGGTGCGGTTGGTTTGACGCGGTTCTTATGAAGTACGCTACTCGGGTTAATGGATTGACCAGCATTGCCATCACCAAGCTTGACGTTCTTTCCCAGTTTGATGCTATTAAGGTTTGCGTTGGATATAAATACAAGGATCAGATTTTTGAACAATTTCCACCACATCAAACCATATTTCATAAATGTGAGCCTGTCTATGAAGAGATGGCGGGTTGGCAAGAAGATATAACCGGCATTGAAAAGTATGACGATCTTCCCGTTGCTGCCAGGAAATATATAGAAAGAATCGAAGAAATATCTCAAGTACCGGTCGCCATGATTTCCCTCGGTCCCAAACGGGATCAAACAATTTTGAATGAAAAGATTATTCGCTGGTAAAAATCTATGTTCTCGATAGCCAAATTCGGTTAGAATAGGGACGGAAAGATTCGGCTGGATAATTTTAGTTTGTTAATTATAGGGAGGATAAATGAAAGTCCTGGTAATTGGAGGTGGTGGGCGGGAACATGCACTGGTTTGGAAGCTGCATCAAAGCCCCCGGGTTGATAAAATCTTCTGTGTTCCCGGCAACGCCGGCATCGGCCAGCTGGCCGAGTGCCGCAATCTTTCTGTTTCAGATTTTGCCACTTTGGTTGACTTTGCCAGAGAAAAAAACATAGACTTAACCGTGGTCGGTCCGGAGAATCCCCTGGTTGCCGGAGTAGTTGATTTTTTTGAATCCAATGGCTTAAGAATTTTCGGCCCGCGCAAAGATGCTGCACAGATAGAAGGTAGTAAGAATTTTGCCAAGCAGTTGATGCGAAAATACAATATTCCTACGGCCGAAGCATTCGTTTTTGATCGCTATGAGCAGGCCAAACAACATATTAGAGCAAACAATCCCCCTTATGTGGTCAAAGCGGACGGACTTGCAGCCGGTAAAGGCGTAGTTATTGCTTATGATGAAGAAACCGCGCTTAATGCCCTGAAAACATGTTTCATAGATAAGAAATTCGGATCGGCTGGCGATAGGGTGATAATTGAGGAATGTTTGGTAGGAGAGGAAGTCTCGGTTTTTGTCCTCACTGACGGCAAGGATGTAATTCCTATGGCACCCGCGCAGGATTACAAACGGGTTTTTGACCAGGATAAAGGACCGAATACCGGGGGGATGGGTTCCTACTCGCCTGTTCCAGTTGTTGCGGACGAAACCTACAGGCAGATAATAGACCAGGTTATGCTGCCTACCGTGGATGCAATGGCAAGAGAAGGAACGGAATACAGAGGAGTTCTTTACGGAGGTTTTATATTAACGACGGAAGGACCAAAAGTTCTTGAATTCAACTGCCGTTTTGGCGATCCGGAAACGCAGGCAATCATGCCCCGTTTTGATGGGGATTTAGCTCAAGTGCTGCTAGCGGTTGCTGAAGGAAGATTAGCTGAAGCTAATTTTTCTCAGAAAACGCAAGTTTGTGTCTCAGTGGTGGCAGCATCCGGTGGTTATCCTCTGGATTATGACACTGGGTTTGAGGTTTTGGGGTTGGAGGAGGCGTCAATATTACCCGACGTGAGTGTTTTTCATGCCGGAACAGAGTGCCAAGGAGATAAGATTATTACTGCCGGAGGGCGTGTCTTGAATGTAAGTGCTTTGGGTGACAGCTTTATTAATGCGCGAGACAAAGCGTATAAAGCTATTGAGATGATTGACTTTGAGGGGATGCATTATAGAACGGATATTGCCTTAAAGGCCTGCCAAATCTCACAGTCAAAAGTATAATTTGACATATAAGCAGTGAAGCGAGAAATGCTCCGCGCTGGAAGTTTGGAAAGTGTTGTATTTACATAGATAGGAGGTTGCAGTGGCTAAAGCACTCGTCGGAGTTATTATGGGAAGCTCTTCCGACTTGCCTGTAATGAGAGAAGCGGAAGAGTTACTAAAAAGATTTGATATTCCTTTTGAGGAAAGGGTAATCTCAGCACATAGAGCCCCTGCTTTGGTAAGCGATTTTGCGTCTAATGCCGAAGAGCGGGGCTTGGAAGTAATTATTGCCGGAGCGGGAAAAGCTGCTCATTTAGCAGGGGTTGTAGCATCGAAAACAGTTCTGCCGGTAATAGGAGTTCCTTTATCTTCTAAGGACTTAGGGGGTATGGATTCTTTGCTTTCCACAGTCCAGATGCCGCCGGGAGTGCCGGTAGCAACTGTTGCTGTTGACGGGGCAAAGAACGCTGCCATAGTTGCGGCACAAATCCTGGCAGCTAAGTATCCTGAAATACGCGAAAAGATCAGGGCATTCAAACTGGAAATGGCTGCTGATTATGAGAAAAAATAGTTATCGGCCAAACTAATGTAAGTTACACGGCGAATAACGGAAATCGTTTGATTTAAGAAAATTGGGGCGAGGATGAGATGATAAGTCGCTATACTTTGCCGAAAATGGGCTCGATTTGGGAAGAACAAAACAAGCTGCAAAAGTGGCTTGAAGTAGAAATCTTGGCTTGCGAAGCGCAAGCGGAGTTAGGAAATATACCAAAAGAAGCTGTCGCGGAAATAAAAGCCAAGGCAAAGTTTGATGTGGATAGAGTAAAAGAGATTGAAAAAGAAGTCCATCATGATGTGGTGGCTTTTCTTACTAATGTTGCTGAAAATGTCGGACCGTCCTCACGTTATATTCATTATGGAATGACTTCATCGGATATGCTTGATACGGGGCTTGCCGTTCAGTTGAAGGAAGCAGCCGACGTTCTTATAGAAAACACCAAAAGGTCAATCAAAGTTTTAAAGAAACAAGCTATTAAGCACAAAGATACGATAATGATTGGCAGGAGTCATGGTGTTCATGCCGAACCGATAACCTTTGGTTTGAAGTTGGCGCTCTGGTATTTTGAAATGAAAAGAAACCTAAAACGGCTGGAAGCTGCCAAGGACACTATCTCATACGGTAAGATTTCCGGAACCGTCGGTACTTACGCCAATATAGATCCCTTTGTTGAGGATTATGTTTGCAAAAAACTCGGTCTTAAGCCGGCGGAAACCTCCAGCCAAATTATTCAGAGAGACAGGCATGCCGAGTTTCTTTGCGCCATGGCTATTACTGCTTCTTCTCTGGAGAAATTTGCCACTGAGATCAGAGGTCTTCAAAAAACGGAAGTTCTGGAAGCTGAGGAGCCTTTTGCCAAAGGTCAAAAAGGATCTTCTGCCATGCCTCATAAAAAGAACCCCATTCTATGCGAGCGGATTTGCGGTCTTGCTAGAGTAATAAGGGGAAATGCTTTGGTGGCTTTGGAAAATGTTACTCTCTGGCACGAAAGAGATATCTCCCATTCTTCGGCGGAGCGCGTCATCTTGCCTGATAGCACCATACTTCTTGACTATATTTTGGATAAATTTACAGGGATAATGGACGGTCTCAATGTTTACCCGCAGAATATGAAAAGAAATCTGGAAGAAACAAAAGGCCTGGTCTTCTCGCAGGAAATTCTGCTTGCTCTGGTAGAAAAAGGTGTTTTGCGCGAGGATGCCTATAGAATGGTACAGAGAAATGCTATGGAAAGTTGGACAAGCAAGAGGGACTTTAAAGATCTTATTTTGCAGGATGAGGATATAAAAAAGCATATGTCACCGGATGAAATCGAAAAGCAGTTTGACTACGGCTGTTTTTTAAAACATATCGATCGGATTTTCACCCGATTGGACTAAATAAATTTAAGTTAATCAATATTGAGTTATGGTGTTTGCTATGTGAGAATTGTAAACGAGAAAAGAGGGACGAAAATGGTGAAACAAACAGAAAAATTATATGAAGGCAAGGCGAAGATAGTCTATGAAACAGATGATCCTAAATTAGTTATTCAGCATTTCAAAGATGATGCGACTGCTTTTGATGGGAAGAAAAAGGGTCAAATACAGGATAAGGGAACATCCAATGCAAGAATTTCAGCAGCTCTTTTTAGTCTTCTGGAAGAAAAAGGCATAAAAACACATTATAAAGAACTTCTTTCAGATTCGGATATGTTGGTATTAAAATTGAAAATTATTCCGGTAGAGGTAATTGTTAGAAATACTGCTGCTGGAAGTCTGGCTGAGCGCCTCGGATATAAAGAAGGAACACCTCTGAAGAATACAATTGTTGAATTCTATTATAAAAATGACGAATTGGGAGATCCCATGCTTAACTGGGATCACATCCAGGAGCTGGGACTGGCTACCCCGGAGGTGTTAAGAGAACTTAAAAAAGTCGGCCTGGAGATAAATGATGTTTTGAAGCCCTTTTTTGATGATAGGGGACTGGAACTGGTAGATTTTAAATTGGAATTTGGCTATTACGGCAGTGAAATTATTCTAGGCGACGAGATTTCACCTGATACCTGCCGTTTCTGGGACAAAGATACCGGGGAGAGGCTGGATAAGGACCGCTTTCGCCGGGATTTAGGTAAAGTGGAAGAAGCATATCAGGAAGTTTTGACCCGGGTTTTGGGTGAAGAGAATAAAAAGACATCGGGATGTGGCGGAGGAGAATATTGCCAAAGGTAAATGTATATGTAACTTATAAGCAAGGAATTTTAGATCCACAGGGAGCTACAGTTGGGAAGGCCTTAAGTGCCCTTGACTACAAAAATGTTGAGAGCGTGCGGATAGGTAAGTTCATTCAGCTGGAGCTTAATGAAAACGGTGAAGATAAGATCAAAGAACAAGTAGCTGAGATGTGCCAGCGGCTTTTAGCAAATCCGGTCATCGAAGACTACACCTTCGAGGTGGTCAAAGAGTGAAATTTGGAGTTGTAATCTTCCCGGGCTCCAATTGCGATCAGGATTGTTATTATGCTGCGGAATTGATGGGCGAGAAAGTCAATTATATTTGGCACACTACTACGAATGTTAGAAACTTCGATTGCATTATTCTTCCCGGTGGTTTTTCCTACGGGGATTATCTTAGAACCGGAGCGGTTGCCCGGTTTTCGCCGGTTATGCAAGCCATAAAGGATTATTCTCAAAATGGCGGTCTTGTAATCGGTATCTGCAACGGTTTTCAAATCCTTCTAGAGGCAGGCATCCTTCCCGGAGCAATGCTTAAAAACAAAGGTCTTAAATTTGTCTGTCGCTATGTAAACTTAAGAGTGGAAAATGATCGAACTCCTTTTACCAATATGACTTCCAGAGGATCGGTTTTAAAGATCCCGATTGCCCATAATGAGGGTAATTATTTTGTTGATGAAGCTACTCTGGCCAGCCTGAAAGAGAATAATCAGATTGTACTGAGATATTGCGATGAAAGCGGGAATGTAACCGACTCGGCTAATCCAAACGGAGCTCTGGAAAATATTGCCGGGATTGTGAATAGAGATGGAAATGTTTTTGGTCTTATGCCACACCCGGAGAGGGCAATGGAAGAATTATTGGGTTCAACTGACGGTCGTAAAATATTTGAGTCTATTATTAAATCTGCGAAAGATTAAAGGATAGGTATGGCTGAAGCATATGAAGAACTTGGTTTAACCGAAGATGAGTTTGAAAAAATTAAGGAAATACTTAAGCGAGAGCCAAATTTCCTTGAATTGGCAATGTATTCGGTTATGTGGTCGGAACACTGTGCTTATAAATACTCCAGACCGCTGTTAAAAACTCTCCCGACCGAGGGACCGAACATCCTTCAGGGTCCTGGTGAAAATGCCGGTGTAGTTGATATCGGTGACGGCCTGGCATTGGTGTTTAAAATGGAATCTCACAATCATCCTTCGGCTATTGAACCGTATCAGGGAGCGGCCACCGGGGTCGGAGGAATCTTGCGGGACATTTTTACCATGGGAGCGAGACCGGTCGCTCTGTTGGATCCTTTGAGATTTGGCTCGCTGAAAAAACCGCGGGTTAAGTATCTTTTTGAGGAAGTTACTGCCGGGATCGCCAGTTACGGTAATTGTTGCGGAATACCCACAATCGGAGGAGATGTTTATTTCGAAGATGCTTATGAAGGAAATCCCCTGGTCAATGTAATGTGTATCGGCATAGCCGAACACGAGAATCTAATCAAAGGTTCCGCGGAAGGGGACGGCAATATCGTGCTGCTTATGGGATCGAAAACCGGACGTGACGGGATCGGAGGGGTAAGCGTTTTGGCATCCCGGGAGTTTGATGAAGGAGCGGAGGAGAAGCGGCCTTCGGTGCAAGTAGGCGACCCCTTTACCGAAAAGTTACTAATAGAAGCATGTCTCGAGCTGTTATCTAAGGATCTTCTGGTAGGCTTGCAGGACCTGGGGGGAGCAGGCCTTACCTGTGCTACTTGTGAGACATCAAGTCGGTCCGGCACCGGGATGAATGTGGACGTGGCCAAAGTACTACGCCGGGAAGCTAAGATGCAGCCCTTTGAGACCATGATATCCGAGTCTCAAGAAAGAATGCTTGCTATTGTCAGTCCGCCAAACTTGGAGGAAACCCTGGAAATTTGTAAAAAGTGGGGCCTTGATGCTACCCAAATAGGGACGGTCAACACTACAGGTATGCTTAGTATTTATGAAAATGGAGAGTTAGTCGGAAAAATGCCGGCTCGTTCTCTGGCAGATGATGCTCCGGTCTATTTCGGTAAAGGAGAGCGTCCTGATTATCTTGACCAGGTTCAAAATATCGATCTATCGCAGCTTGAAGAGCCAACTGATATTGCCGATGCAATAATGCGGATTATCGCCTCTCCCAATATTTGCAGTCGTCAATGGGTATACCAGCAGTACGATCATATGGTTCAAACCAATACGGCGGTATTTCCCGGTTCAGGCGCGGGGGTTATAAGGATCAAGGGAACAAAAAAGGCAATCGCGGCTTCTACCGACTGCAACGGTCGTTATTGTTACCTGGATCCTTATGTAGGAGCAAAAATCGCTATTGCTGAAGCAGCCAGGAACCTGGTTTGTTCCGGGGCAAAGCCATTGGCGGTTACCGACTGTCTCAATTTTGGTAATCCAGAGAAGCCTCATTGTTTTTGGCAGTTTGAGCAGGCAATAAAGGGATTGACTGAAGCTTGTGATTTCTTTCAGACGCCGGTGGTTGGAGGAAATGTAAGCTTTTACAACGAGTCTTTTGGTGAAGCAATCTATCCGACACCAATGGTTGGCATGGTCGGATTGATTGAGAATATTGAAAATGTTTGCACACCTGCTTTTAAGGAAAATGACGCGCTTATAGTTTTATTTGGGCAAACATTTCCGGAGATCGGTGGCAGTGAGTACTTAAAAATCATTTTCGATATGGTTGCAGGTAAACCACCTTATTTAGATATGGAAAAGGAAAAAAATGTACAATCTTGCTGTCTGCAAGCGATACAAAATAATTTGATCCTATCGGCTCATGATTGTTCCGAAGGAGGTATAGCGGTTGCTCTTATGGAGTGCTGTATTATGGGCAATAGAGGCGCGATACTGGATGAATCGCCGATTGGAAGTGAAGAACGGGAAATGGGTTTCTGTCAATGGTTTTTTAGTGAATCTCAGTCAAGGATCATTGTCTCCTTAAAGAAAGAAAATCTGCCGAAACTTAAGGAAATAGCAGGGACTCTGCAAGTACCGATAACTGTTTTAGGTCAAACTGGTGGCAATAAAGTGCAGATTGATGGTAAAATTGATATGGCAATTGAAGAAATTGCCAAGAATTGGCAAGGAGCCTTAGAGTGCGCGATAAAATCGTAAGAAAATCGGAAGTCTCACCTTTTACCTCTTGTTATTCTGGGATAGATGAAGATAAACCTCACGAAGAATGTGGACTTATCGGGGTCTATGCGCCCGGAGAAGACGTAGCTAAATTGGCATATTTTGGATTACACGGAGTTCAACACAGAGGTCAGGAAAGTGCGGGAATTTCCGTATCAGACGGTGAATCCATTGTAGTTTATAAAGATATGGGTTTGGTAACCCAGGTATTCGACGAGCAAAGTCTTGCTTCTTTGCAGGATGGAGATATTGCAGTCGGACACGTACGCTATTCAACTACCGGGTCCACTCATTGGGAAAATGCCCAACCTATCTATAAGTCCTATTCTCAGGGCGCTTTTGCCATTGCCCATAACGGTAATTTAATCAATACCAAAGAACTTCGGGAAAGACTGGCCCAAAATGGAAGCAGGTTTAGATCGACAGGCGATACGGAAGTAATAGCCAGCCTGATTACCAGCTTTAAGGATTTTGAGATCGAAGAAGCCATCCAGAAAGCAATGGAAGAGCTTAAAGGGGGATATTCGGTAGTTCTGGCAACGGAAGATAAGCTGCTTGCATTCCGTGATCCCTATGGAATTCGTCCTCTCTGTTTGGGCAGGATGGGCAGCAATTATGCGATTGCGTCCGAAAGCTGCGGCTTGAACATAATGGGAGCTTATTTTATTAGGGAAATAAATCCCGGTGAGCTGGTGGTCATAGACAAAGAAGGGCTTCACTCCATCCAGGCGATTCCTCCGGCAAAACCTTCACTGTGCATCTTTGAATTTATTTACTTTGCCCGGCCTGACAGTTATCTCTACAATAGAAATCTCTATGACGCGAGAAAGTCTATGGGGATGAGTTTGGCTAAAGAATGCCCGGTAGATGCTGATTTGGTGATACCCGTACCTGATACGGGAACTCCGGCGGCAATCGGTTACGCGGAACAGTCGGGAATTCCTTTTGGTATGGGACTAATAAAAAACAGATACGTCGGCCGGACTTTTATCGAGCCCACCCAAACAATTCGTCAACTTGGTATCCAGCTAAAACTAAATCCATTACGAGAGATAATTGAAGGCAAACGGCTGGTAGTTATAGATGACTCGATTGTAAGAGGCAATACCACAAAGAAAATCGTAAGATTGCTCAAGAAAGAAGGAGCAAAGGAAGTTCATATGCGGATTAGCTCACCTCCTATCAGGTTTCCCTGTTTTTACGGAATCGATACGGCAAACCGGGCTGAACTTATTGCTTCCGCTAAAAGCGTGAAAGAAATAAAGGAATTCTTAGGTGCCGATAGCTTATACTACTTAAGTTTTGACGGATTGGTGGGAGCCACTTCCAGGCATTATGAAGATTTTTGTCTTGCTTGTTTTGACGGAACATATCCTATTGAGATCCCACCCGATCTGAAGATTTCCAAATTCATGCTGGAAAAATCAAAAGCGGCAAAATAGATGTAATATCATGTGTTATTCATAGCATGACCCCCCATTTATGAGAACTGTTGTAATTAGAGAATGTTTATTTTTTACCATGCGAACCGTAAAGACCACTTAACCTTTAATTAAGCGATGAATAGAAGGGGCAGAATGAAAGATGTAATCGGATTTGGCGCTCTCAACGTTGATTTCATTTATAGAGTCGCCAGCCTTACAAGCCTGGAAACGAGGGATCGCCGTCTTAAGCCCGGGGGAGAAGTTTATGCTTCCCTGGAAGAATTTGAACCAACCTTAAGTAAGCTCGCCAAAGTAGGTACTCTAGCCAGTAAAAGCGGCGGCGGTCAGGCTGCCAATACCGCCTTCGCCTTAGCAAAAATGGGCTTTTCAACCGGCATTATAGGAAAAGTAGGCACTGATCCCAATGGGGATTTTTTAGTAAGATCGATGGAGTCTGTTGATACAAGCTATCTTGTCCAGGAAGGAGTAAGCGGGGTTTGCCTGGCTCTTTTAGACAAATCTCGTGATCGATCGAATCTGGTTTTCCCCAATGTCAATGATGAGATCGTCTTTGATGAATTGGATATTGATTATATTTTTAATACAAAATATCTTTATTTGACTTCTTTTGTTGGAGAAGCGCCTTTTGCGGTGCAAAAAAAGCTGGTCGAAAGTGTTCCCTCGAGAGTTAAGATAGCTTTTGATCCCGGAGAAATATACGCGCGAAAGGGTATCGAGCAACTTCTTCCAATATTGCAAAAGACCTCAATTCTTTTTATTACCGATGAAGAAATTAATATTATAACCGGCAAAGATCATAGAGCCGGTACGGCAATGCTTCTGGATATGGGACCGGAAATTGTCATCTGCAAAATGGGTGAAGAAGGAAGCTATCTTCTTTCCGATGGCACGGAATTCCAAATTCCCGTTCCTAAGGTAAAAGCGGTGGATAGAACAGGTGCCGGTGATGTTTTTGCTGCCGGTTTCTTGGCCGGTCAGCTTATGGGAAAATCACTATATAATTCGGCGTTATTTGCCACCCAGGCTGCTTCTGCAAGCATTACCGAGTTCGGTAGAGCCAGATATCCCGACAAGAGATTCTTGCTTGATAAATTGAAATAAAGGCGGGCGAGAAAATGTCTTTTAGAATAGGATGGTTTACTACGGCAAGGGATATAGCTGCAAGGGAGCTTTTTCTGGCAGTTTATAATGGTATCAAAAATGGTGAAATTGATAGTGAAATCTCTTTTGTCTTTAGCAACAGAGAGCAAAATGAGTCCGCAGTTACCGATGATTTTTTTGAATTAATCAAAGGTTTGGATATTCCATTAGTTTGTTTTTCGTCCAAAAAGTTTAAACCGGAATCACGTCTCTCCGGCAATACGGACAAAAAAGCTCTGCAGGAGTGGAGACTGCGATATGATCGTGAAATTATCGGGAGAATCGAATCATTCAAACCAGAATTAATAGTTTTGGCTGGTTACATGTTGATTGCCGGAGGCGAGATTTGCAGGAAATTCAACATGATAAATTTGCATCCGGCACTGCCCGGAGGGCCGATAGGAACCTGGCAGGAAGTCATTTGGCAACTTATAGAGGGTCGGGCGGATATAACGGGGGCAATGATGCATCTTGTAACCGAGAATCTGGATGAAGGTCCACCGATTACTTACTATTCTTTTCCGATAAAAGGGGGACAATTTGATGAACGGTGGAAGGATTTGGGTAACAAACTTAGAAATAAGACTCTGCTTCAAATAGCTCAGACCGACGGTGAAAATAATCCTCTTTTTGCACTAATACGTGAAGAAGGAGTAAGAAGAGAAATACCGCTGCTTTACTATACTGTAAGGGGATTCTCAAATAAGAAGTTAAAGATTGAAAATGGCAAAGTTGTTGTAGATGGTAACGTTATGCGAGAGGGTTATTGCTTGAATGAAGAAATAGAAAAAAGCCTAAGAAACGGCTGAACGCCTATATGTTTCCAGCCATGTGTAAGTTCAAGTTTTAAATGTATGAAATAAAATAGAAAGGTGAACCGTGCGGCAAGTTAATACTGATTGCGAAGGTCCAATTGTCCTAAATGATAACGCCCTTGAGCTCGCGGCTCATTTTATCCCGCAAGGTGAGGAATTCTTCGCGCGATTAAGCAAATATGATGATTATTTGGCGGATATTGTTAAAAAGTCCGGTTATAGACCGGGTAGCACCTTGATAATGATACTCCCGTTTTTGAAAGCTTTTGGTGCCACCAACAAGAAAATCGAATACTATTCTCTATATAATATAAAACCTGTTCCAGGAGCGATTGAGACATATAAATATATAAAAGCTAGGATGCCTCTATTTATCATAAGTACGAGTTACAGTCCCTTCGCTATGGCCTTGGGGGAGAAATTGGGTGTTTCCGCTGAGAACGTTTATTCAACAAAGCTTGACCTTGATCAATATGAAACCGACGCCAAAGAAACCATCCATTTAAAAGAGCTGGTTAAGGAGATACTATACAATCCGGTAATAGAAATACCGCCCCATGTGACTTCACCGGAATATTTGCCGCCGCAGGTAAAGGCAAATGCTCATCGTTTGGATCAGATTATTTGGCAAGAGGTTGTAACCATGAAGTCAGGGCGTGTATTGCTTGATGTGAGTCCTGTTGGCGGAATTGAGAAAGCTAAAGCAATTCAAGATAGTGTTGATAGAGAAGGTTCTCATTTGAATGATGTTATATATCTTGGCGATAGCATTACCGATGCTGAGGCGCTCAGGTTGGTAAAAGACAACGGCGGAGCGGCAATATCATTCAATGGTAATTCCTACGCGATTGAAGCCGCGGAGATCGCCTGTATCTCTCCAAATGCTATAGTAACGGCGGTACTGGCAGATATATTCCAGCGAGGAGGTAGAGAGGGAATTATAAATATTGCTAACAAGTGGAGTCCTTCTGCTATAAGGGAAGCCGGCATTGAAGAGAGCTTGTTAAATAAATTTTTTGCCGCATTTGAGAGAGAATTTCCAATCGTGGAAGTAATTAATGATGAAAGCAAAGACAGATTGATTGATCAGAGTGAAACATTCCGTGGTATTCTTCGCGGAAAGGCCGGTCAGCTTGGATAATATGATAAATCATGTTTTAGGGTTAGATAGACTGCAAACCAAATTATCGGAGGGATGAAATGGAAAAAGTTAAAATCAAAAGAGCACTTGTCAGCGTTTCGGATAAGCGAGGGATAGTCGATTTTGCCAAAGGATTGCAGGAATTTGGAGTAGAGATCATCTCCACCGGTGGAACAGCCAAGGCACTGAAAGAGGCTGGTGTTAATGTGATTAAGGTTTCAGAGGTTACCGGTTTTCCCGAGGTCCTCGACGGGAGAGTAAAAACACTTCATCCTAAAATTCACGGAGCTTTGTTGGCTATCAGAGATAGCGAATCTCATATGAATCAGCTAAAGGAACATGAAATCAATCCTATTGATATGGTTGTGGTCAATTTATATCCGTTTGCACAGACAATTGCTAAAGAGGGCGTTACTTTGGAAGAGGCAGTTGAGCAAATTGATATAGGCGGACCCAGCATGATACGTTCCGGGTCGAAGAATTTTGAGGGAGTAACCGTTATTGTTGAACCGGAGCGATATGATGAAGTGCTGGCTCAGATGAAGAAAAATGATGGAGCAACTACAAGAGAAATGCGCCTGGAATTGACCAGGGACGCGTTCAAGCATACGGCTGCTTACGATGAAACCATATATGAATATTTGGAAGGAGAAAAGGAATTTCCTTCTCAGCTGGAATTGGTTTTTGAGAAAATAATGGATCTACGGTACGGTGAAAATCCTCATCAGAGAGCGGCTTATTATCGAGACGAAAATGCGCCGCAGCATTCCCTGGTTTACGCTCAGCAGCTTCATGGAAAAGAGCTTTCTTACAATAATATCCTGGATCTGGACTCTGCCTGGTCGGTTGCCCGGGAATTTTCCTCGCCGGCGGCCATAGTTATAAAGCACACCAACCCCTGCGGCTCGGCTTTGGCTGATGATATCGCGGTTGCTTATGAAAAAGCCTATGCTTGCGATCCCGTTTCCGCATTTGGCAGCATAGTTGCTCTTAACAGGCCGGTAGATGAGGCAGTGGCAAAAAAGATTGCCGAGACCTTTGTGGAAGCGGTTATCGCTCCGGCTTTTCTTGAAGAAGCATTGCAAATACTTACAAAGAAGAAGGACATTCGCCTGATGGCAATGGGCGAGGAAAAAGGAAAGTACTTTGGGAAAGATATAAGACGGGTTGATGGCGGTGTGCTGATTCAAGATAAGGACCTTTCCACTGAAGAAAGATCGGATATGAAAGTAGTTACTAAAAAAGCTCCCTCCGATAAAGAATGGGCGGATTTGCTCTTCGGTTGGCGGATAGCCAAACATGTAAAATCAAATGCCATAGTCCTGGCCAAAGATTTGCAAGGAATCGGAATTGGAGCCGGCCAAATGAGTAGAGTTGACTCTTCCGAGCTGGCAGTAAAAAAAGCAGGAGCTAAAAATTGTCAGGGAGCGGTCTTAGCGTCGGACGCTTTCTTTCCTTTTCCTGATGCGCTGGAAGCGGCAGCAAAAGTCGGGATTAAAGCGTTTATCGAGCCAGGAGGCTCCATTCGAGATGACGAAGTGATTGCGACAGCTAACAAATATGATGTAGCGCTGGTCTTTACAGGCAAGAGGCATTTCAAACACTAAGGACGCTTATCAAGGGAGAAGTTGAGCGGGGCTTTGCTAAAACAGCAGTGCCCCGCTTTATTTATTAAGACAATTTGAATAGCGCATATTTGCCTGATTAACCTTGACAACCTCGGATAGAATTGATATCTTCTCCTCTGTTGAGTAAAATGCTGTAAGTGTTGCACTTCATCAAATGTGGTTCGCAAAGATGCGAACCTCTCTTTTCTCTAAAGTAAGTTTTATTGGAGAAATATCTAAGCAAGATGAAAGCTTGATATATAGTAAAAACTTAGAAGAAAAAGATTGAAGAATTGGGCCGTTAGCTCAGTTGGCAGAGCACCGGACTTTTAATCCGGGTGTCGGAGGTTCGAATCCTCCACGGCTCACCAGGCAAAAGAGGTCAGAAATGACCTCTTTTGCCCCTCTCTGCAAATTACCGCTAAGATAAGATCACCGACAAAAAAATAATTTTCACTGGAGAAATAACAATAATTCCTATAGATACTTTTCACTCTAAACACGTGGCAGATCGATCCCAGGCAGGGAACTTAGAGTCTTTATCGAATAGCAAAGGGGGATGTTGGAAAATAAAAAACAGCAAATGAATCGAAGGGGGACATTATGGCTGGAACCGATTCTAAAGTGCAAGCATTAACAGATGCTTTGGCAAGCGCGAAAAAGGAGCTTAACAGATCTTACACAAGCTTTGAAGCGATTTTTGAAATGGTTAAGGTGATTCACTCAACTCTAGATGCTAATGAACTGTCCGACTTAGTTATGGACATAATCGAAAGCGCAATGGGTTTTGAGATCTTCTCATTGTTCGTGTTTGATGATCGTCATGAGTTTCTTTTTCAAGGCCAACGCAATTTGCCTGAAGATGTTTTTCAAAACCTTTCTGAAAAAATCCAGGAGAACAAACATACATGGGCAAAAGATATGGATGCGACTTATACAATAAAAGAATCCCCTCATGGAATGGAAATCAGTTGCCTGCCACTTAGAACCCATGAAAAAATGATTGGAGCTTTTTGTGCGCCTAGAAAGGCAGTTGAATTGTCTACCCCCGAGGATAGCAAAATTCTTTCACTTATTGCGGCGCAAATAACTACAGCGTATCAAAATTCCCTTCTATACGAACTAGCAAAAAGGCTTTCCATTACGGATGAATTAACAAAAGTATATAACTATCGCTATCTTCAATCCCAATTGGACGTAGAGACAAATAGAGCCCAACGTTATAAGAGACCGTTATCCATGCTAATGATTGATCTTGACAACTTCAAGTTCTATAACGATAAATTCGGACATGTGCGAGGTGATTTAGTATTACTTGAAGTGGCAAAGATAATCAGTAATAATTGCCGGGGCGTTGATATAGTGGCAAGATATGGCGGGGAAGAGTTTGCGGTTGTCCTGCCGGAAACTAATTATGATGGAGCTATGGTAGTCAGTGAGAGAATAAGGAAGATGGTAAGCGAATATCGTTTCCTGGGCGATCAAGAGGAAAGAAGTGAAAGAATAACTATCAGCATAGGAGTTGCATCTTACGTTGAAGGAACAAGCGGCAAAGAACTGGTAGAAAAAGCTGACGAAGCTTTATATGAAGCAAAAAGATCAGGAAAAAATAGAGTCTCCTAATTTAGCATAATTCTATCGCCATTTGGTTATCAAACAAGAAATGTTGCCCGAGACCCATATAGATTTAACCAGGTATTTGGCGAATCCCTTTATATTACGCGCTGATCATGCTTGGTGTGCAAAAAGGAGATAATGATGAGAAAAATCTATGCGATAACTCTGGTTTTGTTATTGATATTGGCTTCGATCGGCTGCGGCGGAACAGATGGTGAAAAAGAAAAAGACGCAAAGGGTAACGCTGATAGTGCGCAAACGGATAAAATAGAGAAAGAATCATCTCATTTCGGATTTATGCCGGCGACATTTGATTTGAAAGACGCACAGGCAGCGGGGGGAAGTTGGGACCGTCCGTTTTTTGAATTGTTTGAATGGGGACGGATTGAAACAGAACCGGGAACATTTAATTTCATCGATACGGATCAGTATGTAAAGATGGTCCAGGAGAGGGATTTCTGTACTGTGGCATGTATCCAGCCATTTGCCGATTGGGATCAAAAAGCCAATGAGGGGAAGTATCCTGAAATCGCGTCCTCTGATCCGAATGCTCCCAAAACCCGAGCTAAACCAAGCAATATGAAAGCATATAAGAGGTTTGTTGAAATGCTGGTTGAACGCTATGACGGTGACGGCACCGACGATATGCCGGACTTAAAATATCCTATCAAATACTGGGAAATAGCAAATGAACCGGAGATGCAAGAACCTCCGTTAGTATTTTTCCAGGGACCGCCAAAAGAGTATTTTGAATTATTGAAAGCTACCTATGAAGCGGTAAAAAGTGCGGACAAAGACGCAAAGGTGCTAAACGGAGGCATGGCCGGAATGAGTGCTTTTATGGTTCAGTACTGGCAAGGAGTTCTTGACGAAGGAGGAGGAAAATACTTTGATATAGCTAATATCCACTCCATTGGTCATGGGGAACCCCTGAATATACCGGAATTTAGAGAATTCTTATCTAAAAATAATATAGATAAGCCTATCTGGGTCACCGAAGTGCAAATTGAGAACAGAGGTCGCAAGGAAAGCGGGGAATATTACGCTGCCAGTTTAGCCAGAAGCTATATATTTGGCCTGGCAAACGGTGCGGATAAGTTCTTTTATGTAAATCTTAAGCTGCCCGAAGAGGGACTTCCATCTGAAGGAGAGGGAGGACCGGGATTCTCAGATAGATCGACGCTGATTTCGGTATCAAATGAAAGACAACCTCTATTTTTCGCGCATAAGACAATGGCCAAAATGCTGGATTATCCCTTAACTGCCGAGAAGATCAAAGAAGAAATATCCGGTGGTAATGGAAACAAAAGAATAACGATTGGTCAGTACAAATTTACTATCGAAGATAGAACAATTTATGCTCTCTGGGGTAGCGGGAGTATTCCGGCAGAAATAAGTGGCAGAGTCAAAGTGACTTATCTTAACGGAGAAGAAAAGGAAATGGATGCCGGGAGGCTAACGTTGACTGAAAGCCCGATTTTTATAGAGAAACTGTAAGAGCACCATTTATAAATAAATGCTTTTTCCCACTTAAACTGATATAATTCTATTAGAGTCCGGTGCTTAATTGGTCAAGCTCATAAGGGAGACCAAGACGCGAAAGCATCGGGCTCTTTTTTACTGAAAAGGATAGAAAGCACAATTTTTTAACTGAACCCAGAACCTTATTTTAAGTATTGGGGAAACAAAGTCGATATAAAAAAGGAAGAACCCAACGAGCCAGCGAAAACACGAAATTAAAAGGTGTGCCCCAAGACCGAGAAGCTGGTTTATTGGGTTCTTTGTTTTCTTAAATTAATTAAATCTTTGCTAAAGTTCAAACGTACTAAACCGATAATACATATAATCATTTATTTATATCTGTTTATCGTATCGAGGAGGTCTTAGCATGGCCCTTAAGGGGAACTTGAAAGAATTTAACATATCCGAGATATTTCAGTTTCTATCTTTTAGTCATAAAACCGGAGTTTTAAAGATAGTAAGTGAAGAAACCGGCCATATATATTTCAAGAATGGTGAGGGTTACTATGCTACTTCTACGAAGTATAATAAACCGCTTGGCCAGAGGATGGTTGAATCCGGTTTAGTAAGCCAAGAAGATTTACAGGCAGCACTTGAATCTCAAAAGAAAAACTCCAAAGAAGTGAGAATTGGGCGTGTTCTTCTTGATATGAAACTGGTTGATGAAAAAGCCCTGGAGGAATTCATCAAGGAACAAATATGGGATGCTTTTTTGGATATTCTTTCGTGGGAGAGTGGCGAATTTGAATTCGATGTGGACAAAGCGCCACCAGGAGAGGACATAGGGATAACTTTTGAAGCCTGGAATAAGTTAGTTGCTGACATTCCTTCTTTTGAAAACATAATCAAGTCAGAGCAATGGGGAAAGATAAAGGAAGCAATCCCCAGCTTTGATACTGTTTTTGCCTTGAATGAGGGTAGGGCGAAGGATGTTGTTGGAATTAGTCTTGCCCCTAGTGAGTGGGGACTTGTCTGTCTGATCGATGGAAAGAGAACAGTAAATGATTTAATGAGAGAGTACGGCAAAGATAGTTTTCAAGCCGGATATACTCTGTATAAATTGTTAAGGGCTGGACTAATTGCTGAGGTCGGAGGAAAAAAGAAGACAACGGGAGTATCTGCGAAGAAGACTGAGGCAAGCGAAGAAAAACCTGATCGGTCAAAGGAAGAGCCGTTGTCAACGAAGGAGAAAGAAAAGGTTCTTGCTTCAGATGAAAAGGCAAAGTCTGCTCAATCATTAAAGGATAATGAAAAACATTCTTCTAAAGATATGTCAGAAGTAAGCGAAAGCGCTGGCTCGAAAGAAAAAGATGCCGGGAAGGTTTCATCTGGCACGGATATATTAAAAACCCAACCGGACAGAGCAGAAGAAAAGCCAAAATCTTCGGAACAGGCTGAAAAGAAGTTAGATTCCGGTAAAAAAGAAGCAGAAAAAACAGTAGCTACCACAGCCCCTAAAGGCGAGCAACTAAGTGCGGATAAAGGTGGAGAGGACAAAGAGAAAGGTTCATCTGACAGCGAAGCAGAAGTTCCCACCGGCCCGATAGAAGTCAAATCCCTCGGAAATCTGGAAGTTTGGGTGGGCAAAGAGAAGCGATTCGCTGATCTTTATGTTATTAAAAAGGGAGATAAGGCATCAAATGTTTTGCGTTACCCTGACGGAAAATATCAATTTGTCCATGACCGATTCTCCTCTGACGAGAAGAAAAAGATCCTCGAAAAAATTGCTTTGGTAAAGAAGTAAAGCCCAAAAGGAACAACAAGTAAGAACCTACTCCCATTTATGTGAACATTCAGCTTTTATCAATTTTTTATATTCTCCATTTTTTGAAATTGCTGCTCTTGTCAAGTTGCCTTAAAATGTTTATGATATGAGAGTTTGAATTTTTCTCTAAAATTGAGTCGTTGTTTGCCCCCATCGTCTAGAGGCCTAGGACACAGCCCTTTCAAGGCTGCGGCGGGGATTCGAATTCCCCTGGGGGCACCTTTGGTTATAATAACCAGCTGTTTTGTGTTTAGCTGATATGATTTCGGTTCAGAAAAGTGCCTCAAAGGCTACATCCCTCCAGATTTTTTGATTCCTTAGTCACCTCCTTTTTTCTTCTTTTCTAATCGGGCAATTCCCTTGTTGTATTCCTCTCTCATCGAATCTTCAATAAGCCGGAGTGGAACAAAATTCTCCAACTCTATCTTCTTTTGCTTAATAGCTTCTTTAATAGGAATATTACCAGCAAACATGATAGGCCCAGAACTATGCAGGTAAATATCAATTCCATCTAATTCAAGAAGCGAAAGGAACTCTTTTCCTTTATCAATATATCGTTTGGCAGAGCGGCTCCAGGCGTAATTGCCATATGAGTCTTTGTCAGATTGTACATCCAAGAAATTTGCAATATCAGTGACTTTTATACCTTCCCCTCTTAAAAGGGCAGCAAGAATACATTTACTAGTGTTAATTGAGGGGCGTCCCTTACGTCTTTTAGCCGGCATCTTGAAGCCTAGCTCACGCAGGATATCTAATAAAGGGGAAGTCCTATTAAATAGTGGATACCAACCTCGCTCTCTCTCAAGCTCATTTGTCACTGCTTTTCGAAACTGCGATAGTTCTATCCCACCAAAAAGCCTGCGCTCCAAAGCTAGTATCATCTCTTTTTTATCTGTTTCTTCAGACATTGACTACCATTCCTTTTTGTTGCCAACAGTATAACACTTAAATCAATACCAGACAAATAATAATTTTATTAAATGCATGATATAAGTGCTTGCCAACATATATTATTATGTCTGGTGAGGTGAATAATATGAGATTATCGCATTTCAGAAAGAAAAAAGGCCTAACACAAAGCCAATTAGCAAAGGAGGTGGGTGTATGTAGGTCGGTGATTGCCTTGCTCGAATCTGGGCATCGTAAGAGCTGGCCTAAGCTGCGAAGAAAGATTTCGGATGCATTAGATGTTGACGAGAAAAAAATCTTTAAGAGGGACTAGAGAGGAGGAAAAGCCTCTTTATGGCGGCAACCACGAAGAGGCTTAACAATGTGATGAAAACATCATTTAACTTTTACAACGAAAATGAGAATAATGCAAGTACTAAACCTTTTCGACTTGGTAAGAAATATTTTGGAGAGCTTATCGGTGAGACATTTAAGCGGAATGTGCGCTTAAGTCGTCATCTATACAGAGCTCTTGATGGCTGGGGAATTGATATTTGGTTGCTTAAAGAGCTCGAATATCGAAAGTGTAGGTTAATCCAATTCTTTGATAAAGAAGAAGACAAACAATATGAAATATCACTTATTGATTTCAAGAGGAACTCTTCCACAATAGACCACGGATTTGGTGTGCAGTTGATTTGCCCTCGCAGGTTTTGGAAAGTAACACAACTTGACCACCAATTGAGTTTGATAGGTGATTTACGTGAGTGATTCTCCCAACAATCAAGAATCAATTGCAGCATGGCCGGATGAGGCAGGATTGAAAGAGGAATACGACCGGATAACCAAAGAAATGGAGAAACCTTTAACAACAAAGGGTTATGACAGCTCTTCTACCAGCAAGGATGAGACTGTTAATGTAAAGTTAATAAGTAATACCGATATTAACAGTTCTCTTAACAGTCTTCCCTATATCTCATTAAGTGCCTATCCATTAACTGAGTTTGACTATCTTATCAAAGATTTATTGCCGTGTGGATGCATTAGTCTTATTTATGGCGATGGTGGTATGGGTAAAAGCTATCTAGCCTTATATCTTGCTGTTTTGGTAGCTACAGGAAAGAGCTTCTTAGACAAAGATGTTAAGAGGGGAAGAGTTCTTTATTGTGACTTCGAGTTAAGCCCTGAGCTGCAACGTCAGCGCCTGGAACAGATATGTAAAGGATTAGGCATACAACACTCTCTATTAGCTACAAATCTCCTATATATAGCTCCTGGTGTTCAAGAAAATATTCCTAATAACTTAACTAGACTAATACCCGTAATTAAAGAAGATGAATTTAGCTTAATCATCATTGATAGCATTGGTGCTGCTTTAACTGGTGACCCTGAAGCAGCAAGGGACATCTGTAGACTCTTTCAACAGATAAGAGAATTAGGAACTGTCTTACTTTTAGACCACCAAGCTAAGAGACAAAAAGGAGATAAAGCAAGAGATAAGACACCTTTTGGAAGTGCCTATAAGGGCCACCTTAGCAGAAATATTTGGCATATAAATGCTAAACCAGGTGAAGATAACGTCCTCAATTGTATCTTGAGAAACACTAAAAATAATTTCAGTGCGAAAAGGGAAGCTTTAGGTCTAAGCTTTGATTTTAGCAATGGAGCTTTATTGGTATCTAGTTATGAACCTGGTCTTGAGTTTGCAGAACACCTTAGCTTGAAAGAACAAATCCTTATTGCATTGGATGAACTACGGGAAGCTACAGCAAGGGAAATTGCAGAAGAAACTGGTCTAGAACTTAATTCAGTTAAGGTAACGATAACAACTCTTAAAAAAGAAGGGAAAGTGATTAATACAGGCAAGAAAAAGGGAAATGCATCAATCTATTCGTTAACTGTTAAAAATAAGGAAGACCTTATTAACGTTAACATTAACAGTCAACAGAAGAGCAGTTCAGAAACACAAGAGAGGGAATCTGTTATAGAGACTGTTAAGAGTACGTTTAACGCTGAAGAGATACCGGAAGGAGTGCCATTTTAAAGATTGTTATTATAAGTAGTATATAAATTAAAACCATGATTTTTGTCCTATAGGGGTGATTTGTACGGGGGCGGAAAGGTTCACTCCTTTAAGCATCTCACTCGATGGCAGGATTTCTACTCTTTTTGTATAAATGTATAGGTCTGATAATTAGGGGAGGTGTATTATGGTAAAAAGAATATTTATTGTTCTAATAATAGTGGCAATTGCAGCAGGTATAATTATTAGCTTCTTTAATAACTATGCTTGTAGTAAGAGAATCTATCAAATAGAGGAAATTTTTAGAAAAGAATATGGTGATGCTGGCAAACCTTCAGGCTGGCATCTTGAAGAAAGTATTGAATTTAAAAATAAAATTGAAGATGAAGTCGAAGAAAGTATTGATAACACCCGATTAATATATTTCCAAAGGCAACTATTAATTGCTGGAGTAACAGCAACATTAGTTCTAGCACTTTGGATATCCTATTTTGTTATTAGACCAAAAAAGAAAGAATAAAAGATTTACCGTTTTTTCCAACAAATCTAAAATAGCAAAATCTTAACAAATTCTTTTATTTTGGGTTCTGAACTGGTCCTTAAGGTTTTAGTTTAGAACAGTGGTTTTTTACGGTCAAGTGTGTGACCTGGGCATTTTATTTTTGTAGCTTAAAAAGAGCATTTTTGCACTTTTCAATTGATTTCATGGCCTTTTTCTGCTCATTTTTACCTTTTTTTCGCTCTTTTCTGTCCAAAATGATAGTAAAATTACAGGAATTTACAAGGATTTACAGAGATTTAAGGGGAAATGGTAATAAATGGTTGGAAAGGGTAAGGGATAATTGAATTTTCAGCGTCCCAAGTGTTTCTTGACTAGATGTTTTTTTACTCTTTGAATCTTTCTATTTTTTTCTTTTTCTAATGGAGTGCTACATCCTTGCTTTTCATAACCAGGAACTTTAAAGAACCGTAGAATCTCACAATTAAGTTCATAAAGGCTCTTGTCTATCTTTCTAAGCTCATTTAGTGCTTTTCTGTCTCGGCAGTATATCCCACCTCCTGATAATCTCCTCTTACGCTTCGCAATGGGAGGATATTCATCTCGCTTCTTCTCATATGCAAGACTGCAAAGCTCTTCATAGTTACTTCGAAAATCGTCAAATATAGCCATTTGCTCACCTCTATTGAAAATTGAGCATTATGTTTTTATAAATTCTCTCAACCTTCTTATTTCTGGTCAAGTTCTGTATCATTTGGGCAGGCTATATAAAGAAGGGATTTTGGCAAACTTAAAGAATATGTCTTGGTTAGGGGCATAAGAACTAGGGGATTAATCAAATATAAGATTACATTTGAAACCAGCTCTGAATAAGCTGGCTTTTGCGTTGAGGAATTTAATTAGGGCGATTAGGGCGAGATTATAGCGATAATTGAGGAGATGTTAAATGGAAAATTTTGAAATATTGAGTCAATACTCAAGAGGTGATTTAAGAAAACTTGCAAAAGGTAAAATATCAGAAATTGTAGGTATAGATGCTGAAAAAATCCTATTAGACCTTAGTAAAGTATTAGGCAATTATGAGAGCATCAAGAACAATGTTGAATTTAGACAACCTCCAGTTCATACAATATTAGAAGTTATATTTGAGGCTCCGGAAAATAGCGTTAGATTTGAGGATTTAAAAGCATTAGTTAAAAAGCGAATAAAGGAATACCAAAAAGCTGCAAAAGAAATGGATTTAGATGACATTAATAAGCGATATCGCCTTTACGCAAACGTACTCAATGCTGCTTGGGAATATGAAGGAGATTTAATGCCAGCCGAAGCAAATTTATTAAGAGTTCTAAGAAAAGAACTAAATATTTCAAGAAAAGAACACGAACATATAATGGCTCATCCTGAAATCAAACGGTTATTCTTTGATGAAAAAACGTATCGTAAAGAATTAGCATTCCTGACACAAGAAGGAATAGTGTTGGTTTACAGAAAAGATGATGATAGTTACTTTGTCTTATCCGATGAAACAATAGGAAGTCTTGAGGAGTTATGGGGGATAGAACTCGAACCCGAGCAATTCAACCGAGCGCTGAGCAAATTTGACAATTCGCAATTATATCAGATATTAAAATCATTCAAACTACCTTTATCGGGTACTCATGCACAGAGGGTCGACTGTATCCTCGAGCATGAAATAAAACCAAGCCAGCTTCTATCTTCTCTCTCTTCATCGCAGCTCTCTTCATATTTGAAAGAAATAGGACTCCCACAATATGGAAAAAAAGAAGAAAAGATATTAAAGGTAATCGACCACTTTAAATATGATAGAGACATTTCTAAAGTAAAAGAAGCTCCTGTTTCACCTCCACCTGAAGAAAGGATGCTATCTGATGAAAAGATGATGGATTTATTGTCAAATCTAACTACGCAGCAGCTAAGCACTGCACTTGGAAAGTTGAAACACTCAAAATCAGGCTCCAAAGATAATCTTATTGGGCGCCTAGTGAGTAGCAGATATAATACTGAAACTATTCTAAAGACGCTAAAGTTGAATCATATCAGTGATATATGTAAAAGAATTGGGCTTAAGTGTAGCGGTAGAAAACCTGATTTAATCAGACAAATGATTTGTTGCTATCGCGAACTTGCGGCAAAGGAAAGTAAGCTGCCCACCAAGGATTTAGTTAACTATTACGAGGCACTTAGCTGTCAGGACGATAGGGTCTATTCACAAGCTGGAATTTCTAAAGATTTATGTGCGACGACCATTGGGCTTGACTTCGAAAGAGCTACCAAGCACCTCTTTAAGAATATTTTCAACCTAGATACAAGAACTCAAAGGTTTGGACAAGAAGAACCAGATGGGATTGTAAGAGATGACGAAGGTAATATGTTCTGTTATGAATGTAAAACAGTATTAAATCCACCTTATAATTTACCAATTAGCCACAGACTGCAAATAAGGAACTACATTGAAGAGGTTATAAAGACAAAAGACAAAGATAATCTAAAAGGTTATTTAATAATCTCGCATAGTTTTCCACAAAACATTGAGAAGAAGATTAATGCAATCAAACCTCCAATAGAAATTCCTATAAGTGTTATTGAGGCAAAAGACTTAGTAGCATTTGGCAAGAAATGGGAAGCTGACTACCCGACTGATACATTTCCTATTAAGCATGTAATAAAGAAAGGCAAAATTGTGATAGGAGATTTTGAGCAAGTTTTACAATAAATAGTGCAACGGTTGTTTCCTTCCTCCCCATTTACCAAGGAGAGGATTTTAAAAGCTTTGTCGAATCAGTCCAGCATCGCAGCGACAGGGGCAGCAAGGGGAAGAGGTTTCAACATACTTATCCCTCACACATGGCAACTCAACCCAATTCATGTTTTCTCTAGAGGCTGGTTTCCTTTTTGGAGCCGACAAATTCAATATAAAGGAGGTGATTGAAGTGAAAAAAGTACAGCTACTTACAGTTACCCTAATCGTATTCTTGCTTTGTGGTGGGATTGGCGCTACAGCTGAGACTGTTGACCCCGCTACTACAATACAAGAGCTACAGACTACAAATACTACCCACAAGCAGAAAATTGACGCCTTAAGCGGAAAAGCAGACAACCTTCAGGACGAGAATCAGGGTCTTAAACATCGCGTGGATGACTTGGAGGGTCAGATGGCTGCTTTTGCTTGGTGGGAAACAACAATCACTGACCGCCAAGTTACAAGAACTGGCTGGGATGGTAGTCCGCTCCCGAGTCTGCAATGGCCAGACGTTCCAATAGTCTATGCTGGGGGTGGAAGCTCTGACTGTCTTTTCGTGTCATTTATGTCCTTTGACAAAAGAGTGCGTGTCTTCCGCAAAGAAGTAGATGAGCAAGGAAATGAGTATTATAAATTAGAAAACTATATATTCGAGTTTGCGCTACCTAGTTCGCCGACAGAAGAACGCAGAGTCCGTGTAACTATCAAAATCACTTTCACTGAAGACGATATCGACTGGACCACGGACGATGATGACTATACAGGATTGAGAATGGCCGTTGAGTTTGTCTCTGGTGATATGTATGAATGGAAGCAACAGCTACCGAATGGATTTTATGCTTGGCAGCCACTATTTCATTTTAATGTAAAGGCATGGGCACCCCAGGGACAAAAATTGGAGCAGTAGCTTGTTTTGTGAAACGTGTAACAAAATACCTGAGACCCCACCAAAGTGGGGTCTTTTCTTTTGATTCATTTATTTCTGGGAGGAATTTCTAAAAGTACAACGAATTTAAATTTATTAGGGGCATATGAATTAGGGGATTAATCAAATATATACTTACATTTGGACTAGCTCTGAATAGGCTAGTTTTTTCTTTTTATAAGGTTTCTATACGATTCCGGTATATTGCATAGTAAAAGTAATAGAAATCATAAACAAGGGAGAAGTGACTAGATGAAAAAGCTTTGGGATTGGTTCATCAATTTATCTCTTCCTAAGATTTTTCTACTTGCAGGCAGTATAATTACTACTCTTTTTATTGGCATGATTGCTTTTACTATTGCCGCTGCACCTTATCTGCCAAAATCTGAGAAAGTGGCTGAGAAACCTACTCTTAAGAAAACTGAGAAAGAAAAACCAAAGGAGAAAAAGACTGAAGAAAAGCTTTATCTAGTTACTAGAGTGATAGATGGGGATACCATTGAAATTAAAGGGGGCAAAAGAGTCAGATATATAGGTATCAATACTCCTGAGACAGGACAGCCATTTGCAGATGAAGCAACAAATAAGAACAAAGAGCTAGTTGAAGGCAAACAAGTAAAACTTGTAAAAGATGTCTCTGAAACTGATAAATATGGAAGGCTGCTAAGATATGTTTATGTGGGAGAGGTTTTTGTTAATGCTGAGTTAGTAAAATCAGGTTATGCTAATGCTTCTACCTATCCACCAGATGTTGCACATGCTGATGAATTCAGAGAGCTAGAAAGACAAGCAAGAGAAGCTCAAGTTGGCTTATGGACTCCTCCTCCGGAACTACCAAAAGCAGAAGAACCGCCACCACAACCTGCTCCAGTACCAGCTCCTCAACCGATTGAACAAACAGTTCACATAACAAATACTGGCAAGAAATATCATAGTGCTGGGTGCAGATACCTTAGTCAAAGTGATATTGTAGTTAGTCTAAGTGAGGCAAAAGCACGAGGCTTGGGACCGTGAAGTGTTTGTAATCCTCCGCAGTAGTGGAGCGAGACGCAATATATACTGAGCTGGCTTTGCTTTTTTAAGGGAGTAAAGTAGCAAAAAGAACTAAGCGGAGTGATTCAAAAACAGCGAAATCCGTCGAAGTAGAGTTTTCCTGTAAAACCATCTCCGTACTCAAGAAACTATGTATGTATGGCGATATAATATAACGTAATCTTATATTTTTAGCTCTAAGATTTGCATTTTGATAATGAAAACATATACAATTAAAAAAGGAGGTGGGGGGCAATGGGAGCAGAGGAAATTCACGTCCGCTTAAAAAATGAGCGAGAAGCTTTAGGTTTAGGAGTTTTGGAAGCTGCTGGAAGAATAGGTTTTAGAAGCTATCAGACCCTGAGTAGCATCGAGTCTGGCGAACGTGAACTGAAAGCCTGGGAATTGGCCGAGATTGCTAAAGTTTATGGTCGAAGTGTTGACTACTTCCTTAAAGCTAGTTCTATCGAAGAAAAAAAACCAGTGGTTGCCTGGCGTAGTGCTGCGGAAGGCGAAACAAGGGCACTAAATGAGAGGCGTTTTCTCTTATTTTGCCGCAATTATCAAAGGCTAGACGAGCTTGTCAATAAACGTAGTTGCTCCTCAGCCAGCATGAGTTCTTACCAATTCGATAAGTCAGCTTTCTTAAGCAGGAAGTTTGAGTATGTGGGAGAAGTTGCAAAATTGGTAGGAAGCTATTACTTGAATCTGGGAAGTCGGCCAGCGTGTTCTCTGGTCTGTGTGCTTGAAGAAGTATTTGGAGTGAAGATTATCTACCTTGACTTAGGTTTTGGAGGTTCTGCTGCTTCAACAATCGGCGAAGACTTCGGACCATCTGTTTTAATTAATTCGAGTGATGCACTGTGGAGACGTAATTATGACTTGGCACATGAACTGTTCCACTTGCTTACTTGGAATCTATTCAACCAAGAAGATTTAAATACCGAGAGTGAAAAAAGCGATGTTGAAAAGTGGGCAGATGCATTTGCATCAATACTTCTACTACCAGAAGATGAGCTACGATTAGAGTTCAATAAAAGAATAATTAATGGTTCCATTAGTTGTATAAGTCTGATTGAAATCGCACGGGAATTTGAAGTGTCCACTGAAGCGCTACTATGGCGACTAGTAAGATTAGAACTGCTCCGCTCTAACCAAGTTCAAGACGCCTTGGCAAACGGAGGTATTAAGGATATTGATAAAAAAGAGCGAGTTTGCGACTGGGAAACTGAGAAGCCTCGTCTTTCTCCGCGTTACACAAGACTAGCAATAAAGGCACTAGAACTAGGCAAGATATCCAAAGCAAAGTTTGCAGAATATACTGAGCAATCTATTGGTGAAGTTACGAACTTTCTAAAAAGGCATGGATACGACGAAAACGAGGACTATTTGAGTGAATTCTCTACTACTTGATGCTGACGTGATTATATATCTCCACAAGTTCAATGCATGGAAAAAAGTAACTTCAGACAATCAGGTTTTTGTTCCTTCTATTGTGATACACAACGAAGTGGTTTATTATGAAGACGCGGATGGTATTCGGTTTACATTAGACCTAATAAATGAAATTCATAATGGCGTAATCAAGGAATTGGCGGCTTCAGCAAAAGAACTATCCGATTTCACTGAGAGATTCGACAGTGTTTTTCAAGGAGACCTTCATAATGGCGAGAAGGAAGGTCTCTTTTTTTTGGAGAAGCAGCCTGAGCTGCGCTATTGTACTTGTGACAAAAGTGCAATAATGGCAATGGCATTGCTTGGTCTAAATGACCAAGGAATCGCACTTGAAGAAGTATTGAGCAAGAGTGGCTTGACTAAAGATATTCAGTTTCTGCATACGCAGAAGTATTTCAAGCAACATCTTGCCAAAGGAAGCACTATGAAGATTTATGGGCAGGGTTTGGACAGTTCTTAAATTTTACTGTTTGGTCGTTTTTCGTGGCCTGTGAAAATTAATCCTACTAAAGAATTCTATCAAAAGGACTGTGTTTGAAATAGTTGTCTCTTAAATCACTCCTTGCTGGGTTACTCTAATTATCAGCTTCTCTCCAAAACCCTCTGCATAGGACTGTATTCTTGATGTGCCTCTTTCAAGTCCTTAGCAGTCAAATTGACGTAAACATCTACGACTCTTGAATCCGAGTGACCCAAGAGTCTCTGTAGTCTTTTTGCGTCTCCTCCTCCCTTAATCCAAAGTGTAGCAAAGGTATGTCTTAAGACGTGAGGAGAAACCTTTTCTCTAGGTATATCTGCTTTTTGCGCAATGTCTTTGACAATTCTGCACAACCTATCTCTTGTTAATCTATCTCCTCTTGTAGTTATGAAAAGAGCATCTTCGAAGGGGATATCTCCTCTTGCTTTTAAGTAGCGATAGATAGCTTTGGCAGTTTGTTTGCTGTAAGGTACGACCCTTTCTTTTCCTCCTTTACCAAAGACTTTTACGGCATTATCTGATGAGAAATCTGTTAGAGAAAGAGAACATATCTCAGAAGCTCTTACACCAGTATCTAGAAGTAAGGAGATTAAGGCATAATTCCTCTTAGCTACGAATCCAGTACCTTTAGCAGCTTTAAGAAGAGCTAGGGCCTCCTCTTCTTTTAGGACTCTAGGAAACACTTTTGGGTTCTTGATAGGTGTAAGAGTAGCTATTGGATTCTTTAGGATTTGCTCTTCTCTTTGCAGGAAGCGAAAGAAGGCTCTTAATTGTTTATAATGAGTCCATATTGTAGCTGGCTTCAGTTCCTTTTGTCTAAGGCTTCCTAGATATTGCCTAATTTCATTTGCTGTAATTTCTTCGAGCGGTTTGTTGTGGACAAACTTTGCAAAAGGGTAAAGGACTCTTTTGTATTGCTGGATAGTCTTTTCTGATTTTCCTTCAAATTCAATAGCGAGAAGGAAGTTTGCCAAACTCGCATTGAAACTTTTAATGACAGTATTTGTTTTCAAGGTCGCATCCCTCCATAAAAATTAGCATTGATAGAAAAACTTAAACACCAGTTGGAGGGATATGTAGTCTTAGTGATTACACCACAGCCCTTTCAAGGCTGCGGCGGGGATTCGAATTCCCCTGGGGGCACCTTCTGTTATAAGTTCATTATTATCTAAGTGAGCTGCAGGGAGTCATTAAGGCTGCTTAAAGTTGTGTCTACCAACTAATTATCGGTTACTTATTTCCTCTTTCTCTTTCTTCAAGGGTAATCAAATATCTAATAATTGAAATAGAAAGTATAGTACTATATCCTGTTGCTCTTCTAATCTCTGTTATTTGCCGGGCAGGAATTTAAAAATCTATATAGAAGTTAAAAAGTTACAAGATTATAGTGCTGGTAGCTGAAAAAATTGTGCCAGGGGAACGAATTGGTTCCAAGAAAACAAAAGAATAGCTAGTAATGTCTGCCAACTCATATATTAAGTTAATATGAGTTGGTTTTTTCATAATTTGGTATTGATTTGAACAAGGATTGGAGGTGAATAAGATGAGAAAGATACTAATGCTAATAATAACTGTAATGCTCACTATAGTTTTGACTTCATCAGTCACCCCGGCTTTTGCAGGCGAATATCCGCCTTTTGGTGAGAAACAGAACCGTGATAGATGGCAAATGTATGAACTAGCTCCTTTTCAACCTCAATGGGGCGAGCCAATGGCTCCCTAGAGAGAAGCAGCAATTTCATGCGCTATTATCAATATAAATAACAGGCAAAGGACCAGGCAAAATTGGAGATATCACCTGGTCCAAATTGGTTTCAGTTAACTAAATTCCTGCTATTTATTATTCTCCCATTTCGGGCAGATAATGCAAGAGAGCGAACACAACTGTAAAAAGAAGGAAAACAATTGTGCCCTGATTGATCCATGCTACCGGTGGTATTCCGAATATAGTCTTGCCACCGACAAAAAGCTTCATTACTATTCCTAAAACATAGAAGATGATAGCAGCCCAGAAAGATAATTTATAAAGCACTCGCAAAAAGAAACACCTCCCTATCTCATTCTGTATATCTATTCGACAAGCCAAAGTATTTGCCTGCTAAGAATAGAAATATAAACCAAATATCCTTTTTTATCAAATAATTGTTTAATATTATTTGAAGTTGTAAGAACGGCTGGTTTTTGAGATAATGTACCGAAACGGAAACGCAGGCTGGTATTAATATGGTCAGCTCGGAGAATATGGGCGATTAGCTCAGTGGGAGAGCACCTGCCTTACAAGCAGGGGGTCAGTGGTTCAAATCCACTATCGCCCACCAGTTCAGAGGAGAGGGAAGAGTCATTTTGACTCTTCTTTTTACTTTCTACTAACGGATTTCTAATGGAAGATTTCTCCAGAACATCAACGAATAAAATAATTAAACCAAGTATCGATCATCTTTTAAAACGGTTAGAGCTTTGTCAGCTATCTGGCGGTGACGTGATTCATGCTGTAGATAATTATTTTGACTGACTAATATCAGATTATAAAGAAATTTTTTAGTTGTTTGTGAGATAATGTAACACATATTTATTAATCTGGTGGAGGGGAGGTGAAAAAGATGAAAAGAGCACTGGTATTAATAGTAGTTATAATATTTTCTTTAGTGCTCTTCACACCGATTGCTTACGCCGTAACTCTGGTGACAAATGATGTTTCCACATCAATAACAGGTCCGGGAACAACCACGACTAATCAGCCATTTACGGTGACTGTCTCCTTCGAAACTTCCAGTATAAGCGCCCTTTATGCCAATACTTACCCGACTTTTACTGCTCCAACCAATCTTGATTTGGGAAATGTTAGTTATGTGTCTCAGGGAATTAGTCCCTCGTCTCCGGAAAACAACTATACCATATCGGATATAGCAGTATTTAGTGGTGAAGGAATTACCAATTTATATAGTCCGTGGCAGCATACCGGTTATTGCCCCGTTTTGTTTTACGGAGATAAGATTACCTGGGATTACTCCGGATTTATAGCTTCACAATCAGGTGATTATGTATTTAGTGTTGAAGTAAGCGGTCTATTTTGGGGAAGTGAGGGATATTTGTGGATCGATCCCGCTGATCCTATTATTATCACTCATACTGTTGCTGTAAGCGATAAAGCCGGACAACAGAAAAAGTTTGGAGGCCCTCATTAGATAATTGGATTTCTAGTATTCGTAGAGCTTTTCTATATCATTGAATTGGTCGGATATCCACTTGTGAATATCGTTTTGACGGATAATCTGTCTTATTCTATCCTGTCTCCATTTTTTTTCTTCTTCAGTCATAGTAAGAGCTTTGTAGATGGCGTTGGCGGTCCATTCCACATCAAATGGATTTACTATTAGAGCGTAGTGTCCCAATTGTTCATGTGATCCGGCATTTTCGGAGAGAATAAGGGCTCCACTGCGTTGATTAATTATAGGCCCTTCTTTTGATACCAAGCTCATACCATCGTAAATTGGGTTTACCAAAAGCGCATCGTACTGTTTATATGCTGCGATGACTTGATACAAGCTATCTTTTATCACGATTTCAATTGGAGTCCAATCTTTGGTATGGTGTCTTTCGTTTATTTGTTCTGATATTTCAAATATCCTATCCAGATGCTCGGCATACTCTTTGATATCTTGCCGTGATTTATGTAGGAGGATTAGAAACAGTATTTTATTTTTAAAATCAGGGTGGTCCCGTAAAAAAATATCGTAAGCGATCAATCCCCTCACGATATTTTTACTAAGGTCTATCCTGTCGACGCGGAGTAGCAAATGCTCTGGTCGGATTTTTTCTATTTTTCTTTCCTCTTTTATTACTTTGGTATTGTCAACCAACGATTCAAGTTTTTCAGTATCGATAGAAATAGGATAGGCTTTAATATGGACCTTTCTTTCTTTAAAAATTACTATGTTCTTATCATAATCGACAGGTAGATCAAGTATTTCTTCACATGTTCTTAAGAAATTTCTTGTGTTTTGATTTGTTTGAAAGGCGACGATATCATTGGCCAAAATGCCTTCAATAATCGGACGACGCAAATACGTTGGTAGCATTTTCCAGTAATCCGGTTGAGGCCAGGGAATGTGGATGAAGTGATAAAGAAATGCAGCTTCAAGTTTTGCCCGGACAAGCCTGGGAGCAAGATAGAGATGGTAGTCTTGAAACATGACCAAAGGCTTCTTGGAACGGCCTTTCGCACTTCTTACTATTTCATCCGCAAATAGTTGATTTACTTTCACATAACCGTTATACCAGGCATCGCCGATTCGTTCATCTATTAGAGGAGTATAGGCAGGATTCCACAAGTAATGATGGATAAACCAGAGCAATGGATTGGCAATAATACCATAGTATTTGTTATAGCTCTTCTTGTCCGGCAGAATGAAGCGTATTCGATAGTTGGTATCGGGCGTATTTACTTTAATAAGTTTATTATTATTTTTCTTAGCTACTACGCGGTCGCTGTCTGAAATAGGGCAAGATATCCAGATACAATCCATGTTTTGAGTTAGGCTTTGTAGGGCGGCAGTCAATCCTTCTACATTTTCTTTGCCTATAAGGGCGCCGTCTTTTTTTACATACCTAATAGGTCCCCTGTTTGATACAATTATTAAATTTTTATCTTCGAGAAATACGTTGTATTGCTCCTTCATCTATTTCCTTACTTGATAATAGTTAAATAATCACTAAGTAATCGAGTGATGAGAAATTTATCTTTCACCCATTTATGACCGTTTTCTCCAAATTTTTTAGCAAGAGTGTCGTTCCTAAGTAATTTGCATATTTTATTGGCATACTCTTCTGTTTTTGAAGCCAGAAATCCATTTTTATTGTCCTTAACCTGAAGAGGAATTCCTCCAACCCTTCCGGCTACTACCGGTCTCTTTTTCCAAAGTGCTTCTGAGACAACTAGGCCAAATGCTTCTCTGACTGATTTTTGAATGACTACATTGGCTATTCTTTGAAATGCGTTTACTTCAATGTCTCCAAGATTGGCCAAAATGTGGACATTTTCATCGCCTTCGGCATAATTTACTACCCGGCAGAAGTATTCCCATCCTTCAGGGTCATCACTGGCCATTGATCCTATTAAGACCAGTTGGACCTGGGAAAATTCTTCTTTAACTAATCGATATACATCGATTACACCAAAAGGATCTTTCCAGATATCAAATCTTGATACCTGGGCTATTATAGGACGTTTTGGATCAACACCATAGCTTATGGCAATTTGTTTGCATTGGGCAGGGGGCAGGGATATGTTCTTAAGATTGAGGGGATCGATTGCCGGCTGGAATAAGTGAACTTTGGGTAAGGCGATATCTTGAGGCACAAACTCTTTCAACGTAAAAATGTGGGCATCATATTCTTCTATGTAGGGTTTTAAAAATGACCAAATAGTTTTATTGGCGGCGGTTGTGTCAATATGGCAGCGACATATCCATTTAGCTTTACTGGTAGGATAGAAATGCCTTATTGCCAATGGTTGGGGATCATGAACAATTACTATGTCAAAATCTTCTTGCAAGCTTTCGGCACATACTTTATTTAATGACAGATAGACTGTCTCCATTGGTTTGGTTAGGTGAAGCCTGCCACCTTGAAGTGCGTTGTGGAAACTTTTGGTAACGTCAAAAAACTCACTTTCGCCCAAGATTACTTTCCAGTTAGCATCAATGCCTACTGCTCGCATTAAGGGAACAAGGGGATGAAGCATTTCCGCAACCCCGCCGCCGAATGGTGTAGCGCTTATATGCAGAACTCTTTTTCCCATAAGAGGCCGAGCTGCTTCTTCCAACAAGTCTGCTTGCTTCTCCCCTATTATAGGAACATAGCCGGCAAGACTCCTGTTGCTCAGAACGACATCTTGTAGCATGACAAGGCTCCTATTTATTTAATAGGTTTTATTGAATAATTTTCTTGTTGTTTAATTTACCTTCGGGACATTCTAATTGATTCCTGCCATTGAATATTTACTGGCGATCGGGGCAGTTTCTTTTGATTCACCAGGATAGCTAGAAAGTAGTTGATTTGGTCTTGGTCAGTAAGTATGTGAGCAGAAGAGCAGATTCACTGATTGTTTGATTTCTTTGTGAAAATACTTGAATAAAAAAGTGTCCCGAGTAACTTCCCCTTTGTCTTTTACTTGAAGATTGCTCTTCTTTCAAATCCGCCAGTTTAGTTTCTCGGGACAATAACAGATTAACTCTTTTCTGCTTACTCTGTCAACAAGCTTTTACCTGCTCGTTTAAAAAAGTATATGCTTGAACTTTGCACTTTCTTTAAATAAATAGTAGAAAAATTTTAAAAATTTTGGCCTTCTTTGGCATACCAGGTAAGAATGCTAAAGTTGCCTGATAAATATTTTTTAAAATATTATAAATTTTTAAAGGAAGTAAGGGGGGTTTTAGATAAATAGCTTCATAACGTATATTGTGAATTTTTAAAAGAATAGGCTAAAGCATTTTTTGTTGATCCTAGGAGGCGCAATGAACAAAAAAGTCATCGAGGCGGAAGATCTAACTTACTTATACGGTAAACTGACCGCTGTTGATCATATTAATTTCACAGTATCGAAAGGTGAAATATTAGGGTTCTTAGGGCCGAATGGTGCTGGAAAAAGTACGACTATTAAGATGCTTACCGGCCAACTGGTTCCCAGAGAAGGACGAGCTCTAATTTTAAATAAAGACATGGCTAATAAAAGAGAAGAGCTGCAGGGCAAGATCGGCGTGTGTTTTGAAGAAAAAAATCTGTATGAAAAAATGAGCGCCGCGGAAAATCTGAAATTTTTTGCCACCCTATTCGGGATTAGGCACTACAATTCTTATCCACTTCTAAAAAGAGTTGGCTTGGAGAAAAGAGAAAAAGACAAGGTTGAGGGTTACTCAAAAGGAATGAAACAGCGTCTGATGATGGCCAGAGCTCTTGTAAATAATCCAAAAATACTGTTTCTGGATGAACCGACAGATGGCCTTGATCCGGTATCAGCTGAAGCTATAAGGAAAGTTATTTTGGAGGAGAGAGATAAGGGAGTGACCGTCTTTTTAACTACTCACGAAATGCTGGAAGCGGATAAGCTTTCTGATCGGGTAGCTTTCATAAACGAGGGAAAGATAACTGCTATGGATACTCCGGAGAATCTGAAGCAGCAATTTGGCCAGAGACTTCTAAAGGTACGGGTAAGAGAAAAAGGCAAGATTGTTGAAAAGGATTTTCCTTTGGATGAAAAGGAAGTAGCGGATGACATAGCCAGCCTTATTAAAGAGGAAGATGTAGTGACGGTGCATACAGCGGAGGCCAGTCTGGAAGAAATATTTATAAAAATCACCGGAAGAAGGCTTGAATGAAAAGAGTGGTGCGAATTCGGGGTCTGATGGTAAAAGACCTTGTCCAAATGTTTAGAAATAAATTTGTAGCTGCTATAACTCTTCTTAGTATAGTGGCATATGCTGGTTTGTTTTACGCTATGCCAAGGACTGTCGATGAGACTTTTGATATAGCAGTGCGAGCTCCCAGGGACTATCAGAAGCTATTGGAAAAAGCCACTGAAGATGAAGAAGCTATAAAAATTGAAGCTTTTGATTCCACTGCAAAGATGAAAGAAAAAGTGGAAAATGGTGATTATAACGCGGGAATTGTATTACCCAATGATTTTGCCAAAACACTTACGGCAGGAAAAAAACCAAAAGTAGAAGTCTATTACCCTCCCGAAGTTACCAGGGAAGTAAAAGATGGTATCGAGCTTATACTAAAAGAATCAGCTTTTGCCCTTACCGGACAGCAAATACCGGTTGGTTTCAGTGTAAAGGTTCTGGGCACGGACAGGGCGGGCGAGCAGATTCCGGGAAGAGATCGATTAAAGCCTTTCTTTATTATATTTATGCTATTTATGGAACTTTGGGCTATCGCCAATCTGATCACAGAAGAGAACGAGAGCAAGACAATGAATGCTATCTTAGTTTCTCCGGCAAGCGCCGGGGATGTAATCATATCAAAAGGAATAGTAGGTACACTTCTTGGATTTACAGAAGGAGCCCTCTTGGCAGTGCTATTGGGTATTTTGAAGAGTGATACGGCTGTTATCTTGTTGACTCTTTTCTTAGGAGCAATGATGGTAACGGGAATTGCTTTTATCATCGGAGCACTGGCAAAAGATCTTATAGGCATGGCGGGCTATGCGGTGCTGGCAATGCTTGTCTTAATAATCCCTGCGTTTGCGGTAATGTTTCCGGGCGCAACCTCAAGTTGGGTAAAAATATTTCCCGGATATTACCTGGTTGAAATTCTGAATCAAGTAGTAACGTATGGAGAAAGCTGGGTAGCATATCGAAGTAATCTAGTTATACTCCTAGTTTTTGATGTGGCTTTCTTCCTGATCGGGGCATCGGTCTTAAGGAGAAGATTCGAATGAATCTCAGAAGAATAACAGCAATAATGAAAAAAGACATAACTAGCGGAATGGGAAGAACCTTTTTTATCCTCGCGTTAGTTGTGCCGGTGCTGATGACGTTGATAATCAACTTGATTTTTGGAAAGCTTTTTAGTGAAAAACCCACACTTGCCGTTGTTGATGAAGGTCGCTCCAAGGTAATTAGTAAAATAAAGGAGCTCGATTCGGTAATTATCGAAGAAGTAGAAGACAAACAAGATCTTAAGAAAAAGGTGAAAGATGGTGCGATTGACGGGGGCATAATCATACCAAAATACTTTGATCGGGATTTGAATGAGAATAAATTGCCCAGGGTTGATATATATATAGGCGGGGAAAGTCTTGCTTCGAACAGAATGGTGCTAGCCTCATCTTTAGCCGAGATCCTGCGGGAAGAATCCGGACAGAAGCTCCCAATTAAAATAACAGAAATCCCGCTGGGAGAGAGTGCCGAGCTTCCGATAAAGGTGAAAATCATACCACTGATAGTAATGTATGCAATATTTATTGGGGGGACAACCCTTCCTTCAGCACTTATTGTTGATGAAGTGTCAAAGAGGACAATATCAGCTGTAGCTACAACACCTGCTAGTTTGGGTGAACTAATTGCCGCAAAAGCAATTATCGGTTTTCTGACCAGTTTCGCAATGGGACTTTCTATTCTGATAATGAATCAGATTTTTACCGGCAATATTTGGCTGTTAATCCTTTTTATGGCTCTAGGAGCGCTTTTTTCTGTTGAATTAGGAATAACTATCGGAGGCTTTTCAAAAGATATGACAACTGCTTGGACCTATGTAAAACTTGTGGGCTTTTTTGCTTTCATGCCGGTAATTCTGGGATTCTTTCCCCAAGTTCCCGATTGGATCAGCCAGATATTTCCCACTTACTATTTAATAGAGCCGATTCTTGATATAACCCAGCATAGCGCTCGGTTTGCGGATGTTTGGCTTGATGCGCTTATTCTTTTCATTTTTATACTTTTCTTTTTGATCTTTGCCTTTTTTGGAGAAAGAAAAATAGCATCAAGAGCTTAAAGATGGTCTGGATATTGGATTCTTCGATTATCGCAGTGAATTACTCGCCATTAATTGATTACGGGAAATAAAGTAATTCTACTTATGTCCGGGCCATTTAGGGTCCAAGCTATTAACTACAGTATCAGTTGATATCGCAAGCTCGTATTTAGCAATTGGAGAAATATAGTGGAGAACAAGTCTTTTTTTTCCAAATGGTCGGAATTTTTTATCACCAATTACCGCGTAACTATTTTGATTATTATTGGATTGGTTATAGGCGGAATATTTGGGGCTTTTACCCTTATTAGAGAAGGTTTCCCCAATGTCGATATTCCCATTGCCACTATTCAAACCGCGATGCCTGGCGCAACTTCGGTTGATGTTGAAAAAAAAGTTAGTCAACCCATTGAAGAAGCTGTTCTTAATATTGGTGATGTAAAAAATGTTACTTCTTATTCAGCGAATAATGGTTCTATGGTTGTCGTGGAGTTCGAAGGCGATGTGTCTATAGACAAAAAGATTGATGAGCTGAACACAGAAGTCTCAACAGTTGACATCCCAAAAGAAGCAGAAAAACCGGAAGTAAATGAAATCTCCGCCTATACCAATATGATTATAACCGTTACCGGCGATACCGGTTATGCAGAACTTAAGGAGTCTGCGGAATTAGTAAAGGAAGAGATAAACCAAAATACTTCTGGAATAGAAAAAATTGACATTATCGGAGGAACGGATAGGAAAGTTAAAGTTGTTCTGGACTTAACCAAGTTGAATCAGGCGGATCTTACTATTTCCGAGTTAAGGGACTTGTTGGCAGCTCAAAATGTTATTGTGCCCGGAGGATTCTTGGAAAAAGGTGGCAGGGAATATACAATTTCCGTTGTGGGGGATGTTGAAAGCTTAAGTGAGATAAAAGAGCTGTATATTGGAGCAAAACCGGACATGCGTCCTTTGCGTTTAAGGGATGTTGCCACGGTTGAACTGGCACCGGCAGATCCAGAATCCGTATTTAGAACCGGTCGCAAGAAAGATGGTAAGTTTGTCTCAGAGAACTCCGTGTATTTGTTTGTTACCAAAAGAGCGAATGCTGATATCACTAAAATTTCTAAGTCGACGAGAGGTACCTTAAGGGATTTAAAAGAGGATGATGAAATACCCTCAAAGATTAATTTAATAGTATCTTATGACGATGCGAATGCGGTTGATAGACAAATATCCGACCTTATCGATAGTGGATGGCAAGGACTTATTGTTATCTTCATTGTGCTTTTCATATTTGTGAGTCTACGGGCATCGATTGTCATATCTTCTATTATTCCCCTTGTACTGTTGTCGGTATTCATGATATTCAGATTCTTGGATCTTTCCCTTAATGTGATAACTCTTTTTTCAATAATTCTGACTCTGGGTATTTTGGTCGATAATGCCATCGTAATAGTTGAGGCTATTCAATATAATTTAAATCGGGGTTACAAGGGGAAAGAAGCGGTTATTATAGCCATTAACGAGGTGGGCGCTCCAGTTTTTTCCGCTACTCTAACGACTATCGTTGTTTTCATTCCCATGATTTATATCGGCGGATTAATCGGTAAGTTCATTGCTTATATACCCTACACCGTAATTACCGCCATTTCTTCGTCCTTTTTGATAGCTGTAACGGTAACACCCCTGCTTGGAATCTGGATAATCAGAAGTAAAAACAGTGCCTCTGATAATAGAATTAAGGAGTATGATGAAATAAAACATTGGCGCATAATTGACTGGTACGGCCGGCTGATGGAAGGGATTTTCAAAAGCTTGCCCCGGATGGGCGCGGTTATTCTGTTTGCGCTCATACTGTTTGTGGCTAGTATGTCCATCCCCCTGACCGGGAAACTAAAGATGGAGCAATTTCCACCCGAAGATGCTGAATTTTTCTTTGTTAACATTAGTTTTGATAGGGGTGCTCCTTTCTCTTTCAAAAATGACAAGATCTATGAAGTGGAGAAAGAGATTAAAAAGCTATCCCATCTTCAGAGCTATTCCATTACTCCTCAAGGGAATGATATTTCCATATTTGTCGGTGTCGGCGATCCGCGCGATCGAAAAATGTCGACCTTTGATATAGTCGATCAGTTTGAGGAAAGCGCAAGGGATATAGAAGGAATTGAGATGCGGGTTGTGCAAATGACCGCCGGTCCCCCGGCAGCCGACTATCCAATAGTTGTTCAAATAAATGAAGATGATTTGGACAAGGCCAAAATAGCGGCGAAAGATTTAGCTAAGTATTTGCGGACTATAGACGGTATTAAAAAAGTTAGGGATGGAGTATCGGGAGAAGAGGTCCCCCAAATCAGAATAAAGCTGGATCGTGGCAAGATGTATAGATATGGCTTGGTCCCGGCAGCGGTTGGGGCTCAAATAAGAGATATTTATCAACCTCAAGAAGCAACAAAGGTGAGATTGGCGGGCATGGCCAAATCGGTGCCTCTGGAGGTTTTAGTTGGTGATAGATACAGAAACAGCATGGATGATTTGGAAAACCTGGTTATTTTTGGTTCACAGGGAACAGTGGCTTTAAAAGATATTGCTGAAATAAGGGAAGTAGAGGAATTTGCGTCAATAAAACGATTTGAACAGCAGAGATTCATCGAGGTTAGTGCTCTCACCGAAGATGATGCCAATAATCGGGAAATCGAAGATAAGATAAAAGATTATATGAACAAAGACAAACTCAAAGAGCTTGAACTTGAAGAAGATGCTTTGTCTTTTCGCGGTCAATACTCTCTGGATGTCGAGGCTTTGGATAAAATATACCTTCTTCTAATGCTTGCTCTTATTCTTGTATTTTTGATACTGGTAGCCCAGTTCAATTCGTTCTCGCAACCTCTTATAATTATGGCCTCGATTCCTTTGGCGATTATCGGTGTGTTCCCGGGTTTGTGGCTGACCAATAGTATTTTGTCGTTTCTGGCCAATCTTGGCGTGGTGGCTTTGATCGGTATAGTCGTAAATGATGCGATTGTGCTTGTTAGTTATTCTAACTTACTGCGCCAAAAAGGTTTAACTAGAAGAGCTGCGTTGATTGAAGCCGGCAAAATCAGGTTTCGGCCGATATTTTCCACTTCACTTACGACAATCGGCGGTATATTGCCTTTAACAATAGCTCTTACTTATTGGCGACCAATAGGGACTGCTATTATCTCCGGGCTTCTTTTTGCCACCATTGGGACTCTTTTAATTATTCCTTGTATCTTTGCTTTTATGTCCGGCGTGTGGGACAAGGTATTGCGTAAACTGGGTAGGGAGCCAAATTAGGGCTATGAAAGCATGAGTAAAGGCTGCTTTTTATGTAAAAAGCAGCCTTTTTATCACTCTATTTTATACACTCAATCCGGTAGCAACGATACTAAAAGACATACTCCGCGGAGCCCTCAAGGCCCTCAGATGGAATGTTAACCTTTATGGTATCTTTTACACCTGTTCCTCCACCCGGGATAACGAAGCTTATTTCCCCGTTCTGATCGGTGGTTTTGGTTCCGGATGAATGGTAGCCGTCTGTTCCGCTTACTTCATATGATACTTCCACGCCTGCTTTTGCCGGAGTCAAGCGCACAGTCATGGTCACGCTCTGTCCCGGAGAAGGATCGTGCGGATTAGCTATTACCAGCAGTTTACCTTTTTCTATCCACTGATGACCTTCCGGCAGTTCTTCTTCAGACTCTGTTGTTTCTTCTTCGGTTGGTGTTTCTTCACCTTCTTCATGAGTATCTGACTTTATTTCCAGCTCATCAGCATCATAAAGAGAATCAGGACCAAAATCCGCCGGATCAATCAATACATCATGAGGTGGCGGCGCAAAAGTTATTCCCGCTGCGACTTTTATGTTATTGGGTAAAATTACTACTGTTATATTGTTTACCGTTTGCGCTGCGTTAATAAATATGTTAATGACCGGCGGAGGCATCACAAATATAACATTAGTAATGAATATCTGAGTTTGTTGGATAACAACAGAGGTTGTGGTTATTGGTATCTGTATTTTCATGGGATTACCGCATTTTACCAGTACGTGCGGTACACCGTTTTCATCGATTAGAACTGTTCGGTTTGTCTTCAGTTTATAATTTGGCAATATCTTATAATTTTTAGTAGTGTTGGTTATAATAGTGCCTTTTTGAAGTGTCTTCTTTAAGTTCATCCCATTCTTTTCTTTTTGAACCAGACGATTAACATCAACCATGGTCAAACCGGTTACATCTTCGAGAAGATTCCGATATTTTGGATCAGCCTTACACTTCTTTTGAACATCTTCCCAGGAGTATATGCCTTTTGGTATTAATGGGGGCGCTTCAACAATAGCGGAGACTTGATTTGAATTTCCGCTTTCGGCCCCATCATCTGTAATTGCGCTAACCACATAATAATAAGTAACTCCTTTTTTAACATTTGAATCATTAAGAGTGGTTTTTTCCGATGACACTTTGGCGACTTCAGTGAAATCCTCACCCGGTTTTAGGCTTTTATATACTTTGTAGTTCTCAAGATCGGAGGAAGATACGCTATTCCACTCCAAATTAATTTCTTCACTGGTAGAGCTGGCATTCAAATTGGTGGGGATCGGTACGGATGTTCCACTTGAGTTGCCACTTTTACTCTTGCTAGCTGATGAGGGTGGGATAATTGTCGAAGGTTGCCCTTTGGCTCCGGCCAGACTTAGGACGATAAATGATGAAAAACAACAGCAAGAGAATAATAAGATAAGCAAGAGGGGAATCAACCAAACAGCTATTCTATATTTACTACGCTGGGGTTGAGCTGCCGGTTGTTGCGAGACTTGAGTTAAAGGCGCGGTGGGTTGCTGGGCTGCTGAACTTGTTGGTGCCCCGCAAGCTTTACAGAACTGGCTACCCGCTTCGATCTCTTTGCCGCACTTATTACAAAAAGCCATCTGTCTTCCTTTCTCCAGAGTCTATCTAGAATAAAGCCTAGCATTTAAATAATGGCTAAATTTACCAAAGTATATCATGAGGTATTGAAGTGGGAAAGCGGTTGTTTTATCAGACTTGTTTTGAAGCGTATTAAAGGATAAATATCCGAAACACCCAGTAACTTTAAGGCCAGGCAGGCCAAGCAAATAACAACTATTTCCAATATGGTGTGGTATTATTTTCATGTTCTATTGGTGTTTTATATTATGAGAAATATGAGCAGAGGAAGAGACATAGATGAAGAAAAAAGTTTTAGTGGCAATGAGCGGAGGTGTTGACAGTTCTGTTGCCGCTGCTTTACTTTGCGAGCAAGGTTATGAAGTCACAGGCGCCACTATGCAATTATGGCCTCGAGCAAAAGAGGATTTATCAAAAAACGATGAAAGGCATTGCCCTCTGCCTCATGTAGAAGAAGCTAAAAATGTTGCTGAAAAACTTGGTATTAACCACTACCTTTTTGATTTGCGGGATATCTTTTATCAGCAAGTTGTTGTTGATTTCTGTGGTGAATATGAGAAAGGAAGAACTCCTAATCCCTGTATAAGATGCAACCGGGATATAAAATTTGGAGCGTTTTTGGAAAAGGCTAGATCCTTAGGGATAGACTTCATTGCTACGGGTCATTATGCCGGGATTGAATACGATTCCCTTGCATCCAGATACGTACTTAAAAAAGGAATCGATTCAGATAAAGATCAATCCTATTTCCTATATACTATGACTCAATATCAATTGAAACATATATTATTTCCGCTAGGCAAATTTGAAAAAGCGAAGATAAAACAAAAAGCTGTTGATCTTAAACTTCCAATTGTTACAAGACCTGAAAGCCAGGAGATCTGTTTCGTTCCTGATAACAATTACAGGGAGTTTTTAAAAGATAATTTAAATGAAAGAATTAAAAGCGGAATGATTGTAAATTCTAACGGCGATGTGCTCGGCGAACACAAAGGAGTGCCGTTCTATACAATTGGACAGCGAAAGGGATTAGGTTTGTCAGCTCCCCGTCCATACTATGTAATTGGATTAGATCAACAAAAAAATGAGGTCATAGTTGGATTTGAAGAAGAGTTATTTTCCGAGAGTCTCATCGCAGCGAATCCCAATTTTATTATGATTGATGAGTTACGGAAGCCAATTGAAGTAAGCACGAAGATAAGATATGCGTCCAATACGGTCGAGGCAATTATTGAGCCGATAAACGGCAAGGTTTTAGTTAATTTTGTAGAGCCACAAAAGGCAGTTACACCCGGACAGGCAGTTGTGTTCTATAATCGGGATAGTGTAGTTGGTGGTGGCACGATTAATTCAGTAGTAAACGGATAAAAACAATTAATAACAGAAATAGGAGGTATTTTGCGGGAAGCCAAAGACAAGAATGACCGCGGTACAAAAATAAAACGCTGGATATTACGCCTGGTTTTGACACTTCTAGCTATTTTTCTGGTCTTGCCTGCTTTAGCCTATGCAGTAATGGCAATTACCTCTGCTCTTTCCCAGCCATCCAATCCAAAGGTAGCCAAGGAAAGAGGAGACTCACTTCTTGGGCTAAGAAATAAAGTGATTATGGTTGTCTCAGCTCACCCTGATGATATTGATTACTGGGCTTCGGGTACGATGGCTAAACTTCATCGCAATGGCAACAAGATTATTATGGTATTGGGAACTTCAGGAGAAAAAGGAGCGGATATTCCAGATTTGGACAAGATACGAGAGCAAGAACAGCGGGAAGCAGGAAGAATTGTCGGATATGACAAGATAATTTTTTTGCGTCATCCAGATAGAGGTCTTAAAGCAGACAAACAGTTCAAAGACGAATTACGGGAAATATTCAAACAGTACAAGCCGGATATTCTTTTTGCTTTTGATATTGATAAGGAAGGTCTTATATATCATCATTCGGATCATAGGGCGGCGGGAATTGCCGCTCATGAAGTTGCCCCTGAATTCAAATCAATTAAAGAAGTATACCAATACCACACCAGAGCCCCTAATGTCATTGTTGATGTCTCCGATGTCGTGGGAATAAAAGCGAGAGCAATGGGTTCTCATCAGAGTGTTCGAGGACGTTCCAACGGATGGATGCGGGTGTTAGCGGTGTTTTTCCTACCACTAAGTTTCCTGGAAAGAGATAGAGGTAGAAGTTATGGATTAGAGGGATCGTATGAAAAAAGTTTAGGTGTCAAATATGCCGAGGTCTTTAGGGTGACTAAGAATCATGACTGAGAACGAACACCTGAACTATTTGCACATCGTCTTACTTGGTTTTGCCACTCTTGGTGTTAGTATGTTCTGGTCTTTGAACGTAGCTCTTGTTCCCCTTCTACTGGAAAAAATTACTACCTCGGCAATGCTTATCGGGCTTGCCTTAAGCATCGGAGCTGTTTCAGGTGTTATCACACCCATTTTAGCCGGGGTAATAAGCGATAGGTTGGATACTTCTTGGGGAAAGCGGAGGCCTTTTGTTTTTTTCGGAGGAATAATTGCGTCTATTGCGGTCATACTCGTTCCTTTTAGCAAGCAATACGTTCTCACTCTGTCTATTCTGACTATCCTTTATGTTGCGCTTAATTCTTATGTTTCTCCTGTGTTTGCTTTTATTCCTGATGTAGTCCCGGAGCATCAAAGAGGAAAAGCAGCAGGGGTTTATGGAGTTTTACGTGGCATTGGTACTCTAATAGGATTGGCCTTTGGCGGCTATCTTTGGCGTTTCGGGATTTCCAAACCCTTTTTGATGACCGGGTTAATTATTCTAATTACTGCGCTTATAACCTTTATGGGTTCCGCCCCGTATGACACAGCTTCTCCCTGCCAGCCTGATGTGTGCATAGATGAATGGAAAAATCTTAAAGACTATCTGGGAAGTCTAACTAAATATCCTTCAGCTATGTCCTTTTTTTGTGCGCAGGCGTTATGGTGGCTGGGATTTGGCGTAGCCATTCCGTTTTTTACTCTCTTCGCTAAGAATGTTTTACAAGTATCGGTGAGTACATCATCCTCTGTTCTTACTGTTTTCGGGATTGTTTCCCTGGTTTCCATGATACCTGTGGCCAGGTTAGGCGATAGGTGGAGTCCTCGAGTAATTATGGGAATAGGACTCATAATATTGGGATGCGCCGCGCTTTCTGGCTATTTTGTCAGTAGTTTGACGCAGCTCTATGTTATTATGGCTTTTTGCGCTGTGGGAGTATCCACGTTAATGACTCTTCCCTACGCTTTTATAGCGGAGGCCAGCCCGGAGGGGAGAAAAGCGGAATTCTATGGGCTGGAAAGCATTTCGATTTCTACACCCCAGGTTGTTGCTTTGTGGTTAGGCGGTATCTTAATCGATTATGTCGGTTACCGTATAATCTTCTTGATCGCCGCTATTGCTGTTTTCTCTTCTATTTTGGTGCTGTTCTTTGGCCAACGATTCCTGCAAAAATATTTAAATCGTAATCTAGATATAAAAACAAGAACGTCTTTCTAATCCTAATCCCCACCTTTTTGAATTATTCACAGTCAACCATTAATGAAAATCCTAATTATCCCCATAGTTAATTACTGCTTCTTTCACCAGTTTAAAGTGCTTTTTAAATTAAATTTAAAATTTTTTTGAAAAAAATGTAATTTTTTAGCACCTTTCCCTGTCTTACAAGTAGAAGTCGGAAAAATGGTTTAAGAAAGGAAGTGTAAGAAATGAAGAAGCAACAGGTAACAAAATTAATAAATGGAGATAGGGAGGTGACCAAAATGAAAAAGAAAGTATTAGCAATCACGGTTGTTGCTCTTGTTTCAGTCATGGTGATGGCGGTTTTCCCGGCAGTAGCTTCCGCGGCTGTTCAGCTAAAGGATTTGAGATCTAACACATCCATAGTTGAGAGTACCGAAAAAGCTAACCACGTGTTTGAGCAAGTAGAGGTTGATCAAGATGGAGATGATTCTCAGTTGGGAGATCAGGCGGGAGATCAGAATAATCCCGATCAAGTTGATGAGCAAGATGGACAAGATACTCCTGATGAGCAAGTTGTACCACCTTGTGATGATGGCGGATCGTGAGGAGACGAGGATACTCCTGAGGATCAGGACAAGCCTGAAGAAGAGGAAGAAGAGCGTGAGGAATTGCCGTATACTGGCGGGGACAGCCGTCCTTACATTTTCACCGGTCTGGCAATAATTCTTATCGGTAGCGCGGGTTTGGTAGGTTGCAGAAACGCGGCACATAAGAAATAGGTTTAGGTCTGATTGTTTGGGGTCCTATCAAAATAGGACCCCATAAATTTCTAAAGACCAAAGCTTCTAAGAAAGGAGGAGAATCAAATGAAAAAGACCTGGTATCTAGGACTAACCGGCTCGATACTGGTAATCGTAATGGGGCTGGGGTTGCTTCTTTATCCCAAGATGACTGATTTGGCCTATGCTTTATCCCAAAAGGGTCTGAGCGTTTGGGGAAAAGACGCGCGGGCAAGTGAGAGCGGATCGAAAGATGGCATACCGCTTCCCGATGAAGTTGTATGTAAGCTGGCTATTTCTAAAATAAATCTGGAAGCGAATGTTCTTTCCGGGACGGATCAAAGTGTCTTAAGGAAAGGACCCGGGCATTATGAAGAAACTCCTCTACCCGGCGAGCAAGGCAATTGCGCGATTGCCGGGCATCGAACAATGTACGGCCATCTGTTCCGGCACATTGACAGGCTTGATCGAGGAGATGAAATCGTTATATACACACGGGATGGCAGGTATACTTACCGGATAGTCGAAAAGAGAGTTGTAAATCCTAAAGATCTAAGTGTCATCGATCAAGATGGTGATACCGAACTAACGCTGACTGCGTGTCATCCGGTTGGAAGCGCGCGTCAAAGAATTGTAATTATTGCCGAACTTGAGAAATAACAGGGATATTGATATCTGCTTATTCTACTTTTTGTTCTGGTAGAATATCAGATAGGGATTCGAGAAGAAGAGGTTTGTAATGGAACTTACAGATGAGCAATTGATAGCAAATATCATAAGTGGCGATCACTCGGATTATAGTGTCTTGTTTGAGAGGTATCAACACAACATCTATAACTTTGCTTACTCAATCATGGGAAACACGGAAGATGCCAAAGATATTTCGCAAGACGCTTTTATTAAGGTTTATGAAGCATTACCCAAGATCAAGGAAAAAACCAAATTTTCCTCTTACCTATATAGAACCACCCGTAATCTGGCTTTTGATGAGTTAAAGAAGAAAAAAAGATTTGCCACATCTGATGCTTTGGAGTGGGAGAAGGATTCCAAAATCGATGCCGACCCCCAGCGCACGTTGTTGTTGGGAGAACAGCAAACGGAGGTTCAAAGTGTTGCCTCAAAACTGAATGATGATTTTAGAACCGTGCTTGCCTTAAGAGAACTCCAGGAGCTGTCTTATGATGAGATATCGTCGATTATGGAAATACCAAGAAATTCAGTCGGAGTACTTCTCCTAAGAGCCAGATTGAAATTTAAACAGGAGTTTAGAATGTCACAGGTAGATGTAGATAAATTAACTAAAGAATGCAAAGATATGCTGCCCTTGCTTGCTGCCTTTGTTGATAACGAACTATCCGAAGAGGATAGAGTAAAAGTTGAGAAACATCTTGATGATTGTCCTCTCTGTAGGTTGGCTCTAGAGGAAATGACGGAAGCTTCAAAAAGCTATCGGGGTATTATTCCCCTTATTCCGCCTCCCAGTCTTAAAGAGAACGTGATTTCGCAGATTAACCAGCAATTTAGCGCTCAAGCGCCAAAGCCAAAGGATATACAACAATCCCAATCAAGTTTGAATGTCACCCAAAAGATGACGCCGGTTCAAGAAACCGCAACCAAAGGATTTAAACAAAAACTTGCTGAGCTTGCCTTGGGAGAGAAAATTCTGGCCACTTCAGCCGTTATTATTTTGGTTGGCGCGGTCCTAACGGCAGGTGCTTATAGTCTGTGGTCAAGTTCAAACAGCTCCGGTAGTGACAATTATCTTAGTCCTTATAGTAGTGATTTTCCTGCTGAAATGATGGAAATAGCTGCTGAAACAACGGAGACTGTAAATATTCTCCGGGAAGATACTGAAGCTGAAGAGCAGGAGGAGTTATCTGAATCGGAAGATTCGGAGACGGATACATCTCATGGCACAACACCATCTTCAGACGATGAAGAAGATCAAACGGATCTTATCAGAAAGGCTATTATTGCCAAGATGGATAGCCTGGGACTAGAGCCTTCTGATTTCACGGTTACTAATATATGGTATGAGGGCAACCAGGCAACCGGTGAAGCTATTCCCAAAGATCCTCAGAAACAAGAGGGAGCGAAATTCGAGCTTATTAAAAGAGACGGGGAATGGGTAGTAGTAAATTATGGCACCGGTCTTGATTGAGTAATATAAAATGCAGTTTGAATGCAAGGAAAATTTGCAGGGCAAATGAAGGCAGAGAAGAATATGACTAGTAATTCTTAGGCTAGTGGTTCTATTCGATTTCTAAGGATTAAAAGAAGGCATTTTTGTGGGATACGTCATTTTTTATAATGTGTTTGCTTAGAAGGAGGCAGCAGATGGAAGCATTAATCGGAGTAATTATTATGTTTTTCATGTTTCTAATTGGGTTTATATTTTTTGCCTTGATACTCTCTATTAAACAGGTGAACGAATACCAACGGGGAGTAAAGTTTCAACTGGGTAGATATCACAGTATTATGAATCCAGGGTGGAGGATTGTAATTCCTGTTTTTCAGAGTTGGCAGCGGGTTGATATAAGAATAAAAGCCGTCGATGTACCCAACCAAGAAGCGATTACTAGAGATAATGTTTCTGTGCAGGTAAATGCGGTTCTTTACTATCGCGTAGCCGATGCCAAACTGGCGATAATCGAGGTGGAGCATTTTTATTATGCTGTTTCACAGCTGGCACAGACCACAATGAGAAATGTTGTCGGCGAGGTCGATCTGGACGAGCTTCTAAGCGAGCGGGATAAAGTGGCCGACCGGATAAAAACTATAGTGGATAAAGCGACAGACCCATGGGGAATTAAAGTGGAAAGTGTTGACTTGAAAGACATTGTCTTACCCGAGGAAATGAAGCGGGTTATTGCCAAACAAGCTGAAGCGGAGAGGGAGAAGAGAGCTGTAATCATTAAGGCAGAAGGAGAAGTGATAGCTGCTGACAATATGGCAAAAGCAGCGGGTATTCTTGCCTCAAAAGAAGGAGCACTTCATTTACGCACTCTGCAATCTATAAATGATCTTAGTTCCGATCAATCGAATACGGTCGTTTTTGCTGTTCCTCTTGAAGCTTTAAGAGCGCTTGAGGGACTGGTTCGAAAAATGCAGCAGTGATCAAAATTCTAAAAAATGCTCTTAATTTCTCAAATAAGAAAAATAGAAATAAGCGGCAATCTTGTTCAGTAAGCGGGAAAAGAGCCGGACTACTGCTTATAAGATAAATATAATATGAAACCTCTCTATAAAAATATCCCAGAAAAGTAATTCTAAAAACACTCTTGCATTAAGGAGAAGTATTGAATATAATAATGACCGACGGTCGGTCGGTTAATATAATAAGGTTCTTCTGAAGGAGAATATGAGTTGGCCCGAATTGTGAAAGATCCTGAAGAACGAAGAATTGAATTGCTGGAAACTGCCCAAAAGCTGTTTTATGAATTGGGATACGAAAGAACCTCGGTCCAAAATATTGTGGATACTGTCGGAATAGCTAAGGGGACTTTTTATCATTACTTCCACTCCAAAGAAGACCTACTCGGACAATTGGCGGACTGGCAAACGGACCAAGTATTGGCAATAGCGGAAGCCAAGATGAAGAAAATAAAAGGCAATGCTATTGAGAAGTTCAGAGCGTTAATAAAAAATATACTAGATTGGAAAACCGAAAATCGGGAAATCACGATGACTTATATTAAGGTTATGTACGCATCTGAAAACTTACCTCTTCGAATTAAGCTGAATCAGATCTATAAAGAAAAAGTAGGTCCGGTTTTTGCCAAAGTTGTTCAGCAGGGAATCGAAGAGAAGCTTTTCAATGTTAATGACTTTGAGCAAACCAGTGAAATACTTCTGTCTATGCTAATAGGCTTGGCAGATATGATTGCTCCCCTAACGGTTTCGATGAATGAGCACCCGGAAAGAATGTCCTTGCTGATAAAAAAAGTTTTAGCTTTTGAAAATGCTCTTGAGAGACTTCTGGGAATGGAGGACGGAACTCTTAAGATCTACGATGTTGATAAGATAAAAAAATTCTTTGAGGGCTAGAGTTAGATGTCTAATGTTGGTGTGCTTCTTTGGATTAGTTTAAAATTTTCAGACAAAGGAGGGCAAAACCAAAGAATAATATTCCACCAAGTTTGAAAAACATAAGTACCGTGTAAACACTGAAAGGAGGAAAAAGGTGAATGCTTCAACTGTAGAAAAAACAACCAATGATGTCATTGCAAAATTTGAAGATGTCCAAAAAATTTATCAAATGGGAGAAGTCAAAATCCATGCTCTGCGAAATGTAAATCTTGAGATAAGGCGGGGAGAGTTTCTGGCTGTACTGGGACCCAGCGGTTCGGGCAAAACTACTCTGCTGAATCTTTTAGGGGGAATCGACACTCCTACTAAAGGCCAGATCATTATCGACGGATTGGATATCTCCGATTTTAAAAGGGGAAAACTTACCTGGCTTAGACGGGAAAAAATAGGATTTGTGTTCCAGTTCTTTAACCTTATTCCGACTCTTACTGCCAGGGAGAATGTTCAGTATGCTATTGAGTTGGCATCCCGGGATAAAATACCTCCTGCAACCGATGCCGTTAGATTACTAGATAAAGTGGGACTAAAGGAAAGAATCAATCACTTTCCCTCCCAACTCTCCGGAGGAGAACAACAAAGAGTTGCGGTAGCCAGAGCGCTGGCCAAAGATCCGGTCATGGTTTTGGGGGACGAGCCAACGGGTAACTTGGACTTCCGTATGGGAAAACTAGTCTTAAAAGCACTAAAAGAATTGAACGAAAAGGAAGGAAAGACCATTATCGTTGTTACTCACAATACACCGATTGCCCAGGTTGCTGACCGTATTATTAATCTTCACGACGGCGAAATCGCCAGAGTGGAAGCAGTAGAGAATCCGGTGCCGCCAGATGAGATTGTGTGGTGATAAATGATGAAGATGCTCTTTCTAAAAAACTGGCGTGATATCATGACAAGAAAAGCCCAATTTATAGCGCTTATTGTTTTAGTAACACTGGGCATAACCAGCTATGTGACGTTTGGTACCTCCTCCAGTAACCTGAGTGCTTCATTAGAAGAAGCCAATGAAGAGTTAAAACTGGCTGATTCACAGACTAAGATGGTGCTTGGCGCTCCCAAAGATGTTGTTGACGAGATAAAGGATATCGATGGGGTAGAGACAGTTCAAGGGCGCTTGATCATCGATACGGCGCTCGATCTTGGCAAAGACAAGAAGGCACACGCTCGCATCATTGGCTTGCCGGACGGAACACGTCCAAAAGTAAACGACATCAAAGTACTAAAAGGCGATTATGTGAAGAAAGGCGCCAAAGACGAATGCCTGGTTAGCAATAAGTTTGCCGATGAAGCGGGGAAGGAAGTCGGAGATACGCTGACTGTTAGAATGGACGGTCAAAAAAAGAAGTTAAAGATTACCGGCATTGCTACCAATCCCGAATACTTCTGGGCCATCCGTAAAAAAGGCGAGATACTGGGTGTCGGAGAATTTGCGGTTATATTTATGGAGCAAAGTCAGGTAGAAAAGATGTTTAATCGACCGCCTTCATATAATGATATCTCCATTCTTCTAGCGAAAGGTGCTGACCGGAAAGAAGTAATTAGAAAGATGGAAGAAGTACTGGACCCCTATCAGGTCATAGAAACGGTTAAGAAAGAAGACTTCCCCAGTAATTTTCAACTAAATGAGGAAGTAAAACAAAATGAAGAGTTTGGGAATATGATTGCTTTTCTTATCCTTTTTATATCCTCTGTCGCTGTATATATCGCCCTTTCTCGGTTGGTACAGTCCCAAAGAGGAGAGATCGGTCTTTCCAAAGCCCTTGGGTATAGAGACTGGCAAATACTTCTCCACTACCTGATATTTTCACTGTTTATTGTATTTGTCGGTTCAATTATCGGTTCTATGCTTGGTCAGTACCTCGGTGGTTTGATAAATGTAATGTATGTCAAAATGTTAAACATACCGATCCTTAAGCATCAGATCTATCCGGAGGTTATAGTTGGAGCCGTGGTGATGAGTGGATTCTTCTGTATCCTAGCCGGCTTTATTCCGGCTTTCGGTTCCGCCAGGATGCTTCCGGCTAAAGCAATGCGATTCGATCCGGGAGTAGCCCTCTCTAAAGGAAAGATACCGATAGTTGAGCGATTATTCGGCTGGATGATGCCTTCTTCCTTTACTTTCCGGATACCTTTACGCAATATTTTTCGACTAAAGAGAAGAAGTATTTATACGATCATCGGCATTGCTTTCGCTATGATCCTGACGGTTGTCGGGATGGCTATGTATGATTCGACCAATTATCTGATTGATGCGCATGGAAAGATTGAGAAATGGGACATATTTGCGGTTTTCGGGCAAAACTTCTCTTCCGGACAGGTCAATGAGGTCAGGGATTTCGCAGGAGTAAAGAAAGTCCAGGCCGTCTTAATGGTTCCCGCAAAGTTTGAGGCCAACGGGAAGAAGTATGAAGGCCCTATAACTGCGGTCGAACCTGATGCAGATTTTCACCGATTTGATATTGTCGAGGGAGAAAAACCGGAAGAAGCTCTGGAGGAGAACGGGCTTATTCTTCCCAAAACCTTGGCTGAAAAGCTTGATGTTAGTGTGGGAGATAAGATAAAGATCAAGACTCCTTATGTCAAAAAGATCTCTGATATGGAGCTTAAAGCTATAAACAACGAAATGTGGGGGTCACCCATCTTTACTAGTCTTGAACAGGGGAAAAAGCTGATTGATTCTAAAAAAGTAATGTATAACGGGCTTTATTTGAACTCGGAGAAAGGAACGGCCAATGAGATCAGGGATAAAATATATGAGCTTCCCGGAGCTTATATCGTTCAGAAAAAGGAAGCTGCCGTAGAATACATTAATAGCATAATGGGATTGCTGCTGGTATTTGTTGTTGTGGTTCTTGCTTTTGCCTTCTTAATGGCCTTTGTCGTTATCTACAATACATTTACCGCGAATGTAATTGAGCGGACCAGGGAGGTCGCTACGATGATGACCATTGGGGAGGATCGCCGACATCTAACCTTCATGATTACTTTGGAGAACATCGCATTGGCCATTGTCGGTATCCCAATAGGAATATACTTGGGCGTCGCAGTTAACCGTTATATGTATGAGTCACTTTCTACCGAAGCCTACAGCTTACCGTCAATACTCTACTTCTCCAGTGTTATCATCATCACTGTAGGTATCTTGATTATTCTATTGCTTTCGGAGATTCCTCCTATTAGAAGAATTTTCCGGATGGACCTGGCCGAGGCAACTAAAGCCATAGAGTGATTTAATTTTTTGGTTTTTGGTGTGCGGGCTGTTTAGGCCAATTGTTGATGCGGTCCGTTTGCCTTAAGTAGAGACCGTAAAGGATTTGACCGGGAATGCTCCAAAAATGGAGTGGCCTTTCTACAGTGTTTTGCCTATAAGGTCTCTCATCAAGTGTGAGTTTAACTGAGTTTTACTGCAGTTCCGTAAGCCAAAAGTTCAGCGGCGCTTCCAACAACGCTTGTAGTCATGAAGCGAGCATTAATGACAGCATCAGCTCCCAGATTTTCAGCTTGTGCCATCATTCTATCAGTAGCTACCTTACGGGCTCTGCCCATCATCTCGGTATACTCGGTGAGTTCACCACCTAGAATCAGGCGGACCATGGCAGAAAGATCGTTTCCTAGCCAGATAGCAAAGATGGTGTGCCCTTGAACTAGACCCAGAACTTGCGTAATCTCTCGACCAGGAATCCCAGCTGTGTTCTGGAGCAAAATGGGACTTTTCAGCTCGCTTGGCGGTAGTCTCTTTTCCAGAGCTTTGTCCTTCTGCTGTTCGAAAGCTACGGCCAGCAAAACCGCTAAGATACCACCTAACATAAAGTAGATTGCTATCTTGAGCCACCAGGGCAATGTGGGTTCATGGTAGATCATGTAAACTGCTCCCACAAAGACAGTAGTAAAAAGTCCCAGCACGAAGGCAATTGAACCAAGCAATCGAAGACTTTTCATATTTCCTCCTTTCTACCAGTTTACGTTCTTGTTCTCCGATTCTGTAACGTGTGAATAAAGTCCTGCAGGCTTTTTTAGAAAGATCCGATATGTTTCGATTGTCACTTATCTGTTGGGGTTTACGAAGCTAGAACAATTAAGTCTTGGACATGCCGCCCCTCAACTTTACATCTCGCCAGAGTTAGATATACTTAGCAACATCGATATGGAGTGCCTGGGGACTTAGGGATTTTACAACTGTTCTCCGACAGACGCCTTTCTCGCCGTCTTTCTCCATTAAGTCAACTACTTTGGGCTCTATACTCTTACCGTCTGCCTCCATGATTAGTTTAATCTTAGGCCTGAGCAGATCCGCCGGATTTGATTGAAAAACTACCCCAATTTCATTGCTATCAAGTTCTACCAGGCTTCCTACCGGGTAGATGCCCATCATGTTGATGAAGACCTTGAGAATTAGCGGATCAAGAACTTCTCCACTCAGACCGAGCATGGTATTTAAGGCTCTATTTGGCAACGCCGCTTTCCGGTAATAACGGTTGGAGGTCATAGCATCGTATACGTCAGCAATTTGGACAATCCGAGAAAAAAAGTGAGGAGTTCTCTTTGATGAAATGGTAGGATAGCCGCTACAATTGTAACCCATATGATGCTCAAAGGCTACGACCATTGTCAGCTTGTTCAAATCCTGCGCTGCGCTCAGTACTTCAGCTCCATCAACCGGATGTCTCTTAATTGCAGACCACTCTTCTGAAGTGAGGGAACTGGGCTTTTTTAAAATGCCGATCGGTGTTTTTATCTTCCCGATATCGTGCAAAAGAGCAGAACTGCCCAAAACCATCAAGGGCACCTTCTTAAATCCGAGTTCGGTTCCTAAAGCGAGGGACAAAATCAACGTATTCACCGAGTGATAGTAGGTATATTGGTCGTGATTCTTGATGGTGCTTAGTCTTAGAATAACTGGTTTTTCATAAAGAACAAGGTCAACTAGGGGACGTACAGTTCTCTTCACTCTTTGGGCATCGAGGAGCTGTCCCTCTCTAACATTTTCAGCAACTTGCCGAAAGGTCTCCAAGGCCAACTGGTAATTTTCAAAAGCGGTTTCCCGAGTCTCTTTGTCCGTTGGCTCTTTTTCCAGTTCTGACTTTGCCCGGAGCTGGCCAAGGGTGATATGAGATACTTCTTGGTCAGCCAGGTTTTTGATTAAGCCTCCTTTTGAATCAAGTTCGTCAGGGTTTCTATTTAGAAGCTGGACGAAGACAGCAACCTCTCTGAGCTCTAAGCCAGCCAGAAAGGTGATACTTTCCACCTTTCGCTCCTTGCAGTCCACAACAAACTCCGAATAGATTAAGCTTTCTTCAGCCAAGAAAATATCATCAAAAAAGAGCTCTTCTTCGAGCATGTTGAAAGCAAACTTTTTTCTGGTTGTGAGCATATCCGTGAGTAAATTGAAGAGATTTTCAATGGAACGAAGGGTGATAGAATGTTTAGGAGGATAGAGCGTTTCATTCTTTATAGCTGTTACAAGAGCGGCAAGAATAGTCTTTGCCTTTTCGGCCAGGTTTTGCTGGTGAGCGACAGCCAACTCAGTGTCGTACTGAGTAGCTTTTCTACCCACTTGCCCTTTGGCAAGAGAAGTATCTTCTTGCCTTTCTCTTTTCGAGTCGGTCAAGACACCCGCTCCTTAAATATACCACTATGGTTTTTCAACTCTTCTTAGAATATTAGTTGCTTCTGGTGTTCCCAACTCTTCCAGAACCCGGTATGCCTGTTTCCTGAGCTTCTTGTTTCTTGCTTTCCCAAACCAAACCCTTCTTCTTAAGAGTTCTTCAAGAGTTGGCAGCACCTTATCCGAGCTAAATGCTCCTAAAGCCTTCACCGCTTCAAGCTGCAACAAGAGGTTCTTACCCATAAGGTCTCGCTTCCGAGCAATTCTTCTAAGATGGGGGATCGCTTGAGGGCTTTTGATTCTTGAGAGACAATTAATTGCGGCTAACTGAATCGACTGCTCCCTGTCGCTAGTTAAGGGGATGAGCAAATCGATGGTGCTTTCCCCCTTGATTTGCCCCAAGGCTCTAATGGCTTCAAGGCGCACTCTAGAATCAGGATGTTTCAGGATTTTTCTTAAGTATGGGAGTGCTTCTTGGCTGCCAATCAGGCCAAAAATAAGAGCAATATTTCTCACCACATACCATCTTTGATCTGATACATAAGCTCCAAGTGATCCCAAGTCAAACTTACCCAAGTTAGCTAGTAGATCACAGATGGTTTTGCGAAGAGAGCGCTGTTTCTCAGTTGCCAAACTTTCCAGCAAGACTAAAATCACTTCTTGGTGGTTAAGGAGAGTAAGACAGGAAATAATCTGCCTGTACTTTTCCTCAGCAGCATTTAGGGGCCTCAAGGCTGAAATGAGTAGTCCTACATTAGTGGGCGAACTTGATTTGGCCAGAGCTTGTCTTATCCGTTCTTCATATTTCAAGTAATCACTCTTCAGATTAACCAGTTCTCTCAGAGCCTTCAAAACATTGGCTGCGAGACTGAACTCGCCCTGTTTCAAAAGGAGAGACATTGCCTCCTCCAATTGTTCCATGGCTCTTGAGAAACACTCAAAGTTTTTTGCCAAATAGAGGAGATCAGTCAAAGTAGCAACGACGTGGACTGTGATGCTACGCTCGTCTATTTGGGCAATCCTGGCAATTGATTCTCTCTCTTCCTTGCTAAACCTTCCAAGCTGCGAGGCAACTTTCAAGATAGGAAGCTCCTCCACCATTGGAGCTTCCTCAAGAAGAAGTGCTTCTTCCGAGACTTCCGAACCTCTTTCTCGTTGCAAAAAGGCAAACTTTTCTTCGGTAAGACCGGCGCTCTTAAGACCTTCCCGCATCAAATTGAGAAATTCTTCTTCATCCTCTGCAAATCCTGGGAGTTGCTCCAAAATCTCAGAAAATCGGATTGCTGATTCGGGCATACTTCTGGCGATTGAAGTTAACAGTTCAGCTAATTCCCGGGCGGAGAGTTGACTAAGAAGCTCAAAGGCCGTTTCATCTGTATCAAGATTTGAAATGAGCTTTTTGCCGAAAAGACTTGACCTCGTTTGGTCATCAAGTAGAAGAAGGCTTTCAGCCAAATTTCGAAAAAGTCTGGGCTGCTCATCCAAGAGTTCTTCGGAAATGAGTAAGCCAAGTTTTCGGGCTATTTCGTAGAGATTTTCCACTTCACTCTCGAGATTCTCTTCCCCAACTCTTGGCTGAAGTTCGCTCAACCCTTGAAAGTAACTCTTTATCTCTTCTAGTTGCCCAACAAGCCTTAAAAGAACTCGTCGCTGCGCGTGCTCAAAAGTCCTTTCCCCGAGCAGTCTGTTAATTAGAATGACCTCGGGTTCAGCCATGACCATCCCTTCTGTCGGAGTTATGCTCGCATCACTTTCAGCATCAACAATGTGAGTTGTGAGTTCACGAATCGTTATATTTGAAATGTCATTATCCCAGAGGAGGTTGGCCATGCCACCGCGGCTCTTTATCTCAAAAAGGCCGAGGTTAACCATAGCGAGAAAACTTGATAATTCCTGGATTCCGACTCCGATGTAGAAAGAAATTTGGCCAATGCTGCGCACATATAGCTCAAGCGCAAGATTGGTCAAAACCGCATTCTTTTGCCCCACAGCCTTATCCCCGAAGCCAAAACCGCCTTTGGTGACGCCTATCCTTAATACGCCTTCTTTTTGCAAGAAATCTTCTAAAAGCTGATGAAATTTTTTGACGGCTTGAGAGGGAATGGGATTGTCGGGTGGATAAAGCCTGAGTGATCTTAAAGCTACACCCATCTGTTTAAGGAGATTCTCGACGCAGAATAGAGCGGTCTCCGTCGACTCTCTTAGCATCCTTTCGCTATCCTGACTTCTGCCCGCACTTTGGTCAGCCAAGATTTTCCCCTTGCTGAAAATCCTCTGCAGTTTGCTTCCCCAATAGAATAGAGCTTATTGACGAACAATTCAATAGAAGAAAGGTGCCGGTTGTTTCAAGACAGTTGCCCAAAGTTGTGCAAGAGCGTCTGCCGCGTTTTGTCTCAGACTAGCAAACAAAAGGCAAAATGGTTTCGTTTACTAAGGCGATTCGGTTTGATAGATTTGATACCACAATTCAAAATAGAGCTTTTGTTGAATCAAACAGGAATAGCTCTGGCTGGCATCTTGTGATTGCTGCAACCTGTATTTAAAGCAAGAGAGAAGAAAGACAATTGTCGGAAAGTTTTGACTAGAGGTGCTCAGATTACAAATGCAAAACACCTATACTGATGCTAAACGCTGCAACCTTGTTTAAAGACATTGTCCCAGAAGAAAAGAGGATTTAGAAAATAAACAAGGTCAGTCTTTCGCAAAGTTCAGGCAAGAGCTATTATTATGGAGTTGGAAAAGAGTTTAGTCAGAACCGAAGAATCTTAAGGACTATGGATAACAAAGAGGAAGTACTGGCAAAGAAAAGTATTTTTGCTGGCATTACCAGAAATGTTTTTTTCCTGGGTGTGGCCAGTTTTTTAACCGATGTATCTACGGAGATAATTTATCCGCTTCTCCCCATCTTTCTAACCTCGGTTCTCGGCGCCGGAACAGCATTTGTAGGATTAGTTGAGGGCGTTGCTGAGACAACTGCCAGTTTATTGAAGCTATTCTCCGGTTGGTTCTCGGATAAGTTGAATAAGCGTAAATCTATTGTAATTTTGGGGTACACACTTTCCGGTATCACCAGGCCTTTTATAGCGATGTCTACTATGCCTTGGCATATCCTGGCGGTAAGATTCATAGATAGAGTGGGCAAGGGGGTCAGGACTTCTCCCCGGGATGCTTTGATTGCGGATTGTACTGATCCCGGTTGTAGAGGAAAGGCGTTTGGTTTTCATCGATCCATGGATCATCTGGGCGCTGTTGTCGGGCCTCTTTTGGCTTTTCTGTTTCTACAATTATTTAATAACAATTATCGGGCTGTTTTTTGGCTGGCAACAATTCCTGCTGTCATCTGTGTATTTGTATTGATTGTGTTTGTTTCGGAAAAGAAGCGCGTTCAAACTGAGACAACTTCTCCGCCAAAACTAAGCATTAAGCCGTTTGACAGGCGTTTTAAGTATTTTCTCTTGCTTATCCTTATTTTTACATTAGGAAATTCAAGTGATGCTTTTTTAATTTTAAGGGCCAAGAATCTCGGTGTCTCTATTATTTTGATCCCTATTTTGTGGGCTGTTTTTCATGTAGTGAAATCGATAAGCTCAACCCCCGGGGGAATGTTATCTGATCGGCTGGGACGAAGAAGAATAATTCTTTTGGGATGGTTGGTTTATGGACTTGTCTATATAGGATTTGCTTTTGCTAATGAGGCTTATCAGGCATGGCTTCTTTTTTGTGCCTATGGAATTTTCTTTGGTTTAACGGAAGGAGTCGAGAAGGCCTTTGTCTCTGATTTAGTTCCGTCAGAGCTTAGGGGGACTGCTTTCGGAATGTACAATTTTGTAATAGGACTTGCTGCCTTACCAGCCAGTCTGATTTTTGGATTCATTTGGCAGATTTTCAATCCCAAACTAGCCTTCCTTTTTGGTGCTGCTTCATCCCTGGTAGCCATGGTTTTATTTATTGTGTTGATTTCCGATAAAGCCAATTCGGAGTAAGTGTACTATTTGTTGAATGGACTAAAAACCGGCTTTTTAGTTGATGAATTCTTTTAATTGTCCTAAAATGTATCTTGCGTCTTTTTTTTCAAGCCTCGCTTTGAGGTAAATTTCTTCCTTGATTCTTGGTTCTAATTTGGGGGCGTGGTGTAGTCTGGTTTAACACACTGGCCTGTCAAGCCAGAGATCGCGGGTTCAAATCCCGTCGCTCCCGCCAAATTACCTTCCATAATACCACTGAATTAGTATCCAATATTTTTAATTATTAAGCGGAAGTGTCTGACCACAAAAGCATAACGATGTTAAAATATTCCGGTGCAAATGTAGGTGATTTTATTGCTGTATATTCCCGGAAGCTGTAAATAACCTACTTGTATCCTATAGACTAAGTAGGTTGTTTCGTTTGTAACTGATGAGGGATTGTAGGCAATTTCATATGGTGTAGTTTCGAACCTGGCATAAGTATCATTAAGGGCAAATCTATCTTGGGTACCTGTTCCAAGAGATTCATCGGAAGTATGATAGCCGAATGCTCCTTCCGGTACTAAAACCGGCCAATTTGCCGGAAACGCGTTGGTGCTGGAAACAGGGGAAACAATGTTGCTGTCTGATGTTAGATCCCGGTCTTGTTGGACAGTAATGGTGTAACCGTTTGTTGAATTACAGCTAACGGTTAGTTTGCTTGCCGCTTCCAATGGATTGTTTCCTATAGGCAAGGCACCGAAGTTTAGAATATAAGGAGAACCGGCAAGGTCAATGTCTGTTGTTATTCCCTCCAAGGTTTGATCGACCGCAACTCCTTCAATGCTAAAACTAACATTCTGGGGTGAGAAAGTAATGGATAAATAGTCTGTTTTTAAAGTTTCCGTACCCGAAGCCTGATAAACTCGTACTGCTATCCAGTTATTGCTGTCATAATAATCATTAGTGCCTAGTTTCAGATCATAGACCATATTAAAATCCGTGTTTGCGGCCGTTGAGTTATTGGACGCAATATTTATCCAGGAGGATGTTCTGTAATTATATAAATCCAGATATACGGGACTGGTGGCAGTGGAAACAGTAGATTGCCCATCCCAATTTATTGTGATTTGATCGATGCTATTAAAGTTCTTTTGCTTAAAAATAAATACGGGATAATTGCTGGAAGAGGTAATCGGATCTCGGTTTGAGTCATCGCTTGCCACATCGGAGTATCCTTTGCTGTCTAGATAATAAGTTAAGTCAGCTTGGGCCATTTCTTCTGTGCCTATTGAAGTTGAAGGCTCGGGCGATGCATATTTGCGGGATCTTAAATAACTTGAGGGTATCGGGTAAACTTTGCCTGAGCCGTCCGCCGGAGCCCAACCTAGTTGGGCGGCTGCTGACAATAAGTTATCATACCACTCATATTTGATGCTCACCGGGGAAGAAAAAGAATAACTTCCTGAATATTCAGTTGTAATTAGTTTGTCGCTCCATTGGTTAATGATTAAATTTGTATTGGGAACATATAGTCTGCTTCCGTCGTTTGTAGTGACATAAAAAGTATGGTTTCCAGAGCCTTTATTTTTAATCCAACCTTCCCATCGTATGCTCACTGTATCAATTTGATCTTCCCAAGCATTCCCGTTGATGCTCACCGTTCCTAATCCCCAGTTCCAATTAATGCTAGTGTCAACATCAGTTCCTTGGAAAGTGTTAAAACTTGTCCCGTTATAATAGAAATATCGCAATCCAACATCCATTGTATTGTCAATACTGCTTGCCGCGGAGGCTGAATCGTTTCCGTAGTACATATAAATATTTTTGCTACTGGAAGCGGGAACTGAGGGTACTTTTACCCAGATTTTGGTGGAAGCTGTGTTAGCGCCACTTTCAATCCAATAAGAAAGCTCGGATATGTTGTCGGAATCAACAAATCGGATATCATTGCAATTTGTCTGCATTTTGCCGTCAGAGATTAATGAAGCAGTATCAACAATTGCTAGGACCTGGTAATTTGTGAGATTGTTTGAGTTAGAAGTGTTGTCTATTGCTATTGCTTTTTTATATGGCCAGGAATCATTCCACCATAGAGGATTTAGCGTCCCCTTTGAATAATTTGAGATGTCATTGGTTGAGTTAACAATGGATAAGGTGGGATATACAGTATAGTCATCTAAGACCAGACTATCGGTGGTATTGTATAAACGGAACCTATAGGTTGTATTTAATGTTGCATTGCCGGTCTGAACCATAAAACAAAGCTCGGTATAATAGTTTATGTCCAGATCTATATTTCCGGTTGAAGCGGTATCTTCATACCAGGCTCCGCTAGCCCAGGTTCCGCTGTTACTTGAACATACTGAGGACGTAATGCTATCGCCGTTTGATCCTGAAAACCCCAGGGACGGTTGAATCTCAGCGGAGGAACCTACATCGGTCCAATTGTTATCATTCTTATCGTATTGAAGCTTGTATATTTTATTCCCGGTTGAGCAGCTACCGGTATTATCGATCTGAATTCTAATGTTTATCCTTTCCCCCTTTTTTACTTCTGTTCGTGCTGTATCGGCATTTGCCTGGTTAGAGTTGTTATTAACAGTTGTTCCGTCATCATTTTGAAAACGATAAGATTGTTGGGTGATGATGCTTGAGTAGGTAACGGTTCCAATAATTGCGGTTCCGTGGTTGGCATTGCCGGAATCCTCGTAAGTAACCGTGAAATGGGTGGGATCGAGCGCTGATACTGATGTGAAATAAGTAGTGCCGGAATTGAATGTGTATTCGGATCCAAAAAAGATAGTAGACCCGGAAGCTATCCCGGCAACCGCTGTACCGTAGCTTGAATTGCCCGCATCCTCGTAGGTAATTATAAAGTGAGTGGAATCCAGGTTTGAAATCGCGACATAGTTGGTAGCACCGCTGTTAAATATATATTCCGCACCGTATGAAACGGATGGACCCGACACTGCTCCGATAATTGCCGTACCCTGGCCGGAGCCGGTAGTGTCTTGATAGGCTACTACAAAATGGGTAGCGTCGAGCGCGGATACCGTAGTATAGTAGGTGGTTCTGGTATTAAATACATGCTCCGATCCATAAGAAATATTGGAACCGGAAATTGTTCCGATGATGGCGGTACCATAATTGGAATTTCCAAGATCTTCATAGGAAATGACAACATGGGTTGAATCCAGAGCGGATACCGAGATATATTCAGTTTGACCTGAATTGAACGAATAGATTGAACCATAGGAGATAATCGAGGCAGAGTTTGTTCCGACTAAGGTTTTGCCGTAACTGTTCTCATCAGTGTCAGCATAAGCTATAGTGAATTTGCTAGTATCAAGAGCTGAGACAGATATAAACTTAGTCTGGCCGGATTCAAATTGATAGGCAATTCCATAAGCGATAGTGGAACCGATAACTGTACCAATCTTTGCTTTGCCGCGATTTGAGTCACCTCTGTCACTGTAGGCTACAACAAAATGAGTGGAATCCAGGGCATCAACCGAGATATACCAGGTATTGTTGGTGCAGAAAGTATATGCTAATCCATAAGAGATGGCGGAACCGGAAACAGTGCCGATTACTGCTTTCCCCCGGCCGGAATCACCTGCGTCCGAGTAGGCTACAACAAAATGAGTGGAATCAAGCTTAGCAACGGAGACATATTCCGTTTGTCCTGTTTCGAACTCATATTCCGAGCCGTATGAGATAGTCTGATCGATGACCAGAGGGTACGTTCTTTCTGGAGATTCAAGCCAACTCTTGCCTTCACTATCTAAAACTTTGGTGATCAAATAACGATCCGCGCTTAACTTTTCAATTTCGAAATGCAGACCATAGCTTTTTTCATCCCTATTTCCGGCTTCGTACATTAGCGGCTTGGGGACAACCCACAGGATTTTATTACTTTCCTTATGGTAAAAATTGATTGCTCCATTTTCTTCCTTCAAATAAGCGTTGGTTAACGTTATTTCCTGGGATATTTCCGGAAAGCCTTGATGTCTATCCAGAACAAACTCTTCCAACAATCCGCTTGAATCAATTGTGTAATCGGCATCAATATGTCCCGCTTGTCCTTCATATATTCTGGGGTATCTTATTTTGTTTTTTTGCTCGGCTACCTTTTTCCCTTTTTTACTGTTCCGGTCTTGCTCTTGAATTGGCTTAAGATCATCTATGCTTAGATTTTTGCTCAGGACCTCATTTCCCTGGATATCTCTGCTTTCTATTTTTATGTTAGTAACTGTCTTGAATGCTATGGAAGCATTGCCTACCTGGAATTTGATATTGTCTTTTGAGTCAAAGGGATCAGCACAAAAATATGTCTTAAAGTGGTTTTTTTCGTTCATGTAGTCGTAGTTCGGATCGGTTGAGGTAACTAATGTCGTATCAATTGACTTAAAATTTCCATCTTCATCCTGGTAATAAAGCTGATCCGCGGCATTACCGAAATCGATTGTTGTACGTTTCCTCTTACTGTTTTTTCCGGATTCGGCTTTTATAGATTTTGCGTATGCTTTTATGGAATTTGGTTGGATACTGCTTATAGTAATATTCGGAATTAGCGAAGTGACCAATAAAATTGATACAAGAGCTCTTATCGCATTTTCATTTTTTATTTTTGCGGCTGGCTTGGGATTCATTATTATGAACTTTCTTATCTGCTGTTTCGTCTATTTTAGATAAAGCTAATTACCGGACTCAACTGGCTTTTGCTCGCTATCTTCTCTGTCTTTTCGCCTCTTTCTGGCAATAAGGAAAAACAGAACTATTAATAGGATAAGGAGCAGAAGTAACGATATAATGCAAAAACAGTAATGACTTAAAAACTCAATAAATTTTTGAAAGATGGATTTGTTGGAAATCTTCCTATCGGTGCGCGGTTTTCTTGGCTGCTTTACTTTTTCTATTGGATCAGAAGCACTTTGTTGCTTTTTGGCCTCGCTTGAGGTTTTAATACTAGGATTAGTGAAAACTATCTCTTCATTCTCATAATCCGGCGGAGTAATAATTTGTGGGTTAGGCAGAGGGAAATAAGTGATTTCAATTGTATTTGATGCGGAACTCTCTACACCATTTATGTAAGTTACTGCGTAGATAGTGTTTTTGCTCTGTTGTAGATATATTTCAGCAGACCAATTACCATAAAGTGATGTAGTGGTTTGAGTATAAAGAACATCATTCAGATATATTCTAATTACAACATTGCTACCACCGGTTCCCGATATACGAGTTAAGCTATAAGTTGTTACTGTACCATTATTTGGAGATGTAATGACCGGTGCGGTTATTGCCTGAGCATCGATATTAACATTTGCGGAATATGCTGAAGGGGAGCATACAAGAAAAGCTAGAAGCAAACCCACCAAGAAAAATGTGTGTGAAGCTTTTATAATATTTACCTGACTCAATGTTTCCTTCTTTTTCTTCGTGTCTTTCCGGTCTCCATCATTCTTATTTTTCTGGAGAGTGTTATTTGTCGCCATATTAGGATAGAGAGCGCAACGAAGATAATTGAAGCAATTATTCCTATTTTCCAGGGGAAAATATAAAATACTATCTTATCGGACTTGGACGATACATTCTTATCGCCATATTCCATTGTAGCTTGAGCGGTGAATCGACCGAAGGACGGAGCTTCTTTCCATTGGGTATCAAACTTCCTTATGCTATCCGGCAGGACATTTCTTTCATCAAAGGCTATCTTATATTTTCTGCTCAGCAGGGTGGTGATCTCAATTGTTCCCTTGGGCTTGTAATGGACATTTCCTGTGTTTTTGAAGCGTAGCTCGAAATCTACGGGTCCCTTTTCAAAGAAAGTGGTCTTTTTTAGGCCGGATTCAAGAAATTTGGCCGGATAAAACTCGACTATTTCGCCCGTTTCTTTAACGTCACCTTTTACTTTAACTAGAACAAGGCAACCAATGCTTCCTGAAAGAGCCACCCCACTGTCTCCGGTTTGGGGCGTTGAATAGGTAAATCTTACTACCCCGTAATGGCCACCGGGCTCAGCATCTTCGGGGATTTTTATATTGAAATAGAATGATTTTGTCTCTTTCTTATCTAGTTCGAGTTGTGCTTGATTGAACCTGATCCAATGCCTGAGAGACCACTTGGACGAACCCTCTTCTTCGCCAACCAGGATTTTCGGTTCTCCTTTTTCTCCTCCGGCTATAAAGTCTTCCGCTGAAATATCGGTCTTTAGTTTTTTATCGCTTACATTAGTAATCTTTATTTCTTTTACAAAGCTTTCTCCTGGATTTGCCTCGACCTCATAACTTATAGGAGAGAGTTGCAGGCCGGTCTTGGAATTTTGGCCGAGAATAGGGCTTGATGGAAATATAAACGCAGGTATAAACATTATTGCACAGAGAAGTAAGCAAGCTCTTTTCTTCATACATGGAACCCCTTGGTCATTGTTTTGATACTTATGCGCAAACGTGCATTAAATATTATGCAAAAACACAAATCAAGTTATCTCTTGGACTGCCCTAAAGAACTATTGTAAAAGCATAATCAAGATATTAAGCTGGATTCCGGTATTGTTAGAAGTTACCGGTGGCAATATAAGTAATGGTTGCTGTGTAAGTTCCAGCTTCGGTCATTGCGCCGACAGCGGCTCCGTAAGTTGTCTTTGTGTCATCATCGGCGACCGGTCCCGTGCTATTAGTGACGATATTCTCAGAGGTACCGAGGGCACGATAACCGGCAGGACTGGAAGTCGAACCACTTCTTCCTCCGGAGCCGGCTTCGTATTTGATGCCCCACTCTTCAGTTCCTGCGGTAATGGAAGTATCCCCATCAGTAACCCAGGATATGGTGTTTCCCAAACCGTCCCTTAGAGTATTGCCAGTTGATGTGCATGAACCACTTATGCTGTAACCGGTACCGCCATTTGTATTTACCGTTAGATGATCGTCTTTTATATCTTCCCCATTTGACGATGGAGTCATATTTGATAATGAGACTGTGGTCGAGGTGATGGTGAAAGTGATACTCGGATCAACGGTAGCCGTAACGGACACCTGGTCATCATCGGTAATAGCAATTGCCACATATCCGGAATCTCCTAAAGTGCCTCCGATATCTATCCTATAGCTTGCTGCCGAGCCGGGATTAGTGATTTGCTGGTCTCCGGTTGTTCCATAAGTGGCGTTAGTACCAATTTCAATAGTTATTGTCGAGCCCGCTGTAATGGAATCGGTGTCGTTTTGGGTAATAGTAAGTACTTGACCGGAAAAAGAAGCACCTAATGCGGAGCCCGCTCCTGAACCCGGAGAGGCAGCTAAAGTGAAGTCGCTGCCGTCATCGGTTACATCGATATCGGTATAATCGACTGTGCCGATAGTAAAACTTGCTGGAAAAGTAACTGTAATTGTATCTCCGGGATCCATCGTACTGGCTGTCGTGAATTGAATGGTATGATTTGCAGCCGCGCTAATCTTTAACCGGCTCATGGTGTCAGACAGGGAGGTTATAGTACCGGCTTGAGCGTAAATCGGAGCTGTAACTAGAATTAACAAAGCAATTAGATAAGTGGCTAGTAGTTTTTTTGATTTCATCTTCTCTGGCATCCCCTCTTATTTTGGATTCTGCGCTTTTGGTCATAAACCGAACTACATATCGGCATAATAATGGAAAAGACTTAAAGTTTCAACATATTTTTGTCTTGTGTCTGATAAAGAAATATGAAAAGGAGCAATTGCTTTACCTAACCTATTGTAAAGGATAAACTTAATGTGTCTGGCTGCCGGCATATGCCATCATAATTAGAAAGAAAAGGCAAAAGAAGTGTCTATCTGTTTCTAGGGGATGAGAAAATGGCCATCGATCCTATCTGCAAGATGGAAGTCAATGAAGACACTGCTATTAAAGCTGAAAGAGATGGCAAGACATATTACTTTTGCAGTTCCTACTGCAGAGATAAGTTCTTGGGCAATAAGACCGCGCAGTTAGATAATCAAGAAGCAAAGGAAAGTGCAGCCTGTCCTGTTTCATCGAAAATGTCCCCGGGAACTGCGGATGAGTCCAGGAAAGAACCGCAAGTCGAGTCACAAGCAAAAACTACAATTTCTATAGCCGGAATGAGTTGCGCAAGCTGTGTTCAGAAGGTTGAAAAGGCTTTAAACGCGGTTAAAGGTGTCTCCAGTGCCAAAGTCAATTTTGCTTCAGAGAAAGCTTACATTGATTATGATCCCCAGAAGGTTTCTACACAGAAGTTAGCAACAGTCATTATCGAAGCAGGATATAAGCCTGTAAAGACTACTTCAACAACTTCTGCTCCGAGATTATCCAAAAAAGCTGTTATCAGTATTTCCGGAATGACTTGTGCCAGTTGCGTATCCAAAGTCGAAGCTGCTTTAAAGGAAACAGACGGCGTACTTGACGCGAAAGTGAATTTTGCGTCTGAGAAAGCATATATAGAATTCGACCCGGAAAGAACGGATGTTAAAAACCTGGAGTCTTCAATCATTGCCGCCGGGTATAAACCAATTGAAACCACTTTGTTAACAGAAGTGGGCACAGATGTGCAAGAAGTCACTGCCGAGGATGCTGAAAGCATTGCCAGAGAAAAGGAGATAAGATCGGTTAGAAATAAGTTCTTATTTGCTGCTGTTTTTTCCGTGCCTCTATTATATGTTTCCATGGGTCATATGGTCGCTTTGCCCATTCCGATGGTCGCAGAAAACAACATGGCTCTGATTCAGTTACTTCTAGCTACCCCCATAGTTGTTGCCGGTTATCAGTTTTATACCAAAGGAATTCTCTCTCTTGTTAGAACTGGAACTGCAACGATGGATACTTTGGTGGCAATCGGTACCGGATCTGCCTACCTTTATAGCTTGGCGGTTTCTGCCGCAATTTGGTTTGGGGGAGCAAAATCCATGGCGGATTTATATTATGAGGTTGCCGGGTTACTAATAACCTTCATTCTTTTAGGTAGATGGTTGGAAGCGATTGCTAAGGGAAAAACATCGGAAGCGATTAAGAAGCTTATAGGTTTGCGGCCAAAGACCGCGACTATACTAAGAAATGATAAACAGATTGAAGTGCCGATTGAGAATGTCATAGTGGGAGACATTGTCATTATTAGGCCGGGAGAAAAGATACCGGTTGATGGCATTGTGATTGAAGGACATTCCAGTGTAGACGAGTCTATGTTGACCGGGGAGAGCATTCCGATTGAAAAAATCAAAGGCGATGAGGTTGTGGGAGCCACTATCAATAAAAGCGGGTCATTTCAGTTTCAGGCCACTAAGGTAGGAAAAGATACGGTACTAGCCCAGATAATCAAATTGGTAGAAGAAGCACAAGGCTCTAAAGCGCCTATTCAAGCTCTTGCCGATAAGATCTCCGCTTATTTTGTTCCAATCGTCGTATTAATCGGGTTCTTGGCTTTTTCTGTTTGGCTGCTGGCAGGAAAGAATTTTGCCTTTGCTCTTACCATTCTCATTTCCGTATTGATTATTGCTTGTCCTTGTGCGTTGGGTTTGGCTACTCCCACTGCTGTTATGGTAGGAAGTGGTTTGGGAGCGCAAAATGGAATTTTAATAAAAAGCGCTCAAGCACTGCAATTAGCCCATCAGGTTAATGCAGTTGTCTTTGACAAAACGGGTACACTGACCAAAGGCAAACCTGAATTAACCGATATAATTTCTTTGGATGGTAAAAGCTCTGCTGAAATTTTGGAACTGGCCGCTATCGCGGAGAAGAATTCTGAACATCCTTTGGGCGACGCAGTGGTAAAAGCAGCTGAGGCAAAGGGTATTGATATTCCAAATCCGCAGAGGTTTGATTCCATTACCGGCAAGGGCGTGGAAGCAAAACTGCACAATAAACACATTTACTTAGGCAACAGAAAGCTTCTTTTAGAACTCGGGATTGATAGGAAACGAGCGGAACAACATCTTTCGGAGCTGGAAGAACAGGGAAAAACGGCGATTGTTGTAGTTGTAAATAGGCGGGTTGTAGGAATTGTTGCCGTTTCCGACCAGCTAAAAGAACACTCAAAAGAAGCCACGGGAGCTCTTAAGCGTCTGGGCGAGGAAGTTATTATGATCACAGGTGATAATAAAAAGACCGCTTCCGCAATTGCCAGAGAGCTTCGTATTGAGCGAGTGCTTGCTGAGGTTTTGCCCCAAGACAAGGCAAGCGAAATTGAGAAGCTGCAAAAAGAAGGACTAAAAGTTGCCATGGTTGGCGATGGCATCAATGATGCGCCTGCTCTTACCCAGGCGGACATCGGTCTGGCTATTGGTTCCGGTACCGATATAGCAATTGAAGCGGGAGATATTATATTGGTCAAGGATGATTTAAGAGATGTAGTAATGGCAATGAATTTATCCCGGTATACAATGAAGAAGATTAAGCAGAACCTCTTTTGGGCTTTCTTTTACAACAGCATAGGCATTCCTATTGCTGCCGGAGCACTCTATCCATTTACCGGTTTTTTGCTAAATCCGATTGTTGCCGGCGCGGCAATGGCTTTCAGTTCGGTATCGGTTGTTACCAATTCTCTGCTAATGAGCAGGTTTAAAAAAAGTTTATAGACCAAAACTTGAAGTTGATGGATACTGAATCATTATAATGATTCATGCATAATGTCTTGATAAATTAGCCAAGAAGTAGTTTCTTTATTCCTTTTAGGAGGATAGAGTGATAGAATCTCGAACCAGAAGTAGAAGTAACCAATAATCTGATTTGATATGTTTGGAGGTACTATGACTGAATTAACCTGGCAAAGAAAAATTGGGGAGATTTTGTTAGAAAGAAACATCGTAACAGCTAAACAACTGGAAGAGGCACTCAAGATTCAAGAGATGATTTTGAAGCCAATCGGAAAAATATTGGTGGATATGGAGGTGACCACAGAAGAGCAAATTGCCGAGGCACTTGCGGAACAGCGAGGTTTTAGCCGCATTTCCATTAAGGACTATAAGATAAATAAGCAGGCAATAAACTTATTTCCAATGCCAATGGCACGTCTTCATAAAGCTCTACCTATCGATTTTGAAGAAGAGAAAATAATCCTGGCAATGGCCGATCCGCTCGATGTTTACGCTATAGACGATGTCAGAATGATAACAGGTCGGGAAATCCAACCTGTAGTCTGTACCGAAAGTGAAATACTGGAAATAATAGATAGCCTGATGTCTGGAGTAGTAAAATCTTCTGAAGAAGATGTTTTGCAGACCTTAAAAGAAAAAGCGGAAGAGATCAAGACCAATTTGCAGGACAATGTCGCTGCCTTGGTAGATGAAGTCATAGAGTTATCCGCGCAGAAAGGTGTAAGTGAGATATTTATTGAACCACAAGATCAATGCTCACAGATACGTCTTAGATTAAATGGTGATATGCACGACTTCCTAACGGTAAACAAGGAAGATCACCCTACGCTGGTAACGTGTGTTAAAAAGCTTCTTGGAGTGGACACAAAAGAGATGATTTTCGAGAAGGCTAAACAAACAATCGAAATAGAAGATACTAAACTAGACATTACGGCCAGTTTTCTTCCTGGTGTTTTCGGGGAAGACATTAGTTTAAAGATATATTGTGTTGGCGAGGAGCCGAAAGAACTGGAAGATATGGGATTGAGATGGAAGGCACTTGCCGATGTAAAGACAGCAATCGCCAATCGCTCCGGCCTGGTTCTGGGAGTGCAAGTTCTTAGTGATCGTAAAACCGGCAGAACGGCAACATCTTTCCTTTATACGATTCCCCAGATGTTAGCATCCTCACGTAAAAGAGTGATAACTGTTGAGGATAGAATTCAAAGAAAATTAAAAGGGGTAGTACAAGTAGAAACTTCTCCGGAGAAAACCACTCCTTTTAGCGTGACTCAGGTATTACCGGCGATCCTGGTATCGAATCCGGACGTTCTCTCAGTATCGGATATTGCTGAAAAAGAGAGCGGGGAATTATTGGTAAAAGCAGCTCTAAACGGAACTCTTGTACTGGCAACGATTCAGGGGCAAGATTCAATTAGGGGGCTGAGCAGGCTTTTGGAAATGGGTTTAAGTCCGCTTATGGTAGCTGAAGCCTTGAAATGTGTTGTTTCATATAAATCAGTGAAACGATTGTGTTGCGCCTGCAGAAAAGAGTATCGACCCAAGTCCGAGACTATAGATATGCTTACAGAGAAAGCCGGATTTCAAATAGAACCGCCGGCGGGCAAAAGTTACTATACGGCAGATGGATGCGATCAATGCGATGATTCGGGATTTAGCGGAGCCATAGGCATCTTTGAAACATTGCCAGTATCGAAATCGTTGCAGGAAGCAATAATCGACGGCAAGAGTGTGGAAGAAATTAAAGATATTGCGGAAAAGGAAGGCACGTTAAGTCTTAGCATCGATGCTTACCACAAAGCTTTGCAGGGCGAGATTTCGTTTGAAGAATTAGTGAAACAGATCGGATAGATTTATTTATACGGCTGATGTTTTAGCGTTTGGGCAAATATTGTTCTTTACAAGGCAAACTCGAAGTGTTTATAATTTTATCCGTGTGACTTCAAAGGCCACTTCTTTATTCAACGGCGGGATAGCTCAGTCGGTAGAGCGAGGGACTGAAAATCCCTGCGTCCTCGGTTCGATTCCGGGTCCCGCCACCTTCATGGAACTTCTTATCCTTTGCCGGTGCCTCATGCTTTGAATCGATAAAGCATTATGCTGCCACCCGATAGGCTATGAATTCTATCATGAGGTATTCAAATATTAATTTATATGCATTGGCATTTTTTATTGGTGATATTTGATGATATTGCCGATGTGAATGATTAAGCTGTTAACTTTCTGCTCTGCGTCGAGCTTGAGAAGGTATTATTTTTTGCGGTGTAGATTCTAAGATTTTGACTATTGATGTACATTTGGGAAAAGCTAAATATTTTTTTGTCCCTCTTTTCACTTGTTTCCTTGGTTACGTTCATTGAAGATATGGATTTTTCTTTCAAATTCTCCTCCTCTCTTTCAACTTGTTAAGTTTGCCGCGCAAACCAGTCTGATTGAAAAAATGAAAAATGATAAATATTTTATCGGCTGATCGATGCGAAAAGATTAGTGTTTTCTAGAATTAAGGTTATCTAGCGCAGAAGACTGTCTTTTAATGAAGCATGGGAAAATTTAATTTATATATCTTGTTAAGTCATAGAAAGAAGTAACCGATATAGAGCTTAGATAGGCTCATATATAGGGGTAGCTTGAATGAAAAACAAAAGCTCAATCCGGTTAGGCAATTTAATAATAATCATTGCCACCTTCTTGGCAATTTCTTTGCTTATGTATTTTGCAGGGGCGGAAACATACCATTGGCATCTTTATATGATCCCATTGCTAATAGGGATTTTTACATATGGGCTTGGCGGAGGTTTGGCTGTTTGGCTGGCATTGGCCGGGTATGTTGTCTGGTCAATTACTTATGGGAAGGGTATTGTGGATCAGTCGGGTGCGCTTGTTGATCTCATGTTGGGTCTAGGCATAGCTGTTGGTTTGGGCGTGTATGAAAAACGAGTAAAGAAGACAAAAGCATTACTGGAGAAATTGTCAGAAAAAGATAGCCTGACCGGTTTGGAGAACTATGGGCATTTTAGCAGTAGGCTAACCGAAGAAAAGAATAGAACTGACCGGTACGAAACACCTTTTTCATTGATATTAATGGACATAGATGATTTCAAGAAATTCAATGATTCTTACGGTCATGAGGCGGGGAATGAAGTGCTTAAAAGAATCGCTGACACAATTCAGAACCATACCAGAAGCGTTGATCTTGGCGCAAGGTATGGAGGAGAAGAGCTGGCAGTTATCTTAACTAACGCAGACGCCAAAGCAGCTCTTGGGTTTGCCAAGAGACTGCACAAGGCAATCGGAGATCAGACATTCCATTTTGCCGGTGGAAAGCAGAATATTTCGGTCAGCATGGGAATTTCAACATATCCTAAAGACGCGAACAGCGAGAGTGAACTTATTGTCTATGCCGACCAGGCTTTATATAAAGCAAAGGCGGAAGGCAAAAACCGGATTTGTGTGTACAACACCCCAAATAATTATTGTCCGCTTGATAAAATTTTAGTTTAGTTTTATTTTCTACTTTTATTGCGTTGCCTCATCGGTTTGTTGCTTTTTTACCTGGTTTTATATTATCCAAAATACCTAAAGCGATAATGATTTATGCCGATAACCAAAGCAAATATTTTTTATTTAAGCATTAGCGAAGCTGACAACTATCTTTTTAGGAAAAACTAAAATAGATGGCTCTGCCGCTATTGCATTATACGATTTTGTTTAGGTAGTCAAAAGAGAGCGCAATGGAATCTAGGGGCATTTTATCAATTACAGTGATATTTTGTCGGCAAGGAGAGGGACGGATTGAAGATGTTTAAAAAGATACTTATCAATCTGATAACCGTTCTTCTTACCGCAAGCATTATCATTCTAGGGTATCTTAGTGTCCAAAAATATATCACCAGGCAAAAAATCGGACGAAACCTTAAGGATGATGCGTTACAAGCTGGCTCTTTGATTGATAAGACCTTATTGGATAGCAAAGAAGCTGTAGTGGAATTAGCCAATGAAGGCAATTTGGATCCTGACTCCGCTTCACCTAGTAATCAAAGAACTCTAGAAGATTTCTGCCGGGAGAATAGTGCTTTTCTTTGGGCTTTGGTAGCTAAAGCGGATGGTGAAGTTGTCTCTTCCTCGAATTTAAGCAAGGCCGGTGAGGATTTTGGTGAAGAAGAAGCTTTTAAAGAAGCGATGAAGGGAGAAAATTGGATAACAGATATAAGAAGAATAAGTAGATATAATGCTGCGCTGTATTTATCTACTCCTCTATTTGAGCAGGATAAAATAATGGGAGCACTTGTTGCCGCGCTGGACGGGGAAGCGCTAAATAATGTGCTGAGTAGCGAGAAGGACTACAAGGAGGGAAAAGGAATCCTTGTAGATGAGAACGGGGAAATAATTGCCTCAGCCAAAGGAACGGATATTTTCAAATATAGTATTTCGGATTATCGGGTCAGCCAAAGTGCCCTTAGCGGTTCCAGTGGATATGTTTTGGGAACTGACACCGATGGCGAGGGTATAATAATTGGGTATGCTCCGGTCAATAATGAACAACAATGGACTGTTTTAACTTCTTCACCATATAATGATGGACGATCCGCAGAAATCTTAGGTCTTTCTGCGTTGCTTCTATTCTTTCTTCTGTTTCCATTAGTTGTTTTTATGCGTCCGCGTCAAAAGGAGACAGGAGCTTCAGAAATTTCAAATAGTGCAGTAAAGCCGGTTTTAGAAGGAAATGCATATAAACGATATCCAAAAGAGTCTCAATCTGATTCGGAGGTAGTTGTGACACAGCAAAAACTAAGTGTCGATTTTGGGGATAAGAATCCAAAAGAGAAAAATACAAGGAAAACGGGACGGTTTGCGGGACATCCTGATATTGCGCAAATGACGATCAAGATAATTCGGGAAGCTGTTTTTGACGGAGCAAGCGATGTTCACGTCGAGCCACATGAAAACGGGGCCAGTGTTCGTTACAGAATAGACGGGATTCTTCATTCTGTTGCGGAGTTGCCTGAGGACGTATTACTGGGAATTGTGCCACAAATCAAGACAATGGCCAAAATGGATTTAGCTGAAGATAGGATACCACAGAACGGAAGAGCCAGGGTGAAGCTGAAGGAAAGGGAGATCGATCTCCGCATTTCCACATTTCCCACTATTATGGGCGAGAAATGTGTCTTAAAAATTTTAGATCAGAGCGCGGCATCATTGCATCTCGAAGACCTGGGCTTTTCCGGGATTGACCTAAGGAGATTTCGCAATGTAGTAAGAATGCCGAGCGGTTTGGTTATTGTTGCTGGGCCTGCGGGAAGCGGTAAAACTACCACTTTATACGCGACTTTGAATGCGATTAAAACTACTGAAAAAAATATTGTAACTTTAGAAGATCCGGTTGAGTATAGGGTCAAAGGGATAAACCAGGGAGAAATTAGACCTGCTGCTGGCCAGACTTATGCGAAGGCGTTAAATTCCGTATTGCGCCAGGATCCGGATATCATTATGGTCGGAGAGATAGACGGTCCGGAAACCGCAGAAATGGAGATTCAGGCATCCCTGGCCGGTCGCACAGTGCTTTCGTCACTACCGGCAGCAAGCACGGTCTCTACTCTGACATGGCTGCAAAACATGGGTATTAAACCATTTGAAATTAGTGCTTCCGCTTCAGCGGTCGTAGCCCAAAGATTGATTCGCACCGTTTGTCCAAAATGTCGGGAGGAATATATTCCCTCACAAGACGTTCTGGAAGTTGTTAATTGGCAGGATAAACAAATGAAATTTGAACACGGGCGAGGATGCTCTTACTGTATGAATTCAGGTTTTAGAGGCAGAACTGCTTTGTTTGAACTACTTCTGATTGATAAGCGCGTAGGTGAACTTATTGTTTCCGGAGTATCTGAAGATACAATTCTTTCCGCAGCTAGGCAAGATGGGATGAAAACTCTCCTGGAAAATGGTTTGGAAAAAGTTAAAAAAGGCATTACGACTCTGGAAGAGCTCATCACGGTTACCCGCTCTAATTCCTAGTATTACTATAGGAAGAATCCGCATTATAACGCTACCGCCGTACTCAACCAATTTCTTGGATAATAAGCACTTACCTAGCGAGGTTTAATTACCCACGCAGAATTTGACAGCCACCTATATTTGGATGATAATTTTTTAAATACAAAATCGTTCAGCTTAAATTCCTACTTAGCTCTGTAAATAATCTTTCTATTATTAATCGCCGCACTTAATTGAAAACAAGGTTGATAGGAGTAGTAATGAAAGAAGTCTATTTTGATAATGCAGCTACAACTCCTTCTGATGAACGTGTGCTCATGGAAATGGAGCCCTATTTTAGAACTAACTTCGGTAATCCCAGCAGTTTACATAACTTTGGGGAAGCTCCCAGAGAAGCAGTGGAAAAAGCCAGAGGTAATGTTGCTGAGCTTGTTGGAGCTAGTCCCGAAGAAATAATTTTTACCTCCAGCGGAACTGAAGCTAACAATCTTGCCATTAAGGGCATCGCTTTTGCCAATCAAAGAAAAGGAAAACATATAATAATTTCTTCTATCGAGCATTTTTCGGTTTTTCATTCGGCGAGAACCATGGAGAAATGGGGATTTGAAGTGACCCACTTGCCGGTGGATAAATACGGCCTGGTAAGTCCGGAGCAAGTAAAAGAAGCGATTAAACCGGAAACCATCTTGGTATCGATAATACAAGGCAACAATGAAATCGGGACTATTGAACCACTTGAAGAAATCGGCAAAGTAATAAAAGAGAAAGAAGTTATTTTTCATACCGACGCGGTGGCGACCGCGGGGAATGTCCCGGTTGATATCAATAATTTAGGAGTTGACGCTTTGAGTCTTGCCGGAAACCAGTTTTATGGTCCTAAAGGCGCCGGCGCATTGTATTTGCGCAAAGGAGTACGAATAGCGCCCCTGATTGATGGTGGAATACAAGAGGGAGGTAAAAGAGCTGGTACAGAGGATGTACCGGCGATTGTCGGCTTAGGCAAAGCCGCAGAGATCGCACTTGCGGAAATGCCTCAGAGAGGTGATTATTTGCGAGAGCTGAGCGATTATTTTATTGATGGACTATTGAGCGAGATCGATCATAGTATATTAACTGGCCATCGGGAGAGGCGCTTACCCGGCCTCGTCAGCATAGCTATACAATTTGTGGAAGGGGAATCAATGCTCATGCTGCTGAACATGAAGGGAATAGCTGCTTCCAGTGGCTCAGCTTGTACATCGAGGGCGCTTAAGGCATCTCATGTTCTTACATCCATCGGACTTGCACCAGAGGTAGCCCATGGTTCCCTGGTTTTTTCATTAGGCAAGGAAAATACCAGGGAGGAGATAGATTACGTGCTTGAAGAGTTGCCACCGATTGTTAAGAGATTACGGGATATGTCTCCTTTATATCGTAATTTTCTGGAAAGAGAGAAAGCATAATGGCTATGTATAGCGATAAAGTAATGGATCATTTTCAGAATCCTCGGAATGTTGGAGTTATCGAGAATGCTGACGGCATAGGCGAAGTAGGCAATCCCGTATGCGGGGACATGATGACTTTCTATATAAATGTCAAGGACAACGTAATAAGTGATGTCAAATTTCAAACCTTTGGATGTGGGGCTGCTATTGCAGTGTCTAGCATAGTAAGCGAAATGGCAAAAGGTTTAACACTTGAAGAAGCATTGAAAATAAGCAAAGAAATTGTGGCTGAAGAATTAGGCGGACTGCCGGCTCAGAAAATGCATTGTTCGAATTTGGGAACGGATGCTTTGCATAAAGCAATAGATGACTATATCAGCAAAAAAGAAAAGGATAAGTAATTATTAGTCTGGGGGCAATATGGGAAGAAAAAGGTGTTCCGAATCCGGCGATTCTCATGATAAAGAATCCAAAAAAGCTTGCTTTTGTCCTTACTGTGAAGGTCCCATAGAAGTGAAATACCCTATTTGTCAGGCATGCAAAGTAACACTAATCCCCTGTCCTAAATGCGGCAAGCTGATAGGTAGGGGAGTTGAGGTCTGTATTCATTGCGGATCGGATATTAAATCATAAATACTCATCGTAGGGGGAGTTGGGTGGAGAAGATGGGTAGTGAAATTGATGACAAAATGACTATTATCGCTTTTAGCGGAGATCTCGATAAAACGCTCGCTGCTTTTATCCTCGCGACTACTGCTGCCTCTATGGGTATGAAAGTCTCCATTTTCTTCACCTTCTGGGGTTTGAACATTATAAAAAAAAGAGAGAATTTTATTAGTGGTAAAGGAATTTTGAGAAAAGCGCTAAATTTGGTGAATAGAGGGGGAGCTAACAAACTACAATTATCTAAGTTAAATATGGCCGGAGCGGGCTCTGTCATGATGAAGAAGTTAATGAAAGAAACAAATATTCCCACAGTGGAAGATATGATTACTATGGCGAAAGAAATGGGTGTTGAATTTATTGCTTGCACTACTTCTTGCGGGATTATGGGAGTTGAGAGGACATCTCTTATCCCGGTAGTGGATAAGATGGCCGGAGCGGCAACGTATTTGGATGAAGCCAGAAATGCGAAGATCAATCTTTTTATTTGATAGATTGAGGTGGAACAATTGAAAGCGGATCGGTCTTTGGATTGTACCGGGCTCTACTGCCCGATGCCCATTATTAAAACAGCTTCAGCAGTGGCAAAGTTGGGTCAGGGTGAGGTGTTGGAAGTATTAGCGGATGATAAAGGAATTAAAGAAGATATGCCTGCTTGGTGTAGAAGTACAGATAATGAGTTTCTGGGAATAGAAGAAGAGAATGGTATCTATAAGGTATATGTTAAAAAGAAGAATTAACACCCGCTTTTTGAGGACTTGCATTTGAAACTAAATGAAGGAGGTGAACAAAATGGCTTATATAATTAATGATGAATGTACAGCTTGCGGTATATGTGAGGAAGAATGTCCAAATGAAGCAATAACCGAAGGTGATGATATCTTCCAGATCAATGCGGATCTTTGTACTGAATGTGTTGGTTTCTATGACACCCAGCAGTGTGCTGAAGTGTGCCCAGTTGATGCCTGTGTTCCTGATCCTGCCCGTCGAGAGACTGAAGAAGAGCTGATGGCTAAGAAGATCAGTCTTCATGGGGAATAATGGTCAACAGAAACCCAATATGCGATTTCAGGAAAATCTCAAGTCAAACGACTATGGTACTGAAAAAATAGCGAGGTGGGGAGGTGCAATGACTGCAAAGGAGATTGTTGAGCTCCTAAATAGCGACCTTGTAGGTGAAATAGAAGCAATTCTTGTTTATGTAAAACAGTTCTTAACTATTAAAGAATGCGCAATTAGTCGCGAGATCGAAGAAATAGCAGTTGATGAGATGAGGCATGCTGAGTGGTTGGGTGATATGATTGTTGATCTTGGTGGTGAGCCTAAGATTGATCATGCGACTCTTGATTTTGGCGGCCGGAGGATGAGTGATATGTTGTCCCATGATATAGGGTTGGAAGAGACCGCAATTAAACAATATCAGGAGCATATAGAGGTGATCGACAATCCAAAGGTAAAAAAGTTACTTACCAAAATTCGCAATGAGGAACTAGAACATCTCGAAGAGTTCAAGGAATTGATCGAGGAAATGTAACAAGAGGATGTGTTTCTTAGAAGTAAGTCGCCGTAATCCGGCCAAGTAGATTGTGCTCCTGTAAGTAAAGGTGAAAGAAGTTTGAATTGAGATACCGCAGTCTATTTCGGGAGGGGAGAGTGAATGGCAAAAGAAATCAAGATATACACTACGCCGACTTGACCTTACTGTCATATGGCTAAGGAGTTTCTTGGTAAGAAGAATTTGATTTTTAATGAAGTGGATGTTTCTTCAGACGCAGCGGGTCGTAAAGAAATGATAGATAAATCAGGCCAAATGGGTGTGCCTGTAATTATTGTTGATAATGAGATAATAGTTGGGTTTGATCAAGGGAAACTAGAAGAGCTTCTAAAGTAACGGGGGCTAAGCCGAAGATTTGAAGCAACAGAAATCATATGCTCAATACTAGTGTCTTCTCTGATTAATGCTATACCAGGGAAATCGGGGGTCTTATGTATGATTTGATTATAATCGGCGGTGGACCCGCCGGCATGACTGCGGCTGTCTACGCTGCACGGAAGAAACTCAAATTTATTATTATTACTAAGAATTTTGGCGGGCAAGCCATCCAAAGTTCGGAGGTCGAAAATTATTTAGGATACCAATATATTACTGGCGCTGAACTGGTTGGCAAGTTCCAGGAACACTTGGACAAGTTTGCCATTGAACAGGAACTATCATCGGTGGAGACTCTCCGGCAAGAAGGTGACACTTTTATTGTCGGCACTCATAACGGCAAGGAATTCAAAGGAAAGACTGTGATCATTGCCAGCGGTAAAGCTCCGAGAATGCTTGATGTTTCAGGGGAAAAAGACTTCTTAGGCAGAGGAGTGACTTATTGCGCAACATGTGACGCTCCACTTTTCAGCGGTATGGATGTTGCCGTTATAGGAGGGGGTAATTCTGCTCTGTCAGCTGCGGCACAGTTGAGTGTTATTGCTACCAAAGTTTATTTGGTAATTCTAGGAGGAATAATCGCTGACGAGGTTATAACCGAGAAAGTCCGCAGAGCCAAGAACGTCACTTTCTATGAAGGATATAGATCAAAGCTTATAAAAGGTGAGACGACAGTTACAAGTCTTATTATCGAAGATACTACTGAAAAGAATGAAATTGAATTATCGGTTCAGGGGATCTTTGTTGAGATTGGTTCGGTACCGGTTTCCGGGTTTGCAGCCGATCTGGTCGAGTTAAATAAAACTTCAGAGATTAAGGTGGATTGCCGGGCTGAGACAAGCAAGCCGGGTATTTTTGCGGCGGGCGACGTTACCGACGGTCCTGAAAAACAAATCATCATAGCGGCGGGCGACGGAGCGAAGGCAGCTCTTTCTGCTTATGAATATCTACTAAAGCATTAGAGTTGTAGAAAAAACACATGGGAAAAATTTCAAATACTTGATACCTGGGTTTGAAGTTGTCTATGTTTAAATTACGTACATTGTTAAGTCCGTCAAATAATTATTCAGCTTCATTTAATTTTTTAAGTAGAATTTCCAGATCAATTCCATGTCGGGCTGCTGCTTCCTCTAGAGTTTCCCCGCTGGCACCCGCGCACCCCAGGCAACCAAAGCCGAATTCACCGAACACCTGGGCTGATTTTGGATTTTCTTCTAGGATTTCCGCAATTGTTTTATCTTTTGTAATCACGTTTTGCCCTCCTTCCAATAATTAGCTTCAAGCGTAGTTATTCTAAAGCTCTTTGTCAACCGTGTTTTCCAATATCTTATAGCCTGATTATTGGGGGTAAATTCTGCCGGAGTATAATTAAGGCAGATTTTTCCTTTACATCTTGTAATTGCATTTCTTTACGTCTAAGCTTATATAAATTATATCATAGAATCTTAAGCCCTATTTTCATGTCGTGTCAGAAGCTAGAATTATGTATCTTCAATGACAGATCAAAGAGGGATTGATCTAATTATTGGCAGGAAATTCTATTCTTTACTTGAATAGTCCCTCTAAGGGAATTCCAAGGAGGTTTTTTGAACTATGCATTCTAAAAGAATAATCCAGGTAATATTAGCGGCACTGTCTTTTGTTGTAATAACTTTTTTAATATTGTTTTATGATGCGGTCATTGAGTTTTGGCCCCTCTACTTCATTCCCGTTTTGTTGGCTATATTTTCCTATGGTTTATGGGGAGGGATTGTATCTGCGGTTGCGGTAGATGTTATGACCTTTATTCTTGCCTACTTAAAATACAGTGTCGGGGAACTGTCTATAGCAAATTTTGTTGCCATAGCTGTCGGATTAGGAATAATCCTTTTAGTGGGTATAATTTTTGGGTATTTTGAGAAATCACGGGTATCAAGTGAATTCAGCATCGATAAACTTGCGTTAGTGGACAGATTAACCGGATTATATAATTACAGTTATTTCAGAGACCGCCTGGAGGAAGAAAAGGAAAGATCGGATAGGTTTGGCAGTAAGGTATCAATAGCTTTGGTCAACATTGATTATTTTAAATCTTTTAATGACAAGTTTGGTTATTCCAAAGGAAATCAGTTGTTGAAGAAATTGGCGCAGGTATGCAAGGAACAGGTACGGGCGGTTGATATTCCTGTAAGATATGGCGGAGGAGAATTTGCGGTAATTATGCCGAACACAGGTACCCAGGGAGCAAACGAGGTTGCCGAAAGACTTAGAAACGCGATTGAGGAAACCGAGTTTGAGGGGACTGATAAGAAACCGAAGACCAAAAGGACAGTCAGTATTGGTGTAGTTACTTATCCTGATCATGCAAGAAGCGTCGACGAACTTACGGATTCTTTAAACAGCGCGGTTCTGGCCGCAAAAAATGCGGGTAGAAACCGAGTGTATGTGTATGAGATCAAGAAGTAGATTTGCAGAAGATTTAAATAAAAGATCGCAGGAATATTGCGGTCTTTTATTTGTAAAGGAGCTATATGAATAAGAAGTATGTTTTGGGTATTGATATCGGCGGCACCAAAATTGCTGCGGCTCTTGTGAGTGACGAGGGCGACGTGCTTAAAGAAATTAGGGAACCGGCCGGTTGTAAGGATTTTGATTCTTTTCTTGCTCCTCTTGATAAAGTAATCAATGAATTTATCCAATATTCAGCCGAAATGGAATATGTGATTTCGGGAATCGGCTTGGCGGTAGCCGGTCTAATTGATTTTAAAAAACAAATGGTGCTTTTTTCTCCCAATCTTCCTCTTCAGGAAGCGTCTATTGGAAATATTTTAGAAGAGAAATTCGATATACCAGTGCTTATTGACAATGATGCGAATTGCGCGGCTTGGGCTGAAAAGCTTATTGGAGCCGGTAGAGGCAAAAATGACTTTATCTGTGTTACCATCGGGACCGGAATCGGCGGCGGGATTATTGCCGACGGCAAATTATATAGAGGGGCGATAGGCTGTGCCGGAGAGATTGGGCACATGGTGGTAGATACCGGGGGACCGCTTTGCGGATGCGGAAGGGCGGGTTGTTTTGAAGCATTAGCCTCTGCCCATGCATTGGCAAGAAAAGCTGCATGTGAAGCGCCTGACGATTCCCTAATAGTCAAGTTAGTAAATGGGGTAAGAAGTGAAATATCTGGAGAGATAATTAATGAAGCGGCACGCCAGGGCGATGTTTTCGCCCGGGATCTTTTTGCCAAAATAGGCAGGATAATCGGAAGTGGGATTGCCTCTTTGATAAATATCCTTAATCCTGAAATTGTGGTGATTGGAGGCGGTCTGGCCGGCGCATCGGAATTTTTTCTTCCTGCCGCAAGAGAGGAGATTGCATCGCAAATTTCTGTGACCGGACTTCATGACACAGAAGTGGTTTTAGCTCAGTTGGGGCAGAGAGCTGGCATAATCGGAGCGGCTTTTTTGGCACGCGATGAATTATCTTTAGACCAGAATTAATTCCAAGCTAGATATGGAATGTATAGAAAAGGATTTTAAAATAGAAATTTAATTTATTTGCAATTGCATAGATTAGTTATCCGGAGGAATAATGGCGTCGAAAGTATATTTTAGCGGAATGAAAGGCAAACATAAAAGTTTGCTTAAAAAGACCCAAGATCTCTTTGATAAAGCGGATTTTGCTAAGTTCATAAGCAAAGGAGATTTTGTGGCGATTAAGGTGCACTTTGGAGAAAAGGGCAATACGGCGTATCTGCATCCCACCTTGGTGCGGGCGGTTGTTGATAAAGTTAAAACATGTGGAGGAAAACCATTTCTTACCGATGCCAATACTCTTTATGTCGGATCTCGCTCGAATGCTACCGACCACATTGTTACGGCGATTGAAAATGGGTTTGACTATGCGGTAACAGATGCTCCGATAATTATTGCCGACGGCTTGAGCGGAAAAGATTATACGACTGTGGAGATTGACGGCACCCATTTCAGTGAGGTAAAAATTGGATCGATCGTTTGCCATGCTGATGCCATGATCGTACTCTCTCACTTCAAAGGGCATGAGCTAACAGGATTTGGTGGCACATTAAAGAATGTCGGTATGGGTCTGGGTTCGCGCAGCGCCAAACAAATGATGCATTCAGATGTGTTGCCGGTTGTGCATCAGAATAAATGTACCGGCTGTGGAGATTGTTTGACTTGGTGTCCGGCAAATGCGGTTAAAATCAGTCAGAAGAAAGCTTCTATTAATCCAGAAGAGTGTTATGGATGCGGAGAATGTGTTGTTACCTGCAAGACGGGCGCAATCGAGATAAGCTGGAAAACAGAAGCACGCGCTATCCAGGAGAAAATTGTTGAATATGTAAAAGGCGTCTTAAAAGGCAAAGAAGAAAAATCGGGTTTTATGAATTTTTTAATGGATATTACACCGGATTGTGATTGTTATGGATGGAATGATATGCCTATTGTTCCCAACATCGGTATTTTGGCTTCTCTGGATCCGGTTGCCATTGATGCGGCCAGTGCTGACTTGGTAAATAAGGCTCAAGGGCTGCAAGGCAGCAGATTACGCGACATTAACAGTAAGGACAAAATAAAAGCGATTACTGATATCGATTGGAGGCCTCAGCTGGATTACGGCCAGAAAATAGGCTTGGGAAGCAAGGAGTACCAACTTATAGAGATTAGCAGATAGAGCACTATACGAAAAAGTGTTTTGGAGGTGACAAATCATGGCCTATAAGATAAACGATGACTGTCTAAATTGCGGCAGTTGCCAGGAAGAAAAGGCGTTTGACCGCTATATTAATTTGATAAGAATTCTGGAATGACACAACAAGAAAGCTGAATGGAAGAAAAAAAGTCTCTTTTTTAAAAAAATTACAAAATTTAGGAGCTTTTTCTGGGTAAAACCAGGGTTATAATATATAGAAGGGAGAATTATAGGCAGATTAAGGCGAGCTTTTACCTAAAAAACTATATAAGTAAGCCAAAAAGAACTTGAGACATTATCAACGATTTACCTAAAGTAGATCAAGTTATAATAGAAGAGGAGCTAGTATTGCTCCCGGAGGCATACTTTATTTGCCTCCATTTTTATTTGAAATTAAATATAGCAGAATTAACTTTTTCACAAAGGAGGAGAGCAAGAATCAGGAGGTGAAAATTATTTTATGCCTTTTATCTGACTCTTTCAGCTTATCCAAGCTGCTCTTGCTCTCTATCAGATAAAGGGCATTTCTTCTTTTTATAGAAAAAAGATGGTGACTTAAAAACAAATATTGGGAGAGAAGAATCCAGTTTACCCACAACTGGTCACTCCTCTTCTCTCCTAATAAAGGAGTGATTAAAAATGGGAATTTCAAAGGAATTAAAGCGTAAGGTAATAGCTGAACAGAAAGAATCTCAAAAGCAGCAGAAGTTTTTAGAAAAGGAACTTAAAAAAAGAGAATATTCAGAAAAACTATGGGTAAGGGCTAGAAAAAAGATAGGTAAAGATACTTGGTATAAAAGACTCGGAATTACCCACAAAGAGTATACAAGAAAACCCGATGGTTTTAGACGGTTCTTTCTATCAAAGCATCAAGAGATCAAAGGCAGAAAAGCTTGGACGTGTGAAGGTTGTAAAACTAATTGTATAGACAGTCAATCAAAGCTACAAATGCACCATGATGGGTTAGATGGGCACGGAGGCGAATGTAGTTACGATAATATTTATCAAGTATTAAGTTGTTGCGCGCCTCTTTGCTTAAGTTGCCACAAACATATAGGTAATTTACACGATTCTAAAATAAATAGAGAAGGATTTAATGATTATATTTTTACATACCGAGTAATCAGAAAACTGTGGGCTTATCTTTATTCGGAGAATATTAAAAAAAGAAAATATACTGATTTCAAAACCTATGGGAGCTTCATTCGTGGAGAAGTTTAAAAAGCTCTCGAAGGATTAAAAGATGGTTCTGCAGAAGCTGAGAACGTTTTTAAAAAAGCTATAAAAAGGAAGTAAAGCTAGGTATTTAGCAGGGGCTTGCTATAGTGGGTAATTAATATATATAGATAGATAATATATTAATATTACTCTATAAAGATATAAAACCCATAAGGTATACCTCCTAAGAAAAACCGCTTCAGCTTTCAAGAGGTCCACAAGGTTTAAATTCTATTTTCTATACCCTTTATTATCTTATTTCTTTTTTAAAACCAAAACCTGCGCGGCAGAATGATGGAAATATTTTTGCTTACCAAAGGTTAAAGTTGCTTGGAAATAGTAAAAATCCTTCAGTATCCCAGGCATACCTTGGTGAGCATAGGTGCTTCTGTTGGAGCACCATTTTTAAGTTCTGATGGGAGCACCAAAATAAATATGAAAGGAATGAATTAAATGGCTATAAACGAAGATATTTTAAAAGAACTAAAGGACATAAAATTACTTTTAACAGTGCTTTGTGGTCTGTCCTTAAGGCAATTTGAATACCACAGAGACCAAGTAGTAAAAGAAGCGAAAGAACTTTGCAAAGATTTTGTATTTGGCGAGAAGCCAGATCCAAAAGATATAAAATTTAGAGGAGTGAGATAAGAATGAATGATAGTCAACTTATAGATAAGCTTGATAGAGAAGAAGACCCAGTTCAGCGTTTAAGAATTTTAATGACTGAAGCTAAGATTAGAGTTAGTTCACGCGAAGGAATTAAACAAATTGCGTGTGGACTTCCAGATGCTGCGATATGTCAATTCATAGCTGATATAGATGAGATATTTCATCATCTAAATGCTGGCGTATTACCAAAAAAGAAAAAATAAGGATGAAATAAATAAGAGTCGAGGTGATATTAAAATGGGAACTATATATTTAAAGGACAAGCAAACAAGAGATTTAATTGAAGTAGTAGAGAGCATAGAAGAGAATTCTAATGAATCTGTTAGCGAGCTTGCAGAAGAAATAAATGAGAAATTAACATCAAGCCAAAAATTATGTGCCGGATTGCTTGGGAGCTTTGTTCGAGGCAAAAGAACAAAAAATAAATTCGATTTGTCGAATTGGCCAAAAAAAGAAGATAAAGAATAACAAGGTTGTCCTACTGAGGTAGAATATCTGGCTATTTTGGTAGGGCAATAAGTGCCTGCTAGCAGATTAAATTGTTGGAAACATCAACTTTCCAAGGAGTTTACTTCTTACTCCTAAACCTTTCTTTGTCTGAAATGGTCTGTTCGCAATTAACTCATGCCATGTTCTAGCAGGCACAAATAGATTGGAGTGGTGAATTTGAAATGTAAAATACTTAATACTAAACCAAAGAGAAATATTGTGACTATCTTGGTATTAAAACCATCATCTGCACTTTTACCCGCAGAGATAGAGAAATGTATGTATGATTTTATTGAAAACAGAATAGAAATCACCAAGAGAATTAAGATAGAACAAAACGGGTATGCTGATTTGGAAAACATGGTCTTACTTGAGAATTATCAAGAAAGAGCCGGAGACAAAAAGGTTAAAAAAGGTAGTTGGTGCCTAACATTAAAAATATTAACAGATAATCTTTGGACTAAAATTGTAAAGGAAGGCTATGTTGAACTCCCAGTCGAAACGAGCGTGACGAAATTAAAAGATGCATTAATAGGAAAGAACTGGCAGCCAGCACGCAAGATTAAGAAAGATTTGCTAAGGGAATTTATAGAAGAATAATCAAGAGCGCAGGGATTAATAGATAGGAAGTAGGATAGGTATAAATAGATATGTTTGAAAGCTAAAGATAAATGAAGTTGAATGCAATCCCCCCCCTGATTTATAAAACCTAAAACGTGCCACCAAAAATAAGCCAATGGCAGCTTAAAAGTACTAGCGGTAAGGGCGTAAGCCTTCAAGTATAGTCTAACGCCTTAATTTTAGGCTATCTACCAGGGGGTAGAGAAACAATACATAAAATTGTGGGGTTTTCTAAAAACCTAGAAGTTAGGTTTTCCATTGCTGAAATATGAGTGTTATTAATATCTTCGGACTGCGCCAACGGCAATGAATTCTTTAGTAACCAGGGGCAAGCGCTCAACTTCATAAAAAGTGGGTTTTTCCATAATCCCGAAAGTTGCTGTTTTCTATATCCCGAAAATATGACATATTTATCACCTTATCTACCAGGGATAAGCGCCCTAAAATTATTAATATTGCTCTAGTATTGCCGTTGGCAATGAATTTCAGCGGCAAAATAAGAGAAATAGAGAAAAAGGAGGTATAAAAATGGCAAAGACGATAAATAAATGCAAGATATGTATGTTGCACCCTATTCAAAGATCAAGAGTTGAATGGGCACGCAAATATAATAAAGAAAGCTATAATTCAATAGCCAATAGGCTAGGTTTGAGTATTAGGGAAGTTCGTTCTCATTTTGAAAGGCACTCTTCAGAGTTTCTAATGCTTCCAACCAAAGATTTTGAAAGTGTCTGGAAAGATGATGCAGGGCTACGCAAAAGCCTAGCTGCTAGAAGAGATGAGCCTCAACAAGAACACCATTTTGTTGAATTTGTAATCATCTTGCCAAAGAGAATGGATATAAAAGATTTAGAGAAATACATCTCACAACAATAAGAAGTGAAGACAAAGCCAAAAGAGAAGCAATTATGGAATATAGTCCTGTTGATAAAAGGTTCTAGGCATAAGTTAACGTAAAAAGAGTTGCATTGATTTGACAAATATTAATCCAAATCTTTTAGAATTTTATCCAGAGTTCCATCGATATTTAAAGCCTGCCGCCGTGCTTTATTAAAAGTCTCTTTGAGGAGTTTATAATAAGGATGCATTTCTCGGTCACTTACATTAACAGAGAAATGCTCTATCCTTTCTCCTCTATTATCAACTACTTCCATAATATATGTTGATCCAGGAGTATGTAATGTCTCCAGTTGCTTTGATATCTGGATTGAGTAATCTTCATATGAAACTTCAAACGTATCTTGAAATAAAGATTTTTTCCATTCAATTTTTCCTAAATCTGTTTTAGCATGCAACTTACAAATAATGTCAAGCACCTTTTTCTTTAGTTCATCAGCCATTCTTCATTCACTCCCAATCTATTTTATTTTTAAAGTTTCAATTAATTTACTAAATTCAACCGCTATTTTAGAAAGATATTTATTCACTTCCAGAATATCAATTTGGCTATAATTCAGGAAAGCTTTCTCAATTCTTTCTTCAATGATTAAGATTTGACTCAAGGTTTCTTGAATAAATTTTTGTTGTTCATCTGTTATGTTATGATACTCGTATCTAATAGAAACTATCGACTTTTTTAAAGTTGAAAGCCTATCTAGAACTATCTCCCACTTTCGAACTCTTAATAAACTTCTTATTTCGTCTAGAAGATTTATGATATTTGTCAAATCAACTAGAGCAAGGTTCTTTCTCAATTTCTTTCTTGTATCTTCTATTGCATTTAGTGTTGCTTTTGAAATCGTTTTTGCATTAAGAAGCAAAGCTATTGTTAGGAAAAAACCTATTATCGTTACTATATCTGCCCAGTTAGTTGACCAAAAATTTGTCATACTATCACCAATGAGTCTTACAGATAGAAAATAATATCAATCATGATTTAATAATATTATCTTGGATATAGCAAAACAAGGCAAAAATCTACGGTGGTCATTTGTTCCACAAAGTTGGCTTAGACGATTAAAAATATATTAATTGACATTCTTACAATAAAAAATTCTTCTATCTTATAATAGGACGTGCTAGAGACAAGAATCTCTATTCTTTTGCAGAAATTGAGAATATATAAAATATTAAGAATGCTATTAAAAAAGACTGCTGATAGATATAGGGCTTGAATATTGCAAGCATTCAACAAACACGGAATTGCAATAATTTAAAACACCAGCATATTTTTCATTATTTTTTATGGCAAGGCTTTGAACAGAACCGACAGCCATCAACGTTATCATAATACTCTTTTGCTTTTTTTACTGCATCTTTGCAATTTGAAAAATAACCAAGATAGGTGCGATTTGATGCACCTGGACAAAACTCACAATCCTCAGTATGTACTTCATGTTCACCAGTTTTTTGAGCTGTATTGTTTACATAATAATGGTCATAATTATCCATTTTATGCCCCCTCTTTTTTATTCACGCAATGGTTGAATTAACACTATTAATGTAGGATTCGATAAAATCTCAAAGAAACCTCTGGAAAATGCTGGTAAATGATGTAAAGGACCAGAAAGAGAAATTCCAAGAGCGTAGGTCTCAAAGGCAAAGATGATAGATACCCTACTTGCTTGTCTATATATTTGAAGATTGGTTGCAAATAGACAGGAATTATAACAACTTCCATGTGTTAACCAGCGAACACCAAGCTCGATTCTAAGCAATAATAAAGTGAAAAAATGTCGATATACTTCACTCTATTTCTGAGAGGGTAAAATTATAGATTATTATTGAATTCTAAAACCCTGAAGGAATCTTCCTGTATATGTAGAATTAATTTTTAGTCAGGGTATAAATTAGGGGACTTATTACCAAAATAGAATTAATTATTGCCAGCTCTGGGGAAGCTGGCAATTTTATTTTCAAAGGTTTTTACTTGTGTAGTCAAAAGAAGAGGATAGTGTACATAACAGGAATTGTCAGCGCGAAAATCTTTTATATTAGTTACTCAACGTATTGTTTACATAATATCCCTGTTTGTAGATATATAAAATAAATCTTGATTTACAGTTGTATAAGAGATTGAGTTATTGGCGAGTACTAAAGGATAAAAACGTGAATGAGGACAAAGAGAAAAACTTGGCAGATATTTTAAGGAAAGCAATTGTTGACCCAACCAAGTCCATCAAAGATATACTAGTTGAGGTTAAGTTGAAACTCGATGCTAAAGATGTACGTTTTAGGCCTCGCGATTGGCAAGATAAAGCTGTTGTTTTTGTGCCTAATTGGATAATTAGCGGGTCTCTTGATGAAGCTGAACCAGAACTCGCCAGAAGGGTATACTATGATCCAAATGAATTGAATCGAAAAGATTGTTTGGTTGGTTTAGTGGCAAGAATAGCACGCATTGAGGAGGAGAAAGCTAAGAAAAATAAGGACAAACAGTTGCTAATAAAATTAAATAAAGGAATTAAGTGGAATAAAATTGGTCCTAAGAAGATAGCTTTTAATAGAGTAAAAGATGAAAGCGTCTTTCAGGATTTAATGGGTCGATTTGACAATAGAATAGATGATCTAAATAAGCGAAAAAAAAGATGGAATGACTATAGTATACGCATAGAGGAGTTAAAAAAAAGTTGTACAAATAAAGAAGATTTTTTTAAGAAAGCACTTAACAATGAAGCTCCTTGGCTGAAGGAAAAGAATGCTAAGCAGAAAAAAGCCCAGTGGGAGCAACTAGTGGATTTTCTTAATAAATCCATGGAAGGTAATGAGGTTAGAGAATTCTCAGAAGCTGTTAAGAAGACCGTTAAGCTCCAAGAAATTTCAAAAGAGCAATTGGAAATATATAAGAAGGAATCAGAAATACCAGTATGCGAGATTGCGGTACCTGTTGTCACTAAAGGTAAATTTATCGGTGTCTTAAACTTTCATAGAGAAGAAAAATTTAATGAATATGATAAAGAGCTGGCAAGAACTTACGCTGCACAATTGGCTGTTGTATATCTCAATGAGCAGATGAATCTATTTGAAGAGTTTCAAAGTATTGCACAGTTTCTTACTGCTGAAAGCAATTTTGAAATTATTGCTTCTGAAATTGCAAAGGGCATAAGAATTGCTTTGAGAAATGGCCTTAAAAAGAATGAGGTTTTTCCATTACTATATATATCAAACTTACCCATCGGTCCTTCTGATGTTCTAACGAAAGATGAATTTATAAATAGATGGAAAGAGACATATCAGCAAAGAGAAAAACCAAAAGACAATGATCTAGAAGACATTGATCGATGGGAGACTGAAAATAGACTTGGTCCTATCCATATTAGACCCAATGGCTTAGGAGAAAAAATTATAAATAAATATATGAAGCAGTTAAGAAAAGAGAAACAGCCTAAGATTGAAGATCGTTTTATCGTTTCACCTAATGTTGATAATCCAAATAGTGAAACAGGATCTAGATCAGCTTATTTTCAGGAAATAAAAACTACAGGTTGTCTTCCACTTGTCTTTAAGAAACGTGTACATGGGCTTTTATACGTACACTGTAAAAGACGTCACTTCTTTACTCAGGCGGAGATTAATGCCTTAGAAACCTTTGCGGTACAAGCAGCTATTGCTATTAACAATGCAAGACTATACGGTCCCCGCTATGAAACACTCTATGGCAACAAGCTTCTTTACCTCTTAAAAGGGGAGCAACAAGAATGAATTATTTTGAAAAGGTTGGCCAAATATTGAAAGAATGGGCTGTTCTTGCTAATTCGGCCAGGGGAGAAGTTATTGTAAATATTACAGTAGAGGCAATAAAAAATCTTGCTGGCGAGGATTGCTTAAATCTACAAAACGAATTTGTGAGTTATATAAAAGAATTTCGTAGAAGAGAAGGGGTTTTTCACTCTATTACCAATTATCGTGATCATTTTATTCACCCTTTTCATGTCTTTTGTTTAGGTTACTGTATTTTATACGAATGGAAAGACAAAGGGCTTAATCCCTTAAGGCTAACTGAAAACTGGGATGAGGATGCAAACTTAAAAATATGGTTCATTTCTTCTATATATCATGATGTTGGTTTTCCAGCAGAAAAACTTGAAGTTATGGTAAAACACTTTTTTAAGACAAGCATTGGTCGGGAAACAGGAAGTCAATTTGACTGGAGTTCAGTTTTGTTAGCAGATAATAACATAGAACATATAGCCGAGCTTTCAAGACGGTTTAATATGAAAGCCGGAGCTATTGATTATAATACTGCATATAAGTGGTTTTATAAACGTTTAGCTGAAGATCATGATCATGGTGTTCTCACTGCTCTCATGCTCCTTAATCAGGGATGGAGTGAGAGTGAGTGGGATATTGCATATGAGGCAGCTCTAGCTATTGCTCTTCATAGTTGGAAGCGAGAACCCCATGATAAATTTAGAATCTTAGATGAGAGTGCTCTAGATTTGGATATTGGCCCTCTCGCTGTGGAGGATTTCCCGATAGCCTTCTATTTAAGTTTCTGTGATTGTGCTCAAGAGTGGGGCAGAAAAGTTCTATTAGGACTAATTGAAGAGGCTGCTAATGAGGTGACTGATGAAGAGATTGAATTTTTTAGGGCTCTTGATAGTCGTTTAGAGAATGTTAATTGTGAAAAGAAAGAAGTTAGTGGAGAGAAAAAGATAAAAACATTGGTGAAAATTGCATATCCTTCTGACAAGAATGATGATATATGCAACGGTAAAACGCTCGGAGAAATATTTGAAACAGTTTCTAAGAAATTTGGTGCAACCTGGTATTTGAAAAATGGAGAGGAAAAAGATTTCATAATAGAAGGAGAAGACAAATTTGCAACTTTTGGTTATATACATCCAAGTCCGACTAAGCCAATCTCAGTAGATACAGATTTTTATCTCAACCAACTGTCAGAGAAATTAAGGTCTACAAGAGGGAAGAAGTTAGAGCGTAGTATTATACTTAAAGCTATATTAAAAGCAATGAGTAAAGCTAATATTGATTTTTCTGAAGTTACAAGTGAAGAAAAATTGATACAAAAAATAGAAGAAGCCCTCAATAAGAGTTCTGTAAATACTACAGCTAAGACTGTACCTAAAAAGGATACGAAGACTAGGACTTCAAAAAAGAGAGGTAAAAATAGGACCATCAAAGGAACTTTAAAAATACCGGAGGATATGAATTAAGTAATGTTAATGAGGTTAACAAGATTCTCATATCGTTTCGCAGAGCAAGTTCTAAACAGTAAATTGTCCCTCAAGCAGGAGATAGAAAGCGTGCTTGTCAATCCTAGCACTAGTATATCGAGTCTATCTCGCCCTCGCTTTAATGAAATTCTTAAAGATCTTTTCATTGAGAAAGGATGGGATAGTCAACCACCTGTTTTTGATGCACCAGGAGATCCTGCTGCAAAGATGGACTTTATGAAAGAAAGAGTTGGAATTGAAGTTGAATTCGGGCATTCGTCATTCTTAGGAATAGACCTTCTCAAATTTCAAGTAGCTTCATATTCTGGATTAGATAGAATAGATATTGGCATTTATGTTGTAACAACCCGCAACTTCCAGAAACAGATGAAAAAGGAATATGATTTAAATTGGGAAGGATCATTGACTTTTGAGAAGGTTGTCAGATATCTTCCTCATTTTAAGAGTGCGATACAGGTGCCCATATATGTAATAGGAATAGACTTATGATAGCTGTAAAGGAGGTGCAAGATCGAAGTAACAGTTTCCGGATTCAAGGCAAATGATTTAAACGAGATCCATTGCAAAAATTTTTTTGAAAAAGATTATCCTTCTGTATCTATAGATTGTAATAAAGAGACATCTCTCGCATCCTTAATTGGAGAGGCACTCGATAGAATAAATATAGTCAGAGGAGAAGAAATATCAAACCTGATTTTCGGAAATGCTAAGGATTCAGAAGGACTTCCTATCGTGTATTGGTGGGATTTGGATATCTTAGATGATGATGGTGTAATCCGATGGAAAGTAAGGGAAGAAGAATGGGATACAATATCTATTAGTAACTTGATAGAAAGTGAAAAGGCAGGGCTGATTTGCGGGAATCCTCTTAAAATCTATGTTATACTCTCGCATGGTTATGGAAATGGTTCTTGTGTTTCATGGCCAGCAATATTAAATCAACTCGAAATAATTCTTGATTGGGCAATAAGATTAGGATTCGTTTATACAGTAGTGTATTCGGGCATAAGGGTTATACGAGATCGATATCAGGAGTGGCAAGAAAGAAGAGCAGATCCTCAAGATATATATTACTATATTACAAATCGGAAAAGCTGGGATCCCAGAGATTTAGGTAAGAGGCTTGCTATTAGGGAGAATGAGGCTAAAAGTATCTTAAGACTTTTTGGCTACGAATATGATAGGCAATCACGATTATATGTAAAATCTCAGGATAAGAATGCAATACTTATCTATAACAAATTCAAGGATATTTTTGAAGAAGAGTAGTTGTTAAGAAGGTGAGACTTGTTAAAATGCCAAAAAATGAAAAGACTGAGTTGCTGCTCGTAATTCCTCATCCAACTAATTATATTGATATAGATATGAGTGAGGTAGAGATAGAAAAAGAAGTTAGGCACCAGATAGTGAATGCTCTACAACCTGTACTAGGAGAATTTAAAATAACAAGTGAATTAACTGATCACGGTAGAGGCGTGGATTGGTTTACAATTACGGCAACATTAAGTTTTGTAGGTGCTATTTTTTTTGGGGTACCAAAGCTGTATGAGGCATTTGTCACGTGGAAAGAAATAAGTACCAAATTTATTGCAGGACTTCGGAAACTGAAAAATAAATATAATTCTGTTTTTATCAGCAAGCAGTGTGTGCCAATGCTCTGCTCAACAATAATAGAGCCTTCTTCAAAAAATTCTAGATTTGACTTAGTCTCAGTTATTGAAATTCCAGGCTTTGGTCATAATTCTCCAGTCCCTCCAAAAGTAGATGCAGAAGCTTTATTTATAGTGGTAATAAGAGAATTACTGGATGACCGCGATATTATACACACCTTTGTTTTATCTTCTCAGGGGGATGTACAAGTATACAATACCGTTAAGCGAAGCCATTTTGATTAATGATTTGTTCCATTTCTATAAATGGATTTGGCAAAATCACCAAAATTAAAGACGGACTACTATATAAAAAATTATCTTTCCCTTCCTAGATATATAACTATCAAAAATCAGAGAATACCCTAAAAAACATGCAGGAGATTCCCAAGCAACAATTTGTGTGTTTAATGTCCCTCCAGATACTCAGAAGAAAGTATTGCTGCTCAATCTAATTGAAGGACAGGTATATTTTAAGTTGAAGTAAACACTAATTGAATTCTAGAGTGTAAAGCTTGGGATGCTGGAAGCTGTACTTGTTTACAAACAACTTAGCTAATGCAAAGCCAAGCTATCTTCTTGCTAGGTTTTTTATTTGGCACGGATTTAGCTGCTTATCTGTGCCATTTTGCTTTTATTATGGCTGCTTAAAGTAAATTTATAAAATTTTGGTGTGTACTTGACATATTGTAATCTAGATATTATATTTAATTTATCACTTGATAGACTAAATCAACGAGGAGGTAGGATGGATCCTAAACAGGAGTTAATCACAACCGAGCAACTTATAGAGACTCTTTTAGCGGAAGGAATTCATGTTCCTTCAATAGCCATTAATCGTTTTGAGAAAAGAGGTTGGGTCCAAAAAGTCAAAGTGGATGTATCGCCTTATGGAATTGGAAGATCAAATTATTTTAATAAAAATGTCCTCTGGACCGTCAGATTTATCTATTTAAACAAAGGCAAAGGTCTTAACACCAAACAGATTGACAAGCTTCTAAAAGAGACCAAGATTGAAGAGCAGAAAGAATTGGTTTTGGGGGAGTCAAAAGGATTTGAGCTCCAAGCAGCATACCATAAGAAGACCCTTTCTCCTCCTAAACCAATTTTGATGGATGAAGTGTCTAGCGATTTAAGAGCATGCTCAGAAGTAATTAGGGATTTAAAAGAATTAAGGGGAAGGGAAAATAGATTATTTAGGGAGGCGGTAGAGTTATCTGAAGAGAGTTTTTATATTTTGCAGGTGTTAGAAAAACAATTTGAGCACCTGCGAGAAGGATTAGAAAGGAGGTAAAATTAAAAATGGAAAAAGATAATTTTAAAAGAATAGTAATTAAAGCACTCAATAAATCAGGAGACTTTGCTTTTATTGAGGAAAAAACGTACGAATATATAATATTCAATGTAATAGAAAAGCTTGAAAAAGGAAACGGAAAACCGTCTACATTGTATATAATGCCTTTTAAACCAACAAGGACAAAAAAATCAATAAGAATATTAGCTCATTCGTTGGACAGGTATGCATTAGAATTATATCGGAATGGTCGCATTAGTAAGATTTTGAGAGTCTGCACAGAGTTCGTAGGCATTGAAAGATCAATTCTATTTGTTTACGGATCAGCTTAAAGCAAAATAGTGCGGTTGGAAGTCAGAACATGAAGAATAATACTGCCTGCTGGATGGCTAAAACCAATGGAGTTATCCTAGCTCCGTGGAGTTTTATACTTTTTGCTCCTAAAAAATATTGGGCCAAAGCATCTGTTTCTGGTAATCTCAAATGCGTTTCTAGCAGGCTTAATTTGAACGCTGCATTTAGCTTCTAGGGCGTTTAGACTACCTTATCTACCAGGGTAACTTATCTTAAAGTATATATGTACCTCTTTTAGATTTCACCAGGTAGACGGAGGTGTCAAAAAAGATGGATTTTCTCTATTTCACCTGGTAAAAGACCTGCCAAGATAATATTACCCAAAAAACTCTATCTTTGACCGAAAACTAGACTTCTAGATGCGGATAAGCTAGAGTTATAGAAAAGCGTACATATGTTCGATTTTAATGCGAAGGGAGGAAAAATGAAAGAGACTAAGAAACTTGTTGGGATATATTTGAGGGTATCGAGTGACGAACAGCGGGAGAAACAGACAATAAAAAACCAGGAATTAGCCATTCAGGAATACCTAGAACAGCATCCAGAATATGAGGTCTATAAATGGTATAAGGATGATGGGGTCTCTGGGGCTTCAGAACTAGAACATTCAGAGCAGGGTTTAGAGATGCTCTCGGATGTTCAAGATAAGAAATTTGAAATCCTCATTGCAACAAAAATTGACCGTTTAGCGAGAAGCTCAATAAGGTTTTGGGGCTTATATGGAATTCTACAGAACCATGGCATTAGCTTAATTCTAATTCAAGAAAACTTTGATCCAACAACGCCAGAAGGTAAATTTTTTATGGGTATTATGTCAGCATTCGCAGATTATGAAAAAGCAATTATTCTTGCACGCATGAAAGCAACGAAAATTAGAAAATTGAAAGAAGGAAATGGTTACATATATCCATCTCCCCCTAATTATGGTTATAAAAAAGTCAATGGTAAGCTGGTTATAGTTGAAGAGAGAGCAAAGATTGTAAGGCAAATTATCACTTGGGCATCAGAGGGAGCCACAGTTCCAGAAATTATGAAAAGATTGAATGATAAAGGCATTCCTTCTCAAAGAAATTCGAAATGGACTAAAAGAACAATCAAGAGAATCATAAAAGCTCCCATTTATGGAAAAGGCTATAAAATAAATCTGGTGACAGTTGATGGAGAGAAGAAAGAATTTATAACTAAAGGGTTACCTACAATAGTAGATGCTGAATTGCAGGACCAAGCTATAAGCAGGCTGTCTAAAAGAGGCAATAGAGGGCAATCAGCCAAAGAAAAATATTTGTTAGAAGGATTAGGCATTTGCGAAGATTGTGGTTCTAAAATTTGGGGTATAAAATCCTACTATTATAAAGCTGGAACAACCTATATAAGATACAAGTGTTCTAATAAAAGCGTATCAAAGGTTCATCGTTCACCAAGTTGGAAGTCTTGTAACAGCAGTCCTAACTCAATGCTTAGACATAAATGCGAATATCAAATATTAAGGCAAGTATATCTATTAATCAGTAATTTCAAAACCTATATTTGGTTGAATGAGCGTAATATTCATAATAGTCTATCTAGTAAGAAAGTTGGAAAAGGACTCCCTTCATTGGGAACTATCACAGCTGAAAACGACGAACCAGTAGTTAATGTAAAGTCAGAAATTGATACCAAGCAGACATTTGAGAATCTTTTGAGTGAGGTAGAGGAGCAAAAGCTAAAGAAAAACCTCAAGAAGTTGAAGGATAAGCTTGATAGAATCAAGCTTAGAAAAACTAAACTACGACAAATTTATACTGAAGACGACCATTATTCAAAAACTGAATTTGATAGAGAGAATAACCAGTTGAATAAGCAGGCTGTGGACTTAGAAGCAGAAATTGCTGCTACAGAAGCTACATTGCAAAACCAACTAAATGCTGATGAGCTACAAACTTTCTTTAATGTTTATTTTTCAAAGCTTCTTAATGAATCCTCTGTAGATGAACCGTTTAAGAATTTGTCTTGGGAAGACAAAAAATATGTCATCCAAAATACCGTCAGCAAGTTCTATATGAGAGATGGTAAAATAACTCAAGTAGTATTTAGGATTAATCCAGTAAATCTTTTAAGATATTTCAAGTCAAAAAGTAAAAGCAGTCAAAGGCATATAAGTGAGGAAGAATGCCCATCTGAAGCAATAATTGAAGAAGATGAGAAATATGTTATTGATCCTGAGAATTGTACGGAATGCGGTACTTGTAAAGAAATGTGTCCTTCAGAAGCAATAGTGGAAGAGGACTGAGATGAAAGAGATATAGATGAATATATTTCTAATGTCCACCTAGTGGGCAGGGGCCCTGAGAGCAAATGAAAATATTCAGGCTAGTTGCTGTGCTGGATTTATAGGAAACTATATTTATGTCGGGTCAAAGTACTCTGAAAACACGCGGTCGGCCTCATTGTAGTTTAACAAAACCAGCTCACTGACCGCCGCTTGGGTCTCGCCTCACTACAAAGCTTTATATAGATTTAGAAGTTTTGTTTTGTGAGGCTTGCGACACGGTTTTCTTTGTACTTACCCCTCATTGTGAGCTCTCTCGTTATAAAGATAAAAATTGCAATTTTAAGTTAGCAATAGGTTAAATTGTTGAAAGCGAGATTTAAAAAGGAAATAAGAGAGGATGCGAGAAATCCTAGTCGAGTATCTTTGATGATTGTGCAAACATCTAGGCAAGCAAAGTGGTCTAAAAGGAGCAGAAAATGGACTATTTTGGAATCATTAAGCGAGCTCTTGAGATTACCTGGAAACATAAATCTTTATGGCTTTTCGGATTCTTAAGCGCACTTTTCCAGAGCGGGAGCAGGGTCAATTACCAGTTTGACTCACAAGATGTGCAACCGGAAAAAGTAAGGGGATTAGAAAGAATAGTAGAAAACCTATTTACTCCGCTGGTCATTGTTATTCTAATAGTTGTGGTTCTTTTTGCAATTGCGCTGAGCATAATAGTCAGCTTTTTGTCACAGGCTGCTCTGATCGGAATGGTGGATGATGTAGAAAAGCGCGGCCAAACCAGTGTGAATGAAGGATTCAGTCGTGGCTGGTCAAACTGGCTTTCTCTTTTCGGGATGAATCTATCTATTTGGATACCCTTTTCAATCTTTGCTATCTTGTTAATTGTTTTGCTTATCGGTCCTTCTGTGGCAAGCTTCATTCTAAAACAGGTGGTATTAGGTATTGTCCTAGTTGTTATTGGGATATTCGCACTTCTAATTTTATTGATTCCTACGGGCATAGGTCTATCGCTTGTTGAGATTCTTGCCCAACGTTACCGGATTATCCAGAAAAGGGGAATCTTTGAAAGCATAAGCGAGGGATATAATTTGATTCGGTCTAATCTGGGAAAAGTGTTTATATTTTGGCTTATCATGCTACTAGTTGGAATGGCCGTGGGTATTGCTTTGATTCCCGTAAGCCTCCTATTGTTGGCGCCGGTCTTTGCGCTCCTTTTTTGGAATGTGTTCCTGGCGCTCTTATTGGGCATCCCCGGCGGATTGGTAATAACATTTATAAGTGGTTTGGTTGCTACTTTTGCCTCGGCCGCATGGACGGAGTTCTTTCTTGAGCTTACTCCATCAGAAGTATCAGACATAATAGTAGCGAGTGAAAGCCAGGATATGGTTTAACCACAAATTATTACTGCCGGATTTCCTTTTTAAATATGTGATGGTGTTTATGGAACAGGGAAAGTTATATATCTGTGCCACTCCAATCGGCAATTTGGAAGATGTTACCCTCAGACTGCTTCGCGTCTTATCTGAAGCTGATCTTATCGCGGCTGAAGATACCAGAGTCACCCGTAAATTACTAAGCAAATACGAAATAAAAGCAAATCTTTTAAGCTACCATGAGCACAACCAGGCAAAAAGGGAGCAAGAATTAATTAAGAAGATAAAGCAAGGATTGACTGTTGCTTTAGTGTCGGATGCAGGGATGCCCGGTCTCTCCGACCCGGGCTACAAACTTATTAGATCTTGTATAGAATTAGGGATAAAGGTTGAGGTTTTGCCCGGTCCATTTGCCGCTATCACAGCTTTGGTTGCCTCCGGTCTACCCACCAATAACTTCATATTTGAGGGTTTTTTGCCTAGAAAGCGTGCCCAGAGAAAGAAAATGCTAAGAAATCTGTCGCAAGAAGAAAGGACCCTGGTTTTGTATGAATCATGTCATCGAATTGGAAAATTTTTGGAAGATGTATTGGAGGTTCTGGGAGATCGACAAATGGCATTGGCTAGAGAGCTTACCAAGAAATACGAGGAGATAATAAGGGGCAAAGTAAGCCAAATTTTGGCAGCTGCCGGTAAAAGGGAATTAAAGGGAGAGATGGTTGTGGTTATTGCCGGCGCGACCAAGGATTTGAATATACTTTCAAGGGAAGCAGTGCAAGAAAAACTAGTAGCTCTAATTTCCGGAGGAACCAGTAAAAAGGATGCTATCAAGAAACTTGCCGAAGAAGTAGATGTCCCCAAACGCACCATCTATGAAATTGCGCAAAGTCTTCCTGTTGAACAGAGAGATGATAGTTAGACCATAGTAATTCTCTGGCGGCATGACTCGCAAATATTCTTATTCTTGTAGGTAACTATTTGATCTTTCTTGCCGCAGAAGACACAAGAAGGTTCATACTTTGAAAGAACGATATTTCCGTCTTCCACATAAATTTCAAGGCTGTCTTTGCAGTCAATGCCGAAGGTCTTACGTAGCTCCATCGGGATAACAATGCGTCCCAACTCATCAATCTTGCGGATAATGCCAGTAGATTTCATCCCCTGACCCCCTGCTTAGTCTTGACATTGTACACTGCGGATTATATCGTTGATGGGAAAAAGTGTCAACGTGACACTGGTAATATTTGTTAGAATTTGTAAGTGTTTGGTAATTCATTAAGAGATTCGGAGACTAGGTGAAACATAACGTATTCTATGTTACAACCCCTATCTATTATGTAAATGATGTTCCCCATATTGGTCATTCTTATACCACAATTGCTGCCGATGTTCTTGCCCGCTACCGGAAAGCGACCGGAGAGAAAGTCTTTTTCTTAACCGGAACTGACGAACACGGAGTAAAAGTTCAAGAATCGGCGGAAAAAGCAGGAGAATCTCCCCAGGATTTTTGTGATAGAATCGCCGGACAATTTAAAAAAGCCTGGGAAGCATTGAATATCAACTACAGTAACTTTATACGTACTACTGATTCACACCATATAGAAGCGGTTCGGTGTGTGTTGCAGCAACTATTCGATAAAGGTTATATATACAAGGGGAAATACGATGCGCTGTATTGTGTGGGATGTGAGCAACATAAAACCAGCAGCGATTTGGTGGACGGCAAGTGTCCCGATCATAAAGTAGAGCCGGAAGTAAGATCGGAAGAATGTTATCTGTTTAAGCTTTCTCAGTTTCAAGATCGCCTGTTGAAGCTTATTAAGCAAGATGAACTGGCAATAAGGCCGCCAGAACGTAAAAACGAAATGATTTCTTTCCTGGAGAAGGAAGAGCTTCAGGATATTTCCATATCTAGGATAAAAGATAAAGTGTCCTGGGCGATTCCTTTGCCGTTTGATGAATCCCATACAACCTATGTATGGGTCGATGCTTTCCTAAATTATCTAACCGGTCTTGGATGGCCGGATAAGAAGGATGACTTCGAGCTTTTCTGGCCACCAAGCGTCCAGCTAATGGCCAAGGATATTCTAAGAGTTCACGCGACCATTTGGCCGGCCATGTTGATGGCTTTGGATCTAGACCTTCCCGGAGAATACTTCATTCACGGGTATTTTACTGTTAACGGAGAGAAGATGAGCAAGTCTTTGGGCAATGTAATTGATCCTATCGAGTTGAGTGCCAAATATGGAGCAGATGCCATAAGATACTTTATTCTTTCCGAGTTTCCTTTTGGCACTGATGGGGACTTCTCGATTAGGAGACTGGAGGAGACATTTAATTCGGATCTAGCAAATGACCTGGGGAATTTATTGCATAGAACCGTTCCGATGATGGAAAAATATTGCGGTGGAAATATCCCGGCACCAAACTCTTATGATGATTTAGAAAAAGAGTTGGAAATTAAAGCCGGGGAAGTGACAGATAAATTAGATGGTTTATTAAACGAGATGAAATTTCGCGATGCACTGTCACTTATCTGGGAATTAGTCGGTAAAGTCAATAAATATATCGATTTAGCCGCTCCTTGGGCATTAGCCAGGGAAGACAACAGGGAGCGTTTGGATACGGTTATGTATTCCATTATGGAGAGCATAAGAATTATCGTGATTCTAATTTATCCTTTCATGCCTGATACTGCTGAGAAAATGTGGGAGCAGATTGGGATTAAAGTCAATCTTGACTCACAAGTGATACCTATTGACACCGGCTGGGGAGGCTTAAAACCTGGAGCTAAGGTTAAGCGGGGAGAGCCTCTATTTCCACGCATCCAGTAATAATTTGTCTTCACAAAACACCTAATCATGCACCATGCTTAACAAAACTACGAGTTCAGAGGTAGTGCAAATTTGCTAATTTCCTATTTTTCCTGTATAATGGCTTATGGTTTTGCGTAAAAAATGAATAGCGTTCCAAGCACTTATAAAACAGAATAAAGAAAAGTACGAAAGGAATGATTTTTTTTGCAGGGTATTGAGAAGAAATACCTTCTTGCTGCCCTGGCTCTACTCGCTTTTCTGATTGTAGTTGGTTTTCCTTCTATGGAAAAGAATGTAGTTCTTACTGTGGATGGTAAAGCCTCTCATGTGAAAACAACAGCACAAAATATTGCAGGTTTGCTAAGACAACAACAAGTAAAATACCAAGACCAGGATCTAGTTTTCCCTCCCCCGTCTACTAAAATTGTGGAGGGAATGAATATAACAGTAAAACATGCTACTCCGGTAATGGTTAAGCTCGATGGTAAAGAGAGAAAAATGTTCACTCTTGCTTCAACGGTAAGAGGAACAATTAAGGAAATAGGAATCGAGCCTGGACCATATGATCAAATAACCCCCGGTTTGAAGACCAAGATCATCGACGGTCTTCAAATAACAATCACTAGACCAATTATTAGCTTAGACACTAGTCGTGTGCCTATTTCCTATAAGACTGTCACCAAGGAAGACAAGAATCTTCCTAAGGGTAGAGTCACGGTGCTGCAAGAAGGAAAAAATGGTACAGCTCTCCAATTTTTTGATGTTGCATCTATTGATGGTCAAGAAGTGGGGCGGGAGTTGTATTCGGAAAGGATGATTTGTGCCCCGGTTGATAAGATTGTAAAAGTCGGTACAAAAGAGATCGAACGCGCAAAACCGGCTCAGGTTACTACGGCGCCAGTTTCTGCTTCTCGAGGAGGCGGAAGAACTCTTGTGATGAAAGCGACTGCTTATAGCCCCGGACATGGCTGCGGCTATAGTACTGCTTCGGGAATGAGAGCCCGTAGGGGAATAGTAGCAGTTGATCCGCGGGTGATCCCGCTTGGAACCAGACTTTACATTGAAGGATACGGTGAGGCTATTGCCGGTGATACCGGCGGAGCGATAAAAGGAAACCGGATCGACCTTTGTTTTAATACTGAAGCAGAATGCGTTGCTTTCGGGCGGCGCAATGTTGTAGTCCATATATATTAGAAGCGAAGAACTTTCTAAAACGTAATCCACTTTCGCCTCAGGCAAAATGTATTATTTAGCTATTGTTATATAATGGTGAGACCATATTCGGCAGGGGGCGAAAGGTAGGATTATGTCGCTGGCAACTCCGGCAAAAACCATAGCTGTTCTGAAACAATTTAACTTATATCTTACCAAGAGTCTGGGTCAAAATTTCCTGGTTGACGAAAATATCCTTAATAAAATCGGGGATTTGGCCGGACTTAATTCTAATGATATCGTTCTTGAGGTAGGGCCGGGTATCGGAACACTCACCCAGCTATTAGCCAGCAAATGCAAGAAAGTAATTGCCATAGAATATGACAAGAGATTTATTGAAGTTCTAAGTGAGACTCTATCCCCATTTAAAAACGTTACTGTTTTTCATTCTAACGCGATGGAATTTGATTTTTCCCCGAAGTTAAGACAAAGCGAGCTTCCCAACAAACTTGTTTCCAATTTGCCCTACAATATTGCGGCACCCCTGATAGTGAGGTATTTACAAAAGTTTTCTAGTCTTACTACTTTTGTTGTTATGGTTCAAAAGGAAGTTGCCATGCGCATGATGGCCGAGCCTTCGACTAAGGAATATAGTTCTTTTACAATTGCTGTCCAATATTATTGTCATCCCTCCTATGGTTTCTCTGTTTCGCGCAATGTTTTCATTCCGCCTCCGAATGTTGATTCCGCTGTAGTTAAATTGGAGAGGTTGTCCGAGCCGCGGATTGAAGTTAAGAATGAAGCTCTTCTTTTCAGTCTGATCCGGGCAGCGTTTGGACAGAGGCGAAAAACAATAAGAAATGCCCTGGCGGGCAGCGGCCGATTTGATAAAGACAAGATTGAGCTTGTTTTGAAGATGTGCGATATCGATCCTTCAAGGCGTGGTGAAACACTTAGCCTGGAAGCCTTTGGCGCTCTATGTAACACCTTTGAAGAGCTCGATTTATCTTGATTTTCGGTTGTTGTTAGAGTATGATAAGGGTGTCAAAAGAGAAGGGGCGCCAATATGACAGATGTGCAAATTCCTCAGACGGAGATCGTGGGTAGAATAAGAGACGATCTCCGTTCGCACGTTGGTACGAGGATGAAGCTCCGAGCTAACATTGGTCGCTGCAAAGTAATTGAAAGAGAAGGAGTATTAGAAGAAACACACCCCAATCTCTTTGTGGTAAAAGTAGAAGAGAAACGAAATCGAACTCGCCGGGTATCCTACAGCTACGCTGATATCCTAACCAGGACAGTTGAGCTCTCAGATCCGGATAACGGCGAAAATCTCTTTCCGTGGCTCTCATAAGCCAGAACCATGTTAGCAGTTAGTATATAAAAGGGTCTATTTCTCGTCTCATCGGTACCAATTGTGAGAGTTCTCAAATTAAAGGCTTACGCAAAGATAAATCTATACCTTGATGTTTTAGGCCGTCGCGAAGACGGCTATCATGCAATACAAACAATAATGCAAAGCATTAGCCTTTGTGATGAACTCCGGATTACCTCAAAGTCTTCTGGAATTGAAGTCCTCTGCAGTTCCCCCGATCTCTCCAATGATCAGGATAACCTAGTGTTTAAGTCAGCGAGTCTATTACGAGAGTATACCGGAATCAAGCATGGTGCTTGTATCGAGCTTGGGAAGAATATACCTATAGGTGCGGGATTAGCGGGAGGAAGCGCGGACGCGGCGGCCACGCTTATTGGCTTAAATGATTTCTGGAGCTTAAATCTACCGGTTGATGAATTGATGCGACTTGCTGCTCGACTGGGTTCGGATATACCGTTTTGTATACTTGGGGGTGCTTATTTGGCTGAAGGACGCGGTGAAAAACTAACAAAGTTAAATTCCTTTCCCCGGAGTGAAATAGTAATAGCCAAGCCTGATTTGTCGCTCTCAACTGCGGAGATCTATAATAAATGGGACGCGATAAAAACAAAGCGACATCCTGAAATATCCGGTGTTCTAAAATCTCTTAAGCAGGGCAATTTGGTGGGAATTTGCTCCGGCCTAGCTAATACTTTGGAGGATGTTGTTATGGAAGAACATCCTGAAGTAAGGATTTTGAAGAAAGAATTATTACAAGCAGGAGCTCTAGGCGTACTAATGTCTGGTAGCGGACCTAGTGTTTTTGCCATAATTGGAACAAAGGAGCAAGCAGCTACAATTTGCCGTATCTTGCAAGGCAAATATTTTGCCGTTACCGCGACACCGTATATGAAAGGTGTTGAAATAGTACAGGATTAAAATACTTTTGATTATACAAAGGAAAAGATTGACTTATAACGAATAAATTCACATTTAAACAAATTGGAAAGAGAGATTAGTTGAGCGTAGATGCATTGGTCCTAGCAGGAGGAAGCGCAAAAGGACTGACAACCGATGAGAATATAACAACTAAGGCTTTAATTGATATCGCTAAAAAGCCTATGATTGAGTATACGCTTGATGCATTAAGAGACTCAAGAGAGATTGATAACATAATAGTAGTGCTTCCCTCATCGGTTTCCGAAGCACCTTGGTTTAACAAGGTAGATGAGATAGTACATTCTGACGGAAGTCTGACTGATAATTTTTATGCGGGACTAAAAAAGATTGATATTAATGATAGTAAATTGATGAAGAAAATACTAGCTATTTCAGCAGATGTGCCGCTTCTTACGGCGGAGGCGGTCGATGATTTCTTAGACCGGTGTGCTGAAGATAATGCCAGCATTTACTATCCAATTGTTGCCAAAGAGGACATGGAAACGAAGTATCCGGGTGTTGAGCGAACATATATGAAACTTTACGAAGGTAAATTCACCGGAGGTAATTTGTTCTTATTTGATCCCCGTGTCGCGGTTAGAAACAGAGATGTGCTAAAAAAGGCAAGCGAGGCGCGAAAAAGCCCGTTAAAACTTATTAGGATTTTAGGATTTGAGTTCATTGTTAAATTTATTTTTCATCTGCTTACTATAAAGGGTTTGGAAAGGAAAGTATCGGAGATAATCGGGGCGAAAGGTGTTGCAGTCAGCACTCCTTATGTTGAGATTAGTGTTGATGTAGACAAGGAATCGGATTTTGAGTTAGTGAAGTCCGAACTAGCTAGAAGGGGGAAGTAAGTATTGAAAAGGATCATAATAAGCGAAGATGCTCCTCTTCCCGTAGGACCTTATTCGCAAGCGATAAAAACAGGGAATCTTGTCTTTGTTTCCGGTCAAATCCCGATCAATCCGAAAACGAGTGAGATATTAAGAGGAGATATTGCGGATCAAGCAAGGCAAATTTTGACTAATATCGACGCAATCCTGCAGGTTGCGGATAGTTCTGTGAACAAAGTAGTAAAAATATCAGTTTTTCTGGTTAATTTGGATCAGTTCGAGAAGGTAAATACAGTTTTTGCCGAATTCTTTAGTAATGAGGCGCCTGCTCGTGAAACCGTGGGAGTTGCGCGCTTGCCGAAAAATGTTGATATTGAGATATCTTGTATCGCGGTAGCTGATAAATAATTTGGGTTATGATATTTTAAGTAAAGAAAGAGGGCAACAAAGTCAACCTTATATTCATTGCGGAGGGGAGATGAACATAACTAGAGTTTCGATACGGCATGTTGATATGAACAAAGTAAAAGCAATTGCTAGTATTACAATTGACGATGATTTTGTCGTTCATGATCTCCGTGTTGTTGAAGGTGAAAGAGGGCTTTTTGTTGCTATGCCAAGTAGGAAGTTGCCGAATGGGAATTTTCGTGACGTGGCCCATCCCATAAACAGCGAGACCCGTGAGATGGTCCAAAGCCTGGTGCTGGATGAGTATAAGAACTCTCTTAGCGTATCCGACAATAGTGGAACTTCTCCGGAAGCTTCGGGAGAAAGTGGCGAAATTTCCAAAGAAGAAAAGACTTCTGTAGACGGCGATGTTTCATCTGATTCATCCCAGAAAGATGAAACTCCTAGAGCTTGACACTATAATAGCCCCGAACTATACTTTTCTTTGTTGCGTGCCTGCTTTAAGCGGGCTAATAGCTAATGGCAACGCATCTCAATTAATTATGCATGTTTGTAATTCATCAATCTATTTGCTAATTCCGGGGTGGTCCAAGGGTAGGACAGTGGACTTTGGCTCCGCTGATCTAGGTTCGAATCCTAGCCCCGGAGCCAGTTTTATAAAGGATGACTGTCTCTTATTTAAAGAGTGTGTCATCAAAACGAAAAGTACGGCTTGATTAAGTGAGGTCTTCAAATGAACCTGGCAGTTGTGGTGCTTGCAGCCGGTGAAGGAACCAGGATGAAATCATCATGTCCGAAGGTGCTTCATTGTATTTGCGGACAACCGATACTGCAGTATGTAATGACTGAAATAGAGAAGCTGAGCCCAAAAGAAACAGTAGTCGTAGTGGGGCATCAAGCGGAAAAGGTAACCCCAATACTTAATAAAAAGGTAAAAGTGACTATCCAGGATGAGCAACGCGGGACTGCTCATGCGGTTATGATGGCCGAGTCAAGCTTGCAGGATTATAATGGTACGATTATGGTTACCTGCGGAGACACCCCTTTAATCAGACAGGAGACACTAAGCAAACTATTTCAACTTCATCAGAACAAAAAAGCTGTAGCGACATTGCTCTCGGCTATACTCTCAGATCCGACCGGTTACGGTCGGATTATAAGGAAAGCAAATGGAACAGTTGAAAGAATTGTCGAGGAAAAGGATGCAAGTGAAAAGGAAAAAAGAGTTGCCGAGATCAACTCGGGCATCTATTGCTTTGAAAAGGAAGAATTGTTTTCAGCAATTAAAAAAATAAATTGCGAGAATGCACAGAAGGAGTTTTATCTGACTGATGTTATTGAAATCCTGAACAAACAAAACAAAAAAGTAGCAGTCTCGGTTGTCGAGGATAGTACTGAGATAAGCGGAGTTAATTCCAGAAAAGAACTGGCTCAAGCACAAACTCTAATGCAATCAAGAATAAATGATAAGCTGATGGAAGAGGGCACCACGCTGATTGCCCCCGAATTGACTTTTATCGGACCGGACGTGGTAATTGGCAGAGATACTATTGTCTATCCGTTTTCTTTTTTGGAGGGGAAAACAAGAATCGGCAAGGAGTGTTGTCTGGGGCCTTCTGTTCATTTAATAGATGTAGTAATTGGTGATAAAGTTCAAATAGAAAATGTAGTAGCTGAGGACTGCGTAATAGAGGATGAAGTTAATCTTGGACCCTTTTCTCGTTTAAGGCCTGGAACCAGAGTCAAAAAGGGAGCAAAGATAGGTTCGTATGTCGAGGTAAAAAAGAGCGAGGTTGGAGAGAAAAGCAAGATACCTCATTTAAGTTATATTGGTGATGCAGTAATCGGGAAGAATGTGAACGTAGGGGCAGGTACAATTACTTGTAATTATGATGGGGTGAAAAAGTATCAGACCATAATTGAGGACGATGCTTTTATTGGAAGCGATACAATGTTGGTCGCCCCTGTTAAGATAGGAAAAAATGCTACTGTCGGTGCTGGTTCGGCGATCAGCGCAGATGTTCCTAAAGATAGTCTGGCTCTTGAGAGAACGGAGCAAAGAATTATAAAAGACTGGTCAAAGAAAAAGCGTCACAAAAAGGATAAAGGGAAGCAATATTAATAAGGTGAGTTCCTTTAAGAAAAAGGAGGCCTAAAGTGCCGGATCGACCAAAAACAGGAACGATGGTCTATACAGGAAGCTCAACGCCAGAGCTAGGATATAAGATTACTGATTATCTTGGTACTCAATTGGGCAGAGTGGAGCTGAAAAGGTTTTCAGACGGTGAGACTTACGTAAGGTTTTTAGAAAGTGTTCGAGGCGCGTATGTCTTTGTGGTTCAGTCACTTTGTTACCCGGTTAATGATAATCTGGTGGAATTGTTAATTATGATAGATGCCTTGAAGAGAGCTTCTGCCGCTGAAGTTTCCGCGGTTATACCATATTACGGCTACTCAAGGCAGGATAAGAAAACGGTGGCAAGAGAACCCATAACTGCCAAATTGGTAGCTGATTTGTTAAGTGTTGCCGGTATCAAAAGGATTTTAACTATGGATCTACATGCCGATCAGATCCAGGGTTATTTTAATGGACCGGTCGATCATCTAACGGCTATGCCAATCCTGGCGGCACATTTGAAAGAGAAGAAGTTAAGAAACCCGGTAGTCGTGTCCCCGGATGTCGGACGGGTTAAAGTTGTAAAGAGATTTGCGGATCGCTTGAACGCCCCCCTGGCAATTATACACAAGAGAAGGCCGGGACATAATGTGGCAAAAGTAATGCATATTATTGGAGATGTAGAAGGAAAAACAGCTATATTGCTTGATGACATGATTGATACTGCAGGAACCATAGTTGAAGCGGCGGAGGCATTAGCTGAAAGAGGAGCAAAAGAAATATATGCTTGTGCTACCCACCCTGTTCTCTCCGGGCCTGCTATTGAGAGATTGCAGAACTCTAAGATCAAAGAAGTTGTAGTAAGCGATACAATTCCTTTGCCTAAAGATAAACTGATTCCTAAAATTACGGTTTTATCTATTTCGTCCCTGTTTGCTCAAGCGATATTAAATGTGTATGAAAATAAATCGGTTAGTGCGCTATTTGAATAGAGTAGCTGGTTATAGTAAAATGATAAAGTTATACACTTAATGGAATTGATCGAGGAGTTCAATTTCCGGGTTTAATGCCGGTAGAATAAGCGATACTCGATGCTTGCATGATAGTAGAGTAGTGCTGCTAGGATCGAGTGTCTTTTTATTGAGGAGTGAGTATTTATGGATTTAGTAGAAATGAAAGTTGAAAAGCGCGATGTGGTGAAGTCAAATGTCAAAAAGATGCGAAATGACGGTAAGATTCCGGCTATTTTCTATGGACACGGGATTGATCCTATCGCCTTGGCAGTTGATGCTCAGACTTTTGGTTCGGTAATCCGAGGTGAAGCGGGCACCAATGTAATTCTGCAGTTGAATATCGAGGGTTCGAAGAAAGGTCAAACCGCGATAGTCAAAGAGATCCAAAAGCATCCTATTAAAGACTATTTTCAACATATTGATTTCTTAAAAATTACTATGGATGAAAAGATACAAGCGCGGGTTCCTGTGAATGTGGTTGGAGAGTCAGCGGGAGTTAAAGAAGGAGGGGTCCTCCAGCATGGTCTGTGGGAAGTTGAAGTGCAGGCCTTGCCCAAGGATTTACCTGAAAACCTGGAAGTAGATGTTACGGAGCTGCAGATCGGTGATACTATTCGTGTCGGAGATTTGACTGTGCCTGAAGAAGTAGAAGTACTTACTGATATGGAAGAAACTGTTGCGTCGGTAGTTCCTCCAACAGAGCTTAAGGAAGAAGAGCTGGTAGTGGAAGAGGAAGAGCCGGAACTTGTTGGAGCTGAAGAGGGTGAAGAGGTAGAGCCTGAAGAGGGTGAAGAGGTTAAGGAAGCTGAGGAAGAAGCTGAGAAGAAAGAAGAATAAGAATATTTTGGACCATATGACTATGGTTAATTTGGCTAATAAAGAGTTAATTGGAGACAAAACAGGACACCTGCTAGGTGTCCTGTTGCCTTGATAAGGTAGGTAATTATGTTTCTGGTTGTAGGGCTGGGAAATCCGGGAAAAGATTATGAGAATAATCGTCATAATGTTGGTTTTAGAGTTATCCAATCCCTTGCTGATGAAATGGGCATTATATTGGACACTGTTGAGTGTAATGCGATTGTAGGAAAAGGTGAAAGAGGAGATGATGCAGTTATTCTTGTCCAACCTCTGACATTTGTTAATGCAAGCGGTGAGAGTGTAAAGTGCCTGGCTGATAAATACAAGGTATCCCTGGAACACACAATAATAATTCATGATGATCTGGATTTGCCGGTCGGTAATGTCAGAGTTAAGGCGCGAGGTAGCAGCGGAGGTCATAAGGGATTAGACTCTATTATTAGGCAGTTGGGCTCGGATGAGTTTGGCAGAGTAAGAATTGGCATTGGCCGTCCTCCAGGTCGGAAAGATCCCGCTGATTTCGTATTATGTGATTTTACCCATAAAGAAGAGGAAGAAATAGCATTTGCGGTCAAAGAAGGAGAAGAAGCGATTCTTGATATTATCAAAGAAGGATTTCAAATAGCAATGAATCGCTACAATACGGCCAAAGAGGAAGAATAAGAAAAGCGGTCAGGCAAAGAATGCTTTTTGCCTGAATTATTTAAAATTATGTTGTTTATATCCAAAATATTGAACTTATAGGGCTTGGATTATTTAATCGAAGCCTTTTCGGCGTATCCAAGCTGCTAATGAAAAGGATAATAGAAAATGAAACCCTTCTCTGAATTGTTTGGCGCGGATAAACTGTATATTGATCTCAGGGACGCGATTATGCATCAAGGAGAGAATCTTCGGGTAGTACTGGCAGCATCACTCTATCCTTTTCTAATAACTGAAATATTTTCGGATCTTGGCCAGCCTATTTTTGTGATTACCGACGAAATTGATACTGCTCAAAGACTGACAAAAGACATCCGAAATTTCCTTCCGGATAGTGCTTATTTTATACCGGATTGGGAAACTCTGCCTCATGAGCGTATTTCTCCGGGAAAAGAAATTGTTGCCGAGAGATTGCAGGCGCTTTATCATTTGCAATCCGGACAGCCTATAATAGCGACTACCGCAGCTCAAACCATAATGAGAAAAATACCTGGAAAAAAATCACCTCTAATAGAGCCGATAATGATTAGCAAGGGGGATAAAGTTGATCTATATCAGCTCTTGGAGAAACTTGCTTTTATGGGATATGAGCGCGTCTATAGAGTTGAAGCCCGCGGAGATTTTAGCGCGAGAGGTGGAATTGTTGATATTTTTCCCGCAAACTCTAACCATCCGATAAGAATTGAGTTTTTTGGGGATGAAGTAGAGTCGCTAAGGAAGTTCAATATCTCAAGTCAGCGTTCTATTGACCAAATCGCTTCTCTTGATATCTTTTCTTGCCGGGAAGTTTATTTTCACCACCGGGAGGCCGAGGAAATCATCAGAAGTCTTAAAGATTCTTCATTGCTGGAAGAGCAAACTCAGGAAGATATTGAAAAACTAAAGAGCCAGCAATATTTTGCCGGCATGGAGCGGTACGTCCCCTTTTTGCATAATAACCTGGCAAGTGTGTTAGATTTTATCCCCTCTGATTGCCTGTTGGTTTTTGCCGATCGGTACCGGATAAACCTAAAGACAAATTTGTTTTTTGAGCAACAGAAGGAATATCTGGCCGAAGCAGTTCTAAATGGTGAAATAGTTACACCGCCAACTTCCTTTTTTTCTCCCTTTAGCGAACTAGTATTTGATCAAAATGTTTTGGATTTTTCCTCACAGAGATTAAATAACGCAAATGAAAGAGGTTTTATTAGTACCAGTAAAAACCACATATGGGAATTCGGAGCAGATCCAGTTGATCCTATTTTGGGCAAACTTGAACGACTGCGAAAACTGCTATTGAAACTGGCAAAGCAAAAGTTCTCCATAATTATTATGGTGAATGATAAAGGACAAGCCGAAAGATTAAAAGAGATATTCGAGGAATGGAAGATTGAGTCTTTTTTAGGCTTCGATAGATTTATGCCTACACCGGGACTGGTTCAGCTTGCTGTGGGGGATTTGGATCGAGGATTTGTTCTGACTAAGAAAAAAGTTGCCTTACTTACGCATTCAGATATCTTCATCAAAGGGTATAAGGAGCGTCGATTTGAGCTCTCGGAGTCGGAAGACAAAGCCATTACACCATCGGCGCGGGCTTTTAGTGACTTTAAAAGAGGAGACTATGTTGTTCATGTCAATCATGGGATTGCTGTCTATGATGGCATTGTTACTAAAGAAGTAAGCGGAGTTGTTCGGGATTATCTGGTTTTAAAATATGCCGGAGAAGACAAACTTTTCGTACCAATCGATCAAGCGGATCGGGTTTCAAAATATATTGGAGCCGGCCCTAAGGCTCCGAAGGTACATAAATTAACCAGCAATGAATGGCGGCGGGTAAAAAGGAAAGTTAAAAAATCGGTAAAAGAACTGGCTATCGATCTATACTATCTTTATACCAGAAGAGCGATGGCAAGCGGTGTTTCTTTTTCTTCTGACACTATATGGCAAGCGGAATTGGAGGAAGCATTTCCGTTTGAGGAAACCAGGGGGCAGTTGGAGGCGACTGCCGATGTAAAAAGAGACATGGAAATAGCCAAACCAATGGATAGATTGGTCTGTGGCGATGTGGGTTATGGTAAAACTGAGGTCGCGATGAGGGCTGCCTTTAAGGCTACGATGGATGAAAAGCAAGTGATGGTTTTGGTTCCCACAACTATTCTTTCCGAACAACACTTCAAGACTTTTAGATCGCGCTTTGCTCCTTATCCTGTGATTATTGAGGAATTGAGTAGATTCAGATCCCGCAACGAACAGATGGAGGTTATTAAGAAATTTGGTGAAGGGAAGATAGATGTTCTAATCGGAACCCACAGACTTCTGCAAAAAGATGTAAGTGCCAGAGACCTTGGTCTTTTGATTGTTGATGAAGAACAGAGATTCGGTGTTGCCCATAAAGAGCACCTGAAAGATTTAAAGAAGAGTGTTGATGTTCTAACTCTTACGGCAACTCCGATTCCCAGAACAATGCAGATGGCACTTAGTGGCGTGAGAGACATCAGTATTATGGATACGCCTCCTGAGAATAGATATCCGGTTTCAACTTATGTTGGAGAGTTTAGTAAAGAAATTATTAGAAATGCTGTTCGAAGAGAAATGTCTCGGGGCGGACAGGTCTATTATGTACATAACCGGGTTGCCACGATTGCCGGTATAGCGAATCTAATCCAAGAAATTGTACCAAATGCCTGCTGTGCTGTTGCCCACGGCCAGATGAGTGAGAGCACTCTGGAAAAGATCATGGAAGATTTTATACAGCACAAATACGATGTTCTTGTATGTACTACCATTATCGAATCCGGTATAGATATCCCCGCTGTTAATACTCTTATTGTTGACCGGGCCGAGCGATTGGGATTAAGTACTCTCTATCAATTGAGAGGACGGGTAGGACGCGCCCATCATCAGGCTTATGCCTATTTCTTCTTTTCTCGGCAGGGAAAGTTGACAAATGCGGCTCATGAGAGACTGAAGACCATCGGTGAGTTTACCCAACTTGGTTCGGGACTCAAGATTGCACTTAAAGATCTTGAAATCAGAGGCGCTGGCAATTTACTGGGGCCGGAGCAGCACGGAAAAATAGCGGATGTCGGTTTTGAATTGTATTGTCAGATGTTGAACCAGGCTGTCCAGGAGATTACCGGTGATGTCCCGGAAAAAATAGAAGTAAGGATTGAACTACCGATAAGTGCGTATATCCCTCAAAGTTATATAGACGATGAAGTATTGCGCACGGAAGCGTATCAAAAGCTTTCTTCTACGGTGAGCTTGGAGGGTGTGAAGGAAGCAGCAAGAGAACTCGAAGATCGATACGGTCCTCTTCCTACATCGGTTCAAAATCTAATGGATATATTAAGGCTAAGGGTCCTGGCAAGAGAGAAGAAGATCAGCAATATAAGCTGGGAACGCAAAAGGCTTATAATCAGTCCCATCTCTATAGGTGAAAGGGAATCAATTATCCTCGAGAAAGCAGTTCATGGGTTTTTTTACCTTTCAAAGGAACAAATATTGAAAATAGACGGTCTTCAAACAGAAGAGTTAATCGGTTTTCTCTTTAAGTTATTTAGTGATATAATCTCTTAGCTTGTAATTTAACTAAGAAAGGAAATAATCAATGATGAAAAAAGCTTTGGCAATTATCTTGCTTATGCTGGTAGCATTGACCGCAGTTTCATGTAGCAGCAAAAAAATCGCTGCCACGGTTAACGGCGAACCGATCTATATGGAGGAAGTTGATAAGCAGTTAGAACAATTAAAACAACAACCGCAAATGCAGCAGATGTTTGAAGGCGCAGAAGGAGAAAAATATATCAAACAGTTTCAAACCGAAATCCTGGATGAACTGATTGATCAAAAACTCCTGATTCAGGAAGCAAAGAAACAGAAAATTAAGGTTACTGAGAAAGAAATTAACGAAAACATTGAACAAATCAAAGGACAATTCGGTTCGGAGCAAGAGTTCGCGACCATGCTTCAGCAAGCTAATATGACTATGGACGAGCTGAAGGAGAATCTGGAGAATCAGTTGTTAATGCAAAAGATGGTTGAAAAAATTACCAAAGGTATCGAGGTTACGGATAAAGAAACAGAAGACTACTACAATAAAAATACTGCCGAGTATAAAGAACCGGAAAAAGTTAAAATAAAATGGATTGTTCTATCCGAAGAGAAGAAAGCCAAAGAGGTTCTCAGCGAGCTAAAAGAAGGAGCGGATTTCGCGGAGGTTGCCAAGAAAAATTCAACTGATGCGACTACCAAAGACAACGGCGGGGATCTTGGTCTAAAAAGTGCCAGTGAGCTTCCACAGGAAGTTTCTGATGTTGCTTTTAAGATAGAACTTAATACACTAAGCGATGTTATAAAAATGAGTCAAGGATTTGCCATAATCGTAGTAGAAGAAAAACAAGCCGAGCGTCAAAAAACCTATGAGGAATCAAAAGAAGAGATTAAGAATCAGTTATTATCTGAGAAGCAAAGAAAAGCTTATGAAGACTGGCTAGAAAAGACAAAGAAGAAAGCTAAAATTGAGAAGAAGATTTAATCTCTTGCTTGTAACAAATTACCGATTTAGACAGTTAAGAAGTAAGAGTAGAATAATCTAACTGTAGCGATTGTATAACTAAGAACTTGAACTTATTAATTAATCTGGAGTGGAGTTATATTGTCCAGGATCATTATTGTTGGATTGGGGCCCGCGGAAGACGGGCTCCTTACGGTTGATGCTTTAAGAGCCTTAAAAGTAGCAAAATTCTTGATTCTGAGAACTTCCTGCCACCCGATCTCCGCTTTTTTAAGACAACAAAAGATTGCGTTTGACTCTTTCGATCATGTTTATGAAGAATCATTAGATTTTGAAAAGGTGTATGAAAGCATTTGTCAGCACCTTCTTGAACTGGCGGAAAAATATGGAGAAATCACTTACGCTGTTCCCGGCCATCCCCTGGTTGGTGAAAAAACAACACTTAAACTGATAAAAGCATGTGAAAATAATAAGATTGATATCAAGATATTACCGGGATTGAGCTTTCTTGATACGCTTTATTCAGCGCTTATAGTCGATCCCTTAAATGGTCTGCAGATTGTGGATGCTCTGGAGATATCCAAGCAACTGTTTTCTCCTTCACTTGACCTTATTGTTACCCAAGTCTATAGCAGATTAATGGCCAGTGATGTTAAAGTGCAACTACTGCATTACTATCCCGCGGAATGGCAGGTCACAATAGTAAAATCAGCCGGATGCGAACAAGAAGCGACACTTGTTCCTACTTCCCTTTCCGAGTTAGACCATTATAAGGAGTTTGATCATCTTACCAGCCTGTATCTGCCAGCCAGCGGCATTCTGACCAAAGCTACTTTCATGCATCTGGTAGAGGTTATGGGCAGGCTTCGGGGACCTTCAGGTTGTCCGTGGGATAGAGAGCAAACTCATAGCTCTTTAAAACGCCATTTAATTGAGGAGAGCTATGAAGTGATTGAAGCTATTGACGACGATAACCCCGATCATCTTAAGGAGGAGTTAGGGGACTTGCTGCTACAGGTAGTTTTTCATGCGCAGATAGCCGCGGAACAAGATCGATTTACCATTTGGGATGTACTTGAAAGCATTGTCTCAAAGCTGATCGGACGCCATCCTCATATTTTTGGCGAAGAAGAGGCTGAAACTCCGGAGGATGTTGTTGTTCACTGGGAAGCGGCCAAGAAAAAAGAGGGCAAAACGGCAAAATTATCGGCAGTGTCACAATCACTCCCAGCCCTTTTATATGCATACAAGCTTCAAAAGAAGGCCGCTCGAGTAGGATTTGACTGGGAGGAAAAAGAAGGTGTCCTGGACAAGCTCTCGGAGGAAGTTGCAGAATTTAAAAAGGAATGCCGCGAAATGGAAAATATTAATCGTTTGGAAGATGAAGCCGGAGACATATTGTTCAGCGTAGTGAATATCTGTCGCCATTACCGAATTGAACCGGAGAGCGCTTTAAGAAAAACAATAAAGAAATTTATAAGGCGTTTTGAACATATAGAAAATGAAGCGGAAAAGCAAAACAAACAACTAATCGATATGTCATTGGAAGAGAAGGAAATGTTGTGGCAGGAAGCGAAAGAATTAGAGAATTCCCGAACCGATTAAATCCCTAAGGAGGATATATGTCTACAATAAGTGCTGTATTGGCTCGAGAAATTTTAGATTCCAGAGGAAATCCCACTGTTGAGGTGGATGTTTTTTTAGAGGACGGAAGTTGGGGGCGTGCCGCGGTTCCTTCCGGCGCGTCTACCGGAGCCCACGAAGCTTTAGAGATGAGAGATGGTGACAAGGAGAGATATCTGGGAAAAGGCACCTTGAATGCGGTTAAAAATGTAAACGAAGTTATTGCGCCTCGGGTTCTAGGGATGGATGTTTTAGCCCAGAGAGAGCTGGACATGCTTATGATTGAACTGGACGGGACTGAGAACAAAGAAAATCTAGGTGCAAATGCTATCCTCGGAATTTCTCTTGCCGCGGCAAAGGCGGGCGCGGATCTTCTAGAGCTCCCCTTATATCAATATTTGGGAGGGGTTGACGCGCACGTTTTACCGGTTCCTCTGATGAATATTTTAAATGGAGGCAAGCACGCAGATAACAATGTCGATATTCAAGAGTTCATGATAGCCCCGGTGGGAGCAATTGATTTTCATGAGGCATTGAGAATAGGTGCCGAGACTCTTCATAATCTGGGAAAGGTATTAAAAGGCAGAGGATTATCGACCGGAGTTGGAGACGAGGGAGGTTTTGCTCCTGACCTGGGGTCCAATGAAGAAGCACTGCAGGCAATTCTGGAGGCGATTGAAAAAGCGGGATATGTACCGGGAAAAGATGTTTGTATTGCCCTCGATCCGGCAGCAACCGAATTTTATCAAGACGAAAAGTATGTTTTGGCTGGAGAGAATAGACAGCTTTCGTCTGCTGAGATGGTTGATTTCTATAGTGATTGGGCACAAAGGTATCCCATAATCTCAATTGAAGATGGAATGGCTGAAGATGACTGGGCAGGATGGAAGCTGATGACTGAAAAGCTAGGTAACGATATTCAAATTGTCGGGGACGATCTATTTGTAACAAATGTTAAGAGATTAAAAAGGGGTATAGATGAAGAAACAGCCAATTCTATTCTGATAAAGCTCAATCAGATAGGAACGCTTACGGAAACCCTGGATGTTATCGAAGTAGCACAGAAAGCGAGTTATACCGCGGTTATTTCTCATCGTTCAGGTGAAACCGAGGATACATCAATCGCCGACCTAGCAGTTGCCACTAACGCAGGTCAAATAAAAACAGGGGCACCTTGTCGGACAGATAGAGTGTGTAAATATAATCAATTGCTTAGAATTGAAGACGCACTGGGCAGCAGTTCAAAATACTTGGGAATTGAAGCATTTTAAGATAAGAAAAATGATGGTTTAACTTGGCAGACTAGATTATGCAATTAAAAGTTCTTACCTATAATATTAAGCACGGTTTGGGGAACGACGGCCGGATCGACTTGGCTCGAATTCTTGAAGTGATTAGGAAGAGTAATGCTGATATTATCGGATTAAATGAAGTCGATAGGTATCTGCCCCGCAGCAGATTCAGGTATCAGACCCGCTGGCTGGCACGTAAATTGAAAATGGAATACAGATTTGGACCGGGTTATCGTAAGTTCTTTGGGCAAGCCGGAAACGCTTTGTTATGTAGATTTCCCATATTAAGAAGCGAGAATATATTTCTTACTTCATTTAAAGAGCAGCGTGTTGCGCTTAGGATTTCCGTAAATATTGGGAGCTCTGAAGTTATTGTTATCTCAACTCATTTGGGTCTATCATCTGATGAAAGAATAGTGCAGACAAAAGAGTTAATGAATTTAATAGAGAAGGAAAAAAGTCCGGTTGTCTTGATGGGGGATTTTAACGCTTCACCGGAACTCGAAGAGTTAAAGACAGTTGCCAACCGGTTAAGTGATGTGATGGAAGAAAATAACAGTAAGGCCACCTTTCCCTCAAAAAATCCCAAATCACGGATTGATTATATTTTCATATCTGAAAATTGTGTTATTATAAATGCTAATATCATAGAGTCTGAAGCCTCTGATCATCTACCAGTTTTCGCAGCACTGGAGGTTCAGTGAAAAAAGCAACGGCACAAAAAAAGAGTCACAGCACTAGAAGTACAACAAAAAGAAATAAGCCGAAGCAGCCGGCTAAGGTGTTGAAGCTGAAGATTCCAAAGAAGCGGAGAGTTAGCATCAAGAGGGCACTTTTAGCTGGCTTGTTTATTGCTCTGGTAATATGGGCGGCCTATCCGCTTAAGCAAAGGGCGGAGCAGAAAAGAGAAACTAGATTGTTGCAGGGGAGAATTGATAGGCTGAAAGCCGAGAATAATAAATTAGAAGAAGAAGTCAACAGGCTGAATTCCGATGATTATATCGAGCAGATGGCTCGTCGTGACTTCGGATTGGTGAAACCGGGAGAGAGCTCGGTTCTGGTAGTTCCGGAGAAAGAAGGAGAAACTGAAGGTGTAAAGCAATCACCTGATAGTGGGGAAAAACAGGCAGAAGAAGACAATAGCGAAGAGGTTAAAGAAAAGGACACAGAAAAAGAAGAAGATACGAAAAAAGAGGAAAGTAAATCTGACAAGAAAGAAAATAAATCGAAAAGCAGTAAATCAAATTCCAATAAACCCTGGTGGCAAAATTTTCTAAGCTATTTGGATAATCTAACGGGGACTAAGAAATAGGAGAATAAATGGCAATTGAAAGAACCCTGGTAAATATTTATTCACCTGCATTGGAACGTTCGATAACAGGTACAATTATCGGCATGATTCGATTTATGTCCGAGTATGAAACCAAGCTCAAGGTAGTTGGGGCTGATGTCTATAATTTCACCGAAGAATGCGTTAGAGATTTTTGTCAGACACTTACTAAAAAAGAATCAAAGGAAGAACAAAAAATCCAAGAGAAATTTAAAGAATTTTTAATGAGTGAAGAGAGTTTCAATCGTAGCAAATATAAAGTAAATAGAGTTTTTAACATCGTTCTTGAGGGCGATAATGCAATTTCCAGAATTGATAGTTTGATGGGTGATGTAGGCGTACGAAATGGTGTGACTATTTTGGGCAGGTACGGTTTCTTGAAAAGGGACCAGGGGGAAAAGGTACTTGCGGTTGAATTTCCGGCTTCTGCTCCCGCTAATGCACAAGAAGCCGAAGCGCAGCTGGATTTAATGTGGAATAAGTATAAATCTCATGGTGGTCCGCTGGATGATACCATTATGTACTCACCGGATCAGGTGAAGTCAATTGAAAGAAGCGTGGTTATTGTCAAGCCTAATGCATTTGAGAGAGTCAATGATCCCAGAATGGGAAATGTTATAGATGCAATCTCAAAAACAGGCATGTACATAATTGCAGCAAAGGTACAGATTCCATCCCGTAAGCAAATGGCGGAGTTTTATGCTACTCATAAGGGAAAGCCGTTTTTTGATAATCTTGTAGATTTTATGAGCGATAAAAAGTCATTAGCTCTTCTTTATGAAGGCGTGAATGCCCGGAAGAAGATCCGGGAAGCGGCACTTACGGTTGTACGGGAAGCATATTCGGATTCCAAACTGGAAAATACGGTTCATACATCTGAGAATGAGACTGATTTTCAAAGAGAATATGCAGCTATAAACTTCAAAGATAACAAGCTACCGAAGCTGGTAGGTGCTGAGATTTAATATATTTAGCTCCCCTTTGGATCTTTAATCAAGTGCTTTCAATTCATATCGAATTATGTTAAATAACATCTTTGTGCGGTTAAAGGAAGGGACCGGTGGCTAATTCTTTAGTTGATCCCAAGGACAGAAAGGTCCTTGCCTATCAATTGGGCAGGTCTCCTCAAGGAGTAATTGCAGTAGCCAAAAGGTGTGATAGAGGATTTCCTCAGGTAATTATAAACCTCCCTTTTCGTCTGCCCTGCACTCCATTTCCTACGGTCTATTGGCTTACTTGCCCTCTCTTAAAAAGAGAAGTAGCTGTCCTGGAAAGCAAGGGCTTAATAAAAGATTTTCAGGAATCAATTGCTGATGATAATATTTTTAAGGACGAAATATTAAAGGCTCAAGAAGTTTATCGTAATGCCAGGGAAAGCATGCTGGCCAAAACGGAAGATCTTCCGACCAATGTCAGAAAAAAGCTTAAAGATGTTGGTGTGGGCGGAGTTAGTGACTTGTTAAAAGTGAAATGTCTGCATGCCCATTTTGCCCAATACCTGGCAACCGGTTTGAATCCAATCGGCAGGAAAGTAGAAGAAATTATCGGAAAAGTTACCTGTGACGGGGAATGTGAGGTAGTGTGATCCTGGCGGCTATCGATATAGGCACAAATTCAACCCGGTTGATGATTGGCAAGCTGGATGAAGATAATAATTTAACCTCTCTTTATCGAGATGCAAAGATTACTCGATTGGGCGAGGGAGTTAACCAGAATCTATTTTTAAATGATAATGCCATCACAAGAACCCTAGAAACTATCGCTTTTTATAGAAATATTGCAGTTCAGTACGAAGTTGAAAAGATAATAGGGGCAGCAACCAGTGCGGTAAGAGATGCTAAAAATAGTGAGAAGTTCTTAAAGCAGGTCAAGGAAATTTCCGGTTTTAATATCACAGTTCTTTCGGGGGAAGAAGAAGCGCAAATATCTTTTGAAGGTGCTACTTACGATCTGTTTGATGAGGATTCCGCAATACAGGTTTTATCCGCGCAGCCGGTCTTGGTTTTGGATATTGGCGGCGGGAGCACAGAACTTATCCTGGGCAGCCCGCCCCGGATTTGGAATAAATACAGTTTAGATATAGGGTGTGTAAGAATCAGCGAATTGTTTTTGAAAAGCGATCCTCCCTCGGCAAACGAAATAGAGATAGCTAGGGAGCATGTTGATAAAATGCTTTTACGGATTGCCGAAAATATAAAGAAGGAAGTTAATGATAGAAGAGCCTCTAGTATTAGTCTGGTGGGGGTAGCAGGAACAATTACCACTATTTCTGCGGTTAAACAGCAGATGGAGATTTATAATCCGGACAAAATACATCATTCCATATTAAATTATTCGGATGTGAACAACGCATTGAGGTTATTTCTCTCAGTACCACTTGCTAAAAGAAGAGAGATTATAGGGCTGGAACCAAAGCGGGCAGATGTAATAATCGCAGGTGCATTGATAGCCAGGTTGATTTTGGAGGTATTTAATTTGCGCGAGATTATCGTGAGTGAGCATGATATTTTAGATGGTCTTATTCTTCGTTATTCCCACTTCAAGTAGGCATTTTAATAATTATTTTTTTTCTTGACCGCTTGCGCTAATCTTTGATATATTAACTCCAGATTTTGCATTTGCGCGGGCGAAAGCGGAAGAAGCAGATATTTCCATGAGATCTGCTTATAAAGCTACAGTGCCCGAGTGGCGGAACAGGCAGACGCAACGGACTTAAAATCCGTTGGGGTTTATCCCCGTGCCGGTTCGACTCCGGCCTCGGGCACCAACTTGCAGGTTAACAAGTTGGAGCCACGGGGAAAGGTAAGATACAACAAATTGAGTTTCTCCAAAATGGTAAAGATGGAGAAAGGTCCAATTACAAGTATTGTTGTTTTGAAGTCCAGGTATTTTTTATACTCTATTTACCGTGTGTTAATTGATAATGTGTGCTATAGAAGAATCATTAATTTAAAATATGATTTTTCAAGAAGGAAAATACTAAAAATTGGTGAAATCCTATACCTAGTGAAATTTATCACATATTTTCTTTCTTCAATCCGGCTTAGACATGTCTCTTTGGGGTGTTTTCTGTCCTATTTTTCGGTCTCGGCCGGAGAGTTAATGAAAGCAAGTGCGATCAACTAAGAAGGTGATTAGAATGCCTGAGAGATTGAAGATCATAAAAGAATCAGAGGAAAAATCGGACCAGATAATTGCAGAGGCTGAATTACGGGCAACTGAAGCAGTTGAAGAAACCCGGAACAAAGTTAAGGAGACACTAGATAAGGCAAAAACTGATGCTGAGAGTGAAGCAATGAAGATCAAAGAGGATGCGAAGAATAAAGCTCAGAAAGAAGCAGAGGAACTAAGGAAACAGATTGATAAAGAAAGAGAAGAATTTCAGAAGAAAGCTAAAAAGAAATTTAACGAAGCAGTTGATTTTGTGTTAAAGAAGATATTTGTGTAGATTTTTATCGCTGATTGCCAAAGTAAAGGAGGGGTTTCTCCTCAATGGCAGTTGTAAAAATGAAGAAGGCTTTTTTAATCGGACACAATTCAATCCGTGATGAAGTAGTTAACTCTCTTCACGAAAGAGGCTTGCTCCACTTGGATAATCTAAGAGAGCGAATTGAAGAGACTGAACTAAGGGAGCTTCTATCAGAATATAAACCGAAATTAAAGGACCTAAATCTGTTAATCGATCGTGTGGAGTTCGTTTTGGAATTCCTTAAGAGCTTTGAGGATGATAAAAAAGGTTTTGTAGCAAGTATGATGAAAGACAAGGTCAAGATTAACAGGTCTAGGTTCAATACTATTGAGAATAAAATCGATTTTAATGAAGTTTATAATAAAGCCGAGGAAATGGAGGCACAGCTTTCCCGCATTCGAAACCGGCTTACCTTCCTGAGTAATACTAAAGATAATTTAGAACCCTGGAAATCTTTAAAGCTTAAATTATCGGAGATTGTTGATACGAAATTCGTAAAAATTACATTAGGACAAGTACCTATTAATGTGCTTGAAGAATTGCAGCTTGAGTTAGCCGAGGCTATTCCGGAAAGCTATACCGAAGTAATCGGCCAAGATTCAAAAACCGCTTATTTGCTCCTCTTCTTCCATAAAGATGTTGAAGATGAAACAAACCGTACTCTCTATCAATACGGCTTTCATAACGTTTCTTTTCCCGGATTGGCTGGAACTCCCGAGGAAGAAATCACAAAGATTGAAGAAGAACATGCAGAACTGGAAAAGGAGAAACAAGAAGTCACTGATGAAGTTAAAGGAATGCTCTTCTTAAAACCGGATGTAATGGTGCTTCTCGATTATCTGGAAAACAAGAAAGACAAGGCGGAAGCACAAGTTAATTTTGCCGGTACCAGAGAGGCGTTTATGCTGGAGGGCTGGGTTGAAGCTGATCGCGTGGATGAACTAGAGAATAAAGTAAATGGGATATCGGATGAAATAGAATTGACCGTGACGGAGCTGGAAAAAGGAGAAGAACCTCCGATTATTCTCAAGAATAAGTCAATTTTGCAGCCCTTCGAGGTTCTAACCAGGCTTTACGGCCTTCCTAATTATTATGAACTTGATCCGACACCTCTCCTAGCTCCTTTCTTCTTTCTTTTCTTCGGCCTTTGCCTAGGTGACTTTGGCTATGGTCTGGTATTGACACTATTCTGCTGGTTTGCTGCTAGAAAATGGAAAGATCAATATGGTATTAGCGAAAATACGCAAAGATTTCTGATGCTCTTTGCTTACGGTGGTATTGCTAGCATGATAATAGGCGTAATTACCGGTGGCTACTTTGGTATTGAAACAAAAAGCCTGCCTGTGTTTCTGCAGAAACTGATAATAATCAATCCTTTAGAACAAGCGTCACTTTTTCTTGGGATAACCTGTATCCTTGGTATTATCCAGGTGGTTTTTGGGATATTGGTAGAGATATTTGATTGTATAAGAAATCATAATATAAAAGATGCGGTTTTTACTAATTTGTCCACACTGCTTTTTCTATTGGCAGCTATCTTTTGGCTAGGCTGCTGGCTCTCGCAGACAGTCATGACGACGGTTCCCGCGGTTATTAAGGAAATATATCCTATGAGTGTATATTGCCTTGTTGCCACTGCTCTATTTCTAATTTTTGCTCAGGGGAACTGGTTGGAATACTATGGAGAACAGGTTGCCGAGGCAATTAGAAGTTTCAAAGAAAAGAAGTCTCAAGAGGTCTTTCGTCTTTCTCTAAGGGTTGTTTATGGCACAATATTTCTCCTATCAGTGATAAGCTGGGTGGCAACAATAGTTGGATTCAAAGGAATACCTTTCAGTATTCTTGGCATTGTTATATTGTTGGGGATTTTTTTAAAGGCAACTCGCCCGATAGTAACAAAGTTCTTAGGTGGGCTATATGGCCTTTACGGTATGTCTGCCTTTTTAGGTGATATTTTATCGTATAGCCGTCTTATGGCTCTGGGTTTGGCCACGGTTCTTATAGCTTTTGTGGTTAACATAATGATTAAAATGGTCTTTACTTGGCCGGAGACTATTACCGTAACCAGTATTATAATTGCACTAATTTGTTTTATTTTTGCAGTTACTATCGCCATTGTCGGTCACATCTTTAATTTGCTAATAAATTTGATCGGGGCTTTTGTCCATCCTCTAAGATTGCAGTACGTTGAGTTTTTTCCCAAGTTCTACGAGGATGGTGGCAAAAAGTTTGAGCCCTTTTGCCTTAAAACTAAGTACTTGTTTTTTAATGAATAAAATCTGAAAGGAGGTTGAGAGATGCAAAACTTTTTAGGTATGAATGGTTTTTCTTGGGCGCTGCTCGGAGCGGCAATAGCATCTATTGGAGGAGGTGCTGGTTCTGCTGCGGGTATTACCTATATTGCTCATGTTGCAGGAGGTATTATTACCGAGGATCCGAATAAATTTGGACCCTTGCTACCGATCGTCGCTATGCCAGGAACTCAGGGTATATATGGATTCATTACTGGTATTTTAGTGGTTTTCTTGTTCGGTCTTTTTGGCGGCGAAGGACCGAAAATACAATCGATGGTTGGTTTTCAAATATTTTGTGCCTGTTTGCCGGTTGCTTTTACTTGTTGCGTTTCTGGTATTTACCAGGGACTCACTGCAGTAGGCGCAGCGCCAATGATTGCAAAAAGAACGGAAGAAGCAGGAAAAGCTTTAATTTTACCGGCTCTGGTTGAAACATATGCTGTTCTTGCTCTGATTCTTTCCATTCTTTTGATGCTGGCTATCAAGGGTTAATTTGCTAAGTAAAGGCGAAGATCAATGGGAATTGAAAATATTACGGAGCGGATTATTTCTGACGCTCAAGCAAAAGCAGCTGAAATAGAAAGTGGAAGCGATAATGAATCCGCGAAAATTAGAGATGAAGCAGGTAAAAAAGCTGAGTCGATAAAGTCGCAAATTATTGCTGATGCAAAATCCCAAGCTGGAGAGGAAAAGAGGAGAATTCTAGCTTTTGCTCGCTTAGAAGCACGCAATTCTGTATTGGCTGAGAAGCAGAAGGTAATTGGCCAGATTTTTGACAATGCCTCTAAAGAACTGCAATCGCTTCCGGACCGGGAATATGAGGATTTGATTAAAAAATTGTTGATCAAGGCCACTGTAACCGGGGAGGAAGAAATTATCTTCTCTTCCAGAGACAAGAAAAGGATTAGCGATAAGATGGTTTCCGATGTGAACGCTGCGTTAAAAGCAGATGGGAAAAAGGGTAATCTGAAGATCTCACAGGAGACTAGGGAAATCGAAGGCGGTTTCATCTTAAAAGCAGAAGGTGTTGAGATAAACAACTCTTTTTCGAGTCTGTTAAATCTATTGCGAGAAGAGCTGGAGTATAAGTTATTGGAAATACTCTCATAAGCTGATAATTGTAAGCATTTATATAGCTCGGTTTGGGAATTTGCCGTAAAGAAAGAGTGATTCGTAGGATGCGTCTAATATCGAGAACTTTTACCGATCCAATTGTATATGGCAATGCTACGGGAAGAGTTAAAGTCCTGGAAACTAAGTTATTTAATAAATCAAGGATAGAACGGCTTGTACAAGCCGAAGATCTTTCCGAGCAACTAAATATTCTAGCCGAAACAGACTATGGTGAATTTAGCGAAAATATTCAGACGGCTGAAGATATTGAAGAAGCATTAAATAAATACCTAGCCAAGGTTTATGACTTTTTGGAAGAAGTTATAAAGAAAGAGCCTCTTATCAGGTTCTTTCGCATCAAATATGACTATCACAACCTGAAAGTGCTATTAAAAACTAAATATTTGGGAACTGATGCGGAGAAGATATGGTCCTATTTGGGATTACTCGATGTTAATGAGGCAAGGGATTTTATTCAGAAAGATGCACCTAAAAAGTTGCCAGAGCCGTATGCTACTGATGTTAAAGAGGCTATGGAGAGGTTTGATCAAAACCAGGATGGGCAAGAAATTGATATAGCCTTGGATAGAGGACTTTATCGGGAATGGTTCGAAATCGCCCGTTCTTTGGGAAACCCCTTTCTTAATAATTTTATTAAAATCGCGATTGATTTAGCCAACTTACGAACTTTTTTGCGGGCTAAGAATCTATCCAGAGAAGATGAGTTTATTGCCCGGGCTCTTTTTGGTAACGGTTTAGTTGAAGAGGAATTATTGATATCGCTTTATAAGAAATCCCTAGGGGATCTAGCTGACGAACTGAGTGCTACTCCCTATGAGACAATCGTAGCGAACGTAATAAAGGAAAAGAACGAAGTCGATTTAGAGAAGCTTGACAAGGAAGTGGATAATTACCTGCTGCGATATGTACAAAGAGTAAAGCTTATAGCTGTTGGCCCTGAGCCACTACTGGGATACATTTTTGCCAAAGAAAATGAAGTCAATGCCATAAGGATTATTCTAACCGGAAAACTTGATGGTCTTCCTGCGAAAGTTATTGATGAAAGGGTACGTGAACTTTATGTCTAAGGTGGCAATTATAGGCGATAAAACATCAGTATTAGGTTTCAAGGCATTGGGTCTGGACACATATCCGGTGGTTAGGCCGGAAGATGCCAGAGACGCGTGGCCTCAAATCAAAGAGCAGGACTATGGAGTAATTTTTGTAACCGAACCGGTTTATAAAGTTATGGAGGATCTTTTTCTAGAAATTGCCGAACAAATCGCTCCAGCGGTTACTATTCTTCCGGCAACAACCGGAGGAACCGGTATCGGAATGGAAAGAATTACTAAGATTATTGAAAGAGCAGTGGGAGCTGATATTTTAAGTGAGAAGGAAGAGTAAGTGCAAATAAGTGAGCGATTCTTTGTTCATTGAAGGAGGAAGCGGGGAAAGGAAGATGAAAGAGGGTAAGATTGCAAAAGTATCCGGACCCTTGGTTGTTGCTGAAGGTCTGGAAAATGCAAAGATGTATGACTTAGTAAGAGTAGGTAAAGAAAAACTTATGGGGGAAATAATTGAGCTTAGAGGTAATACGGCTTCAATTCAGGTATATGAAGAAACAGAAGGTCTCGGACCGGGAGATCCTGTTGAGAATACAGGTGAACCATTAAGCGTAGAACTCGGACCGGGGCTACTTCAGTCCATCTATGATGGTGTCCAGCGTCCTTTGGAAGTACTTATGGAAAAGACCGGTAATTTTATGCATCGTGGTATAGAAGCACCCGGAATAGCCAGAGAGAAAAAATGGCCTTTCAAGGCAACGGCATCCAAAGGAGAAAAGGTTGTCGAGGGTGGTATTATAGGAACGGTTCAAGAGACAACAATTATTGAGCATAAGATTATGGTTCCGCCTGGTGTTAGCGGAACGTTAACCGATATTAAATCCGGTGATTTTACGGTTGAAGATACAATCGCAGTGGTAAAATCCGACGATGGAAAAGAACATAAATTAAATATGATTCAGAGATGGCCTGTTAGAAAGGCTCGTCCTTACAAGGAAAAACTTCCTCCCAAAGCCCCCCTGATTACCGGACAAAGAGTCGTCGATACTTTCTTCCCCATTGCTCAAGGTGGGACCGCTTGTGTTCCCGGTCCTTTTGGATCAGGAAAGACAGTTATCCAGCATCAGTTCGCTAGATGGTCTGATGCTCAAATAATCATATTTATCGGTTGTGGAGAACGTGGTAATGAAATGACCGAGGTATTGATTGATTTCCCCGAGCTTATTGATCCGTATACCGGTGAGCCTCTAATGAAAAGAACGGTGCTCATTGCCAATACGTCAAATATGCCGGTAGCTGCCCGAGAAGCATCTGTTTATACCGGGATTACCATAGCCGAGTATTTTAGGGATATGGGGTATTCTGTCGCCTTGCAGGCGGATTCAACTTCGAGATGGGCGGAAGCCATGCGGGAGATATCCGGTCGACTGGAAGAGATGCCTGGTGAGGAGGGTTTTCCCGCTTATCTGGGTACGAGATTGGCTTCATTTTACGAGCGCGCTGGTAAGATTAAGTGTCTGGGAAGCGATGATCGGGAAGGCGCTGTAACCGTAATCGGATCGGTATCACCACCTGGTGGAGATCTATCCGAGCCAGTTGTCCAGAATACACTTCGAGTAGTAAAGGTGTTCTGGGGCTTGGTCGACTGGCTGGCATATCAAAGGCATTTTCCAGCTATTGACTGGCTGATAAGCTACTCCCTTTATCTGGATACGATTAAACAGTATTGGAGAAAGGAAGTCGATCCGGAATTCGAAGAACTGCATGACGAAGCTATGGCTATTCTACAACGTGAATCGGAACTAAAAGAAATTGTACGATTGGTCGGAGTAGACGCCCTGTCAACAAATGAAAGATTAGTTATGGAGGCGGCCAAGTCAGTTCGTGAAGACTTTCTGCAACAACATGCTTATCACCCTGATGATACATTTACTTCACTGAAAAAACAGTACTTGCTCCTAAAGCTGGTACTGACTTTTCACCATAAGGCAACAGAAGCGGTTAAGCATGGTTTGGAACTTAAGGTAATTCTGGATGCCCCGGTGAGAGAAAGGATAGCAAAGGCAAAATATATACCGGAAGAAAAGCTGGATGAGTTTAGTCAAATTGAAAACGAAATTACTGAGCAATTGAAAGCTCCCAGTAGAGTTAGTGAAGCTGCTGGCACAGCTCAAAGTTCCGGAGGAGGTGAGTAATATGCCAAAAGAATATTTGACTGTTAGGGACGTTGTCGGTCCGCTCCTCTTAGTGGAGAAGGTAGTGGATGTAAAATATGGAGAGCTAGTTGAGCTGGAATTTCCTGATGGCTCTCGAGGAATGGGAAATGTTTTGGAAGTCAGCAAAGAAGCAGCACTGGTCCAGGCTTTTGAAAGTACCCAAGGCTTGAACGTTACTCAGACCCGGGTGAAATTCCTAGGAAGAGGTCTTGAGATACAGGTTTCACGCGATCTTTTGGGAAGGATTTTTGACGGATTGGGTCGTCCGATTGACAAGGGGCCTAACATTATTTCAGAGAAGAAACTGCCGATTTACGGTAGTCCCATGAATCCTTACGCTCGTGACTATCCGACCAGCTTCATTCAGACCGGAATATCATCGATTGATGGACTTAATCCTCTGGTTAGAGGTCAAAAGCTGCCTATTTTTTCTGCTGCGGGTCTGCCTCATGCTCAGATTGCCGCTCAAATTGCCCGGCAAAGTAAGGTTTTAGGAAAAGAAGAGGATTTTGCAGTTGTTTTTGCAGCCATGGGTATCACTTTTGAAGAAGCAAATTACTTCATGAGTGAATTTCGGCGAACGGCTGCGATTGAAAGAGCCGCCCTCTTTATCAATCTAGCTGATGACCCCGCAGTTGAGAGAATTGCCACACCCCGTGTAGCATTAACCGCGGCGGAATTTTTTGCATACGAACTGGGGATGCATGTTCTGGTTATATTGATAGATATGACCTATTACTGCGAGGCTTTGCGAGAAGTATCCGCGGCAAGAAAGGAAGTTCCTGGAAGACGAGGTTATCCCGGTTATTTATACACTGACCTGGCTACTATCTATGAGCGAGCAGGTCGAATAAAAGACCAAAAAGGCTCGATTACTCAGATTCCGATATTGACCATGCCTGAGGATGATAAAACCCATCCCATTCCTGATCTTACCGGTTATATTACCGAAGGTCAGATTATGTTAAGTAGAGACTTACACCGCAAGGGTATCTACCCGCCGATTGATGTTATGCCTTCTCTTTCCAGATTAAAAGAGAAAGGAATCGGGGAAGGAAAAACAAGAGAAGATCATTCCGATATATCAAACCAGCTATTTGCGGCATATGCGCGGGGAAGAGAAGCCAAAGAACTTGCGGTAATCTTAGGAGAAGCAGCTCTTTCTGATGCGGATAAGCAGTTTGCCCATTTTGCGGATGAATTCGAAAACCGATTTGTTAAGCAGGGAGAATATGAAGAACGCTCGATAGAAGAGACTCTTAACCTGGGTTGGGAATTGATCTCGGTTCTTCCAGGAGCGGAACTCAAACGTGTTCGCGATGAATATGTTGATAAGTATATGAGCCAATATCTGGAAAAAGAAAAAACAACTGCTGAATAGAGAAGAAACGATATTAGGGATACAAGACATAGATTAGTATGGTGAGCCGGAGGCGAACTAGATGGCAATAAAAGTAAATCCAAACAGAATGGAGCTATTGAGACTTAAGCGTCGTACTCAGATTGCCAGAAGAGGTCACAAGCTCCTTAAGGACAAATTAGATGAATTAATGAAGAAGTTCCTGGATCTTATTCATAAGAACAAGGCACTTCGTCAGGAAGTGGAAAGCAAGCTTACGCAAGCTTATCTCCTGTTTGCTATTGCCCGCTCCGAAGCACCAATTGAGTTTATTGAAGAAGCACTGCTCTATCCTCATGCGCTGACAACAGTTGACATCAAGGAAATCAATTTAATGGGGGTGCATGTTGCTGAGATGGAGGTAAAACAAGAAGGAACCTTTGATTGCTACGGTCTAAGTACTACACCCTCTGTTCTGGACGAGGCGCTTACTACGTTTAATGAAGCTCTTCCCCTGATGATGCGGCTGGCGGAAGCAGAAAAAGCAGTTGAGCTCCTGGGAATCGAGATTGAAAAAACCAGACGCCGGGTAAATGCGCTGGAATATGTATTAATACCTCAGTTAGAAGAAGCGGTTTGGAGCGTTTCCATGAAACTAGATGAAATGGAACGTTCTTATCGAACCCAGCTTATGAAGATAAAGGATATAGTTGGGGAAGAAATGATTTAGGTTATATTTCTATTCCTACCTCGGTATTTATTCTAGGATTAATTAAAATTCCTTAAGTTTCCCGTTATGTTCTCCGATAATATGGTTTGAAACATACTTAAACAAGGCAACTTTTATCTAGCTCTTTCATAGCACTGTTCTGGTGGAAGAGCTATTATTTTGAAAGCCAAAGAGGAGAATGTAATGCCAAAACACTGTATGTACTGCGGAAAAGCTGTTAAGGAAAGCTCTTTTTACGTGAATCCTCAGAGTTCCAAGGGTGGAACCTGCATTGAGATCTGTCCTGAGTGTCTAAAAAAGATAAATGAGAAGGTCAAGAAGATAGAAGTTCAAAGTTTCTTCCAGAAATGGCTTGCATAATCTCAGCTTTCAATTGAAAAGAAGTATTGAAAAAGCCCATAAGGGCTTTTTATTTTGTATAGTTATGCTATGAGTGAATGTTATCGCAGGTTTTGCTACTGGAAAGTCTGGCAACAAAGATTTGAACATACAATATAATTGCTAAAACTTTATGCCTGATAGTTCAGCATATACTATCCATATAAGTATTTATCTATCTTCTATTGCTTCTCGCAGAAGTTACCTAGTTGTCTGAAGCCAGACATGGCAGCGGTTGCAAAGATAAATAGTCCCATACACATTAGGATAACCTGAATGGTAGATGTATCCTTGGCCATTAGCTCGGCTGCGAGAGCTGGAGTAAGAACCACTACTCCGCTAAAGCCAACCATTAGAAAAAGCATAGCTTCTTTAGCGAAGTGTTCCTTTCTCCAAAGTATCAATGCCAAGCCAAGAGTAAAAATCAACCATCCGGCCAGTGAGATAATAAGAACAGCCGACCACATTTTGTCTCCTTTCCTAAATTGCTTACAATGTTTGCCCCCACTACCTCTTATTATCTATTTTAATAGGCAAATCATGTGAGATTAGTGCTGATATTTCCAGTGGTATCAATAAATTTATCAATGGATTATTTTAAAAGACCAATGGCGGAGGAGTTAATCTTAAGAGAAGGCTAAAATTCGGTAACTCCGGTGAAGTTGAAATCCCCTATTTTAAGTGCGGGTACCCTACAAGCACCGAACCCAGAGTCAATTAAGCAGGTTTTATTGGATATTTGCTCAACACTGGTGAGTGCCTCTAAAATGCTTTGGGTAAGACGTAGGTTCTTAATCCCGCTTACTATCTTTCCTTTTTCAATCAGAAAAGTGCCGTCCCGGGTCATGCCAGTTAAAGTTGTTTTTATCGGGTCTTCAATATTAGTGTAGTGAAACCTTGTTACTAAGATTCCCTTATTTGTTGATGCTATCATTTCTTCAATTGATGAAGTACCTGCTTTTAAAAAGAGATTTGTGGGAATTGGCCCATACGAATTCGGAGCCGGTAGACCATGACCGGTTGATTCTTTTCCTTCTTTTTGAGCGGTATATGAGTCATAAACAACATTTTTGGCAACCCCGTCTTCAATAAGGATAACTTTCTGTTTAGGAACTCCTTCAAAGTCAAATGGAAATCCCATGGTTCTCTTATCAAGAGCGTCATCCCAAATTGTAATATTATTGCCCACAATCTTTTTGCCTATTTTGCCGCAGAGGAAGCTCCTTTGTTCCTGGAAAGCTAAAGCTCCGAATCCAATAAAACCAAGAAAGGAGACAAGTGTTGCCACAGCTTCCTCTTCCAGGATAACGGTATATTTTCCCGGTTTAATACTGACGGGTTCCTTGCTAAGCAGTGCTTTTTTAATAGCGGTATCGGCAAGTTTTTCCGGATCCATTGTGTCGATATTCTTGGTAACAAAACCGGCAAATCCGGAGCTTGTTGAAGATGAAATAACTGTACTTAGAGAGGCTTGGGTGGTAGGTTGGATTGATTTTATCCCCAAGGAATTGGCAACTCCCAAAACCGCGGCGTCATTAGAGATTGAACCTGCCGCCGAGAGGTTGTTGTCCAAAGCTTTATCAATTATCAACTTAACAGCAGAGGCTCGCTGGGCAGGTGAAAAATGGGCGGTAGATGTAATGTAGGAATCGGATTTCCGCGCTGGCTTTGATTTAGGAAGAGATTTAAACTCATTATCTTGAGGTCTTTCTTTTCCTATTTTATTTGCCATATCGACTGTTTTGCATACGGATTCTTCATCCAATCGGTTAGTTGCTGCATACCCAATTCTCTTATCTTTAATTGTCCTTATAGAAAGATGAACATTCTTTTCCGCCACATTTTGGTGGATTGAAGAATTGGAAAAGCGGGTAAGGGCACTATCATGCGCTATCGCGAGGGCTTCAGTTTGATCTGCTTTAGAGTGCTCCAAAGCAACCTCAAGTGATTTTATAATTTGATTTTCCAATCTATTAATATCTGTCATTTTCCCACGCCTACTTGTACATTTCGGAACCTTGCCGGCGAGGTTCCGTGTGCCACATGAGCAATCTGCATAGGCTCTCCTTTTCCGCAATTATGGACTCCCCATATTTGCCAATGATCGCGGTCGCCGATGGCATCACAAGATTTCCAAAACTCCGGGGCAATACCGGTGTAATTACAGTTCTTTAGCATGTTTGCTTTTTTCCCGTTCTTGATTTCCCAGCCAATCTCGGTGGCGAATTGGAAATTAAGTCTTTTGTCGTCTATGCTCCAACTCTTATTGGTTTCAAGATATATCCCGTCTTTTACTTCGGATATGATTTCATCGAAAGTCCTGTCTCCGGGTTCAAGGTTAATATTGGTCATTCTGATTAAGGGAATTCTGTTCCAACCATCAGCCCGCATGGTTCCATTGCTTTTTTTCCCTGTTACCGGCGCTGTTTCCCGCGAACTTAGATATCCGACAAATTTACCTTCTCGAACGATTGGTGTAGACTGCGCTTTTACGCCCTCATCATCATAGCCGAATGTACCCAAACCACCCTCAATAGTGGCATCGGCGGTTATGTTTACAATAGGTGATCCCAATTGGTATTTGTCCAATTTATCAAGAGTTAAGAAACTGGTTCCGGCAAAACTGGCTTCCATTCCCAGGACCCTATCAAGCTCTGTCGGGTGTCCTATCGATTCATGCAGCTGAAGGGCAAGTTGACTGGCATCAAGAATAAGATTTGTTTTTTTACTGGGGCAATTCTTTGCCGAAAGAAGTTGTGTAGCTTCCTCAGCTACTCTTTCAGCATTTTCTATCAGATTCAATGATTCAATAAATTCATATCCGCTTGAGGCAAACTGACCGCGGGGTGAGTTAGGGTAAGACCTTCTTTGAATTTCTCCGTCCCGGACCGCCGTTGCGGACATACCGGCGCCGCACTGGGTTATCTCTTGTTCAATGTGGGAGCCCTCGGTGCTGGCAAATACTTGATTGACGCGAAAGATATCCATCGAAGCTTGAGCAACCATGATTTGCTGGTTAATCCTTAATTGTTTTTCAGCTTCGGTGAGTAGTTCAAGCTTTTTTTCCAGCGGCACAAGAAAGGGATCAAAATCCATATTGTTTTTATAGCTGTCTTGTACCGGTTCCTCTTCGGATAGGAGTATATCTTTCTTTTTTACCTGCGCACTTGCCAGTGCAATTTGATAAGCGAGACGGATTACCTCTTCGATGTCTTCTTTTGTGATCTGAAAACTGGAGGCGAATCCCCAAGCGCCGTTGGCAATTAAACGCACACCAAAACCCGCGTTTGTAGAACTTGATATTTCCTCAACACGTCCGTTCTTAACAAAAAGGGATTGACTTTGAGAATTGATAATTCTTATATCGGCATAAGTAGCACCGAGAGAGGTAGCAGTATCCAAGCATAGATTTGTAAGATCTTTCATTAAATTCACCAAGAATGAAATTCAATTTAGATATGAAAAATCCTGCTATCAATTATATTTTTTTGCAGATAAAACGTGCTGTTAGCTTTTGCAATGTTAATTGAGTTATGCTATTATCTTTTAGATTAAAAATTGCTTATCAAAGCGTTTTCTATTTGTATTTGAGAATTTAATACTTTGCGACGCGGGGTGGAGCAGTCTGGAAGCTCGTCGGGCTCATAACCCGAAGGTCACCGGTTCAAATCCGGTCCCCGCTACCAAAACCTTCTTATTCAAACTTGAAGAAAAAAGAAGAGAGAAGAGGTCAGTAAATTCTGCAGAACTGACCTTTTTGTTTTTTATAAATAGCTTCTTAAAGATAGCCTGATTAAATTTCCTTTTTGTTTTAGGATTTGATCCTGTATATGCAAAATGGCAGTTAGAGGCCATCTTTAAAGTGACTCCAATCATTTCTTGAAAACCCTCGAATCTAGTTGATAGGATTGCCATCCGGTTTTCACAATCTTCAATTTCTTTTGTGATCCTGTCTTGTTCTTTTTTGAGAAGTTCCAAGGAAATTGCATTATCATAATAGGCTTCCATTAGTTTTTCTCTCTGATCAGCAAGCTTTGCCATTCTTTTAGTTAGAAATTTTTCTTCATGGATGTTAGAAGATTCTCTTTCAAGTATTTCTTTTTCTAAATCTGAAGATAGTCTATTCACTGTTACTTTAGGTAATTGGATGTTTTTATAAAAATTATCAATTGTATCTTCAAGATCATCAATTTGGATATATTTTTGTTGGCATCCATTGTGTCTTTTTTGACCAATGCAGTAGAAGTATAAATAACGATTTTTAGCTGTTAAGCTGGACATCCTTGATCCACACTCACCACACCACACAGTACCACGTAAGTAGTGAGGATGCTTTCGTTTTCTCTCACCTGCTTGGTTGTGAATTCTTAGGACCTCTTGAACTCTTTCAAAAAGTTCATTTGAGATCAAGGGCTGGTGAATACCTTTTGTTTCAATACTGTCCCATACAACAATACCTTTATAGAATTTATTTTGGAGAGTGTTAGCTAAGTGAGACTTGGTTATCGGCCTTCCCGGGTGTTTTGAGTTGGGTTTGGTTCTAAAGCCCCTTATTGTTAATTCAGCTTGAAGTTCAGTTAAAGAATAATCGCCTGTTGCATAGAGTTTATACGCGTATTGAATGAATGGAGCTCTTTCTTTGTCAACTTCAATAGTTCTTATTATTTTCCCGCCAATTGACTGCTGAACATTTATGTATCCTAAGGGTGCCATTTCAGGCCAACCGCCTTGCTTGGCTTTCTGTTTCATTCCTTTCTTTGTCTCCATGCCAAGATTTGCGCTGTAGAATTCAGCCATTAGGGCATGAATGCCTTCGATGAGTCTTCCAGATGCCGTGTCTTCTATATTTTCAACAATTGAAACTAACTGCACGCCGTGCCGTCTCAAAATTGCCTTAATGGCAACATGGTCTTCCATGTTTCTAGCAAGTCGGTCGATCTTGTGAACAATAACAGCGTCAATGGTCTTGTCTTTCTTAATTCTGGAAAGCATTTCTTGAAGCTGTGGCCGATGAGCAGAACGAGCTGATTCGCCTCGGTCGGCATACTCATCAACGAAATTCCATTCTTTTTCTTTTATATACTTAAGACAGGCTTCCCTTTGGGCAGGAATAGAGTAGCCCTCTTTGCTATTAGCTTTTTTAGCTTGTTCTTTAGTTGAAACTCTTAGATAGATTAAACAGTTCATTACTATCTCTCCATTTGCTTTATGATTTTTCGTGTATTGGGAATTGTCTTAAATCCAAAGTAATATTCCCAAATAGGCGGATTGTGTCTAACAGCTCTAAACCTAAGTCCTACTATTTCAACCATTTCTTCCCTATGGTAATCCAAAATACCATTTTCCCACCGTTTAGAAACCATCTTGACTTTGTTTCCAACCTTGTAGCGTTTTTTAAGATTCATATAACCCTCATTCGAGGCATAGTCTTTGTGTGCGATTATTTTGTCTGTCATGAATTCAATTCCTCTAAGACCGAATCGAGAAGCTATAGAAGGAAGCTTTGATCCGCCAAAGGTATCTTCAAATTCATATTCCTTACTGTCATTATGAGATGCTTCAGCAGGTGCAGGCCTGGCAATAGGGGTAAATGTTTGCCAATTGAGAAGTGTATCAATCACAAAGTTGTAACAAAACATCACATGTTCATACTTATACTCCCCGACTATATTGCCCGTCCAGTCAATTCGATACTTTTTAGGAATGTATTCCAGCAGATAATTATATTGACAAAACTTTCTGAAATCGACTCCCAGAGCAGTTGCTTCAAGTTTTTCTTCTATCTGTTCTAAAGAATATGCAAATTCATCAAATTTTTTTCCACTACCAACCCGTTCAAGAAGAGCGATGGGCAGATATGAAGGGTTAATGAATTTTGAGTGCTCGTGAAGATATGCAACATCGAATGCATCTCTTAAATTGACTATTGCCTCCAAAAACTTTTCTTGCATGATACATTTTTCTGCTTTGATAATAAGATCTTTTACTTCAGAATCTTCAATAAGTTCAACCATTTTGATCTCATCAAGTACCAAATCAAAATGTTCTTTACATACCTTATTGAAAAAATTCTTAACTTGAGCTGCAAATCTCTCAACTTGCTCAGATGGGAAAACCTGACCATGCTGAACTAGATTTCTTATATCATGAAGGTCTTGTATTAAACGTTTGTGGGGAATTCCTTTCTTCTTGAGGCTCTTCAAATAGCTATCGATTTTTCCTCTTATAGCAGGCAATGTATCATCCTTATTGATACCCGGAATATCATAGTAATATATAAGTATCTTTAATAAATACTCCACAGAGTTATCTAGACCATGTATGGCTATCATACGGTCATTATGAGATTCACCTTGAGCATGTTGAGATGCATGAAGAAAAATGCTTTTAGTATTTACAAGAAGTTCTAAAATATCTTTGCTTAGTTTCTTTTTCATTTCACACCCCATAAACTATTAAACTTTTTAGGTGAATAGTGTTTTGCCAAACCCAGTCTAAACTTAACGAATTGAGGAGTGACATTAAACTCCTCAGCTAGATCATGAATTGTTAAATCCTTGCCTTTAAAATTTTCTAATTCTTTATCAGGTATCAATAGAAAAGCAGCAAAAACATTGGCTTGCTTTTCATGGTAATTACCGTATGAATATTTTCTTGAATGTAGGGCATAGTGACTGCCGGAATGAAGGAGGAAGTGACATATTGCATGAGCAATTAATTCTCTTCTTAGCGGTTCTTCTAATCCTTCTTTTATAGTAATAGCATCACCCCAGAAGAATTCTCTTGCTTCTCCTTCCATGGGAACATCTATAATATCCAAATCCAAAGAAGAGGCAATATTATATACGTCATTACCATATCTTTTATAAATCTCTTCTGCTTTTCTAACCGCTATATTCATTTAATCCTCTTTAGGTTTAGTTCTTCCTCTTTGTTCTCTTGCTTTTCTTACTGCTTCATAAGCTCTTAAAATTGATCTTTTCTCTTCTGCTGTCATCTTGGGGATATCTTTAAACATCACAGAAAAAGCCGGATCACCTATTCCTATCTCTTCTAATTTTGCTTCCAAGATCAAATCTTCTAGTTCTTCTTGGGAAAGACCTAAAATGTCAGCCCATTCATTTACTTTCTCTAATGAAGGATGTTTGATATTGTTCTCAACCTGACTAATGTAGCTGTTATTTACTAGTCCCATTTTTTCAGCAATTTGTTCTTGAGTGATACCTCTCTCAAGCCTTGCTTGTCTTAATTTATCTCCTAACGCCATTTAAACTCCTTATTACTTACAAGGTTATAACTCACCATTTCATTATAAAACTACATCAATCCTTGTCAAGTGTTATATCCACAGATAAACATATTGCAATATTACCCGTCTGGTGATATCATGAAGGCAGTTTTACTCTTAACCTAGTCTTTATGAAGAATTTGTTTCAAATATTTAAACCAACTAATTTGAGGTCAAAAATGTTAGAGCTCTTCCCGGAAGAAGCAAGAAAAAGAATTGAAAAAGAAGGTAGCCTAGCGCTATTTGTTTCTGCGTTGGTGGATTTAGCAGAAGAGCAAATGAGGGAAGAGAAAAAACAAAAAAGAGAACAAGAATTAGAAAATATGCCCCATGCAACGCCTACTGCAGTCAGCTGCAGTAGTCTAAAGAATCAATTAATTGAAAAGAACATATAGAAAAGGGGAGGATAAAGGGGTCGTCGGGCTTGGAGCTAAATCGGCGGTTGCCTATCTCCTAACCCCGACTGCCTGCTTCTCGGCTGTCCTATCGGACACCTACCCTCAGCCCTTCGGGCTTCGGCTCGAAGCCGGCAGTCGGCGTTACGCCGACGACCCCTTTTAAAGTATTTGAGCCAAGACCGAATTCCTCCCCTTATACCCCTCCTTCGGTCTTGGCAGATATAGAGGTAAAAGATGAAAAAGATTCCAAGAAATAAGAGAATAAAACAAGCCCCAAGGATGATACTTCAGAGAAGAGACAAAGATATTATCTTATCCGTATATGAGAACCGCTTCTTAAGAAGAGACCAAATAGAAAGACTCTTTTTCGGAAATACGGCATCATGTAACCAAAGACTGATGAAGCTATATCAAAACAAATACCTAGACAGACTCTTTCAACCGGTAAGTTTTGGCTCAACTCAGGCAGTTTACGGATTGGATAAAAGAGGAGCTGATATTGTTGCTTTAGAATTGGGAGTAGATAGATCAGAGATACACTGGAAGAGACGAGACAACAGAGTAGAGTTTCTATTTTTAGAACACACACTTGATATAGCAGAATTTAGACTTTGTCTTATGAAGGCAATTCAAAAAGACAGAACAGCCGATATCCTTTTTTGGCAGAGGGAAGGAAAAGAACTGCAGGATAGAGTAGAAAACCCAAAAGGCAATTCCAACTACTTACCTATAAATCCCGATGCTTTCTTCGGAATACAAACAGCAGAAGGAAAATCATTCTATTTTGTTGAAATTGATAGGGGAACAGAGAGCAACAGAAGATTTATAAAAAAGATTACAGCCTACAAACAATACTGGAAGACTAAGAAATACCAAGATAGATACAACTTCAGAAGCTTTCGTGTTCTAATTGTTACCACTACACAAAAAAGGTTAAATAACCTACTTACAAAAACAGGGGAAGCAGGCGGAAAGAATATGTTTCTTTTCACCACAAAAGCTTCCATAAAAGAAAAGGCGATTATATAGTTCGCAAACCCATGTCGAGGTAACGACTATTTCCTTGTTTCTTCTGAATCCTTGGATTTTTTCTTCTTTGAGCGCTTCTTTGGTGGTTTAACCTTCAAAATGTCACTAACAACTTGGTCAAATGATATTTTGTTTTTGCTATCACTATCTTTTTTTATATTCTTAGACATTTGCAATCTACTTTTTATCAGGTTTCTAAATCTAATGTAGGTTCTTTAACAAAAGGTTTGACAATAGCCATACCATTAAAAACTTCATGACCATTTAGTGGTAACAGTCCTAAGGTTTTCTTGTTTTTATTATCCAACGTATGAAAAATTTTTGCTCCATAAATCATTCCACTCGCTAAATGTATTGAGTCTGGAGTCGATAAAGTCTTGCCATTCTCTTCTACAAAATCGTCTCGAAGATTTCTAGCTCTGCGACCAATTCTTTCATCAAGATTAATCCTGACAATGTTTTCTCTTTGAAATAATTTTTCAAATTTATCGATTCCTTCAGCACTAACCTTTGTTTCCGTAACTTCTGTAAAAGTCACTGCTGAAGAAACTAGAATGGCTTTTCCGTTATCAAAAAGATCAGCATAATATCTTATGCCATCTGATACACCCTGGCCATGCACATCTTCGCCGTTTAACCAGGCAACAAAAACACATGTATCCCAATAAATTATCTCTCTATTATTTCCAGGCATCTCGCATCTTTCCAAAATAACTCTCTATAGATTCATCGCCAGTGATATTTGGTTCTGTACCTCTCAAATCTGCTAATTTAGGAAGCTCATCATCGGATGGATATATAGTAATTTCTTTAACATCCATCTCATGAGGAAAATCATCAGAAGGCCAATATTTTAATTTCCCTGCTAATTCTACTTTTCTGCCAGCAGCAGAACATACTTCCTCTCTTAATGCAGATGGAAATTTACATTTGACTTTTTTAGGCCCAACTAAAGGATAGATATTAAATACATTATTATTATGTATATTCATCCATTCTAATTTTCCTACAATCGTACCTATTGCAGTTTCTTCCGCCAAAGCACTTTCTATTACCTTTATAAAATCTTCGTTAACAACTATGTCTTCTTTATCAGTTTTAACAGACATAGCACTAATATTTCTTCCTAATGGTTTAATAAAATCTCTAATATCATCAAGCAAATAAGGCTCAATATCATACGGAATTTGACCTTGATTTATCTTAGAGAAAGTATGATTAACTTTCTTTTGAATTGCTTCTCGATTATCGGGAGCGCCGGGCTTTTGTACAAGTTCAGTTTCTACCTTGATAGGACTAGAGTGAGATAATCCAACAACTCTTACGTAATTTGTACTTTGCCCATCAGAAACACTTTCATCAAATCCCCTTATAATTTTGTTTAATTTTTGTAGTTGTTCAACTAAATGATTCAGTCGAATATGGCCATCATCATCTGGCATGCCATCAACTGTTATGGTAATTTGATATTTGTCCACTTTAGCACTCACCTTTTTGACATTAGTTGCACCATTTATGAGTCCTGGTACATCATCCTCTTGCCCGTAACGCTATTAAGCAAAGATACCATTCTCTCAGTATCACTAACATCCCTAGAGTTCCAGCGAAAGTCGAACTCATGCAAATATCTTTGGAAATGTTGCGTGCTCACATTATGAAATGTCCCGATAATACCACGTTTCAATAAGGAAAAATAGGATTCTGCAAAGTTTGTATGCACGATCCCACGCACATATTCCTTTTTGTGGTCAACAAATTCATGTTTTGTGAATATATTACCTAGTCCCTTATAGGAAGTAAAGCTATCAGTCATTATGTGAGCTGTCTCGTCAACGTGTGTGGCAAGTAGTTTGGTCAGGGTATTTGCTTTTACATTTTTTACAACAAAAGATCGTGCATCTCCTTCTCTTTGGATCAAAGAACATACAATCTTTTTGTTTGCAGCACCACGACCACGTTTTCCATGTGCTTTGCTGCCTACATATGTTTCATCAGCTTCAACAACACCAAAGAGCTTATTGGTAAGTGGTGTTTTATCCATTGCAAATCTTATGCGTTGTGTCATAAACCAGGTACTTTTGTATGTTAGTTCAAGGTCACGGTGTAATTGATAGCTGCTTATACCCTTCTTGCTTGTACACATTAAATAAATTGCATAAAGCCATTTGTTTAAAGGGATGTGGCTTCCTTCAAAAATTGTACCGACGGTTACAGTAAATTGTTTTCTGCATTTGCTGCATTTAAAAAGTCCGGCGCGAGCTGGGCGAGCAGAATCGGCTTTACCTTTGATTTCATATGCTTTCTCAAAGCCACAGTGTGGACAAACTGGACCATTTGGCCATCGCATCGCTTCTAAATATTTTCTTGCAGCATCTTTATCAGAAAATATTTTTTGTCTTGTCTCGAATGTTAATTTTATAGACATCAAACCCAGCCCCTTCGGTTATTAACACTTATTATAGTTTAAGTATATACCGATTAGTTGGGTTTGTCAAGTATATAATCGCCAAAGAAAATATGATCTTAGGGGATATTTGGGAGCGAACCACCTCAGATCAGAAAATAAGCTTATTTGATTAAAGAGCCCTCACGGTCCAACACCCACAAGGTAAGTGGCTGTTATTTTAAGACCCTTGCCGGTTTAAAATGGCAAAGAGAGAAGCGGGCAAGCATTTTTCAATTTGCCGAGGGCTCAAATTTGATAAAGATGATTTCAATAAACTGTTTAAACTACTAAAGCAGTGGGATGTTTGGGACAATGTAATGATCTCAAATTTTAATTTTCTTTTATCTCGATTCCTTTTTGGTGCAGGTAGTCTTATCGGATTTGAAGAAGATTGCATCATATAGTTAAGTTGCTCTATTATCTATTTGTTAACGGTTGGTAGCAGTGATAAGAATTGCAGCGAACATATGTACGTGTTATATTAAGGATGTTAAGATTGCAGATGGAAATTGGCAGAATGATTTTTATATCCTTAGAGCTTAATTATGGATAAATACTCAAAGGAAAAGCGGAGCGAGATTATGTCAAAGATTCGCTCCAAGGACACCAAGATAGAGCTCGCTGTTTTTCGCGAATTGAGCAAACGAGGTGTATATTTTCAAAAGCATTATAAAAGGGCGATTGGAAAGCCTGATATTGCACTGCCAAGAAAAAAGAAAGCGGTGTTTATAGACGGAGATTTTTGGCACGGATACCAGTTTTCGAAACAAAAGGAGAAACTTCCAAATGAATTTTGGCTGGAAAAAATCGAAGGTAATATAAAAAGAGATAGAGAAAATAGAAAAAGATTAAGGAATGAAGGCTGGAAAGTCTTACGGGTTTGGGAACATGAAGTCAAAAAGGATTTTGACGAGACCATTAAGAAGATAATCGCATTTCTTTCTAAGGATAAGTGAAATAAAACCGAGAGCTATGGGAATGAAAAAACTAAAAGCAATAGACTTTTTTTCAGGAGCAGGGGGTCTTACATGCGGTTTGAGATTCGCTGGCATCGATGTACTTGCAGGTATTGATAGCGACGGATTCTGTAGAGAAACTTTTGAAAAAAACAACAGGGGATCTGTTTTTTTGGAGAAAGATATTAGAAAATATGCGCCTGCGGATTTGGAAAAGGATTTGAAGATTGCCAAAAACGATGACAATATGATTTTCGCCGGTTGTGCACCGTGCCAGTTTTGGACCATCATTAATACGAGCAAAGAGAAATCAAGAAAGACAAAGAATTTGATTTTGGATTTTCAAAAGTTTGTAGAGTATTTCAATCCTGGCTTTGTGATAGTTGAAAATGTGCCTGGAATCTCATCGAGAAAGGAAAGCCCCATGGGGCACTTCATCGATACACTTGAATCGCTTGGTTACAATGTTGCCCACGGTGTAACCGACATGTCTTTATACGGAATACCGCAAAATAGGCGAAGATTTACCTTACTAGCTTCTAGGGTTACGGAAATTGCCTTGCCAGAGCCGATGAAAGAAAGAAGATCCGTCAAAGATGTGCTCGGTGTAGAAAATGGGTTTTCAAAAATAGAAGCTGGGACAAAAGACGAAACAAAATTTTTGCATACGGCTGCTGGTCTTAGCAAAGTAAATCTGGAGAGATTGAGAATGACAGAAAAAAACGGGGGGGACAGGTCAAAATGGCAAAACAGAAAAGGATATCAGCTTGCTTGCTATGCATCTCCTGAAAAGAAATTTTCTGACACTTACGCCCGCATGTGGTGGAATAGGCCATCCCCTACAATTACAACAAAGTTTTTCAGCGTCAGCAACGGACGTTTTGCTCATCCGGAGGAAAACAGAGCCATTTCTTTGCGTGAAGGCGCTACTTTACAAACCTTTCCAAAAGAGTACGAGTTTATCGGAACCAGCACAGCATCTATTGCAAAAATGATAGGCAATGCAGTGCCGCCCAAATTCGCGGAAATTATAGGAAAGAAAATAATTAATTACGCTAACGGGGGATAAGATTATGAGTAACAGAGAACTAAAAATGACATTTGATCCTAATACGATCGAACACCTTGGTATTCGTATGTACTCTACTTTGCCACCGGTTCTAGCAGAATTGATTGCCAATGCATATGATGCAGATGCAGAACATGTTTCTCTTAAACTAAACGACGCTGAAGAAAAGGAGATCATTGTAGAGGATGACGGAATGGGGATGTCCTTTGACGAGATTAACGAAAAGTTTTTAAGGATAGGAAGGAACAGACGGATCGAGGATGAAGCTGAAGTAACCCCAAAAGGCCGGAAAATAATCGGGAAAAAGGGTTTAGGCAAGCTCTCATTTTTCGGAATTGCTCACGAAATAGAAATTCATACAAAAAAGGATGGTAAGGAAAACGTATTTTCAATGAGCTGGGAAGCAATAAAAGAGGCTGAAGAGGAATACAAACCCCGAGTAATAAAAGAGGACGAAAATTGTCCTGCCGATGAACACGGAACAAAGATAACGCTTAGGCAAATACAAAGAGAGACAGATTTTTCGGCAGAAGATATTGCTAACAGCCTTTCTAAAATTTTTATTATTGATCCTAGTTTTAAAATTTCACTGCAACGAAACGATGAGAATCCAATAACAATTGAAAACGAAAGAAAATACGCGGATTTGGAAAAACAAATCGAATGGGCAGTTCCCGAAGATATAGAATATGATACTGATTATGAAAAGGTGAACGAAATATCAGGACAACTAATAGCGACGAAAAAGCCAATTTCTCCAAGAACAAACATGCGAGGAATAGTTTTATTTTCTAGAAAAAAGCTGGTTAATCTTCCAGAATATTTTTCGGACAGCACATCCAGCCACTTCTTTTCTTATTTGACTGGTTGGCTTGAAGTGGATTTTATCGACGAACTGGAAGAAGATGTGATCGCGACAAATAGACGATCTTTAAATTGGGGCAATCCTGAAATGCAAGAGTTAAGAACGTATTTGCAGGGATTGATTAAATGGCTGGAACAGGATTGGCGTAGAAAGAGGAGTGAAATAAGAGAGGAGAAGTTAACTGAGGCAACGGGAATCAATGTTCCAGACTGGTTTGAAAAAATGCCTGATGATATCAGGGAAAAGGTTGAGCCCATTGTTCAGGCAATAGTGAAAGAGTCGGAATTGCCAGATGAAACGCACCAAGAAGCCGTGAAAAAATTTCACGAGATTGTACCAGAATATCCAAGATATCATTGGCGCAATCTACACCCTGAAGTGAAGTCTGTCTCCGAGAAATATTATATTAGTCGCGATTACTACCATGCCTTTTATGAGTCGGTGAAAAAATATGTAAATTCTGTTAAGGGTAAAGCAGAATCAGACCTTAAAGACCATGCATTATTGGAAAATGTTTTTGCTCTTGCTAATCCAAAGCTATCTGTTACTGATAAATTTAAAAAGCCAGATGGCGGCGATTTCGAGTCCGATACTATTGATAATATTACAGGAGGGCATAGAATGCTGGCACTGGGCATCTGGACTGCTTGCCGTTGTCCAATTGCCCATGAAGAAGTTTGTGATTTAAGAGATTCTGGCTTGTTTACTGAAAAAGATTGTTTAGATGCTTTAAGCTTACTCTCTCATCTTTTTTATCGACTTGATAATTCGGAAAAAGTTTGAGGGATAATACTATTAATGAAGTATATACGGAATCATTGTTAGCCATTTTTCTTGATAACCTTCTCCAACTGCTGTAGAATGTAAAAGTCCTGTTCAAGGCGGTTTGAATACTGTAAAATCCAATCTACCAATCTAAAATGGCTCTTCAGAGCCATTTTTTACTATTCCCAGGAATAGATTCGCGCTAGTACCATATATACCAGATTTCCTGTTCTCTTGACTGCTTATATTTTCCCGACCCTTGTAATGACTTCATCGGCCTGACATAATAAAGCTGTCAGAGTGATAATTATGGATAAATTATTCTACATTGCGTTTGGCATATGTTTCATGTGTTATGGGATTCGTACTATATTCAATGTGCTGAAGTATAGAAGAAGTCCCTTGGCTGAGAATAAGAAGGTTATGATCTTCATATATATAGTGATGTTTGTTTTATGGTTTTCATGGGGCCAGATGTGTTTTTTAGATCCTGTTAGGATAAATATACCCGATTGGATTCGATATATTGGTTTCTTCTTATTTCTAGTTGGCCTTTTTCTTTTTATTTTTTCCCATACGCAACTAAAGGGATTTGAAGACAAAGGGAAGCTTGTTACCACTGGTATTTATTCAAAAATAAGGAATCCAATGTATTTGGGTTTCATGATATGGATTGTTGGTTTTCCAATATTTACTCGGAGTCTTGTCACACTTGCATCCTCTGTTATCTGGATATCGTGTTTCATGTATTGGAAGATGTTAGAGGAAAAAGAGTTAGAGAAAGAATACAAAGAATATAATGAATACAAAAAGAAGACATGGTTTTAGCATCAGCGAACAAGATCTTTAAGAATCCCCCAGAACTATACTAGTCTCGCATAAGTTCAAGTAGATAATCTTATGAAATTTTATAAAAGGGCTTTGGCGGGCATTAGAGAATAGGAGAAACAAATGAATACCAATAAAGGAGGAGTGGCTGTGAAGAAGTATATGAGAATTATTTTTGGAGTATTATTGATTCTAACTCTGGTTATCATGTTATCCGGTTGCACAAAAACTGAAGAAAAGGAAACAGAAGAGAAAAAAGAGGAAAAAACGGAATCGACAACTGAAACAAAGGAAGCTGAGTTTGAAGTAACTTCTACTGCATTTGACAATGATAGCGATATTCCGGTGAAGTATGCATATAGCGATGTTGCCGGTGGCGAGAACGTATCGATTCCTCTTGCCTGGAAAAACGCGCCGGAAGGCACTAAGTCATTTGCTATTACAATGGTTGATACAAACGAAAGTGCCAATAATTTCTTACATTGGTTAGTGATTAATATCCCTCCGGAAACTGCTTCTATTGAAGAAGGGGCGTCCGGTAAAAACATGCCTAATAGTGCTACAGAGGCCAAAAATGGCTATGGTACTGAAGGCTATGGTGGACCGGCTCCTCCTCCCGGTGATGAGCACGACTACGAGATTACAATTTACGCCTTGGATATCGCTGGCATGGGTATGAGTGAAAATGCCGGACTTGACCAATTCACTAGTTTTGTTGAAGGCAAAGTATTGGGAAAGGCAACAATTTCCGGAGAATTTTCCCGGTAGGCAATAGAAGCTAGCAACTAAGGAAATTCGATACAAGCGAGCTGCATATGGCTTAATTACGATTTTGGCAATAAGCAAAAGCTTCTCTGGTTAAATTTCCAAGGCATCGGTAAATTAAAAAAGCTACTGGCAGGGTTTCTTCAATGATGCTCAAAGTCTGTCCAGTTCTAACAGTAAATAAGATATTCAACACATAAAAATAGATCCTGGGCGGGCTTTATTGATTTTGAAACGGGGTTGTAATATGATAAAAGCGTAGTTCAACATAGTAGTGCTCTTCCTGCACCAGTCGTAGGTTAAAAGTAGTAATAATCCTAGTGTGTCAATGAGTAATGTTACTTTCTAGTATAGGGAGGGGCAAATGAAGCGCACTCCTTGCAAGTTGTTCATGGTTTTCCTTACTATTTTTCTGGTTGCCGTTTTTTCTTATATCTCATTTGGAATGGCACAAAGATCTTCCGCAGAAGACCCCACCGATTATGGCTATGCTCAAGATGAAATTCTCGTAAAGTTCAAACCGACAACTACTAAGGATGAAATCAACTCCGTCAATAAAGCAAATGCAACTAAAATTGCCAAAAAAGTATCTCAATTGGGTGTTCATGTCCTCAAAATCACTTCCGACAAACCAGTAACTGATGTTCTTCAACGTTATAAGAATGATCCAAAAGTAGAGTACGCAGAACTTAACTATGTTGTTAAAGCTTTCGTTGTACCAAACGATAGTAGTTATAGTCTGCAATGGGCGCTTCCGAAGATACAGGCTCCAGAAGGTTGGAATTATAATACTGGAGATCCCAGTGAGGTTATTGCTGTAGTAGATAGCGGTCTTGATTATTTGCATCCAGATCTTGCATCAAAGACATGGATTAACGCAGACGAAATACCATCGAATGGAGTAGACGATGATGAAAATGGGTATATAGATGATACCATGGGTTGGAACTTCACATTTTCAAATAATGATCTCACAGATGACTATGGTCATGGTACCCATGTTGCTGGAACCGCCGCCGCTGCAACCAATAACGCGACTGGTATTGCCGGCGTTTCTTGGGGCAGCAAAATTATGGGCGTTAGAGTGCTCGATTCCTTTGGTTACGGGCTTACCTCATGGCTGATTGATGGAATTTTATATGCTACTGATAATGGCGCCAAGGTTATAAACCTGAGTCTGGGTGGCTACAATAATACGGGCACTCTCCAGGGTGCTATAAATTATGCATGGAATCAGGGTTGCGTGGTTGTAGCAGCGGCTGGTAATGATAATACAAGCAGCCCATCATATCCAGCTGCTTACGAAAATTGTATATCCGTTTCAGCAACTGATTCCAATGACTTAAAAGCATCATTCTCCAATTACGGATCTACAATCGATGTTTCCGCTCCCGGTGTAAATATTCTTAGCACATACTGGACTGTACATACCGGACATACTTATGCATATGGTGGCGGGACTTCAATGGCGGCACCTCATGTTGCAGGATTGGCATCACTCATTTTTTCTCAAAACAGTGGAGCAACCAATAGTCAGGTAAGAAGTATTGTTGAAAATAATACCGATGATCTAGGGACACCAGGCTGGGATGAGTACTTTGGTACTGGCAGGATAAATATTTATAAAGCGCTGCAAAGCAGCGACACTACACCACCTAGTATTCCTACCGGACTTAATGCACAACCCGGAACTATTGGTGATACATGTGTTGAATTGAGCTGGGATGCGAATACGGAATCTGATATTTCTGGATACAATCTTTACCGGTCTGAAAATGATGTAGATTACAGCAAAATAAATACAACAACCATTACTGATACAAGTTATTCCGATACAGATGTTGTGGCAGGTACGACATATTATTATAAACTTACTGCTTTGGATTTAAACGATAATGAAAGTGATTTTACAAACTCCCAAAGCGCTATACCGGTAAATGTTCCTCCCAATATTCCGGCTAATTTTTCAGCTATGGCGGGTAATCAGGACATAGAGCTGACGTGGAGCTCTAATACTGAATCTGATCTGGCTGGATACAATTTATACCGCTCACAAAATGATATTGATTATGCCAAGATTAATACCAGTATTATTACGGTGACAAGTTATTCTGACGATGCGGTAACAGAAGGCGTTACTTATTACTACAAACTTACAGCAGAAGATAATGAAGGTCTTGAGAGTGTTCCTTCTGGATCGGTGTCAGCGACTCCCGACAATACGGTTCCTGTTGCAGAAGTTAATGGGCCTTATACGGGTGGCGAGTGTTTGGCTATCGTTTTTAGCGCTGCCGGTTCCAGTGATAATGTCGGAATCGTATCTTATGAGTGGGATTTCGAATATGATGGATTCACTTTCAATTCCGATCCCTTTTCTTATAATAATCTTTCACCAACTCACGCTTACTTGGATAATGGGATTTACACGGTTGCTCTAAAAACAACGGACGCAATTGGTCTTTTTACCATTGATACGGCGACTGTGACTGTAAATAATATTGCGCCTACAGCTTCCGCTGACAACGATAGTCCGGTAAATGAAGGATCACCGGTAACAATTACAGCTTCTCAGACTGATCCTGGGCTTTTTGATACCTTTACTTATTCTTTTGACTGGAATAATGATGGCTCTTACGAAATTGAAGACCAAATTTCTTCTTCAGCTTCCAATACCTGGAATGATAATGGCACATATACTGTTGGAGTAAGAGTCAGAGATGATGATGGAGGCGAGGGGACTGCGACAACCGATGTTACTATCAATGATTTAAATCCTACTGCTTCACTTACTGGAGACGCTAGTTTGGATCAGAACCAGACCGGCAATTATGATGCTTCAGGATCTACTTCGTCACCAGATGCCATTTCAAGCTATGAATGGGATTGGGATTACGATGAAATATCATTTAATCCTTCCGGGGATACCGGAGCACTTCAGGCTCATTCTTGGACTGACGCCGGTAACTATACGGTTGGGATTAGAGTAACAGATGATGATGGCTCAACGGACATAGCAACTCTTGAGGTCACTATAAATGATATAATGGCGCCAACAGCTCCCGCAAATCCTACTGCTATTGGGACTTCTTTTGTGCAGATCGATCTTTCCTGGACCGGCTCGACCGATAATGTCGGAGTAGCCGGATACAAGATAGAAAGAAGCCCTGACGGATCAACCAACTGGAGCCAGATTGCCACCTCAACCTCAACCACGTATTCTGATACTAATCTCGCTGCTTCAACTACCTACTACTATCGGGTAAGGGCATATGATGAGGCGGGAAACAACAGTGATTATTCCAATACTGCATCGGCAACAACACCTCAACCTCCTACCTCGGTTACAAGATACGAACAAACCGATCCTTCCGTCTCCTGGCTGGGAACCGGATGGAAGGACTTTACCGCTGCTTCTTATTCCGGAGGAAGTACCAAGTATAGCTTAACTGCCGGCAATCGAGCTACCTTTAGTTTCACCGGTATATCAATTAGTTGGATTGCTTGCAAAACCACTTACCGGGGAATAGCCAAGGTATATGTTGATGGAGTCTACGAAGCGGATATAGACCTCTACTCTACCACTACCTTATTCCAACAAAAAGTCTTTACCAAAACCGGTCTTAGCAATGGTCCTCATACCATAACAATTGAAGTAACCGGAACCAAGAATCCAAGTGCCGGCAATTGTGCCGTAGATGTAGATGCCTTTGATGTGGAAGTAGAAGCTGCAGCTGATGAAGAAGCACCTTCCGCACCTTCTTCTCTTACCGTAATTGCGGTATCTCCCGATCAAATCGATCTTTCCTGGACCGGCTCGACCGATAATGTCGGAGTAGCCGGATACAAGATAGAAAGAAGCCCTGACGGATCAACCAACTGGAGCCAGATTGCCACCTCAACCTCAACCACGTATTCTGATACTAATCTCGCTGCTTCAACTACCTACTACTATCGGGTAAGGGCATATGATGAGGCGGGAAACAACAGTGATTATTCCAATACTGCATCGGCAACAACACCTCAACCTCCTACCTCGGTTACAAGATACGAACAAACCGATCCTTCCGTCTCCTGGCTGGGAACCGGATGGAAGGACTTTACCGCTGCTTCTTATTCCGGAGGAAGTACCAAGTATAGCTTAACTGCCGGCAATCGAGCTACCTTTAGTTTCACCGGTATATCAATTAGTTGGATTGCTTGCAAAACCACTTACCGGGGAATAGCCAAGGTATATGTTGATGGAGTCTACGAAGCGGATATAGACCTCTACTCTACCACTACCTTATTCCAACAAAAAGTCTTTACCAAAACCGGTCTTAGCAATGGTCCTCATACCATAACAATTGAAGTAACCGGAACCAAGAATCCAAGTGCCGGCAATTGTGCCGTAGATGTAGATGCCTTTGATGTGGAAACGGAAAATTAGAAATATTTGCGTAGAAAGAATTCAAATTAGTATCATTTACTGCATTCATGCTATTCCGAATTTCACTTCCCTTAACACCAATGATAAAATACCAAATCAGGATTAAAAGTATAAAGAAAGAGAGATAAACCATGAAAATACTGGTTACCGGCGGAGCGGGTTTTATCGGTTCCCATGTTGTGGATAGGTATGTTGATCAGGGACATGAAGTCGTTATTCTAGACAATTTATCCACCGGATTCAAAAGAAACTTAAATCGAGAAGCAAAATTTTATAAAGCAAGTGTTTGTGATGATCGATTGAGCGAAGTAATGAAACAGGAGAAATTCGATATAGTAAATCATCATGCAGCCCAAATAGATGTCCGCAAGTCAGTGGATGATCCTTTTTATGATGCTGAACAAAATATTTTGGGCAGCTTGAACCTAATTGTAAATTCGTTGCGGTCTGGTGTAAAAAAGATAGTTTACGCTTCTACTGGCGGAGCGGTGTATGGCGAAGTTAAGAAATTGCCGGCAAGTGAAGACTGTCCGGTCAATCCGATTTCTCAATACGGCATCTCCAAACATACGGTTGAACACTATCTTTATTTATATGCAAAACTGTATGGCTTAAAAACCACAATCCTAAGATATCCGAATGTTTATGGTCCAAGACAAAATCCGGAAGGCGAAGCAGGAGTGGTGGCTATTTTTGCTGGGCAATTATTGAATGCTCAAACTCCCACTATTTTTGGAAAAGGAGATAAGGCCAGAGATTATACATATGTCGGTGATATTGCTGAAGCGAACATACTAGCTTTGTCAAAAGGAAATGATGATATCTTAAATATTGGTACGGGTATTGAAACAACAGATCAAGAAGTATATGAAACTATTGCGGCGGCGGTGGGTTCGACGATAAAGCCAAATTACGCTGAGGTAAGAGAAGGAGAGATATATCGTATTTGCCTTGATGCCGGAAAGGCAAGAAAGATTTTGGGATGGACGCCGAAGATAGAATTCAAAGAAGGAATAAAAAATACAGTAAAATATTTTCAGGAATTTGGCATAGGCGTAAGTAATTAAAAAACATTTAGACTTCGGTGCAATAGCGCGCCAGAATAGCCACAATTGCATTCAAAAATATCTTAAGAAAATATTGCAAATGTTTCCTTAAGTATCAACGGCTACCTGCCCGATAATATAAATTAGAAAGAACCCAAGGAGCTATCGAATTTACTGAGGCCGCCCCTCACTCAGTTAAAAGAGATAGTTCGTTGGGTTCTTCTATTGACTTCCAATTTCATTCTTTGGTGTCTTTGTTTTTTGTCCCCTTTTTCTTTATTACTTCGAATAGATTATAGAGAACCGGTGATGCGATTAAGAACAAAAGCAATATGATAAAAAATGTAATGTATTGTCGAAACCAAAGCCCGGAAGCTATCGTCAGCATGAAAAAAAGCGAAGTTAAACCGGCAAGAATATTCGGCCAATAGGAGCTTTCTTTACTGTATTGCCGTGCCCAGCTAAATTTCTGGGTAATAAATATTAGCAAAGCCAAAAAGATGATCAGAAAACCGGCAATAATAGAAACTATTTCATTCATTCGTTCTCCTTGCTGCAAGTTATCTTTCTTATGATTCGACTATAATTAAAATGTGACCTTCTTTATAATATAATTTTAGTAGTTATTAATATGTATTAATTTTACTCTTTGTTCTTTATTGGTGATAATAGTCTATAAAGTTACTTGGAAAGGTGAGGTCATTGAAATGTCCAAAATGTTCAGAAAAAATATCGAAGGTTGATACTTTTTGCCCTTCTTGCGGTGAATTCTTAAAATCACAGCGGTTTGAAAGGAAAGAAACAGACGACCGTTCTTCATATCATGCGGATTTAAAAGCAGCCAAGAAGCAAGCATCTGAAAGAGCAATTGTGGTTTGCCCGACGTGCGGACAGCAATTAAGTATACCTAAGCACGATACTTCTTTAATGGTAAGTTGCCCCAAGTGTAAAAATACATTTCGCTACGATTTCTGATTTTTGATTATCGGGAAATTTTGCTAAAAAATACAAGTAGAGGAACAATCGTGGTTGACAAAAAGGAAGAGTTTTTTTAAGATGAATCTGCAATTGAGACTCTATTTCAATAATTATGAATGAATTAATGCGCTTTCGGGAATTCTTAAAATTAAAGAATTTAAAAGTAACGCCGGAAAGAGAAGCTGTTTTTATTGAAGCGTTAAATAGCGGCGATCATTTCGAGGCGGAAGATTTGCAATTCAGATTAAAAAAGAAAGATAAGCGCACCTCCAAAGCTACGGTCTATCGGACACTGCCTTTGCTTGTTGAAGGTGGCTGGTTAAGGAAAGTCATTTTTAACGAGATGCATACTCACTATGAATGTGTCTTGGGAATTGAGAAACATGAGCATTTGGTATGTGAAAATTGTGGTCGGATACTTGAATTTAGTGATAACAAATTGCGGGATCATTTGAAACTGATATGCAGAAAACATGGTTTTGAGCCGCAGGATCACAAAATTGAAATAATCGGTTTATGTAAGAAATGTGGCAAAGTACGAAATAAGTCTAGGCATTCATCGATTAAGGAATGGGCAAAAGGATGAGTAATCACAAATTGGGGCATATGGAAGATGAGAAAAAATCAAATATTGCCGTTAGTAAAGTCATACTGGTTGGCAATCCTAATGTTGGTAAAAGCGTTATCTTTTCTCATCTGACCGGAAGATATGTAACCGTATCTAATTATCCGGGAACAACTGTAGAGGTAACCGAAGGTAAGGCTGCACTAAAGCACCAAAACTATTTGATAATTGATACTCCTGGTACCAACAGTCTTGTTCCTATGTCTGAAGACGAGAAAGTCACCAGAGATATTCTTCTTAGTGAAAAGGCGGATGTAATTGTTCAAGTAGCTGATGCTAAAAACCTAAGGAGAACATTACTTTTAACTCTCCAAATTGCTGAGACAGGCATACCTTCTATTTTGAATCTCAATATGCTTGATGAAGCCCGTAGCCGAGGTATTTCAATCGACGTTAAAAGATTATCCCAGATTATTGGGGTTGAGGTAATTGAGACCATCGCAGTTCAAGGGCGAGGGATTGATCATCTAATGGACAGCCTTGATAAAAGCAGGATTCCCGGTTTGCCTATTGAGTACAGCGCACCTATTGAAAATGGCATTCACGATTTACTTCCGCTCATTCCTTGTTCAAATATTACGAAAAGGTCGGTTGCGCTTATGATTCTTAGCGGCGACAAAACGCTTGGTAAGTGGTTGCAGAAAAAATTAAGTAAAGAAGAAGTGAAAATGATTGAAGAGATCGTCCAGAGGGTTCAAAAACAATATCCTCAACCTCTTAGTTTCATAATCAGCAAAGAAAGAGCGCGTCAGGTGGAAGACATAATCTCTCAAGTATATTTGGAACGCGAAGCTACTAAGACATCAATAAGTCAAACCTTGGGAAGACTGTCTATGAATTCTATATGGGGAATTCCTATTCTACTCCTGGTGCTTTACCTGACTTATCAATTTGTAGGCAAGTTTGGAGCCGGCATTTGTGTAGATTTCATGGAAACTGTTATTTTTGGAAAGTTTATTAATGTCTGGTCAACAAAAATTGTCAATTATGCTATCCCCATTAAAATAATCCGGGACTTTTTGGTTGGCGAATATGGCTTAATAACTATGGCTCTTACTTATGGCCTGGCTATTGTGTTTCCGATTGTCACAACGTTTTTTATTGCTTTCGGGATTCTTGAGGACTCAGGTTACTTACCGCGCTTGGCGGTAATGGTTGATAAGATTTTTAAAGGTATGGGTTTGAATGGAAAAGCGGTTTTACCTATGATTCTAGGTCTTGGGTGCGATACCATGGCAACTCTTACTACAAGAATCCTGGGTACCAAAAAAGAGCGAATAATAGTTACTTTATTGCTTGCCTTGGGTGTTCCTTGTTCCGCTCAACTTGGAGTTATTTTAGGAATGATAGCTACGCTTTCACCGCTTGCCATATTTATTTGGTCGGGAACCGTTTTGGGAGTAATGATTTTAGTGGGATATCTGGCCGCGAAAGTAATACCGGGTGAGCGTTCCGATTTTATTTTGGAGCTTCCACCGCTTAGAGCGCCACGGATTTCCAATATTCTTATTAAGACCTTTGCCAGGTTGGAATGGTATATCAAGGAGATAATACCTATATTTATTTTGGCGACTGCTTTTCTATTTGTCTTCGATAAATTGAAACTCCTAGCTTTAATTAGAAAGATAACCTCACCGATTGTGGTGGGTTTTCTAAACCTTCCGTCCAAAGCCACTGATGCCTTTTTGGTGGGATTCCTAAGAAGGGACTATGGAGCCGCAGGTCTTTTTGCTCTTGCTAAATCGGGGCAAATGGATTCTGTTCAAATTATTGTTAGCCTGGTTACGATTACTCTTTTTGTGCCTTGTGTAGCAAATACTTTTATAATTATTAAGGAGAGAGGATTAAAGGTTGCGTTATCCATAGTTGCTTTTATCTTTCCTTTTGCTTTTCTGGTAGGAGGAATCTTAAATCTTGTTTTACGGATATCGGGGGTTTCGTTATGAAATCGGTTAAATGTCCTCTATGTGGATTCGAGTTTACAATTGATCATATGCGAAAGAATAATTGCAGCAAGTGTCCCTTAGGGAGAGACTGTAATTTGGTGTGTTGCCCCAATTGCAATTATCACTTTGCCGATGAATCGAAAACGGTAAATCTTATTAAAAATACTATTGATAAAATATCAAAAAAGGGAGATAAAAATGAATAGAGGCAAAAAGAAGAGACGCTGTGGCCGTTCCTTTGACAAAATGGTAAACAGGAATAAAGTGGATGAGCTTCTTGAGCTAATCTGGACTTTAAGAGAGCAGGGTGAGGTGTATTTAAATAAAGTGATTGAGCTGAGTGAAGTGGAGCAATCCGAGCTGGTAGTAGAACAGATGGTATCGGAGAACTTGATTGAGCTTAGAGAAGATAAGGTTTATCTCAAGGAAGATGGAGAAGAAGAAGCGCGGGAAATAACCAGAAGGCATCGCTTGGCGGAAATGCTTCTATCGGAAATATTTCTTATTGAAGAAAATGACATGGAAAAAAGCGCCTGTCAGTTTGAGCACATTTTAAGTCCGGGTGTTACTGAAAGTATCTGTACTTTTTTGGGTCATCCACCAGTTTGTCCTCACGGAAAGCCTATTCCTCCAGGTGAATGCTGTACAAAGTTCCGTACCGAAATAAAACCTCTGGTTGCGCCTCTCACCCATCTTCAAATCGGGATAAAAGCTAAAATTACGTTTATATCGCCTCGTTATGCTGCCAGACTTGATAAGTTAAGCTCATTAGGTGTTTTGCCTGGCAATATAATAAAGCTCACTCAGCGCAAACCCTCTTTTGTTGTTGAAGTTGATGAAACGACGATTGCTCTAGAAGAAGAGATAGCCGAAGAAATTTTTGTGCGGGCAATTGAATAAAATAGGATGTATTAAGAGGAAATGTTCTAAATTCCAAGAATCTTTGAATAAAGCCGATTTTTAGTGCTTAGAGTACCAGGAAAGACATTGAAGTTCTTGCCTCGAGAAGCAAGATTTCCTAGTAACTCCTGTAAAATTGAATTGCCGGATTCTCCTTGGCGGTACTTGGCGATGCGCTCGTACTATGTAAGACGTAAGAAATATTATTTCATAATTGAAAAAGAGAGACGCAAGCAAAAGTTGATCATTGCGGCTTTTATCGCTTTATCTGCCATTACTGTGTTTGCGGGACTTCAGTTAGTACCTGCTTTATTTCAAACCAATAAAAAACCAGAGAACATGGATGAAAAAGTTGCATTAGCCAAGAAAGATAAGGGCTCTGAAGAAAAAAAACAAAACGATGCTCAGCCCGACAACGTACCAAAGGTGGCTATTGTAATTGATGATGTGGGCTTTGTTCAAGCGAATATGGCTAAATTTCAGGAGATAAAGATACCTCTTACTTTTTCCGTTATTCCCCATACCAAGTATGGCAAAGCAAATGCCGAGTTGTTTCACTCCCTAGGTCAAGAAATAATCATCCATCTTCCAATGGAAAATGATGCTTCCGGGATATATGAGCCTGGTGAGATAAATACGAAAATGAGCGATCAAGAAATTATTGCTGCTTTGGACCAGCAAGTTGTACTGGTGCCCAATGCTAAAGGCATAAATAATCATGAAGGTAAGGTAGCTACTACAGACAAAAGAGTTGTTGATACAGTATTAAGATATGCTAAGGGGAAAGGATTGTTCTTTCTAGATAGTCTTACTACTCCTAACAGTGTCGTGTGCCAAACCCAGGGCGAGATAGGCATGCCAAAGAGGGTAAATGATCTTTTTATTGACAACATCGATAACCTGGATGCGATTAAGGTTAAGATTCAAGAATTAGGAATCATCGCAAGGAGCAGGGGTATTGCGATCGGAATCGGTCATATCCAAAAAGCAAACACTGCCCAGGCTATCATAGAGATGGCTCCGGTTCTTCAATCTCAGGGTGTTAAGTTCATATTCTTATCGCAGACCCCCAGCAATCGATAGCTATTGGGTGTTAAGACTGGTAAATCGCATATTATCGTATAAATTAGCAGTTGAGAGTAATGAAAAGGGAGGACCGATGATTATCGCCGTCTTAAGTGACAGTCATGATAATATCTGGAATTTGGGTAAAGCAATGAAAGTGGTCTTAGAAGAAAAAATAGAACTGCTTATTCATTGCGGAGATTACTGTGCTCCTTTTATGCTAGCGGAACTTGCCGGATTAAAAGGAGAGGTGCATGGGGTTTTCGGTAATGTTGACGGAGACAGGTTTCTGATGGCCGATTTCACCCATAGCAAGTTTCCGAATATTACTCTTCACGGTGAGATTGGTGAATTGGATGTGGATAGTTCAAAGATAGCATTTGTGCATAATCCGAAAATCGGAAAAGCACTTGCGGCAACCGGCGATTATTGCGCCGTTTTTTATGGTCATACCCATGAGAAAGCAGTAGAGAAAACGGGAGAGTGTTTAGTTATAAATCCGGGTGAGATAATGGGAAGAATAAACAAACCCTCATTCTGCTTTTTTGACACTGAAAAAAAAGAAGTAAGGCATGTTGTGTTAGGCTGATGTAAACTGATGTGAGTTATCAATCAAGTAGTAGGGACTAGTGAATAAATAGAGCGATATCATTAACGGGTTAATGGAAGTGATGGTTATAGTTTCTATTATGCTTGGAGGAAGAGATGAGTAGTTCGGATATTCTAATGCTATTGCCGGTCATCTTAATTGAAATGGGACTTGCTGTCGCGGGTATGATTGATCTGGTAAAACGGGAAAAAGTGACCGGAGATAACAAGTTGCTTTGGGGCGCGATTATATTATTTGTCGGGATTATCGGTCCTGTTGCCTACTTCATTTTTGGTCGGAGAGAGGACTAGGTAGCTGATTGAATGCCATAAGTAATTCTTTGGAAAACACTATAGAAATCGAAAGCCTAACTAAAAAGTTCGGGAGTCTTGTTGCTGTTGACCGCCTGAATCTTACGGTCAAGAAAGGTTCTGTGTTTGGATTTTTGGGTCCTAACGGAGCAGGTAAAACAACTACCTTGAGGTTGCTGATGGGTCTGGCCAGGCCTACTTCTGGAACAGCGCGGATTCTTAGCCGCGATATTCATGATAGCATGCTTTCTATTCGCAAGAGAATCGGTTATCTTCCTGATGTTCCGGCCCTTTATGGGTGGATGACAGCAAGAGAGTATCTGATGTTTGTTGGAGGGCTTTTTGATATTGAGCAAAGTGAATTGGATAAGAGAATCGGTTCACTTCTAGAATTTGCCGATCTTAAGGAAGTAAACACTAAAATTGGTGGTTTTTCCAGGGGAATGAAGCAAAGACTCGGCCTGGTGCAATCTCTGGTTAATCAGCCGGAAGTGCTTTTCTTAGACGAACCGACATCAGCGCTTGATCCAATTGGCCGCAAGGAAGTACTTGATATGATCGAATCATTGGCAGAGGAAACAACAGTTTTTTTCTCTACCCATATTTTGAGTGATGTTGAAAGAGTTTGCGATACGGTAGCTATTTTAAATAAGGGGCGACTGATGACAGAGTCGAATCTTGTCGAACTGAAATCACGTTATGCCCAACCGGTCTTTCTGATGGAGTTTGATTCAGAGTACTCCGCTTTTATGAAAAGACTACAAGGGTTCTCGTGGGTTTTGGGGACAGAGCAGGAAGCAAACAAAATAAAGGTCAGAGTAGATGATGCCAGAGTCGGGCAAATGGAGCTTCCTCGATTACTGTCTCAGACCGGAGTTCTGTTACGTAGTTTTGAAATTATCGAACCGACGTTGGAAGAGATTTTTGTTCAGGTGGTTGAAGATAAATGAACAGCTTCAAGTTCTTAAAAAAAGAATTCAAGGAGATTTTAAAAACCTACAAGATCTGGGTTGTTCCGCTCATCTTTATTTTCTTTGGCCTAATGAGCCCGATTGTGGTTAAGCTCCTTCCGAAGATACTGGAAGGTCAGATGAAAGCCCAGAACATTGCGTTTAAAATGCCTACCCCAACAGCAATAGAATCATTCTCCCAATATTTTAAAAATTTGAGCCAAATGGGTGCTCTTGCAGTTATTCTGCTGTCAATGGGTATTGTCAGTGAAGAAAAAGCCAAAGGAACCCTGCAGTTGGTATTAACTAAACCTGTTTCCCGAACTTCGGTAATTATTTCGAAATTGATCGCCCAATCGATGCTAGTCTGTTTATCTGTGCTATTGGGGGCGATTTGTTGCTATTTTTACACTCTGGTTTTATTTAAAGAGGGCAATGCCGGATTGTTCAGCCAAAGTACGGTATTGTATATAATTTATTATCTGTTGCTTATTGCCATTACCCTATTTTTCAGCACACTTTTTTCCAATCAAGTTGCGGCAGGCGGGGTTTCCCTTATATTTTTCTTCGGTTTGACTATTCTACCCAGCATAAGCCAGTTTATGGCAAAGTACTCACCTTACGCACTAACCGTCATTGCAGATAACATTTTAAAGAAAGAAGATGTTTTTTCCAAAAGCGGGTGGCCTCTTTTAATATCGGTCATACTTATTATTATTTTGCTGGTGCTTAGCTGCCAGATATTCAGTCGTCAAGAGCTATAGTTGATATCCAGGCGATGGTTAATGAATTAGACCCCTCCAAATATCCATCCTCCATAGTCTTCAAAATAGTAGGATGGATCTTCCAGGTATTTCTTGGATGAGGCAAGGAGGTCATAGTGAATACGCTCCTCCTTTTTCATGAACTCAAAGAACTTCCTGGTTTTAGTGTCGGCACTATGCTGATAGGATTTTTCGTACATTTCATATCCCGCTTTTTCCATATCCATTGCCGTTTCGTAGATAGCAATATCGCTGCTTTGAGGGTCTATTTTGCTTTTTTCTTTTTCGATCATTAAGTTTAAATGCTCTTTGATACGATTGTGTAATCCGGATTCACAGTGAGTATCGTAGTCAAATTCTTCTGAATCGCTGTTGAGTGCCGCGTTTATTTCCTGTATCTTCTTAATATGGTTCTTTTCCTCATCGGCGAGGAAAGCTAGAATTTTTTTAGCGAATTCGTCCTCTACTTTCTGAATGGATTCTCTATAAAAATGTTCGCCTTTCCGCTCGAAATCAAGGGCAGATTCAATAGCTTCACAGTAGTAAACAGGCTGACCGCTCATTTTTTCACCTCCAATTCATTTCCAAACAAGTTTTTTAGGTATACTTATGATTGCATTTAATGTGCTTAGCATCTATTTTGCCAAAGATCATCCGGTCCCTCTTTTTAAGTTATTTTTTATCTATTAAGCTCTTTTGAGCAGGAAATAATGCCAAAAGGGAGAAGAAATAAAGTTAGAAAAGCAAATAATTTGTTTTATGGACATAAGGATGGTTCTCTTTGAAAGATTTAGGTAAGTGGTTAAGAAGTCTGCCGAATTCAATAAAAGCATTAATAGCGGGAAGCATTGTCGTTGAGCTAGTCCTTTACGGGCTTTTAGGGGCATTGGCGATACTGTCCTTATCTGACTATGAAGGATTGCGGGGATCGGAAAGAGCGATTATAACCCCTCAGCAGGTTCCTTATTTGGACAAGATACTGCCTTCCGAGCCAAAGACGGAAGAAGAATCTCCTAAGGAAGAAAGGGTACTGGTAACCAGGGTGATAGATGGTGATACAATAGAAGTTGAAGGAGGGCAAAGAGTTCGTTATATCGGTATAGATTGCCCTGAGGAGGGAAAGCCATATAGTTCGGAGGCATTGGCGGAGAATAAGAAGCTTGTCGAAGGAAGAGTTGTAACCCTGGTAAAAGATATCTCTGAAAAGGACGATTTCGGGAGATTGCTACGATATGTTTATGTGGGAGATGTTTTCGTGAATGCAAGGTTGATAGAAAGAGGTTTGGCTGAAGCGACAGCTTATCCACCCGATACCTTATATAAAGATCAATTTGAAGAGCTTGAAAAGGAAGCGAAAAATGAAGGCAGAGGAATGTGGCCTCCCCCCGAGGAGTTTCAGAGCTTACAGGAAAAGCAAGTGATGGTATATGTTAATGAACCGGGGATTGAGTATCACCTTGGCGGGTGTGAGAAAGTTGATGTAAATAGTAAAATAGTCTATCTCGATGAAGCAAAGACAAGAGGTTATATTCCTTGTGAATTGTGTAATCCGCCTGAGTAGAACATGATATCCTATATTTTGATCTGCACATGGTAGCTAAAGTTAGTTATGGGTATAAGGTTTACTGCTTGCAGTTTCCCCCCTTTTTGTTGGATAATTTAGAAGTGTTTGTTAATTTTGCTACAAAAAAACAAAAGCGATTATTTAAAAAAAGACGATTTTGGTGAGGAGAGAAAATGGATAACTACTGCATACTGAAAATCGAGTGTCGTAATTGTGAGCACCTTTTTTTCGTAAAGATTAAAGAAGGTAAGGAATTCGGAGAACAGAACTACGCCCTCTACCACAGACCACCACTTACTTGTCCTAAGTGCGGAGTGCAAGAGACTTCGGACTACGATCATAATCGGCGATGTTACTTCTTTAAGAATTTTGAAAACCTAGGCCGTGTAACTCAAGAACATGTGGATGAAGTCGCTGCGGCATTTCAAAGTGGCGCTGAAGATAAAGATGCCCAAAAAGAAGAAAAAAAGTAGTTAGTATTTGGTGAAGGGGTAAAGATTGTGGACAAAGAGTTGGATCAAAAAAAGGAAATTGGAGTAAGGCTAAGGCGATTAGAAGGACAAGTGAGGGGACTTGAGAAAATGATTGCCGAGGATGCTGATTGTGAAGAGATTTTGGTCCAATTCTCGGCCATTAAAGCAGCATTTGAGAAAGTAGGAATGCTAGTTGTCACCAGTGCGGTAAGAGACTGTGTAAAAGATGAAATGACAGATATGGCTAAGCTGGATAAAGCAATAAATATCCTGGGAAAATATTTAACCTATTTGAAGTAGTGTGATTTGGGCAAATTATGGCATTTGTTTGCAAATTACCTGTCTTGATTGGGGGAGATTTGAATTAGCTGGTTAAAGAAGCCAGCTTTTTTAATGCCGAAGCTTTTTAGCGGAAACATTGTCTATATCCTGGCAATAGCCGCATCAGGCAAGTTTGGTTGTCTCCTTGTCTACCTCCAACATTTGACAACATAAACGGAATCAAGGATATATAGAATGAGTTATTAATAAATCTTGTTTACAATTACCGCCTTGAAAGCTAAGGAGCAAATATATGAAGGAAGTACAAAAAGAACAAAAAAATGAATTTGATATAGCGATTATTGGGGGAGGACCGGCGGGATTAACTGCCGGTTTATATGCTGCCCGGGCAAGAATGGATACGATAATTGTGGAAAAAATGATGTTTGGCGGTCAGGCAGCGATAACCGAGACTATTGAAAATTATCCCGGCTTTCCTGGAGGAATAGCCGGCGCCGACCTAACAAACAAAATGAAAGAACAAGCAGCAAAATTCGGGTTAGGCTTTATTGATGCTGAAGTTAAAGCAATTAAGAGGCACGAGACAGGCAATAAAGGTTTTACTATTATAACGGATGAAAGAGAATTGTTTACACGTGCTTTGATTATTGCTACCGGTGCTGATCCTCAAAAATTAGAAGTTCCCGGGGAATCGGAGTACGAAGGCAGAGGCGTGTCATACTGTGCAACTTGTGATGGTCCGTTTTTTAGGGATCAGGATATTGTTGTAGTAGGCGGAGGAGATACGGCAGTTGAAGAAGGACTGTTCCTTACCAAGTTTGGGAGTAAAGTAACCCTGGTTCATCGACGCGATCGGCTAAGGGCAACCAAGGTATTGCAGGAAAGAGCTTTGGCCAATCCTAAACTTGATTTTGCCTGGGGTTCGGTAGTAACCGAAATTGTTGGTGAAAATAGTGTTGAAGGCGTGAAAATAAAGAATGTGAAAACCGGCGAGGAAAAAGTGTTGCCTGCCCGGGGGGTTTTTGTTTTTGTGGGAATCAAACCGAACACAAATTTCTTGCAGGGACAGGTTGAAATAGATAAGAGCGGCTACGTGATAACAGATGAGAATATGCAGTCTTCCGTGAGTGGAATTTATGCATGCGGTGATGCTAGAAAAAAACTTCTTAGACAGGTTGTAACAGCTTGCGGAGAAGGCGCAACAGCCGCCTTCTCCGCACAACATTACGTGGAACAATTAAAAGGGACCGCGTATGAATAATTATGCTGTCCCTAAGCTGCTTTTTTAGCACCAAAGATATCCGAGTTCGTCAGTCCAATAATCAACAACACGACAAATCCCACAATCACAGCCCATTTGCCGTATTCAGGGACACCCATAACTCCTGATGGCAACTTTCCGGCAGCAAATACAAAGTTATGAGCGAATGCCGCACCGGCCATCATACCCAGAACGGCCATTACAGAATCGGTATTTCCACTTCCTGCTAAGATTAATTGACGAAGAGGACATCCTCCTAGAAAAATCGATCCAACTCCTACCAATGCCATACCAAGAAAATTCCATAAGTGCTCGGTATGGGCAATGGGTTGATTTTCAAAACCGAGAGTAAATTTCCCCAGTATTAGGTTACCGATAATGACAATAGCCAAAATCGCCAAAAAGCCGTTCAGAAGATAACTATCCTTGACCAAAATAATGTCTCGGATTCCTCCCGCAAGACATAAACGAGTTCGCTGAGCTGCAAGCCCTACTGCTACGCCGCCCAATAAGGAAAGCCAGATTGGCGCGAACATATCGCCCGGGACTTTGGCAGGTGCTCCTGCAGGCGTCTTGGAAAAGAAAATAGGACCTGGAGCTGACATGACCTTTTCGCCTTTTACTTCAACCGGTTTACCTTTGAATGTAACCTGGGAGCCAGGATTAAAAACCGGTTTCCAAAGAAGAAATACAAGTAAGACAACCATTAGTACGGGAAAAATCCAGCCGTCAATTTTGCGAGCATCACGGGCTGCACCTAAGTTAAAACCGGCTTTCAGGAAGATCACGCCAACCACAATTCCAAAAATGAATCCGCCTAAAGCAACGACTGCGTTCAAGTCACCGCCGCCCATTCTGAGAACCATTCTTAAAGGACAGCCCAGAAAAACCAAAGCACCGATCATAACAAATACGCCTATAATAAAGCGAGTAACCGGCGCTGATCCGGCTTTAACATCAAATTCTTTCCAGATCAAGGCGGCAATTAACGCACCAAAAACAAGTCCAAGAATTTCCGGTCTTATATACTGGACTATTGATGCTCGGTGCAATCCCAGAGCGCCTACGATATCTCTTTCAAAGCAGGCAATACAGAAACCCATATTAGCCGGATTGCCCTTGAACACTAACACCAATGCTATTAAACCTAGCACTAGACCGGCAAGAATAATATAAATCCGTTCAATACTTTTCATCTCTTAACCTCCTTCCTATGGTGGAGTAATATCGAGCTCCATTCCATCATCCAACTCTTTCGAACTGACACTGCAACCTTTCTTTTCAGCAAGTCGGGTCACATTGTCAAACGGAGCCCCTCGATCAACTAGCACCTTTAAGTCTTTCTCGGCGCCTTTTTCAAGTGCTTCTTTAACTTTGAGCACGGGCATTGGGCAGGAAAGACCTCTTAGATCAAGTTCCATCTTAACCTCCCTTCCTTGAGGCACGAATAATGCCAATTATCAAAGGTCAAAAAAACTTATAACGAACGAGATAACGATAATCAATTCTTATAATGATTATCAATTCAACTTATAATCAAGGCAATTATATTAACATTTGTTGTTTATTGTCAAGGTGAAGGGGTCAATTCAAGTTAAATCACTCATATTTTAAGTAAATCTTTGCAGGTATGAGGGAGATGAAATTGAATTATTCATCGAGGGTAATAAATAACCGGGGTAATACTTAAGGAGGGGAAAGTGCAAAAGATTATCTATCCTACCGATGGCTCCAAAACAGCTGAAAAGGCGTTGGAGTTTGCCGCGCATATTGCTAAGGATACGAAGGCGGAAATAATTGTTGTAAGCGTGGCAGATGCCAAACTAAAGGGATTTCCGCGAACCATGGAACCTCAATTGATGCAGGAGTTAAAGAAAGAAGCTCAAAACATTGCTGAGAAAGCTCGAAAAGAGCTGGAACATGACGGGCTGAAAGTTCAGGCAGTAACGGCTGAAGGCAGTCCGAGTGAAGAGATTGTTAAGCTGGCCAGGAAGGAAAAGGCAGATCTGATAGTAATGGGAACTCATGGGATCACGGGACTTGCCCGGGTTATTATCGGAAGTGTCGCCGATCATGTTATCAGAGAAGCGCAGTGCCCGGTAGTATTGGTTCCTGCTAAGAAATAGCCGCGCTTTATAGGTGTAATCAGAAGATAGAATGAAATCAAATCTGACCAAGATTGTAAAAAGAGATGGCAGAGTAGTTCCCTTTGATCAAGGAAGGGTAACTCGTGCTGTTGAAAAAGCAGCTTTTTCTGTTAGCGTTGAAGACAAAGAAGCAATAAGGGGGATATCGGAGAAGGTTGTTAAATCACTAAAAGGTAAATTTAATAGAAAAAGCTTTCCCAGCGTAGAGATTATTCAGGATACAGTTGAACACATCTTGCTCACAGAAGGTTATGAGGACGTTGCCAAGGCATATATTCTATATCGAAAAAAAAGAGCGGAAATTAGAGATGCCAAGAAGCTAATCGGAGTGAAAGATGAGCTCAAACTGGGACTAAATGCTTTAAGGGTTTTAAAGAGAAGATATCTTCTTAAAGATAACGAGGGATTAGTTGTGGAAACCCCAGCCCAACTCTTCCAAAGAGTTGCTAAAGTGATTGCCAGCGCTGATTCCCATTATGATAAGAAAGCTGATGTTAAGAAAACCGCTCTAGGATTCTACCGACTTATGACCGATTTTAGGTTCCTTCCCAATTCACCTACTCTGATGAATGCCGGAACAGAGCTCGGCCAATTATCCGCTTGCTTTGTGATCCCCATTCCCGATTCACTAAAAGGGATTTTTAATGCGGTTAAGAATATGGCTCTGATTCAGCAGTCAGGCGGTGGTACCGGCTTTTCTTTTACCAGGTTGAGGCCTAAAGGGGATGTGGTTAAAAGTACGAAGGGTATTGCGTCCGGCCCGGTTTCCTTTATGCGCGTATTTAACACAGCTACTGATGTAATAAAACAGGGAGGAAAGCGACGCGGTGCTAATATGGGAATCTTGAGAATAGATCATCCAGACATAGAGAATTTTATTATTGCTAAAACACAAGAAGGAATTCTCTCTAATTTTAATTTATCCGTTGCGGTCACCGACTATTTTATGAAGACTCTTTATAATGATGAGGAATATGATCTAATAAATCCTCGGACTCATGCAACAGTAAGAAAGGTAGCGGCTAAGAGCATCTTTGAGCTTATTGTGCATATGGCTTGGCAAACCGGTGACCCCGGCTTGCTTTTTATAGATGAAATTAACAAGCATAATCCGACGCCGGAGTTGGGCGAGATAGAATCAACTAATCCTTGCGGAGAACAAGTTCTTCTGCCTTATGAAAGCTGTAATCTGGGCTCGATTAACTTGGCTAAAATGGTTAAGGATGGCAAAGTGCAGTGGGAAGAACTTGGAGAAACCACCCGACAGGCTGTCCATTTCCTGGACAATGTTATCGATGTGAATAAGTTTCCGTTGGCGCAGATAAAAAGGGTCACCGAGGGTAATCGCAAGATAGGATTGGGTGTCATGGGTTTCGCCGAAATGTTGATTAAGATGGGCATTCCTTATGACTCCGAAGATGCTTTGAATCTGGCAGATGAGATTATCAGATTTATTAAAGAAGAAGCAATAAAGAAATCAACAGAAATAGCTAAACAGCGAGGTTCTTTCCCCAATTTTAAAAATAGTGTCTGGGATAAGAATGGTTATAAAGAAATGCGCAATGCGACTCATCTTACTATTGCTCCGACTGGAAGTATAAGCATAATTGCCGGCTGTAGCAGCGGGATAGAGCCTCTATTCGCAATAAGTTTTATAAGAAACGTTATGGAGGGTACCCAGCTCATAGAAACAAATCCTCTATTTGAAAAAATTGCGAAAGAAGAAGGTTTTTTCAGCAAGGAACTAATGATCGAAATTACCAGGACCGGGACTATTCAGGATATGAAAAAAATACCCGCAAAATATCGAAGAGTTTTTTTGACTGCTTTGGATATCGATCCTCAGTGGCATTTACGGATGCAGGCAACATTTCAGAAGCATGTTGATAATGCTATAGCAAAAACGGTTAATTTGCCTCCGGAAGCTAGTCTTGATGATGTCAGAGATATTTTTCTCCTCGCTCACAAGCTTAAGTGCAAGGGGGTAACGGTTTACCGATATGGATGCAAGAAAGAGCAGGTATTGTATTTAGGCTCACGTTTTACCACCGGACGCGAGGAAGAACATGTCTATGCCGAGCCAGAATATGCCGGCGGGTGTCCCGCAATTGTTTGCCCCTTTTAAGTCTTTTTATTGTCTTTAAAATATCTTAGAATAGGGAGCATTATGGAAAAAACCGTATCTCCTATTAAGAAATCGATTAAAAGCTATCTTGTAGCAGTGAAGCCAAAGGAAACCATTCTACTGACTATTATTGGCATCTGTGCTGCCGTCATAGGGGGGCGTGGTTTTCCTCCTTTGGGAAAACTTGCTCTGGTTTCTATAGCTTTATTGCTGGGCAATGCCGGCGCTAACGGCTTAACTAATTACCTGGATCGTGAAGTGGATGTTCTGATGGAGAGGACCAAACATCGTCCGTTGCCGTCAAAGCAGATATTTCCGCCGGAAAAGGTGCTTCTTCCTATTGCTGTTTTACTTTTAACCGGTTTGTTGATTGCCTGGTATTTGAATCCGATATGTTTTGCCTTTGCCTCGTTGGGGATAATAACTTCGGTACTTGGACGAAAACGGTCGATTACTCATATTCTAGGAGGCATATCCGGTTCCGCCCCTGTTCTGATTGGATATGTAGCCATAAGCGGCAAAGTTGATTGGACCATTATTCTAATTTCGCTTCTTATTTTCTTATGGACACCACTGCATGTGTGGTCGCTAATGACTGCCTATAAAGAGGACTTTTTACAGGCAGGGGTCCTCATGATCCCGGTAAACAAGGGTGTGTCTGTTACTGTTGTAACCCTTTTGATCTTATCTGTTCTTACTTTCATTGTTTCGATAGCTATATATTTTATAGGCAAATTATCGTTTATATACCTGGTTATCGCAATAGCTCTAGGCGTATGGATGGTTGTAGCGAATATATATCTTTATATGCGCCGGAGCGAACAAGATGCCTGGCGTGTTTATAAGATCTCCGCTTATCCCTATTTGGGTCTGATTTTTCTGGGTATGTGTATAGACCTTTGGATTCAGAAATTGGTTTAGAAAATAGGAGAAAGCGATTTGCATGAACGAGAAAAAGATAAAGGTCGAACTTGGCTCGATCCAAGAGACTTTGGTGTTACCTTTGTGGGCAAGGGCACGAGAAACAGAGAAGAAAAGCCCGATTATACGTGATGACTACGCTAAAGATTTGGTAGCTAAGATTGATTATGATTTTTCAAAGCTTGAAACCAATCCCGAATTTGCAGAAAATCAACAGATACAGTGGGCTATCCGAGCGTATAATTTTGATGCTATGGTTAAGGAATTCCTCAAGAACAATCATGACGCAGTTGTAATCAATATTGGAGCGGGCTTGGATACTGCATTTCAGCGGATTGATGATGAAAATGTCGTATGGATCAACATCGACCTGCCCGACGTTATAAATTTACGGCAGAAGCTGATTCCTGATTCAGAAAGAGAAATAACTATTGCCAAATCTGTTTTTGATTACAGCTGGATTGATGATATAAATTCATTGACCAAAGATCGTGCGATTATGTTTATGGCAGCAGGTGTTCTATTTTATTTCTCATCATCCGAAATAGAATCTCTTTTCCGTAAACTGGCCGATGATTTTGCCTCCGCTCATTTCATCTTTGACGCGATAACGTCGCATTGGATACTATGGCTAACAAATTGGGCAATCATGAGAAAGAGTGGAATGGACTCATCGATAAAGCTTAAGTGGTATTTGAAAGAAGCGTCGGAGCTTAAAAAATATGTCAGTACGATCAAGGTTATTGAAGAATACTCTATGTTTTCAAATGTACCCTCAACTGAGGGATGGAGCAAAAAGATGCTCCGTGATTTAAAGATTGGGAATTTGCTGCGCGTGTACAATATGGTTCATGTGCTATTATGACATTGAATACCATTTAAAATATTATATATCCTGTAACTTGTATCGTGTATCTTGTGTCATGCATCTTGCATCCTGAACCATATTTTTCATTTTTAATTTGCACTTTGATTTTATCCTGTATCTTATATATAGGTTTTACTTCTCCCTTCTCCCTATCTAATGCTCAAACCACCAAAATGGTTTGATGGCAACTCCCATAGCCGTACAACCTTTTTCAACTTCTCCAATGTTCACTCTGGTTGTCACGGTATCCTTTTCTACGTCAATTACCGCGACCAAGCCATTGATAATTATGGAACCGGAAGTAACGTAAGCTTTCTTGCCGTCCGCCTGGACGGCCACCATAAACGGTCAGCCGCCCAGTCCAAGCGGAATCTTATTTACTATTTTCAGACTGGCGATATCCAATACTCTGGCTTCGTCCGATCCACTTCCTATAATGTAAGCTTTATCCTCTTTAGGAGTATAGGCAACCGATCTGGGGACGATGTGCTCCGGGATTTGGAGCTCTAGTGTTATCTTGTTTTGCTTTGCATCTATTACGGTTATGCCGTTCCAGTCATCGTCGCCCCATTTGCCCAAGGCCGCAAAATCTCCAAAACTGCCAATGTACGGTTCGTATGTCGTTGCCAGAATCTGGGAACCATCGGGCTTAAAGGCAATGCCCCAGGTGCTTCCTCTGGTAGTAATATTGGAAATGACTTTTCTTTCTTCTAAGTCGATTATGGAAACCTCTTTAGATCCAGCTGTATTTGAAGATAGTTTCGCGTCCTGTCCTTCCTCGTAATTAGAATACTCGCCATGACCTACGACAGCCTTTGCGCCGTCAAATGAGACTGCAATCGAGCAAGGGTGCTTTTTCACTTCGATGGTATCAACAAATTTGTTTTTATTGGTATCAAACACAGAAATATAGTTGGATTTATAATGGGTTATGTAAACTTCATTGCCGTTAGGATTACTGGCAATCCCATACGGCTCGTCTTTGCTTTCTATTGTTTTAATGAGCTCATTGCTTTCCGTATCAACAATGAATAACTTGTTTGACTTGGATCCGGTTATGTAAGCAATTTTTCCCTCGGGATGCATTGCTATCATCATGCCCTTGGACTCCAGAGCAACTGAAGCAATTTTAGTGTCAGTCTTTGATTCAATTACTGCTGTGGATCCCGCACCTTTTTGGTTTGCGGAAACGTATGCAAAAGAAGGATTGCCAAGTAGGTCTTCAAGTTTTTTCCGGTAGTCATCTCTATTGCTTTCACTGCCGTCTGACTTATCCGCTTTGCTGTCTTTTTTATTGGAGGAATTATCGGAAGTCGAAGTACATGAAATACCAGTTGATAAAGTCGTAACTACCAAAATTAATATGCATGTTGTAACTAAAATTTTTCTATGGGCACGAATCAATCTTAGGATAATAGGGAGCATATATCCTCCTTTTATCTATTTTTTTATATGTGTATCAATACAGACTTCTCGATACATACCTTTAATCCTCTTACCGGTTATTCTCTTAAAATATGCTTATGATAGTTACATAAAAATTTTATAAACGCAGGCAACGCTGGATTATTCTTGTTGTTTGTATTAGAATATATTATGGATAAAATAAATTAAACTAATGAGGGGTGATGTTTGTGAGCGGAGACGAGCAGTACTGTAAAATGTGGGAAGCCTTGGGTATTGATTTGGAAGCCCATGATCAACTTCTAAGTGTAATACCTACCATTTATCAGGACATCTATTTGGATCAGGAGAATAGACCACAGGGGATGGAGTATTTCGATTTTGTAGTTGTTGAGATCCATGGTCTAAGAATCAAGGAGCTTCAGGAACATAAGGAAAAAGGTGGCAAGGTAGTAGGGGCTTTTTGTGTTTATGTTCCTGAGGAGATCATACTTGCTGCAGGCGGTGTGTGTGTGGGACTTTGCGCGGGTGCCGAAGTTGGAATGGCCGAGGCAGAAAAAGTTTTACCCAGGAACCTGTGTCCTTTGATTAAATCAGCTATGGGATTTAAACTTGCCAGAATCTGTCCGTATTTTGAGTCTTGTGACATGATTGTAGGGGAAACTACCTGTGACGGGAAGAAAAAAGCATGGGAAGTTCTTAATGAGATAGTCCCTACTTATGTGATGGATGTACCCCAAAAAAAATCGGCGAAGGGCAAAGAGCTTTGGCTAAGTGAAGTATCACAATTCAAGGATGAAGTAGAAAAAGTAACCGGCAATAAGATTACGTCCGATTCTCTTGGAGATGCGGTTAACCTGGTTAATCAGAAGAGGAAAGTATTAAAAAGGCTGAATGACTTAAGAAAGGCAAATCCGGCGCCGATCAGCGGCCGTGATGCTCTCCTGGTAGAACAAGTTGCATTTTATGATAATATTCCGCGCTTTGTTGAAAAGGTCTCAGCGCTTTGCGATGAACTGGAAGAACGGGTGGCAAAAGGAATCGGTATTGCCAATGAACCCAGAGCCAGAATAATGATATCGGGTACACCGATGGTAATTCCTAACTGGAAATTGCCATTTGTTGTTGAGACAAGCGGGGCAACGGTTGTGTGTGAAGAATCCTGTACCGGCCAGAGATACTTCAATAATTTAGTGGATGAGAGCGGAGATACAGTAGAATCGCATATCAAGAACATTGCTGAAAGATATCTGGAAACAGACTGCGCTTGCTTTACTCCCAATGATGAAAGAATCGATCATGTTCTTAGGTATGCGCAGGATTATGATGTTGACGGTGTTGTAGCATATACGCTCCAGTTCTGTGATCCATACGCAGTTGAAACCCATAAGGTAAAAAATGCTCTGGATGGGAAAGATATCCCGGTATTGGAAATTGAGACTGATTATGGGCAGGAAGATACGGGCCAGATGAAAACCCGTGTCGAGGCATTTGTAGAGATGATTAGTAACAAGTAGGTGATAAATGCGTTCGGCAGGTCTTGATATTGGCTCGCGGACCATTGGGCTCGTCGTTCTTAATGGAACCGATGTCCTGATCGAAGAGTTAGCCGATACTACTCATGATCCGCTTGCCCAATGCAAGAAGCTACTTGACACAATTGAATATGATTCTCTGATAACTACGGGGTATGGAAGGTATTTGGTAAAAGCTAACTTTGCCTCCCATTCGATAACGGAAATTAAGGCACTTGCCAAGGGAGCAAGTGCCTTAATTTCGACAGCTCATACCATATTAGATATTGGAGGCCAGGATACAAAGGTAATTGCCTCCGAAGATGGCAAAGTCTTAAATTTTGATATGAATGATAGATGTGCTGCCGGGACAGGCAAATTTCTAGAAGTAATGGCCCATGCGCTTGGATATGGCATAGATGCAATGGGTAAGGAAGCATTAAAAGCAAGTAAATCTGTCAAGATAAATAGTATGTGTACGGTTTTTGCCGAATCGGAAGTTACCTCTCTAATTGCTCAGGGTGAGGAACCGCGAAATATTGCTTATGGTCTTCATATGGCGATCTGCGAGAGAACCATGGCATTATTGAACCGGATCGGTATTAAGAAAGATCTGCTTTTTGCCGGTGGAGTGGCGAGAAATGTGTGCATGCAAAAGATACTTGCTAAGAGAGCAAATCTGGATGTTATAGTCCCGGAGAATCCACAACTAATATCAGCTTATGGCGCTGCTCTGCATGCAAAGGAAAATGCTAGCTAAAAAGGTAAAAAAATTTTAGTTTATATAATAAGTATATTAAATAAGCAATATAAGTATTAATGATTTGGGGGTAATGGTGCTGGGCACCCCGCGGGCTGCAAACCCGTTGGCCTTGTCTAATAAACGAGGAGGAGGTTCGATTCCCCTTACCCCCTCGGCAAGTGAGTGGGGGAAAGAGAGTAGGGAGAAGTGTAAGGCTTTAAGTTGGGAGTAAGAATAGTGAGAAATGTTGTTATTGGGACTGCCGGTCATATTGATCATGGGAAAACCGCTTTGGTTAAAGCTCTTACCGGTTTGGATACAGATCTGCTTAAGGAAGAAAAAGAAACGGGTATTTCTATTGTATCCGGATTTGCTCATTTTAAACTGTCAAACGGTCAAATTGCGGAGATAATCGATGTCCCCGGGCATGAAAAATTGATTAAGAACATGTACAGGGGAATTTCAGGTGTTGACATGGCATTATTGGTTATCGCCGCGGATGACGGTCCTATGCCTCAAACCAAAGAACATCTGAATATATTGAGTCTACTGGAAATAAAAACTGGTCTGGTTGTTATTACAAAAACTGATTTAATTAACGACGAGCTTTTGAGATTGACCAAGGAGGAAATTAACAAAGCACTTATAGGCAGTTTCTTGGAAGATGCTCCTAGGGTATGTGTTTCCAATAAAACCAGAGAGGGGATAGACGAGGTCAAGATAGTCATTGAGCAATTGGCGCAAGAAGTGGGGCAAAGAGTTGAAGAGAAGCCTTTTCGTCTTCCTGTGGATAGGATTTTTACTGCTACAGGCCATGGAAGGATTGTAACGGGGACAATTGCCACAGGTAGTATTAAAGCGGGTGTGGAGGTAGAGATATTTCCTTCAGGCCGAAAGCTAAGGGTAAAATCTGTCCAAGTACACAAACAGCGTGTTAAGAAAGCTTATGCGGGTCAAAGAGTAGGACTTAATTTGGCCGGTGCCGGTTCGGAATCGGTAAAAAGGGGAATGGTTATTAGTGATCCGTCAGTACTTTCTCCGACATATTTAATAAACGCTAATTTACAATATTTGCCAACAAATAAACAAGCACTAACGGATCGAAGTAAGGTAAGGATTCATTCAGGAACCAGTGAAGCCGTGGCCAGAGTAGTAATAATGGAAGGAAATGAGATTCAGCCCGGGCAGAACAAGTATGTACAGCTAAGACTGGATCAAGCATTAGCACCACTTCCTTTTGATAAGTACATAATTAGAAGTCTTAGTCCCGTAGTGACAATAGGCGGGGGGACTATTCTTGAAATTGCTCATAAAAAGTATCGTATGACAGATCAAAGCGCGGTAGCGCATTTAAAAGTACTTGAAACGGGGTCTGCTGTGGATTTAATCGAAGCTGCTGCTAAATGTAATAAATGTCAATCTCTTAATATGACGGAGCTATTGCTTCAGACAGGTTTAACCCACAAAGAAGCACTAGGCGCCATTGAGGAATTAAAGAAGAAAGGGAAGATCGCGCAGCTTGAAAACGGCACTTTTTTTCATCGGGAATCTTTTGCTTATATAAGGAAAAGAATTATCGGAGTAGTCAGGTCTTGTTATCAAAAGAATCCCCGACAGAAGAATCTTCCTAAAAATAGGGTAAGAAATCTAATAGAAGAGTCACTATCTCCTTACCTTTTTGAGCTGGTTGTAAGGGAACTTGCCAATGACAATGTCCTCGAGGTTAGAAAAGAAGGAATAAGACTGGCACATAGTGAGTCAAAATTGACTGCGAAGGAACAAAAGATAATAAAAGAACTGGATAGGATATGTAGAAATGGGGGATATAAACCGATACGCTTCGGAGAGCTAATAAATGCGCTTGATTTTTGTAGGGAAAAGGATATCGAATTGGTACTGAAATTCCTATTGTCCGAAGGTAAATTGATAAGATTGAAAGATGGAAGTTTTATGGAAGCCCAAAAGTATATGAAAGCTCAGAAGCTGATAATTGATTTTATAGAAGATAGAGAGAAGGCAACAGTTATACAAATTAAGGATTTGCTGCAAAGCGGGAGGAGAGGCGCTGTTTCTATTCTGGAGCACCTTGATTCTTTAAAACTAACGGTAAGAATTGATGACTATCGGATATTAAGACAAATCCCCGGAAGAGAATGAGGAATCGGCTTTTAATAAGGCTGGTTATTTGACATAATAGGTAAAGATTAGTTATATTTATATGTAGAATAACCTTGGTTTATTAAAGTGAGAAGCTGCTTGTGAAAGAAAAACCCAAAATTGCAATTTGCGCCCGTCCTCAATTTCCTCTTAAGGACACTTGTAGTATTGCCAGGAACAATGGATATATTGCGGTAGACTGGACAATAGAGTTAGATAGGCTGTCCTTGTTTAAAGATGAACGGGCAAGCTTTGACGATTTGTTAGGAAAAAAATCATTTCAGGAAGTGCGTTACCACTGTCCTCTGGCTAAATTTGAGATTGCCCATATTAATCCCTATATTGCTAAGAACTCGGTTAAGCTGCTAAAGAAATGTATTGATATAATCAAAAGCTACGGCGCCCGGTATCTTACATTACATATCGGAGGCGCAAGTACAATCGAAGAACTGAACTGGGACTCTGCAGTAACTAATCTTGCCGAATTGGTGGAATACGGAGGCGACCGCGATATTGTTGTTTGCCTGGAGAATCTAAAATCCGGGTGGACCAGTGATCCGGCTCTGTTTGTTAAGCTTGTTGAGTTATCTGGGGCGAAAGTCACTTTTGATATCGGTCACGCAAATTCCAGCGTGTACGCGGTTAGCGGCAAGGCTACATGCACTGATTTCATCGAAAGAGTGTCGCATCTTATTGTCAATGCCCATATCTACGAGGCAGAGGATCCTTATCATATTGCCCCGGAGAATCTTAACAATATCGGGCCAGCCCTTGAAGCGCTCTTGAAAACCCCCTGTGATTGGTGGGTTGTTGAGCTAGATGACCGCGAATCTGTGGAAAATACACGTGCCATGCTCCATGATTTCTTGCATAACAACTAGGGTTTAACTGGTTCTTACCTTCTCCTTTTCTCGACAGCCGCTGATAATCGTGCTATATTGACCTTACCATCTTAAAGTGTGCAGGGGACGTAGGAATGAAAAAGAGGGGAAATGAACGAGCGTTCTTTGAGTGATAAGTATGATAAGCTTAAAGAGATCCTTCATGGGATGAAGAGTATCCTGGTTGCTTTTTCCGGAGGAATAGATAGCACCCTTATCCTTAAATCGGCAATAAATGTACTACCTACGGATAAAGTACTGGCAGTTACGGCATTTTCACCTATTTTTTCTCCCGAATCCACTAAGAAAGCAAGTGCTTTAGCTCAGACAATGAGGGCGAAGCATCTACTGGTTCCAACCCACGAAATGAATAATCCCGAGTTTATTAAGAATGGAAAAGATCGATGTTACTTTTGTAAGTGTGAGTTGTTTTTTGAACTAAAGAAGATCGCTGAGACCAGGGAGTTTGAGTGTATTGTTGATGGGACCAACTTGACCGATAAAAACGAAAAACGAAAAAGTCTTAAAGCGCAGGATGAATTCAATATTAGGATGCCGCTTGTCGAGGCATCTTTAGACGGGGAAGATGTGTCGAAGATATCAGAAGCTATTTCACTGCCTGGAAATGATGAGGAAAAATATCATTGTCTCGCATCGCGGCTCTCTCATGATATTGAAATAACCGAGGAGAGGTTAATGGCCATATATAACTCTGAAAAGTGGCTAAAAGAAAGAGGTTTTTGCGAAGTTGTTGTACGTCATCATCTGGAAGATATTGTTCGCATAAAAATGAGCCAGGTTGATAAGTCTCAGTTTCTCGATCCCGCACTGATCGAGGATGCAATTTCAGAATTAAAAAAGTTTGGCTACAAGCATGTTGTGTTAGATTTGGAATAATAAAATCATTATTTCCTTAAAGTGGCAATTAGTCTTTTCGGTTTTAGAAGTAAGTCAAGCGCGTCTCTGGCATTATTTACAACAACATCTCCTGAACAAATAGAGTCGATTGAGGCTCCCTCAGTGTCTATCACCGCAACTCCAATTGCTGCGTCTTTTAGCATAAGTCTATCATTTGCTCCATTTCCAATGGCGACTGTCTTTTCAGCGCCCAAATCCTTGATAAACTCTTGTTTTTGTTCAGCTTCCTTTTCCGGCTTGATCTTATATATGTCAATACCCAAAGCGTCTTTTAACCGATCGAGTTTCCCCTGAGTCCCGGCGGTAATAATATACAGCTTTAAGGATTTAGCAAGCTCTTTTAGTCTATTAATTATCTGCCCGTCTATGTCACCATCAACGGCGATAGTTCCGTTTAGATCCAAGGCCAGGTTTTCAAGCTGAAGCGATTTTCTTCCCGGAATTTCTATCTTGATCATCGCAATCTCCTATCTTTTTCAGGTTTATTGTCTCTCTGTCATACTATCATTTCTTGCTGTTATCTTGATAACAAAGATATGTAGTTTTCAAAAAGGATAATTATATTTTATAATATATAAAAGAATTTTCTATAAACAAGTATTTGAGGAGGTGGCAAATTTGGCAAAGAAGATAGATGCTCGGGGATTGCAATGTCCCAAGCCAGTTATCCTAACTAAGAACGCGCTCGAGGAAGGCGAAAGCGCGCTGGAAGTTTTGGTTGATAACAAAGTAGCCTGCGATAATGTTACAAGGCTTGGTCAGAAAATGAATTGTTTGGTTGAATCAATTGAAGCAGACGGTATTTTTACAGTTAAACTGACAAAATCAGTAAAAGAAGATGATAAAGCAAAGAAACACACATCCTGTTCAACAGTGGTTTTTGTAAATTCCAATGTAATAGGTAAAGGCAGCGACGAATTAGGCGGAGCACTTATCAAAGCATTCTTAAGCACGCTCAATGAAAGCGATGATAAGCCAAGCAAAGTCATTTTTATGAATGCCGGTGTTGAGATGGTGGTTGAAGATTCACCAGCTCTTGAAAGTGTTATGAATCTGGAAAAACAGGGAATTGAAATTCTTGCTTGCGGAACCTGTTTGGACTATTTTAATTTGAAGGATAAAGTGGCAGTTGGTAGAATCTCCAATATGTATGACATTCTAGATTCATTTATGGCTGCCGACAAAGTCTTAACGATTTAAGCTATTTATTATAAATAGAAGAACCAGGATTGATAATTATCAAGGAGCAATAAGATAGACCTTGAACTTTTAGTACGGAAAGTGAATCGAGCTGCTGAAGCAGGGAAGCTGCTTGCCGTTGATCTGAAGCGGCAATTAAAACAGGAAGAAAGCTTAGCCATTGGAGAAGTGGCTGGACGTGATAGTGCTGCTGCTATCATAAAGGCTGCTTCTTTTAATTCTATTGGCGCAATCTTGCCTACTATCGTTTTCACCGGGACTGAGTACGGTGATTGGGAAACAGTACTTCAAAATGTAGAGATTATTAAGAGGCGAATTGAAACTGTATACAATAAGCGAATTTACAGTCCCGTTCTGCTCGGTGATGCTGAGCTCTGGTGGGCGCTAAACGGTCGTTTCTTATCCGTGCTGGATGATAAGTTCGGTTTTTGTCCTCAGTGCCTAGGATGTCATCTCTATATGCATCTGGTTAGAGCCCCACTCGCCAGAGAACTTGAATGCAGGAAAATAATTTCCGGTGAACGGATCAAACATGACAAACGGGTAAAGATAAATCAAACAACAATTGCTTTAAATGCCTATAAAGAAGTTTTGGAACATGTTGGCATCGATCTGGTTCTTCCCATAAGTGATATATCCAGCGGAGATGAGATAAGTGCGCTGGTAGGGGGTAATTGGGAAGAGGGCGACAAGCAATTAAAATGTATTCTTAGCGGTAACTACCGATTGATAAACGATGAAATATCCTGTGATGAGAGTATGGTAAAAAAATATCTTGAAGAGTTCTTGATTCCTGTTGGCAAAGCCATTCTTGAAGCATGGGATAGCACGGAAGATGTTGACTATATAAGCATTGTACGAACTGTCTTGAGTAACTAGTAAAGACGGCTATTGAAAAGCTCCCGAATTGGAAGGTTCCTATGAAAGCTCTTTTAGTGATTCTTGATGGCCTGGGAGACCGCACATTTCCTGAACTGGAAAATAACACCCCACTACAATTTGCGCCAACGCCTAATTTGGACAAACTTGCGGAACAAGGCATGAATGGATTAATGTATTCACTTTCTCCAGGATTTGCCCCGGCAACCGAATTGGCTCATTTTACCTTATTTGGCCACCCTCGATCTGATTTTCCGGGAAGAGCTGTTTTTGAAACAATAGGAGAAGGTTTGGAATTGGGTTTTGAAGAGGTAGTACTCCGGGCAAGCTTTGTTTCAGTTGAAGAAGAAGGCGAAAAACTTATTGTAGTTGATCGCATGCTTGGGGTTACGGAGAATATATTATCTGAGCTAGCAGAAGAAATAGTGGAAAATAAGTTTGGCACGTTGGGTTTCAAGTACGTGTACAATAGCCAACGGCAGGGTATCCTGTTTCTTAAAGGAAATGCCAGCAAGTATGTGTCCGATTCGGATCCTTTCACCGTAGGAAAACCTATTTCTAAAGTAAGAGCTTTGGAAGAAGCGACCGATTATAAAAAAGCAGTCCAAACTGCTGACAGTATAAACCAATTCCTAAGATGGGTTTACCGTAAACTGGACAATCACCCACTTAATAAAAGAAGAAGAGAAAGGGGCCTTCGGCCGATAAATTTTTTGGTTACAAGGTGGGTAGGTTTGAGAAAAAAAATACCGTTGTTTTATGAGATGTATGGTTTTAAAGGTGCTTCGGTTGCTTCCGGTGCCATGTTAAAAGGTTTGATGTCTGAAATGGGCTTGGATTTTATTGAAGCTCTCAGTCCTGACGATCAACAACTGGATTTGGAGCAGCGCCTAAAGACTGCTGTCCATGTTCTTGAGTCGGAGTATGACTTTGTGCATGTCCATACAAAATTACCTGATGAAGCTGCTCATACTAAAAATCCTAAATTCAAAGCTGAAGTTATTGAAAAACTGGATAAGGCTTTCGGATTGCTGCTTGAAGATGGCTTTATCCCCAAAGATGTTTTAGTAGTTGTAACTTCGGATCATAGTACACCAAGCTCGGGCGAGCTTATTCACTCGGGAGAGCCGGTACCGGTCCTATTTATTGGAGCAACTGTTCGGGTCGATAACGTAAGGGAATTTAATGAAATTTCTTGTACTAAAGGAGCACTCGGCCAGATAACCGGAGATGATCTGATGCGTTTGATCCTAAATTTTACTGATAGAATAAAATATTCCGGCTCCAGACTTACCGCAAAGAACTTGCCGTATTATCCCATTAATATAGACTTCCTGGAAAAGTAAAAGCAGCCTATATATACTCAGGTTCAAAAAGGAAGCTTTCTATAACAATCTGAATCTCAAAGTCGGAGGACGAAATTGCAGGAGCTTTTAGAAGAGGCAATTGTCGGAGCAATGAGAAATCCCACTCTTTCGAGTTTGGTGAATCTCTGGGGCACAACAATTCTTGCTGCTCTAAGTAGCTGCGCCATAATGAAAGTCCTTACCTTAGCAGGTTATTTGGCAGTTATAAAGGTCAGTGATTGGAGAAGGCTTCTTTCCGGTGTATTTATGTATGTGTTAGGAATGGGTTTTTCCTATTTGTTCGTTATGATCATCATAATAAAAGCGCCGTTTTGGATTAATATTCTGGTTATCGGATCAAGTGTTTTATATTCAGTTGTGGGGATAGTTTTGATAGTTTTCGGCATTATCTATTTGGGTTTTATTAAGGCTCCCCTTTCTAAAATTAAGCTGCTTTCCAAATCCGATCCCGATCATGATTATCTGGCAGCGTTCTTGCTTGGAGCGTTTATTGTAATTATGGAATCGCTATCCTGTCCTATATGCAATCCGATTTTAAAACTGTTTTCAGCAATTTATGTGAAGCAAGGGATCTTCCGTGCCAGTATTGTTTTTATTGCGTTCTTTCTGGGGCAAAGTACATTGCCCTTGATTTCAGGGCTTATTCTATCTCCTCTGAAACAATTATTGGCAAAGCGTGATGGTTTTGAGTATGTACAAATTGCCGGGGCGATAATTTTGATTTTGATTGGTTTGAATCTATTATGGCTATCTTAACTGAAACGAAGGCGAGAATACTTTAATAAAAAGATGAAAAAGGCGGATAGATAATGAAGGTTTCGTTGCGTGATCGTGCCATAATGCTTATTCTTTCCATAGTAAGCGCAATCCTGATTATAAGGCCGATAGTCGCCTATCAAAATTTTTTCCGCGGCAATTTTTTTATGGATAACGGTTTTGCCGAAAGGGCTATTGGTCAGTATCGGAGAGCAATTTTTCTTAATCCTAAATTCTCGGATGCTTATGGATATTTGGGTTACGCTTATAAGCGCGAAAAACAGACAAGCAAGGCAATTGCCGCTTATCGGAAGGCATTGGAGATAAACCCCGGAGACTGTCAGGCACTTTTTGAATTGGGTCTTATTTATTACGACAGAAAGGATTACCGGAAAGCAATCGATTATTTTGGGAAAGCTGCTGATTTAGATCCTTTAAATCTCAATGCGCGAAATATGGAAGCGGTTACTTATCGCGATTTAGGTGAAACCAAAAAAGCTATTTCTATTTGGGAAAAGATTCTTCAGGATAATCCGGATTATAAAGCGGCTCAAACAAATCTTGATAAGTTAAAATAACTCAGTTATTTCCAAGTTTTTGGAGATAGCATGTTTCTTGAAAGGGGCAAGTAAAAGCAATATACTTTTTTCAGGGGACCGGGGTATTCGAGGGTAAGAACATTCACCTATTTTGGAAGCGGACAGTGGTAAGGAAATCAAGAGAAGTCCGAGGCTTAGAAGACAAAACTTTTAGAGCCATTCGGAAACATAATATGCTGAAGAAGGGCGATAAGGTTTTGATCGCCGTCTCCGGTGGTCCTGATTCGGTAGCACTACTTTACTTTCTCTATTCGATCCTTGAAGATTATCGTCTGGATCTCCATGTCTTTCATCTTGATCATAAGATTCGAGGTAAGAGTTCTTCTAAGGATGCCGTTTTTGTTGAAAAGCTGGCAGAGAAAATGGATCTTCCGATATCAAGTCTTAATTATGACGTAACCGGTTATATAAGGGATAAAAACCTGTCATTGCAGGAAGGAGCGAGAAAGATACGCTATCAACTGATGGATCAGGTTTGCAATGAGATAGGAGCAGAAAGGATTGCTATCGGGCACAATGCTGACGATCAAGTGGAAACTTTTTTAATGAGGATAATAAGAGGTACGGGGCCGGCGGGGCTTAAAGGAATCCCACCTGTTCGGGGCAAGATTATTAGACCTTTGATTGAGGTAAGGCGTAAAGAAATCGAAGACTATCTTGAAGAAAATCAAATCGAGTATTGCCTGGATGAATCGAATTTGAAACTGGATTATACAAGAAATTGGGTACGACACAAGGTTGTTCCTTTGCTAATGCAACAAAATGAAAAGCTGCAAGAGAATCTGCAGAATACTATTGCGCTGGTTTCAGATGAAGAAATTTATTTGGATCGGATCGCTGATGATGAGCTTGGGAGAATTGCCGATTATGGGGAGAACACAGTAAGTGTCAAGCATGATGAACTAGCAGAGCTCCCCATGGCTATTCAGCGAAGGATTATTCGTAAAATAATAGAGAGAGTCAAGGGTGATCTGAAGGAAATAGAGTTTAAGCACATTGAAACGATACTTTCTCGAAGAGAAGCAAGGGGAAGTGTGAGAACCGATCTTCCGGGAGAAGTGGTTGCTATAAACGAGTATGGCAATCTCGTGTTTGGTTTAAGCGAAGAACTCGGGGCAAAAGCTGAATCCAATGTTGAAAGAATTGAGTTAAATATACCGGGTGTTACTAGCGTCCCCTCCCTGGGAATTGCCATCGATGCCAAGATAAAAGACATTAAGGGCGTTTCCGGAGTCACTGAGAAGAACAAGGAAAAGGCTTTCATTGATTTTGACAAACTGAATCCACCTTTAATAGCAAGAACACGTTTGCCTGGCGACCGGTTTATTCCCTTAGGTATGTCGGGAGAGAAAAAACTTCAGGATTTTTTTGTTGATAAAAAAGTTCCTAAAAGGAAAAGGGATAAAATCGCGATTGTAGAATGTCAGGGACAGGTTGTCTGGATTGGAGAAATGATAATTGACGACCGGTTAAAAGTGACGTCGAACACAGAGAAAGTATTAATTCTTGAGGTTAAATAGGAGGTATAAAGGAAATGGACATCGAGAAGTATGTTGACAAGGTGCTGATAAGCAAAGAAGAGATTCAAAAAAAGGTCAAAGAATTAGCCCGGGAAATTGCCAAGGATTATAAGGGACAGGATCTACTTTTGGTGGGAATCCTAAGGGGGGCTGTAGTCTTTTTAGCTGATCTGGCCAGGGAAATATCTATTCCGGTAGCATTGGATTTCATGGCTGTTTCCAGCTATGGTACCGCAACAAAAACTTCAGGGGTGGTTAGGATATTGAAAGATTTGGATGAGGACATAAAGGGACGCAATGTTCTTCTGGTAGAAGATATTGTCGACACCGGTTTGACCCTAAAGTATCTGCTTAAGAACTTAAAATCCCGGAAGCCGGCCAGTCTTGAAATATGCACATTATTGAAAAAAGAACTTACCAAAGAGCCTTCTTTTAATGTTAAATATCAGGGATTTATTATTCCTAATGAATTTGTGGTCGGATATGGTTTAGATTATGGTGAAAAATATCGGAATTTACCCTCAATCTGTACATTAAAGCCGGAGGTGTTTAAAGACGATTAATTAAGTATTTAACTAAGGTCAAATTGCTAGTTTTGTCCAGTTATGTTACGCTTTTTACAGGTAAAGACATAAAGAGGTTGATTAAAATTGAAAAAACTACTTAAAACCGCGGGTTTGTATATTATCATTGTTATCCTGGTGATAATATTTGCCCAAAGCTATCTATTTAGTAAACCGGTAGCAAAGAAGATCAATTTCAACGAGTTCATCAGTTATGTGGAAGATGGAAAAGTCAAAGATGCCACAATATATGATAGAGATAAAGAAATCAAAGGCACTTTAGCGGACGGCAAAAAGTATGAGGCAACTTTTCCTGAAGACTATAAATTTGCCGAGGGAGGGATATCATCCAAGCTCCTTAAGCATAAAGTAAAAACCACTGTTGATCCGCAAAGAGGCATTGACTGGTGGGGTGTAGGTCTTAATCTGCTACTGCCACTTGCCTTGATCTTCCTTCTTTGGATGTTTATGCTTCAGCAATTGCAGGGCGGGGGCAATAAGGTGATGTCTTTTGGCAAAAGCCGGGCCAAAAGGATGACTAAGGATCAGCCTAAAACCACATTTGAAGATGTAGCTGGCTTGGACGAAGCCGTCGAGGAATTGGAAGAAATAAAAGAGTTCTTGGTCAATCCAAGCAAATTTATTGCTCTGGGAGCGAAGATTCCCAAGGGCGTTCTGCTTTACGGTCCCCCGGGCTCCGGCAAAACACTTTTGGCTAGAGCGGTTTCCGGAGAAGCGGGAGTGCCTTTCTTCTCAATCAGTGGTTCCGATTTTGTTGAAATGTTTGTCGGAGTCGGAGCCAGCAGGGTGCGGGATCTTTTCGAGCAGGCAAAAACCAACGCTCCTTGTATTGTCTTTGTCGATGAGATTGACGCGGTTGGAAGACACCGGGGAGCGGGACTTGGCGGCGGCCATGACGAGCGCGAGCAAACATTGAATCAATTGCTTGTAGAAATGGATGGATTTGACATAAAGGACAATGTAATCCTTATTGCTGCCACTAACCGTCCCGATATACTTGACCCCGCATTATTGAGGCCGGGTCGGTTTGATCGTCAGGTAGTTGTCGATCGGCCTGATTTAAAGGGGCGAGTCGGCATTCTGAAAGTACATACTCGCGGGAAACCGTTAGCTAAGGATGTCGATCTTGATGTCCTGGCCAGAAGGACTCCAGGATTTACCGGTGCCGATCTTGCCAATTTGGTAAATGAAGCCGCTCTTTTAGCGGCGCGGCATGGCAAAAAAGAAATCGATATGTCTGAGATGGAAGAATCAATTGATAGAGTGATTGCCGGTCCGGAAAGAAAGACCAGGCTCATAAGTGATACCGAGAAGGAAATAATCGCCTATCATGAAGCAGGACACGCTTTGGTGGCACATGTGCTTCCTCACACCGATCCTGTTCATAAAATATCGATAATACCCAGAGGCAGAGCTTTGGGTTATACGCTTACACTCCCAACGGAAGACAGGTACTTGATCACTAAATCCGAATTGACAGATGAATTAGCCATGCTTCTTGGTGGAAGGGTTGCTGAAGACGCGATTTTTCATGATATCACTACCGGCGCCCAGGATGATTTGGATAGAACAACCAAGATTGCCCGGCAAATGGTATGTGAGTACGGGATGAGCGATCAAATCGGTCCTCTGACATTGGGTCACAAACAAGACAAGGTGTTCTTGGGACGGGATTTTGCTTCTCATCCTGATTACAGTGCTGAGATTGCTTATGAAATTGATAAGGAAATAAGGCGAATTATTGATGATGCCTGGGATAAGGCAAAGACTATATTAAAGAAACATAAAAAGACGTTAAAATTGGTGGCTGAAACTCTGATTGAAAAAGAGACTATTGAAAAAGAAGATTTGAAAAGACTTCTGGAAGGAAAAGCACTTGAGGAGAAATCTCCTGAAGGTGAAGCCAGTGAGAAGCAAAAAGCGGTAGAAAGAGTGAAGAAAAAAGAGAAAAAGACGAAAGTTGAAAAAGTACCGGGTAAGTTAAGACCGGCAGAAAGTTAAGAATCTAGATAGATAGCAGAATAGTCTACAAGGGCCGCCTTAAACCAATTACGGTAACAGGCAGTCCTTTTTAATGCGTGAAATTAATTTAAGAAACTATCAACCTAAATCCTGTCAAATGAAGCAATTTGCAGGAAAAAGCAGTACAATAGTGAAAACAAAAAACTAGAAATAGGCGATTATTGCCATATCAAAGCGAGAAGGTGGTCTATTTGGACAGACAAAAAATCGAGCAGGGTGTTCGACTGCTTCTGGAGGGAATCGGTGAAGATTTAGCAAGAGAGGGGCTGCGGGAAACACCTCGCCGTGTTGCCGATATGTATGAGGAGATCTTCAGTGGAATGGATGAGAACCCGGCCAAAATAGTCAGTATAACCTTTTCGGAAGAGCATGATGAAATGGTCCTGGTAAAAGGCATTCCGCTCTATTCCGTTTGCGAACACCACTTATTGCCTTTTGTGGGTAAAGCGCATGTTGCTTATGTTCCGGGACCAAGCGGCAAAATAACCGGACTGAGCAAACTGGCGCGAGTAGTCGACGTAGTAGCCAAAAGACCGCAGTTACAGGAAAGGCTGACTACTACGATTGCCGATTGTCTGGTGTCAGCTTTAGATCCTCATGGTGTATTTGTTATGGTGGAAGCGGAACATTTATGTATGAGTATGAGAGGAGTTCAGAAACCCGGACATATAACCGTAACTTCAGCGGTACGCGGAATATTTAGAACCAATGAAGCTTCCAGAGTGGAAGTACTTTCTCTTATTCGCGGTGATTAACAGAGCCTATAACATCAAGCCGATTAATTTGTAGGAGAGTTTTTATGCAGCATAGAGCAAAAGTTCTGAAAATCGATGATCTTATGGATTCACGCCGGATTTTTGAAAAACTCGGTGTGGATGCCGAAGGCATTAGAATAATGGCTCCTAAGACTTTGAGTTTTGCCGTAAGTCTTTCTGCCGTTGAGCTCAAAGCGGCTAATATTCTGAAGCAAAACATGTTGGCATATGGTGGAGATGTTGCCCTACCTAAAGAGGCATATCGGCTGGGTGTTGAAGAGACCGATCTTGTCTTGATCGGAACTTTCAGACATTTTGAGAAGTTGTGCCTTGGCCTTAAGGAACAGGAATTCTGTTTACCCGATATCGCCGAGGAAATAAAAGAGGCTTTGTTCAATTTTGAATCATATGGAAGACCAATTAAAGTAGGAAGTGTTTCCCTGGATTTGCAGGAGCGAACCTATATTATGGGTATTTTGAATGTTACTCCTGATTCTTTTTCTGACGGAGGCAAGTTTCAAAGCTTTCCTTCCGCGGTTGAACATGGCCTGCAGATGGTAGAAGATGGAGCGGATTTGTTGGATATTGGTGGCGAATCTACGCGGCCAGGAGCCGATCCGATAGAGTTGGACGAGGAACTTAAGAGAGTAATACCGGTAATCGAAGAGCTTAGCAAGAAGATAAATGTTCCGATTTCCATTGATACCTATAAACATGAAGTAGCAGAAAGAGCTTTGGACGCCGGGGCGGCTATGGTAAATGATATAAGTGCACTAAGGGCTGATAAGAAGATGGCCAAATTGGTCGCTGATCGTGGTGTCCCGGTTGTCTTGATGCATATGCAAGGGACTCCCAGAAATATGCAAGAGAATCCGAAATATGATGAAGTGGTTGGTGAAATAATAGATTTCTTAAGAGAAAGATCAGAGCTTGCCATGAGGGAAGGCGTGCTTAAGGAAAAAATAATTGTGGATCCAGGAATTGGATTCGGAAAAATCCTTTCTCACAATCTTGAAATAATGAATCGTCTTTCGGAATTTAAAAGTCTGGGATTTCCCATACTGATGGGTACGTCCCGTAAATCATTCATCGGCCTCACTCTTGATTTACCGGTTGAGGAAAGACTGGAAGGAACAGCTGCAACCGTAGCCTACAGCATTGCCAAAGGAGCCAATATTATTCGGGCGCATGACGTAAAGGAAATGACAAGAGTTGCCAGGATGACGGATGCTATGATAAAAGCAGGCGCTTGAGGTTTGGATGTATGATTGACTGAAAATAAAAATTGATAATTATATATTTGCTTAGAATAAAGGTGATTTAATGCCAGAGGCGTACTTGGGCTTGGGATCGAATATCGGCAATCGGGAATCCTACCTTAGAGCGGCTGTAAAGTTGCTTAAAGCCAATAATTCCATTGATGTTAAAAAAATCTCCGGCGTTTATGAAAGTAGTCCCCTTGGGTACACAAATCAGAGAGCTTTCCTTAATGCTGTGGTCGAAATTGAGACATCATTTTCCCCGGCCGATCTGTTTAAAGTTTGCCGGCTGATTGAAGAATTCTTGAAAAGGAAAAGAGATATAAAATGGGGACCAAGAACCATTGACATAGATATCTTGCTTTTTGGAAATGAGGAGATAAGTACCCCGAGTCTTACTATTCCTCATTCCGAGATGACAAAGCGCAATTTTGTATTAGCTCCCCTTTTAGAGATTGCGCCCCATTTAAAACTTCCTAATGGAGATCAGATAGCCGATTACCTTGTTGTTCTTCCAGCGGGAGGAATTGAAAGAAAAGGAAACCTGGTGATCTAATATAGTTGTTTAGATTAGATCACCAGGCTATTCGAATCTGTTGTTATATAGTTGCCATAGCAGTAATCTTCTGTCTTTTTATGGTTGACGAAATTGAACTGGCAGAATAAACTCTTTCTAACAATCCGAACCGGATAATTGCAGGCGGTCGAAGTTATGATTCCACGATATTTGGTAAATTTTGAGTCCGAAAAATTGCAGAAAAATTATTCCGATTTGCTGGTAATCGGAAGTGGGATCGCTGGATTAACAGCAGCCATACAGTTTTGCAGGAAATATCAAGTAACACTTATCACTAAGAGTAAACTTAAGGAATCGAGTACCTGGTATGCCCAAGGAGGAGTAGCAACCGTTGTCAGTGAGGAAGACTCCATCGAGCTTCATTTGGAAGATACCCTCAGAGCGGGAGCAGGTCTTTGCGATCCTCAAGCGGTTCAAATTCTGGTAAGCGAAGGACCAAAGAGCATTTTTGAACTAATTAACCTGGGTGTTGATTTTGATCGGGCTTTAGGTGGAGAGATCGAGCTATCACGGGAGGGAGGACACTCTCTTCCCAGGATATTGCATTCAGGGGATTCCACCGGTAGCGAGCTTGAAAAGACTCTGATCGAGGCGGTTAAAACTTGTCCTGATATTGTTATCAAGAAAAATGCATTTGTCCTCGATTTGGTAACTTATAAAAATAGATGTATTGGCGCTCTTGTTCTTCCTCCCGATTCGGAAGAGCCGGTTCTTTATCTTGCGCGGGCGGTTATCCTGGCGACAGGAGGACTTGGTCAAGTCTTTGGTGTGACTACAAATCCGCCGATATCCACGGGGGACGGCATATCCATGGCGTTTCGAGCCGGAGCGGAAGTCTGTGATATGGAATTTATCCAATTTCACCCCACCGCTCTGGATATTTCGGAAAGCCCGAGGTTCTTGATTACCGAAGCATTAAGAGGTGTGGGAGCTTACCTTAGAGACTGCGCGGGGGAAAGATTCATGGTCGGAGCCCATCCGTTAGCCGAGCTTGCTCCCCGTTATATTGTGGTAAAAGAGATGTTAAAAGCTATGGACTGCTGCGGCGATACGCATGTCTATCTCGATGCTACTCATCTTTCACGTAGCCAGCTAAAGAAGGAATTTCCAAATATATACGAACATTGCTATCAATTCGGCTACGATCTTACCAAAGATTTGGTACCTGTTTCTCCAGCTGCTCATTATATTATGGGGGGAATTAAAACAAATACTTACGGGCAGACCAATATTCCCGGGCTATATGCCAGCGGTGAGGTTGCTTGCACCGGTGTACACGGCGCCAATAGGTTAGCGAGCAATTCACTTCTTGAAGGACTGGTTTTTAGCAGAAGAATTAAAGACAAAACGGATGAAGATTTCGATAACATAAGTAAAGATGATTTAGAGAAGATAGAAATCGATTTCAAATACAAAAGAACAAAAACAAAAGTCGATATTGAAAAAGAACGTGCGCTACTGAGCGAGCTGATGTTTAAAAATGCCGGCGTAAAACGGTCCAAAGAAAGCCTGGAAGAAGTTTTTAACGTAATTAACAAAATGGGAAAGGTACTTAAAACACAGTTCCATTCAGCCCAGGGCTTTGAGCTTCAAAATATTATTATGGCAGCCTACCTAATTGTCAAATCGGCCTTATTGCGAGAGGAAAGTCGAGGCACGCATTTTAGAGAGGATTTTCCTTCAACTGATGATAAGAATTGGAAGAAACATACAATACTTAAGATTAGAGAAGAATAAATAAATCGGAAAAGTTGAAAGACACTGAAGATGAAAGTTGAACAAGCAACAATAGATAAAACTATCAAAACGGCTCTTGAAGAAGATCTGGCAAGAGAAGGGGATATAACATCGGAAGCGATCTTGCCTCCTTCATTTCATGCCAAAGCGGAGATAGTCAGTAAGGATAACGGTGTAATTGCCGGTATTGATATTGCCGCCAGGGTTTTTTTTCTGATAGACGCAGGTCTATCGGTTGTTTTGGAAGTGCGAGATGGTGAAGCGGTGAAACCGGGTCAATTGATAGCCATAATTGACGGAAAAGCCCAAAGTATTTTAGCTGCCGAGAGAACAGCGCTTAATTTTCTTCAACATCTATCGGGAATAGCTACTCTCACCTCAAGGTTTGTCGAAAAAGTAAAGCAACACCCGGTTAAAATTTTAGATACCAGAAAAACCACTCCCGGACTGCGCAGTATGGAAAAGTATGCTGTCACTGTCGGTGGAGGGCAGAATCATCGTTTTGGTCTTTACGATGCTGTGCTAATCAAAGAAAACCACGTTATGGCTGTTGGGGGTTGCAAGCAGGCAATCTCATTGGTTCGGGAATCTTTGGGATATGATGTTAAAATCGAGGTCGAAACGGAAGATATGGAACAATTCAGAGAAGCTCTTGAAGCGAAACCGGATATAATAATGCTTGATAATATGAGCCTTGAATCAATGCGAGAAGCAGTTAAACTATCGCAAGGAAAAGTCATTCTGGAAGCTTCAGGGGGAGTAACTCTTGATAATGTATTGGAAGTAGCCGAAACCGGGGTTGATTTTATATCAACAAGCGAGCTAACCCAGTCAGCTCTATCGCTTGACATGTCACTTGAGATTGTCGGTCAGAATAAACAGGATAACTGTTAAATAGGCAATTCATAAAGATTGGATTTGTTGGAGATTCCTTGAACATCGAAACCCTTTTTCGTTATCTTCAACCATATGGTTATTATATTCTCTTCATAAGTTTACTGTTGGAGAACAGTATTTTTATTGGACTGGTAGTACCAGGGGAGACTGTACTACTGGCAGCCAGTTTTTTTGCGGCTAGGGGAGAGTTGAATATTGTTCTGGTTATTGTCTATGGAATATTGGGAGCTTTAATTGGAAATAATGTCGGATATCTTATTGGACTCAGGGGCGGGAGAACATTTATTGAAAAATTCGGCCACCGCTTTTTTATATCCGATGAAAGAATAAAAGCCGCTGAGGAATATTTTGAAAATCATGGCGGCAAAACCGTATTCATAGGTAGGTTTGCTACCGGAATACGAGTTTTTGTTTCTCCCCTGGCAGGAGCTTCCCGCATGAATTATGGCAAATTTTTTATCTATACTTTATTGGCTGTTCTGGTATGGACAGTGGGGATTGGCATTGCCGGATATTTGTTCGGGCAAAACTGGGAACTTCTGTTAAAAATAATAGAAAGAATTGGCTGGGGAACTTTGGCGGTAGTCGCAATCTTGGTGGTTACCGCGTATTTATTTAGGAAGCGAAGTAAGAAAAACAAAGAAAAAACCGAAGAGTGATCGAGAATGTCAACCAAGAACAAAGTTCTCTATGCGTTAAAAGAAGCGGAAAAGCAATATGTTTCAGGCGAGGAACTTGCCAGGCGACTATCCCTATCCCGAACAGCCATCTGGAAACAAATAAATGTCTTGAAAAGTGAAGGGTATAAAATTGAAAGTTCCTCTCGTCTTGGATATATTTTAAAATCATCCCCGAACTTACTTCTTCCCGCGGAAATTGGGTACGGATTACGGACGCATTGCTTCGGTCACCGGATATATTACTTTCCAAAAATTGATTCTACTAATCAAAAAGCAAAAGAGCTTGCTTTCAATAAGGCGGCAGAAGGTACGGTAATTATAGCTGAGGAGCAGCCAGGGGGGAAAGGAAGATTGGGGCGTGTTTGGTTTTCTCCACTGGGTGGGATATGGTTTTCGTTTATCCTGCGTCCGCAGATTGTCCCGTCAGAGGTTTTAAAGATTACTCTTCTTGCCGGAGTCGCCGGAGCTGAGGCTATTCAGGAAATTACCGGAGTAAGGACTAAAATAAAATGGCCGAATGATATTTTAATGGAAGGAAAGAAGGTAGCGGGAATATTGACTGAGATGGAAACCGAGGCGGATGAAGTCCATTTTGTGGTTACCGGAATAGGAATAAATGCCAATATCGATAAGAAAGGTTTTCCTCTGGAATTAAGAAACACCTCAACATCCCTAAGTAGTCTTTTGGGTAAAAAAGTCAATAGAAGCGCGATAGTAAGAGCTTTTCTAACAATCTTCGAAAACCATTACAACAAGCTTAAATCTGATGGATTCACTGAAATTATTGATTTGTGGAAAGAAAGATCGGACACTTTGGGATCGGAAGTGAAAATTAAAACTCTGAATCGGACAATCCAAGGAAAAGCAATTGATATTGACGAACAAGGCGCTTTGGTGGTGAAACTTACTTCAGGTAAGCGGCTAAGTGTATGGTCCGGGGAGATAATAAATCTCAGGTCAGAAGGATAATTCAAATATTCAATAACTCGATTAACCCAGCATAGTATTTTCAATAAATTTTCTCCCCTTTTATTAACTACGGTTACATAGCTCAGCTTCCTACAACTTCGTATTGAAAGTACATGGAGCTATCTTGACAACCAAGAGAAATCTTGGTAAGAATTGTTAACATTTAAATTTCTTGGGTTGACATTTCTATATTCCAAGATTACCTTTATTTCCCGTATCTTGTTTTGCATTCTGGATTAAACGGGGAATCTATATTTGATCTTCCGAATAGAAAAATAAATCGAATAAAGCAGGAGGTTGCATTGAAAATTACTACCCGCAGTATGGTGCTCGTTGGCCTTTTTGCCGCTTTAACCGCTATCGGCGCCTGGATTAGAATCCCGATTCCTCCGGTGCCATTTACTTTGCAGATGCTTTTTGTACTACTTTCCGGAATCATGCTTGGCCCATTGTACGGTGCCCTAAGTCAGATAGTCTATATACTTTTGGGGCTGGTGGGCTTGCCGGTTTTTGCCGGTGGCACATCCGGATTCGGAATACTTTTTGGTCCTACCGGTGGTTATCTCTTCGGATTTATTATCGGCGCTTATATGATTGGCAAACTCAGTCAGGTTCTAAAAGAAACATTCATAGGAAATCTTATCTCAATGTTCTTAGGTATTATGGTTATTTATCTTTTGGGTATGATTCAGCTTGCGATGGTTGCCGACCTTTCTTTGATGGAAGCTTTTCTGGGCGGGGTTTTGCCCTTCGTAGCATTTGATCTTATCAAGGCGGTAGTGGCGGCAATTATTGCTCGACGTCTACAATCTGCCGGGATTGAACTGGTGGAAGCATCTCAATAATTATAAAGATGAAACGGATTAAGACATTTGGTATAATGCAACTCATTAACAAAAGAGAAAAAGGCAAGCTTATGAATACTAAAGAAGGATGTTAAGTGTTATTGGCGATCGATGTTGGAAACACTCAAACCGCAATTGGGGTTTTTAAGACTGATGATTTAGTTTATCATTGGCGTATTTCTACCAATCGGGATGAAACAGCAGATGAGCTTGCGGTTGTTCTATCGGACCTTTTACGTCTCGAAAACCTGTCCTTAAAGGATATTTCATCCGCAATAGTTGCTTCAGTTGTTCCCCACTGCACGGCATCTTTGATTGAGATGGCGGAAAAAAACCTTAAGGGCAAATTGATGGTGGTCGGTCCGGGACTAAAAACGGGAATGCCCATTCTTTATGATAATCCTCGTGAAGTTGGCGCGGATAGGATTGTTAATGCGGTTGCTGTATTTAAGAAATACGGAGGACCGACTATTATTGTTGATTTTGGCACGGCGACTACGTTTGATGTGGTCTCAGAGAAGGGCGAATACGCAGGCGGCGCAATTGCGCCCGGATTGGAAATCGCCGCCGAAGCTCTATTTACCGTCGCGGCAAAGCTATCCCGGGTTGATTTGAAAAAGCCGGATATGGTAATAGGCAAAAATACTGAAACCAGCGTGCAATCAGGATTGATATTTGGATTTTCCGGCTTAGTAGATACTATTGTTAATAGAATGAAGCAGGAAATACAGGGGGATGTTAAAGTAGTTGCAACCGGGGGATTGGCTCCATTAATAGTCCCGGTATGTTCCACAGTGCAGACTATCGACGATCTTCTCACCCTGTCCGGTCTCAAGATTATCCATGAGATGAACAGCTAATCAATCTAAGCAACTTACACATCCGATCTGAAAACATTGCAGTAAGAAATCTTTATCAAACTTGACCTCGCATTTAGTTATCATTAATATCATTATTAAACATACAAACGCATTGATGAAAAGGGGAAGAGAAATGAGCGCGAAATTCGCAGAGCCCGAGAGACTTATGATGGATGAATTGGCCGGCATTTTTGAAGGGCTGGGAATGAGCCCTCTTTTAGGCCGCATTTGTGGATTGCTAATTTTTTGCAAAGAACCTCTTTCATTACAACGTATCTCCGATAAAGTAAAAATCTCGCGTGCGGCAGGCAGTATTAATCTTAGGAATTTGGTGGCAATGGGCTTAGTAAAGAAACTACCACCCGGTACCGATCGGCGAGATTACTATATGATAAGCAGCGATTTTGCCCAGAATTTGCTTAATTCTTCTTTTTCCTATCTCAACGGAATGATTACTACTGTGGATGAGTGTATCGAAAAATTACCGCATCCCTCAGTGCTGGATGCGGAAAAGGCAACTTGGCATAAGGAAACACTGCAAAGGCTCGAAGATTTTAGGGATGTTATTGATGTGTATCAACACTCCCTGGAAAGCTCGGCCGAGAGAATAAAAGCTCGCCAGCAGACTCGCCAGAGAAGAAGAGTGTAAATTTATTTAACAATCTTAGCAATGGGAAGCTCCAGTATATCTTCCGCTCCCTTGTTCTTAAGCTCCGGAATCAAGATATTTACATTACTCTTATCAACAACTGTGGTAATCTCGTAATAATTTATCTTGTATAGTTTGGAGACGGTCGGTTTTTTCATCGCGGGCAGGGTGTCGATTACATCATCCAGCTTTTCTTCCGGTACGTTCATACTAAGGAGCACTCTTCCTCTGGCTTCCATTACACCCAAGAGAAGAGTCTTGATCTCTTCAATAGCTTTTCTTTTACCAGGTTCCGCCCAAGATTCTTTATTGGCGATAAGCATTGTTGTGGATGTCATAATGCTGCCGATAATTTTTAGCCGGTTTTTTCTTAAGGTCTCGCCGGTCTCGGTCAGATCGACAACTGCATCCATAAGCTCGGGGATCTTAGCTTCGGTAGCGCCATAGGAGAAAAATATTTTTACCGGTATATTTAACTTGTCAAAAAAAGCTTTGGTTAGCCGGGGATACTCGGTTGAAATCCTACTTTCCGCCGCGATGTCTTCGGGTTTTTCAACCGGAGAATTTTCTGAAACCGCAATTACCATTCGAATTGGCTGATCGCTCACTTTACTGTAAAGCAAGGGAGCTACTTCTATAATTTCCGCGCCTGCTTCATCGATACAATCCTGTCCTGAAATCCCCAGATCAAAATACCCTTCCATTACATAAGTAGGAATTTCCTGGGGTCTTAGGATTTTTATCTTTCCGATTCTGGGATCGTCGATTTTCGGATTATAACCTCTGCTTTCTTTCTTAACCGGCAGGTCTGCTTCGGCAAACAACTTCATTGTTTGTTCTTCTAAACTTCCCTTAGGAAGAGCGATCTTTAGCATGTTAAATATCCTCCTTATGGTACTTGACGCGGGGTACGCGCCAGAATAAATTCCTTTTTGATTTGTTTATCCTACGAATTAACGTTACTTGAAAATAACATATTCCTTATTGAATTTCTACAGTAGAGCTCTAAACTCTTGGAATGACTTTTACTTTATAAATTGCCCATATCTTTGAAATGTTGCTTTTTGTTTTGCCGAATTGTGATAGAATGTATACAAATTTGTCCACAAACAATCAGAGAAAAGATAATGAGAAAAATAGTAAGCACTAGTCTTGGTTCATCACAAAGGGATCATGATGTGGAAATAGACCTGCTGGGAGAAAGGTTCTCCATCCGCCGCGTAGGCACAAACGGCGATTTCAAGAAAGCAGAAGAGCTTCTGAAAGAACTGGACGGCAAAGTAGACGCGATTGGATTGGGCGGAATTGATATTTATCTTACTGACGGCAAAAAGAATTATGCCATAAGAGATGGTGCCAAGCTGCAGAAGATGGTAAAAAACACGCCGGTTGTTGATGGCAGTAAATTAAAGAACATATTGGAAAAAGAGACAATCCGGTATATGGTGGAAGATTTGAATCTGAATTTGGAGGGCAAGACCGCCCTTATGGTTAGCGCTGTGGACCGTTTCGGGATGGCCGAGGCGTTAGCCACCGCCGGCTGCAATATGATATTCGGGGATCTTATTTTCGGCTTGGATATTCCTATTCCCATTCGTTCCTTTAATACTTTTCTTACTATTGCTCACTTCTTGCTACCGGTTGTAACCAAGTTGCCTTTTGAGATTCTTTATCCTATTGGCAAGGAGCAAGACAAAGATCCGAAAATCAAGTATCAAAAATATTACCAAGAAGCTGATATCATTGCCGGCGATTTTCTTTATATAAAGAGATATATGCCCGATGATCTGGGCGGAAAATGGATTGTCACTAATACAATTACCGAAAATGATATAAAAGAGTTAAAGCAGCGGGGAGCCGAACTCCTGGTTACAAGTACTCCTGAACTGAAAGGAAGATCTTTTGGTACCAATGTTATGGAAGCGATGCTTGTTTCCATACTTGACAAGCCGTGGAATCAAATACAAGCTGTGGAATATTTGGAGGTTTTAAACAAACTTGGATTCAGGCCAAGAGTTATAAGGTTTAATGAGTTGAATTAAATAAAGCGAACTATTTAAAGGAAAATCTAATCCTATGTCGGGGTAAAGTACTCTGAAAACATACGGTCGGCCTCATTGTGGTTTAATAAAACCAGATTCCTGGCCGCCGTTCGGGTCTCGCCTCACCTTGCTACAAAGCTTTAATAGATTTAGATATTGTGTTATGTGAGGCTGTGACACGGTTTTCTTCGCACTTACCCCTCTAATAAAGAGCAAGAGGGTGTAAACTTAAATTTAATTGTTCTAGATATTGTTTTGTATTTTTTATGTTTAAGCTTCGGAGGAACTTAAATGGAACTGGTTCGGATCGGCGAAAAAATCATAAACCGGGAGCGACTATATAAGCTGGTAGATAGGATTCTTGTATTGCGCTCGAACGGGGCAACCCAGCAAGATGTTGCCGATACGCTTGATTTGGAGAGACCGTTCATTTCAAATCTGGAGAGATTGGGAGAGATTAGGATTGGCCGAAAGATTGCCCTGGTTGGCTTTTCTATCTCTAACAAAAAAGAAGTGAAGAAAATAGCCAAAGAACATGGGATTGATTTTGTGTACTTATACAATGGAGAGATTGTCTCCAATTTTATTGCCAAGGCGGAAGAAATAGATGAACGAGGGTTGCTTTATAAGGTGCTAAAGACACTATCAACTCTTCGAAATTTTGACCTGTTGATTTTCTTGGGCTCGGCAAGGGATGCGACTCTTTTGGAAAGAGCTCTGGGAACACAAGTGCTAAATATACCTGTCAGTAGCCAAGATAAAGATCAATTCTTTGCTGATCCTCAAACAGTGGAAGATTATCTGGACAGTTTGATTCCAAAAGAAGGGGGTAAAAGAACTGAAGGAGATAGTGAGCGTAAGTTTAGGTTCTTCAAAAAGGGATCACGAGGTAGAAGCAAATCTTCTCGGCGAGAAGTTTAGGATCAGTCGTCTGGGAACTGATGGAGATTTTGATAAAGCTGCTCAACTTCTAAGGGATTTGGACGGTAAAGTTGATGCCATCGGGCTGGGCGGAATTGATATCTACCTGTATTCGGGAACCAAGCGCTATGAGATACAAGACGGGGCAAAATTACGCGATACGGTTAAAAAGACGCCGGTTGTTGATGGAAGCGGCCTTAAAGAAACTTTGGAGAAAGAGACAGTTGTTTATCTGGTTGATAAAGCAGGATTTAAGTTGAAGAATAAAACTGTTCTAATGGTAAGCGCGGTTGATCGGTTCGGGATGGCAAAAGCTCTAGCCTCTGCCGGATGCGACATGATTTTCGGAGATCTGATCTTTGCCTTGGGGATACCAAAACCGGTTACTTCCTTCAAGCAGCTTAGCAAACTGGCTGACGAACTTCTGCCCAAGATATGTAAAACTCCTTTTCATGTTCTTTATCCGATTGGCGCGGAGCAGGACAAAGAGCCCGATCCGAAATACTCTCAGTTCTACGGGCAAGCTGATATCATTGCCGGCGACTTCCACTATATTAGAAAATATATGCCTGATGAAATGGACAATAAAGATATCTTAACCAATACTGTAACCTCAAAGGATATTGAGATGCTTGAACAACGGGGAGTCGCTAATCTAATAACAACAACTCCTGAATTCAAGGGGAGATCATTTGGGACTAATGTGCTTGAAGCAGCATTAATTACTATGCTCGATAAACCATGGTCGGAGGTTGTTCCTCAGGACTACTTGCAACTGTTGAAAGAATTGGATTTTAAACCTAGGATAGAGAGATTGAATTAACAAAACAGCAATAAAAGGAATGAAAAGGTATTTTAACTAGGAGTTTAGGATAAGAGTTTAATTTAAGGGTAAGGAGTATTATTGAATTCGAGTTTTGATAAAGAGAAAGCAAAAAGGATAAATGAGGAATCACTTCAGAAGATGAGGGAGTATCACAACCCGTCATTGGCACGGCTCCTTAAATTTACCGGGTATGGCACAGTTGAGTGGGAAGCTAACGGAGCAGTAGTAACCGATATTACCGGAAAAGAGTATATCGATTGTGCCGGGGGATATGGTGTTTTTAATTTGGGTCACTGTCATCCTAAGGTTGTAAAAGCTGTAAAAGAACAACTTGATCGCATGCCTCTATCGGCTAAGGTTTTTATTGATAAACAAATGGTGGATTTGGCTGAAAAGCTTGCCGCGATTACTCCGGGAAATCTCAAATTCTCTTTTTTCTGCAATAGTGGCGCGGAAGCGGTTGAAGGTGCCATCAAACTGGCTCGAATGGCTACCAAGAAAACCGAAATAATATCAACCATTAACTCTTTTCACGGTAAAACTTTCGGTGCTCTGAGCGCTACCGGAAGAGATATATATAAGGCGCCTTTTAGGCCCCTTGTCGGAGGCTTTGTTCATGTTCCGTTTGGAGACCCGCAAGCTATCGAGGAGGCAATAAACGGTAAAACAGCAGCGGTGATCCTGGAGCCTATTCAGGGCGAGGGCGGGATTATTGTTCCCAAAGACGATTATTTTTCCGAAGTCCGGCGGATTTGCACGGAGAATGATATTCTCCTGATAATTGATGAAATCCAAACAGGATTAGGAAGGACCGGCAAGATGTTTGCAATTGAGCATTTTGGAGTCGATCCTGATATAATGACTTTGGCCAAAGCTTTGGGCGGCGGTGTAATGCCTATCGGTGCGTTTACCGCGACTCCAAAGGTTTGGTCGGCTTTTGCTCCCAATCCGCTAATCATTACATCCACATTTGGGGGAAATCCCTTAGCGTGCGCGGCAGCCATTGCTGCCATAGATGTAATAATTGAAGAGGATCTATGTAAAGAGGCTGCGGAAAAAGGGCGTTATCTTACCGAAGGTCTGGAGATAGTAAGAAGAAGATATCCCCTGATTGTTTCTGAAGTGCGGGGCATGGGGCTTATGTTGGGGGTAGAACTTACCAAAGAGGGTTTAGGCGGATTAATTTTACCTGAAATGGCAAAAAATGGAATAACAGCAGTATATACTTTAAATAATCCGAAAGTTATTCGCTTTGAACCCCCTCTGATAATTAGCAAGGAACAAATTGATAGGGTTTTACAGGTTTTTGAAGACGCGGTGACAATAGCCCAGTCAAAATATTCTTCTCTTTTTGATAAGAATAAGGGCAAGACTTAGAATTACTAGGAAAGGCAGGTTAAAAGGATGTCTTATGTTGAAAGTTCGGTTAATATTCAGGGAAAGATAGAAGATGTTTATACACTGGCAAAGAATATGGAGCGGTATTCGGAATATATGCCTGATGTTAAAGAGGTAAAAGTAGTTAAGAGAAGCGATAATAGCACGGTAACGGAATGGGAAACGCTGGTAGAGGATATTCCAATCTGCTGGAAAGAGATGGATGAATTTGATGACAAGAACTTGCGCATAAAATATAAACTCATTGAGGGCGATTTGGATAAATTTGAGGGAGAATGGATTTTTGAAAATGTCGGAAATGAGACAAAGGTTACATTGACCGTTGATTTTGATTTTGGAATGCCCACTCTTGCCGATCTCATCGGACCTGTGTTGGAGATGAAGGTAAGAGAAAATTCAATGATGATGCTGGAAGCCATGAAGAAGAAAGTTGAAGCATAGCGGAAAATCGATTCAATTAACTTAAAACTGAGGAGAAGCATTGAAAAAATTTGCCTTTCTAATTCACCCTCTTGATTTGGAGGACGTTGAAAAGTTTGAGTCAGGAGCTAGAGGCCGCTCCGAAGCTCTGGTAAAAAAGATGCTACTTTGGATTTGCGAGAGACCGCCATTTATCGGTTCTCATATAACCGGTATCCGCACCAAAAATGGGGATAAAGCGGAAGGTTGGTTTATCGTTGTACCTCTCCTTGCTGAGCAGATGGTTGAAAATCCTGAGCTTGCTCAAAAGAAAATAATTGAGGCAGTCGGTGTGGGGAAAGATTTGGGCGCTTCAATAGTCGGCCTGGGAGGGTTTACCTCAATTGCCGTAAACGGAGGCTTGAAAATATCCGATCAGGTAGAAGTTCCGTTAACCAGCGGTAATAGTTACACGGTAGCAGCGGCTATTAGCGGTACTCAAAAAGCCGCGCGCTACATGGGTATAAAAATGTCTAAAGCACGTGGGGTTATAATCGGAGCAACCGGTTCAATCGGACGGGCTTGTACTGAGATCCTGGCTCCGCAGACAGAGGAACTGTGTCTGGTGGGAAGGAGAAAGAAAGCTCTTGAACTTCAAGCTTCCAGGTTGGAAGATCTGGTAAAAGTATCGGTTTCAACGGATATCAAAAAATCTCTGGAGGGAGCGGATTTTGTTATTACCGCCAGTAGCGATGCTCATGCCATTTTTTCCATTGAGGACCTGGAACCAGGTACGGTTGTTTGCGATGTCGCCCAACCGCCGGATGTCTCTCGCTCAGTGCGGGAGGAACGTGATGATGTTTTGGTGTTTGAGGGAGGAATTATCCGTATTCCCGGAATGCGAATCAAAAGGGTAAGCAAGTATCAGTACGATTTTCGGCTTAAACCTGACAGATACGCGTATGCCTGTATGTCGGAGACGATGATATTATGTCTGGAAGGGGTAAGTGAGCATTTTGGACTAGGTGGAGTTAAGATATCGAATGTGCAGACCATTACCGAACTTGCCGAGAAACACGGATTCAAGTTAGCCGGATTTAGAAGTTTCGGAAAGAAAATAACCAAGGAGCATGTGAGGGAAATCCGGAGAAACGCTGCCAAGAAAAGCAATAAAAAGTGGTTCTATCGAATCCGGAGAAGAATGGAATATATTAATTAAGTTGCATAACCTGCTTGACACTGCTTTCATAGGGGTGCTAATATTCAGTTATTTAAAGATATCGAGTTCAAGGTAGGAGAAAGTGATTAAAATCGTAAAAATTTATCCCAGAGGTTTGATTTGCTTGGAGCGGATTAAACCGGCTGGGAATTTTTATAACTTATAATCGATTAAACAATAGTTTGGAGGATTCTTATGGAAATAGAAATTGGACAAGAAAGACGCGGAAGAGTTACTTACGGTTTTGATGACATTGCTATTGTTCCTAGCCGACGAACCCGTGATCCCGAGGATATCGATATCAGTTGGGAAATCGCGGGCTTTCATTTTGAATTGCCGGTTCTGGCTTCGGCAATGGATGGCGCGGTAGATCCCAGGTTGGCAGTAGAAATGGGTAAACTTGGTGGATTGGCGGTACTTAATTTGGAGGGAATTCAAACACGCTATGAGGATACTGCGGCTGTCTTTGAAAAAATTACGAAATTTGCTAAAGAAGAGGTGACACCCGGCCTACAAGAGATTTACAAAGAGCCAGTAAAACCGGAGTTGATAAAAGAGCGCATAAAAGAGATTAAAAAGAGCGGAGTAGTTGTAGCCGCGTCGCTTACACCACAAAAAGTGGAGGAGTATTATAAGCACGCTTTGGACGCGGGATTGGATATTCTGATAATACAAGGAACGGTTGTAAGCGCCGAGCATGTAAGCACCAGGGTCGATCCTCTTGATTTGAACGAGTTCATAGCATCAATAAATATTCCGGTCATTGTAGGAGGATGTGCATCATATTCTACTGCTTTGCATTTGATGAGGACCGGAGCTGTGGGCGTACTGGTAGGCGTTGGACCGGGAGCTGCTTGTACTACCAGGCAGGTCTTGGGTGTCGGAGTGCCGCAGGCTACGGCGATTTGTGACGCTGCTGCTGCCAGGACTAGGCATTTAGAAGAAACAGGTAAATACGTGCAGGTAATAGCAGATGGAGGAATGAGATATGGCGGCGATATCGCCAGGGCTATAGCTTGTGGCGCGGACGCCGTGATGATCGGTTCGCCAGTTGCCAGGGCTGAGGAAGCACCCGGACTGGGATATCATTGGGGCATGGCAACTTTTCATCCGGATCTTCCCCGCGGAACCAGAGTGAAAGCCGGTGAGCAGATGCCTTTGCGAGAGATACTGGTAGGTCCGTCACGTCGAAGTGATGGGACAACCAATCTATTTGGGGCTTTGCGAACTTCTATGGCTACATGCGGATATAAAAATACTAAGAAATTCCACAAAGCTGAGTTAATAATCGCGCCAGCTGTTCAAACCGAAGGTAAAGGACTGCAACAAGCACAGAAACCGATTTAAGATTCAGGATGCATGATGCAAGATACAGGATACAAGATGCATGATAGGGAGTAGGGAGAAGGGAAGAGAGAAGAGAGATAAATTCAAATTTCAAATTTTAAAATGTAAAATTAAAAGATACACGGTATAGTTACTCTTCTTTGTCATTGCGAGGGACCATTGGCGACGAAGCAATCTAAAGATAAAGCTTGAAGAATTAAATGAAAGATACAGGATGCAGGTGTAAATTCAAAATAAAAAATGAAAAGTGTAGAATCAGAACCTAAAATAGCTTTAATAAACAATTTTGAAATTTGCATTTTGTACTTTGATTTTTTGTGTTTGCCGGACGAGGAGATTTAATGGTTGCAGCAGATAGTGATTTACAAAAAATATTGGTAGTTGATTTCGGAGCGCAATACGCACAGCTTATTGCCCGGCGGGTGCGTGAGTGCAAAGTCTATTCCGAAATTGTTCCCCGAACCATTACGGCTGAAGAGATAAAAGCCAAGAAGCCTATCGGCTTGATATTTTCCGGTGGGCCAGCAAGCGTTTATGTGGATAACGCACCATCCTGTGATAAGAAGATTTTTGAACTTGGTATCCCTATCCTGGGAATTTGTTACGGAATGCAGCTTATGGCTCATCTTTTAGGAGGTAAAGTCGAGCATAACCGGATAAGTGAGTACGGCAAGACCGATCTTACTGCTTATGATGATAGTCTTCTATTTGACAAGATACCTTTGGATCAAACTGTCTGGATGAGTCACCGTGATTTTGTGGAAACAGCTCCCCCCGGATTTTCGGTAACCGCTAAAACCGAAACCATTCCGGCAGCGGCAATGGAAAATAGAGAGCATGGTCTTTACGGCGTTCAATTCCATCCTGAAGTGGCACATACCCCCTGTGGCATGGATATCTTGAAGAATTTTCTCTATTCTGCCTGTGGTTGTGCTCCCAACTGGACTATGATCTCCATTATCGAGAAGTCGGTAGAAAAAATCAAAGAAGAAGTTGGCAACAACAAGGTTATTTGCGGGCTGAGCGGTGGAGTCGATTCTTCGGTTGCCGCTCTACTTGTTCATCGAGCGGTCGGAGATAATCTGACTTGTGTTTTCGTGGATCACGGCCTTTTAAGAAAAGGTGAAGCGGAACAGGTAGAGGATACATTTAAGAAGCATTTCAAGATCAATCTGATTTCCGTAAAAGCGGAGGACACGTTTTTAGAGAAACTAAAAGGGGTAACTGACCCGGAGGACAAAAGAAAAATAATCGGAGAAACGTTCATCCGCACTTTTGAAGGTCTTGCCCGGGAAATGAAAGACGTCCAATTTTTGGTCCAAGGAACTCTTTACCCAGATGTTATTGAAAGCGGCACGGTTGATGCCGCTAAGATAAAGACCCACCACAATGTGGGTGGAATTCCCATGGAGCACGATTTTAAATTGATCGAACCCCTAAGACAGCTTTTTAAAGACGAGGTAAGGGCTGTGGGAGAAGAGCTGGGACTGCCGGAAGAAATCGTCTGGAGACAGCCTTTCCCCGGTCCGGGATTGGCTATCCGTATTATCGGGGAAGTTACCAAGGATAGGCTGGAAACCTTAAGGGAAGCCGATGCTATAGTAACCGAGGAGGTAAGAAGAGCGGGACTTTATCGGGAGTTGTGGCAATCGTTTGCGGTTCTTCCTTGCATAAGGACTGTGGGTGTAATGGGGGATGAAAGGACCTATTTCTATCCAATTGTGGTTAGGGCGGTTACATCCGAGGATGCAATGACCGCTGATTGGGCAAAGTTGCCGTATGAAGTAATTGAGAAAGTCTCAAGCCGCATCATAAACGAGGTTCCCAATGTGAATAGGGTCGCCTACGATGTAAGTTCCAAACCGCCTAGCACCATTGAATGGGAATAAAATATAATAGGAAGTCTAGATTGATACCACTGTCTTTTTATTTTTAAGGTCGTTTACTAATAGGAGGTGAGCATGAGCGATATTAAAAAGCAAATCGACGAACTTCGCAAAGAAATAGATAATATAGACGATAAGCTGGTAGAAGTACTCAATGAAAGAGCAAAAAGGGTACTGAAGATAAGAGATTTAAAACAGGAAGGAAGCCTTTCCTTTTTTGATCCCAAAAGAGAGGAAGAAATATTTAACCGCGCCATTGCCAATAATAAAGGCCCGCTTTTTGACGAGACCCTTCGCGAAATCCTGGATAAGGTTATTGATTGCATGAGGGCGCTGGAACAAGACGAGAGATGATGATATATGATAATCAATAAGAATGAAGTTTTAATTATTGCCGGTCCTTGTGCCGTGGAAAGTAAGGATCAGGTATTCAGGATTGCCGAATTGGTTAAAAACGAAGGTATATCCTATTTTCGCGGAGGTGCGTACAAACCGCGCACATCACCCTATTCTTTTCAGGGCTTAGAGCGGGAAGGCTTGAAGTTTCTTGCTGAAGTGGGCAAGAAATTCGGTTTAAAAACGGTTACTGAGGTAACTGATGCCGATTTAATCGAAGAAGTGGCAAAACATGTGGATGTTCTACAAATCGGTACCCGGAATATGGCCAATTTCGCGTTGTTAAAAAAGGTCGGAAAGCTTACTGCCCGCACCCATCAGCCGGTTCTGCTGAAAAGAGGTTTTTCCTCAACAATTGAGGAATGGCTTTTGGCTGCAGAATATATAACCTCAGCGGGAAATTCCGATGTGATTCTTTGTGAGCGCGGAATTAGGACTTTTGAAAGCGCAACTCGTTTTACTCTTGATCTTAACGCCATTCCGGTGGTCAAGAAGCTTAGCAGACTGCCGATAATTATTGATCCCAGTCATGGTACCGGCCACTCCGATATGGTAACTCCTTTAAGCAAAGCGGCGATTGCGGTTGGTGCTGACGGGGTGATTTTAGAAGTTCACGATCGGCCTAAAGAAGCTTTATGTGATGGAAAGCAATCTCTCGATGGTGATGAGTTTGCCAAATTTATGGCTGAAATAAGGAAAATCGCTGAGGTTGAAGGCAAGAAAGTAGTATAGGAGTTAGGAGCAAAATGTCTGTTCTTGATACGATCCGGGATCGCCGAAGCATAAGAGATTTTCTTGATGAAGAAGTTACCGACGAGCAGATTGAACAAATTCTGGAAGCGGGCAGATGGGCTCCTTCCGGTCTAAATAATCAGCCATGGCGGTTTGCGGTAATCAAGAATGAAGAGGTAAAAGAGCAAGTAGCGGAATGTACGCGCTATAGCAGTACGATAAAAGCCGCCAATGTGCTGATTGCGGTTTTTCTTGATTCAGATGTTATGTATGATCGCACCAAAGATGTTCAATCAATAGGCGCCTGTATCCAAAATATGCTTTTAGCTATTCACGAGTTGGGCTTGGGCGCGTGCTGGATGGGTGAGATTCTAAATCAGCGCCAGGATGTGGAAAAGCTGCTTGAGATTCCGGATAATCTGGAATTGATGGTAGTTCTGGCAATCGGCTATCCTGTACCTGAGGCAAGGACTAGTTCCAGGAAAGATTTGAATGACCTTATTCAAACCGAGTTTAAATAGAGTTTTAAAATTAGTTGGGAGTTAAAAGTGACAAAATCTTTTTCCTACAGAGACGCCGGTGTGTTTGATAATCAAGAGATCGGTCTGTCCGGTCTTCTTAAATGGATCTCCAAGACTGACGACTTTCGTTCGGATTTGGGGAAAACCCTGCTTGCTCCCAAGTATTTTGCCAATGTGATTAAGATTACCGAAGAACTGGGAATTGCCTTATCAACCGATGGCGTCGGGACTAAAATAATGCTGGCGGAACAGATGGAGAAATACGACACTATCGGAATAGATTGTGTCGCCATGAACGTGAACGATGTCCTCTGTGTTGGGGCAACTCCGATTTCTCTGGTTGACTACATTGCCGTTGAAAAAGCGCAACCCGATGTATTGGAGGAAATTGCCAAAGGTTTTTATGAAGGCGCAAAACAAGCTCAGGTTAATATACCGGCCGGGGAAATAGCTCAATTGGGGGATATGATAAAAGGAGTAAAGAAGGATAGTGGATTTGATCTGGTTGGCACATGCATCGGGCTTGTCGAGCTGAATAAGATAATAATCGGGCAGGATCTGCAGGAAAGCGATGCTATTATAGGTTTGGAAAGTAGTGGAATTCATAGCAACGGATTTACATTAGCCCGGAAAGTTTTGCCTGATATGGCCGGTCTTTCACTGGATGAATACGTAGACGAGCTTGGTATGACTTTAGGCGAAGAACTGTTAAAGCCTACCAAGATTTATGTTCAGGAAGTTTTGGAAATGCTGTCGGAAGGTATTGAGATAAAAGCGCTTGCCCATATTACCGGGGATGGTTTTCTTAATCTGCAGAGAGTTGAGCGGGAAGTAGGCTATGAGATCTATTCTCTGCCGCCTACACCACCTATTTTTCAATTAATCCAGGAAAAAGGGAATGTATCCGATGAGGAAATGTTCAGGGTGTTTAACATGGGTATCGGTTTCTGCATAATGGTTGCTCCCTCTGATGTCCAGCAGGTTCTGGATATTTGCGAGAATCATAAAACCAAAGCTTATGTATTGGGTAGAGTAACCGAAAAAACACCGGACGAAATCCACATCATACCCAAAGAACTTGTAGGCAAGGGAAAAGAATTTATCCCCGCTTGATTAAGAGTTGCTCTCTAATCAATCACCTTTTTATCTTTGTTGTTAAATATTTCTTTTTTTGCAGCTCTTGCTTAAGCTCCTGATTGCGCGTGGCTACTCAGTCGGTTCTCTCAGTGCGAAATTGCTATCCGCACCCTTCCTTGCCGTTAGGGCCACGCAATTTGCCGCAGCTGTTCGGACCTCTCTCGTTTTACGCCATGCTCATATATCGCTTGTAGCAAGAGCCACTAGGTTTAGAAAAAACAAATTCTTATTACGTTCGTCGGGATCTCATAGTCGCTTTATGAGCAACCCACCAGGTTTAAGAATATTTAAAAACTTATCTCCCCTAACTTCTCTCTTTCTTGTTTCATGTATCATGCATTATGTATCTTTTCAATTTTGCATTTTAAAATTTGCACTTTGAATTTCCTCTTCCCTCCCTTGTTTCATGTATCCTGCATCGCGGGAAAGCCTTTACCTTGTGATATTTTTTGAATCGGATTAGAAGTAAATAATACTGCAACAATCTAACTACTTTACAGGGAGATTGAATAATACAAACATCAAGGGCAAGAACTAAGTAATATTTTCCCAGGTGTCTTATATGGTAATCATAACAACCTTTGGGTTATTATATGGATCAGCATAAACAATGTTCAATGTGGCCAAGGTGAGATGCCGTCACGTCTGTGGGGGGACTTGCCACTGAGGAGGGAATGCAATGAGAAGCGCACTTGCCGTCCAGCAGTCGCCGGAGCGATTCCACGCCTTCATTGGGACCGGGCAGATGGTCAGCCCGAAGGAGACCGACATCATGTTCTATGAGGACACGTTGGCTTGGGCCGAGGAGAGCGGCAACGAGGAACTTGCGGCGACTCTGCGGGAGAATGGCGAGCCACCCTACGAGGACCTACTCGACTACGAGCCGGCGATCTCTCATGAGCACGATTGGAACAGCTATCCGGACCTCGATACCAGCAAGGAGATGCCCAACAACCTCTTCGTGTCCGAGAACACACTGCTGGACCGCATCAACGGGCTGAGGTCCTTCCTGGACACCTTCTCGGTTCTCTACCCTCAGCTGCAGGAGTTGGACCTCCGCGAAGACGCTGTGACCCTGGAGGTCCCGGTCTACATGGTGGTAGGCAAGTACGAGGCGCGTGGCCGTGATGCCTTGGCGGATGAATGGTTCGAGCGACTCCAGGCTCCGATGAAGGAGAGGATCGTCTTCGAGCACTCTGGTCACAGGCCGCCGTTCGAGGAGCCAGAGGCGTTTGCATCACTCATGAGCAAGATCCTGGATGACACCTACATGGTGGACGACCAGTGCTTGCCCGGTTCGTCTGAGGAAGAGTGAACACGGTGAGGAGTACCTTGTAGTTAATCGCCACTTTGTGTTTCGCGACTGCCCTTCTAGCTGGGATCACTGCTGCATTCGGTGTCCTGGGGCGGCTGCGTGGCGCCAGCCGGATGTCTGTCGAACCAGCGGATCGAGCAGACTCCGCGGCTCGTGAGGTATGCTCGGGTCGAAAGTGGATCGCCGGCGCGTCGCTGCTTACGCGCGGGACGTTAGGCGCAATAGCTTTGCTGAATTTTGTCTATGACGTTTTTCTTGCCCTCCACATCGCACGAAAGCTTTGAATAGCAAAAATATAGGAGGATCTTATGACAGATAAAAATACAAAAAAACAGCTTCCCGGAATCCTACGTTTTGTAATTAAGCTTTTTCAAATCATCCTTTATGTACCGATTCAAATAATCTTCATTCCTTTTGCTATTGTTGGACTTATAGATGGAATCTACAAGGAAATGGTAAAAAGCAAGAAACTGGGTGTCTCTTTCTCGGCAGGTCAAGCACTTCAATATAGGTGGATCATGCATTATTTTAACACCAGACCGGATCCCCTTTCTGTTGCATTCACTAAAAAATTTCCATGTGAATCACATTTTGGTTTGTGGTCGACTTTGGGAGCTCTTATTATTTCCCAGCGGTTATTTGGTTTCACAACCAGGCTTGGAAAAGTTGTTGAACCAGGTAAAGAGACCTTATCTTCATGTGCGGGTGTTCGGGTGCTTGTGTTTGACAAGATAATGGAAAAATATGTTGATGAAATGGAGCAGATTGTCATTCCTGGAGCTGGCTTTGATCTAATGGCTTTGCGGTATACGAAAGGAAAAGAAGTAAAGGTCTTTGAGCTCGACCAAGTTAAAACACTAGATATTAAAATTGAAACATTGAAAAAAGCAGGTATAAAGCATGATTGGATCACCTATATCCCGGTTGATTATTCAAACGAATCTTGGGTTGACAAACTATTAGGAGCTGGTTTTGACAAAACAAAAAAGACTTTGTTCCTTTGGGAAAGCGTTTCTTTGTTTTTAGAAGCTGAAATCGTCAAAGAAGAACTTAGGAAAATGGCTGATTTATGTGTAGACGGAAGTATCATCGCTCAAGACTTTTATTCCAAAGCATTCATGTTGGGTGAAATTTCAAAAATAGCTAAAAGAAATATGAGTTTGATAGAAAGAATGGGAGAGCCTTGGAAATTTGGAATAGATATGTCAAATGATCCTAAAGCAGCAGTTGAATCATTTTTAAAAGAATGTGGATTAAAGATGACCAAATATATACAGTTTGGTGAAAAATTGGATATCGAACCATTTTACTGTATTGTTGAGGCTGAAAAACTGTAAGTTATATGGTAGATAACAAAGAGGCATCCATGAATTTTTTTGTTTCAGAATGACGAAAAGCTACTGCGCCTAACCATTTGTTCCAGGCATAATCTGGCTCGTAACCTGTACACCTCTTCTATTTCTTGTATCACTCATCCCTAATCCCTTCTCCCTATACTGTATCCTATATCTTTTCAATTTTGCATTTTAAAATTTACACTTTGAATTTCCTTCTCCCTTCTCCCTTGTTTTCCTCTCTTGACCCAAAACCCAATGTCTGGTAAATTCTATCTATCTTGAAAAATACATAATGTGCTAAAGGTTGCCTACCAAGGCATTAAATGGGCAAGTCCGGTGTATCGTAACTATTCGAGAGTCCGGCGCTGTGCCGCAACTGTGAGGCTTCAAAGCCAAGCCAGAAAACCAGCCCGAAGCATAAGACTTTTTGGTCACGAGCATGAGACAAAGTCAATTAATTTAACCTTCTCAGCTCAGGAAGGTTTTTTTAATCTCAAGCCTCTTTACCAAAAAGAGGCTTTTATTTTGTAAAGGGAGTGTGGATTATGGATAAAAAAGAAACCATGGATATAAAAGAAATATTGATAGGACTGGCAAAAAACAAGTGGGTAAGATACGCATTACTACCTGCGGTTGTAGCAACAATGCTTATTGCCGGTACGCTTTATGCGAAAAGTGGCAATAACACTGCGGATTCGAATAAAGCAAACACAAAAGCAACCAAAGAGAGAGCCGCGCTTGAAAAGGATGAACAAGAATCTGCGGAAAGTGCATCGGAGTATCAGCAACCGGATGGCGCGGGATCGGTAGATCAACAGCAGGAAAACTCGGGAACATCATCAACTCGGGGAAGCGCGGGCAGTCAATCAAGCGGAAGCCAATCTTCCCAGAGCGCAAAATCTCAAAACAATCAAAGTGGAAGCTCAAGTGGTCAAAGTACCTCCCCTTCGAGCAACCAACCACAAAAGCAAGTAATTCACGTAACTCTTAGCATTGATAAAGGAAGCGGTAAGCGTAACTATAGCCTGGAAATGGATAAGAACAGTACTGTGCTGCAATTGTTGCAGAAAGGAAGCAGTACTCATGGTTTTTCGCTCTACTATACCAATAATGGAGCCTACGGAGCTTTTATTGAGGAGATAGACGGGGTGAGAAACAGTCCCACTCAGGGTTTGTACTGGCTTTATTATTTAAATGGTAAGTATGCTAACGTGGGAGCCTCAGTTCAAAAAATAAATGAAGGAGATACTGTTTTATGGAAATATCAAAGCGCCAACTAATTTTTTCTCATAAGAATTTAAAGACAAACAGAATCTCGCGGATCTTATTAGCGTGCTTGCTAGTAATAACAACTCTGGGTCCGCTGGTTTCTTTCCAACCGGCACTGGCTGCGGTTAATCCGACGGTAAAAGTGCGGATTGAGACTCCACAAAAGACTGTTTGGAGCGGTTCGGTCGAAGTAAAAGACTGCAATATAACGGATACAAACGGAGTTGACCACGCACTTCAATCACCCAAGGCGGCATGCGCGTTGGCTGCTGCGGCAGACGTAGGAGGATTTACTTACAGTTTCAGTGACAGTGGATGGGGTCTCTACTTAACCGAGGTAGATGGCTTTGTTGGCGATTCCACCAATTTCTGGCTTTATCGGGTCAACCATGTATCACCGCCAACCGGCATGGCCGATTATGATTTAGCCGATGGGGATGAACTGTTGATCTCCCTCGGTCCCTGGCCGGATACCCCCCTAAAACTAACTACTTCCAAATCAAGTGTGGTTACCGGTGAGTCGTTTACTCTATCCAGCACATACTATGATGATAATACGCAGTCTTTTAAGCCTTTGGCCGATGCAACCGTACATCTCGGAAACGATGTTTTAACTACGGATAGCCAGGGACAACTTACCACTAGCATTAATCAACCGGGCAACTATCAAGCTTATATTGAAAAGGATGGTTATGTAAGAAGCGACAGAATTCAGATTGAAGTGGCTGATGCCAATTCACAAGCGGTTCAATCGGAATTGGTTGTCAGCAATCTCGGCCAGGTAATTTGGCAGGGTACTGTAAATGTGGATACAACGCAGTTTACTGATACTGACGGTATCGCTCATAATATCGATCATCCCACTGCTCTCGGCGCTCTGGTGGAAGGAAGTCAATCAGGCGGATTTCCTCTGGGAATCACCAGTTCAGCTTACGGTTTTTATGTAAGTTCCATAAATGGAATTGCTGCTCAGGGGTGGGACGGCTGGAGTTATACCGTAAACGGACAATCTCCTTTTGTAGGGATGGCCGATCAGGCAATCTCGGATGGGGATCAAATTCATGTTTATTACAGTCTTTGGCCGTGGAAGCTGGAAGTTAATAAAAATGTAGCTCAAGTGGGAGAGGAAGTTACTTTTACCGCTTTTCAATATGATTCAGGAACAAGCCAGTGGCAAGAAGCACCGGGCGTTACTGTCAAGATAGGGAGTTCCGAGTATCAAAGCGACCAGAATGGCGAGGTGAAAAAAGTCTTTGATAACCCGGGTGAATATGAAGCTTATCTGGTATCCGGCGGATGGTCTAACAGTCCGAGCGCAAAGGTTAAGGTGCAACTGGAACCAACGGGAAAATCGGCGGTTACTCAAAATGAGCTTGATCAATCGGCTACAAAAGCCCTGGAATATCTGAAAAATCAGCAGGGGGATGACGGATCGATTGAAAACGCGGGAGTTAGCGCATGGTGCGCGATTGCTTTTGGCTCTGCCGGTATCTATCCGGATACTATCAAGAAACAGCAAAGCCTAACGGATTTCCTGTTAACATACACTCCTTCGGGTCCCAATTTTGCCAGTGACTATGCCAGACAAATTTTAGCGTCTCTGGCTTGCGGAAGAGATCCCCATACATTTGGGATGGATTTGATTGCCGGCCTCAAGGGTTGCTATCAGAATAACCAAATCGGCGATGTCGCCTATATCAATGATGATGTTTTTGGTGTGCTGGCATTACTGGCCAGCGGAGAAGATGTGAATTCCCCGATTATCAGTGATGCCATTCAATATATCGTCAATCATCAAAATGCTAATGGCGGTTTTGGGTATGGAACAGTAGGTTTAAGTGATGTTGATACTACAAGTGCGGTTATTCAAGCTCTGGTCCTGGCTGAAAATAAGGGATACGCTGGTAATTCTAATATCCAAACGGCACTCGACCAGGCGGTTATTTTCTTAAAGAACGCTCAAAATGAAGACGGAGGTTTTCCCTACAACACAGAGGGAGCGTTCACCGATTCCGATTCTGCCAGTACCGCCTGGGTTATCCAAGCTTTGATTGCTCTGGGTGGAGATGTTAATGAATGGAAGAGCAGTGACGGTTCCACGCCGTATCATTTTCTATTAAGTTTGCAGAACCAGGATGGTTCTTTTAGCTGGCAGGAAGGAAATCCAGGACAGGCAATTATGACCGCTTATGTTATTCCCGCGCTGGAAGGGCAGGCTTGGCCTGTCGTTCTTGAAACTAAGCATGCCTCTCAAACTAGTCAAGCAAGTGGAGTATCGCAGACTGCAAATTCATCGGGTGACAGGACAACGCAAACAGGTCAGAATGACAGCAATTCTTCAGTGCTTGCTTATACCGGTTTCAATCTCTTATGGATGATTGTCGGAATGCTGCTTATTTTTTGGGGACTTAAATTGAACCGCTTTTACATTGGGCGGAAATTATAAATATAAAATAAATTTGGAAGGAGGGACGGGAAGAGTCTAGAATAGTACAATAATTAATCGCAGACAATAAATTCTAAAGGAGGGAATAATGGTATATCTGCTTATATTAATAGGAGTAATTTTTAGGTTTGTACCCCATCCGGCAAACTTTGCACCGATTGCCGCTATAGGACTTTTTAGCGGATGTTATTTGAAAAAGAAATGGGCATTCCTGCTGCCAGTCGGCGCCATGCTTATTAGTGATTATTTTATCGGCTTTTATTCCTGGAAAATCATGGCTTCAGTCTATTTGAGCTTTGCCCTGATTGGCCTGATTGGTATGGCAGTGAAGAAACACAAAAATGTTTACACTGTTATTGGTAGTTCGCTGGGTGCCTCGGTACTTTTTTATCTAGTCACTAATTTTGCGGTATGGGCATTTGGAACCATGTATGCACATAATTTTGCCGGACTAATTCAGTGTTATGTGGCGGCTATTCCGTTTTTCAGGAATACCTTGTTGGGCGACATGTTTTACGTATCAGTGCTTTTCGGCAGCTATGAACTGATTAGTCTCTGGGTACAGCAGCGCGAGACAAAAACCGCTCTTGCCGGATAATTGTTTGCCGAAGCATAATACTAAATGAAGATTGAGCAACTGATATAGGAGGCTTAGCAATAGGCCTCCTATTTTGCTACCATGTTAAAAATACTCGAAGTGATGAAACGGGAAATAAATGATGGTTAAAGATAATAATACTTTGCAATATTTAGTTCGGAAAGCCATTGAGCTTGGTGTTAGTGATGCAAAGATCATACCTGCTAAGGCAGTTTGCGTTGAAGAGCGTTTTGCCCGGATGTGCGAATCCCCGCAATGCAGCAACTATGGTCTTTCCATAAATTGTCCGCCTCATGTTATGAAAACCGATGAGTTTAAGAAGAGCTTATCACAATACGATTACGCCCTGGTTTTTAAAATAGATGCTCCCACCGATATGCTTCTTTCCGAAGATAGGCGGGTCATAGCCCGGCTTGTGCATGAGATATCCGCAACCATTGAAAAGCTTGCGATAGAAGCAGGTTGTGTAAATTCCAAAGGGCTTGCGGCTGGTTCATGCAAGAGAATCTTTTGCGAAGAATATGTAAAATGCAAGGTTTTGGAAGATGGAAGCCAGTGTCTCTTTCCCGATTTGGCAAGGCCGTCTATGTCGGGCTTGGGTATAAATTTTAATGAACTGACTAAAACTCTCGGATGGCAGTTTAACAAAATTACCGGGGAAACTAATCCGGATGATGTCCCTATGGGAATGCTGGCAGGAATGGTTCTAATAGGAGGAAGAGAAGTTTGATAACGAAAAAAGAAAGGGGTCAGACCTCCTCAGGCTCTTCTACCTGGTGTTTAGAATTCTTATTTATTAACTTCTTGTTGAGACATGAAACTCCTCATTCTTGATTTTCTGAAATCGCAAATAAAATAAAAACAAGGATTTGTTATGCCTGTTAGGTGGGTGTGCGGAGGTCTGACCCCGAGTTTCTAATCCACTAGATCAATCCACTCAACTTTGGCACTTTTCCACTCACTTATAGGCACGCCTAAATCGGAGAAGAATTCTCTAATATGATCATCGTCGTATCCCATGATATCTTCCAGAATTGGAATAAGCACCGAAAGCGCATTGTCGGATATAACGGTTCTGTTGGCTATATGCCCAAGATAAGATGATGTGGAAACAGCAATAGGATAACCCTGATAAACTTGTACGTGAAGCATTACGCGTATATCCGAGAGACCATCACCCACATAGATTATCCGGTCTCGCGGTATCCTTTCCTTAATTTTAAGATGATCCAAAATGTTAACCTTTGCATCTCCGGCACCGGTTCGCTCCAGGCCTATTACACGCCCTTCATTGTCAAATGCCAGATTGGTTCCGTAAATACGATCAGACGGAATAATCCCGGACAGGGCGCTGGTCACAATCTCTTTAGGTGCGGCACTGGCTACAAAAACGGCAAATGATTTATTCTCAATGCCTTCTCGTAGAATTCTCACCAATTTCTTAACGTTCTTCTTGAGTTTTGTTTCTTTTCCGACTTCTTCAAGCATACCGCGGGTGATTTTCCCTTTGAAATCCTCATCGTTGGTTATTAAAAAAGCCAGTTCGCCGCCAAGCTGAACCAGGTTTTTCTTTCCGATTAGCTCGATTTTCTGATCGAAAACATCGGGAGTTATGCCGATTTTCTCAGCCAATAAATAACCGCTGTCTTCCAGGCTTAAAGTCTTGTCAAAATCGGAAACAAAAAGGTATTTTTCATTCATTCTTTCTCTAATCTCCTTCAATATAATCGCATTTAACCTTAACACCACCAGCACGTTTGTCAAGGTTGAGAAAAATTATTTCATACAATATCAGGTTTGGGTGAAAATGAAGTTAAATTGAGCTTAATAAAGGTTTAACGAGAATGATCTTTATTAAAATGGCGATCTTAAAAAAAGACGTTAATAGTGATCAATGTACTAAAATATTTATAATCGCAAAAATACTTGACGGAAACAACAATCACAGATAATATATAAGTAATTGCTAATATACTTAATAGCGGATCGAGGTTTTTATGAGACATCCTGCTGATTCCTTCAAGATTCTGGCAGTTGACACAAGACTGAAGATAATTGATGCTTTAAAAAGACATCCGATGACTGTAAATGCCCTAGCTGAGGCGTTGGGAATTACCCAATCGGCGGTATCTCAGCATGTGCGAATTCTTAAACACGCAGGTCTTGTGAGAGATGAACGAAAAGGATACTGGGTTTATTACTCCCTGAATGAAGATGCTCTTAGCCAGTGCAAGAAACATATTATGATGACATGCTGCTGCCATTGCGATTCTGATACTGAAACTCAGAAGACAACACAAAGCAAGAGTGATGCCTTGAAGGCCTATAAGAAGGAGTTGGAAAGAGAACTTCAGCAAGTGGATGATATGATTCAAAAAATGGAAGAGTAAGTTTAATGGCGTGTTTTGTGTTAGATTCTCTTTTTTTATTATCCTATTAAGATATTGCTTATAAGCTTAAATAGTTTGGAGCGCTCTGGAAATTCAATAAAGAGGGAGGTGTATGAGATGCGTTGTGGAAGTGAAGCCTTTGCCTACGAAATTGACTGCTGTTGCGGACCTCATCCTCATGGAAGAAGACATCTTACTAAAAAAGAGAAGGTTGAGCACTTAAAGGAGTATAAGAAACAGCTTGAGTCGGAGATAACCGGTGTAAAAGAGAAGATTGAAGAGCTGGGAAAGAGCAACTAAAACAGATTGTTAAGGGAAAATAGGGACAGTGTATTGGTGTGAAGCACTGTCCCTATTTCATGTTACCCAATTGTATTCCACTTAGTCTATCTTCAAATATTCTAACGCAGATGTCCAATGATCCAACAGCCAAGCAGTGAAGCAACCTCAAAGTATTGACTTCAGGCGGATTTTATAATCTGATATGCTTGGTGATGTTGTTGTGGAATCAATGGAGCTGGATCAGAGGAGCAAAGCCTTGAACAAGATATTAGTGGTTGATGATGAACAATCAATTGTAGAATCGGTTAAATATAATCTGGAAAAAGAAGGTTATACAGTTTACACTGCTTCTGACGGAAAAAAAGCTCTTGATACTTTTAACAAAGAAAAACCAGATTTGGTTATATTGGATTTAATGCTTCCGGGGCTTAGCGGGGAAGAAGTTTGTAGGTATATAAGAAAACAAAGCAATATACCTATCATAATGCTTACGGCAAAAGGGGACGAGGTTGATGTAGTAGTCGGGCTGGAAATAGGGGCTGATGATTATATGACCAAGCCTTTTTCCATGAGGGAACTGATCGCCCGTGTCCGGGCAGTGCTTCGCCGAAAAACCCTGGATTCGGTAAAAGATACCGAAGCTGAGCCAAACTTAATAGGTCCGCTTCAGATTGATCCAAAAAGACATGAGATAAGGTTTGAGGGGAAACAACTGGACTTAACCCTCAAAGAGTATCAAATCCTTGAACTTCTTATGCAAAATCAGGGTCAAGTCCTAACCAGAGAAATATTGTTGAATCGGGTGTGGGGAGAGGATTATTTCGGCGATACCAAAACACTTGATGTGCATATAAGGCGATTGCGAACTAAAGTGGAAAAAGATCCGGCTCATCCTGAGTACATTAAGACAATTCGCGGTGTCGGTTATCGTCTCGAGGCAGAAGAATGAAAGTAAAAAGTATTACCAGAAAAGTAGCTCTCAGCTATTTTATTGTTGGCGTCATCATTATTCTACTGCTTGCTATCGGTTTGAGCATTTTTTCACGCTTTCTATATCTGCAAAATACCAGATCGCACCTGTTAAATACATCCAAGCTTCTTGCAGCGAGCGTTGAGGTTTATTTCGAAGAGCCATCAAATATCGAAAAGCTTGATGCGTATGCAAATGAAGCCGGCAAGGGTATGGACGAACGTATTACCATTGTTGATAAATTCGGTAAAGTCCTGGGAGATTCACAAGAGGAAATCTCCCGTATGGAGAATCATAAGGATCGTCCTGAAATAAGGCAGGCCTTCAAAGGTCATAATGGTTTTTCTACCAGGTGGAGTGGCACGTTGGAACAGGAGATGATGTATGTTGCTGTTCCGATAGAGGTAAACAATGAGATAGTCGGAGCTCTTAGAATTTCTCTTCCGCTGGCGAGTATAAATCAGTCTTTGTATCAAATATGGCTTATTATACTGATACTTGCTATTGTAAGCGGACTTATTGCGATTGCCATGAGCTGGGTACTGGGACATCGTATTACCGATCCTCTTACCAGAATGATTGATATGACCCGTAAAGTCGGACAGGGGGACTTGGATCAACACTTATTGATTGATAGTAGAGATGAGATTCAGGAACTTGCCGAAAACCTGAATTGGATGACCACGCGGCTCAAGGAACAGATACTGGAAGCCCAGGAACAACAAACAAAACTTCGGAACATGCTGGCAGATATCGCCGACGGAGTAGTAGTTACGAATGCGGAGGGTCGGATTGAGTTGCTTAACACAAAGGCTGAAAAGCTGTTCGAAATTGATGCTGAAAATGCTCATGGCCGCTCCATTATCGAGATTACCCAGAGTTATCGACTGCAAGACATGATCCAAAATTCCCTTAAGGGAAAACATCTACAGGAAGAATTAGAAATATCATTTCCCAGGAAAAAGATACTTAAAGTAAAGACAAGTCCATTAAAGACAGTTGAAGGAATTGTTTTTGGCACTATTACGTCTCTGGATGATGTAAGCAAGATACGAAGGCTGGAAAAGGCTCGAAGAGATTTTACTGCCAATATCTCTCATGAATTAAGAACCCCTATTTCTTCAATAAAAGCCCTGGTTGAATCACTTCTGGCCGGTGCAAAGGACGAACCGGAAAAAGCCCGGGATTTCCTGGAAAGGATTGAAAAGGAAACAGACCGTCTTACCATGCTTATAAATGATATTCTCGATCTTTCTCGCCTGGAAACCGCCCAAATCACAAAGAAGGAGTCGGTTGATTTAAAAGAGCTGACCGTACAAGCAATTGAGAGAATCCAAGCACAAGCGGTTAAGAAGAATATTAGTGTTGAATTATCGGATTCTCCCGATGAATTCAAGATACTGGGAGAGAAGGATCAAATCCTGTTAGCGCTATCAAACTTGCTTGACAACGCAATCAAATACACAAGTCCCGGAGGAAATGTTAGTATTAGCTTTGCTGCCGGCGAAAAGAACGCCTCCATCATAGTAAAAGATAGTGGAATAGGTATTCCCCAGAAGGATATCCCCCGGATTTTTGAGAGATTTTATGTGGTTGACAGAGCGCGTTCTCGTGAATCAGGTGGGACAGGTTTGGGTTTATCCATAGTTAAGCATGTTGTTGAAAACCACAATGGCCGGGTAAAAGTAGAAAGTGTGCTTGGAGAAGGCTCGATATTTACTATTTCCCTGCCAAAATCATAAAAGTCCGCTTAGATTTAACCTATATTTAACCTTCAATATATTTGTATTTTACCTTCCTGTGCTAATCTCATGGTGATAAGTAAATGGAAAGTCTGTAAAGTTTTGAACCGAAAGGAGAGATTAGTGATTTCAAAGAATCTAAGCAAATTTCTAAAACTAATTGTAGCCGGATTGCTGGTACTAGCTTTAATCGGGGGGTGCAAGAGCAGCAATAACGGAGATGAGAAAAGCGATGGTTCAAATGGCAAATTATCGGGCAAACTTGCCTTAGCCGGATCGACTACGGTTCAGCCTCTGGCTGAAGCTGCGGCGGAAGAGTTCATGGGAGAAAACCCTGGCGTACAAGTCACGGTCCAAGGTGGGGGTTCAAGTGTGGGAGTTGAGTCGGTCAGCAAAGGAACGGTTGATATTGGCAATGCTTCGCGAGACTTGAAGGATGAAGAAAAAGACCTGGGACTGGAAAAGACTGAGATTGCCTGGGACGCTGTAGCGATTATTGTTCATCCCTCTATTGGTGTCAAGGATCTTGATAAGGATCAGGTAAAAGATATCTTTACCGGCAAGATCACTAATTGGAAAGAAGTTGGAGGTAAAGACCAAAGAATACAGATAGTGAATCGTGATGAAGCATCCGGTACTAGAGAATGCTTTTTTGAGAGGGCGCTTGATAAAGAGGAGTTTGAGAAAAACGCTATTATTCAGCCGGGTAACTCCGAGATGGTAGCTACGGTAGCAAAGACTCCCAACGGTATCGGCTACTGTTCACTGGGATATATTGATGATACCGTCAAGGCTGTAAAGTATGAAGGAGTGGAAGCTTCTGAGAAAATGGTTAAAAACGGCGAATACAAAATTGCCCGGAAGCTGTTCATGTTTACCAAGGGAACTCCTTCAAAACTGGCCAAAGCTTTCTTTGACTTTGTTTTAGGTAAGGATTTTCAGGAAGGGACACTATCGGAAAAATTCATTCCAATAATATAAAAAATAGAGTTTTGTTAATGCCTCTCCGCATTCTTGATCGGCAGAAATGGGGAGAGCCGGGATAAATACTCCGGTTCTCCTTCTGCTTCGTTCCGGTTCTTGGTAGGTAATAGGAGATAAGAAAGAGAGTATATGGATTTTAGAAGCATAAAGGAAAAAGTTCTGGAGTACGCATTCTTAGGTTGCGCAATTGTCGGAGTTATCGGCATTATTGCCATTTTTGCCTTTGTTGCTCAAAAAGGTCTTCCTGTCTTTCAAAAAGTGGGATTAAAAGAATTTCTGCTTAGCGCAGATTGGCTTCCCACTCAAGGCCGATTTGGCATCCTACCCTTTGTTGCCGGCACATTAATTGTAACAACGATGTCCTTAATTGTCGGGGGAACACTGGGAATCATCTCTGCGATTTTCTTTGCTGAAATAGCTTCTAAAAGCGCAAGGAATGCTATGCGACCGGTGCTTGAGCTTCTGGCTGCTATTCCTTCCGTTGTTTATGGATTCTTTGGAATCCTGGCTATTGCGCCTTATATCGATAAAATTAATGGCCCGGATTATCCGGGTTTGGGTTTGTTAACCGCTTCTTTGATCCTTTCGGTTATGATACTTCCGACTATCGCTACTATCGCCGAAGATTCATTGCAGGCGGTTCCAAATGACTTTAAGAACGGATCATTTGCCATGGGAGCTACCAGGTGGCAGACAATTTCACGGGTTGTCTTACCGGCGGCTAAATCGGGCATTTTTGCGGCGGTAATTCTAGGCATGGGCAGAGCGGTGGGAGAAACCATGGCTGTGTATATGCTTATTGGGGGCGCTCCGATAATTCCAAAATCTATTTATAGTCTTTGTGATGCTATGGCCAGTATTGTTGCCAGAGATATGGGGTATGCCTCAGGGCTGCACAGGTCAGCTTTATTTGCTATCGGTTTGGTTCTTTATATATTTGTCATGATTATTATTTCTATGGCATATAGGTTTGGTGGTAAAAAACGATGGTAACTTCGAAGAAAGCAAAGATTATTGATAAAATTGCTATCGGAATCATATGGTCAGGGGCTTTGATGGCAGTAGCCACACTACTTTGGATAATTGGCTATATTACTATTAAGGGAATTCCGGTTATTAATTCTGAGTTTATCCTGGGTTATCCCCGGGGGATTAATTTAGATGGAGGGATTTTCCCTACCATAGTCTCATCGCTTTATATCACAGCACTAACTCTTTTATTTGCTGCACCTTTAGGGATAGGGGCAGCTGTTTATCTTGCTGAATATGCGGCAGATAATAAGTTCACTTGTCTTATCCGATTTCTAAGTGACTCTTTGGCCAGTGTGCCATCAATCGTCTTTGGTCTTTTTGGGATGGTGCTTTTTGTAGAGATATTAGGATTTGGATGGAGCCTCTTATCCGGAGCGCTTACTCTAACCTTAATGATTCTTCCCGTGGTGATTCGTACTTCAGAAGAATCTATCAGGTCTGTGCCTGATTCATATCGGCAGGCTTCCTTTGGTATCGGGGCTACTAAGTGGCAGACTATCAGAAATATTATATTACCATCGGCTTCACCCGGAATTCTTACTGGTATAATTCTTGGTTTGGGAAGAGCGTTCGGGGAAACGGCAGCGCTACTGTTTACTGCCGGAAGCGCGAGGATTATCAATCCCGAAAATCTCCCGATTTCGCCTTTGGATAACGGAGGCTCGACCATGACCATTCATCTGTTCAAGCTGGCTTCCCTAAACCGAATTGAATCTGCCTTGGGAGTGGCCTTCCTCCTTTTAATTGTTGTTTTGCTAATCAATCAAGTAATGAATCTTCTGATGCGCAAACTCAGAGCAAGATTCGTTGCCTAGATATAGAGGTGAGCTTAATTTGAGTGATACAGATAAGATTGAAGTACAGAATTTATCTTTCTTTTATGATGAATTCAAAGCATTAGAAACGATCAGCATGCCGATAAGAGAAAAAAAAGTTACTGCAGTTATTGGTCCTTCCGGCTGCGGCAAATCCACTTTTTTATGGACGCTGAACAGAATGAGTGAGTTAATTCCGGGTGTGAAAGTTGAGGGCGAAGTTTTACTGGACCGCAAAAATATATATAATTCCTCGACTGATGTAATTGAGTTAAGGCAGAGGGTGGGAATGGTATTTCAAAAGCCTAATCCGTTTCCTCAAACGGTATATGATAATGTTGCTTATGGTCTTCGTATCCAGGGAGTTAAAGATAAATCAATCCTGGATGAAAAAGTGGAAAAAAGCTTGAAGAGAGCGGCTTTATGGGATGAGGTTAAAAACAAACTCCGAAGGTCCGCTTTGTCTCTGTCCGGTGGCCAACAACAACGCTTGTGTATCGCCAGGGTTCTTGCGGTAGACCCGGAGGTTATTCTTATGGATGAGCCTTGTTCAGCCCTGGATCCTATATCGACTCAGAAAATCGAAGATTTAATCACCGAGCTTAAGGAAAAATTTACCGTTGTAATTGTAACTCATAATATGCAACAAGCTGCGCGTATCTCTTCATGGACCGCGTTTTTGTTAGTAGAGCAAGAAGGAGGAGCGGCAAGATTAATTGAATTTGGGAAAACAAGTGAAATTTTCACCCGTCCTGTGGATAAAAGAACAGAGAATTATATAACCGGACGATTCGGATAAAAGGCAGGGAGTGATAAGTGTGTTTGATAGTGAGCCAAGAAAAACTTTTCATGAGAATTTGGATGAGTTGCAGAAAGAAGTATTACGTATGGGCAGTAAAGCAGGTAAAGCTGTAGATTTAGCTGTTAAATCGCTTTACGACCGGGATTTGGTATTGGCAAGTGAGGTCATAGAAGGTGATGATGAGATTGACCAACTCAACGTAACTATAGAGGAAAGCGCGATAACTTTAATAGCCAGGCAGTGCCCGGTTGCAGGTGATTTGCGTTTCCTCACTTCAATCCTAAGGGTAACTCTTCATTTGGAAAGAATAGGAGATTTGGCGGTTAATATTGCCCAACTAGCGGAGAAAATAATTAAATCTTCCGGAAAGCCGGGGAAGCAGGATATTCTTGATCTGCTGGAAGATATGCACGGATATGTTGATATTGTTTTTAATCAATCCCTTAAGGCATTTGCCGATCGCGATAAAAAGCTGGCTAAAGAACTGCATAGATTGGATGATCCCATTGATGAACTCAATCGCAAGTTGTTGAAGAAATTAGCGCACTATCGCGATGAGGAGGATTTTGACTGGATTGTGGACATGATTCTAATTAGCCGCTGGCTGGAGAGGGTAGCCGATCAGGCAGTTGATATCGGCGATCAAGTAAGGTTTTTAGTTACCGGGGAGATTGTGGATTGAAAAAATTATTATTTGTTTGTATTGAAAATTCTTGTCGTAGTCAGATGGCTGAAGGTTTTGCCCGGCACTATGGAGATAAGATTGTCGAGGCTGAAAGCGCTGGCACAAAACCGGCTTCTGTAATCGATCCGGTCGCCATAAAAGTTATGCAGGAAAGAAATATTGATATTGGTAATCAATTCCCCAAACAGCTAAGAGCCGATGATATTAAAAAACACGATCTGGTTATTACCATGGGTTGCGGAGTTGAGTCAATGTGCCCGGTCATACCACCGGAAGTAAAGCTAGATTGGGAGTTAGAGAATCCAAGGGGCAAATCAATAGAAACCTATAGAAAAGTACGCGACGAGATAGAAAATAAAATAAAAGAGCTTATCTTAGAGCTATAAGCTGGTTTAGTAAAATTATCATTGAATTAATATCAGTCCATGTGGTAAAAACATATGGACTGTATTTATTTGAAAAACCAAAGAGGATAATGATAATAATTCGTGAATATAATAAACGGATTATGCCACCCGTTCTTCAGATGTTTTTCCTTTTTTATTAATCAGGGAGTAGTAATTGGTTGTTAAAATAATAATGGGAGTCGTCGGCGGCTTAGGACTGTTCATTTATGGAATTCAGCTCATGGGAGACGGTCTTCAAAAAGCTGCCGGTGACAGAATGAGAAAAGTCATAGAGGTTCTGACTACCAAGCCATGGCGCGGGGTACTGGTTGGAGCCATAGTTACTGCCGTTATCCAAAGCAGTAGCGCAACGACTGTTATGGTTGTCGGTTTTGTTAATGCGGGAATTATGACTCTTCCGCAAGCAATTGGCGTTATTATGGGAGCAAACATAGGTACAACTATGACAGCCCAATTAATTGCCTTCCAGTTGGACAAATATTCTCTTCCAGCCATTGGTTTAGGTTTTGGACTCATGTTCTTTGCTAAAAGAAGGATCTGGAAATACTCCGGTCAAACCCTTCTGGGATTTGGCCTTCTTTTTCTGGGAATGCTGATTATGAAGGATACCATGGCACCTCTAAAAGAGTATCCGGGTTTCGTTAATTTAATGACTGTTTTTGGCACGACTCCTATTGTCGGGGTTTTGGTCGGTACCGGTATGACGGTCATGGTTCAAAGCAGTAGCGCGACTATCGGTATTGCTCAAGCTCTTGCTTTCAAAGGTCTTTTAACTATTAAAGAAGCTATACCTATTATTTTTGGAGATAACATAGGTACTTGTATTACTGCTGTATTGGCCAGTATCGGTACTTCTTTATCCGCGAGGAGAGCGGCTGCTGCTCATGTGCTTTTTAATGTCCTGGGAGCCATTATCTTTCTGCTAGGATTGCCGTTTTTTTATAGGGTTGTTATTATGACATCCTCAAATGCCGTAAGGCAAATTGCTAATACGCATACTATGTTTAATTTGTTAAATACTGCTATTTGGCTGCCTTTCGTTGCCCTGTTTGCCAAAATTGTAATTAAGTTGGTTCCAGGTAAAGAGATAGTCATTGAGAAAGCGCCTATATATTTAGACCGACATGTAATGGTAACTCCTTCGATAGCACTGGATTTAGCGACCAGAGAGATTAGCAGAATGGGCGAGTTAGCAGCTGAGATGGTTGATAAAAGCATAGAGCTTTTATCTAATAAGATTAGCAAAACACAAATTAAGGAAGTCGAAAGTAGAGAAGAGGTTGTAGACATACTGGCAGAAGAGATAACCGTCTATTTATCCGAGCTATCACAGCAGTCTCTAAGTTTTGAACAATCAGAGAGATTAACCGGTTTGATGCATGTGGTAAATGATATTGAACGAGTCGGGGATCATGCAGAAAATATTATGCAATTAGCCATTAGTAAGAATGAAGATAAATTGAGGTTTACCGAAGATGCTCAAGCCGAGCTCGAAGAAATACATATAATTGTTAAAGAATTTTTCGAAAAAATGATTGAGGGTTTGGAAAGCGACAACAAGGAAATGGTGGGAAAATATCGCCAGCATGAATATGAAGTCGATCGCCTGGTTAGGAAAGCCCGTAAAGAACATATTGCCAGATTAAAGAAGAATGCCTGTAATCCGATTGCCGGAGTCATCTTTCTCGATCTTTTAACTAATCTGGAGAGAATCGGTGACCATGCAAATAATGTCGGGTATGTTGCTTTAGGTGAACTGGCAAATTTATAATTTCATAAAATACTAATTTGACATTATGCAAAAATTCACATATCATTTTGTTAACACAATGAAGTGAAATAAGAATTGACGAAGGTGTCTGTAAAGCAGGCGCCTTTTTTGATATATTCGTTTTATTAAAAGCTTAATAATCTAAATTAATACTTCAGGAAAAATAAAATGGCGAAAACGAAAAAGTCAGATGAAAAAAAGATAGAAGCTCTTTCAAAGATAAGTGATGCTATTACATCCGATCTGTATCTTGAAGATATCCTTGGACTGATAGTAACGGTAACTGCTGAAGTAATGGCTTCAAAGATTTGCTCTTTAATGCTATTGGATAAAGAAACCAACGAACTGATAATTAGGGCAACTCAATCCGTGAGCAAGGAGTATAATAAAAAACCGCCCATAAAACTTGGTGAGGGAATAGCCGGGATGGTAGCAAAAGAAAATCGTCCCATACGTGTTTTAGATGTTAAAGAGGACGAAAGATACGTAAATCGGGATATTGCCCGCAAAGAAGGTTTGTGTTCACTACTTTGTGTTCCTCTGTGTGTTAAGGGAGAAGTAATTGGAGTTCTAAATAGTTATACGTCGGAACCACATGAGTTCAACGATACGGAAATTGCAGTTTTGACAACAGTTGCCAATCAGGCGGCAATGACTATTGAGAACACAGAATTATTAGTAAAAACTAAGGTTATCCAGGAAGAGCTTGAAACCAGGAAGACTGTTGAGCGGGCTAAAGGTATCTTAATGAAAGTAAAAGGTTTAAACGAAGAACAGGCGTTTCGCAGAATTCAAAAGTACAGTATGGACAGCAGAAAATCAATGCGCGAGGTAGCTGAGGCAATTATTCTAACTCATGATATAGAAAGTTAAAATAAAGAAAAAACATTTTTGCACGTTGATGTGTGAGTTAAGTAGGGCAAAGGCGTCCTGAGATTAAATCAGAACGCCTTTTTATATTTACTGGTGAATCAGTTCGGAACTGAAGAGTATCAATGAAAATAACGTTTCCTGGACGGGAGGGATGGAAATGGCTACAAAGCAAGAATTGCTGAAAGAACAAATAAGTAAATGGGTAAGCGAACGGATTGAAAAAGCCGGAGCTCATGGTATTGTGGTTGGTTTAAGCGGGGGAATCGACTCATCGGTTACGGCTGCTCTAGCGAAGAAAGCAGCGGCAAATAATGTCTTAGGTTTAATAATGCCCTGCCGGAGCAGTAAAGAGGATGAGGAGTTGGCTAATTTATTGGCTGAAAAAATAGACTTGCGAACAGAGAAAATTGATTTGAATCCGGTTTTCGATAAGTTCATGGAAGCATTACCACCAGCGTGCAGAGGAGCAAAATCGAACTTGAAACCAAGAATAAGAATGACCACACTTTATTACTTTGCGGCTAAATTCAATTATCTGGTAGCCGGGACCGGGAATAAAAGCGAGATTATCACCGGATATTTTACCAAGCATGGAGATAGCGGTGCTGATATATTGCCGCTTGGCGATCTTCTAAAAAGTGAAGTAAAAGAGTTGGCAAAAAGTCTGGATATTCCGGAAGAAATTATTGAGAGAGAACCGACTGCAGGTTTATGGGAAGGACAGACAGACGAAAAAGAGTTGGGTTTGACTTATCGAGATTTAGATAAGGCAATTGAAGCGATTGAATTACAAAGTGCGGAGTCTTTGCCGCCTGAGATCTTTGAAAGGGCATCTGAATTAATAGATAAGTCAAAACATAAAAGACAACCGATTCCGATTTTTAAGAAAGAGTAAGTTAGATGTAACTCAAGTAAGAGTAAATTATTGATCTAATTATATCTGGTACGCAGAAGTGCCATAGCATTAAACAAGAACAAGGACGTTCATTTAGACGTCCTTGTTCTTTTAAAGAATGTAATTGAGGAAGGTTAAAAGAGATTCAATGGCGACTCTCTCAGTACAAAGACGTCCAAAGGGAGAGTTTAAAAAATCTATATTACTGTCTCTTTATATTGACAGTAGAGGAGGTGAGTACAGAGAGAATAAGTCGTCAATTTTATCAAATTAAAGGAGGAAAAATGTCAAATAAGTTGATTTCAAGATTTAGCAAAATAGGATTAATTACTTTTCTAGTTCTTTTGCTATCCAATTCTGTGGCAGCGGCTGCCGAACAAAGCGTTGAACTGGCGGATGTGGCAAGAGGACTGGATACATTTTGGGTATTGTTTGCTGCTTTTCTGGTCTTTTTCATGCAAGCCGGATTTGGTATGGTTGAGGCCGGTTTTATTAGAGCAAAGAATACCTGCAATATCCTAACTAAAAATTTCCTGGACTATTGCATGGCCTGCATAGCTTTCTTTATGTTTGGATATGCTATTATGTTTGGCTCCGGAAATGCCATATTTGGTACTAAAGGGTGGTTTCTACAGGGCGCCGCATCAGGAGCCAATGTACCTCTTTTTGCCTTTTGGCTTTTTCAAGCAGCATTTTGCGGCGCCGCGGCAACAATCGTTGCCGGTGGTATGGCTGAGAGAATGAATTTCAAAGCTTACATGATATATTCATTCCTGATTTCCGCGACTATTTATCCTGTAGTTGGACACTGGGTATGGGGCGGTGGTTGGTTGGCTAGTCTGAACTTTGCCGATTTTGCAGGTTCAACTGTGGTTCATTTAGTAGGCGGTTCAGCAGCTTTGATAGGAACTATTATCCTGGGTCCAAGAATTGGAAAGTTCAATGGCGATGGTGCTCCGAATGTAATTGCCGGTCATTCCATTCCATTAGCATCATTAGGAGTATTTATCCTTTGGTTTGGTTGGTTTGGATTTAATCCTGGCTCAACTCTTGGTATAGGCAACGGCGATTTGATAGCCAGAGTAGCTATCAATACAAACTTATCAGCTGCCGCTGGCGCGATTGCGGCAATGGCCATTGTTTGGAAACAATTCGGAAAGCCTGATCTATCTATGATTATGAACGGGGCATTGGCTGGGCTCGTAGCCATTACTGCTCCATGCGCTTTTGTATCACCGGCAGCGGCAATTCTAATAGGCGCAATCGGTGGAGCCTTGGTGGTGTTTGGCGTGTGGTTGCTGGACAAGTTGCACATTGATGATCCGGTTGGTGCGTTTCCGGTACATGGAATAAATGGTATTTGGGGAACACTGGCAATTGGTTTATTCGGACAAAAAGTACTGGGTCTTGCTAATAATGGGCTTTTTTATGGTGGCGGATTTACCCAACTGGGAATCCAGGCTCTTGGTGCTCTAGCTGTAGCCGCGTTTGTAATAACGGCAATGGGTATTATTTTTAAGCTCATCGACATAACAATTGGATTGAGAGTCAGCAGGGACGAGGAGCTGAAAGGACTGGATATTGGCGAGCATGGAATGGAATCCTATGCTGGTTTCCAAATATTTGTAACGGAATAGGAGGTTAGTCAAATGAAACTAATAATTGCCATGATTCAACCTCACAAGTTACCTGATGTTAAGAAAGCCTTGTTTGAAGCGGAGGTTCACAAGATGACGGCAACCAATGCTTTAGGCTGCGGTCAGCAGAAAGGGTACACTGAAACATATCGAGGGGTTGAGGAAGAGGTTAATCTACTGAAGAAGATTCGCCTGGAAATTGCAGTTAATGAAGATTTTGTTAAACCAACTGTTGACGCAATCATAAAAGGCGCCAGGACCGGCAAAATCGGTGATGGGAAGATTCTTATACTAAACCTTGAAGAGTGCATAAGAATAAGAACAGGTGAATCCGGAAGTACGGCTATCGGATAATCGGTGGCCAAATTATACTGGTATAGCTTTTTTTATGTGTCTTAATTGAATAGTTGTAATAAAAATGTTTTAAAAGTCGTCGGGAAGCTTTGGTTTTGCTTCCCGACGCTCCGGCAACCAAGCGGAGATTAAAAAACCGTATTGTTTTGGCATTTGTATATGGCTTTTTCTTTCGTGATTTGTTAAAATATAATTTCATGAATAGACATGAGCACAAAGACGTGTTAATATGAAAAGGAACAAGGACGTTCGAAAAAGGCGTCCTTTTTTTGTTACCCTTTTTTCGGGAAGTGTTTGGAAGGAAAGTAGATGCTAAGAAGAGACAGACTTAATGGCGAGAAACTGATATCCGGTTGTTCGATTAGCGGGATTATAAATGAAGACGGAAAGAGAATGAGCGGTGAAAGCATTATCCGGTCAATTGCCGTTATGCATGATCGTTCAAATGGACTTGGGGGAGGATTTGCCGCCTACGGCATCTATCCGGAATATGCCAATTATTATGCTTTCCATTTAATGTTTGATGATCTAAAAGCAAAAGAAGAAACGGAATACTATTTGAATCGTAATTTTGTGACCAAGCTAAGTGGTGAAATGCCAACCAGAGCTGTTGAGACTATTCACGATGCCCCGATTCTTTATCGCTATTTTGTGCGGGCGGACAAAGATAGATTAGCCGAGATGGAGATTGAAGAAGATGATTTTGTTGTTCGCGCGGTTATGCAGATCAACACCAACATTGACGGCGCTTTTGTGATGTCTAGCGGGAAGAACATGGGAGCTTTCAAAGCGGTTGGGTATCCCGAAGATGTGGGAAGATTTTACCGGCTAGAGGAATATGAGGGGTATACCTGGATATCACATGGACGGTTTCCTACTAATACTCCCGGTTGGTGGGCGGGAGCCCATCCTTTTACTATCCTAGACTGGGCGATTGTCCATAACGGGGAAATTACATCTTATGGTTCTAACAGGCGGTATCTTGAAATGTACGGTTATCAATGCACTATGATGACTGATACGGAAGTAGCTGCCTATCTTTTCGATCTTTTATTACGTAAGCATGGATTGCCTATTGAAATTGCCTGCAAAGCACTAGCATCTCCTTTTTGGAGTGAAATAGACCGACTGCCGGGAAAAGAGAAAGAACTGGTAAAAGCAGTGCGCCAAATTTATGGAAGCGCGTTGTTAAACGGTCCTTTCTCTATTCTCCTAGGTTTTAATGGCGGGATGGTCGGATTAAATGACCGGATTAAATTAAGGCCTATGGTGGCGGCAAGAAAAGGCTCACTGCTTTATATGTCCAGTGAAGAGTGCGGAATTCGGGAAATCTGTCCGCATCCTGATATAGTTTGGGCACCGAAAGCGGGAGAACCGGTAATCGGAAGGTTGAAAGAGGCAAAAGCACAACCCAAAGTTGCAGTCTAAATTGGAATTAGCATAAGGGTTCCAGAAGTATTTAAGGTGAAAAAATGAGACCGTCTTTAGTAACACCGGAATTTACAATCGAACGAGATGAAGACAAATGTATACAGTGCCAGGTATGCGTGCGTCAGTGTGCCTTTGATGTTCATACTTATGATGATGAAGAAGATAAAGTATGTTCGGATGATACCAAATGCAATGCTTGTCAACGCTGCGTTGTGCTTTGTCCTACCGATGCATTATCGGTGAAGATGAATCCGGTTACTTTTCGGCCGAATGCTAACTGGACACCGGAAGTTATCAAGAATATTTACAAGCAAGCCGAGGCAAGCGGTGTACTATTGGCAAGTATGGGTAATCCCAAAGACTATCCTATTTTTTGGGATCACATGTTACTTGATGCCTGCCAGGTAACCAATCCTTCAATTGATCCTCTGCGTGAGCCGATGGAGCTTCGCACTTTTATCGGAAGTAAGCCGGACAGCTTGGAAGTATCCAAAAAGAATGGTGATGTAAAGCTAAAAACCGAGATTGCTCCCCAGCTAACACTGGAAATTCCGGTGCTCTTTTCGGCTATGTCTTACGGAGCCATAAGCTATAACACCTGTCTTAGCCTGGCAAGGGCATCCAAGCAATCGGGGACTTTTTACAACACCGGTGAAGGCGGACTTCATAAAGACTTGCATAAATACGGTGCGAATACTATCGTCCAGGTGGCCTCAGGCCGCTTTGGCGTAGACAATAAATATTTAAATGCTGCCGCTGCAGTAGAAATAAAGATCGGCCAGGGTGCCAAGCCGGGGATCGGCGGGCATTTACCGGGTGAGAAAGTATCCGGTGAGATATCGGAAACGCGGATGATTCCGGTTGGTACCGACGCGCTTTCCCCCGCTCCTCATCACGATATTTATTCTATTGAAGATCTGCGACAGCTTATCTACGCGCTAAAAGAGGCAACCCGTTATGAAAAACCGGTTGGAGTTAAAATTGCCGCGGTTCATAACGCGGCCGCGATTGCATCGGGAATAGTAAGAGCCGGGGCCGACTTTGTGGTTCTGGACGGTTTACGCGGCGGCACCGGTGCGGCTCCGACTGTTATCAGAGATAACGTCGGTATCCCAATTGAGCTGGCTTTAGCTGTGGTTGACCAGCGTCTAAGAGAAGAAGGAATTAGAAATCAAGCTTCGGTTCTGGTGGCCGGAGGTATCCGCAATAGCGCCGATATCATAAAGGCAATTGCTTTGGGTGCGGATGCTGTTTATATCGGAACAGCAGCTCTGGTGGCTATGGGGTGTCATGTCTGCCAGAAGTGTTATACCGGCAAATGTAATTGGGGAATTGCCACTCAGGATCCCATACTTTCCAAGAGGCTCAATCCGGACATTGCCACTGACAGATTGATTAATCTTTTAAGAGCGTGGGGCTTGGAGATGAAAGAGATGCTAGGTGCGATGGGCATAAATGCTATCGAATCCCTTAGAGGAAACAGGCTGCGTTTACGCGGGGTCGGACTCTCCGATACGGATTTGAAAATATTGGGTATAAAACCAGCAGGCGAAGGAATGTAGTTTTATGAAAAAGATTTATGTCAAAGAAGAAGTGTGTATAGGGTGCAGGCTCTGTGAGATAAGCTGCATCGTCGAGCACTCAAAATCAAAAGATATAATAAAGGCTTTCAAAAAAGAGGTTCCCCGGCCTGTAGCAAGAGTAGTCGTGGAAGAAGAAGGGCCGCTATCGTTTGCCATGCAGTGCCGTCACTGTGATGAACCTCCTTGCCTGGAAGCATGTATGGGAGGAGCGCTTTCCAAAGATCCTAAGACTGGTGCCGTGGTTCATGACAAAGATAAATGCGTGGGATGCTGGATGTGCATTATGGTCTGTCCTTATGGCGCAATTATGCGGGCAAAAGACGGAAAGAAAATAGCCTCCAAGTGCGATTTGTGCCCGGACAGGGAAAAACCTTCCTGTGTAGCCGGCTGTCCCAACGAAGCCTTGGTTTTTGAGGAGAGATAGATGAGTCACGTAATAATCGGAAACTCCGCCGCAGCGGTAGGCGCGATTGAGACCATGCGGCAATATGATCAAAAAGAGGATATTGTTGTTATTTCCAAAGAGCCCTATAGGGTTTATTCCCGTCCTTTGATCTCATATTTTCTTGCGGGAAAAGTTAAAAGTGCGCAAATGTATTATCGCAATACGGATTTCTATAAATCAAATAATGTCCAAACAATGCTGGGCAAAACAGTAACCGGAATTGATTCCAAAAAGCAGAAAGTTATTTTGGATGACGGTGAGAAAATTTCTTACAGCAAACTTCTAGTTGCAACCGGCGGAAAGCCGTTTACTCCTCCTATTGAAGGTTCCTGGAAAGAAGGAGTGTTCACCTTTACTAACTGGGATGATGCAAAAGCATTGGCTAAAGCTGCCCGGAACGCACAGGAGGCGGTTGTGATTGGCGGAGGCATGATCGGCTTAAAAGCTACTGAGAGCCTGCAAATGTTGGATATCGGCGTAACTGTAGTTGAGCTGGCGGATCGTGTGTTAAGTTTGAGTCTTGATGACAAAGCATCGCGCTTAATGCAAAAACATCTTAAGAATTCCGGAGTAAAAATAATTACCGAAAACACCGTAGCCGAGGTGATGGGCAGAAATAAAGTTACCGGAGTCAGATTGAAAGACGGGACTCAGCTTAGCTGCGATATGGTGGTAATAGCCATTGGCGTAGTGTCCAATACCGATCTACTTGGCGATGCTTCGGTTAAGTGTAACCGCGGAATAGTAGTAAACGATAAAATGCAAACCAATACATCCAATATATATGCCTCCGGTGATGTAGCCGAGGCAACGGAGCTGCTTTCCGGGGAGAAAAGGGTTATTCCCATCTGGCCGATTGCCTATAATCAAGGCTCGGTAGCCGGTAGTAATATGATCGGCGAAAGTAAGATTTACCAAGGCGGGCTGTCTATGAATTCTATCGAGGTCCTCGGTCTTCCTACAATTTCAGTAGGAATTACCAATCCGCCCGATGGCGACTATAAAGTATACACGAAGTACGAATCGGATAAGATGATTTACAAAAAAGTGGTCCTAAAAGATGATGTGATTGTTGGTTCGGTTTTTGTAAATGCGATCGACCGCGCCGGAATAATCACGGATCTGATTAAAAATAAAGTTAACGCAAGAAGATTCAAATCAAAGCTATTGAATGATGATTTTGGATATGTTTTCTTTCCCAAAAAAGAAAGACTGGAGAAGCTGGGAGCTTAAAGTGGTAATTAACGCGAAAGGGGTCTATTACAAAGACCTTAACGATAAAATCTATAAAGCGGTAAAAAACGGTGAGAAAAAGATAACGCTCAAGAACATTAACGGCCAGCGTTATATCGGTAGCAATCTTTCAGCCAAGGCCAGGATAGACATCGATGGTGTGCCCGGAAATGATCTGGCTGCCTTTATGGACGGTCCGGAGATTTATATTAATGACAATGCCCAGGATGTAGTAGCCAATACAATGAATAGCGGTAAGATTGTTGTGAACGGAGATGCCGGTGATGTTTTGGGCTACGGAATGAGAGGCGGCAGGCTTTTTATTAAAGGTAATGTAGGCTACCGGGTTGGTATTCACATGAAATCGTATAAGGGATTAATACCGATAATAATAGCGGGTGGAATTGCCCGCGATTTTCTCGGTGAATATATGGCCGGCGGCGTAGTGATAGTTCTTGGCCTGGATGATGTAAGCAAAGGCAGCGATTCGTCGGTGAACAACGATCACCGGATTGTGGGAGATTATGTCGGAACCGGAATGCACGGTGGACAGATATATATAAGAGGCCAGGTTGAAAAATACCAATTGGGAGCAGAAGTTGAAGCGCATGAGCCGGATAAAAAAGACCTTAAAAAATTAGAACAATATCTTAAGGAGTATTGCACGGATTTTGGCTTCGATCTTAAAAAGATAATGAAAAAGGATTTTGTAAAACTTATTCCTCACTCCAGCCGACCTTACGGAGACCTCTACTGCTATTAGAAAACCACTCTTCTCCAGGCAGTTTTATCCACCAAGTTCTGCTTGTGATAACTATCGGCACTAAGAAGAACAAAATCGGCATCTTCGAAAATATCACCCGGTATTTTTAAATACATCCGATTATCCTTTGTTTTTACCGGAATAGGACCGTCAAAACTTACACTATTTTTTGCCAGCATTTGTGATTGGGCTTGTTCTCCCAGGGCGGAAATATCTACCCTCTTTACTTCTTCTCCGTCAAATATTCGCAGGTGAAAACCATATGTTATATCTTCAGCTAATTTACGTCTGGTCTCCAGAGCTAGCCAGGTATCGTCTTCGTCAAAGCTGATACTAACCGCGGTGATATCGCCCAATCCTTCAAGTTCTCTGACAAGAGTATCTCTGCTTGCTTCTTTTATAACTATATGCGGCAACTTGTCTGCTCCGAAAAAATCAGGCTGCTTGGTCACCGACGTTGCTTTTATCTTCGGATAAGTGGCAAAAAGTTCATTGGTTCGGACAAAAGCGTCAAGGAAAGGCTCCATCATTTCTTTTTGGGATTTATAACTTAGAACCGCCTTGTGTTTAAGACCCTCCTCGTCTTTGGAAAGAGTAAATAACCACCACTTGGCATCCAGTCCCACCAGTTCTTTTGGAGGCAGCAACTCCCTATTAGGGGCATATAGCCAGGGAAACGGCCAATCAAATCCTTTGTGGACAAGGTAAGTATATTGCTTCCCCTGGTAATCGATCTTGCAGGTAACGTATTCGATAAAAGCACTGGTGCCCCAATGATCGTGGTGCTCGTCTTCCGGGTCGGGATAAAAGATTATACTGGGATCATAATCCTTGATAATTGTTTCCAGGGATTTTACCACGCTTTCACCGCAGTAGGGAGCATTTTTTTCATAGGCGAAGGGATAAGGGGCATTGGTAGCGCCGTTTGCTCCCAGGTGAAGATTGTCATAATCCCAATTAACTTCAAATAATGAATTAGTGCCACCGTCGGGATAACAAAGGAAAGTGATATTTTCCTCTTCTAGGCCCAATTTTTTCATGGCATCTATTGTCTCAAAGTGTCTGGTTGTACCCAGTTGTTGAAAGTCCTCAGGTTTGGGATCAAGAGTCTTGTAGCGGACCTCCACGTCTCTTTTATATCCGTCTCCGCATGTCATCAGCACAACCCGGACAGGGATTTTATCTTCCACCGCTCTTCTGATGACTCCCGCACAAGCAAGTCCTTCATCGTCGGGATGGGGAGCCATTACCAGGATCCGGTCGGAAGAGGAAAGCTCGGGTCCTTTTCCGTACAGGGATTTCTTTTTAGGCGCGGTAGTATTGCATCCGAAAAGGACAAGTGTTCCAAGTAAAACAACAGCTAATAGCATAATTGTAATATCCATAAATCTGCTTCCTTTGTATCTCTTCACAAAGACCTCCAATATCGGGTTTTGACCTTCTTTGGCCGGTAATTTTAATAAAGATAATCTTAGCGGCTTCCTTCCCGAAAAACGCTGTTGGAATCAATATTTCTTAAAAGATTCTCCAAGGCAGCCTTTAACCCTTTTGGATAGTCTTTGCCGATAGTGTCTTTATGATAAACAGGTCTCCTTTTTATGGATTAAGCAATTCTTGGTATTCTTTTTTCCAGGAATATAATTTGCATAGTCTCTATTTTATCGGCTTATAACTTCCCAAACTTCATTTACTTTCCACGCCGCGAGATAAGATTTATTATCCGGCATTATCTGTAGCGCAGATTCAAAATTGTGTTTTTTGCCAGAGCATTTTTAAAGGATTTTAATTTTCCCACAGTCTAATTAAAGAGGTTGCATAGCCAATGCGGCTGCTCATATGGCTTGGTAACCTGCATCAAAGTAGACAGCTGTTATAATTAAATGTGAATTCCGGATTCAGGATAAAGAATGTGAGCCTAGATTTTAGGGATGTTTGAAAACTAAGAATTCTAGCTAACCAATCAAGGTGATTATGAGGAGATTGTTATGATTGTGGCAGCAATAGTTGTGATTCTTATTATCCTTGTGATATCCGTAATGCTTTACATGCGCAAGGGAAATAAATGGCGTGTGAATCGTCTAAGAAGGAAATTTATCGCGTTGTCTCGCATGTCTCCTGCTGAGGCCAACGAGAGTCTGGACTGGCAAATAGATAAGTTAAAGCGCAAGTTTCCGGATAAAAGCATGGAGTGGTACCTGGAAAAAGTATTATATGATTTGGAAAGAGATCGAGGTTTGTAAGTCCTTCTCTTTTTCCGGGGTACTGAAATTGTTGAAACATCCTTTTAATTTTGCCATATAACCCCTATAATTTAGAATGCGATGGACTTACTTCAGGATTTAAATCCCGTACAACGAGATGCTGTTACTTATAATGAGGGACCTCTGCTAATTCTTGCCGGAGCCGGTAGCGGAAAGACCCGGGTGCTAACTTACAAGGTGGCTTATCTTATTCAGGAGATAGGGCTAAATCCCCATAATATTTTGGCTATCACTTTTACCAATAAGGCTGCCGGGGAGATGAAAGAAAGAATAGATCAGCTGGTGGGAAGCAATGTTGCCGATCATATGTGGATTACCACTTTCCACTCCACTTGCGCCCGCATTTTAAGGAAAGAAATCCATCGCCTGGGATATAACCGTAATTTTGTAATCTATGACGATGCGGACTCAACCCGTCTTATTAATATGTGTCTTAAGGATTTGGATCTCGATCCTAAACGTTTTTCCGCGACTACTATTGCCAATGCTATCTCCGCTGCTAAGGAAGAACTTATTGATGCCGAGAGCCTGGCGACAAAAGCGGAAACCTATCTTGATCAGAATATCTCCGAAGTTTACAAGCTTTACCAGCAAAAGCTGTATCAAAGCAATGCTCTGGATTTTGACGATCTTTTGATGCTTACCATAGATATTTTCAATCTCTTCCCGACGGTGCTGCAGAGATACCGGGAAAGATTTGATTACATTCTTATCGATGAATATCAGGATACGAATCACGCCCAGTACAAACTGGTCCACTTGCTTACCGGTGATAAGAGAAAGCTGTGTGTGGTAGGCGACGATGACCAGAGCGTGTACGGATTTCGTGGAGCCGATATTCGTAACATCCTGGAATTTGAGGCGGATTATCCCGAGGCTAACGTGCTTCGCTTGGAGCAGAATTACCGTTCTACTCAGACTATTTTGGATGCCGCCAACTATGTAATAAAGAACAATATGGGACGAAAGCCCAAGACTCTCTGGACTACTAACGCCAAAGGGGAAGCGGTTACAAGGTATCAAGCGGAAAATGAGCACGATGAAGCTTCCTTTATTGCCACTGAGATTGAACGTTTGAAGGATTTGGAGGATAGGGAATACAAGGATTTTTCCATTTTCTATCGGACAAACGCCCAGTCCAGGGTGCTTGAGGAAATTTTTATGCGCTACGGAGTGCCCTATAAGATCGTGGGCGGCGTGAAGTTTTATGAGAGAGCTGAGATAAAAGATGTTCTGGCTTACCTGCGCTCGATTACCAATCAGACCGATGAAGTAGGGCTAAAAAGGATAATCAATGTTCCCAAGCGGGGGATAGGAAAGACCTCCATTGAGCATGTTAATAGATTTGCAAGAAAAGAAAACATCAGTTTTTACGAGGCACTTAAGAGAGCAGAGGATAACAATTTTCTTTCCTCCCGGGCTCAGAAGGAGATTGGCAGGTTTGTAGAATTACTGGAAGAACTGGCAAAAACGCTTAAAGAAAAAAGCGTCTCAGTTTTTACTCAAGAGATGTTGGATAAAACAGGATATATCAAAGCATTTGAAGATGAGCGGACCGTGGAAGCTTTGGGCAGGATTGAGAACGTAAGAGAGTTTATCTCGGTTATGCAGGAGTTTGAACGGGCGCATCCTTCCGAGGGAATGGATGAGTTTTTAGAGCAGATATCGCTGATTACTGATATCGATACTTATGATGAGGGAGAAGCTGCGGTAACTCTGATGACCCTTCACAATGCCAAAGGTTTGGAGTTTCCGGTTGTTTTTATGGTAGGGATGGAAGACGGCATTTTTCCTCATGTACGTTCCTTAAATAGTGTGGATGAGCTGGAAGAGGAAAGAAGGCTTTGTTATGTCGGGATTACCAGGGCTAAAGAAAGGCTTTATTTGACTCATGCTTGGTGCCGCAGTTTGTGGGGCGGGACTAATTATAATGCTCGGTCCCGATTCTTAAAAGAGATTCCTAAGGAATTTCTAAAATCCGCTTATGAAGAAAAAGAGCCTGCTGAGACTAAACTGCCGGAGTATTCAACCAGAAAAGCAGTCCGACAAGATGCGATTGAGTTGGCTATCGGCGATAAGGTAATGCATAAGAAATTCGGTAAAGGAAAAGTGGTTGGCATGAAGGGCAGCGGACAGGTGACCGTGGCTTTTCCCACCGAAGGAGAAAAGACTTTACTTTTGGATTACGCCCCGCTTGAAAAAATGGATTAGAGTTTTTGTGGCACTTGGGTAAGTGCCGGGTTTCTTTTAAAATTATTTTTTTGTGGGTTACTCTCAAGTATCTCTCTTTTGTGGGTCGGCCATGCTCCATGAGTCGGCTGAGTCCGCAACTTTACTCGCTTCGGGCAGGCCGAGGACAACTCGCATTATATAGTTAAAACAAGATATGATGCTCAGACAATTCCTCGGGCGCTCACTCCGTTCGCTTTCTAGCCCTTTTCTCGCTCCGTTGGGGCAGCCTCCAATTACGCTTTGTCCGACCCACCAGGATATTAAAACTTAAACCTATAAAATCATACTCATATGTCGCTTGCAGCAAGAGCCACCGGGTTTATAATTTCTTAAAACTCCTCTCTAATCTCTTCTCCCCCCCTCTTGTTTTCCCACTCCTCTCTTCATTAACGCTTGATAATTTGAGAAAATACTTATATGCAACATTTATAGAAAGGAACTCCATGTCATCTATCGTCGATATTATTGAACAGCGGATATCAGTTAGGACATATACAAATAAACCTGTAGAGGAGGAGAAGGTAGATCAGATAATTGAATTTCTTAATTCAAATGTAAAGGGACCTTTTGGAAACAAAGTTAAGTTTCAATTAATGAATTTAACAGATGCTGATAGTGAAGAAGTAAAAGCCCTTGGCACTTACGGTGTTATAAGAAATGCCTATCTCTATATTGTTGGAATTGCAAAGAAAGCAGATAAGGCAATGGAAGACTTTGGCTATTGTATGGAAAAGAATATTTTAAAAGCAACCGAATTGGGACTTGGAACTTGCTGGCTTGGAGGAACGTTTAGTAGGAGTAATCTAGCCCAAAAAATCGGTTTATCTACTAAAGAATTGATGCCTGCTATAGCTCCGGTTGGATATCCAGGCGATAAAAAGTCATTTGCGGATAAAACACTTAGACTGTTGGCAAAATCCAAACATAGAAAACCATGGGAAGAAATTTTCTTTGATGGTGATATGAATTCTTCTCTTTCAAAAAATAGTGCCGGGCAATACCAGGTTCCACTTGAATGCGTTCGTATTGCTCCATCGGCTTCCAACCAGCAACCCTGGAGAATTATAAGAGGTGAAAGCGGGAAGGATTTTCATTTTTATCTTAAAAGAACAAAAGGATACAACAAACTTTTCCAGGGAATAAGCCTACAAAATATTGATATGGGCATTGCCATGTGCCACTTCGAACTTGCAGCCAAAGAAGTAGGACTAAAAGAAAACTGGAATACAAAAAAAGACGCTCTAACCATTGAAGGATTAGTATATATAGTAAGCTGGCAGGAGTAGATACTTTGCTATAATTTTACTAATACTCCTGAATTATTATTTATTTTTGCATATCCTTAATCTCAACCCACTTTTCCCTATTTACGCTTTGTCTGACCCACGGTTGCAGAAAACAACAAAATGATTTCCTGTTAGGTGTTTATGTAATTCAAGTAAAGTTGTATAAGATACCAGAAAATAAAATGTAGTACTTCTATCTGTACTCTAAAAATATCGAACATACATTTGCTTTTTTCCAAATGTTGTCTTATATTTGAAACTAATATAAGAAATATCTAGGTTTCACATCTGATGTGTGTAATGAAAGTAATAATTATCGATATTTAAGAAAAATTATTGAAAATACAGTGAGAGAGTGAACGCCCATGACATATATACTTATGAAGGCCAAAAAAGGAGGTTGTTAATATGGGGATGACATGGGCAAGAGGGATAACCAAGGGTTCAAGCAGAAATGAATATTATTCACATCAAATCAACAAACTTGCAGCGCACAACGAGGAAACACGAGCTCTTATTAAAGAATATAAGCGCTTGTATGAGCTTCCTTATGCAGATGAAGTGCTTGATTACCAATATCGCTGGCAGGATATGACTCAACTTGAAATAGCAACCTACAGGCAAAAATGCGAATTCTTGTCTGAACTTGTAGCTACTATTCAAAACAAACCAGAAGAGGCAGAAGCCGAGTTGATCATAGTCATGCTTATAATGTGTCCCATTCGCAGGAGTGTAGGCAAAACATATGTGAAGAAATTGAGGGAATTACGCCCAGCAAACATTATGGGAGCGGATAGAAAAAACTTAAAAATTCTTCATGATACTTATATGGAAAGAGAGTTGGATCGATCAGAAGTAGAAGAACTTTTTTCTGATCTTGATTTCTTGAGCATACATTGCATTTTTGAGTACCAACCTTTTAAGTGTAGTGGTAACTGGTTTGGATATTTTAATAAGTTCTTCAAGGCTTATGCGGCAGAGATTTTTCGTACAAAATATGCTGCAAGGTATGTGCATGAATCCTATGTTGATGTAGAAACGGCTCAAGCTGACGAAGCCTTAAGTATTGCTGATTTCGATGGTTTCAGAAGATGGCAATCACAATTGTCAGATTCCGAAGTCGATGATTTCGTTGACTTACTCTACATCACAAAAAGTTATGAAAGTAGTAGCTCACTGAGGAAAGCCTGCAAGGACGCAATCCGCAGACTCCCAAAACGACAGAGTGAGACGATTGATGCAATCTACTATCAGAACCAAAACTCGATTGAGATTGCGTGTAAACAGAAGGTTGCTGACTCTACAGTTAGGAGGAATCACCAAAAGAGTTTAGATAACCTTCAAAAAGATAAGAAGCTCGCCAATAAAGCGGTAGAGTTAGGAGCAGTGCGAAGAAGTGTGCTTGAAGAAGTAGACAAAACTTAAGTTTCTCAAAATACTAATTGAGATCTTTGAGACAAGGTTAAGAGGATGGCACAAGTTGTACCCAGTCAAGTTGTGGAAATAATTGATCAACTATTTCCTGCAGCCCGGAAACAAAAAGACGATCCTAGCGTAAAGTGGTCAGTTAGTAGATCGAACCAGCATGAACTTGCCGCTTTAGTTGATCTTGTAGAAAAAATACAACCAGAATTAATCACAGTTGATCCAAAAATTCATGCAAATTTCATTTTAGCAATAAATGTTATCAAAGCTGCATTTCCAAGTTGGCAATACCGTGATTATCAGATCAATTGTATTATGGGGTATAGTGATCTGAATCCTGTTACGCTAATTTTAGATGCGTTATCAAAATGCTCAGATGAAGGTGTAACCGAAGAGACTTCAGAGCTCGAATTTATATCTGATGTAGACTTTAGAGCAAGCCTTCGTCAAGACATTAGCTCAGCTAATCAGGCGTTTTCTAGCGGTGAATGGAAGGCAACTACCATATTAGCTGGTGCCACTATTGAAGCGCTCTTGTTGTATAGATTGGAATTAATACGCAAAGACAATCCTGCAAAGATAAAAGACGCAGTTAATGACTTGGTTTCAAAGCAAACATTATCCAAGCCACCTGGAGAAAATCTTGAGAAATGGTCACTTTATCCATTGATAGAAGTTGCATCGCATGTTGGTTTGATCAAAGATGAAACGGCTGTACAGGCAAGGTTAGCAAAAGACTTTAGGAATCTAATTCATCCAGGCGTTTCTAAACGCAAGAATCTTTTATGTAATAGAGGAACGGCTTTGTCAGCATTAGCTGCTTTGGAACATACTCTAAATGACTTTGAGGATGAAAGAGATGCAAATTTTTATTCTTGACAGAACACGATAATTATTTTGCTCCCAAATCCCTGAAATCCCCTTGTTTGTGTAAGTGCATTTTCTATCCGTATTTTACTCTTTTCCTATATGCATTTCCACAACTCACAAAAACAACGCCGATTCATCCAACTGACAAAAAGAAATGAGCCAACACCTCCCCAAAAACCACCAACGTTTTGTTTCCAATATTTCCCATAAAGGGATACATGTATTTTTGTAGAAGCAACATCTAAAAACGTAGTAACGGGGGCAGTATAGGATATTTATATTCTGCGAAAAAGACTTCTTAATAGTTATCCTGCATAAGATAAGTAAAATAGTCCAATTTTAATTTCTCGCTAATGGATTGCCTGCTCTATTCGTTATTAAATACGATTTGAGCTAGACTAAAGCGGTGATTTCATGAGGAGTATTTCGATAAAAGGAATACTTATTGCAGTTGGAATCGGACTCATTATTACAGCCTTGATAAACCTTGTATTGAAAAGAGATAGTCATGTAACAGAATTGTCGGATTTGTTAATCACAGATACAAAGCAAGATGAGATAGAGAAGATATTCGATGGAAGGGCAAAATCATTAGTGAAAAAAGACGAGAAAAAATTTCTGTCCTTAATTGATGAGTCGAATAAAGAATTTTACGAGGTGCAACGAAAGCTATTTGATGACTTCAAGGGCATCCCTTTTTCGGATGTTGAGATAATAGTAGATACAAATGATGGAGAAGGATACGAAATCGAGCAGGAAAGCAAAGATGAGCTCTTTGTTGTGAGTACGGTTACAAATTTCTGGCTTAAAGATGTTGATAGTAAAATGGGAGCGATAAGCCACTACTATACATTAAGAAAAGTGGAAGGTGACTGGAAAATCCACTCTGATGTTACTGCAGAGATGTTACCAGGTTATTCTCCAAAAGGTATTCTTGCTATTGGCAAGCTGGAGTCAACTGCTAGTGAGAGATTTCTTGTTTTGTTTCATCCCGGGAATGAGGATTTAGCAAGTAGGCTGATTACATCTAGCGAAACAGCGATGACAAGCATAGCGGAGGAAAAGCTAAAAAGAGAAATGCCCAAAACAAAAATACCGCTTCTTTTATGTAGTAATTGCGAGGAAGCAAATAGAGTATTTGAAGGAGTGACATTTCCGGAATGGGCGGCAGGTTATGCCATCCCGCCAGAGTTGGGAGAAAAAGGATGGATATTATTTAACCAAGAAAAAGTTCCAATGGGCTCGGTTGATGCTTCGGTTCTTTGTGGGTTAGTTGGTCCATTGATTGCACATATGGCTGTTGTAAGAATCGTACCCGCATACGCTCCGTATTTTTATATAGATGGATTAGCGGGATATATAGGCGGTCGAGAAGAGTATGGAGTAATAAAGAATGCTTTGCAACAAGGCATTCCTCTGGAAATAGACCTAGATGATCTGTGCCAGTCATATGAGGACATTGGACCTGCAATAAAAGATGAGAAGACAGCGGCAATTGTTAAAGAAGAATCATATATGTTAGTAAAGTATATGGTGGATAAATATGGTTATGACAAAATGCTGAGCATGATTGATACAATGCGGGATCAAGATTTCTCTGAGGCTACCAATAAGAAAGAGCGTATAAAGAAAGTTAATGCCTGTTTTAAAAGGACCTTTGGAGTTGGGTGGGAACAATTCAAAAAGGATTGGATGGAATACGTCAGGTCATCATAGTTATCAGAGCTGTAACTTTATCAGCCAATGTCCACTCCGTTAGTTGCTATTGTCTTTCTTCCTAAATTTTTGCCTGCGGTTAAGAATTCCTAGCTTAAGGATGATACTGTTCTGCTATATTAACTACAATGCCGTCTTGTATTGTTATCCAGTAAAGTAAGTTGGATAAGCTACTGGCTGGATCATCATTCTCATACATAGACTTAAAATCTGCGTAACTGATGGCATGGTCTTCCAATACCGGTTTTCCGACATGGTGTCCTTTAATTGATACCTGCACGTTATCGGCGATTTCAAATGTTCTCAGCCTGGTACTTCTATTTCTGATATATATATCATCGGGAGCAACTTCGTCTGGTCCGATCTCACCATCTTCGCGGGCTGCCTGGGTAGCTGCTTCACCAGTTAAAAAATTGACGTAATCAATCTTTAGATAGTTCTTTCCTTTGCTTACGTACAGGTCCTTTATATAACCGCATTCCTTTATTATACTTGGTTCTTGAGTGTCTTCCTGGTCTTCTCCGGCTGCAGCTGTTTTAGCTGCTTCTTCTGCTTCCATTCGCGCAATCTCTTCTTTGAATTCTTTGATAGCATCGTCGGCTTTTGCCAGTTCGGTTTGGCATTGGTTTTTTTCATCTTTGAGTTTTTTAATAAGCGAACTGCTTTGCCAATAGTAATAACCGAATAGCAAAGCGATTATAAAAAGCAGGAACAGTGAAACAATAGATATTAATTTTACTTTACCTGTTTTATCCATTTTCTCCCCCTTTATGTGATTAATGAATAATAAAAGCAGTAATTATTCGCATTAAATGTAAGCTAACCAGGTAGTCATATTGAATTGTCGTTTGCGAGTGCGATTTGATATTTCACATGCTTGTAGTTTAGTACATCTGAGGGCGGCTGCAAAGGATTACCCAAAATCTTCCACCCCCTTGTTGAACTGCTCGATATCATCTTCTATTTTTATATAAAGCTCTCGTGATTCCTTTACCAGCTTAGCTTCTTCTGACTCGTTAGCTAATTTCTTATGTTCTTCTTCTAGTTTTTAACTTGCTCTTCAGATTTTGCCATTGCGTCTTCAAGAGACCCAAATAATGCATCTATATCTTCCCTGCGAGCTCCATCAATTCCCGTTTCATAGGGACCAAGTGCCACTTCATATTCGGCTATTTGATATTGATGAATGGTTTCAAGAGACTTAGGAGGGGTTATGTTTTTCAGGGATGCTATGGTTTCTACCAGCTTATTCTTATACTCAGTTCTTATCTGTGCTTCCTGGGCTCCCGATTCTGTATCTATAACTCTATTCTCAACATCTTCAAAAACTTTATAATCGCTCTCAATGATTGGAGATATTTGTTCATAGTATGCGATAATTGTTTCAATTCTTTTTAGGTAATCTTTAGCATCATTAAAATATTTATCTACTTCTTTCTTAATTTCCTTTGCTTCTTCAGGGGCTTTTTCGTCCTTAAATTTTTTGTAGTTTTTTCGGCTATTTTATATGCGGCTTCATACTTGGATTTTGCCGCTGCGACCTCTGCGTTGATTTTACTTGTGTCTTCAGTATATTAGGCAATCAGTTCACTTTGCATTAAATCCCTGGCTGGGGCTAAATCCTTTTCGGTTTGTTCCATTAAATGAGTGATTGTTTTAAGATATGCCGAACTTTCTTTCTTCGGATCACGCTGTTTACAGCCAACTAAACTTGTTGAGCAAATAGGAAAGGTAATTACAAGAAGCGCGCAGGTAATATTACGTACTTTTGATTCATCCCGGGTACCTCCCCTGTGTGGTTTCCGGTAGATATGCTAATCGGTTTTCGCAATAGCAAGCTCTATCTTCGACAAATAAAAGAAGATTCCTGCAATGTGTCAAGCAAGAAGTTATAAATTTACGTTTTACCTAGTATCCTGTTAGTAATTGAGTTTTGGGGATTACTTGTCTTCCTTTGTATCCGATCAAAAATCCACTTAACGAGGGGTGGCGATATCAAAGAGGTAATTATCGACATTATCACTACTGCGTCAAAAACACTTAGGGGGATAATGCCCAAATCTTTTCCGGCAATTGCCGCGGCGAGTGTTACCGCAAGTTGAGGTAGGGTTAAGAATCCGAGGGCGAGTGATCGGCCTAAGCCATAGTTAAATATCTTTCCGGTTAAGAGACCCGCGCAGATCTTTGTAAGAATAAGTCCTAAAACAACACAGATAGCTATAGCCAAAGAACCGGGTTTTCTTAATAATACGGATAGATTGGTATTCATTCCGAGAACGATCAGAAATATCGGTATAAAAAAACTCTTGCCAAAAAAGTACACATCTTTTAGCGGTTCGGTATCAGGGGAGTACTTTAAACCTGCGGATAAGGCAATTCCGGCGAAAAAAGCGCCAATAATCGCGTGAATATTCATCACCTCAGCAAGAACGGCAGTTGCCAGCAAGATTAAGATAATAAAGTGAAAATCGGAGCGCTTTAACCGGTCAAATTTAAAGAACTGCCTAGCCAGCTTGGGGATTCCGCCCAGAACAACTGTCACAAAAATAAGAAATGAGATCCCGATTCGACCGGACTCGGCTACCAGGGATCCTCCTGATTTTGCTGCTATTGTTAGCGCCAATACCAAAAGAGCGCCAACATCCGTAAAGACAGTTCCATAGAAAGCTACCGATACGACCTCCTCTTTCATTAATCCCCTTTCTTTTAAGAAGGGGTAAGTGATGATGGTATGAGAGGAAAGTATTGAACCCAGAAGAACACTGCCGAGACGGTCCAATCCAAAATAGACTCCGATCAAAAATCCCACTAAGAAAGGGAACAAAAAGGTAAATAGTCCAAATGTTAATATTCTTGTACCGATTTCTCTAAAATGCTCTACTTTAATTTCAAGTCCTGCCAGGAAAAGCATGTATATAAGCCCGAATGATGCCAGTTCCTGAATAGTCCCTCCCAGAGGGAGAATTTTAAAACCGTACGGTCCGATAATTATTCCCGCGATCATAAAAGCAGTTTCCAGGGGAATCCTTGTGCGATTCATCAGGCTGGAAAAAACTAATATGATTATTATCAGCACCATAAATGTAAAAAATATGCTCAATTACTCACCACCTTATAAGTTCATTTCTATTTTAGAACAGAGTGAAGAAATCGGCACTAAAATTTTATATCGGACGTGAAAGCCTTAATAGCTGTAAGAGCTGGATAAATACCATCTACAGCCGATTGATTGCGTGTAGTCCAGCCTATTTTCTTGAGGTTGAAACGATATTTGTCGATTTTTAAAGCAAGTTCACTAATTTGATACTTAACTGGTTTGGAAGAAGGTTTAAAAATAGCCTAGTTTTTGCTGTGCTGTTTGAAGCGCCAAGCAAGTAACCTAAAGAGGAAAAGCGAATGAAGATTACATCAACCAAGAGAGGGACAAAAGTAAAACAAGCTTTCATCTCTGACAAGATAAAGATGATACCTTTGGATACGACTGAAGATATTGATGAGAAATTGGTGGGGCCGAAAGCTTTAAGTCTTATTAGAATGAGCCAAGCAGGCTTTCCTGTCCCTTCAGGATTCTGTATACCTGAGCCAATTTTCAGAATGCACCTTGAGGAAAACAATTTAATCTCCAGCATCGAATCGATAACAGCAAAGCTGGATGGTGTATCGCCTGGAGCTAAGGCAATGCTTTTATCCTATATTCGTGAATCTATTATCGCAGCGCCTTTATCAAAGTCGGTTCGGGAGAAGATAATTAATTACTGCCAGGCTCTTCCCTCGGTTTCCCTGGCAGTTCGATCATCGGCAACTGAGGAAGACTTGCCAGGCCAGTCTTTTGCCGGTCAGTACGAAACATATTTGGGAATTACCGATATCCCCTCATGTATTGAGGCGATTAAAAAGTGCTGGGCTTCTCTGTGGACCGGGCGTGCTTACAACTATAGGGAAAAGAATAGTCTGGATCATCTATCCAATGGCATGGCTGTAATTATTCAGGCTCTGGTTCCATCAGAGGTATCCGGGGTTGTTTTTACCGCTGATCCGGTTTCCGGCCAATCGGACAAGGTTATTATAGAAGCTTGTTTCGGATTGGGGGAGACACTGGTATCCGGCAAGGTAACACCTGATCGAATCATAATAAAGAAAGATAATCTACAAATAGTATCTTACGATGTGGCCAGCAAAAAGACTCAGTCAATTTCCAAACAAAGGGGAGGCGTTCTTGAGGAGAAGGTTCCGGCAAAAATAGCCCAATCAAAATGCCTTGATGAGTCAAAAGCTCAAAGAATGGCTGAATTAGCTGTGCAGTTAGAGACTTTATTCGGGTTGCCCCAGGACATAGAATGGGCAATTTGCGGGGATCAGATATTTCTTCTTCAATCCCGGCCGATTACTACTCTATCAAAGAAGAAATCCTGGGAAGATCGTCAGATTTGGACCGATGCCAATGTGGCAGAAGTTCTTCCGGATGTTGTCACGCCGGCAAACTGGAAATTTGTCAAGGTACTGGTTGATAAGATGTTTGGATCGGTTTTTAGTTGGATTGGAGTTGATTTGGGAGATAATCCGGTAATCGGTCTGATTGCGGGGAGAGTGTATTTTAATTTAAATACTATGGCCGGCGCTCTGAGAACTATGCCCGGTTTGCGGAAGATGGATGTTAGCAGAGTGCTGGGCGGCGAGCAAGGAAAAATGGAAGAGTTAGGCCAGCTATCAATCTCGGAAGAAGATATTCCTGATTTGAAGTTCAGTTATCCTAAATTGATTGTTAATTCTCCCAGGTTTATATATAAGATTATGAGCAATTCTCCTGCCAAAGCTGCCCAAAAAGTAGCCGAAATAGAACAAAAGACAAAACAACTGCAAAGCATTAATCTTTCATCTCTTTCCGATGAGGAGATTCTATTAAAGATTGACTACACCATTAATGATGTTCTGAAAAGTGTAGGCTTTCTTACGTCTTCAGCTTTGGGCATGTTTTATTTTACTAAGCTCGATCAGTTTTGCAGAGAACGTCTGAGAGATGAAGAAGGCACATTTGCTAATCGGCTTCTGGCCGGTGTTGGCAGTATGGATAGCGCTGAGGCCGGTCTTGATCTATGGAATATAGCGGTTCAAGTCCACCAATATGAACAGATGGAAGATATAATTATGCGTGGTGATTCATGGAAGGAAACTGAAAAGAAAATTAAAGAGCTGCAAAATGATGATGGATTTTTACTCAGTTGGGACCGTTTTATGAAAAAACATGGCCATCATACTCGTGGCGAGCTGGAACTAGCCAATCCTCGCTGGTTGGAGCAGCCTGATTATGTACTGGATATGGTGCGTGGATATCTGCGGGCGATAAGTAATACCAATCCGCTTGAAAACTACAAACAGAGGGTAAGAGAACGGATTGAACTTACCGAGGAATGCCGCAGTAGATTGAATCCGCTAAAGCGCATGGTTTTTAATTTCTATTTGAAGCAGACACAGCAAGGTTGTATTGCACGTGAGAATATTAAAAGCGTTGCCGTGCGTTACTGGACGGCCGCTCGTCTGATCTTTCTTGAACTGGGTGATAGATTTAAGGCTGAAGAAATTATAGATAACAGAGATGACATATTTTTCCTTAACTTTGATGAGACGAATGATATTTGTAAAAAGAAAGTGAACTTTGACGCCAAGGCACTTATTGCGTCCCGAAAAGCAGATTATGAGAAGTATCAGAAAATCGTTCCCCCTAAGGTTATTGTCGGTAAGTTTGATCCGGATAATTTCATTGCCGATATCGTGGACAAGAATACCAAAGTCCTGCATGGAATAGCGGTAAGTCCCGGTGTTATTACCGGCCGAGCAAGGGTAATTTTAAAATCCAATAATGGCGAGAAAGTACTTCCCGGAGAAATTCTAGTAGCTCCCTATACCGATCCCGGATGGACACCCTATTTTTTACCTGCCGCGGCTATCGTTATGGACCAGGGAGGACTTTTATCTCATGGCAGTATTGTAGCCAGAGAATATGGAATACCGGCGGTGGTAAATGTCGGTCCGGCGACTAAGATTATCAAAACCGGTCAGACAATCCAGGTGGACGGCAATCGCGGAACGGTAAAAATAATCCGATAAGAACCTTTAGTAATAGTATGTTTGCGCTGTTTAAAACTGGTATATTTACCTCTGATTTCCATTTTTGTTTTTTCCTCCAAACTAGCGTAATATTGCCTTATGTTGAGTAAAAATATAAAAGATGAATCTAGAAAATGGCCTAAAGTCATCAGTCTGGCAGTTCTTCTGCTGGTGTTATTGCTGATGGTAGGAAGCTGCAGGAAATCGGACAAGAGTGAAACCGATAAACGGCAAACGTCCGGCGATGGAGGCAGTAAAAACGGCAAGACCTACTATGTGTCGACAAGTGGTAAAAATACAAATCTGGGCACAAGAGAAGAACCATGGGCATCGCCGGCTTATGGCTCAAGAAAATTGAAGCCGGGGGATACTCTTATTGTACTCGGCGGTAAATACTCTATAAGCCAATACGACGAGGATATTATTAAGCCGCGCTCCGGGACCGCCGATGCCTGGATAACAATAAAAGGGGAGGAAGCTAATAGACCTGTTCTTGCCGGTAGCAAGAATTTAGCCCAAGCGGTTGATATTTCCAAAAATAGCTATATCAGGATAGAAAATCTTGAAATAACCAGCGATGAAGGCGCACGGTTTCGTGAGGGCATACTGGCGGTCGATGGGCAATCGAGCAACATTATTTTAAAAGATTTAAAAATCCATCATATCGATGAAATGGGAATTAACCTCAGTGATCCGAAAGACTATCGGATATTAAATTGCGATATTACTTACTGTGGATTCGGCTCCATTGCCGGTCCGGAAGGTGAAGCGGGCGGCTGGCGGAATGTGGAAATAAAAGGGTGCAATCTTTCTTATAGCGGTCATTATTATCAGGGAGGGGATGGTTCCGATCGTCCTTATGACAGGCCTGATGGATTTGGAATAGAGCCGTCATCCGGACCCATCGAGATAATAAATACCAAAGCTGAGCATAATTGGGGAGACGGTCTGGATTCAAAATCGGACAATACGGTTATAAGTGACTGTATCGTAGCCAACAATTTCTGTGATGGAATTAAACTGTGGGGAACAGGAAGCAAGATCATAAATTGCCTGATATACGGTAGAGGAGACGGAGATAAAGAAAGAACTCCATGGTCCTCAATTGTAATTGGAACAGAAAAGAGCGACGCTACTTTTGAGATTCAAAATACTACTGTTGATGATTTCACCGGTAACAACTATCTTATGCACGCGCAATATGATACTCCAGATGTTCCCATAAAGCTTATTATGAGGAATTGTATATTTTGCGCCCGGGGGGAGAAAAGCTCCATTTATTTAGCGGAATCAGTTGACTATACAATCACATACAGTCTTTTCTATATACCGAAGTATGATGTTGTATTGGAGTGTGGTGATAAGAATTACGGTCCCTCGCAAGTTAAAAAACTGGGTACCGGAAATATATATGGGGATCCGCTCTTTATTGAGCCGGCATTTGGGGAAGACGGAGACTACCATTTAAGAAAAGGGAGTCCAGCCATAAATGCCGGAACGTCCAAAGATTCTCCCGATACCGATTTGGAAGGAAGAAAGCGTCATCAAGGAAAGCAATCTGATATTGGCGCCTATGAGATGTGATGGATTATCAGATAAAAAACATATTTATACATGTCTAAGCCGGAGTTTTAACAAGGAGAAAGATTTGATCTATATCTGGAAATAATTGAATTCAACGAGAGTAGAAAATAAATTGCGAGGTGATGATGGTGCACTATACTCTTGTTCATTTCTTGATTGTTCTGGTAATAGCTGGAATCGGAGTGGTTATTGGATTTGCTAACAAGGAAGAGGGCAGTGAACAATTAGCTAGAGCGAAAAGTGAAGTCGGGCTTAAGAAAAAGGAGGGGAATCCCATGTCGGATCAAGTTAAGTTTACGTTGGAATCACCTGCTTTTGCTGACAATGACTCAATACCGGTTAAGTTTGCGGCGTCTAAGGTTTCCGGAGGTGAAAATATATCCATGCCTCTTTCCTGGAGAAACGCTCCGGAAAATACCAAGTCCTTTGTAGTGGCCGTAATCGATCATCATCCGGTGGCTAACAATTGGGTGCATTGGGTGGTTATCAATATTCCTAATAACATAAATTCAATTCCGGAAGGCGCATCCGGTACAACTAAAATGCCTCAGGGTTCAAGAGAGCTTGCTAACACAGCCGGATATGTTGGTTATGGTGGACCCGCTGCTCCTCCGGGAACCGGTCCACACGGCTATGAAGCAACTGTATACGCGCTTGATGTTGATAGGATAGATTTAAGCGGGTATGTCACTGAAAGCCAGCTTGAAAGCGCCCTACGAGGAAAGATAATAGCCTCGGCCAGAACTACCGGGATGTTTGAGAGATAACCACGGAAATGATGAAAAAAGCCTTAAGTCTAAATATCAAAGTTGTCGCCGCAATTTATGTGCTTGCTGACTTGATTTGTGTCGGCGTGGGTATGGGAGTGCCCATCTTCTGTATATTGTTGGGCTTTCCTGTTGGTTGGTACAGTGCGAAAAGAGCGGTTATCGGCTCTGAAGAGATGAAAGACATCTTCCCAAAGGTACTTGCTTATTCAGTTATTGCCTCGATTTTTACTTTTATTATCATGGTTGTGATTTGGGGACCGACCATTTCAATGCTTTTTGATCCCAAGGCTGATTTTAAAAACTTCGGAATTCCGATGATCTTATATGATCCTCGGATAAGCTTCATTGGATGGGAAGTTCTGATGATTCTGATTTCACCGTTTCTGCAGCTATTAACGACTATTTTTGCGGCATACCTGACCATATATGTAGGGGTCAGACCTCCTCACACCCGTTGACCAGCATTCTAAGATTCTTATTCTTAAGACAAGAGTGGTGCGGCGATTAATTCTATCAGAAATAGTAATATAAATTATATGCGCAAAGAGTTTAGTGTTAATTAGCGCAGTTCAGAATAGGCAAGGAGGTCTGACCCCGATTTTTTTATTATATCGCTTCATTAAACCATTTTTTAATATCTGGTAAAATATATGGTGAAATAGTATTTCGATATTATTTTCAACATTGTTAATAGGTGATTAGATTAATGGATTTACAAAAAGCTTGGGAAAGGGCAACCAGAGAGACAGAAATTATAAGAGGCCGGAAACGGGCACTCTCGCCTTGCAGGACTGAGGCATTGCCATATATATTTCTATCGGAGTCGGAAGTGAATATAGGCGATACCCTGGTAAGAAAAGGCAAGGTATGTGTTCACCAGCCTTCAATTATTCTTCCTCATCACACACCTAGGTTTGAAGGATTTGGATTTGAGGAAGAGTGTGGAGTAAATAATGAGACGGTTCAAACTTTCTTGCTGGTCAGGGGAGTTACTCTTCCTTCCCTGGACTTCACTAACGAAATGGCCGGGATGGATTTAAGGGAAGGTTCACTGCAAAAAGCGGTTAAGTATTATTTGGAAGAGTTTGAAAAAGCCGAAGATATTGATACAACTCTTATAGGCGGACCAGGCGATTGTTATCATTTTTCCATCCTTGTATTTGTTGCCGCCATGGTCGGCCGATCTGCCTCGAGTGACCTCAACAAACTACTCGATGACCTAAGAAAGAAAAGAAAAAATAAAGAATAACAAAAACCGCTATAAAAATTGCTGGGTTTCTTGCTGATAATTGAGGTATTTCTGCTTGAAGTTGTAGAGGATTTTTTAGCATTTTTTCTTCATTGAATAAAAGCGGACTAGATGAAAGCCTCATGCAGTGATAAACTATAATTTATTTGATTAAAGAGGAAGGGATTAATATGAAACGCTTCAATGTATTAACAAAGTTGGTTGCCGTGCTTGCCATGGTCAATCTAATTGCTCCCCGGATGGCTTATGCTTATCTTGATCCAGGGACCGGCAGCTATATTCTACAGCTTCTACTTGGCGTTTTCGTCGGAGCAATGTTTGCCATCAAGATTTTTTGGAAGAACATAAAAGGCTACTTTGCTAATGCCTTCCAGAACAGGCAAAAGGATGAACAAAGCGATGACTAATGCAAGCATCCCGAGTTCTTTTCGGGATCCAAGCGGCTTTCTCTTTGAGCAAAACGGCTTAATTTACCGCCAGGTAAATACGGTATACAGAGAAGACTACGATGAATTAATGAACTCCGGTTTATATAAAGATCTTGTTGATTCTCATTTACTGGTACCTCATGAAGAGGTGGATATTAAGTGTCCGAAACCGGATTGTGCATATAAGGTGATAAAACCGGAGCTAATATCTTTCATTTCCTATCCGTATGAATGGTGTTTCAGTGAGCTTAAAGACGCTGCATTGACAACACTTAGAATTCAAAAGAAAGCACTTGAGCATGGTATGTCGCTGAAAGACTGCAGTGCTTATAATATCCAGTTTAGAAATAGTCGTCCGGTATTTATCGATACTCTTTCCTTTGAAAAATACAAGGAAGGACAGCCTTGGGTTGCTTACCGGCAATTCTGCCAACACTTTTTGGCACCGCTGGCTTTAATGAGTTATGGGGATGTTCGCTTGAATCAATTTTTTAGGATCTATATTGACGGAGTTCCTCTGGATCTGGCAAGTTCGCTGCTACCCTTTAAAACCCGGTTAAAATTTTCTTTGCTTACTCATATTCATCTTCACGCTAAGAGTCAGCAGCGCTTTGCCGACAAACCGGTAAAAACAAGTAAGCGTGAAATGAGCCGACTATCTTTTGAAGGAATGGTGGATAGCCTGGAGTCTATAGTTAAGAAATTGCAGTGGGAACCTCAGGGAACGGAATGGGCTGATTATTATGAGGATACAAACTATTCCTCAGTTGGTCTTCAGCACAAAGAACAGGTAGTTGCTGATTTCCTGCAAAAAATTTCTCCCAAGAATGTATGGGACCTTGGAGCGAATATCGGAAAATTCAGCCGGATTACCGGGCAGAAAGGAATTCCTACTGCTTCTTTTGATATTGACCCGGTTGCTGTTGAGAAAAACTATCTGGAATGTTCTAAGAACGGTGAAACCAGTATTCTTCCTTTGCTTCTGGATTTAACTAATCCCAGTCCCGGTATCGGTTGGAAGAATGAGGAAAGGATCTCTCTTGTTGAGCGGGGACCGGCGGATATGGTTTTAGCTCTGGCTTTAATTCATCACCTGGCTATCTCCAACAATCTTCCCTTTGAAAAGATAGCCATCTTTTTTGCCGAGATTTGCAGCTCCCTTATTATTGAATTTGTTCCTAAAAATGATTCACAGGTACAGAGACTACTGGCAACGAGGGAAGATATTTTTCCCGATTATACCAGGGAAGCTTTTGAGGTTGAATTTGGCAAGTATTTTGAAATAGAAGATTCAGCGGAGCTTAAAGATTCTGAGAGAATTATGTATCTGATGCACAGGAGGCAAACTTAGATATATGAAAAAACCGCTTGTTCTTCACCCGTTTTTATTCGCAATTTTTCCCATTTTATTTCTTTTTGCCCATAATAGGGCGGAGCTGCTTTCCTACTCCGAGATATCGGTGCCTTTGATCATCTCTCTGGTTGCTACGGTTTTGATGTTCCTGTTGGCCACAGTTGTTCTTAAAGACAGTAAAAAGGCGGGAATTATTATCTCGGTGCTTCTTGTTCTGTTTTTTTCCTATGGTCATCTTCGTACGAATGCAAGTGAATGGAAAATTGGCGGTATTAGCTTTGGCGGGCATGCCTATCAACTAGTTTTATGGGCTTTACTCTTTGCTCTGGCTGTTTTTTTTGTCGTAAGAAGAGGCAAAGCTTTCGATAACCTGACCAAAATTCTTAATGTTATTGCTGTTTCTCTGGTGGCAATTTCGCTTGTCAATATCGGATCGTACGAACTGCAAGTGGGCGGCACTCAAGCTAACCTGAAAAAGGGCACGGAAGAAAAACCGACCATCACCAAGGAAGCAGGTAAAACGGATGTTAAAAGGGATGTTTATTTTATTGTTCTGGATGGTTATGCCAGCTCAGATACATTAAAGAAAAACTATAACTATGATAATAATGAATTTACCGATTATTTAAAAGACAAGGGCTTTACTATTGCATCCAAGAGTCGCAGCAATTATGCAATTACCTATTTGTCGATTGCATCAACTCTGAATATGGGGTATATACAGGATCTAGCGGATATAGAGGGAGCGACTTCAAACGATAGAGAAATCTCTTACCAGTTGGTTAGAGACAATAAAGTACTCTCTTTCTTCAAGGCAAATGGCTATAAGACTATTCATTTCAGCTCGGGCTGGAGAGAAACCGAGCAAAATGAGAACGCGGACTTGAATTTCAATTGTAGCAGAGGAAGTGATTTTCAAACCTTAATGATTAAAACAACGATGTTAAGTTGTTTTGAGAATAATCTTGTAAAGGGTGATTCCAGAAAACGGGTATTGGGTACTTTTGATAAGCTCGGCCAAGTACCGGAGATAGAAGGTCCCAAGTTTGTATTTGCTCATATTCTGGTACCCCATCCTCCTTATCTATTTGATGAAAAAGGAGATCCGGTTTCCGGAACGGAAATGGAAATGTGCGGGCGGGTCTGGCTGCAAAAGCCTTATTATATAAATCAAATGAAATATGTTAATCAGCAAGTTGAAAAGATGGTTGATGAGATATTATCCAAGTCCAAAGTGCCCCCGATTATTATTTTACAAGCGGACCATGGCTCAGCCTCAATGATAAGTCAAAATAATAGCAGTGGTTGGAAGGATCCTAGCGATGAGATGCTCGTAGAAAGAATGAGAGTTTTAAATGCCTGTTATTTGCCTTCAAATGACGGTAGCCTATTATATGATTCAGTTACTACCGGTAATACGTTTCGCCTTATCTTCAATTACTATTTTGGTACCGATTATGAATTGCTGGACGACCAAAGCTATTTTTCCAGCTATGAACACCCATATAAATTCAAAAATATAACCGACATAGTAAGATATGACTAAATATACAATAGTTACTTTACCCAACTCCCCTTTGTGATACGATTATGTGCAAATCAGCTACTGTAAGATAAGGGGCGCAAAGTATGACAGAGCCGGATCTAGCTGTTAAACCTTCAGGTCGAATTCTGGCGGTTGATTACTTCCGCGGCTTAGCTGTCCTTCTCATGTTGATCTATGATTACGTTCCTTTTTTCACTAAAAATGTTCCCCTGATTCTTCAGCACGGCAGGGAAGATCAATTTCTATTTGGTGACCTGGTTGCACCCTTTTTTCTATTTATTATGGGATTCTCCCTTGCCTTATCTGTCAGTAAGCGAAAGGCATCCGGTAGCAACGAGAGGCAAATATTTGAGAGTGTTCTTACCAGATCGCTGCTTCTTTTAGGGATTGGATTGGCTATAGATATAAGCCGTGGTTGGATAATTTGGGGACAACTTCAATTTAGATGGGGTGTGCTGGAAACTTTAGGTGTAAGTTATCTTGTTTCCTATTTGGTGATGCGATTTCGCTATCTTGATCTTCAGCTTTTTGCCTTAAGTATTTTGCTTGGAATTCATTTGTTTCTTTCTGTTTTTTCCTCTTATAGGGCTGTTTTAAGGTCGATTTCTCACGGGAGCCCATTTTCTGTTCTTTCCTGGGCGGCAATTGCCATTATCGGAATGATATGCGGGGAACGTTTTACCAAAAATTACCCAGGTTTTGAGAATTTTATGATTAAAGCAGGAATACTCTTTGTTTTGCTGGGATCGGTAATAAGCCCTTTTAATCCTCTTACCAAAAGGTTAGTATCTTCAAGTTATGCTCTGTTCTCCTCAGGCTTATCAATATTGTTATTTTTACTACTTTATTATTTGATTGAGAATAGAAAGTTTGCTGTTGTCATTAAACTTCTAAAGCCCCTTCGGGAGTTTGGGATTGCAGCACTTTTAGCATGGGCCCTGCAATATGTTGTCGCCGTCTACTTCATTTACTATTTCCATAAGTACGGCAAACTACAACCGCTTTATGGGATAACCCTGGCGATGGCAATGATACTGGTTGTGTGGATCATTGTGTGCGGGGCAAACCAAAGGGGAATCAGGATAAAGATCTAGTATCGTGTAAGTTTATAGCACGATTAAAAGCTGATTTATAAACATGTGGTTACACTAAACATTTGTTAGACAGGAGGCGAATATGGGCGATTCAACATACGAAAATTATCCATTTTCAATAGTGTGTATTTCTACCGTGCAGACAATTTTAAGTTACGCAATTGGTGCTTTTATATTCTATCTTGCAGTTGGATTTTGGCTGGCATTATCATACATTATATTATGTATTGCCTTGTTCTTAATGGCCATGCGTTTTCGCTGCTCCTACTGCTATTATTATGGTAAAAAGTGTCCTACTGGCTTAGGCAGACTGAGCAAATCTTTGTTTAGAAAAGGAGATAGCAAAGAGTTTGGTAATCCCAAAAACGTGAAACCGGTTGCGGGTCCGAGTTTTACCCTTATGTTTTTGCCTCTAATTGTGGGACTGATTTATGTGGTTGTTGGCTTTTCGTGGATTTTATTACTATCTCTTGTAGCCTACTTCGTTGTTGCGGTTAATGCCGGATTCTTGTTGAGAAAGAATGTATTGTGCAAATCCTGCAAACAGGGAGAAATTGGATGTCCTGCTTATGAAGGAATGAAAGGAGAGAAAAGCTAAAATCCTGGTTAATAACTGATCTCTCGATAATGTCAGAAGGAATTGATATAGATGAGAAGGAATTTAATATTTTATGTCGAAGGTATTTAATTGAGAAGCTCTAAGATGTACTTTATGTAATAGGGGTAGCAAAGTACAAGCTTGATAAGACTAGTGTATATTTGAATAGTAAAACCACTCATCTCGAGTTAGCTATGAGTGGTTTTTTTGTCTTGGTTTTGTTAATTTTCAGGCTAATTAGAAAAGTAGTCTGAAATGAGAGTAGAATGGCTTTCTTGGTTTTAGTAATAAAGGAAGCACTGGAAAACCCGGCACAGGCTTAGTTGAACAGGGAAACAGGGGGTTTTATGATAAAGGCTGGGTATAGGTTTTGTAAAATCGTTCTAGTGTTGTTTTTGGTAAGCCAGGTACTATGGATAACTTCAATTCCCGCGTATGCTGCACCTCTAGTGATGACAGGTGTTTTTCCCCACGATTATGATGCCATTGCCATTAGATGCAGATCGTTTGGTAATACCGGAGGAGATGAAATTTATTTAGGCGCGAACGGGTTAGGCGATCCATTGAACCGCGTCGCGCAGAATTTTGGTGGAACCCCCTGGGGATCAGTCAACCTCGTTACTTTTACTTACGACAAAGTCAATGATAGGTTAATTGGAACTGTAGATATTGGCGATAACGGTTCAGTGGACTTTACATTAATTTACCCGAATATTTCAGTTAGAGTTGCTGCACTTGGAATGTCTCTATCCTATCTTAATATCATGACTATTAACGTTGTCTGCCGTGATGCGGGGACTACTGTTGATTATAATGATGTTAATCTGACCGTCGGTTCAAATACGTATCCATTAGGGAATTTTGGTGCAGTTCCTACCCAGTGGAATACCTGGACGGTTGCTCAAGTTGATTTCAGTCAGGGATTTACCTTAAGCGGCAAGGTTCTTCTCTCGGGAACTTTTAGTACATCCCAGGAGCTTAGTAAGGTTGAGGTCTTGGTCGGTTATTCTTCACCCCCAACCCAGGCAGCTATTGTTCCTATTTGGGGCATGCCGGGAAGTACAGTAAACGCAACCATAACCGGAACCGGTTTTAGACCGGGAGCAACTGTGAAGTTAACCAAAACAGGAAGTAGCGATATTATAGGAACTGGAACTACTGTACCGGACAGCAATACTATTAATACTTCTTTCAATTTGGCAGGTGCGGCTTTGGGGCAGTGGAATGTGGTAGTAGAGAATTTAGATGGTCAAGCTTGTAATACTCCCGTGACTTTCATAGTAGGGACTGCGACCGGAGCAAATAACTATCTATTGATTATACTGGCAGTGATGAGCCTAGCTATAGGAGTATTAGTGCTCAGACGGCCACTGTTGGCCCGGAATAAATAGATGTGTCTTTCTCTCTTATAACCACTTTATAAAATAGTTTGAACCTCTTATTTTTTCTCCTATAAAATAAACTTTTAAGATTTTTATATAACATTTACTGGATAGATAGTGTATAAAAACTTATTTCCTTTTTCTTATCTCTAATAAGCGGTATATTTTTGAGGATGTCGATGACGTAATTACTTAATCTTGAGGTTTGAAGCAAAAGGTGTTATGAATAGGAAATATAAAAATTCGTTGCTAAGATTTAAAGACTATGGGGATATAGGCTGTGGAAAAAGATCGGAATAGCGAAGTTAAGCATCTGAAGAACGAGTTAAACCAACGGCTAAAAAAGCGCGATCGGGAAGGTGCTATTTCTGCAGCAATTAAAGCAGTAACCTCAGGAAAAGTTAGTATCCCCGAGCTCTATGAAGAAGTATTAACTCCTCTTATGATTGGAATTGGCTCAAACTGGCAATCAGAAAAAACACAGGTTTGGGAAGAGCATTTTGCCAGTGCGGCTGTCCGCGGGATAATAGAAGCTCTTTACGAACAAGTCGAAAATGTAAAGAAAACACATCCGGTTGACGGACGTTCTGCTTTACTTGCGTGTCCACCGGAAGAACAACATGATCTGGGTCTTAGGATGATCGCTGATTATTTTGAGATTTCCGGATGGAAGACCTTCTTTCTGGGAGCGGATACTCCCGAGGATCAAATGATTGCTGCCGCCAAAGAACTAAAGGTAGATGCTTTGGTACTTAGCGCATCCACGCATTTTCACCGCCTCCATCTTCGCGAACTTGTTGACCGCCTTCACAAAGCTTTGCCCAAGGTAAAAATATGGGTTGGCGGACCCGCGTTTAAATACGATGAAAATGGTTGGGATAAAGAGGAGATTCTAGAGCCGGATATACTATTTTAAGAAGAAAGGGGAATAAACTGGTGCTAAGTCTGCGCATCGCCGCTAGGTTTCTTAAAAAAAGCCCCATCCAATCCGCGCTTATTGTAGCCGGAATCTCAGTAGGCATTGCGGTTCAAATCTTTGTCGGTTCTCTTATTGCCAGTCTCCAATCTTACCTAATTGATCAAACACTTGGTTCAAGTCCGCATATAACTATTGCTGCTTCCAAAGAAGGCAAATCAATACAGTATGACGATGAGCTGCGAGAGCTGCTAAAAAAGGATAAGCGGATAACGGCAATATTGCCTCAATGCACTCTTTCCTTACTGTATCGAAAGGGTTCTGAAAGCGCACCCCTTTCCCTTAAGGGCGGTAACCCTGATTCTCTGGATTCCATATACCGGCTGTCAAAAAACATCACCAAAGGCTCATTTAAGCTCGATGATAACTCTATCTTGGTTGGAAAGGAATTTGCCAAATCCTATGATGTCTCTCCGGGAGATAAAATCAAAGTAACTCTACCTGATGGTGAAAATAAGACTCTTAAGATAAATGGAGTTTTTGATCTTGGCGCCAGAGAGCTTAACGAAAATCTGGTTTTTTCCAACAGCAAATTTCCTGCTGAAGTGCTTGGATTCTCCAGTGATGAGTATAGTAAAATCGAGATCCAGTTAGCCGATGTATTTACGTCAACCGAAGTGGTAGAAGAAATTGATAAGTCATTTTCCGGATTAAAAATATCCGATTGGCAAGTTGAGCGAGAGGATCTTCTATCCGGACTTAATGCTCAGACAAGCTCCACTATTATAATTCAGGTTTTTATCATTATCGCGGTGGCACTAGGTATTGCTTCGACCCTTTCGGTTTCCGCTATTCAGAAAACCCGGCAAATTGGAATACTTAAAGCACTTGGAATGACCGACGCCCGTTCAGGCACTGTTTTTTTATGGGAAGGGATGTTACTGGGATTGTTTGGAACAGGAGGAGGAGTCTGTCTCGGCCTGGGATTGATTGGTCTTTTTCAGTGGATGTCATCAAGACTTGAAACATCTCTCTTTCCTATTGAAGCACGCCTAAGCTTCATTGCAATTTCAGCGGCAATAGGGATTGCCGTAGCTATGGCCTCTGCCATATTTCCAACGCACCGGACTGCGCGACTTGATCCGATAGAGGTGATACAAAGTGGATGAGCTGCTAATAACGGATAGTTTGAAAAAGATATACGGCACGGTTTTGCCTACAACCGCGGTTGAAAATGTATCATTTTCACTTTCCCAAAGCGAGTTTGTCTCGCTTATCGGTCAATCGGGTTCGGGTAAATCTACTCTACTTAATTTAGTCGGCTTATTGGATACACCAACATCGGGGAAGGTTATTTTGGAGGGAAAAGAAGCGCATAAAATGGGACGGAAAGAAAGAGCAAATTTGCGCAACAAACTAATCGGCTTCATCTTTCAATTTCATTATTTACTGCCCGAGTTTAGTGTTCTTGAAAATATTCTTATGCCATCGCTTATCGGCGGATATAAATCAGACAAGAGGATTAAAAAATTTGCTAGGGAGATATTGGATTTCCTGGGACTGAGAGGTCTTGAAGGAAAGAATGCCAATCAGCTCTCCGGAGGACAAAAACAGCGGGTCGCTATCGGCCGGGCTCTGATAAATCGGCCATCACTTGTACTTGCCGATGAACCTACCGGTAATCTAGATACTACTAATACCGACCAGGTCTATGAACTATTTCGTAAGATAAATAAAGAATTTGGAACAGCTTTTTTAATCGTAACCCACGATCGGGGCATTGCGCAGCGGACGGATCGGATATTGGAAATAAGGGACGGTCAACTGGTCCAGGATGTGTACAACGATTATCTTTCAGCCTGATTGGAATTGACATTTCAAGTGCGGATCGGTGGTGCAACTATTTGAGAATATTGGAGTTTTCAGATTCCCATCTGGCAAAAGACAGAAGCAAAAAAACCGAGGCTCTGCTTGAAATAGCTACTGAAGAAAAACCCGACCTGCTGATCGGCAACGGGGATGTAATTGATTTATGGGCGGAAGAGGCGGAAGTAATTGCCAATAATCCTACTGTTAAAAAATTACAAATGCTATCAAAGGAGATTGAGATTGTTCTAATAGTCGGGAATCACGATATAAGCTTAAGTGCTTTGAATAAGCTTTTTCCTGATTCTAAGACGGTGCTTTACAACTACTTTATAGACGGTTTTTGGTTTGAGCATGGGCACTTAAAGGATTTTTTCTGGCAAGGATTCCCGCTAGTCAGACCGATTTTTGATGCTCATCCCGAATGGGCGCATTGGATTTATACAAATATCTATCAGCGGATAAGAGAGCCTTTGAATCGGAACCCCGGAGATCAGAAATTGATTGCTGAGGAGTTAAAAAGAGATGCTGTTGACGGGAAGTCAAAGAGAATTGCTGATAAGAAAGAATTTGTTTTCAGACAGCATGCCAGGACTATGTGGTATCGGGCTCTCTCTTTTGCTGACTGGAAAAGCGAACTGATAACCGATGCGATTGTTATCGGCCATGATCATACTGCTGGTAGTTGGATTCAAGACTATAAGCCCTATCTTTGGGACGGCGGCTCGATTCATTATTATGGCACCTATCTGGATATTACTGATGGTGAAGTTGAATTGAAAAAGGTGTAAGAAATAATTAAGTTTGAGATTTGTATTTGGGACGAAATCATACCAATAACCTAGACACATCTGATGCTAACTGCTAGCATAATTTTGTTTCCAGTATTTACCAGATTGTTATAACCTTACTACAAATGGATAGGTGATAGATGGGAAACAAGCCAAAAGGTAAGAACAAAATCTTATATATTTCAATCTCAATTCTGGTACTGATAGCTCTTCTATCGATTCCCGTTTTTTTCTTTGCTGTTCCTAGGGCTTTGGCTTTTGGCGGACAAAAGATGTTTGAGGCGGAAAAGTACGAATCAGCACTTAAGTTTTATAGTCTCTCAACTACACTTAGTCCCAAGTTTTCTGATGGATGGAGGGGGAAGGGCGAAACTCTTATTCAACTCGATGAATTTGAAAAGGCTGTTAAGTCTTTTGACAAAGCAATAGAAATAAATCCGAAGGATGCGGTTGCCTGGGATGGGATGGGCACTGCTCTTAATTGGTTAGAGGAGTACGAAGAAGCTCTTGATGCTTTTAATGAGGCAATTGAAATCGATTCGGAATTTGCGGGTGCGTGGGTTGGAAAAGGCGCTTCTCTGAGCCGTCTTGGAGAATACAAAAAAGCTCTGGAAGCTTTAGATGAAGCAATTGAAATTGACCGGGATTGTGCTGAAGCCTGGACTGAAAAAGGCATGGCTCTTAATGAATTGAGAGAATACAAAGAAGCAATGGAAGTATTTGAAGAAGCTGTATCTCTTGACTCTGGAGATCCTTGGGCCTGGGACGGTTTAGCAACTGCCTATAACCGGCAAGGGGAATTAAAATTTAACAAAAAAGCGCTTGATGCATCCGAGAAAGCTATTGATCTCGATCCTGAAGACGCTCAAGCTTGGCGGGAAAAAGGAGTTGCTCTTACTTTCTTAAAGAGGCATGAAGAGGCTTTGGAAAATATCGAGAAATCGATAGAGCTCGACCCGGAAGATCCTGAAACTTGGGCTTATAAAGGATATTGTCTAACCTGGCTTAGGAAATATAATGACTCACTGGAAGCTCTGGATATATCTCTTGAGCTGTATTCTGAAGATGATACCAAAAACGCTTCATGGGCATGGACATATAAGGGGCATGCCCTAAATTGGCTATCCAACTTTGATGAAGCTCTGGAAGCTATAGATGAAGCACTTGAACTTGATTCTGATAATGCAATGGCCTGGAATGAAAGAGGAAATGCCCTGAACTGGCTGGATAGGCATGACGAAGCACTAGAGGCGGCAGAGAACGCACTTGATATTAATCCTAATTACGCGGCGGCTTGGATTACCAAAGGCATGTCTTTAAATGAGCTGGATAGATATGGAGAGGCCATAGACGCTCTTGATAAGGGATTGGAGCTTTGCCCGGAAGAATACGATGAAGAAATTGCCTGGGCTTGGACTTATAAGAGCAGTGCTTATAATTGGCTTGGAAAGTATAATAAAGCGCTAGATGCTGCTAGTGAAGCGCTTGATTATAACCCTAAAAGCCCCGCTGCCTGGGAAGAAAAAGGTAAAGCTCTTAGAGCGATGGGAAGAGAGGATGAAGCAAAAGAAGCTTTCGATGAATCACGTAATCTAGATGCTGACTACTAGGCTTTGAAATATTGCTTTTTATGATGAACATTTTCGTTTAGGTTTCTCCGGAGTTTCTCGATGCCCATCAATGAAGTGAAATATAGATAATATTGGATGAGGTCGCATCATTCTGGGACCCGCGTATCGCATTACCGCTCGCACTTTCTCGCGCATCTCCGGCTTATAACAATGTATCGTGCAATTGGCACAAGTCGGTTTGTTTTCACGGAACGGACATTTCTCGAGCCGTTTCATGGCGTAATCCAGCAGTTCTTGACAATCCGGGCAAAGATTATGCTTGGTGTTATGGTGGTCATGGCAATAGATATTTATCATTGCCTTGATTGTTTTTCGCTCTCTTTTTATTCTTCGATGCTCTTTTGACATAATTACTGTCCTTTAAGGTTCCGGGCTTTTTAGCTTAGCATTTTTAATTGCTAAGAAGTTATCAATCGTCAAAAGGGGTGTCAAGTAAAGGCACTAGAGTAGTTTTAAACAAGGGAACTAATAAATAAAAACGCCTGGTATTGTCATACCCAGCCTCTCTTTTTATATAGTTCATAGCCTTTTTTTAATGCATCTTCGATTTGCTTCTCTAATTGGCTATCCAATTTCTTAATATGAAAACAGGACTTACCTTTAAGTAGTTTTAATAATTCGGGCTCGAACACTTCCTTTAAAGAAGTATCTACATAAACAGGCATGTAATAAAAACCAACGTATTTGCTTTGAATTATCAATCCTGCAAAATAAACTTCTTTCTTTTTTCTTCCATCAATTTCAATGTTTTTAAAAGACCAAAGGTCATATTTACTATCCAGGTCGTATTTTGGTTTAAGGGGATTTTCGAATTTCTTTAAGATCTTTTTTATTCTTTCAAATATTTTGATAAGATCTGTTTCTTCCATAAACAAATACCTCCCGTGCAATCGAGTGTCGGATACACTTTTTGCTGTTGTTACCTGGCAGTTTAGCTGTTATAGGCAACTGCCTTGAAAAACGTATAGCAAAAAACTCCGTCCGGTTCGGTTGTTCTGTAAAGATCTCTGATGCCTTTATCGAAAGCGGCTTGGTCGATAATGCCTGCATCGAGGGCGGATTTGCGAACGCCTTCAATCATTGCCGTAAAAGTCTTTTTGGTAAATCCTTCAACCAGCTCTGGTTTAGTGTAATCCGCATAAACCATTCGGGGAGAAACCTGAATTGATTCAAATTCCGCTACTTGCAAGAGAGGATACAACTCTCTTCCTATCATTGCATTGCCGCCACCTCGTTTTTGCAGCTCTACCTGACATTGGATAGCCATATGAGCTTCTTTGCTATCCGGATGGAAATAAGCCGAGCCATGGTCGCCCTCGATTACAGTAATTGTGCCATCAACTTTGAGGAGCTTTTTTAATGCACGTAAAGCTTCAATTGGTGTAGCTAGGTGTTCTAAGACAAAGCAAACAAAAATGTGATCGAAGTAGTGCGGCTCAAAAGGTAGATCGAAAATATCACCTTGCCGGAATTGAACATTAGTTATACCTGCCGCTTCTACCTTATTTTTAGCCTTAGCGATAGAATCTTTGGATATGTCAACAGAGGTGATTAATGACTCCGGGCTGTTTTGGGCAAGCGTTATGGTCTGAGCGCCTACCCCGCAACCTGCTTCCAGAACTTTGCTTCCTGCCGGATAAGAAGTATCTGAGTGCAGTAATTCAACCAGGGTAGATGCCTGGTCCTGCAATCTTATATTTTCTCTTGGATCATATCCGTGTACATAATCTTTGCTCATTGCTTCTCTTTTAGTTGATTGGTTAAGCTGATTTTATATTGTACTCTATATTTCTTTGGACGGGATAATATTTGAAAGGATTATGGTTCTTGATCTTCCGGTACAAGTTCAAAAGTATTTTTTACCTCGGATGGGATTATAGATGGGCGGCCGGTTTGCTTATCTATAAAAATCCAGTCAGTTTCCCCTTGAGCTACAGTAACATTATCGGAAGTCCGGATGAATTTATATTTTCTTAATGAGCGGACTTTTCGAAAATTAGATACCCAGGTTAAAACAGTTATATTGTCATCAGCGAAAGCCGGCTGTATATATTCTACCTTGTGAGTACGTATAACCCAGGTTGCACCAAGGGATTCGGTTAATCTAGTGCATCCCGCTTCTTTAGAATGCAAAACAGCCGCGTCCTGCATCCATTGAATATAATGTACATTATTCACGTGCCCGTTTGTATCGATAGCCTCCGCAGGAACTTTTATTGTATGTCTGCAAATCTTTTCCAATTTACTGTCCTTATTTGTCCAACCTGCTATCACTGTACTTATTGATTACAGAGGATGTCAAGCAGTAGGATAGTTGATTTAGTGGTTATATTGTCAAATTAGCTGTTTTTTTATAAGTAGAAATACGGTTAAAGAAAAGATAGAATGCAGATAGAGATAGATGCATTTTACAGTTTAACAAGGGGAATTTGGGATGAAGGGGTAGCATATGCCGCAGGTTCTGTAAAGTAAGTAGACCTAATCCTTGTTTCATTCCTGTATTCTTCGAGATGCACAAAGAAGGACTTGAGATGGCCGAATCACCTCTCCTAAGATATGCTGTAGAGTCATTTGTTCATGGTATAGAGCATAGTTTGATTAACCTTGACCGTGACAGGCGTTTTGCAATTCTCCATTTTGACCAAGCTATAGAACTGTTGCTGAAGGAGAAGATTAGACAGTGTGGAAAGAAAATATTTAGGAAAGATGGCAAAACCCTTGATTTTCACGAGTGTCTTTCAAGCTTGCAACACGAAAATGTCAATCTTCCTGAATGGAGCAATCTAGAGCTATTACATGAAGAAAGAAATGCGATACAACATAAAGGTTTGACACCAGATGAAGCCTCTTTTGAGTTCTATGTGAACAACGTAGCATACCCATTTGCACGAAGGTTTCTAGAGGATGAACTAGATGTTATGTTTGAAGAGAAAGTTCCGCTGAGTCTACGCGAGCAGTTTGAGACAATTGAAGCAGATAAAATGGATCGTACTCAGGAACTACTCTTATCGGCTATAAATACTGCAAGTGCATATCCTTTAAGCGCGATTATGTCTGCGTCACTAGCGCTAGAGAATTGCATGAGAATGTTGAGTATAAAACCTGGCGGAAGTGGAGTTTTTTCGATGCAACATTTATTAGAGCGAATGGGTGAGGATATTACCCCTGAGAAACAAGACGAAATCTTGAAACTCTGGGAATTCCGCAATGGAATTATTCATTCTGAAAGAAAAGTCGATGCTACAACCGCTCAGAAATATGTGCAGAGAATCTCTGAAATAATTGATTCTCTGACTAGGGAGTCTGCTCTTGTATCTATACTACAGAGTTGGGATCGGATTTCACAGCACATAAAAGAACAAAAAATATCAACATATGCTTTACTACTTGAAGCGAAGCCAACAAAAGTGGAGAATGGGACAGTTACGCTCACTTTTGACTCGAGTGCAAATTTCCATGCAAACGAGATTGGAAAATCACCGAATCTCAAGCTCGTCAAAGAAGCAATCAGAGAAATCACAGGAAAAGATTTCAGAATTGAGATTGCTATTGAGGAGTAAAAGCCACAGAGAATTTGGTATCAAGAATTCTTAAATTTAAAAGTATTATAATTGCATTAATTTCATAACATTTCATGATATTTCTTGTATTTTCCTATATTTTAACCGATAATATAAGTAACTATAGAAATCAAGGAGTTTAAATGCCAGAAGCTTTAATGAGTGTTAAGGACATAGCTGCATACCTGGATTTAAGCGAGCGGACTATTTATAGCATGATCAAACGAAAAAAAATTCCTTATCTAAAAGTAGGCGGGCAGTACCGGTTCAATCGTGAAAGAATCGACCAATGGCTTCAACAAAACTCTGAAGTGCGGATCGCGGTAAGCTTAGATAGGGTGAAAGCAACGGACGATCCGCTTACCAAGCGATTGTTATTTATGGGGTTACTGACAAGGGAACTGAGACCGGAAAAAGTAAAACCCATCGTAGTAGGCGGAAATGCGGTAGAATTCTACACTGCAGGTGGATATGCCACCCAGGACATAGATGTTGTAGCGCCAAGCGAACCGATTGACAGGGTCCTAAGGGAATGGGGATTTACAAAAGAAGGTCGGTACTGGATAAGCGAAGAACTGGGGATTGTAATTGAAGCTCCCTCTTATTTCTTGGACAAAGAGGAGCAGTACGAGAAGTTATACGAAGTTGAAATAGAAGGTCTTTATGTTTATATACTGGGAATTGAAGACTTAATTGTTGATAGATTAAACGCTTACGTTTATTGGAAATCGCTTGATGACAGAACTTGGGCTAAAGAATTGATAGCCTTACATGTTCAAGAAATTGATTGGGATTACCTGAGGAAACGAGCAAAGGAAGAAGAAGTAAATAAAGCTCTGACTGAGCTGGAGAAGGAGCTTAAGATAGATGAGAAAAATAAAATGGAATGATTACCAGGAAAAAAGGGCAAATTTCACAGTTGTCAGGGCAGAGCTTGGCACTGAAAGAAAAGCTTCTTCCAGGCTCAGGGATGCAAAGGAGCGAGAACTTTTACTCCAACTTGATCAAAGTCGTCTTGAGTCTTGGAAAAGAGAAGGGAAATACCAGGTCCGGGGTCCCAGGAAAGTTAAATTTGAGATTTAATGTGTGTTGTTTAATATTTTAAACCGGTAAACAGAGCGATTCTTACTCAAATTTGAGGAACTTCAGGCCGGCGACAAAGAAGAATAAAGCGAATCCGGCCAATATCAAACTGGGCAGCACGGCTTCTGACATACCCTGATTACGTACAATTACATCAACCAATCCGCTCATTGCCCAGCCGGTTGGGGTAAATTTGGCGATATTTTGCATAAATGGCGGCGTAATCTCAATCTGCCAGAAGCACCCACCAAGCATAGCCAAAGAAATGACTAAAACATTTGTTGTAGCAATCATCTGTCCGCGGGTTCGGGAAACGGCGGACAGGAAAATTGCTATCCCGGTAGTGGCCAGGATAAAAAGGCCGATGATTAAGATAACCGGTAGTGGATCGTTTCCCCAAGCAACATTAAAAACCAGAGCACCGACTGTAATTAATACAATTGCTTGCAATACTCCGGTCATGTAAAGTCCCGCGATTTTGCCCATTAAAAGTTGTGCTTTGGTAGTTGGCGTGGTGAGAAGTCGCGATAAAGTTCCCAATTCACGCTCTTCTAACATCCCCTGAGCGCCTCCAAATACGATAAACATTACAAAAAGCAAGGTAAACCCAAGAGAAGAGTGGGAAAAGCCTTGAGCAAGAGTAGAATCTCCTCGTACTTTTGAGGCAACAACCTCCATGGTTACGATATCTACCGGCGGGTCAGGTTCCCATACTTTATTAGCACGGTCATAGAGCTCTTTGAAATCGGGATTGGTTTCCATATACGGGAATATTTTATTCAATTCTTGTTTGGTCGGTTCCGGCAAGTCTTTAACCGGCATTTTTGCTAGTTGAGCAAGCTGTTTTTCGTTCATGACACTACTTAAAGCCAATAATTTTGGGTCGCTCGGTGTATCGGTGTGAACTCTGGTGCTGGTTGGCATTTTCTGTTGCGGGGAAAGAATGGGCTTATCCAGAAAATCCTGCCGGGCTTCATCCAGCAAACTTTGAACCACCTGAACGGTCTTTGCGTTGGCCGTAATCCGTTCGGCGATACCCGATATAACTTCAACAACAGCCAAAGATCTATTTGAATCAGGCAGTTTCAAGATTTCAATGTTAGTTTTGATTCCGTTTTCCACATCCTTCCCGAAGTCCTTATTAACAATGATAGCCGCGGAAGCCTCTTTGTTGGAAAGCATGTCCTCGGCCTTCTTTTGGGTCGTTGCTTCAACTGAAAAGCTTTCTTCCTCTTTGAGTAGCTCTTTTACTTGTTTTGAGTAAGCCGATTTATCATTGTCCACAAGTAACACTTTTACCTTTGATTCCGATCCCATATTTCCGAAGACGACACCGAAAACGATGGTAAATACCAGAGGCAGAACCAGGATACCTACCAGTTCACTTCTATCGCTCAATATCAGTTTTATGTTCAGCCAAACAATGTTTAGTATCTTTTGCATCACTCATACCTCAAGCGCCATACGCCAATAAAGAAAAAAAGCATTCCCATACCGGTGAGAGCTGCCACATTGGGAAGAACGGCTCTGGCTGTTGCACCTTCCATAAGTTCCAGGAATCCGTCAATTGCCCAGCCATTAATGGTGAAATAATGTAGTGGTTTAAGCCATGCCGGGAAAATCTCAACCGGCAGCATGCTTCCGCCGCCAATGGCCATTATATTTATGACCAGAGGAGCTATTGCTCCTATTGCCCGCCGTGTTTTAGCTATTGCTGCAAAAAGTATGGATAGGCCGGTAGTGCTTATTATCGTTGCTACTGCGATTAATATAACTCCCGGCAAACTGTTGCCCCAATATGCTCCAAGCAAGCGGGTGAAAAAGTAAAGGATAATAAATTGACAAATGCCTATAGCGAAGATACCGAGCATCTTGCCGCCTACGATGGATGTTTTGTTAGTCGGGGTGATCAGCAGTCGGGGCAGGGTCCAATCGGATCGTTCGTTGATAAAGGAAAAAGCTCCGAACATGGCGCCGAAAATTAAAAACATCACACCCATTCCAGCACTGTAATAATCTATAGCATTGATGCCGCGTTTGGTTTTTGATTCTGCTTCCTTGATTTTTATGGCTGAAAAAACACCTTCTTTACTTAGCTCATTAATGGAAGCATTTATATAACGGCTGAAATCTTCCTTTGATGTAACCATCTTTGATTCGGATAAAACGCTGGTTGTAGTTTGAGCGGCGACCGAAGCTGCTGAGATACGTGACGCGATTGATTTGACCACGCTTCGGAAAATGCCTGCCGGGATTTCCTGACCGGGATCGGTATAGACATTCATTTTGACTGCTTTTGCCGCGTTTACCTTGTCTGAGAAATCTTCTGGGATTATCAGGGCGGCTGCCAATTCGCCTTCTTCAACTTCGCTGCGTGCTTTCTCGGCATCAGTTGAATCGCTGATGGTAAACAATTTTTTCAGTTCCTTGCTTTCGGTGAAACCATCCGCAATTTTTTCGCCGATTTCGCCTTTGTCCTGGTTGATAATGGCAATATCTATATCGCTTATTTCAGGTGATCCGCCACCTAGAGCTGTTCCGAGAATTAAGATGAGTACCATCGGCATAGCCAAGAGGATGGCCAGGGAAGGTTTGTCCCGTATGGTTACCAGAATGTCTTTAAGCGCTATATATAAAGTCTTGGCCAATATGTGACTCCTTTGCTGCTTATGAGCTTGAAATGATTACTGCAACAGGTTCTTAACTGCAGCTTTAATGGGCCAATCTATAATCTGCAATATTTCAATCACGCAGGCTTTTGCCGGTAAGATGCAGGAAAACCGATTCCAGGTTTGGCTCCATAACTTCAACCGTGGTTACGTGCGCGCCAGCCTGGTTAAGAATTGAAATTACCTTAGCAAGAATCTGTTCGCTGTCTTTCGATAAGACCTGTATTTGACCATCGGACCGGTTCACGCGGTCTACAAGTTCGATTGCTCCCAGGTGCTCTATAGTCTCTTCGTTGACGTTTTCAACCTGTATATTGATGGCTTCCTCGCTTCCTACCAATTTTTTCAGTTCATCAATGGTTCCTATGGCCATTATCTTGCCGTGGTCGATGATGCCTACGCGCTCGCATATGGCTTCTACTTCTTCCATATAATGGCTGGTATAGACTATAGTCATTCCGTCTCTGTTCAGTTTTTGGACAGTTTCCAGGATATGATTTCTTGATTGGGGGTCGATCCCGACCGTCGGCTCGTCCATTAATAGTATTTTAGGACGATGAAGCATACCTGCGGCGATATTGATGCGACGTTTCATTCCGCCGGAGTAAGTCTCAATACGGTCTTTAGCCCTTTCTGCTAAGCCTACGATCTCGAGGACTTCGGAAATACGTTCCTTTAGTAGTTGTCCTGTGATTCCGTACATTCTTCCCCAGAATTTTAAATTCTCGGCGGCAGTAAGCGTGGGATACAAAGCAATTTCCTGAGGTACAATTCCGAGTGCTTTTTTTACCTTGTCAGGGTTTTTAATGACGGAATTACCGTCGACCAGGACATCTCCTGATGTTGGTTCCAATAAACATGAGATCATAGAAATTGTGGTAGTTTTTCCCGCGCCGTTTGGCCCAAGCAGGCCGAAGATCTCACCCTGGTTGATCCGGAAACTGATATTGTCTACGGCTACCAGATCACCAAACTTCTTGACCAGGTCTTTTGTTTCAAGAATGCCATTTTCCATTTGACCTTCCTAACCTAGTATTTTCTTTGAGGGGGCTTAAGTAATTTTCACTAAGATGTGTTGGATTTGGTTTTTATTCTATCTAACTTTTAGTTCTTTGCAAGGTAAGCTAGGATGGTTGTTTCCAGGGCTGCCAAGATCAACTTCTTTTTAACCTCATTCTCATGGTAAGAATTCGATCCGGGGAAAATATCTTTCCTGCCATATTTACGCTTTTACCGTGGCTTCTTGTTCATCTTCTACAACACCGTCGCGTACGTAGATAATCCTTTCACACTCTCCGGCTACTTCCGGATCATGTGTTACCAATACGAAGGTTGTGCCGGTGTTCTTATTGACTTCCTTCATCATTTTGACAATTTCATTTGATGTGGCTGTATCCAAATCACCTGTAGGTTCATCTCCCAGAATTACATCCGGTTTATTGACAAGAGCACGGGCTATGGCTACTCGCTGCTGTTGCCCGCCGGATAATTCGCTGGGAAGATGGTTCATACGGTCAGCCAGACCTACTTCAGTTAAAACAGCTTTAGCGGCTTTGGCAGCATCTCTACGTGACTTTCCGGCGTATTCCGCCGCCAGTGCTACATTCTCCAGTGCGGTTAAAGTAGATACCAAATTAAAGCCCTGAAAGATAAACCCTACCTTGCGGCTGCGGAGACGGGAAAGTTCTTTGCTGCGCATCTTATCAATCCTCTGATTTGCCAACCAGGCTTCGCCTTGATCCGGCTTATCCAAACCGCCCAGAATATGCATGAGGGTTGATTTTCCCGATCCAGATGGACCCATAATCGCCAGAAATTCACCATTTTTGACTTTAATTGAAGCCCCGCGAAGAGCATGTACAAAATTGTTTTTACCTAACCGATATTTTTTATGAAGGTCCTTGGCTTCTATAATTGTATCCATAGTGTTTTCACTCCTTGCACTTGAAGTTTCATTGCTCCGGTTGCTGGGATTATTCATAGCGCAACGCCTCCACCGGATTTAGTCGCGCCGCATGCCATGCCGGGTACAGCCCACTTATAACACCCAAAAAGAGGGCAAAAAAGACAGAACCAAGAGCCAGCCTTGAAGTAATAAGAAAGAGGGGAGTAGCTGACTCTGCACCTGCGGAGTTGGCCGCAATAGTGAATAACCAACCCAAACCAAGGCCGATCATACCACCGATGAGCCCAATGACACCTGATTCTGCCAGGAATTGTCGGATAATATTGCCATCTGAGGCGCCGATAGCCTTACGGATACCTATCTCTCTGGTGCGTTCGGCAACCGACATGGTCATTGTGTTAATGACGGAGAGGCCGCCGACCAGGAGTGATATCAAGGCAATACCAAAGATAATGGATGTGAATATACTGATTGAATTGGCAACTTGTTCTTCAAATTCTTTAGGACCGATAGCTGTAATGCCATCAACCTCTTTGTTAATGGTTTTTGCTACTTTATTGGGGTCGTAACCTTTTTCAATATAGACAGTAAGACCGGTTGCCAGCTTGTGGGGGTCAACTTGAGCTCTTAAAACCGGAGGAAGGGTTTTGGAAAACAAAAGTTGAGCATCGTATAAAGAAATTTGTGCTGTATTATCGGGTGTAGTAAGGGTTTTTTCCAATATACCGATTACCTCGAACTTCTTCCCTCGAATAGTAACATCTTTTCCAGGCTCAGCATTTAGTTTTTCTACCAGGTCAGCACCAATTACTACTTTGTTTCTGTCACTTGCTTTTAGTTTGCGTCCTTTGGCGATCCTTGTCTCGAATGTTTCAAGGTCTTCTCCACGCAGGTCTGTACCACTAATAGAAGCAGGAGGACCCATATTTACCGCGCTGATTTCCTCATCAAGGGTCATACTGATGCCGGCAGAAGCTTTAGCAACTCCCTTAACTTTTTCCACATCCTTGATTCTGTCAACAGACATAGGGTTGGTTACGTATCCGGTAATAGCCCCCTCCGTCACAGTGACTTTATCTTCATAGAATTTGGTCCCACCCTCCACAAGGACAGTGAGTTTCTCGGCCATGGCGCCCATAGCGACCAGGGCAAAAACACCGACTGTAATGCCAAAGATCGTAAGAAATGCCCGCAGTTTCCTTTTAAATATGCTTCTAAAGATTCTAATCATGTACATCACTCCATTTTGGTAATTGATGTTGCCAAAGTGATACAAAATGTTGTCTGTCTAGTTAATACTTCAATTTTGGGAAAGTCAAGTCTGTTTACTAGGTAATATGAATGGTAATAAGTTATTTTATTATGCTTGCTGTTAATGGTTTAAGATTGCAGGAAGAGTAGTCTGCTTTGCAGAAATAAGGGAAGCTAGAAAATCGAGAAATCCTTGTCAGCATTTTTAGCGCGATAATCAGTAGAAAATGAAGGAGCAAAAAGAAATGAGAAAGGTGTATGGATTACTGCTGATCTTGTGTTTGTGTGTAGTTCTAACCGGGTGCACGGAACTTAAGGAAGAAAGGGAGATTCTTTATCAAGTATCAACTATCGGAGCATTATCGAAAGGTGTCTATGATGGTGAAACGACTTTCCGTGATTTAAAAGAGCACGGTAATATTGGGATTGGAACCTTCAATGGTCTGGATGGGGAAATGGTGGCGTCAGAAGGTAAGTTTTATCAAGTCAAGGCAAATGGAAAGGTCTATTCGGTTGATGATTCCGATAAAACGCCTTTTGCTATTGTGACTTTTTTTGAAACGGATAAAGTCAAGTCCATAAACAAGAAAATGGATCTGGAACAGATAGAGAAATATATTGATCGCCTGCTTCCGACGGAAAATATCTTCTATGCCATACGGATAAAAGGAGAATTTGACTATATTAAGACCCGAAGCGTACCTAAGCAAAAGAAACCCTATCCTAATCTGGATGAAGCAATAAAAAAACAAAAGACCTTTGAGTTTCGCGATCAGGAAGGAACCATAGTTGGATTTCGATGTCCTGATTATATAGAGGGGATAAATGTGCCCGGTTATCACTTTCATTTCATAAGTGATGATGAAAAAGCGGGAGGGCATTTACTTGATTGCGAGACCAAAAAAGTGAGAATTGAAATCGACAATACGGCTGAGTTTTTTATGTTATTACCGGGAGACCGTTCGTTTTATAAGGTTGATTTGGAAAAAACTGGATAGTAACTAAAATTAAAACGTGAGATTTTTCTAAATAGTCGGGGTGAGGAGGAAGAAAATGCCGGGCAGTAATTTGTGTGAATATTCGGTTTTGCATATTGATATAAGACATTACACATATTACTCGGGAACTCTTTCATCCTGGCTGGATATTTCATCGGAAAAAGCCTTAAATCGTTCGGAGGGCAATGTTGATGAGGGGGGGTATTACGGGGAGTGCGAGGAGCGTCTGGGTATTATGACCGAATATACAGGAAGGTTTTACCAGGAAGTCCATCGCATCTGTGAAAAGGTTCGTGCTGACGAGGCGGGGGTGTTGAATAGAGTGGTCGATACAGTCTACGCGGGCGATGGCATATATTACGCTTTTTCCAGCAAAGAGTACGATGAAATTACCATTGTTAGCATTCCCATAGAATTTGCCAGATTATTGATAGAGGAAATGCCCCGTTTCTTTGAAGAATGGAATCAAGTTTTAAAGAAAAACAACCTACTAAGGCATAACAAGGAACTGGATTTTACCGTCGCCTTGCATTACGGATATTTGTCTCCGATTAGTATCCCCGCACAGGATATTCTCTCTTCAAATCAGCAAGAATCTACGCTAATCGGTCCGGCGATCAATGTGGTTACCAAAGTGGAAAAATTATCGAAATTATTCGACGGAGTAAGAGTTATTATTAGTGAAAAATTCGTTGATGAAATGTCTGAAGCCGGCCAAAAGGGCTTAACCGAATTATCCAGTGCGAGGGTAGTAATTGAAGGCATCCCCCGCGAGGAACCGCTAAAGCTTTATACTTTCTAATACTTTGCTCGATTAATTTGACCGACAAAGATGATAACCGAGTTATGTTTTTTATTTAATATCAGCATGATAACTCTGCAGCGATCTGACGCCGCTTTTAGTCTGTTTATGAGCGGCTATTCCCCTGGCGGCGGCTAGAGCGGCAGCAGCCGTGGTAATATAGGGAATTTTATGCTTGATCGCGGCTTTGCGTATATAGGAGTCATCGTATTGACTTAGCTTACCGCTGGGAGTATTTATTACCAGGTTGATTTCATTATTTTTAATTCCGTCTACGATATTAGGACGGCCTTCGTGCATTTTCAGGATAGTTTCGGATTTTACTCCATGCTCGGCCAAAAATTTATGGGTTCCGCTGGTAGCTTTTATAATAAAACCCATTTCCTCAAACTCTCTGGCTGCTTCAAGGATAGCCGATCTATCTTTCTCCGATACGGTTATCAGAACAGCGCCTTTGGTAGGAAGCTGTTGTTGAGCGGCTTCCTCCGCCTTAAAGAAAGCAAGACCGAAAGAGTTTGCCATTCCCAGGACCTCGCCAGTGGAGCGCATCTCCGGTCCAAGCAAAGGATCGACTTCCGGAAACATATTAAATGGGAATACAGCCTCTTTGACGCCGAAGTGGGGTATAAGCCTCGGTTTAAGATTAAGTTCGCTAAGTTTTTTGCCTAGCATAAGCTGTGTAGCCAGGCGCGCCATCTGGATATTACATACTTTGGAAACCAGAGGCACGGTTCGGGAAGCGCGGGGATTTGCCTCTAGAATATAGACGATATCATTAGCGATGGCATACTGAATATTCATAAGACCGACGACATTTAATTCTACGGCTATCTTCTTAGTGTATTCATAAATGGTTTCAATGTGTTTCGGCGGAATACTTATTGGCGGAATAACACAAGCGGAGTCGCCGGAATGGATTCCGGCCAACTCGATATGCTCCATTATCGCCGGTACGAAAGCATCGGTGCCATCGGAAATTGCGTCGGCCTCGGCCTCAATGGCGTTCTCCAGGAATTTATCAATTAAAATAGGCCGTTCAGGCGAGACACCAACTGCCGCTGCCATATAATACTTAAGCATTTGTTCATCATGAACTACTTCCATGCCTCGGCCACCGAGCACGTAAGACGGTCTAACCATTAAGGGATAACCGATTCTTTTGGCAACCTTGATTGCTTCTTCCAATGTGCTTGCCATTCCCGATTCGGTTTGCGGGATCCCCAGTTTTTCCATCTTTTTACGGAACCGGTCACGGTCTTCTGCCAGGTCAATGGTCTCAGGAGAAGTGCCGATTACTTTAACTCCCGCTTCCTCTAGTTCTTTGGCGATGTTAAGAGGAGTTTGTCCTCCGAATTGGACAATCACTCCTTCGGGTTTTTCTTTCTGGTGGATACTTAAGACATCCTCAACGGTTAGAGGTTCAAAGTATAGTTTGTCTGAGGTATCATAATCGGTGGAAACCGTCTCAGGATTGCAGTTTACCATAATTGATTCGTAATCTTCATCGCGGAGAGCGAAAGCGGCATGCACACAGCAGTAATCAAACTCAATTCCCTGGCCTATACGGTTAGGACCGCCTCCCAGGACCATAATCTTACGCCTATTGCTGGTTTTAACTTTATCTGGAGCATTATAGGTGGAAAAATAATAGGCGGCGTTTTCAACCCCGCTAACCGGCACAGGTTCATACCCTTCAACAACACCTAGCGCGGTTCGCCGCTCACGGATTTCTTTTTCCGGAATATCTAATAATTTTGCCAAATATCGATCGGCAAAGCCATCCTTTTTTGCTTGCTTTAAAAGGTTGTCGGGAAGTTTTTTACCTTTATGTTGCAGTATCTTTTCTTCCAATTCCACAAGCTCTTTCATTTGTTCAATAAACCACGGCTTGATGCTAGTCTTTTCATAAAGTGAATCAATGCTTGCCCCCTTACGAAGAGCTTCATACATGACAAATTGCCGTTCGCTTGAGGGCTCGGACAAAAGTTCCATAAGTTCTTCCAGGCTTTTCCGGTTAAAATCTTTGGAAAAACCAAGTCCATAACGACTGGTTTCAAGTGAACGGATAGATTTCTGGAAAGCTTCCTTGTAGGTCTTACCGATACTCATTACTTCGCCCACCGCTCTCATCTGGGTACCTAGTTTGTCTTCCGCGTCGGCAAATTTTTCGAATGCCCATCGTGCGAACTTAACAACAACGTAGTCACCTGATGGCGTATATTTCTCCAGGGTACCGTCTCTCCAATAGGGAATTTCATCAAGGGTAAGCCCGGCTGCGAGCTTGGAAGAGACAAGGGCAATCGGGAATCCGGTTGCTTTAGAGGCCAGCGCGGAAGAACGGGAAGTCCGGGGATTTATTTCAATTACTACTACCCGATCGGTTTTCGGGTCATGCGCGAATTGGATATTTGTTCCACCAATTACTTCTATTGCCTCAACGATATCATAGGAATATTTTTGTAGGCGTTTTTGCAGTTCGGTAGGGATAGTTAGCATTGGTGCCGTGCAATATGAGTCGCCGGTATGTACCCCCATCGCGTCCACATTCTCAATAAAACATACCGTAATCATCTGGTTTTTTGCGTCTCGTACCACTTCAAGTTCCAATTCTTCCCAGCCAAGAACCGATTCTTCGATCAGTACTTGTCCGACGAGACTGGCGGAAATTCCGCGGCTGGCGACAGTCTGCAATTCCTCGACATTGTATACTAATCCGCCTCCAGTTCCTCCAAGCGTATAAGCGGGACGAACAACTACCGGATACCCCAGGTCAGCGGCAACTTTCTCGGCTTCTTCCACGCTGTAGACTATCTCACTTCGGGGCATTTCAAGACCTAGTTTTTTCATTGTTTCCTTGAAAGCAAGGCGGTCTTCGCCGCGTTCAATAGCGCCAGCACCGACTCCGATAATTTTGACACCATATCGTTTTAGCGCTCCGGAGCGTTCCAGCTCCGAGGATAGGTTAAGACCGGACTGGCCGCCCAGATTGGGCAGTAAGGCATCCGGTCGTTCTTGTTTGATAATTTCGGTTACGGATTGAAGATTCAGTGGCTCAATATAAGTGGCGTCAGCCATTTTAGGATCGGTCATGATAGTCGCCGGATTTGAATTTACCAGGACGATCTCGTATCCCTGTTCTTGCAAAGCTTTACACGCCTGTGTACCGGAGTAGTCGAACTCACAAGCTTGGCCTATGATAATAGGACCTGAACCGATAATCATTACTTTCTTAATATCATCTCGTTTCGGCATGGCAGAACTCCTGTAGTAGTTGATTATAGGGTGTCTATGTAAGGTAAATTAGAAAACAAATCCAAAGGCATTATAGCAATTATGGATTTTTTTAGGGAGCAAAATTATGAAAATTTATGTAAGTTTGAATATCGTAATACAATCGGCAATTTTTCCATCAATTTCTTCCAGTATATTTATTTCTATTGGCAAGTCGAACGGGTTATATGTTTTATGTGATTGTATTATGTAGGATAAAGGCTGTGTTTGTCGAAATAGTAGCTGGTAGTTGGTGATACGAGCTTCATATAGTGCGGTTACCCGGGTGTTTTAACAAGCTAGAAGATAGGCACGTATTTTTGCAATTAATAGTTGCTGCAAAATAGTGTGCCTGTGAAAGGGAGATTGTGATGAGGAAAACAACTGGGATAATTGCGGCTGCTGTGTGCCTATGCGTACTTATATCTTCCGGTTGCTTCAATCCTAAAGTACTTGCCAATTCTCCGCCGGCTTTTGCCGATGGTACGGTCTATTACGGAAGTGAACAAGGGGAACTTTACGCTGTTGATGCTGAAAATGGTGACATTAAATGGCGCTATGTCGCGGACAATAGCATAGAGGCTTCTCCGATAGCCGGTGAAGGAACGGTATATTTTAGCGGCAAGGACAACACTGTTTATGCGGTTGATGCTAAAACCGGTAAGGGCAAATGGACTCTGAATGTCAAAGGAGAAGTTACAGAAAATCTGGATTTAGCTGATGGAATGCTTTACGTAATAAGCGGAGACAAAAATCTTCTTGCAATAAGTACGGAAGAAGGGGAGATTGAGTGGAGAAAAACACATAAGGCCTACATTTCCACTCCAAAGACAGCCAGAGGCGTGATCTGTTTTGGGAGCAATGATAAAAATCTTTATGCTTTGGATGCAAAGACCGGCAAAGAGAGATGGGAATTTGATATGGGCTCCCAGGTATTTGCTCCAACCATCACTGAAAGTGTTATAATTTGCGGTTGCAGGGAGAATAAGCTCTGTGCTTTAGATGTGAAGACTGGAAAAGAAAAGTGGGAAGTAAAAGGTATTGATGAAGTAAAATCGGCTCCTTCGGTTTGTAAGGGAATGGTGTTTGCTGGAAGTAGTAACGGAAATCTCTTTGTATTTGATGCTGAGACAGGGAAAGAAAAATGGCATTTTTCCACAAAAGGCGCAATTGAATCAACTCCATGTATATCAGAAGATATAGTTTATTTCGGAAGTAAAGATATGAACTTGTACGCGGTAGACGCCGAGACGGGTAAAGAAAAATGGAGGTTTCGGACAGATGGGGTGATAACCTCAGCCCCGATAGTCGCGGAGGGAATGGTTTATGTTCAGAGTTGCGATAAAAATCTTTATGCTTTGGATGCAAAAACCGGCCGCAAGAAATGGCAAATATAAGATTGATTCTTGTTTTTGGAGAGTGATGGGGTAATGGGGAAACGATATATATTGGCAGTTCTGTTAAGTTGTTTCTTATTGACTTCGGGTTGCTCGAGCGGACAAGGAAACAACGATGATCGCAATAAAGAAGAACAGAAAAAAGAGAATGGTACCAGCCTAAAACATTATTCAAGTAACGGCGTTTCTTTTGACTATCCGGATGACTGGGGACCAATCTCACAAGTCTTTCCTAAATACGAAATGCAGCATGATCCGGAGCTGAATGCCGATGAGTTAGCGATAATTGTAGATGCCGGATCTTCGACAGGACAAGGTGAAAAGTACTCGGTATCGGTACACATTATGAAAAGGGATTTGCCATCCGGAGTCAGTTTAAAAAGCCTTTTCGACCAGACTTATGAAGATAAATCATATGTTATGATTTCCGATGATACCGCGACGATAAATGGAATACAGGCTTATATAAAAGTCTATAAAAAACCACATGGAGAACCATGGTATCAAGTTAAGGATGTCTGGCTGGAAAAAGACGGTGAAGTATATATCATATCCTGCTGGGCTCTTCCTAGCGGTTTTGCTGAATTACAGGATAAATTCAACATAATAATTGATAGTTTTACGATTGAATAAAGATTTTACAAATATCAACTAATTTGCCATTATCAGCTGATTAGGTCATACTGGTACTTATTATGGACCATCAGCCCTGGGTCAAAATTGTACATTAAAGATGATCAAGGTTTGCTAGTGGTTTCTAGAAATGGTAACTGGAATTAGCGGTAGTTGCCAATTGGGAGGTGAAAAGTTTGGCTCAAGGGACAGTCAAGTGGTTCAATCAAAACAAGGGCTTTGGATTTATTGCTAGAGACGATGGCCCCGATTTGTTTGTACACTTTCGTTCGATAAAAGATAGCGGCTTTCGTACGCTTTCAGAAGGTGATATCGTTGAATATGATATACAGTCTGGTCCCAAAGGAGATTCTGCCACCAATGTGCGCATAGTCAATAATGCAAATAAACAGTCAGATACTCAATCAGACGAGAGAAACGAAAGCCTAGAACGTAAGCTAAAAGCTTTAAGAAAAGCCAGTAAAGAGATTCATGATGATATCAACAAAAGATTGAAAAAACGGTAATGTTCGATCTCAGGCGACTTATATAAATATAGAATCATGAGGCTATTATTTATAAATAAATAGGAACAACAGGTAAGTTGTTATTTTCACTATTGAAACTGAAAACAAAATAAAGTTTCCCTAAAAAAACCAGGCTCACCTGGTTTTTTTAATTGATTTAGATTATAGCGTTGTGATGTCTTCTATTTTTATCATGCGATCTTTTTCTGGGACGCGTAGCCGCTTTTTAGGAAAAGAGTAGGAGTTATTAATCGATAAATGTATTCATATTTAAATTATTAAGACCGCTTCTCTATTTCATCAAGCTTTATTGAAGGGATTCATTTTTTTCTCTCGAAGTTACATCCGACTATTTATAAAAGTATTATGTTCTAATTAAGACAAATACATCTTCTATAAGGAACAAGGGAGGACGTTATGAATTGTCCTGTTTGCGGTAAAGAGCTGGTCGAGAAAATATTTGGAAATGTTAGGGTGGATGTTTGCGAAAATGGTTGTAAGGGTATTTGGTTTGACTGGCTTGAACTAAGCAAGCTTGACGAAAAAAATGAAGGTTTGGGAGAAGCGCTTAGGCAGGCACTTAAATACCCTCGTGTAAATGATGCAAATCGTGAGCGCATTAATTGTCCCAAGTGCTCTACTCCGATGCACGCGCATAAATACCAATCATCAAAAGAGGTTAATGTTGATGAGTGTTATGTTTGTGGCGGATTCTTTTTGGATTCCGGGGAACTTGTGGCTATTCGCGATACTTTTATGAGCGAGGATGAGGAAGACGCCTATGCGCAAAAACTACTTGATGAAATGCCTGATTATCGGGAAGCTGAAGCCAACCTGGAAAAAAGCAAGCAAAGAAAAGAAGCTATCCGAAGATATACCAGGTTTCTTAGGTTAAGCTACTATATGGGCGGCAAGTGATTACATAAATGCTATTGGAAATGATTACAAGTTAGCTCCTTACCGCATCTGTTGCCATAGATGAATCTACCGGTATGGTTTTTGGCGCTTTGGTAAGGAAAGTCAAAGCTGCTGCAAATACACATAAAATGGCGGCAACAGTGAATGCGGTGTTGTAAGAGCCGGTTGAGTCTACGATTTTTCCGGCAAAAAGTCCTCCAAAAACACCTCCGATTCCCCACGCTGTAAAAACCAATCCATAATTTACGCCTAGGTTCTTAGTGCCAAAGTAATCGGCAGTGATGGAAGGAAATAAAGCCAAGTTTGCGCCATAATTGAATCCAATAAGCGCCGCGATGATTACTAGCATTAGCACGTTGTTTGCGCTAGCTAATGCCATCATCAGAACTGCCTGAAAAACGAAAACTATTAGCATAGTTCGGGTTCTTCCCAGTTTATCGGACAAGCTGCCGGCAACCACTCTTCCGCCGGCATTTCCAATAGCCAGTATGGCAACTAAAATGAAACCAAGCTCTACTCCCGGTAATTGAGCTGCGGCGATTTTTGCCAAATGACCGATAATCATAAGCCCGGCAAATGAAGCGAAAGCATACATTAACCAGATTAAATAAAATTGGGGAGTTTTTAACATTTCATGCCAATCATATTCATGTTTCTTACTGATAACATTTTTTGCTTCTGCTGTACTGTCGGATGCCGGCACAAAATCTGCTGGGGGATTTACCAGTAATTGAGACAATATGATTGTTACAATAAAGAAGGCAATGCCTAAGATTAAAAAAGTCTTATTAATGCCGAATGCGCCGAGAAGCCCTTGTGTGGTTGGAGCAATATAAACTGACGCAAGACCGAAACCACTTACTACTATTCCTGAAATTAGACCCTTTTTTGCCGGTGGAAACCATTTAATTGCCGCGGGAGTTGCGGCAGCGTAACCTAATCCGATACCTGTTCCGGCAAGAATGCCAAAACCGGCAATCATTAGAAATGTGTCAGTCTTGGTGGCAAGACCGGCAATTATTAAGCCCATACCGGTAAGAGCACCACCGATTGATGCTATTAGACGCGGTCCAAACTTATCTTGAGCTCTTCCGGCAAAGACCATCATAATGGCAAAAACACCGCATGCTATTGAATATGGCAGGGAAGCTTGCTGTGAAGTCCATCCCCAACCTACTTTTGGGTCTTGAAGAGATTTGGATATGACACTCCAGGAATAAAGAACTCCCAGGGCGAGATTTATTCCCATACCGGCAAGCGTTACAATCCATCCCTTTTTACCCGATGAATTAGAACTCATAATCCTCTTCCTTTCCATAATCAGTAATAAAAAGATCTCATCAACTATGTGCAAACCCGCAACCAAAATGTTTAAAAACATAAAGGGGTTTAGATAGAAAAAGGAGCAGACACATGGAAACTTATATCAGCATTACAAATGCGGAAAGCTGAAATAATCGAATAATCACTTTTTGTAGCACGATACCCCTAGTTTTGTGTGAAATTTGTCACAAAACTACCCCAAACAAGTCTAATAAGTAATTGATCCTCGCTGCAAAAATATTTTGGTGAATGGGCTGTTTTTGATAATCAGAGGTTGCATTTCTTCTATGAGTGGTTTCCTCAAAGCAATAACAGGTTTAAATACAACACTGAAGACTAAACTAGGATATTCTATTTTTTGTTAGGTTGCTGTGGGACTATGGGATTATTAGAAGGTATATTGTTTAAAATAGAGAAATCTAATTTTGATTATTGAAGGGAACTGTAGTGAACAGAGTAATTGTTCTTGCCATGCATGGTGTACCACCAACTGATTTTCCCCAAAATGAAGTCGCAGAATTGTTTAGGCTTGACGCGCAATTAGGTCATAGATGCCAGGGAGTTAGTGAGGCGCTGAAAAATCGCTATAGAGAATTAGATGAAAAAGTATGCTCATGGCCTCGAACGGAAGAAAACGATCCCTATTATATGTGGTCAAAAAGATTAGCGGCGTCACTTAAAAAAGCAACTGGCAGTAGCGTATTGGTCGGATTTAATGAATTCTGCGCACCCAGCCTGGAACAGGCTATTGGAGAAGCATTGACCTATAATACGGATGAGGTTGTTGTAGTATCAACTATGATGACTCGAGGCGGCGAACACTCTGAGAAAGATATACCATTAGCGATTCAGCGAATAAGAAATAGGTATCCCAAGAGTAAGATTGTTTATGCGTGGCCGTTTGAAGTTGATGAGGTTGCCCGTTTCTTTGCAGATCACTTAGCACATTTTCAGTAAGACCATCGGCTTGCATTGGCTAAATAATTTGATATAAGTAAGGTTTAGAGCGACCGCTATTAAAGGGGTTGATTTCGATGAAACGTTTGAACTGGCAGGTTTTGCTAGGATTATTCTTAATTTCATTATCCGCGTTCCTTTATTTTATTCATTATGCGGTTTTCAGGGATGCACATCATATTTTTATCTATATGGTAGGAGATATTGCTTTTGTCCCGATAGAGGTTCTTTTAGTAACTGTGATCATCGAAAAGTTGCTAAACCAAAGGGAAAAGCGCACGATGCTGGAGAAACTAAATATGATCATCGGTGCTTTTTTCAGTGAAGCGGGAACAGGATTGTTGATTTATCTTTCCGATATTGATCCTGATTTGGACAGAATCAGACAGGAACTTGTGGTAACTAATGAGTGGTCGGATAAGGAATTCCAAAAATTTAGCACCCGCTTGAAGAGTTATCCTTATGTGATTGATATCAACAAAGCCAACCTCCGTTATCTATGCGATTATCTTGTTGAAAGACGGAATTTTCTCCTAAGACTACTGGAAAATCCCAATCTACTGGAACATGAATCCTTCACCGAGCTACTCAGGGCAGTCTTTCATCTAACCGAGGAATTGTCCAGCAGAAAGGATTTAGGACAATTACCTCACACCGATCTGGAGCATCTTGCCGGTGATATTGAAAGGGTATATAAGAGACTGGTAAATGAATGGTTTGATTATATGCAGTATTTAAAGAACAACTATCCTTATTTATTCTCACTGGCTATGAGGACCAATCCTTTTGATTTGAATGCCTCGGTTGAAGTTTAATAATGAAATTAAGGATATCTGTCTATACCTAGTCGTTTGCTGGATTATTCTTATGCTGAAATAGATAATTTGTTAATATGCTTCCTAATCGCGCATGAATCGGATAAGTTGTTTATTTTTTGGCTTGGTGCTTTTTAAAAAAGCAGTTGTTTAGGAAGCGAGTTACGGAGGAGATATGTCTAATTTTCAAAGGGGTCTTTTGTTGATTGCTGCCTGTGCCTTGCTTCTATCAAGCGCTTGCTCAACGCAGGTTAATGGGCAGAAAAGCAGTAAGCAAGTTTCAAAAAAGGAAGAGAAGTCATCAAAGACAGAAAAATCAGCAGAAACAAAGCAACTGTTTGAAAAAGTAAAATTTTGGGCTTATCAGATTCAGGATCAAGATGAGGACGGAAACGTACAAAAACTGGCATCAACTCACTACGATCTTCTTGTTATCGATCAAACTCGGAGCTTGAAGGGGCAAGAGGATTATAACAGTAAAGAAGACGTAGATTTATTGAAGAAAAGCACTAACTCAAGAGGTAGCAGAAAACTGGTTGTTTGTTATGTTGATGTTGGGGAGGCTGAGAGTTACCGTTGGTATTGGCAAAAAAATTGGAAGACTGGGGATCCGGATTGGATTGTTGCCGAGGATCCGGATGGTTGGGATGAAAACTACCCGGTCAAATTTTGGCAAGACGAATGGAAAGAAATCATGGAAAGGAATATAGATCGCATCATCGAAGATGGTTACGATGGCGTCTATCTCGATTGGTTGGAGATATATACCTTTAAGAAGGTAGCAACCGCGGCAAAGCAGGAAGGTTTGGATACAAGAGTTGAACTGATAAAATTTATCAATGAGATTTCCGAATACGCGCACTCAAAGAACCCAGGCTTTATATTTATTGCCCAAAATTCTGCCGAAATGGGCAAGTATCCGGAGTATGTCAAAGTGTTTGATGGTATTGCTCAGGAAGCTGTTTGGTTTGATGGATTTGGCGACCCTGACACCGGAGAACATCAGGGAGACAAGCGAATTAATAAAGAAGATTCCCGGGAAATTATTGATTATCTTAAGGAATGGCAAAAGCTTGGAAAACCAGTTTTTGATGTTGAGTATGCAAAAGATCCCGATGTGGTAAAAGAAGCATATAAGTTGGGAAAAAAGAACGGATTTTTAACCTATGTTACTCTCCGGCCATTAGATAAGATTACTGATACTCAGTCGGAGGAATATAAAAGCGTAAAAGATTAAAGGGGTTAATAAAATTAGGAGATGAGAAATGAAAGGAATAAGTAAATCTAAGATAGCAGAAATAATTTGTTTATCCATTGCTATAATATTTGTCCTTTCACTGTTTCTTACCCAAAGCGGCTGCGGCAAAAAGAAAAAGACCTATAAGGAGTCCGCTAAATCAATTGAAGTTGAGGTGGGGCAGGAATTTGAAATTATTCTTGATTCCAATCAAACCACCGGATATGGATGGAAGTTAGCCAAGTCTTTGAATGAAGAGGTTATAGAATTGGTGAAGTCGAAGTATGAAGAACCCGAAGATACTATTCCAGGAAAAGGGGGAGAAGAGGTCTGGACCTTTAAAGGGGTTGGAAAAGGCAAGACCGAAATATCTTTGGAATATGTCCGGGAATGGGAAAAAGGCAAAGCTGCTGTAAAAACCAAGGATTTTAAAGTGTCTGTGAATTAACAGGGCAATATAATTTTTTATCTAAGGAATCTATAATTATTTGATTTAACCTCGTTTGTCTAGTCGGGTGCACTAGAAAATCCTCATATTGCAGGGAAATCGGTTGGCAGTTTTACAAAAAAGATAATTGCAGAGATAGGCTATGATGTGGTAGTATATGCGCACAAATGCCTTCATAAACAGTGTGGTTTTAAGGCTCAAAGATCAATGTTTGATTGCTGTGACGAACTCGAGGATGAGTTCAGAGTGACTGATTTGCGCAAAGGTGCGCCAGCGTTCGTTTATTGGATCATTGGTGATCCAGTGGTTTAGCCTGTCTTTCTATAAAGGATTTTATCGACGCCTACACTGTTTTCCGGAAGGTAAAAGTAATCAAACATTTTAGAATGCTTGGAAAGCAGAAGGAGGCAAATCAGATGAATTTGCGGCAACCAAATGCCAGTACGGTGAATGGGACATTTAACCGGTCCCGAAATGTTGTTCCTTGTTCCGGGCTTTGCTCGGATTGTCTCGACGGCTGTAGGGGAGGTTGTGAAGTTTGGCTATCTTCCTTCAGAGGCAGGGAGGTTCTATACCCCGGACCTTTCGGTCATGTAACAGCCGGTGCAGACAAAAACTACCCCATTGACTACTCACACATCAACATCCAAGGCTATGCTGTAGGCGCAAAGGGGATGCCGGAAGGAGTTGAGCCCGGTCCGGATACCGCGGTTTTCGCCAATGTCGATACGGAAACCGAATACGGGTGGACTAAGAAAGTAAAGATGCGATTGCCCATATTTACTGGTGCACTTGGTTCCACTGAGATAGCCCGGACAAATTGGGAGCACTTCTCAATCGGAGCCGCAATATCAGGTGTTACTCTTGTATGCGGGGAGAATGTTTGTGGTGTTGATCCTCAGCTTGAACTGGATAGTAGCGGAAAAGTAAAGAAATCTCCCGAGATGGATCGTAGGATAAATACATATAAACGATTTCATGAAGGATATGGCGAGATTTTGGTTCAAATGAATGTAGAGGACACAAGACTTGGTGTAGCCGAGTATGTATTGAATAATCATAATCTTGATACCATTGAGCTTAAATGGGGTCAGGGCGCAAAAAATATTGGCGGAGAAATAAAGGTTAAATCAATCGATAGGGCTATTGAGCTCAAGAACAGAGGATATATTGTATTGCCTGATCCTACTCTTCCTGAGATCAAAGAAGCCTATAAAGACGGGGCGATTAAAGAATTTGAGCGCCACTCGCGTCTCGGTTTTGTAACCAAAGAAGATTTTCTGGCCGAGGTTCAAAGACTACGTGATCTTGGTTTTAAGCGAATTACCCTTAAAACGGGAGCATATTCCCAGGTGGAGTTAGCGATGGCTCTTCGATATGGAGCGGAAGCTGAGCTGGATCTTCTTACCATTGATGGTGCTCCCGGCGGTACCGGAATGAGTCCCTGGCCGATGATGAATGAATGGGGTACACCCACATTCTATCTACAGTCACTTACCTATCAATTCTGCGAGAAGTTAACTAAGAAAGGGATAAGAGTTCCGGATATTGCTATCGCCGGCGGCTTTTCTACCGAAGACGGAATATTTAAAGCTATTGCCATGGGCAGTCCTTATGTTAAAGCTGTATGCATGGGGCGTGCTCTAATGATACCGGGTATTGTAGGTAAGAATATTCAAAAATGGATGGAAGAAGGAGACCTGCCCAAGACCGTCTCGAAATTTGGAACAACTGTCGAAGAGATATTTGTCTGTTATGAAGAGCTGAAGCAGAAGTATGGAAATGATATAAAAGACATGCCGTTAGGTGCAATCGGCATCTACACGTACTCTCAAAAATTCAGAACCGGACTTCAACAGCTAATGGCAGGAAGCAGGAACTTCAATCTATCAACGATTACCCGTAAAGATGTCATGGCCTTGACCGAAGAGGCATCAAAGGTCTCGGGTATTCCATATGTTATGGATGCTTACAAAGAAGAAGCTGAAGAGATATTGTCGGAGTAGTAAAGGGAAAAGAGAAGGGAGTCTTACGGTGAAATCAAGGTATAAGAAAAAGCTTCTGGTGATTGGCTTGGTGCTGTCCTTTGCCATTGTGTCATCTGGCTGCTCGTGGATAGGCAAAAAAGCAGTTGAAGAAACAACCGGCGTCTCTGTGGACAAAGATAACGAAAGCGTTAAAGTAAAGACCAAAGAAGGTGAAGCAGAAATACAAGCAGGAGAAAATAAGCTACCGGATGGATTCCCGGAAGATTTTCCTATCTACGAAGATGCCAAAATTTCCGGTTCTTCAAAGATATCAACAGACCAGGGTACTAGTTATACCGTTCAGCTAGAGACTAATGATAGCATGAGTGCTGTTGCCGATTATTATAAGAGCGCTCTTCCCGATAGTGGATATAAAGTACAGGCTACAGCTGAAACGCCGGATAGCGTTATGTATAGTCTGGAAAAAGGCGGTATGGTTCAGGTTACGGTGGTAGATGGTAAAACAACTGTTCAGATTACTCTGGTTGAATAGTAAGCGGTTTTTGCTAATCTCTTACAGCAGATAGTTGATTGTAAATAAACCCGCCATTTAATATGGCGGGTTTTGCTTTCTTGTATGACAAGTTTAGGCAAATTACAGGAAAGGCTGATACTATAACTGGTAATCAATTGTACGCCAGTACCCGGCATGATTATTTACAAAAAATTCAATTAGTTGCCGCTGCAATAAATTGGCAAGGAAACCTTTAATGGTAGTAACTACTAGCCAGTATTGGGGAGGATTCTCAATTAGATCCAGGCTTGTAGATACAAGAGATATTATTTCTTCAGTAGTACGAGCTTCACGCAAAGAATCGATAATTAAGGCATCGATCATGGCAAGGCGTTCGATATGGTAATTGATATGGCTTATGCTTTCTTCCTTCGGGATTGGATCGCCGTGAGCAGGAACAAGATACTTAAAATCAAGCGATTCAATAAGCTGTAAAGAGCTTTTCACTAGACCAATATCTATGGCATAAGGCAGTGGATGACGGCGCCAGATATTCTTAGTGTAGAGAGCGTCTCCTGTGAACAAAATTCCATCTTCGGTAAGGAAGCCGGTGTGGCCGAGAGTGTGTCCCGGCAGTGGGATTACTTGTATGCCGGAGTCATGCCACATGTCCAGGAAGGCGTCAACCGGGCACCCTTCACCATGAAACAGTTTTGTTATCATTTCATCCGAGGGTTTTGCCCAAGAGAACATGCCTCTGATGTTTATTTCCGGATTTTCCACAAGCGGAACTTCTTCTCTTGCCGTTATAATAAGAACACCGCATCGACGCAAGCCCGCGGCGCAAGCAAAGTGATCCGCGTGGCCGTGAGTAATGAGGATTTCTTTAATGGGAAGTCCACTGTATATTCTATCATCCGGACCGGTATCTATAAGACAACCACCCTTATAACCGGAATTAGTGATATCCGGGAAATAGTAAGTATCGCCTGCAAGGCGTTCTGCACCCTTAATCTTTTTTGACATGGTAACCTCTACGGCTTTTTACAAATGCTGAACTGCAAAGAGGACTTCATTATTATGAATAATTCCTTAATAGTTGTCAAATTTGAACTGATCGGAATGGACCATAAGTACCTGCAATACTTGAAAAAGGCATTTTCAAAAGTATGTTGAAGACTTAGAATGTTAGTGAAAAGGGGCAAGGATAAAAAGGATAAAAAACAGGAGGTGCTTTGATGGAGCATGAGATTCTTTATCAACCGTCGTATTCGCTTTTAAAGCTAGAATTAGCGCAGGGTGAAGCAGTTGCCGCCGAAGCGGGTGCAATGGTAAGCATGACAAGCGGTGTCCAAATTGAAACCAAAGCCAAAGGAGGACTCTTTGGGGCATTAAAGAGGAGCGTTCTTGGCGGCGAAAGTTTTTTTGTGAATACATTTACTGCAGCGGCAGACGAGGAGATCACTTTTGCACCCTCACTACCAGGAGATATCTATGCCCTTGATTTACAGGGAAAGACTGTGTTTGCCCAGTCGGGTGCGTATATCGCTTCATCCCCGGAGATTGTTGTCGATACTTCCTGGGGTGGAGCAAAAACTTTCTTTTCAAAAGAAGGTTTCTTTCTTCTTAAAATAAGCGGGACAGGAATGGTTTTCCTCTCAAGCTACGGCGCCATTCGGGAAGTTGAGTTAGCCAGCGGCCAGAAATTTTTTGTCGATACCGGTCACATGGTTGCTTTTGATGAAACAGTGCAATACAAGGTGAATCGGGTAGGGGGACTGAAATCAACGCTCTTTAGCGGAGAAGGGCTGGTGGTAGAGCTAACCGGTCCCGGGAAACTTCTATTGCAGACCAGAAGTCCCGATTCTTTCCTTGCTTGGTTAATCCCGCAGATACCAAAGAAAGACTAGCCTGGAGCAAGCCTTATTATCAATTTTGAATGGTAAAAGGCAGTTGGATTATCGGGAGGTACAAAATGGGAAATATGCTAAGTATTGATCATACTATTTTGGTTGTTGTTGATATTCAAGGCAAACTGGCTCAGGCAATGTATAACAAAGATGATTTAATTGAAAATCTTCAGAAACTGATCAAGGGCATACGGGTTCTGGAAATCCCTGTTATCTGGCTTGAACAGAATCCTGAAGGGTTGGGACCGACGGTACCGGAAGTTGTTGAGCTTCTATCCGATCTCGAACCAATAAGAAAGTTTTGTTTCAGCTGTTGCGACAGTAAACATTTTGTTCAGGAAGTTAAAATGTCAAAGAGAGATCAGGTCTTGCTTGCCGGTATTGAAGCCCATGTTTGTATTTATCAGACAGCAAGAGACTTGGTGAGTTTTGGATATGAAGTGCAGGTTGTTATGGATGCTGTTTCTTCAAGAACACATGAGAATAAACTAATAGGAGTTCAAAAAATCAGAGAAGCCGGGGCAAGTGTTACCAGCACCGAAACTGCGCTTTTTGAATTGTTGAGAGTAGCAGACGGTCCGAAATTCAAAGAAATTCTAAGAATAGTTAAATAAGCAGTCGATTTAAATAGGACAAGAGTATCTTTTCCCGCTATTGTTCATATCGGAAGATATTGCTAATATTGAGCGCTTTTAACTATTGCTTTTGCAGGAGGTAGGTTATGCCAAAGATTGACTACAAAAAAGAGTTGAAGCATCTCTACGGTCCTTCGACTAAGGATTTTGTGATTGTTGAAGTTCCTGAAATGAATTTTCTTACAATCAACGGTACAGGCGATCCTAATACGGCCCAGAGTTTTCAGGAAGCGATTGAGGCTCTTTATAGTCTTTCTTACGCGCTTAAGTTTATAGTCAAGAAGTCCGGAAAAGACATAGACTATGTTGTAATGCCACTTGAGGGCTTATGGTGGACTGATGATATGAGCAAATTCAGCATAAACAATAAAAAGGCATGGAAATGGACGCTTATGATTATGCAACCGGCGCCGATAACAAAAGAATTAGTTGATAAGGCACGAGCAGAGGTTATGAAGAAGAAGCAGCAACCAGCCCTTCTAAAGGTCAGGTTTAAAAGTTATAAAGAAGGGCTATCGGCTCAGATAATGCATACCGGTCCTTTTTCGGCAGAGGGTCCCACCATCAGAAAATTGCATAGCTTCATTACCGGCCATGGGCATAAAATCTGGGGAAAGCACCACGAAATTTATTTAAGTGATTTTCGTAAGACCAAACCGGATAAATTAAGAACAGTATTAAGACAGCCAATAAAGTAGATTTAGTAAAATCGGACTTAACTGAATTTGTTTATTGAACAACTCCGATTATTTTTCCAGATACTCTTCAGGTACTTCCCCTGCTTTTATAATTGCGATCTTAGTACAAGTTGGACCCAGTATTTGATAAACAAATGTAGTTGCGGCAATTACATTAATTGCCAAGATGCCAATGTATGCTCCCTCTGTTCCATAATGACGGAACGTATGTGAAGCATCAATAGCCAAACCGATAGCAACACCTGCTTGAGACAGCAAGCCGAGGCCGAGATACTTCCGGACTGTCTCGGGAGCTTTAGAAATAATAGCACCCCAGTAAGAACCGGATGTTTTGCCAACCACCCTCATTACCAGATAAGTGACTCCAATTAAACCCAGTTTTGGAAGTAGCTCAATCCTTAATCTCGCTCCTACTAAAATGAAGAACATAAGAAATATTGGGGGATTTACTCCGGCTACCTTTTCAAGAGCGTTTTTATTGTCCCGCGAAAGGTTTATTAAGGTAAAGCCTAACGCCATATTTGTGAGGATAAGTGATAGATTATATAGATTTGACAATCCGCAGCATAAGATTATGGTGCCTAATATTATGATAAGCATTTGGCCTTCATCTTTCATTTTCTTCAATACATAATTCAATATCAGACCGGCTAGAGCTCCGAAAAGAAGCGATCCGCCTATCTCAGCTAATGGTTTGCCTAGGGCGGCAACAAAAGAGAATTCCTGAGAGCTGACAAAAACTTTGGCCAATGAGGATGCGAAAGCGTAGATTATTAAAGCGGCCGCATCGTCTAGTCCAACTACTCCGAATAAAGTAGTCGTAAGCGGCCCCCTGGAGCGGTATTGCCAGAGGACGTCGACAGTGGCTGCCGGCGCCGTCGCGGAAGCAAGGGCGCCGAAGATCAGAGCAAGTGCCATATTTTTAGTGATCAGGAGTAGGGATATGGAAACCAGTAGAAAAGCCGCAAGCGCCTCAAAGATAGTAATTATAGTGATGCTTTTACCTAATTCTTTAAGTTCTCTTACTTCAAGCGCGCCGCCGATGGTAAAACCGATTAGAGCAAGCGCGAAAGTGTTTACTATTTCTAGTTTGGCAACTGTTGGTGGGTTTATGAGGTTAAATCCGGAGTAACCGAGAATAACTCCTATGATTATATAGCCGACGACCCAGGGGATGCGGATAAAATCACTAAGCCGTGCACCTAGGAAGCCTAATACAATAATTATTCCTATAAGTAGGAAAGGGTCCAAACTTTCACCTCCGCGAGGAGTTTATTCTTCCTCATCTTTTTCTTCCATTAGGGCTTGGCAGACATCAGCCCTACTTACAACACCAACAAGCCGTCCTTCTCTTACCACAGGGAGGGTTTTAAAATTTCTGCCTAGCATCGAGTCTGTTAGGGTATAGATGTCATCATCTTCGGAAACGGTTTCTACGTTTTCGGTCATGTAGTCTTTGACTGTTTTCTCGCCAACCTTACTTAATTTCCTGGTTAATTCAGCAAAATTACGAAGAAATACTTCTTCCTTTTGAACATTGCTAGGTATTATGGAATGAATAATATCTGCTTCTGAAATGAATCCAACAACTCCCTGGTGATCGTCTACAACAGGAAGGCCTGAGACTCTGCGTCTCGCTAGAAGCTTGGCCACATCTTTTAGAATCGCATCTTTTGACACAGCGGTTATATCTCTTATCATGATGTCTCTTACTTTTTTAACCTTCAATCTTCTTCACCTCGACCCTGTCTAAGTTGTCTTCAACATCTTTCTTAGACTCAATTTCGCCTCTAAGAGTAGAAGTAATTGCCATGGCTGTGGCCATCCCCCTTCTGCCCGCTTCCGCTAGGTTCTCTCCTTTAAGCAAGGCATCTATGGCACCGGCAAGAAGAGCGTCATTGATTCTCACAGTACTAGCAACTTCGCATACCGGAGCGGTTAGTTCATAGATTTCATCTTCCGCAGCAATCAGGGCATCGAAACCAATGCTTATAATTGCTATGGAAGCTTCTTCCTTTATCTGCTTGATTACTTCCAGTCTCTTCCGTTTGAGTTTCATGGGTTTCCCCAGAAAGGTTGGAGCAACTCGAAGATCAGGTTTGGCAATATATGGCTTGGATTTTATGGCCACGGAAAAAGGATTCTCGTTAAGATTAATGGTGACCGGCACATCTTTTGCCTGTGCTAGTTTCACCAGTTCCACACAGTATATGGGATCGATACCTGGTGGCAGACTTCCGGCAATTACTATCATCTCGGCGTAATTCAATGTTCGTATAAAATTCTCTTTTAGTTGTTCCATTTCTTCCGGCTGAACAAATGGTCCTGGCTCGTTAACTTGGGTTTGAGTATGTCTTTTCCCGTCAATAATAATGTAATTTGTTCGAGTATCTTCCTCAAGGTGGACAAAGTTAGTAGTGAGACCAAATTCTCTTAGTTCTTCCTCTAGATAATCGCCAACTCGGCCTCCAACAAAGCCCATAACTACAACCTCACGTCCTAGCGCGTTTAAAGTATATCCGATATTTATTCCCTTACCACCAGGCTCTAAGATAATTTCTTCGACCCGACTAAGTTTGTTCAGGCGAAAGTCAGTTGTGGTTAGTAACTTATCAAGAGCTGGATTTAAGGTAACTGTTACTATCATTTTATCCTCACAGTAATTGGAAGCTTTTTTTAGATTACCTAACTAACCTATCACTGTTTGTTTTGGCATTGCAAGCCTTGCGTGGATAAAGATTGATTTGTTTAGCTGTTATTTGTTGTGGGTATGTAAAGTAACTGGAATTTATTAGAGAAAGCAAAAGTCTGTTCTATAATTCACTCTTTTACTGACTTTATAAAAGGTCTTCTGTTGTATGAGCCAACCTAGTGGAAATTGTTAAACGGTTAATATAAAGATTTATGAACACTAATGGTCAGCTTATTTCGTAAACACTGATTACAGGAGAATCTTAGTTCCCTGATAAGCTTAAGAAAATTACCACCCAGTCCGATAATTAAAACGTATTTGTCGACAGTTTAAATAGAGGCTGCAAGTATGAAATTAAAAGAAAAAGGACGCATAGCAAGTGAGCTGGAAACATTGCGTCAGCTCCTAGCTGATTTGAAAGAATCGGAAATACAGCGGAAGCAGGGCAAAACAGCTTTAAAGGCGCTTGTTTCAAGACTGGAAAAAATTGAAGCGGATCTTCAGTCTATTGAGGTAAAAGTAGAAGAAGACAGCAGTTCTCAAGATAGGCCACTCTCATTAATCCCTGAAGACGATAGGGATTCCATTAGGGATATAGACTTATCTGTAAACTCGGATATTTTGTATGTTATTGATAATTTGCCTTTTTGTGTTCTTCTGGTTGATGAAAATCATACTATTTTAGCAACTAACAAAGCAATTGAGCATGAATTTGGTGTTAATCCCCAAGATATTGTGGGTAAATATTATCAAAAGATGATCCATGGTGTTGGTGGATCATTTTCAGATTGTCCTCTGGAAGAAGCCGTTGATAAAGATCAGACAGTAGAAAATGAAGTATTTAACCATCATTCTGGACATTGGATCAATGAAGCTATATATCCAACTGGACTTCGGACTAAGGACGGAAAAAAAATATATTTATATGTAAGCATAGACATTACTGAGAAAAAGGAAGCAGAAGAAGAGCTCTTGTCTAATTATAGAAATCAGGTTGTCTTAAGTGAATTACTTCATATTTCATTGATTAATGCTTCTATTAAAGAACAGCTTACTCTTATCCTGGAAGAGCTTACTTCTATTCCCTGGCTTGAACTGCAGGCAAAGGGATCTATCTTCCTGGTCGAAAAAGATCAAGAAGTTCTAAGAATGGAAGCCAATATTGGTCTGGATGAGGAATTGCAGAAAACTTGTGCCAAAGTTCCTTTTGGCAAGTGTTTATGCGGTCAGGCTGCCAAATCAGGAAAAATTGTATTTGCTGACTGTATAGACAAGCGACATGAAAACAAGACTATTAATATGCTACCTCACGGACACTATTGTGTGCCTATGATTTATGATGACATTGTTTTGGGAGTTTTAAATCTCTATATTGACCAAGGACATGTTCACGATGAGCGAGATGAGGAATTTCTTCTCGCCGCCGCTGATGTCCTAGCCGGAATTATTCGACGTAAGCAATCCGAGAAAAAGTTGAGAGAGTCAGAGGAGCTTTATAGGAACCTAATTGAAATGGATCCAGATGTAATAGCTACAGTTGACACAAAGGGTATAGTTACATCGTGTAATAAAGTTGCAGTAGAATTGATTGGACGTCCAAAGGAAGAAATTATTGGTAAGCATTTTACCAAAATCGGTGCTTTTTACCCCGGGGAGATACCTAAGTATATGAAAATATTTGCCTCCATAATACAAGGCAGTGTACCTGAAACAATGGAAATTGATTACCAAGCACATAATGGGAAAAATAGTCGTCTTGAGGTTAGGTTTAGCCCCATTAGGGAAAAAGAAAAAGTTACAGGTTTTCAAGCGATTGCCCGTGACATAACGGATGGCAGAGAGGCGGAAAGAAAACTAAAGCAAAATTTTGAACAATTGCAAAAGAGCTTGAAAGGGACGGTTAATGCACTTGCGTCAGTTGTTGAAACCAAAGATCCCTATACTGCCGGTCATCAACGCCGTGTAGCCGAACTTGCTTCTGCTATCGCCAATGAAATGAACTTTTCCGAGAAAGAAGTTGAAGGAATTAATTTGGCCGGTTTAATCCATGATATTGGTAAGATATATGTAGCTGCCGAGATTTTAAGCAAACCGGGCCCCATAACCGAAGCAGAGTTTAATATGATAAAATCACATCCCCGAATTGCCCACGATATTTTAAAAACTATTGATTTTCCTTGGCCCATCGCTGATATTGTACTTCAGCATCATGAAAGGATGGACGGTTCCGGATATCCCTCAGGGCTTTCCGGTGATGAAATACTTTTTAGCGCTAGGATTCTGGCAGTTGCAGATGTTGTGGAAGCGATGGTTTCTCATCGTCCTTATCGTCCCGCGCCTGGCTTGGGTGCGGCGCTTGAAGAGATAAGAAAAAATAGGGGCACTCTCTACGATGCGAAAGTAGTAGATGTTTGTCTAAAAATGTTTAAGAAAAAGCATTATAAGTTACTAACCGAGATAGATTAGCGCACACTGCTATCCACCTTCTTTTATTAAGATTGTAATAATACTGAGTTAATCATACTACTAATTTGAGAGTTTCCCAAAGATTCCTAAAGAATAACTGCTATAAACCGATATTCATCATAATTGCTGATAGTTATAAATGAGGGTAATATGGCTAACGATATTAAAACCGATTTCCGCAATAAGTTAACAAGCATGCAGCATGAGCTTGACAAATTGAAGACACTGGAAATTGAACTTAAGCATGCCGAAAATCTGCTGCGCCAGGAAAAAGAAAAATCCCAAAAATATTTTAATATCGCCGGTACTATCTTGCTTGTAATCGATCCCAAGGGCAATGTAATTCAAATAAATAATAAGGGATCCGATGTTCTTGGCATTGAAAAAGAGGAAATCGTCGGAAAAAACTGGTTTGATCTTTATATTCCCGAAGGAATCAGAGATCGAGTTTGGGAAGTGCACAAACAAGTAATGAGTGGCCGGGTTGAACAGGTAGAATATTTTGAAAATCCCATAATTGTGAAGAACGGGGAAGAGAGAATAATTGCCTGGCATAATAGTATCGTAAAGGATGAAACAGGACGTATTATAGGCGCTTTAAGCTCCGGTGAGGATATTACGGAGCGAAAACAAGCTGAAGAAGAAATAAAGCATAAAACAGAGGACCTTGATTTAATATGTAAACTCAACAATGCTGCTAATCGGGGTAAAAGCATTCACGAGATTCTAGCGATTCTGTCTGATAGCACTAAACAGATTTTCACATGCAACGGAGCGTCGGTTTATTTTCTGGCAAGTGATAAGAAGCACTTAATAATGGAAAAGCGCTTGCTCGATACTTCTCTTGTAGAGAGGGTTGAAAAGCTGATTAGGATTAGGATACCGGAAATAAAAGTTCGTTTAAAGAAAGATGGTATTTATAGCAAAACTCTCATGGAAGGCAAGATACGGATTTTTAATGATCCAAAAGATATTCAGGAAATGATGGGTGAGTTTACGGAAAGCAAGGCACTTAAAGCGGCTATCCCAAAAATCCAGAAGGTCCTAAATATTAACTCAGTAATGAATGTGCCCCTTATTTCTGATGATGAACCGATTGGATTACTTGATATCAGTCGTGATGTGCCGTTTACTCAAGCAGATGTAGAAAGACTTGCGGTAATTTCCGGTGAGATGACTCTAATCATAAAACGCAAGCAAATAAAGGAAGATCTACAAAAAAGCAAGGAGAAGTATCAGGGATTGATAGAGGGCTTGAGTGAAGCTGTATATCGCATGTCTCTGCCTGATGGAGTATATGAATACTTTAGCCCGGCAGTAAAGGAAGTATTCGGTTATACCGAACAAGACTTTCTGAGTGAACCTCTTCTTATTAAGGAGATTATTCATCCCGATTTTATTGAGTATTTCAAGGAACAATGGAGCGATTTAGTCAAAGGCAAGGTAGCTCCGACTTATAAATATAAGATAATCGATCCAGATGGAAAAGAGAAATGGATATTCCAATCAAATAGGGGGATATTTGGTGATAATGGCAAGATCATAGCTATAGAAGGAGTATGTCGTGATATTACCAAGCGGAAGATGGCCGAGAAAAGACTAAAGGAAAGCGAAGAGCGGTTTCAAATAGCGCTTAAAAATTCTCCGATAGTAGTTTTTAACCAGGATAGCGATCTCCGGTATACCTGGATTTACAATCCCGCTCCGGGTTTTGAGATAAATAAGATTCTTGGTAAGACAGATGCGGATTTGCTGCCAGCAAGAGAAGCAAAACAATTAATGGATATAAAAAGAAAGGTGCTTGAAAGTGGGATCGGGATGCGCGAGGAGGTAGCGACTACTCATATAGACAAAACCCAGTATTATGACTTAACGGTGGAGCCATTGCGCGACGCTTCTGGCAGGATTGTTGGAGTTACCTGTGCTTCTATGGATGTAACCGAGAGCAAAAAAGCGGACGAAGCATTAATTGAAAGCGAAGAAAAATATAAGAGTTTAGTGGAATTGGCGCCGGAAAGCATAGTAACTGTTAATACCAAAGGTATAGTCACATCTTGCAACCCCGCTTTTTATAAACTTACCGGTTATGAGCCTGAAGAGGTTTTGGGGATTCATATATCGAAGGTTCCAACCTGGAGAGCCAAAGATATTCCCAAGTACTTAAGGAGGTTTGGCTCAATCGTGCGCGGAAAAGTACCTGAAATAGTTGAGTTTAGATGGCAACACAAGGACGGAACTTTACGTATAGGGGAAGCTCATATCAGCTTGAAGAGAACAAATAATAAAATCACAGGTCTTCAAGCGATTATCAGAGACATTACCGAGCAAAAGCAAGCAGCGGATGAGCTCAAACAAAGCTATAATAAATTGTCAAGAATTTGGGATGGCACCATTAATACGCTGGCAGCAATAGTCGAGATGAGGGATCCTTATACGGCCGGTCATCAACAGCGCGTTGCTGAACTTGCTTGTGCTATAGGTAAAGAAATGGGTCTTCTGGACGAACAAGTTCAGAAGATTAATATTGCCAGCCGACTCCACGATGTTGGTAAAATATCGGTTCCAACGGAGATTCTTAGCAAACCGGGAAGAATAAACCAATTTGAGTTTGATATTATAAAAAGTCATCCGCAGACCGGCTACGATATTTTAAAGAACATAGAGTTAGAATGGCCAATCACCGAGATTGTACTGCAACATCATGAAAGAATGGACGGCTCAAGTTATCCCAGAGGTCTTTCCGGCAATGACATTATCCTTGAAGCAAGGATTGTAGCTGTCGCTGATGTCGTTGAAGCGATGTCCTCACATCGGCCGTATAGACCGGCTCTTGGAACAGACAAAGCATTAGAGGAAATAAGCAAGAACAAAGGTATTCTTTATGATCCCGACGTTGTTGATGCCTGTTTAGCATTGTTTCATAAGAAAAAATTTAAGTTCAAGTGATGAAAAAATACTTTTTATGTAACATTTTGGCCGCATAAATTTCTATCTTTTTGACAAACCTCTAAAAACGCTTTTTCATAGTTATCTACCATTTGCTGTGCGCCGAATTTCTCAGCCTGTTTTCGACAGACCTTTGGATCAAGTGTAATGCTACCTGAATTAAGCTTTTTTACTACTTCAATCATTTCATCCAGCGCCGCTTTGCCATGTTTCTCTATTGCATCTTCAACCCGCATATTGTTCATTTCGGGCGGTCCGCATAGAAAATAACTTTCTTTGTTTATACCCAACTCAGGCATAGCGCCAAAAGGCAGAGTTATAAAAGGAGTTCCGCATGCCATAGATTCAATTGCTACCAATCCGAACGGTTCGGACCATTGTAGAGGAAAAATGAAACCCAAGGCTTTTGTGATTAATGATACTTTTTCTTCCATTGTTACTTCATTTTTCCAAATGATCTGTTCTCCGTCTATGTGTGGTTTGACATATTCCTCAAAATATTGAAAATCACAGGCATCGACTTTACAGCACATAAGAAGTTTGATACCCGCCTTTTTGGCTATATCGATGACTAGGTCCGTTCCTTTTTCCGGCGAACAACGGCTAAGGTATATAAAATGATCTTCCTTGGTCTCATCTAAAAGCTCTACAGGAAAACGGGAAAAGTCAAGGGAGTTATATATTGTTTGTAGATGATTGGATATCGGGTACTTCTTTCTTTGATTCTCGGAAATGGTTACAAAATAACAGTCGCTGTTAGTACCGGCAAAAAAGGGCCAATTGTATTTATTAACTCTCCCGTGCAACGTGGTAACTACGGGTGGAAGAAAGTCTGCAAAGCGGGCAATAGTTATGGGAGTGTAACCGGCATGATTGCTTAAAATATCGAATTCACCTTCTTCAATCATCATGCTTAATGATTCTCTGGCATGATGCTGATCTATTGCCGGGTTACCTATACATTGTTTTTGATTATGGGGATAAGCTGCTTTTGTCCTGACGTCTTCGATTTTAGAATCCCCGCTTGCGTAAAGAACAACCTCGTGCCCTTTTTCGGCAAGACCTCTGACTAGGATTGCTACAACCTCTTCGATTCCACCATATCCTTTCGGCGGTATTCGTCCCCAAACCGGCGCGAGTACCGCTATTTTCATCTTGCCATTTTGCATATCCTCACCAACTCCTTGTTTGAGTTTTACAAGGCACTAACTCTAGCACAAGTTCTCGATAATTGGAATATTTTGTGAACCACATTCTTTTCCATTTAAAAGAGTAACGCTATTTTGTCCGAAAAAAGGATATAAATATTGATATAAACAGCCAAATGCCCACAATAGCGGCAGAGACAAGGACTATCTCGGATACGAACAATATCCATCCCGGGAGAGTCGCTCTGCCCAGGATTAGAGAAAAGCCAACAACAAAACTGGCAACAAGAATGGTAAAGGATATTCTGTCAACCATCTCTCTGAGCTGAAACATAATGCCATCGAAACCTTGCGGTTCAAATTCCATTCGTAAGTTTCCTTCAATTGCTTTCTTGATAAGCCGGTTAATTGCTTGAGGCAAGTCGAAAATAAGATTGTTGGTTTGTCTTAATGTTCGCAGTAGATTACTACTTATACCTTCCAAGGAGAATTTTTCCCTGACGATTTGAGCGGTAAAAGGCTTGATAGATTCGACCAGATTGAATTGGGGATCAAGTGAAATACCAACGCCCTCCAGCACAGCCAGGGTTTTAAGTAAGAGAGTAAATTCGGAAGGAACTTTAAGCTGATACTCAAATATTATTCGCATTATCTCGTCTACAAGCTCTTTTATCTTTACTTGTTCGAGGGTCGCATCATAATATTTAACCAGGAGGTGAGCTATTTCCATCTGCAGCGCGTTCTCATTGACATCAGAACCAGCCACACCAACTTCCATGAGTACGTTTACCACTTCTCTCTCATCCCGGTTGATTAGAGCAAGGAACATATCTCCGAAAAGTTCTTTTGTGTGTCGGCTAATAAATCCAACCATGCCAAAGTCTAAAAATCCAATTTTTCCGTCTTCTAGCACTAATAAATTGCCAGGATGGGGATCGGCCTGGAAAAAGGCATCTATGAAAATTTGTTTAAGGTATACCCGAACACCCCTGCCAGCGATATCTTTCGGATCGAATCCGGATTCTTCAATTTCTTTAATTTGATTGAGCTTAAGCCCATTTAATCTCTCCAATGTGATTACTCTCTTGGTTGTATAATCCCAGTAGACTTTAGGAAAGACGACAGTATCGTCACCATTAAAATTGGTTCTGAATTTATCGGCATTTCGTCCTTCCAACAGATAGTCGAGTTCATTTTTTAGAATACGGCTGAATTCTTCAACGTTGTCAGTGAGGCTATAGGATTTACCCCAGGAAGTATGATTCTCGATAAAATGGGCTTGAGTTAGCAGTATGTCTAAATCTGTTTCAATAACACTTTCGATATTTGGCCTCTGTACCTTTACGACTACTTCTTCGCCACTATCAAGAGTTGCCGCATGGACCTGTCCGATTGATGCCGCCGCTAAAGGTTCGGAATCAAAGCTGGCAAAAATGTCTTCAATTGGTCCGTCCAATTCTTTCTCCACTTGTTTCTTTATCTCATCAAAGCCTATTGGAGGAACTCTATCCTGTAATTTTTCAAGCTCTCTGATGAAGCTTGGTGGTACCAAATCGGGACGCGTGCTTATGATCTGCCCAATCTTAACGAAGGTCGGACCTAATCTTTCCAGGCTGCGGCGAAATCTTTCTTCCAGGGATAATTTTGGAGAGGGTTTAGCTTTCGAGAATAACTTATGTTTTTTGGGGACAAACTCCCTGAGGCCAAATTGGTCGAGAAGGGAACCAAGCCCTTCTTCAAACAAAATCGTTGCGACTTCTCGATAGCGCGCGAGATGCTTATATCTTATTCTGGGCGACATAAGACATTATTCCTTAATGTACTTTATAGCTATTGCGTTTATCTACTATTTATCTGCTATATAACTACTTGGTGGCAAAAATTACCAATTCCTATTTTTACCCGCTACGAGTAAACATAAAACCAAACAGAATATCTAGGCTATAGCGGAAAACTATTTTAAGTTTTTTTGGCAAGTTTGGCTTTCAATTTCTTTATTTCTGCTTCTAGTTTTTTCACTTCATCTTTTGTTGCAAGAGGTGTGGAATCGAGCCTTTTTTTGATTTCCTCCTGGGCAATCTTGCTAAGAGCGTCTTTCTCTTGCTTGCCCCGTGCTGCGAGCTCTTTTACCAGTTTTTTGCCTTCAGCCTGGGAGAGTTTCCCTTTTTCTACCATCTCCCCAACCATTTTTTCTATCTTCTCTTTAGTCAGGGAGGCTAGTCCGATACCGAAGAAGAAAGTCTTTTCGAAAAAGTCCAGCATATCTTCTCCTTTCTATTGTTTTATGCTTGTTATGTATTTGCTTATAAGGAGCAAATATCCTTTAATTTTCTCTATAAAAATGGGTGAGTGGTTTTGGTTGATTAATTAATACTTGAAATGCGAAAATCCACTATAGGATAAGACCAGCTTTTTTAGAATAAGTAAGAAGTGTGTATTATGACGGTTCTGTCTTAAGAAGAAACTAGATAATCAAAACCAGATATTTAATTTTGTTGGCGTGAGTTATAATCTATTTGGACAATAAGGAGGTACAAATCTTGACTGAAGAGATAAACAGTAATTTTGTTGAAATAAAGAGATTGGCTCAGGATTTTTGCAGCAGTGCGCAGAAGGTTAAAAAAGAAGCATTTCGAGCGCTTGCCCCCTCCCAAAGAGCCGAGTTGGTAGAGGTTCTAAACGAGATTATTAAGAATTCCAAGGAATTGGTGAACGTACTTAATGCCAGATGTCCTTACTGTCGCAAAGAAGGGGGAGAGGATTTGGGCAAATGCGCGGAGTGCGGCAGGGATATGTGTAGTCTTTGCGGAAAACTTTTTGATGGTGAGCCGCTTCATTCTGGTGTTTGCGCTATGTGGCATACGAAGGATAAAAAGGAAAAAGAAGAATAACGAAACGCTTTTATGTAATGCGTGCGGCTATAAGACGAGTCATTTAATCGTTTAAAAAGGGGTGAACTGAATCAGTGAAGGATGAAACATATATCGAGTCATTACTGAAGGAGTCGAGACTTTTTCCACCACCCGAGGATTTCAGCAATAAAGCCTATATTGAAAGTATTGATCAGTATGATGAAATATACAGGAAATCTATTAAAGCTCCTGATAAATTTTGGGCGGAGCAGGCGGCGGAAATCATTGACTGGGATAAAAAATGGGACAAAGTACTGGAGTATAATTTCAATAAACCCTATGTCAAGTGGTTTTTGGGTGGAAAGTTAAACGCCTCGTATAATTGCCTGGATCGGCATCAAAAGACCTGGAGAAGAAACAAGGCAGCTATTATTTGGGAGGGGGATCATTCCGAGGCAACCAGAACTCTAACTTATCAGGAACTTTACCGGGAAGTTAACCGCTTTGCCAATGTCTTAAGAAAGAAAGGGATCAAAAAAGGTGATACGGTAACCATCTATCTTTCAATGATACCGGAGCTCCCGATTGCCATGCTTGCGTGTGCGCGAATTGGGGCGATTCACAGTGTGGTATTCGGGGGTTTTAGTGCCCAGGCACTTCGAGAAAGAGTGAAGGGTTGCAGGTCTAAGGTTGTTGTTACTGCTAATGAAGGAAGAAGGGGCGGGAGACCTATTCCGTTAAAAGCGAATACCGATGAAGCACTAGAAGGTCTGGATTTCGTGGAAAACGTTATCGTTGTAAAAAGGGTCCAGGAGGAAACAAGCCTGAAGCGGAATCGGGACAGCTGGTGGCATGAAGAAATGTCGGCGGATGATATTGGTCGGTTTTGCCAACCGGAGTCGATGGATGCCGAGAACCCTTTGTTCATTTTATATACCAGTGGTAGCACGGGAACGCCGAAGGGAGTTCTTCATACAACCGGTGGCTATTTGGTTTACACCGCCCTTACCTTTAAGTGGATATTTGACTATAAAGAGGAAGATATCTATTTCTGTACCGCGGATATCGGGTGGGTGACAGGTCACAGCTATATTATTTATGGGCCCTTATCAGTTGGGGCTACAAGTCTGATGTTCGAGGGTATTCCGACCTATCCGAAACCGGACCGTTTTTGGGAAATTGTTGATAAGTATGAAGTTAATATTTTTTATACCGCGCCTACGGCGATCAGGGCGTTAATGCGAGAAGGTGAAAAATGGGTCGATCGGTATGATTTGAGCAGCTTAAAATTACTGGGCACGGTCGGCGAGCCGATTAATCCGGAAGCGTGGATGTGGTACTACAAAGTAGTAGGAAGGGAAAATTGCCCGATTGTTGACACTTGGTGGCAAACAGAGACCGGAGGTATTCTAATTTCTCCTTTGCCTGGAGCTATGACCCTGAAGCCGGGCTCGGCCAATAGACCGTTTCCCGGTATTGTTCCCGAAGTTTTAAGAGAAGACGGATCAAGAGCCGGTGTAAATGAAGGTGGCTACTTGGTTATTGAGAAACCATGGCCGGGCATGATCCGTGGGACTTACGGGGATTCTGAAAACAAGAGAGTGAAAGAAGTGTATTTCTCAAGGTTTCCGGGTAAATATTTTACCGGTGACGGAGCGAAAATCGACCAGGATGGTGATTTCTGGCTAATGGGCCGGATAGATGACGTTCTTAATGTCTCCGGTCATCGTCTTGGTACGGCTGACATAGAAAGCGCTTTAGTATCACATCCCTGTGTTGCCGAAGCCGCGGTAGTCGGCTACCCTCATAATATCAAAGGAACGGGAATCTATGCGTTTATCGTGTTAAAAGAAAACTGTAAGGCTGATGACGGGCTTCATAAAGAATTGGTGAAACATGTCGCGGATGAGATCGGTCCTATAGCTAAACCTGACAGACTGCAATTTACCACGGCTCTTCCTAAGACCAGAAGCGGAAAGATAATGAGGCGGATACTGCGAAAAATTGCCGAAGGGGATGTTGAATACTTGGGTGATGTGACTACCTTGGCCGATCCTTCAGTAATTGAAGAATTGCTAAGAACAGCCAGCAAAACTAAACCAATTATCGGCACCTAATATGAATGAACTGCTATTTAAGGTAACCAAATTGCTTTGACGGCCTACGATAAATTGGTAGAATAATGATTGACATAATATTGTTTAGATTTTATACTCTTGTCACAAGATATTGTATGAATTTGTTTGACCTATCAATATATTGTAGATTCTCAGAGTAAAGATTTCTCCAATACGATTGCGGGGAAGCCATGGTTTATGTGATTTTCTATTTGATAATATTCCCTTTAATGGTGCTTGCCGGCATAGGCGCCCTGGTTTTTTTGAAGAATACATTAAAAGATTTAAGCGATGAGGAGATATTTGATACTGGCATTGTTGGACCCCGCGCCCCTAAAGTCGATAAAGAAAAACCGGTAAACATTGAGAGTCCTCCGATTCCGGAGGAGCAATTATCTGAAATCCCCGAGCCGGTTGACGCGCCTGAACCAATAGAAGAAGCAAAGGCTATTGAAGAACCCAGGCGTCCAGAAGTTACTAATATTCCGGATTGGCCAAAAATTATTGAAAAGGTATCAAATCTACGTATTGAAGAAAATTCTGAGGCGGAACAGTTTGCCATGACTTATTTTATGCAATACGGGGCAAACAAAATTGATTTTCCCAAGGAGTGTACTATTTGCGGAAAAAGAACCAATCCGCGGGTTTTGAAGTGGAAAGCTATTCATAAGATACCTGCTTTGCGCGGAGCGAAAGCTCCTGCTCGAAAAGATACAAATAACTTATGGACAATTGTCGGTAACTGTTCTGATTGTGGGGAAAAGTTCATTTTAGCGACTAAGAACGTACACGGCATGATAGATGATTTGCAATGGGTACCCCTTCAGCATGACAACTATGACCGGTTGATTGCTTTTAATGGTAGAAAAGTGCCAAAAGAAAAACTTAGCTTTGTTTTCAGAACGCTTCCCGATAAATCATTAATAGCAAGCGGTTTGACAGGTGAGTGGATCTGGCTCAACGGCAAACATAGAAGTTACGTATAAACGTGAAATATAATGCAAATCATTATAAACATTCTCTTTTTCACATCCCAACATATTAATGCTATAAGTAGTTTGTCCCCATAAATATTTTTCTTAGTCTGTTTTAACTCTATCCCCTCTTAGTTATAATGTTAGGTGCAGTTATGCAAAAGGAGTTTGATGATGGCGGAAACAGTAAGTGTTATCGGGCATAAAAACCCAGACACCGATTCAGTTGCTTCGGCAATTGCTTATTCCTATCTTAAGAATGAGCTTGGCAAAAGGGATTATATTACACAGGACACATTTCAGTATGTCCCGGTTGTTTTGGGTCCGGTAAACAGTGAAACCCGGTTTGTCATCGAATATTTCGGAGTGGAAACACCGAAACCGCTTAATCATATTAAAATACGGGCAAAAGATGGAATGAGCTCAAAACTCATTGCCGCGGCTCCTCGTACTTCACTGTTGGACGTCGGAGATATGATATATCGTAACAATATTCGCTCCCTTCCGGTAGTTGACGAGGAAGGTTTTCCTATCGGTATAGTAACCGAGAGGAATATAGCTCATCGTTATATTGAGGAAGTAAAGATAAGAAGTTTGGCAAACACCCCGGTAAGCGCCAAACGAATTGTCGAAACTCTCAATGGAAAAATTATCATGGGCGATCCAAATAGCTATTTCTCCGGCGATCTTTTTGTAGCTGCCATGGAACCGGGTGCTATGGCGGGATATTTAAAAGAAGGGGACTTAGTGATTATTGGCAACCGTGAAGATGCTCAGGAAGCTGCGTTGAAAAAAGGAATTGCCTGCCTAGTAATTACCGGGAACTTTCATCCGTCCGAGAATATTATACATCTTGCGCGAGAAAGACAAGCAGTTGTAATGATTACCGCTTTTGACACGTTCGCAACGGCAAAACTAATTAACTTAAGCATCCCCATTGAGGGAATAATGGAGAGGGACTTTCTTAGGGTAAATGAGGAAGAGCTGTTTTCGGAGATAGTTGAGGATGTGTTGAACTCAGAGAATAGACTGGTTTTAGTAGTTGATTCCGATAACCGGCTTGTGGGAATAATAACCCGCCAGGATTTGGTCCATCCGATGAGAAGAAAAGCAATATTAGTTGATCATAATGAAATCAGCCAATCAATATTAGGTATTGAAGAAGCTCAGATAATGGAAATAATCGATCATCACAGACTTGGAGACATCCAGACCGGCGAACCTATCTTAGTTATTAATGAGCCTGTTGGAGCAACATCAACCATAATTTACAAAATGTTTAAGGAAGAAGATATCCTAATACCGAAGGGTATTGCCGGCATTATGCTTGCGGCGATCATCTCTGATACCGTTTTGATGAAATCACCGACGACAACAGAAGAAGACAGAAAAGCGGCAATGGAATTGGCCGAATATATTAATTTGGATTCGACTGAATTTGGAATTGAAATGTATAGAAAGGCTTCGAATATCGACTCTATCTCCGCTAGAGACATTGTCCTAAACGATTTAAAGAACTATGAGTTTAACGAGTACAAACTGGGTGTCGGTCAAATAGAAACAATAGATGCTAATTCGGTTTTAAAAAGAAAAAGTGAAATTTTGGAGGTTATGAATCGAATCCTGGAAGATAAAGAATACCATGTGTTGATACTTATGGTTACTGATATCCTTCGGGAAGGAACAGAGCTTCTGATTGCCGGAAAAAGTAAGGTTGTCGAGAAGGCTTTTGAAAAAGATATTATTGAGGGAAGCGTGTTTTTACCGGGAGTGATTTCTAGAAAGAAGCAGGTTGCACCACCTTTAGCAAAGGTGTTGGCTGCCAAATAAGATATTCAGAAAATTTTTACTTCTTTTTTTCCCTAAATTTTTTCTCCTACTTTACCGAAAATATTAGTATCAACTATAAGAGCGTGATTAAATATGAAATGGTATGAAAAGAAATTCTCCGACTTTTTTAATAAGTGGACAAAAGGAGACCTGTTCTTAAAGAATAGCAAGGGCTATTTTGGCGAGGTCGATAGCATTGAATTTTCTGATAGGTTTGAAGACAGCACCATTAGATTCACTTGCTACGAGGATTCTAATAGGGAAAAAACTTTTCCTTTGGATGAGATCAGGCATTTCCATGCGTATAACGGTCCCATATTAAATATTGGTAAATATGTGAATATTGTGAAAATTGAAGAAAAGAACTATTTATCGGTAGTTGATAATGAGAAGAAAGCCGCATCTGAAGCCCAGGAGCGAGAAGAAGCAGATAAAGCTCAAGAACCGCTAAAAGCACGCATCAAAGTAGTCGAGCAACCCAAAGAAGAAGGAAATGAGGATAAGGTAATCTGTATGGCGTTTGGCCTGGAGTTTTATACTAATGAGAAGACAGCGGAAGTTCTAAGGAGAGATATAAAAAGAATGCTCTTTTCCAAGCTAGAAGGAGGATCGCTACTTAGCATAGATGATCGAAGTGTTATTAACCTTACTCCCACTTTTTCCGGAATGTGGTCAAGATTGTTCGGAGGATTGGGATCGCATAGAGGCAAACATGCGAAATTGAGAAAAGGCAAAAGAGAACTGCCCCAAGATGTTGAAGAAAATCACTATATACAAAAAGAGGTAAAGAGATAAGAATCTAGGCCTGATTTACTTTAGCCTGCAAGGTCATATCAGATTTTGCAGGCTTTTTTTATTTGGTGTTTATTTGTATATCAGGCAAAGAAACTTTTGATGGAGATTGGTGGAATTAGGGTAATATGTAACTTAAGCATGCTTTTTTGCCTGAAGAGCCGGTCGTTTCTTTTCGAAGGGCGGTTGGTATAATATTATTTATATTGGAATAGTAAGGAACAAATTAAGTAATGGTTATCGGACAGATACAAAACTGATCTAAGGAGCTGACTTATTTTGGGCGGACAGGACAATAAACTAATTGAGAAGATAAATCATATTAAAAAAGAAAAGAATGCTGTAATCCTTGCTCATAATTACCAAATAGGCGAGGTTCAGGACATAGCTGATTTTGTTGGAGATTCACTGGGTTTGAGTCAAGTTGCTGCCAAAACAGATGCGGATATTATTGTTTTTTGCGGGGTTGATTTTATGGCGGAGACAGCGTACATCCTATCTCCCGATAAGACAGTGTTGCTTCCAGACGAAAGCGCGGGATGTCCCATGGCTGATATGATACGGGTTGAAGATTTACTTGAAGAAAAAAGGGAATACCCAAAGGCGGAAGTGGTTTGCTATGTTAATTCAAGTGCAGATGTAAAAGCGGAAAGCGATGTTTGTTGTACGTCCTCGAATGCGATAGAGGTAGCTAATTCGGTCGCGTCACCTGAGATATTATTTGTACCGGATCAGTATCTGGCACAATATACTGCTTCAAAGAGTAGTAAGAAAATCCATTATTGGAACGGATTTTGCCCCACTCATGCGCGTATTTTACCCGAGGATATAATGCAACTTAAAGAAGATCATCCGGGAGCAAAGGTTGTAGTTCATCCGGAGTGCACGCCTGAAGTGACAACAATTGCTGATGCTGTGGAAAGCACAAGCGGGATCCTAAGATTTGCTCAAGAAACTGAAGCCAAAGAGGTGATATTCGGAACTGAGATCGGTATCTTGCATAGGTTGCGTAAGCTAAATCCTCAAAAGATCTTTTATCCCGCGTCCGATAAAGCAATTTGTCAGAACATGAAGCTTATCAATCTGGAAAAAGTGCTATGGGCTTTGGAGGAAATGAAGTATGTAGTAAAGGTCCCTGAAAATGTAAGAGTAAAAGCCCTAGAGGCAGTTAATAAGATGATATCGATTACTTAAAAATAAAAGGGCTTTGATATAGAGCTTTAACTTTTTTGAATTAACGGAGTTTTTCAGTATTTGATTACCTGAAGTAGGGGTTTGGTGTAGTAAACTGAGTCAGCTCCAGCTTTCTGTGTTAACGGCATAATTAAACACAGAAAGCCTCCCCTATCTTGAAACTGACCCAGTATACTTGTTTTATATCTAAAACCAGGGATGAAGTATATCCCTCAAATTGGGGATTTTTTCCAAAATGTGCCTGTTTTTGCCGGAAAATCTGTTTATTGATTCGGATAACGGGTATAGAAGCGGGGAGAAGCATCCATATTTGTTTAGTCGAGTTGCCAGAAGTAGCTTGCTGCTTCGGTTCTTGATTTTACATCAAGTTTTCGGAAAATGTTTTTTACATGAGATTTCACAGTCTCTTCACTAATGTATAATTCTTCTGCTATTTCCCTATTGCTTTTAGATTCAGCTAACAGCTTCAAGACTTCTATCTCTCTTCGGGTTAAAGGGCTTGCTTCATAGAGAAGGGCAAGCTGTCTTTCTGACGATGCCAGTTCTCGATGCGCTTTTGCCAGTTCTCTCCTGGTTTTAACTAAGCGTTCAAATAAGAGACAAGGATAAGCAAAGAAAATCGCGATTAAGAAATAGCTAAATAAATTGGAAATTATATCATCGGGATTATGGATCATCAGATGTTGGAAAAGGCTGCGCCCATTTACTAAGACTGAAATAGAATAAAGTATGCTGGAAATAGCGGCGGTAATGAGTGCTCCTCTCATTTGAAAGAAAAACGCAGCTACGAGTATGGGGCTATAAGAATATAAATACCAAGCGCTTCGCCACCCGCCGCCGAAAGACTGTAATATAAAGCAGATAATAAGATCTATTGCCAGGAAAGGTAGCCAGCAAGATTCATTTCCAAAGATTGTCTCTCTCATCATGGTTATTGTGATGGAGTAGACAATGGCTAATGAAAATAGTAGCCAACCGGTATGAAGCGGAACCGTTGTGGTGGCTTTCAGTAAAAGCATTATTAGAATATGAAATAAAGCTAACCATCTATAGGCTACAACACATAACCAAATGAGTTTGGTGCTCGGTCTGTCTTTGGCGTTTTGTTTCATTGTCTCCCCACAATCATAATCGCGCCTGGCTTTATTATTTTAATCTTTGGACGAAATGTCAAAGTAAAAATTGGACTATTAGAGTGGGATATTTGACAAACATATACTTTGTACTTCTATGAAAGAGATAAAATTTCTTGTTATTGTATCGCTGCAGTTTATTTGGAAAGCAATTAGAGCGGTTAATGATGTGTTATCGGTTTTGTATGACCGCTTTCTTTTTGACAGTGTCGTTCATTTATGCTACGGTTAAAAAAATGGCAGTTCAAAGCGTTGAAGAGAGGGAGTAGATCTTAGGTTAGCAATCCGAGCGAATTGGCAAATGGTGTGAGGCCAATATTGCTATTTAGGTCGAACATGCTCTCTGAGCTCCTAGAAGAAACCGAGTAATCAGATTGCTGAGTGTTCGGGAGTAGAACTAGGCGGGTGCTTCCGTTATCTGGAGCTAAGCCATGACAGACAGCTTTTACATCAACCGGTTTAATAAGGCTGAAAACTGATTGGAATAGGCTGGCTATGAAAGTGGCTGATGAGGCTTGTGTTGTAAAATACAAGCGAATTTGGGTGGTATCACGAAGGATTAACCTCTCGTCCCTATAGGATGAGAGGTTTTTTGATGGCTGTTTTTGGTTACATAACCCGGCCAGGGAAATATAGGGTAGAGTGATTAATCGGAGGTTTGTGGCAAAATTATACATAGTGATCACCTAAATGTTGCTTTTTAGAGGAATTTGAGAGGAAAAGATGAAATCTATTTTGATTGCTGTAGGTGGAGTAGTATATATGTGTATGTGCTTATTTCCTATTATTTAAGATTGTCTGGGTGTTGACGTTTGAGACAAAATTATCGGCGGGAATTTAAGTAGAGTGTTGAAATTGGAGGTGCATTTAGTGGCAGTCAAAAAATCATATGAAGAGATAAATGAAAAAATAAAAAGGGGCGAGGCGGTCGTAGTGACGGCCGAGGAGATTATCGATATTGTTGAAGAGAAAGGTATTGAAGAAACGGCAAAAACCGTCGATGTCGTAACCACGGCGACATTTGGCACAATGTGTTCATCTGGAGCGTTTATTAACTTCGGCCATTCCGAACCGCCGATTAAAATGGCAAAAGTGTGGCTAAACGATGTGCCGGCTTATGCTGGTTTAGCTGCTGTTGATGTTTATATCGGGGCTACCGAGGTTTCTGAAACAAGAGGGCTTCAATACGGTGGAGGACATGTGATCGAGGATTTGATTGAAGGAAAACCGGTAAAACTCAAAGCCACTTCTTTTGGAACCGATTGCTATCCCCGTAAGGAAATAGAAACATATATCGATAAGGATACTCTGAATCAGGCATATTTGTTTAATCCCAGAAACGCCTATCAGAACTATGCAGTTGCTGTCAACTCCTCGGAAAAGACAATATATACCTATATGGGCATATTGCTCCCCAGATTTGGCAATGCCACATATTGCACAGCTAGCCAGCTTAATCCATTAATAAACGATCCTTTCTATCGAACAATCGGAATAGGGACCAGACTATTTCTAGGTGGCGCTGTCGGCTATGTTGCCTGGGAAGGAACACAGCATAATCCGTTACAAAAGAGAACGGAGAGTGGAGTACCTTTGAGCGCGGCCGGGACCCTTGCGGTTATAGGTGATCTGAAGAAAATGAGCACCAACTATATCCGTGGTGCAACTTTTCACCGTTATGGAACATCCCTGTTTGTAGGCATCGGTATCCCAATTCCGGTGCTTGATGAAGATATTGTGCGACAGGCAAGCATAAAAGATGAAGACATATACGCTAATGTTTATGATTATAGTATGCCAACACGTTCAAGACCCCCATTAGGGAAGGTAAGTTACAAGGAACTTCGAAGCGGTACAATAGTTCTTAACGGCAAAGAGGTTCCCACGGCATCCATATCCAGCTATTCCAAGGCAAGAGAAATCGCTTGCGTGTTAAAAAATTGGATAGCTAAGGGAGATTTCTTAATACAGGAACCGGTGGAACCTTTACCTAAAGAACAGTCAGTAAAGGCGTTGGACATATTAAGAGAGGAGGAATTATAAATGGCGCGGAAAAAGGTTGTCCTTTCGTTTCCTCCGGAGACGGTTAAAAAACCGATTACATATCATCTGGTCAAAGATTATGACTTGATTATAAATATCCTCAGGGCTGAGGTGAGAGAAGAAGAAGCAGGGCGTATGGTTTTAGATATTGAGGGTGATGAGAAAAGCATTAAAAAGGGACTTGCCTTCATGAAAGAACAGGGGGTATCAGTACAAGAGGCTGCTAGAGATATCTCTCTTGATGCTGAATTGTGTGTTGATTGTGGGGCTTGTACCGCAGTTTGTCTTTCCAGGGCCCTTAGGTTAAACAAGGGCACAAGTAAGCTTGAGTTTGATAAAGATAATTGTCTTTTTTGTGAACTTTGTGTGAATGCCTGTCCATTGCGCCTAATAAAGGTGGAATTCTAGCACTTTAACTGGAGTGTTCGCGTAAAGTTGTTAAATGTATCCAAAACTGATTTTTAGAAGAATGGAGGCGGCATGGAATTTAAACCGTTTTGCCTGCCAACGGCCATAGGAAGCATGCCTCATCAGAATGCGAATGATGCGTGCAAGGTTATTGTAGAGAATTTTAGTAAGATACCGGTCTGGCCACAACTTCCCGGGATTTCATTTAAAGAAAATATGTATGTCCAATATACGGAAGGGATGCCGGCTATCACAATTGATGAGGAAAATGAACGGGTATTTTTTGACACAAATAAAGATTTGATACCCGGAGTAGAGAAGTTTTATGAAAAGTTCCTTGCTGGAGATGTGGAACATTTTGCCATAAGCGAAGGGTATGCGCATGGGTTCTATGCAATGTTAGATGCAATTAAAGAATCTGATATACAAAAACCCTTATTAATAAAAGGACAGGTAACAGGCCCGATAAGCTTTGGTCTTACCGTTGCCGACGCAGACAAAAAGCCGGTTTTCTATCATGAAATGCTCTCGGATGCCGTACTTAAATCCCTTGGGATGAAAGCAAAATGGCAGGAGATAAAAATAAAGGAAAGATTTCCCGAGGCCAATACTCTTATTTTTTTTGATGAGCCTTATCTTACATCATTTGGATCTGCCTACATAAGTGTAAGCCGCGAGGAAGTTGTCGGTAGCTTGAGCGAGGTTAGGAGTTATCTTGAAGGACTTTCCGGAGTGCACTGCTGCGGGAAAACCGATTGGACCCTTTTTACTGAAGCCGGTGTTAACGTTATAAGTTTTGATGCCTATGACTATGCGGATAGTCTGGCTCTTTACCCCAAGGAAATAAAGGCTTTTCTGGAAAAGGGAGGAATACTTGCCTGGGGAATTGTCCCATCTTCTTTTCCGAATGCTGAGCAGGTTGCCAAGGAAGATGTTAAGAGCCTTGTCGATCGTTTTGAGGAAAAAATACAGCTCTTGGTTGATAAGGGAATCGACAAAGAAATCCTTTTGCGCTCAGCGTTAATTACGCCGAACTGCGGTACGGCTTCAATGACCATTGAACTCTCCGAAAAAGCTATCAGTCTTGCCAGTGCCGTTTCGGAGAAGATAAGAGCAAAGTATTGTCTATGAGCATATGATTGGGCAGATACCGTTGGGGAGTGAATTGGCAAGGGAAATTTTTATACTATAATAGCGAACAAGATATACAACAATTGTTCTATTACTTGACGTTGAAAGAAATTATAGTCGGCGTAGCAGGAGAGGAATGATGGAAATGAAGAGTAAAGATAAGGTGACACTGGTTATAGTCGGGATACTGGCTCTCATTTTTATAAGTCTTAGCAGTATGGTAATATTTTATACTGATTGGTTATGGTTTAAAGAAGTTGATTTTACCTCGGTTTTTTGGATACGGATATGGGCAAAAATAGTCCCGGCCGTAGTTTCCGGGATTCTTTTCTTTGTTATCCTTTATGGAAACATTCTTATAGCCCGGAGTTTTGCGCCAAAATATTTGACCTATGAAGATCAGGTCGTCAAGATATATAAATCTCTACCAAAAAAATTACTTTCAATCGCGCTTTTCTCGGTAGCTCTGTTTCTAAGCATATTAGCTGCTGCTAGTGCTGCCGACAAGTGGATGATTATTTTAAAATATCTTAATCGCACTTCGTTTGACCTTACCGATCCAATATTTCATCGGAATATCGGTTTTTATATCTTCACTCTTCCATTTTATAAGTTCCTATATTCCTGGTTGATTTCCGCCTTTTCAACAACCACGGTTATTGTTGCTTTGGTTCATTTTTTTGATGGCGGTATTCAGATAAAAAAGGGATATCAATTTTTTGGGCCCCATGTTAAAGCCCATCTTTCGGTAATAATCGGTCTCATTTTCCTGGTGTTAGCTTGGGGCTATAGGCTTAATATGTATGAACTGCTATTTTCTCCTAGGGGAGCGGCTTTTGGGGCAAGTTATACTGATATTAATGCTCAACTTCCTGCTTACTGGATTCTTATTGTTGTTGCTGTGGTGTGCGCGTTACTTTTTCTTATAAACATTTATTTTAAAGGATGGAAATTGCCCATAGTGGGAATAGGCTTTTTGGTAGTGACATCGATTGTTGCCAGCGGTATATATCCGGCAATAATTCAGCAATATCGCGTTTCGCCAAATGAGATTGCCAAAGAGGCCCCGTACATAGATAGAAACATCGAATATACCAGAAAAGCGTATGGATTAGATGAAGTGGAAGAGAGGGAGTTTCCGGTTACTGAAAACCTTGATATGAATGGCATAAAGGAAAACGAGGCGACTATAAGAAATGTGAGATTGTGGGATTGGCGGCCTCTAATGAAAACTTACGAGCAAATCCAGACCATAAGGTTATATTACACTTTTTATGATGTGGATGTGGACAGATATAATTTCAATGGAGATTATCGGGAGGTTACTCTATCCGCAAGAGAGCTGAATCAAAAACAATTGCCTGATACTGCGAAGACCTGGATAAACGAGCATATGGTTTATACGCATGGATACGGGCTGGTAATGAATCCGGTAAGCACTATTACGGAAGAGGGTCTCCCGGATCTATTAATAAAGGATATTCCTCCGGTTTCAAAGATTGGACTTAAGATCAAACGACCGGAGATTTATTACGGTGAGGGCGGAAACGACTATGTTATCGTCAAAACTACCACAAAAGAATTTGACTATCCTAAAGGCGATAAGAATCAATATACCTATTATGAAGGAAATGGCGGAGTCCCGATAAACTCTTTTATCCGAAAAGCTTTATTCTCCTGGCGCTTCAGTAGTCTTAAGCTGCTTGTCTCAGACGCCATTAAGAGTGAGAGCCGGATTATGTACTATCGCAGTATTAAGGATCGGGTGGATAAAGTCGCGCCTTTCCTCTCTTATGATAAGGATCCTTATCTGGTTGTTTCTGACGGCAAGCTTTACTGGATTCAGGATGCTTACACAACTTCTGATATGTATCCTTACTCGGAACCTTATGAAGGAGATAATAATTATATTAGGAACTCGGTTAAAGTGGTAATCGACGCGTATAACGGCAAAATGAATTTCTATATATCCGATGAAAAAGATCCTTTGATAAAGACGTATAGTGAAATCTTTCCTGGCTTGTTTGATAATTTTAAAAAAATGCCGGAAGGTCTGAAGGAGCACATACGATATCCGGAAGGACTGTTTAATGTTCAGGCAAAGATGTACGCAGCGTACCACATGCGCGATTCTCAGGTATTCTATAATAAGGAAGATCTTTGGAATATCCCGAAGGAAAAATTCGAGGATTCCGAGCAGGAAGTACAACCGTATTACATTATTATGAAGCTTCCCGGTTTTGAGGGAGAAGAATTTATACTTATGACACCTTTTACTCCCTCAAACAAGGATAATATGATTTCCTGGATGTGTGCTCGGTGTGATACCAAAGACTATGGCAAGCTCCTGGTGTACAAGTTTCCCAAACAAAAGCTTATTTATGGTCCGATTCAAATTGAAGCTCGTTTTGATCAGGACCCGAAGATATCTGAGCAATTTACTCTATGGAGCCAAAGCGGATCAAGAGTGATCCGCGGTAATCTTTTAGCCATTCCAATCGAACAGTCCCTTGTCTTTATAGAGCCGATCTATTTACAGGCTGAACGTACTGAACTTCCTGAGTTGAAAAGAGTAATAGTTGCTTTTGGAAATAAGATTGCAATGGAAGAAACGCTCCAGGGGGCTTTGGAAAAAGTGTTTGTGGCGGAAGAGGCAGAAGAGGCGGAAGAAGAAGCTGAAGAGGAAGAAAAACCGAAAGAAGGCGAAATGACTGTCACGGAGCTTATCGACCAAGCGGCGGAGCGTTTCAATAAAGCACAGGAATATTTGAAATCAGGCGACTGGGCAGGCTACGGGGAGGAAATGAAACAACTTGAAGAAATTCTCAAGGATTTGCAGTCAAGAAGTAAAGAATAAGAGCCGTTAAGAATGGCCAATCCCAGGTGCTCCTTGCTTGATGTTAACAATAAACTGAACAGGTGAGAAATTGGCTTCAAAAAAGAATCGCAGCAAAATATTGATCGGCATTATGCTCATCTTGTTGGGTATATACTTCCTGTTAATTAACTTAGGCTTATGGAAGGGAATTGCCGCCAATATTTTTCTTGTTATCTTGGGCGCTGCCTTTATCGCCGCTTTCTATATTTCAGGAAAGGCTGTTGGATTCCTGATTCCGGGGTTCATACTAACTTTTCTAAGTGTAGTCTTGGCATTGCTTCAATCCGGCCTGGTAGATGAAAAGAGATACTGGCCTTTGATTGTGACCGCGATTGGGCTGGCTTTTATTTGTGTTTATTTTTTGGGCACCAGAAAGGAAGAGGTCTGGCCGCTTGTTTTAGGTATTGGACTTTTTGTTTTAAGCGGACTATTGTTGGCTACCACATTCGAGTTACTGGACTGGGATTTCTGGCGCTTGATGGGATATTTCTGGCCGGTTATATTAATCTTTTTGGGAATATGGGTTCTGTTAAAACCATTAAAGAGCTAACGATACTGTAAAGAACTTTCCAAACCATCCTTCTATTGTTTCAAAGAGTAATAAATATTGCCATTTATTTAGTGTTGACATCGGTTGTTAAATAGTTTTATAATTATAAATATTTAAAGTTATTTAAAAGAGGTTTTTCTGTGGATATTCGAGTCAAGATATTTCAGGCTCTATCAGATGAGACAAGATTGCAGATTATCGTTAGGCTGATAGAATGCCAAAAGGCACCTTGCTCGGAATTAAGTAAAGAGTTTGATCTGACCCGACCGGCGCTCTCTCACCACTTCAGAACCCTTAGGGAGGCCGGGTTGATTGAGGTAACAAGGCGCGGACAGTTTCGTTTCTATTCTTTAAATAGAAGTTATATTGAAAAATATCTGCCTGGATTGCTAAAGGCGATTAAATAGGAGTTTTAATGTAATATAACAAAAATGTTTTGTGCGATATATCACCGACAACGCTGGATAATAAGCATATTTTGGTGGTGAAGGCTTAAATGTATAAAGGGATAGGAGGGATTAGGATGCCTTCTCTAACAATATATGTAAAAGATAATTCGTATAAATGTGGCGCAGCAATAGAATTGGCATCGCGCATTAAGAAAAGGTTGCCGAGTTTGGAGTTAGATGTTATAAATATCGATCGCGGCTGTGATGAGGAATCAATAGCAGTAAAAGAAGAGCCAGTTTTCGTAGTAGAGAATGAAGTCCTGCACATTGGCAATCCCGACGAAGAAACTTTAATCAAAGCATTAGCGGCATTTGACAAAAGACACTTGAATTAACATAGACTGCTAGAAATTCTTAATGCGCGAAGTATGGATAGTTGGCAATCCGTATTCCAAAGAGATATGGGTTGCCAACTATTTTTTTGCATACTATTATTTCCAAGATTTTCCTAAATTGTTTATTATTTCTTCTTGGCAAGGTCACGATTAGTGATATTCTATTACTAGAACAATGATTATGCATAAAGAGGAGGATCAATGACAAACGCGGAGATTGCATTGCTCGGTCTTATTGCCGAGAAACCGCAGTATGGTTATGAGCTTAACCATGTTATTAAGGCAAGGGGAATGCGTCATTGGACTGAAATAGGTTTTTCTTCAATCTATTATGTTTTGAATAAATTGGAAAAAAGGGGATTAGTCCAAAGCAAGGTTGAAAAACAAGAATCGATACCAACCCGTAGGGTATATTCGATTACTAAAAAGGGTAAGGAACAACTCAAAAAATCGCTTGTAGAGATTTTAGCAAAACCGAAACGCCGGTTTTCAGATGTTGACCTTGGCATGTCGAACCTAATGCATCTTAATAAAGACGAAGCGCTTGTGTGCTTCAAATCCTATCTTGAACAACTGACCAACGAGGAATCCGAATTGAAAAGTTTTTGGCAAGCTCAAGGGGGAGAAAAACTCCCTTTCTTTATGACAGCCCTATTCACCCGGCCTTTGATGCATCGGCAAGTCGAGATAGAATGGGTAAAACAGTTTATTAGCACTATTGAATCAAGATCGGATTGGAATAATCCGGACTAACACACCAGGGTAAACAAGCTTACATTAGCTAACACCAATTTTATTTGTTGGGCAAGAAACCCGGGGGAAGGACACAGTATTGTCCGGTCAGACTTTAGTTGGAACCAGCGGTTATAATTATCGTCATTGGGGAGACGGCCTTTTTTATCCCCATAAAATGTCCCAGAAGGAATGGTTGGAGTACTATGCCCGCAACTTCAGGAGCGTCGAGCTAAATGTCACTTTTTATCGTCTGCCCCAGAAGAAGACATTTGAAAGCTGGTACAAAAAAACAGACCGGGAATTCGTTTTTGCAATCAAAGGAAGCCGTTATATTACTCACATGAAGAAATTGAACGACTGCAAAGAGCCGCTCACCGCGTTTTTCCAGAATGCCAAGGGATTAAAGGAGAAATTGGGCATAATTCTATGGCAACTGCCTTCAAGTTATCACTTGAATAGGAAAAGGATAGTGGATTTCTGTCGGTTATTAAGGGAAGATAAGGAAGCGAAGAAACACAGATATGCCTTTGAGTTTCGCCATGAGAGCTGGTTTTGCCCTGAAGTCTATGATGTATTGAGAGAATATGATATTTCTTTATGTATTGCCCATTCATCGCGCTGGATATGCAATGAGACAATAACTGCGAACTATATATACTTGCGTTTTCACGGAGGCGGGGCTCTGTATGGCTCCAATTATAGTGACGATGAGCTTAAAGAATGGGCTTTCAAAGTAAAGCAATGGCTAAATGACGGCAAGGATATTTACGCTTATTTCAATAACGATGCTCAAGGATATGCCGTTTTTAATGCTTTGGAGTTTAGAGAACTGCTTGAGTCATGATATAAATGTTATTACAAGAACCCATAGGCAAGGAGATCCGGAGAATGGGGAGTAATCTGGGCGAATATTCCAAAAAAAGAAAATTTCAGAAAACACCCGAGCCTCACCCAAATAAAAAACAAAATGGCAGCACACGTTTTGTTGTGCAAGAACACCATGCATCTCACCTTCATTATGATTTTCGCCTGGAAATGACAGCAGGAATTGATAGTAATGATTGGGTGCTGAAGTCCTGGGCTGTTCCCAAAGGAATTCCGACTGGAATCGGAGTCAAGCACTTGGCAGTGGAAGTTGAGGACCATCCGGTTGATTACATTGACTTTGAGGGAGATATTCCTGAAGGTCTATACGGAGCGGGAGAAGTGAAAATTTGGGACTCCGGATATTACGAGCTAATAAAACGGACTCCAAAAGAGATTGAAATTAAATTGCAAGGTAAGAAGTTAAAAGGTCGTTATCTGCTGATTAAAACGAATTGGAAGGGCAAAAATAACTGGCTTATTTTCAAAGCAAAAGGAAAAGATACTTAGATCTGTCAATACGGTCATTTCTTTAATGGATAAAATCGTATGCGAGCAATTGCCAATGGCAGTGCTTTGTTTAACCTGGTAAAAGTTGTTTTTACCAGGAAATAGAAAATTTATAGCGAAATCTTACGTACAATTCTTGAAAAGTTCTTAAATAGGAATAAGAGAAGGGTGGGAAAATGGCTGAACAGGTTTATGAGAGAAGACTGTCGGGCGAGGAAGCAGACCGGCAGTATATTTTTATCACTAAAGATATGCTTGACAGATTTCCTCCTTCCGATACCAAGTTCAATTTATCTTTTAATGACCAGGGTTTTGAAGCAATGATTACAGCAGTTTCTTGCGATTGCATAGGGACTCAACATGAGCATTTTCATTTGAAAGCGGACGGGTTGTTTAAGCAAGCTGATCTTAAAAGAGGAACACATATCGTGTTATATAGGTTCGACACTAATAGTTACTTGCTGGAAGCAATTAATTGACTTATCGCTGGCTATTGTATTGAATTAATATAGAATTGTGGAAAGCAAGCAAGGTTCGATTTTTTATGATAATGTTTTACTTAGGGGTGTAAAGTGAAAAACAACGGCAACAAGTGCTGGGACATAAATCCTAATTGTCAGGCAAGAAAAATAACTGACAGGGAACTAAAGGAAAAAATCTCCTGTGCCGCCTATGATCAGAAGAAGAATTGCTGGGAAATTAATTGGGCGACCGAACTTAAGAACAATACGAATTCCAATATAAGTTTTTGGCAAGGTTTTTATAATATAGGTTGTCCGTCTTGTCCTGTATGTGAAAAACAACACTCAGATGTGGAAGACATGATAAAGAAAATAAACGCGCTTTAACCTATTCTTACACTGCTCCATATTGCAATATGTACTTATTTTCCAATTGTTGTATATAGCAATCCTCCAAGGAATCAGTCGAAAAACTTTCCTGAAATTGCCAAAGGTTGTAAAATATTAATATATGGATCTATTAAGACGCGACTTAAGGAGTTCCTTTGAGTAAGAGAATTTATCGTGAGCTGAGAGAACTTATTCTTTTAGTTCTTGTTGCTTTTATTATCTCACTTGGCATAAGAGCAGCGATCGCCGAGACTTACGTTATTCCTACCGGATCGATGATCCCCACTATTGAAATAGGCGATCGTGTGCTGGTAAATAAACTTGCCTATCGTTTTCGATTGCCCGAACGCGGAGAAATAGTAATCTTTGATCCACCCGAAGGTATCGGTAAATTACCTTTTCTGAAGCGGGTTATCGGTTTACCGGATGATACGGTGGAAGTGCGTGATGGCAATGTTTATGTAAATGGCTCCGTTTTAGAGGTAGAAGAAGCGGAGGATACTAACTACGAGTACGGCCCGGTAAAAGTTCCTAAAGGATATATTTTTGTGTTGGGGGACAATAGAAACAACAGCTACGACAGTCATTGTTGGGGTTTTGTTCCCTTGAAAAACCTGATTGGCGAGGGAGTTCTGGTTTTTTGGCCGCCGGCGGACGCCAAACTTCTTAATGAATAGACCGATATAATTCTTTCCTCTCATGATTCCTTAGCTCTTTAATAAAATAGACGTTGCTTTGTTGTACCGGGTTTAAATAGTATAAAATTATCTCAGCTTGCTGCTATAAACGTACTTGGAAGCGGATTTTTATTACTTAAGATTAGGAAAGATATGGGTGAAGCTCGGACTTATCGTGAAAAAATGCTGGCGCGTGGATTGGTATCTTTTCATGTTGCGGTGAAAGAGACTGATTTGCATATCAGTGCTTCCAGGAATCTGGAAAAAGAAGCGGAAAAGTGGGTAAGGAAATATCGCCAGGAACTGGAAGAGTTTATTGTAAAACAACCGATTTTCCAGGAAAGCCTTAAGCCTCTTGATGTTCCTGCTACCTCTCCGGATATCGTTAAATCAATGGCGGAAGCAGCGAAAAAAGCCGGTGTCGGTCCAATGGCAGCGGTGGCGGGAGCAATCGCTGAATATGTTGGCAAGGAACTGCTAAAATATTCAGATCAGATAATTGTTGAAAACGGCGGAGACATTTTTATTCGTACTTCAAAACCGCGGATTGTTGCGGTATATGCGGGTGAGTCGCCCTTAAGTAACAAAGTCGGATTAGAGATATCGCCTACCCGGAATTCTCTCGGTGTTTGCACATCGGCCGGCACAATCGGCCACTCCCTCAGTTTCGGTCGAGCGGACGCTGCTGTGGTAGTTTCTAAAGATACCGCTCTTGCCGATGCCGTGGCAACGGCAATAGGCAACAAGGTTCACTATCCCGAAGATATTCAAAATGCGCTTGATTACGGTAAAAGCATAGATGGGATTCAGGGAATTGTTATTATCAAAGATGACCGGATCGGCGCCTGGGGAGACATCAAAATAAGTTCCCTGTAAAAGATGAAGGAAATACCCATGATAGATACGCAGCTCAGAGGGGTTGTTGCAGGATGTTGAGGTTTGTTAGTGATTGTTGTGAACTACAAACAGAGAATTTAAGATTTGATGCGATTTGACAGGATTTGATAAGATTTGAGCTCATTAGCTTAGCGAAATATTAGCAGAAGTAATAAGGATTATATAAAAGGTATTGCGAAGAAATGTCGAAATATAAATGTATTATTAAGGAGAGAGAGGACAATACTGTCCTCTCTCTTAGGGATCTTTCTTCCTATCGCTTGGATTTATGTTTGGTCGGATCTGCCAAGATATATCTCTGACCAGTCCCAGGCGTTGGGGGGAAAGTTTCTCCCTGTGAAACAGTTACCTCGTTTCTTGTTCGTGTGTTCATATATTGTCCAGATCGAGGGCAAGTTTCACCAGGCTTATAGGTTTGTTTTTTTGCCATGCGTCAACCCTCCTTTCATTTAAAATAAAAAAGGACAAATTCCGCGCCTCCTTTGTCCTTCCCTACCCAATATATAGATTTATTTTTATTTTAAACGCAACATCTTGAGGCTATCATAGATGAAGTGTAGGATCAACCCCTTTTTGTAAAAAACTAAATTTATTTTTGTTGTGTTCTTACATTACTGAACTGGGATGGTCAATTTAAATAAGTCTATGTTTGCTGCTATTTTATAAATGATACAAATGGTTGCTTAGTAAATTATAAAGAGTGGCCACATTACCTGAACCGGAGTATGCTTAAAATAAAATATTGCGGGAATAGAAAAAAGTTAGAAATAGCTCTCTTTCTTATTACACTTGAAGATTTTTATATTGCTATAAATGTGTAGACTGTTAGAATTATCTATTTTAATTGCTTATTAGAGATGTTCTATCCTTAAGATGTTACTGTTTTGTGTCGCGTTAGAGCTTTAGGATCAGTAAAAGCATCTTTGCCTCTAACTACTGTACTCATAAATTCTCTAGCATGCATTTCATTTGTAATCATCATTACACCTCTTTGAATCATACATGCTTCGAAAACAGTTCTAATATCATCGATATGTGGATGGGGGTGAAGTGGATCAACAAAGAATATAACTATATGGCATCGGCCGAAGAGAATTTCTGTTGCGATTTCAATGTCCCCTCCCTTAGGTCCTGAATGATATCGGTGCATTTTGTCTGAGATTTTTCGAGAAGTAGCGGCGGATACTTCTCGACCAGTAGTACCTGTAGCTAAAATAGTGCCAAATTTTCTCAATTCCCATTCATGATCAATTGCAAACGAAATCATTCTACCTTTCATTTCATCATGAGCGATCAAGGCTATTGTCATATCCTTGAATTTAATAGGAAAGTTCTCTGGCTCTTGGAATTTATTCACATGCTCTGTTATATCATCTATCTTTATCTCTGTTTCTTGAGATCCTTCTTTCTTCTTTTCCTTTATACCTTTAATTTTATAATAAAAATAATCGTTGTTCTTTATACTTATTGTTTCTTTACTGAAAATGTATGTTGTTTCCCCTTTCCTTGCACCCTCACGTAATACTAGCATGGGTGGACAGAGGTGAATATTCCTATTGACATCTGTGTCAGCCTCGTTGTAAAACCATCTTCTCACAGAACCAGGATTCATTAATCGCTTGACATTCCATTGGTCACATAACCGTAATTGTGCGAGACTTTCTGGTCTACGCCAATGATGTCCTTTTGGTGAAAAAAAGGCCCAAATGATGCTACATATACGCTGGGTAATAAAATAGGATAGGATTGTTACACCACCCTTTTCGTAACCAGGAAGGCAGGTCACACAACATTCATTTAATAAAACAGATACTGCATTTTTATTTACAGGGGTAATATTCTTGTCGGTGCCAAGAATTATACGACCAAAGGTGCCACCAGTAAAAATAAAGTGAAATTTTTTTATAGTGTCAACGTTTTTGCCTGTACATAGCTCATTTAGTAAGGAAACCAGATTGTTATTAACTGATGGATCTTCATGATTGGTTAATACACCAATGTATGTTTTTTCATTATTCTCTATATTTTTCATAGATTTCCTCCTTTTCTATATAGAAACTGGAATATCCAACATCGGCCTAGCTCTCCTTATCTAAATAGGTGAATAATTTATTTGCTAGTGTTTTTCTGTCTTCCTCGTAAAACTACAAGCTTTCTTTGTGTTCTTCTTTTTTGAGTCAGGGTTTGTTTGAGGAGATAGATGTTATCCACTGATAACATCTATCTCCTTTGTCCAATAGAAAGGTATTAAAATGGTATGTCTTCGCTAAGACTTTCGGAAGAATCATCACTTGAATCGACCGTTAGTTTTTCTAGAATTGAATTCGCTTTATTTAATGTATGCATAAGTTCGATACTTGTTTCTTTATTTCGAATCGTCTTTACGAGAAATTCAAGAGTAGGAAACATCGATATTAAATCGTTATGATGAATATGCATTGTTCCTGTTTCTGCTGCCTCCTCTACTAACAATAAAAAAGGCTCAACAATATCCTTTACTACGTTTGAAGATATAGTTGGGCGTCGTGTTGTTACTTGCATGGATCGTGTAAGGGAAAGAATTTCTTCAAGAAGATCTCTTTCTGTTCTTTGTTCAGTGCTAGTTTCATCAGTATTTTCAAGAATTTCATCAACTTCCTCTTTTAATTTGGGCCACCACATTTCAAAAACAGAATCAAGTGTACTTGAAGATAGAGCTGATTCTCCAAGTTCCCCATTAATCATTTTTACTACTTTTTTAATTTCTCCTTTTTCAAATTTAGAAGCTTGGAATTGAACAAGAGGTCCTTTGATATCTGTTGGATCAATACCAAAAAGGATAGGACATACACGTGATTTGTTTAGCTTTTTTGCAAGGGCTCCTGATTCAAACATAATCCAAGGTGCTTCAAGATTCTCGGGTGTTAAGCAAATCAATCCAATACTTGAACCCTCAAGCTCCTTTGAGATTTCAGTGTTCCACCGTGTACCTTTTGCAACGTCATCAGGAGAAAAGTAGGGCTTGACTGCTTGTATAACACCTGGAAGCCATTTACGCAGAGCTTTTGCCAATTCTTTGCTTGTAGATCCTGACCAGCTAATAAAAATTTGCATTTTATTCCTCCTTATATCTACCACATCTAATATCTCTGTCTTACTAAATAGTCATTTCTCTGTTCGGGTGTTAGCTCCAAAAACCATTGTCTAAATTCTGGTGTTTGTTTTATGAGCAATTTCTGTGTTCGATAGGTAAGAAAGAGAATATATATTGATGTTCTTGCTTGAGTGAGCGGTACCAATTTTCGTATTGCTCAGACTGTTCTTTTTGTTTCAGCTTTACTTTTTCTTTAAAAGAGAAATAAGCACTCACCGCTAGATAAGTTGGAGTTACTAAAATTGTCATAAGAATTAACATGAAGATTATTTGATCCAATCTGCTTTGGAACCTAATTACTATAAGCTTACCAACAAAAGGTGCTAAGAATAGTGAATAAAAATAGAGAATAAGTGAAGCAATAGACAAAGCAATAACAAATTTAACAATTCTTTTTGATTTTTCCTTCTTCCTTAGTTTCTCTATCTTTTCTTGCTCAGGATCATAAACATTGCTAATTGAATTAGAAGAGTGACCACATTGCCCAGTTCCATCTGAATTCAACCAAATATTTTTTCCACACTCTTTACAATACCCAGCTTTTGGCATAAATGATCCCCTATCACATTGAAGTACAAATCTTAAATCCAGCCGTCTTTAAGATTCACAAATACTTTTTTTAAATAAATGTTTGTTATAAGAAAACAAAAGCCAACTCATCCAGAGTTGGCTATATTGAATACTTATAATAAGCAATATATTTACTTTATGCCCCTGAATATCTATGTAATTCTACGAACTCATAAAGAATTCCTTCTAGACGGAATTCTTTCAAACGTTATTCCTTTGTCTCCAGGATAAGGTATTTTGTGGTTGCTCTCGCCTTCGAGTATAGCTGAAGGTATCCCTTCCGGAAATGCTTCACAATGATATCCCGGCTTATCTTCATCTAAGTGCTTACATTCACAGCAAATAGGAGGTCTTAATACTGTCATGTCTATTCCTTTAGCCTTAGGGCAAATTGTATGCCATTATCACCAGGGTATGACTTTCTATGATCATTTGTGCCTTCCCAGATTGTATCAGGAATGCCCTTAGGGTACGCTTTACAGGTATGTTTGTGCGGATCCTCTAAATGGATACACCGAGCACAAGTAGGACTATATATCACTTCTTCAAATGATTTATCAAGCTCAACTCTTTTTAAGCTCATGATACCTTCCTTGGTTGCCATGATATTTTAATATATATTTAGCTATAGATTATTCCCTGAAGTCTACGGCTATCTATACCCTGGAATTCTTCTTTTTTTCTGTGTTATTAGTAACTGACTATTAAATGTCTAATTTTATTCAATTGCTTCCATCTCGCTTTTGGATAATTACTATTTTACCTTTTTTCATATCCATTTACATTATTAGTCGATCACTGGGGGAATATTTCTGTTTTGACACTCTTTTCTAATTGATGGAGTAGAGTAATAGAAATATTTGTCTTAACAATCTTGACCGATAAAGTTGAGTAATATATAATCTCACTTAATTAAATGAAATGAGCGCATGACGCCTATATCTGGAAGACTATTTTTGAGATGCAGTCTCCAAGATAAAGGCGTTTTTTTATTAATTACAAAAACCACCGGCTTGTCCGGTGTGTACGTTTGAAGCGAAGCAATTATAGAAGCTGTGGAGATAAACTAAAATGCCACCTCAAGGAAAGGAGGTGACATTTTAGTGAAACGTAGGGACATAAGAGTAATGTCCCACAGCTTCTATGACTGCAAATATCATATCGTGTTTACGCCCAAATATCGAGGGAAAGTATTGCAAGGACAAGTAGGCAAAGAAGTCAGAAGAATTATCAGACAGGTATGTACATGGAAAGGATTTGAAATCCTGGAAGGCAGGATATGTGCTGATCATGTTCATTTGGTCATTATCATACCGCCCAAATACTCTGTCTCTTATGCTATGTCCATCATAAAGGGCAAAAGCTCTGCCTGGATTAAGAAGAAGAACAAGAAATACAAAGATATCTGTTATAAAGGAAGCTTGTGGGCTAGAGGCTATTTTGTAAGCACGATAGGAATTGATGAGACGATTATAAGAAGATATGTAAAACATCAGAGTAAGCACAACCAAATGCAACTTGATATGTTTACTCAAGACCAAGAGCCGACTTAAGTCGGCAAGATAAAAGCCACCGGCCCTGTGGCCGGTGGTAGGTTACTTGGCGGATTTTAAAATCGTATTTGGATACTTATAGCAATGAAGATGAAAGGACAGATAGACATGAAACCGGATGACTGTAATGAGATCGACATAAGTGATTTTTATCTTAGCGCATATCTTTGTTGTATGGGACACAAAATCAAGTGTACTAGAAAAAATGGCAAGAGAACTTTCTTTGTCTTCGAAAACAAAAGAAGAGTGAAGAATGCAATCCAAGCATTCTATAATCGCGAAGATAAAGTGTCTGCCATTGATTATAAAAATACTATTTCAGATTTGAAGAGTCTGCTGTACAGCCTAGAAAGATGTGAAAAAAATGGAGATGAACAAAGTAGTATTGTTAGTACGAGCATTACGCACAAAAGATGAAAAAGAGATAGAAGACCAGATTCCTAAAAAAGCCTTAAAAAACCTGAATTGTTGGCTTAGTTTGTTCATTACTTGCAGGCACTTAGCTAGACTAGAAGTCTTCTGGTATTACATTGAGTTATTCCGCCGGTTCAAATTTCCTCATTATACTCTAAGAATTTTAAAAAAAAGGGGGGAATGCTGCAATGAGACCTCCTAAGACGATTGAAGTATTACTCAAACAATTTATCCCTTTTAGAAAAACTGAGATATCGGCAATGACAGGGAATACACTACCAAAGAGTGATGAAGTAGGGGAACAGCGAGTACATACAGGTATTAAAGAAAATTTCACTCCCATACCAAATAAAATTATTGAAAATCTAGCAGGGGTCGATTTGTCAGGTTCAGAATTTCGGATCCTTTTAGTTGTTATTCGCCGGACTTTAGGTTGGCATAAGGAAAGGGATTCGATCTCAGTATCACAATTTGAACAAGAAACTAAATTGAGTAGGTCAACTGTTAATAAAGCACTTAAAAATCTTAAAGAGAAAGGCATTCTACTAGTCTACAAACGTGGACTAGTTAATATGTATGAACTGCAAAACGACATCAGAAAGTGGATAGTCTACAAACATGAACTAGTCTCCAAACGTACACCTACTAGTGTACAAATGGAGACTGGATGTAGTGTACAAATGGAGCCCTACAAAAGAAATATAAAAGAAAATAAATACAAAGAAAAGGTTTCTGTTCTCTCTGAAAATATTGATCAAAAGAAAAGAGAGAAGAATATTCAAAAATTGAGAGATATTCGAAAACAACTTATTTGAAAATTGCACTGTTGGTATTAAATATACTATCAGCAGCTTAGTAGGTGAACAATGAACCTAACAAAAAAGCTTCTAACAATTAAAGAACTATCTGAATTACTGGGAGTACCAAAAAGTTGGATCTATCGGCGGACTTGCCAAAATGAGATTCCATATCTGAAGTTAGGCAACTATGTACGCTTTGATCTTGAAAAAGTAGAAGCTTGGCTCGATGAGAAACAAGCAAGAAATAAACATGATATATATAGTCATGAGATGTACCAATAGTGCCTTTTCAGGGTAGTTAATTTATAAGTAGCTAACGAGAAGCTAAGCAATAGCGACGCAATATATAGAAAACCTCTTAGAGACAAATATTGAAAGGAAAACCCTATGGGAAAGAAAAAGTGTGGAGCAAAAGCAAAATCAACGGGCAAACCATGTAAGAATCCAGCAGGTTTTAAGACTTCTCATCCAGGTGAGGGGCGTTGCTATCTTCACGGCGGTGGCAAAGCGGCCAAAGATGGTAAGCCGGCTACTCACTCAGGTAGGCCACCTACAACCTTTCGTTACACTAGTAAAAATAACAAAACTCTTAAAGAGACTTATGAAAAAGCAATGCAAGATTCAGACGTTTTCAATCTTCGTGATGAGATAGCACTCCTGAGAGCAAAGCTACAGCTGGCAGTCGAAAGTTCTAAGATCCTAGAAGAGATAATTGATATTGCTGATAGAAAAGCCTATATCAATAATGATTTTATCCTACGAAACGCAGTTCTTGACCTTAGAAAAGTAGCTCCAACTCTCTTTGATGCACACCTTGAGAAAGCGATCGCTAAGCTGACAAAGACTCTTCACGAGATAGAAGTTGGCCGCAAGTATGTAGTGGAGATCGAGAACATACAGATGGTTATTAACCAAGTGGTGATGATAGTTGCAAGACACATCCAGGATACTGATACCAGAAGAGCAATTGCCGAAGATCTGTCTAGAATTGTTATATCAATAAATTAGCATGTAATTTTGGACCTTGACAAATGTAGGCATGTGTCTTGATGCGTATGGTGTTATAGTCCGACCTTTTGTTTAAATTCAGATGGTTTGGCGATGATAACTTTGGTTGCTAAAGAGGATTGTAAGTTTGAATCTTGATCTATGCTTCTCAAAAGAGTGTAATCTGTTGTAAGAAAAACATCTGCTCCTGCTCTTATTGCAGAATCAATGTGCATAGGATCGAACCACTTTTGACGCATATATTTCAAAAGGTCGAGTGAGTTCTTTATTTTCTTAGGGCCAATTTTTCTAACGTGTTCTCCAAAATATGATCGGACTTTATCCATTTTTATTATATTGTTTTCAGGCAAATCTTGATTATGTACCATGCAAATACTAATACCGACAGATGGTACTTTTACAAAGTTGTTTTGGGAAACGAAGTCTTTAAACAAGTGTTCTTTAGAATTGGAACACTCAAGTTCATTTAAAGATGAATATAAAAAAGTAGCATACTGCATCTGTAGGATTTTGCTAAATGCTTTTAAATCTGTAGCTATTTCGATATTCATAGTAGTGTCTTTTAGATAGTCATAAAGAGAGGTTTTGCTAGATTTAAATTCTAACCATTCTTGGATAATGGATTGGTCTAAATAGATTTTCATAAATGTCCTGAGAGATATCGGTTGAAATTGTTTGGTTAACTCAGCTTGCTCATTATATGGGCTTTCGACAAGAAAGAGTAGCTATCCTCTTTGAAAAATGTTGGTAAATAAATTGGAGTGTTGTTAGAAGAAGAATTCTCAATTCTTGCTTGTGTGATAAGATTATTGCGGGCAATCGATCAGGGGAAAGGAATATCAAATGAAATGGCCACGTTTTAATCAAGAAAGGTTTATTTTTTGGGTTGCCATTATTCTGATAATCTTGCATGCTATCTTTCCAAACGTGAAAATAGACAATGTTACTGTTTTTCTTCTAATAATTGCTATTCTTGCTCCCTTTATCCCTGGCTTTATTTCTTGGTTGCCTGAGATAAAAAAAGCTACTGCCAAATTTGGCTCAGCTGAAATTGGAATTGAGAAATTTGAGAAAAAGGTGGATGCAGCGTCTAGTGAGATTCAACAAATAGCTTCGCAAGCTACCATAAAAGTAGGACAGGAGAGGAGACGCGAAAAGGAATTTGCACTAGAAGAAACAGTGAAGAGTGGGGTTACAGCTCCGGAACTCTATTCAGTAATACCAACAACTATTGTAGAAGAAGAGATTTGGGAACGCGCAAAACTTGATATTAAAATGGCACTTGTTATGTTGGCTGTTGAATTTGAAAAACGTCTGAGAGTAATTGCCGAGTCCAATAGAATTGATACAGCCAATAAATCAATAATTCAGATACTAGCTTTACTTAAAAAGAGACAAATCACTGGTGACTATGTCTCTGAGTCTTTATATCTTTTTTGGCAAATTCGAAATAAGGTTGTACACGGAGAAAGAATAAACGAAGACGATGTTATTAGAGCGATCGATTCAGGTATTTCCTTATATAATAGCTTAGAAACTCTACCGACTCCTAGTTCTTTCAAGTTAATTTCATTAGTACCATGTTTCAGGGATCCCGCCTGTACAATTGTTTATGAAGATATAAAAGCAGTTATAATTGATGCTTATGAAGCTGGAAATGCTCGAAGAGTAGTTGTTCCGACTTCCAATGAATATAAAGTAAGTCAATATGTAACGTGGGCTTGGAATATGCAGAAGAGATATGACGAAGCATGGTATCAGGATCCATTTGACAATATGAAAATTAAATATGCTTGGACTGAATTACCAGAGTTCATAGGAAAACTAATCGAGGATTAGTTAATTTGCTAAAAGGAGCGAAATATGAATACTGATGATTTGGTAAAGAATGCTAATAGAATTATTAAAAGCACAAAAACTGAAAATGCTATGAGTATGTTTGCTGAAGCCAAGGAGTTTCTTAGGATTTATGCAGGAGAGAAGAGCGCTTTTTTTAAACAGCTTGAATCGTTTTCCCCACGCGAGTTTCCCAGCGATATTTCGTCAGCAATACAAGAGACCCTAGAAGCGTTTATAAGTTATGTCGAGAATGGACTTCTAGAAGGTGTTTCTATTGAGCGAAAAGCGCAAATAGATGTTGTTTCCGATTTTCTTGATCAGGCGAATACTCTATTAAATTCTAACGGTGTACATTCTGCAGCGCCAGCATCTATTATTGGAGCGGCACTCGAGGAGTTCTTAAGAAATTGGGTTGAGGAAGCAGACTTAAGCATCGGTGGGAAAAAACCTGGCTTGGATTCTTATACAAAGGTCCTAAGAGAAGCAAAATTGATCACAAGACAAGATGTAAAGGACATCACATCATGGAGTGGGCTTCGAAATCATGCAGCTCATGGCCAATGGAATGAAGTTGAGGATAAAAGCCGAATATCCATAATGCTGGAAGGAGTAAATCTCTTTATGAGAAAATATGGTGAGCGCGGTGTGTAAACTGGCTTTGCTAAGAGATTTGATTTTCACGCAAGAAATTAAATAAAAGTGAAAATAAGTATTGTAGTTTATTGAAAGGAGGTGAAATAAATGGCAAGAGGATCAATAGTTAAGCGGTCTAGTGGCAACTATGCAATTGTCTACTATGTGAACAAGAAACAGAAGTGGAAAACCATTGGACCATCCAAAAAAGAAGCCGAGAAGGCTCTACGGGAAGTGTTAGGAGCTTTGGATAAGAGAGAGTATAGAGAAATAAGAGAAATCACTTTTGAGGGATTCGCTGAGAAATGGCTCTCTTTTGTGGAAGGTAGAGTAAGAACTAATACGTACCAATTCTACAAGTATATTCTTGAGCCCTATCTTATACCGCATTTTGGAGAATTTCTTTTAACTAACATTAGACCGGATATGATTGAAAATTATCTTTCTGATCTTCTAAAAGAAGCAAGGTTGTCTAGTAGATCCATTAGTTATCATTTAAGAATCTTGAGGACTATGTTAAAGAAGGCCGTTGCCTGGGATTATTTAAGGCAGAATCCGGCTGAAAGAGTTGAAGGGATTAGAGTGAAACATAAAGAAATGGAGTTCTTAACTCCGGAAGAGTTGTGTTTATTTCTCTCAAAAGTTAATAAGGAGCTCTATCCTCTATTTCTAACAGCTGTTTTAACCGGTATGAGGCAAGGTGAGCTTTTAGGTCTTAAGTGGGGAGATCTGAATTGGGTAACAAGTAGAATTCATATCAGAAGAGCGCTGGATATTAATAGAAGATTTGTAGAACCCAAGTCTCGGAGTGGTGAGAGGACTATTGCTATGACTCCACAACTTGCTTCTATTCTTAAAAAACATCAAATCGCAAGTTCTCCTAATGATCTGAATCTAGTATTTGCCAGTAAACTAGGAAAACCACTAAATACTGCAAGTACCTTAAGAAAAGAGTTCCATAGGGCTTTAAGAAAAGCGGGCTTAAGACACATTAGATTTCACGATCTTAGGCATTCTTACGCCGCTATGCTTATTCATCAAGGAGAAAGTATCAAATTCATTCAACATCAATTAGGTCACGCCTCAGTAAAAACTACGCTGGATAAATATGGGCATCTTCTTCCTGAAGTCCACAATGAGGCAGCCGAAAGATTAGATGCTACACTTTTTGGTGCAGGTTCTGGTACGATTAAAAGGACCGACATTAGCAGAACATTAGCTAAGAGGGTTCAAGAGTCAGCAAATTTAGCAAAACAACCTGTTCAGAGCAGGTAACCAAAAAGGAAACACTCATGATAGATACGCATGCCCATTTTACCAGGAAGTATCCATATACCCTTTCGGATGTCTCCGGGCAATTGGAGAGGGCAAAAGAATATGGAGTGGAAAAAATAATCTCCGTAATGGCTGAACCGAATGGTTACGCATCCGCATTTGAAGCTGGCATGCAATTTCCTGAGATTTATTTGGTTCTGGGCATCAGTAGGCATCTTGCTTTCAAAACTACCGAAGATGATTGGAATCTGCTTATTTCTTATCTTGAAAAGAGAGAACCAAGGGTTGTGGCAATCGGGGAAACCGGATTGGATTATCGCTTTGAACCGGACGAGCTTGAGACGTCAAAGCAAAAAGAGGTGTTTATTCGACAAATTGAGTTAGCGCATAAATATGATCTACCTCTGGTTATTCATAGCGGAAAGGCAATGGACGATGTCCTGGATATTCTGGAACAAGAATATCGGTCGGACAATGGGGGAGTGATTCATTTTTTTACCGGCGACATTAAGCAGGCAAAAAGAGCTATTTCCATGGGATTTTATCTTTCCTTCGCGCTTTCTTTGTTAACCAACCGTAAACTTCAACGAACATGCAGGGATATACCTTTGGATAATATTTTGACTGAGACGGATTCGCCTTTCCTAAAACCTCCTAGAGGATGGCCGCGTAAAGAAAGTGAACCGGCATGTGTTGTTGAAGTAGTGCGAAGTATTGCCGAGATCAAGAATATACCAATGAAAAAAGTAGCACTAACAACTTCAATAAATGCAGGGAAACTTTTTGGGATTGTTCGGTAAATTGAACTAAAGCAAATCTAGCAAAAGACGATACCCTTAATAATGGTTCTTAAACCTCTCATTTAACTGCATCGGAAATTTGTAATACATTCTTATATAACATAAGATGCAAGAGAAAGACATTTAATTAATATTGAAGATCTGAAGACTAAGCAATTAGGAAAGTTCCTTTTTGGGAGCGAAAATGGCGACAAAAAAAAGTTCTTCCAGGCTGAAGTTGAAAGACGGAAAAAATAAGTCAAACGGGGAACTAATTGAATATCTTCCCGCGTTCAGGGCGATTATTGATACTATTAAAGAAGCCATTATGGTTGTAGATAACGAGCGTAATATTATCTGGGCGAATCAAGGCTACTTTAACTTGGTAGAACTATCGGCTGATGAAGTCATCGGTAAGAAGTGCTATGAGATTTTTCGGGAGCAAACACATCCATGCGACAATCCATCAGTTTGCCCGCTTTCCAAAGTGTTTAAAAAGCAGAGCCCCATATGTACGATTCACACCTTTCGTGACAGAAGTGGGAAGAAACGCGCCTTTGATGTTTGTATCTATCCAATGAAAGGTGAATCGCCGCCTAAGGCTATCGAGGTTTTACAGGATGTTACCCATGAACTGAGAGCGAAAGAAAGACTTAAAGAGTCGCAGGATAAATACGAGAGCCTATTCAAATGTATAAGTGATCCGGTTGCCGTATTCAGTAGGCAGGGGGAAATTGTCCATTATAATGATTATTATCTGAAAATCTTCGGCTATGATGCCAAAGAGCTGCGCAAGATGAAGTTTGAAGATTTTATTCACCCCGAAAACCGCGATGACGCATTAGATAAATTCAATGGTCAAGTTAAGTGTGATCAAACAGATAGAGTTATAGTTGCGAGAGCAATGAACAAGAAAGGTGATGTCATATTTTTAGAAATAGGCATGCATCCTTATATGGAAAATGGCGAGTTGGTTGGAATTGAAACCATAATGAGGGATGTTACTAAAAACAGGAAAGCAATTGAGACTCTGAGAGATTCTGAAGCAATGTTTCGCGCTTTATTCGAACAATCAAATGACGCCATATTTATTTTAACCGGGGACGGAAAGATACTCGATTTAAACACCAGGGCAATTGAATTAACCGGTTATACTGAAAGCGAACTTATGAAAATGAAACTTGATGATTTATCTTTGCCTGATCAGCCAAGGCAATATTCAAGCATATTAGGGGATCTGAAGAAGAAAAATTCAATTCGTAAAGAGTGCCAGCTTTTGACAGCAAATGAAACCAAGATAACGGTTGAAATAAGCGCTAGACTTCTTGATTACAAAGGCCAAAAGCTTATCCAGGCAATTCTGCGTGACATGACCGAGCGAAAAAAATGGGAAGAGGAGATAAGAAAACTTTCTATTACCGATAACCTCACCGGTCTTTATAATCAGAGATTTTTCTATGAGCAGTTAGACCAAGAAATAGCCAGGGCGAAAAGACATAATAGTGATTTAACTCTTCTAATGGTCGATCTTGACGGTTTCAAAATACTTAATGACACAAGGGGCCATCTTGTTGGTGATAGAGTGCTTCAAAAATTGGGGGACCATATTCAAAGGTGTCTGAGGACAAACGATCAGGCATTTCGCTATGGCGGAGATGAGTTTTGTTTGATTTTACCTGAAACCGAGATAAATGGCGCGGTGATTGTGGCAGAAAGGCTACTGGGCTTAATCCGTCAAAAATTACGCTCCTATCGTATAACCTTAAGTATTGGAATAGTAAAATATCAGCAAAAGTATGATACAAAAGCTTTTATTCACTACGCGGATCAATCCCTTTATATTGCCAAGTCCTCGGGCGGAGACAGATATTTTATTCTTCCGGAATAAATTTGGCCGTGCTTATCTGTCTGAAACAAATTCGGCAACTTAAATGTTTTATTTCCTGGATAATCCCTCTATGGCAATATCAACCACAGCTTCGATCTCCTCATCTGATGGGATTAGGCCAAAGCTAATAAAGCCGATATCGAATGCGTTAAAGGTTCCAACTAAAAGCCAGGCTGCATGCTCCGGATTGACTTCTTTTAGTTCTCCTATTTTGGTTCGTTCTCTCACCATATAAGCCATTGTTGCCAAAGCCTTAAGCACAGAGGTGTCATCTTCAGCTGCGGAATTCGTATGTTTTTCCGGGGCGAACCATTCTCTAAAAATTATGCGCATACAGTCAGGGTGTTCTTCTATGAAATTATATTTAACTTTCATCATCGCGATCAATTGATCTCTTAATGCTTCTTTGCTAACAGAAGCAGACTGTATTTGCTTGGAAAACTCATTATTGGTTGTCTCTAATATATTTGCGTAAAGGGCATCCTTATTACCAAAATAATAGTAAATATTGGGGACAACTGTTCCGGCTTCTTTGGCAATATCCCTAATGGATGTGGCACAAAAGCCCTTGCGGGCAAAGAGCTTTATCGCACAATTTAAAATTTGCTGTTTAGTCGAGGTATCTGTTTCCATGATTATAACTAACGTTAGATATTATTTCTTTATTTGTCAATCCTTCTTTTGAATAACTATTATCGGAGCGCCTAAAGAGTCATTCTGTAATCAAATATACTTGAGAGTTACAAATAGGTGGTAGAAGAAAATTCCCATATAAATTGCCAGAATCAGCAATGTAGCCTCCAGCATGCGTCGATATTTACGTAAATACCAAATTGCCAGAGTCACTATAAAGCCAACTCCGAGTTTGACGTAACCTCCAACCAGTGGACTGAAATTGATGAAAATATATCTTAAGAAGGGATTAGCTTCATCGTGTCCCGCTCCCAGCGCGAGATAGGTGAAAATAAGGTCGGCGAAGTTCAGTAAGTTTATTAGTATAAGAAGGCAAGCCAATAGAAACAAATTACTGCTAAGATGGTGAGCTACCTTATGTCCGACCGTGTGATTATCGCTTCGTCGGTCAAAACCCGACCGTCTTTCTGGCACAACAATAGCTTTTTTCTTAATCCTTCTGTCTTCTTTTCTTTTTTCCATTCCTCTTCAGCCTAACGATTGCTGGTTCTCTAGCAGGATTTCCGCTTCATAGATAAAAATAAGGGACATAACAATTACATTAAAATCCGCAAGCTTAACGGCCTGCTAAAATATGTCCCCACATATTTGATTGTAGTATAATACACAATGATTATCTAGGTCCCTGGATATGGAGTGATAAAAACGGAAGATTTTGAAAAAATAAAAAAAAGAGCAGATGATATCCGTCGATTAATTCAGCACCATAATTATCGGTACTATGTGCTTGATTCCCCGGAAATTACCGACGCGGAGTATGATGGATTGTTAAGAGAATTAATCAATATAGAGGAATTGCATCCGGAGCTTATCGTCCCTGATTCTCCTACTCAGCGTGTCGGTGCTCCTCCAGCTGAAGGTTTTAGACCTGCCAGGCATCGTGCCAAAATGTTTAGTCTGGCTGATGCGTTTGATTTCGATGAACTTGCCCAGTTCTTTGAGCGTATTAACCGCGAACTATCTGATAAAGAATTGAATTATGTTGCCGAGCTTAAAATTGACGGAACGGCGATTGCTGTTACTTATGTAGACGGAGTGCTGGTGAGAGGAGCAACACGTGGTGACGGTGAAGTGGGGGAAGATATAACTCCTAATATTAAAACTATTCGCTCGATTCCTCTACGCCTACAAATGGATCATCCTCCTCGTCTTCTTGAAGTAAGAGGTGAAGCGTTTCTTTCCAAAGACCAATTTGAGGAAATAAATAAGGAGAGAGGGGACGCAGAGCAACCGCTTTTTGCTAATCCGAGAAATGCGGCCGCGGGTTCTCTAAGGCAGTTGGATCCTAAAATAACTGATAAAAGAGCGCTGGACTCAACTTTTTATCAAATACTTTATAGTGATGATGTAGTTCTATCTACTCACTGGGAGGTGCTCGAGTATCTTAAAAAGGCGGGTTTTAAAACCAGCTCTGAAGCTATTTTAGCCCGGAATCAACAGGATGTTTTCGATTTCTGTAATCGTTGGCAGCAAAAAAGAGACGATCTTTTATATGAGATTGACGGCATAGTGGTAAAAGTAAATTCACTTAAGTTCCAGCGAAGACTTGGCGAGACATCAAAAGCACCGCGCTGGGCGATTGCTTACAAGTTTCCGGCAGAACAGAAGACCACAAAGGTTATCGATATCATTGTAAATGTCGGCAGAACCGGGGCAATAACGCCTGTAGCCGTTCTTAATCCGGTTAAAGTTGCTGGCTCAACGGTGAGCAGGGCAACCCTTCATAATGAAGATGAAATGCGAAGAAAAGATATTCGAATCGGGGATACGGTTGTCGTGCAGAAAGCCGGAGATGTAATTCCCGAAATCGTTGCTCCTATAGCAAGTAAACGCAAGGGCAGTGAGAAGCGGTTCAATATGCCTACAAAGTGTCCCGCATGTGGTTCAGCGGTGATTCGACCAGAAGGGGAAGCGGTTACCCGTTGCACAAGTCTTGATTGTCCCGCACAGAGATTTGAGCACTTGTTGCATTTTGCTAGCCGGGGTGCGATGGATATAGACGGTTTAGGTCCCGCGGTCGTTAAGCAGCTACTGGATAACGGTCTTGTATCCGATATCGCAGATTTATATTTTCTCAAGAGGGAAGAATTGCTAGACCTGGAATATTATGCCGAAAAGGCCGCTGATAATTTGATTATGGCGATAGAAAGTTCAAAACAAAGACCATTTTCAAGACTATTATATGGTCTGGGTATTAGGCATGTCGGTTCCCATTTGGCTGACGTGCTAGCGAAGAATTTTCTATCCATTGATAAATTGGAGGAGGCAAGTTTTGACGAGCTGGTGAACATAGAGGAAGTAGGACCGGCGATTGCGGAAAGCGTCGTCAACTTTTTTAAGCTTCCAAAGAACATTGAAGTTCTTGAGAAACTACGCCAATCAGGGGTTAGAATGAAAGAAGCTTTGCCTGCAGCACCGCGAAAGCTTGAGGAGCTGACTTTTGTGTTTACCGGTACTCTTTTCAGGCTGACCAGAGAAGAGGCACAAGAAAAGGTAAGAGAGCTTGGCGGAAATATAAGTTCAAGTATAGGCAAAAAGGTCGGTTATGTTGTGGCGGGAAAGGATCCCGGAAGCAAATTCGATAAAGCTAAAAAGGCGGGAATAGCAATTATAAGCGAAGAAGAATTCTTAAGGATGATTGAAGAATAATGAATGAAACTAATTTAGAGGTTCCGTGGACGGTAAGTGACGTAGTAAGGTCTTTGATTGTCCTGTTTATAATAATATTTCCCGGATTTCTATTTAGTTTGCTTCCTTTTAGCTCCGGCCATCTCGCTTCTTCATCCAATTCGTGGCTTGCCTCATTTGTGATGGCATTTATGGAGGGAATACTGCTCTTTCTGGCCTGGTTTTTTGGAATAAGACAGTACAAAGCCTCCTTTAATCAACTGGGGTTTTACAGTTATAATATTCTCTGGGCTCTTGCTCAAGGGGTAATGTGGTTAATTGCCATAAAAGTGTTTACAGTGATTTATGGAATAATGGCTATGTCCATATTTCGCATTAGTCCTCCCGAAGAGCTGGTGAAAGGGATACCCGATATATTTGGGTCCGGAATAGTGGGTATGGTTTTAGCGGTAGTAGTAGTGGCTGTTGTAGCGCCTATTGCGGAAGAAGCATTTTTTCGGGGATTCATATACCCAGCATTTCGTCAAAGATTTGGAATATGGGCTGGTATAATAGTTAGCGCCGTCATTTTCGCGCTGTTTCACGCTCGTATTTGGCTTATGGTCCCGGTAGTGGCAATGGGGATAATCCTCGCGTTCTTATATGAGAAAGAGAAGTCGCTGGGTCCGCCAATTATATTGCATTCGCTTAATAATTTATTATCGTTAATCCTTATATATACTCAGAAAGGTTGAAAAAATGTCAATCAGCAAAAAAGAAGTCAAACATGTTGCTCACTTAGCCCGGCTTTATCTAAGCGAGGAGGAAAAAGACTTATTTACCAGGCAGCTTAGTCAGATATTGGACCATGCCGGAAAGATAGCCCAGCTTAATACTTCTGATGTTGAGCCGACTTCACATGTGATTCCGGTAAAAAATGTGATGCGGGAAGATAAGGTGAAAAAACCTCTCTCTCAAAAGGAAGCATTGTTAAACGCGCCCGAGAAAGAAGATGGCGGTTTTGTGGTGCCAAGAATTGTATAGATAAATGATATGGGTCATTATTAGGATTGAATTATTAAAGGGAGTATGAATGAAACTTTTTGATCTACCTGCTCATCAACTACATGAGATGCTGAAATCGAAAGAAATTTCTGCCGTGGAACTTTGTATGGATGTCTTCGCGCGAATAAAGGATGTTGAAGGGAAAGTCAAAGCATATGTCACTTTAACTGAAGATGTAGCCTTGAGCCAGGCTAAGGAAGTTGATCGGAAAATAAAGGAAGGGGAAAATATCTCCCCGCTGGCAGGGATACCGGTCGCGGTAAAGGACAATATGTGCACAAAAGGGATTAGAACTACCTGCTCTTCAAGGATTCTGGGCAGTTTTAATCCGGTATATAACTCAACTGTGGTAGAAAGAGTTCTAAGCGAGGGCATTTCGCTGGTAGGAAAAACTAATCTGGACGAGTTCGCCATGGGCTCCTCTACGGAAAATTCAGCTTTTCAGGTAACACGCAATCCCTGGAAGCTGGATGCTGTGCCGGGTGGCTCAAGTGGGGGATCAGCGGCAGCAGTGGCAGCCGGTGAAACAATCCTGGCTCTTGGATCGGATACCGGCGGTTCTATCAGGCAGCCGGCAGCTCTTTGCGGGGTAGTGGGGCTTAAACCTACTTATGGGCTTGTTTCGAGATACGGATTAGTGGCTTTTGCATCTTCCCTGGATCAAATTGGGCCGATTGCCAGGGATGTTCAAGACTGCGCGCTTTTATTGAATTATATAAGCGGTCACGATCCGATGGATTCAACCTCAATTGAGACTGAAACAAAAGATTATACAAAAGCACTGGTAAATGATGTAAAAGGTATAAAGATCGGAATCCCTAAAGAGTTTATGGGAGAAGGCATACAGCCGGAAGTAAAAGCGGCGATTGAAAGCGCGATTGGATTACTAGAGGAGCAAGGAGCTTTAGCTAAGGATACATCGCTTCCTAGTTCAGAGCATGCACTATCAGCCTATTATATAATTGCTCCAGCTGAAGCAAGTTCTAATCTGGCCCGTTTTGATGGTGTTAGATATGGATACCGAGCGGAGGAAGCAGACGATGTGATTGAGATGTATGCTAAAACCCGTGCCGAAGGTTTCGGCGATGAGGTTAAGCGGCGTATCATGCTGGGAACTTATGCTTTAAGTGCCGGTTATTATGCCGCATACTACGGTCAAGCTCAAAAAGTTCGTACTTTAATCGTTAATGACTTTGAAAAAGCTTTTAAAGAGTTTGATGTGCTGATATCGCCTACTGCCCCAACAGTTGCTTTTAATGTTGGTGAAAAAACAACCGATCCTCTGCAGATGTACTTATCCGACGTCTGTACCATACCGGTCAATCTGGCCGGTATCCCCGGGATATCGGTTCCTTGCGGGCAGGCCGACGGATTGCCTATCGGACTACAAGTAATGGGAAAAGCCTTGGATGAAGAGACTATCCTTAGGGTCGCTTATACATTCGAGCAGAATTTCGGATTTAGGGAAAAACCAAAGCTCAAATAGGCCAAAAAATAGAGCTTCTATAATAGCGGATTTATCAATATAAATATCGCGGAGGTTATATAAATGACATTTGAAGCGGTAATCGGTCTGGAAATTCATGTGGAACTGCTGACCGAGAGTAAAATGTTTTGTGGTTCCCCAACATTATTTGGGGAAGAACCTAATACTCAAACATGCCCCGTATGCTTGGGATTACCCGGATCATTGCCGGTTATCAACAGGAAGGCGGTTGAGTATACAATTAAGACCGGTCTCGCGCTAAATTCAGAAATAGCCGGTTTCAGCCAATTCTATCGAAAGAATTACTTCTATCCCGATATGTCCAAAAACTATCAAATTTCTCAATATGATTTTCCACTTTGCTCGGGTGGTTTAGTTCAGGTTGATATGGGTGATTATATTCGAGAAGTTAGAATAACCAGAGTTCATCTTGAAGAAGACACAGGCAAATTAATCCATAAGGGTGGTGCCGGGAGGATTGCCGGAGCGGATTACAGTATAGTTGATTTCAACCGGTGCGGTGTGCCTTTGATGGAGATTGTTAGCGAGCCGGATATTTGTTCACCGGAAGAAGCAAAAGCTTTCATGCAAAAACTTAAGAGTATTCTCGAACACCTCGCTGTTTCGGATTGCAATATGGAGCAGGGTTCTTTGCGCTGCGATGCCAATATCTCCATGAAGCCTAAAGGGAGCAGTGAAATGGGTGTTAAAACTGAAGTAAAAAATATGAATTCATTTAAGGCTCTTCAGAAAGCTCTTGCTTATGAAGTTGAGAGGCAGCAGCAAGTGTTGGAAGAAGGTGGGAAGATCGAGCAAGAAACACGGCATTGGGATACGGAGAAGAATATAACCACTTCACTAAGGACAAAAGAATACGCCCATGACTATAGATATTTTCCGGAACCGGATTTGGTGCCGATGGAAATAAGTCCTGTTTGGGTAAAGGAGATTGAATCTACATTGCCGGAATTGCCTGATAGCAGGAGAAAACGTTTTGAGGAGGAATATTTGCTTCCGCCCTATGACGCGGGGGTGCTTACGTCTTCAAAAGCAATGGGAGATTTTTTCGAGGAATGTCTTGAGGATTATAAAGACGCAAAAAATATAAGCAATTGGATAATGGGGGAGCTCTCCAAGCATCTTAATGCGGAAAACCTGGAAATTGATGAATGCGCTGTTACCCCCCGGCACCTTGTCCAGTTGCTTATATTGATTGATGATGGCACAATTAGCAGAAAGATTGCCAAGAGTGTGTTTGAGGAGATGTTTGAGAGCGGAAAACTTCCGAAGATAATTGTAGAGGATAAGGGGCTCACCCAAATCAGCGATGAAGAAGATATTGCCAAGATTGTTGATTTGGTCCTGGAAGAGAACCAAGAAGCTGTCGAAGACTACAAGGCAGGAAAAGGTAAAGCTGTAGGATTTTTGGTTGGGCAGGTCATGAGGCTTACCAAAGGACGGGCAAATCCGGGACTGGTAAACAAATTACTAAGCGATAAGTTGTCAAAAATGTAGTTTTACTTGCTAACTCCGGTTATTTTCTCTAAAATATTTTGAGCGAAAGCCTATATATAGTTTACTGCTAGAACAATATTCAAAGCTTGCCGGTGGTTATTTATTAATATAGGTAAATACAATTTGGCTGAAAGTGAAGCCGGCAGGCAAGAGGGTTACCATTTGCAACAATCAAGCTTGTCTACGGCTGCGCAAAGAGGGTAAGTTGCCCTTAATAAAAATATGGAGGCAATTAAAATTGAATCTTAAAGAGTTGCGCGATTTTAAATTAGAAGACGTTGCCAAGCCTCAAGTCTCAGAGATAAGAATAGACGATACTACGCTAAGAGATGGCGAGCAGACCGCGGGGGTTGTTTTTGCCAATGGAGAAAAGATTAGGATAGCGAAATTACTCGATGAGGTTGGAGTAGATCAAATCGAATGCGGCATACCGGCAATGGGCGGAGATGAGAAAGAAACTATCAAGAAAATAGCCGGTCTTAATTTGAATACAAGTGTTTTGGCGTGGAACAGGACAGTGATTTCCGATATACAGCATTCAGTTGATTGTGGCGTGAATGCGGTTGCGGTTTCGATCTCCGCATCGGATATACATATTGATCATAAATTAAAGAAAAGTAGAGAATGGGTGCTTGAGAGTATCAAAAAATCGGTTGATTTTGCCAAAAGCCATGATATGTATGTTTCCGTAAATGCTGAAGATGCTTCGCGCGCCGATCTGGATTTTCTGGTGCGGTTTGGGAAAACGGCCAAGGAAGTGGGTGCCGACCGGTTGAGGTTTTGTGACACAATCGGAGTACTGGACCCTTTTGAAACCTATAAAGTAATCAAATTCTTGGTAGATACTTTGGATATGGAAATTGAGATGCATACGCATAATGATTTCGGTATGGCGACCGCCAATGCTTTGGCCGGGGTCAAAGCAGGTGCCAGTTGGATAAACACTACCGTGAACGGATTGGGCGAGAGGGCGGGAAATGCTGCTTTGGAGGAAGTAGCAATGGCTCTTAAGCATCTCGGGGGAGTGGATGTCGGGCTTAAGACAGAGATGTTCCGGGAACTCTCTGAATATGTTGCCAGAGCTTCTGCCAGGACTATTCCTGTGTGGAAAGCCATTGTCGGTACAAATGTTTTTGCCCATGAATCAGGGATTCACGCAGATGGCGTTATCAAGAACCCCCTCACCTATGAGGCATTTTCACCTGAAGAGGTTGGGCTGGAACGCCAATTGGTGGTCGGCAAACATTCGGGAAGTCACTCACTTAAAGTGAAATTCAAGGAGTATGGGATTGATCTGGATGGTGAAACGGCAGCCACGCTTTTGGCTGACGTGAGAAAACAGGCAGTTGAGCTAAAGCGGGCTCTTTTTGATAAGGAGCTTATGTATATATACAGAGATTATGTTAAAAGCCAGGAAAAGGAAGAGAAATAGTGGGAAAGACTATTGCGGAAAAGATATTGAGTGATCATAGCGGGGAAGATGCAAGTGCAGGTCAGATTGTTATTGCCAATGTGGACTATGTTATGGGTCAAGATGGAACATCACCTCTGGCGATCAAGGCTTTTGAGGATATGGGCCAGGAACATGTCTTTGATCCGAATAAAATTGCTTTTGTTATTGATCATAGTGCTCCAAGTCCGTCAGAGGGAGTGTCGGCACTCCATAAGATGATGAGGGAATTTGCAGAGAAACATGGATTTAAATTATATGATATCGGGTGCGGGGTTTGCCATCAATTGATGCCGGAGCAAGGACATGTCGTTCCGGGAGATCTGGTTATTGGAGCCGATTCTCACACTTGTACTTATGGAGCGATTAACGCTTTTTCCACCGGTGTGGGTTCAACCGATCTAGCGGCGGCAATGAGCTCGGGTAAATTATGGTTTAAGGTGCCGGAAACTATCAAGTTTATAATAAATGGCGTTCTTCCCCGGGGAGTGTTGTCCAAAGACTTAATTCTATTCTTAATGGGTGAGATGACTGCGGATGGCGCCACTTATATGGCAACTGAATATGAAGGACAGACAATCGATGCTCTAAGTGTTGATGCCAGGTTCACCATATCAAATATGGCAATAGAAATGGGAGCAAAAGCGGGATTGATGCTATGTGACGAGAAGACCGTAAGATGGGTGCAAAAACATACAGAAAAAGATTTCACTCCGGTATATCCCGATGAAGATGCAACCTATGCAGAGATCAAAGAATATAATGTCTCCGATTTGGAGCCGCAGATAGCAAAGCCTCATTGTGTTGATAACGTTTGCCCGCTAACAGAAGTTGTGGATACTCCGATACAGGAAGCATTTATAGGAACTTGCACCAATGGGCGTCTGGAGGATTTGCGGATTGCCGCGCTTGTCCTAGAGGGCAAAAAAATAAACAGGGATGTCAGGTTTATAGTGGCACCGGCGTCGCGGCAAATATATCTTGAAGCAATGAATAGAGGAATATTGGAAGTTCTGGTCGAGGCAGGTGCGGCGGTTGTGACAGCAGGATGCGGTCCATGTGTGGGAACACATAACGGTGTGCCGTCTGACGGTGAGAACGTGATATCAACAGCGAATCGCAACTTTAAGGGAAGAATGGGAAACAGCAACGCCAATATTTACCTAGGTTCACCGGCAACGGTTGCTGCATCAGCGATTGAAGGAAAAATAGCTGATCCTAGAAAATATCTGAAGATATAGCAACAGAACGATAGGAGTAGAAGGGAATGGAATTAAAAGGAAAAGCCCATAAATTCGGAGACAATATCAATACAGACTATATAATCTCCGGAAAATATAAGTTTAAAACACTTGACATGAATGATCTTGCCCAACACCTAATGGAAGATCTGGACAAGGATTTTAGCAAGAAAGTCCAAGAGGGAGATTTTATTGTAGGAGGAACAAACTTCGGGTGCGGATCATCTAGAGAACAGGCACCGTTGGTGATTAAAGCTGCGGGAATAGGAGCGGTAATCGGTAAATCATTTGCCCGAATATTTTATAGAAATGCAATTAATGTGGGATTGCCGGTAATAGAATGTGATACTGATTTAATCGATGAAGGAGACGTATTAAGAATTGACCTGGCAAAGGGGATTATTGAAAGTGTGAGCAAAAATGTGGAAATTGGGATAAAACCACTTCCGCAAGTGATGATTACCATATTGAACGACGGGGGTTTGGCAAAACACTTTCAAAAAAACAAGGGTTTTAAGCTATAAAGGACCAATAGTAATAACTTAAGAACTTCATAACTTATGAACCTCGTATATCAACTTTACAGCCTATCCACAAGCGTATATCATTGTAATAAGAAAAAGCTCAACTATAAATTGGTCTGTGCCGACTAATAAAATGTCTTAGCAGCACTGGTATTAGCTATTTAGCTTGTTAAGGATACATGTTTAAAGGTTATGAGTAGGTGATCGGGATGGCCAGGATCATAGCGGTAGCAAATCAAAAAGGGGGAGTGGGGAAAACAACTTCCGTAATAAATCTTGGTGCCGCTCTTGTAGAGCTTGGCAAAAAAGTGCTTTTGGTAGATATGGACCCGCAGGGTAATTTAGGTATAAGCCTGGGTGTAGACCTAAGAGAGAACAAAAGAACTATCTACCATGTTTTACTGGATGAAAAAGTAAGAATGGCGGATGCTATAAGAGAAACCGGAATAAAGGGAATAGATATTGTGCCGGCAGATCGTGATTTAGCGGCTGGTCGGGTTAACCTGGTTAACAGGGAGAAAGAATTATCGAAGGCTATAAAAAGCGTGGGTAGGAAATATGATTACGTATTGATAGATTGTCCTCCTTCCTTGGATATATTAACCCTATCCGCTCTTGTTGCCGCGGATGGCGTTTTAATACCTCTGCAATGTCATTATCTGGCATTAAAAGGGCTTAATGAGCTATATGTTTTAATACTGCAAGTGAAGAAATATTATAATAAAAAACTTTCCATTATTTCCGTATTACCGACAATGTATGCTTCAAGGACAATACATGCCCGGGAGGTACTTGAAGAGATTAAGGAAGTATTAAGCGAAAAGGTATTTGAGATTCCTGTAAAGCAGACCATAAGGTTTCCTGAATCAACAATTGCAGGCGTGTCTATATTATCTTTTTCAGCAAATAGTGATGTAGCAGATGTCTACAGGGCTTTAGCGCGGAGGGTGGTAAAGGATGAGCAAAAGACAGTCGCTTAAAGGAAAAGGAATTGACAGTTTATTGTTTGGGATATCAGAAAAAGATAAGGAATTAGAGAAAGAGAAAGTAAAAGCAGAAAAGCCTAAAACAGAAGTTAAGAAGTTACGAACTAAAGTCAAGAAGATCAATATATTTGACTACGAAAGAATAACTGTGCCGCTGCGTATTGAGCAAGTAGATAAACTGAGTAAAATCGAAAGAACTATTATGAAAAGCAGGTCAAGGAAGTCAAAAAAGCAGAGGATTACTAAGAATACAATTATACGAGCCTGCTTGGATGCATTCTTTGATGTAGATTTTGATGTGAAAGAAATAAAGGACGAGAATGAATTAAAAGATCGAATCCTAAATGTCATTAAGTCCTAACTTCTGAACTTACGAACCTTAATTATAGCTGTTTATCTCCCTTTTGTTCCAGACAATACTTTTTTAACCCCTTTTTTATATCAATAAAACATTATACAATTGTTTGGCTATTCTAATTTAATGGAGGTTTGGCATGTCAAAATATTACGATATAACAATTATTCCGGGAGACGGAATAGGACCCGAGATCAGTAAGGCTACTCAGCAGGTTATTGAAGCTACGGGTGTAAATATTAATTGGGAGGTAGTTGATGCCGGGGCTGATGTTGCTGATCGGCATGGGACTCCTTTGCCTGATCATGTACTAGATTCAATTAAGAAAAACAAAGTGGCAATAAAGGGGCCAATTACAACTCCAGTTGGAACGGGGTTTAGAAGCGTTAATGTTGCACTACGAAAAGCACTTGATCTATATGCTTGCCTAAGACCGGCATTTACTATAAAAGGTGTGAAAACAAGATATGAGGGGATAGATCTAACAGTGGTTAGAGAAAACACAGAGGATCTATATGCGGGAATTGAGCGTATGGTGGACAATGATACCGCTGAAAGCATTAAAAGAATAACCAGAGATGCCTCAAAGAGGATCGCGAGGTTTGCCTTTGACTACGCCGTAAAAGAAGGGAAGAAGAAAGTAACAGCTGTTCACAAGGCCAATATTATGAAGTTTTCGGATGGCCTTTTTCTCGAGTGTGCCAAGGAGATTGCCGGAGATTATCCTCAGATTGAGTTCGAGGATCGTATTGTTGACAATATGTGCATGCAACTGGTTCAGAAACCGGAACTATATGAGATAATGCTTGCGCCTAATCTGTATGGTGATATTCTTTCGGATTTATGTGCCGGTCTTGTCGGCGGATTAGGGATTGCGCCGGGAGCCAACATAGGCGATGATATGGCAGTTTTTGAACCAGTTCACGGAAGTGCGCCAAAATATGCCGGTCAAGACAAAGTCAATCCCACGGCTATGATTCTTTCTGGAGTCTTAATGCTCAAGCATATCGGCGAAAGGGAAGCAGCCCAGAGGGTCCTTAAAGCCACAGCTGATGTTATCGGCGAGGGGAGAATGGTTACCTATGATCTTGGCGGAAGCGCGAAAACATCAGAGATGGCTCAAGCAATTATAGAGAAGATTTCCAGTATTTAGGAGCTTGCAACCCTATTATGCCTGCTAGTTGCTACTCTGGCACTAAAATATTATCGTAGGGGATTCTCTCTTTTGATTGGCATGGTGCGACCGTGATCAACCAATTCCTTTTGCTTTGCCGCAAGCATTAACCAAGGATGTTTTTCCTTATATATAATATGACTGGAAGATTTTCCCAGGTTTGTTCAAATATTAGCTTACACGGAGTTAGATTATTAGCACAATATATATTGCCTGATAAGGGTATTATATTTTACAAAAGCGCTTTAATGCGTTAAAATATTCACAAATAGAAAAATTATACCAAAATGGCTGTTTGAAATTTATTGCGACTACAATTACTATATAAATAAAACTAAAGTGATAGCAGTTTAATCCGATAGTAACTTAATAAGATACACAGAAAGTAACCAACCATATTTTGACGACTCTAGCTGAGAGGGGCTTGGTTATTTTTTTTACTCTTGCGCGAGAGAGGATTGTGGATGCACGTATTCTTGTTAAGGAAGAAAGAAAGCCGAGTTCTTAGCTCTGTTCTAGCAGTGCTAATGACAATCTCGATTATGATGACCGGGCTTGTTCTTCCGATCGAAGCAAGTGCTGTTGAAAATAATCAAAATGTGAAACAAGACGCTGCTCAAGCATCTTCTGCGAATCCTACCGATTCAGCGGGATGGAGTGAGTCAGTTGCTTCAACCTACGGAATTGGCGACGGATTCCTCGGAAAGCCATGTGCCAATGGCGAAATCCTAAATGATAAAGATCTTACTTTCGCCCATAAGAAAATCCCATTTGGAACCTGGGTTGAGTTTGAATTCAATGGCAAGAGAGCCGTAGCACGGTGTAATGATAGAGGTCCTTACATTGACGGACGCGAGTTTGATCTAGGACCTGCTTTAACCAGAGTGTTAGGCTTTTCCGGTGTACATACAGTAAAATGGCGTTGGGTTGCTACTCCGCCCTCCATTTTCCCCATCCTTTTCCCAGTAGCGGGACAGAATTCATATAGTGATAGTTTCCATAATCATCGGTCCGGGCCGCCCAGTCATAGCGATCAACATCGTAACGCGCCAAACAACCGAGCCCATGAGGGAATAGACATATTTGCGGCCAAAGGGACTCCGGTAATAGCTTGTGTCGGGGGAACAATAGAGTGTAGACATGGATCATCAGCCGGCATATATTTAAGACTTGTTGCCGACGATGGTACTAAGTATTTATATATACATCTGGATGGCTATGCTGAAGGCATTCAAGAAGGCGTAAGAGTTAATGCTGGAGATGTTATAGGGTTTGTGGGCAACACGGGAAATGCTGTTTCTACGCCTCCGCATCTTCATTTTGAGATTAGGCCTCCGTATAAACATTTGTGCAATGAATGTAATCCTCCGACATATTGTACCCCGGTAAATCCTTATCCAAGCCTTAAGGCTGCAGAGACAGGGATAGCCAATTGGGGAGAATTTATGGATATCGCTTATAGCCCAAGACTAGCACCCAGAGATGGAAGTACGATTTTTGGGCAAGTTGAAATAAAAGCCAATCCACTTCTAAATGTTACTGAAGTTGACAAGATACAATTTTTTATTGACGGCAACCTGGTTGCGGAAGAGAAAAAGGAATTGCCGCAACCTGTGCCAGGTGTAGATGCTCCTCAGACAACTCAGGCGCAGACAGCCAATGATGGTGGGACTGCCACTACTCAACAAGCGGATCCAAATGCGCCCGACAAAACTGCCGGGCAGGATTATGTTGAAGAAGATAATCCTATCCTAAATCAACTTGTATCACCTTCTACATACATCTGGAACACGGAAGAATATTCTACAGGCCTGCACACGGTTCAGGCGAAGGCAATTGATATTACCGGAAATGAAAGCTGGAGTGAAACCCACTCGGTTACGGTAAAAGCTCAAGATCGAACAGCCGGAGAGAATATCTATGCTACAGCAGCACTGGTCTCTCAAAAAGGCTGGGCTGACGGCGCTAACGCAGTCGTATTGGCACGAGGAGACAACGGTGCCTTCGACGATGCGATGGTAGCACCGGCATTGTGTAAGAAATACAATGCTCCTCTGCTCTTTACCGATCCGGCAAATTTATCTCCTGAGACAGCAGCTGAGATAGACAGACTATTCCAGAACCAGAATATAAGAAGAGTATTTATAATAGGTCAGTCGATAGCTCCCGCTATCGAAAACGGACTGAAAGAAAAAGGCTATACCGTGAACCGCATAGCCGGTTCCGATAAGTATGATACTTCTGCTAAGGTTGCTCAGGAAGTAGGAGCCTACTCTAAGACAGCAATCATTGTTTCAGAGTTCTCCTATGAAAATGCGGTAGCTGTGTCCTCAGCGGCTTTCACCAAGCAGACACCTATACTTCTGGCATCAGGCGCGAACGGAGTGGCAAATGCTGTTCCCGCGCAAACTCAGGAAGCCCTAAAGAATCTGGGTGTTACCAACACAATTATTATAGGTAACGAAAGTTCGGTAACTCTTGATGTTCAAAATTGGCTTGCCGGAAACGGATACAATCCAAGGAGAATCGGTGGATCCGATAAATATGAGACATCCGCTCTTATTGCCAAAGATTCATTCTTCGGTCTGAGTCCCAATGAACCTTTCATTGTTTCAACCGAAGGAGGACTATATACCGATGGATTAGCCGGTGGTGTATTGGCGGCAAAAACAGCTGTTGCTCCGGTCCTCTTGGCAAACAGAAGCCAGCCTCTTGCGCCAGCAGTGAAATCATATCTCTTTAGCCATGAGGCTAGCGAGATTCATCTCATAGGTGGCCCGATTGAAGTTACCGGGTATGAGTATTATTGTATATCACTATTGGCACCTTCGGATGATTCTTCGGTGGTGGGAAAAGTAAATATCCAAATTAATCCACCTATGGATATTGCCCAAATTGTCAAAGTACAATTCTACATCGATGACGTGCTTGTAGCGGAAGCTCCCGCTCCGGGATCTACATACATCTGGAACACGGAAGAATATTCTACAGGCCTGCACACGGTTCAGGCGAAGGCAATTGATATTACCGGAAATGAAAGCTGGAGTGAAACCCACTCGGTTACGGTAAAAGCTCAAGATCGAACAGCCGGAGAGAATATCTATGCTACAGCAGCACTGGTCTCTCAAAAAGGCTGGGCTGACGGCGCTAACGCAGTCGTATTGGCACGAGGAGACAACGGTGCCTTCGACGATGCGATGGTAGCACCGGCATTGTGTAAGAAATACAATGCTCCTCTGCTCTTTACCGATCCGGCAAATTTATCTCCTGAGACAGCAGCTGAGATAGACAGACTATTCCAGAACCAGAATATAAGAAGAGTATTTATAATAGGTCAGTCGATAGCTCCCGCTATCGAAAACGGACTGAAAGAAAAAGGCTATACCGTGAACCGCATAGCCGGTTCCGATAAGTATGATACTTCTGCTAAGGTTGCTCAGGAAGTAGGAGCCTACTCTAAGACAGCAATCATTGTTTCAGAGTTCTCCTATGAAAATGCGGTAGCTGTGTCCTCAGCGGCTTTCACCAAGCAGACACCTATACTTCTGGCATCAGGCGCGAACGGAGTGGCAAATGCTGTTCCCGCGCAAACTCAGGAAGCCCTAAAGAATCTGGGTGTTACCAACACAATTATTATAGGTAACGAAAGTTCGGTAACTCTTGATGTTCAAAATTGGCTTGCCGGAAACGGATACAATCCAAGGAGAATCGGTGGATCCGATAAATATGAGACATCCGCTCTTATTGCCAAAGATTCATTCTTCGGTCTGAGTCCCAATGAACCTTTCATTGTTTCAACCGAAGGAGGACTATATACCGATGGATTAGCCGGTGGTGTATTGGCGGCAAAAACAGCTGTTGCTCCGGTCCTCTTGGCAAACAGAAGCCAGCCTCTTGCGCCAGCAGTGAAATCATATCTCTTTAGCCATGAGGCTAGCGAGATTCATCTCATAGGTGGCCCGATTGAAGTTACCGGGTATGAGTATCCTTCATCAGAAGCATCGGATAAAAAGTAAATCTGATTGTTTCCGTGCTTACTTCTTATATGCTTCGATTTTTACGCTCAGAGTACAATCTGCAATATCTTGTAGTTTGAGTTCCTGCCCAAATTCCTTTATTGACTCCTGCGCTAACGGATCAAGGGTTTCTTCGGTAAGACAACAGTGAGAGGATTCAGAAACAACCTCTATGTCAGAAAAACCGGCCTTTTCTATAAGAGCTAGATAATTTTTAAGTTTGATTGCCCCGGCGATACAGGCAATATAAGCGCTTTTGCTGGTCTTTATAAAATCAGGCAAGTCTTTTGTGAGAGCGATATCGGAGATACAGATTTTGCCACCTTTTTTAAGAACCCTAAAGACTTCCTTGAAAACTTTCTCCTTGTCCGGCACAAGATTGATCACGCAATTGGAAATAACAACATCAATAGAATCATTTTCAACCGGCAAGTTTTCAAGTTCACCTAATCGGAATTCTATGTTTTTGTAACCGCCGTTTTTTGCGTTGGAAGTGGCTTTCTCGATCATCTCAGTTGTCATATCGACACCGATTACTTTGCCGCTGTCCCCGACTTTGATGGATGCGAGAAAACAGTCGAAACCGGCTCCTGAACCAAGATCAAGAACTGTGTCTCCATGCTTAAGATTAGCTATTGCCGTGGGATTTCCGCATCCTAATCCCAAATTTGCTGCCTCTGGTACGGATTTCAGTTCTTCCTCCGTATACCCGATTTTTTTAGCGACCTCTTCGGCAGTTGCATCGGAAGAACAACAGCAGGATTGTCCTTGTGAGGATTTTGCGATTTTGCCGTAAGCTTCTTTAACCAAATCTTTTTGCTTTTTGTTATCCATTCTTTCTCCTTTTGGATTCTTGTATAGCATTGAGATCATCAACATCAAAAAAGGATCTTAATTGCTCTAGTTTTTCTTCGTTCAAAGAACAGTATACCCAGAGGCCTTGCTTTTCCATTTTTATTATCCCCGCGTTGTATAGTTCTTTTAAGTGATGAGAAATAGTTGATTGGGCCAGATTGAATTCACGGGCTATCTCGGTAACACAACTACACCTTTCGAGATTGCATTTATCCGCGCATTCATCTATCGGGCAACCAAGCTTTTTTTGCTTGAGTAGGTCGAGAATTCTAAGCCTATTTATATTGGAGAGAGCCTTGAAAGCCTTCTCGAGCTCTTTCATTTGGCGCTTCCTTCATCTTTCCGATTGATATTTTCGGGATTGAGCGATTCCTGGTATCGATATATCGACATCTTTCGATATTTTAGTCGTTTTGACTGTTTCTGTCAAGATGGCTGCCAATAAGCAGAGAATTCATAGTAAGCTTAAATTCATAATGAATTGGCAAGAAGATTTTGAGTAGGGTAGAATTCTAAATTGGCAGATTATTTTGAATTAAGGGATCAATATAATCCAGTTCTGGTGAATCTGAAAGGAGATTAAGTTGAAGAAAGTCGATGTGATTGTCTCGGGATGCTCGGTTTTACAAATGGACGATGATCTTTCCTTTATTATCGATGGTGGAATTGCTATTGAGGGCAGTCAAATCATTTCTGTGGGACGTTCAGGAGATATTAGGGGGAACTATGCGGCGGATAGAATTGTGGAAGCTGAGGGCAAATTAGCGATGCCGGGACTTGTTAACACTCACACCCATGCTTCCATGGTCTATTTTCGCGGCCTTGCAGATGATTTGCCCCTCAAGGAGTGGCTGGAAAAGCATATATGGCCGGCGGAAGCGAAGTTTGTAAATCCGGATTTTGTCCGTGAGGCGGTTAAGTTGGCAGCAACAGAGATGGTGAAAAGCGGTACGACTATCTTCTGTGATATGTATTTTGCCGAGGATTCAGCTGCGCGGAGCGTAAAAGAAGTGGGAATGCGAGCGGTCCTTGGCGAAGGTCTTTTGGATTTTCCCACCCCGATAAGCAAGAATCCCGAGGAAGGTCTAAGGAAAAGCGAAAAGTTTATAAAGAACTGGCTCGATGACGAGCTCATAGAGCCGGCTGTTGCTCCTCATGCACTTTATACTTGTTCGGCTGAACTTCTGAAATCGGCCAAGGAATTGGCTGATGAATACAATGTGCTACTTCATGTTCACCTTGCTGAAGAGAACTGGGAAGTAGAGAAGATTAAAGCAGATCATGGCATGTCTCCTGTTGAGTATCTACAAAGTCTGGGTTTTCTTGGAGACAGAACCAGTGCAGCTCACGTCAATTGGGTATCGGAAAAGGATATTGAGATACTGGCAGAGACCGGAACAGGAGTTTGCCATAATCCTCAGAGCAATATGAAGTTGGCAACCGGCATATGCCCGGTGGTGGATATGTTGGAAGCCGGCGTTAAGATCGGGTTGGGCACGGACGGGGCGTCCAGTAACAATGATCTGGATATGTTCGAAGAGATGACAACGGCGTCTATGCTTCAAAAAGCTTTTAGAAAAGACCCCGCTGTCTTGAAGGCGAAGGATGTTGTCTGGATGGCGACCCGTGGCGGAGCGGAGGTGCTCGGTCTTCAAAATGAGATCGGCTCAATTGAGGCCGGCAAAAAAGCTGATATTGTATTGTTGAACATGGATAAACCCCATTTGGTGCCTTTGTATGATGTCTATTCTCATTTGGTATATGCGGTAAACGGCTCAGATGTGGACACCGTTTTGATAAACGGAAAAGTAGTATTGGAAAGCGGAAAGATGTTGACTGTTGATGAAAATGAGATTATTGGAAAGGCAAAGGTTTTTGCCAAGAAACTCCAAGAAGAGATTTAATTTACATTTGGGTATTTTCTAGTGCGTTTTTGCATTTGCAGGATCGTGTTGCTGGTAATTTAAGCAGGGTTTTTTTCAAGATTGAATCCAGTTTGGGCATCATGATTTTCATCATGTCTTCGACCTCGGTCGTAGAAATCTGTCCTTCACTTATGCCGGCTGCCATATTGGTAATGATGGCGATACCCGCGTAGCAGATTTCAAGCTCTCTGGCCAGGACTACCTCCGGTACGTTGGTCATTCCGACAAGTTCGCCTCCAAGCATTTTAAATGCTTTTATCTCAGCCGGTGTCTCGAATCGGGGCCCCTCGGTACAAACGTAGACGGCTGAGGAAAAACATAGATCGGTTTCTTCCCTGGCTGATTCAAATAAGGCTTTTCTGATTTCCGGGCAGTAAGGTTCGGTCATATCTATATGGCAAACCGATTCTTCCTCGTAAAAGGTAGATGGGCGGGATTTGGTGAAATCGATGAACTGGGTTAGGATGGCAATTCCACCGGGTTTCATTTCTGGAACAAGACTGCCTGTAGCCGCAGTACCAATCGCTCTTTCTATTCCCATATCGTTAAGGGCCCATATGTTTGCCCGGTAGTTTATCTTATGAGGAGACATATAATGTTTTCCTCGTTCTCCTTTTGCCGAGACATGCCGGGGCAAAAAAACCACATCGTGATTATCCCATTTGCCAATATATAGCTTTGCTTTGCCATAGGGGGTTGCCACGGTTTCTTCGCTTGATTCCGTAAGCAAAGAGGGATCGCATATCCCTGTTCCTCCGATTATGGCAACCTTTGGATCCATCTTTCCTCCCGATAGAGATCAATAAGATTTTACGGTCAATCAGTTAAAAAGCATATCAAAAGAGAGTATTTATGCCAACATTATTGTTAGTGAAATATATGATAAACTCTGTGAGTCTAAAAAGGTGGCAGAAGAGGATTTAATCGGTTTTTAAGCCGGTGACGTTGTAAACAATCATTGGTTTGGCCTTTCCTTTAAATTTAATTGCTGGAAGTTCCTCCGCTATGACATAATCTTTAACCAGTTCGTAAGTATCGGGACCAATTAGGATTTGATGCTCCTTGGCTGCTCCGCAAAACCTGGCAGCCAAATTTACGCTGTCCCCGATTATTGTGTAGTCATGACGTTTCGCTCCTCCTATGTTGCCAACAACTGCTGTTCCGGTATTAATGCCAATCCCATAACAAATTGATGGAAGCTCGCTTAATTGGCCGTTATCCTGGAATTCTTTTACCTGACACTGCATATCAAGAGCTGCCTTGATTGCTCTTAAAGCATGGTCCGGTTGCTGGTGCGGGGCGTTAAAGAAGGCCATTATCGCGTCGCCGATATATTTATCTAGTGTACCGTCGTGCTTGAAGATAATCTCGGTCATGAAGTTGAGGTATTTATTAAGAACACTAACAACTTCCTTGGGTTCAAGGTTTTCTGACATACTGGTAAATCCTCGAATGTCCGCAAAGAGAGTGGTTATTGTCTGGCTATATCCTTCAAGCCTGATTATATCTTCATCCGCTGTATCTATGATTTCCTTAACAATCTCGGGTTTTACGTAGTGGCCAAAAAGATTTTCCACTCTTTTCTTCTCCGTTCCTTCAAAAACAAACCGATAGGTTGTAACAGCCGCATAGGTTAGGAATATCGCCAAGGGGGGATAAACCAGATTGATAATAATCCCGCGGTCAAATAAGGCCAGGCTGAAAATACTTATAATAGCTGCCAGGCCAAAAGCGATAAGACCCGACCAGAGTGCCCGCAATTGTGAAAATATAAGGCCGCAGACAAGACAGATACCGAGGACAATTAATATTGTCACTAAATATCCTTGCTCTACTATAAAATCACCCTTCAGGATGGTATTAATTGCGTTTGCGTGTGCTTCAATTCCGCTCATTTGGGTGCCTTCCGAGGTAGGCGTGGCACATTCATCACCTATTGCTTTAGCCGTGGCTCCGATTAATACAATTTTGTCTTTGAAAATATTCGCATCCAGGTTTCCCGATAAAACATCGGCAGCAGAAACCGTGGTGAAAGTCCCGGGCGGGCCGACATAATTAATTCTCATTCTTGATCCCGGTTCAAGTGGTATTTTTCTTGATTTCAATTGGAGGTATCTATTGTCTCCGGCCTGATTCGAAATCTTAAAATCAGAGGGATCGAATTTAGTTAGGCACAACAAGGAAAGCGCCGGGTAGGTATCTCCTTTAAACTCGACCATGAGGGGGATGCTTCTGACTACTCCGTCTTGATCCCTGTAAGGATTTATGTGAGACAGGTTATCGGTGGATTTTGTGAGAAAAACATCTGCTGGAAGCTCAATGCTGGTTGCGCGAACAGCTATATAATCCGATGAGGTCTCTTCCAGGTTTGCCAAAACCGGTATAATGGTGTTTTTATTGCGGGCAAGACTATCCGCCAATGCTTTGTCTTCTTTTGGTTCGGTCTTCTCGCTGTACATTACGTCGATCCCGATTATTTTGGGATCTCCGGCGGCAATGCAATCGATTAGCCGGGCCTGGACTGAACGATCCCAAGGCCAGCGGCCTACGCTTTCTAAGCTTTTTTCGTCTATGCCTACAATGACTATTTGCTTTGAGGGCTCGTTTTTAACGAAAAGGGAATCGCTTAATGAGCGTTGCCAGGATGCAAGAAGTCCAACATTAGCAAAGAGAGCAAAAGCGAGAAAAAGACCAATCCCTAGGCCTAGGATTAATCCGACCAACCACCCTCGTTTAATCAGAGAAGCCCTGATTTTTCGAAAATTCCGCATAGTATTTACCTTTTGATAATCAGGATAATCAACAGAGCGCAGATCAAAGGTGATTTATATCTGATAGGCATGTTTTGCCCTGTCTGGCTAATAGTATCAAGTTAAGCTGGTTATTGTCTAGTAATAGATATGGCAAAAATCAACAAGATATTGACGTTAATTTTAGATTTGAGCCGGATAATAATAAATAAGATAAAAGCGGGATAGTAAATTGTTTAATTGGCGGATGCTGTACCTGTAGATGTAGTATTTTCCGGTGTGGTTTCGGAAGATGAGTCGGACGAAGAAGAGGACTCGTCTTCTTGTGATGACCCGCTTGGTGTGTTTTGAGTTTGATCGGCAATTTCCTCGATGCCGGAAGGACTTTGCTGCGGATTATCGGATGAATTTTCTTGAGGTGTGTTATTGGTGTCAGTTTCTTCGTTAGACTCCGTAGGATCAGTCGTAGATGTAGTGGGGCCGGTAAAAGAACTGGATAATACATTTGTTTGATTTGACAAGGATTGGGAGAAATTTGCTGATGCCGCCTGATTCTCGGTAACTGTTCCTTGCGGCCAGTCAATGGTGCAAACATACCAAACCTCATTGCTGGTGAGTTCCTTTGAGAACGTAGCCGCAGGTTGTTCGTTTATGTAAACGATTACGGTTGCGGTAGTCGGCCCGTTTCCATGATCCGAGTAATAGTGGACTTTATAGGTATAGGTTCCCTCCTCCGGCTGTTGGAGGGTGATATTTTCCGGCCCGTAGCCGTTTGTATCATCTTGATCCAAGCTGGGATTATCTTCAGTAACGCCAGGTTGTCCCCAATCGGGATTACGATTACTGTAATAGCAGTCACCCGGAGGGCTGAAATAAATGCCGCCAGGGCATATTAGGTGTGAGTCTACATCGGTGTTGTCTTTGTCCCATACCAGTTGAATCCAGAGTCCTACCAATTGTATATTGGCAAGAACATTAACGGTATCAGAGGCAGTCTGACCTCGAAAATCGGTAGCACTAACCGTGATAGTGTTATTTCCGGAAGCCAGGTTAATGCTTTGGCTAAAAGAGCCATTAGATACTGTGACCGCGGACGTCTGGCCATTAATGGTCAGTGTGGCGCTGTTAATCGATGTATCGTTGATTGTGCCGGTTACTGTAATGACCCGCTGATTAACAGTTGAACCGTCAACGGGATTGGTGATATCGACAATCAATTCCGGATATACGGTGATCGTCGTATTTGCAGTAGAGCTTAGGCCGTAGCTATCGGTGACCTTGATGGAAATGGGATATTCTATGTCTGTTGCGATCATGCCGATTTGGGCAAGCAATCCGGCAGGCAAATTGGCTAATGCTCCGGTAGCATCATCATAGATGCCATCACCATCCAAATCCCATAAGTAAGAAATAATTGAATCCCCATAGGCTGCGTCCGGATCGTAGGAGTTGGAGCCGTTAAGGGCTAGAGATTGATTTGGATTGGTTATGTAAGGTCCCCCCGCGTCGGCAATCGGGGCTCTGTCCGCTGATACATCGATATTAACACCGACTTTTACAGTCGCGGTTCGTGGTGGAACATTATCATCAACCACAGTACAAGAAGCCTGGTAAAGACCGAAAGCCGGATACACGTAAGTAACTGTCGGTGAATTGCTGACATAGTCTATTGTGCCGTCTCCATTGAAATCCCATTGATAGGCGACAATATGATGTAAAGGATCCTTATGAAAAGAATAAGATGCATTGAAATAAATCGGAGCGCCGGGTAGGGCAAGAATCGGGATGGCTGAGAGAGCGGCCACCGGCTGGTTTTCGTAGGTCGTACCCAAAAAAGACACTCCGGCTGTACCGGTTGGGGTAGTTGTATCGCTTGTCCCTGTTCCCAGCAGCTTCGCGTCTTCTCCCATGTTCCACCAGTAGAAGTCATCATAATCTTCAGAAGTTAGTTTTTGAATCATATCGGAAGTTAATTTTACTCCCGGTGCGACAATAATCTTTTCGCCGGTGGAAAGATGGATTATTTCTCCCATTTCGGGTTCGATCTCGATCTCGCCGTCGAAAACATAATAAATGGTCTGCCCGTTTTCATATACATCAATCCGAAAAACGGTTCCCCGCACAGTGGCGACCGAAGTGGGAGTTTTCACTTTATATCGTGACTCTCCTCCAAATAGCTTCTTTACTCTGTGCCAGGTGTTACCGGCAATTTGCTTGATGGAAAAGAGAACGCCTCCTTGCTGTTCACTTGATTCAGCACTTTCTTCCACTAACACTTCTGTTTTAGGACCGAGCCGGGTAACGCTTCCATCGAAATAGTTGATAATTGCTCTGCTGGATTCAAGGGTTTTTATGGAATCGCCCGCTTTGAGCTTCATGCCGTCTTCTGCTTCAATCCAGCTCTCTTCACCTTTCTTTTTTACTTCTACGCTCCCCTTGTTTATTTCCAGTTTTGCGGAGTGCTCGGTATTGGTTGTGGTTTCAGAATAAGCGGCCAAAGGAAAGCTGATTATTAAAACAAGCGTTAGAAAAAAGGCGATTATGCTATTTAACTTGCTAGACTTGCCTCTCATAAAACAATTCTCCTGATAACGGGTTTTCAAGTACTGTTGATGAATTTTACCGGCTCGAAAAATTTTCAACAAAAAAGCTGACCCACCTGTTGTTGTGAATCAGCTTCAGCTCTTATATTCTATTGGCTACGAGCACAAATGAAGTTTTGCAATATTTACATATATTACCAATTTACTTCATTTTTTGTCCAAATTCAACAAAATATATATTATTAGTGTAATTATTTGTGGAGCAGAAGGACTATGCGGGGCATTTTTAATGCCGCGGACTATTTTGATAGCGAGTCCAAACAGTTCATTCTTATATATTGTGGATAGCGATACTGTTTTACCCTTAAAGGTTTGATTGATCCTCTGCCTGGAATTGCTGATTTTTTTGTTCTGGATTATACTACTGCTCATGCCCTTATTATTGAGCATATAAATTGGCTTTGGTTATCGATAGATGGAATGAAAAGGAGTCCGCATGATAAAGAAATGGTTGGCTGTGTTGGTTTTTATTGCTGTTATTGGTGGTATTTCCTGGTGGTATTGGCAGAGCACGGTTGAGAAGCCGGTAGAAGTCGAAACTGTTAAGGTTGAGCAGCGAGATTTGAATGAGACAATATCTGGATCGGGGGTAATCCAACCTGACCGTCAAGTGCAGTTATTACCTTCTGTCGCTGATGAAATAACCGAAGTTTATGTTAAAGATGGCGATATGGTGGAAGAAGATGATGATCTGGTCAAATTCAAACGTGTCGGAAAACAAAAAGCGTCAATAGACGGAATGATAATCCAGCTGAACGCGGCGGTCGGTCAAACCGCGGTTCCCGGAAATCCTTTACTGACGGTAGCTGATTTCGATCCTACCTATTTTATTGCCAATATTGATGAGGGTGATATTGCTAAAGTTAAAGCGGGACAAAAATGTGAAATTGTTCTTGATGCTTATCCCGATGAAACCGTTTTAGGTGATGTTGTCGAGGTCAGCTACGTATCGCAGCAAACTGCGGGAGGGGGAACGGCTTTTCCGGTAAAAATCCAAGTAACCGATAATAAAGGACTTATTCTTAGGCTTGGCATGAACGGTGATGTTGATATTACCATTGATACCAAGAAAGAAGTAACGGCAGTATCTCTCAAGGCTGTAACGACACGCGATGGAAAAGATACCGCGTTTGTCGCGGATGATAATAAAGTTAAGAAACGCCAGCTTACTTTGGGAATTGCTACCGATGAGCACTATGAGGTAATAAAAGGTCTCAAAAAGGGAGAGAAAGTAATAACTAACAATCTTACCAAGCTAAAGGGTGGCGAAGAAATCAAGTGAATCAGAATGGATTGATTGTGATCGATAATTTATCAAAAGACTATCACCTGGAAGGTGTCGATGTGAAGGCACTGCGGGGAGTGTCTCTAAATATCGGTTCGGGGGAATTTGTCTCTATTATGGGTCCTTCCGGATCGGGCAAGTCGACTTTAATGCATATTATCGGTTGCCTGGATCGGCCTACTTCGGGAGTAGTTTCTATTGAAGGACGGCAAACCAGAAAACTTAGCAATAATCAATTGGCAAAGTTGAGAAGCGACAAAATAGGATTTGTGTTTCAATCATTCAATCTTCTTACCCGCTCCAATGCGTTAAAAAATGTGGAACTCCCAATGATATATGGGGGAATTGGACGCAGAGAGAGGCTGAAGCGGGCAAAAGAGGCGCTTACATCGGTCGGTCTGGCAGAACGAATGCACCACCGTCCCTCGCAACTCTCCGGAGGTCAGCAGCAAAGAGTTGCCATTGCCCGTGCTTTGGTAAATGATCCTGGGATAATTTTAGCTGATGAACCTACAGGTAATTTGGATTCAAAAAGCGGAGCGGAGATTATGGTTGTTTTGGATAAATTAAATCGCGAAGGCAAAACGATTATACTGGTCACTCATGAAGAGTACATCGCCAATCATGCTAATAGAGTTATCAGGTTGCTTGACGGAGAAATAACATCTGATAAGAAAGTGAAGAAGAAATGAACCTATTAGAAAGCTTCCGCGTTTCTTTTGAAGCGTTGATAGCCAACAAAATGCGCTCAGTTCTGACTATGCTGGGAGTAATAATAGGAGTGATGGCGGTAATCCTCCTTATTTCCATGGGGCAGGGGGTTAAGTCCGATGTAACCAGCCAGATCAGCGGGCTTGGATCTAATCTGCTTTTTGTTTTTCCGGGAAGACTTGAAACCGGCGGTCAGCATGCGTCAATGTCCCGAAAATTGGTTCCGGCGGATGTTGACTTAATTAAGCGGGGAAATACCTTTATTGAAAACGCTTCGGGAATGATTGAAACAACTGCCGAAGCAAAATTTCGTAATCGCACGAGGCGAATAACCGTTGCCGGAACCAGTGCTGATTACTCTGAGGTCTTTGATAGGGCTACTCAGGAGGGGAGGTTTTTTACTGAATCGCAAGAGCAGGCGGGGCGGCGGGTTTGTGTTCTCGGTATGACTGTTGCCGATGATTTACTGGGTGGCGGCGATCCTATCGGAAAGCGAATTACCATAAATGGTCAGAAGTATCTGGTTTTAGGAGTATTGGAAGAAAAAGGTCGGTTTATGGGACAGGATTTTGATGATGTAGCCTATATCCCGCTTTCTACCGCTGCGACAATGGTCGGGAGCGATAAACTTACCAATATTGTGGTCAAGGCTAAAGATTCTTCTCACGTGGCCGAAGCGCAGGATGAAATCAAACGAGTGATGGGTAAAAAATATACTTCTGATGACTTCACGGTTTTTACTCAAGGGGAAACTCTTTCCATGATGGAAGATATTTTAAGGATTATGACCTTAATGCTGGTGGGAATTGCCAGTATTTCACTTTTGGTTGGAGGAATCGGTATTATGAATATAATGCTGGTTTCAGTTACCGAAAGGACAAGAGAAATCGGAATTCGCAAAGCAGTCGGAGCTCGCACTTATGATATTATGGTGCAGTTTATTATTGAGGCAGTATTACTGAGTCTGTTGGGTGGCGCAATCGGCATATTGCTTGGTATTGCCGGAGCTCAGTTGGCAAATAATTGGTTGCCCGCTGAGATTACTACATGGTCTGTTCTTCTTTCCTTTGGTTTTGCTGCCGCAGTAGGCATTTTTTCTGGAGTGTATCCAGCCTATAAAGCTTCTCGACTGGATCCAATTGATGCTCTTAGATATGAGTAATAGTGGTTTGTGCTTATTGAAGTGGTGTTTTGGTGAATGTTGTAGTGATATAAAAGCATATTGGCGTATTTTCGGTGTGCATTATCGAGAGTAATAATGAAAGTTTGTACTGTTTCTAATTTTACTCGATTTTCCTCATCATAGAGTCACTAAGGAGTAATAATTAATCAGGCTATGCTTCAATTGGCTTGTTAGTGATGCCGGTAAAAAACTGGGCCATACTACTATTTGTTTCTTTTTTGCTTTTCTTTATCTTTTCTCAAGTTTTCCGCAACTCTAAATTTCACAATTCTGCTTATTAATTCGAGTGGCAATGGTTTGTCTATTGGAAACTGCACTGAGCCTTTGGCATTTTTATAAACTGATAATTCTTTTTTAAAAGCCTGAATACCACTTGGTGTTGGATAAAACCCGATATGTTTTTGGTATGCCGCAAAATGAACTAGATTTCCTTTAAGAAAAAAAGTAGGCATTTGATAACTTATTCTCTCCCCCGCATTCGGTGCAGCAGCCTTAATTGTTTCCCGCAATTCTTTTAAAACTTCTTGCACATCTTTCGGGAAAGTCATTATGTATTCGTCAATGGAGCTAAAAACGACTTTTTTACTTTGCATGGCTGCTCCTTGTGCTCCCATTTGGCTTTATTTTTGTTTTTGCCAAATTTATAACAGCGATTATTTTATCTGCAATCGTTAGGTTCGCTTTCAACAGCGTCTAACAGTGTTTTATCAAATTGACCGGAAGTTTTGGTTAAGCGATGATTAAATTATTCACATTCACATAATCTCTTCAAATCCAGAACTTCCGAGTCCAATTGCTTTGTTATTTTTTCTTTCATCTTTTTTCCAATAAACAAACTGATAACATTCATCGGAAATTTCCATTTGATCAGTACTTCAATCGATAATTTTGTAGCCCCGTCAATATCTTTCAAGGCATAACTCACATCAAATTCATGAATTTTACTTTTTATATGAAATCCCATTAATTTGTTCTCTATGTATTTTGTGATCGTTCCTTCCATTTCAAGAACATCGCCGTCTTCTTCAATTACTTCCCTAAAAGTGGTGCCAATTCTTTCCGGTTTATTGATGATTATTTCTCCCCCTTTAACATTTTTCTGCCATTTCATGGCTTTTTCCGGATCTTCAATCCAGGGGAATACAATTTTCGGAGGTTTTGAAATCTCGTCTGAATAATGGATTCTCATAAGTTATCACTTCTTGTCTGACTACTTTTTCCTGGGGAAAACCTCTTCGATTTTTCCGTCGTCAGCAGAATTTTGAATGGTTATTTTTATTTCATCTGCGCTTATCTTGATCAAATTATAGGAAGGAGGGGAAAGTCCTCTGGTGCGCCAGGTGCTCGCTGTACCGCTTTTGATTATCAACATATCGGCTAGGGGCCACACATAAGGAACATGCTTATGACCACCTATTACGATATCTACTCCTGCCTTTCTTAGACTTTCCAGAACATCTCCCGCATCCCAGACAATATTTCTTTCTCTTCCGGTTCCGGGTATGCTTACCAGGTGATGATGGAGAACAAATACTTTAAATGAATTATTATCCTTAAATTGATCGATAATCCATTCGTATTTATCTCTACCGATCTCTCCGTCATCAAGATCCGGTTTGTTTGAATCAACCGCTACGACCTTTATCTTTTGATGGAGTTGTTCCCCTGCAATGGTGAAAGGAAATTCTTTTGTACAGTATCGGGGGCCGATGATGTTTTCAAAGTGAAGATATCCGACGTTTCGGCAGTCATGATTGCCGGCGATTACGATTTTTTGCGGACATTTGATGAGATCAAGATATTCTTTAGCTTCTTCAAATTGCTCCAGGTAACCACCAACGGTAAGATCGCCTGGAACAACCACCAAGTCCGGCTTTCTTAGGTTGATATCAGAGATTACGTTTCCAAAAAGCTCATTGTCAAAGCGCTGGTCTCCGCAATGAATATCCGAAAGCTGCGCTATAAGAAAGCTTTTATTGGGATTAATATTATCTGGCATTTTTCCTCCATTAAAAGCTGCTACAGATTATTTCATCTGCTCCGTATCTTTAAAGACATTTCTTCTAAAGCCTAAGTAATCCTGCATAATATGCCACTAACTTGGCAATAAATAACGAGCGGATTTTTTAAACAAGAAATTCCAATAGTAAATGGTATAGGTTGTCTAAATTAGGCTGGTGATTGATTGACAAAGACTGTACCTGGGGTAGAATAAACAAAGCGAGAAATTAATTGCAAAATGCAAATTTCAAATTGCATATAGTGAATTGTAAAGGTTTTAAGAAAATTATTTTGACTTTTTCATTTTGCATTTTGACTTTACAGCTCTATTTGAGGTATCAAATTCTGAATCCAGAGTAGCTAATTCTTACAAACCTTGTATTGCCGGAAATGCGGTACTCGATAATAGAAGGAGGTATAAGTATGGATTGGGGGATGCAAAATCGCCTATCAAGAATAATCAAACCGGATACCGGAAGAACGGTGATGTTAGCGGTGGATCATGGGTATTTTCTGGGACCGACAACAGGTTTGGAGGATGCCGGTAAAACAATCGAGCCGCTTTTACCTTATGCCGATACTCTGATGCCGACCAGAGGAGTATTGAGAGCTTCGGTTGATCCGAATATTGATGTACCGATCGTTCTTCGGGTATCGGGCGGCCAAAGCATTGTAGGACCGGCACTGTCGGATGAAGGGATAACGGTAGCTATCGAGGATGCAATACGACTGAATGTTAGTGGCATGGCTCTATCTATTTATGTCGGATCGGAACATGAGCACCAAACTCTTACCAACCTGACTAAATTAGTTGACGCAGGTGAGAAATATGGGATACCGATATTAGCGGTAACAGCGGTTGGTCGAGAAATGACCCGTGATGCCCGGTACTTAGGACTTTGTTGTAGGATTGCGGCGGAGCTGGGAGCGAAATTTGTTAAAACCTATTACTGTGAGGATTTTGGTAAAGTGGCGGAAAGCTGTCCTGTGCCCCTGGTTATTGCCGGTGGAAAGAAGGTTCCCGAGCGCGATGCGCTTCAAATGGCCTATGACGCAATCCAAAGTGGTGCTATTGGAGTGGACATGGGAAGAAATATTTTTCAGTCTGATGCTCCGGTAGCAATGATATCGGCTGTACGGGCAGTTGTTCATGAAAATGTAACTGTTGAAGAGGCTTTCGAGCTTTATAACAGTTTAAAGAGCAATAGCGGGTCGGCTTCGAAGGTACATTAGGGAGAAGTGAGAAGAGAAGAGTAAAAAATTCAACTTCGGATTCAGGATTCAGGATACAAGATGCATGATAAATTCAAATTTCAAAATGCAAAATAATAGATACAAGATACAGGATGCAGGATAGTGAGAAGAGAGAAGAGGGAGAAGAAAAAGATACAGGATACAAGATGCAGGATGCTGGATATATGGAACAAGGGAGAAGTGAGTAGAGAAGAGGGATGAGAGAAATTCAAAACTTAAACTGCAAAGTGCAAAATTGAAAGATATAAAAAGAGGGATGAGTGGAAATCTGTCCGTGGAATTTGATGGATAGGATACCTTAAAGAGGATAAATTATGCGTGTAGCCATGTATTACAATAACAATGATGTAAGAACTGAGGAAATGCCGGTTCCCGAAATTGGGGCCGGCGAACTTCTGGTTAAGGTCATAGCAAGCGGCATTTGCGGAAGTGATGTGATGGAGTGGTACCGTGTCAAAAAGGCACCGCTGGTATTGGGACATGAAATAGCCGGAGAGATTGCAGAAGTAGGCGAGGGTGTTGAGAATTACAAAGTAGGAGAGCGTGTATTTGTTTCCCATCATGTGCCCTGCAATAAATGCCACTACTGCCTGAATGGTCATCATACTGCTTGCGAGACCTTGCATAAAACAAATTTCTATCCAGGCGGTTTTGCTGAATATCTGCGGACCCCTTCTCTTAATGTCGATCGTGGCGTTTATGTGTTACCAGATGAAGTTACTTTTGAAGAAGGTACTTTTATAGAGCCGCTAGCTTGTGTTCTACGCGGGCAAAGGCTGGCTCGTATTGAGCCGGGAAGCAGTGTTTTGATTATCGGCAGCGGCATTTCAGGAATACTTCACATTCAACTGGCTCGCACCATGGGATCCGGTCGAATAGTCGCAACTGACATTAATGATTATCGTATAGAAGCTGCCCGGAAATTCGGGGCTGATGTAGCAATAAATGTGTCGCCTGATGTTCCCGCGGAAATACGTAAAGTAAACGACGGAAGGCTTGTTGATTGTGTAATAGTGTGTGCTGGAGCTTTGGCTGCTGCTCAACAGGCGATGGAATGTGTTGATAGGGGCGGCACTGTTCTGTTTTTTGCCGTGCCGGAACCAGGTGTCGACCTACCGGTACCGCTCAATGATTTGTGGCGCAATGAGATGACCTTGATGACCTCATATGGAGCTGCTCCTTGTGATCTTACCCATGCGTTGGAACTAATTCGTACTAAAAGAATTAATGTTAAAGATATGATTACTCATAGGCTTGGCTTAGAAGAAGCGGGAAAGGGATTCCAAATGGTCGCCGGTTCAGGCGAATCCATGAAAGTAATCGTTGAGCCTCAGAGATAATTATTGTTTACAGATTTTCTTTGGTTTTGATAAAAAAGCAGCAGTAAAGGCATTAGACATATAAAGGGGCGAGCATTATGAAGGCTATCGTTGTGTACGAATCTCTCTGGGGAAATACCGCTGCTGCTGCTCGTGCAATTGCTGAAGGCATTGGATCAGAAGCAAAAGCACTTTCTACCGCTGAGGCGATTGCTGATGTAATGGCGGATGTTAATCTTATTGTGGCAGGTTCTCCGTTGATGGGTTTCAGGCTGCCTTCCGATGACATACTCAAGACTATTGGTGTGAATCAGAGCAGGGAGAAAGTAAAACCCGATCTCTCACATCCATCAATGCGTTCATGGCTAGAAGTGCTCCCAAAAGGAAGCGGTCAGTCGGCTGCTTTTGAGACACGTATTTGGTGGTCGCCAGGCAGCGCCGCCAAAGCAATTCAGCGTGGCTTGGAAAGTGCTGGATACCGTGCTGTGGGGGAAAACCAACGTTTTATCGTCAAAGGTAAGTATGGACCACTGCGCGAAGGGGAACTAGAGCGGGCGCGACTCTGGGGGGCTCAGCTCGCGGAGATGATGAGGTGATTAATTGGCACTTGCAGGAACTTCTCTTGGATATTATCTTAGCTAGAAGAACTAGATATTTTCTCAATGTAAAAAGACGAAGTTTTACTAGGTTGCTTAAACGGATATTGAGTATAGCTTTAAACTTAAAGCGGAACGAGACCAACAGACAGAGCTTATATACATTAATGGTATTTCCAGAGCAGGACAAAACTTTGTATATGCAAATAGGTTCTATAGGAGGCAAACGTGATTAAAGAGATATTTAGAGCTTTGGGAACATTTATCGGAATGGCAATCTGAGCGGCATTGGTATACGCAGGGTGCGTAATCTGGCCTTTTAAATTCAGTCCCACAGTCGGATACATTGCGGGCGGATTAGTGGTCTTTATCACACTCATCCAGTATTTCGTAGATCTGGTGAAAAGAATGATGAAAGCTTCTTCATCGTAAAATAGTGTTCCATACTATCTTCAGAATAAGTTCAAGGGGTCCTAGTTTTATACAAAGTAGAAGGTGAAGGTATAATTTGTGAGCTCCTATAGCTTATAAAATCTTGAACTGTTGACGAAAGCAACGAGGAGAGAATTATGAAACGAGAAGCAACAATCAATTTGATACGTTGGTCTGCTCGTTTACTGACACTTTTACCCCTGATTGCCATTATTTTTATCACTTTTGAGGATTATCCATATCATTATCCCTGGTCATCCGGTCTTCAATCATTTCGCTGGTCAGTCCTGCTATATGTGGCAGTGATATTTTTGTTTGCCGCCTGGCAGTGGGAAGAACTGGGTATTCTTTCCATACCGTGTTTTATTATTACCTTTCTTGCAGTGGTAATATCTAAAGGCATATATCCTGTTGGATTATTCATCTGCTGTATCCCGGGTATTCTTTTCCTCATCCTTGCAATCTTGAAAAGGTCACCCGGAAACAGCGTGAAAACACAATCAAGTCTTCACTCTTGAAAAAGTAAAAAGTAAAGGTGCGATCTTTCTTTTTTTCGAGGAGGGCTATTAATCATGAACGAAGCATTAAGCAAAGCAAAATCATCTTTCTACAATCTTAATGCAACGCGCATTATAGTTACGACTATCGGGGTGATCTTCGGATTTAGTGGTTTTAACCATGGGTTTTTTGAATTCCTGCAAGGCAGTACTCCCACCAATGGTCTTGTTATTCAAGCGATAGGAGAAGCACAAAGATTTTGGGTCTATGGCACGGAGGAAGCATTCACCTTAATCCCCAATTTTCTAATCTCAGGATTACTGTCAATGATTTTGGGTTTGACAATTATTGTTTGGTCAATATGGTTTATTCAAACCAAGCATGGACGAACAATTTTTTTAATTTTATTCATCCTTCTTTTTCTGGTAGGTGGTGGAATTGGGCAAATAGTTTTCTTTATACCGGCTTGGGCTTTTGCGACTCGGATGAATAAGCCTCTAACTTGGTGGAGGAAGGTTCTACCCAAAAGCATTTGGCTGTTTCTCTCTAAACTCTGGATTATTACGCTCACATTAGCCTCAATGGCTATCTTGATTGGCTTAGAGATTGCTGTTTTCGGCTTCATTCCTGGAATAAATAATCCTGAAAACATTCAGAACACGGCTCTTATCCTTGTATTGATTTCGGCCATTTTATATATAATTACATTTATTGCAGGCTTCGGTCATGAACTTAGAAAAATGGACTTCAACAACTGATTTGTTTTACTGGAATTTATATGAAAGGAGCAAATCATGCTGAGGATAGTAATCGGTGTTTTTATGGTGCTACACGGCCTAATTTATATGCTTTATTTCGGTCAGAGCTGGGGATTATTTGAGCTTCAACCCGGACTACTTTGGCCGGACAGTTCATGGGCTTTTTCGATGCTTGGTCTTGGGAATAACACAATAAGATTATTGACGAGCATCTCTTGCGTATTAACCGCTATCGGCTTCGTAGTCGGTGGAATTGCCATACTTGCTAGGCAAACCTGGTGGCGCTCGGCGATCATAGGTGTGGCTTTATTCTCCAGCATTATCTTTATTCTTTTATGGAATGGAAAAATACAAAGGCTGGACGATCAGGGAGGAGTCGGCCTTCTTATCAATATAGCAATTTTGGCCGCCATGTTCTTAATAAAGTGGTCTGATTTTGAGTTTTAATAGGGGAAGAAATAGTAAAAATGAATGCAAAATTATCGGTTTGTGGGTGTAACTGTTCGATATGCGAATATTTTATAAAAGCGGAATGCCTAGGATGCTCGGATATCAAAGGGGAAGTTTGGTGGACAAGCCATATATCCACTACTGTTTGTCCAATCTATGATTGCGTGATCAATGAAAAGAAATTAAAAAACTACGAAGCATGTCCTGAAATACCTTGCAAAACATGGTGGGATTTAAAAGATCCAAGTTATACGGATGAACAGCATGAAGCGAGCATAAGAGACAGGGTTAAAAATCTAAGAAAATTACAGAAATAGGAATCCAAAATTAAATCTTTGGAATCGAATAATGTATGTCTATTGAAATATAAGCGATGTTGAGTGATTTAAAGGTGGATTTTTTAGGAGCAAACGTGGCTTCTGTGGAAGAAGTAGTAGGGAAATTAAAATCCAAAGCAAATCCGGACAATGTAAAGGGTATGGCCAGGTATGGAATGACTGCCGAGCAGCGTTTGGGAGTATCCATTCCGGACATCCATGAGATAGCCAAAGAAGCAGGGGAAAATCACCAACTTGCACTGGAATTATGGGAAACGGGAATACCGGAGGCGAGAATTGCAGCTGCTATGGTCGGTATTCCGGAGAAATTGACCGAGGAACAAATGGAAAAGTGGGTAGTAGGATTTAACTCATGGGATGTTTGCGATCAGGTATGCATGAATCTATTCGAGAAGAGTCCTTTTGTGTGGAAGAAAATTATTGACTGGTCAGAACGGGATGAAGAGTATGTAAAACGGACGGCTTATTCTCTAATTGCTTGTTTGGCCTGGCATGATAAGAATGAAAAAGATGATAGGTTTATAGAACTGTTTCCAGTGATAAAAAAGGGAGCAACGGATGAGAGAAACTTTGTAAAGAAGGCGGTTAGCTGGGCGTTACGCAATATCGGGAAAAGGAACAAGAGTCTAAATAAAGAAGCGAGGAAAGTGGCAAAAGAGATAAAAAAGATGGATTCCAAGGCTGCCCGCTGGATAGCTTCAGGTGTGATAAAGGAGCTTGAAAGCGAAGCGGTACAGAGAAGGTTGTTAAAAAGGGAGAAGGGTGAAACAAGGGAGTAGAGATTAGGGAGGAGAGAAGAGTAAAAAAAGCAAAAGATGCAGGACACAGGATACAAGATACAAAAAATACTGTTTTTTGTCATTGCGAGGAGTGGAGTGACGAAACAATCTAAAGGAAAAATTAGGGAGTTATTATGACTAAAGCAGCGGGCAAAACAGGAATCGGTCCGACAGTAACTGTTGCAATCGAGCAACATTTTCCTCCGGATCAGAGGATTATCGATGATGAACTGGCATATCCTATCCTTCCATTTTCTATGCGGGCGCTCGTGTCGCTAATGCGTCCGGTTTTTGTCCGGGACTGGATGGTTCGGGCGAGCGAGAAGAGCATACCCGGCATCTGGGGCGGTATGATGTGCCGGAAGCGCTACATAGATGAGAAGTTGATAGAATCGGCTGGCCAGATTAATGCGATCGTAAATCTGGGCGCAGGTTTCGACACAAGAGCATATCGTATACCAACTCTGGCTGATGTTCCGGTATGGGAAGTCGATCAACCTGAGAATATTAAGTCTAAGAAAGTTAGATTGAAAAAACTTTATGGAGAAGTCCCAAAACATGTCAAACTTGTACCGATTGATTTCGACCGAGAGGATCTTAATAGTGCATTAGTGTCGTATGGTTACTCTGAGGACAAAAAGACCTTCTTTATCTGGGAGGCTGTAACACAGTATTTAAGCGAGGTCGGTATTAGAGCAACATTTAACTTTCTGGCTAAAGCCGCCCCTGGCAGTCGTTTGGCATTTACGTACATTCGCAAAGACTTTATTGATGGCAAAGCTATTTATGACCAAGAAGCTGCCTACAAAAAATACATTTTGAAAGACAAGATCTGGCTCTACGGAATAGATGCTGATAAATTGCCGGAATTTCTTGATAGATATGGCTGGCAGGTTATCGAACACCTTAGTTACGAGGAACTAGCTGAGCGTTATGTAAAAACGACCGGTCGAGATCTTGCTTCAACACCAATTGAGCAAATGGTTTACGCGGAAAAAATGTAGGGAGAAGGGTGAAACAAGGGAGAAGTGAGTAGGGAGAAGAGATGAGTTTTTTGATAGGTAAAAAGTAAGACGCACCTCCGACTCTCTGTTTTTAGGAGAATTGATTACATATGATTGAGGGCAGCCATAGAGTTCAGACTACTATTTTAAAAGCAATTGGAATTGTTCAGGTTCTAATTGGTATTGTTGCGGCATATTACGGTCCGCTTGAGATATATGTGTTCTATTTCTTTTCTAAGGGCGGACAATTCTTTTACGAAGGTTTTGGTATTGGTTCCTTTTGGTTTGGTATGCTGGTGGCTCATAACATTTCATATTATTTGCTGGCCGGTTTATTAATTCCTGTAGGGATCGGCACACTTAGATTACGCCGTTGGGCACTTACTTTATCCGTTCTTTATCTCTGGGGTCTGTTTGCTTTTGGAGTGTTTTTTATTATCAATCTGGGTATTCTCACACCGGCATTTATCAGATTCGGTGAAGCGATTGTAATCTATCGGTTAATAATCGTCAGCTTGTTGTCATTAACATTTCTTATTTTGTTTCCTATAGTTCTGCTACGGTTCTATAAGAGTAATAAAGTGAAAAATATATTTGAAAGAAATGATCCGAATATCTACTGGACTGAGAAATACCCACTTCCTATACTAGCCCTATTATTTCTATTTTTATTCTGTGTAATTGCATGGCATCTTGCTATTTTCTTTCAGGCAATGTTTCCTTTGTTTGGGAAATTGATGTTCGGACGCCAAATGGTTTATTGTATTGCCCTTTGTATTGTGGCTTTGTACGGTCTGATTTACGGAGTGTTTCGATTAAAGATTTGGGCTTGGTGGGCGGCTTTGATCTATTTTACTTTGCTAACTGTTTCAGTGGTTATGACTTTCACCAGGTATAGCTTTTACCAGATTGTCAGTATGATGAACTTGCCGGAATTTGAGATGGATTTTATAGGAAAGGTAGCGGTTCTACATGACTATTATTTAGTAGGATTATTTGGCTTACCTCTTTTGTTGATACTTGGATTACTCATTTATTCAAGAAGGTATTTCACTCCGAAAGAAGCGTGTATGCAGTCAGGAAAAGCTAGTTAGCAAATTGGTGATTGAGACATTTAAACTAGTCAGATAGTAGAATAAATGGACTTTACGTTTAGAGTCGGAGAAGAAATCAAGAATGTAGGATGTAGGAAATCCTGTTCTTTGTCATTACGAGGAGCCGTCAGGCGGCGAAGCAATCTAAAGAAGAAATCAAGAATGTGAATTACGTATTCCTGGCACTATTTTATAGGTGCCCTATATGGCAATCAGAACAGTTTTTAAGTTTTTATATAGATCAATAAAACAATGTTGATAAACTAAGTACTTGAGGGATACATGATACTTGACAAGGCTCGAGCTGAACTGGTCAGACTGGGTTATTCTATTGTCAGCGAATCTGAAAACGAGATTATTGGCGTGCGCAGCAAATGGGCATGGGATGCGATGGCGACAAAAATGAGCAATATTGTGTTCCTGCGTGCTGTCGGCCAGCTAAGCGCGGCGCAAATAGCCGGCGAGATTGATCGTATGTTTCAACAAGCGCATGACCTGGATCCTTCCGCGCTGCCTATTGGCTTTCAGAAGGGAAGGAACGTCATTGCCTTCTATTCGGCAGACCGTGTCGAGCCGGATGCGCAGGCATTCTGTAGTCAGAAGCAGCAAATGCGCTTCGCGTCTACGTACTTTCCGATTGCCTTTGATCGCTCCTCCGGTCAGACGTATTATCTCCCCGGTACTCCACTTTGGGGAGCTATCTACTATACAAAGTTCCGCCATCTAGCGGGACGCCTTGCCGGGATTGCAGGAACATCGGAGAAAGAACCGGCTTCAGCCTTAGGAATTACCATCACAGCTCTATTGATCGCTGCGGTTCTGTTCTTGCTCTCAACCGTAGTAATTCTCATGGTGTTTCTTGCACTCTTGTTCGGGATTACATTGGCTCTGTAATCCACTTCAATAGGCCATCAACCGGCGTTTCGACTTAACAATAAGAAATTTTTAGGCATCTTTCTTGACACCCTTTCAATCGACATGACTACTAGTTTGTGCTATTTTTTAAATTGGAAATAAGAACCCGGTGTTATTATCATGAAAATTGCTTGGCAGGGGAAAGGATTGATAAATAACAGGGGCGAAAAGAACTTGCAAGCTTTAAAGTAAAAAAGCAAGCTCCTTGCCACGCATTTATATATTATATTTTTTTGGTTCCCCCGATTAAGTCCAGCTAAAATATACAAATCATTCAGAAATTTATGGAATACAAAGACGTTAGCGGGAGAGTGATTATCTCTTATATGGAAGAGAGCATTATTAATCTGCACTATTACGCAAGCTGTTAAATTGCCATTTGCTAAAGGAGGGGTAAATCATGAAACTGAATGCCACATACGAAGTAAGAGATGAGTACCTATACGTGAAGGCAATGGGTGAATTTGATCCTACCTCGTCACAGAATCTATTTTACGAATGGACCGAAAAGGCACGTAAGCATAATTTGAAACGAGCTCTCTGTGATATCACACTTGTAACAGGTCTGGATGTGGAAAATACCTCGTTAATGACCCGATTCGAAATTAGCGATTTTATTGCTCGTTCGATTCCTGCTGGTTTCAGGCTTGCGGTCCTGGAAAATCCCAGGCAACTCAGGGCAGACGGGTTCGATGAAAACGTGATGGTCAACAGAGGTGTCATGGTCAAAATAACATCCAACTTGCAAGAGGCGCTGGAATGGCTGGGCGTAACCCCGGATAACAAGGGAAATGCAAGTGACAGTCAATAACCGCGCTTGATTCATTGAGTTAGATTGCTCAGAAAGTGGATAGGGAGAAGTGATTGGGGAAGAGTGATGAGTGGCAAAAAAAATCTATACGCATTTCCGCAAAGTTAGTTAAATCGACGATGATTGCACCGTGTGGGATGAATTGCAGTCTCTTCATCGGATATCTCCGGGAAAAGAATCCGTGTAGTGGATGCAATAGTCGCGATGAACTCAAACCCAAACATTGTTTAGTGTGTAGAATCAAGAATTGTGAGTTATTGGAAGCAAGCAAGTCCAAGTATTGTTATAAATGCGAAAAATTTCCATGCACGAGGTTAAAGCAGTTAGACAAGCGCTATAGAACAAAATACTCAATGAGTATGATTGAAAATCTTGAAAACATACAAGAATCAGGAATAAGAGATTTTATCAAACAGGAAAAGGTAAAATGGGCTTGTTCAAAATGTGGAGCTATTTTGTGTGTGCACAGAGAGAATTGTATCTATTGCGGTCAGAAGAGAAAAGCAATTGCCAAAGCTTAATGCCCAGTTCTTTTATCCAATGTTAGCAGTGGAAAAACGGAGAAATAGTTGCATATAAGAAAGACATCAGATTCGGACCTGGAAGACATATTGTTTGTAGAACGCATAGCTTTTGGTCGTGATGAAGAGGCTGAGCTGGTAAGAGAGCTTTTGTTCGATCCAAGCGCAAAACCAATTTTATCGTTACTTGCCTTTAAGGATGATAAAGCAGTAGGACATATTTTGTTTACAACGGCTCGTTTAGAGGAACGGCAAGATAATGTATCAATTGCAATACTGGCTCCACTAGCGGTAGTGCCTGATGCTCAGAGACAAGGAATCGGCGGCAAACTCATCGAAAAAGGATTGCAGCTTTTATCGAAATCGGGAGTGGATTTGGTTTTTGTGCTCGGACACCCGGAATATTATCCGCGTCATGGTTTCGAGCCGGCAGGTAAGCTCGGATTTGAGGCACCGTATTCTATTCCGGACGAGCAAGCGGATGCATGGATGGTTAAAGCACTTCGGCCGGGCATTATTGACTCTGTTAGCGGAAAAGTAATTTGTGCTGATACGTTCAATAGACCTGAACACTGGCAGGAATAAAAGAAATCAGGGTCAGACCTCCTCACGGTCTTTTACCAGGCACGAAGCATTCTTATTTTCTATTTATGTCATAGAGAAGGGTTGAAAGACCCTAACAAAGATATAAAATAAAAAAATAAGAGTTTTAAACTGCAGTTTATTATATGCAAGGAGGTCTGACCCTGAGCGTATTAAGGAGTTGTAAATGAAAATAACTGAGAAAGTTCATGCAATAAAGATCCCGTTTAAAATACCTGTTTCACCTGAAAAGACAGTTGACCGATTTGTGTATTCATATCTTATTTATGGAGATGAGATATGTCTGATTGATAGCGGTGTGGCCTCTTCGGATAATGTGATTTTTGATTATATTGATAAGTCCGGCAGGAAACCGGAAGAAATTTCTTTGATGATTATCACACATGCTCATCCCGACCATATCGGCTCGGCAAACGCCATTAAGGAAGCTACAAAATGCGCGGTTGCGGCACATGAAAATGAAAAGCCCTGGATCGAAGATGTGGATTTGCAGTTCAAGGAACGTCCGGTTCCCGGTTTCCATTCTCTTGTGGGAGGATCGGTGCGAGTCGATCGTCTTCTTAAAAATGGAGAATTAATTGATTTAGGACATGTTACCTGGGAAGTAATTCATACTCCCGGTCACTCAAGCGGTTCCATTTCTCTTTTTAGTAAAGAGATCGGGGTTCTTTTTGCCGGTGATGCAATTCCACAATGGAACGATTTGCCAATATACGATGATGTGGAAGTATCCATTGAATCAATAAATAAGCTGAAAAGTATTGATAATATTAAGTATCTGCTTTCTTCGTGGAGTGATCCGAAGGAGGGCGAGGAAGCTTATGAAATGCTTAATGGTGGATCGGATTACCTGCAAAGTATCCACAATGCTATCTTGAAAATTTCCGATGAAAATATCTTAAGAAATCCGATGGAGCTGTGCAAAGAAGTGGTTCGCAGCTTAGGATTGCCGGAGGTCGCCGTAAATCCCCTTGTTGCTAGGTCTTTTGTATCACATCTAAAAATCCTTGATCGGAAAGATTTGGTAAATAGATAATTGTATAGAAATGGAAAATAAGGTTTTTAAACCGCTGTTTATCATATGTGGGGAGGTCTGACCCTGGACATGGAATACGATAAGGATAAAGTTGATGAAATGACTTTGGCTCTTCTCTATCTGGTTGCATCGGAACTGCAGGGAGGGCTTGGTGCCAGAGCATGGAAGGGATTCGATGGAAGTACAATAAATCGGCTCTATGAAAAGGGCTGGATTAACGAGCCAAAAACCAAGGAAATGACCCTCCGCATGACAGAAGAAGGATTCAAGAAATCAAAACAGTTGTTTTTGGAGTATTTTGGGCAAAGGGAGAAATGAGAAGAGAGAAGGGAAGAGTAGAATCATAGGATACAAGATACAGGATGCAGGATGCATAGTGGGAAGTGAGTAGGGAAGAGAGAAGAGTTAAAGAGAATAAACATTTATGCAAAAGAAAGTGAATTGTGAAGACCTGGCACTTGTTCTCTATTTTAATTACTTTAGTAGGCTAATCTGTTGGATAATAACTGTAAATAGGCTATTGATGAAACAATGAAAAATAGTGAAGCAAAAACTCTCATCGGATGTTGCGGATTATATTGTGGATTATGTAACAAGTATCAGTCAGAAGCGCCAAGCAGGTGTATTGGCTGTAGATTGGGAGAACAGCACTCATGGTGCAGTATTTGGAAATGCTGTGTAGAAAAGCATGGATATGAGAATTGTGCTGAATGCAGTGAAATATTTAATTGCACAATTTACCTTAGAAGAAAAGTTGTAGAGTGGATTCCAGCTGCTGACAACTTACGTCAAATTAAAGACATTGGTTTAGAGACTTGGTTAAGGGAGCAAAAAGAAAGACAAGCATTAGTGGAGAAATTGCTTCAGGATTTCAATGAAGGTCGATCAATGAATTTTTATTGTAAAGTCTGTGCAAGAATGCCCATCTCCATTATTAACAAAGCAATAGAAGAGGCAGAAGAAAAACTTGCATGTGAAAAAGTAGATAAGTCCGATATGAAATCAAAGGCAAGGATTTTAAGAACAGTAATAAAGGATTTAGCCGTAAAGGTTAATATTAGCTTGGATTAATGAGGAACAGTTTTTTTGTCAAACTGATTGTTTAAGAAGAAGAGGTTAAATCTTGCCCTCAGATGAGTTGGAGAAAAAGATTGAGCAATATCTACGGATTACCAGAAAAGGATCTAGACCTAGTAAGGAAGAGGGATAGAAGATGTGTTTATTGCCATAAAGAAATGGCTAAGCCTAACACCAACGCATGGCGTGGAGACTGGGCAACGATTGAGCACCTAAATCATCTTCGACCTTGGGACAATCCTAAGACAATTGCAATCTGTTGCGGTAGTTGCAACTCCAGCAGAGGGAAAAAGCCGCTACTTGAGTGGTTTCAGTCGAGTTATTGCATAGAGAGGAATATCTCGCTCGCAACAGTTGCACAACCCGTATTGGATTATATTAAGGATTTTAAAGGTTTAGGTGACTAAAATTTGTATTGTTAGGGTCAGACCTCCTCGCGGTCTTTTATCAGGCATGGAATATTCTTATTTCTAATTTCCTATTCACATAATCAGAGAACGGTAGAAAGACCTCAGCTAAAGATATAGAATGGAAAATAAGATTTTAAAACTGCTGTTCATCATATGCAAGGAGGTCTGACCCTGTAGTACATATGTTGTTTTTTGATTCAGAATTAAGAAGTTGATATTATTACTATGAAAACCTGCTTAGCAGGGGGATAAGAATAATACTTACCAAAGGGGCACATCTAAAGTTAAGCAGAGCTTTCACAAGTATCTTATACGGCAATTATAAATAGCCTTTGGGTTATTATATGGATCAGTATAAATAATGTTATGTGAGAGATGATTAGAAAATCTGTTTTTGGGAGCAGAAGCGAAAAGGAACTATTTGGGGGCCTCCATACACGATGGGGGTCGACATTTGATCTTTGGCCATCCTTGCCGTTTTCTCAGATAGTTGACATTGAGGCTATTGGTCCATTCCTTAGCGAAAAAGAGCGTGACTTTTTCCTCAAAACTAACATAGACTATACGCTTTGTACTAAAAATGGGTCTCCAGTCTTGTCAATAGAATTTGATGGTCTAGGGAAAGGTTTTAGTAGGAAAGGGGAGTATGTTCAGATAGAAGAAACTGTAGATCCTTATCGTAAGCTAAAGCTAGATCTAAAACTAAAAGTAGCCCAAAAAGCCAGTTATCCCTTCTACATTGTCTCCTTTGAGGAATCCAATGTACTTGATCCAGACCTAAGCTTAACAATTGTTGATGGAATAATTGGGCAAGTGCTAGCCAAGAAGGAATTTGCGGAATCAGTCGAGACGTTGTATGAAAACAACCGAGATGCCATTGAATCATTACTATCATATGCTCAACACGAATATATTCAGGATTTGGTTTTGGATGCAGAAACGCTTGCAGAACTTAAATGGGACCCGATTGCAATATTGGCAGCAAAACTCCGAAGTGAATGTTCTAAAAGAGGCATCTTCTCAAGCTACACAACCGAGTACCTCAATGATCCTGAACTTCCTGACGGCGATCTGTTCGAAGATTTATCAGTCTTCGAGAAACGCATTGATGCAATAAAGAACGCAGTTCGGGTTGGTTGTCGAATAATTGTCAACGCTCCCAGAATTGCCATAATTGAAACTGTTTAGCTTAGAAATTTTGAAGATACTTTAATTTCCCCATTGCACATAGCAAGCAATATCGCAGAGCTCTTAGCGGCCAATAAAGCTCTTGATCTGATAAAAGACTTGAGAAACCGTCCCACATAACAGTTTAGTCCAGCGGATGGCTTTCAGCCACTGCTGACTTACGTGTTGGGTTACTCGTAAAGCGACTATGAGGTCCCGACGAACTAGCGAATGAGACGGAAAGTCCGGCCGAAGCTGTCTGAGCCAGGTTTATATCCGGCTTGCATGTTTTTAGCAAGATTTGGCTTAAGTTTGTAGGCCAGAGGAAGGATATAGGTTAACCTGGCGAGTTCTACAGGCCGCCGTCGAGGAGCGTAGTAAGGAGGAAACAGACCGAATCGGAGCTCAAGAGTAATCCACAAAAAAGAAAATTTCAAAAAAAACCACCCCGTGCGAAAGCACAACAAATAAAAACTATTTCTCGACTCTTCCCTCATACCCCATCAGATAACCTCTGGCGCGTTCTGACAATTCATATTGATTTACCAGTTCCCAAAAGGCTTTAGAGTGATTGGGTTGCAAAAGGTGAGCCAATTCATGGATAATCACGTAATCCTGTACCCAGGAAGGCATCTTGGAGATTGTATGGGAAATCCTGATCGTACCGTCAACCGAGGTACAACTTCCGTATCTGAAATTCTGATTGGTCACATATTTTATCGAAGTGATTTTAAGTCTTCCATCAAAATAGCGGCGATTGAGTAAATCCGCCCGTTTTTTCAATTCGTCTTCAGAATTTAATTTGTTGCGGATACGGGATTTCTCAATACGGCCGACTAATTTTTCGACCGCGTCCTTTTCCTGCTGAAGGGTGAGATGTGCTGGAACACGGAGAACTATCTCGTCGTTTACCAGCCGCGCGCTTATGGTTTTCTTTCTTTTCCTGCTTCTGATTATTTTGATATTCATTGGCTGATTTTAAGATAAAATACGGTCTTCTGGCAAACATAAAGCGAAAATAGCGGTTGACCCTTCCTTTTGCATTAGCTATAATAATTTCTAATCTTCACCTGTAAAAGAAGCTGTGAAGGCGAGGAGTAGGATGCAAATAGAGAGTCGGGCAATCGGTGAAAGCCTGGCAAGAAGCATCTGAAGTCGCGCTGGAGCTATCAGATTGAAAAGAAGAAGGAAGTAAATCTGATCGGAGAAATCCGTTATCAAATGAAGCGTCTCCCGATTTATTTATTCATAATCGAGGGGAATTTGGGTGGTACCGCGTGAGAATTTGCCTCTCGTCCCGTTTGGATTGAGAGGTTTTTTATTTGAGGAGGTATAAAATTGCGCAGTGATCTAGCTAAGAAGGGCGTTACCAAGGCTCCCCATCGGTCGCTTTTTAAGGCGATGGGACTAACGGATGAAGAAATTAACAGACCAATTATAGGTATTGTGAACTCGGCTAATGAGATCGTTCCCGGGCATATTTATCTGGATAAAATTGCCGAAGCGGTTAAGAGCGGTGTCAGAATGGCCGGGGGTACGCCTATTGAGTTCTCAACCATCGGGATTTGTGACGGTATTGCCATGAATCACCCGGGTATGAAGTACTCGCTGGCAAGCCGGGAGGTTATTTCCGATTCGGTTGAGCTAATGGCTCAGGCACATCAATTTGACGCACTGGTTATGATCCCTAACTGCGATAAGATTGTTCCGGGAATGCTGATGGCAGCGATAAGGGTAGACATTCCCACTATTTTTATAAGCGGTGGTCCCATGCTTGCCGGTAGGTTCAATGATAAAGCTGTCGATCTTGATACTGTTTTTACCTCGGTAGGCAAAGTGGAGACAGGGCAGATGAGCGAAAAGGAACTGCATTGTCTGGAAGATGTTGCTTGTCCGGGATGCGGCTCTTGCGCAGGACTTTTTACCGCCAACTCCATGAATTGTCTAACCGAAGTAATCGGGATGGGACTGCCGGGAAACGGAACAGTTCCTGCGGTGTACGCGGAAAGAATAAGACTGGCAAAGCTTGCCGGCAAAAAGATCATGGAACTTCTGGAAAAGAATATAAAGCCAAGCGATATTATGACCAAAGACGCGTTTGATAATGCGATTACAGTGGATATGGCATTCGGAGGGTCTTCAAACACAATTCTGCATCTTCTGGCAATAGCTAAAGAAGCGGGAGCGGATGTGGACCTACATCTTTTTGAAAAGATATGCCAAAAGACTCCTAATCTGGTAAAGATAAGTCCGTCCAGTGATTATCGCATAGAGGACCTGTATTTTGCCGGTGGTATTTCCGCGCTAATGGCTGAATTGAATAAGAAAAATCTGATTAATGCATCAGCGATAACGGTTACCGGAAAGACCATTGGAGATAATATAAAAGATACGAAAAATACCGATTCCGAGGTCTTGCGGGAGATTGATAATCCGTACGCGCCGACCGGAGGGCTTGCCGTTTTGTGGGGCAACCTTGCTCCCGAAGGTGCTGTGGTAAAACAATCCGCGGTTCGGCCTGAGATGCTTACTCATTCGGGTCCGGCAAGGGTTTTCGGATCGGAAGAAGATGCTATTGATGCGATCCTTGGCGGCAAGATTAAAGATGGTGATGTAGTTGTCATCAGGTACGAAGGACCTAAGGGAGGTCCGGGAATGCGGGAAATGCTTACTCCGACATCGGCGGTGGCCGGTATGGGGCTTGATAAAACAGTAGCGTTGATAACTGACGGAAGATTCTCAGGAGCTACTAAGGGAGCTTCAATCGGGCACATATCCCCGGAGGCACAGGATGGCGGACCTATTGCCCTCGTTGAAGAAGGCGATTTGATTGAAATAGATATTCCCAATCGAACTTTGAATCTAAAGGTTAGTGAAGACGAAATAAAAGATCGCCTGGCAAAATGGAGTGCTCCCGAGCCGAAGATCAAGAAAGGTTACATGGCTCTTTACGCCAAGCTGGTATCATCGGCAAGCAAAGGAGCGGTAATCGAGAGAGAGTAAGTGAGAAGTGAAGAGTGAGTAGTAAAGAAGTGCGATTTAAATAGTATCTGAATTGTTGTTTGCAAGTTTGAAAAAGTTGAGATTTATAAATCCTTTAAGGAGGTGGATGGTATGAAAATAACCGGAGCACAAGCGATTGTCAAAAGTATGGAGAAGGAAGGAGTAGAAATCATATTCGGAATTCCGGGTGGAGCTACACTTCCTTTTCACGACGCGATTCGGGAATCCAAAATTAAGTACGTTCTAATGAGGCACGAGCAGTGCGTCGGCCACGCAGCTGACGGATACGCCAGGGTGACCGGGAAGGTCGGAGTATGTACTGCTACTTCCGGTCCGGGTGCCACTAATCTTGTTACTGCTATTGCCAATGCTTATATGGATTCTATACCGATTGTGGCATTCACCGGTCAGGTCCCGGTTCCGGTCATTGGTACCGATGCTTTTCAGGAAGCGGATATTACCGGTATCACGCTCCCAGTAGTTAAACACAGCTATTTGGTAACCGATGCCAAGGACATTCCACATATGGTGAAGGAGGCATTTCATATTGCCAGGACAGGTAGGCCGGGTCCGGTAATTATAGACGTACCAAGAGATGTTTCCCAGCAAATGGTGGATTACAGATATCCGGAGGCAGTACATTTGCCTGGTTTCAAGCCAACAGTCAAAGGACACCCTAAACAAATAAAACAAGCGGCGGAAGCAATTATGGCAGCTAAAAAGCCTGTTATTTATGCGGGTGGCGGCGTTATTGCCGCGGATGCTGCAGGGGAATTGCTTAAATTAGCTAAACTTGTTGATATTCATGTTACCCATACGCTTATGGGTAAAGGGTGCTTCCCGGAAACCAATCCTCTTTCTTTGGGGATGTTGGGGATGCACGGTACAAGATATGCTAATTACGCGATAAGTGAAACGGATTTAATAATTGCTGTTGGAGCACGTTTCGATGATAGAGTAACCGGGAAATTATCAGAATTTGCTCCTAAGGCGAAGGTTATTCACATTGACGTTGACCCAGCGGAGATAAGCAAGAATGTTATTGCTAATATTCCGGTAGTCGGGGATGCAAAGCTCATCTTACGTGAACTAATCGACCGGCTTAAAAAGATGATGAAGGACAAAGCACTGCCGGATAGAAGTTCCTGGGATAAGAAAATTGAAAAGTGGAAAAAAGAATACCCTCTCACTTACGAGAAAGATGAATCACTTTCGCCTGGCTACATAATTGAAACTTTGCAGGAACTGACCAAGGGCAAAGAGACGGTTATTGCCACGGGTGTTGGGCAGAATCAGATGTGGGCGGCTCAATATTATAAGCTGGAAAAACCGAGAACCTTCGTTACTTCAGGTGGTTTGGGGACGATGGGATTCGGATTGCCGTCGGCAATCGGAGCACAGTTCGGACGCCCCGATGCCAAAGTGGTAGTTATTGATGGCGATGGAAGTTTTCAGATGGTTACCCAGGATTTGGCCACGGCTGTATACAGCAAACTTCCGGTGAACATCTTTATTCTAAACAATGGGTATCTCGGAATGGTTAGACAATGGCAGGAGTTGTTCTATCGTAAGTGTTATTTTGCTGTTGATCTAGCTGTTGGAACGCCGGATTTTGTAAAATTGGCTGAGGCGTACGGAGCCAAAGGCATCAGGGTTTGTGAGAAAAAAGAGGTAAAACCGGCTATAAAAGCGGCTCTTGACTCTCCGCAGACTGTGGTGGTTGATTTTGTGATCGGGCGCGAACATAATGTCTGGCCAATGGTTGCTCCGGGTGCCGCCATCGATGAGATGATAGGCGGGATTACCGAAGAATCATCTAAGAAAAGGAGGGCGAAATAATGAAGCACACGCTTTCTGTCTTAGTCGAAAATAAACCGGGTGTGCTGGCAAGAATCGCCGGATTGTTCAGAAGACGCGGATTCAATATCGACAGTCTTGCCGTGGGTACGACCGAGGATCCGGATGTTTCCAGAATGACCATAGTGGTTGATGCTGAAACACATCGGTTGGAACAGGTTACCAAACAACTGCATAAGCTGATTAATGTTATTAAAGTAAGCGATATACCCTCCGAAGAGCTGGTTGGAAGAGAGCTGGTCTTGATTAAGGTCAGCGTTAAACCTCCGGATAGGGCGCAAGTTGTAGAGATCGCGGATATCTTCAGGGCTAAGATCGTTGATGTGGCAAATACCACGATCACTGTGGAAGCGACAGGAACCAAAGATAAAATCCACGCGTTAGAGGATTTGCTGAAGCCCTATGGAATAAAAGAGATGGTTCGGACCGGTAGAATAGCATTGACTCGGGGAGGAAAAGCCACAACCTAGTATCAGGTTATTTGGTCCGACTTGGATTATGTGGTTTTGGATTTTTGGTTAATTACTATTCCTGAAATATTAGCAGTTTTGGATAATGTTTTGGGTGATTTTAGCATGGCTGCAATTAAATAGGGATTAGGGAGGAGAGAAGAGTTATAAAAGGGGAATTATAATTTATGCTTGAGAGAGTGAGCTTGAAAGGTTTATAAATAGGAAAGAGCAGTTAGAGTACAGGAGGTAGTTTGATGACAAAGATTTATTATGACGATGCCGCAAGATTGGATGAGATAAAGGATAAAGTGATTGCCATAATCGGTTTCGGCAGTCAGGGGCACGCGCATGCTCTCAATCTTCATGACAGCGGTCTTCAGGTAGTAGTTGGTTTAAGAAAAGACAGTTCTTCCTGGAATAAGGCAGAAGAAAGCGGACTGAAAGCTATGGAAGTATCGGAAGCGGCAAAAGAAGCGGATATAATCATGATGCTTACACCGGACCAGACTCATAAGGATGTCTATTACAGTGAGATAAAAGATAATCTTAAAACCGGTGACACCATTGCTTTTGCTCATGGATTCAATATTCATTTTTCTCAGATCATACCGAATCCTGACAACGATGTGATAATGGTTGCGCCTAAAGGACCGGGTCATCTGGTAAGAAGGATGTATCAGGAAGATGTGGGAGTTCCCGCGCTTATCGCGGTACATTCCAATTATACTGAAAAGGCAAAAGACACTGCTCTGGCTTACGCCAAAGGTATCGGGGCGACTAAAGCAGGCGTTTTGGAGACAACATTTGCCGAAGAAACCGAAACAGACCTTTTTGGAGAACAGGCAGTGCTTTGCGGCGGAGCCTCGGAGCTTGTAAGAGCCGGTTTCGATACTCTGGTGGAAGCGGGTTATCAGCCGGAAATCGCCTATTTTGAGTGCTTGCACGAACTAAAGCTTATCGTTGATTTAATCCAGGAGCATGGAATTACCGGAATGAGATATTCCATCAGCGATACCGCTGAATACGGCGATTTGACCAGAGGCAAAAGAATAATAAATAACAAAACCCGCAAAGAAATGAAAAAGATCCTTGCTGAAATCCAGTCCGGCGAGTTTGCCCGGGAATGGATTCTGGAGAATCAGGCGGGGCGCCCGGTTTTCAATTCTGTCAGAGCCAAAGAAGCAGGTCATTTGATTGAACAAATCGGTAAACAGCTTCGGTCCATGATGAGCTGGCTTAAGGATTCAATATCCTAAGTAGGATTTTGACAGATATACTTCATTTATTTTGCCATGAGCCTCCCGGATTATGGTATTATACTTCTTACTTTATTTTGTTGATTCTATTTGTTAACCTGGAAGGGGTAAATGATATCAATTTTTTATAGGAGGTTACCATGCGTAAAGAATATTTGATGACACCTGGGCCGACTCCGGTCCCCCCGGAAGTTTTGGTATCTCAGGCGAGACCTATTTTTCATCATCGTACTCCAAGGTATACGGATATTTTGGTATCGGTCGAGAAGGATTTACAATACGTCTTCCAGACAGAAAATGATGTCTTGATTTTTGCCGCGTCCGGTACGGGCGCGATGGAATCGGCGGTTGCCAATCTTTTTTCATCTGGTGACAAGGTCATCGTTACCAGCAATGGGAAATTTGGCGACAGACTGGTTCAATTATCTGAAGCTTATGGTCTTGATCCTATTAAGTTCGAATATGAATGGGATCAGGTGGTAAATCCCGCGGATATCGAAAAAGCCCTTAAGGAAGACACCAATAACGAGATCAAAGGGGTATTGGTTGTCCAAAGTGAGACATCAACCGGCATCTTGAATGATGTAAAAACAATCGGAGAGATTGTTAAGGACTACCCCGCGGTTTTTGTGGTTGACTCTATAACCGGTTTGGGGGCGGTTGAGCTAAAGACCGACGAGTGGAATCTCGATGTGGTTATGACCGGAAGCCAGAAAGGTCTTATGCTGCCGCCAGGACTCGCTTGTGCTAGCGTGAGCGATAAGGCTTGGAAGGCAGTGGAAAAATCCACCTTGCCCAAATTTTATTTTAGTTATGAGAAAAGCAGTAAATCATTGCACAAAGCTTCTCCTACCAATCCCTTCACGCCGCCGGTTTCTTTGATGGTCGGTTTGCAGGAAGCGTTGAAAATGATGCGGGAAGAAGGACTGGAAAACGTCATCAAGCGCCATGCCGTGTTAGCGGAAGCAGTAAGAAAAGGAGCGGAAGCGGCAGGTTTGGAGCTTTTCGCGCCGCCGGAAGGAAGAGGAAACGCGGTTACTCCGATTAGGGTGCCCGAAGGTGTAGACGGTCAGCAGATTGTTAAGATCATGCGGGACAAATACGGAATTACTATTGCCGGCGGACAGGATCATTTGAAAGGCAAAATTTTTAGGATAGGTCATCTGGGTTACTTTGACCGCTTTGACATAATTGTTACATTAGCCGGAATGGAAATGGCTCTTTATGAACTGGGATATCCTATTAAACTGGGAACGGCTGTAGCTACCGCTCAAAAGGTGTTCATGGATAATCCGGCTTAAATAGCAGTTTTTGGAGGCTTGAGCTCCTAAAAAAGCTTGTTATTTTTTGCACAAATAGGTTGAAGGTAGCTAATCTTGATGGTAAAATCTTGTTACCTTCAACCTTTGCTTATACAGCGGCTTTTTGTATATGGAAAAAGTTTGAAAAATTGTACCCTTAAGGAGGATGAAAAGATGAAGGCTTTAGTGGCAGATGCTATTGCTGATTTGGGCGTTGAACAAATTCGTTCAGCCGGGATTGAAGTTGACGTAAAAACCAAGCTAACTCCCGAAGAGCTGGTCAGAGAAATCAAAGATTATGACGCGATTATCGTTCGTAGTGCGACCAAGGTGACCAAGGAAGTAATAGACGCGGCACCTAATCTCAAAATTATCGGCCGGGCGGGAATAGGATTGGATAATGTAGATGTGGAGGCAGCTACTCAAAAAGGAATTATGGTGGCAAATGCTCCGGAAGGAAATGTAATATCGGCTGCCGAGCACACAATTGCTTTGCTGTTGGCGCAAGCAAGGAAAATCCCGCAAGCAAATACTGCGCTCAAGGGCGGTGAATGGGCCAGGAAATTAAAAGGCGTGGAGCTCTACGATAAAGTTCTTGGAGTTATCGGCTTGGGTAGAGTAGGCGCTTTAGTAGCGGCAAGAGCAAAAGGTTTCGATATGAAAGTGGTGGCTTATGATCCGTATGTATCCAAGGATCGCTTTCAAGAGCTGGGCATAGAATTGGTGGACAGCCTGGAGCAACTATTGAAAGAAGCCGATTTTATTACTGTTCATCTGCCGCTTACTGATTCTACCAGAGGTTTAATTGGCGAGAAAGAACTCGGATTAATGAAAGACGATGTGCGCATTATCAATACGGCCCGAGGCGGTATTATTGAAGAGAAAGCTTTGGCTAAAGCAATAGAATCGGAAAAGATTGCAGGTGCGGCTCTTGACGTTTTTGAATCGGAACCATGCACATCAAGCACATTGTTTGCATTAGATCAGGTCGTAGTTACCCCGCACCTGGGTGCTTCGACTGTTGAAGCACAAGACAGAGCCGGAATTATTATCGCTCAGCAGGTAATCGCAGGTCTTAAAGGTGATTTTGTAAGCAATGCCGTAAATATTGCGGCGGCAAAAGTGGAAGAGAGCGTAAAACCTTTCTTGCCTCTTGTGGAAAAGTTGGGAAGATTATTAACCCATATTGCCGATGTTTCAATAAACACTATTGAGATTGAGTACGCGGGTAAAATTGCCAATAGCGATGTGACAATATTGACTGTTGCGGCATTAAAAGGCATTTTTGCCAATGTGGTGCATGAGCCGGTGACTTTTGTGAACGCGCCGCTGATTGCCAAAGAGCGGGGTATTGACGTCAAAGAGGTAAAAACAAAGACCGCGACCGATTATATAAGCACTGTTACTCTTCGCGGAGGAGATACACAAGGTACGATCTCTGCCGGCGGTACTCTGGTTGGTAAAAAGAACCAGGAAAGATTTATCAGCATTTATGATTTTGATATTGATATGGTTCCTTCCGAGTATATGGCTTTCTTCCGGTATGAGGACAAACCGGGAATGATTGGAAAGGTCGGTACGGTTTTAGGAAAAAATAATATCAATATTGCTAATATGCAGGTAGGGCGTAGAGTCGTACGGGGAGAAGCATTGATGGGAATAAACGTAGACAGTCCTATTTCGGATAAGGTGATGGAAGATATCAAGAAGGAAGCCGGTATCGCTGATGCCAAGTTTATGGTGCTTTAGGGAGAAGTGAGAAGGGAAGAGAGAGAAGTAAAATCAAAGATTCAGGATGCAGGATGCAAGTGAGTGATAAGTGAGAAGAGAAGAGAGAAGAGAGAAGAGAGAAGAGAGAAGAGAGAAGAGTAAAACCATAAGGTACAAGATATAGGAACAGTGGTGTTAGAAAAAGTACCCCCTTTGAAAAAATCCTGTTTGCGCTATACTTATATTTCAACCAAGGCGATTTGTATGTGAGGTGAGTAAAATGGATCGCGACAAAGTCTATATTTTTGACACAACTTTAAGAGACGGAGAACAATCACCGGGAATAAGCCTTAGTTCCCGTGAAAAACTAGATATAGCCGATCAACTGGCAAGACTTGGTGTTGACATTATAGAAGCCGGTTTTCCGGTCACGTCTCCGGGAGATTTTAACGCGGTCAAGACAATCGCCGAAAAGGTCAAGGGACCGACTATTGCCGCTTTGTCCCGGGCTGTTCCCGATGATATCGATAAAGCCTGGGAGGCAATTCAAAACGCTGAAAAGCCGAGAATACATACCTTTATCATGGCATCGGATGTTCAAATAAAACACCAGTTAAAGAAGACACCGGAAGAGGCTCTACAAATGGCAGTTGACGCTGTGAAAAGGGCAAAGGGCTATGTTGATGATGTCGAGTTCTCTCCCATGGATGCTACCAGGGCTGACTTTGACTATCTCTGCAGGATGGTTGAAGCCGCGATCGAAGCAGGCGCGACAACCATAAACATACCCGATACGGTGGGGTATTCCTTGCCCGATGAATTCGGAGAATTGATAAGGAATGTAAGGGCGAGAGTTAAGAGTTTAGATGAAGTGGTCTTAAGTGTTCATTGTCATAATGACTTGGGTATGGCAACGGCTAATGCTCTTGAAGCGGTGTTAAACGGGGCTAATCAGGTTGAATGTACTATAAACGGGCTTGGAGAGCGAGCCGGAAATACCTCGATGGAAGAAATAGTGATGATACTGGATACAAGAAAGCACAGTATCGGCAAAACAACTAACATAAACACCGAGGAAATTTGGAGAACCTCTAGGATGGTTAGTTCTCTTACCGGATATCATGTTCAGTTTAATAAAGCTGTTGTGGGGGCGAATGCCTTTGCTCATTCATCCGGAATTCATCAGGACGGTGTTCTTAAAGAGAGAACAACTTTTGAGATCATCGATCCCAAACGGATCGGATTGACTGAGAGCAAATTGGTTTTGGGAAAAACCTCGGGACGGCATGCTTTTAAGACTCATCTTGAGGATGTAGGGTATCAGTTAAGCGAAGAGGAATTGGAGAGCGCGTTTTCCCGGTTCAAAGAGCTTGCTGATAAGAAAGCGCAAATAACCGATGAGGACATTGAAGCAATCATGGCTGACGAGGTGAGAACCGCGATAGAGGTTTTTAAACTTGATTATATTAAGACTGCCAGCGGAACGGGTGAGATTCCCGAAGCCACAATACGGCTTATTAAAAATGGTGAGATTATTGAGAAAACCGCTACCGGTGATGGGCAAGTAGATGCGGCTTGCAAAGCTATTGGACTTGCAGCCGGCGTCGAAACCAAGCTTATTTCCTATAACGTTAATGCGATTACCGAAGGTCTTGATGCTCAGGGCGATGTTACTATCCAATTGGAGATAGAAGGAAAGCAAGTCCTTGGCCGGGGCGTGGACACGGATATTATCGAGGCAAGTGCTAAGGCATACTTGAACGCAATCAATAAGTTCCTGGCAAAGTAATCACGGCACGGGGAACTGCGGCCGACAAGAGTACCAATCGGAAAACACACTTGCCGTTTGAATTCTTCCCGAAGAAATATCCTGGACTACTATTTTCAAGATAAATCCATGTACTGTATTATAATTTAAACGTATTTGCATACACTATGCGAACAAAGGGTGAGAATTATGTCAATGACTATAACGGAAAAAATACTTGCCGCTCACGCGGATAGGGATAAAGTCAAACCGGGGGAGTTGATTAATGTACGGCTTGATCTGGTTCTTGGCAATGACATCACAGCTCCGGTAGCAATAAGAGAATTTCGGAAAATCGGCGCGGATAAGGTCTTTGATAAATCCAAAGTTGTATTGGTGCCGGATCACTTCACCCCCAATAAAGATATCGAGTCCGCCGAGCAGGCTAAGATAATCAGAGAATTCGCGCGAGAGCAGGAGTTGGAAAACTACTTTGAAGTAGGGAAGATGGGAGTGGAGCATGCGCTTTTGCCGGAGCAAGGTCTGGTTCTTCCCGGCGATGTGATAATTGGCGCTGATTCCCATACCTGCACTTACGGCGCGCTAGGCGCGTTTGCCGCCGGTGTCGGATCGACCGATATGGCAGCGGGTATGATTACCGGTGAAGCCTGGTTTAAAGTGCCGGAAAGCATCAAATTCGTCTATAACGGAAAATTGGGTAATTGGATTACCGGTAAGGATTTAATTCTTTATACCATCGGTAAGATCGGTGTGGATGGTGCTCTTTATAAAGCCATGGAATTTACCGGAGAAATTATAAATAAATTATCAATGGATTCCCGTTTAACTATGTCAAATATGGCAATTGAAGCGGGTGGGAAAAACGGGATAATCGCACCGGATGATATAACGCTTGATTATGTAAAACCAAGGACCAAAAGGAAATTTGAGGTTTTTAAAAGCGATAAGGACGCACAATATGATCAGGTATTTGAGTTTGATGGCGCGGATATAGAAATGCAAGTCGCCTTTCCTCACTTGCCGTCCAACACTAAGGGGATAAGCGAAGTGGGAGAGGTCAAAATCGATCAGGTTGTGATTGGATCCTGTACTAATGGCAGAATGGAAGATTTGCAGATAGCGGCGCAAGTATTAAGAGGCAACGAGATCGATCCAAATGTCCGGTTGATAATAATTCCGGCGACCCAGCGCATTTACCGGCAGGCAATGGAAGAAGGATTGTTCGATATTTTTCTCGACGCAGGCGCGGCTATTAGTACGCCGACTTGCGGTCCCTGTCTCGGTGGCCACATGGGAATTCTTGCTGCCGGTGAAAGAGCTGTAGCAACGACTAACCGCAATTTTGTGGGAAGAATGGGTCATCCTAAGAGTGAAGTATATCTTTCGGGACCGGCGGTCGCGGCTGCTTCAGCCATAATGGGCAAAATAGCCGGACCTGATGAACTGGGTATATAAGTAAGGAGGCATTCTTGATATATAGAGGAAAAGCGCATAAATATGGGCGCAACGTTGATACGGATGTAATAATTCCGGCAAGATATTTGAGCACATCGGAACCCGCAGAGCTAGCTAAGCATTGTTTAGAGGATCTGGATTCCGATTTTATAGATCGTGTACAAGAAGGCGATATCATTGTGGCGGAAGAAAATTTTGGCTGTGGCTCCTCAAGAGAGCATGCTCCTATTGCCATAAAAGCCGCGGGTGTTTCATGCGTTATCGCCAAATCCTTTGCCAGAATATTTTATCGGAATTCAATTAATATCGGCTTGCCGATTCTTGAGTCCATCGAAGCTGTGGAAGGAATCAATTCAGGTGATGAAGTAAAGGTTGATACGGAAAAAGGTGAAATCACCAATGTTACGACCGGAAAGACTTACAGGGCTGTACCTTTTCCGGAATTCATCGAAGAAATAGTTGAAAAAGAAGGACTTATGAATTATGTAAAAAAGAAAATGAAAGATAAATAAAGTTAGGAGATAGGAAAAATGCAGGATGACAGAAAATATTCAATAGCAATTCTTCCGGGGGATGGTACCGGTCCAGAAGTGGTAGAGGAAGGCTTAAAAGTTCTTAAAACTGCCGCTCAGGCAACCGGTTTCAAATTTGAATATCAGCATTACGATTTCGGAGGCGAGCGGTATTTAAAGACCGGAGAGATACTTCCTGATAGTGCCGTCGAAGAATTAAAAATGTTTGATGCCATATTCTTAGGCGCGATCGGTCATCCTGACGTAAGGCCGGGCATATTGGAAAAAGGGATATTGCTGAAATTAAGATTTGCTCTGGATCAATATATCAATCTCCGTCCGGTTAAACTCTATCCGGGAGTGGAGACACCTATAATAAACAAGGGTCCAGAAGATATTGATTTTGTGGTGGTAAGAGAAAATACGGAAGGACTATACGCCGGCGCCGGCGGTTTCTTGAAAAAAGGAACTCCCGATGAAGTAGCCTTACAGGAGAGCATCAATACCCGGAAGGGTGTAGAGCGCTGTATCCGTTATGCTTTTGATTATTGTCAAAAAAGAAACAAGGAAAATAATTTGACCCTTTGCGGAAAAACCAACGTACTTACTTATGCTCACGATCTATGGCAAAGGACCTTTGATGAAGTGGCAAAAGATTATCCGGACATAAAAACCGATTATGCTCATGTTGATGCGATTTGCATGTGGTTTGTAAAAAATCCGGAGTGGTTTGATGTAATTGTAACCGACAACATGTTTGGTGATATAATTACAGATTTAGGAGCTATGATTCAAGGAGGTATGGGCATAGCGGCTGGAGGGAATATTAATCCGGAAGGAACTTCTATGTTTGAGCCCATCGGTGGCTCGGCTCCTAAATATACCGGATTAAATGTCATCAATCCCTTAGCGGCAATTTCAGCTGTTCAGCTTATGCTTGATTTCTTGGGGGAAAAAGATGCCGCGGATATGATTGAGCAAGCGGTTATCGAAGTCACAAGCTCCAAATTAAAAAGCTTATCAGCGGGTAAAATGGGGTATACTACGTCTGAAGTCGGGGACATGGTGGCAGAGTATGTAAGCGACAAAGGTAAATAAGAGTCAGTTGTCATCCCGGCTTGGAGAGGAGTTGGGGAAATAGAGGCTGGCTCATTCGCAAGGAGGAAGACCGAATGCCAATCGATAAAGTTGATAAGATTTGGATGAACGGGAAACTGGTAAATTGGGATGATGCTAAAGTCCATGTATTAAGCCATGCTCTTCATTACGGCTCCGGTGTTTTTGAAGGGATTCGTGCTTATGAAACGGATAAGGGAACGGCCGTGTTTCGTCTTACCGATCACATGCAGAGGTTGCTGAATTCCGCAAAAATTTATCTAAAGAATTTGCCTTATAGCCTAGATGAATTGGTGGAAGCAGCCAAGGAAACCGTTAGAGTGAATAATTTGCGTTCTTGCTATATCCGTCCGATTGCCTTCCGCGGCTACGGAGAAATGGGGCTAAATCCACTGGATGCGCCGATAGATATAGCTATCGCTGTTTGGTCCTGGGGTGCATATCTCGGAGAAGATGGCTTGAAGAATGGAATAAGTGCCATGATATCTTCTTTTCAGCGGATTGATCCCAATGCTCTTCCTCCGGCAGCAAAGGCAACAGGCCAATACATAAACTCAATTCTGGCAAAGATGGAAGCGATATACGGCGGCTTTGATGAAGCCATCATGCTTGATTCCAGAGGTTTTGTATCGGAAGGGTCCGGAGAAAACCTTTTTATAGTCAAAGGCGGAGTCATCTATACTCCATCGACTTCTGCCAGTATCTTAGAGGGGATAACCCGGGATACGGTTATGAAGCTTGCCCGGGATATGGGCCTTGAAGTAGTCGAGAGGGATTTGGTTCGAAGCGATCTTTTCCTTGCCGATGAGATATTCTGCACAGGCACTGCGGCGGAAATTACCCCAATAAGAGAGATAGATAAGCGGGAAATCGGAAAACCCGGGGAAATTACCAAGAAACTGCAAGAGAAATTTTTTGCTGTAGTAAAAGGGGAAGAAGAAAAATACTCGGACTGGTTGGAATATGTTTAAATAGTATAATGCCTGGTAATAAGCCTATTTATTACCGGTTATCCGAAAGTATGTGGTTAAAATGACTGATGTAAAGCTATATGATACAACACTGCGAGATGGCTCCCAAAGGGAAGGGCTATCTTTTTCCGTACAGGATAAACTGAAAATTGCCCAGAAATTAGATCAATTGGGAGTTCATTACATCGAAGGCGGATGGCCGGGATCGAATCCCAAAGACATAGATTTTTTCTCCGCAGTCAAGAATCTAAATTTAAAAAATTCAAAAGTTGTCGCATTCGGCAGCACCCGGAGAAAAAACATCAAATCTGAAGAAGACAAGAATCTCAAGGCTTTACTCAAAGCGGGGACAGGGACTGTTTGTGTTTTCGGCAAGAGCTGGGACGTCCATGTTACCAGCGTGCTGATAACCACACTAGAAGAAAACTTAAATATGATTCATGACTCGGTGGCTTTTCTTAAAAAATCGGGACTTGAGGTAATCTATGACGCCGAGCATTTTTTCGATGGTTATAAGAAAGATAAGAAATATGCTATGAAAACCCTAGAAGCCGCTGAGGACGCCGGGGCTGATTGGTTGGTGCTCTGCGAAACCAACGGCGGTATCTTACCGAATGAAGTTGCTGAGATAGTAAGAGAAGTGAGAAAAAGCACAAAACTGCCTTTGGGTATTCATGCCCATAATGATTCCGGTTGCGCAGTTGCCAATTCCTTAATTTCAGTTCAAGAGGGTGTAACCCAAGTTCAGGGTACAATAAACGGTTATGGCGAACGATGTGGAAATGCCAATCTGGTTTCCATTATTCCAAATCTGGTTATAAAACTAGGAATTAAATGTGTCAATAAGGAGCAATTGTCAAAGCTGACGGAGATTGCGCACGGAATAAGTGAGATTGCCAATGTAGCTCCCGATCCCCATCAACCTTTTGTAGGGGAAAGTGCTTTCGCCCATAAAGGCGGAGTTCATGTTAGCGCGGTCTTAAGACAAAAAGGTGCTTATGAGCATATTGATCCTATTATTGTGGGTAATTCTCAGCGTATCTTAGTTTCGGAACTGTCGGGAGCCAAGACTATTGTTCAAAAAGCAAAAGAAATCGCCGGAATCGACCTTTCCGAAAATGAAGGAAAAGTCGTAGATATCTTAAAGAAGCTTAAGAAACATGAGCACGAGGGATATCATTATGAGGCCGCTGACGGCTCTTTCGCTCTTTTTGTTATGAAAAATATCGGGGCGTATAGGCCTTTATTTGAGCTGGAAAGCTATAAGGTCACCCTGGATAGATGGCGCTCGGGCAAATACGATACTGAAGCGATAGTGAAGATAAGGGTCAAAGGAACCCGATATATTGAGGTTGCCGAAGGAAACGGCCCGGTAAACGCCTTGGATAGCGCGCTAAGGAAAGCTCTTCGTCTTGCATATCCCCAGATAGATGAAATAGATCTGGTGGATTATAAAGTTAGAGTGCTAAGCGAGGAAAAAGGAACAGCCGCAAATGTTCGCGTTCTCATAGAAAGTGCTGATGAGCACAGTTCATGGGGCACAGTAGGCGTTTCTGAGAATATAATCGATGCAAGCTGGGAAGCTCTTGTGGACGGCTTGGAATATGGATTGATATACAGGCAAAATAAAGACAACAAAAAGACCAAAAAATAAGGACCAATCCTTTTTTACATAAGCGATTTATGCCCTTTGTCTGTAAGTCACCGTTTATCCATATATTAATAATCCTACACTTTAAAATCTATAATCTTAACAGGTTGCGGATCATGGAAAAGATGAAGCTGCTGCGATTTCGTCAAAACGGAAATGAATGCTTTGGATTGCTGGATAACGATATAGTCCGCGAAATCAAAGGTAATCCCTTTAGCCGATTCGAGCCTGGCGATAAACACTTTTCACCTGATTCAACCGAACTCCTTCCGCCGGTTGAGCCGTCGAAAATTATCGGAGTCGGGCTTAACTATATTGATCATGCCAAAGAGCTCAGGATGGATATTCCCGAGAATCCCTTGATCTTCATGAAGCCGCCTACTTCGGTGATAGGCCCCGAAGCCGAAATCTTATATCCAAAAATGTCGCAGCATGTTGAGTATGAAGCGGAGATTGTTGTTGTCATAAAGAACAGAATAAGAAATGTCTCAGCCCGGGAAGCCGGAACTCACATTTTAGGTTACACTTGCGGCAACGATGTGACCGCCAGGGACTTACAACAAAAGGACGGCCAGTGGACAAGAGCCAAAAGCTTCGATACATTTTGCGCGATTGGCCCCTGGATTGTGTGCGGCATCTGCGCGACCGATTTAAAGATTGAAATGTTGCTGAATGGGGAAGTGGTGCAATCATCCACTACGGCAAATATGATATTTAACATTTATGAGCTGGTCAGTTTTATATCGCAGATTATGACTTTGTTGCCGGGGGATATAATAATGACCGGGACTCCGCCAGGAGTCGGCCCGGTTCAGCCCGGTGATACAACGGAAGTGAGAATAGAAGGTATTGGAACGCTCCGAAATTATGTTGCTGATGATTGTGATAGTTAGAATAAATAGGCGTATTATGTAATTCCTGCGGTTATTGATTGTCTTGGAGGAATACATGGCTGAGATAAGTGAGAAAGTGGTTGTTACTGTAAAGGAAATCCAAGGCAGGGGAGTGTGCTCTTTTGGTTTGAGACCGGGCGATTCCTGGACAATAACCAGTGAAGAGACTCCTCAAGGTTTCTGTAGCTGGGCACTTCAGGCGATCTTTCCTTTTCTTACCGTGTTAAGATTCGGGGGAGAATTTCCCTGGGAAACAGACAAAAATACTGCTGTGGTGTGTTGTCCGGACCCTCATAATCCTGTTATATTTGAACTGAAACGGGTAAAAGATGAGGGATAAACCGACGGATTGCCTTGCACTTTGGGATAAATACTAATAGAAGGGGATATGGAGATGGCAAAACCAAAAAAAGTGAATCCGAATATGTTTGAAGGGCTTCAGCAAGCTTCTACCGATGCATTCCTGCACGGGCATTATCTTCAATCGGCAATTATAATGTTTCAGACAGTAGAGACATTATTGAGGATTTTGGTATTGGCAACAGCTCAATCGAGGGGAATCATGGAAGAGGTTGTGGTAGAAACGCTTCAGACCGAAAAAAGCTTCTACAAGCTTGTTTTTTACCTGAACTTAATTGATCCGGATAATATTTTAATTCCGAGACTTTACGCTTTTAACAATACCCGCAATAATGTGATGCATGGACTATTTGACGAGTTTGAAGATATCAAGGAATACGAAGGCACTCTTAAGACCTTTTGTCAGGAAGGAATGAAGCTCAACAACGATTTGCTTAACATGATGGGTGTCGATACCTAATGCTTTTTTGCTAGAATTCTTCTCCACATTTTGAGCAGATAAAGCGAGCCTTAAATCTATGTGAATCGGAACCCGAACCCAATCCGGAGTTTGGTGTTAGTTCCAATACCAGTTCCTCCTGGCACTTTGGACACCAAAACCGCTGAGCAAGTGAGCAATCTGAAGTTAAATCATCTACGTCCCCTTCATGGTCCCTTAGATAAATCTTGTATTTCTTTGCGGTCGGGGTGAATTCCGGTCTTTCACTTGTTTGGGGTGTTTTAGCAGACGTAGTGTCCTGTAGGACATTTTTAATTTTTTTGACTACTTCTACCGGTTTGTTTTCAGTTTTGATAAGGTAGTCCTCAGCACCTTGCTGTAGAGCTTCTTTTATATCATTTGCCGTATCTTTACTGCTTAGGACAATGACTTTAATGCTGTTGGTTGCTGCATCTCCTTTGAGTTTTTCCAAGGCCAACAGTCCGTCCAACTTAGGCATAGCCATGTCGAGAAGAATAAGATCGGGCTGGGCTTCCTTTGCTTTCTGAATACCTTCAAGTCCGTCCGAGGCTTCAAGGACCATATAACCAGCCGCGCTTAAAATATCGGCGTACATTTTTCTAAAAAAAACCGTGTCATCAATTAATAATATCTTTGCCATCCAATATCACTTCCAATTTGAGCCTTCTTGGATATAATCCAAATGCTTCAATAGTAAGGAGAACTCATATGCGCATATCGGACTAGATATGCCAGAACTTTAATCTTTTTACTGGTTATTCTATGGTCAATGTGTGTGTTATTATTGGTAACAGAGCAAACAATAGGCTTTTACAGCTAAAATGGGGTTCATGTGTCGACTGAACAGGAGGAAGAATGGAAAATTTATGGAGGCCATGGAGAATAGAATATATCCTAAGCGATAAGAAGGATGGCTGTATTTTTTGTGATCTACCCGGAGAAAAGAAGGATAAAGAGAATTATATTCTTTACCGGGCTGAAACCTGCTTTGTTATGCTCAATACATATCCCTATAACAGCGGTCATTTAATGGTTGCGCCGTATAGACACGTCGATAGCTTTGAGAAATTGGATCAGAAGGAACTTGGTGAGCTTTTTCAAATGGTAAATAAAAGCACAAATCTACTCAACAAGGTCATGCAACCAAATGGTTTCAATTTGGGCGCGAATCTCGGAGGAGTGGCAGGTGCGGGAGTAAAAAACCATGTTCACATGCACATTGTTCCCAGATGGGAAGGAGATACGAACTTCATGCCGGTTATAGCGGAAGCTAATGTAATTCCGGAATCTCTTAATTCAGTTTTTAAAAAGCTATCAGAAGCCCTCGATAAAACCAGTTGAAATTATCAAACATCCGAATCAATTATAATCAGGTAAAAAACAGTAAAAATGCTAAAGTTTCACCCCGATTAGCACGATAAGTAGCATGAAAACAGTTCGCATTCACTGGGGTGAGAGAATGGAAAAAGCATTTGATGCTGGTACTACAAAATCGGGCTTTGATAAGAAACCGCAAACGCGGGTAGAATTAATAAATCAACATAGGGCTATATGGTTGGTAGTAGCATTTACTGTCATCCTGTTTTTGGCATTAGGATGGGTTAATTATCGAGCAGGACGTACTTTCAACCTGCCGGAAACGATTACCTATAAGAATGCCGCATACCAAACAGAAGGCGAAATTACAACCGGAGAAAATTTAATTGATACCGGAGACAAAGTCGAGAACATCAAGATATATACAAAAGAAATAAAGCCAGGGGAATCCCAGCCAATACCACCCCATCAAATATGGGCAAAAGCCGGAGAAGATTTTGTAGTTTACATATTAAAGGAAGAAAAGTAAATTACCCGGCTCTTTTTTACAATAATACCTGCAATAAGAATTAGCTAAAATTTACTAACTTTCCCTCTCTAAAAAAGAATTTCCTGTGATAGAATGATTAAGGAAATTCGTCTATTCTTTTTTTATCTATCATTTTCTTAAAGAGGTGTATTAGTGTCTACGTTCGTTCATCTTCACACTCATTCCGAGTACTCGCTTTTAGACGGGGCATCAAGAATAAAGGACCTGGTAAAGCGAGCAAAAGAGTTGAATATGCCCGCGATCGCCCTTACCGACCATGGCGTAATGTACGGCGCGATTGAGTTTTATCAAACTGCTTTTGAAGAAGGAATTAAACCGATAATCGGTTGTGAGTTCTATATTGCGCCAAAGGGCAGGTTTAATAAGTCTCCGCGAAGAGAAGACGCACCCTATCACCTGGTGTTGTTAGCCAAGGACAACGAAGGCTATAGAAATCTGATGAGGCTTTCAACCCATGGTTTTATTGATGGATTTTATTATAAACCCCGTATCGACAGGGAGTTACTTGAGAAGTATCACGAAAGCTTGATCGCGTTAAGTGGTTGCTTATCGGGTGAAATTCCCCGTCTAATCCAGAACGGCAAAGAGGATGAAGCAAGGAAGGTCGCCTGTGATTATCGGGATCTTTTCGGGGAAGGCAATTATTTCTTGGAGCTTCAAAATCAAAACTTGGAGGGACAAGAATCTATCAATAGAACGGTAGAAGAAATTGCTAAAGAGTTAAGTCTGCCGGTTGTGGCAACCAATGATTCTCATTACACTTTCCGCTCCGATAATGTTGCTCATGACGTTCTTCTTTGTATTCAAACGGGATCGACCATAGAAGAGTCGGGTCGTTTGAGATTTAATTCCGAGGAATTCTACCTTAAAAGCCGGGAAGAGATGGAAAAAGCTTTTCCGCATACGCCGGAAGCGTTGGATATCTCGGCGCAAATCGCCGAGCAGTGCAATGTTAATATGGAGTTTGGCAACATCTATTTGCCCCGTTATGAAGTTCCCCAAAGTTATGAATTGTACTCGTATCTGGAAAAGCTCTGCAGGGAAGGTTTAAAGAAGCGCTATAAAGAGGTTACACCGGAGATAGAAGAAAGATTAAATCATGAACTCGAGGTTATTAGGCAAACTGGATTCGGGGATTATTTTCTGGTTGTTTGGGATTTTGTGAATTATGCCAGGCAGAAGGGTATTAGGGTAGGTCCCGGAAGAGGAAGCGCGGCTGGCAGTATAGTTTCATACCTTTTAGGTATCACTGATCTCGATCCTATCAAACACGGATTACTTTTTGAGAGATTTCTCAATGCCGAGCGGATCACCATGCCCGATATAGACATCGATTTTTGTTATGAGCGGAGAGACGAAGTAATAGATTACGTAACCGAGAAGTATGGAAAAGAAAAGGTTGCCCAGATCATTACTTTTGGAACAATGGCTGCCCGGGCTGCCACCAGGGACGCGGGACGGGTTTTTAATATTCCTTACGGTCAGGTTGATAAAATTGCCAAACTAATTCCGGAAACACCCGGCATGACCATAGATGAAGCTCTTAGGATCTCCCCGGATTTAGCCAGGGAATACGAAGAGAACGAAACTACAATGAAGATTATCGATACCGCCAAGGCCCTGGAAGGTATGGCCCGACAGGATTCCATTCATGCTGCCGGCGTAGTTATTTCGGTCGATGACCTCAATAACTATGTTCCGCTGCAGAAGAAGGGTGATGCTGAAACTGTTACTCAGTATCGCATGGATGACATAAAAAATATAGGCCTTCTAAAAATGGATTTTCTTGGACTGCGCACACTCTCGGTAATTGACAATGCGCTGAAGATTGTTAAAAGAACGGAAAACTTGGAAATTGATATTGATAGTGTGGATTTTGAGGATAAAAAGACGTTTCAAATGTTAAGGCGGGGAGAAAGCACGGGAGTATTTCAGCTTGAAAGCTCCGGAATGCGGTCTCTTTTAAGAGACCTTCAACCGACAACCTTTGAGGATATTATAAATCTTTTAGCGCTCTACCGGCCGGGTCCGCTGGGCAGTAATATGGTAAAGGATTTCGTGGACCGCAGGCACGGACGCCAACCTATATCCTACTTGCACGACTCCTTAGAGCACATTTTAAAAGATACATACGGCATCATAGTTTACCAGGAACAAGTTATGAGAATTGCCAGTGAGCTGGCCGGTTTTACTATGTCGGAAGCGGATATTCTCAGAGGGGCTATGAGCAAAAAGAAACCTGAAGTCCTGGCCGAACAGCGCGAAAAGTTCATAGGGGGAGCAATATCCAACAATATAAATGAAGAAACAGCGGGGCAAATATTTGATTTAATGGTCCACTTTGCAGGTTATGGATTCAATCGTTCTCATTCGGCTGCCTATGCTGTAATTTCTTTCCAAACCGCTTATCTAAAAGCCAATTATCCGGTAGAGTTTATGGCAGCCTTGCTTACATCGATTATGGGAAATAAAGACAAGGTCGCGCAATATATTAATGAGTGCAGAAGAATGAATATAAAAATATTGCCGCCTGATGTTAATGAGAGTTTTAAGGATTTTACAGTGGTTGGAAGTGAACAAGGGGCTAGGCAATCATTAAGGTTTGGGCTCTCGGCCGTTCGCAATATCGGAGATAACGTTATTGAATCAATAATCAAGGCCAGAAAAAATAAAGGTAATTTCACCTCCCTCCAGGATTTTTGCGAAAAAGTGGATATGAGCTTGATTAACAAACGCGCACTTGAAAGCCTTATTAAATGTGGGGCGTTTGATTTTTCGGGAATGACCAGAAGGTATATGCTAAGAATATACGAACAGGCGGTAGAAGCGGGAGTGCGCCGACAGAAAGATATCCAAGCCGGGCAGTTTACCTTCTTTGACCTGGGGGATGCAGAGACCGCTGAACAGTTCTCTAATCATTTCATTGCCGAAGATGAAGCAAAAGAAGAGTTCCAAAAAGAGCAGTTGCTCAACTATGAAAAGGAAATGCTCGGCCTTTATGTGTCCGATCACCCGCTTTTAGGCATGGAAGGGCAAATTAAGGCGCAAACCAATGCTTCTTTGGCCGAATTGGGTGAAAAAAAAGATGGAAGTACATTATGGGTCGGAGGCATTGTTACCAAGATTAGCCGAATTACCACAAAGAAAGGTGATATAATGCTTTTCTTGAGTCTTGAGGATCTGGAAGGATCGGCTGAGATCGTGGTCTTTCCCACTATTTATCAGAAGTACCGGGAGTTGCTGGAGGAAGATAAGATATTAAGGATTAAAGGGCGCCTGGATCTAAAAGAAGATGACAAAAAAGTAATTGCTCAAGAAGTGCGGCTGATCGATAAGGAAATTGTTGAGAAGGATAGCGCTCCTCTTTATATACGATTACCGGCTGAAAGTTTTTCCCGCCAGTTGATCGGTGATTTGAAGAGTATCCTGCAGACTCATCCGGGTCCGTGTCCGGTATTTCTGCAGTTAAGTGAGGGCGAGAAGCTAACCACTTTGAAGCTGGGGACGGATTTTACCATAAGACCGCAAGGCGGGTTATTTGCTGAGCTCAAGGAGCTTTTGGGGGAAGACGCTGCTTTTCTGCATAATTAGAAGCAGAAAGTCGGATAAGATAGAATGTTGTCTGTTTAAAAATATGAATTTGTAGTGATAAAGGTCATGTTTTGCTAGGAGCTGATATGATTCGGATCGAGGGGATACCCGACGATTTAGGCAAACTGTTAAAAAGAGATTCTTTTAGTCAAGGTATTAACGACAAGCAGGTATTGTCTCAGGTTGAGGAGATTATCGAAGCGGTGCGGGTTGAAGGGGACGGGGCACTTGTTAAGTTTTGTCTGGAATATGACAACTGTGAACTGACTAAAAGTAATTTAAGAGTAAAGGATGAGGAAATAGAAAATGCCTGCAAGCAAGTGGACCATTCTTTTTTGGAAGCTTTACGCGTCGCCAAAGACCGGATTTACTCCTATCATTTGAATCAGAAGGTAGAAACATGGTTAGTTGATGAAGATGAAAATATCAAGCTAGGTCAGCTAATCAGGCCAATTGAAAGGGTGGGAATATATGTTCCCGGGGGTCTGGCCTCCTATCCCTCATCTGTTCTGATGAATGCTCTGCCGGCAAAAGTAGCGGGAGTGAATCAAATTGTTATGTGCACACCGCCGTCGAGTGACGGAAGTATTCGCTCCCATACCCTAGTGGCAGCCAAAGAGGTCGGAGTCAATGAAATCTATAAAATCGGGGGAGCGCAGGCTATCGCCGCGATGGCATACGGTACCGAAATGATTAAGAAGGTGTATAAAATCGTAGGTCCCGGCAACATGTTTGTGACAATTGCCAAGAAGATGGTTGTAGGCGAAGTTGATATCGATATGCTGGCCGGTCCCAGTGAAGTTGTAATAATAGCGGACCAAGAAGCCAATCCCGATTTTATTGCCGCGGATATGTTAGGTCAGGCGGAACACGCTCCCGATGCTGTTCCTATTCTTATAACGAATTCCGAGAAACTTGCCAGGCAGGTAAATCAGGCAATATCTTCCCAACTTGAACAGCTAGAACGAAAGGATATTGCCGCTAAATCAATTAGAAAAAACGGCAAAATATTCATCTCTCCATCCATTGCCGATGCTGTTTCGGCCGCTAACACCATAGCTCCCGAGCACTTGGAGTTGATGTTTGCCGATGCTTTTGATTATCTGGATGAAGTAAAAAGTGCCGGCGCGGTATTTGTGGGTCCTTATACTCCGGAAGCAGTGGGGGATTATATTGCGGGACCAAATCATGTTCTTCCTACCGGAGGAACAGCTCATTTCTATTCACCTTTGGGCGTATATGATTTTATCAAGAGGCTGAGCTTGCTTTCTTTTAGCAAGTCCGGACTGAAAAAGGTAGCCGTAAACGCCCAAATACTGGCGGAGGCCGAAGGCTTGGACGCTCATGCAAGATCAATAAAGAAGAGGTTGGAAAGCGACTAAAACAGAAGGTGATAATTGCTATTGACCGATAACTACACGGAAACTGAAAGCGGTGTTTTCTTAAAAAATGATTCGATGTCCGAGCTGAAAAAGGTTGATAGTATAGTTCTGGATATCGATGGGGTTGTTCTTGATGTAACTGAATCTTTTCGGGTCGCGATAAGTAAAACCACTCAATATTATTTTTCGAATGTTCTTGGGTGGAACGGGAAGGCGCTCCTTGTTTCGCCGGTGGAGACGCAGTTTTTTAAAAGAGCCGGAGGTTTTAATAATGACTGGGAGCTTACTTACGCTGCTATTCTCTTCTTTCTAGCCAAAAGTGTTAAGTTTGATAACTACAATTTGGATTTTCTAAAGAACAGAGGCAAATCCGTTAAGGAATTCACCAAGGAAATAGCAGCTCAAGGCGGAGGCCTAGAAGGCGCGGAAAGGGCGGTCCTTTTCGCTCTTAAGAACGAGCAGGTACAGAAAATTAAAGAGGCATGGGATAAGGCTAAGATAAAAAGGATTTTTCAGGAACTGTATGCTGGTGTTGATTACTGCAAGCGCCTTTATGGTTTCGATCCTGAATATATACGCGAGCAAGGTTTGCTAAATCAAGAAAAAGTGCTGTTGGAAGCGGATAATCTTAAACCTTTTTTTCCTAGAATTGGGGTTCTGACCGGGCGCACCAAAGAGGAGGCAAAGATCGCACTGGATTTCGCCGGGCTAAATAGCATGGTCTCTTCTGAAGCGCTTATATCCGATGACGGGAATTTAACTAAACCGGATCCGCAAATACTATTGCAAATCGGAAAAACCCTTCATACTGAAGTGGGTATATATATTGGTGATACAATCGATGATTTTAAAACTGTTACTAATTTCCAGAATATGAAGTCTGAAGAAAAAAAGACCGATTTATTGTTCTTGTCAGGTATAATTGCGGGAAGGGAATTGGACAGGGAAATGTTTCTTAGTCTTAAAGCGGATATTGTAACCGATGATCCGAATGAGGCTTTGATGGTACTTTCTGAATTAAGGAAAGGCGGCTGATATGGCTGATACGAAAGATCGAAAGTCAGTTATTAAAAGGGAGACAAAAGAAACAACTATTGAGGTTATATTAGATCTTGACGGTAAAGGCGAAGCCGAGGTAGAAACCGGATTACCTTTTTTGGACCATATGCTTGACCTTCTGGGTAGGCACAGCATGTATAATCTGAAGATAAAAGCAAAAGGCGATCTGGAAGTAGACGCGCATCATACGGTAGAAGATGTCGGCATCTGTCTGGGGCAGGCATTTCGAAAATGCCTTGGTGAGAAAAAAGGAATAAAGCGTTTTGGTTCGAGCATTGTTCCGATGGATGAATCCCTGGCCATGGTAGCTTTGGATATTAGCGGCCGCGGCCACTTGGTTTACGAAGCCGATATTCCATCGGAAATGCTGGGAAGTTTTGACACGAATTTGATAATAGAATTTTTCCATGCTTTTGTGAACCATGCGGCCATTACGCTTCATGTAAAATTAATGGAAGGTAGAAATACGCACCATAAAGTCGAAGCCATATTTAAAGCCTTAGCGAAAGCACTGGATATGGCGACTACAATCGATCCCAGGATTGCGGAAGAGATACCTTCAACTAAAGGAGAACTTTAGAAAATATTGTTCTATAAATCAGCGGGTCTGTAAAAGAAATAGGTGTTTGGAAGTTGGTAGTCTAAAGAGAGGTGATTGCCAAGCATGTTTTAAGGCTTGGCAATAAATATTAGAGGTATAGAAGATGATTGCAATTGTTGATTACGGGATGGGAAATTTGCTTAGCGTGTCAAAGGCATTGGAAAGCGTTGTCTCGGAGGTAAAGATAACCTCGGACCCGGTTGTCATGGATAAGGCATCCGGTATCGTATTGCCCGGTGTTGGAGCTTTTGCCGATTGTATGCGCAACCTGAGATCGTATGGACTGGAAGAAGCGGTAAGAGATTATATCAAGAGCAAACGCCCTTACCTGGGCATATGCCTTGGTTTACAGATACTCTTTTCCTACAGCGAAGAGGGCGGGCACTTTGAGGGACTCGGTGTAATTAAAGGTAAGGTTAGAAGGCTTCCAAATAGTGTCAAGGTGCCTCATATGGGCTGGAATCAGTTGTGTATAGAAAAAGGAGTACCTCTTTTCGATAATATACCGAACCAATCGGATTTTTATTTTGTTCATTCTTACTATGTCGATCCTGAAGAGGACCGGTTTGTGGTAACTACGACTGATTACGGTATTTCATTTACCTCAAGTGTTTGGAAGGAAAATGTTTATGGTGTGCAATTTCATCCGGAGAAAAGCAGCAAATTAGGCCTGGAAGTTCTTCGTAATTTCGGGAGGATAGTATATGATAATTTATCCGGCGGTTGATATAAGAGGCGGCAAGTGCGTGCGCTTATATCAAGGTGAATTCGACAAAGAAAAAATATATTCTGATGATCCCTTTCAAATGGCAAAAAAGTGGGAAAGCAAGGGAGCGGAATTTTTGCATTTGGTGGATCTGGACGGAGCGGAAGTCGGCTTACCCCGGAATCTGGAAGCGGTTAAAAAGATTGTTGACACTGTGGGTGTTCCGGTTGAACTTGGCGGAGGGATTAGGGATATGGAGTCTCTGGAAAAGGTCCTTGGTCTCGGTGTTAAGCGGGCTATTTTAGGGACGGCAATTATCGCCGAGCCGGAATTTGTCAAGAATGCCTGCAGTAAGTTTGGAGATAGAGTTGCGGCGGGAATAGATGCCAGAGGAGGCAATGTCTCAATAAAAGGATGGAAAGAGACCACCGAACTTGATGCGATTGAGCTGGCAATGAAGCTTAAATCGCTTGGAATCGGCAGGATAATATATACCGATATTCTTTCTGACGGAGCACTTCGCGGCATTAATTTTGAGTCTTTCAAAAAGATGGCAAGCAGTGTGAATATACCCGTAATAGCTTCTGGAGGAGTAACAACGAGTCAAGATCTTGTTAGATTGAAAGAATTGGAACCATTGGGAGTCGACGGAGCGATTATCGGCAAAGCTTTATATGAAGGCATGATTTCTCTGGAAGAAGCTATAAAAACAGCAAGAGGTTAGGACGGTTAGCCGATTCAGACCCAATGGGATCAAAAGAAGAAAAGGTAAAACATGCTTACCAAGCGGATAATTCCCTGTCTTGATGTGGACAAGGGCAGGGTTGTAAAAGGAATAAAGTTTGTTGATATACGGGATGCCGGCGATCCGGTAGAGCTCGCATCTTTTTATGATGAGGAAAGCGCGGATGAGCTTGTATTTTTAGATATTACCGCTTCTCATGAAGATAGAAAAACTATGCTGGAAGTTTCCAGACACACAGCCGAACAGGTTTTTATACCCTACTGTGTTGGTGGGGGCATCCGAACCAGCGAAGATATCAGAGCTCTTTTAAGCGCGGGCGCGGATAAGATATCTCTTAACACGGCAGCGGTTAAGAATCCGGATTTGATTGGAGAGACTTCAAGGAAATATGGAAGTCAGTGCATAGTTATTGCCATAGACGCGAAACGGGTCGGATTCTCCGGCTCTGACGGGAAAAACGAAAATAAAGAAAAGTGCTGGTGGGAAGTGTACCTTAATGGAGGTAGAATAGCAACGGGAATTGATGCTGTTGAGTGGGCAAAAAAGGCCGAGTCATTGGGAGCGGGAGAAATTCTACTAACCAGTATGGACCGGGACGGGACCAAGGATGGTTATGATATTCCATTGACCAAAGCGGTTGTTGATGCGGTTAATATCCCGGTAATTGCATCCGGTGGCGCAGGCAAACTGGAACATTTTTTTGATGTTATAAAATTATCGGGAGCGGACGCGGTATTGGCGGCTTCTCTGTTTCACTATGGAGAGCTGAAAATAAAGAAGGTTAAGGACTATTTAACGTCAAAAGGAGTACCGATTAGGCATAGTATTTGAGAGATGGTGATAATTTTGCTATTTTTACTCAAGCGAGACAGGAAATGTTCCGATAAAAATTCTAAGTATGGAGGGGAGTACCTTGACAGAAATAGAATTTAAGTTCAACAAAGACGGCTTAATACCAGCAATAATACAAGATTATGAATCAAAAGAAGTTCTAATGCTGGCCTATATGAACGAAGAGGCATTGAAACGCACCAGAGAGAGCGGAAGAACATGGTTTTGGAGCAGAAGCCGTCAGGAGTATTGGTGTAAAGGCGAGACTTCCGGACATAAGCAGTTTGTGAAAGAGATTAAATATGATTGTGATGCTGACACTCTCCTAATCTTGGTCGAACAAATTGGCGCGGCTTGTCATACAGGCAATAGATCCTGCTTTTATCGAAATCTTGATTAATGTCCGAAGAGCTTAAATAGGCAAAACTTTACATTTTGTAAATATTTTTTTATAATAGCTTACTCATGTTTGGGGGGCACCCAACTGAAATTGGGTGCTCGTTGCTTGAGAAGAGAACAAGGGAGCGAGACTAAAGTGGGAAAGAGAGAAGTTTTATTAACAAAAGATGGCTATAAGAAACTCAGCGATGAATTAAACTTTCTTATGACCAAAAGGCGCAAGGAAATAGCTGAGAGAATTAAGGACTCCAGAGAGTTTGGTGAACTTACCGAGAATCCTGAATACAACGATGCCAAAGATGAACAGGCTTTTATTGAGAGCCGTATATGTCATCTAAACGAACTACTGTCTCTGGCCAAAGTAATTGAAAACAAAAAAGGCAAAAACAACAAAGTAGATATTGGTTCTAAGGTAACTTTAAAGGACATGGAAACCAATGAGGAGTTTGATTATTTGGTAGTTGGTTCCGTTGAAGCGGATCCTTCGAATCACCGTATTTCCAATGAGTCTCCGGTTGGCCAAGCTATTATGGGAAAGAAAAACGGCGAAGTAGTAAAAGTAGAAGCTCCGCATGGTTGCATAGAGTATCAGATCGTTAAGATAAAGAAATAGTCACTTAGATTTTAAAAGAAATATAAAAGAATCACAGATTTTTCTGTGATTCTTTCTTTTTTATAGTAAACTAGGTTTTTGATGCATGATGCATGATGCAGGATACAGTATAAGTACTTGTTTTATTGGAGGATTTTGATTTGGAAAAATCGGTTTTTTGGGCTGACAAAATTGCTGAAGATATCATAAAAACCCGTGAAAAAAAACACCTGATTGCAACAGGCATTACTCCTTCGGGGCCCATCCATCTGGGCAATATACGGGAGGTTTTGACTGCTGACGCGGTTAAAAGAAGCCTAGATGATAGGGGGGCGGAGACCGAGCTGATCTACATTGCGGATACGGCCGATCCTTTACGCAAGGTCTATCCTTTTCTTCCCAGAGAATATGAGAAATATGTGGGGATGCCCCTATATCGCATACCCTGCCCGGATGGCTGCTGTGAAAATTATGCCGATCATTTTCTTAAACCTTTTCTTGAAGCATGCGAAAAACTGGGCGTACATCTTAAAGCCTACAAAGCGCATGAGTTATATAAAGAAGGTCGCTTCATAGGGGTTATAAAAGAGGCACTGGAAAACAGAGACAGGCTTGCGGAGATAATAAAATCCCAGACCGGCAGAGAACTACCGAAGGACTGGGTGCCTTTTAATATTGAATGCGATAAGTGCAAAAAGACAACAGAAATAAAAATAACAGATGCAGAGTTTTTTGTAGAGAAAGAGGGACTAAATTACAAATGCAGTTGCGGCAGCGAGGGAACTTCTCTTTTTAGTGATGGCACAGGCAAACTACCCTGGAGAATTGATTGGCCTGCCCGCTGGAAGGTACTGGGAGTAACAGCGGAGCCTTTCGGAAAAGACCACGCTACGGCTGGTGGTTCTTATGATACGGGAAGCATGATATCCGAGAAAGTCTTTAATTATAAGCCCCCATATCCCATTCTTTATGAATGGATTTATTGGAAGGGAAAAGGAGCAATGGCTAGCTCCACCGGGGTTGCTATTTCCATTCAGGACATGCTTGAGATAATTCCTCCGGAAATTGTTCGTTTCCTTATCTTAAGAGTCAGGCCGGAAAAACATATCGATTTTGATCCCGAGGGCGGTCTTTTGAAGCTATTTGAGGATTATCAACAGTTGGAAGATAATTATTTTGAAGCAAAGGATGAACTGGAGCCATACGAAGCCAGAGCTTACGAAATGAGCCAGGTCAACATAAAAGCGCTTCGAACAGTGTCTTTAAAAATACCTTTCTTGCATGTGGTAATTGCAGCGCAAATTGCCCAACATAATTTTAAGAAGGCAATAGAAGTATTGGAGCGAAGCGGCTATGAAATTAATACTTCGGATGAGAATGCCCTGAAAGACTACTTGAAATATGCGGATAATTGGTTGACGACTTTCGCGCCGGATGTTTTCAAATTTGAAGTTCAGGACAAATTGCCGCAGGAAGTTGAAAATCTGCCGGAAGAAGCAAAAGCGTTTCTAAAGCAACTGGCTGAGCATTTCGAAAGGATTAATTGGGATGCCGAGGCAGTTCATAATAGTATTCATGAAATCGGTCAGGATTTCGGATTGTCTGCCCGCAAATCTTTCCAAGCGGTTTATGTATGCATATTGGGTAAAAAATCCGGTCCCCGAGCCGGATGGTTTATAACCTCGCTGGACCGGGACTTTGTAATCGGCCGACTTAGGGAAGCCTCCGGGGACTCTTAATACCTGCGATTTACAGCTTATTTACTGTCATACGGTGCTAACTCCCTGTTTTATTGAACAATCTTATCGGCAAGCAGTTACTTGTTTAGTGAATATTTCTATTGATTCTTATAAATAACTCAGTTCAAGCGGCAAATATGTCGAAATATGAATTGTATACCGTTACATCCAGTGAAAGAATTTTGTCCGCGCAAGCTGTGTGAAGGATATTATTGCAGCGATTTTTATAGTTGACAGTATTTGTCTAACAGGGGACAATTAAATTAGGGGCAATTATTGTGTTACATACATACACACAAAATTGCCGAGAAAGGAAGGTCCTACGTGTTCGAAAGATTCACCGAGAGAGCCCGGAGAGTAGTGGTTTTTGCTCAGGAGGAAGCTCGCTCACTAAACCAAAACTACATAGGGACAGAGCATTTACTATTGGGGCTAATCAGGGAGAAAGAGGGTATTGCCGCAAAAGCTCTTGAGAATCTGGAGATCAACCTGGAAGACGTTCGTGTACAAGTTGAAGAAATTGTGGGGAAAGGAAATGTTTCTTTACCAGGGCATATACCTTTTACTCCACGGGCTAAAAAAGTTCTGGAATATGCCTTACGAGAAGCTCTTCAGCTAGGGCATAACTATATCGGAACAGAACATATTTTACTTGGCTTAATTAGAGAAGGCGAAGGCATAGCGGCCAAGGTGCTCGAGAACCTTGGCGCTGATTTGGAAAGTGTCCGACGTGAAGTATCGGAATTGCTTACCGGCTATTATGTGGGCAAAGGTGTTGAACCGGTAGAAGGTGCCTCACCCAGCACATCAATACTTGATGAGTTTGGGCGCAATCTTACACGTCTTGCTCAAGAAGGCCAGCTCGACCCGGTTATAGGCAGGGAAATAGAAATTGAGAGAGTTATGCAGATTCTCAGCCGTAGAACTAAAAATAATCCGGTTTTGATTGGCGAGCCCGGAGTCGGTAAAACCGCTATAGTCGAAGGATTAGCACATTTGATTGCGGAAAACAAAATACCGGAGCTTTTAAAAGACAAACAGATTTATACACTTGATTTGGGTGCATTAGTTGCCGGATCGAAATATAGAGGAGAATTTGAAGAGCGTCTAAAGAAAGTAATGAAGGAGATTAGGAATCGCGGAGACGTGATTCTGTTTGTTGATGAAATGCATAATCTGGTCGGAGCGGGAGCTGCCGAGGGTGCGATCGACGCTGCCAGTATTTTAAAACCCGCTCTTGCCCGGGGTGAACTTCAAACAATTGGAGCAACTACACTTGATGAGTACAGAAAGCATGTTGAGAAAGACGCAGCTTTGGAGCGGAGATTCCAACCGATAAATGTAGACCAACCCAGCGTTGATGAAACAGTTGAAATCCTATTTGGTTTACGAGACAGATATGAAGCTCACCATAAAGTCGAGATAACCGATGATGCCATTAAGGCAGCGGCAAATCTTGCTGATCGGTACATATCGGACCGCTTTCTACCTGATAAAGCGATTGATTTGGTAGATGAAGCTGCTTCCAGAGTGAGAATAAAGAGTATGAGTGAATCAACGGATTTTGGAGGATTTGAAGATCTTGCCAAAGAATTGGAGCTCATAAAGAAAGAAAAAGAAGTAGCGGTTGATCATCAAGAGTTCGAGCGGGCTGCATTCTTAAGGGATAAGGAAAAAGATTTAAAGACGAGAAAGAAGACAACTTCCAAGGGAACAAAGACTTTACCTAAATTGGGGGAGAGAGTTACCGAGGAAGAAATTGCTCATATTGTATCGACCTGGACGGGTATACCGGTTATCAAGCTGACGGAAGAGGAGAGCGCAAAACTCTTGCGTATGGAAGATGCATTGCATAAGCGGGTTATTGGCCAGGACGAGGCAATACAGGCTGTTTCCAGGGCTATTAGAAGAACACGCGCCGGATTGAAGGATCCGCGCAGACCGGCCGGATCGTTTGTTTTTCTTGGTCCGTCAGGAGTTGGAAAAACCGAGCTTGCAAGGACACTTGCAGAATATCTATTTGGTGATGAAGATATGCTTATCCAAATTGATATGTCTGAATACATGGAAAAACATACTGTGTCCAGACTGATCGGTTCGCCTCCCGGTTACGTTGGATTTGAGGAAGGCGGCCAGCTAACGGAAGCGGTGAGAAGAAAACCATATTCCGTAGTTCTTTTTGATGAAATCGAGAAAGCTCATCCGGAAGTATTCAATGTATTACTCCAAATTTTGGAAGACGGGCGGTTGACCGATGCCCAAGGAAGAAGTGTGGATTTCAAGAACACAATCCTTATTATGACATCCAATATCGGAGCACGATACATACAAAAAGCTACGCCTATCGGTTTTTCAAGCAGAGAGAAGGACGGCGAGTCTATCTCATATAAGGATATGAAGGAAAAAGTTGTTGGTGAACTTAAGACAACATTCAGGCCGGAATTCTTAAATAGGATAGATGATGTAATTGTCTTTCATGAATTGACAAAGGATGAAATCAAAGAGATCGTAGATCTTCTGTTTGCGCGAGTAATCACACAAGTTGCCGGAAAAGAGATGGAGATAATGCTTACCGATAAAGCTCGTGTCCTGTTGGCAAAGGAAGGATATAATCCGACTTTGGGAGCAAGACCGCTTAGACGAGCAATCCAAAGACTTGTGGAAGATCCACTTTCTGAGGCGATTTTGAGCGGGCAATTCAAACCCGGACAACGAATAGTGGTTGACGAAAAGCAAGGTAAAATAATATTTAGAGAAGCTGAAGGAGAAAAAGTGACAAGTAGCCCGGCAAGTGATGAGGCATGAGCAAAGCCAAGTCGGTAGTGAGATGCCAGGAGTGCGGGTATCTCTCTCCTAAATGGATGGGAAGATGTCCCGATTGTGGTGAGTGGAATTCCATGATCGAGGAGTCGATCCGGGAGAATACAAGCTTGGCAAACAAACCGGCCGGGACTGCTGCAAGTCCACGGAAAATCAACGAAATAACTATAACTGAGGATCAAAGACTTTCCTCACTAGTGCCTGAATTTGATCGTATACTCGGCGGCGGAATCGTCGCCGGGTCTCTTGTTTTATTGGGCGGACAACCGGGAATCGGAAAATCCACTCTTTTGCTGCAGATAGCCTACCATATAGCTTGCACCGGGAAAAAAGTATTGCTTGTTTCCGGAGAAGAATCGGTTCATCAGATACGTTTACGGGCAGAACGTTTGGGAGCAATTGCCGATAATCTCTTAATCTTATCGGAAACGGATATCGAGCAAATACATCAAAGTGTCGAAGAGACGGAGCCGACCCTGTTAATAATTGATTCCATTCAAACGGTTTTCCATCCTGATATTCCTTCACCTCCTGGAAACGTTACCCAACTTAAAGAGTGCACCGCGTACATTTGTCAATTTGCCAAGCGAAAGAATATACCTGTATTTATTGTAGGCCACGTGACCAAGGAAGGGGCGATCGCGGGACCCCGGGTGTTAGAGCATATGGTCGATTCGGTTTTGTACTTTGAGAGTAGCTCCAACCAGTCTTATCGGATAATCCGCTCGGTTAAGAACAGGTTCGGATCGACAAACGAAATAGCGGTTTTTGAAATGAAGGACAACGGGCTGAGTGAGGTTCAAAATCCTTCGGAGTTATTTCTGGTACATAGAGCGGACAAGGTTGCAGGCTCCGCGGTGGTAGCATTGTCGGAAGGTTCTCGCTCTCTACTTGTAGAACTGCAAGCATTGGTTGTTCCTTCATATTTGGCAAACCCAAGAAGATTTGCCTCCGGAATCGATTACAACCGGCTTTCTGTTATCGTTGCCGTTCTTGAAAAGAGGGGTAAATTACGATTAGAAAACCAGGATATTTATCTTAATGCGGTTGGAGGAGTCAAAATTGCGGAACCGGCAGCGGATTTGGGTGCCGCTCTGGCGATCGCCTCGGCTTATCGCGACTTTAAAATTGAGCCTGATTTGGTTGTGATCGGCGAGATCGGACTGGGCGGTGAGGTAAGACCGGTTAGTCTAATCGAGCAGAGGGTAAAGGAAGCGGCCAAGCTTGGATTCGGCAAAATAATGCTACCTTATCAGGAAAAAGGTTATAAGATAAAAATCAAGGGCGTCGATTTGATACCGGTAAAAACTATCAGTGACGCCATCAACTTCTTTGCGAATTAGTTAATTGATGTGTGAATTTCTCATCCTTTGAGCTATTTTAGCCGAAAAATTAATAAATAATGAATTGATAAAATAAATATTTGAGATAAGCGCAGGCAAAGCGGGTATTGGTTGTTTGAAGTACTGTGCTACAATTCTATCAAAAGGAGGTGCTTGGATGGCGGCAAGGAGCAATCGACCGGATAGGAAAGAACAACGTCTGGCAAACGTGTTGAAAAGAGTTGCCCCGGGGACGACTTTGCGGGAAGGCCTGGAGAATATTGTAAGTGCCCGGACCGGTGCACTGGTTATAATAGGTGATATACCTAACGTTATAAAACTATGCAACGGAGGTTTTGAACTTAATTGTCCGTTTTCTCCTCAAAAGCTTTACGAGTTAGCCAAGATGGATGGGGCAATTATCCTGGATGAGGAAATAGACCGGATTCTTCTGGCCAATGTTCACCTCGTGCCTGATTCTTCCCAGCCAACCAGTGAAACCGGAATGCGTCACCGAACGGCTCAAAGAGTTGCCAGGCAAACTAAAGCTACGGTAATTTCAATTTCCCAGAGACGCGACATAGTATCTTTATATATTGATGAAATTAAGTATGTATTGGCTGATGTGAGAGTTATCATAGCTAAAGCGAATCAAGCCCTTCAAGCACTTGAAAGATACAAAGCCAGATTAAACGAAGTTATTTCAAATTTAAACGGCCTGGAATTTGAGAACCTGGTTACGGTCACGGATGTGGTAACGGTTCTGCAGAGATCGGAAATGGCTCGTAGGGTTGCCCAGGAGATAGAACAATATATATCGGAGTTAGGAACAGAAGGGCGACTAATAAATATGCAAATGGAAGAATTAATGGCCAATGTTGAAATGGATATCTTGCTGGTTATAAGAGATTACATACTCAACCGTAAGCGCCCTGAGAATGTACGAAGTGAGCTGGGCAAACTTTCGGGAGAGCATCTTCTTGATCCTATGCGGGTATGTCAATTATTGGGTTATGATGGAGAGGCGTTTCGTATTCTTGATAAACCGGCATATCCGCGCGGATATAGATTATTAAGAAAAGTACCAAGATTGCCAATGACTGTTATCAATAAGATTGTTAATAGATTTGGTAATTTGCAAAGTGTTTTGGACGCAGAAATTGAAGACTTGGATGAAGTGGATGGCGTGGGGAAAGTGAGAGCGGAGGCAATCAAAGACAGTCTTAAGAGGCTGAAAGAGCATAGTCTGTTGGAAAGATTTATCTAAGTACAAGTTTAATAGAGTAGGTCAATGCGATTTTCTGAATTGAGGAGAAACCGTACCCGAGGTGCGGTTTTTTACTATGTAAGACTATATAGTCCGAGGGCTGTGATTCTACCATTTTCTTCTTGGAGGATTTTTTCTAAATCCAAATCCAGGAGAGTGCAAATGGCGGTAAGGTAGAAAAGACTTGTGCCTAATTCCGATTCGATATTTTCAAGGCACGTCGGGCATAAGCTTCCTTCCAGATGTGTTTCGGTATACTCTGCCATTTGAGCCAGGTTTGCGTCTTTGGGAACAGGTTGTTTCTCCGCTTTGATCTTAAGACATCCGCAAGTTGTAACCGATTTGGTAATAGCTCTGTTTACGTGGGAGCTTGCTTCCTGAAATTTTGACATTGCATCAAGTATGCTGCGATTCCTAACTAGGTGTTCGGAAACAGTATCTTGGAACTTACCGCAACAACTTTCACCCATTAATCTCTTCCTCCTTACTGCGAATTAACTACCCACATTATATCGTAAAAACCATTATTGCGAAACCGGTTTTCTTTGACCCTGTAACAGGCGTGTGTTAAGATTAGTTAGTCGGGAGGTGGCAGTTGTTTAAGGTCGGCGATAAGGTTGTTTACCCTCATCATGGTGCAGGAACCATTGAACGGATAGAGGAAAAACAAGTTCTTGAAGAAACAAAAACATATTTTATTGTAAGATTGGCCCAGGGGCAGCTAACCGTTATGGTTCCGGCTGAATCGGCGTCAGATGTTGGGTTACGTACTATTATCTCGCCGGAAGAAGCGGAGACTGTTTTAGCGGTTTTATCTCATGACCAATCAAAGATGCCAAAAGATTGGAATCGACGTTTTAAGAAGAACCGGGAAAAAATAAAAAGCGGCGACATTTTTGAAGTTGCCGAAGTTGTGCGGAATTTAACCATACGAGATCAAAGTGTTGGTCTTTCAACAGGGGAAAAGCGAATGCTTAATCGAGCGCGCCAGATTCTTATCAGTGAACTAGTATTCGCTCTTGAAAGAAACGAAGACGAAATTAATAGTGAAGTAGACAATATCTTCCATTAAAACAATAAGTGATTTTTTACTCATGTGTTAGTGATATCTTCAAGGGGGTGATACCAAAATCAATGCTTACAAACCAATAATCCAGAGGTGATGATTATGTTAGTTCAAATTGTCCGCTTACTGTTTGTTATTATCGGTGCGGTCGCCGGTTATGAGCTAACAAGCGTTATCCACACTCCGCGTGGTATTACCGGAATCATATTATATATTATACTTGGTTGTGGAGTTGGATACATAATCGGTAGCCTGGTAGGTAAGAGGCTAGATAAAGTTATGGACTGGCTGGAGTCATCTGTCCAGAAGATGCCGGGTTTTGACTTGTTCATTGGCGTATTGGGCTTGGTGATAGGCCTCTTTATTGCTTTACTTGTTTCTATTCCCTTTGGATCAATTTCAAATTCATTGGTCCGTCTTTTCCTGACTGTGTTCACATTTATAATCCTAGGATTTCTAGGACTGCGTTTATCTCTTTATAAGAAAGAGGATTTTCGTTCCCTTTTTCATTCTTTCGGTAATGTTAAAAGACCCCTGATGGCCTCAAAGAGCCATAATCATGTTGATAAAGTACTCGATACCAGTGTGATAATTGACGGGCGGATTGCGGATATTTCCAAAACCGGCTTTGTTGAAGGCCGTTTGAATGTCCCCCGCTTTATTCTAAGGGAATTGCAGAGCATTGCGGATTCGGAGGATCCTCTTAAGAGAAATCGTGGACGGAGAGGTCTCGATGTTTTACGGATCCTGCAAAGAGAGCCAAAAATAGAGATCCATATTTCTGATCGAGATTATATGGATGTCATGGATGTCGATGCAAAACTGGTTCAGTTTGCCAAAGAAACCGGGGGAATTATTCTTACCAATGATTATAACTTGAACAAAGTTGCCGAACTACAAGGCGTAAAAGTGTTGAATATAAACGAGCTGGCCAATGCGGTGAAACCGGTCGTATTACCGGGTGAGGAAATGAGAGTTCTTGTATTAAGAGAAGGCAAGGAGGCCGGACAGGGTGTCGGCTATCTTGATGACGGAACTATGATTGTAATCGATGAAGGTAAAGATCATCTGGGAAGAGAGATTGATGTTATGGTTACAAGTGTTCTTCAAACTCCGGCCGGGAAGATGATATTTACCAGGCCAAAAAGCATAAAAGCCAGCAGCGCTTAAGGATTGCAGAAAATCATGAATGTGGCAATTATTGCGGCAGCAGGCATAGGCAAGAGAATGGGTAACCAGGGTAAGCAGTATTTGCATTTACGTGGTAAGCCGGTCCTTGCTCATACCCTTGGTATTTTTCAGGACTGTTCTATTATCGATCAGATTATCGTTCTGGCAAATTCCGAAGATCTGGTTCGCTGCCGGGAGTTGGTAAATAGTTACGGTTTTGATAAAGTGTCGCAGTGCATTGAGGGCGGCGAAGAGAGACAGGATTCCGTTCATAATGGTCTGACGACTCTACCCTACAAGACTAAAATTGCCATTATTCATGACGGCGCTCGTCCTCTTATAACCTCGTCTGTAATAGAGAGGTCTGTATTGGAAATGGCAAATTGGGACGGTGTTGTGGTTGGAGTTCCGGTCAAAGACACGTTAAAAAGAGTAAGGGAAAAGCAGATTGTTAATACGATAAATCGGCAGGAGATATGGCATACGCAAACTCCGCAGGTTTTTGTAGCTGATTTGTTGAAAGATGCGTATCAAAGAGCGATGGCGGAAGGTTTTTACGGAACCGATGACTCTGTTTTGATGGAGCGATTGGGATATAAGATCGGTATGATAATGGGTTCATATGAGAATATAAAAATTACTACTCCTGAGGATTTGGTGGTGGCAGAGGCCATATTGGAAAACCGCGCTAATACGTAGAAAGAAGGTGAAAGAGACAAGTAGCAAGGTAGAGATGAAAAAGACAACTTCTAGTATCTAACTTGTGGCTTGGATCGAAGAGATGAGAGTAGGAATAGGCTTTGATGCTCACAGGTTTATCGATGGTCGACCGCTTATTTTAGGGGGAGTAGAAATACCATTTCATTACGGTTTGGAGGGACACTCCGATGCCGATGTGTTGATTCATGCGATTATGGATGCTGTTCTGGGAGCAGCGGCTCTCGGAGACATTGGACAACATTTTCCGGATACGGATGATCAATATAGGAACATTTCCAGTTTGATTTTGCTTTCAAGAGTAGCGGATATTATAGATAAGAATGGGTTCCGGATCGGAAATATTGATTGCGTGGTAGTGATGGAGGAACCCAAATTAAGTCCATATCGAGATGAAATAGGACAGAAGATAGCGGATATATTGAGAATTGACAGAGACAGAATAGGAATAAAGGCATCCACAACCGAGGGCATGGGTTTTGTTGGCAGAGGAGAAGGAGTTTCCGCTCACGCAGTTGTGTTGATAGAGGAGAAATAGAAAAGGCAATTATTTATGGAAAGCAAGGTAAGAGTAAGATTTGCCCCAAGTCCCACCGGCAATCTTCACATGGGAAGTGCCCGAACCGCTTTATTTAACTGGCTATTTGCGCGGAGCAAAAGGGGCGCACACGTTCTTAGAATCGAAGATACCGATAGAGCCCGGTCCGCGGATATCTACGAGAAAGCCATTCTTGATGATCTGCGTTGGCTTGGACTGGATTGGGATGAGGGTCCGGAAATCGGTGGTAGGTTTGGTCCATATTACCAAAGCCAACGGCAGGATATATATCGCCGGGTTGCTCAAAAATTATTGGATGAAGGCAAAGCGTATTACTGTTATTGCAGCCCTGAAGAGCTTGAAGAAGACAGAAATCGTGCTTTAGCCGAGGGTAGGATAAAGAAATACGGCGGCCGGTGTCTGAAATTAACCGAAGCTGACGAAGAACGTTTTAAGCGGGAAGGCAGACAGCCGGTTGTTAGATTTAAGGTGCCTACTCAAAAGATTGTAATCAACGATCTTATAAACGGCCGGGTCGAATTTGACAGTAGCGTTATCGGAGATTTTATCCTTCTTCGTTCCGATGGTAGCGCTAATTATAATCTCGCGGTAGTTGTTGATGATATATCTATGGGCATTACCCATGTGATTAGGGGTAATGATCACCTTAGCAATACTCCGCGCCATATTTTTCTTTTTCAGGCCTTAGGTCATAAAATACCGAAATTTGCCCATCATTCTCTGCTCTTAGGTACCGATCAGACCAAAATGAGCAAAAGACATGGGGCTACAGCCGTGTTCCAATATCGGGAAATGGGATATTTGCCTGAAGCATTGGTGAATTATCTGGCACTTTTAAGCTGGTCGCCGGGTGATGACCGGGAAATATTTCCCTGGCAGGAACTGGTAAAAGAGTTCTCAATCGAAGGGATAAGCAAGAGCCCCGCTATTTTTGATATTGATAAACTTAATTGGTTGAACAAGCAGTATATTCTACGCAAAGATCCTGAGGAGCTAACCCGGTTAACCCTTCCATTCCTGATGGAGAAGGGGATGTGTCCCGATGAGCTTATTGAGAAGTTTGACTATCCTTTACCTGCTAATTTAGTTGAAAAAATTAATATTGCCCAAGGTTATTTAACTACCTTAGCCGATGCGCCGGATGAACTTGAAATCCTGCTAAGTGACTCAATCGATTTTACCGACGAAGCAAAGGAAGTTCTTCGACAATCTAGTTCAAAGCTAGTTTTGGAAGCATTGAAAAAGAGCCTTGACGCAACTGAAAATATAGATGAGGAAGAAAGCAGGCAAATCATCAAAAAGATCGGGCAGGAGCTTAAGGGGCAGAACATAAGGGGAAAAGCTCTTTATATGCCTATAAGAGTTGCTTTGACCGGGAAGACCTCCGGTCCGGAACTTTCTCATCTTATACCTGCTTTAGGTAAAGAAAAAAGCCTAATAAGAATAAGAAGTGCAATTGAGGATTAGGGTCAATTCGATTGCAATTCAGGCAATAAACAGCAAGCGGATGATTGATAAAAACAGCGAAATATCAACTGGTTTGGGAAAATATTACTGTATTGTTAATTAACGGAGCAGATAAATAGCGTAAGGAAATCAGGTGGTGCAGGTGACAATAAAAGTTTACAACACATTGGCCAGGAAGAAGGAAGAGCTGATTCCGTTGCAGGACGGGAAGATAGGCATGTATGTCTGCGGGCCTACCGTTTACAACTTTATACATATTGGAAACGCCCGCTGTTATGTTGCCTTTGATGCCATTGTTAGATATTTGAAATATAAAGGTTTCGAAGTTACATATGTACGGAATTTGACTGATGTAGATGACAAGATAATCAAAAGAGCGCAAGAGGAAGGAATTGACTCAAGTGAGATCGCTGTCAAGTACACCGATGCTTTTCATAAAGACATGGAAGTATTGGGTTGCCTGAAGCCGGATATCGAACCGAAGGCAACAGAAGAGATTCCAGCCATGCTCAAGATCATAAAAGGGCTGATTAAGAAAGGTTTTGCCTACGAAGTGGATGGGGATGTCTTTTTCGAGATTACTAAGTTTGAAGACTATGGGAAGCTTTCAGGGCGTACCTTGGATGAGATGCGGGCGGGTGAAAGAGTAGATATCGATCCGCGCAAACGCCATCCGATGGATTTTGCCCTCTGGAAAAAGGCGAAGAAGGGAGAGCCTTCCTGGCCCGGTCCCTGGGGAGAGGGTAGACCCGGTTGGCATATTGAGTGCTCGACAATGTCATTAAGCCGTCTGGGGACGAGTTTCGATATTCATGGCGGCGGACAGGACCTTATCTTTCCTCACCATGAAAATGAAATAGCCCAATCGGAAGCATATAGCGGCACAAAGCCATTTGTCCGTTATTGGATGCACAATGGATTCGTTACTATTAAAGCGGAGAAGATGGCAAAGTCAGTGGGGAATGTAGTCTTGGTACACCAGATGTTTGAGGAGTGCAAAGAACCGAAAGAGGAAAGAATATTACGTAACGCCCTGCGGATGCTTTTCTTATCCACTCATTATAGAAGCCCTATAGATTTTAGCGATGAGCACCTGGAAGAGGCTAAAAGTAAAGTAAAAGGGTTACAGAATGTACTTTTTGTGCTTAGCGATACCATAAAAAAAGAAGAACGCTTCTTGGATGCCTTACAATCAGATGAAAGCGAGAAGGTTTTTGAAGCTAAAATATCTTCAGCCAAAGAGAAGTTTGAAAGGGCTATGGATGATGATTTCAATACTCCGGCAGCGATTGGGGCTCTTTTTGAACTGGAAAAAGCAACAAACATTTTTATCAATCAGCGAAAAGAAGGTTTTTCGTTAAACGGAAAGGATTTGCTTGAGAGATCAAATGATACTATTAATAAACTTTGCGAAGATGTTTTGGGTCTTGCTTTATGGGAAGATATTTCTGTTATGCCTCCAAAAACCATTACAACCAAACCATTATTAAGAGAGCTGGCAGAAGATTGTGCCGGTATCCCGAAAGATGATTCTATCGATGATACTGCCCGTATCGACGCGCTAGTCCAGAAGCGCGAAGAGGCAAGAAGAAGCAGGGACTTTGAAGCTGCTGATACAATTCGTGACAAACTCTTAGACGCTGGAATAATTATCGAAGATACTCCTCACGGGCCTCGCTGGAAATGGAAATAGGGTTTAAGGGGCTGCTTGCATGCACGCTAATTTAGGAATAAAGCATGAAAAAATTACTGATCGTTGATGGTTATAATGTAATTCATCAGAATCCTGAATATAAGAAAATAAAAGTTGATAGTCTGGAGCTTGCCAGAGTTAAACTCATTGAAGACCTTGCCAACTATCAAGCATATACCGGCGATGATGTTATTGTGGTTTTTGACGCGGCAGAGAGAAAAACCAAGGAAGAAAGAAAAGGTAAGGTTCTGGGAGTCGAAGTTGTTTTTACCAGAAAAGGAGAATCGGCGGATTCTTGCATCGAGAAACTGGCTTTTAAAAACGATTCCAACAAAACAGTAATGGTTGCCACATCGGATTATCATCTTCAAAGAGTGGTGTTTGGCAAAGGAGTCTATCGGAAGACCCCTGGTGAACTGGCAAATGAAATTAAAGAAGTAAAAGAAGAACAGCAGCAATACGCGGAGGAAACTCCGAGGACTTTTTTGGAAGATAGATTAGATGAAGAAGTGTTGGATAAGCTGCGAAGATTACTGGTATTAAATACTGAAGAAATCGCCGAAGAAGATGGATAATAGTTTTACTTATTTTAGCTGTACTTTCTTGACGATATGCCTGTTCGTACGATATAATTTCAGTTAGCAAGGTTTTTTTATTTTGGGCGGATTTAACCCTTGTAGGAGGCGGTGAAGTTTTAGAGGCGCGACTGCTAGTATACTTATCTTAACTTACTCTAACGGAGGCGGTGCGATTTGCAGACTGAGCCGGGGTATGAAAGAAAGGGCAGTGTCCCACCCCCACTATTCGATGAGTTTACTGATCTGCAGCTTGTAGCATCAGTAAAAAGCGGAGACGATACGGCACTGGAATTTCTGATCGATAAGTACAAGAATTTTGTTCGAATTAAGGCTCGTTCCTATTATCTGATTGGCGCCGACAGGGAAGATTTAATCCAAGAAGGTATGATTGGCCTCTACAAAGCAATTAGAGACTTTAGGTGTGAAAAGCAGACTTCATTCCGCGCTTTTGCTGAGCTTTGTATTACCCGTCAAATGATAACGGCGATAAAGACAGCGACTCGCCAAAAGCATGTTCCTCTAAATTCCTATGTTTCGCTGAACAAACCAATGTATTACGAAGAGGAATCGGACCGGACACTGGTTGACATGCTGTCAGGAACAGAAGTGACCGATCCGGTGGAACTGGTTATCAGCGGAGAGGAACTAAAAAATATAAGATCTAGTTTCGGAGAAATATTAAGTGACCTGGAATCCCAGGTCCTTCATTTGTATATAGACGGAAAATCTTATCAGGAAATTGCCGAAGAACTGGAAAGACACGTAAAGTCAATTGACAATGCATTACAGAGAGTGAAACGTAAAATCGAGCTGCATCTTAAGCGAAAGAATACGATGATGTAGTCTGATTGGCTCTTTGATTTAAGTTTAAGAGATTAACTGAAGAGCTTGGAGTCTAGCTTCAAGCTCTTTTGATTGTTTTAACTGCTGGAAGTTATTTGCTGGATATAGTTCTTTACGATTTCCCGGTTAAAATAAGTTTGAAATATTACGTACGATTCTATAAAATCACTAAGGGGAATTTTTAGGTTAAAAATGGCAAAGTGTGGTATTTGTCCGAATAGAATGCCGGCGTAGCTCAATCGGCAGAGCAGCTGATTTGTAATCAGCAGGTTACGGGTTCAATTCCTGTCGCCGGCTCCAATTATTTTTAAGTGCTTACTATATGGTAGGCACCTTTTTTAATGATAACAAAAATGCCTATACAAACAGGATAATCAACATATAAAGATTAATAAAGTTGACAGTAACGATGAATTAGTCAATAAATATTATAATAAAGTTATAAAAACTTCTTAAATATGCCTAATTGTAGCGAGGAAAGAATCGGAAAGGGTGTCTTTATGTCTTCCATGAAAGACTTTCCAAAGGGCAATACAGGGAGTAGGCAAAAAGATGGAATGATTAAATCGGGAAGTGGCAAAGGAAATCGTTATAAATCTTCCGGCTTAAAAACTTCGCAAGCTGCTCGAAAAGCAATGAAAAAACCTCCGGGCGTTGAAAATATCAGCTCAATGAATATTCTACAAGCTATTCACAATCCGGCCATGATTCTGGATCTTGAGAAAAATGTATTGGCAGTCAATGAAGCTACCATAAAGAAATTAGGAAAGACGGAAAAGGAATTGATTGGGAAGAAGTGTTATGAGCTTTTACATCCCCAGATGATGCCTTTTGACTGTCCTTTGGAAGAAATGCTTGCCTCAAAGCACCCGGAAACTGTTGAGCTGGAGCTGGAAACACTTAACGGATGGTTCCTTATAAGCTGCTCGCCTATTCTTGATAAAAATGGTCATATCTACAGGATTCTTCACATATGTACTGATATTTCAGAGCAAAAAGCAGCAGCAAGAAAACATAAAGCTTTAAACCTCAGATTGCAGCATCTCCTAACTTCAACTTCGGCTACCATATATACTTCCAGGGTTTCCGGTGATTATGGGATAACTTTTATCGGTGATAATGTTAAGCACATGACCGGATATAAGCCAATTGAGTTTACCGAGGATTCTGGTTTTTGGATCAACCATGTTCACCCTGAAGATAGAGAAGTCGTTCTTGCTGAGATAATGAAAATACTTAAGAAACAGCGCCATGGATATGAATATCGTTTCTTGTGTAAAGATGGCAAATATAAGTGGTTTTATGATGATATGAATTTGATACTTGATGACGATGGTAATCCGTTAGAAATAATCGGCTTTTGGCTGGATATAACCAGGCGGAAGAAAGCACAGAAGAAATTAAGAGAAAGCGAGCAAAAGTACCAAGATTTATTAAGGAATCTTAACGAGGGTATTGTAACAGTTGATCTGAATCTCTGTATTAAATTTGTTAATCCTCATTTTGCGAAGATGCTGGGTTACGCGGAAAAAGATATAGTCGGAAAGAGCCTGCTTGAGTTCGTGGATCAGAAAAACAAGGCGTTGCTTAAAGAGCATTTTGAAATGCGAAAAGAGGGTTTGCGAGAAGAATATACCTTAAACCTGATTCAAAAGGGTGGGAGGCAAATTTTTGTACGAATTATCGCCGCACCTGTATATGATGAGGAAGGTGTATTCATGGGATCGGTTTCCGGTGTTCTTGATATGACGGAACAGAAAAAAGCGGAAGAGGCATTAAGAGAAAGCGAAGCAACACTTAAAAAAGCGGAACAGATTGCCAGAATCGGTAATTTTAAAATTGATGTAAAAACCAATGAGGTTACGCTATCAGACGAGATGTATGAAATATTTGATATTCAGCCTGATAGATTTAAAGGTTCCCTGGATGAAATGTATGCGCGAATTCACAAAGATGATTTGCCCATGATAGTTGAAGAGGTAAAGAAGATTATAAGCAGTAAAAAGCCATATGAAGTTAAAACCAGAATAGTCCTCCATGACGGAACAGAACTAACGGTTTTAGCAAAAGGAGAAGTGGCAACCGATGCCTCGGGCAGGGTAACCGAAATTGTTGGAGCGGTTCAAGATATAACCGAGCGAGTAAAAACTCAAGCGATTCTTGAAGAAGAGAGAGATAAGGCAAGAAGATATCTTGAAGTTGCCGGAGTTATAATCCTGGCACTGGATTGTAATGGGACAGTAAACTTAATAAACAAGAAAGGTTGCGAGATTCTAGGTTATAAAGAGAGCGAAATAGTAGGTAAGAATTGGTTTGATAATTTCTTACCGGAGCGATTTAGAAAATCGGTGTATGATGTTCACATGCAAGCACAAATAGATGGACTACAATACGAATATTACGAAAATCCGATTCTAACTAAAAAAGGAGAAGAGAGAATAATAGCATGGCATAACGTTAGGCTAGGGGATGAAAGGGGTAATTATGTAGGTACGCTTAGCTCGGGTTCGGATGTAACCGAGAGAAGAAAAACTCAGGAAGAACTTAAAGAGAGTCATGGTAGAACCAAACAAGCCCTGGAAGAGACTGTTCGTGTTCTTGTGCTAACAGCCGAAAAGAGAGATCCATATACTGCAGGTCATCAGGAGCGAGTAGCTCAGCTTGCGACGGCTATTGCTCGGGATATGGGCTTATCCGGTGAAGAGATTGAAGGGATCCGTGTTGCGGGATCTATTCACGATATTGGAAAAATTTATATACCGGCAGAGATTCTTAATAAGCCCGGAAAGTTAAGCGATATCGAAATGTCTTTGATAAGAACACACCCGGAGATAGGCTTTGATTTGTTAAAAGACATTTCGTTTCCCTGGCCGGTTGCCAAAATGGTGTTGCAGCACCATGAAAGATTGGATGGTTCAGGATATCCTCGAGGGATTAGGAATACAAATATTTTACCTGAAGCGCGTATTTTGGCAGTTGCCGATGTTGTTGAGGCAATGGCATCACACCGGCCTTATAGACCGGCTCATGATATCAAGGTGGCGCTAAAAGAAATAGATGTAAATAGTGGGGTTTTGTTCGATCCCGAAGTTGTGAAAACGTGCTTGAAATTGTTCTCAGAAGGCAAATTCAGGTTTAAATAACTCAGGGTCAGACCTCCACACCACACTTTAACAGGCATTAAGTATTCTTACTCCCTAAACTTATTAAACAAATGGATATACAATAAAGGTTAGGCAGTAAAAATAAAAAAACTAGAAATAAGAATTTTAAGTAGCAGCTAAAACTATATAGGGAGGTCTGACCCTGCTAAAGACAACTTAATAATATCACTCTGAATAAATAATACAACTGCTGGTAAATACAATAAATTAATACAATAAAGAAGGATAAAGTTAGAGAGAAAGAGAAACTTAAAGGTAGTTTATAATAATGGGTACGGGGATATCCGAGGGAGCTTTATAGTATTTAATGCAAGAGAGGGGCAGTTGATGTATTTAGCATCAAGCTTTATGGGTGCCGTTTTTGTTGGTTTTGGAGTTATAGAGTTATTTGTTTGCTTGGCTTCCGCAGTTGTGGTTTTTGCACTCGCTTATCTATTCATAGCAAAGTGTTTAATAAAGAAGAAATAATTTGTTTGTGTGAGGCTTTGGAGATTATTTATTACTGAAAGTTTGGAGAAGTGTATTTGTAGCATTTGTCTATGTGATTTGCGTTAATGGAAAAGAGGGACCGATTTCGGTCCCTCTTTTAATCCGCTTACCAAGAAATACACTATTGAAGTCTAACGACGACGTTTATAGAAACTGCTGGCATTAAGAGTTGTTGTAGTATTGTATAAAGCTTGAATACCGGCGATGTCGCCGTCGTGAAGATCTCTCTTGTAAGTCTCGCCGTAACTGGCATAGCCGTACATTGTTTCATCGAAATATTGTGAATCATATAAATCGGCTAGTCCTACGCCGTGACCTAGTTCGTGAGTGGCTATGTTCCGCAGGTCCATAACTCCTGGATTGGTTGTAGCGTCACCCCAAGCAAAATCAGTGTCGAACATAATATCAAACTCAATTATTTCACGGGTGCTCGTCGGCCCGCTAAAATATCCCCAGGTCTGGGTAACGGCAATCACTCCTGAAGTCGGATAATCGCCAAACACCAGCTCATTACGACCATCTGGTTGGTAAGTATCCCAGGTCGAATTATAGTTGATGAAGTAGCTGCCAAAGAGTTCGCTGTTGGTGTGTGAATCCCATTCCTCAGCGGAATTGAAAATTGCAGTGGTTACAAAATCTTCTGATAAGCCGTTGGGATTATCTGGATCGATAATGTAAGTGACAGGCAGAGTCTTCCACTTTAAGCCGGTTCGAAGTAACTTGTATCCTAGGGATGATTTTCTGGACGGAGAAATTAGCGGTTTGATAAAGTTATTCTTATAGTGGATAAATACCATTTTCTCTACACTGCGGGGCTTCATCACCAGGCGGTCATTAACCTTGGGTTTGTCCGGTACATTATCTAGAGTTGCTCCAGACGCTAATGCGACAAAGGAAAACATCAAGATAATAATCAATAAAAGAGAAAGAGAAAAATTCAGTCGGGTTCTCATGTTACCTCCTTTCCTATTGTATTGACCAAAGCAAAAAACTATATCAACTAAACCTATAAACGGGATTATATCGAAACTAGGATACCTATTGTTTATTAAACTCTCAACAAAATTGATTATATACTTCAATTATTACCAAAGAAAATCCTCCCGATTCTTTGTAGATATAGCCAACTGAGATACACTTGCCCGGGAAGCAGTTATTGAAGAACATATAGAATCACTGTAGGTTAGGTTTTTGACAGCAGGGACAAAAATGGGTACTTCTTCCCCCAATGACAATTTTCTCTATGCCGGTTCCGCAAAGAGGGCAAGGTTCTTTGGTTCGCCTATAGACGCGGTGTTTATTTTGCATATTTCCTTTTTCTCCTGAAGCATCCACGTAGTCGGAAATAGATGTACCTCGCTGTTTGACGCCTTCGCTTAGGATATTTTTTATTGCCAGAAACAAGCGGCTTAATTCGTTTTCGGTCAGTGAATTAGCGGATTTGAGGGGATGAAGGCTTGCCTCAAAAAGAATCTCATCCGCATAGATATTACCGATTCCGGCAATTTTCTTTTGGTCCAGGAGCAAGGGTTTAATCTTAGTTGGACGATTTAGGATTGAGCGCAAAATCTCTTCGGTAAAACCGGCAGATAAAGGTTCAGGTCCCAAATCCAGTTTTTCTTCCAATTTATCTTGATTGATAACAAATACCTGTCCGAACTGGCGCGGATCTCTAAACAGGATCTTCCCATTATCTTTTAGATGGATGACGACATGAGTATATTTGTCTATCTCGAAGGGGCAATTGTTGGGGCAAAAAAGGAGTTGACCGGTCATCCCCAAATGAAAAATAAGTATATCCGACGAATCCAAATAAAATAGAAGGAACTTTCCTCTTCTTCCGACCTTTTTGATTGCCCGCTCTTTTGTCTTAACGGCGATTTCATCTTGATCGCGTTGTCTCCGGGCAATTCGGGGAAGATTGATTTCTATCCGGCTAATTGTTTTTCCGGTTACCTGTTTTTCAAGGTCTCTCTTAATGGTTTCGACTTCCGGAAGCTCCGGCATCGGAATTTACTCCTTTACATATGGCGTTTTGGGAGCACGGGCTGCTTGAGAAGCGTTAGATAACAAAATCGTCTCTATAGGTTTTAAATATACCTTTGTCATAGCCTGATTTTAATAAGTATCTGATTGCCTGGATACCTTCTTCTCCCAGGTCGACGCTATAAGTATTTACGTAGAGATCTATATGTTGAAGGATAACATCTTCAGATAGTTCTTGGGCGTACTGTTGGATGTATTCCATCGGTTCCCGGGGGTAACGAAAGGCGTAGTCAATACTTTTTCTAACATCTGTATTGATATTTGCGATGATCTCTTTTCCTAAGCTTCGTTTGGCAAAAATGCCTCCGAGAGGTATAGGCAGGCCGGTTGTGTCCTCCCACCAACTTCCTAGATCCACTATCTTTTTTAAGCCTTCCTTTTGAAAAGTGAAACGGCTCTCATGAATTATTACGCCGGCATCAACTATCCCTTCTTTTATGGCCGGCATGATTTTTTCAAAGCTCATGGGGACTAGTTGTTCAAAGTGATTGTTGTAGAGCCTTAAGAGCATAGCGGCTGTTGTGTGTTTGCCCGGTATGGCTATCTTTTTGTTAGTCAAATCTTCCGGTTTGTAGGGAAGATCGGAAATAAGCAAAGGTCCGCAACCACGACCAAGCGCGCTCCCGCTTCTTAGGAGAATATAGTCATCAACCAAATGGCCGAAGGCATGGTAGGAAAGTTTGGTAATGTCCAGTTCTTTCTGGAATGCCATTTCATTTAGGGTTTCAACGTCAGTCAGGGTTTCGATAAAACGCGATTTAGAATCACTGATTTTATTTTTCATTAATGCGTAGAAGATGAATGTATCGTTTGGGCAGGTTGAAAAACCAATAGTAAAGGATCTCATTTGCTCACCTCACGCAAAAGCTGGATTAGCACTTGAGTCCCATGCGAGACTGCCTCTTCAATTTGCCATTTTGACTTATCTCTATTTTCTACCATATTACTTACACATCGCATTTCCATCATATGCAGATTGTAAAGATCGCAAACTCGCGCCAGAGCGGCACCTTCCATATTTTCACAGATGGCGTTGAACTGCTTTTTTAGGAAATTGCCTCTTTGGGTAGTTCCGGTACAGGAATTTACGGTGATAAAATTTCCCTTTCTATAAGTGATATCGAGGTCATCCAGTATAGCTTCTGCTTTAGTAAGAAGGCTATTATTAAGGCTAAAACCGCATGGGTTCATCAGCGGCTTTTCATCGAAATACTGGATTGTATCACCAAAGGCAATGCCAAAATCACCGAAATACTCTTTTTCCGCAAGGCAGATATCGAGAATAGAAATCCCGGAGTTATGATAAGCTCCGCATAGGCCAAACAAAATTACTCCATCAATGGAGAGCCGGCTCTCTTGTTGATTTGCCTCCATCAGAAAACGGGTAAGAGAGATCGCACTTTCCACAATCCCGGTTCCGCTTACCAAGAGGTGAAAGTCTTGCGGAAGCTCTTTATTGATTCTTAATCGGCCGATTTCCAGCTCGGTGGGGCTCACTATCAGATACATATAATGGCATTAAACTCCAGTTTCTGTCTTTCGTCAATATTGCTGACTCTGCTAGAATGTAGTCTACGGGCTAAGCAAGCTGGATGTATAAAGTAATTATGATTTGTTGTTCACTTCGCATTTTGCCGAGTGGCATGGGTTTTCAGCAGGAAATTAAGGAGTATTCGGGAACACTTATAGGAAAAGTTGTTGGGTAGTTACAGCCTTAATAATAAGGCAGAAAAAATGAGAATGGGAGGCAAAATGGCGGTTGTAAAAATTATTCCTTGTTTGGATATGAAGGATGGAAGAGTGGTAAAGGGAGTGCATTTTGTGGATCTTAAGGATGCCGGCGATCCCGTGGAAAATGCCGCTTTTTATCAGAAAGAGGGAGCGGATGAATTGGCAATGCTGGATATCGCGGCTACCGTAGAAGGAAGAAAGACCAGGCTTGCCTGGGTGGAAAAGGTCTCGGCAGTCATTGATATCCCACTTACGGTTGGCGGAGGGATTTCTTCGCTTGAGGATATGGAGGCATTATTCAAGGTAGGAGCAGACAAGGTTTCGGTCAATTCGGCCGCGGTAAGCCGTCCTCAATTGATTAAAGAAGCATCGGAGAAGTTTGGAAAGGAAAAAATAATTGTGGCGATTGACGGACGGCGCAACGATGAAATGCCTTCTGGATTTGAAGTAGTGGTAAGCGGAGGCCAGAAACCCGTGGGCAAAGATGCGGTTGAGTGGGCTAAGGAATGTAACCGGCTCGGAGTAGGAGAGATACTTCCCACCAGCATGGACGGAGACGGGACTCTGGCCGGTTATGATATTCCTTTTACCAAAGCCATTGCGGAGGCAGTATCGGTTCCTATTATCGCATCAGGCGGAGCAGGCCAGCTTGAACATTTCTATGAAGGTGTTGTTGAGGGCAAAGCCAAGGCTCTTCTCGCAGCTTCGGTTTTTCACTTCCGGACTTTTACGATTGGACAGGTAAAGGAATATCTAAGAACAAAGGGCATAGAAGTTAATTAATTCTTGATTTTGTTAAAAGCCCGGTTTTAATATGGCGCTGATCGAGTGGATGGAAATAAATGAATATTTTGAACCGCTGTTACCCGGGAGGATGAAAGATGGAAACCTTGCTGAGTTTTAGTGTAGGGATCGGGCTAAGCGCGGCTTGCGGATTCAGAGTCTTTATGCCGTTACTGGTAGTAAGTGTGGCGGCAAAAGCCGGTCATCTGACCCTAGCCCCCGGTTTTGAATGGGTCGGGACTTATCCCGCATTGATTGCTTTTGCTACCGCCACAATTTTAGAGATTGCTGGATATTATATACCGTGGGTTGATAATGTTCTTGATACTATCGCATCACCAGCGGCAATAATTGCCGGAATTGTGGTTATGGCCTCAATGGTTCAAGGAATGAGCCCTTTCTTGAAGTGGACTCTTGTGGTAATTGCGGGAGGCGGAGCGGCAGGTTTGGTTCAGGCAACTACCGGCATGACCCGTTTTGCTTCATCGGCGACAACGGGGGGACTAGGAAACTCGGTAGTCTCAACAATAGAGGCAGCCGGATCATTTATCTTATCTGTTTTGTCTGTTCTGGTTCCCTTTTTGGCTGTGCTGATTGTCTTTGCTATTCTTTTGTATTTCACTAATAAGTTGATCGGGAGGTCAGCAAGAAGGGGCATGGCAAAAGAAAAGAACTGAGAAATCTTCAATTATCGGGGGAAACATGTTGGGAAGCACAAAGAAAAGAGTACTTATCGCTATCTTGGCAAGTCTGTTTGTTTTTTTCTTCGCCCTTTTTATTATTTTCAGGGGAAGAATCAGTGACACTATCTCAACGAATAAAGCAAAGGAATTAAAATCGGTTGAAGTCAAGGAGTACAAAGGAGAAAAGCTCTCATCAGCAGAGGATTTTAGAGAAAATGCAATAAAAGGTCCGCAATATATCGACGAGAAAGATTACAAGCTTAAAATTGTCGGACTGACAGAAGAGCCCCGTACTTATACGTATAACGAAGTCATAGAAGATCGCCAATTATATAAAAAAGTCGTTGAGCTCGATTGTGTTGAAGGTTGGAGCGTTACTATTTTATGGGAAGGCGTCCTGGTTAAAGATTTACTGAAGGAAGCAGGAGTATCTTCGAAAGCAAAGGTTGTTGTTTTCCACGCTTATGATGGGTATACAACTTCACTTCCTCTTGACTATATTATGGAGAAAGATATTATCATGGCCTATAAGATGAACGGCGTGGTTCTACCACCGGAAAGGGGCTTTCCTTTTCAGTTGGTGGCGGAAGATAAGTGGGGATATAAATGGATAAAATGGATAGTGAAAATTGAACCCTCAGATGACGTTGATTACAAAGGTTATTGGGAGAAACGGGGCTACTCCAATGAAGGGGATGCGGATAAAAGTTACTTGGAATAGTGTCAAGCTGAGAGAGAAGGGGGATATTAGAATGATTAATGGGGAGTTACCTTATAAAACGTGGTTTAGATGCACGGTCTGCAATGATGTTCATTACGGAATGGTCGCACCGGAGATCTGCCCTACTTGCAGGAATGTGAATAGTTTTGTACAGGTACCTGAAATCGAAGCTGAAGTTGCAAGCAGAATTATTACCGATGATGAAGTGATTAAAGAAATTGCCCTTAATACTCCCAGGAGTGAGTTAAAAGAATTATTTGTCGAATTCTCCGAAAGTAAAGAATATGAACTCAATCCTGATGAAGCTTTACTGGATTTGGTTTTAGACGGAATTCTCAGAAACGAAAAAGATACAGGGTTGAAATATTGCCCTTGCCGGTTAAGGACCGATGATATCTTACGTGATTTGATGTATCTTTGTCCGTGCAATTTTACTGTTCAGGCTACCTATATAAATGATGGAAGATGCTGGTGCGGATTATTTACGAAAAAGAAACAGTAATTTTAGATGTCTTGTATTAATCCGAAGGGATCTTAAAATATATTAGTTCGATAAGAAAGCAATGCAAAGATTCGGGCTAAGTTTTAAAAAGAAAGTCGTAACATGGATGATATGAACAATGCGTGTTACCAGATTACAGGCAAAATCGCTTTTTGGATTTTTTTGTCATTTGTAATCGCTTTACCTTTAGTGGGCCCTGAAAGAAATGTTTTGCTCCGGCAGGCTCTTGCGCCGGCATTGTTAATGCGATTGATGGCCTTGGTTCTCTTGTTATTGTCAATTGCAGTTGTTTTACTAAGAAAGCAATTATTGTTCAAGACATCTCCTTTCCTGCTTGTATTTACTGGCTATATTTCTGTTCAAATATTTGCCAATCTTCAGGACGGATTTTCACACATTGCTTTATTTGGCGATAACAAGGCAGCATTTAGGAGCGTATTGTTTTCAGTTTGCCTATTTATTATTGTTGTTGCCGCGTATAATGTTGTTTCCAGGAAACAATTGGATCAATTTGCCCGGGGAATTGCCGCTTCTGTGGGGTTGGTTTCTTTCTTGGGGATTCTGCAACATCTCGGATTATCCCCATTTTTATTTCAATCCGAAAGAGTATATTCAACTATGATCAATCCACTGGAGCTAGCCGGTTTCCAGGTTCTGGTGTTACCGATCCTTGTGACCGGCGCCTTGTATTTGAACGAGGAAATAGAGCAAAAGAAAGCAACTCTATTTTGGATTATCTGGTATCCTATTTCAATTATTCTCACGGCCACCTGTCTTTTTCTTACTTCAAGCCGTTCCGCTATTCTAGCGGCACTGATTACCCTGATAATTTTGTTGTTCGGTTATTCTAGAAAACAAGTGTTCAAATTAGCCCCAATTGGGGCGGCAATTTTAATTATTTGTGCCGCTATCACACTTGTTCCTATCAAGCCGTTGTCGACTGCCAAAGGATTTGCTCAGCCGGAAGATGTACTGGAGATAATGAGTCCAAGCACCCAATCGCGGCTTGCCACCTGGCGAATAGGACTGAAAATGTTCTCAAGTAAACCTATTTTGGGATGGGGGAGCGCTGAATTGGCAAACCATTTCCGAGCTCAGGAGGATCTACGTTTTACCAGAGAGGCCGGTTCGGATTTTAATCCCTTTGATATGCATAGTCGTTTACTAAATATTTTGGTAGTTAATGGAATTATTGGATTGATTCTTTTCCTGATAATTATTGGTCAGCTTTTTTATTCAGAGAGATTTTTATTATTGCCTTGGGGCAGGAAACCGGAGAACGATGATAATTATATAATTGAAGGGTGCCGAAAGGGATTGGTTTTTGGAATACTTGCTTTGCTTATACATTGGCAGGTAGCTCCTTCATGGGTGGTAACGGAAGCTTTTTTTTGGATATTCATTGCGATTGTTTTTGGAACCTCCGAGGGAAAACAGAAACAAATAGAATTTGGATTTGGCGAAATCAATAACAGAATAGTAGGAACATCTACTGCGGTTTTCGCGGTAATTGTGGTGTTTGTAATTGCCAGGGCCACTTATATTGCTGGTACAGCTCTTCAAGCCGAGTGTCTAGCTACGGCGGGGATAGAATTAGCAAGCAAGGGCGATTATGATGAAGGAATAAAATATTGCAGGAAAGCAACTGATTTGAATCCTTATGAGGCCGGATACTATGGAAGGAGCGGTTATATTCTTTCTGCTTGGGGAGAAAGCGAGAAGTCTGAGAAATTACTGGAAGAAAGCCTATCATTGTACAAAGAGGCTATATCGATGAATACCGGCGATCCATTTCGCTATGAAAGAATAGTAGGCGTGTATCAAAGGCTAAGTAACTTAAATCGAAGCAAGTGGGAAAATGAGCTTATTGAATGGGCAGAAATTGCGGAGGGTAAGAACCCATCGTCAATTCATATTAAGAATGTTTTAAGGGAGGCACATATTTCAGTAGGAGAAAAGGAGAAAACAAAGCGCTTAGAAGAAGAGTTAGAGCAAAACAAGTAACACGGTGTTTCAAGACAGTATAAATTTGAAATTGGAAGCATAGGATATAATCTATGAAGTTATTAACATAATAAGTTAAGAAATTGGTTTATGGAATTACTTAGAGCATTTAGCTTAACGTTAATAATGCTACTATAGGTAGACAAATATGAATCAGCACTGAGGGAGGAGATAGTAATGCAAATTGATATTGAAACTGCATTTAAATATATATTTAAAGATGAAAAGTGGCCAACAAAAATACTGGTTACTGCTGTAATATCGCTTGTACCCATTCTTAACTTTGCAGTTATCGGATATGAGTTGGAGATAATGCGAAATATCTGGGCTAAGCATAAATTTCCTTTACCTGATTGGGATAACTTACAGGATAAATTTATGTTGGGTTTGCCCCTGGCTTTGTTTTTTCTGATATTGTATATTCCTTTATTCTTCATTGTTGTAGTCTTTATACTTGTAATCATAGCTTCATTTTTATCAATTATTGGCACAAGTTTCTTGACAGTAAATTATGGCCACATCAATCCCTTAAGCTGGTTATCTCTACCTATGGCAGGAATGATCATATTTTTTATGGTGATTAATCTTATAGTTTATATGATTTGTCTGTCTTTGCTACGGCCTGCCTGGATGATAAGGTATGCCAAAACCGGTGATTGGCACTCTCTTCTGCAATTAGGAGAGTTAGTTGACTTCATCAAAAACAGACTAGGTTCATATTTTATTGCCTTTGCTATCGTTATGGTAGCGGGTTGGGCGCTGGGTATGGTGTCCTCGGTGATGTCAATTCCTTTCTCGATGATTCCAATGGCAGGCTCAATTATCGGTATGGTTTTAGGTATGTTCTTATCCGCTTTACTTGCTTTTTTCCGCGCAAATATATATGGCCAATTGGCAATGTTGGAGAAGTAAATAAATCCACAAATCTTGAAGGTATAGAAAGCTGTTTAGTGGAATATTAGCAGAGGGAAAAAGCGATATCGATTATAATCAAACAGGTCGGATGATGGAGGATGACATGAAAGGACTGAGTTTGAAAACAAAAAGGTTATTATATTCCGGAGCTGTGTATTTGGGGATTCTTCTACTTCTCTTGATGGCTGTAGGTTGTTCAGGGCAAACCAAACAAGCCAACGATCTAATAGGCGATTTTAACTCTCTTGTAGAAAAACACAACAAGCTGGACAATGAAGCTTCCGAGCTTTTAAAGAAAATCAATACAAGCGCAAGCACCAAAGAAGAGTATCAAAAGAATGTTGATATTTGGGAGCAGATAGAGGGGAAAATAGCTGAAGAACAGAAGATATTGGAAGATGCGGCCGAACCTTTGGAGAAGGCAAAGAAACTTGATATAAGCAAGGAGTTTGAGACCTATATAGATATGAAGCTAAAGGCAAATGACGCGAATAAAGAACAAGCAAAAAAACTCAAAGATATCGCGGCCGCGTCAAGAGATTTGTATAGTGCTATGATTGATTCAGCTAGTTTGAAAACAGCGGAAATTGAAGCAAAAACCCAAGCAATTACAAAACTAACCGAAGAGCTAGACGAGCAAAAAACTAAAGCCGAAGACCTGGCCGCGGAAGCAAACGATTATTATGAGGAACATAATCTTGGTAAATAGTTAAACTCAAGTTGCCATGGTCAAATTGAGAATATGCGTTACATGAGCCGATTGCGCAGATAAGCTTTGCTATGATTTATTGCAATATTTTGTGCGATTGTGCTATACTGCAAGCAGACATATTGCATAGAGATAACTAGGAAACTTATCATAATTTTTTGCACTGAAATAATAAGGATACTTAGCCAATTCGCTGGAAAATGTGATTGGCTTTTTTAATGTATGTAAACGTGACTACCTGGGAGGGGAAAATGAAAAAGTTGGGGATTCTATTTTGCGCAATTGGTTTGGTAATTTTCTTGATGATGGCGATGCCGGCCATGGCGTCGGCTGAAGTAGCGGAGGTGGTAGTCGGAGGAACAGCCGCAGCGGTTGATGCCGAAGCAGGTACCGCAGATGCTGCAGCGACGGCACTTTCTTCGGAAGTTACCGGCCAATCTGTTGGAGATGTTTCTGCTGAGGCTGATTCGACTCAAAGTACTGATTTTGACAATAGCAGCGGAACCGATGAACAGATTGACTGCGGTGGTGGAAGTACCGCGTCTGTTGATTCATATATTACCACAGCATCAGCTCAATATGGCAATGGAGTTGCCAGTGCGGAAGCAACAGAATTGGTTACGAACATTGTAGTTACAGCTCCGGAAGGATCTCCAGTTGAAGTTTTACTTGAAGCCGACTACTCAAGTGGATCATCCCATGCCTATTTACGTGAACTAGAGCTTGACAATAATATAGACACAGCTCAGCTAGACGTATTTATTGAACCAGGATTAGAGGTTCAGCAAATGGGTGACGCGATTTCATATGCGGAATCATATCATACTATTGGTGGTGAACCTCGGACGGTTTATCTATATGATGATACTATTGTTTTTGATTTTGCTACCGGTCATGCTCAAGCCTGGATTAATTCGGATTACATCCCAAATGCGTCTGCATACGCTGAAGTCATTGATCTCCAGATATGGGATCCCGATCTAATTGGCTATGTTCCATTTGGAAATGTAAATAGCTTGATGAGCGCAACTGATATCAACAATCTTCTTGCGGCAATAAACGCAATTCTAGCTAAGAGCAATATTAGCATGCTATCAATAGTTTCCACTATGGAAGACGTGGGAATTGATTGGGCATGGGCGCACGCGACCGCAATGGAAACCGCGCTATTGGATGCTCAAGGTAATCCTGTCTCCTACCTGATAATTTGTGATGACGATGCTTTTGTTACTCTGACAAGTGCCATGGCATTGGATATAGAAGCAGCGGTAATACCGGAAGTAGAAGTAGAAACAACCGGTGAAAAAGAAACAGAAGTTGAACAAGCTTCGGTAGAAACAACGGATGCTACCGTGGATGTTCTACCGTACACCGGTGCCGACGCTGCTCCACTTGTTTTCTTAACACTCGGATTAATAGGCGCTGGTTTAGCTTTAAGGAGAAAGAATTCATAAGCAAAGTTAATATATAAAGTAAAGACTGAAAGGCTCGCTTCTTCAGAAGCGAGCCTTTCCTTTTATATTGTTGCTCTTTTTCTCTTTAATCGGGAAAGCAGTTAATTAGTTTTTTAATACGGATGAGGACACCCATTATTCTCACATTTGTAAATAGATTGAAGAATAAAAAGGAAAAGTGTTGATTGGTTAAGAACCTATATAGTATTATCAATATGTGGTTACTGTCTCGCCGTAAAACTCAATATCTAGGGGGTGCTGTCTAGGTGTGGAATTGGATTGAAGATTCACACAAAAAGCTAGAAAGAGTTGTTAAAATTATCGAACAATGGAGACAAGAAAAGTACACAAAGGTACGAGACGGAAAGATGGTGGTATTAAGGAAAGTCAGCTAGAAACTTTTTTTATATAAAACTACATAAGGATTATGTGGTTTTATTTTCAAACCAGGAGACAATGTTTTCACCAAATTGTCTGTTGTTACCGACTTTTAGATATTTGTTGATCAGTATCGCATCGTCCGCGCATACCACTACTTTACCTTCTCCTTGTACAGCAGTCGCCACTATTCCATAAGATCTTTTAAGTTCCCCATTGTTTTGAACCTGATCCTGATTTGGATCAGCCCAGGCTTGGTCCGAAGTCTTAGCAACAAAAGCTGCTGCTCCGTCTTTTCTTACTCTCAAACCCCATGTTCCAAAGACAGCCAATTTCTCCATATTGGTTCCTAAAGTATGATCGGTGAAATTGGTAACATAAAAATCCTGAACCGAGCTCTTGATCGGGTTTGACGGGTCGCAAATGACCGCATCGGTTGGTTGAATATCAAATTTTTCGGTAAGAGGTATTACCGGCTGTGATATATGGATGAGGATTAAAAGATTGCCGCCATTCTTAACGAACTCCTCTATTGACACAATCTCCTCACTGTTGAAATCAGTCATTGGGCCGGCAAGCACAAGTAGCTCTGCGTTACTAAGAACATCGCTTGTAAGCGGTTGATTGTTCACTTCAGATGTATAACCGGCATTGGCGAGAATCTTGCTGAAATCTGAAAACCCCATTTCATCAGTTGATTGGGGGGAGAAGATCTCGCGATGAAATGAATCAAAAATAGCTTTCTTCTTAGTAGATGTTTTTTGCTTGCCACAGCCGAACAAATTAAGCGCGGCAAGTAAAATAGAAAGGGACAAAAAAAATGAGAATATCTTTGAGGATCTTTTTTGCATATGTCTTTCCTTTACATTCTGATTGAGTCTTTAAATAAGACAATATACTCCTTTTACTGAAAATGTCTACCCAAATAGGGGAGCAACTGGCGTTGCCAGTTGCTCGAGGGTAAAGGGGTAATACGTGCTATATAGGGGTTACCATGTGTTATTAAAATTGTAGAATAAAAGTACTGGTTTTGTAAGGGTTTTTGCAGGTTTAGTGGGTAAATGCCGTCAAGATGTGACGACTGGCGGTATATGATATATGAAAGGTGGATAATCTTTAACAAAATGCAACCTGGAGGAAAAGGTCCACCATAAAAAATAAAGTACTTCAATATTTTGCCAATTATTGGTAAAATCAATTACCGACCGTCCGTAGGGCTTCCTCCCCTGGGCCCTTGCGGGCGGTCTAGCTATTTAAATAGAAAAACCGAAAACCACCAAAGAAGTCATGAGCCTGGTTTGTTATGGTTGTTTGGAGTTAGGCGCATAAAACGGAAAAATAATGTTTAATAAGAAATGGATATAGTTTAAGAGAAATATGGCATTAGCTTAGGGATCGTGCAGGTAATAATTGACAGAATTTCGTGTTTTGAGTAGTATCTTTACTGTTTGAAATATTATTTGGCGCTTGTTTATACGATGGCATATTTAAGCTTCTAACCTATGTTTTTGATTTGGGGGAGTTCCCAAGTGGACAAAGGGAGCAGACTGTAAATCTGCCGGCGAAGCCTTCGGAGGTTCGAATCCTCCCTCCCCCACCAGAGCACAATGTAGAATTTAGTTGGTTAAAAATGTTTTTTTAAAAGAAAGAACCTGCGGAGAAGGGGGCATTATATTTGAGGGGGTTTCCCGAGATATAAAGATCCTTTTCCCCCACCGGATAAAAGGTAGTAATCATAGAAGGCACGCAGGCGAAAATAGCTAGCGTGCCATATTAGCTTTGTAGTGGTTTTATTGGTTGATCGCTGAGGTAGCTCAGTCGGCAGAGCACGTGCATGGTAAGCACGAGGTCACGGGTTCGAATCCCGTCCTCAGCTCCATTTATTATTGGTTAGCAATATATATTGCTGTTCGAAAGATGAGGGCTTACTATCGATAGGATCGCTCGTCGGAGACTAGAAAATCAATGAGTCTAATATTTTATGCCGATAAACAATAGAGATAGGCAAGGCGGTGTAGCTCAGTTGGAAAGAGCACACGGTTCATACCCGTGGGGTCACAGGTTCGAATCCTGTCACCGCTACCAATTCTAAGCGGCGTGTAATGGCGCTGCTTTTCTTTATATCTGATCCCAATAGTATGAATCGGCTGCCTGTGGTTTCCGCGGGCAGAATATATTTATGATTATTTCTACATGACTAAAAAACTGAGGCTATTTATTTGAAGAAATACATATATTATAAAGCTATCCCATTCTTAGTATCTTTAAAATGATTTTCTTTAATTTTATTGCTAGATTATACTTGAATAGAAAAATTGCTGAAATTCTGAAAGCGGTTTCTTATTGGTTGTCTAATCCAAAAGACAAAATGGTTCTCTACCAGCATTCTAATCCATATGTGATTAAAGTTATTAGGATATTTGTTGGATTGCAGCATAGTTGGGAGAAAAATGGAGAGAGTCGCAGCTTATGATTTAATAGTTATAGGGTCGATGCTTTGGGTGGGGTATGTAGGGAGCAAACTTTTTCAGAAAGCAAAGCTGCCGGCGGTTTCCGGATTTTTGATTGTCGGTATTCTACTGGGCCCTCAGGTTTTTAATGTTTTAAATCCAAGCATTCTTCAGCGCTTGAGTTTTGTTGAGCCGCTGGCTCTTAGTGTGATTACTTTTATTATCGGGGAGCAGCTTCACCTAAAGAGGCTGGCAAAACTGGGCACGCGGTCTCTTTTTATCTCTGTATTTGAGATTGTCTTAACTCCCTTAGTTGTCGGCTATTCTATTTTTCTGGTTACCGGCCAGGAAGTATTGGCTATCTTTCTGGGAATATTATCTATGACTACTGCTCCTGCTACAACGGTCGCGGTTATTTCCGAAACAAGGTCCAAGGGTAGAATGACCGATACTATTTCTTCTTCAGTGGCGCTGAACAATATTATTTGTGTTGCTCTATTTAGTCTGGTGTTACCTATAGCGATGTGGGCTACGTTAGGGAAAATATCACTGTTTGCCGCACTGATTTCCGCCTCTAAAAATATTCTTCTATCTCTAATAATCGGATCGGTAACTTCATTAGTTCTGGTTTTGTTGGTTCCGCGTCTGGAAACCACCGGAGAGCTATTTGTCTTTATTCTGGGTCATCTGACTCTGGCAGTTGCCATCTCACTTTTTGTTGATGCCTCCCCTATTCTTACTACCCTCGTTGCAGGAATTCTTGCTGCAAATCTTTTGGCGGATGAGGTTCAAAATCGTCGCATATTCGGTTCTCTGAAGATGATTTCCGAGCCAATATATTTGCTGTTCTTCGTGCTCTCCGGCGCGTCGTTGAGATTTGATATGTTACTGGCCTCGGGATTTGTTCTCTTGGCCTATATTCTGGCAAGGTCCGCGGGCAAGATTTTGGGACCTTTCTTAGGAGCGCTGGCTTCAGGTTTTTCGGTGGGTGATGCAAAAAATATGAGCCTATCCTTTCTTTCCCAATCGGCGGTGGCTATCGGCCTTTCACTGATTGTGTTAGAGAAGTATCCAATTCTTGGCCAACGTATAAACGCGGTAATTCTGGGAGGAGTTGTTTTCTTTGAATTGGTCGGTCCTTATCTCATGAAACACGCATTAGAGAAATCGGGTGAAGTCAGAGCGTGTGCCGTTGATAAAGATATAGGATTAGAAGAAACGGAGAAAAAAGAGATTGTAAAAATTCTAGTGCCAATCGGCAGCAAACTGCTTTCATCTAGAAACGCTAAGACTATCGGGCAGTTTGTCCGTAGGATTGAGGGACGGGTAATAGCTTTACACGTAATAAATGCCCGTTCTCCAAAAGGCGTGATAAGCGCAAAAGAAATATCTGATCGGACGGTCAACACTTTTTCGGAATTAATGCAGCAGGAAGGTATAGATTTTGAAGTAAGAGTAGAGAGTTCCGGTAAAATCGCGGAAACAATTTGTAGGGTAGCGCGGCAGGAAGACGTAGGCCTGGTAATAATGGGAACATCAGGAAGAAGTAAGTTCCTAAATAGGTTTTTTACCGGTGTTTCAGACAGGGTAACAAATCTTCTTGATTGTCCGATAGTAGTCTTGCCGGGTGAGTAATTAAGCATAATGGAAGAAAGCAGATCTATCTGTTGTTAAAAATAAACAACTATCGTAAACGCAAGTAAATATACAAAAGAAGGAAATTGGGGCAATATCGGAAAATAGTAAATTTAGGCGGTCGGATTCTTGGTATTCGGGTAGCTATTGTAAAATTTAAGCAAGTATCATACAATCACTTTTTAGAGTTCGGGAATTTGTAAGGGGTTTCGAATATAGATGTAAATACGTGCAAAAAGGAAAAGACACAGGACACAGGATACAAGATACAAGACACAGGATAGTCTAAAACTTATTTGTCATGTATCCCGCATCATGAGTCATGAATCATGCACCATGTATCCTGCATCCTGAATCATTTTTTATCGAGATTAAAGGAGGTAACTTAAATTGGCAAAGAAAAAGTTTGAAAGAAGTAAGCCCCACATGAATATCGGAACCATCGGTCACGTAGATCATGGTAAAACAATGCTTACAGCAGCGATCACTAAGTGTTTGAGTCACACCGGACAGGAAGTAGAAGAAAGATCGTTTGAATCCATTGATAACGCACCGGAAGAGAGAGAGCGTGGAATCACCATTGCTATCGCTCACGTTGAGTATCAGACCCCAAATCGTCATTACGCTCACGTGGACTGTCCCGGACACGCTGACTATGTAAAAAACATGATAACCGGTGCCGCTCAGATGGACGGGGCTATCTTAGTAGTCTCTGCTGCTGACGGTCCCATGCCTCAGACTAGAGAACATATTCTTCTGGCCCGCCAGGTTGGAGTTCCCTACATCGTAGTCTTTTTAAACAAAGTAGACATGGTCGATGATCCGGAACTCATAGAGCTAGTGGAGATGGAAGTAAGAGAACTCTTAAGCGAGTATGAGTTCCCCGGAGACGACACACCAGTTATCCCCGGCTCCGCCCTTAAAGCTTATGAATGCGGATGCGGCAAAGAAGAATGTCAGTGGTGTGGTCCTGTTATCAAGCTACTCAATGCAGTCGATGAGTATATCCCCGAGCCCAAACGAGATGTAGACAAGCCTTTCCTTATGCCTATCGAAGATATCTTCACCATCACCGGACGTGGAACTGTTGCCACCGGCCGGGTTGATCGCGGAAAGATCAACGTAGGAGATGAAGTGGAAATCGTAGGCATGAGCGATGAGATCAAGAAAACCGTTGCCACCGGTCTGGAGATGTTTAGAAAACTCCTAGACTATGCTCAAGCCGGAGACAACATCGGAGTTCTGCTTCGAGGTGTAGGAAGAACAGAGATAGAGAGAGGCCAGGTTCTTGCCCAGCCCGGATCTATTACTCCTCACACCAAATTCAAAGGACAGGTATATGTTCTGACCAAAGAAGAAGGCGGAAGACACACCCCCTTCTTTAACGGATACCGTCCCCAGTTTTACTTCAGAACAACTGATGTTACCGGAGTAGTTACTCTTCCTTCTGGTACCGAGATGGTTATGCCCGGAGATAACGTAGAGATAGAAGTAAATCTTATTACTCCTATCGCTATGGAAGAAGGTCTGCGCTTTGCCATAAGAGAAGGCGGAAGAACAGTAGCATCAGGAAGAGTCACCAAGATATTGGAGTAAATGCAAAGTGCAAAAGGAAAAATGCAAAATTGGACCAGAATAATTGCTGTTAATAAATAGATACAAAAGTTTAATGGTCTAAAGTTTAAAGTTTAAAATTTGAATTTTGAAAAAATTATTAGGAGGGCTAAAGCGCCCTCCTTTTATATTTAAAAGAACTCGAACATGTAAGTGGTAGGGCGGTTTAAGTTGACACTTGAATGAGAAGATGGTAGGTTATAACCTGCTGTGCAGCAAAGAGTAAGTCTGAAAGGATAGTTGGGAAAATGAGACAATTGGTGACATTGGCTTGTACGGAATGCAAACGTAGGAACTACGCGTCAAACAAGAATAAAAGAAACGATCCGGATAGGATCGAAATAATGAAATATTGTAAGTGGTGCGGAAAACATACATTACATAAAGAGACAAGATAAGAAAAGTAGACTCCTATTGTTGGATTTGTGATAATTAGGTGTTTAAAAGGTGTATTTTTACATGCTAATAGTATTGCCAAAAGATAAGTAATATGCTAATCTTGCATGGTGCTTTTTAACTTCGACTCCAAGATTGTTGGAGTTTTTTAAGTTAAAAGGCAAGTGCGTTGACTGGTCGGAGCTTGCTGGGCTATACTTATTCATGCTAAATAAGCATAGCTTAAATAGAGTTCTGGGTAAGAATAGCCAATTGGCTTAGTGTTATTGCCCAGTAGGTTAATAAACAAGTAGGCCTGTAGCTCCAATTGGCTAGAGCGCCGGTCTCCAAAACCGGATGTTGGGGGTTCGAATCCCTCCAGGCCTGCCAGTAGAAGGTTTGGCGAATGCCGGACTGTTAAAGTGAGCAAAAGCTTGGAAATTATTAAGAGTCGGAAACATAGAAATTTCCATGTAGATATATAAAAATAAAGTGAAGGCCGGATTTGTGGTGAGTGGCTCATGGCGGAGAAGATAAGTCTAAATAAGCGTTTTTCCCGGTATTTGAGAGAAGTGCGACAAGAATTAAAAAAGGTTACATGGCCTTCAAAAGCAGAGATGATTTCGTCTACGATAGTAGTGCTGATAACAGTAGCTTTTTTTATCTTATTGGTTGGTGGATTCGATTATATTTTTGGACAAGTCGTGAAACTTATTGCGTTTAGAATGTAGGAGGTGAAGTCTGCGCAAAGCAGACTGCTATGGCTAAAAAGTGGTATGTGGTCCATACCTATTCGGGTTATGAAAATAAGGTAAAGACGAATCTTGAACATCGAATCGAGTCAATGGATATGACAGGCAAGATATTTGACGTTATTATTCCGACTGAAGATGTTATGGAAATAAAGAGCGGAAAGAAGACTATTACCGAGCGAAAAGTTTTTCCCGGCTACATCCTCGTCCAAATGGAAATCGATGATGATTCCTGGTATGTTGTAAGGAATACGCCGGGTGTCACCGGTTTTGTGGGATCAAATGCCCGGCCAACGGCACTTTCCAAAAATGAAGTTGACCGTATCTTACAGAAGAAAGGCTTTGAGAAACCCAAACCCAAGACAGAGTTTACAGAAGGTCAGACCATAAAAGTTATATCGGGTCCTCTTGCCGATTTTACGGGGACAATTTCTGAGATTAATATCGATCAAAGCAAGCTTAAGGTACTTGTTTCCATCTTTGGAAGAGAAACTCCGGTGGAACTAAGCTTTGAGCAGGTAACCAAGTTATAGCGGAAGGAATAAATTAAGATGGCAAAGAAAGTGATTGGTATAATAAAACTGCAAATCCCGGCTGGGCAGGCGAATCCGGCTCCTCCTGTCGGCCCTGCTTTGGGTCAGCACAGTGTAAATATAATGGAGTTCTGCAAAGCATACAACGCGGCGACTGCTTCGCAAAGCGGGACAATCATACCGGTTGAAATCACTGTTTATGAGGATAGGTCTTTTACGTTTATAACAAAAACACCGCCCGCGGCTGTACTCTTAAAAGCAGCAGCTGGCATAGAGAGCGGATCGGGGGAACCGCATAAGGAAAAAGTTGGAACGGTAACTAAAGCACAGGTGCGGGAAATCGCTGAAACTAAAATGCCTGATTTGAACGCTAACGATATTGAAGCAGCAATGAAAATTGTTGAAGGAACCGCCCGAAGCATGGGCATAGATGTGACCGACTAATCGGGATTATAGAAGAATTTTCTTAAAGCATAGAAGGACTATTTTTAAGGTGGGAAGTAATGAAAAGAGGTAAGAATTATCAGGAAGCAGCCAAGAAAGTGGATCCAGATACGCTTCATCAGCCCTTGCAGGCTCTGAAGTTAGTTAAAGATAATGCTTCGGCAAAGTTTGATGAGTCAGTTGAAGTGCATTTAAGATTAGGTGTCGATCCTCGAAAAGCCGATCAGCAAGTTCGGGGCACAGTTATATTGCCTCATGGAACAGGTAAAAAAGTGAGGGTAGCTGTTTTTGCGCAAGGAGACAAAGCAAAAGAAGCCGAGGATGCAGGTGCTGATATTGTTGGAGCAGCGGACCTGGCGGAAAAAATCGAAAAAGGCTGGTTTGATTTTGATGTGAGCATAGCGACACCTGATATGATGAATGTAGTTGGAAAGCTTGGAAGGGTTCTCGGCCCGCGAGGTCTGATGCCAAATCCAAAAAGTGGCACGGTAACTTTTGATGTCGGCAAAGCTGTTAAAGACATTCAAAAGGGAAAAGTTGAGTACAGAACCGACAAGTATGGGATCGTGCATGTTGTTGTAGGGAAAGTATCTTTTTCCGAAAAACAACTGGTCGAGAATTACGCGGCGCTTTTAGATGAGATAATCAGAGTAAAGCCCTCTGCCGCAAAGGGGAAATATATTAAGAGTATCTCAATTGCTTCAACGATGGGGCCTGGCATAAAAGTTGATTCAATGAAAGTAAGAGACCTCTTAGAGGAAACAGGCTAATATTGATTATGTGGGTTAATAACTCTATGGCAGGAATGCATTACTAAATAGAGAAGCCAAGGCGAGCTGTTGACTTTTATAGAGGTATTTGTTAAGTTTTGAAGGCGATTAATTTAATAAAGATGGAGCCAAAGACAGTAGGTGCCCTTATAAAGGGCTTAAAGATGCCCACCGAGGTTGCTGAAGATCATCTAATCAGGGATTAGATATCAATTGTATCTTCTGCTGTCGGCAGAAGGTTTTTTTATCGGCACGGCAACATGTGGTGGATTTGAAAGTTGGTGATATGGATGGATCGAGCTGAAAAGAAAGCGGAAGTGAAGGTAATACAAAAGCAGCTTAAAGAATCTGTTTTTGTGGTCTTAACCGATTTTAGGGGACTTAATGTAGATGAATTAGCGGAATTGCGAAAGAAATTAAGAGAAAAAAGCGCGGATTATAGAGTGGTAAAAAACCGGCTTACCAAAATCGCAGCAAACAATTTGGACTTGAGTGATTTGGCTGACTATTTGACTGGTCCTACTGCATTGGTGATGTCGGAAGAAGAGATGATTTCGCCGGCAAAAGTTATTTATGACTTTTCTAAAGAGCACGAGGCATTAAAGATTAAGGGCGGTATTTTAGAGGGTGAGATTGTAGATTCCGCCAAGATTAAGGCTCTGGCAAGTTTGCCTCCAAAGGAAGAGTTATTGGCAAAGATGATGGGAGGTCTAAACAGCCCGATTGCCGGCTTTGTAAATGTGTTAAACGGTCCTCTGAGAGGATTAGTTGGAGCTTTGAGTGCAATCGCTGATCAGAAAGAAAAAGAAGAAGCGGCATAAGACAGTAAATATCAAGTTTATTAGCAATAATTGAGGAGGTGAAAGTTATGGCGGAAAAGAAGGAAAAGGTAGCTGAAGAGAAAGTAGAAGCAGCTGAAGAAAAAAAGAAAGAAGACAAGAAAAAGAAAGAGACAAAAAAAGAAGAAGCGGCAGCCGAGCCAAAAGCAAAGGCATCATCTAAAGAGGCAAAAGGAACTGTCGTTGCAGACGTTATTGAAGCTGTTAAGGGTATGACTGTATTGGAGCTTTCAGAATTGGTCAAGGAGCTTGAGGAGACTTTTGGTGTTTCAGCGGCAGCTCCAGTAGCAGTTGCGGCAGCCGGAGGAGCGGCAGCCGGAGGAGCGGCTCCAGCTGAAGAGGAAAAAGATTCTTTTGATGTTATCCTGAGCAGTGTCGGAGATAAGAAGATACAGGTTATCAAAGTTGTTCGCAGTCTGACCGGCTTAGGATTGAAAGAGGCAAAGGCAGTGGTTGATGAGGCGCCGAAGCCTGTTAAAGAGAAAGTAGCTAAAGAAGAAGCCGAAAAGATGAAAAAGGAACTCGAAGATGCGGGAGCTACAGTCGAGCTTAAGTAGCGGGCAATTCGAGCCAATATTATACGGGAGGTAGAATTGGGATTTTATGGGATTTCTATCTCCCTTTTCTTTAATCCGATTGGTGCTTCTAATTAGTTCAAATTTAATATGAAATATTTTGATTAAATCTGTTGACGCGAAGTGCAAAAAATGGTATCCTAATCCTTTGTGACCTTACCGTAAATACCTCCATTTTAAAGGGTGAGCAGCCGAGTGAAGTCAGATTTTGGCATTAGAAAACGGCGAAGTTTCGCTAAAATCCCAGAAGTATTGGAAGTACCCAATTTAATAGCAGTACAAAGAGATTCTTTTCAGTGGTTCTTGGATGAAGGCCTGAGAGAGGCCTTTGCCGATATTTCTCCTATTGAAGATTTTACCGGTAATCTGGTAATTGAGTTTGGTGCCTACGAATTTGGTGAGCCAAAGTACAATTATGATGAATGCAAAGAAAAGGACATGACTTTTGCAGCTCCTCTTTTTGTCATGGTTAGGTTCATTAATAAGGAAACCGGGGAAATAAAAGAACAGCAGGTTTTCATGGGTGATCTGCCGTTAATGACCGAGAAAGGAACCTTTGTTATTAATGGAACAGAGCGAGCTGTTGTAAGTCAACTTGTAAGATCTCCAGGTGTCTATTTTGATAGGGAAATAGATAAACAGTCAGACAAGATGATACATAGCTGTAAGATAATTCCCAGTCGGGGCGCCTGGCTCGAGATGGAAATTGACAAGCGTGAAATTGCCAGTGTTCGTATAGACAGGAAAAGAAAAATTCCTGTAACGGTACTTCTAAAAGCTATAGGCTATACGGGCACAGATGAATTGATAGAGATGTTTGATGAGTCCGATTCTATCAAGAAGACTCTGGAAAAAGACTATTGCGAAACACAAGAAGAAGCTCTTGTGGAAATCTACAAGAAATTGAGACCGGGAGAACCCCCTACAATTGAAAGCGCGAAGTCGCTTATCGAAACTCTCTTTTTTAATGAACACCGATACGATCTGGCAAAAGTAGGCCGGTACAAAATAAACAAAAAGCTTAATCTGGATGTAGATATTAATACTACTATTCTTACCAAAGAAGATATTCTAGAAACGGTAAAATATCTGGTTCGTCTTCATGATGGGCTGGGGGAAATAGACGATATAGATCATTTCGGAAACAGAAGAGTAAGAACGGTTGGAGAACTAATTCAGAATCAATTCCGTATTGGTCTAGCCCGCATGGAAAGAGTTGTAAAAGAAAGAATGACCACTCAAGATATAGATACGATCACTCCCCAGACCTTAATTAATATTCGGCCAATAGTTGCCGCAATTAAGGAATTCTTTGGAAGCAGTCAGCTTTCCCAATTTATGGATCAGACAAATCCGTTAGCCGGCCTAACCCATAAAAGACGGCTTTCAGCTTTGGGGCCGGGTGGACTTTCCCGGGAGAGAGCCGGATTTGAAGTGCGTGACGTACACCCTTCTCATTATGGCAGAATGTGTCCGATTGAGACACCTGAAGGTCCCAACATCGGCCTAATCGGTTCGCTATCAACTTATGCCAGGATCAATGAATTCGGCTTCATTGAGACTCCTTATAGGAAAGTAGAAAAGGGCAAGGTTACCGATAAAATAGAGTATTTGACTGCCGATGAAGAAGATAAGTATATTATAGCGCAGGCTAACGCACCGTTTAGTGAAAAAACAGGAAAGTTCATGGGCGACAAGGTTCTTGTTCGTATTAGGGAAGAAGTAGAAACGGTAGAGCCTGACAAAGTCGATTACATGGATGTTTCTCCACGTCAGATTGTTAGCGTAGCGACTGCCCTTATCCCGTTCTTGGAACACGATGATGCAAACAGAGCTCTAATGGGATCAAACATGCAACGGCAGGCTGTTCCCTTAATTAAAACGGAAGCTCCTCTGGTTGGAACAGGTATGGAACACAGAGCGGTAAAGGATACCGGAGAGATAGTAATAGCAGAAAGATCGGGTAAGGTCGCGAAGGTCGGATCGAATTGTATTGAGATAGAAGCTAAAGCATCAAAAGCAAAAGAGAAAGAAAAAAGCAAGAAGAAGAGTGCCGATACGGACTCTTACAAACTATATAAATTCAGACGCTCCAATCAGGGTACGTGTGTTAATCAGAAGCCTATTGTGAATGTCGGAGACAAAGTTAAAGCGGGACAAATAATTGCTGATGGTTCTTGTACGGATCAGGGCGAATTGGCGCTTGGACGAAATCTTTTGGTTGCTTTCATGCCCTGGGAAGGTTACAACTACGAGGACGCGATCATAATCAGTGAGCGGTTGGTTAAAGACGATATCTTAACTTCGATTCACATTGAAGAACATGAAATCGACGCGCGCGATACAAAGCTTGGATCCGAAGAGATAACCAGAGATATTCCTAATGTCGGAGAGGAAGTATTAAAGGACCTTGATGAAAGAGGTATTGTCCGAGTTGGAGCAGAGGTTCAACCGGGAGACATTCTAGTCGGCAAAGTTACTCCGAAAGGAGAAACAGAACTAACCGCGGAAGAGCGCCTTTTAAGAGCTATTTTTGGGGAAAAGGCAAGAGAGGTAAGAGATACCTCGCTTAAGGTTCCGCACGGTGAATCAGGAACAGTAATTGATGTAAAAGTCTTTTCCCGGGAAGCGGGAGACGAATTACCGCCTGGTGTAAATGAATTGGTCCGAGTATATGTCGCTCAAAAAAGAAAAATTTCAGAAGGGGACAAGCTTGCGGGAAGACACGGAAACAAAGGGGTTATTTCAAAAATAGTTCCCGAAGAGGACATGCCTTTTATGGCTGACGGCACCCCTGTTGATATCGTTTTAAATCCGCTTGGCGTGCCATCACGTATGAATATCGGGCAGGTCCTGGAAGCTCATCTGGGATGGGCGGCTCGCGTCGGTTGGGATGATGGCACCGGATCTGAGGAGAGACCGATTTGGGTTTCCTCACCGGTATTTGATGGCGCCAGGGAAGAAGAAATAAAAAGGGCTTTAAAGAAGGCGAAATTGCCGGAAAGCGGGAAAACCGTTTTATATGACGGGAAGAACGGCGAGCCTTTCGATCAACCTGTCTCAATTGGTTACATATATATGATGAAACTACTTCATTTGGTTGATGATAAGATTCATGCTCGCTCAACCGGTCCGTATTCATTGGTGACGCAGCAGCCCCTTGGGGGAAAGGCCCAATTCGGCGGCCAAAGATTCGGGGAAATGGAAGTGTGGGCACTCGAAGCTTATGGGGCAGCATATACGCTGCAGGAACTCCTAACAGTTAAATCCGATGACGTAATTGGCCGGGTGAGAGCTTATGAAGCTATTGTTAAAGGGGAAAACATTCCGGAAGCCGGGATCCCGGAATCATTCAAGGTATTGGTAAAAGAAATGCAGAGTTTGGGATTGAATGTTGAAGTGCTTTCTGATGAAGGCAAAGAAATAGAGTTAAAAGAAGTTGATGAAGGCGCTTTGAAAACAGCAGCGGAGCTGGGAATAGATTTTCGTAATGAAATGGTTGAAGAAGAAGCAGAAGGTGTAGCCGGACTAAGAACGGAAGCCGAAGCGGAAATAGAAAAATCCGATGTGCTTGACGAAACTAAGGAAGCAGAAGAAACCGAGAAAGTAGAAGAAACAAAAGAATCCGCTGAAGCCGGTGACACAGAAGAACCTGTGGAAGTTGAAGAAACCAAGGAAGTACAAAAGTAATTGTTAAGCAATAATTAATCCTTTTGATTGCAAGCAATACTCTATCGGAAGGATAGGGGTGTTCTTGTGCTTTTTAGTGTTTTGACGGGGAAATATACAATTACCTAAGCGGAGGTAATAATCTTGCTGGATGTAAACAATTTTGATGCATTAAGAATCGGTCTTACCTCACCGGAGCAAATACGAGCTTGGTCGAATGGTGAGGTAAAAAAGCCCGAAACCATTAACTACAGAACATTAAAACCTGAAAAAGATGGGCTTTTTTGTGAAAAGATATTCGGGCCAACCAAAGATTGGGAATGCTATTGCGGCAAGTATAAAAGAATAAGATTTAAAGGCATAATTTGTGAGAGATGCGGCGTCGAGGTTACCCGATCGAAAGTAAGAAGAGATCGAATGGGTCATATTGAACTTGCTGCTCCGGTCTCTCATATTTGGTATTTTAAAGGTGTTCCTTCCCGTCTCGGATATTTGCTTGACATCGCCCCCAAAGATCTGGAGAAAGTTCTATATTTCGCTTCGTATCTTATTACCGAGGTGGATAAGGATAAGAGGGTTGAAGACCTACCTATGCTCCAAGATGAACTGGAGAATGAGATAAAAGAAATTGAGAAAGACAGAGAAGCGCAAATCAAAGCACTGAATGCCGAAAAAGAGAAACAGGTAAAAATACTAAAAGGCGAGATAAAAACAGAAGAAGAGGAAGAAAAAAAAGTAAAAAAAGTAAAAAAAGAAAAAAAAGGAGAAAAAGGAAAGTCCGAAGAAGAGAATGTAAAACCCCCAGTTAAAAAAACTGAGGCTGATTTAGAAAAGCAACTCAAGAAAGATATTGACGAGATTGAGAAAGATACCAAAGAAAGAATAGAATGGTTAAATCATACATTTGAAGCATTCCAGGGACTTCAGAAGAAACAACTTATTGCTGATGAAGTCCTCTTCCGTGAGCTAAGAGATCGCTACAGCGATTATTTTCACGGAGGAATGGGAGCCGAAGCAATAAAAGAGCTTCTTGGCAAGGTGGATTTGAAAGCGGAAGCAATCCGCCTAAGAAAGTCTATCAAGAAATCAAGAGGTCAAAAGAGAAATCGAGCGGTAAAGAGGCTTAAGGTCGTATCCGCTTTCAAGCGATCCAATAACAATCCGGAATGGATGATCTTAGAGGCTATCCCGGTAATTCCGCCGGATCTTCGTCCAATGGTGCAGCTTGATGGTGGTAGGTTTGCCACATCGGACTTAAACGATCTCTATCGCCGGGTGATTAACCGTAATAATCGATTAAAAAGACTTCTCGATCTGGGAGCTCCCGAGATTATTGTTAATAATGAAAAACGAATGCTGCAGGAAGCTGTGGACGCGCTTTTTGATAACGGACGCAGAGGCCGTCCGGTTACCGGTCCTGGAAACAGGCCATTGAAATCATTGAGTGATATGCTGAAAGGGAAGCAAGGCCGATTCAGACAAAATCTTCTTGGAAAACGTGTTGACTATTCGGGTAGGTCGGTTATCGTAATCGGGCCGGAGCTGAAACTTCATCAATGCGGTTTACCAAAAGTAATGGCTTTGGAACTTTTCAAGCCGTTTGTTATGAAGCGGCTTGTTGATATGGATTATGCCCAGAACATCAAGAGTGCGAAACGCATGGTGGAGCGGGCAAAGGATATTGTATGGGATGTTTTAGAAGAAGTTATCAAGGAACATCCGGTACTTCTTAATAGAGCTCCGACCTTGCATCGTCTTGGAATCCAGGCTTTTGAGCCGGTTTTAGTGGAAGGTAAGGCAATACAAATCCATCCGTTGGTTTGTACCGCTTTCAACGCGGACTTTGATGGAGACCAAATGGCGGTACATTTACCTCTTTCCGTTGAATCTCAAGCTGAGGCGCGTGTACTAATGCTTTCAGCTAATAATATTCTTTCTCCAGCTCACGGACGCCCTCTGGCAACTCCAACGCAGGATATGGTATTGGGATGCTATTTCCTCACAGCTGCAAAAGATGGTTGCAAAGGAGAGGGCAAGGCTTTTCATAGTGAGGAAGAAGCAATAATGGCCTATGACTGCGGAGAGGTAGAGCTTCACGCGAAGGTAAATTTAAAAGTGCCGGGCAAAAAGAAGAGGATTGAAACAACAATCGGCCGGATTATATTTAATCGGGCACTGCCGGATGATTACGACTACGTAAATAAAGAGATTGGGAAAAAAGAAGTCGCAAATCTGGTTGAGGATTGCTGCGAAAAGTACAATATCAGCAAAACGGCAAAGATACTTGATGACGTAAAAACCGTGGGATTTCACTACGCGACGAAAGCTGGCATTACTATAGGAATTGATGACATACAAATACCGCCAAACAAATGGGAAATTTTAGATGCACCGGAAGAAGCGGTGGAAAAGATTGAAAGACAATACAGAAGAGGGCTAATTACTAAGGATGAAAGGCATCAAAGAATTGTCGACATCTGGACGCAGGCAACGGAAGACGTTACTGAAGCAATGGAATCTCAGTTTGACCGATTCAATTCCATTTACATGATGGCTAATTCCGGAGCCCGAGGAAATCTGAAACAGATTAGACAGTTGGCCGGTATGCGAGGGCTGGTTGCCAATCCGAAAGGTGATATTATCGACCGCCCGATAAAGGCCAACTTCCGTGAAGGTCTTACTGTTTTGGAATACTTTATTTCAACTCATGGAGCCAGAAAGGGACTTGCGGATACGGCACTCAGAACAGCTGACTCGGGATATCTTACTAGAAGGTTGGTGGATGTTGCCCAGGACATAATTGTCAGGGAAGCGGATTGCGGGACCGAGCAAGGTATTCCTATGAACACAGTGGATGAAGAAGGAGAATTCAACCGGAATCTAATAGGACGGGTGAGTTTAGAAAAAGTCAAAGGTGGCAAGGGCAAGAAAGAAGTAATCCTCGAAGCCAATCAAGAGATAAGACAAGCAGATGTTGAGAAACTGATAAAGGCCGGAATCGACTCGGTAATTGTAAGATCAGTTCTTTGGTGTAAGGCTAAATACGGTATTTGTCAGAACTGCTACGGCTGGAGTCTTGCCAATGGCGCTCTGGTAGATATTGGCGAAGCCGGAGGAATCATTGCGGCTCAGTCCATTGGTGAACCGGGAACACAGCTTACCATGAGAACTTTCCATACCGGTGGTGTAGCCGGTGAAGATATAACCCATGGTCTGCCTCGTGTTGTTGAGCTCTTTGAAGCCAGAAAACCAAAAGGCCAGGCCCAAATATCGGAAGCCTCCGGTAAAGTGGAGATTAAAGAAACGGACAAGCACCGTAAGATTATAGTACATACAAAAGAAGGAAAAGAGCGGGTCTATCAAGTATCCAGGAGGGCTCGTTTAAAAGTAGCGGATGGAGACAAAATTAATGCCGGGGACCAGTTGACTGAAGGTTCCCTAAATCCTCACGATATATTGAGAATCAAAGGAATCCAGGCTGTGCAACTTTATCTAGTTAGAGAAGTGCAAGAAGTTTATAAATCTCAGGGTGTGGAAATAAACGATAAACATGTTGAGATTATTGTTCGTCAGATGTTAAGAAAAGTTACAGTTAGTGAGCCGGGAGATACCGAACTCCTTCCCGGTGAGTTAGTTAACCGTTATGTTTTCCAGGAGGAGAACGAAAGAGTAACCGAAGAAGGAGGCGAACCGGCTACTGCCAGGCAGGTTCTATTGGGAATCACCAAAGCTTCATTAGCTACCGATAGTTTCTTATCAGCTGCTTCCTTCCAGGAAACTACACGGGTTTTAACCGAAGCGGCAATTGCCGGTAAGGTAGACCCCTTGCTGGGATTGAAGGAAAACGTGATTATAGGTAAACTGGTGCCAGCGGCAACCGGTATGACCAGATATAGATCGATTGAAGTGGATTATATGGATGACGGTCAGGATCAAGATATGTTTTTTGGTGATCAGCCGGTAGCTACTTTAGATGAGAAAACCGAAGAAAACAATACAGACGCAGGCGAAAGAGTTGACACCTTGGCTGAATAATGGTAAATTATAAATTTGTGGCTTCCAAGGGCATGCGGAAGAGTTTTACAGGCTTAGAAAATTAGGTTTAGTAAGTAGGAATAGCTTGTGAGTTAAAGCGGGAGCAGTATTATCAGTCCCGCCGGAGAGAGCAAGGAGAAATACAAGAAAAGGGATTAAAATAGTTATCACATAGGATAACATGTTGTGCTGACAAACGTTGCCCTTTTCAAAGGCCAGTAACATAGGTTGCAGAGATATAGATTTTAATTATTTGAGATTGTGCGTGATATCTGCGGCTGCCACATTTAGACAAGTTACTGTCCTCAAAGGACGACGTTTTTATGTGAATGGAGAGAGATTTGCCAACAATTAATCAGCTAGTAAGAAAAGGTAGAAAGAGAGTAGAAAAGCGCGGAAAAGTACCGGCGTTACAGGGCTGTCCCCAAAAAAGAGGGGTCTGTACTCAGGTAAAGACAACAACGCCGAAGAAGCCCAATTCTGCCTTGAGGAAAATCGCTAGGGTAAGATTAACAAACGGGATGGAAGTAACAGCATACGTTCCCGGAATAGGACACAATCTGCAAGAGCACTCTATAATCCTTATTCGAGGCGGACGAGTGAAAGACCTACCCGGTGTGCGGTATAAAATAATAAGAGGCGCCCTAGATACGGCGGGCGTGGAAGATAGAAAGAAAGCGCGCTCCAAATACGGAGCGAAGTCGACCAAAGGCTAGATTATAGTAGCCGGAGGTACCAGTTGAAAATAAGAACTAGATAATAAGGTGAAGCTTAGATGCCAAGAAAAGGGCCAGCAAAGAAAAGAACAATAGCTCCGGATCCGGTTTACGGTCAAAAACTGGTAAGCCAGATGACCAATCAGATCTTGAAATCGGGTAAAAAAGGTGTTGCGGAGATGATTGTCTACGACGCTTTAGATATTATTAAGGAAAAGACCGGAGAAAATCCAATCAACGTTTTGAAAAAAGCTGTAGATAATGTACGGCCTTTACTGGAAGTAAAGCCACGACGGGTCGGAGGAGCAACTTATCAAGTTCCGGTAGAAGTATCAGGCAGGCGGGGGACGACATTGGCATTGCGATGGATTGTCGGATTTACTCAGGAAAGAAAAGGGAAACGAATGGCAGAGCGGCTTGCTGATGAACTTCTGGAAGCTTTAAATAATACCGGTTCGTCCATTAAGAAAAAAGAGGATTTACATAAAATGGCGGAAGCAAACCGTGCTTTTGCCCATTATCGATGGTAGCAGTTGGCAGCGCCAAACTGAATATAGAATGAAAAACGAAATGGTTGATGTGAAGGACTAGAATGACAAAGAGATTTCCATTAGAAAAAATAAGAAATATCGGAATAATGGCACACATTGATGCCGGCAAAACAACCACGACCGAGCGTGTACTATACTATACCGGAAAGGTATATAAGATCGGTGAAGTCGATGAAGGTTCGGCCACGATGGATTGGATGGTCCAGGAGCAGGAGCGGGGTATAACCATTACATCCGCTGCTACAACGGCATTGTGGAATGGTTATGATATCAATATTATAGACACACCCGGACATGTGGACTTTACTATAGAAGTTGAAAGAGCTCTTCGGGTTTTAGATGGAGCGGTAGCGATTTTTTGCGCGGTTGGCGGAGTTGAGCCCCAATCTGAGACAGTTTGGCGGCAAGCTGATAAGTATAAGGTTCCGCGCATCGCGTATATCAATAAGATGGACAGAACAGGTGCAGATTTTTACCAGGCACTTGAAATGATGAAAGAGAGATTGCAGGCGATTCCTGTTCCTATACAATTGCCTATTGGCAAGGAAGGTAATTTTACCGGGATGGTTGATCTTATAACCATGAAGGCGATTGTTTATACCTGTGAAAAAGGCGAGGAATGGGAAGAGAAAGATATTCCGGAAGAGCTAAAAGATGAAGCAGAGTTGTATCATCACGATCTTATTGAAGCGGTTGCTGAATATGATGATGATTTGTTGCACAAATATGTAGAGGGAGAAGATATTACCCCGAGTGATATTAAGAGCGCCCTGAGAATTGCCACGGTACAGGTGAAAATTACCCCAGTTTTGTGCGGCGCTTCTTTTAAGAATAAAGGTGTTCAGCCGCTATTGGATGCGATTGTTGATTTCCTGCCTTCTCCGCTGGAAGTTCCGGCAGTTGAGGGAGTTAATCCAAAATCGGACAAGAAAGAGTTAAGAGAAGCAAAAGATAGTGCTCCTTTTGCGGCATTGGCGTTTAAGATAATGACGGATCCATATGTTGGCAAGCTGACCTTTTTTAGAGTATATTCTGGGGTGTTAAAAAGCGGGTCACATGTGCTAAATGCGAATACTGGCAACAAAGAGCGCATCGGACGCTTGCTCCAGATGCATGCCAATCACCGGGAGGAAATGAAAGAGGTCAGAACCGGTGATATTGTTGCCGCAGTTGGACTTAAGAAAATAACTACTGGGGATACCATTTGCGATCTTGAACACCCCGTATGTCTGGAATCGATGGTTTTTCCGGAGCCGGTTATATTTGTGGCTATTGAGCCGAAAACCCAGGCTGATCAGGATAAACTCGGGGCTTCTTTGGCTAAACTTGCTGATGAGGACCCGACTTTTAAAGTTAAAACCGATGAAGAATCCGGGCAGACTATTATTTCCGGTATGGGTGAGCTGCATCTGGAAGTTATTGTAGACAGATTATTGAGAGAGTTTAAGGTTGATGCTAATGTCGGCAAACCTCAGGTTTCATATCGTGAGACGATTACTAGACCTGTTTCTAATGTTGAGGGACGTTATGTCCGGCAGACCGGTGGTAGAGGTCAATTCGGACATGTTGTTATCGGATTGGAGCCCGGTGAAACCGGTGCTGGTTATGAGTTTGTTGATGAAATTAAAGGTGGAGCAATACCAAGAGAATATGTCTCGGCCGTTGACAAGGGGATTCAGGAAGCAATGGAAAACGGACCTTTGGCTGGCTATCCCATGATTGATGTCAAAGCGACTCTTAACGACGGTTCTTATCACGAAGTTGACTCATCTGAACTGGCTTTTAAGATTGCGGGCTCGGTTGCGTTCAAAGAGGGAGTAAGAAGAGCCAAACCGATTTTACTAGAGCCTGTTATGGATGTTGAGGTAGTTGTGCCGGAGGAATATATGGGTGACGTAATAGGTGACTTGAACTCCAGGCGTGCGCATATCGGAGGCATTGATATTCGGGCCGGTGCCCAAATAATAAATGCGCGAGTTCCATTAGCTGAGATGTTTGGCTATGCTACGGCGTTGCGCTCATTTACTCAGGGCAGAGGAACATTTACAATGCAGTTTGATCGACACGAAGAAGTTCCTGCGAACATTACGCGGGAGATTGTAAGTAAAATACAGGGCGAATGGCCCTTGGTTAGTTAGAAAGTGCAAAAAGGAAAAGACACAGGACACAGGATACAAGATACAAGACACAGGATAGTCTAAAACTTATTTGTCATGTATCCCGCATCATGAGTCATGAATCATGCACCATGTATCCTGCATCCTGAATCATTTTTTATCGAGATTAAAGGAGGTAACTTAAATTGGCAAAGAAAAAGTTTGAAAGAAGTAAGCCCCACATGAATATCGGAACCATCGGTCACGTAGATCATGGTAAAACAATGCTTACAGCAGCGATCACTAAGTGTTTGAGTCACACCGGACAGGAAGTAGAAGAAAGATCGTTTGAATCCATTGATAACGCACCGGAAGAGAGAGAGCGTGGAATCACCATTGCTATCGCTCACGTTGAGTATCAGACCCCAAATCGTCATTACGCTCACGTGGACTGTCCCGGACACGCTGACTATGTAAAAAACATGATAACCGGTGCCGCTCAGATGGACGGGGCTATCTTAGTAGTCTCTGCTGCTGACGGTCCCATGCCTCAGACTAGAGAACATATTCTTCTGGCCCGCCAGGTTGGAGTTCCCTACATCGTAGTCTTTTTAAACAAAGTAGACATGGTCGATGATCCGGAACTCATAGAGCTAGTGGAGATGGAAGTAAGAGAACTCTTAAGCGAGTATGAGTTCCCCGGAGACGACACACCAGTTATCCCCGGCTCCGCCCTTAAAGCTTATGAATGCGGATGCGGCAAAGAAGAATGTCAGTGGTGTGGTCCTGTTATCAAGCTACTCAATGCAGTCGATGAGTATATCCCCGAGCCCAAACGAGATGTAGACAAGCCTTTCCTTATGCCTATCGAAGATATCTTCACCATCACCGGACGTGGAACTGTTGCCACCGGCCGGGTTGATCGCGGAAAGATCAACGTAGGAGATGAAGTGGAAATCGTAGGCATGAGCGATGAGATCAAGAAAACCGTTGCCACCGGTCTGGAGATGTTTAGAAAACTCCTAGACTATGCTCAAGCCGGAGACAACATCGGAGTTCTGCTTCGAGGTGTAGGAAGAACAGAGATAGAGAGAGGCCAGGTTCTTGCCCAGCCCGGATCTATTACTCCTCACACCAAATTCAAAGGACAGGTATATGTTCTGACCAAAGAAGAAGGCGGAAGACACACCCCCTTCTTTAACGGATACCGTCCCCAGTTTTACTTCAGAACAACTGATGTTACCGGAGTAGTTACTCTTCCTTCTGGTACCGAGATGGTTATGCCCGGAGATAACGTAGAGATAGAAGTAAATCTTATTACTCCTATCGCTATGGAAGAAGGTCTGCGCTTTGCCATAAGAGAAGGCGGAAGAACAGTAGCATCAGGAAGAGTCACCAAGATATTGGAGTAAATAAGTTTTAGTTTGTGAAGCTTGAAAAAACAGCTGGTTCATAAGGTCAATCTAGATAAGAAAGAGAAAGCGGAAGAAGTAGAAGATTGGCAATGAAAGTAGATTGGCTGGATGAAGGTTAAAAATACCGGAAATCTAGCCCTGGAGGGTTGAATGGCTAGTCAGAAAATCAGAATACGGCTAAAAGCATTTGATCACGAGATTGTCGACCAATCAGCAAAGAAGATTGTGGAAACGGCAAGGAAAACGGGAGCAAGCATAGCAGGACCGATACCTTTGCCGACAGAGCGGTCACTCTATTGTGTTCTACGTTCACCTCACGTGAACAAGGATTCAAGGGAACATTTTGAGATGTGTACCCATAAGCGATTGATCGATATCTTGGAGCCCACTCCAAAAACAGTGGACTCATTGATGCGCTTGGATCTACCGGCCGGCGTTGACATTGAAATAAAGCTCTAATAGCAGTTCTGGCGGCTAAAATATTTGCCTTCGGATAATAGATAATTCGAAGCAATCTATGTTAGAATAGTCCCTGCCTGTTGACAGATTAGGTGGTTAAAATGAAGGGTTTGCTTGGAAAAAAACTGGGAATGACACAAATATTTACAGAAGATGATAGGGTTGTTCCGGTAACAATAATTGAAGCTGGTGAGTGTGTGGTTACTCAGATCAAGACTTCGGAGAAAGACGGATATTCCGCAATACAAATCGGTTTTGGAGAGATCCGTGAAAAGCTGGTTAACAAACCGGCGAAAGGACATTTTGAAAAAGCAAAAGTGAAAGCAAAAAGGCATCTAGCAGAGATTCGAATAGATGAAGGGGAAGAGTATAAGATAGGACAGCCGGTAAAAGTGGATATTTTCGAGGTTGGCGAAAAAGCTGATGTAACGGGGATTTCAAAAGGAAAAGGATATGCCGGAGTTGTCAAAAGATGGGGTTTTGGTGGAGGACCGGGCGGACACGGTTCCCATTTTCATAGGAAACCGGGAGCAATAGGAGCATGCGCATCGCCATCGAGGGTCTTCAAAGGTAGAAAACTACCGGGACAGATGGGTGATAAGAGAATTACTACTCAAAACCTTGAAATTGTAGGAGTAGATGTGGAACAGGATCTGCTTTTGATCAAAGGGAATGTTCCCGGCTCTAAAAATAGTCTGGTAATGGTAAAAGAAGCAGCTAAAAAGAATGAGAAGGCGAAGAGATAATAATGAAAGTACCTGTTTGCGATAAGAATGGAAAAAAAGTAGAAGAGATTACTCTTGATGCCGCAGTCTTTGGAGGGAAGATTAGTGAGGCGGCTGTATATCAGACAGTTCGAGCGCAAAGAGATACCCTCCGACGCGGAACAGCATCAACGAAGACGCGAAGCGAAGTTGCTGGCGGAGGCACAAAGCCGTGGCGGCAGAAAGGCACAGGCCGGGCACGGGTGGGCAGCATCCGCTCTCCCATATGGAAAGGTGGCGGAATTATCTTTGGTCCAAAACCTAAGGAATATAAACATTCCGTGCCTAAGAAGATGCGAAAATTAGCTATGAAGTCTGCTTTGTCGGCTAAAGTAAAGAATTCTGAGGTTTTGGTAATCGACAAATTTGATTTGAAAAAGCCATCGACCAAAAAAGCGAAAGAGATTCTTGAAAAAGCCGGCGTCACCAAGAATGCAATGATTGTACTTACCAAGGAAGAAGATACCATAGTGAAGTCGGTAAGAAATCTTCCGGCAGTTAAGATATGTACGGTAAGCTCACTTGGAGCTTACAGCGTAATTGATAATGAATTGCTTGTGTTTACCCGCAAGTCCATAACTCAGCTCACGGAGGCGCTGGGAAATGAAAAAGCCAAAGAATAAAGAAAAAGAAGTAGTGGGAATAATTAGCAAAAAGACTGCTCGTGACATTATTGTCAGGCCGATTATCTCGGAAAAAAGTTATGATGCTATCGAGCAGAATAAATATACTTTTGAGGTTAGTCCCAAAGCGAGGAAGATAGAAATAGGGAAAGCGATAGAAGAAATATTTAATGTTAGCGTAATAAAAGTCAACACAATGAGTGTTTCCGGCAAAAGCAGAAGACAGGGCTACACATCGGGTCGTAGCAAAGATTGGAAAAAAGCGATTATAACCTTAAAGGAAGGCGACCGGATAGAGTTTTTTGAAGGCGCGTAAGATAGGTTTTAAGTAAGGATTTGTTCTGGGAGAAGTAGATTATTATTAGGCGGCAAGGAGAAGTAAATGGGTGTTAAGAAATTCAAGCCGACATCACCGGGAAGAAGATTTGCGACTGTATCGGATTTTCAGGAAATTACCAAGACCAAACCTGAAAAGTCGTTAACGACCGCTCTCCCCAAAAAAGCTGGAAGAAATGTGCATGGTAGGATTACCACCCGGCATCAGGGCGGTAGGCATAAGAGAAAATATAGAATAATTGATTTTAAAAGAGACAAAGACGGTATTTTGGCAAAAGTAGTATCCATTGAGTATGATCCGAATCGTTCGGCCAGGATTGCCCTGCTTCATTATGTTGATGGTGAGAAGAGATATATTATAGCACCTTTCAAATTGAAAGTAGGAGACACTGTCGAGTCAGGACCAAAGGCTGATATTAAACCGGGAAACGCGTTACCCCTAAGGAAGATCCCGGTAGGTTCAATTATTCATAATGTTGAGCTGAAGCCAGGTAGAGGTGCTCAAATGGCAAGATCGGCTGGATCGTCTGTTCAGATAGCGGCCAAAGAAGGAAATTACGCTCAGCTGAGGTTGCCATCAGGCGAGGTAAGAAATGTTCACCTCGAGTGCAGAGCTACTGTTGGTATGGTGGGAAATGCTGAGCACGAAATTATTTCTATCGGCAAGGCCGGCAGAAATCGCTGGCTCGGTAAGAGGCCGACGGTAAGGGGAACGGTTATGAATCCAGTGGACCACCCGCATGGAGGAGGAGAAGGAAAAGCTTCTTCAGGTAGACATCCGGTCACTCCTTGGGGAAAACCGACTCTTGGCTATCGGACTAGAAAGAAAAAACTCTCTGATAAGTATATTGTCAGAAGGAAGAAATAGAAGACAGGATACAAGGCGCAAGATCCAAGATCAAGATAGAAGCAAGTAGCATTTCAGATCGTGTATCCTGAATCATGTATCTTTAATTGGAGGAATAGATGGGTAGATCTCTGAAAAAAGGTCCGTTTGTGGATGAGAAGCTTTTTGCGAAAATTTTAAAGATGAACGAGGAAAATGATAAGCAAGTTGTTAAGACCTGGTCTCGGGCATCAACGGTATTTCCGGAGATGGTCGGCCACACAATTGCGGTTCATGATGGACGAAAGCATATTCCCATCTATGTTACCGAGAGCATGGTGGGGCATAAACTAGGTGAATTTGCGCCCACAAGGACTTTTAGAGGACATGGTCATCATACAGAGAGAGCGACTTCCATTAAATAAGTAGTAGGACACAGGAGGTAGTGAAGACTTTGGCAGAAGTTGCAGAAGTGGAGAAAAAAGCCCAAGCAGTGGCTAGATATGTAAGAGTAACGCCTCGTAAAGCCAAGAAACTTATAGATATTGTTCGCGGAAAAAATGTTGATGAGGCATTAAGTATCCTAAGGTTCAGCCCGCAAGCTGCCGCGAAAGATGTGGCAAAAGTAGTTAATTCTGCTACTGCCAATGCGGAAACAAACTTGCATTTGAAGAGGGATAATCTATATATCTCTGAAGCATTTGCAGATCAAGGACCAACTTTAAAACGCTTTCGACACAGAGCTATGGGGAGAGCAAGTCGTATTCATAAAAGGACGAGCCACATAACCATTGTCGTTCAGGAGCGGGGAGGAAAATAAAATATGGGTCAAAAAGTACATCCCATTGGTCTAAGAATTGGAATAATAGAAGACTGGAGATCTCGCTGGTTTGCCGGTAAGGAATATTCAAAGTACCTGGGGGAAGATCTTGAAATACGTAAGCATATTACCAAAAAGCTTAAGCGTGCCGGTATTTCCAGAGTTGAGATTGAGAGAACGGGAGATCGCGTAAAGGTCGATATTTTTACAGCCCGGCCTGGAATAGTAATAGGAAAGGGCGGATCAGAGGTAGACGTTCTTCGCTCAGATGTTGAGAAAATTACTAAAAAGCAGACGCAAATTAATATTCAGGAAGTAAAAAAGCCGGAGACAGACGCAAGTTTGGTTTCTCAAAATATAGCGGAACAGCTGGAAGCCAGAGTGTCTTTTAGACGTGCAATGAAGAAAGCCGTGACTGCTGCTCTCAGAAGTGGCGCACAAGGAGTTAGGGTATCATGTGCGGGGCGTCTGGGTGGCGCGGAAATGGCCAGAACAGAATGGTATCGAGAAGGGCGTGTGCCTCTTCACACATTGAGGGCGAATGTTGATTATGGATTTTCTGAAGCTTACACCACATTCGGTCGTATTGGCGTAAAAGTATGGATATATAAAGGAGAAATACTTCCCGGTAGTAGAAAGAAAGATATTTCCGTGGAACCGAAAATGGGTAAGGCATCGGAAAGACCCAGGAAATATGACAAGAAAAAAGGGAAGCCTAAAAGAGAAGAAAAAGCGGAAAAAACCGTAAAAAAGACAGTAAAAGCAAAAGAAGAAAAAAAGAGTGCGGCAAAGAGTGCGGCAAAGAGTGCGGGTAAAACTATAAAAGAGAAAACCACCAAAGAAACCAAAAGCGCGAGTGCAAAAAAGACCGAGAGTAAGGCCAAGAAGGAAAAGAAGAAAGAGAAAGAGGGATCTTAATTGTTACTACCTCGCAGAGTAAAACATAGAAAAGTGCAGAGAGGAACACGTAGAGGTCTTTCCAAAGGTGGTACGAAAGTCAATTTTGGAGATTTCGGACTGCAGGCGATGGAAACGGGATGGGTAACGAACCGTCAAATTGAAGCAGCCCGAGTAGCGATGACTAGATATATAAAACGTGGCGGTAAAGTTTGGATTAATATTTTTCCGGACAAGCCGGTAACGGAAAAACCGGCCGAAACCAGAATGGGAAGCGGTAAAGGTGCTCCCGAACACTGGGTGGCAGTGGTAAAGCCGGGACGAGTTATGTTTGAACTGGCTGGTGTTAGTGAAGAGGTAGCCAAAGAAGCACTAAGACTTGCTTCTCATAAGCTGCCGATTAAAGCAAGATTTATGAAGCGTGAAGAATAGGCAGGTGAACTGCATGAAGTCCGAAGATATTCGTGAGCTATCAGACAGTGAATTGAAAGAAAAAATGGATGAGGCAAAAGTTGAGTTGTTTAATCTGCGATTTCAACTAGCGACAGGTCAATTGGATAATCCAAATAGGATAAAGTATGTAAGAAGAGACATTGCGCGTCTTCAGACTATAAAAAGAGAAAGAGAACTTCAAGAAGAGAAGGCGTAAGAATAAGTAAGAAACGGAGGAATAATGGCTGATAGACCAAGTCGAAAGATCAGAACGGGAACAGTAGTAAGCGATAAGATGGACAAGACAATAGTTGTCGCAGTCGAGACTTTGGTTCGCCATCCCTTATATAAGAAGATAGTAAAGAGAACCACCAAGTTTAAGGCACATGATGAGAAGAATGAGTGCCGAATAGGTGATGTGGTTAAAATAATGGAGACAAAGCCAATAAGCAAGGGAAAGAGATGGCGCCTAGTCTCTGTTATGGAGAAAGCGAAGTAAAAAGCGGCAACAAGTAAGTCTACAAGAACTGAAAGATGATTGTGCTAGAGGAGTTTAAGGATGATTCAACAGGAGTCGCGGTTAAAAGTAGCAGACAACACAGGAGCTAAAGAGATACTGTGCATAAAGGTTTTAGGCGGTTCCGGCAGGAGATACGCGAGTGTCGGTGACGTGATTATAGGTACGGTAAAAGAAGCAATGCCTGGAGGAGCTGTCAAGAAGGGCGATGTTGTTCAAGCAGTGGTGGTCAGAACCAAGAAAATGATGCGGCGGCCTGATGGTTCCTATATAAGATTTGATGAAAACGCCGCAGTTATTATAAATGAGGTTAAAAATCCTAGGGGTACGAGAATATTTGGTCCCGTTGCCCGGGAGCTGAGAGACAAGAATTTTATGAAAATTATTTCATTGGCACCGGAAGTATTATAGATAAGAAGATGCAAGTGGTTCGATTCTGGTTGGTTTAAAAAAGCCGGGGTCAGGGAGGTTTTGATGTCCAAGTTTCATGTTAAGAAAGGCGATAAAGTACAAATAATGTCTGGAAAGGACAGAGGCAAAAAGGGTAAGATCCTACGCACTTTTCCGGAAAAGCAAAGGGTTGTAGTCGAGGGGGCGAATATAGTAAAGAAGCATACAAAACCAACCCAAAAGAGCCCGCAAGGCGGAATTGTTGAAACGCCCGGGTCAATTCATGTTTCCAGTGTCCAATTGATTTGTCCTCAATGCAATCAGCCGACAAGGATTGGATCAAAAAGAAACGAGGAAGGTAAGCGAGTGAGAACGTGTCGTAAATGTGATGGGGATATTGACAAACTATGATAGGCTAAATCAGCTAGGAGTATGCGGGATTGCTGTTGTCCTATCTTGAATATCTGCGGTTCAACGGAGGTTTAAGTGGCAGAGTCAAAAGCTCAAAAGAAAACGGAAGAGCAAAAAACAAAGAAAGATAAGCCAAAAAAAGAGAGTGTGTCAAAGAAAGCGGCAAAGAAGCAGATACCAAGGTTCAAAGAAAGGTATCATAAGGAGATTCTTCCGGCACTAATGAAAGAACTGGGGCTTTCAAATCCGATGGAGGTACCGCGGGTTGAGAAAGTCTTGGTAAACATGGGAGTAGGAGAGGCTGTAGTTGATCGGAAGGTGCTTGATGCCGCAATGGATGATTTGGGAATAATTACCGGACAGAGACCCAAGACTACCCGGGCAAAGCAATCAATAGCCGGTTTTAAAATAAGGGCGGGTGTTCCTGTTGGTTGTGTTGTAACATTGAGGGGCAATAGAATGTATGAGTTTCTGGACAGGCTTCTTTCAACAGCTCTGCCTCGCATTCGAGATTTTCGCGGTTTATCGCCACGTTCTTTTGACGGACAAGGCAACTATTCTTTTGGGGTAGATGAACAATTAATTTTTCCTGAAATCGATTATGACAAAGTCAGTAAAGTCCTGGGAATGGATATCACAATTGTAACAACCGCAAAAAATAATGAGCACGGCATAGCTTTACTTAAACAATTTGGTTTCCCTTTCCGGGAGCGTTAGTTTAGGCGAGTAGCGTTAATTAAAGAAGTGACATAGAATTGCTATTCGCAATTAAGGAGGAAGAATGGCTAAGAAGTCGCTTATCGCGAAGCAGCGAAGAAAGCCAAAATACAAAGTAAGATCCTATAATCGTTGCATGAGGTGTGGTAGACCTCGGGGATATTATAGGAAATTTGGATTATGCCGTATTTGCCTTAGAGAACTTGCCCATAAGGGCGAAATACCGGGTTTGATTAAAGCAAGCTGGTAAAAAGGTTGACGCAGGTACGGAAGATTTGCGATTAGAAGTGAGTTCGCGAGTACGCGTGCAATGGAGGTAACAAATGACAATGACAGATCCGATTGCCGACATGCTTACCAGGATAAGAAATGCAAGCAATGCTTATCATGATGCTGTTGATGTGCCGGCCTCGGCGGTCAAGGTAGAGATTGCCAAGATTCTTGCTGAAGAAGGCTATATAAAAGGATACGATGTAGGCAAAGCAGATTCCCGGGAAGTACTAAGCATTAAATTGAAGTATGGAGAAGATAAAAAGCGAGCAATTACCGGTCTCAAGAGGATCAGTAAGCCGGGTTTGCGGGTTTACGCAAAGCTTGAAGAAGTTCCAAAAGTCCTGGGAGGTCTGGGAATTGCCATTCTTTCCACATCACAGGGCGTTTTGACGGATAAAACCGCAAGACAAAAGCATATTGGTGGAGAAGTGCTTTGCTTTGTTTGGTAGTATGTCGGAGTCATTAAATGATGATGCCGGTTTGACAGCAATTAGATTTGTTAGCCGAGACATCGTTGGTTCTGGAGGATAGAATGTCGAGAGTAGGAAGTAGCCCAATAAAAATACCAAGTGGTGTTGAAGTCGCAATTGACGGTTCAACTCTCAGAGTAAAAGGACCAAAGGGTCAGCTGGAAAAAAGCTTTTGTTCTGAGATAACTGTTAAAAAAGATAATGATGTCTTATATGTTGAAAGGCCGACTGATAGCAAACGTCATAAATCATTGCATGGACTTACCCGAACCCTTATTGCCAATATGGTTATCGGGGTAAGCACAGGTTTTGAAAAAAATCTGGAGATTGTTGGCGTCGGTTATCGCGCGGCTCTCAAGGGCAGCAATGTGGAGATTTTGGTAGGTTACTCACACCCGGTTACAGTAAAGAAAATCGAAGGTATTGAATTTGAGGTACCAGCGCCAAATAAAATAGTGGTTAAAGGAGCGGACAAACAGTTGGTAGGGGAGATTGCCGCGGAGATTAGAGCAATAAGAAAACCCGAGCCATATAAAGGCAAAGGAATAAAATATGCCGGTGAACATATAAGAAGGAAGGTCGGAAAGACAGCAACCGCATAGGGCTGAAGTGAAAGTGACAAAGCAAGTATAAACGGATTTTCAGCACCGTGAAAGGTTGACAAAGATTTTAAAGTGGAGGAAATAATGGTTACTGCTCGGAAAAAAGTTGCTAGGATGAGAAGACATAAAAGAGTTCGAAATAGAGTGAAGGGAACATCAGAACGTCCCAGAATGTCTGTTTTCCGCAGTAATGCAAACATATACGCGCAAATTATAGATGACATAGAGGGAGTGACACTAGTTAGTGCATGCACTCTTGATAAGGAAATAAAAGAAGGGCTAAAGGCTTCCGGAAACAAAGACGCAGCAGCTAAAGTAGGCACTCTTATGGCTAAACGCGCTCTTGCCAAAGGGATAAAGCAAGTAGTGTTTGATAGAGGCGGGTATCTGTTTCATGGAAGGATAAAATCATTAGCGGATGGAGCAAGAGAAGGCGGATTAAAATTTTAATCATCGGTATTTGGATTTGATGATAACTTATTGATAGGAGGATATTAGTGCAAAAGGTTGATCCCAATCAGTTAGATTTAAAGGAAAAAGTGGTTTATATAAACAGAGTAGCTAAAGTGGTCAAAGGAGGACGGCGGTTCAGCCTTAGCGCATTGGTCGTCGTTGGCGATGGCAATGGATATGTCGGGGTCGGTTTAGGAAAAGGAAAAGAAGTTCCTATTGCCATTGAGAAGGCAATCAAGAAGGCAAAAAAGAGCTTATTTAAGGTCCCCACAAACGATTCAACTATCCCTCATCAAATAATTGGACATTTTGGGGCTGGCCGCGTGCTCTTAAAACCAGCCTCTGAAGGTACAGGTATCATAGCCGGAGGACCGGTTAGAGCTGTTGTTGAACTTGCCGGAATTAAAGATATTCTTACAAAATCATTAGGATCGGCTAATGCGATTAATATGGTTCGCGCGACTGTTGAAGGACTGCAGAATTTGAAGGATCCTGAAAGTGTTGCCAAGACGAGATCTATACCGGTGGAAGAACTTCCGTATAGGAGAGCAAAAATTGAAAGCAAAGAAGATAAAAATAACGCAGATAAAGAGTCTGATAAGTAGGCCACAATCACATCGGCGTACGGTAAAAGCGTTAGGGCTTAAGAGAATAAACCACTCAGTTATTCAGGAAGATAAACCTGAGATCAGAGGAATGATTGATAAGGTTAATTACTTATTAAAAGTAGAAGAAGCTGAGTAAGTAGTAGTTTTGGGATTTCAAGGATTATCAAGAGGAGACAGGCTGTAATGAAATTGCATGAATTGAAGGCTCCACAAGGTTCGAAGAAAAAGAGGAAGAGAATCGGGAGAGGCGAGGGTTCCGGACACGGAAAAACATCAGGACGAGGTCAAAAGGGACAGAACTCACGCTCTGGTGGCGGTGTTCCTCCTTGGTTTGAAGGTGGTCAGAATCCGCTGCATCAGAGAGTACCTAAATTACCCGGTTTTAAAAATCCGTTTAAAAAAGAATATTCTCTGGTTAATGTAGGACAACTCAATGTTTTTAGAGATAAATCTACTGTTGATCAGGATGCGCTCTACAAAAAGGGCTTAATTAAGAAAATGAATATTCCTGTAAAAGTTTTGGGAGAGGGAAAACTGGAAAAAGCGCTTACTATCAAATCCCATCATTTTAGTGAGGGTGCAATCAAAAAAATAGAAGCGGCCGGAGGGAAAGCGGAGAAGCTCTAATGATCGAAGCAGTACGCAATGCACTTAAAGTTCCGGATCTAAGGAAAAAGATATTTCTTACCATTGCCTTGATAGCTCTGTATCGCTTTGGTGCTAATGTTCCCGTACCGGGTGTCAACATTGAAGCCGTGAAACAAATGTTTGAATCCCAGCAAGGTGGAATACTCGGTTTTATGGACATTTTTGCCGGCGGTGCCCTTTCAAAATTCGCCGTTTTTTCTCTTGGAATTATGCCTTATATCACCGCTGCCATTATCATGGAGCTCTTAACCGTGGTTGTTCCCCAAATTGAACGGTGGTCGAAAGAGGGAGAGACCGGAAGAAGAAGGATCACCCTATGGACTCGCTATATGGCGCTTTTTTTATATATTAGTGAATCAATCGGATTCACATTTTATTTTCAGAGCCAACTTAAAGCTTCTTTTTCAACAATGCAAAAGTTACTTATAATTTTTAGCCTGGCGGCCGGCGGTATTCTAATAATGTGGCTGGGAGAAGTGATAACCGATAAAGGAATAGGCAACGGAATGTCCATCTTAATCTTCATTAGTATTATTGCCCGATTTCCGGAATCGATCGCTCAAACGCTTACAGTAGTAAGCCCGGTTCTTGTAGCTGCAACAATAATAATTCTTCTGGCTTGTACGGTAGGCATCATCTTTATGGAGGGCGGACAGCGTAGAATTCCGGTCCAATACGCCAAGAGGATAGTGGGAAGAAAAGTATATCAGGGAGCTGCAACTTATATACCGCTGAAATTGAATCCTTCTGGTGTAATACCGATCATTTTTGCTTCATCCGTCTTAATGCTGCCGGCAATTGTTACCAAGTTTATTCCTAATGAAACGGTCAGGACTATAGGAGATTATATGGCTCCTGGTGGAACGATATATTTGACTTTGTTCGCTTTGATGATTGTGTTCTTTACTTATTTTTATACCAGCATTGTCTTTAATCCAATTGATGTTTCGGACAACCTGAAGAAGTACGGTGGTTTTATTCCCGGAGTAAGACCGGGCAAACCCACCGCGGCTTATGTGGAACATATATTAAGCAGGATTATTTTACCGGGATCTCTTTTTCTGGCTTTTATTGCTATCTTACCTACAGTTTTGATGGTCCAGTTGAATGTTCCTCTGTTTGCGCATTTTGGAGGAATAGCACTCATAATTATTGTTGGTGTGGCATTGGAGACAGTGAAGCAGATAGAAGCCCAGCTGTTGATGAGACATTACGAAGGCATATTGAAATAGTTCAGACTTACATGAAGGCGTATGGTTGTCTAACGCTATTGCGTGAAAAGGAACGCTTTATGTTGAATTGATAATTGTTGTTATGCCGCTGTTTTGGTAGTTGAAAGGGGTCGCAATGAAGCTGGTAATGTTGGGTGCTCCCGGGGCCGGCAAAGGAACACAGGCAACACTAATTTCCAAGAAGTATAACGTGCCTCATATTTCGACGGGAGATATTTTAAGGGATTCAGTGGCAAAGAAGACAGAATTGGGAATGAAAGCGAAAGCTTTCATGGATGCCGGAGAACTGGTCCCGGATCAACTGGTAATAGATATAGTAAAAGAACGCCTAGGCGAAAAAGATTGCGGGAATGGTTTCATACTTGATGGTTTTCCCAGAACGGTAACGCAAGCGCAAGTTCTCCAGGATGTTTTGGAGAGAATGAACCGGAAGCTGGACGCGGTTTTGGATATTGAAGTAAGCGAGGAAGAGCTTGTTCGCAGATTAACCCAGCGTCGTCAGTGCCGGAATTGTGGGGAGATATACCATCTGATATATAACCCTCCTAAAAATGACAGTATTTGTGATAAGTGCAAAGGAGAGGTTTACCAGAGAGCTGATGATGAAGAGGTTGCAATAAAGAAAAGGCTGGAAGAGTATAGAAAAAAAACTCAACCATTGATCTCTTATTATCAGGAACTGGATATTTCAAAGATAATTGACGGAGCTCAACCAACAGAAGAAGTTTTCAACGATATAGAGAAAGTGCTAGAGGCAGAACGGTATGATAATTAGGAAATCTCCAGATGAGATAGACCTGATGCGAGAAGCGGGTCGCATTGTTGCTGAAGTAATTGAGGCAGTGAAAGAGGAAGTCAAACCGGGCGTAAAGACTAAGTACCTTGATAAAATTGCAGAAGATTATATATTAGGCAAACAGGCAAGACCGGCGTTTAAAGGTTATCATGGTTTTCCGGCATCGATTTGCGTTTCGGTAAATGAAGCAGTTGTGCACGGAATACCAAGCGATTACCGGCTGCAACCGGGACAAATAGTCAGTATTGATATAGGCGTGGAGCATAAGGGCTATTACGGTGACGCTGCGCTTACGGTTCCGGTTGGCGAGGTATCGGCTGAAGCTTCGCGTCTAATCGAGATAACCGAAAAATCTTTAAATGCGGGGATCGATAATTGCCGGATCGGCCAGCGCCTCTTTGATGTATCTCACGCTATTCAAGAGGTCGCTGAAGGAGCGGGTTTTTCGGTAGTAAGAGAATATGTGGGTCATGGAATTGGCCGGGAAATGCATGAGGATCCACAAATACCGAACTTTGGAACTCCGGGAAAAGGTCCTCTTCTGGAAGAGGGAATGGTTTTTGCCCTGGAGCCTATGGTAAACGCAGGCAGCCATAAAGTGGAAGTGCTTTCGGACAATTGGACAGTAGTGACAGAAGACAGAAGACTCTCAGCCCATTTCGAACATACCGTTGCCATTACTCTAAATGGTCCGGTAATTCTGACATCTTTATAGACTACAATATCTATTTTTGTTATAATACACTTTTGTGACTCGGAAAAGGGGGCCTTCTTGGCTGAAAAGGAAAAGGCTATTGAAGTTGAAGGTAAAGTAATCGAGCCTTTGCCGAATGCAATGTTTAGAGTGGAATTGGATAATGGACATAAAATACTAGCTCATATTTCCGGGAAGATGAGAATGCATTATATTCGTATTTTGCCCGGGGATAGGGTTGTGGTTGAGTTATCGCCGTATGACCTGACCAGGGGCCGTATTGTTTATAGATTTAAATAGTAGGTAGATTTTTTAAGCTGTAGTTTTGAAGGATTGAGGTTTCAAATGAAAGTAAGAGCATCAGTTAAGAAGATGTGTGAAAAGTGTAAAATAGTGCGCCGCAAGGGCAAAGTTATTGTGATTTGCGATAATCCTAGGCACAAACAGCGCCAGGGATAATGGGTTATGATGAGTTCTGGTGTGCTTTGTATTGCCGAACTATGTATAGATTCGAGTTAGCAGTAAAAGATTGGAGGACATGAGTTGGCGAGAATTGCAGGAGTAGATCTTCCTAGAGATAAAAGAGTAGAAGTTGCCTTGACCTACATTTTCGGGATCGGGCTTACCCGATCGCATCAAATTTTGGAATCTGCGGGCGTAGGTCTGGATACCAGAGTTAAGAATCTTACCGAAGAAGAAGTAGTCAGACTTCGTGAGTATATCGATCATAATTTCAAGGTTGAAGGAGATCTACGACGGGAAGTTTCCCAAAATATAAAAAGATTAATGGAAATAGGTTGTTATAGAGGTATTCGTCATAGAAGAGGTCTTCCGGTGCGGGGTCAAAGAACTCATACTAATGCCCGGACCAGGAAAGGTCCTCGAAAGACAGTAGGAGTAAGAAGAAAAAAAGAAGAGTAGATTAATAAAACGGCCATAAATAGTTAGCAAAGAGGAGGGAAATTGGCCAAGAAGAAAAAAGGAACGCGCAAAACTAAGCGTAGAGAAAAAAAGAACATAGCATTTGGAGCAGCTCATATAAAGTCAACTTTTAATAATACGGTTATAACTATTACTGATGTTAATGGGAATGCGATCGCCTGGGAAAGCGCGGGCAGTGTAGGCTTCAAGGGTTCCCGTAAAAGCACTCCGTTTGCTGCCCAGGTGGCAGCGGAAGCTTGTGCCAAGAAAGCACAGGATCATGGGGTTAAAAAGGTAGAGGTCTATGTCAAAGGACCCGGTTCAGGTCGTGAAACTGCCATAAGAACATTGCAGGCCGCTGGAATAGAAGTTACGGCGGTAACCGACGTAACCCCGGTTCCGCACAACGGCTGCAGAGCGCGTAAAAGAAGAAGAGTATAGCAAATTGGATTCAGTTATCCGGAGTATAAATACTTCGGGATAGCAAGTAAAGCCAGTTCAAAATAAAAGAGGTTAGTAAGTATGGCAAGAAACACAGGTTCGGTATGTAAGCAGTGCAGAAGAGAATCGGAAAAGCTCTTTCTAAAGGGAGAAAGATGCGTTACGGATAAGTGTAGCGTTGAAAAGCGTCCTTATGGTCCGGGTGAGCATGGCCGCAGGCATCCCCGGGAATCCGAATATTTGGTACAGCTTCGGGCAAAACAAAAAGCAAAACGCATTTATGGTGTTTTGGAAAAACAGTTTAAGAATTACTATCAGGCTGCGGCAAAGAAAAAAGGAATTACCGGTGAAATATTGCTCCAGCTTCTAGAGAGACGCTTGGACAATATTGTCTACCGTTTGGGTTTTGCGTCATCAAGAAACGAAGCCCGTCAATTTGTAGGACACGGTCATTTTACGGTTAACGGGAAAAAGGTAGACGTCCCCTCTTATCAGGTTAAGCCTGATGATGTAGTCGAACTAAGCGAGCGCGGTAAGAAAGTGGGCAAAATCAAAGAGAATACCGAGTCCGTCTCAAAGAGCGAATTGCCGGAATGGCTAGAGGCGGATTATAAGAAAATGACAGGTAAGATGCTGAGCATTCCTGATCGAGATCAGATTGACACAACTATTCAAGAACAACTAATCGTAGAGCTTTATTCAAAATAGTTAGTTTCTTCTTATTGAAGGTGAACCTGAAGGAGCGAGGAAATTGATTGAGTTTTTAAAACCAGCAGTCACAGTAGAGGAAATAGAAGAGAATTTTGCCAAATTTACCATCCAGCCTTTGGAGCGCGGATTTGGTAACACATTGGGAAATTCGCTTCGCCGGGTTTTGCTATCTTCGTTACCGGGTGCTGCGATTACTTCAATTAAGATTGAAGGGGTGCCCCACGAGTTTAGTTCGGTTGAGGGTGTAAGAGAAGATGTAACGGACATTGTTTTAAACTTGAAGAGTCTTGTTTTGAAGCTGGATTCTGAGGAACCCGCGGTTATGAGGTTGAATATTAAAGGCCCGGCTGATGTAAAAGCTTCCGATTTTGATGTGCCAAGTGAGGTAGAAATAGTAAATCCTGATCTTCATGTAGCCAAGATAAGCAAAGGTAGCAAACTTGAAATGGAAGTAGCCGTAGAGACCGGTAGGGGTTATGTTCTATCCGAGCGAAACAAGAAAGCCTCAAATCCGATAGGGGTTATACCGATTGATTCGATTTTCACTCCGGTAAAAAGAGTCACTTATAATGTGCGAAATACCCGAGTTGGCCAGAGAACCGATTATGATAAGTTGATGTTGGAGGTAGAAACCAATGGCAGCATGAGTTCGAAAGAAGCCATTGGTCTCGCTGCCAAGATTGTCAATGAGCACATGAATCTTTTTATGGAACAAGCTCCGGAGGAAGCCGAAGAAGCGGTTTTTGTCACTAACAAGGAAGAAAAAGACAGAGTATTGGATTCACCTATCGAGAATCTGGAACTATCAGTGCGTTCATACAATTGCCTCAAGCGGCAAGGAGTCGACACTCTGGAGCAGTTAGTTGAATGTTCCGAGAATGATCTGCTCAATATTAGAAATTTCGGCGCCAAGTCAATCCAGGAAGTTAAGGATAAACTTGCTGAGTTGAATCTCTCCCTTAAGATGGGAGATTAGAAGAGGTAGATAAAGTTGAGACATGGTGTAAAAGGTAGAAAAATAGGCACAGACGCGAGTCATAGAGACGCAATTATGCGAGGTTTGGCAATTGAGGTTTTTAGGCACGGAAGGATAAAAACCACAAAGGCAAAAGCCAAAGAAGCCAGATCGCTGGTGGAAAAGATTATCGGTTTTGCTAAAAGAGGGGATATCCACGCTCGACGCCAGGTTCTAGCCATGCTTGGAGATCGCGAAATTACCCACAAAATTTTTGAAGAGATAGGTCCTCGCTTCAAAGACAGGGACGGTGGGTATACCAGGATTTTAAAGCTTGGACCAAGACCCGGGGATTCGGCACCAATGGTCTATATTGAATTGGTATAGCGTTAAATCATCTTGAGTCGAAGATCAAAACAGATTTCTTAAAGTTAAAGAGCATTAATAATTATAGAGATATCAATAGAAGGCAAAAGCAGGAGCTTTTGCCTTAATCATAAAGAAGTAAGCACAAAGCCTTAGGTGCATCTTTTAAAATTATCAGTATTGAGAGATTATGATAAAGATCTCAAACCTCAGTTATTATTATCAAACACCTCACAAAGAGAGAATCGTTGCCTTAAGGGACATAGACCTTAATATCGAAAGAGGCGAATTTATAGCTGTCCTTGGACCGAACGGTTGCGGAAAAACCACGCTTTCAAAACATCTTAATGCTCTGCTCATACCGAGTGATGGGACAGTTCGGGTAGATGGTTTGCTAACCGAAAACCCCTCTAATTTATGGAAGATAAGACAGAAGGTTGGCTATGTTTTTCAGAATCCGGAAAATCAGATTGTAGCAAGTTTAGTGGAAGAAGATGTGGCATTTGGTCCGGAAAATCTAAGTCTTGATCCATCCGAAATAAAAAAAAGAGTTCAAAAGAGCCTTGAATTTGTGGAAATGCAGGATTTCGCCAGAAAGGAGCCCCATTTCTTGTCAGCCGGTCAACAGCAGCGGGTAGCTATCGCTAGTGTTCTGGCTATGGAACCGGAGGTTATGGTTCTGGATGAACCCACATCGATGCTGGATTACGCGGGAAGAAAAGAAGTGCTTGATATTATAGATAAGTTAAACAAAGAACAGAACACGACGGTAATACTGGTTACTAGCTTTATCGAAGAAGCGATTCGGGCGGATCGCGCGGTCATTATGCAAGACGGCAAAATATTTGAACAGGGCTTACCGAAAGAAGTTTTGAGCAATCCAACGGAACTAAGAGAGCTAGGAATAAATCCGCTGCCTCTAAATGAACTGGCTGTAAGTCTTTCAAGAGCCGGTCTTGATATCTCTCCATCGTTACTCACTATTCAGGAAATGGTGAAGGGCTTATGTTCCTTGAGCTAAAAAATGTCCATTTCTCTTATATGAAAGGGACCAAGATTGAGAAACCTGCCCTCAAGGGCATTAATCTCTCGATTAAAGAGGGGGAAATAATCGGCATTGTGGGACCCACAGGGTCCGGCAAGTCAACCTTGGTTCAGCATTTAAACGGTTTATTGCAGCCTGATAAAGGGAAGGTTTATGTAAAAGGAAAAGCTGTTGGGGAAACAATTCGTCCCGGCAGGATCAGGAAAGATATCGGATTGGTTTTTCAATTTCCGGAGAGACAATTCTTTGAAGAAACTGTCTTTGATGAAGTAGCTTTTGGAGCAAAGAATACCGGATTAAGCGGTGAGAAGTTAGTGAATCGGGTATCGCTATCTCTTTCCATGGTTGCCCTTGACCATAGCCGAATTAGAGATCGTTCCCCTTTTTCTCTTAGTGGCGGTGAGATGAGAAGGGTGGCAATTGCCAGTGTTTTGGCCATGAATCCGGAGGTACTCATTCTTGACGAGCCAACTTCAGGGCTTGACGCTAAAAGCAGGGAAGAATTAATAAAAAGCATAAAAATGCTTCAACGGGAAAATAATTTAACTGTTATCTGGATATCTCATGAAATTGACGAGATTGCCGCTATAGCTGAACGAATAATTGTCATTAATGAAGGGGAAATAGTGCTAGATGATAGTCCGGAAAAAATATTTGCCCATGCGGATGATTTGAAAAGGATGGGACTTGGCATACCTCAAATTACTTTGCTTATGATGGAGCTAGCCCTGAAGGGACATAGTGTGCCATCGAGTATTTTCAAACCGGAGGAAGCCAAGAAAGCACTTCTAAGCTATTTCAAAGCTTAAGCATTTGTAAATACTAGCAAGTATGATTATCTGAGGGTGGAATGAGAACTTTTAGGTTGCAGATCGGACAATATTATCCCGGAGATACTTTGGCTTATCGAATCGATCCTCGAATCAAGATTATTCTGGTTTTTATTTTTATAACGGCGCTTTTTCTAATTGGGAATCTTCTCGGTTTCGGATTAAACTTTATTTTACTGACGGCCATCATCCTGTTATCAAAAATACCTTTAAAATGGGCTTGGATTACCCTAAAGCCCCTAAGGCTTATCATTATATTTGCTTTCTTGATGCATGTATTCTTTACATCTTCAGGAAGAATCATATTTTCTTTTGGTCCGGTTACTATTTTTGATCAGGGAATAATTGATGGGGTTATAACGTCCGCGAGATTGATACTCTTGGTTTTGGGAACAACCCTTCTCACCTTAACAACGACGCCGATTGAGCTTACCGATGCTCTGGAATCACTTCTTGGTTTCCTAAAAACAATAAAAGTACCTGTCCATGAAATAGCAATGATGATGGCTCTTGCTTTAAGATTTATTCCGATTCTTCTTATTGAGTCTGAGAGGATAATGAAAGCCCAGGCATCAAGGGGCGCTGACTATGATTCCGGAAATCCTATAGAACGGGCAAAGAATTTTATTTCTTTGCTGATACCGCTTTTGGTAAGCATATTTAGGCGCGCTGATGAGCTTGCTATAGCAATGGATGCCCGCTGTTACAAAGGGGGAGAAAAGCGGACCCGTATGCGAAATCTGCGTATTTGTCCGGTTGATGTGTCAGCTTTTGTATTTTTATCATTTATTTTGGTGGGGCTATCGCTGCTGGGAAGAATTTAGAAAAATGATGATATAAAAAAGAAGGATTTTGTTAAATTACAGCGAAACAGAAGCAAGCGAACTTGAATAATAGATGTTATCTTTCATATTTTTCCGGTTTTATGCTGGAGGTGGTTGCAGAAAAGTTGGATGGCTGATGATAGTTATTAAAATCTAAATTGGCACTCACAAATGCAGCAAGTTACCCGGATTATATCTAGCAAGGAGTATAGCATGGCACTGATAATATTTTTGTACCTGGCACTGATTTTTGTTATGTTCAACTTGATTGTCCAACTTGCTTTTTATTTGAAAGATGCAACTGAACGTCTGCGGTTGAAAATTATTTTAAACAAACAGATCAAGCCGAAGAAAGCAAATATTAGGTTTACTAAAGTCGGGAAGGCACGTAGTAGCTAAGTCTGAAACAGTATAAATAATTGATGTATTTGGAGTATCTCTTAAGAGCGATTCTCTTTATATAGATATTTATAGCTTCCGGGCTGGGATTACGAGTTTGGTGTAGTAAATCTTTAATATGTGTTTTGAGAGGGGCTTTGGTAGGTTGCCTCTCTTTTTTATTGGTTGGAACGGGAAAACGACTGTTGAATGGAAATATTAATGCGCAATATTAAAATGATTATTCAATATAGGGGTACAAATTATGCCGGTTTTCAAAAGCAGCCGGATCACCCTACGATTCAAGAAACGTTAAACAGGGTATTGTCTCAGATATTGCAGGAAGATATTGATGTTATCGGGTCAGGGCGAACCGATGCGGGGGTCCATGCCAAAGGACAGGTTATAAATTTTGTTACAGGCTCTGGCACTGAATGCGGGCGCTTGAAATGGTCGGCAAATTCTCTTCTTCCTGAAGATATTGTTATCAAAGAGGCAGAAGAGGTAGCTAAGGATTTTCATGCTCGGCGCAGCGCTGTTTCCAGAAAGTATCGATATCTTGTTTTAAATCGGGATTATAGGAGTCCGTTCAGGGGAGACTATTCATATTTCTTTTCTCAGGATTTGGACATCGAGGCAATGCAAAAGGGCTCGAAAATATTAATAGGTGAGCATGATTTTTCCTCGTTTTGTGTTGCCGTTAGCAAACCCGAATGCTGTATTCGCTACATGAAAAGCATTGAAATACTCAGGGATAATGATTTGGTATATTTTGATTTTGAAGCTAACGCTTTTCTCCATAACATGGTACGGGTAATAGTCGGAACGCTCATTGAAGTTGGAACCGGAGAAATTGAAGTAGAGGATATGGTTAAGATTTTAGACGCAAAAGATAGGAAAAAAGCGGGCGCAACCGCTCCGGCTCATGGTTTAACCTTAATGCAAGTAATTTATTAAATACAATTGTTTAATTATATGGATTATTTATTGTTGATTTGCCAGGGCAAAGGAGAATATCTGAGTGATTTGTAGGTTTTCAAATGCCAGGTAAAGCTTGACATACACGGTAATTTATTTTAGTATTTTAAAGTCGCCTAAAAAAGGTTAAGACTTCGAAGGAAAGTCCACTTCGCAGTATATTCCGGATAATAGGGAAGTCTGTTTGGGCACTTAAGATATGAATATGAGTTTTGGGAGAAAAATGAAGACTTATACGGCAAAACCACAAGAGATTGCTAGAGAGTGGCTTTTAATCGATGCTACCGGTATACCTTTGGGAAGATTGGCGACGCGAATCGCTGATATTCTTCGGGGTAAAAATAAGCCTATTTATACTCCGCACATTGATACGGGAGATTTTGTGGTTGTGATAAACGCGGAAAAGGTAAAACTTACCGGTAATAAGCGTGAAAATAAGATATATTACCGCCACTCCGGTTATATCGGCGGATTGAAGGCAGTAAATTATGATCGTTTAATGAACGAAAAGCCGGATTTTGTTATACGCAAGGCGGTTTGGGGTATGATACCGCATAATAGGTTGGGTCGGGCTCAATTGAAAAAACTTAAGGTATATGCCGGGTCCGAACACAAGCATGATGCTCAGAAACCAAAAGCGGTGGAAATTTAGGGAGGTTGGATAATTGCCCAAGAAGACGGTTACATATAGCGCAACTGGTCGCAGAAAAGACGCGGTTGCCCGGGTTAGATTAGTTCCCGGTAACGGAAAATTTGACCTGAAAGGCAAAAGCCTAGAAGATTATTTTGGCAGACAAACTCTTTGTTCTCTGGTAAGACGTCCTTTGGAAATTACCGGAACTCTGGACAAATTTAATATTGTAGCAAACCTACACGGCGGCGGGATAGCCGGTCAGGCAGGAGCATTGGCACATGGTATTGCCAGAGCGCTTCTTACGGCAGACGATACGTTTCATGGTCTACTAAAAAAAGCCGGTTTGTTGACTCGGGATCCAAGAATGAAAGAACGTCGTAAATACGGACTTAAAAAGGCACGTAAAGCTCCCCAGTTTTCGAAAAGATAGAGACAGCATTATTATGCCTTTTTGGAGCAGATATACTCTGCTCCTTTGTTTTTTGAAAGGGCATTTACTTGTATCCACTTCTGACCATAGACCTAAACAAAATTGAACATAATTCCAGGCTTTTAGTTGAGCGATGTAATGCCCGGGGAATTGATGTTGTAGGTGTTACCAAATGTTGTTTGGGATCGACACCGGTTGCTGAGGCAATTCGCGCAGGTGGCACGACCAGCATCGGCGATTCCAGGCTGGAAAACCTTCAGAAGCTAAAAAAGGCAGGAATATCCCCGTTGGTAATGCTTAGACAGCCAATGAAGCACGAGATTGCCGAAGTAGTAGAGACAGTGGATGTTTCTCTTATTTCTGAAATTGACGCGGCGGTCAATCTGTCACAGCGCGCTGTTGCTTCAGGAAAAGAACACTCGGTAATACTGATGGTGGAAGCGGGTGATTTAAGAGAGGGCATCTTACCTTCTGACTTACCGGAAATGGTGGATAAAATACAGAAACTTCCTGATCTTACGCTGTCAGGGATTGGAATGAATGTTGCATGTCTTGAGGGTGAATTGCCTTCAACAGCGACACTTGAGCTTCTTTGTGAATTAGCGAAAGAAATTGAACAAGAAATCGATTTGAATATTTCGGTTATCTCCGGCGGCAATTCAAGTGCCTTAAAATTATTGGAATTTGATCAAATCCCGGAAAGAATAAACCAACTGCGGATTGGCGAAGGAATATTATTGGGGCAAGAAACCTCGGAATATGAGCCTATAAAAGGACTTTATCAGGATGCCTTTCTTCTTTCGGCGGAAATTATTGAAGTAAGGAAAAAGCAAGTAAAAGCCGGAACGCAAAGTAAAAGGGCAGTGCTCGCTTTGGGAAGGCAGGATATCGCGGATGGCTTGATCAAACCGCTGGTAGAGGGCATAGAAGTTTTGGAACTAAGCAGCGATCACCTGGTAATAAGATTGGACAATTGTTCTGAGAAGATGCAGGTGGGTAAATCGGTAGCCTTTATTCCCAGCTATTTTGCTCTTTTAGCAGCTATGACATCTCCTTTTGTTAATAAAAATTTCTGCGCGGTTTAGTAGGTTATATAACTTTTTTGTCGAAATTATTTTTGAAAACTTGAGGTGAAAATAATTGACTAGATTATTTGGAACAGACGGTGTCCGAGGTATAGCAAACCAGGACCTATCTCCGGAATTGGCATTCAAACTAGGTCAAGCCGGCGCAATGATTTTAGCTTCAGATGGCACAAAGGGATCAATAGTTGTTGGTAAGGATACTCGGATTTCCGGTGATCTCCTTGAATCGGCATTAATCTCGGGAATTTGTTCTGCCGGGGTTGATGCGTATAGAGTCGGCGTAATGCCTACCCCCGCTATCGCTTATCTCACTAGAAACCTAGGTGCAAGTGCCGGCGTTGTCATATCGGCTTCTCATAATCCCGCAGAATATAATGGCATTAAATTTTTCAATTCCGAGGGGTTTAAGCTTTCGGACGCACTGGAAGATAAGATAGAGATATTAACAAAAGAAGAAGTAAGGAACCGTCCTTCGGGAGGAAACGTTGGAACGGTTGTCGATGTGAAAGACGCGGATGAGAGATATTGCGATCATGCCGTTGGTACTATTGGCGGGGACCTATCAGGTTTTAATATTGCTCTTGATTGTGCTAATGGTGCTGCCTATAAGGTAGCACCCGCTATATTTCGCGAATTAGGAGCTTCGGTTCTGGAATTTGGTGTTGAACCGAATGGTATAAATATTAACGATAATTGCGGATCCACCTATCCTCAATATGTACAAGAAATTGCCAGAACACATGATGTTGATTTGGGTCTTGCTTTTGACGGTGATGCTGACAGAGTAATAGCAGTTGACGAAAATGGAGAAGAGGTAGACGGCGATTTCATAATGGCTATTTGCGCGACTTACTTAAAGAGCATAAGCTGCCTCCCTCATAACAGCCTGGTGACAACGGTTATGACTAATATGGGTTTTGATCTTGCCATGGAGAAAAACGGTATTAACGTGATTAAAACAAAGGTGGGAGATCGTTACGTCCTGGAAGAAATGATTGCCAAGGATATCGTAATCGGCGGGGAACAATCGGGACATATTATATTTCTGGATCATACAACGACAGGAGACGGCATTATAACTGCGCTTCAATTGATGAGTGTTATGCGGGATACACGAAAGCCGTTTTCCGGGTTGACTGGTGTAATGAAGAGATTACCCCAGGTATTGCTCAATGTCACAGTTCAAAATATTGCGCAATTGAAAAGCGCGCAAAAAGTGTGGTCAGAAGTGGAAACAGTTCAGGAACAACTTGAAGGAAGAGGAAGAATCCTGGTTAGACCTTCGGGTACTGAACCGTTGGTAAGAGTGATGGTTGAAAGCGATTCTCAGGAAGAAGCGAATAGTGTTGCCAGGAAAGTCGCCGATCTGATTGAAATGGAACTAAAATAAGCGATTCCTGGTTATCACAGAAGGAGTAGGAAATGTGCGGGATTGTTGGTTATATTGGTGAAAAGAAATCGGCGCCGGTTCTACTAAATGGATTAAGAAGATTGGAATACAGGGGTTATGATTCTGCCGGACTGGCTTTGTTTAACGGAAACTGCCTTAACAGCATTCGCAGGAAGGGTTGCCTGGATGAGCTGGAAGAAGCTGTTAAGGGAATCGAACTGGAAAGTAGCCTGGGAATTGGCCACACCAGATGGGCTACCCATGGCGCCCCCCTAGAAAAAAACGCTCATCCCCATATGGATTGTACCGGAAATATCGCGGTTGTCCATAATGGCATTATTGAGAATTTTCTAACCCTTAAGGAAGATTTGCTTATAAAAGGGCATGTTTTTAGTTCGGATACCGACACCGAGGTTTTTGCCCATCTTATCGAAGAGAACTATTCAGGTGATTTGGTAGAAGCGGTGAGAAAAGCGGTCAAGAAAGTTGAGGGTTCGTTTGCCCTGGCAGCTATCTCCAGCGATCATCCCGACTTAATCGTCGCTGCCAGAAAGGAAAGTCCACTTATTCTGGGAGTCGGAGAAGGCGAATATCTACTGGCATCCGATATACCGGCCATCCTAAAATATACCAGAAATGTACTTATCATCGAAAATAATGAAATGGTTGAGATAAGAAGAAGCGGATACAAACTTACGGATTTTGAAGGAAGACCTATTAAGCGTGAACTATTTGAAGTTAATTGGGATGATGAAGCTGCGGAGAAATCGGGATATGAAGATTTTATGCTTAAAGAAATCTTCGAGCAGCCGGTGGCGGTAAGAGAAACAATTCGTGGTCGGATTACCGATGACTATAAAATTAATCTGGATGAGATTAATATATCGGAAGATGAATTAAAAAAGCTTCAAAAGATATTTGTAGTAGCTTGCGGTACCTCGCATCACGCGGGAATTACGGCGAAATACGCCATCGAACAATGGACTAAACTTCCGGTAGAAATTGAAATAGGTTCGGAGTTCAGGTATAGAAATCCGATTATCGATTCTTCAACTCTGGTTATTGCCATAACTCAATCCGGAGAGACCGCGGATACTCTCGCCGGCATGAAATCGGCAAAAGAAAAAGGAGCCAAGATCATAGCGGTTACTAATGTTGTGGGCAGCAGTGTAACCCGTCAAGCAGACGGGATTTTATATACTCACGCGGGACCCGAAATCGGTGTAGCGGCAACCAAAACCCTTGTTTCTCAGATGGTTGCGCTGTTACTGCTTGCTCTCTATATTGCTGGAGTGCGAGGTTCCATTGAAGATGAGGCAGCAAAATCGATTATGCAGGAAATGAATATACTCCCGGACAAAGTTGCCCGGATTCTGGATAATGTGGAGCTTATCGAAGAGTGGTCCCGGAAATTCTGTAATTGTTCCGACTTTCTATTCCTGGGACGCGGAGTCGGTCTTTCAGTTGCGCTCGAAGGTGCTCTAAAGCTGAAGGAAATATCTTACATCCATGCCGAGGGTTGTCCGGCCGGTGAAATGAAGCATGGCCCCATTGCATTGTTGGATCAAACTGTCCCGGTGGTTGCCGTGGCGACCAAAAATTGTGTTTATGACAAAATGCTTAGCAATATTCAGGAAGTAAGAGCTCGGTCGGCTCCGGTAATAGCAGTTGCCACCGAGGGCGATGAGGAAATTGTAAGCTATGCCGATCATGTATATTATGTACCGGAGACACACGAGCTTCTATCTCCCATCCTAGCCGTTGTTCCTCTGCAGCTACTTGCATACTATATGGCGAAGCTAAGGGGTTGTAATGTGGATCAACCAAGGAATTTAGCCAAGAGTGTAACCGTTGAATAGTCCGGATATGGTTGAAAGTTGTATGGAACGTACCATTGAACGTTAGCGTTCATAGATAGTTTGTTTTGGATTTTTATACTTAATCAAACAATATGTTCTTTATCCTAAGGTTCTTGAAATGCGGAAGAGAGGAAAATGGTAAAGGGACTAGGCGTTGACATAGTAGAAGTTGAACGTATGAAGAAAGCGCTTGATCGCCACCAGCAGCTCTATGATCGGTTGTTTACGTCCAAGGAGAAAGAATATTGTTCCGCAAAAGTCAAACCCTACAGACATTATGCTCTCCGATTTGCTGCCAAAGAAGCTGTTCTAAAATCTCTGGGAACCGGACTACGTGGTGTAAAATGGACTGATATCGAGATCAATCATGATGTTTTAGGCAAACCCCAGGTCACATTAACCGGAAATGCTGCAAAAAAGGCTTGTGACTTGGGTGTGGACGAGATATTGGTAAGTCTTTCTTTCAGCCGGGAAAATGCTGTTGCATCTGCTGTTTCCCTGCAAAGGAACGGTATAAATAAGGAGATGCAATGTGAAAGTAGCTAGTGTTGAAGAGATGATTCAAATTGAACAAGAGGCGATAGTAAAAGTAGGTACATCAATTTGTGAATTGATGGAAAACGCAGGCAGGGCGATTGCCGAAGAAGCGGCAAAGGTAGTACAGAAGGGCTCAAATGTAATCATAATCTGCGGGAAAGGCAACAACGGGGGAGATGGATTTGTTGCCGCACGTTATTTGCATCAACAAGGTTTTAAACCTATTGTATTCCATCTATTCCCGAATGACGAACTCTCGGAAGATGCCAAAGAAGCATTCTTCAAATTACGCAAAACATCTGTTGAGGTTATACTTCTAGGTAGTGACAATTTAGACGATTTGGCCGCCGCTCTTTCAAGCACATCCTTGATTATCGATGCGATATTCGGCTTTAATCTTAAGGGCGCGGTAAAAGGAATAGCCAAGGATGCTATTAAAATAATAAATGAGGCAGAATGTCCGGTTCTTTCGGTAGATGTTCCCTCAGGACTTGAAAGCGATACCGGCCATGTCCATGGCGTTTGCGTCAAAGCGTCAAAAACAGTGAGTTTCACTTGCCCCAAACTGGGATTGGTAACCTATCCCGGAGCTGAAATGGTGGGGGAGTTGGTTATTGTAGACATTGGAATAATGCCGGAGATTGTAGATAGATTATGTAAAGTGCAATTGGTGGATTTACCCGATCCATTACTTGAAATGCCCCAGCGAGCTTCCGATGTTCATAAAAAGAGTGTTGGACAGGTGCTTATCGTTGCCGGTTCAATAGGCATGACGGGGGCGGCGGTGCTTACCGCTAAGGCTGCTCTTAGAAGCGGCTCCGGAGTAGTCACATTGGGCGCGCCTTCAAGTGTGAACGGCATCTTAGAAGGAAAGCTCACAGAGGTCTTAACTCATCCTTTGGCGGAAACGTCCGAGCACGCGGTTGATGAAAGCGCTTATGATGAGATAATGAAGCTTTCAGAATCGTTTGACGTTGTGGCCGTTGGTCCCGGCATTTCCCGGAATAAAAGAACGGCATTGTTAATTTGCAAATTGGTTTCAAATCTTGAGTGTCCATTGATTATTGATGCTGACGGATTGAATGCGCTGGTTGGTAAAACGAATCTTCTAGCTAAACGAACCTCACCTACTGTTATTACACCTCATCCCGGGGAACTTGGCCGATTGTTGGATTTGTCTTCTGAAGAAATACAGAATGACAGATTAGGAATTACCCGGCGCGTTGCCGAGGAATGGGATATCGTGGTGGTATTGAAAGGAGCGCGTTCGATAGTGTGTTCACCGCAGGAAGAGGCAATTATCGCGTCTGGAAATCCGGGGATGGCTACCGCCGGAACCGGCGATGTTCTAACCGGAATTATAAGCGGATTTATTGCCCAGGGATTGGATCCATATCAGGCGGCGCTTCTAGGAACATATCTTCACGGGCTTTCTGGGGATATGGCGGCTGAAGATTTGACCGAATGGTGTTTGGTTGCAAGTGATTTGATTGATTACTTACCATGGGCAATAAAAGCGTTAATTTCTGAAAATGCCACTGCACATAACTAAATTGAGATCGAGGAGGAACAATGGCTGACATTAAGGCGAAAGATATTATGACAACTGATGTTATAACCGTTACTGAAAATATGGCTGTTAAAGATACCGCAAAGCTTTTTACCGACAAAAAGATCGGTGGAGCACCTGTTGTGGATAGTGACAATCGAGTTATCGGAATGGTTACTGACGGTGATTTGATAATGCAGGATGTGAAGATACATTTTCCCAGTTATCTTCATTTGTTAGACGGTTTTATAATCCTCGGAAGCACTAAGCGATTTGAGGAGCAATTACGTAAAGCGGTTGGCGCTGAGATCGGGGATGTTATGAGCCAGGATGTGGTTGTGGTTGACGAAGATGTGTCAATAGAAGAAGTGGCAACTTTAATGATGGAAAAGAATGTAAGTCGGATTCCGGTTGTGAAAGATGATAAGCTGATCGGATTAATTACTCGTGGCGATATCGTGAAAGCAATCAGTAAAGGCTAGTAACTATATGATCAAAAGAGTTGTAAACACCCAGAGATTTTGAGGTCCAGGATTCGTCTGATGATTCGATGATATACTAAGTTTTATGAATTGCTTTATTATTTCTTAAAAGGTAATCTGACTCTGTGTTTATTAAAGTAGTAATTGACAGAACCTAAGTAGCAGGAGCCAAATGTAATGGAATATGAACGGCCGGTTAGAGCGGAAATCAACTTAAACGCGATCGGGAGAAATATTCAAGAGATAAAAAAGCTTATACCGGATAATGCGATGTTTATGGCTGTAGTAAAAGCAGATGCTTATGGTCATGGAGCAATCGAGGTTTCCAAGGAGGCCATAGAGCGTGGAGCGGATCGACTTGGTGTTGCTTTACCGGAAGAAGGTATTACCTTAAGAGAAGCGGGGATTGATGTTCCAATCCAAATTCTTGGTGAGATTCATCCCTCCGCTTCCGAGATCGTTTTGCGGAATAATCTTATACCAACAATTTGCTCAAAAGATGTTGCCGATTCACTTTCAGCTCATGCCAGCAGGATCAGAAAGAAGGCTATAGTTCATGTTAAGGTTGATACCGGCATGAATCGTTTGGGTTTGCTTCCTGGAGACACGGTTGAATTTTTGAGATATGTTAAAGAACTCCCTTTTCTGGAAATAGAGGGGATATTTACTCATTTTGCCTGCGCCGATAATCCGAAAAGCGATTATACCAGACAACAACTTCAAAGTTTCAGGAATATTTTGTCTGATTTAAGCGGCTTAGGATTTAATTTTTCGATAAAGCACGCCGCTAATAGCGCGGCGACTATTTTTTATCCTGAAACCCATTTTGATATGGTTAGGATAGGGATTGCGTTGTACGGATTGCATCCCTCTGACGCGACCAAATCCAGAATAAATCTGGAACCTTTACTTTCATTGAAATCGTCTGTTTCGCAAATAAAACCATTGTCTACAGGTGAAGGTGTGAGTTATTCTTTAACCTTTAAGTCTGAAAAGGAGTCAAAGATCGCTCTTTTACCCTTGGGATATGCAGACGGTTATAGCAGGTTGCTTTCAAGCAAAGCAGAAGTCTTAATAAAAGGAAAAAGAGCACCTGTAGTTGGGAACATTTGCATGGATCAATCTCTAGTGGATGTTACAGGAATAAAAGACGTGCAGGTTGGTGAGGAAGCGGTACTTATTGGTAAACAAAATACGGAGGAAATTTTAGCCGATGATATTGCCGAAATATTAGGTACAATAAATTATGAGGTTACCTGTATGATAAGTAAAAGAGTGCCACGGGTATATAAGTAAATGATTAAAGTAAAATATCGATATGGAAGTGGAGTTGATGTCTATGGGATTGTCTAAATTTAGCTTAAGAAGAGTCGTTATGTTTTTGATGCTGATCTGTTTTCTAACCGCGAATATTTGCGGATGCGGATCGAAGGATCCCAATGAAGGAAAGAGTGTGGAAAAAACAAAAGACGGCAATTTTGAAATTTCAATTGCTGTTCCAGAAGGCGATTTCAAAAAAGGAAAAAAAGTACCTGTTAGTGTAACGGTAAAAAATACCGGGGGGACTATCGAAGTACTGCATTATAACACAGCCCAGAGATTTGACCTGGAAGTTAAAGATTCTCAGGGTAAACCATTATGGAGATGGTCGGTGGGACAATATTTTGCCCAATCTTTTGAGCAAGTAAAACTAAAACCGGATGATTCTGAGAATGATCACGCAACTTGGATGCAAAAAGATCAAGCAGGAAACCAGGTTGCACCGGGAACGTACACCTTAATTGCGAGATCAACAGCCGATGAAGTAAGCAAGACTGTTTCTATAAAGATAAAAATTGTTAAGTAAGTGAGCGATAAGGCGCGCGGCAAAGGCAAGGAATGGATACTAAAAAGAATCTGAATATTTTGATTACCGGGATACCAGGTTCAGGAAAGACAACTCTAATAAAGAAGATCGCGCATGAATTGGATAGCGAGCTGAACTTGAAAGGAGGTGGATTCTACACCGAAGAGATAAGAAGGAGAAATGTCAGAGAAGGCTTCTTGATAGTTACAATTGATGGGCGAAAGAAAATACTGGCCCATATTGATCTGCAAAGTCCAAGAAAGGTCAGTAAGTATGGGGTCGATGTTGAGGGTTTTGAACAGGTTGCAGTAGCCTCATTAGAGCAGGCAATTAGCAGGAAGCAGATAGTTGTAGTCGACGAAATTGGTAAAATGGAGCTTTTTTCTCATAGTTTTCAGGAAGCGGTTACTGATGCTTTGAATGAGAATGTAGTGTTTCTGGCAACCATAGGAAAGGTTGATCATCCTTTTGTCCGGGACTTGAAAAGAAGGAAGGATATTTCTCTTTTTGAAATCACTCGAGGGAATCAGGAATTTGTGAAAGCTCAAATACTGGATTTGGTACGAGAAACCTTGGAGGAGCGAAAAAATGAATCTTTGTCCGAAATGCAAAGCAATTTTTGATGGAGAGAAGTGGGGCTACGATTTAGAGGTTTACGACCAATGGAAGAAAAGAGGAGCTAAGCAAGCATTGTGTCCCGGATGTAAGCGTATTATGAGAAAGAGGATAGATGGAGTTGTTGATCTGCAAGGGGATTTTCTAAAGAAGCATAAGATTGAGGCCATGAATTTAATAAAAAGTGTGGCTGAAAAGAAGAAGAGGAAAAATATTGCGGCCAGAATATATAAAATAAGACATAGTAATGAGGGGATTCATGTTGAAACAACCGACCGTTCTTTGGCGGAAAGGATCGGCAAGGAATTTGAAAAAGCATTTTCTGGCTCTCTGGATATAAGCTGGTTGAAGTCGGAGGATTTTGTCAGAGTTAACTGGCAGCGTGAAATATAGAACTCAATTGAATGCTTAAAAATATTCTGTTTTAAGCAATCCGCGCCGGCGATTAAATGTTATCGCCGGCCGTTAGAGGCTTTGGGTTTGTGTTTGTGGGGCAAATTAGGGCAGATAAATGGAATTGTATGAGGCAATATACGGGCGGAAGAGCGAAAGGTCTTTTAGCGAGGCTAAAGATGTCTCTCAGGCTACCGTCGACAGATTGCTAGAGGCAGCATGTCAGGCACCATCTGCTGGATTTCTTGAACCCTGGAGATTTTTTGTTGTAAGGAGCATTGAGTATAAAAATATGCTGGTTGATGCGGCATATGGTCAAAGTTTTATCGCGAAAGCGCCGGTAGTCATCGTGGTTTGCGCTGATGTCAGGATTTCATCAAGAGGTTATGGGATGCGGGGATCCGGTCTTTACGCTATTCAAGATACATCAGCTGCTACAGAGAATCTACTGCTTGCTGCCTACTCGGAGGGATTGGGGACCTGCTGGGTTGGAGCTTTTGATGAGATAAGAGTGGCACAAGCATTATCGCTTCCCGACGACCTGAGGCCACTGGCATTGATAGCTCTGGGTTATCCTGACTCAAAGAGGCAGAAACCAAAGAGACGAAATATTTCAGAAATCACCAAATATTTATAATAGGATAGTTTTGTGGTCGGCTAAGGTTGCGGCTCATAAACAGATATAACAAAAGTCATAGCTTTGCCAAAACTGTTATAATACCCTTTAGCTGGTGTTATGTTTAAGATTATTGTTTATGCTATGCAAAGTTGATAAAATCAAAGTACAAATATTATTAAGAGGTAGAGAGTTATGCCAATATACGAGTTTGAGTGCCACTCATGCAAAGAAAAGTTCGATGCGCTAGTAGGACAAGGCCGCAAGATCAGTGATATCAAGTGTCCTAAGTGCGGTAGCGAGAAGTTGGATAAATTGTTCTCGGCCTTTGGCATCAAGGGCTCCTCGGGGGACAAAACAGTTTCTTCAGCGGGATCTTCAAGCTGCAGCTCATGTCAGTCTACCAACTGCGGCAGCTGTAAAGGTTAAACCATAACACGAATGCGAATTGCCAAACGAAAGAAGTTAAATTTTTCATTTTTTCTTAATTGAGGGGGTTTTGGTGGCAGACACATTACAGGAACTATATGATGAGATGAAGGATTGTCAGAAGTGCGTACTTGCAAAGACCCGTACAAAGCTTGTTTTCGGGGTCGGAAACGAAACCGCGGATTTGATGTTTGTGGGAGAAGCCCCAGGTTATCATGAAGATCAACAAGGAGAACCTTTTGTTGGCGCAGCGGGACAACTCCTGGACAAGTTGCTTGGGTCAATCGGCTTGTCCCGTCGGCAGATATATATCGGAAATGTCTTAAAATGTCGGCCGCCACAAAACAGAGATCCCTTACCGGAAGAAGTAGAAATCTGTAAACCCTATTTAATGAAACAAATAGAAATTATCAAGCCGTTAATAGTTTGTACTTTAGGTAGGCATGCTTCTCAACTTCTCTTAAATAAAAACATTTCAATGACCAAAGTTCACGGGCAATGTTTTGACGGGAAAAATTATTATATATTTCCTATCTACCATCCCGCCGCAGCTCTATATGCGCGTACTACTCTCACAGCCCTCGAGGATGACTTCTCAAAACTCAGCGACTTACTTAAAAGTGACATTCAACCGCCCTCACAAGAGCCTGAAGCACAGCAAATGGGATTATTCTAAAATGGCTGGAGCAAAAAAGGCCGGGTCGCTTGCTCGGGCATACTTTTTAAGCGGATTCAATTGCGCGGAGGCGGTAACACTTTCTTTTAGTGCAATAGATAATAGGAACTGTGATGTTTTGTTGCCGTCGCTAACTGGTTTCGGCGAAGGGATCGGGAGGCGCGGTTGTATCTGCGGAGCGCTTGCCGGAGGTATTGTTGCGCTTGGCGCGGTTTATGGTAGAAAATCCTTGGAAGAAAGCGAGAAACGATCTTATCGTCTTACCTCTCAGTTATACGATCAATTTGTTGACAAATATGGCAGTTCGTATTGCCGGATTATCAATAAAGGTGATTTTGAAAGCCAAGAACACCGGATAAGATGCTCGAAAATAGTAGAATCAACCGTAGTCATGGTGATGGATATTATAAAAAAAGAAGAAGCAACTAGGTGAGCATGTTATTTGGAGAGGAAGTTATCAATTGCAGGCAACAATGGTTGTCAAGACCAATTCGCCCGATGAAACACAAGAGCTAGCTATTTTATTGTCATCTTATTTGAAAGCGGGCGACGTAATTAGTCTTACCGGAGACTTGGGAGCGGGAAAGACTTGTTTTACCCAGGGAATTGCTAAAGGCTTGGAGATAAAAGAAAGGATTACCTCTCCTACATTTAACCTTATTAAAGAGTATAAAAATGCTATACCTTTATATCATTTTGATGTCTACCGTTTAAACTCAGTCGATGAGCTGTATGATCTCGGTTATGAAGAGTACTTTTACGGAGAAGGAGTGGCGGTAATAGAATGGGGCGACAAAATAAATTCGCTTCTCCCGGAAAGCCTGCTTGAAATTGAATTTCATAGGATGCTCGATGACAACATCAGGGAAATAAAAATCTCTTATCGTGGTGATTGTTGGGGGAAAACGGTAAGAGAATGGATTAAAGCGTGGGAAAGTCGGAAAAAATAATCTGGCTTCGCGTTTCGTATAAGATTGGACGGAAAATGATCTTAGCGTTTGATACGGCAACTGACAAGCTAACAATAGCTATTGGAACGAACAAGAAAGTTATTGCCGAGATTGATATGATGGCTCCCAGGGAGCATATGGAGCGACTTTTACCTGCGATTGAAAATATGCTGAAAGAAGCGAAAATAGAGCTAAGTGAGATTGACGCTATTGCTGTTGGTTTAGGTCCCGGTTCTTTTACCGGGGTTAGAATAGGCGTCTCGACTGCCAGAGGTCTGGCTCAAGGTTCGGACAAAGAAATAGTGGGGATTCCGACGTCTGATTGTGTTGCCTGGGGATTGGATTGGAAAGGTAAAATAGCTTGCATATCGGATGCCAAACGAGGCGAGATTTATTCAGTAATTTATGATAAATGCGGACTTGAAGGATTAAGGAGAATATCGGTGTTTGATATTGTCACTCCGGATGGTTTTTGTGAGATTGCTCAAGAGATTGAAGATGACTTGATATTAACAGGAGATGCTCTGGTTCCCTATGGCGATTTGTTAAGAGCTAAACTTGGATCGGACCTTCAGTTTGCTGAGCCAAAATATTGGTATCCTAAAGCAGGTCATCTAGCAGAAATGGTATCAAGGCAATGGTCCGGGAAGTATGAAGGACTGAAAAACATTGAACCTATTTACGGACGTTTGTCTCACGCCGAGGAGGTTCTAAACAGAAAAGAGATGGATAAGACTGCATTGTTTATCCTGGATAATATGACAGTGGCGGATCTAGGTGAAGTGTTAGAGATTGAAAACAAGCTCTTTGACTCGCCCTGGAGTGAATGGATGTTTAAAGCCGAGATTGATAGTGACAGAAGTTGTTGCCTCGTGGCCAGATCGGGAAAGGAAATAGTCGGTTACGCCGTTCTTAATTGTTTTGAAAAGGAAGGACACTTGATGAACCTGGCAGTAACGGAGAATTATCAACACAAAGGTATCGGAAGTGTTCTGACCTGTAAATTAATAGAGAAAGCTATGAACAATGAAGTAAGAAGGCTTACACTTGAAGTGCGTCCTTCTAATGTCTATGCTCGAAAGTTATATAAAAAATTCGGTTTTCAGGAACTTGGAATTCGAAAAAAATACTACGTGGAGACCAATGAGGATGGACTGATTCTGTGGACAGGGGATGTCACTTTTCAGAATTTTCAAGAAAGACTGCGAAAAATTGAAGCTGATTTAAAACGCAAATTTAGAGTGCTTGATAGAACAAATCCACCCTCTTAATTATGACTACTTACCCAGGTTTTGGCATCTTCGGCGTATGAAGAACTGGGATACAGCACAAGTATCAATTCATACGCTTTACTTACTTCTTCTTTCTGGTCGGGATATAAACTATCGATTGTTTTATAAATAGCAGCTATTTTGCTTAATGTTTTGGCTCCTTCTTTAGCTGTCTGATGTTTTAGTACATAATCTTCAATAAAAGCTGCCGGCTCTTTTATCTCCTCGGCAACGTTCCTTGCGGTTTCCGCGTTTTTGTTGGAATTTAACTTTTTTGCCAGACTGTCAATCTTTTCTTTGTATTCCGAATAATCCTTAGCTTCTTGAGTATCCTCAGCATTGGTAGCGTCAGATTCGTTGTTTGTCTTGGAATTGGAGATAGCGGCTTTCTCTTCATTGTCCGATTTTTTAGAGCAACCACACACCATGGATATTAAAAGGATACCGATAAAAAACACAACTATACCCCTAAGGATAGACCTGTTTCTAAACATTTTTCTCAACTCCTATCGAAATGCTTGAGGAGGGGAACGGAAAATATTTAGTCATGCCCTCTCTGACTTTTATTTTTTCTGGAAGAAGGAGCAAAAGTCCTGCAAAAAGCTGGCAATTATACAAATCTCCTATAAAATATCTGGTAGAGTAGTGAATTATCAGTTCTTAGTAGCCAGGTAGGAGATAGTAGGAATGAACAAAGACAAAAAGCTCATTCTTGCCATAGAAACGTCTTGCGATGAGACATCGGCGGCTGTAATTGCCGGCGGCCAAGAGATATTGTCGAACATTGTTGCTTCCCAAGTGGACCTACACAGGAAATTCGGTGGAGTTGTACCGGAAATTGCTTCACGCAAGCACTTGGAACTAATAAATCCGATTATCGATGAAGCGCTTGATGAGGCAAAAGTGTCATTGGATGAATTAGCAGCTATTGCTGTTACCTGGGGGCCGGGACTGGTGGGGGCTTTATTGATTGGAGTATCGACAGCAAAAGCCCTGGCGCTTGCAAAAAACATTCCCCTGGTTGGGGTAAATCATTTAGAAGGGCATATATTTGCCAACTTCCTACAATATAAGGACCTTTATCCGCCCTTTATATGTTTGATTGTGTCGGGAGGTCATACCAGTCTAGTTTTAGTGAAAGACTTTGGAGATTACAGAGTCCTGGGCGAGACCTTAGATGATGCCGCTGGTGAGGCATTCGATAAGATCGCCGGTTTTCTCGAGCTCGGGTATCCGGGCGGCCCCATAATTGATAAACTAGCCAGGGAAGGTAATGCCGAGGCGGTTGTTTTCCCCCGCGCCATGCTTCATAGTAAAAGTTTTGATTTCAGTCTAAGCGGTCTTAAGACAGCGGTTTTAAATTATGTTGCCCGGATGAATAGTGAAGGAAAACAGATTAATACTGCGGATGTTTGCGCCGGTTTCCAAGCAGCGATTATAGATGTTTTGGTTCAGAAATCAGTAAGGGCGGCTGAGGAAAAAGGGGTCAAGAAAATTGTGCTTGCCGGCGGAGTCGCGGCCAACAGCGAATTAAGGCAACAGTTTAAAGAAATAACGGATAGGAAGAATATCGGACTTTTTTATCCCTCAATTGCGCTTTGTACTGACAATGCGGCCATGATTGGGTGCGCCGGTTATTATCGTTTTGAAAAGGGAGAAAGAATGTCCCTTGATTTCTATCCCGATCCCAATTTAAAACTTGACTCAATGAAGAGCGGTAAATAGTCCGCTATCGGCTGCAGGAAGGAAGTATTGAAAATCAGCAAAAAGTTGCCGTCCGGCAAAGAACTAATAGAAAATTTTTTTGATGGCAAAGCGGTAAAGCATCTCTTGCTCTCCATTCTTTCAGGTTTGTTGATGGCATCGCTTTTTCCCAAGATATCTTTGTGGTTCCTTGCCTGGATAGCGCTTTTACCTTTGCTTGTTGTAATTTATGAAGCAAAACCGAAAACTTCATTTTTTCTTGGCTGGCTTACCGGAACGGTTTTTTTTCTTGGATTAACCTACTGGCTTCTTTTTCTTTATTCATTTGTTAAATCACTGTCTATACTGGCTTGGATAACGCTGTCTGTTTTTCAAGGCTTGTTTTATGGAATCTTCGCGCTTGGAGCCGGAAGCATCCGAAAAAATTTCATTGGGTGGGGACGTCTCTTTGCTATTCCTGCCTGGTGGGTCACCCTTGAATTTTTAAGATCTAACGGCTATTTGGCATTTTCCTGGGGAATCCTGGGCTATAGCCAGCAGGCATTTTCTCAGTTGAGCCAAATTGCCGCTGTGACCGGAGTGTATGGAATCTCTTTTATTGTTGTCATGGTAAATATTGCCCTGGTCGAAATGCTTATGGCTCCCCTGGAAAAGGTGAAAAGGTCACTTGCCTATTTAGGCGTAGCCTTAATAATTCTTTTAGAGATTATCGGCGGTGGTTTCCTCTTTATCAGGAATCAGGCTAAAGAGAGCAAGGAATCAATTGCGGCTACGGAAAAATTTAATATAGTTGCTGTTCAGGGAAACGTGCCTCAAGACCAGAAATGGGATCCTTACAAGGAAGATCAAATCAAGAAATCTTATTACGATTCCACAGTAAGTGCTGCCCGATCAAATCCTTATATTGTGATATGGCCGGAGAGTGCTGTGCCCTCATTTTTATTGAGCGACTCCTCCTATCTGGAAAAACTGGAGCATCTGGCGAAAAGCCATAGGCATTATATTCTAACCGGAAGCTTGCATTTAGATAGAAAGAGCAGGCAATATAATTCAGCGGTTCTTATTTCTCCTCGGGGCGAAGTTGAAGAGAAATATGACAAAATGCGCTTGGTTCTTTTTGGTGAATACACATTTAAATTCATGGTGAATATCCTTCGAAGGTTTGAAGGTATGTCCTGGGTAGGTGAGAGCATAGTGCCGGGAAACGAGCACACGGTGTTTGAGACTGAAAGAGGTAATTTAAGTACAGTTATATGCTTTGAATCAGGTGATGCCCGTCTTTGCCGTCAAATGGTGAAAAACGGAGCCCAACTTTTGGTAGTGATTACCAACGATGCCTGGTTCGGGAAATCAGCCGCACCGTACCAACATATGCAGATTTCATCTTTCCGCGCCATTGAAAACGGAGTCTATCTGGTGCAAGTTGCCAATACCGGTATCACTGCTGTGGTTAATCCCCAAGGGGAAATCATCAAAACCGTTTCTCCATTCAAGAAAAAATTGTTAACTGCCAATATTGCATTTCAAACAGGAAGGACTATTTATCAAAGATGGGGAGATATTTTTTCTTACATCTGCTTACTCCTTTCAGTAGGATTTCTTGCTTCAGGTTTATTACCGCAGTCAAATTAGGTCTTCAGAAAAAAATACTAAATAGGGCTTGATTTTGGGATTTGTTTGTTATAATATGCTTATTAGCACTCTCGCATAGAGAGTGCTAGGTTATCTAAGATAGGAGGGTTGCTATATGAAACTTAAGCCATTACGAGATCGTGTGATCGTCGAACCTAGCGAAAGTGAAGAGAAGACAAAAAGCGGAATTGTCATTCCTGACTCTGCAAAAGAAGAGCCTCAAGAGGGAAAAGTAATTGCGGTAGGACCTGGCGCAATTGGCAAAGACGGAAAGAAGATCCCGATGGAAGTTAAGGTAGGCGACAAAGTAATCGTTCCCAAATATGGCGCTAGCAAGGTTAAAGTTGATGACAAGGAATATCTCATTATGCGAGAAGATGAAATCCTTGCTGTTGTTGCTTAATTAAGGTTTCTCTTAGCTTGTTGATTTGCAAAAAGCGGAGAGGTCAAGTTGTTTTTTAAAATGTTTTGTTTAAATGTTGAAGATTGATATTCTATATGGCTTTAAATAAGAAAAGGAGGGAGACTGTATGCCAAAGATCATTGAATTTGATGAGTCAGCTAGAAGAGCGCTGGAAACCGGTGTTAACAAGCTGGCTGATACAGTCAAAGTGACAATGGGACCCAAGGGTAGAAATGTGGTCCTGGACAGGAAGTTCGGAAGTCCGACAATTACTCATGACGGAGTAACTGTTGCCAGGGAAATAGAGCTTGAGGAAGCAAACGAGAATGTTGGCGCTCAGTTGATAAAAGAAGTTGCTACTAAAACTCAAGATGTAGCCGGAGACGGAACTACTACAGCAACAGTGCTTGCTCAGGCAATGGTAAAAGAGGGCTTGAGAAACGTCGCAGCCGGAGCAAATCCCATGCTTCTCAAAAAAGGAATGGACAAAGCTTGTACTGCGGCAGTTGAGCACATTAAGAAGGTAAGTCATCCAATTAAGGCTAGAGATGAGATTGCCTCCGTGGCCGCTATTTCCGCCGCTGATCCGGAAATCGGGAATCTTATTGCTGACGCAATGGAAAAAGTAGGTAAAGACGGCGTTATTACGGTTGAAGAGTCTCAGACTATCGGAACCGAACTGGAAGTTGTAGAAGGAATGCAATTTGACAAAGGCTATATCTCACTATACATGGTGACTGACGCCGAGCGCATGGAAGCTGTTTTGGAAGAACCCTATATCCTTATTGCTAATCAGAAGATTGCCGCTGTAGCCGACCTGCTCCCTATTTTGGAGAAGGTTATGAAAACCGGTAAGGCACTTGTGATTATTGCAGAGGATGTTGAAGGCGAGGCTCTGGCAACACTAATCGTTAATAAAGTCAGAGGCACATTCCAGAGCGTGGCAGTTAAAGCTCCTGGTTTCGGAGATAGAAGAAAAGCGATGCTTGAAGATATCGCAACAGTTACCGGCGGACAGGTTGTTACTGAAGAGCTTGGCATAAAGCTTGAAAGTATAGAAATGGATATGCTGGGCCGTGCCCGCCAGGTTAAGATTACTAAGGAAAATACTACTATCGTTGAAGGTAAGGGCGAAGCTACGGAGATCGAAGGTCGTATAAATCAGATTAGAGCTGAGATAGACCATAGTGATTCCGATTTTGACCGGGAAAAACTTCAGGAAAGACTTGCCAAGCTTGCCGGCGGCGTAGCGGTCATTAAAGTTGGAGCAGCTACCGAGACTGAGCTTAAGGAAAAGAAGCATCGTATAGAGGATGCTCTGTCCGCTACAAAAGCGGCAGTTGAAGAGGGAATCATCGCAGGTGGCGGTGCAATATTAGTAAGCGCTATACCTGATGTTAAGAAAGTTAAACTTGACGGCGATGAAAAGACTGGTGCATCAATTGTTGAGCGCGCCTTGGAAGAACCGGTTCGCCAGCTGGCGGCAAATGCCGGATTTGAAGGTTCGGTTGTTGTTGAGAAAGTGAAAACCTTACCAAGAGGTCAGGCGCTAAATGTGTTAACCGGTGAGTTTGTTGATATGAACAAAGCCGGTATTATTGACCCGGTTAAGGTAACCAGGTCAGCTCTTCAAAACGCGGTCAGCATTGCCGGAATGATCCTCACTACCGAGGCAGTTGTTGCTGATAAGCCGGAAGAAGAGAAACCAATGCCACCAATGCCAGGCGGAGGTATGCCGGGCATGATGTAGGCTTTGAGAGTCTATCCTTCCGTTGAATGAAAAGAAAAGGGCACTTGTCGATATCGACAAGTGCCCTTTGTTGTAAGAAACACAAATGAGTATTGAACCAAAAAAAATGGTTTTAGATTTCCCGCAGTTTGAAATTACCGCTATTCTCACTTGAGATAAATATTCTGAATAATTAACTTTAACGAATGCAGGAAAAGAACTTCTTCTTATTGAATAATTCTTTAGAATTATCCTCAATGTTAATTAAAACATCTAACAGGGGCGGTAAGAGAACATCTAAACAAATCAAGGAATGGTATTGAACTATATGCAGAATCTCTAATTAGATAATAAATATTATATGGGGCAAAGCACTCCAAAAACACGCGGTCGGCCTCATCGTGGTTTAACAAAAAAAGGATTCCAGGCCGCCGCTCGGGTCTCGCCTCACTGCAAATTCCTATGTAAGTTTAAGAAGTTTTTATATGTGAGGCTTGCGACACGGTTTTCTTCGTACTTACCCCTTATTAAGAATAAAATACGGCTAAACTTGTTAATAGCATGGCAAAGAATTTAAAAAAATACGTTATGGAAAGAGGACAATTTAGTTATGAAAAGGGGAAAAAGTAGAGGTCGGCTGGGCATTAAAGATATGCCGAAAATAGATAGACCGAGGGAAAAATTGGCCAAGGTGGGGCCGGATGCTCTTTGCAGTACGGATTTGCTGGCAGTTATCCTTGGCTCGGGCACAAAACAAGAGAATGTTGTGAATATAGCTGGTAAATTGCTTAGAAAATATGGTACGGAAAATTTTACCAAGCTTTCGGTAAATGAACTTCGACAAAATCCGGGAATCGGTCATACTAAAGCTTGCCAGCTTGTGGCAATGTTTGAGTTTTGTAGACGGATATTGTCTGACCAAAAAGATATAGAAGACAGCATAAATTGTCCGCGGGACGTTTATAATCTGACCAAAGAGATAAAAAGATTAAAAAAAGAGCATTTTGTTGTGCTGTATTTAAACGCCAAAAATCGTGTTATCAAGAAAGAAACCGTCTCAATCGGGATACTAAATACTAGTTTAGTGCACCCCCGCGAAGTTTTTGAACCAGCTGTTGCAGTATCGGCGGCCAACATTATTCTAGTGCACAATCATCCTTCCGGTGATTTGGAACCAAGTCGGGATGATGTCGGTTTGACCGAACGTCTCATTAGTGCCGGTGAAATCATGGGCATTGAAGTTCTGGATCATGTGATTATTGGCGCCAAAGGATTTTTAAGTATGAAAGAGAAGAGTTTTATTTAGAGGAGTTGTAAAATAGAAGGGTCAGACCTCTTACAGAGGTCTGACCCTGAAGCGGACCATAAAGCGAGGTCTGACCCTGAAAGCCCAAAAGAGAGAGGAACATGGGAACACAAGTAACGGTTTATGATGGAGCACAGTGTATAGGCGGTTCAAAGATTTATCTGCAGGCAGATGATACCGGATTGTTTTTGGACTTTGGAATGAACTTTGGAGCTTACGGCAAATACTTTGAAGAATTTGTACAACCTCGTACAGTAAGAGGCATCCACGATTTGTGGGCTTTGGGATTAATTCCCCATATTGAAGGCATATATCGAGCCGACCTATTCCCAGCCGATTTTAAAGAAAGCGGGACAAAGCGTGTTCAGGTTGACGGGGTATTTCTCTCTCACGCTCACCTCGATCACACCGGAAATGTCGGGTTGCTCGATCTTCGTATTCCCATTTATGCGTCGACAATGACGGCTGCTATTGTCAAAGCGATGCAGGATTGTGGCAGACCTTCTTTTGAGAGCGAGGTGGCTTACACATCTCTTCGTGACTCGGCAAAATTGGATGGTCGTGCCCTTAAATCTACTACAGGCATGCCGTGTCCCAGCAGGCCGGTAAAAATAGTGGATAGCGCGACACACATCGTAAAACTTAGCGATTTCTGGAGCAATACGTTTTCATCAAAAAAGATACAAGACATCTCATTGTCTTTTGCTCAATCCAAGGTTGGAAATGTGGAATATAAGGCATTTGCTGTCGATCACTCCATTTTTGGGGCGACTGCGTATGCGTTTGAAACATCTTCCGGCTGGATTGGATACAGCGGCGATTTAAGACTCCACGGAACCAGAGGAAATCTAACGAAAGATTTCGTTGAGCAATTGGCCTTACTTAAACCGCGCGCTCTCTTGATTGAAGGAACCAATATTTCGGAAGATATAGGAAGCAGTGAAGAAGAGGTTTATCGAAATTGCCTGGAAGCTGCCAAAGCGGCAAGGGGCAGGCTCATTGTCGCGGATTTCGGTCCCCGAAACGTAGAAAGGCTGCAAATATTCTTGCGCATCGCTCATGAGACCCAGCGTAAACTGGTCATTACGGCAAAAGATGCTTTTCTGTTATACGCCATGCACCTGGTTGACAGCACGGTCCCCGATGTCTTAAGCGACACGAATCTGGAAATATTTGATGAAATAAAAGCGGCGATGAACAAATGGGAAAAAGAATTTATCAGGACGGATTATGCTGACAAATTTGTTAGTGCAAGTGAAATAAGCAAGAATCAAGAGAATTATATAGTGGCATTTAGCTTTTTTGACTTGAAGCATTTACTGGATGTTGCACCTAAGGGCGGCATCTATATCTATTCGACTTGTGAAGCTTTTAGCGAGGAAATGGAAATAGACGTGAGGCGCCTTAAGAACTGGTTGGATTTCTTTGGGATGGAACCAGTTGGTTTTGCGATTGAAGAGAACGATGAACTGGTATTTTTCAAGGGCTACCATGCTTCGGGACATATTTCGGGAGAAGAGCTGGTTGAAGTTATTAAAACAATCAAGCCTCAGATTCTTATTCCTATACACACAGAAAAGCCGGAGCTTTTTTCGGAAAAACTGGCCGGCGAGCCTATTCAGGTAGTATTGCCTCGCAAAGGGATACCTATTGCTCTATAACCGATTACACGAAAAGAGGATGTTGAAATGGCACGTCCAAGTGCGAAATCATTTTTTACAAACTTGAAGGCACCTATGCCCTGGCCGAGAAAAATCAGGCTGCTTATAAGAAATAACTGGATTAAGATAAAGACCGGAAAAAGCTGTTGCGGTCACCCCGGCGAGCCCGGCTGTTGAGAAGAATTGCATTGAAGCAGGATGCTTCAAATCAATAAACAGTGCTGTGTAAATAATAACAAAATCACGCGTTCTTGCAGGGATTTTCAACTAAATGGCGAATCATTATGATTAGAGATATAGGGCATTGCCATGTATCATATTCATCTTGATTGTAATACATAACGGGGCTAAGCAGACAACGTACTGCAAGCTCATAACGCCCCGCGACAAGAAATTGCCCGATCCATTTTAGATTTGTAGTAACGGGGTCGGTTTTTTTGATGCTTTTTTAGGTTGTAAAGTAAGAGGATTAGTGTCAAATTTTAATAAAACTAAAAAGATTTTTATGAAACTAATGTGAAGGGACAAAAAATGATTAGCATTAAGCGCACTCGAATCTTCCGCTTTGGGGCGCTTTCCTTATGCCTGTTTTTCTTAGTTATTTCTCTTGCACTAAATATTGGTCTATTCGGCCAATCGGATTCTGCTCACGCCGGTTCTAATTCTGTCACCTGGACTACAAAAGGAGATTTTGAGAACAACGCAAACACCACTAATGATAGCACGGATAGAACATCTGTAAGAATACCGGCGGAGCTTGGGACGGATAATGGCGGAGCAATATTGGATAGTCCCAACAAAGGAATCAAATTTAGTGGTGGAAACGGTTTTTCAATATGCGTAAGGAACGACGGCTTGGTTTGGGTTACCGGAGTCAACGATTCGGGACAACTTGGATTGGGCGACACAGCAAATAGAACCTATTGGAAAAAAACCTCTTTAACTAATGTTATCTCCGTTGCTGCTGGCGCATGGCATTCTCTTGCTCTTAAATCTGACGGAACGGTCTGGGTTACCGGTTATAATTTGGACGGGGCTCTTGGTTTGAACGACAATAACGATAGGACTTCATGGACCCAAACTTCTTTAACCGGCGTTATCGCAATTGCTGCCGGGCAGCAACATTCTCTTGCTCTTAAATCTGACGGAACGGTCTGGGTTACCGGTCGCAACGGCTACGGTCAACTTGGTTTAGGTGATAACACAAACCGAAATATTTGGACTAAGGTAAATTCTTTGAGCCAGATTACGGATATCGCTACTGGGGGAGAGCATTCATTTGCGATTAAAATCGACCAGACTCTATTGGTTACCGGATGGAATACTTCAGGACAACTGGGATTTGGAGATACGACTGACCGTAATGTGTGGACCCAAAGCTTAAGTCAGGTTGCAAGTGTTGATGGAGGGTATCAGCATTCCCTGGCAGTAATGACCGACGGATCGTTGCGCGGTGCCGGTTATAATTTTTACGGACAACTTGGTCTGGGTGACAGCAGTCCTCGCGTATCCTGGACAAATGTAACTTCCGTAGATCATGTGAAGGCGGTTGCCGGAGGTTTTTATTACTCTCTTCTGACAAAATCAGATGGCACGATGATGGTGACCGGACGAAACGATTGTGGTCAACTTGGCTTGGGAGACACGACAAATCGGCTTTCTTGGACATCTGCCGGCTTGACCGGTATTAATTCAGTCGGTGCCGGAGCGCAACATTCAATGGCTTTAAAATCGGACAACTCGTTTTATGCAGCCGGTCAAAATGATTACGGCCAGTTGGGATTGGATGACACAACTAATAGAACTTCCTGGACAAAAACCACTTTTGCCAGTCCCTTTATGGCGGCGGATGGCGGTGAAAATCACTCCCTTGCTTTAACCTCGGAAGGTAATGTTTGGGTAACAGGTGCTAATTCTTTGGGACAGCTTGGTCTGGGTGATCATACAACCAGAACAACATGGGTGAAAACGCCAACAAGCTTAAATAATATTACAGCTATTGAGGCAGGATGGAGTCATTCTCTTGCTCTCAAATCGGATCATACTGTTTGGGCTACCGGCAATAATGGTTATGGACAGACTGGTTCAGGATCGGCAAGTGGATGGATTGAAGCTTGGAGCCAATCCAAGGAAACATATACGACTTATTTGACTAATGTAATCGCCATAGCGGCCGGGCATAATCATTCGCTTGCCCTTAAAGATGATGGATCGGTTTGGGTGTGCGGGCGTGGTACGGAGGGTCAGCTCGGCCTGGGTACGGATACATCGGATAAGCGATATTGGACCCGAACTTCATTGGAAGGAATAGTGGCAATAGCAGCTGGAGGAAATTTTTCCCTTGCTCTCGATAAAGAAGGTGGGATATATGTAACCGGAGATAATACCTACGGTCAGCTTGGTTTGGGTAATAATACTTCTGTCAATACCTGGACACTTGGGGAAGTGGAAGGTGTTAGTTTAATAGGTGCCGGATCGTATCACTCTCTTGCTAATATCGAAGGAGTGCTTCATGTTGCCGGATACAATAGTAATGGTCAGCTTGGTCTGGGAGACTATAGCGATAGAAATAGCTGGACATCAACGGAGCAAACTGCAATCGCGGACCTGGACGGCGGAAGAGATCACTCTCTTGTCCGAAAGACAGACAATCATGTTTGGGTTGCCGGTGGGGGTAACTTCGGTCAGCTGGGATTGGGCGATAGCAACGGAAGGACTTCATGGACGGAAACATCTCTTTCTGGATGCAGCTCTATCGGTGCCGGTTACCTGCATTCATTAGCAATAATATCAAATGCTGTTTGGGAGACCGGCTATAACAGCACATACCAACTGGGACTGGGTGATACTACTAATCGAAATACATGGGCTAGTGTATCGACAGTCCAACAGCCGGTTTCTTATCCGACTTACGGAATGATAGGTGGTTCCGGCAGTCCTTCGGTCGGCCTTCGGGTTGATGCCGGAGTCGGAATTAAAGCTAAGTGGAGCTCCATTAACTTTAACGGCATTTTGAATCCTATCGGTTCAAATGGGATTAAATTTGCTGTAAGGACATCGGATGATAAAGTAAATTGGTCAACTTTAAAAGGTCGGGATGGCAATGCCATAAACTGGTCTACAAATTATTACGGTCAAGTTTACGGTGGCGCGACTTATACGACTCTCACTAATGTTGCGGCGTCCCGATATCTTGAAATTGTTGTCAGACTTGAATCCGATGGTTCCAATACCCCGGTTCTAAATGATGTTACCGCTAACTACGATGTTATGGATGCACCCCCAGAAGGTGGATTGTTTCAATATAAGGGATTTAGTTCCGATCAGATTCCTGCTGGTGGCTGGACTAATGTAACTTCGGTGCGTTTGGGAGCAACCGTTACCGGACTATCCGATTCAATTACGGTGCGTGCGGAGTATGAGATCAAACCAACCACATCATCATTTGACGGAACCGGCATTGTATATGGTTCTTATGTTGCCCCCAATGGATTTTGCACAGTGGATATTAGCGGGCTTTCTGTTGATACTTCTTATAAATGGCGGGTGCGACAGGCCGATTCACATGGAAGGGTCTCTCCGTGGATTGAATATAATGGGGGAGCAACAGCTTTTTCCATTGAACAGACCTCTCCAACAGGAAGCATTTCTATCGAAAGTGATGCAACCTACACCAATACCATTTCTGTTATTTTAGGTTTAAGTGCCGCAGATACCGGTGGTTCCGGTGTATATCAAATGAGATTTTCCAATGACAATACCAACTGGAGTTCCTGGGAGGCTTATGCTGCTTCCAAATCCTGGAACCTGACAAGCGGAGACAGTACAAAAACGGTATATGTTCAGTATAAAGACAATGCGGGCAATGTCTCCACTACATACTCGGATTCCATTATTTTAGACACTACGGCGCCTTCTATGTCGACTCTTACTTCATCAACTCATCCCGTTGAGAGCACCTGGTATTCTAATAATGATCCTTCTTTTTCATGGTCCGCATCCGATTCCTCAGGTATAACCGGATACTCATACACATTGGATCCATACCCGTCAACTCCAGCGGATACAGTCCCTGAAGGAACAGCTACTTCTACATCCTATACTAATGTAGCTAACGGTACATGGTATTTCCATATAAGGGCAAAAGACGGAGCCGGAAACTGGGGAAGCACGACTCATAGGGTGGTAAAGATTGATACGGCGGTTCCAAATAATCCTACATTATCAAGCACCAGCCATACTGTGAATGTTTGGTCAAATGATAATACAATAGATATCAACTGGTCCGGCGCAGCCGATGCTCACAGCGGAGTGGACGGATATTCCTGCGAATGGTCGACTTCACCAACAACCATTCCTGATACCGCTAAAGATTACGAAGAAAATATAAGTTCTTGTTCAAGCTCACCGCTATCTGATTCAGATAGCTGGTACTTTCATCTTCGAACAATTGATAACGCTGGAAACTGGTCAGGCCCGGTCCATCTAGGTCTGTTTAAGATAGATGTAACGAATCCCGTGGTTGATATTGACAATCCACTTGACGGAGCTGTTGTTTCGCAGGCAGTTAAAATTGAAACAAAAGATGAAAAAGATAATGTCGGCGTGGTAAGAGTGGAATTCTGTATTGATGGCGGAGCACCGATAATTGATAATGCTGCTCCGTATAATTATACCTGGGATGTTTCAGGGCTAGTGGATGGTTCAAACCACACAGTTACAGTCAGGGCTTACGATGCAGCGGGAAACGCAAGTGCCCCGCATACTCACACAGTGTTAATCAATAACAGTCTTCCCGCTGTTGTTTCAACGGTTCCTCTTGATGGAGCTCTAAATGTTGTTGTAGAAACCGATATCGAAGCGGTCTTTTCGGAAGATATGGATCAATTGACAATCGATAACACCACATTTCTATTGGAGGACAGTTCAAATAATCCCATAACCGGTTTCATCAGCTACGATGCAGTAACCAAGACAGCTACTTTTAATCCTTCCAGTAGTCTCCAATACGGGCAGACATATAAAGCAAAACTTACCACTAGTATTAAGGATTTGGGTGGTAGCGGTCTTGCTTCAGATGTTGAATGGAACTTTACCACAACAATCCCGGTTGCCGACCCCGGCGGTCCCTATACAATTAAAGAAGGAGAAACACTTATTCTTGACGGATCTGCCTCCTATGATCCGGAAGGAGATCCATTGAGTTATGATTGGGATTTTGGTGACGGATTGACTCACGAAACCGGAGTGAATCCAGAATACTTACCAACAGAATACCCATATACCGAAGTTGACGGCACATATAGAACTTATGCTGTAACCTTAACGGTTAACGACGGAAATACCAATTCCGTTCCTGTAACCGCACAAGTCCTTGTATGTGTAAGAGGGGATATTAATTTGGATGGCAAGGTTGATGTTGATGATCTTGTCGGTGTAGCTCATGCTTTTGATTCCCAATCCGGTGATTCCAATTGGAATCAGGCGGCGGACGTGAATGAGGACGGCCAGATTAATATCTTTGATCTGGTACTGGTGGCCAGGGATTTTGGAAAAGCAAGAGCGGATATATAAACAACTTCCTAAAAACCTGATTAAATCCATAGAATTCGTTTTAATAAAGCTCGGTTCCATATTTTGTACAAAGAATTGCTAACTTAACCCTCCCAATTTTTTATGCCCGACAGATGGTTAGCTTATTCCACAAGCGATATAATGAAAACAAGGTCTATATACCATTGCCAATCCAAATCCATAAAGGTGATAATCTTGAAGAAGCAGAACACGATCACTTTCCTTCTATCGATATCGCTGGTACTGTTTTTTTATTTACTAGCTCCTGCTTATGCCGAGGCCGCTGCTAAAATAAGGATAGATCCCGCAAATCAAAAGGTAAGTTCCGGAGATACTTTTACTATTGATATTAGAGCTGAAGATGTTAAGAATCTTCTGGGATGGCAATTTGATATTACCTTTGATCCGAATATGATTGAATTTGTGCAGATAAATGAAGGACAATTCCTACAAAGTAAGGGGAAAACCCTTTTTATTTCGGGCAGTAGTAAGCAAGGCGCTGTTAGGAACATCGCTGCGTCCTTGCTGGGAAATGACGGTGTTGACGGCAGCGGAATTATAGCGACGGCGCATTTTAAGCTGACCAAAAAAGGATCCGCTAAACTTGATCTGGAAAACCATCTTTTCAGTGATCCTTCCGCTCATCCAATTGTCCATAGTGCTGAAAACGGCGGGGTCAATTTATCCCAGGAGGAATTGCTTGATCAAACAGAAGGAGCAAGTGGATCCTCCGCTCAGGATACTAATGAAGATGCGGATTCGCTAGATTCAAAGTCAAGCAAAAGCACAGCTGAAAACGGATCAAGCGCTAGTTCGTCGAGTAATGGTAGCAACGATTCGTCTAAGAATGATAAAGATTCAAAAGATAAGACAGATGAGAATAGAACGAATACCGCGAAAGGTGCCTGGTGGATATTAGTTATAGGCGTTCTAATCACCGTTGTTCCACTGGCAGTGCTATATTATCTAAAACGACGTAGGGTAAAGATGAAATAGTAGTCCAATAACTCAGTTTTTGTTCTTATCATGGCATTGAGATTCATAAGAATACGAACGCGGGATTTGACCATATAATGGAATTATGCTATTTTGGCTTTAGAGAGTATATTTAGTCGATGACGGGAACTAGTAGCTTAAGATACTAGTTATAGAGAGTCGGAGCAGGTGGAATCCCGACACTAAGCCTTAAGTGAATGGATCCCTGAGATGCGAAGCGAAACTCAAAAGAGGAAGTAGCAAAGCCGGAGACTTTCACCGTTACAAGAAAGAAGATATCGCCGGTCCAATATAGGTTTTTAGGATAGCTGTATCTTGCCGAGAGCTCTTTGTTGCAACAAAGAGAAATTGGGTGGCACCGCGAGCACAAAGCTCCTCGTCCCTTTAGGCGAGGAGCTTTTTTTATTGTCATTAGGGAGGTCCAGTGTATTATCCGAACAGGGAAGAATTTAGGGAAATGGCAAAATCATACAATTTAATCCCGGTCTACAGAGATGTTATTGCCGATTTGGAAACACCGGTATCGGCATTTCGGAAGATCGGAGATGCTGAAAACGCATTTCTTCTGGAAAGCGCGGAACAGGGAGAAAAGCTGGGAAGATACTCTTTTTTAGGCGCGAATCCTCATCTTGTGATTACCTGCAGCAACGGCGTTCTCAGCATAAAAAACGGTTCCCGCTCTGAGAAGATGGAAGTAGAAGATCCGCTCCTAGCAGTGGAGGAGATCATATCGGAGTACAAACCGGCAATCTATCCCGATTTTCCCCCTTTCTCGGGGGGCGCTGTTGGCTACCTAGGATATGATGCAATTAAGTATTTTGAAAATGTACCCAGAAGCGGAGCAAATGATCTTGATCTTCCTGAAATGGTTTTTGCCATTACCGATACTATTCTTATTTTTGACCACCTTAAACATAGAATAAAAGTTGTGGCCAATGCCCATATTAACGGAGACGCGGACAAAGTATACGATGAGGCAATTTCCAAGATTGAGGGTTTGATCGATAAGCTGAGGAATGTGGATCAATCCGCAAATAGGTCGGAGCAATCGTCGGTGCAAAGCGTATTGGGGCGGGACAAGGATTCCGCGGAAGAAAGCGAAAACGGTGTTAAATCGAATATGTCCAGAGATCAGTTTATCAAAGCGGTTGAGAAAGCTAAAAACTATATACGAGCAGGAGATATACTTCAAACTGTTTTATCTCAAAGATTTTGTAAAGACGCCGGAGCTTCTTCATTTGAAATCTATAGAGCATTAAGAACTATAAATCCATCTCCATATATGTATTACCTGAAATTCGGGGATTATGCATTAGTCGGTTCGTCACCGGAACCATTGGTAAAGGTGCAAGGTGATGACGTGGAGACCCGTCCGATTGCCGGTACTCGTCCCAGAGGAGAAAATAAGGAAAAGGACGAAGAGCTAAGCAAAGAACTTTTAAATGATGAGAAAGAACTAGCTGAACATATTATGCTGGTTGATCTGGGCCGCAACGATTTAGGAAGAGTTTGTGAAAACGGATCGGTAAAGCCGGCGGACCTGATGTTCATTGAAAAATACTCGCACGTCATGCATATAGTATCCAGCATTAAGGGCAAACTAAAACGGGGGAAAAATGCTTTTGATGTCTTACGGGCGGCGTTTCCCGCCGGTACTGTAAGTGGCGCGCCAAAGATAAGAGCGATGGAAATTATTGACGAATTGGAGCCGACTCTAAGAGGTCCTTATGCCGGAATAGTGGGATATTTTGACTATTCGGGAAATTTGGATTGCTGTATTACCATCAGGACCATTGTAGTGGCAAATGGAAAAGCGTATGTTCAGGCAGGCGCGGGTATTGTATATGATTCGGTTCCGGAAAAAGAACATGAAGAGACTGAAAATAAGGCCAAAGCGCTGATAAGAGCAGTTGAGCTGGCGCAAACGGGATTTGAATAATAGTTACTCAAAGGAGAATAAAATGATTCTCGTGATCGATAATTACGATTCATTTACTTATAACCTGGTGCAATATCTTGGTGAGCTTGGCGCCGATCTAAAGGTTTTTAGGAATGATAAGACCTCAGTGGATGAAATACGGAAATTGGCTCCCGATCAGATTGTAATTTCTCCGGGTCCGTGCACGCCCAATGAAGCAGGTATTTCAATGGATATCATTCGGGAATTCTCCGGCCTAGTTCCTATTTTAGGTGTTTGTCTGGGGCATCAGGCCGTCGGTCAGGCTTTTGGAGGCAGAATAGTAAGGACAAAACCGGTCCACGGAAAGACATCGGACATCTACCATAATGAAAAGGGGATATTTCAGGGAATAAAGAATCCTTTTACAGCGACTAGATATCATTCTCTGATTATCGAAAGGGACTCGATTCCTTCCTGTCTCGAGATCACAGCGGAAACAGAAGATGGAATTGTAATGGGTGTTATGCATAAGGATTACTCTGTCTATGGAGTTCAGTTTCATCCCGAATCGATTTTGACCGGAGAAGGAATGAAGATACTTCAGAATTTTATACAGCTGAACGTGGCAGAAAGGGTCAGGAATTAAGTATATGAAATCAAACCGAATGGACAAAGGATTTGGAATTATCAGGAGGAGGAGTTTTGAATGATTGTGGAAGCAATTCAGAAGACTGTTGAAGGAAATGATCTGGACCGGAAAGAAGCGTTCTCGGTAATGGAGGAAATAATGGGGGGCGGAGCTACTGAAGCTCAAATAGCCTCGTTTATTACCGCGCTTAGGATGAAAGGTGAAACAGTTGATGAAATATCCGGATTTGCCCAGGCAATGCGGCAAAACGCTACTCGTATCACTCCGGATGCTGATGAACTGATTGATACTTGCGGTACCGGGGGAGATGCTCCGAGCACATTTAATATCTCCACCGCCTCAGCCTTTGTTGCCGCGGGAGCAGGAGTCCGCGTTGCCAAGCATGGGAATCGATCGGTTTCCAGTCAATGCGGCAGTGCGGATGTGCTGGAGGAATTAGGCGTTAATATCGAAGTTCCCCCGGAAACGGTTGAGGAATGCATAAATGAGGTAGGAATCGGTTTTTTATTTGCTCCAATGTTGCATAAAGCTATGAAGTACGCGATTGGACCAAGGCGTGAAATTGGGATTAGAACGGTTTTTAATATTCTAGGTCCACTTTGCAATCCCGCATTTACAAATGCCCAGGTACTGGGAGTTTATCATCATTCTCTGGTTCCAATAATGGCAAAAGTTTTGGGTAACTTAGGAGCCAAGCATGCTCTGGTAGTTCATGGAGCGGATCGTATGGATGAGATTTCCAATACCGGTGCTAGTATTGTCGCGGAATTTAAGAATGGGATTTTAGCCGAATACAGTATCCTGCCAGAGGAGTTCGGGCTGGAGAGGTGCACGATTGATGATCTTAAGGGCGGCGAAAAGAAAGAAAACGCGGATATATTAAGGAATGTACTATCCGGCGAGCACGGTTCAAAAAGGGACGTTGTTCTGTTAAATTCAGCCGCCGCATTAGTGGCAGCCGACAAAGCTAACAGCATTAAGGATGGATTGATATTTGCTGCTCAATCGATTGATTCTGGAGCTGCATTAGATAAGCTGGAAAAGCTAATTGAGTTTAGCGGGAAGCATAATTAATGCGGCTACAAATGATGCTATCTGCGAAGATGCTTGAAAAAGAGGTTTAGTTGGATGGTTTTGTATAAAATAGTCCGAGATAAAAGAAAAGAACTAGAGGAAGCAAAGAGGGATTCCGGTCTGGGGAAATTGCGGGACAATGTACGGTTGGCGCAAAAAAGAAGAAGCCTGGAAGTTGCTTTAGGACTCGAGGGTATTTCTCTTATTGCTGAAGTTAAGAAAGCATCACCTTCAGCCGGGATTATCCGGGCTGATTTTAACCCGGTCGAAACAGGAAAAATCTACGAAAACGGCGGCGCTGCTGCTATTTCGGTACTGACCGAGCGTAAGTATTTTATGGGAGATTTGCAGTTCCTTTCAGAGTTAAGAAAGGTTGTATCTATCCCTCTTTTAAGAAAAGACTTCATTTTTGATGAGTATCAGGTCTACGAATCCAAAATAAACGGTGCCGATGCTATTTTGTTAATTGCGGCAATTTTGACTGATGATAAAATGTCTGAGCTTATCGACTTATGTGAAACGGTCGATTTGGAAGCACTTGTTGAGGTGCACACTGAAGAGGAATTAAAAAGGGTTTTAAGGACAAACGCCCGAATTATAGGCATCAACAATCGAAATCTTAATACGCTCGAAGTGGATTTATCAACCACGGAAAAACTGATGAGTATTATTAGAGAAGACAAAAAGGCAAAAGAAAAAGTAATCGTAAGTGAAAGCGGTATTCAAACTCCCAAAGATCTAAAATTAGCAAGAGAGACAGGAGTAGATGCGGTTTTGGTTGGAGAAGCTTTGATGAGGGGTGGTGTTATCGAAGAGAATCTGAAAAGGCTTTTAGGGGAGTAATATCGATGCAAGATATGAGCAAACCCTGCATCCTGCATCATGTATCATGCATCCTGCATCTTACACTAAGTACACAATATTGTTAAAGGAGGAATTGTTTATGAAAGATCTAACCAAGATTATTTTGAGCGAAAAAGAATTACCGAGTGCCTGGTATAATATCATTCCGGATCTTCCACGGCCGCTAGACCCGCTTTTGAGTCCGAGGACTTTGCAGCCGGCTACACCGGATGAACTAATACCTCTTTTCCCGCCGGATCTATTGCAGCAGGAAGTAAGTATGGAGAACTGGATAGATATTCCGGGGGAAGTTATAGATATTTATAAGCAGTACAGACCGACACCTATGTTCCGCGCGAGGCGTTTGGAAAAAGTCCTGGATACTCCGGCAAAGATATATTATAAGTATGAAGGAGTAAGTCCCGCGGGAAGCCATAAACCAAATACGGCAATTGCCCAGGCATATTACAACAAAGTGGCCGGTACCAAAAGATTGGCTACCGAAACCGGCGCGGGGCAATGGGGAAGCGCGTTAGCTCTGGCATGCCAGCTTATGGGTTTAGAGTGTACGGTATATATGGTAAAAGCCAGTTATGATCAGAAGCCTTATCGCAAGATGTTAATGCATACTTGGGGTGCCGATGTTACTGCAAGCCCGAGCAACGAGACCGAATGCGGGCGTAAAGTATTAGCTGAAGATCCAGATTGTCCCGGTAGTCTGGGCATTGCTATCAGCGAAGCTGTAGAAGATGCTGCTACTGATGAAAATGCCAGGTATTCACTGGGTAGTGTATTGAACCATGTCCTTATGCACCAGACTGTAATTGGTCTGGAATGTCAAAAGCAAATGGCAATGGTGGAAGATTACCCCGATGTTATTTACGGTTGCGTGGGAGGAGGCAGTAGCTTTGGCGGTATTGCTCTGCCTTTTGCAAAGGATAAAATGACAGGCAAAAACGTACGATTGGTGGCGGTTGAACCAACCGCGTGCCCAACACTAACTAAGGGTATCTATGCTTATGACTATGGTGACAGTGTTGGTATCGGACCGGTAGCCAAGATGTATACGTTAGGTCACAACTTTATTCCTGCTCCGATCCATGCAGGTGGCCTGCGCTATCATGGAGATTCGCCGCTTCTTTGTTCATTGTATGATCAGGGAATTGTAGAAGCTATTGCATATCATCAGATTCCGGTTTTTGAAGCTGCTGTTACATTTGCCAGGTCTGAAGGTATCGTACCGGCTCCTGAGGCTGCTCATGCAATACGTGCGGCTATCGATGATGCATTGGAATGCAAAGAAGCAGGAGAAGAAAAGACGATATTGTTTAATCTCACCGGCCATGGTCATTTTGATCTTAGTGCATATGAAGCATACTTTAATGGTAAATTAGAAGATTATGAATATCCGGAAGAAAAGATAAAGGAAGCGCTAACTCATCTTCCTCAGGTTTAATTCGGGGATACAGGTCAATTAATTAATGGATTGCGAGGAGTGAAAGTTGACGTGAGAGAAGGGATGCCTGAGTATGGTTTCGTAAAGGACTGTATTAGACCAGGTCCCCGTTCATGTCTACATTAGATGGTTAGAGTAAAAATATGCGGTATCAATGATTTAGAAGACGCGCTTTTGGCTGTAAAACTGGGGGCTCATGCAATAGGTTTTGTATTTGCCGAGAGCCCCCGTAAAGTCGAGCCAAAAAAAGCTTACGAAATAGTGAAAGCCCTGCCGCCTTTTGTAAGCAAGGTAGGTGTATTTGTTGATGAGGAAGCAGCAAGAGTTAAGGAAATCGCGGAGCTTTGTGATTTGGATGCCTTGCAATTACATGGAGAAGAAGATCCTTTCTATTGCCAGTCTTTCAGACAGAAAGTAATCAAAGCTATAAGAATAAAGAATCAGTCTTCCCTTGAGCAAATGTCTAAATATAAAGTAGATGCTTTCTTATTGGACACATATATTGAGAATATACCAGGTGGAACAGGAAAAAGGTTTGATTGGGAAATAGCCTATAAAGCAAAAAATTTTGGAAAAATAATATTGTCAGGGGGACTTAATCCTGTGAATGTTGGTGAGGCTATAGAGAGAGTAGAGCCTTATGCTGTAGATGTAAGTAGCGGAGTCGAGATTGCTCCCGGAAAGAAAGATCCACAAAAACTGGAAGCTTTTTTTCAGGCGATTACAAATAGATAATCCGATGAAACAAGAAGTTATAGGAATGGTTAAGCATTGAAATAGCATAATAATAAAGGGGAAGAAAAGGAGCAATAACAGGTAAATGGTTATGAATAAAAGAAAGATGCCGGATGAGTTTGGGCATTTCGGAGAATTTGGCGGCAAATTTGTTCCCGAAACTCTTATGACCGCACTAGAAGAGCTAGAGAAAGCCTACGAAAAATATGCTCATGATGAGCACTTTAAGCAGGAACTCGACTATTATTTGAGAGAGTACGTGGGAAGACCTACTCCTCTTTATTTTGCCAAAAGGCTTAGTGAGTACTATAGAAAGCCAGAGGTCTATTTAAAGAGAGAGGATCTTTGCCATACAGGGGCTCATAAGATAAACAATACGATCGGTCAGGCATTATTGGCAAAGAGAATGAAAAAAACCCGTATCATCGCGGAGACCGGTGCCGGCCAGCATGGTGTGGCGACAGCAACTGTGGCAGCGCTCTTTGGGATGGATTGTTTTATCTATATGGGCGAAGAGGATATTGCGCGACAAGCTCCTAATGTTTCGAGGATGCAGCTCCTGGGGGCTACGGTGGTTCCGGTATTTTCAGGCAGCAAGACTCTAAAAGATGCCATGAACGAAGCTATTAGGGACTGGGTAACGAATGTTGAGACAACTTTTTATATCATAGGTTCGGTCGCGGGTCCCCATCCTTATCCTATGATGGTCAGGGATTTTCAAATAGTAATAGGTGAAGAAACAAAGAAGCAGATCATGGAGAAGGAAGGAAGGGAACCGGATTATATAATTGCCTGCGTTGGCGGCGGCAGCAATTCCATTGGTATCTTTTATCCCTTTCTTGGAACAGATACAAAGCTTATAGGGATTGAAGCGGCTGGTTACGGTCTTGAAACCGGAAAGCACGGAGCTCCTTTAGCCCAGGGAAGCAAGGGAGTTCTGCACGGAGCTCTTAGTTACGTTCTTCAAAATGAGTTTGGGCAAATTCGGGAAGCTCACTCAATTTCCGCCGGACTTGACTATCCAGGTGTTGGTCCCGAGCATAGCTACTTCAAAGAGCAAAAGCTAGTTCACTACGATAGCATAACTGACACAGAAGCTTTAGATGCTTTTTTTCTTCTATCCAGGCAGGAAGGGATTCTACCAGCTTTAGAATCTTCTCACGCCGTTGCATATCTAGAAAAGATGGAATTGAAACAAGATGGTATAGTGGTTATCAATTTGTCCGGCAGGGGAGACAAGGATCTGCAAATAATTGAAGAAAGCCAACCAGGAGCTGGTGATGAGCAGAATATCTAGTCAATTCGAAAAAGCCCGAAAAGAAAAAAGAGCTTTATTGATTCCTTATCTCACGGCCGGATATCCATCTCTTGAGAATTCCGAAGAGATATTCAAAGTCTTGGCAAAAGACGGCGCGGACATAATCGAGATAGGAATCCCTTTTTCCGATCCTTTAGCCGATGGTCCGACAATTCAAAAAGCTTCCGAAGTGGCTCTTGCCCGGTGCACAACCACCGAGGATGTGTTTCAGCTAATAAAAAACCTTAGAAAGCATACCAAAATTCCTTTAGTGGCAATGACTTATTACAATATTTTTTACAAATACGGACTGACGAGATTTGCGGATAAAGCTGAAGATGCCGGCTTGGACGGGGTAATCATTCCTGACCTGCCGCCGGAGGAGGCAAAAGATTGGCTTCAAGCTGCAAAAGGAAAATTGGAAACAATATTTTTGCTTGCTCCAACCAGTTCGGGGAAAAGGATCGAAGAAATCGCTGATTACTCTGAAGGATTCGTTTACTGTGTTAGTTTAACCGGCGTGACCGGAGCCCGCAATTCTTTGCCGGATGATCTGTCCGAGTTCGTTTCTCGGGTGAGAAGAGTGACGAAAAAGCCGCTGGCAATCGGTTTTGGGGTTTCGGGACCGAGACAGGCTAAAAGCGTTGTCCAAATAGCGGATGGTGTTATTATCGGAAGTGCTTTTATAAACGCGATCAGCAAGACCAGTGATTTAAAAGGACAGATAGCAGGAGTCCGGATGCTTCTTGAGCAAGTCATGCCCGCACTGAAAAAGTAGTGTTTTTATCTTCTTTGTATTAAACTTTTGTGTGTTATAATCAACCTTTGACCTGTTATAATTTATTTGATTACGCAGGTAGTAGTTACCGGGATACATGAAGATCGAAATAAGAACATATCAGTAAATGCCGGATTTGAACCGGAGTATTTAAAGAAGTAGGAAAATGCCTCTAAGTAAATGGTTTCAAGACAGAGACAAATATACCGAGGTTTCAGCGCCAAAGGAAAAGAAGGGAATACCGGAAGGTATTTGGTCTCGTTGTGCCTCCTGCAATGAGATTATTTATCAGAAGGAATTAGAGGGCAATTTAAAAGTCTGTCCCAAATGTGATTTTCATTTTCGCTATACTTCGCAAGACCGGGTAAATATGCTTATTGATAATGGTACGTTTAAAGAAATTGACCCGGATCTTGTCTCAGCGGACCCTCTTAAGTTTAAAGCGGCAAAGAGCTATCAAGATAGTCTTGACCGGGCTATGGAGGATACCGGTCTAAAGGAAGCGGTTATTGTAGGTGAGGGCAAACTTGATGGGCATCAAATCGTGTTAGCCGTTCTTGATTTTCGCTTCGTGGGAGGAAGCATGGGCTCGGTTGTTGGAGAGAAAGTTGCAAGAGCGGCGGAGAAAGCCTGTGCTAAGAAACTTCCGTTAATTATTGTCTCGTCATCCGGTGGCGCCCGAATGCAGGAAGGCATGTTATCGCTTATGCAAATGGCAAAGACAAGCGCCGCTATCGGTAGGCTCGAGGAAGCAAGTTGTCTCTTTATTTCTGTTTTGACTAACCCCACTAGTGGCGGGGTTTTAGCCAGTTTTGCCATGCTGGCAGACATAATAATTGCCGAACCGGACGCGTTTATTGGCTTTTCCGGGCCACGGGTTATGGAGCAAACAATCAAACAGAAACTTCCCAAAGACTTTCAAAAGTCCGAGTTTTTATTGGAACACGGAATGATAGACATGATTGTTAAACGGCCGGAATTGAAAGAAGCAATTTCAAGATTGCTAGAATTCTGCACTTAAACATACATGGGAGAACTGTAATTCAACCTAAATCTAGATTCAATTTATAGGCTTATTTAAAAAACAGAAAAAAGTCCCGTCAAATGTTATTGAGAGGTAAGTAATGGCAAGATTTGCTCTTGATTTTGAGCGATCTCTGGTTGAGATGGAAGAAAAACTGGAAACTTTGAGAAAAATGGCTGCAGCAGGAAAGCCGGAGATTGCCGATGAGATCGAATTCTTAGATAACCAGATAGAGAAACTAAGACGTAAGGTTTACGCGGATCTTACTCCTTGGCAGAAGGTGCAAATTGCCCGGCATCCTTCCCGTCCCCGAGCCCTTTTTTACATAGACTCTGTTTTCTCCAGTTTTATGGAATTGCATGGCGACCGTTTATACCGGGATGATCCTTCAATCGTCGGGGGTTTCGCGACTCTAGATTCTTTGAATGTTTTGGTGGTTGGACATCAAAAAGGAAGAAACACCAAAGAAAATATAGCTCGTAATTTCGGAATGCCTCACCCTGAAGGCTACCGAAAATCTCTTAGGTTGATGAAGTTAGCTGAGAAATTCAAACTTCCCATTGTGTGTTTCGTTGACACGCCGGGAGCCGATCCCGGAAGCGGGGCTGAAGAAAGGGGACAGGCGGTGGCAATCGCCCAGAATCTTATGCAAATGAGTATGCTCAAGACACCGATAGTCATAATTAATATTGGTGAAGGCGGAAGCGGTGGAGCTCTTGCTTTAGGTGTTGGGGACAGACTGCTAATGCTAGAGAACGCTTACTATTCTGTAATTACACCGGAGGGATGCGCTAGCATTCTGTGGCGTGAACAGGAAAAAGCATCTAATGCGGCTAAAGCGTTGAAATTAACGGCGGACGCATTGCATAAAATGGGCATAGTAGATGAAGTGATAAGGGAACCTCTGGGGGGAGCCCACCGAGATCATGATATGGTAGCCTATCGAATACGCAAGACTCTAGTGCCATTGATTAAAGAACTACAGTCGATGTCAAAAGATAAGTTGCTTGAAGAAAGATATAAAAAATTGCGTGCTATCGGAAGCTTTGAGGAGTGTTCAAAATCATCCACAAAACCTGCAAATGCCTCTACAACAAAACCAAAGAGGAAAAAGACAACAAAGAAAGAAACCAAAAAGTAAATCGAGTAGATTAATTGTAAATTCGCGTAGCCTTTGGTAATGATAGAACTTATAGTCTGTTTTTTTGGATAGAGATTCAAGGATGAGAGCTGTGACCAGAAAAACAAAGCTTTTTTTGGGTATTATGATCGGAGCCTTATTCGTACTTGGCCTTTTTCTTTTAATTGTATTTCTGCCACCGGTTTGATTTTACTGAAGATAAACCTTTCGCTGCTTTAGAAGAAAGGGGTTTCTATGAATTACTTACTGATTTTGGCGTTAGTCGCGCTGGTAGTAATTGTTATTGTTTTTCTTATTATACCGGCCATTAAGGAGTTTATGAGGAAGTAGCACTAAAAGGTTTTACCGACACCTGAAGTATAGCTATCTCCGTCTCCGGTATCTGTGTGGCAGTTCATGCAGACCAAATCAAGATTGGTATTTTGTTGGGTATAGTCGTAATCCAGAAACTGAGTAGCACTGGGTGTGTAATGCGGGAAACTATTTGAACTGGCGTATGGCTGACCTGCTTGATGACATTTTCTACAAGTCTCCGAAGCAATCCAGGCAACCTTTGTGCCGTAATTACCTGTTAAAGTTGTTGTCATTATATGGGTTACACCATTTCGGCTATCAAGGTAGTACTCGGGACTTATACTGGCTATCCCATCATCATTTTGGTGGCATGTGTAGTAACAACCGCCGGCTTGTAGGTTTCCACCCGATTTATTGTGGCAATCTCTGCAAAAGTCTATTTCATTGGTGACTGGCTCGGCAATAGCTTTGCCCGGGTCGTTTTTCAGTATCTTAGATCCACTGTTAATTGTATTGGCTCCATGGACGCTATGGCAAGAAATGCACCCTTCGTAAGGGGGATCGGGTATAAATGGAACATTATGACAATCAGTGCAAGTAGTACCTTCGTTTGCGTTGTGGCCGTCATGGTTATCATCATGATTCCAGTTATACTCAGTGGTGTAGTTACTTAAACTGGTGCCATAAGGTGCTTTGAGGGAATAACTACCTGTTATATGACAATAAGTGCAAGCATCATTTCTGGTTGATCGTAAGAGAGTTTGGCTGCCGGAGGCAGCATTGTGGACAGCATGGCAGACTTTGCATTTGTCCCCGGCATCGGAATAATTCCCATGGGGATTCTCACCGGGTGTTGGGGAAGAATATCCCGAAGCGTATACTGGTGTAGCTGATATCAAAATGATACTCAGTATGATTATTATAAAGTGCAAGATTCTTCTAATCATTTGCTAACCTTCTTAGATGCCAAACAGGCCTGGGATAATAAGCATAGAGAAAATGCACAATGTCGTGAGTTTCTTGTTAGGAAGTCAATACGGTCATACCGGGTAATTGTGGTTGCGAAACAATTCAATTCTTATAAATCAACTTATATCCCCCGTTGTATTCAATTGTGTTACATGCTAATTATCGCCTTCTGTTTATAAATCATTGTAATCACTAAAATGTTTTTCCTACACCTGAAGTATAGCTATCTCCGTCTCCGGTATCTGTATGACAGTTCATACAGACTAAATCAAGATTATTGTCCTGCTGGGTATATTCATAATCGAGAAACTGGACGGCGTTCGGTGTGTAATGCGGAAAACTGTTACCATCCGCGTAAGTCTGGCCTGCTTTATGACAGCTTTGACAATATCTTGAAGAAATCCAGGCAACCTCTGTGCTATAATTTCCGGTCAAAGTGTCTGTCATTATATGAGTCACACCATCACGAGTTGTCAGGAAATATTCGGGACTTACAGGGTGTGATGTTGCTGATTTATGGCATGTATTAAAGCAACCACCTGTCGATAGATTGCCACCCGCGTAATTATGGCAGTCACAGCAAAAATTTTCCATTGTATCTACCGGTGTTGCAATAGCCTTACCGGGATCATTTTTTAGTATTTTGGAAGCTCCACCAAAGGTGTTTGCCCCATGAACACTGTGACAACTTATACATCCATCATAAGTTGTCTGCTGACCGGCTCCTTTATGGCTATCATCATGGTTCCAGTCTTTTTCCTGGGTGTAGTTGCTCGGATTTGTTCCGTAAGGGCGCTTGATCGCAAAATTATTGGAAACATGGCAGTAAACACAGGCCTCTGATCTGGATGAGCGTAGAAGTGTTTGACCTGTAGAACTTGCATTATGTACCGCGTGGCACACTTTACACTTATCACCCGTATCCGAGTAATTGGCATGGGGATTATTTCCGGAGCTGGGATTGGAGTAACCACTAGCTAAAGCAAAGGATACCCCACCTAAGAGTATATGAACAATAAGACCGCTAATGATAAAATACTTTCTCATTTCTTATACCCGTCCTTAAAAATATGCAATATGCACTATATACAGGGATTAAGTTGAATAATTAAGCGATTGCAGACCCCTTTTCTTAACCCAAATTATAGCATTTTGGAGTGCGTTGTGCCAGTAGCTACTGACAAAGATCTTTATCAGAGTGTTCAGAAAATTAGTGTTAGCGGAGATCAAAAATCGCGATTAACTAATCCAAACTAGATTGATGCGTATTGTGGCTATTTTTTCTACAGTAAAACTAATTATCTATGTTTCCTGACAATGCAATCTTATTTGAGGTTTTATCTAGGAAAACCTATATTTTAGGAAAACAGCGCTTACTATTAAAGCTAGGCTGATAAAGGCAATAAAAGAGAAATCTATTCCGGTGTAAGGTAGTGTATCTATTTCGTCCTGTTCGGACATTTGTTGGGTTGTAGGTAAAGTAGATTCTTGTCCTGCTTGCGACGCATTAGATTGAAAGTAAGCTCCGACTACTCTTGGACCGTATGAAGTGGCATTAAATGAACCGCTGGGCTTGAAGCCAACCTGGCTTATGCCGGTATCAACAGTGAATTGACCCGGGCTGGATAGAATAAGAACAGCGCTAAGGGCAGAAGCATATATATTTCCGTTTAGTAACACTCCTGTTTGAACGATGTTTGAAATTCTTATCCCACTCTTTGATAATATTGTATTTAACAGTACAAGTTGATTAGCTATTTCGGATTCACTCATACTACTGTTAAAATTAACAGGGGTAGTGTAACTTTGTGTGTCGGGATCCCAGACTCTTATCGCTGTTACATATGCATAAGCGCTGCTATTTGCAGGAGTTGTTGAACCAGGTTCATACCAGGCTTCTACTGTTTGGCCGGCACTATTAAAAGCGATTATACGGTCAAACAAATAGACGCCATCTATCTGCAATGCGGCGTTACCGTATAATTGAAGATCCAGCTGATTAACTTCACCTCCCACATCCACAGTTGCTGCTGTTACCGTAGACGAAGCATCATATTGATCTACTTCAAGAATTGTATGAAATTGTAGTCCATTTTGATCAACTATCTTTAGGTTTTCTTGCTGGCAGGTTGACTCAGCGGAACCTGAACCGTCTCCGATATGTGCCTCCGAGGTCAAGCCCCAATTATCAGAACTGATCGAGGCTCCTTGCGCACCGTTTACCTGGATTTGAGTACCGGATTCTTGGTCGGTATCATCTGTATCCTGTAAATCAGCTGAAGCTTCGGTCTGGATAGCAGGAAATGTTGCTGTACCTCCTTGCACCCAAAATGCATCGCCGTTAGCATCGGCTTGCTCTGGATTATTTGATTCATCAAGTTCAATATCAGCGCTAAGATATGCGGCATTATTGCTGTAGTATTCAGGACCTTCTGAGGCCAAAGTTGTAATTGGTGTTAAGCATATGAACTGAAAAGCAATAAAACAAGAAGTTAAAAATAAAACACAAATTCTTTTCATTTATTTCCCCTTAAGTAGTTATAAGAAACATTTAATTATAAAATTTGGTTAGATACGCTCTTCCCCTAATTAAGATATAGTTTATTGTTTGCTCGTTTTTCTTCTAATATATACTTTAATTATATCACTAAGTAAGGAAAGAGCATGCAGAATCTGCAAGGACTTTGTATAAGTTGACAATAAATTATGGTGAAAGAAATAAATCCAACCTAGTGCCGATGGACGGATTCGAACCGTCATGAGGTCGCCCTCACCGGTGTTTGAGACCGGCGTGTCTACCAATTCCACCACATCGGCAAAAAAACAACTAAATTAACCGGTTTTAGACCAAAATGATTATAGATTAGGCATAATTAGAGGTCAAGTATATGATAAACCTGATTAAAATTATCGTCTTATATTATAATAAGGAAAGCTTTAGTATAGAACAGAAGATATTTTTTTGCTATTGGGTTTTAAGTTATGTGGTTGCCTGGCGACATACTATATGTGTTTGACTGGAAAAACGGTACATGATGTGATTGATCTCTGAATTGATTTATATTTGAAGTAAGCGATAACTAACAATTATTAGAAATTTTTGGAGGCAGGTGAAATAAGTTCAATGGAAGAGTTGGCATTAAGACTTATTGGGTGGATTAAAGAACAGGTGGATTTGGCATCTGCTGATGGGATTGTGCTGGGCTTGAGCGGAGGTATCGATTCCGCGGTTGCTGCGGTGCTTTGCAAAAAAGCCTTGCCGCAAAACACCCTTGTGTTGTTTATGCCCTGCCATAGCGCGCCTGATGATCTTGAGCACGCAAAGCTGGCAGCAAGTAAATTTGATATATCAAGCAAAACTATAATTTTAGATGGGGTGTTTGACGCGCTTAAGCAATTGCTGGTTGAATGCGATTATGAGGACTCGGATATTGACAAGACGGATAGGGAGAAAGAGCAACTCGCATTAGCCAATATTAAGCCGCGCCTGAGAATGCTAACTCTTTATTATTATGCAAATAATCTTAACTATCTTGTTGTGGGTGCGGGCAACAGAAGCGAGCTTAGTGTGGGATATTTTACTAAATATGGGGATGGAGGAGCCGATATCCTGCCTCTTGGGAATCTTGTGAAATCTGAAGTAAGGGAATTGGCAACATATCTTGGTATTCCAAAACAGATAGTTGAAAAACCTCCGTCAGCCGGTTTGTGGAAAGGACAAACAGACCAAGGGGAAATGGGACTTACCTATAAGGATCTTGATAGTTTTCTGAAAACCGGCACAGCGGAGCCGGTTGTGATGAAGAAAATTGAATTAATGATGAAAAGAAGTGAGCATAAAAGAAAGCTTCCGCCGATTCCGCAATTCTAGTTTGTTTGCCGTTGTATTTAAGATATAATTAATTTCCGCAATGGGTAAAACGCGATTGGTGTTCCGAATGTGGGCGATAAATTGACACTAATATCGAGTTTATGCTATAAATTAAATACACAATGTCTTGTGATAAAAAGCTAGAGAGACAAGGACGTCTTCTTCATAAGAGAGGAGGACGTCTTATTTTTGATGTTAATTGCCGGTTTTATGAGTAACATATTTTGTAGGGATATGAATAGGGAGGTTTAAAGTGGACAAGAAAAGTAAGGATTATGTTATTGAAACAGTGAAGAAACATGATGTTAAGTTTATCCGGCTGTGGTTTACCGATGTTTTGGGATTCTTAAAGAGTTTTGCCATTACCATAGAAGAACTGGAGCTGGCTTTGGAAGAAGGAATGGGATTTGATGGTTCGTCGATTCAGGGATTCGCCCGTATTCAGGAAAGCGATATGGTTGCTTACCCCGATCCATCAACACTGAAAATTCTTCCATGGAGACCGGGCGAACGTGGTGTTGCCCGCATGTTCTGCGATATCAAGAATCCCGATGGAAGTTACTATAAAGGCGATCCGCGCTATGTTTTAAAAAGAAATCTTGAGCGAGCCAAAAAAATGGGTTTTACATTCTTTGTTGGCCCTGAGCTAGAGTACTTTTATTTTAGAGACTCCGAAGGTACCGAGATCCTTGATAACGGTGGCTACTTTGATTTAACACCTCTTGATGTAGCTATGGATCTGCGGAGAGAAACCATTTTTGTACTGGAGCAAATGGGCATTCAGGTTGAGTATAGCCATCACGAAGTCGCGCCCAGCCAGCACGAAATCGATCTCCGCTATGCCGATGCGCTTGCCATGGCGGATAATGTTATGACCTACCGATTGGTTGTAAAAGAAGTAGCTCAGCAGAATGGTATTTACGCGACTTTTATGCCAAAACCGATTTTCGGTGAAAACGGTAGCGGAATGCACACCCATCAGTCACTTTTTAAAGATGGGAAGAATGCGTTTTTTAATCCCAATGACGAGCATCATCTGTCGGATACGGCCAAGCATTATATTGCCGGGATATTAACCCATGCGCGTGAAATTACCTCGGTTACAAGCCAGTGGGTAAATTCCTATAAGCGCTTGATACCGGGATACGAGGCTCCGGTATATATTTGCTGGGCGCAAAGAAACAGATCGGCTCTGGTAAGGGTGCCCATGTATAAACCGGGCAAAGAAAACGCAACCCGAATTGAATTTCGCAGCCCCGATCCTGCCTGTAATCCATATCTTGCCTTTTCGGTAATGCTGGCGGCAGGTCTGGAGGGAATTGAGAAAAAGTACGACCTGCCCGATCAGGTAACAAATAACATTTATGAAATGACTGAAGAAGAAAGAAAAGATGAAGGCATTGGATCATTACCTGAAGATTTATATGAAGCAATAAATATTACTGAGGAAAGCGATCTGGTCAAGAAAGCCTTAGGCGATCACGTATTCAATTGGTTCATCAAAAACAAGAAGATGGAGTGGGATGAATACAAAGGCCAAGTAACTGCTTATGAACTCGATAAATATCTTTCGATTCTCTAGTTTGATTTAAGGCAGCATATGTTTACCAAGGTTTAAAGATGATTTTAAAAATTTGCCACTATATATCGTGCCGGAAACAAAAAGCCGGTGAGCTTTGCTCGCCGGCTTTTATCTATTATATATTTAGAAGAATGATATATTTGAATAAATATATTTGGCGCAGACCATGATTGAAGAGGAGATATTTTTGCGGATTGAACAGCATCCGATATTAGGAAATCTAGAATCAAAGAAAAAAATTAATATAGAGGTAGACGGAATGGTGCTTGAAGCAATTAAGGGGGAACCCATTGCCGCTGCTCTGCTGGCAAATGGTATTCGTGTTTGTCGCCAAACGCCAAAGAAAAATGAGCCAAGAGGTATTTTTTGCGCGATAGGACAGTGTACGGATTGCATGATGACGGTCAATGGTATGCGCAATGTTCGTACCTGTGTGACTCCCGCTGTTGAAGGCATGAAGATTAAAACTCCCAAACATCCCGAACAAGACGGAGATCTAAATGACTGAGACCGAAGTCGCCGTGATAGGTGCGGGTCCTGCCGGATTGTGTGCCGCAATAGAAGCAGCTAAGCATAAGTGCCGGACACTGCTTTTTGATGAGAACGAAACGCCAGGGGGTCAACTCGTTAAACAAATCCATAAGTTCTTCGGTTCAAAGGATCACAAAGCCGCAAAAAGAGGATTTGAAATCGGGTTTGAGCTTCAAGAAGAGGCCGCAAGTGTCGGTGTCGGCATGAATCTGAAAAGCACCGTTTTCGGTATTTTTGAAAACAATATCATAGGTGTGCTGGAAGACGGAAAAGCCCATGCCGTAAAAGCCAAACAGATCATAATTTCAACCGGAGCCTCTGAGAAAGCGATTGTGTTTCCAGGCTGGACTTTACCTGGTGTTATGGGAGCGGGAGCGGTCCAGACAATGGTAAATCTGCATCGAGTGCTTCCGGGCAAAAAAGCTTTGATGATCGGTTCAGGCAATGTGGGATTGATTGTGTCCTATCAACTGCTTCAGGCGGGAGCACAGGTGGTGGCGGTTATTGAGTCTAAAGAACAGATTGGCGGATATGAAGTTCATAGTGCAAAAATCAGAAGAGCGTGTATTCCTATTCTAACTTCTTGCACAATTAAGAGGGCTCAAGGATTACATGAAGTGGAAAGCGCTGTAATTGCCAAGGTTAATCGGGAAGGTGTAATTATTCCGGACTCGGAAGAAGTTGTCGATGTGGATCTAATTTGTTTAGCCGTGGGTCTCTCCCCTCTGGCCGAGCTTGCTTGGATGGCAGGCTGCAAATCAGTTTTTTTACCGGAACTGGGAGGTTATATACCTGTTCATGATGAGAACATGAAAACAACCATGGACAATATCTATGTGGCTGGGGATGTATCGGGTGTGGAGGAAGCAAGTACGGCAATGGAAGAAGGAAGAATGGCCGGGATATCCGTTGCCGGTAATCTGGATTATCTTGATAAATTACATGCCAATGAGATGAAGAGTCAAATCAGTTATCGCTTAAATCATCTAAGAAAAGGACCGTTTGGAGATATAAGATATGGAGCAAAGAGCCAAATTTTTCGGATGAATAAAAAAGAGCTCAAGTACTGATCCGGGAGGTTTTTATTGCAAAATAAGCTGGATAACGAGGGAATAATTAATATAAGGAAATTAAGAAGCTCGGCGCTTTTTCCTTCCGAGAAACGGATCAGGGAAGGTCCGGTTGCAATTATCGAATGTCTGGAAGAAATACCGTGCAATCCTTGTCAGTTTGCCTGTCCCGAAGAGGCAATTGAGATTGGCGAGTCGCTGACCAATTTGCCCAGATTCTATGAGGATAAATGTACCGGTTGCGGTTTGTGTATTCCTAATTGCCCCGGCCAGGCGATATTTGTTGTTGATATTACTTATTCCGAGAATGAAGCAATTGTTCAACTACCTTATGAATTCCTGCCGCTGCCAAAAGAAGGTGAGCGGGTAGATGCTTTGGACAGATCTGGGCAGGTAGTAGGGAAAGGTAAGGTAAAAAAGGTTAGAAATCCGGTAAGTTACAACAATACACACGTTATATCGCTGATTGTCCCGAAGAATCTGGCAATGGAGGTCAGAGGAATTGGATTTAACCAAAAAAATGAACAAAATGTGAGGATAAAACAGACAATTGGATGCAAAAAGATACCGGGTGATAAGTCTGAATTACCTGTCTTGAGATCTGAAAATGAAGATAGTGCCGTGGTAGTCTGTCGTTGTGAGGAAATTGAAGAAAGTAAAGTAAGAAAATCTATTGCCGGGGGATCCACATCAATTAGAGAGCTAAAGAACCGGGAGAGAGTATTAATGGGTTTTTGTCAGGGGAGGATATGCGAACAATTATTATCCAGGTTGATCTCGGATGATGCTGGTTTGAAACCGGAAAATATATTGCCGGCAAATATTCGCCCACCCATAAGACCGGTAAACTTAGGAGAGCTGGCGAATGGCAGAGAGGATCAATAGAACCGAAGTGTTGATCATCGGTGGAGGCATAATAGGATGCTCGATCGCCTACTATCTATCCAAAGCGGGCGTTAAGTGTATTGTTGTGGAAAGGGACAATATCGCTTCCGGCGCCTCGGGAGCTTGTGACGGGTTTATTTTCCTGCAATCAAAAGCTTGCGGGATTCAACTCGATATGGCGATGCAAAGTGCTGTTTTATACAAGGGACTCTCAGAAGAACTTGATGGCGATCTGGAGTATCGGGAATGTGGTGGGATGATCGTGGCGGAGAGCTGGGAAGAAATGGATTATCTGGCGAACATGGCTGATAATAAAAAGAAATCCGGTTTAAAAACGGAAATTCTTACTATGGATCATGCTCGATCTAAGCTGCCGGACTTGACTGATAGAATTGAAGGAGCGATTTATTGTTCCAGCGAAGCACAGATAAATCCAATCAAGGCAACACTTGCTTTCGCGGACGCAGCAAAACGCTTAGGCGCAAGTATCCTAACAGACACTTCGGTTAATGAATTCAAAATTATTAAGGCGGATAAAATGAAAGTGATTGATCGCGTTGTAACTAACGAAGGGGAAATAGAGGCGGAAATTATAATCAATGCGGCAGGAGCATATACTCCGATATTGGCGGAAACGATTAAAATAGATATTCCGATTGAACCACGTCGTGGGCAAATACTGGTAACTGAGACATTGCCAAAAGTCATAAATTGTCTGCTGATGAACGCCAGGTATATCGGCGCAAAAATTTGTGATAAGGACTCAAATACTGAAAATCGCGGCGTGACTTTTGAACAAACAAAAAGCGGAAATCTTCTCATTGGAAGCACCCGGGAATTTGTAGGTTATAATAATAGAACGAGTTACGAGGGCATGACTTCGATTGCCGACAATGCGGTGCGTATGTTTCCGGAGTTCGCGGAGTTTAAGGTTATCAGAAGCTTTGCGGGACTAAGGCCTCATACCCCGGATAATTTACCTATATTAGGATTGGTTAGCGGTTTTAAAAATCATATTATAGCTTCGGGGCACGGTGGAGATGGGATTGCACTTGCTCCCATAACTGGAAGATTGGTAACCGAACTCATAGTTGAAGGGAAAACATCGATAGATATTAATGCGCTTAATCCAGGAAGATTTCAGATAAGCTAATCAGGCGAAGGAAGTTAGATTAATGAAACAAGATTTTGAGTTAGCATATGGCAATGGTAAAGTAAAATTTTCAATATCACAAGATAACTTGCTTGATGTTATAAGGCCTTTGGATATCAAACCACTTAAAAATCTCTCAGTTGAAGTTAAGAAAGCCATAAAAAACCCAATCGGATCCGAACCTTTAACCGAAATTGTGGCACCCGGTGAGAGGATATGTATAGTCGTATCGGATAAAACCCGGATTGCGGGAACAGAGATCATTGTTCCCGTTATTATTGAGAAGCTTTTGAAAGCTGGTGTTTTTATTGAGGATATTTTAATTTTGTTTGCGACCGGAACGCATTCCCAACATACAAGAAAAGATCAGGAAGCAATTGTAGGTCCTCAAATCGCATCAAGAGTAATGCTCCTTGACCATGATTGTCGGGATGAATCCAATTTAAAGTATCTAGGGTACACAAACAGAGGAACGAGAGTTATAGTGAATCGCCAGCTTATCGAGTTTGATCGGGTTATTTTAACCGGAGTAATCACTTATCATTACTTTGCCGGTTTTGGTGGAGGTAGAAAAAGTATTTTACCTGGCGCCGCAGCTTTTGAATCGATTGAGGCGAATCATAAACTTACTCTAAGCTCACATCCCGGAGAAGGAATGAACGAAATGGCCAGAACCTGTATGCTTCGAGGCAATCCGGTCCATGAAGATATGGAAGAAGCTGCCAAGATGGTCAATCCTGACTTTCTGGTGAATGTGGTGCTGGATGATAATAAGGAAATAGCTAGGGTTTTTGCGGGAGATTTTATTAAGGCGCACCAAAAGGGTTGCGATTATTTAAATAAGCATTATGGTATTCCTATTGAAAAAAAGGCTGATGTTGTTATTGTCGGATGCGGCGGTTATCCCAAGGATATGGATTTTGTTCAGTCTCATAAAGCAATGGACAATGCTGCCCATGCTTTGAAAGAAGGCGGAGTCATGGTTTTAGTGGCTGAGGCTGCCGGCGGTTTTAATTCACCGGTTTATGAGAAGTGGTTTAAGCTAGGTTCCTTGGATGCAATTGAAGAAGAATTGAGAAAAAACTTCTCAATTCCAGGACATACTGTTTACGCTGCATTAGAAAAAGCGAGAAAATTTAAGGTAGTTTGGCTATCCCAACAAGATCCGAAAAAGGTAAAAGAAATGGGTATTACTCCTGTTGCTTCCATAAAGGAAGCTCTATTAGCGGTGGAAAAAGAACTTGGCAATAGCTGGAAGGCATACATAATTCCTGAAGGATATGTTACTTTTCCTAGTATTTGCAGTAGCTGTACATCATCAACATGAGTATGATATACAAATCAACAAGGTGGGAATATTGTCAAAAAAGAAGATTATTCTAATTGATGGCAACAGCCTGGTTTATCGAGCTTTTTTTGCTTTGCCGCAGACTCTTGCCACTAATTCAGGGCAAATTACCAATGCTGTTTATGGATTTACAAGTATGTTGATAAAGTTAATGAAAGACGAGAAACCCGATTATGTCGCGGTTGCTTTTGACAAAGGAAAACCCCACCGCCTTGATATGTATGAAGAGTACAAAGCCCACAGGCCGAAGACGCCGGATGAGCTTAGAAGTCAGTTTCCCCTGGTAAGGGATGTTTTACAGGCCTTAAACATATTAGCGATAGAAGTGTCGGGTTATGAGGCGGACGATATCCTGGCAACTCTTGCCAGCAAATTAGAAGATAATTATGAAGTAGTAATTGTTACCGGCGATAGAGACGCGCTCCAGTTAATTTCTCCCTCGGTTACAGTGTTAGCTACTAAAAGAGGGATAACTGATATGAAACGGTATGACAGAGAAGCTGTTGTTGAGAGATTCGGTGTTCCGCCAGAGAAGATGGCAGATTTACTTGGATTGAAAGGAGATGCCTCGGATAACATTCCCGGAGTGCCGGGTGTCGGTGAGAAAACTGCCAGTAAGCTGATTCAGGAATTCGGGAGCCTTGAGGGTGTTCTGGACAATATTGACAGAGTCGAAGCAAAGAGATTCCAAAAAATCATAAAAGAGCATTTTGAGCTAGCCCGCTTAAGTAAAGAGCTGGCGATTTTGGAAAAGAATGTGGGTGTTGATATTGATTTGGATAAATGCAGATGGGGAGAATGGGATAAGAATGAAGTAGAAAGTGTTTTTGTCTCCCTGGGATTTAATTCACTGATGGAGCGACTGTTTATTGAAGATCAAACCAAACAAATATCAAAGGATACAGTTCTGAAAATCCAGCCGTTGGAGGTAAAGAAATTAAATGAGTTGGATGGTTTAGTGCAACAAATGAGTAAGACCGGGCTTTTCGCTTTTGATATATTGACAACAGGCAAATATCCTTCTGAGCTTAAGATAAAAGAAATTGCCATTACAGTTAAAAGAGAAGAAACCGCCGAAAAGAACGAGGCCGATACATACCATATTTCCCTTGGGGGAAAAGAAGCGAAACTTCCTCGGGATATTGTGTTTCAAATCCTAAAACCTTTTTTTGAAAAAGAGCAATATAAAGCAGTTACCTGTGGGGCAAAAAACAAGATATCAAGTCTAAAAAATGAGAGAATCACTTTTAATAGTCTTTCTTTTGATTGCGAAATTGCGGCATATCTCCTGAAGCCCGGGGCGAAGCATACAATAGATGATTTGGCTAAACGTTACCTTAATGCAACTACGGAGCATAAGAGCGAGAAAGAATTTGTTGTCTGCGGCTCCCATATAATCTGGCTGCTACAAGATATACTAGGGAAGGAGCTGCGAGAAGATGATCTGCTCCCGCTATTTGAACAAATCGAAATGCCATTAGTGTCGGTGTTAGCAAAGATGGAGTGGGCAGGTGTCGGTGTCAATATTGCCAAAATGGAGAAGCTCGACTCGGAAGTCGAAGGGGATTTACAGGTTCTTGAAGCGGATATTTACCGGTTGGCAGGTCAGGAATTCAATATTAATTCATCCCAACAACTTAGCCAAATCTTATTTGAAAAACTCGGTCTGGAATCTGATAAAAAAACTAAAACCGGATATTCAACCGATTCCTCCGTGCTTAACAAATTGATTGGGCAAAACCCCATTATTGAAAAGCTACTTCGCTACCGGGAACTTGCCAAATTGAAGTCAACTTATATAGACGCTTTACCGAAACTCATAAATCCTAAAACCGGAAGACTCCACACCACTTTCTCCCAGGCGAGCACGGCAACCGGCAGACTGTCTAGCAGTAACCCTAATCTTCAAAATATTCCGGTGAGAACCGATTTGGGCAGGAGGGTAAGGGAGGCATTTGTACCTGCCCGGTCGACGGATGAGTTGCTAGTAGCCGATTACTCTCAAATAGAGTTAAGAATATTAGCCCATCTTTCTCGGAGTCAAAATCTACTCAAAGCTTTTGAACAAGGTCAGGATATACATCAGTCCACAGCATCGGAGGTTTTTGGCATCGATCCGGAATCAGTCGATCAGGAGATGAGACGAAGGGCTAAAGCGGTAAATTTTGGCATTATTTATGGCATAAGTCCCTTTGGTCTCTCGGAACAGCTGGGGATAAGTAAAGAAGAAGCCAGGGACTATATCGATAAATATTTTCAGGAGTATCCCGAAGTGAAAGAATTTATCGATCAGACAGTTGCGGATGCGTATACCAGAGGTTTTGTGGAGACTATCTGGGGTAGGCGCCGTTATATTCCTGAATTAAAAAGTGGCAATTACAAAATACGTAGCTTAGGAGAAAGGCTAGCTATTAATACCCGTATTCAGGGTAGCGCAGCGGATATAATTAAAATTGCCATGATTGATCTGGATAAGGCATTTGAATCTCAAGGCTTGCAGGCTAAGATGATTCTCCAGGTTCATGACGAATTGGTTTTTGAAGTACCACCTCTTGAGCGTGAAGTCGTATTCAGCCTGGTTAAGGAAAAAATGGAGGGTGCTTATCCGCTAAAACCGGAGCTAAAGATTGATGTAGCGTTTGGTTCAAATTGGCGGGAAGCAAAATAAATATAAGCAAAAAAGCGTAAAAATCGGTAAAACTAATAAAATAGAACCTAATCAGGTAAGTAGAAGGTTGACTTCTACCTAGTAAAACGGGTAAGCTTGTAGTCTAAGGGATTTACCCATAGAAAAAAATTGGACTGGAGGCATTATGTAATGCAGGAAAACGGTGAAAACCAGGATTATATGACGCGAGACGAAGAGGGGAATTTAGTACCCGATTATGATCAGACAATAAAGATTTTCGAGGAAGGCGATATAGTCTCAGGTAAGGTTGTTAAGATTGATCGAGACGAGGTTTTAGTTGATATCGGTTACAAATCTGAAGGTGTAGTGCCAATAAGAGAACTTTCAATTGTACCAAACGTAGATCCAAATGAGATTGTATCGGTTGGCGACGAAATTGACGCGCTCGTTCTTCAAAAAGAAGATAACGAAGGGCGTCTTATTCTTTCTAAGAAGCGGGCAGAATTTGAAAAAGCCTGGGAAAGAGTGGAAGATCTACATAAAGAAAACGAAACGGTTTGCGGTAAGGTAATCGAAGTGGTAAAAGGCGGCCTAATACTTGATATAGGTTTAAGAGGTTTCTTGCCCGCGTCTTTGGTAGATCTTCGAAGAGTAAAAGACTTGAATGAATTTGTAGGCCAGGAACTCGAATGCAGAGTAATTGAAATGAATCGGGCGCGGAACAATGTAGTATTATCAAGGCGTGCTGTTTTAGAGAATGAGAGGAAAGCGGAGAAGCAAGAGCTACTTACCAAACTACAAAAAGGCCAGGTTCTAACCGGTAAAGTATCTAGTCTGGTTGATTTTGGTGCGTTTGTTGATCTTGGAGGAATTGATGGATTAATCCATATATCCGAACTCTCCTGGACTCATATCAGCCAGCCTTCTGAAGTTGTGGCTATTGGGGACGAAGTTAAAGTACAGGTTTTGGATGTTGATGTTGAGAGGGAGCGCATCTCCTTAGGATTTAAGCAGACACAAGAAGATCCCTGGCGTGAGCAAGTAAAGAAATTAAAAGAAGGCGACATTGTAGAGGGAAATATTAAAAAGATCGTAACTTTCGGGGTTTTCGTGGAAATTGCAGATGGTGTTGAAGCTCTGGTGCATATTTCGGAAATGGCACAAGAACACGTTGAGTCGCCGGAGCAAATAGCAGCGGTTGGCGATGTTGTAAGAGCGAAGATCGTTGATATTGACTTAGATAGAAGAAGAGTCAGTTTGAGTATAAAGAAATTGCTAGAAGAAGAACAGGGAATTGAATCGGCCGAGAAGGTTGATGAACAAGAAGCTATCGCTGAGGAAGAAGGAAAAACTGAAGAGACCGAAAAGGAAGAGGTTTTAGCTGAAGCAGAAGAAGCGGCTGAAGAGGAAAAAGTGGAAGCGAAAGAACAAGCGGAAGAGGAAAAACCTGCAAAAGAAACCAAGAAAGAAGTCAAAGAGGAGATCGTAGAAACTAAAACCGAAGAAGAGCAAGCTGAGGAAAAAACGGAAAGCGAATCGGAAGAAGCTAAAAGTGTAAAAACTTCAACAAAAGAGAAAGAGGAAGTTGAGGCAAAAACTAAGAGCAAAAAGGCTCGTGCCGAAGAGGAAAAAGAAGAACTCGCTGAAGTAGAAACCAAGGAAGAAGAAGTTCCGGAACCATCATCGCTTGAGGCAATTCTTGAGCAAATGAGAGAAGAATCTCAAGATAAAAAGCCTCCCTCAAAATAGGAAGCTCTACAAAAGGAAAGAAAAGGCTCTGGCTTTAAGCCGGAGCCTTTTTAAGATATAAATAAGAAACTTAGCTTAGATAATTATAAATCTAAAATCACATTACCGTATGCGCATAAGAAAGTCGTAATTTATTTTGCGGGGTTTGAATGAAAGTAATCGGATTAACAGGAAGTATTGGAAGCGGTAAGAGCACCGTGGCTGCTGTACTTGAGGAAAAAGGCGCGGTTATAATTGATGCTGATCGAATTGCTAGGGAATTGATGAAACCCGGGACACCCGTATATGATGCAGTAGTAAAGCATTTTGGTAACTGTATTCTCAACGAGGACAAAACGATTAATCGGAAAGAACTGGGGAAAATAGTATTCGATCATTTCGACAGACTCAATTTACTAAATAGACTGACCCATGGACCCATAATCATTGAAATAAAAGAGCGAATCAGAAGGATTGAAAGTTCGAGTGCAGGAAATCAGGTGATTGTAATAGACGCGCCCTTGCTAATCGAAAGCGGCCTTAATTCTCTTGCCGACATTGTGGTGGTTGTAACCGTTAACAAAGACGAGCAAAAACGACGGCTTGAAGCGAAAGGTCTTGGCAATGAAGAGATAGACGATAGAATAGGTGCTCAGATGGAACAAGAAGAAGCTTTGGAATACGCCAATTTGATAATTGATAACAATGGGACTCTAGCGGATCTGAGAAAAAAAATTCAAGATCTTTGGGAAAAAGTTACATATAAGCAAGATTCAATTAATTGATTGCTGGCAACACGAACACTACTTATCGAGGTTGCGTATTATTGCTGTATAGGCAATTAAGTGTCCGACGCTATCCGCTATCTTATTAACTGTTACCCAGCAGTGAAATTTTTGACCGTTTTTTCTTTTATTAACTATTTCTCCTGTCCAGACCCCATTTTCATCAACCATTTTGCTAATCATCGCTTTTTCTTCATTGACTTTGCCCGTACCGTGCAGAATACCAATGTTTTTTCCTATCATTTCATCATGCTTGTAACCGAACATCTCAAGCATTGCCGGATTCACATATACGATCTTCCTTTTTTCATCAATTCCCACAAACGCGTCCGCTGTCTGATTCAACATACTGGCCAAAATCTTTATTCGGTCCTCTTTGTTCTTGCTATCGGTCAAATCTCTAATAATAACTTGAAGGCCGCACACCTCGCCCTTTTCAAATAAAGCGCTTTTGGTTAAGCAGACAAAAACAGTTTCTTTTGCCTTGGTAATCAGCTTTGCTGATAAGTCTACTCCATCTTCCTCACCATTCATTGTTTTCATAAAGCTTTCTATAATTTCAGGCAGGTCGTCGGGATGAATAAGTTTGGAAAAATGCAAGCCTTCGGACTGGTTTTTAGAGTAACCTAGCAGGTTGCAGAATTGTGAATTTACCAAATCGAGATAGCCGGTTGAATCTGTCATCATAATTGCGTCGCTGGAGTTTTCAAAAAGGATCTTATATTTCTCATTATCATTGCCACTTTTGTCTGATAGCTCATAATCCTTTTTTGACTTCATCCATTTCTCGAGATCAAATTGGGATATACGATAGCCTCTTCCCATCTTAATCGATGGAATTTTACCTTCTTTACAGTAAGCGCGGACAGTACTTACCTTTGAATTGAGTATATCGGCAACCTCTTCACATGTGTAAAAATGATCATCCATGATAACTCCTAATATAGCAGTATGCGTTAGTATATAAAAGTTTAACTAATTATGAGCATTTATGCAATATCTTTTTGTAAACATTCGATAATTTTCTAATGTTTTAGAATAAATTGGATAACCATTGAAATTGTAGTTTTAGCAGTGTTTTTTGTTGCGGCTTGAGTAACAGCACAATTTATGGGGCATAGAATATATTTCCCGAAGTATGGATAAACGCTATGTTCATGAACTGCGTGTTTATAGTTTACCATACTATTTAGTTAAATATATTTAAATATACTTGCCTATTGTTATATATTTTGCTAGAATTAATGTGTCTATATGTAAGATTATATTAGTTTGGAGCTCAAGCGCCTGAAGGGTTTCTCCCCTGGCCCATTCAGCGTTTGGGCTCCTATTTTTACTTTGCTTATAACTTGCTTACGGAAACTTCGAATTATTGCGAAAATCCTAAATTTACATGGGATATCCGGCTGTAATTTTAATTACCTCTTATTAAATAATTTTTTCTATTGGTTTCAATAACGGTATAATTGGGGCGGAGGTAGCTTGATATGACTGAATTTGAAATGAAAGCTCCGTACAAACCGCAGGGCGATCAACCTCAGGCAATTGAGAAATTGATTGACGGGATTTTAAAAGGGCATCAATATCAGACTCTTTTAGGTGTCACCGGCAGCGGAAAAACGGCCACAATGGCCTGGACTATTGAAGGAATACAAAAACCAACTCTTATCATTTCTCCTAATAAAACTCTTGCTGCGCAACTTTGTAATGAGTTTAAGGAATTTTTTCCCGACAACGCGGTTGAATATTTTGTTAGTTACTATGACTACTACCAACCTGAAGCCTATGTGCCTCAGACTGACACCTATATTGAAAAAGATTCGTCTATAAATGAAGAGATTGATAAATTGCGGCATTCAGCGACGTCGGCATTACTGTCAAGGCAGGATGTAATAGTTGTGGCATCAGTTTCATGTATTTATAATCTGGGTTCACCGGAAGATTACGAGGCAAAAACGGTTAAATTAAGGAGAGGTAGCGATTATCCGAGAGACGATCTTCTAAAAGGACTGGTTGAGATCAAATACGACCGCAATGATATCAATTTTACCCGGGGTACCTTTAGGGTACGGGGCGACATCGTTGAAGTATTTCCAGCGTATAAAGAAAGCCCTCTGCGTGTTGAGATGTTTGGAGATGAGATAGAAAAAATATTGGAGATAGATCCCTTAACCGGGGAACTGATAAAAGAAATGCAGGAAGTTACGGTATATCCGGCCACTCACTTTGTGACTATTGAAGATAAACTGGAGCAAGCTCTGATATCAATAGAAGAAGAACTTAAATTAAGACTTGGCGTTCTGGAAAAAGAAGGTAAATTGCTTGAAGCTCAGCGTCTGCAAATGCGTACCAATTATGATCTGGAAATGATGCGGGAAGTGGGGTATTGTTCGGCAATCGAAAACTACTCCCGGCATTTTTCTGGCAAATTGCCGGGTAAGCCACCGGACACGTTGCTAAGTTACTTTCCAAAGGATTTCTTGGTTATTATCGATGAGTCTCATATTACCATTCCCCAGCTGCATGGGATGTATGAAGGAGATAGATCTCGAAAAGAGACTCTGGTTGAGTACGGATTTAGACTGCCTTCGGCTATCGACAATCGTCCTCTTAAGTTTGAGGAGTTCATCGAGCGCGTACCACAAGTAGTTTTTGTAAGTGCCACTCCGGGCAAATATGAAATATCAAATAGCACTCAAGTAGTTGAGCAGATAATCCGTCCTACCGGATTAATCGATCCTGAAGTGGTTATAAGGCCGGCAAAAGGGCAAATTGATGATTTGATAAATGAGATTAAAGTAAGAACAGATCGAAATGAAAGAGTCCTGGTAACCACGCTAACAAAAAAGATGGCAGAGGATTTGACTGACTATCTTATTGAGATGGGAATAAAAGTAAGATATCTTCATTCGGATATTGATACACTGGAAAGAGTGGAAATCCTAACCGATCTGCGCTTAGGCAAATTTGATGTTTTGGTAGGTATAAATTTATTAAGGGAAGGTCTGGATTTGCCGGAAGTTTCGCTAGTGGCGATACTTGATGCGGATAAAGAAGGTTTCTTGCGCTCCGAAACTTCATTGGTTCAGACTATCGGAAGAGCTTCTAGGAATGTAAGCGGCCAGGTAATACTTTACGCGGATAAAATTACGGGATCGATGCAGCGGGCATTAAATGAAACAGGCCGCAGAAGAAAGCTGCAAATGGAGTTTAATAAAAAACACGGGATAAAACCGGAGACTATAAGAAAAGCAGTCACGGATATTCTTCAGGCGGCACGCATTTCGGAGTCATCGAAGCTCTACAAAGTCCGCCAAAAGTACTCTAAGGAAATATTTCAGATGCCTCGAGATGAATTGGAAAGGTTGATCCATACTCTGGAAGAAGAAATGCGAGAGACCGCTCAGGATTTGAAATTTGAGGAAGCGGCAGCCATAAGAGATCAGGTGCTGGAATTAAGAAAAGAATATGAAGCTACAAAGGCAAAGAAGAAATAAATACGCTATTCAATTTTGATATCGGAGAAAAATTTGGCTGATAAGATTGAGATCAGAGGAGCAAGAGAACATAATTTAAAAAACATCTACCTTGAGTTACCGCGGGATAAGCTGATTGTTATTACCGGGCTTTCCGGTTCGGGAAAGTCATCACTGGCTATTGATACTATTTATGCTGAAGGGCAACGCCGGTATGTGGAATCATTATCATCCTACGCGCGGCAGTTCTTAGGTCAAATGGAAAAGCCCGATGTTGACTTGATCGAGGGTCTTTCTCCGGCGATCTGTATTGATCAAAAATCGACGTCCAAGAATCCGCGGTCGACTGTTGGAACTGTAACCGAAATTTATGACTATTTGCGGCTTCTATATGCCAGGATCGGGATTCCTCATTGTCCTCAGTGCGGAAAAGAAATAACCCAGCAAACATCCCAACAGATAATTGAACAAATCCAGGAATTACCGAAGAGGACAAAGTTTGTGGTTTTATCCCCGATTGTAAGGGGAAGAAAAGGCGAATATAAGGAGTTGTTTGAGCGCCTAAGAAAAGATGGTTTTGCCAGAGTGCAGGTTGACGGAGAAACCTATAGCCTGGATGAAGACATCCGTCTTGATCGCGACGTTCGTCACAGTATCGATGTGGTTATTGACAGACTGGTAATGAAGGACGGGATAAAGAAAAGGCTCGCTGATTCTATCGAGACAGCTCTGAATCTGGCAGAAGGAATAGTAACCATTGAGGTTTTAGATAACGATAGCAGCCGGAAAGAGACATACAGTACTCATTTTGCTTGTATTGAGTGCGGTATAAGTTTCGAAGAATTGGCTCCTCGTATGTTTTCTTTTAATAATCCTTATGGGGCATGTCCTCAATGCGACGGTCTGGGTTCGAATCTGGAAGTCGATCCCGATCTGGTTGTGCCCAATCAGAGTCTTAGCCTTGACCAGGGGGCAATCGCTCCGTTTTCCCGTACCCGGCTTGATTTCTACCCCAAGATGATCCGGGCAGTTGCCGAGCAATATGACATTGATATGGGCAAGCCTTTCAGAGACCTTGGGGAAGAAGAAAAACAGATACTGCTATACGGTTCCGCGGGCGAAGCGGTGCACATCAGCTATAGAAGTATGTCCGGGAAGATGCAAAGTTATTACACAAGATATGAAGGAGTGATTCCCAATCTAGAGCGGCGCTATAAGGAGACCGAATCGGATGCCGTTCGAGCCAAGATAGATGATTATATGAGGAGGATACCCTGTTCGTCATGCCATGGCGCTCGCTTGAAACCTGCAAGTCTTGCGGTAACGGTCGGCGGACTCAATATCCACCAGTTCTGTCAACTGTCGGCAAAAGATGCTCTGAAGTTTACTCAAAATCTTAGGCTGAATAAAAGGGAAATACTTATCGGGCGAAGAGTAATAAAAGAAATTCGGGAGAGACTGCAATTTATGATAGATGTCGGGCTTGATTATCTGACCCTGGAGAGAGCTGCTCTTACTTTATCCGGCGGAGAAGCACAAAGAATAAGATTAGCGACGCAGATAGGTTCTGGCCTGGTTGGTGTGTTATACATATTGGATGAGCCTAGCATTGGACTCCACCAGAGAGATAACAGACGCTTAATATTTACCCTTAAACGACTAAGGGACCTGGGGAACACGGTAATTGTGGTTGAACATGACGAGCAAACCATACGCGAAGCCGACCATATTGTTGATATCGGTCCGGGAGCCGGTCTTCATGGTGGGGAGATTTTGGCAACCGGTTCTTTGGATGACATCATAGCCTGTGATGATTCTCTGACCGGCCAGTATTTAACCGGGAAGAAAGAAATATTTCTTCCTGAGAAGCGGCGGGAACCGGACGGCAGATATCTTACAGTCAAAGGTGCCGCCGAACATAACTTGAAAGATATTAATGTGGCGATTCCACTGGGGCTTTTTGTTTGCGTTACCGGCGTTTCCGGATCGGGTAAAAGCACGCTGGTTGCGGACATATTATTTCGGGCTCTGGCCGCAGAACTATACCGGTCAAAGGAAAAACCGGGAAAGCATCAGGAAATTGAGGGACTTGAGAATATTGACAAAGTTATCAATATCGATCAGTCACCGATCGGACGCACACCCCGCTCCAATCCGGCGACTTACGTAAAACTATTCGATCACATACGAAAGGTATATGCTGAAGTTCCGGAGGCCAGGATAAGGGGATATAAGCCGGGCAGGTTTTCCTTTAATGTTAAAGGTGGAAGATGTGAAGCTTGCCAGGGAGACGGCACTATCAAGATAGAAATGCACTTCCTTCCGGACATCTATATCCCTTGTGAAGTATGCAAAGGTAGGCGATATAACCAGGAAACTTTGGAGATCAGATTTAAAGGCAAAAACATAGCCGATGTTCTGGATATGACTGTGGAAGAAGCTCTTGAATTTTTTACCAATATACCGCGGATAAAACGCAGACTAAAAACCCTTAACGATGTTGGGCTGGGTTATGTTAAATTAGGCCAACCGGCGCCGACACTTTCCGGCGGAGAAGCCCAGAGGATAAAACTTGCCTCTGAGCTTTCCAAAATGTCGACAGGCAGGACTCTCTATATCTTGGACGAGCCCACAACCGGTCTTCATTTTGCCGATGTGGACAAACTTCTAAATGTATTGAATCGGCTGGTTGATCAGGGAAACACCGTTTTGGTTATTGAACACACTCTCGACGTTATCAAATCCGCCGATTATCTTGTTGATTTGGGACCGGAGGGTGGAGATGAAGGCGGCTACCTGGTTGTATCAGGGACACCGGAGGATGTGGCCAAGAATAAGAAATCATATACCGGACACTTTCTAAAGAAAGTACTGGGTGGAAACAGAAAGAACAAGAACGGCTCAAAAAAGCGAAAACCGGATAAAGCCCGGTGAACATAAAAAGCAAGAGGAATCTTTGCCCGTAAGCTTAAACGGCAATGTGTAGTTTTGAAAATTAAGCATACCTTAAAAAATAGCATCATTAAGGGGAATATAAAGGCAAGTTCCAATCAAGAAAATCAATTATGATCTGAGAAAAATGAGACGGTTCTTGATACATGAACCCGTGTCCGCTACCTTGAAGTCGCATCAACCAGGCGTTTAGAATATGATTGACCATTATCAATGAATCTAAAGTCATTTAGGTAAAGATATCGGTTTTCCTTCTTTTTGTGTCTTTAATGGAGATGGCATCGCATAGACCCTTTTTGGAAATCTATTTTAAAAGCGACGACCATATAAGCAGTCAATTTTCATGCTTTAAAGGGAATGGCTTAAGCATCACGAATATATGTTTGATGCGAACTAAAGTCTCTTTTCAACAGGCAGACGCTGAACTTTATGTGGCAAAGCATTAGATTATCTGAACCATTAAAAGAAGTTCTATACACAGGAAAGGAGATACCTTAGTGCAGCTTCTTTTCCACCTCATTGTGTCTTGTGTTAGTGTCATAACTTACGCTTCCAAAGCGGGATTCGTTTGACCCGGAGGTCACTAATCGACAGCGGAGAAGCCAAGATCTTTTAATTCTCGTAAGTACTAGAAGAAGCAGCAAAATGATAGATCTAATGAATAGCTTTAGTTAGAGAGGAGAGGATCGAAAATGGCGGAGAATGTCTATGGCAAGTATTGGTGGGTAATGTCGCTTCGCGGTTTATGTGCTGTTTTGTTCGGAGTAGGCGCACTTGCGTGGCCTGGCATTGCTCTTGCGGTGCTGATAATCTTTTTCGGAGCTTACGCGTTGGTTGACGGTGCTTTTGCGATGGGAGCAGCCATTAAAGCTGCGAGAGCTCACCGCGAATGGTGGATCTTCATGCTTGAAGGTGTAAGCGGATTGGTAATCGGGGCTATTACTTTTTTTATGCCGGAAGTCACGGCAGTAACACTGCTGTATATAATTGTAGCCTGGGCCATCATTACCGGTTTTTTAGAGGTGGTTGCCAGTTTCTCGGTACCTTGGAGTACAATAAATAAAATCCTATTAGGTTTCTCCGGAATCCTATCGGTATTGATCGGGGTACTATTGTTTCTCTTTCCAGCAGGCGGAATACTAACGCTTGTTTGGCTAGTTGCTGCTTATGCCTTAGCTTTCGGAGTCGTTCTTATCATGCTGGGTTTTCAAATGCGTAGCCTTGCGTAACAGTTATTGAGACCCGGATTTTAATGCTTAAAGCTCTGTAGAAATAATTGGGATTTGAATGTAAGGAGCTAAATGAAAGCAGATTCAAAAAAACAGGAAACATGGCTAACGACTAAACGCATTGAAACCTTGGTAGATGGGGTATTTGCCATTGCCATGACCCTTTTGGTCGTTAATCTTCATATTCCGACAGTACCACAAAGGCTTGCTGCCGAGGAAATTCCTACGGCAATTTTAAAATTGGGACCGAGCTTTGTTAGTTATTTTATGAGCTTCTTTCTTTTGGCAATATTTTGGATGATTCATCACCGTCAGTTTCGTTCTATTGAGCGGGCAAATGATGCTCTTCTTTGGATAAATATTATATGCTTAATGTTTATCGCCTTAATTCCATTTACTACTTATCTTAATGGGAGATATGGAGATCAATTATTACCTGTAGTTCTTTTCGAGTGTAATATGTTGATAATCGGGCTAATTTTTTACATACAGTGGGTTTATGCGTCTGCAAATCGCCGCCTTATTGACAAGACGGTTGATTCAGAACAGATAATCGCGGGCAGAAGGAAAAATCTTATGATCCCGGCTGTTTCCTTGGTCGCGATTGCTTTCGCATTCATTAGTCCAGGATGGAGTACAATTGTTTATATTGCCATTCCGTTCATACATCACCTCATTGAATAAAGCCTACCGTAGAAAACAGGGAATTAATAGATAAGGAATATAAAGCATGAACTACTAGTAGAGGATCTGGGCAAAAAAGAATTGCAATGCCTGAACAATTAGCAAACAATTAGCTAGTGAAGTATTGAAATCATATAAATTAAAAGTAGCGCAAAATTAGACAGAGCTTAATTGCACTTTTTTAAAGGAAAGTGAACTGTCTCTGTGTAATCAAAACAGGGGAATGGGATTGGTGTTATTTTTGCATTGCGTAAGGTTTCCTTATACGCGCTCATCAACTTCCTAGGCAAAAGACTTTATATGCTGTAAAATATTTATTTCCTGGCATCCATTTAAATTGACAAGGGGTAGAGATGGTCATCGGATCCGTAATACTTACACAATGGATTATAGCCGCATCAATGGTTCTAGGCGGACTTATTATTGGAATAATAGTTGAGAAAATATTTATATCCAGAATTAAGAAGGCTATTGCTAAAACCAAATACAAAATGGATGAGATTGTCATCGGAGCGATTAGAGATGTTACAATTATTTGGTTTGTAGTTGCCGGTCTTTACCTGGCGAGCCACAACGTTTCTTTGAGTCCGAACGTGTTAAACATCACCCATAAAATCATGCTGGTAGTCCTCATTCTTTCGGGAACCTGGGTATTGGCGAAAGTTGCCGTTGGTTTTGTGAACCTATATGGGGAAAAGACTGATGGAACTCTTCCATCTTCATCTATATTTGCCAATCTGACCAAGGTTCTCGTATTTCTTATCGGAATACTCGTTGTTCTACAGTCACTGGGTATTTCCATAACTCCGATGCTAACTGCTCTAGGAGTTGGTGGAATTGCTGTTGCCCTCGCTCTTCAGGAAACTCTTTCCAATTTAATCGGTGGTTTTCAGATAATTGCTTCAAAGCAGATCAGACCGGAAGATTTTATTCAGTTGGATTCGGGTGAAGAGGGATACGTTGTTGATATTAACTGGAGGAATACTACTCTTAGGGCATTGCAGAACAATATAGTAATTGTTCCTAACTCAAAGTTAGCCTCGATCATAGTGCGGAACTTCCAGCTTCCCGAAGAAGAAATTTCTGTTCGTGTTGAATGTGGTGTCAGCTATGATAGCGATCTTGATAAGGTTGAAAAAGTTGCAATCGAAGTGGCAAAAGAGATAATGTGTGAAGTTGAGGGAGGTATTCCGGAGTTTGATCCGGTTGTGCGTTTTAAGATTTTTGCCGATTCAAGCATTAACTTTACTACGGTCATGCAGGCTAGGGAATTCTCGGATCAGTATCTTATCAGGCATGAATTTGTTAAAAGACTTCACAAGCGATTCGCGGAGGTAGGAATTGAGATTCCTTTTCCAATCAGGACTATTTACATGAAAGAATCCAGACAACAGGAGAGGAGATAATCTTGGGGGCATATATATGGACCGGCTTATAATTGTGTCAAATCGACTGCCTATAAGTGTTACCAAGAGAGAAGGGAAATTTGACTACCAGTCCAGCATAGGCGGATTGGCGACGGGACTAGGATCATTTTATAAGTCTTATAATAGTCTATGGACGGGATGGCCGGGCATTAATTCCGAGAGGTTAAGCAAAGAAGAAAAACAGAAAGTTGGAGAAAGGCTGATGAAAGATAATTGTCAGCCTGTTTTTCTTTCCAAGCGCGAAGTTGAAAATTATTACTACGGTTTTTCCAACAGAACGATTTGGCCGCTCTTTCACTATTTTACCCAACACGCAACCTATAACAAAAATCTGTGGAAAGCCTATAAACGGGTAAATGAGAATTTTTGCAGTGCCATTGTACGAGCTGCAGGTGAAACGGATACAATATGGGTTCATGATTATCATTTGATGTTGCTTCCGAAACTTTTGCGTGCAAAGCTGCCGCACGCGTCAATAGGATTTTTTCTCCACATTCCTTTTCCCTCGTTTGAGGTGTTCCGCTTACTGCCATGGCGCGAGGAAATACTAAGCGGCTTATTGGGAGCGGATTTGGTTGGTTTTCATACATATGATTATGTCCAGCACTTCCTCAACAGCGTTCGCCAACTATTGGGCTATGAATGCTCTTTTGGCCAGGTAAGCGCGGAAAATTTTATTGTAAAAGTAGATGCTTTCCCGATGGGAATCGATTACAAAGAGTTCTCCACTATTGGACAGCATCCGAACGTACAGAAAGAAGTAAAAAAGATAAAAAAGAAGGTGGGAAACCGAAAAGTAATTCTTTCCGTCGATAGACTGGATTACACCAAGGGAATACCACAAAGACTCGAAGCTTTTGATTACTTCCTGGAAAAATATCCTGAGTATAAAGAGAAAATAACTCTGATTCTATTAGCTGTGCCTTCCCGCACCAAAGTGGTTCAGTATAAAGTTTTAAAACAACTGGTAGACGAGCTAATAGGAAGAATAAACGGCAAACACGGCACTATTGACTGGATGCCTGTGTGGTACCTATACAGAACACTGCCTTTTCATAACTTAATTGCACTTTATAGTGCTGCTGATATTGCTCTGGTTACTCCGCTCAGAGATGGGATGAACCTAATTGCTAAAGAGTTTATCGCTACTAAAACTGACGGCAATCAGGGTGTATTGATACTGAGCGAAATGGCGGGAGCAGCCAAAGAACTTGGAGAAGCAATTATTGTCAATCCTAATAATTATGATGAGATAGCGGAAGCTATAAAAACAGCATTAGCTATGTCGAAAGGGGAGCAGGTTGAGCATAATGAAGTAATACAGGACCGATTGAAGCGATACAATGTAGAACGTTGGGCCAAAGATTTCATGGATAGTCTAGCGGAGATTAAAAAACATCAGCAGCAGCTACGTGCCCGCAAGATGACGAAGAAGATAAGAGAAAGTCTAATCGGGGACTATTTTAACAGCAGAAGAAGGCTTCTATTATTTGATTATGATGGTACACTTGTGTCGTTTAAGGGAATCCCGGAAAAGGCAAAGCCGGACGAAGAACTCTTAAGTTTTCTTGAAGCGTTGGCCATGGAGTCGAACAACGAATTGGTTATTATTAGCGGCCGAAGCAAAGAAGTACTGGAACATTGGTTTGGTAATTTGGAAGTCTCGCTTGTTGCCGAACATGGTGTTTGGCTGAAGCAAGAGGGCGGGAAGTGGGCGATGATAGAGTCACTAAGAGATGATTGGAAAGCTGACGTGCAGCCAATCCTGGAAGCTTTTGTCGACAGAACCCCCGGTTCTTTTATTGAAGAAAAGGAATTTTCTTTGGTTTGGCATTACCGAAAATCCGATTTGGAGTTGGGCTCGGCAAGAGCGACAGAGTTGAAAAATAACCTCCTGCATTTTACGGCTAATCTTAACCTCGATATATTAGAGGGAAACAAAGTTATTGAAGTTAAGAATTCCGGCATAAATAAAGGCAGAGCAGCTCTTTGCTGGATTACGAAAAAAGACTGGGACTTTGTTCTGGGAGTGGGAGACGATTGGACGGATGAAGACCTTTTTGATGTTCTGCCAAAATCAGCGCACTCAATTAAGGTAGGTCTCGGTCCCTCTAAAGCATTATATAGTCTTGTTTCGGTGGGCGAGGTAAGATCGCTGTTAAAGGAGATTGCCGGGCAGTAAATAGGCGGACTTCTTCGGAGACAATTCTAATAGGATTCAAACAAGTCCAGCCAATCAAGCATCAGACGGGTTATTAAGAAGTTTCTCTTGACGTATTCTTGCCCCCTTTTACCCAGAGTGTCCCGTAGTTTCTTGTTTTGTAGAAGCTGAACCAAGCTCTTTGCAAATCCGTCTATGTCCTTTGGTTCATGAAGGAATCCATTTTCTCCGTCAATTACTTGAAGTGGTATTCCTCCTACTTTTGAAGCTACAACCGGGGTTCCTTTATACAAGGCTTCAGAGACTGTTAATCCAAAACCTTCTCTTAACGATTTTTGGATAACCGCGACAGATGCTCTTTGAAGACAATTAACCAGTATATTATTATCCACTACCAGTACAATAATATCGTTTTTATATTTGCTTTTCTTTGCGGATTGCTCTACTTTTTCGTAAAGCTCTTGCCCCTCAGGATCATCAGTAGCAAATGAGCCTAGAAGTACAAGTTGGCAATCCACTTCCTTTCTTACTTTTTCAAATATTTTGATAACGCCTAAGGGATCTTTCCATTTGTCGAATCTTGATATTTGAGAGATTATTGGTTTGTCCAGACCTATGCCGAATTTATTCAGATACTTTTTGATTTTATTCATGTAAAGCGGCTCGTTCTTCGGAGCCAAGGGATCGATAGCCGGATAAATAATACTTTGAGGTATGATTAAATCACTTCGAATATAATTTTTATGCGAAACTACCATTTGATCGTATTTTTTAATGAATCCTCTTAAATAGTTCCAAACCTCTGGATTCGGATGAGACAAGTCAATATGGCATCGGTAGATCCAAGGCTGACTTTTATTGTAAAAGTCGATTAAAGGAAGGGGCTGGGGGTCATGGACTATTACAAGGTCGTGATACAAATGAGTAAACTTTGAGAATCGTCTGTTCACGTCATAATAAATCTCTTTCTTTTTTGAAGATAAGTTTATTTTTTCACCTTGAAGAGCATTATGGAATTTTTTAGTGATACTGAAGAAATCGGGTGTCCCGTGAAGAATGCGCCAGCCAAAGTCAATACCAACTTCGTCAAATAGAAATACCAGGCTATTTAGCAGCTCCGCTACGCCTCCTCCTTGATGGGTCGAGCTTATGCAGACAATATGTTTGACCGATAGCTTCTCAGCTTTATATAGAATTTCGTTTATTGCTGTTTCGCCCGCGACTTTTCGGTAGCATCTAAGGTAGTCTCCCATCTTGGTGTATTCTTCCGTCCTTTCTGCGATCAAGGCTGTCTTTGAGCTGATAGCGAGATTGCCGCTAATCATTGCGGTTTATTAAAGTTGAATGATGATAATCCTATTTACTCAAGTATTCATATAGACCTTACAAATGTAATATTTCGTCAAATGATGTTAGTAGCTTTAGTAATTACGGAATTCTCTCATCAAATAATATTATGACGGTGTTTCTATTATGGCTGCTAGAATCATCACTTGGAAAGATTTGGTACTTGATTTTACAGTCTTGTCTCTCGAATTGAAGTAATTAATCGCGACAAAGAATAATATTATTCAGGCGAAACGAAGTTGCCTGTACGATTTTCTGACAATACAGATTAGTTATATATGCAAAAAGTAAAAAAACGATTAGCGCGAATCGATAGGGAAAGATAAACAATGCGTGTGTTCTTAAAAGATGAGCAGTTAGAAGTACTTGAAGTTAAAGAATCAAACCCTGTTAGTTGCCAGAAATAATGTGATAATTTGGGGGTAAAATACAATATGGGATACCATTAAGCCTTTTTAGGAAACCGTTTACCACTAGATAGATGCCGTCCAGCGTGTGATATTTTTCACGATTTCTCTTTTAATATATAGTATATTCGGGATGTTAGTTAAAATTTCATACTTGATTCGGGAGGTTGGTATTGGTGGCAAACAAGAAGAATGAAATGGTTGAGAGGGATGAGAACATAATTGAGATCCTTTATCGTGGCGACGAAATATTTCCTCCGGTGAATGGTTTTTCCGAAACTGCTCACATCCAATCGATGCAACAATATGAAGAGCTCTATAATAAGTCGATTGAAGACCTGGAAGGATTTTGGGCGGAAAAGGCCGAGGAATTCATCGACTGGCAGCAAAAATGGGACAAGGTCCTTGATTATAGCTTTAAGGGCAATATTTATGTCAAATGGTTTGTCAACGGAAAATTGAATGCTTCATATAACTGTCTTGATCGCCACATTAAAACGTGGCGCAAGAACAAAGCGGCAATTGTATGGGAGGCTGATGATGGCTCCTATAAGACATATACTTATCTACAGCTTTATTATGAGGTAAATAAGTTTGCCAATGTGCTTAAGAAATTAGGAGTCAAGAAAGGTGACCGCGTGGCGATTTATTTGCCAATGATACCGGAATTGGCAATAGCCATGCTGGCTTGTGCCAGGATCGGAGCCATTCATTCTGTCGTTTTTGGCGGTTTCTCAGCGCAGTCCCTTAGAGACCGGATAAACGATTGCCAGGCGAAGATTCTGATAACAGCTGATGAAGGTTTACGTGGTGGAAGAGTAATCCCACTCAAGAGTAACTCGGACGAGGCTTTGTTGGAATGTCCCTGCATTGAAAAAACAATTGTGGTTTGCAGAAATGACGGTCTTGTCGATATGGAACCTAATCGTGATCTTTGGTGGCACGATATGATGGCTGAACCCGACATTAAACCTTATTGTGAACCGGAAATTATGGATGCCGAGGACCCATTATACATTCTTTATACGTCCGGTTCCACCGGCAAACCCAAAGGGGTTCTCCACACAACTGGCGGATATATGGTATTTACCGGAGCGACTTTCAAGTGGATATTCGACCATCAGGATGAAGATGTGTATTTCTGTACCGCGGATATAGGCTGGGTCACCGGCCATAGCTATATAGTCTACGGTCCGCTGTCTCAAGGTGCTACTTCACTGATGTTTGAAGGTATCCCGACACACCCAAATCCAGCCCGCTTCTGGGAAATTGTGGAAAAACATAAAGTTAGTATTTTCTACACTGCCCCAACTGCTATTCGCGCGCTAATGCGCGAAGGTGAAGTTTGGACGGAAAAGAATGACCTTTCATCTCTACGACTACTTGGATCGGTCGGTGAACCAATCAATCCTGAAGCCTGGTTGTGGTATTGGAGAAACGTCGGAAAGGGTAGCTGTCCTATCGTGGATACTTGGTGGCAAACGGAAACCGGTGGCATTTTAATTACTCCGCTGGCCGGAGCCATGGCTCTTAAGCCTGGTTCGGCAAATCGTCCTTTTCCCGGAGTTATACCCAAGGTGTTAAAAGAAGACAAATCGAAAGCGGAGATTAATGAAGGCGGTTACCTGGTAATAGAGAAACCGTGGCCCGGTATGTTAAGAGGTACATGGGGTGATCCGAAAAATACCCGCATCAAAAAGATCTATTTTTCCCGTTTCCCCGGGTATTACTTCTCGGGTGACGGAGCTCGTATTGATCCTGATGGTGATTATTGGTTATTGGGCCGGATTGATGATGTGCTGAATATTTCAGGTCATCGTCTGGCTACTGCTGAAATTGAAAGCGCTTTAGTGTCACATGAGCTTGTAGCGGAAGCTGCCGTAGTCGGATTTCCTCATGAGATAAAAGGCGAGGGTATCTTTGCATACGTCACACTTAAGCAAGGTGTAGAACCTTCAGAGGATTTGAGAAAAATCCTGAGCGGTCATGTGAGACAGGTCATTGGCCCAATTGCCAAACCGGATAAAATATTATTAACGCCGTCCTTACCAAAAACCCGAAGCGGTAAGATAATGCGCCGTATTTTGAGACGTATTGCCCGGAGCGAATTTGATGAATTGGGCGATACCTCAACGTTAGCCGATCCGGAAGTGGTTGATTTCCTGGTTGAAGAGGGTCAGCGCTTACTTAAACAATAGGAAAAGGGATATTCTTATATATTGAAATTGAAATACGGTCTCTTGAATGAAAGACAGGAGGCCGTATTTTACTGGTCTCGTATATCATTAAAAATTGCGGATGTGATAGGATTATATCTGTGTGTTTTTATGTTGTGTGCTCTCTGGTATTGGATTGAAATCAGTCTATTAAAAATCGAGGCCTATATTGGAAATCAGGCGAATCTAATGAAAACAACTGTTATCTTTGATGTGGACGGAACGCTTGTTGATACGAATTGGATGCATGCGCGAAGTTGGGTGAAGACACTTAGTGAATTTGGTGTAAAGGTTTCCGAAAAAGAAGTATTGCCTTTGATTGGAACCGGAGGCGAGAAGATTACCAAAAGGTTTTTTGAACCCGAGCAACTTGGCAAATATGCGGAGGATGCCATTAAATATCATTCTGAGAATATTGCCGGCATTGCGGATTGCGCTAAGGTTTTCCCCGGTGTAAAGGAACTGTTACTGGAATTAAGAAAAAGGGGCAAGAAGATAGTCCTGGCTACTTCGGCTAAAAAGGTAATACTGGATTCACACATCAAGAATATGGGAGTCAAGGATTTAATTGACACTTCGGTTTCAGCCTCTGAAGTGAAGCGCACCAAGCCCGATCCGGATATATTTGAAAAAGCTCTTCAAAAAGCAGGAGCAAGCGCAAGGAACTCCATTGTTGTTGGAGATACGGTTTGGGATATGCTTGCTGCAAATAAAGCGGATATTGAAGCTATTGCCGTCCTAACCGGAGGCAATTCAAGGCAAGACCTAAAAAAAGCGGGCGCTTTGCGGGTTTACGCGGATATCGCCTACCTTCTGGCAAATATTGACAAGTCATTTTTAAAATAAATTGAATGCCTTAGCTCTTATATTGGTTGTGACTATAGATTCGCAATCAATTCGTCAATTGCTACGGCGGCAAGGGTCTGAATTCTTATTGTTCCCCGTGAGCCCATTTCAAGAGACGCCTTTGCCACAGTTGCGTTGTCCGGCGCTTCGACCACTGTTACAAAATCATACTGTCCCAGCATGGCGTATTGCGATAGTATTTTTACTCCCATTGCTTCCAATTCTTGGTTGACCTCACTGATTCTTTTAGGATGTTTTTTTATGGTTTTTGCTCCTTCATCGGTCAGGCTACTTAACATAATGTAGAGCGGCATATGATTACCTCCCCTCAGCGGGATTTATCTTGCTGAGAGAATTCTTCAAAGGGATTTATTTTCCTTTCATTATTGTAAGAATCTTTGAAACTGCAAAATTTAAGGAGATATATTGGTGGTCGATATATATAAATGAGCGATTTATATAGGTAAATAATATATATTGAGCAACATACTATTTTGAGGTGCGAAAAATGGAGCTTACTGATCAGAAATATTGGGAGATGCTGGTAAAGCGGGGGCTTTCCCGCCTCTTTGTCTTGTGGGTATTGAGGGAGAAACCTATGCACGGATATGAGATAGCGAGAAAGGTTAAAGAACGAAGTGTCGGCTGTTGCAGCCCGACCCCCGGAACTACCTATCCGCTATTATCGGAATTGGCGGACGGCGGCTATGTAACGGTTAAAGAAAAACTTGTTAAAGGAAGAGCGCGAAAGGTTTACACGCTAACCGCCAAAGGTAGAAAAGCGTGCAGTGTCGGAGTTATGACCTGGAGCAAGATTTGCTTCCACATCACTAGCATGCATACTGAAGTAAGATTGAAAGAAGAATAGTCTCAGAAAGTCATTCGATAAGCTTATCTATTCTTCATGGTGAGGAGATAGCTCGTAGATGAAGTTATCGCAACCGATTTCGAAATACGGTTTACTGGCATCAAACGGGATTTCGAATAGGGTAGTTGCGACAACCGGTTTACTGGGATGAATATCCCTCATTCTCCCGTAGTAGTCTTCAAAAAAATTTAAAATATCTGAATCCTCACATTCTTCAAATTCGCCTTGAGGGGTGTGAACCTTAAAATCAAAGTTTCCGGGACGCATATCTAATGGCTGGCTGGTTTTATTGTTAAAAGTTATACTGACAATTAGGAATTTCTTTCCGCTCTCGGCCTCGACTCTGTTAAATTGGTTCTCGATTACACGCTCAAACCTGTATTCGTTAACAGTATATTCCCAATTAGCTCCTGACGCGGTAATCCCCAGATTAAATGCATTGGTGAATGGCTCTTGTGTCTTTTGTGCCGGCTGGGAACTTGAGAGGGCTGCTTTTGGTGCGTCTTTTTTGGGTTTTTGAATAAGAGACATGATAACTGTGATCATTACAAATAAAAGGACCAAAACAAAAACAAGACCCTTGATTTGGTGGTGGCGTTGCTCTGACCAATCTGTGCTAATAGACATGGTAACCCCGTCATCTGCAATCAAGACTATGAACTCGCGTGCGAAATAGGGAATATCTTTGCTTGACTGTGTTTCTTTAGGCATAGTCTATAAGAATTGAGACCAGTTTACCAGTGGATATGACCTGGGTATTTGAGTATTGTTAGATGCTAAAAAAGAGGATGCGGAATCTTATTTAACTAATGCAAACTTAGATTAAGACACGGAGGCTTCAGGTAATTCCGGTCGATACTCGTTTACCACCAAACCATCTTTTAGCTGGATTACTCGATCGGCTTGTTCCGCAAATTCTTTTTCATGGGTGACCATTAAAATTGTCTCGCCCTGACCCCTGTTTAGTTGCCTGAATAAATGCATTATCTCCGCAGCGGTTGTACTATCGAGGTTTGCCGTCGGTTCGTCCGCCAGGATCAAAGCAGGACGGTTTATCAATGCCCTGGCTATACTTACTCTCTGCTGCTCTCCTCCGGAAAGCTCGGAAGGATAATGGTTAAGCCTTTCCTTGAGACCAACAAGCGATAGTAGTCGGGTCGCCCTCTTTACGCAGTCTCGCTTATATTTACCATGAAGCATAAGAGGGAGAAATGTATTTTCCAGAGCCGTAAGCTCAGGAAAAAGATTAAAGAATTGAAAGACAAAACCCAATTTGGTTAAACGAAATTTGGTCTTTTCCGATTCCTTCAGTGACGCGATGTCATGTTCGTCAATGATAATCGATCCGCTTGTCGGAAAATCAAGTATACCGGCTAAGTTGAGCATAGTGGTCTTTCCGCTTCCGGATGGTCCCATGACGGCGACAAATTCTCCCCTTGCAATATCTATATTGATACCTCGAAGCGCGTGAGTTTCAACATGACCTGTCATGTATGATTTCTTTAGGTCGATCGTCGTAATTATTGAGTTTCCTTTATGCTTGGGGTGGGGCTTTCTCATTTATTCTCCTCGGATCGCGTCGATAATCACGCCTTTTGCCGCTTTTCGAGCCGGATAAAGTCCGGCAAGCAGACAAGCAAAGAAGAAGGCAAATATATAAGTAAAGGCAAGATTGGTCTCAACAAACGGGACCAGATCTCCAAAAGGAAGAGAAATAGGATTTATCTGAAGATACTTGGTAATACCCCAAAAAATAGCACTACCCAGGACTATTCCCAGCAAGGCAAATATTGCTGATTGAATCACGAACATAGTAGAAACAACGGCATTTCCGGCGCCTATCGCCTTAAGGATTCCAATTTGACGTTTCTTGCTCTGGGTGTTTATGTAGATAATTATGGAGATAATAACAGCGGTCAGAAGAAGACTAACGACGGACAAAATTTGTCTTACAACGTCAACGCCATCCATTACATCTTCCAGGAAACCCGCTCTGTCTTTCCATGTTGTTATTTTACCTCCTGTATCCAGATCTTTGATTTCATTCTTTGTACTACCGAGCAAGGAGGGATTTTCCAATTTTACGCAGATTTCAGATGCCTTATTCTTAACGCCAAGTACGTTTTCCATTTCCTTGCGGTTTACAAAGATACTGTTAGTAGCCAGGAAATCTTTGGTGTCGACTATGCCTTTTATGTTATAAGTCTTCTTTTTTCCATTTTGATAGAGCATTTCGATCTTTTCCCCGGACTTAACCATAATTCCGTCATTGCTTTCTTTTTTCAGTTTATCGGCCACTTCTTTTCCTAGTACTACTTGGGATGTGTCATTGTTGTCCAGAAATTTACCGTCAATAACGCTTTCGGATAGCACCGAAAGATTATCTTCTTTGTCAGGAGATATTCCGGTGGCAAGTTCTCCGTATGTCCGCTTTTTGTAGGAAATCGAGACGCCGTTATTGAAACGTGAGACCACAGAAGAAACACTGTTCAATTCCTCAATATCATCAACGATGCTTGAAGAGTTATCCAGGAAAGCTTTTTCTTCTTTGGGAGTGATGATGATATGGCCGTAAACTTTAATAATGTCGTTGGCAAAAGTTTTACTGAATCCTTTGATGATTGAGGAGATAAAGAAAAGATTAACGTAACAAAAGGCTAGCGATACGAGGACCATTAAGATGGTTCGTTTGCTTCTGAGAATATCTTTAAGAGCGAGAAAGATTGCGGTCTTGAATCCGTGAAAGCTCATTTCTTTTCTTTCTCACCCCGCTTCTTGTCTTTTGATGTATTTGGTTGAGTGTATGAGAATATTTCCTTTTCTATCTTCTTTTGGATAATCTTAGCGTGTAGATTGAAAATAAGATGGTTAGCCGCGTCAACTATGCCTCTAGCTGCTTCAATAACTTCTTGTGGTGAGCTTTCGATCTGCGGGGCAAATTTATCGTAAAATAAACTCATCTCTTTTTGAGTAAGTTCTTCCAGGACCAAACCAAAGCTATTTAAGCAATCTATTGAAAATCCCGCGGAGACAAATATTTTTGCCCTCTTGGCAATTTCCAGATCGTGATGATCATATCTTTTTTTACCTTTGATCCGTTGGGGGACGATTAATCCCATTTCTTCCAGCTTTTTTATCTGTTGAGAAGAAAGGTTTGTAAAGGCGGCAAGTTCCTTTGAATCGTAACGAAATGAGTTCGGTTCATATCCAAATGCGGAAAATACTTCTTCTTTTAATTGGATGTTTCTGTCTAGAAGTTCGGCTCTTTTGGGTTCTGTGACAATCTCCCGTATTATGGAAAGGGGGAGATAGGTTTCCTTCTGCAACTTCTTAATAAGCTCTAGTTTTTTGATGTGTTCCTCGGAGTAAAGCCCGAGTCTACCTTTTAAAACAGGTGATGGAAGTAGGCCTTCGTGAGTGTAGTATCTTATCGTGCGGGTTGGAACGTTTGTAGCTTGAGCAAGTTCATCGATGGTCAGAGTGTAAGTATTATTATTTTCGATATTGTTATCGTCTGTGCCGATATCTTCTTTCAATAGCTGCTCCTGAGATTTGCGTCGATTGGATAGAGGCGGATGTATTGTGTCACAAGTTATGTGACAGTAGTACTGTATCATATTCCAAATCTTAATTCAACTTCTTTATTTGACGATCGGAGAGACCCTTAAAAAATTTACACTAAAGTATTTGGCCGTAATGTGCCGATTTAAAAAATAAGCGATCTTTTAAAAAAGAATAAAGTCTACTCCCCGATAAAGGCAAAAACCAGGAAACTGGTTGACGGGTGTAAACCCCCTCGTAAGAGGGCAAAGCCACAGGTCTAAGCTTCGCCAGGGGCGAAGTAAGATGGCTGGGCTACCGAAGGTGAGAAGTTCTAGAATAAATGGCAAGATGTAATATCCAACAAACAAGAGCTTTATCGGGGAGTATTTTTTATTCGGATTATTTTTTTAGGGGGGCAAGATAATTGTTTTTCTTTCTTCTACCCTATAAAGTTAATCGAACTCTCAAGCAAATCCCGGTCTTAACCATTATGCTGATAGCCGCAAATGTGATGATTTATTTCAGCACTGCTTTTGATTTGCCGAATGCGGTAAGGTACTTGGGATTCGTGTCGAATATCCATGGTTTTTATACTTGGTTTACCAGCATGTTCCTGCACGCGGATTTTTTCTCTCATTTACTTTGGAATATGTGCTTCCTTTGGCTATTTGGATCCATGTTAGAAGATGCCTTAGGCAGGCTCAAATTCTCTCTTATTTATTTAACAAGCGGTTTGGCGGCTTGCCTTGCTCATGCGGGGATTATAGCCTTGTTTCTTCCGTCGCTTTCTTCTACCCCTTTGATCGGGGCATCAGGTGCAATTGCCGGACTCCTGGGAGTTTTTGCCATTCGTTTTTATAAGAACAAGATAAGCATTGCTTATTTTGTTTTCATTCTCTTCTATGTTCGATGGGGCATATTTGAAATAACTTCTCTTTTGTTCCTCTCTCTTTGGATTGGCCGGGAACTTCTGTCAGGCTTGATGCAATTGGGAGGCTTGGCCAGCCAGGTTGCTCATTGGGCGCATATTGGAGGATTCCTGTTTGGCATGGTTGTTGCTTTAATTTTCCGCTTAAAAGATGACGCGAAAGCCGAGTATTTAACGGAAGAGGCGGCATCATGGTCGCGAATGGGAATTCACGCGGGAGCCTCGTCTAGATATGAAAAGCTTATAGAAAATGATCCAGAAGAAGGAAGCCATTATCAAGAGCTGGCGAAATCGATGTTGTTTTCAGAAAGCGGAGAAAAAGTGAGGATCATTGAAAATTATAAGAAAGCAATCGAGTGTTATTTGAAAACTCAGCGGAGACAGGAAACATTTAATGCATACCAGGAGTTATGTGATGCATATTCAGATGTTGTTTTGGAACCGAAAATACAATTGTCTATGGCTTCTCTTTCTGAAGGGAATTATCAATATCAATTGGCTGTTGAGTCTTATCGCAAATTAATCGATAAGTATCCGGATTCAAAAGAGGCGGAGAAAGCAATGTTTAGGCTGGCTCATGTCTATTTGAAGATGGGATTGACAGAAGAAGCGGACATAGCCTGGGAACAATTTATCGGGAAGTATCCGCGCAGCCAATGGATCTCTTTCGCGGACGTGCATTTCAGTAGTAATCTTGTTCAGTCGTAGCGGCTTTTAAATTCATAAAAGGCAATTTGGGCGAGACATATAGTTAAAATTAAGCATTTGTTTTTGATCGCCGATATTTTTTATTAGTGAAGGGGAAATTAAAGTAGCTTTCGGTTTGATCCGAAGCTTAAAAGAAATTTAAGATCCGAGAAAGGAGGGGTGAGTAAATGGAAACAAATCAGACTACACCAATGGCTTCACCGGGAGTAGACCCTTTTCTATCCAAATGGAATTGGGGTGCTTTTTTGCTTAGCTGGATTTGGGCGTTTGGCCATGGTTTGGCGATGTGGGGAGTCATCGCTTTAGTGGTTAGCTTCATTCCGGGAGTTGGTGGAGTGGCTGCTCTGGGTATTGCCATTTACCTTGGTATTAAGGGCAACGAGCTTGCTTGGCAGACAGGTAAATACGCGAGCCTTGAAGTACTTAAAGAAACAGAGCAGAAGTGGACAAAGTGGGCCATTATCCTGTTCTGTGTTGGTATGGTTCTCGTTGTTGTATCGATGATTGCCATCTTTATTTTGGTTGGTGTATCCGCAACAACATCTACTACAACCCAGTATTTTATGTATCTGTAATTTTTATTGATAGAGAGGAAAAACACCTTGCGCTAAAAGGCGCAAGGTGTTTTTTATGTGTCCGTTTAGTTATTTTCCGGGGAGTCAACTTTTAAGATTAAGTCTTTTCTTACAATTAACAAAAGATCCAGCAGTAGACAACCGACTGCTCCAATAAATATTGCTGCGGGAGAACCTATAATCTGAGCCAGAGCGCCGAATATTAAACTGCCGAAAGGCATCATACCTAAAAACATCAATACATATAAGCTCATAATTCTCCCTCTTATTTCATTGGGCACTGTCATTTGAAGAGAAGTGTTCATAGTGGAGAGAACAGCTAACAAGGAACCTCCTGCTACTGCAAGAGTAAAAAGGGAGATAATAAATATTCGGGAAAATGCGAAAGCCGATAATGAAATTGACAGTACCATAAGCCCGGATTTTATTAGCGCTTGTTTTTTGAAGATATGGGACAATGGAGCAATCAAGAGACCTCCCAATACAGCTCCAAGCCCACTGGCAGCCAGGAGGAATCCGTAACCGCTTGCGCCTACTTTGAGAATGTGTTTCGCGTAAATCGGCATCAGGGTTGTATATGGCGTAGCACAAGTTGAGATGAATCCAACCGATATAAGCAGAACCCCCACCAAACGATGCTCATATGAATATTTTATACCGCTTAAGGAATATTTCAGAAAGGTCTGGTTCGAATCCTTTTTAATTTTAGGATTCGGTGCTGGATGGATAAGATATAGAGCTATTATTACCGCGATGAAGCTCAAGGCGTTTAAATAAAAACAACTTACTGCTCCCCATTTAGCTAATATAAGGCCGGCAATTGCCGGGCCGATTAGACGAGCCGCGTTGAACTGAGCTGAATTTAGGGCAATGGCGTTTAGCAGATCGTCTTTAGACACGAGATCGGGCACAATAGCTTGCCAGGCAGGGAAATTATACGCTAGAGCAATGCCTGATATGAAGACAATAATTAGAACCAGGGGAACGGATATAACTTCGACCGAGGACAATAGACCTAAAATAAAAGCAAAGAACATCATTATTATTTGAGTGATGATCAGGAGCTGCCGGCGATCGTATCTGTCTGCTGCCAAGCCCGCAAAGAGGGCGAAAAAAAATACCGGAGCCAGAGACGCGAAGTTAGTCAAACCGAGGTAGAAAGCGGAATCGGTTAATTGCAGCACCAACCATCCTAGTGCTACCATTTGCAGCCAGGTTCCGATATTTGAAAGAAGCGCGCCAATCCAGAAATAGCGATAGTTACGATGCAGAAGAGAGGAGATGAAATCCTTGGCATTAAAACCCCGCCTGACCACCGAGACTTCGGGGCTGACTGTTTCGGATTCTAGCACGCTTGTTTCCGGCCGGCGCGAATTCTTCTTTTGTTGTTTAAATAACTTACCGTTAAGCATTGCTTAATTCTAACATAGCAGTACCAAGGTGTCTTTGGCTAATTGCGGGTTTGAAGTGTTTGTGTTGAGCTGTTTCTTGGTAATATCCAAAAGCGCGATTTCTTTGTTTAGTTAAACTGAATGTGTGAAAAGCTTAAAAACATTAGAAAAGGATAGAAACAGATTATGAAAATAGTTGGACGATTGAAGTAATAAGCAATAGCACCGTAAGTACTATCAATACTATTGTAGTGATCAAGGCGACGAAATTGAAAATCCTTGTGTTGGTGTATTTGCCCATAATGGTCTTATCGTTAATCAGAATCAGGACAAATATCAAGATGACGGGAAGAAGAATTCCGTTTAATGCCGAACAAAGAAAAAGTACGCTAAAAAGCGGAAGACCCGGTATGAGAACAAAGAGGGCACCAAACACAATTAGAGCGGCGTATATGCCATAGAATTTTTTTGCTTCTCCTACACTTCTGTCAACCCCGGCTTCCCAGCCAAAGGCTTCGCAGGCAGCATAAGCTGAAGTTAAAGGAAGAATGGCGGCACCAAGCATTGATGCGTTCCAAAGGCCGAAAGCAAATAAAGTGGAAGCAAAACGTCCGGCAAGGGGAGCCAAAGCTCTAGCCGCGTCATCAGCACCGTTAATCGGTTGTTTGTGAACCCAAAGAGTGGCGGCACAGGCGACGATTATGAAAAAAGCAACAAAGTCGGTAATGAAAGCTCCCAGGTAAACCTCAGTCTTTTCGTATTTAATTTTATCTAAAGAAAGCCCTTTTTCCGCCACATACGATTGGATGAAGAACTGACCCCAGGGAGTTATGGTTGTTCCGGCAGCGGCAATAAAAGCCAGGATATATCCGGAATTCATTTGAAAGGAAGGCATAACAATGTTTTTTGCCGCTTCACCCCAGTTGGGATTGGCCAGGTATCCCGAGATCACATAACAAACATAGACCACAGCGGATAATAAGAATATTTTTTCTACTCGCCTATATGACCATCTGATTACCAGCAGAGAGATCAATATTGCCATAATCGGAACGGAAATATATTTGGATATGCCAAAAATCTCAAGGCTGGAGGCGATACCGGCAAATTCGGCTACTGTGGTTCCCAGATTAGCTGTGAGCATTGCGATAATAGCGAAAGTGGTAAGACGGATGTCAAAATGCTCTCTGATCAAAGCGCCCAAGCCTTTTTGGGTGACTATTCCCATTCTCGCGCCCATTTCCTGGGTGACACCCAGGCTGATGGTAATAAGAAGCAGCATCCAGAGAAGACTGTATCCGTAACGGGCACCGATGATTGAATATGTGCCGATTCCGGGAGCGTCATTATCAGCGCAAGCGCTTATAATGCCCGGTCCAAGAACTGCTAAGAAGGTAAAAATATATGCGGTTTTAGTTTTAAAATAAGTCTTGGCACGGTCCATAAATATCTCTCTTCTATATGGCCCAGGGCTAACACGGTTCAAATATCGAAATCTACCTAAAAAGAACCGCGACGCTCATATATATAGTTAAAGCTATTATCACAGTTATGATGGTAATAAAAGGATTTAGGCTTATCTTTGGTTCGAATTTATAGCGAATAATCATTATCTGCAGAGCGGTGCTGGCTGCGGAAGCCAGAATGACTGTTGAGGCAATAGAGATTCCAACTATAAGATAAAGGTTGAGGTGCAGATGCCACAGAGGGGTGAGAAAATTAATAAGTAATCCAGCTATAGTCCCGGTCAATATTCCGACAATACAATCAGCCAATAGTTTTTGCCATACATGTTGTGCTCTGATATTCTCGGCTTCTTCTGCCCGGACGATCGCGGTAACAGAGTGAGTGCTGATATCGTTGCTAAGGAAAATGATAATGGGCACGAATAAGGTTATCCCGATAACCGATCCGAGCACGCCGGTGAATCCTTTCATTACGGCGCCTGCGGTAATTCCTACTACCAGCCATAAAAGCATCCAGCCGGTCCTACGTAAAACGGCTTTTACGGAGGAAGCGGTAAGCGACATTAGATTTGAGGCGGATCCTGTTATTAAAGAGATATCTTCAGCCTCTTCCTCTTCCATGACTTCCATGGCATCATCAACCGTTACAATACCGATCAGCCTTTTTTCTTCATCAACAACCGGAACTGCCAGGAGATTATATTTTGTAATGGTGTCCGCTACATATTCCTGGTCATCATCAACATCAACAGTGATCAGATCGGTAGACATGAGCTCGTAAATACTGGTATTCAATGGTTTAAGGATGAGTGTTCGAAGAGAGACCACTCCTTTGAGGTGCTTATTATCATCCACAACATATATGTAATATATTGTTTCGGCTTCCGTTTCTTTTTTTCGCAAGCTCTCAATAAGTTCACCGGCAGTTACGTTCTCACTAAATGCCAGAAAGTCCGTGGTCATAATGCCGCCTGCGGTTTCTTCTTTATATCCGAGCAATTTTCTGATATCAGCAGCTTCTTTGACCCCCATGAGGTTCAGTAGTGCTTCTGCTTTGTTGTAAGGAAGATCGGCGATAATATCCGCGGCGTCATCTGGATCCATTGTTTCAAGGATATCGGAAGCTCTTTCATTGCTCAGGCTTTCTAGTAGAGAGGCTTGTACTTCGGGCTCTGTTTCTGATATTGCGTCAGCCGCCTGAGTATCGTCAAGGTATTTAAATATCTTGGTTCTCTGTTCGGGCTTCATTTGGCCGATAATATCTGCGATATCGGCGGGATGTAGTTCGTGCAATCTTTTGTGGGAGAACCCTAGTTTAAGAGAGGACATATCTTTTTCCAGAAGCTCCATGTAGTTCCAGGCAATAAGGCGCTCCGGATACTCATAATGGAAAAGTTGGGTGATAGTATCCAGTAACTTCTCCATTTTTAAACGGCGCAGCAAGCCCCGCACCCCGACTTCAGCGCCTATAAGTCTTAAACCTTGCCCGCTTTCGGTAAATTTGAGGTCACCCACGCGAACTACTTTAAGACCTTGAATGTCCACAATTTGCTGGTCGAGAAGGTCTCTTTGTACCAGCAGTTCGCCTGGCTGAAGGAGAGAAAAACGCAAATCTTCTTTCCTTCGATTAAGCTTTAAGAAATCCTTGTTAAGCTCCTGGACATATTTTCTCCATGAAAGCATAAAGGCACGTTTTTCTTTGCCCATAAAAGCTACGCTGGTTACTCGGGGAAAGACTTCCCCGGTAGAGATACCAAGATCGGATACTTCACCGATAATTTCACCTGAAGCATCCATAACAGGTTTTCCTAAAATCTCACTTAAATAAATCATTGCGCTACCTACATATTTTTGTATTGCCTACATTTGGGTTAAAAATGTGCTCTGGACACGAGCGAAGAGAGGTATCCCGGCATTAAAAAATCTTTCTCCAAGAGAAAGATATGCCTTAGACCTAAGGTCTATGCCTTTCTCCACTCGTTTAGTTTTAGCACTATACGACGTAGCCGCATGGCAGCCACATTAAGTAAAACCTTAATCCGGTAGTACTTGTTATACCCATTGGCGTCTCTGGACATTTCCGGGCAGTGGCTTATGTTCGTATAGTAGCCTCACCTAACGGATTGCAATATTTGCTTTTAACTCGATTGTAGGTCTGACTTTAAATTGAGTCAAGGTAAATCCGATATTTTTTGAATGTTTTTATATTTACTGATGTGCTATATCTCGGTTTCCTCTTTGCCGCTGAAAGCGTCAGTTTTGTCTAAATATTTCTTGATAACCTCTTCTAGCTGGGATTTAATCTTATCTCTATATTGATAAGCATCAACCGCGTTATCGAAGGTTTTATCAATTCGCAGTGAGCGAATGGTCGGCGATTGAGGAGTTAAAGTCTGGATGTGAGCGGTGAATCTGTCGCTGGATACATCTATATCCTGATTTCCATATTTCTCAATCAGTTCTTGGATTTTATCGTCTGGCGTTGTTGTAAGATGCAGATTGAAACTGCGATTTTTTAATTTTCTGGTAACTTCAAATCGTAGCCCGTGAATATCATGGACTTCGGTGCCGTCAAAGTCTCCGGATAATTCTTTATACCGGTTAAGAATTACTTTCAGCCTATTTGAAACACGCTTGACGAAATCTTTTGCTCCCTGCTCATCTCTAAATTTGCCTGAAGCGGAGAAATCACTTAGCTTTGAATGTGATTTTGATGATTTGCAGTCGGAAAGGTCGATTGTCATATCACCAAATTCATCGATTAATTTCTGTTCCTCGGCTGTAAGTGCTCCCTCGATTTGTATGGCAAATTTACCGTCATGTATCCATTTCTTAATCTCTAGCTTCATCGCGCCTCCCAAGCCGTCTACTATTATTCTATATAAATTAGAGAGTACCCTAGCACAAAACCGAATAATTCAAATAATCGGCAAAACTAGTTTACCATAAGACAAACAGGGATTGAGGTTGATAAAAGAATTGTATTATCGGAGCGTGAAGGAGTTATCTTGCTGCTATGGTATTATCCAACGGCAAGTCTATTTTCCCCTTCTTAAAAGGAGCTTTAATAATCCTGTCTTCCCATTGTCGTATTAAATAAGGTTTAAGAGCAAGAAATTTGGATTGAAGTTCGGAAACAAGTTCTTCGGCTTGACTAAAACTTGCTTCCCGAGTCTCATTAACAAAAGAGGCAGTATAGCCAAAATATAGCGGGACCAACGCCATAAGTGATTGATTCTTTATGGTCTTTTTCTGGACTGAATTATAAAATACGGCAAAGTCATAAACTGTTTTAGCCCAAAGGTCTTTTGGGAACTTGAACTGCTCTGGTGATTGATCAAGTAGTCTGGCGATTCTCTTCAAGTTACGCTGGGGAACAACCTCAGTTAGCATGCGGTTATGTTTTGCCAAACCCTCTCTGAATTTGTGAAGTAGCGCGGTATGATTGATCTTTATTTCTTCGGGAATTACCGTGCATCCAAAACCGAATTCATTGATCGGCATTATACTTTTGCTGTTTACCCAATTGCTTTGGTATTCAAAGATTAGCTGAAAAATTGTTCCGATAACTTGTTTGAACATAGGGGCAAGCGACACACTTGGATCTTTATGGTTATGGATCTTTGCTCCCAAAAATGATTCGCAAACTTTAAGCTGGTTGGCGAGAACAATAGTTGTCATCCAAATATCGATCCCGAATTGTGATATTTCGGTCGTTTTAACTTTGCATGCTAGAAAATTGTCTACCACCCTTGATGAAAATCCGAACTCTCCTCCGATAGGCTGTCTTACTTTCTTGCCATATAGTGTTGATGTAAGCGGATAAACAATAGAGTTGGTAATAGTCCCATCGTATTTATGGCGGCAGTACATCGGTGTTACATAATCGAATTGCTTTAGTAGAACCGGAGCTACCATCATTGGTATCCACTCCGGAGTAATTGACCGTAGGTCAGAGTCAAAAACGGCACAAGCTTTGGCATTCACGGCTCGGGCAATCTCAAAAAAGCCTCTTAGGGCATTGCCTTTGCCTCGTTTAGGCATAGTTACCGTGATTTCTTCAGGAGGAATTGCGGTTCCGTTAAGACTGGGATGATGTTCGTTGATGATTAACATTGAGTCAAATTTATCTGGAGCTGTTTCGAGCTCTCTTTTCATTTTTTCTACGGTTTGATCGGTTGATTGGGCATCCAAATGAACAAGCCCGGATCGATGGCGGGGAAAGTATTTTATCAGGCCTAATTTGATAGCTTTTGCCACGTGTCCTATAGTGTCTTCGTTATTAAATGAAGGAATACCAATAAGGATATCAAGAGGGCAGATAGACGCGATCTCTTCTAAGGTCTTTTCGTTTAGCATCTTTGTTTTTCTTTCTCCTTTGCCGCATTTACTAGCGAAACTGAAGGTTCTGAAACCGCCAAATTATTTTGTTTTAATTATTTATTCTTTCTGTAAAACTGCTTTTGCGACTACATTTAAAAGAGTTGTTCCGTAGACTTATCACGAATCATAAATTAAGCAGTTATAGGAATTAAGGATATTATCGTAAATCACTCCGAAATCCATTAGCAAAATTTTCCAGTTTTTTATATTTATGCTGATGAACTATTATTTAATAATGTTCATGCAAGTAGTCGAGCAGATGGAAGTATGTCTGATTTGTAAAGACTTAAAAAATATTTTCAATGATATGTTTCTAAAATTTGAAGAAAATATATATAATAGAACCTTGACAACCTGTGGAAGGAGTAGAAATTGAATGCCTGAAAAGAAACCGGCTAGATTAATTGCGTATTTTCTGGCTTTACCGGTGTTTTGTGGTTCCTTTTTTGCCGCTCTATATTATTATTTTCTAATACCCTATTTCTCTAGAATTAATTACGATTACTACAACGTTATTCTTTATATGTTGGTTGCATTGGCAGTTACCGCTTTTCTGTCTCTTTTTCTGTCATTGCTGCGGATCAATCATGCTTTGCGGGAAAAACTAAGAAAACCTTATGAGTTTATTGTCTTTTTATTTGTGTCAATTCTAATATATTTCATACTTGTTTTTTCTCTTGTAAGTCCAACGACAATAGTGTTGGGCAAAAAAATCCCCGAAGCAAGGAAGTACCAAATCAAACAATCAAAGCCTCTTTTAATTGATAACATCGCCGCTCTTGATCTGGACAATGGTGTAGTGGCAAACAACACGAGAGTGCTAATCGATAATGGCAGAATAAAGCGTATAGGAACTGCTCTTGATATTGAGATACCATCCGATGCAAAAATAATCAATGGAGAAGGTAAAATGCTGCTACCAGGTCTTATTGATGCTCATGTGCATCTTGGCCTGTCAGGTAAGATGGAAAGTTGGTATCGGTCGTTTTTTGTGGAATCTCTGGAACAACGGATGGAGCGAAATGCCAGACTTACACTTGAATCGGGTGTTACTACTGTGCGCGAAATGCCCGATTATTATCTCTCTTCTGTTGGACTAAAGCATGCCATTAACCAGGGTAGGGTCTTTGGTCCGAGAATGTTTACATCCGGTAAAGCGATTGCCAGATTTGGCGGATATTATGGATGGCCTGCTTTCGGTCATTTCTGCACTACTCCAAGCGATGTTCAGAGGGCAATAGATTACAACGTAAAGAAGGGTTCGGATTTCATTGTAATTACTACTCCCGACTCAACTTTTTTGAAAGCGGGAGAAAAGGATATGAATGACCGGTTAATAGAGGCTGCTGTCGAACAAGCGCGTTCTCAGGATTTGAAAATATCAGCCCATGTTATGTGGGCTGAAGGTACTTCATCTGCGCTCAAATACGGAGTTGACGGTTTTGAACATTTGCCATCGATTATGGAACCTGTTCAAAGCGGCATAGTAGAAAATGTACTGAGAGAGGGAGCTTATGTGGTTCCTACAGCCTATATGTATAAGCACCTTAACGATATTATCAACGATCCTGAAATGATAGAGAATGAGGAATATCAGAAAAGATTTGGTCCTTCGTATAAAACAGCCCTTGCTTACACAAAAGAACTTAATGATGCGGCAAATTCAAACGATGCTGTTTCGCGTAAAATGTCCGAGATTTTAAACAAAGCTGTGATGGAAGATCATAAAAGCAATTTTAAGAAAATGTTAAAAGCGGGGGCGACATTCGGACTAGGCACAGGAGCGGGCGACTATTTAATGCCTCATGGGTGGATTTCAAAAGAACTTGAACAGTATATCGAATATGGGATGAGTCCAATGGAGGCCATTAATGCCGCGACCTATAATAACGCGTATATTATTGGCAAAGAGGATGAAATTGGACGGATTAACGAGGGTTTTAAGGCTGATCTTCTGATAATTGACGGCGATCCTATTGCGGATATTAAAGATATTACAAAGATAGAAATGGTAATTAAGGACGGTGTGATAGTCTATCAAAAATAAGACAGAAATCTGCCATCAGGGGCTTAATATATGATGAAGAACAAAGCAAATCGGGCAATAGAAATATTGGATTTGTTGAAGCAAGAATATCCAAACGCGAAAGTTGCCTTGGACTACTCCAATCCCTGGGAGCTGCTAGTAGCTACCATTCTTTCCGCTCAAGCGACCGATAAAAAGGTAAATGAAGTAACAAGTGGTCTTTTTAAGAAGTATCCGAAGATCGAAGATTATACCAAAGTGCCTGTAGAGGAATTTGGGCTGGATATAAAAAGTATAGGCATATACAGGAACAAGGCAAAATACATTACTTCAGCGGCCGGCATGATTGTGGAGCGATATAATTCAAAGGTACCGCGTACAATGGAAGGGATGCTTAGTTTGCCGGGGGTCGCTCGCAAAACCGCGAATATAGTTTTAGGAAATGCCTATGGTGTAGTTGAGGGGATTGCGGTTGACACACATGTAAAGCGCTTATCTAATCGGTTAGGATTGGTGGAGGAAAAAGATCCGAATAAGATCGAGAAAAGATTGATGGAAATCTTTCCAAAGAGTGAATGGTTCATGCTTAATTACTTACTGATCGAACACGGCCGTGCTATCTGTAAAGTGCAAAAACCTATTTGTGATAACTGTGTATTAAATGAATTGTGTTCTTCTGCTTTTCAATCCTCATAATCCGGATTTTTTCCTTGTATGCGTATTCCTATTTGAAAGTGGTGGAAAATGGATGTGGCGAAACAAAAAACCATCGTAGTTATTGTAGCGCATCCACTTGAAGCGAAAGAATTGGAGAACGAACTTCAATCCGAGCCTTTCGAGATTGCCCCCAATGGTGACTTCCTTTTGGACAATTTATGGGTCAGACTTATTATATCGGGAGTGGGGAAAAAAGAAGTTGAATCGTGCCTGAAACACCTTTTTAAAAATAATGAGCGAATATCCGCTGTAATCAACGTAGGATTTGCCGGCGCTCTTGATGACGGCATCAAATCTGAAGAATGGGTGTTAGCCGAGCATATATATTATTTTGATAACCACAAGTTGCGGCGCGAAAGTTACCCGGCTCATCCTGGATTGATGGAAACAGCCCGGCATTACTTCGGCTTAATCAAAACTCCATACAGGACCGGCAGTTTAGTAACGGTAAATAATCCATATTCGGAAAAAGCGGATAAAGAAAGCCTTTTCAAAAAAACAAAAAGGGCAATTGTTGATATGGAAGCTTATTTGATATCAGCAGCTGCGACCAACAACGATATCCCCTTTATTTCAATTAAGGTTATATCAGATGCATTAGCGGATAAGGTTGAGGATGCGATAAAAGCCCGGGGCAAGAATCTATCTCATCAGATCGCACGGATAATACCCGGGTTAATAATGAAGGTAGCTGGTGTAGATTGAAGATAAGTGTGATTATTCCCACGTACAATAGAAAAGAGGAACTGAAAAGGGCGATTGATTCGGTTCTTGGCCAGACAATGAAGCCAGGTGAAATAATAGTTGTGGACGGTGGTTCGAATGATGGCACCGGTCTTATTCTACGAGAGTACGCCAGGGACGGAGTAAAAATCCTTATGCAAACCAGCAATGGTGTATCCAATGCCCGAAATCTGGGTATCAGGGAGAGCAAAAACGAATGGGTGGCTTTTTTGGATTCCGATGACTGGTGGCTCCCCGATAAACTGAAAAAACAAGTTAAATTCCACACTAATTCCTGTCATTTTCTAGTATCCCAAACAGACGAAATCTGGATTCGTAATAACTTGCGGGTAAATCCGAAGAAATATCATTTAAAAAAAGGCGGATACATATTCGATCTCTGTCTTAAGCGATGTATGATAACTCCTTCCGCGGTTTTAATAAACAAGTGCGTATTTGATGATGTGGGATTATTCGATGAAGAATTGCCGGTTTGCGAGGATTATGATCTATGGTTAAGAGTAGCCAAAAAATATAAAATCGGACTCATTAAAGAGAAACTGGTAGTGAAAACCGGCGGCCATGCTGATCAATTGTCGGTTAGATATTGGGGCATGGATCGTTTTCGGGTGAAAGCTTTAGAAAAAATACTCAGAGAGCCACTTGATTTGGAGGAGAAGAGAGGAGTTCTGGATACGTTGGTTGAGAAATCCTGGATTTTAGCGCAAGGTAGCTCGAAAAGAAATGAAACGGCAAGAGCGCAGCTTTATCAGGAAAAAGTTGAGGTATATAAAGAGATGTTGAGGGATTTGAATGCAACTGAACAGGTCGATAGTTAAGCTATACCACATAAACGTGGGGGACGAATTTTTTCGATATAGCGATGAGCGTTACGACACGGAAGCATTAATACGGTCGATTTCCTATTCCGGTATACTTAATCCTGTTATTTTGTTGGAGGACAAAAATGGTTATCGGATAGTTACGGGTTTTAGAAGAATAAACACTGCTATTGAATTGGGAATAAATGAAATTCAGGCAAATATTGTTGGAAGTAATGCTAAGGATGAAGAACTATTCAAACTGTCCATATTGGAAAATCAATCCACAAGAACACTAAATCTGTACGAAAAAGCGACTTTGTTGTCGAAATTAAAAGATACAGGCATTTCTCAAGAGAAGATTGTTAAGCTGTTTATGCCTCTTATAAACCTGCCTCCGTCATTAAAGCATATGCAAGAAGTATTATTGATTACGGAGTTGCCTGCTCAATTGGTTGATTATATTGTCAAGAAGAATTTCTCGGTTCGCAAATTCAGACATCTAAAAGACTATTCGGAACAATCGCTTGCTTTTATGATAGATTTTGTTGATTATTTGAATCCCGGAGCAAACCTGTTTGTTGAAATTAGCAAAAGGCTTGCTGGAGCCGCGGCAAGGGATGACAAAAAGCTGGATGAAGTTATTGATTCTTGGGGATTGAATCAACTGATAAAAGATAAAGAAATCGAAAAAGACAGAAAAATTATTGAGCTAAGAGAAAGGGTGTTTGATCTCAGGTATCCTGTTTTATCCGGTGAGAATCGGAAAATCAAGCAAAAACTGAGGCTAATAAATAAGCGGCACAATCAGGATATAGATTGGGACAGATCACTGGAAAAAAGCGGATTACAAATAAAATTACGGTTAAACCGGCAGGAAGATTTAAAGACAAGCATGATGCTTCTCAAGGAGATAGAAGCCAACCGGGTACTTGAAGACCTGTTTGACTAACTACTTTCAACATGGCTTATAAAATTGATCGATTATTCATTGATAATACTATCCGTGAGAATCCTCTGACCTCCAGGTTGAAGAGGAGCTTTAGTGATGCGAGGTTTTATTATGGAGACAGAGAGGCTTTAAAAGAGCAACTAAGTGGATTAACTTTGATGGAGGGCAAACGCAGTATATTTATAACCGAAGAAAAGGGAAAAGCAATTAAGGATTGTCCTGGTATGCAGGACCCGTATATTTGCTGTCGTCTGCAAGTACTGAGCCCGATTTCAAACTGCCCGATGTTTTGTTCCTATTGCTTTTTGCAGTTTTATTTAAACAGCAAGGCAACTACGGTTAATGTTAATACGGATAAGTATAAGCGGGAGATTGTCGATTTATCATCATCAAATCCCGGGAGGTTTTTCAGATTAACGACCGGCGAACTTTCCGATAGTCTCGCTTTGGATAAAGAAACCGGGATTTCAGAACAATTCATCCAGACTGCCGGCCGATGTAAAAACGTTGTTCTTGAGTTAAAGACTAAAACAACTCAAATAGATCACCTGTTATCCGCAAAACACAGCGGTAATGTTATTTTTTCCTGGTCTTTGAATGCTGATGAGATCACAAAACAGGAGGAGCATTTAAGCGCTCCGATTAAAGAACGAATTGAGGCCGCCCGAAGGGCGATTGATTCCGGCTATCTTGTAAGTTTTCATTTCGATCCCCTTATTTGGTATTCATCCTGGGAAGAGGATTATAGAAAAACTGTCCGATATCTTTTTCGTATGATAGATGGAAAACAGATTGCCTGGATAAGTCTAGGCACACTTCGATTCGCTCCGGGGATGGAAGAAAAGATGCAGAGTTATTTTCCTAAATCCAAATTGCCGTACGGAGAATTCGTAAAAGCAGCGGATGGTAAAATGCGCTATATTAAACCGATAAGGTTTAAACTCTACACAAATATGATGAAGCGGATCAAGGAATATGGAGGGGAGAGCGTGTTCGTTTATCTTTGTATGGAAAAACCGGATGCCTGGGAAGAAGTAATGGATACTGAACCTAAATCAAAAGAGCATCTGGATTATCTTTTTGCAGAGAGTATGCATAAACGTTTCCCGGAAAGATTTCCCCAAAGGCCGATGATTGACTATTATTAAATCAGTTTTAATAGAAGGAGAAGAACGTGAAGGTCGGATATTTTCAATTCAGTCCAAGATTCGGCGATGTGAAGTACAATATCGATTATGTTGTTGAAAAACTCAGTGGAGTGGAGGCTGATTTAATGGTTCTCCCCGAGCTTTTTAGCACCGGCTATCAATTTCTATCTAAAGAGGAAATTGTAGGGCTGTCTGAGAAAATCCCCGATGGCAACACAACTCAAGCTCTCATCGGTCTTAGCAAAACCGAAAATCTATATATAGTAGCGGGACTTGCCGAGGAAGCGGAAGGTGCTTACTTCAATAGTGCCATATTAACCGGCCCGGAAGGTTTTGTTGGTAAGTATCGTAAGACCCATCTTTTTGGTGAGGAGAAGCTCTACTTTTCTCCGGGGGATACCGGTTTCAAAGTTTTTGATATCGGGCAAGCTAGATTGGGGATTATGATTTGTTTTGATTGGTTTTTCCCGGAAAGTGTTAGAAGTCTGGCACTTTCCGGCGCCGATGTTGTTTGTCATTGCGCCAATCTTGTTCTTCCCTACTGTCCGGACGCAATGATAACCCGATGTCTGGAAAATCGGGTTTTTGCGATAACGGCCAATCGGTTTGGATCTGAACGTCGGGGAGACAAAGGGTGTCTTGCTTACATTGGAAAAAGCGAAATAGTTACACCCGATGGTAAGGTCCTGGTTCGTGCGGGTACCAATAAGGAGGAAATCGCTGTATTGGAAATAGATCCTCTTGCCGCAAGAAATAAGAAGATAAGTACTTATAATAACATTTTGTCCGATCGCCGCTCGGAATATTATAACTGCTAACGTGGCATTTTATTTTTTTGCGATTCACTGAAACCTCTTTCTTTATGCTACCATCCGTTAATATCCGATTAAAGGATTTTAACTTAGTCCCGCAAGCAGCCAAAAAGTATTAAATTAATCTCTTAAAATGGCCGATAAGTTCTGTGGGGCATTTTCTATTTAAAGAGGGAAGTTATGAATTTTAATTTGTATTGCTTGCCGACGCTGGCGGCAATTACTTCCAACCTGTTTCTAGGGATTTATGTTCTTTTTAAGAATCCCAGAGATCAGTTGAATCGAAGTTATGCTTATCTCATGGCTGTTCTGGTTATTTGGGGCTGCGGGGAATTTATAATGCGCACTACCTCAAGTACAGATATTGCCTTTAAGGGCGAGATGTTATCCAGCATTGGCTATATTTTTATGCCAAGCTTTCTGTTGTTTTTTGCCTTAATGTTTACCAGAAAGGACGAGCTGTTCTCCCGCAAGTATTTTGCTCATTCTGTCGTGTTCGCGCCTTCAATGCTCTTTATATTTCTTAGTCTTAATACCGATTTAATGATTACGGGAGTAATTAAAAGATATTGGGGATATACTGCTATTTTAGGTCCCTCATTTGCTGGATTTTCCATCTATGTGCTTGCCGTTCTTGTGGCTTCATCTTACTTGTTCTATCAAAAGTATTTATTGACAGAGGAGCAAAGAGTAAAAAAACAAGCTCAGTTGATGTTGATAGGAATGCTTATTCCTATTCTAGGTGGCAGCACAACCGATATTCTATTTCCATTATTTGGCCTACATCCATTTGAAATCGGCTTATTCCTTACATCGGTTACAGGTGTTTTCTTTTCCTATGCCATCTTAAAATATAAATTAATGTCTATCAGTACTTATTTAACCGCCAAGACGGTTCTTGCAACAATGTCGGGGTCTCTTCTGGTTTTTAATAATGAAAAAGCAATTACTATGGTAAACAACGCTGCTTCTCAGCTTCTGGGATACAGCGAAAATGAACTGCTTAAGATGCCGTCTGGAAGCATTTTAAAGGACGATGACATATTTAAACAGATAACTAATGGTCAATATCAGTTCAGGGATTATCAAACACATCTAAGCGCTAAGGATGGAACCTCTGTTCCGGTGAGCTTGAATATATCGGTTCTGCAAGGCGGGGCAGGTGAAATTATAGGCGTTGTTGGAGTGGCGGATGATTTAAGAAAGATGCAGACATACCTCAATACAGTAACATCTCTTGCTGAGACTGTTGATGCCCGGGACGTGTCAACCTCAGGACACTCGCGACGGGTGAGGGAATATAGCATGGTGATTGCTCAAATGCTTAGTTATAGTCCCGATCAGAAAAGCGAGATTGAAATCGCCGCTCTTTTACACGATCTAGGAAAGATAGGAATTAGAGACAACGTCCTATTTAAACCGGGACCGTTAGATCAAGAAGAATGGCATCAGGTAATGACTCATCCATTGGTAGGCGCGAGAATTCTGGAACCTCTTTCTTTTCTAAAGAATGTTATCCCTACTATCAGACATCATCATGAGCGCTTTGACGGCAAGGGGTATCCTGCCGGTCTTAAAGGAAAAGAAATCCCTATAAGAGCGCGAATCCTGGCTATTGCCGATGCTTTTGACGCCATGGCTTCGATGCGTCCGTATAGGCGGTCTCTTACTGCGGATGAGATTTTTAGGGAGCTGGTTAAGGGCCGAGGTCTGCAGTTTGATCCCGAGCTTCTTGATCTATTCCTTTCTTGGTTAAGGGAATGCGATCTTAATGAAATCTTGAAGCGGTCCGAAGATGGAGATCAAAGTTTGAGGGATCTATCGGACGAACAGATAGAGTTACTAATTGGTAAACTTCTTGACGGAAACCGAAGCGAAATTCAGCAGCGGCTCAGCAAAATCTACGAGTCAGTTTATAGTGAATTGTTTAGTGAACTCAGAAAGTTAGCGGGCTTAAAGATTTGTTTGATAGTGGAAAGAAAGCTTAACGCGTTGTTAAAAGAGCAAGCTATAGATTTTGTAGTAAATCAAGGGTCTTTGGAAATCAGGGGAATTGACAGTTTGAGTGTAATCGATCTGATTGAGGAGCATAAGAAATATTTCCGTATATTAAAAGATACTATTTCCGATGTTGTTGGCGAAAGGCTATTCGACCGTATTCTAGCAGATGTATTGATTAGACAGGGTGAGGCGGTCAAATTATTTTACTATGAGTATTTAATGAAGGACAAAATCTTACCTATCACAAATGGAATACTGTCATGAAAAAACTGAGAATATATCTTTGGCTGATTGGTATCTTTATGTCGATCGCGTTTATTATTTATATCGTAGGTATTGGAAATGATGCTGTTGAAGTAGCTATACAAAATATCTTGGCTGTGATTCCGGCGGTTGCCGCGGTTGTATCCCTCTTGTCCCTATTCATTGTATCCAGAAATGAGAATTTCAACTCTACAAAATGGCTTTTCCTAGCTGTCGGAATTTTTCTTTATTGCCTAGGAGAACTAAGCTGGATGATATATGAAGTAGTGCTGGGCAAAGATCCGTTTCCATCTGTTGCCGACCTATTTTGGCTGGTGGGATATATTCCTCTGTTTATTGGATTAATTATGACTGTTGCAGAGACCAAGGCAAGTTTAATATCAAATCGTACACCGCTCTTATGCTTGGTCATTGGGATGATAACTGCTGTATCGATAGTCTTTCTGATATCTCCCATTTTGCAAAGTAGTGAGATAACCCTGGTTGAGAAAGCCCTTGATCTGGCCTATCCTCTCGGAGATCTTCTTCTTGTCATCCCAGCACTGGGGATATTGATACTTTATGAGAGAGGTTTATTGGGGAAACCCTGGCAGTTTATCCTTATCGGATTTGTGTGCTTCTCTGTCGCAGATCTGCTGTTTTCCTACTTTACCTGGATGGAGATTTTCGATATTTTTCCATTTTATATGATTGATTTACTCTGGGCTTCAGGGTATTTTGCTATTGCCATCGGGGCTGTTTATGAAAGAATGATTATTGAAACAATAATATGTAATAGGGAAATATCGGCTCCTGAAGAAAAAGTCCCCGTCGGTATGAAGGTTTAACTTTCATTTTCGCCAAGCACTGATATCAAAAAGAACTATTTACCTGCTCTGTGATATAATCCACTTGTGAAAGGCAGTAAAAAAGAAATTGTCGAAAAATTAAAGATTGCCCCCGATAAACCTGGTGTCTATGTGTTCAAAGATTCAGCTGGCTCAATATTGTATGTTGGAAAAGGGCGCTCATTAAGAAAGAGAATAAGCTCCTACTTTCAGAAAACCCGCTCCCGTTCACCTAAAACCGAGCTTCTGATCGAAAAGATATCTGATTTTGACTTTTACATCACTCATAGTGAAGTTGAAGCGCTTATTTTGGAGAGCAATCTAATAAAAGAATACAAACCCCATTTTAATATAAATCTGCGCGATGATAAAAGTTATCCCTCCATTGCCATCACCTTAGATGACAGATTTCCGCGTGTTATGTTTACCCGTAAGCTAGGAATGAAAGGAACCAGGTACTTTGGACCTTTCACTAACTCTCGCGCTACCAGGGATACTATTGATACATTGAGGCGCATATTTCCGGTTCGGCATTGCCGGCGAAAAGAACCAGGAAGACAGCAGGGAGCGCCTTGTCTTAATTATCACATTGAAAGATGTCTCGGTCCTTGTACCGGGCAGGTTGATGAAGATGAATATCGATACATGATCGAGCAGATATGTCTTTTTCTGGAAGGAAAGCAGGAAAAGGTAATAGCTCAATTGGAAATTGAGATGAAAGAGGCTGCTGAAAAGTTGGATTACGAAAAGGCGGCGAGGTTGAGAAATCGGATTGACGCGGCCAAACAAGTCTTGCAGAAACAAAAAATTGTCTCTGAAAGCAAGGAAGATAGGGATATTTTTGGATACTTCGCAGATGATGAATTTGGGTGTATTGCTGTTTTTTTTGTTAGAGGGGGACGGCTGATCGGTAGCAAGAATTATGTTTTAGATAAAAGCCGACACATTGACGAAACAGACTTAATGACTTCTTTTATAAAACAATTTTATTTGCGTGCGGCATATACTCCCGGTCTTATTCTGGTACCGGCGGACATAGAAGACAAATCTATTACTGAAGATTGGCTTACCTGGCAGCGAGGTAAAAAAGTAACTGTTGCTGTCCCCGAGAGAGGGGAAAAGAGGAAACTTATTGAGCTCGCCGGGGAAAACGCTCAAGCCGGACTTGAATTAGCAAAACTGAAGAAAGAGTTTCAGAAAGAAAGAACTCAAAAGGGATTGTCCTTGCTGGAGGAATTATTGGATCTTGAGACTTATCCCGGCCGGATCGAAGCTTATGATATTTCGACCATCGGCGGCAAAAAATCGGTTGGTTCGATGGCGGTATTTGAAGGCGGAATACCAAAAAAGAAAGACTATCGGAAATTTAAGATTAGATCGATTGAAGGCCAAGATGATTGTGCTATGATAGCCGAGGTAATTACACGTAGATTTAGCAAATATTTTAAGGAGAAGGATACTCAAGACGGAAGTTTCGGCAAGAAACCTGATTTGGTGGTTATTGATGGCGGCAAACCGCAGTTATCCGCGGCTTTAAGTGCTTTAAAGGAGTTGGGTTTAGAGAATATATCGACAATTGCGCTAGCCAAAAAAAGAGAAGAGATTTATGTTCCCGGGCAATCTGAATCTCTTGTGTTATCACATTCTTCTCCTGGGTTAAAAATACTTCAGGCAACAAGGGATGAAGCTCATAGATTTGCGGTTGGTTATCACCGCGGTTTAAGAGAGAAAGAAATAACTTTATCGATGCTTGATGGAATTCCGGGAATTGGGGCAAAAAGAAAAAAGGCTTTGATTAACCATTTTGGATCGCCCAAGGCGATTTTTCAAGCGAATCCAGAGGAGCTAGCCAAAGCTCGGGGTGTTTCTAAGAAAATAGCGGAAGATATATACAATTTTATCCATGGATTTAAATAAATTCATATGTGGAGCGGTTTCAATGACACAATACGCCTTATGGATTGACTATTTCCAGGTTCCCCAGGGGACAGGGGCGATCATTCTCTCAAAAGATGGCTTAAGATACATGATACTACCTCACGAAAAGAGGCGGCAATTGGAACTGCTTATCCGTGAGAGGTTCCGGGATCATAGGAGTTGCTGTTCACAGGAGCTTGGTAAGTTAAAAGATCGCCTCAAGAATTATTTTCAAGGAAAAAATGTTGATTTTAAAGATATTGGTATTGAGCTTGACTTGAAGGATTACTCGGATTTTGAGCGAATGGTTTATTTTACTGTAAGGTCTATTTCTTATGGTACAATTTGGAGTTATCGGGAGGTTGCCGAAAGGATAGGCAGTCCTCTGGCGTACCGAGCTGTGGGGAACGCTTTGGGCAACAATCCGATACCGGTAATTATACCTTGTCATAGGGTATTACGCAGTGATGGCAGCATGGGAGGTTTTAGCGCCGGCCAGGAATGGAAAAATAAATTGTTGCAGATTGAGAGAACAAAAGGGGAGTCCCGATGAAGTTCCTTGTGCGTCTGATAATAATGGGAGTAACCATCTTTTTAATTTCATATCTTTTCCCCGGGCTGATTAAGGTTGATAGTCTGCTTACTGCTTTAGTAGTTGCGCTTGTGCTGGCTATAATCAATGCCTTCATTCGGCCAGTAGTGTTGATTTTGACTCTGCCTTTAAATATTGTGACTCTTGGGCTGTTTACATTCATAATAAACGCTTGCATGTTAATCCTGGCATCATATGTAGTGCCAGGAGTAAACATTTCCGGTTTTTGGGCGGCATTGCTTGCCTCCATTCTTATTAGTATTGTCAATGCTTTTATTTCATCCGGAATTGAGGAGGAAGAAGAGAATTAGCTTGAAGGGAACAATCTTCTTTTATGGAAATAGACAATGATTTTCTAACCGAATCACGGAGAATAAAAAGGGGCTAGAATTGGTTTACGGTTTTTTCAATTATTAGACTGGGGCGCCAATGGAAAATGATTTAGAGTTTACCATAATTACCGGACTTTCCGGAGCCGGCAAAACCGAAGCGATAAGATGTTTTGAAGATTTGGGGTACTTCTGTATCGATAATCTTCCGGCAACACTTATTCCAAAAATGGCAGAATTGTGCTCGCTACCGGGTAGTAAAATAAAGAAAGTGGCACTAGTTAGCGATGTTAGGGGAGGAGAATTTTTTGATGCCCTATTTGAATCCTTAAGAGAACTAAAAAGTAAGATTAGTAAATACCAAATACTTTTTTTGGAAGCATCTGATGAAGAACTGGTAAAGCGTTTTAAAGAGACGAGAAGAAGACATCCGCTTGCCAAAGGCGGAGAGATAATAGAAGGAATAAAAAGAGAAAGGCGCATCCTTCAAAGTCTGAAAGAACGCGCGGACATGATTATTGATACCACTAATCTGAAAGCTTACGAGTTGAAGGATAAAATACGCTCTTCTTTCCTGGGCAAGCAAAAGCATAAAGCCATATTGATTACAGTCTTTTCATTCGGTTATAAATACGGAGTACCGATAGACGCGGATTTAGTAATTGATGTGCGTTTTCTACCTAACCCTCACTATATCGATGATCTTCGTATGCTAACGGGAGAAGATAAAGCAGTTCAGAAATTTGTTTTGGAAAGAGAGGAGACCGATGTGTTTCTAACACAGTTTGAAGATCTTCTTGGCTTTTTATTGCCTCATTATATATCGGAAGGTAAAACGCACTTGACTATTGCCATAGGATGCACGGGAGGTACTCATAGGTCCGTAGTATTGGCCAATGAAATTGAGAAGTTCCTGGTTGAAAAAGGTTATAATGTTGCAATTAGGCATCGGGATTTGGGGCGTGACCAACAAGCAAAGATTGCGACGGAAAAAGGATATTAAATAGGGTAGATTTGAAATATAGTCATAAAACCAATTCTCATAAGCCAAAGCATGAAAGTTTTGTTTTGAAAAATGTTTGTTTAGAGGGTGCAAACACCAGATGATTTTTTCGCGTGTGGTCAAGGATGAACTAGCCAGGATTGAACCAAGCAAACGCTGCTGCCGCTTAGCTGAGTTATCGGCGATTATTCATGTGGATGGAACTCTTCATATCCAAAGCGGGTCTTATGCGCTACATACAGTGACCGAGAACGCTGCGACAGCTAGAATGACAATTAAATTACTGTCTGAGCTTTTTGGATTAAAAGCGGAGGTGACGGCCAGACGGTCGCTACTTCATAAATCCAACAACTATGTGGTTTATATATCACCTCAAGAGAGTCTCGATCAGGCGTTGAATGAATTGGGTATACTTGACGATTCGCTGCGCTTAAGATACGGGATACTTCCGCGGATAGTTAATAATCGCTGTTGCGCTATTGCCTATCTTCGTGGTTCTTTCATGGGAGGGGGATCTATCAGCGATCCTCGAAAAGAGCATCATTTTGAATTAAATACAGACAACAAGGAGCTTGCTAAAGATATCCGGGATTTACTGATTCGGTTTAATCTCCCGGCTAAAATCAGCACCCGAAAGAAGAATTTTGCTGTATATTTATCTGATAGCAAATCAATGTCGGAATTCCTTGCACTGGTTGGAGCTTATGGATCTCTTTTGGAATGGGAAGAGATAAGTGTAGTAAAAGGAATGAGGAGCCAAGTAAATCGTTTGGTCAATTGTGAAACGGCAAACCTGAATAAAACAATTGAAGCGGCACTTGCTCAGCTTAGAGATATCAAGCTTATTGAAAAGGAGGTGGGATTGGAAAAACTGCCGGAAGGCTTGCGGCAAATTGCCGAAGCTCGATTGGAATATCCCTATGTGAGCATAAAAGAACTGGGATCGCTATGTAATCCATTGCTTAGTAAATCAGCGGTTTATCATCGGATGAGAAGACTAAGTGTGATAGCCGGGGGATTAAGGGGTAGGAAGAACAGATTAAAACGCGCGGCGAATTGAATAATAGAATATATCCGTACCAAGTGACACTAGAAGAGACAAATTAAACGACTTTATTGTTAAGTTACATATAATTAACACGTACGATAACAACAAGGAGGATGGCATGGCTATTAAAGTGGGAATTAATGGATTTGGTAGGATTGGAAGGAATGTTTTTCGTGCGGGTATGGATAATCCCGAGATTGATTTTGTTGCCATAAATGATTTGACGGACGCAAACACTCTTGCTTATTTGCTTCAATACGATTCTATCTATGGAATGCTTGATGGAGTTGTTGAAGCCACTGATAATGCGATTGTAGTGGATGATAAGGAGATAAAGATTATTTCGGAAAGGGATCCGGCCGCTCTGCCCTGGAAAGACCTTGGCATTGATGTAGTGGTTGAGTCCACCGGTGTATTTGTAAAGGGAGAAGATGCTGCCAAGCACTTGAGCGCGGGAGCCAGGAAGGTCATAATCACTGCACCGGCAAAAGGTGAGGATTTAACTGTTGTTATCGGGGTTAATGAGGATTGGTATGATCCTGATAAACATCATGTAATCTCCAATGCTTCATGTACCACTAACTGCCTTGCTCCGGTAGCAAAAGTTCTATTGGATAACTTTGGTATTGAGAAAGGTTATATGACAACTTGCCATGCGTATACAAACGATCAGAGAATTCTTGATTTTCCTCATAAAGACTTAAGGAGAGCTCGAGCTGCTGCTATGTCGATTATACCAACTACAACAGGGGCGGCAAAGGCAACATCTTTAGTTATACCTGAGCTTAAGGGTAAGATGGACGGGATTGCTCTCCGAGTTCCGGTCCCCGATGCTTCAGTTGTTGATCTGGTTGCGGTATTAGGGAAAGAAGTAACTGCCGGTGAGGTAAACTCCATCTTTAGTGATGTTGCGGATAAGGGGAGATTTGATGGTATCCTGGAGTATGTGGATGATCCCATTGTTTCCAGCGATGTTATAGGGAATCCCTATTCGTCGGTCTTTGATTCCGGAATGACAATGGCGGAAGGAAATATGGTAAAAGTAATTTCCTGGTATGACAATGAATGGGGTTATTCAAATCGTGTTGTGGATCTAATTCAAATCATCTCATAATTTGCACATATCTTTTTACAATATAGGTACATTAATTGTCTAATCTGGGCGGTGAGGACTTTCAGGAGGCGAATGTTTTGAACAAAAAAACGGTTCGTGATATTGATCTTGCCGGAAAACGCGTTCTGGTAAGAGCGGATTTTAATGTTCCCTTGAGTGATGATGGTAAGGTAGAGGACGATGCTCGGATAAGGGCGGTTCTTCCAACAATCAGTTATTTGTTGGACCACAAAGCTAAAGTAATTTTAATGTCGCATTTAGGCAGGCCGAAAGGAGTAGACGATAAGTACCGTCTTGATCCGGTCGCTGGAGTTCTCTCCGGTTTATTGGGAAAGAAAATTACAAAAGTGGACGAGACAGTCTCCGAGAAAGTGGAAAATGCGGTTGCTGGATTAGGTGAAGGAGATGTCTTACTGCTTGAGAATGTCAGATTCAACAAGGGCGAGAAGGAAAACGATCCTGAGTTTGCTAAAAAGCTGGCAAAACTCGCTGATGTTTATGTTGATGACGCGTTCGGTGCTTCTCATAGACCGCATGCCTCGGTAGTTGGAGTAGCGCGGTATTTACCGGCTGTCGCCGGATTATTGTTGGAGAAAGAGGTTAATAACCTTACACATCTGCTGGAAGATCCTGAGAGGCCCTTCTGCGCCGTGCTGGGAGGAAACAAGGTATCCGATAAGATTGGAGTTATTAATAAGTTCTTGGATATCGTTGATTGCCTTCTTGCCGGTGGGGGAATGTGTTTTACTTTTTTGAAGGCAAAGGGCTTGGGTATTGGAAATTCGGTGTGCGAGAAAGAAGAACTTGAACACGCGAGGGAAATGCTTGATAAGGCGGAAAAGAATGGTGTTAGTTTCCATCTTCCGGTGGATGTGGTTGTAGCAGATGAATTCTCCGAAACCGCAAATCACAAAGTAGTGCCAGTAGAGAATATCCCTGAAGGGTGGCTTGGATTGGATATCGGTCCCCGGACGATAGAACAATATCGAAGTGTTCTTGAGAAAGCTCAGATGATATTTTGGAACGGGCCGATGGGAGTTTTTGAAATGAAACCTTATTCGGACGGTACCAGAATAATTGCGGAGACTATTGCTAACTCGCGTGGTACAACTATTGTGGGAGGCGGAGACTCTGACGCTGCCCTAAAGAAATTCGATTTGGAAGATAAGATAACATTTATTTCTACCGGAGGGGGAGCATCGCTTAAGATGTTGGAAGGCGTGCCGTTGCATGGAGTTGAAGCTCTTTTAGATAAAGAGATACAGAATGTTACGGCGAAGGATACCTGATGCAAGATACAGGATGCAGGATAGGGAGAAGGGAAGAGAGAAGAGTTAGAGCAAAACCTTGATGCAAGATACAGGATACAGGTAAATGCAAGTTTTAGAATAAGCGGGTTTTCCCTGGAATCCTGAATCTAAGTTTACATTGTAGCTTTTAAATAAGCATTTTATGGAAAGGAGAGTTATGAGGACACCGATAATTGCGGGCAATTGGAAGATGTACAAGACAAACTCGGAGGCAGTAGACTTGGTAAAGAATCTTATTAACCTGGTTTGTGATGCGAATAATGTTGAAGTTGTGGTTTGCCCGCCTTTTACTGCGCTGGAGAGTATCTCGGAATTACTCACGTCCGGCCAGACCAATGTCGGGCTCGGCGCGCAAAATATGCACTGGGAAGATGAAGGTGCGTATACCGGAGAGATTTCACCGCTGATGTTGAAGGAATTAAAGGTAAAATATGTGATTATTGGTCATTCCGAGCGCCGCGCATATTTTAATGAAGACGACGAAAGCGTAAATAGGAAAGTAAAAGCCGCGTTTAGCCATGATTTAAATCCGATTGTTTGTGTGGGAGAGTCTCTAGAAGAAAGAGAAAACGGTATGACTCAAAAAGTAGTGCAGAGACAGATATTTGAGGGTCTAAAAGATTTAAGTGCGGATGATGCAAAAAGCCTGGTAGTTGCGTATGAACCGATTTGGGCAATAGGAACGGGAAAATCCGCAACAGCACAGGATGCGAATGATGTTATACGCCATATAAGAGCAGTTATAGGTTCTATGTTCGGTCCGGAGTTTGCCAAGGAATTAAGGATACAATACGGCGGTAGCGTAAAACCGGAAAATGTTTCGGAACTTATGGATGAGCCGGACATTGACGGCGCGCTTGTTGGTGGAGCAAGCCTAGATGCCGCAAGCTTTGCCAAAATTGTTAAATTTGGTGGTTAGACCGGTCTTTAAAAAGTATGTGACAGCCTGCTAATCATTGCTTAATTCAATCAGCAAAGGCATAATCTCATATCCCATAAGTGTCCCTAGGCTGCCCTTCCTACTTTCTTTTTCCGAGAACCCTAAAGCGCCGTGGGGTTTAATGTGATTACCGCTAATCAATAACGGTACCGGATCATCGGAATGCGCTTTAATTGAGCAAGGTGTGGAGTGGTCTGCCGTTACCGCGATGATGGTGTTTTCTGTATCGATTTGGGGAAGCAGGTTCCCGAAAAAGTATTTATCAATAGCCTCAATACTGTGTTCCTTTTCAATTATCTTTCCGTCATGGGCAGGCTCATCGGGTCCCTTTATGTGTATATAAAGGCCATCGTAGTCTGAAATCGAATCGATTGCTTTCCTGGCTCTTAATGGATAATCTTTTGTGGGATCTCCGGTCGGCTCGGGCAGATTGATGATTGTCATGCCGGTAAGAAGAGCAATACCTCTCTCAACGGGCATTTCAACAAAACATCCAAATCTCTTGCCGAACTCTTTATTAAGCTGGGGAAATTTTGGCAGTGCGTCCCCGCTATCTCTGGTTAATATCACATTTGCGGCAAGTTTTCCTTCAGCCAATCGTTTCTTGTTTATAGGTTCATTGTTTAATATTTCATTGCTGCTCTGGATAAATTCATTAGTAAGAAAAGCCGCCTTTATGGCTTCTTCGGAATTTTTGAATTCGTCTACCGGTTTGCATTCCTGCAGGATATTTTCATAAGAGCTCTTCGCGACTCCGTATACTCCTTCTTTTTCATATGCCGGGTCGGTATTGGTAACTTGGGCGGATAATTTTCCTTCATTGGAACGGATTACTAATACACCGCGATGGCCGATAGTGTTTTTAAATTCGAAAGTCGCCGAGGAAAGAGAAACTTTACTATTTATTGCTTCGGACAGCTCGGTTGCTTCTTCTGTGGTGAGATTGCGTCCGACACGGCGGTCAATGATTTTATTATCTTTGCCCAAAGTGGCAAAATTGACCCGATAGGCAAGATCGCCGTCTTTTACCTCTAAACCTGTCGCGTAGCACTCCAGAGGACCTCTTCCGGTATAGTATTTCTTTGCGTCATAACCGAGAATGCTTATAACGGCTACATCGGACTCCGGCGCCACACCTTTTTCAACCGTATAAACTGCTCCTAACTGGCCGTGTTGAGCGAGGCGGTCCATGAAAGGGGTATAAGCTGCTTCCAGGGATGTTTTACCTCCAAGCAGGGGAGAGGGCAGACCCCCTAATCCATCTAAAACAATGTAAAGAATTTTCATCGGTAGTCCTTTCTGGGCAGTACTTATTTGATAGCACATGTGATATTATCACTCGAAATCCTACCGATTTCAAATAATATCGGGGTCAGACCTCCTCACCCATATTTACCAGCAGCAATAGATTCTATTTGATATTTCTCGCATACACAAAACAACTTATATGCAGTTAGGTGCAATTTTACGTATGAATAAGAATATTTTGTTAACTATAAGATTTTAAGAAGCAAGAATTCTAAATAGGATTATAGCTTCCTATGTAAAAAGCCATACGGAGGCCTGACCCCGATTGGGGGCTGGTTGTGCTTGTTGCCTTAAATGTAATGTGCTATTCTAATTTTTAGATTTTTTAGGAGTGGATGCGATATGATGACGGCACTTATTGTTGTTCATATGGTTGTATCGGTTGCTTTGATTTTGGCAATCATGCTTCATTCGGGTAGCGGAAGCGGTTTATCAACCTCATTCGGGGGCGGGCTGCCCAGTACCTTTTCTGGAAGCAGTATGATTGAAAAGAATCTGGATCGGATTACTATTGTTTTAAGTGCTATTTTTATTATTACTTCGGTTATTTTGTATATTTTTTACCGTGCTTAGAATACCCCTGCTTTTTAATTATTGATTTACCCTAAAGTAACTAATTTGCGGGCTGATCCTACTGCGGAAACAGTAGCATTTGCCGCGATGATGGAATTGGTAGACATGCTAGGTTGAGGGCCTAGTCCTGGCTAACAGGGTGGGGGTTCGAGTCCCCCTCGCGGCACCACGAAATATCTCGTATGAAGTTAATATCCTGGGATATGAAATGCTTGGGAAGTAATACTTACCTGATTTTTGGGACTTCTGGTGGTGCAAATCAAACTAGCCTTTTTTCTTAGCAATACACTTTTCTTTATACATATCTCTGTATGTTTTGGATGTATCCACAATTGAGCAATAGCAGAATGCGGGGCAATCCGGGCACTTGAAAAAAGAAGGGACTCGCCAACCGCATGGCATCATCTTGTCTATCTTCATCTTCTCCATTTATTTCACTTCCTTTTTGGTTGAGTATTTTGCTAAAATAATCGGCACATTTTCCTCAAACTTTAAGCTTTTTCTGATCCATTTGGATTAATATTCTTGCTTTGTTCGGTTAGCTAAGTAAGTTGGACCTAACCCGATGGGCAAATATTTTGCGGAATTTGTTGCTATTTCATGCGAGTTAAGCAATAATGGAAACAAATAAATAGGTATGTCCACCTATAATTGCGCTAAGTAAGCCTCAGGCATCAAAAATAGAGGGTGAGGGGTTTTGCGGGCCTTAGGAGGTTAAGAGTTAGCCGGTTGAAGGGTGGATTTTTTAATGGACAACTTTTGGACCTTTTTCGTAGAAGTAGTTCCGGTTTGGGCTAAATGGCTAATGCTTGCTGTAGGCTTTTTCCTAATTGAGCTTATGCATGCTAGCTGGGTGATTCTTTGGTTCGGACTGGGAGCGTTATTTGCAGCCCTTGTTGGCTTTTTCTTTCCCCATGCTATCCCCTATCAAGTAATCACATTTTTTGTTGTATCCGCACTTCTTTTTCTTTTTGCCCGACGCATTACTCTTGCTCTTTTCTTTCCGGAAGGAAAAGTCGAAAAGTTTGATCCCGGCACTATCGGAAAAGAGGTTCTCTGTGTAGAAGACATAGACAATCACAACTCCAAGGGGGCTGTAAAGCTCTACGGTGTGCCGTGGAACGCGAGAAGCTATGACGATGAAGTAATAATTCAAAGTGGTCAACGGGTAGAGATTATAAGGCAGGAAGGGAACACAATAATAGTTCATCCAGTTAAGAAACAAAAAAAGAATGACATTGATGCTGGATGAGTAGTTAAGGAAGGGTGAGAATGATGAAAAAGAAAATCTGTTGTTTCCTAATCGTATTATTAATACTGATAAGCTCAATAATTGTCCTAGGCAATGCAATCGTGTTGGCTCAAACGGAAGGCGAAAATACGACTAAAGCTACAACATCATCCCAGGAAGCCGAAACGGATGAATTACCTGAGCCAAAGGTTGTAGAAAAACCGGGACAAAGCAAAACACCTGAGAAGGAAAAAAAGACTGAAGAAACCGAGAAGAAACCAACTAGTTATATAACCTGGTTTCTGTTTGGTTTTGGTCTTATTTTTATGTTGATCTTTGTTATTGCCAGTACCAAAATTGTGCCTCAAGGGTACGCGGGAATTGTTGAACGTTTTGGCCGGTATATCCGAACAGAAGGCCCAGGCCTTGTTTTAGCCATGCCAATGGCGAGCCGGGTAAGACTGGTTAATATGAAAGAGCAGGTTGATGAGTACACACCGCAGGCTGTTATTACCAGCGATAATGTAACGGTTAATATTGACGCGGTACTATTTTTTGAGATTGTAGATGCGGCAAAAAGTGCTTACGCAGTACATAGCTACTTTGTTGCTCTTGAGAGGCTTACAATGACTGCTCTTAGGGATATAATCGGTGAGATGACACTTGATGAGTGTTTAACCAGCAGAGAAAAAATAAACGCTAGGTTGCGCGGAATACTTGATGACGCTACTGAAAAATGGGGAATAAAGGCGACGCGAGTAGAGATCAGAGCAATAGAAACTCCTGAAGATATCAGACTTGCTATGGAAAAACAAATGAGGGCAGAGCGTGACAAGAGAGCTGCGATATTGGAAGCTGAAGGAGCAAAACAAAGTGCTATTCTTCGGGCAGAAGGAGAGAAAAAGTCCTCGATCTTGGAGGCAGAAGGAGAGAAAGAATCAGCAATTCTTCGAGCCCAGGGAAGATCAAAGGCTTACGAAGAACTCTTTGGTGCCTTAAGGAAGATCGGCATTGATGATAAAGTTGTAGCTATTCGTTATCTGGAAGCACTCGAGAAAGTTGCTGACGGACAGGCAACAAAGCTATTTTTGCCCTATGAGGCAACAGGGGTTATTTCCGCGCTTTCGGGTATTGCGGATATCTTCAAGAAAGAAGAGCAAGAAGACGAGGAAGAAGAATAATAATTGGCAGTTTTTACAGGATAATTGCCTTTACTATAGAATAATTTAGTCGATTTGCCTTCCTTTGTTTACAGATTATTCCATTATCTAGTGCTAAAATATGGTAAAATTAAATATAAAATTATTGGACAGAGGTGATCTTTTGGGTAAGAAATGTTGGGAAATAAGAGGTTGTCCGCCGGATCTGATGGAGAATTGCATGTTCGGCATTAAGCAAATACCTTGTGAAATTACTTGCCATTTTGCCGCAAGTGCCTGTAAGGGTTACGAAATAGTGGCAACCACGGATTATCTTGATGACACACTTGATTCATCAGGGCTGAATATTGTTAAAGAGCAATGCTATTTTTGCAAAGTGTTGCGTGAATATTTAAGAAAGCAAAAATCAAAGAGCGAAAAGTCAAAAAGCGAGTAGATAAGCAAAAAAAGTTATTACTTATTGATAGTATCTTCCTCGGGGTGACTGCCAATCCGGAAAAATTACACCCTCTCCGGTTTTGGTGCTATCGTGTAGGGGTTCTTCTTGCATGAAATACGCTTCGCAATGAGGACAGAAACAAACGTCCTCAAAGATGAAATCTTTGTGAGAGCAGTGGTCACAATTCTTCTTCGGCAGCTTTTCTCCACAATAAGGGCAAAGACAGCTAGCTTTATCTAGTTTCATTTTTATCTCCTTAAAGAAAATTGCCAAATAAAACTTTGATATTTCTATTAAAAAACCTTTAAATATTTTGACTTTGGAATAAAAAGTAGCATCAATTTTTTTGTGGGCAGCGATTAATATGATCGAGATATAAGAATAGAAGTTAGGCATTTTGAAAGATCGGAATCGAAGAAACAGGAGTACCCTAATTTTAAACACTGTTTATAGTTGAAACTTGATATAAATATGAATGTTCTATTGGCTTACAGAATGAATGAAGATTATCATAAAAAGAAGGAAACTTAACATTTTAATGGTATTTATAAAGCGGGGTGTATTGTGCTGGCTTAATTATCTAGCAGATAATTAAGGGTAATACGTGGCAAGGTCAATATATTTGGAGGTGGACAGATGTTTGAGGGTGTTGGGAAAATAAAGAAACACAAAGACGGTCAAGTAATATTTTATGAGAATGACAGGGGAAATGTAATGTATGTCATAAACTCAGGTAAAGTAAAACTTACTAGAACCAACACCAGGGAAACCAGAGAGATTGTAACCACACTGGCCATTCTGAAAGAAGGGGATTTTTTCGGAGAAATGGCATTGTTTGACTACGGTTCTCGATCCGCGACGGCAACGGCTGTTGGCGATGTCGAGCTTAATATGATTAACAGAAAAGACCTTGATGCGCAGATTAAACAAAGTCCGGAACTTGCGCTTTACTTTCTTGATAAAATGAGTCGCAATATGAGACGGGTAGACGAGCTTGTAGAACTTCTGCTGGTAAGGGAAAAACTAGCGGAAGAGGTTTATGATAAAGTTGACGCGCTTCGATACCCCGAGTTCTTATAGATTACATGTACTAACTAAATATTTACTTTGTTGCCTACTTAGGTGTCGGCTTGCTTAAACATGAGTGACAAAAATCCCCAAGGTAATAAAATAATATATTTACCTCCACAAAATGATGCTTGTGCCTGGTATAGATGTATTGTACCCGGAATGGCGCTACGGGAACGTGGCTGGCATGTTGATTTTACCCAGCGAGCAGATATGCATCTCTTGAAGGAATACGCGATTGTTGTCTTTCTGAGACCTAGCTCACAAAATACCCTAAAGGCTATTCAGTTGTGTAATTCAGCAGGTATATTGACTGTGGGAGAAATTGATGATGACATATGGCATATTGATAGAAAAAATCCGGTATGGGACAAATGGACGCTGGAAAAAATTAAGAGTGTGGAGGAATGCTTGCGATCAAGCCATCTGGTTACAACATCAACGCCTCCTTTGGCAAGCTTCATAAAGCGCTTCAACTCCAATGTGAGTATTATTCCGAATATGCTTCCAAGCAAATACTGGAAAGCAAAGCACACTGAAGGACCGGGCGAGAAAATAGTAATAGGTTGGGCGGGGGGTTCGTCCCATTGGTCTGATCTTGAAGTGATAAAGGATGTTATTCCTCAAGTTCTGGATGAATATCCGAATGCTGAATTTCAAATTGCGGGAATGCGGGATACACCTTTTCCGGAACATGAAAAAATTAAGATTATTAATCCCGTTGATGGTGAAGATTTCGCACAGTTATTGGCAACTTTTGATGTTGGGGTAGCGCCATTATTCAGTGGGAGATTTAATGATTGTAAGAGCGACCTAAAATTCCTCGAGTATGCCATGGTTGGATTGCCGGTTATTGCGTCAAAACTGGATGCGTATAGTGGCTCTATATCAAACGGGATAAATGGTTTTTTGGCTAGAAATAGCAAGGACTGGTTAAAATATTTAAGGCGACTTCTGGAAAACTCGGACCTGCGTGGCCAGATCGGGGAAGCCGCCTATAATTATGCTCAGACCCGAACTATTGAGAAAAATATTTCGCTGTGGGAGAAAGCGTATGAACTCGAATAGGTATTAATCAATTAACCCAGCAATGATTTGATGATTTGAAATCGGCATGTTTTGTTACAACTTCACTAGTGTTTGGAGAGATTGTGGGAAATTCTTCTGCCAAAGTGCATCAAGAGGAACCATCTAAGAAAAAAAACATAGCTATCGCCATAATTCTGATTTTATTTGCGATAAAAGGCGCTGTGTTGATATTTATAATTCCTTTTTGGCACCTTTCTAATGAATCAAGTTGTGTATCTTATATTGAGGTGCTGGCAAATAAGCACGAAGTGTTAGTTTACAGCGATGGCTATCCCGATGATGTTAAAAAGTCGGTTAAGAAATACCTCCAAAGCGAGCTGGAAGCTGTAAAAAAGACAGTTCCTAAAAGCCAGGCTGAACGACAACAGAAAATGATATTTGAACGTGATCTCCAACAGCGGATAGTCAACCTGGATAATGAATCACCAATACAAGCGGGTTTCTCGCCGCTTTATTACTCCTTTGGAGCAGCCTTTTTTCTTGCTGGGAGGTCTTTCGGGATCCCCATTCAAATAATAATACTACGTTTTTTAAGCTTAATATTTGGATTGGGTGCTGTTTACCTAGCATATTTAATTGCCCAAAGGATTTTTCCGGAAGATGCGTTTCTGCAATTATTCATACCTATTCTTTTTATGCTTAATCCCGTTTTTAGTGTTTATTCCTCTTCAGCAGTAATTGATTCTCTTTTAATTTTAATATTTAGTGCTGTCTTATATCAGATGATAGTTGTTATAAAAACATCCCTTACTCCAAAGGCAGGCATCTTTTTGTTACTCGCGATTGCTGCGGGCTTAGCGACCAAACCCAAATTCCTATTGGTCTTACCTTTGCTTCTTTTGGTTCTGCTGTTTGATTTTTGCAGGCGGATAAATATCAGCCCACTTAAAAGTGGTGGATCTATACAACCGGGGAGATTATTTTTTGTAGGGTTACTATTTATTGTATTTCTAATCACTTGGCCGGTTCTTAATACACTATTCTTAAGAGAACTGTCGCCCATATTTACCGGTGTATCACCTTCATTTGTGAAGTTTATGCTCAGTCCTGGTTTTCTTGAAAGGGTATCACAACAGTGTTGGGGATATATGGGATATTTATCACCCTGGGATTTTGAGATAAATATTGTTTTAAAGATATTTACTTTGATAGGTTTATTTGGAGTAATTATTATGGTAGTTAAGGCAATTATCGATATCGGGAAAGCAACTTTAAGGCACGATAAGATTGTTACCCTTTCCGGTACTGAAACAAAAGAAGAAAGCGCTACAGAGCAAAAAGACACAGATGTGGCAAAAGTAGATTACCATGCCTTGGGTGAGCATTTTGGAGAGATTATTGGAGGCCGATGGCCGATTTGGACATTGTTACTGTTAGCAATAGGAAGTGCCTATTATATGACAACAGCACAAGAGTTTATTGCCAGCCTGGGTGTGGCAAAACAGGTTAAACAGGCAAATCAAGCTCGGTATTTATTCTTATCCGTCATACCCTGCGTTGTATTTCTGGCTGCCGGGATCAGAGCATTGCTACCGGTAAGAAAACAAATACCGTAAATAGTTTATAAGAAAAAGATATAACATGTTGGCAAGGGATGATGATTGACTAAAAAAGGTAATAATTTTGAAAAGGATTATCCAATCCGAACACGAATCAACTTAAAAGGGTGACTAACTGGAACATAATAAATTGTAATAGCCTGCAAAACAAAAATTGTACCAGATATGAAGAACGATGACTGACTATTAGTAGCAAATACCAAGGAGCGTTTAAATGGAACCAGTAGCCTCAACTGTAATTGGGCTTATAGTAGGTATTGTTATCTTGTCTGTTTTTCTTTGGAGCTTAAGAAAAAGCTTCTAGGTTTAATAAAAAAACATTGATATCTGTTTTTAATCCTCTTGAGCATTAGCATAAAAGCTATTGCCCGCACACAAGATTGTATTATTAATTGCTAATTTCGATGGTCTCTGCTGGTATAAATTCAAAAATATTTTTTCCGCTTCTGTAGCATAAAAAAACAAAAACCGCGATTAGTGATAAATATACACCGAAGGATAAAATAAAAATAATTTGATAATTGGTTAGTACCGAAACAAGAGGTATTTTTGTTAATTGGAGCGTCTGTAATTTTGCCGTGGTAAGAGTAAAGGTACTGTAGTAAAAGGGGATGATGTATTTAAAAATGCAAACGGAATCAAACAGAAGTAGAAGCAGGGCAAGAGATATGAAGGCATTAAAATAATATTTTCTGGGAATCAACTGGCTTATACCAAGAATAAAGAGAAAGGCCAAATCACTGAGCGTAGTGAAGGAATATCTTCCTTGAGGAACAGCTCTTGCACCGGCGAGAATAGAATTATAAGCGAAAATAACAAGAAGTGCTGAGACTGCGCTAACTACTAGAAATATTATTGCCAACATCTGCGGTCGACTATATTGTTCATCACCCGCAACCTTCTCTTTTATAAAAAGAACCAGAATGCCAATTATGGGTATGCAGCATACAATCTTTAGGATTTGATAAAAAGTAAGCGTTATCGGAACATTGAACCATCCGAAATTTGCCCAAAAGGTTGAAAAGAAAAACTCAAAATGAGTTTGAAGGGTTGAAGACCAATTGGGATTTTGAAAGAAGGCTCGAATTACGGAATATGATTCATATAATGATCTTGGACTTCGTGCTACTACTTCATTTAGAAAATTGAGAAGAGGAATAGTAAAAAGAGCAGCCATAAGAATCACAGCTGTTATTCCCATGCGTTTGTTAAGTTCTGCCTGGTCCTTACTCTTGGTTCGAAAAATAAGGATAATAGGTAATATAAAAATGGCTAAGGGCATTAAGAAAAATGCGGAACGTTTTGTAAGAACTGCTAAAGCTGCAAATACCAGCAAACCAATCGCTTTTTTTAAACTCAAGCCCTTGGTTACACATCGTATAGCTATTAGTATAAACGCGGCGGAAAAAACATTGGTGAGATTGTCGTTGTTTATCATTGAGGAAATGTATGTAAACATAGGCTGTAGAGCAATAAACAAGGGTGCCCCCAAAACTACAAGCTTGTTGTTAGGGACAATTTCCAGGCATATTTTATAGGTCAAAAAGATAACAATTGCGCCCAGGAAGACGGAAAAGATACGAATAGCATAAACTTGAGTAATTGTTTTTGCCCCGGAAAAGAGCAAATAGACAGTAAGGGACAGCCAGTAATATAAAGAAAATATTTGGAAGGTTTCATATTCGGTTGGAACATCTTTAAGAGATTGATTTGCGGTTGAGGAATGCAAATGTTGCTTGGCTAGAGTAGCAATATTGAAAAAATGGTGTGGTTCGTCAGGTGCTTGCCATAGAGGAAAAACGACTGCGTAAATAATACCCCTGATTAGGAATATTAAAATAATTAAAAACAGTATCTTTGTTACTAAATCCAGTTTTTTTAATCTGCTTAATAATCTCTCTTGAGCGGAGTCATCGGCCTTTTTCACAAGCTCTCTCCCTAGGTGTTTTCGTAGACTTGCGGCAAGTTAAGGAGGATTATAGCATACAACCGGTTTCCAGGTAATTAAGGGCAAATGAAAAGGTAAATCAACGATTCTGTTGAATTTTATAATTATATAGCTGTTAAAAACCGTGGAAAGGAAGATTCTACATTGCCCAATCAAAGTAAAAGGGGCGGATGGGGGAGGTTATTTCTTTATATCACAGGTGATTTTTTATTGATCATTTTCTCGCTTGTGTTGTCTTTTTATCTTCGCCTGGGTTTTGACTTGACCGCCCATTACAGCAATTTCTTAATTACATTTACTCTCCCTATCGCAATTTTTAAAATTATCATAATTTATGTCTTTGGTCTTTATCATCGGGTGCGGCGCTATGCTAGCATAACCACTCTTCATAGGCTTATCCAGGCAATTACTATAAGTTCTGTCGGAGTTGTCGTACTGTCCTATATGGCACAATTACCGGAACTGCCCCGATCGGTTTTTGTCATAGACTGGCTTCTTTGTATTATTTTTCTCGGCGCTATTCGTTTCTACCATCGAAGCTTACAGGAAATGGGACTATTTGCTACCATGCCTAAAAGCGCGAAACAGATATTGATAGCGGGAGCGGGTGATGCGGGCGAGCTCTTAGCAAGGGAAATATTGAAGAATAAGTCATTGGGATTTTTACCAATTGGTTTTGTGGATGATGATCCCGGAAAGCAACACATGCGTATTCATGGTATTAAAGTCCTGGGAACAACAGAAGATCTTAAAAAAGTTCTTGCTCATGAAAAGGTAGATGAAGTGATTATTGCTATGCCCTCAGCGTCGAGAGATGTAAAACGAAAAATTGTCAGCGGTTGTGAAAAAGCGAATATTAAGTGCAGGACAATACCGGGCATATATGAGATTGTCGATGGCCAGATTGGTCTTACTCAAATCAGGGATGTTGATGTAGAGGATGTTTTAGGACGGGAACCGGTCAAAATGGAACTGGATGAGATATCCGCTTACCTGTCGAATAAACGAGTTTTGGTTACTGGAGCGGGTGGATCGATTGGATCGGAACTTTGTCGTCAGATTGCACTTGTTAAACCCTCTTGCCTTATCCTGATTGACCAATCCGAAAATGACCTTTTTGCTATCGATAGGAAATTAAGGGGTATGAGTGAGAATCTGGAAATCGTTCCTTTAATTGGAGATATTATTAATGGCAAAGAAATAGAAAGCGTGTTCAGGCAATATCAACCCGAAGTGGTTTTTCATGCTGCTGCTTATAAGCATGTGCCGATTTTAGAATTAAATCCCCAGGATGCTATTTTAAATAATTTTATTGGAACCAAAGTTATTGCTGAAACCGCGTTGGATGCTGGTGTGGAGAAATTCATACTGATTTCAACGGACAAGGCAATTGAGCCGGTAAATATAATGGGTGTCTCTAAAGCTTTGGCTGAACTGAAAGTTCTAAGCCTAACGGGGGAGAATACAACACGTTTTGTAATAGTGCGGTTTGGCAATGTGCTGGGAAGTAGTGGAAGCGTTATCCCGATTTTCAAAGAGCAAATTTCAAAAGGAGGACCGATAACAGTAACGGATTCCGGGATGAAAAGGTACTTTATGACCATTCCGGAAGCTGTTCAATTGGTTATACAAGCGGGAGCATTGGGCAATGGTGGAGAAGTTTTTGTTCTGGATATGGGCGAGCAAATAAAGATAAAAGATCTGGCCGAGAATATGATTCGCTTATCAGGACTTGAGCCGGATAAGGATATTATCATTGAATATATTGGTATCCGTCCCGGCGAAAAGCTGGAAGAAAAACTATTCTGGCCGCAAGAGAGTAAAATATCGACTTCTCATGAAAAAATACTCCTGGCGCAAAGAAACAATCTGGATCGAACTAAGCTGAAAAAGTCATTGATGGAATTGGAGAAACTTGCAGAGAATAGGAAATTCGATCAAGCGTTAAACCTGGCAAAGAAATTAGTCGCAGAGCAGGAAATAGGGAGTATTGAATCATAAATGTCTGATAAATGCGATGGAGGATCTAAAGAACCAACTGAAGATGTTATTGAAGATATCGAAACAGTGGAACAGTTGACCAAAAGGGTTGCCAGAGGCGGGGGAATTGTATTTATTGGTAGCATGATTGGCAAAGCCACTAAATTTCTGCTGGAATTAGTGCTGGGTAGATTTCTGGGGGCAAGCACTTACGGAATTTATGCGTTGGGCTATAGTGTGATTATGATAGCCCAGCAATTCTCAATTCTGGGATTGCAGAATGGCATAGTCAGATTTGGAGCTCTCTATAAAGGCGAGAAAGACACAAGCCGTGTAAAGGGAACCGTAGTATCGGCTTTAAGTATATCGACTGGAGCCAGTGCCTTAGTTTCAATAGTGCTTTTTGCGTTCTCTCGCATGATTTCGGTTGAAATATTTAACGAACCCGACCTGATAAATGTACTTAGATTGTTTGCGATATCACTTCCTTTCTATGTATTAATGTTGATGAGTTGCGCCGGAGCAAGGGCTTTTCAGAAGGTAGAATACGATACTCTAACTAGGGATATTTTTCAGCCTATTCTAAACGTAATTTTGGTCGGCGTATTGTTTATATTTGGATACAAGCTTTTTGGAGCAGTCTTTGGATTCCTAAGCTCCGCGGTGCTTAGCGCTTTGTTGGGACTCAACTTTATCCGCAAAATCTTCCCGGAGTTAATATCCGAACTAAAGCCTTCATATGAAATAAGGAAATTGCTGAGGTTTTCGATACCTGTGTTTTTAACCGGCTTCTCCGGTGTTCTTATAATGCAAATCGATAAGGTTATGCTGGGATTATTTAGAGCTGCCAAAGATATTGGTGTTTACAACGCTGCTTTTAGGGCTGGTGGCGAAACAGTGATATTTCTGGCGTCTTTTAATGCTATTTTTGCTCCTATTATTGCTGATCTATACAACAGGGGTGATACAAGGCATCTAGGAAATCTATTTAGAACAGTTACTCGATGGATTGTGGCTTTAAGCCTTCCGTTGTTCTTGATTATGGTTATATATTCCAGAGAAATAATGGGATTGTTTGGTAAGGAATTTATTGCAGGTTGGTCAATTCTGGTAATACTCTCATTTGCCAATCTAATAAATGCTGGTGTTGGTTCAGTCGGTTACATGCTGCAAATGTCTGGGCATCAGGATATAGAGCTTGTAAATAATCTGGTAGTCGTAGCTATTAATATTGTTTTGAATATAGTGTTTATTTTAAAATGGGGTGCCCTGGGAGCTGCACTTGCGACCGGACTTTCCATAATAATTATTAACGTGGCAAAATTAGTAGAAGTAAAAAAGATTTTGCATATTCAGCCTTATGATAAAAAATACATTAAGCCGTTGTTTGCTTGCCTGATATCCATAGTATTTGGGATATTGTTTAGAGTGCTTATCGGGTCCGATAATGGCATTTGGCTATTAGGTCTGGTTGGGATAATGATAGTATACGGAGTGATTCTTCTCTTGCTTGGATTGGATAAAGAGGATCGCATTATTCTTGAAGCAATAAAGAAGAAGTGGTTTTAGCTGACAGAAAAGAGTATTAGGTTCTTGTGGTTGACAGAAATTGTAGATAGTGTTCCTGTAGTAAGATTTAGGTTGCTGTGATAAGTTCAAAGCATAATTGTTGATGTGTAATTTATGAAATTATCAGCTGCAAGCGACGAAGACGGTGTTAAGAGATGCAATTTATAAGTAGTTTTCTGGATGCGCGGACAACAAGAAAATATGTAGACATAAATAGTAGCGCGATTCGTCTGCCTGCTGAATATTTGATTGTTTTTATAATTGCACTTTTTTTCATGTGTCTTGGCATAGACATGGTTCATTGGTTTATTATCCCTGTGGTTATTTGTGGATTACTTGTTACTCCTGACATGCTCAAGTGGTTTGGGGGGGAATATGATGCTTTTGATCCAAAAGGTCTTTTTGCTCTGGCCGCATTTTATGTCCTCTTTATCAGCCCCCTTTTATGGGTTGCAACTAATGCTCAGATGCTTTATGTGATAAATCCTCCTGATTGGCGGCCTTGGTTAGGGATGATGGCGATTGTTAATATCTTAGGCCTTTTAGCTTATCTTGCAGGGCAAAGGTTTGGGTATATTACCGGTAAGTCATCCAAAGAGTTTTGGGACATTAGCGTGGAATCAATGTCTCTTGTACTGCCTGTATTCCTACTGATTACATTTCTGGGCGCCCTGTATTTTTATTTTTCTATGGGCGGGATTTCCGGAGCAGTTATTACCGGTAGCCAGACTTTGATGAAAGAGGCATTCGCCGGTAAAGGCTGGATAATCATGATTGGGAGATCGTTTCCGATGGTAATACTTATCCTGGCTACCGCCTTAAAGTTAAGAAATGAGAAAGAATATTCAATTTCAATAATTCTTATATTTCTATTTGCCTTCGCGGCTCTTCAGTTCTTTTTTGATGGTTTACGGGGGAGCCGTAGTAGCGTTGTCTATTCACTTTTTATAGCTGCCGGGACGGTTCATTATCTGTGGAAACCACTTTCTAGGAAGCTCATTATAGCTGGTCTTGTTGTGATTCTAATTTTCGCTTTTTTTTATGGTTTTTATAAGACTGTGGGAATCGAAGCGCTTGATTTGCTACGTGGGAGGACAACTGTTCAAGAGATGGAACAGCGAACCGGGCGAAGTGTAGGGTTTTTCTTTCTTGAAGATCTAACACGTGCCCAGGTTCAATCTTTTTTACTTTACCGCCTAGTCGAACGTCCGGGTGAATATGATCCGAGGTGGGGCGCTACATATATCGGAGATATAGCAGTTTTAGTTCCAAAAACGGTTTGGCCGAATCGTCCTCCGACAAAAGTAGAAGCAGGTACGGAATTATTGCGGGGTAAAGATAGCTATTATCCCGGTCAATATCAGGCATCGAGGATATATGGACTTGGAGGAGAAGCTATACTTAATTTTTCAATATGGGGAGTGCCTCTTGCTTACTTATTATGGGGATTTTTAGTAGGCCGCTTTCGCCATTGGGTGAAAAGCTTAAGAAAAAATGACATACGTTTTATGCTAGTGCCATTATGCACACTGCTTCTGTTACTCATGTTCATTTCGGATTTGGATAACGTAGTTACAAATTCATTTTTTCATGGATTTATTTTAACTGCAGTAATCTTATTGATTGCAAAAAGGCGTATAGTATCCAAGGAGCTCAATAGTGAAGTCGATTCTAATTAACCTAAGTAACGGTATAGGAATAGCGATTCAGGAGGACTACCCCTGGAAAGACAATCTTGCCTCTCAATTAGGGGATGTAAATCTGGTAGGAAAAACAGAAACTGCCGAACTCGTATCAACATCGCCTTCTTTACTGGTTAAACCGTTATCCGTTATTTCAACGGAAGATATGTATTACTCAAACGAATGTGTGTACATTGATAGCAATGCATTATTTGATGTGAATTTAAAAACTCTGATTAGGATAAATCCGGATAAGACAATAATGCTGGAATCCGATGCGCCATGTCATGAATGGTTTAGCTGGGGAATACAATTGGCGCTTCTACATAACAATGTTTCATTTGTGCATGGGGTAGCTTTCGAAAAAGAAAATAAGGCAGTTCTTATTGCGGCAAAAGGAGGTGTTGGGAAAACTGCAATAGCTGAGTATTTTGTTAGGGAGCTGGGCTGGAAGTTGCTTGGCGATGATCTGGTAATTGTAGACCGGGCTGGAAGTTGCTATTCCTTCCCAAAACCTTTTGTGCTTTATCCTTATCATAAAACCATATTTCCTGAGGTCTTTTCCGATAAGAAAAAGATTCTTATACCAACATGGCTTAGCTCCTGGGTAAGCAAGCTTGTTCCTAAAGTGAAACCTATACTGCAAAAAGGTCCGAATCTACCATTAGAGTTTATCCGAAAACACAATCCGCAGTTTATTAAGGCGAATCCTTCTGAAATTTTTGGCGCCAGCTCTGTTGCTAAAGAGGCTAAGTTAAAGAAAGTAATTTGGTTGGAGAAGGACAGAAAGATAGAAGAACCGGTATATAAAGAATGTGATGAAGGATTATCCTCTCGTATGCTGGCTAGCACGATGCTGGAATTCAATCCTCGCTGTATCAGATTGTCATTGATGGCAATAAGACACGCGGTGCTTGACGGGGAAATCATATTCCACGATTGGCTTAATATATTGGATGAAGTTGTTGAAGTAACACCTGAAAAGGCAAGATTATCATTGCCGGTGAATCTTCCCATTGAAGAAACCGGTCCGGTTGTTGCCCGCTATATACTTGAAAAGGGTTAGTGGTAATGACAGTTGTAGTCAGCACCGAGCATCATTTTTATAAGACTCTCAAAGGAGAGATATATTCGGCGACACATGGACGTCAGTACTCTTTTTGGAAACGTTATCTTTCATCATTTGATAAGGTATATGTTTTAGCCAGGGTAAAGGAAATAACTCAAATAGATGAGAGACTAGAGAGAGCGGATGGTGAAGATGTTGAGTTCTATCCGTTGCCGGATTTTATCGGTTTAGCCCAGGGATTGAAGTTGCTGCCCGAATTGCAGCGAAAAATGAGCAAGATTGCTCAACAAAAGCAAGCTTTTATTCTTAGAGTTCCCGGAGTAGTTGGCTCATTATTCTATAGAGAGCTAAAAAAATCAGATAAATCATTTGCAGTTGAAGTGGTCGGAGATCCAGCCGATGTGTTCAATCGCCGAACAGCTGGATTCCTGGCATCAATGTTTATCCGGCCTATCATGGTAAATATGCTTGCTCATCAATGCAGAGAGGCATTTGGTGCAGCATATGTGACGAAAGAATTCCTTCAGAAGAAATATCCGACAAAATCGAACATAAATGCTTATTACTCCGACGTTGAAATTCCCGAAAACATTTTTAACAAGGATACTGTTTTTTCTTACACTCCGCCTGATCTACGACAGCCGATTCGCCTGATATTTGTTGGTACCCTTGCCAGGCTTTATAAAGGGCAAGATGTGTTGCTGAAAGCTTTTTCTGAATGCGTAAAAGAAAAACCGGATATCGAACTTGTAATTATCGGGGACGGATCATATCGCGAATACTTAAAAACTTTAGCGAAGGATTTTAATATAGATAAAAAAGTAAGATTCTTAGGTTTACTGCCCCATGAAGAAGTATTGGAACAAATGAGTAAAGCAGATTTGTTTGTACTGCCGTCGATAACCGAAGGTCTGCCGCGCGCAATGATTGAAGCAATGGCTTGCGGTATTCCTTGTATCGGGAGTTCGGTCGGAGGAATACCAGAACTGTTACCGGACAGTGATCTGGTAGAGCCTGGGAGTGTTGAAAGTCTAAAAAAGAAGATTATGGAAGTTGTGAGTAATTCAAAAAGAATGCAGGTAATGTCGCAGCAAAATTTAGCGACTGCAAAGGAATATAAACCTGAAGTTTTACGAACACGGCGGGGGCAATTTTATAAAGATATTTGTAAAGCACTTGAATCTAAAAATATGAGCACTGCGAGCACTAAGAAACCATGAAAAAAATACTATATGTCAGTACAGTGGATATAACAATAAATGCTTTTCTAATTCCCCATATTAAGGCACTGCAAAAAAGAGGATTTGATGTGCAAGCTGCCTGCTGCTTGGATGATAAAGCTCCAAATGTTCAATCTGCAGGGATTGTGATGCACGATATACCTTTTCGCAGGAACTATTTATCTCCTATGAATATTTTTGCCCTATCAAAGCTAAAACGACTGATTGAATCGGAAAAATTTGATTTGGTTCACGTACATACTCCGGTAGCCGCATTTATCGGGCGCCTGGCCGCAAAATTGGCCGGAGGAAAGAAAGTTAAAACTCTATATACTGCCCATGGACTGCATTTTAATGAAGAAGGAAGCGGATTAGGTAATTCGTTGTTCCTAAAACTCGAGAAGCTGGCAAGTCGTTGGACGGATGCCATGATTGTAATTAATCGGGAAGATTACAAAGCGGCAAAGGAATATAAGCTTGCTCCGGAGGAAGGGTTGTTCTATATAAAAGGAATCGGAGTTGATACTGAAAAATACAAGGAATTTCTAACTCCAGAACAAAAAGATGACCTAAAAAAAGAGCTAGGATGTTCGACCGGCAAGATCGTAGGGATGATTGCCGAGTTTAATCCGGAAAAGAGACATATTGACCTGCTTAATGCCGTGCCAAAGATATTAAAGGAGTACAAAGATACAGACTTTTTATTTGTCGGCGACGGTCCTCTTTGCTCAAAGCTACGGAAAAATATAACATCCAGGAAGTATGAGGATAAGGTCAAGTTTCTGGGTTATAGAGAAGATATTCCAGAGCTATTAAATATTATAGATATATTTGTACTTCCTTCAGTGCGTGAAGGGCTTCCCCGCAGCATCCAGGAGGCAATGGCCGCCGGGAAGCCTGTAGCAGCAGCAGATGTAAGGGGCAGCCGCGATCTGATTGTTAATGGAGAAACCGGCTTACTGGTTTCGTCACATGATTCGGACACGCTGGCAGAGGCAGTGCTGAGCTTAATTAAGGATAAGAGACTTGCTGTACAAATTGGCAAGAGAGCAAGAGATTTTACGGTTAAAGAGTTAGATATTAAAAAGATAATCTCGAAAACGGTCAAGATTCAGGAAATGCTACTTAGCAAAGACAAATATAAAGGGAAATAAAGTAGTATGAGTAATTAATTAAAAACGGTTAATTGGATAAATTATTGCGCTTAAGTTGGCGGAACCCTGGAGGCTATATGGAAGAGGAAATCACCTTAAAAGACTATCTCTATATACTTTGGAGAAGAAAATTAATTGTCGTTATAACCTTATTGCTGGCAGTTGCAGTGGCCGTTGCTGCAAGCATGTTAACTGCTCCCGTTTATAAGGCAAGATCGTTAGTTCAGCTTAATAAGCTTGCTGCAACCGAGTATAACACTCCGGCAATTCAACAAGTTGTTCAAACCGATTCATTCTTAAAAGAGGCGAAACAATCAGCTTCCGGATCAATATCCGTTGCTCAGTTGCAAGAAAGCATGCAAGCGGAACGGTTAGCACAAACGAATCTGATAAGTTTTTCTGTCATTAATGAGAATCCGGAGAAAGCGGCAGTGCTTGCTAATGCTCTTGCTGAGACTTTTGTCGCCAAGATCCGCAGGGAAAGCGGTGAGGAACTGCTGCAAAAACAAGCGGATCAATTGGAAAGTCAAATAAGTGCGGCAAAAGGAGAGTTAGGTACAGCGCAGGAGCGTTTGAATGAAGTAGAAGCTGACAATAGTCTTCCCCACCCGGATAAGGTACTTGCCAAGGCGAATTTTTTAAGTTTGGTCAATAGCTGGAAAATGGCAATCAGTAATCTGGAAATGCAATTAACCAATATGGAATTCAGTTTGATGGAAAAGGGCGGGGTCAAAGTAATGAGCGAAGCTGAAGTTCCGGAAAGTCCTATCGGTCCGCGGATTAAAGTAAATATAGCGATTGCTATCGTCTTGGGGATTGTCGGCGGGATCGGTCTGGCTTTTCTAATCGAGTATCTCGTTATTCTTAAAACTAACGATAAGAAGTAGTATCAGTAGATCAATTGGTGATTTAGCATAAATTGCATTACGATTTGCGTATTATTGGATATTTGCCTGATTGAGATAAAATTGGGCACTTAGGATATCAAGATAGGTTAAGAATGCAAATTAGAGATATGGATATAAAAGATGCCCCGCAAGTTGCCGGACTTCACATTGAGCAAATTTCCACCGGTTTTATAAGCGGTCTTAGTCCGGATTTTGTTATCAGCCTATATCAGGGTATCGTCGAATCTTCGCATGCGATCGGTTATGTTTATGAGGAAAAATCGGAAATCATTGGATTTATATGTTGCGCGACTGACATAAATAAGCTTTATCGGCAACTCATTTTACGTAAAGGTTTCACCTTTTTTATTAAGCTATTTGGACAAATTTTTAGTATTGAACGGATCAAAAATATTTTGCAAACCCTTCTGTATCCGGGCAAGGACCAAGGAGACAGCACGAAAACAGAGATTCTATCCGTGGCTGTTCGAAGCGATAAGCAAGGAAAAGGAATAGGCCAACAGCTTATGGATAAGATGTTGGATAAGTGTCGAAGCGGGGGAATTAAGAGAGTAAAAGTAAGTGCGCATGATCAAAACATCAAAGCAAACCAGTATTATCAAGCCTGCGGATTTGAATTAATAGACAGGATAAAGCACCATGATAATTATTTAAATGTCTATGCTGTGAATCTTTAGAATACAAGAAAATGCAACTGTAAAAACTCTTGTCTTCAATATTATTAATTAATGGTTTGCATAACGTGCTGTATAATATTTAAAGATTACACAATCATCGGATACAGATCAATATTTAAAAACTGAAAGGGAGCACAGAATGGTAATAGTTGCTGTAATTTACGGTCTCATGGGGCTAATTATATCCTCATTGCTTACACCTTTGGTAAAAAGTATTGTTGCGGAAAAACAAATATTGGATCATCCAAGCGATGTAAAAATCCATACCGAACCAATTCCCCGGGCTGGTGGTATTGCTATTGTTGCTGCCTTCTTTGTTGCTATGATACTGTTTCTCGGTTCCGCCATTGAGTTTCGGACTCTTCTTTTGCTTCTGGCGATTGTGGTTATTGTTGCTGTTGGTCTGATTGATGATACAAAAGGCCTTAAGCCGATACAAAAACTTATGGGGCAAAGTATCGCCGCTTTGATATTTGCCTTCAGCCAGCCTTATATAGGAACGCTTTCTCCAATAATCGGAGGTATCCTTGCTTTCGTATTCATAATGTTGATTTGTAATGCTGTAAATTTGATCGATGGACTGGATGGGTTGGCAGTCGGACTCTCGGCTATTGCCGCATTATGTTTTTCCGTAGCAGGCATCCTGATGGATAATCCGTTACTTGTAGGTCTATCCGCGATTGTAGCTGGGAGCGCTCTGGGTTTTCTTCCTTATAACTGGTCTCCTGCAAAAATATTTATGGGCGATACGGGGAGCCTGTTCTTAGGATTCAGCCTGGGTGCGATAGCTATTATAGCAGTTCAGAGGGTGGAGTTGTTTTCTCAAGGCTTGGTGCCGTTCTTTATTCTAAGCGTTCCTCTTTTTGACCTATTTATTACCGTTCTAAGGCGCATTATTAATAAGAAACCTCTTTTTTCAGCCGATCTTTATCACTCCTATAATATAATTCAGAAAAAGGGTCTGACCGCCAGAGCTGTAGTCTTATTCTACTATCTGGCAGCTATTATTTTTGGAGGATTAGGAGTTTTTGTTGCATATTTTTCTAAGGGATATATTCCTTATATATTTGTAGTCCTTATGCTAATCTGCTACGTTCTTGTGGTTTTTATATACAAGCTACTGGCGGAAGAAAAACAGTCTGTTTGATGTAAAAACAGCATAATATCGTGTGAAGAAATCACATTTACTTTTCAGTAGATAAGAGCAGGAGAAAAATAGGCATGAAAGAGAATACGAGCAGAAAACCTGCCATACTTGGCGGAGATCCGATATTTGAAGAGACAGTACCTTTTAATTGGCCAACCTTACCTCCACGAACTACATTGAACGGACCTCTTGACAATATCTTCTCTACCGGTCAGCTTACAAACGGTAAGTATGTTAAAGAGTTTGAGAATAAATGCGCAAGCTATTTAGGTTCAAAGCATGCAATAGCTGTATCTAGTTGTACTTCAGGCTTGGTTTTAGCTGTACAGGTCATGGGCTTAGAAGGGGAGGTATTGTTACCAAGCTTTACATTTTGTGCAACCGGTCATTCGCTATTGTGGAATAATCTCAAACCGGTTTTTGTTGATTGCAAACTTGATACTCACAATATCGATACTGCGCTTGTTGAACAGGCAATTGGTCCTGATACATCTGCGATTTTGGCTGTCGATGTCTTCGGGAATCCATGCGACCGAGATGCTTTAAGAAAAATTGCACGGAAGCATAATCTTAAATTAATAGTAGATTGTGCGCATTCGTTTGGTTCTTTGTATGAAGGCAAACAGCTAGGGGGATTAGCGGACATACAGGTGTTTAGCTTAAGCCCGACAAAAGTTATAGTTGCAGGAGAGGGCGGAATAGCAATAACCGATAGTGACAAATTGGCGGAAATGTTAAGAATGGCTAGGAATTACGGCGATCCAGGAGATTACAACTGTAGGTTTGCCGGATTAAACGCACGAATGCCTGAAATCAATGCTGCTTTAGGAGCTAAGAGTCTGGAAATGGTTGAAGAAAACGTACGGCTCCGAAATGATATTGTAGATATTTATAAGGACTGCCTAGAGGGTTTGCCGGGAACTGCGTTTCAAAAGATCAATGATAATTGCAGAAGCACATACAAAGATTTCTCAATCCTGATCAACGAAAAGGATTTTGGACTAAGCAGAGACACTTTGGCGCGAGCTCTTATAGCAGAAAATATTGAGACCAAACCATATTTTAATCCACCTTTGCATAAACAGGATGTATATCTTCATCTTAAGCCGGCCAATAGAAGGACTCTCCCGAATACAGAATATTTATCCTCTTGTGCTTTAAGCTTACCGCTCTTTGCGCATATGTCACGCGCGACTGTTGAAAAAATATCGGCTGTGGTGAGAAAAATATATGATTACAGGGGTGAGATTGGATAAGCAGAGAAGAGGGAAAAGGAATTAGAGAGTAGTTCAGAAGCTGCAAAAGGAAGGGAAACATATAGGATAGCAAATGCTTATACGCATAATAAGCGCATAGCGAAGCAGCAGTTTCTATGGTAAAATTAAGTGGTATCCGATTTAAGGAGGAGTAAATAGTGTTTGGATTAGGAATGCCTGAGATTATAGTAATATTGATTATAGCTCTGATTATTTTTGGACCAGGAAAGCTTCCCGATCTGGCAAAATCGTTGGGCAAAGGGATCAATGAATTGAAAAAGGCAATGTCTGATGTTGAAGGATCGGTAAAGCAGGAATTTGACATTGTGGACGATGCAAAAAAGAGTTTTGAAGAGATACATGCCGATATTACATCGCTCAAGAAAGATGTTTCTAACGTTAACCCTCTTAAGGATGTCAATCCTCTAAAATCTGATAAAAAGAGCTAATCCCTGTCATTACAAAACCGCAAAATAACCTCGTTAATGCTTATTTGGCTGCCCCTTGTTATGCATTAATTCCAATTAATTGACAAAGGAAATGGTTTGGCATAGTTTTATAGAAGTTCTTGGCTTTGAACTGCAAGCCGGAAAGATATTTTGAAATTACCCGGCTTTTACCAAACACCAACAATACTTAAAGGTTGAAAGAGTTTGAACCGAACCTATTAATATTGCTGACAAGGCTTTTATCGATATTTGAAGGATAATAAATGGAAATAAAACTGCCGGTTCTTTCAACAAAGCTTCTTCCGCCCAAATTTACCAAGGTTCCGGAAAGAAAGCATCTCCTCGACCTGATCTCTTCTAACAGCTCCAAGAGACTTGTTTTAATCTGTGCTCCTTCCGGATATGGAAAGACCACCTTGGTATCGGACTACACCAAAGAAAGCAAAGACAAGGTATTGTGGTACCGCATAGATAAAAGCGATGCTGACCCCATTGTATTTATCAGTTATCTGATAGAAGCCCTAAAGAAAGAGAACAAAGACTTTGGCAAATCAACCAAGATACGCCTAAGAGAAGTAGAAAGCATAGACAAGGAATTGGAACAAGTCCTCTTGGTTTTGGTAAATGAGATAGCCCATAGGATAAAGAAAGATACCACCATTGTCTTGGATGACTATGATGAAATATCGGAGACCGAATCGATCAAGGAGCTTTTGAACTATCTTCTGGAAAACTCACCGGACAATATCCACTTCATTATCTTATCTAGAATCATACCCAATCTCTCCCTGGCTAAACTAAGAGTGGGAAGAGAAGTAATAATTATCGATACCGAAGATCTGAAGTTCTCCTTGGAAGAGATAAAGAAGATGTTTGAGACTGTCTATCCCTTATCTTTAGATCAAGAAGAACTGCAGGATTTATTTGTAAAGACCGAAGGATGGATAGCTTCCCTTCTTCTGCTCTATGATTCCATCAAAGATATGAACCAGAAAGAGCAAAAAGAATTCATCCTAAACTTCATGGGGTCCTCCGATATCTATGAATATCTGGCCCAGGAAGTATTTGAAAAAGAATCCGAAAAGATTAAAGAATTCTTAAAGAAGACCTCCATCCTATCGTACATCAATGAAGAATTGGGAATTCTTCTTACCAAAGAAAAAAATTCCTTATCTATTCTGGAATATCTACAGAAGAACCACGTCTTTACTGCCCGGATTAACTCCTCTTTTAAGTATCACCCCCTCTTTAAACAATTTCTCTTCTCCAGAGCGGAAGAAGAAGGGCCGAGTTATCTTATATCCCTGCATAAAAAAGCAGCCTCTTATTTCAGAAAACACGATGATTTCAACCAGGCTATCCATCACTGCTTTGAGGCAGGAGAATATGAGATGGCCCAGGAGCTTATCATAGAGATAGCCAATGAGATGATAAATACCTCGCGGCTTCAGACCCTGTCCCAGTTTATCAAAAAGCTTCCTAAGAATATGCAGGATCACCCCTACATCCTTCTTTCCAAAGGAAAGATATTGGAGATAGCAGGAAGATTAGAAGAGGCCTTGTCTTTATATAGGCAAGCTTTTTATATCTTCAAATCAGAAAAGGACAAAGAAGGTATGGGTATCTCCCTTACCAGACAGGGAGAGATATACAGACTGGAGAGTGAGTATGACAGGGGGATAATGCTGCTTGAGGAATCGCTGGAATATATAAAGAAAAAAGACCTACCTGCCACTCTAAGCAGCTTGGCAAGCTGTTACCTAAGGAGCAATCCAACCAAGGCGATCGAACTATTCAATCAAGCCCTCTCCCTAAGCCGCAAGGCCAAAGACAGAACCACCGAAGCCAATATACTGCACAGTCTTGCTCTTCCCCATCTGGCCAAAGGGGAATTCAGCGAAGCTTTGAGACTTATGGATAAATCCCTTAAGGTAAGAGAAAGACTGGGAAACAGACATGAGATGGCCCACACCCTATCGTTTATGTCCCTTATCTATAGGATGCAGGGAGATTATGAAAGATCGATCAAGTCTTCAGAAGAAGCCCTAAGCATTGTGGAAGAATACGGATACCGAAGAGTAAAAGGATGGGTCCTCTGGACCAGAGCGGAGACCTATCTGGATATAGGAGAGATAGAAAAAGCACTTGATCTGGTAAGGGAATCCATCATAATCTTTGACGATCTTCATGATAAGTGGGGTCTTTCCTTTGCCCTAAGAGTACTTTCAAGAGCCTATGAATATGAAGGACAATATAAAAGAGCCTCCGATTTTCTGCGTCAAGCTTTCAAAGTAGCCGAAAGCTCCGGAGGAGGATGGGAGATCGCTCTTTGTCTGGCCGATTTGGGAAGACTGCATGTGAAGATGGAAGATTACGCAGAAGCGGTCCTGCTATTATTGGAGGCAAAAGACACAGCGGAATCATTTGAAAGCAAATACATCTTAACCTCCATCAATCTCCGTCTGGCCTATCTCTATTTCAAGATAAAAGATTTTGATAAAGCGGAAGAAAATCTAAAGAAAGCCATAACCATCTCCAAAGACAATGAATATCATCATCTCCTGGCTCAAGAAGCAAGAGAGGCTCTTCCTCTTCTTACTTGGGCTTTTGCTCAAGGTATTGATATGGACTATCTGGGTAGAATCCTCTTTAGAATGGCCTCGGAGAAACTCTACAGAAGAGAAGAAGTAACCGTTCTGTTTGCCGATATCAGAGGATTTACTAATCTCTCTGAGGATATGGCCCCGGAGAAAGTAAGATCGGTACTTAACACCTACCTGGCTTTCTTGACCGAGATCATCTTCAAATACAAAGGGACTCTGGATAAATACATTGGAGATGCCATTATGGCTTTCTTCTCTGACAAAGAAGGGGAAGCAGACCATGCCCTAAGAGCGGTAGAGGCAGCCATTCTGATGCAGAAAGAGATCCGTCTCTTCCAGGAAAAAGGAGAAGACCTTCCTCAGGTAAGTTACGGTATCGGTGTCAATACCGGAGAAGTGGTGGTAGGCCATATTGGAAGCGGAAGAAGACTGGATTTTACCATAGTAGGAGATTCGGTAAACGTAGCCTCCCGTCTCTGCTCCCAGGCCAAACAAGATCAGACCCTAATCGGTGAGAATACCTATGCCCATATAAAGGGCAAGATCAAAAGCAAAAAGATAGGTCCCCTGACCTTTAAAGGAAAAAGCAAGCCTATTGATGTATATATGGTAGAAGAGAATAAGTCGTCCAAGAAATCCTCCAGAGGGAGGAAAAGTAAAACAAATAATAAAAGGGAATAGCACACGGGTTATCGGCGTATAAAATAAAGAATAAAATCAATCAAAGTGAGAGGAATGGGGTTGATCGATATGAGCAAAAACACCAAACATTTTGAGGATGAAGAGATAATATTTGAAGAATGCGATATAGGTAATAAGATGTATGTGATAAAATCCGGAAAAGTAAGAATAAACAAGAAATTTATACGGGAAGATGAAGAAGTTGATACGGAGTTGGCAATATTGAAAGAAAATGATTTTTTTGGTGAGATGGCGTTGTTCGACCGTCACTCCCGATCAGCGACGGTAACGGCAATTGGAAAAGTTGAGGTAGAAGAAGTTGGGAAAGAAGATTTAAAGAAGAGAGTACACAATGACCCGGATTTTGCTTTGTTGATGCTTAAAAAAATGAGTGAGCGCATCCGATATATTGATGATAAAATAGAGAGCCTGTCTTTGAAAGCGCACCTAAACGGCCAACAGATTCGAGAAGAAATACCATGGGCTTATTTCTAGGTAAGACCGATTGTAATTACAGGACTATTAATAATACTAAATGCTATATAGTGGCTTAAGCAATTCCGGGAGAGATAATGCAAATATCTTTGCTGTACTTACTTCTAATAATTCATCTAATTGTTGATTTTATGCAACCCGCGGATCTTGTTGCTTGGTCCAAGTCTAGCTCCTGGGGATTGACTGTTCACAGCAGCATTTACTTCGTTCTTAATTGCGCGGCTCTTGTTTTCACACCTCTTTGGTGGATTTGGGCGTTTGTTTTGGGACTCTCTCACTTTGTTATTGATAAACTAAAGGTAGTGTTGAACAATAGGTTTCCGAATTTCGGTTTGCAGATATTTGTTCTGGATCAAGTAGTTCATATTGCAATTATTTGCTCGGCTTTTTATTTAGGCAAATTGGGAATTTCCAAACCGATTCCCTTAAGCATGGACATTCTTAATTATCCCCAAATATTGCTCTATATTATGAGCTTCATTGCTGTCACTTTTGGTGGTTCCATTTTAATATTTGAGGTTCTAAATGCTCAATCAACTGGTCGGAATCAGAAAAAAGTAATCTATATTGGGGAAAGATATCTGGGTATTTTGGAAAGGACAACAGGCCTTCTGATAATCCTTCTTGGACGCATCAATCCCATCATTCTGTTAGCTGTCCCTCTGGCGTTTATACCTTCAACGATCAGAGGCAAAAAAGCCTGGAGAAGCAAAGATGAAAGAAGATCCTTTATACTGGAGTTTGGGACGAGTGTTTCCCTTGTTTTATTTGCGGGAACAATTCTTTACTTTATCTAGGGAATTTATAATACTTCAAAGAAGGATTTTCCATTTATATGGCGAATACTACCAATAATACAAGATAAGCTGTACTTTAATTTCCGGATGGCTTTTTTGAATTAAGAGAAATATTTCACAAAATTCTCTTAAACTAGTATGATATAGATAAAATACCGTCGGGAAAGTCAAGATGCGCTTAATAGTTAGTGTTGTCTTGTCATCCTTTAACTTTAATGGGAGGTGTCTGAAATATCAGCGATTTTATCTCAGGTAACAGACTTTTCTAAATTAAATATTTGGGCAGATTTGCTTGGTATTGTTTTGGTGTTGGTTCCCCTAAGTCAATTCTGGATGATGCACTTGGTAGGAAATATCCTAACAGGAAGAATGCAGGAGAGGTTCATCGATGGCAATTGGCATCCCGCTCCCCATATGCTTCCATCTGCGCCAAAATGGATGCATTGGATTCATTTGGTCGGGATGATAACTCTAGCGGTGTCCGGGCTTTATATTAGGATTCCCTATTTTGTCGGTGCGAGAACTGCAATGCGGTTTATCCACTACGCAGCGGCATATGTTGTTACTGTTAACTTCATAGCTAGAGTCTATTATGCCTATCAGGTGGACGCGAAAGAATTCATTATTACTAAGCAAGATGTATTCGCGATGCTTACTCAGATGAAGTATCTATTCTTTATGCTGCCGGTTGAGAAAGAACCGGCTTTTGGGAAGTACAACCCCATGCAGAGGCTGACTTATTTTGTTCTCATGCCTATACCAATGATCCTAATGATGGTAACAGGTTTTTCCATGATTTGGCCTCAGGTGCTATTGGCACCGGTTGCGCCATTTGTTGGAGGAGTTGCTTCAGCGGCGGCATATGCGAGAGTCATTCACTTCTTAATGTGTATGATGCTGATAATGACAACAATGATACATATGTATCTGGCAATAACAGAGAATTTTCCGGGGCTTTTGGATTTCTTTTTCATTAAGCCTTTTACCGAAGAGGATGTTGAAGCTCATCACGCGGCACATGGAGGCCATGGAGGCCATGGCGGCCACTAAGTTGTGTTACGTTTAGGGCTTTTACTATTTCATTTATAAATAATACTAGATCTTGAGGATGGAAGTGAGTGTCTATGAATCTAAGAAAGATTGTGTTGCCTTTGATTGTTGTCAGTCTATTGCTGGCTCCTTTTACAGTTACACCCGCACGGATTAAAGCGTTGGATTTGACGGATCCGGCTAATATTAAGATACCGGAGCCAAAAAGACCAACTTCATCAAAAGAATTAGCGGTTTTTTCAATTGGAGCACCGGGTAGGGGTGGCTGCCTAACATGTCATGCTGACGAAAACCTCATTAAAGTAAAAGATGGGAAAAAGGTATCCTATTTCATCGACCTGTCTGTCTTAAGAAAATCCGTTCATAAAGATCTAGATTGTCTACATTGCCATGTCGGGTTTGGATATGAACCCGAAAAAGAGCATCCTCAAGATTGGAAGAAAACAGCTGGACTTGCCTGTAAGAATTGTCATGTTGCCGAATACGATCTATATAGGCAAAGCATTCATGGGAGATTAGCGCTTTCAGGTGACAAAAAGGGAGGAGCAACTTGTGCCGACTGCCATGGTTCCCACGCGATAAAAACACAGAAGAACAAGGAAAGTCTCCTGGAAATAAGAGCTTCTTCTGAAGAAATGTGCGGAAAGAGCGAATGTCACGCGGATTATTATGAAAGTTATAACGATTACTATCATGGAAGAGCTTATAAGGCTGGGGCTAATGATGCGCCTACTTGCTGGGACTGTCATGGAACCCATAAAGTGTTACCGGCAAAAGAGGATGATTCCTCTGTCTCAACTGCTAAGCTAACAGCCGGAAGTAAATGCAATCTTGCGAAGACTTGCGAGAAATGTCACCCGGATTCATCAAACGGTTTTGCGGAATATGGAAAACTCATTCATGGTAGCACGGAAGCAAGAAAACAGAATTTCGCGTTGCACTATATATATAAGGTCTTTGATTGGGTTAAGGGCATAATTTAGAACCGGTAATCCAAAAGACAGCATAATGTATAAAGTAACTGTTGATAGTTTGAGAATGGAAGTTATACGGTTTCTGTAGATTCTATCTGAACTTGTTTGTTTGGAGGCCTATCTGTGGAGTTTGTACGGAGTAGGAACAAGATACTAATAGTCTTATTGATACTGGTTATGGGGCTTGCGCTTTATGCTTTATTTACTTCGGATCAGCTATTATCAGCAGAGGATAAGGCTAAACCAAATCCTGAGATATTAGAAATGACAGGTCCGGTTACTCTTTCCAAATGCTCGCCATGCCATCTTAATCTGGACGCCTGGAAAAATCCCGGCCTAATTTTTAATCATCCTGTTCACTTAAAGAGAGGATTCGAATGTAAAGCCTGTCACCTGGAGTTTGCTCATCAAGCAGGTGGAAAGATTGCCATACCTCCGATGGATGTTTGTTATGAATGTCATAGTCTGCGACACAGTGATAATGGTATGGTGGCAAGTGAGGAATGTAGTTATTGTCATCCACCGGATTTCAATTTGAAACCAGGCAATCACACTGAGGCGTTTGTGGCGTCAAAACATAAAGAGCGGGCAACCAAGGATCTAAAGTATTGTCTTACATGCCATAAAAGAAAAGAATTTTGCGCGCCTTGCCATACCAATAAGAATGTAAAGACCGAGCCGCATAAGTCAAAAGGCTGGGAGCAGACCCATGGAAGACAGGAACCAGGGCAGCTACAGGCTTGTTATATTTGCCACAACGATCCATTTTGCATGGAATGCCATAAGACTCCAATGCCTCACCCGGTACTTTTTGTAGGAACTCATGCTAAATATAAAGAGCAAAAGCAAGACTGTTATATCTGTCACAAGGATCGATCGGAGTGTCAGAATTGTCATCACAAATTTGAGAACAATCTCTTATTGCAGGAGAATTGCGATGGATGTCATGCTGAATACAAACAACCATTCGTTACAATAACCAATAAGGGATTCAAGATCCACAAAGCCCATTTTCAATTGACGCAGACAGCTCCTTATGACTGCGCCAAGTGCCACAATTTGCTTAATAAATATCCAAAGGGTACTGGATGTTATCCATTTGAAGTATGCTTTCAGTGTCATGGTATAAGAAAAGATGGGAAGTTAATAGCGAAATGGTGGGGCGAGGACCTGTGCTATTTCTGTCATGGCAAGAAACCTGAATAGCATTATAATTCTTAATAAGAGTCTTACGCTCATCTAAACCATGTGGCAATAATTCAATATTTATTATAAGAACAGAACACGATTGCGCGAATAGATTTTTGTAATAGCAATCTGTCTTGGTGGGGGGAAACGGGTATAAGGCACGGGGGCAGGTTTTTTTAATTTGAATCCACATAAGAGATGCGATTACTTCAATCGAAGTGACTATTTCCTGGATTATGTAATCAACTTAAGATATAAAATATATTGATATTTAGAGGTCATTAGAGGTCAAACATTTCCCGCCGGGATAAGTATTGGTAGTATTTATGGATTCCTGGTAAAATTATATAAAGAAGTTCTTTTCGATAGGAGTTTTTTAAAGTGTTGAAGTCGAAGGCTAAAAAGTTCACGGTTTTAGCATCAATTTCGGCAGCGGTCTTTCTAATAATGCTTTTCAATGGAATCAACAGCAACTCTTCTAGTTCAAAAGCTGCACCGTCCTCGAAGTATTTACTGCAAATTACCGCGCCTGTCACCATGGCGAAATGCAGTCGCTGTCATGATAATTTGGATGCCTGGAAAAATCCGGGTTTGATTTTCAATCATCCTGTACATCTTGAGAGAGGCTTTGCCTGTAAAGCCTGTCATTTTGATTTTCCCCATCGTCCCGACGGATCCGTTGTTGTACCGCCGATGGATGTGTGTTATGACTGTCACAGCTTGCGTCACTCCGAAAAAGGTCTGGTGGCTGGTGAAGAGTGCGGTCTATGTCATCCGCCAGGATTTAATTTAAAACCGGCAAACCATACTCCCGAATTTGTTGGCAAAACTCATCCCGATCGGGCGATAACCGATGTTAAGTATTGCGTTATGTGTCACAAGAGAGAATTTTGCCAGAGATGTCATTTAAGAAAAGGAATAGAGCCGATAAACCACCAGGAACGGCAGATGTGGCGGGGTCAGCACGGTAAACAAGAAGAAGGGATTGAAGGTTGTACCGTTTGTCATGCCCAGTCTTTTTGCGATGATTGCCACAAGACGGCTATACCTCACGCGGAGACCTGGGTTGAGCAACATAGTGATTCTTCGCCGGAAGCGATGGCAAATTGTAGCGCGTGCCACCGCCAGGATGATTATTGTTCTGATTGTCACCACGCGGGAGTCGCCAATAATTTACTGGTACAGGAAAACTGTGTTAGGTGTCATCCCGAGTATTTAAAGAGCTTATTTGATATAAAGAAGAAATCGTATTCAGTACATAAGGCGCATTTTGATCTTACTCAGACGAAACCTTATGAGTGTAAGGTTTGCCATTCAAAGGAACACACAAAGGGTGTCGGATGCTTCAGTTTTGATCTATGCAAGATGTGTCATGGAAAGATGAGATTGGGCAAGCCGATTGCCAAGTGGAATGTTGATACAGGCGAGCTTTGCGCCAGATGTCATCAGGGAGAACCAGGGAAAACACCTGTGCGCTCGCCATTTTAATGATTTTGACTTATAATAATATTTATTGAATAAACGTCTGCGGATTATAGACCGCAAAAAGACTGCATGTCTTATTGTTTTAATGTACGTCTCTCAAGAGGCTGACAATTCTAAAATTGTATGATTCTTTTTTTTGCGCAATTTTGCTCTGGATGTAGATTTTAAGGCTATAGGCAGCAGAAGTACTTGCTGAAGTAATATATTAAAATGATTTATGAAGATTGAAATGTTAGTAAATATGTTTGATGACGCAGTTTGCTCTATAGCATTCCCCAGGAGGCGATAGTTACATGGCAAAAGAGGCCGATAAAGGTATGAGTGAGAAAGAAACGGAAAAAACCAAAAAAACCACTGTCAGAAATAATGCGGTAAACAACAAAAACAAACAAGTCGCTAAAGGCAAAAAAGCCAAAAAGAAAAGCTCGGGAAGCCGTATCAACTTATTTATTAAGTTAGTTATCGTTTTGATTATTGCTTCTGGAGCCGCTTTTGCTGGCTTTTATTTTTATAATCAGAGACAAATGGGCATGGAAGCAAAAGTATCAAGAGCAAGTACGGCACTGGAAAAACAAGTAAGCAAGAATCCGCTGAATGCTGACGCCCGTGTAGCCCTGGCGCAGGCATATATTAACGAAGGCGAGTACGATAAGGCCATCGATCAACTCAAGGAGGCTCTCAGGATTAATTCGGAACATCAAAGCGCTATTGTCTATATGGGTATTGCTTATATGAAAAAAGAAGACAATAAGAATGCCGAGAAGTATTTTATGAGAGAGATTGAAATGTTTGGTGGTGCCGGATTCAAGTATGAGAATAAGTATCTGGAGGAAGCATTCTTTAATATGGCGGTAATAAATTTTCAGAAGAAAGACTACGACAAAGCCTTGCAGTTTGCGGCACAAGCGACAGAGATCGGCCGATCCGATGCGGACAATCAATTCATGATGGGCCGCATTTATCTGGCAAAAGGATCTTACGAGGAAGCGGTCATAAAATTTCAGGAAGCTACGAAGTTTGATCCGAAATTTGCCGATGCGCACTACGGACTTGGCCAGGCATATGAAAAACTCGGGGATAAGGATAAAGCCATAGAGGAATATAGAGCTGTGATCAAGCTTGCTCCCAAGTTCGAAGAGGCACAAGAGGCAATTGATAGGTTGGAAGAGTAAGCAAGAAACAGGATGCAAGATGCAAGATAGATAAATGCAAATTGTAAATTGCAAAATGAAAATTAAAAAGCAAAGATACAATACAAGATATTGAATAAATAAATTTAAAGTACAAATTGTAAAATTTAAAGATCTTATTATTGCATGCGTGACAAGAATTGCAGCAAAAATAAACAGGGGATGGAAGACATAGATAGCACCAGTACAAAAAAATATGGAAAAGCCGACAGGCTGAATAATAAAGAAGATATTTCAAATCGAATGTTGGACTTTGGCATAAAGATAATAAAACTAGCTGATCAGATGAACAAGACAGCGGCTAGTAATCATATTGGTCTTCAGGTGGTTCGATCTTGTACATCAGCGGGCGCAAATTACGAAGAAGCATGCAGCGCTCAGAGTCGTGCAGACTTTGTTCATAAATTACAGATAGTGCTAAAAGAATTGAAGGAATCGCTTTATTGGTTAATATAATTAGGAAAGCAGATTTAATTGCTGCAGACTATAATTTGGACGATTTGATTAGAGAAAATAAAGAACTAGCGAATGTAATTGCCAAATCAGTAATTACTGTGAAAAGAAATAATAAAAAAGAGTAGAGACCAAGTCTCAAGTTTTATAAATTTGAAATTTGAAATTTGCATTTTGAAATTAACCAATATACTGCAGACCTAAAAGCGTAGAGAATAAGAACGATTCTGCATAATTAAAATTGTTTAATAAAGTGTGAGGTGAAGAATTTGGCAAGGGATCGGAAAGATCGAGACGCGACTAGAAGGGAAGCCTCGGGAGTAGACAAAACAACCGAAGGTGTAGGTCCTGAGGCAACCGAAAGTATGACTCCTTCCGAGCGGGCAAAAAGAAGAAACAAGATCATTCTTCTTATTATTCTCGCTCTTATATTGGCCGCGCTAATCGGGGCTCTTTACTATTATCTGACCAACAAAGAGGTCTTTATTCCGAGGGTAACAGTTGCGCAGGCTAAGACTATTGCTCCTCCGAAATTCCTCTTTCTATTTGATGGCGCGCCAAAAGCAAGAATGAGAAAACCAACCGATGTATCTATTAATCCCAAAAACAAATGGGTGTATGTGACCGATAGCGGAGGTCATCGGGTCTCGGTTTTTGATCTCAATGGCAAGTTTTTCTTTGCGTTTGATGATACGCCTGACGGAAAAATGAAGGATCCAATATATGTGGACTTCAACAAAAAAGGCGAAGTCTATATAACTGATCGTGGTTATCGTGGTCTATATATATATAACACGCGCGGTAAGATAATAAAGAAGTTTATTCCCAATAACGATCCGAATTTTCAGTGGAATCCCATTGCTCTGGCGTTTGATGAAGATGACAATCTATATGTAACCGATATTTGGCAAACTCACCGTGTTTTGGTTTTTGATCCGGACGGTAATTTAAAACTAAGCTTTGGGAGCGTTAAAGGAATTGCCAAATTGGCTGAAGAGCCGGGCAAGTTCGCGTTTCCCAATGGTATTGTGGTGCAAGGAAACAAAATATACGTTTCTGATAGCAACAACCGAAGGATACAGGTCTTCAACAAACAAGGAAAATTTCTTTACCTGATAAAGACAGGCGGTCTGCCGCGGGGAATTGACATCGGATATAAGAACCGCTTGCACGTTGTCGATACGATGGCTCATAGTTGTTCGGTGTTTACGCGTGCCGGTAAGTACCTCTGTTCTTTTGGTGAGTTTGGGTTTGACCTCGCTCAGTTCTATTTTCCAAACGGGATTGATTGCATAGGAAGAAGGATATATGTAACCGATATGACTAACGACCATGTTGATGTATGGGCTTGGCCTGTGGAAGTACCTCTGCCGGTTAAACCTGGCGTGCTTCAGTGTTCGCCTTGCCTATTGCTGCCGTTGCTGCTATTGCTGCTGTGGCTGTTGCGTAAGAATCGATATCCGGCTCACAAGGAATTCCTGGAATTATTAGTTGCCAATGAGAGAGTGAAATTGCTCTCCGACAAGCTAGTAAAAGTTTTTGTGGTCCAGGAGACATTCGATTTTTTCAAAGATGTTGAGCAAGAGACCATAAAGATGGAAGACATAATGGAAGTCTTTGAATATGATGAGGATAAGGTAAGAGAAATACAAGAAGAACATCTATTGGATGAAGAAAGCGCCGCCCTCATTTATAGGGCAAGAAAACCGTTCTTCAAGGGTAGGATCCTTGCTGAAAATGAGCGCATCAAAGAAGTCGGCCAGCAGAAGCATCGTAAAGTAATGGATTATGCCGAGTTTATTGAGAAATATGAAGAGCGTGCTCTTGAAGCGGGCGAAGATCAGGAGTTTGAAGAAATAGAAGAAGAAACTGAAGAAATTCCGCCGTCAAAAGATGAGGATAAACCGGAAGAGGAAAAAGAAGATAAAGACGGCAAGAAGAAATCAGAAAAATCGAGGAAGAAGCCAAACAATAAAAAAGGCAAACCGAAGAAGAAACGTAAGAAGTAAATAGGATGCACGATGCAGGATACACGATGCAGGATACAGGATGCACGATGCAGGATATTAAAGGCGAGAGTTAGAAGATAAAGCGAACGGCGAATTTTAATATAATAGATTGATAGAAGTATTCAAACGGTAGAATGTACATTGTTAATTTAATAACCGGAAGTAAGAAGCTTAGGAAAACAGCGAGAATCCTAGATAGAAAATAATTTAAAAAATTGGAAAATTTTTGCAGGAATTTCACAAGCGGCAGCGAATTATTAACAATATAGAAGTAAAAATAGGTAATATTCCCGGCCATAGTTCCTAAGTTGCAACGGCAAGACGCGACACGAAAGCGACTTAAGGCCCGCAAGGATGTTCAAGAAACTTCTTCACAATGAAGAAAGCGTGGCAAGGGTATTAGGGAAGATTGGTGCTTTTCGTGGCTGCCGAAGCAGACGGTTATTAAAAAGGAGAGAATTCCGAGGAAGGCATATGTCAATACCTTGCGTTTTCTTTAACCAAAAACTCTTGGAGGTGAAAAAAGGATATTAATCGTGCGCTGTTTGAGCGTAGCGGTTTTTCTTTTTTCATAGTGTTGTATTGCAAAAATCTTGAAAAACGAAGTGAAATGGTATATAAATAATAATAATAGAGATAATTTCCCAGCATTAATAACCACTGAATTTCTACTTTCTTACACGGCAAGTTTACACCAAGTAAATTAATTGCTTTCACCGCTACAGTAGTCGCAACACACCTCAAGATTTATATGTAAAAGACTTAAAAAAGGGTGACAAAAACGAATAGTTGTGAGGGGCTTTCTTAGAAGAAGTATCAGGAAGTATAGGTGATTGTACGCGGTTTTCAGGGGGCGCGTATGGTTATATAGGGAGCAGATCCAACAAACAAACAGGGGTTTGCAAATAAGGATCTGTACTTAATCCCAAGAAAGTCAACGGAGGTGATGGTATAGAAATTTAACGTTCTTGCAAACTTAACTTTTAAGTAAGGGAGGGAAGAGAAAGTGCAGATTACCCGTAGACAGTTCTTAAAGTATGTCTCTGCTGCTGCGGCAACAGTCGGACTCAGTCAATTCGAGCTCCAGAAGGCCATGCAGGTTTTGGCTAAAGATTCAAGTGCCTACAAAGTGATTTGGCTCAATGGTCAGTCATGTACTGGTTGTACCATGTCTTTTAGCGACCTAATCAGCATGGGCCCAACGAGCTTATCCGTGCCTGATCATTTCGATGTTGGCGATACACTATCTGGTGTTGGTGTTGCTGATGATGTGCTTCGTAGCGTATACGGAGCTTATCCGGAATGTGATACACTTGACGACGTGTTGCTTACAGTGATAGACCTTGAGTATATGGAGACAGTAACTGCTGCCCAGGGTGCATTAGCCATGGATTATCTCCTTGGTAGTTGGACCGTAGGTTCAGATCCAGATACTTGGACTTGGCCTGAAATAGGCGGCGGCGATATTCCTGTATTATGTGTTGAGGGTGCAGTTCCTTGCGACGGTACCGATGCCTTTGGACGAGCTACAATCGGTGAAGAAGCTTGTTGCATTGGTGTTGACTCAGTAGGAACCGCGGTCACCGTCAAGGAAGCCGTCAATTGTGTTGCTCGAAAAGCGGCAGCCGTAATCTCAGTTGGTCAGTGCGCAAGCTTTGGAGGTATTCCTGCTTCCTACAGCAATACTGCCGAGCTTTGGACTGGCACGAATTTGTGTAATGCAAGAGGTGTACAAGGTGCACTTGCAACAGGAAGTTATCCTTATACAGTTAGTAATTGGGGAAGCGGTGGAACTAATCCTAAACTGATTAATGTTCCTGGTTGTCCTCCACATCCGGATTGGATCTATGGAACTATAGTCAGGATCGTTCTACAACTCCTGGGTGTAGCGACTCTCACGGTTGATTCAGTAGGAAGGCCTGCGCCTTACTACAGCTACACTATTCACGGACCGGGTGGATGCCCGCGTTACGATGATTACAACTCAGGCTTTGTTGCTTCCAGATTAGGTGATAAAGGTTGCCTAGGTTCAATTGGATGCTATGGCATGAGTACTCATTCTGATTGTGCAAGGAGAGGTTGGAATAACTCAAGAAACAATATGAGCGATTTCAAATCTTTCTGTATTGCAGCAGGACATCCATGCATTTCATGTACGGAACCTGGATACCCGTTCAAGATTAATACCAACGGGTAAAATCTAAAATGAAAGGAGGTTTGTATATAAATGTCTTACAAAATTGATCCACTGGGGAGAATAGAAGGTCATATGGCTGTTGAATTTGAAGCTCCGGGCGTTGTTACTGATGAAGTTTCACCAACTGGCGGATTTGTTACAGATGCTAAGTGTGAAGCACAGATGTTCCGTGGTTTTGAAAACATAATGCTTGACCGTCAGCCCCAAGAAGGAATTCAAATCACGCAGAGAATATGAGGCGTCTGACCCGTTCCACACGGGATGGCTGCATGTTATGCAGTCGAAAATTCTCTTACGGATCCTGTCAGTGGTCGACAGTTTCAGGCGGATCCGACACCGAGAGCTCGCTTGATCAGAAACATAGTTCTTGGTTTTGAGTTCTTAATGTCTCACATTCTCCATTTTTACATTCTGGCTGCGCTTGATTACGTACAAGGTCCTGGACAGCCTTTCGGCGGTAACTTGACCGGCGCTATACCGGATCAGTCAGGCCCATGGACACCGGATTTTAATCTTGGTTACTATCATCCGGGAACCCAGCGCGGCGGTGCAAATCCTGTACCCGCTGTATGGGATGACATAATCCTGGATTACGTACAAGCAGTCCAGATTCAGAGAAAATGCGCTGAAGTACAAGGTGTATTCGGAGCTCGCTGGCCGATGTTCTCTAACCTTGTATGTGGCGGTGTAACCCATCCATACCTTGAAGGACAGAACTTCACCGATGCTATTGATTTAGCTGAAGGACTTCTTTACAAAGGTATACCTGGCGAAGCAACACTGGAAGGTGGCGGAGTTGGAGGACTACAGACTGGTGCTGGTACTCCATTGGCTCCGGAAGACGGAACCATTCTCCACTTTATTCAGCAACACTATATTCCAACCGTTCAGGCAGTAGCTGCGATCTACAGCAACTATGATAATACTTCAAACATTGGATTGCAGAATCCTGATGGCTCTTGGACTGGTGTTGGTGTACCTAATCCTGGTCAAGGTTTTGGAGCTGGTTACGAGAACTTCGTATCCTACGGCGTATTCCATGATGATGCTGCTGAATTAGCTGGCGATCTTACTCAGCACCCCGGTCACTTGCTAAAAGCTGGTGTTACTGTTGCTGCTGGAGCGGCTAATCCGTATCGTTATGAGAACGCAATGGGTATTGTTCAGCAAGACGTACAGGAGTTCATTGACAATTCATGGTTTAATGATGAAACCGGCAATGAGCATCCGAAGCACGCAGCTGATGGTTATACTAAGCCGGTTCAGGACAAGACTGATAAGCCTGCCGCTTATTCTTGGGCTAAGTCTCCAAGAATCATAAGTGACGGCGTAGACGCTGACGCTGCACCTGCTGGTACTTACGCATGTGAAAGCGGACCTATTGCTAGAATGGTCAACAGCGGTCTTTACAATGTTGGAACTGCAGGGCTTGTTGGTCCTACTAGTGTAGGTATTGCACCATTTGGTGTTTGCCGCCCGAACATTGCTGGAACACTTGCTCCACTGCTTTGGGGACCATGCTCTGCTCCTCAGAACTTTGGTCTGTCCACAATGGACCGCCATCGTTCGAGAGCTCTGGAAGCTCTTACTATTGCCAACGCTCTTGCTGGCGCTGCCGATGGAACACCTTGGCAGTATACAGGCGCTGGTTGGGTTGCTGACCTTAGTGCTCTTGGTCCTGGTACAACAGTTGACAAGAGCTGGGCTCCGTCACAGAGTGACGCCGCTCAGGGTTGGGGTTCCGACGAAGCTCCTAGAGGTTCTCTGTTACACTACATCAGCTACGAGCATAACCGTATTAACAGGTATCAGTGCGTAGTGCCAACTACCTGGAACGTAAATCCGGAAGCTGACGGACTTCATGGCCCGATCGAACAGGCCGTTATAGATACTGGCATTTCTGGTTACGAATCTGCAAGTGGTAGAAGTGGCGGAACCGCACAGTATGTAGCTGTTGAAGTAATGAGAGTTGTCCACTCATTCGACCCATGTATCGGTTGTGCTGTACATATGGTGGACGGCAAGAAGGCAAAAGGTAAAAGACTTAACATTAAAAAGGAGGTGAGAGGACAATGAAAAAGGCCAAATTGTTAATAGTTATAGCAATGGCATGCGCCGTTGTAATGTTAATGAGTGGTATTGCACAAGCTAACTATGCAATTCACGGTGGATATCTTGCAGACACGGATGCGTGCGCCGGTTGTCACCGTGCTCACACTGCTACATCTGCGGTAACGTGGATTGACAATGCTGGATCGACAAATTCGGCCTTGTTGGTAGGTCCTCCCACAACCCAGGTCTACATCTTTTGCTATGTATGCCATTCATCTGACGCACCGGGTGCTGCAACTGACGTAGAAGGCGGTTGCCTTGACTCAGTATCTCCTGGTGGAGCGGTTGAAGGAGCCAATACTGTTGAGACTTGGGCTCTTGCAGACAACACGCTAGCCGATGATCTCCAGCCAACACTTAACGGTGGTGGATTCTCGTACTTAGGCGATGACGTCTCTCGTACAGTTACATCTACTCACGAAGTGGACGGCTTGTGGTATGATCCAGACGGCCCGGCTGATCCTAACAGCCTGGACGGAGACGAAGATGGTTGGATTGCCTGGGGTAAAGATGAGAACGTTGCCGAGGATATTTACATGGACTGCGTATCTTGTCACGATCCTCACGGTTCATCTAACTACCGTGTCCTAAAAGACTATGTTAATGGTCACTGGGTTGGTGGCTATCAGGGTTCAGTAACACCTACGACTTCAGCAAGTAAAACTGCTGCAACTATCGACGGTGTAGATCCTGATCCGCTACCATTCGTTATTTCTAATGAGATTGGGTATCCTTTGAAGGGTAGTAATGATCCATACTTCAACGTACCTAATCCTACAAATGGTTTCCGTCTCCATAGAATATATAATGACGGAGATCAGACCCCTGGTAACTTTAATGGCACATACGAGTATCTACCTGCTTACACCAAAGCAAGATATGCTCGTGGTGAGAATGCCACTATGGTTAACCAGTACGATCCTAACAAAGGTATGAGCTCATGGTGCTGCGCTTGTCATGAGAACTACATGGCAACAACAAGTATCAGCAACTGGGCACTTGGCCGAGTAGCTAATGGTACAGCTGTTCCTGGAACACCTGGTAATTATCCACTAGGCGCTGGAACTACTACTGTTCTGGTTACTACTCTAAGTGCGCCTGTTGCACCTGGCGATACCAGCATCCCGGTTGTAGATGCAAGTGGATTCCCGAATCCTGCCGATCCTGATGATTACTATTATGGATGGGATAAGTATATTGCTATCTACGATCCTGATTTCGTTGAGCTTGAGACCAATGAAGGCGACATTGGCGTTCCTATTCTTGAGATCGTGTCATACGACGGGATATCTGGCGATACCTTCTCAGTTATTTCTAGAGGAGCCCAGGACACCGATGCTATTAATTGGAGTGCTGGAGCATATGTATATCTCTGCTATGACGCTGGAGACGGCTACGGTGACCTCTTGAGACATCGTCACCCGATGAACGTACCGCTCTTGAACTGGCAAGACGCTACATCTAGCCCGACTTGGGTCGCTGGTGACAGGGCTCTAGTAATCGATCCTAACGATTGGCAAGTATTCGATCCTAACGTTGACTACGTAGATATTCCGCTCGATCACGACGCTGGATATCCGGGAGTCGACCCACTATCTGAGCAGCTTACAAATCCGACATCCGATACGCTCAGAGAAGTTACTTATGAGGTGGCTGACTGGATTGAATGTCTAACCTGCCATCGTGCACACGGTACTGATGCTACAATGACTGGATTCGCATCAGCTTCCTTAACACCAATTACTATTGAGGGCTTCAACACCCTTGTACCAGATCCGGATAGCAGCGGTGGAGTACCACCTACCGGTGACAGTGCACTGTTAAGAGCTGATAACCGTGGCGTTTGCGAACGTTGCCACAACAAGTAAGATTCAGTCAGCATCTATGCTTAAGTGTTTGATTGCTTGAGTATAATTGATCAAAAAAGCCCCCTTCCGAATGGAAGGGGGCTTTTCCTTTCCCTTTCGGGGTCAGACCTCCTCACCCCATCCAATCAGGTATTTAAAAACACTAATCTCTAAATCTTATTATTAAGATAGTATTTGAAGCAAAGAAGAATCTTTTGATATCAATCTACTAACAATCTAAATCGCAAGTAAATAAAATGCCTATATGTAAAAAACACAAAAGAGCCATAGCACAAAAAAACAAACTAGGCTAATATTATTTCAAGAAGTTGTAAGGTGTAACTGCAAAGGGGAACATAAAATGCCGAGGAAACCTAGGGTTGATTTGCCGAATTTTCTGTATCATATCATTGTACGAGGTAATAATAAGCAGCCTATTTACTTAGATAAAAATGATTACCAAAGATTTATTAAGATGCTAAAAACAGCAAAAGAAAAGTATAATTTTAAGTTATATGCTTTTGCTTTAATGCCAAATCATTTTCACTTGTTATTAAAACCAGGAGAAAAGGCTGGAATATCAAAGATCATGCAGTCGCTGAATACAGGATTTACAATGTACTTCAATAGGAAACATAATAGGTGCGGGCATCTCTATCAAGGTAGATATAAGAGCATCTTGGTAGAAGAAGAAGTTTATCTCCTAGAGCTGATCAGGTATATTCACCTTAATCCGGTTCGGGCTGAATTGGTAGAAGATGTTTCTAAGTACGCCTACTCCAGCTTTAATCATTATATGGATTTAAAAGAAAAAGACCTCGTAGACAAAGACGAAATCTTAGAACGATTTGGCAAAACAAAGGAAGTGCAGATAATAAAGCTTAATGACTTTTTGGTAAAAGATACAAAGAGAAAAAGTAGGATACAGAAATGTTTAGTGAAAAATTTGGAAAACGGCTTTGATTTTATTGGTAGTTATAAATTTAAAAATAAGGTAGAGGCCTCGATTAAGAATGCTCAATAGCAGCTGAATGCATAAGAGGAGGTCTGACCCCGGGTTATTTAGTGGGTACACAGGTGACGACGGTTCGCTTGCTGGTATAAATATTGACGGACCAAGTAGATACACAGGTAATAAGGGTAAGTTGTTCATTGTCGGTCTGTTTATAAAGATTCGTATTTGAAATATCCATTTTCTTCTTTTGTTTCACTCTATAAATATTCTTTTTACCTTTATAGAAGACATACACCCGAGCATCCTCTTTTATAAGTTCGAGCAAGCTGAAAAAGCTCATTGGTTTGAACAGCCCGAATTCCGCATAATTATGGCCTTCTAAAATGCAATTACCATCTTCTCCAGGAAAAGAACTATCGGAAACATGCGCGACGCCTTGAGTTAAGGATTTTCCGCTGACTCCTTCCACTATTGGCGCGTCAACAAGCACAGAGGGGATGATAATTCTATTATCAGCGATTTTTCCCGACTTAACCTTTTTTTCAAGATTTGCTCTCGCGCCCGGCATCATATAAAGCACAAAATAAGGCCTTAAAATCCATATTAACGCGGCAATGCCGCCGAAAATCAAAAGACAGGCTATCAGGTATAATATAGTATCTAAAACCTGCCTGAGCGCGCTTTTACTCTCCTTTTTAACCGCCTTTGCGGATTCATCCCTTAGATTCTTTTGCTTTTCATTTTTTCTAAAAAGACGCGTAAAGAAGCCCATTTGATAAACCCTCAGTTCTCTTCGGTTGAATAAGATAATAATTATGTGTGGCAAAGGGCTGCTTGCGACCCCTGTTATACCATCTAACCTCTTAATTTCGACATTATTGTCAAATATCCTGTATGAAGGGTTTTATCGAGTCATTGCGCCTTTAGCAGGGCAACTAGGATAATACTTAATGACGCGGCCTTAAAATTCTAGAAATGTTTTTTAGTAAGTATTTAGCGGGAAACCGAAGAGGCGGATTCTTTTTGGTCGGATTAACCGGTTTTACTGTGATTAATCCAACCTCATGTTATACTCTTTAGCCAGGCTCTCAGCAAAGATTTCCGCCTTTCTTACCTCCTGAAAGGGAAAGGAGTAATTGCCCAGAATGTAATGTGGCGGATTGTCGTCAAAGTCCATATTGAATTTCTTGGCATTGTTATACAGCTCGGTGCCTGGAATTACATGCAGGGTAGAGAAGATAATAACATTCGGTCGCAGGTTAAATATATACTTAACTGAGTTTACGAATATGAAAAAGTTATCTCCTGGAAGACCGATTATGAGATCGCAAAGAACCTTAATATTATTTTTGCGCAGAAGCTTTATGCCATCTGCGTATTTAACCGGGTCGAAATTTCGGTTTATATTTTCAAGTGTCTTTTTATTTGTTGTTTGCGGACCAGTTTCAATGCTGGCTACATTACACTCCTTAAGCCTTTGAATCGTCTCATCATCGACAGCTTCGGCTATGATCTCCACAGTATGCAGCTTGATGTCAGGATTTTGGGATGCGTGCATGATAGACGAAAGTCTTTCCATGTTTTTGGGATTCAAATTAAAAACGGGATCGACAAAAGAGAAACTGTGAATATCTCTATCTTGTGTTATTAATACTACTTCTTCTTTTGCTCTTTCTTCGGAGAAAAATCTTAACTTTGGAAAACCCTTTCCTTCAAAGCAGTAAGCGCACCTAAAAGGGCAGCCCCGATAGGTCTCAAGATAAGTTACTTTGTCTTTGGGTTTTAATACACCGGTGAGGTAGGGTGAAGGTATTTCATTCAAGTCTTCGATTAATGCCCGGTCATCATTACTGTAAATTTTTTCATTTTTCCGATAGGAAATGCCGCCAATGTCAGAGAGTTTCCGGTCTTTAGCTATAAAAAATCGGAGGAGCTCGTAGAATGTTACTTCGCCCTCTCCCCGCACAATAATGTCAATACAATCGTTTTCTTTAAGATACTTCTCCGCTATGGGTCCCGCTTCGGGTCCTCCCATGATAATCTTTGTATCCGGCAGCACATGCTTGGTCAACTCGGAGAGCTCGATCATTTTTTCCATATTCCAACAGTAGGTCGATAGACCCACAATATCCGGTTTTAAACGGGAGAAATAGTAAAGAACCTGCATAACATCATTGCAGTCTATGCAGAAATCCACTATCTCAATATTGGCATAATCCTGTATAACCTGGTCTTGCATTGCGTAAGCTTTCAAATAACCGAAAGCTAGAGAAAAATAGTCATGTATATTAAAGGCAACTAATACGACATTGGCTTTCTTCAATCTTTGCTCCCTTGCGTTTGTTGGTTATCTTTTTGCAGATTTACTAAATCACTCGCGTAATCGCTTTTTTCGACCGGTTGAAATTCATCTGATCCTTTTGCTTTGAGGTAATCACTGACGATCCCTTTGCATGAAGAAGCGTACACGCACTTCTGACAGCTTTTTGCCTGTTCTAACTGGTAATCAAGTTTTAAAGTGTATGCTTCGGATACGTGGTGTTCATATCCTTTCATGAGACATAGGGGAATCTTCTCGGTTTGAAGCCATATCCGGCTGAAGACAGCCGATTCGATAGCATTTCCGATTCTTCTGACCGCATCCTGCATTGCCAGATCGTAATCATCGAATGATATTATTATTCTGTCGACCTGGAGGGGGATTAAAAAACGAACAATATCCTCAATGTATTCGTAATTACCGGCACAAAGAGGCACCCGGATGGCAATAAAAGGACTAAGGGACTCATCGTCGGGACTGTGAAAACTTCTTATGTTTTGAATTCCTTGAACGGTTTCATCAAAACTCCCTGGCTCTCCGGTTATCGCCTCGTGCATCTGGGGAAAAGACCCCGCAACCTTGATCTCATAGATGCGGACTCCGTATTCAACGGCTACTTTGGCCAGATCCCAATCAGCAAAAGCTCTGCCGTTGGTTAGTAATTTAATGCGCGAATATTTATTCAATCTCGCCGCGTTTAAAATATCAATGAAATCTGTCCTGATACTTGCTTCTCCACCTACAATTACCAGGCTATTGAAGCCGTCTTTTTCTTTTAAATCCGATTCGATTTCAGACAAAAAGCGGTTTTCTCTTGGCTGATTTGCGAATTGACAACAAAGGCAATTGTTGTTGCACATGTTTCCGATATAGACTTTTTTGTAATCGATCAATGAAGAAATCTCCCTTCATAAGCGTGTAAACCATACTTGTACTTCGTTGTCGAGGATAAAATTCCTTGTTATTCTTTAGGGAGAAGGGAGAAGGGAGAAGGGAGAAGGGAGAAGGGATGAACCAAATTCAAAGTTCAAAATGCAAAATCGAATGATACAGGATACAGGATACAAGTTAGTTCCCCATGTTACTTTGGGCTAAGCATTCCTGGGAATTAGTCCTTTTATATGCTAAAATAGAGAATGCGTTTTTTTAAGGAGCTTTTTTGGCTCCTTGTTTTGGGAAAGCAATTAATTTCAATATCTGTTTATTTGATATGAGTCAGGAGGGTGCATGAAGTCGTTTTTAGAAAAAAACAAACAGGCCAAACAGGCAGAATTGCCAGACTATTATTTGGCCGAGAATCCTTTTCCATCCAGGGACGAATTAACCGAAAAAGACAAAGAAGGACAAGACCTATATTCCCTGTACTGCGGGTTAATTTACAAAAAGGAAACCGACTATTTAGCTAAATTGATTTTAGAGGGGAGCAACAACGGAAAAAACAAGTTTTTGATAATGAAAAACAATCAAGTTGGCGAGGAGCATAATATCTCGGTGGTTGGTGGACTGTTTCGCTATTTCACTATCTCGATGTCACCATTGACCTTTGTGTCTTATGTCCCCTTTCCGGTAATTGCCATGGATCCTCTGGCAGGGATATTAAAATGGTATAACGACCGCATGACCGTCGAGCGCTTTCGCTCCTGTGTTTATGGTTTCGTCTATTCTGAGCTTGCCAAGTTAGAGGAATCAGGCAACACGAAAGAGGCACTTCCTCGAATTGATGTGTCGGATCTTATGAAAAGAATGGAGGCGACCAACGGTCAGGCACTGGATGAAATGCTCATTGTGGAAATGGAAGAAGCACCGGAAGTAATAGAAATAACAGGCAGACCGGAAGGAGAAACAGATAAGCAAGCAGCTCAAGAAACTGAAGAAAAAGAAGAAGACAAAAACAAAGAAAGACAAGAGATAAGGAATGAGCTAGCGATTTTTCTAACCGAGCGGATTGCCGCTACCGGCTACTCGCCTCAGCTAAAATCAGCTCTGGCAATTGCGATTACCGAAGGCTACGAAAAGGGGCGCTCCTATATCGGAGTAGGTGAATACCGGGAAACCCTAAAATCTCTGCTTTCCCTGACATCGCTTTTTTATAAAAAGGCAATAGTGATTCTTGACCGCCTTGATAATTGGGACGTGCTTGAGGAAACACAACAAGCGACAGTTCTCGGTACTTTAACCGAACTGGCCTGGTTATTTGGTAAATTCGGAGTATTGTCTATTGCTGTCGATGAGGATACGGCCAAGTTGATCGGAGAAGAATTCACCAACAATTTTGAAAAGCTTACTGTTAGTTTGTGGCCCATACAACAGCATCCCAAGGTTCCTCTCACCAGTGAAACAGCTGCTGAATTTATTACATATTTTGTTGGATTTGATGAGTTTAGAAAAGAAAAGCAAAATGAACTGAAAGAAAAAGAATTACCTGAATATTATCCTTTTACCGAGGATGGTATTAATCAGCTTGCTGAGCAGGTAAGTAATAACTCTGTTGAGTTTCTTATTTCTGCCGGTGAAGTGATTGATAAAGGCAAACAACAAGGTTGTACTGCAATCGATGCGGAATTTGTAAAACAAGTGTTGGCAAAATAGAATAATTCTTCCAAAAAATAGCAAAAACTGATATAATAAGCATATAAAATTTTCTACTTGATTATGGCATACAGGGCGCGACTATAGTACAGATTTCCCTCGTATTTGCACGTCAAGGTAACTTCGTTGTACGCGCCACCAAAGAAAGAAGAAGCTCTTTCGAGGTGAAAAATTTGGAGACTTTCAAAAAGTATTGGGCGTTTACCTGGTTTAGGATTGTATTTGCGGTTGCCCTTATCCTATTTTTGGGGTTATTTTACTATGCAATATCAGTGCCGGTAAAAGTAGGTACTAAAACTGTTTGCCGCTATGGGCATGTGATAAACGATGACACCCGAACTATAAGACTGCCGTGGTTTCTTGCGGACATGTTTGAAGCCAAGACAACCAAAACAGTATGTGCCAAGCACGAAAAGTGCGAAAAACTCTACGCTGACGCCCAACGTAAAATTGCCGATGGTGAGCTGGATGAAGCGAAGACAATTCTAAATGAAGTGCAGGAATTGGATGAAGGTTTCAAGAAAGCTAGTTCGCAAATCAAGGAAATTGAGAAAGCCAGCAGTTCATCCGGAAGCAGTGGCTCTTCCGGTTCATCTTCCAGTAATTCTGGCTCCGCGAATCCCGGAGGGAGTACACCCCCAGTAGTTACAATTGATCTGCCGGCCTTGCTGCCTCAAGGCGATATCTCAGGCTATACTAGAGGTACTTTAGTAACCGATGAAAATACTGCGCAGGTTGACTATTTGCCGGACGCGAATACTAGACAAAAAATAAATTCTCTGTTGATAACGGTTCGCAAGATGAAGGATACCACAGCGGCCAGCAATTTTATAAATAATGTAAGCAAGAAAGTTTATCCCAATGATCAAAAAAGCCCGACCGTAAGAGGCAAGACAGCATATTTCGGAACAAACATACACGGTCTGGCTACGCTTAGTTGGGCAGACGGCATTCTGGTATATGAGATTATTATGCGTTCCACCACTTTTGAGCCTGCTAAGCTATATGATGACATAATCGATATTACGGATTATTTTCCGTAATAAGAGATAGGTTTACTAAAATCATACAAGAGGGAACAAAGACAAAAAGGTCACCTAATATCGACTAACTACAAACGCAGCAACTACCGAAAAGCTTTTTCAGATTAGACGTAAGACGCGACGTTGAAACTGAATATTATTATGTAAGTAAATTCCTAGCTGACCTATGGGGTCAGCTTGTTTTGACTAAAAACAGATAATATAGCGAGTCGGGTATTTGATAGTAGCTGTCTGAAAATGGTTGCGGAGACAAAGGATGGGGGACTATATGAAAAGTCTTTCGGGGCAAGTTTGGTTAAGAGAGATGAAGTTTAATAGGAAGCTTATCCTTGCTAGTATTACTGCGGTATTTATGATGGCAGCGCTTCTGGTACAAATTGCCTTTGCGGGCAGTCCGGCACATGCTGAGACCATTTGGCAGGAAGATTTTGAGACAGCTCCAAGGATGAATGAAACCGGCAGTACCTGGGCATGCACCGACCAGGACCCCACCAACGGTTTAGCCTATTGGGGTGAGGTCAACTGGAGAAACAGCACCCCCGGAGGTTCCTGGAGTGCCTGGTGCGCGGCTGTCGGTGGGAATTTAACTTACCACAAATATGTTAAATACATGAACGCTTATGCTCGGCACAATGTTGATTTGAGTAGTTTTGAAGATGCTTCAGTAACTTTCAAATATATAATACCCAGTCAGAATTACTTTGATGTAGGCGGTTTTTATCGAGGCAATACCGGAATTGGCCTTACCGGGCCCACTCTACCTGGCGGAACCTGGCTAAGTCTACCTGCCACTTACGGAGATCTTGATGATTTTTGCGGCTCAACTGTAACCTTAGCCTGGACATGGTATTCATTCAACGGTGATCCGGGTGAGGGCTTATACGTAGATGATATAGTAGTTACCGGCACCCGCGCTATCTTATTAAACTCACCAAACGGTGGAGAAGAATGGGCCGGCGGAAGCACCAAAACTATTTCCTGGACAACCTCAACCGGAACAGCGCCTTTTACTATCGATCTATATTATTCAGAGGACGGTGGGATTACCTATCCTAATTTGATAGCTTCTCTTACTCAGAACACCACCGGCACTGCTCAACGCAACTGGACCCTTCCGGTTATAAATAATTCAAATGTCAAAGTTAAAGTGGTACGGACTGATAATAACGGAAAGGTCCGCTCAGATGTAAGTAATGCCAGTTTTAAAATAGACTCCACTGCTCCCGGTGTGCCTGAAGGTGTAAGCATTACCAATCCTCAAACCGGCGGCCAACTGAATTTAGGCTGGACCAATCCTTCTGATACCGATTTTAATCATGTAAATATATATAGATCTACTACGCCTGGATCACTTGGAACCAAGGTTTATGAAACCACAAGCCCGACTGCAAACACCTGGTCAAATACCGGTTTGACAGACAAAATCCCATACTATTACACAATAAGATCGGTTGATAACGCCGGAAATGAATCATCCAATACGGTTCAATATAGTGGAACCCCAACGGATATAACTGCTCCTTCGGCGCCAATAGGCCTTACTGCTGTTCCGTCGGTCTGGACTAATGTCAATTCTTTTACGGTCAACTGGACCAATCCGTCCGATCCGTCAGGAATTGCCGGAGCATATTATAAACTGGACGTGGCACCAACTTCCAATACAGACGGTACTTATGTGGCCGGAGATAATCTTACCTCTATATCCAGCATAGCCGTTAGCGGAAGCGGAAATCATACTATCTATGTCTGGTTAAAAGACAAAGCGGACCCGGCGAACATCAACTATAATAATCGAAGTCAGACTACTTTAAAATATGACGGAACTGCTCCAACCGATCCCACAGTAGGCAGCTCTTCTCACACTCTTACTACATGGTCAAGTGACAATACGGTAGATATAAACTGGTCCGGCGCAGCCGATGCTCACAGCGGAGTGGACGGATTCTCTTATGAGTGGTCTCAGTCTGCTACCACTACTCCGGATACCACCAAGGAAGCGGAAGAAACCGCGACTTCTACTACCAGTGCTGCTTTATCTGATGCCAATAACTGGTATTTCCATCTAAGAACGAGAGATAACGCCGGAAACTGGACCTCAACCGTCCATTACGGCCCCTTTTATATAGACGCGACGGCGCCCCCCGCCCCGACTTCGGTAGATGACGGCGTTTCCGGATGGAATAGCAGCAACACGCCGTCTTTTACCTGGACAGCTCCCACCGATACCAGCGGCATCCAGGGATACTGGTACGCGGCAGATGATACTACTCCGGAAAGCGGAGGTACTTACACTACTTCAACTAATGGAACTTTGACGGCACAGACCAATGGAAATCACACATTCTATGTCAAAGCCAAGAACGGCTCCGGACTTCTTAGTACTGTCGGCAGTCATGCTTTTAGCATTGACGCGACTGCTCCCACTGTAAGCTTGACCAGTCCGGCCGATGGAGCGAATATAAAGGGATCGGTAACTGTTTCAGCGACTGCTTCTGACACAACCAGCGGTGTAAATAGAGTGGAGTTCTATGTGGACAATGTTCTAAGATCAACCGACACTACTTCTCCTTATTCCTGGCCTTGGGATACAACTACAAACACTGATGGCTCCCATCAGGTTAAAGCTGTAGCCTATGACCAGGCAAACAACAGCACTCCCCATACCCGGACAGTAACAGTCGACAACACTCTGCCGAATGTCGATTTAACCAATCCATCTAACGGGGCATATGTTAGGGCGACCGTTAATATGACTGCCACGGCTTCCGATGCCACCAGTGGTGTAAATTACGTGGAGTTTCTTGTTGATGGTGTTCCAAAAGGGACTGATTACAGTGCTCCTTATGAATATTCCTGGGATACCACAACTGCTAGTAACGGTTCCCATACCGTAGCGGCAAGAGCTTACGACAACGTCGGTAATAACAGAACATCGACTGCTGTCTCAGTAACTGTCGATAACTCACCTCCTGCCAGCGTTGAAATAAATCCGCCGGCTAATAATGCCTGGGTTAAAGGGACTATAAATGTTGCCGCGACTGCAACGGACAATGTAGGAATTACCAAGATGGAATTTTATATTGACAGTGTTAAACAATCCGAGGATACTACATCTCCCTATAACTATTCCTGGGATACCACAGCAATCTCCGATGGCGCTCACACGGTAACGGCGACGGCTTATGATGCCGCCGGTAACAGTACGCCCCATACCCATAATGCAAATGTCGATAACACCGCTCCGGTGGTGGAAATTACCAATCCGGCTGATAATTCGGCGGTTAAAGGTACAGTAAACATAACTGCAGATGTCATTGACAGTGGGACTATCACCAAAGTTGAGTTTTATATTGGCTCAACTTTAAAATATACAGATACTACAGCACCCTATTCTTACGATTGGAACACTACCGGTTTATCGGGGCAGCAAACGATTACTGCTAAGGCTTATGATGCAGCTAACAACAGCACGCCCCATGTTCATACGGTAACGGTTGACTACACACCACCCACAGTTGATATCAGTACTCCTGCAGATGGAGCGACTGTTTCCGGCGTGGTTAATGTATTGGCTACTGCTACCGATAACTTTGCTGTTGCCAGAGTGGAGTTTTCCGTGGACAGCGTATACGCAGGTCAGGATACAACCGCTCCTTACGAATATTCCTGGGATACTACCGGATTAACCGGTTCCCATACTATTACGGCTAGGTCATATGATACGGTGAATTGGCCTAGTACTCCCGTTACTCATACGGTCAATATAACTCCACCCGCCGATACTACTCCACCAGGTATCCCCATAGGCCTTACTGCTGTTCCGTCTGACTGGACAAATACAAATTTTACGGTCAACTGGACAAATCCATCCGATCCGTCCGGTATCGCCGGAGCGTATTATAAACTGGATGCGGCACCCACCTCTAATACCGATGGAACCTGGGTAGCGGGAACCAATCTTACTTCCATATCCAATATAGTTGTTAGCGGAAGCGGAAATCATGTAATCTATGTCTGGCTAAAGGACGGAGCCGGAAATACAAGCTACAATAATACCAATCAGACTACCTTAAAATATGACGGAACTGCTCCCACCGATCCCACAGTAGGCAGTTCTTCTCATAGTCTTTCTACCTGGTCAAGCGATAACACGGTAGATATAAACTGGTCCGGCGCAGCCGATGCTCACAGCGGAGTAGACGGATTCTCTTATGAGTGGTCTCAATCTGCCACCACTACTCCGGATACAACCAAGGAAGCGGAAGAAACCGCGACTTCAACTACCAGTGGTGCTCTTACCGATGCCAATAACTGGTATTTTCACTTAAGAACGAGAGATAATGCCGGAAACTGGACCTCGACAGTCCATTACGGCCCCTTTTATATAGACTCTACAGCTCCTTCCATGTCAACTCTTAATTCATCTACTCATCCCGTTGAGGGCACCTGGTATTCTAATAACGATCCTTCTTTTTCCTGGTCAGCGTCCGATATATCCGGCATAACCGGATACTCGTATATACTGGATCAGAACACGTCGACTACTCCGGATACCAATTCGGAAGGAACCGGTACTACAACTTCATATACCGATAGAGCTAGCGGTACTTGGTACTTCCATATAAGAGCGAGAAACGGAGCCGGAAGTTGGGGAAGCACAACTCATAGAACCATAAAAATTGATATGGCGGCACCCACCGATCCCACAGTAGGCAGTTCTTCTCATAGTCTTTCTACATGGTCAAGTGATAACACGGTAGATATCAACTGGTCCGGCGCAGCCGATGCTCACAGCGGAGTGGACGGATTCTCATATGAGTGGTCTCAGTCTGCTACCACTACTCCGGATACCACCAAGGAAGCGGAAGAAACCGCGACTTCTACTACCAGTGCTGCTTTATCTGATGCCAATAACTGGTATTTCCATCTAAGAACGAGAGATAACGCCGGAAACTGGACCTCAACCGTCCATTACGGCCCCTTTTATATAGATGCCACAGCTCCTTCCATGTCAACTCTTAATTCATCTACTCATCCCGTTGAGGGCACCTGGTATTCTAATAACGATCCTTCTTTTTCCTGGTCAGCGTCCGATATATCCGGCATAACCGGATATTCATATATACTGGATCAGACTGCATCAACTACACCGGATACAACTTCCGAAGGAACCGGTACCACAACTTCATATACCGATAGAGCTAATGGTACATGGTATTTCCATATAAGAGCGAGAAACGGAGCCGGAAACTGGGGAAGCACAACTCATAGAACGGTAAGGATTGACACAACAGCACCGGCAGCTCCCGTAAATCTTACTGCTAATCCATCTGTCTGGACCAATGTCAATCCCTTTACCGTCAACTGGACTAATCCGTCCGATCCGTCCGGAATCGCTAAAGCATACTATAAGATTGACGCCGTGCCTACTGGTCCTACCGATGGAACTCCGGTAGAAGGATCAGGCATTAATTCCATATCAAGCATCACTGTCAGCGGAAGCGGAAATCATACAATCTATGTCTGGTTAGAAGACGGAGTGGGTAATGTTAGCCATAGCAACAGATCGAGCACCAGCCTCAAATACGACAACACCTTACCGACAACGGCAGTATCGGCACCGGCTAACGGTTCAACCGTATCCGGAACAACTAATATTACTGCGACTGCATCCGACAGCCACAGCGGAGTAGCCAGAGTAGAGTTTTACGTTGACGATACCTATAAAGACCAGGATACAGGTTCTCCCTATGAATATTCTTGGGATACAACCGGCCTTACCAATGGTTCGAACCATAGCATATACGTAAAAGCATACGATAATGCAGGAAATATTAAACAATCGGATACCATTACGGTAACAGTTGACAATTCCGTTCCCTCGGTAAACTCAACCAATCCTACCAGCGGGGAAACAGGTGTTGCCGTAGATACGAACATTACAGCAACATTTAGCAAGGACATGAACGCTTCTACTATAACTACCACTACGTTTACATTAGTCAAAACACAGGGCAGCGTTCCGGTGTCCGGAAATGTTACTTATGATGTCGGTACCAAAACAGCTATTTTTAATCCGAACAGTAATTTGGAATATGGCGTGGAATACACGGCAACCCTTACTACCGGTATACAGGATACACTAGGGAATCCGCTTACCTCCAATTATACCTGGAGTTTTACCACTTATGATCCATATGATGTCAATAAAGACGGATTGATTAATATCAATGATTTGGTAGCCATAGCAACAGCTTTTGGGTCCCAGTCTGGTGATCCCAATTGGAATGCCGATGCCGATATTAATACGGATGGTCAAATAAATATTTTCGACTTGGTATTGGTTGCTAAGAGAATCAGTTCCTAGAGGTAACTTATTACCTGAATGTTTATCATAAAAGGATTCAGGCTTTAAAATAGAGGATAGTTATCTATCTGCCCCGGCCTCGATTGGCAATTGTTCAAGTCTTTACGTGCGAAGTGAATTGCCTGGATACGGCCGAGGGCTTTGTTTATATTGATAGTCATAACCGTTGTTAGTATTGATATATCGAGCTTATATAGGTAGAATTAAGGTTCAGCCGGATTTGGCGGCTGACATGAAATAGAAATTTATTATAAAAAGAGCGATCAGATTCCGCTCATAGGAGGGTGTATGGAAGCGAACGGAGAGAAAAAGTCAAGATCTAATCTGCCTGTTATTATAGTTGTTGCTGCTGTTGTCCTGGTTGCCGGAGCCATAGCGATTTGGTATTTCTTCGGTGGTTCCATTGGAACTGATAGCAGCAGCAGTTCATGGCTTATGTACGGTTACAATTCCGCAAAAACTAATTATAATCTGGCTGCCAGCGTAACACCTTCCCTAAAAGAGCAGACGGTTATAGAGCTTGGAAAAGCTTTTTCTATTGAGGACATTACAGTAAACATATTTGCCGCGGATGAAAAGAATATCTATGTCCTTGGTTTTCCGAAATCGAAAGAAGAAAAGGAAAAAGGAGACAGCAAAATAGCCGCCTTTGATATTGAAACAGGCAAGTTGCGCTGGGAATTCGAAGAGTCAACCCTTGGTGTGGGAGTAATTGAAGGCGACCGCATGTATTGTGTTGCCGCTTTCCCGAATAAGGCTTATGCGATTGATATATCGAACGGTAAAAAAGTATGGGAATCGACTCTTACCAAAGAAGTGAAGGAACTGCATGTTTATCCTCCGGTCGTATACAAAGGCGTTGTGTATGCGACTTCCTCCGCGGGTGAAGTTTTTGCCTTGGACGGTAAAACCGGTAAGACAAAATGGACATATTCGGAGCTAGTAGTTGTCGGCTCGCCGACTGCTTCAGGGGGAATAGTCTATTGCACAACCGATGATACCCGAGTGTTAGCTCTTGACACTAATTCGGGAAAGCAGAAATGGTTGGTAGGATCAACTAACTGGAAGATGTTGCTAAGTCCTACCATTGGAAAAGACTGCATTTACCTGGTAGATCGGGACCGGACGGGACAGACCGATGTAATCGTGACAATAAATAGAAAAGATGGCAAGCTATTATGGCAGCGCCGACTAGCAAAGGACGTTCGGGTGTTTGGGGTATGCGCCAGCGAGAATAACGTTTTTGTGTCGATGGCCTATATGCATAAAGCTAATAAGGAAGTAGAGAATCAGGGACGCGTTATGTCTTTTTCTAATGAAAAGGGCGAGAAAATATGGAGCAAAGAAATATGGGGAATGCCATATTATATAGTTGGCGCGGCGGATTATATCTATGTTAGTAGTTCTAGAATGTGGACCGAGGTACAAGGTTTCAAAGCTGAAGGTGGCAGGGTTTATGTTTTTACAGCTGATAAAGGTAAGAAGATTGAAGAGTATAAAATAATAAAGGATGACGTAATTGCCAGTACGTATACACAACCCCAGCTACTGATAAGCGAAAATAAATTATATATCCAAAATATCCTCGATAATAAGATCCATGTATACGGTAAGTAAGTATTAATGTAAACATAAACTTGAGCCTTAAGAAAGACTGAACCCTGGTGTTTAAGCTGGGATACAGACGCGATAAACCTTTAAAAAAGCATGAAAAGCTGATATAATCAAAGCATATGAATCTATCATGTGTCGTTGCTTAACTTAACTTGGTGAAGATCGGCAAGTATCGGCTTTAGATAATAAAAAAGAGGCGACTAAATAGGATTGCTAAATTTTAACCTGAATTTCCATACTACTTTCCAAAACTGCTTCGAATACAAAACACTACACCTATCGCAAACTGCAAGATTGGCAATTTCTGCAATTACTTACCAGGCAAGGGCGAAAATACAAAATTTGGTAATTAGTCATATTAATTTGAAATAGTTGTTTCGTAAGCATAAAAACGTATCGCGACTATCTAGTTGCGCGTTTATCTAATATAAAGACAGAAATTGGTCGAATAGAGATAGATAAATAAGTGACAGAAGGTTTGTGCACTTAATCACAAGTCGGGTTGAAGCGATATCTGGAGATTTATGAATAAACCGGCAAATATTTTTAATAAAAATTATCTCGTTAATAAGATTCGAGGTCTATTCTCGCGTGCGGACAAACAGGAAGGGAAAAAGATCGTGCAAAAAGGTGCGCCCGGGTGGGAGAAGGGATGGAATGGCTTAAGGAAAATCCAGTCGTCCATCCGCGAAAACAAATATTTGTCAAAAATTGAGTTTTCAAGCATTGTAATACTGGGCACGATACTGCTTGTTCTTTTAATAGCAATTACTCCGCCGATTAGAGCGGGTATATTGACCATATTGAATCTCAGAGGTTCCGATGACAAAGGAAAAAGAGAAGAAGTTGTTGAGAAAAGGACGAAATTTGCCAAGGTCTTCAGAAATCAAAACGGAACCTATACAACGGTAATTTTTGCCACTCCCATTCATTACATGGATAGCCAGGGGGAATGGAAGGACCTGGAGGGAAATATATTTGACAGTCAAGCTGCTGGCTCTTCCTTTTTTGTGAAATTCGGCGATACGGCCGGCTTTGAATTTATATCAGGCGCGACGAAAGTTACAATGACGGCTCAGAATGCGAATCCTGTTGCCGGTAAAAGCGACGGCAACAGCATGGTCTACGCCGATGCCTATGACGCGACGGATATTAAATATTCAGTTGGTGCTACAAGAGTCGAGGAAGAGATCATATTAAAGAATGAAGCGGCGCCGACAACGTTTTCTTTTAAGATCACGTCAAATTCTCCTATTCCTCAGATGAAGAATGGTGAGATCGATTTCTCTGACTGCAAGACTCTTAAACCTTTTGCCAGAGACGCCAAAGGAAACCTGTATCCTGTTGAGGCTGAACTGGCGAGGTTAACCGATGGGGACTTCTTGATTATCGAGGCCGGAGGCGACTGGATGCAGGATGCCGAGTACCCGATAGTCATAGACCCGACAATAACTGTACAACCCGGTCCGGCAGAAGGCAAGGATTCCTACGTTGATGATAGTCAACCCACTACCAATTACGGAACTTTAGTCGATATTGCGTCCTACGATAATGGAAGCGCTAAGACTCGAAGTTATCTTCAGTTCGATCTCAGCTCTGTTCCTGAAGGCAGTACGGTTTCCAGCGCTTCATTGCAGCTTTACACCCAGGATGCCCTAGGCGGAAACGTCTATCTTCGCAAGGTTACATCATCATGGGACGAAGCGTCTATTACCTGGAATGACCAACCGCTTTTTGAGGAGGTCGTGGATACACAGGTTGTGGATACGGTGAATACCTGGTTTGCCTGGGACATCTCCGGTCTGGTCAAGGATTGGGTTGCAGGCAGAGTAATAAATAACGGAGTTGCTTTGATGACAGCGGAAACTGGCACGAGCAGCGGTGGATTGTTTTGTTCTTCAGACTATAGTGTAGATATAGATCTAAGACCCAAACTGGTAATAGATTATGTACCGGATAATGAAGCTCCTAGTTCATCGGTGCAAGATCCCAAAGATAATGCTTTCATAAAGGGTGCCACCTATGCCATAAGCGGAACTGCCAATGACAATCCGGACGGTTCCGGTGTATCGCTGGTACAGATCAGCACGGACGGAGGAAGTAGCTGGCACGATGCGACCGGTACTGATTCCTGGACCTATAATTGGACGATCCCGCCTGACGGGACCTATAATATTAAATCCCGGGCAATTGATGCTGCCGGTAATATAGAAACACCATCAGCGGGTGTGAATGTTACTGTTGACAATACACCTCCGAATGCTTTGATTGTGTCGCCCGTCGGCGGCATAATCAGCGGTCATCTAATGGTATCGGGTACCGCGTCGGACGATAACTTCAAGTCCTACAAGCTTCAATATGGAGCCGGAGCAACACCTACAAGCTGGACATTATTTGGGGCTATTCATCCCAATCAAGTGCTAAGCGGGAATCTGGGAACCGGATTTACTGCGGGGCTTAGCGATGGGATTTATATGATAGAGCTGGTAGTTGAGGATATGGCGGGAAATATAACTACAAATTCAGTCCAGATAATTGTAGACAATGATCTGGCGGTAACCGATCCTCATGGAGACTACGAAGTAGATACCGACCTGTGCTCTATGTGTCACAGAGGTCACACAGCTGTATCCGACAATCTTCATCTATTCCCGTTCTCCGAAACGCTCATGTGCTATCAATGCCATGATGGTATGGGAACGGTTGCCAATATTCTTGATGAGTTTGACAGCCGGTCATCCCATCATCCTATCCTGGACGCTTTCTATGACATAGGAAGCGGACATTTCATGGTTTGCTCGAACTGCCACAATACTCATGGCAACAGGGATTCTCTGGGCAATTTGTATCCCAATCTCTTAAGGGCAAAAACAGAGGATAGTTACGTTTATAAAGGAAATGATTTCTGCGGTGCCTGTCACGGTCCGGCATTTTCCTATATAGGCGGCGACCATATCACTGACTTTACCGGAGCGGCGACCCATGATCTTAATACGCCAAATCCGCCTTCGGGAACTGAGATAAAGTGTGTAAATTGTCACGAAAAACATGGATCGGATTACTATCGTCTAAACAAAGAACCGGAAGAAGAGCTGTGTTATGTCTGTCATAATTCATCCAGTTTGCCTAACACCCTGAATAATTGGGATATACAAGCTCAGTTTGGTATGACTTCACATCACGATATAACTTCACAGAATCCCGGAGCGAAAGTGGAGTGCTCTAGTTGTCACGGTCCCCATGTTGTTCAAGCGAGTACCGGAAATACGCTGTCAAACCCGGACAATACAAAAGCACTTTGGGCCGGAAATATTACGAGCTATTGTATAAAATGTCATGACGATACTGCTCCGAGCTCGGTAGTAAACTCAACCACTGTAGTTCCCTATACCGTCACTATGCCGATCATATCACCGATATCATCGCCGTTCTTCACCGGATGGGATAAAGCGTTTTATCTGTCTATTCCGGCCGGGATGAGCGCGACCAATGCCTGTAACACATGCCACCACCCGCATGGATCCGATAATCAGAGACTCAATGCCTATAACCTTGATAATACGAGTACGTACAAGGAAGAGAATCTATGCCTGACCTGTCATACTCTGGGCGGACCCACTGGAGCTGCCGACATTAACACGCAGTTAGCCAAGGCATATAAACACCCGGTTGATACTACATCCGATATACACATTGACACCGAAGACAAGGACAACCTGTCATACAGTTCATCTGATTCCAAGCGTCACAGCGAATGCGTTGATTGTCATAATCCGCATGAGGCAACCGCGGCGACGGCCAGTCCGCCGGCAGCCAGAGGAGTGCTTCGTGGTATTGGAGGAATTCGTTCCGACGGAACCCCGATAAATCCTATTGTCAATCAGTATGAGCTTTGTTTTAAATGCCATTCTTCTTATGTCACGCTTCCACCCGGAGAGCTTGATAAGGCATATCAGTTCAATACATCAAATGAATCCTATCATCCGGTAGAAGCAGTCGGAAAGAACACAGGAATTGATTCCAATGCTTTTGTGAGTCCGATTACCGAAACAGATATCCTATACTGTACTGATTGTCACGGTAACGAGGATTCAGCCGGCGCCCAATGTGTTGTGGGTTCGGCCAATGACAATATCTTGAAATTAACTTACAGTTCAACTGATACAAGCCTTTGCTTTAACTGCCACAATCAGAATTCATACTCAGTTGGCGATCCTCTTACGTCAGCAAGCCGCTGGCAGAAACACCGGATTTCCGGGCATCAAAACTGTGCCAACTGCCATAGTTCGCATGGTACAAATCAAGCCCATCTTATGAATAGAGGATATAATCATGATGTTAGTGGTGGAAGCATAGTGACCGACGCGGCTTGTACCGGCTCCGGTTGTCACAATATCGGTGTATGGCTCTCATATACATCCGCTTATTAGACAGCATCCCTTCTTTGTTTTGTCTACAGAATCGCTTATTCCGCTTGGGCTGCTTTATTTAAAGAAAGTACTTCTTTGTATCCATCAGTATCGTGTTTAGGTGTCTCCAATCACTATTTAGCAATTTCAGCTTAATATTTTTCTAATCCTGTCGATAAAAATATTATAGGTCTGAAATTTGAAAAGATATTTAGTGGTTTCTCTTGCAGGGGCAAACCCATCGAAAGGTGGGGACGCAAAGCCACGGGCCCTAGGTCAAAAGGGTAGCCGGGTCGCCAAGAGGACTTAAGTTAATAAAGGGGCGGGCTTGTCCAAATCTGGTCGCCGGCTAGGTGTATTACCTAGGGCATATTAGAGGAGGACAAGCATAATGAATAGACTGCGTAGACTAACAACACTTGCGATTCTAATTGCGGTCTTTTTTAGTTTCCGGCTCGGCTGGCAAGAATGTCTTAAACTGGGACTTACCACAAGTCCCTTGATGCAAGCAAACGTGTATGCTACCCCTATCGATCATAATGATTATGAGAATAAAAGCTACTCTCTCGGTTTAGTGGCCGATGAGGATCTGGCGATAAGAAACGATGTTGTACAGACAAAGGCGTATATCGAGGATGAAAAGCTTGCTGAATCTCTTGAATTATTAAGAAGTACACCCTCCGGCGAATCAATTGCCGATCATCTTGACGAGAATCAAGTTAAAATAACCTTTGGAACGCCAAAAACTCCTGGAGCTGCCGCTGTGTATGTGCCTAGTGTTATAGGAGGCAGTGGGACTATAATTGTCAGCGAACGCTTAAGAAAAGCACAGCCATCTATTATAAGCGCGATCCTGGCACATGAAGGTACGCACGCGGAAATGGGATCCATATTTGATGAGAACTCAGTAGAACAAGAATATAAATGCTATATAGCCCAAGCTAAGGTCTGGGATGAAACAAGAGTGATTCTGAGTGTTTCAGTCGGGCAGTTTGAGGCGGAGTTAGGTGAGCCAAGTCCTGAAAATGATTACGCTCTCGATATAATGAACATGGACAAGGACGAAGCCTACGATCAAATCTGGAAGGATTACAAGCAGATCGGGATAGACCTGCCAATGAATTAATACCTCTAGTGCTTAATGAGATTTTGGTCCTGCTTAAGCTCTTCTTTTGAGAATAGAACGATCTTATTTCTACCTGTTGCTTTTGCTTTGTAAAGTGCCCGGTCCGCGTTAATAATCAATTCGGTTTCGGTATTCGCGTCGGTAGGATAGGATGCGACGCCACCGCTTATGGTGACTTGATTTGTGACTTTTTCCGCGACATTACCGGGTCGAACGAAGCTGAATTTTTCTTTGGTAATGGCTTCACGTATTCTCTCAGCTACTATCTGTGCGTCATAACTGGAAGCGTGAGGAAGTAGAATTGAAAACTCCTCACCTCCATAGCGACTTACTATATCGACATTTCTAACGCTTTTGGAAATGACCCCGGCAATTCTCTGAAGAACTTCATTCCCGGCCTCGTGACCGTAAGTGTCATTGAACATCTTAAAATAATCAATATCAAACATTATTAAAGAGAAAAAGTTGCCGTATCTGTCGGATCTGGTTCTTTCTTCTCTCAGCTTGTCGACAAAATAACTATAATTGAAAAGTCCGGTCAGTCTGTCATGCACCGATAGTCCTTCCAAGGCGGATTGCTGTGTCTTATGGCATTTAGCCAGATATCCCAGGGCAGCGCCCATACCGATACAAAGGATCATGCCAAGAGTGATTTCAATAACTCTGTATGTCATATTTTCGTTCATTGCTATTGTTAGGGTGGGATATAGATAGAACATCCATCCAGCAATCATGCCGGCGCCAAGCAGACCGACTATGATTCCACCTATCACGTTATAGGTAAAGGCCGCGATAATAAGGGGTATTGTGTATAAATGCCAATATAAAGTAACTCCGTCCGTGAAATATATAAGCAGAGTTACAAATAGGAAGCTCATGCAAATTAATAGAAGATTTCTTAGTTGAATTTTACTGTTGGTTCGTGACATATCAATTCCTCGAATTTGATTTTAACTGATTATCGGTAAAACTTACAGAACAATTTAGTGTTTTTCAAGCTTTTTAGCGGCTAAATCTCAATTATTTTTAGAAAGGCCGCCGCGTCTTCAGGACGCGCTATATTAATCATAATCCCGGAACCCATTTCGTAGCCTGCCTGGATGGTAAGCTTGGGCAAAATTTCAATGTGCCAGTGATAGTAAGGAAGCTCCGGGCTGTGACATGGGGCTGTGTGAATATAGAAATTATAATCGGGATTATTTAATCCGTCATTGAGCTTTGCCAGGGTTACCCTCATTATGCTGGCAAGGTTATTGATTTCCGGAGGCGACATATTTTCAAAGTGAGAATCATGTTTTTTAGGAATTATCCAAGTTTCAAACGGCGAGCGAGAGGCAAAAGGACAAAAGGCCAAGAAGTGCTTGGTGTCCATAATGACTCTTATCCTGGTTTTCCTCTCTTCCTGAAGGATGTTGCAGAATATGCACTTGTTAGTTGTTTTGAAATATCTTGAAGCACCTTTCATCTCATTTGTTACACTGATTGGCACAATTGGTGACGCGAATAGTTGGGCGTGGGGATGCTCAATTGATGCTCCCGCTTTTTTTCCGTGATTGACGATGATGAGGATATATTTGATATGTTTATCCTTCTTGAGCTCGATGTAGCGGTCTCTGAACGCGGTGACGATGCTTACGATTTCCTTATTGGAAAGCAAGGCAAGATGCTTGTTGTGATCGGGTGAATCAATAATCACTTCATGAGTTCCTGTTGCGTTCATCTGAACATACATGCCGCTTTTGTCTATGGTGGGAGCTCCTTCGGGAATAAAAGCAGGGAACTTATTCGGTATTATCCTTACTTTCCATCCCGACGTATTAGGTTCAGTGTTAGGTGCTCTGTATGCCATGACCTCAGGCGGCGTCATTTGCTCGTTGCCGTAACAAAAAGGACAATCCTTATTATTGGCTGTTGTTTCCTTTTCGGCTTGAGTGAAGTTCTCCGGCCGTTTAGCTCTATCCGTTGCTATTACTACCCAGCCACCTGTTATCGAGTCCTGCCTTAATTCAGGCATATCAGCTCCTAGTATTGATTATTTATGGAAAATCGGAGAGATTTTACGTTAGGCTTCATTACCTGTAATAAAGAAAACGATAGCAAAGATTGTCTACGTTTTCAATGCTGGCCGTAAAGCTTTCCTGGATTAAGGATTGAATGAAAGAAAATGAGGGTAATTATTGAAACAAATCTGTGTTGACTGATTCAGGGAAATGCAATATAAGTATACAGGGTATATACTTGCCCGCTTTAGGCACGGCATGGTAAAATTTCGATGAAGTATAAAGACATGCGGATGTGGCTCAGCTGGTAGAGCATCACCTTGCCAAGGTGAGGGTCGCGGGTTCAAATCCCGTCATCCGCTCCATGAAGTGGTTAATGGTTAATGGTTTGAGATTTCAAGGAGACATAAAGCCGTTAGCTGTTAACCTTTTAGTTGTATTGGCGGCATAGCCAAGTGGTAAGGCAGAGGTCTGCAAAACCTTTAACCCCGGTTCGAATCCGGGTGCCGCCTCCAGGGAAATTGGTTTAGAAAGTGAAATTGGGCGCTTAGCTCAGGGGGAGAGCACTTCCTTGACGCGGAAGGGGTCAGAGGTTCAAATCCTCTAGCGCCCACCAGCAGAAATGGCTCTGCCAGGAGCTATTTTCTTATACTATCATCAGGGGACAAGGCAATGACTCTTGCAATGCATTATCACACTGATAAAATGAGATTACAGCATATCATTTTATAGCCCCCCTGTTTTTAATCATAAAATAAAGAAATCAAAACTACACATCGACTCTTATTTGGGAAATACTCATTTAAATAAGCTATTAACGTACTGTGAGTTTAAATAAGCCAAATGGAGAATGATCTAATGAACATTAGTATAACCAAAAGGACTTAAAACTAATTGAAAGCGATTAGGATATAAAGCAGCCTAGAAGAGTTAATAATCAAAAGTTGTCTGGAGGGGGTGAGTGAAATGAGAAAGGCCATCTTAGGGATGACCTTTTTGTTATTGATATCGATATTCAGTGGCTGTGCCAAAGAATCAACTTCACCGGAAAGTAAGAATGAAACACAGCAAACTGAAACGAAAGATACTGAAGAAAAGGCAACGCTTGATGGAAAGCAGCTTGCTGAAGAACGATGTACTAGCTGTCACGGACTGGATCGTATTGAGAGTGTTGAATATGATCGTGCGGGATGGGAAGCAACTATTGATAGGATGATCAGCAAGGGTGCAAAACTCAGCGATGATGAGAAAGGTGAAGTTCTCGAATATCTTGCCAATAAATAGTGAAAACAAAGATGTAAAAATATTATGCGAAGATGCGTGAAAGAGCGAGATTTGGCTATCTGTAAAAGTGTAGACAAAATAGAAGTTTAAAATACGGATTAAAGGGAGGTGATACTTAGCAAGAAACCTTAGGTCTCACAGAGTCAACCGACTGGTTTTTGAAAAAGGGGGATCTGAAATGGCGAAGGGCAAAAAGATTTACACTACCGGTTTCGGTGCTCCGGTAGATGGTGATCAAAATAGCAAAACAGCGGGTAGCACCGGTCCTATAATATTGCAGGATACGCATTTACTTGAGAAACTGGGACATTTTGACCGTGAGCGCATCCCTGAAAGGGTTGTACATGCTAAAGGCGCAGGTGCACATGGCTATTTTGAAGTTACTGAAGATGTTACTAATTACACCAAGGCCAGGTTTCTCCAAGAACTTGGAAAGCGCACAGACGTATTTGTTAGATTTTCTACAGTTGGAGGTGAGAAAGGATCAGCAGACGCGGAGCGCGACCCTCGCGGTTTTGCGGTAAAATTTTATACCGAGGAAGGTAATTATGATATGACAGGAAATAACACCCCTGTCTTTTTTATACGTGACCCTCTCAAGTTCCCTGATTTTATTCATACTCAGAAACGTCACCCGGCAACCAATTTAAAGGATGCCAATATGTTTTGGGATTTTCTATCTCTTACACCGGAATCAATTCATCAAGTGACAATATTATTTTCCGATCGTGGTACACCCAGGACATTCCGTCACATGAATGGCTATAGCAGTCATACTTTTAAGTGGTACAACGATAAAGGTGAGTTTTTCTGGGTGCAATACCACTTTAAAACCGAACAAGGCATTCAAAATCTCACCAGGGATGAAGCCACTAAGATGAAAGGTGAAGATCCTGACCATGCAACACGGGATATCTCAGAAGCTATTGAAAAGGGTGAATATCCCTCCTGGCGAGTGGAAGTTCAGATCATGAAACCAGAACAAGCTGAAGAATACCGTTTTAATCCTTTTGACATTACCAAAGTTTGGTTTCACGCAGATTTTCCGCCAATCACTATTGGTCGTATGGTGCTTAACCGGAATCCAGAAAACTACTTTGCCGAGGTCGAGCAAGCAGCGTTTTCACCGGCAAATTTTGTTCCCGGAATAGCTGCTTCTCCGGACAAATTATTACAAGGACGGCTATTTTCCTATCATGACACCCACATCCATCGTTTGGGAGTAAATTACCATCTTCTACCCATTAACCGCCCAAAAGCCGCTTTAGAATATTATCAAAGGGATGGATCAATGCGTCTTGATGATAACGGTGGAGGCAGTCCTAATTATTATCCCAACAGCTTTGGAGGTCCTGAACCAAAGCCGGATGCTAGCGAGCCTCCTTTTGAGGTTTCAGGAACGGCGGAGCGACATGGATACAGTCATCAAAATGATGACTTTTTCCAGGCAGGGGAACTTTACCGACGGGTAATGACCGATGAAGATCGTGACCATCTCATCGGAAATATTACTTCTCATTTATGTAATGCAGAGAAACGTATTCAATTGCGACAAATTGCAATCTTTTATAAAGCTGATCCCAACTACGGTAACAACGTAGCCGAGGGATTGGGATTGGATAAGAATGAAGTAGAGCGTTTGGCGGAGATGTCGCAAGAAGAGCGGGTTGAAGCAACTAAATAAGGAATATAATCGAAAAGGCAAATTTACAGACTATTTTTCTTGATGTGTATATGGTGGAAAAGCACGTTTCGCTATTCAGTTATAATGTCAACTAGCTTGACTTCTTCTGTGCCTTTGACCGCTTTTTCAAGTACCAAAAAACCAACATCCGCACTATAGTATTTGTATTCATTAAGTGTTTTCTCTGTTTTGCTCCAGTCTCTTGTTTGGAGACAATTTTCAAAAGTTCCATATGGTACTGTTACTTTTTGGTCAAAGGCGACAATATCCCCCATGTCTTCGGCTACGCCTTTATAATATTCTTGCCGGTATGAGTCCCCGACAGAGGGATTGGCGGGCATCATTATTCCTGCCTTGGCTCCATCAACCCCGGCTTCCCACGATCCTTTATTGCTTACTACATTGCCTTTCTCATATTCTTTGGAGTCTTCACCGAGATACCAGACATTACCCTCTTTATCCTGCGCGTACCAGTCATAAGTATCTTCAATCATTTCTCCTTCGAGCCATACGGTATCGTGCACAACAGTTGCCGTTACTTCCATGACCTTCCTTGTTTCATTGGTAACGACAACCTCTATGCGTTCGGTTCCTTCTTCTGTTTTCCCCTCGTAGATGAATTTTTTTCCGGGTGTTAGAGTGAAGTATTTATTATCTACTTTTGAGACAAAATCTTTTGGATCGATTTTTGGGTTATACTCTTCTTCCTTGGTTTCTGTGTTTTTTGGTTCTTTGTCTGTAGTATTAGCAGAACAACCGCTTAGGATAAGATTTGAGATAAGAACGATGAGAATGATTGAGATCGAAATGATGCTTTTAATTTTCATTTTTACCTCCTTGAATAGTATAGTCATATGATGATTATATATTAGTCGTATGAACAGGAAAGCGCTTTTTCTGTTGTAGATACAAAATGAAGTTATCAGAACGGCTTTTATTTAATATATGCTGATCTTTGGAGACCGAAATACTAGTATTTCAAATATAAACGGCTATAATCGCAGATATACAAATGAGTGTTTTGGACTTATTAGAAGAAAAACAGATTACTTAGAAGCTACCGGCCTTGATGAAAAGCCTGGCAAAATTTGTAATATAATAAATAAAAAGAAGGAATTATGAATGTAGTATAGAATATTTATGAAGAAGGTAGAAAATGACCACGAAGGTCTAACACTAGTTCGAAAGCTAGATCGTTAGTCGTGGTCTTTTTTATTAGCTTGTTATTGGTTTGCAAATTGAAGTTATTTATTAGAGCCACGAAGGTTCTTACCCGGCTGAAGGTCGGGAGTGACTTTCGTGGTTTTTTTATTGCTGGCAGCCATGGTAATTGGTCAGACGTCTCATATTCTCTGCCAATTTGGTGCTTTGCCGAAGCAGAAGCGAAGCTGGCAAATGCAGTAATGCCAGATCGTAGAAAACAGATACAACTTTCTGTTTTCTACGGCATTACTGCAGAAAAAGGAGAGCAAACGGTTAAATGAAAGGAGCAGTTCAATGTGTGAATGCAGGGTAGTTTACGAGAATAATGGTGAAGAAAGTGAAGTAATGAAAGATGCTACAACTATCAAAGTAAAAGACGGAAAAATGCACTTGGTCAACATAATGGGTGAAGTGACCGAGGTTAACGCGGAATTGAAAGAACTCAGGTTTCTTGAGCACAAGATTGTCTTAAAAGAGAAATAGAAACAGCATGGGGTGAGTATTGTTATGAAAAAGAACAGGATGTTTTTTGTTTTAGCGGTGGTTGCTGTTTTGATCGGTGTGCTTTTTTGCGGTCAGGCATTGGCTGAAGAGAGCGATCAAACACAGGTTGATAATACAGGAGATGCAAATACGGAAATGACTGTTCCCGAAGGAGAGTCGAATTTAGGTGAATCGACCGATGAGCAAACAACAAACACTACAACAGCAAGTGAAGAAGGCGATGCTGACATAAGTGAATCGGTTAATACATCTACGGAAGGACAATCCCAGGATACATCTATAGATACTCAAAACAACACAGATACTAGTTTAACAAATAATTCTATAAGCGATACATTAGCGGGAACCGATACGTTAATGACATCGGATTCAGGAAATACAGCCGGGAAAAGCTCTGATTCGGAAGAGGAAAGTATTGAACAAACGGATTTAGAAAATGCACTGCAAGAAAGTATTAGCACAAACGGTCTTGTCGATCCGAAAATTCTTTTTATCGGTTCAACTGCTAGTTTTCAAGCAGTAAATACGGCGGCTCACAGCATAATGAACGAAATAAATCCTTCAGCTGAAGCACAACAAGCGACAGGAAAGGTATATGATCCCAACGATCAATCAACGTGGCTTATAACATTCAGAATCCTTGATGGTAGCTCCCAACTCGCCGAGCTAACCACGAATGAGTTTATAGACCTTATTAAAAGCTCTGACATCATTATATGCACAACTGAATACAACAGTGTGAATGAAGCGTTTGAAAAAGCTATAGCTCAGGACCCGACTGTCTTGGATAGGCCTATACTGATCCTATTACAGAGTACACCTAACCTGGTTAAACTTAGCAGGATTAATGGAGATCTGCAGTTTGATGGTGTTCCTGACTCGGTTATAGGCACGTCATCAACCACTAATTCAATTCTGGGTGCTGTTAAGAATCAAAACGTTTCTGGATTAGAAGCTTATAAAACAGCATATCCTCAAGCCGGTGACTGGCTGGACATCGCATTATATACAGCCAGCAAAGGATCGGTTAACTATGAGAACCTTTTCAAGTTTGTTTTGAAAAAGTTCACCGAGGGAAATGGCGGTACCTGGCCGACCAAATGGGATCCGGCTGCTTACTTTACCTATCCCGCGGATGTACTCTACCGGGACGGAAAAGTATACACTACCCTTGAAGATTATTTTGCGGCACATCCTTACGATCCTTCCAAGCCAACCATAGGCGTTATCGAATATGACAGCCCCTTATTTGCCGGTAACATGGATCATTTTGAAGATATGATCGATAGTTTGGCAGCCAAGGGAATGAATGTAATACCTACTGTTGCCCAATGGACGGGATACTATAGAACTATGGTCAAGTTCTTCACAGGCGCGCCTACCACGGCTGATTATGAAAATAATCCGGAAAATTATCCGACTATGGTTGATGGCATAGTTGTATTTAAAACATTTGCGTTGTTTTATGACACGGATGTTGAAAAAGGCATGCAGCTTTTGGAGAACATGAATGTACCCATCTTTCGTGCGGTCTCCACATCTTCCCGTACTGTGGGTGAATGGCTGACTTCGGATGACGGGATATTGTGGAGCCAGTCATACTACCAGATCGCCATGTTGGAAAAATTTGGCCTTATCGAACCGATTATTGTTGCCACTCATGAATCCTGGATCGATGATGTTACCGGCGCTTTGCTTAAGAAATACACAAGCATTCCTGAAAGGATGGAAAAGTTTACGGAGAGAATCAAAAACTGGACCGATTTGAAGTACATGGAAAACCCCGCAAAGAAAATAGCGCTAATCTATTACAACTATCCGCCGGGAAAACAAAACATCGGAGCCAGCTATCTTAACGTGCCGGGAACCATACTCCAGTTATTCCAGAGACTCAAAGAAGAAGGATATATAGTGGACGACATACCTCAGACAGAAGACGAGCTTATTGCCCTAATGATGGAAAGAGGAATAAATGTTGCCAATTGGGCACCGGGAGTATTGGAGGAAATGGCTAACAATCCACAGACAATATTGTGGGATGCGGGTGAATACTTGGCCTGGTTTGAAAGCCTGGGTCCAATCGCCAGGAAGCAGGTAATCGAAGGACCGGTAGGATATATTGAGGAACTGATAAGGCTAGGATTGCAGTATGTCGGCACTGATGAAACAGCAAAAGAGGCGACACTGGAAACGCTCGATAAGTGGACCAAGGAAATGATTTCTCTGGTAGAGACTTATCCGGAGAAATCTCAGCAAGCAACTACTTTAATAAATAGTATTTACGAGGCATTGAAAGAGGTAGTAAATAACACCATTAACAATATTGATACATCCACAGCCTGGAATAATTTTTATAATGCAAAGAATGCTTTCATTGCACTCGGATTATCCGGATTGTGCGGATGGGGAGAGGCACCCGGTAACATAATGACGGTTACCAGGGATGGCAAAGAATATATTGTAATCCCGGGGATGGTGTTTGGAAATGCTTTTATTGGTCCAGAACCTCAAAGAGGATGGGAAGCCGATGCTGACAAGTTTTATCACAGCACGATTGTTCCGCCCCATCATCAATATTTAGCCTGGTACGCTTATGTGAACAATGTTTTTAAAGCAGACGCTCAAGTGCATCTGGGAAGACACGCAACTTATGAATGGCTTCCGGGAAAACAAGTAACTCTGGCTAGCTTTGATTACTCCGACATTATTGTAGGTGACACCCCGTCTATTTATATATACATAGTTGATGGAGTGGGAGAAGGTCTGCAGGCAAAGAGAAGAGGCCTGGCTGTCATAATAGACCACCTAACACCGGCACTTAAGATGACCAGCATGAATTACGGTGGATTCACCGAGCTGAAAGGTCTGGTTGATGATTATGAAAAAACACCTGACGGCAATCCAATGAAGGAAGAGTATAAAAATGCGATTATTGCCAAAATAATAGAACTTAACCTGACAACGGATTTGGGAATAGAAGATGCTAGTAATATAACCGACGAAAATGTTGACAAATTGCATGAGTATCTGCTGGATTTGCAACAAACGTTGATGCCGTACGGACTGCATACTTTCGGCCTCGAGTGGACTTATGAAGAAATTGCATTATTAGCCACGGCTATGGTTTCTGCCGATGGCGGTATAGACAGTCCCTCACTGCAGAGATTATTAGCCCAGGAAAACGGATGGGATTTTGATAATCTGACATTGGCTCAGGCAGAACAGCTAAATAACCAGGCGCAAGAATGGATACTGCAATTATTTACCGGGCAAAAAACTGTGGACGAATTGACATCGAATGCACAGCTCCAATCGAAACTTAATCAAGCAATCAATTATACGGCAGATATCAACGCGAGTTTTGAAGCAGAGCTTAGTGGTCTTATCGATGCTCTTAACGGCGGTTTTATAACTCCGTCCACAGGGAATGATCCAATCCGGAATCCCGATGCTGTTCCAACTGGCAGTAACTTTTACGGTATGGACGACAGCCAATTACCTACCAAGGTAGCGTGGGACTTAGGTAAGCGATTGGCCGATATGGCCTTAGCCCAGTTTGATGTGCTGCCAGAAAAAATCGCGGCGGTAGTATGGTGTGTGGAAACATCAAGAGATGACGGAACAATGGCGTCATTTGTTCTAAGGATGCTTGGAGTAGAACCTACCTGGTATTCGAGCGGAAGCGTGAATAAGTTTAAAGCAACATCACTAGCTATGCTGCTAAACGATTTGAACGCAGCAAGAGCAGTTAAAGGATTTGCGCCTCTGACTGAAAGGCCGAGAATCGATGTTGTAATGACTACCAGCGGTTTGTTTAGGGATTTATTCCCAAAACTCCTCGTAAATATGGATAGATCCTACAGAATAGCGCTAGCGGCGTCTTACAACACTATTGTAACCAATTACCCTTCCCTAAAAGACGCATTGGACTATGCTCTACAAACTCTTGAGAGTGCCAAATACACCGGATATAAGGGAAGCGATCCGATCGAGCGCAATTATATTGCCAGGCACTGGATAGAAATGACTCTGGACTACATTTCTCAGGGATTATCAGTTAATGAAGCTGCCGAGTATGCCATAACCCGCATATTCGCGCCACCGGTGGGTGAGTACGGAACAGGTGTAAACAAGGCGGTAGAACAAAGCTGGACCTGGGAAGACAGGGAACAAGTTGCCGATGTGTATCTAAATCGTATGAGTCACGCTTACTCTGAGAGAAACTGGGGTGTTAGTGCTCCCGATCTCTTTGAGGGCTTACTTAATGGTATAGAAACGGCTTACCATAGCAGAAGCACAAATCTTTACGGTGTACTGGACAATGATGATTACTACGATTACTTTGGCGGACTCTCAATGGCCATTGAGAAAGTCAATGGAAAAGCTCCCGATCTTAATGTACTTTACTATGCAAATACGTCAGCTCCACAAGTTACCTCTCTGCTAACTTTCATGGCAAAAGAGATGAGAACAAGATATTACAACCCGGAATGGATTCAAGGGATGATGAATGAAGGATACAGTGGCGCACGGTCAATTTCCAACAAGTTTGTATCGTATTTGTGGGGATGGCAAGTCACCAATCCCGATGTTGTTAAGAACTGGATGTGGGACGAAGTTGTGAACACTTATATCAAGGATCAATATAATCTGGGAGTAACAGGATGGCTGTCCAGCGGAAACAGAGCATACGCCATGATAAGCGTTACAGGTACTTTATTGACGGCTGCTCAAAAAGGATACTGGCAGGCAGATGAAGCAACTTTGAGAGAAGTCGCGAATACCTGGGCAAGGCTTACCGCCCAATACGGACCGGCTTGTTGTGATTGCAGTTGTGGCAATCTTACCATGATGCGTTGGGCAACCAGCTATATTGACTCGAATCTGCTTATGGCTGTCCAGCAGGCTATTCTGTCAGCGACCGGAGAGTCGGTTCTTACACCCGAACAGCTTGACGCGCTGCTAAAGAAGCTTGAGAAGGGAGAAGCAGAGTCGGCAACAGGATCCGCTACTGCTAATAATGCGGCATCTGACGATACACAATCTCCTTCTTCAGCTTCCAATTTGAGCAAAGCGATAGGTGATAGCAACCAAAGTACTGATGCGGCTGCTCCAATATCAGTAGGAGACAATACGATTGAGACAGAATCGCCACTAAACAGTCCGGGTACGGACAGCAAGAGATCGTATGAGCTTAAAAAAGAGGGGCAAGAAAGTCCGGCAATCTCTAAGAGCTGGGTGTCAATTGCTCCGATACTGGGTGTGCTACTCATTGTTGCGCTAGGAATAATGGGCTATTTCAAAAACGGCATTATTGCCTTTATCAGGACCATTGGAAGGAAGGAGGATAATTAAAACGTGATCTCAACACTTTGGAGAATCGGGATCATATCGGCAACCGTATTTTTCGGTGTAAAGATAGGCTTGGCGCTGGGCTTTAGTGGATTGTCCCGCCGATGGGCAATCCTGATTACCTGTTTGTATTCTTTCGCTCTCCTGGGATTAGTTACTATTGCGTCCAAACATCTAAGCTCATTGTACAAGATAGTTAACACTTATAATTATGTCGTTTTTATCGCGATGGCAGCTATCATTTTTTGGGCGGGGGTTCACACACTACACGAATGGAAAGCGCACGGGAGAAATTCGGCCGGTACAACATGTATTGCGCTTGCCGCTCCTTGCCCGTGTTGTTATGCCTCGGTGATTATGGCTGTAGCCCTTGCGTCACCGCTCCTAGGAGTCTCTACAATCTTGCTTGGTAAATATACCGCGTTAATATTGGGCGCGACCATTCTGGCTACTTATATATTCTCAGGACAAATTGTGAAATTTTCCGGGAAGCCATATCCGATTCTTCTGGGTAATCTAATGCTATTTTTGGGATTCTATTTTTTGGTCTCCGCCATGGTCATGCCAAATATGGGAAGCTTGCAGAATCTTAAGATGAATTCTTTGAATATCCCATCAACAAGAGCATCCTTGGCCAGTGTTGCGTTAGTGCTATTTCTAGGATTAATGGGTTTCTTTAAACAAAAAAGGAAAGTATATTGAGGTGGTTTATATGATTGTTCCGGGAAGTGAGTTATTGAGTAAAGCCTTGCATTTGATATCCCAAAGCCTACTTATACCTGTAATAGTGGGACTATTGTTTTGTATTACTTATGCTGTTATCGAGTTGGGCAGCCTGATTTCGGAATACTCGCAAAGAAAGAAAGTGAGTTGTGAAAAAATTGGGAAAATGATCCAAAAATTGCATAGCGAGCAAGAGGTAGGGGAAGTAATTTCCAATAACACTATTTCGGAAAGACAAAGAAGTGTCTTAAACGAGATAATGACACACGATAATCTGACTAATGGTTCTTTGACTGCGCTGGCAAGAAAATTAATTGAAGAGGAAGAGTTAAGGTCAGTTAAAACTCTGGAAAAGACGGATATGCTTGCTCGATGGGGTCCGGCGCTGGGTCTGATGGGAACATTGATCCCTCTGGGTCCCGGCTTAGCGGCTTTGGGAAAAGGAGATGTGAACGCTTTGGCTCAAGCTGTTATTATTGCTTTTGATACAACAATTGTAGGATTGGCCGCAGGTTGTATCGGTTATACAATTTCTAAGATTAGAAAAAGATGGTACGAAGAACACATAAGCACATTGGAAGCTATCATGGATCCTTTGTTGGAGGTATTGGAGAATGGTAAGAAAACGGAAGATTTTGCCTCGGTTGGAAGAGGATATTAATCCTATGTCCGGGGTGGCTAATCTTGTGGATGCTATGCTAGTCTTTGCCTGTGGTTTGATTGTATCGCTTGTTCTCTCCTGGAATTTGCAGAATGTAATTTTTAAGGATGCTACGCCCGCGGAGAGGAAGAAAATGATGGAAGCCATTAAAAGTGCGGTTAAGGTAGAAAAAGGCAAAGAGATTAGGACGCCGCCCCCGCTCACATCAGGAAGCGGTGAGGGCTATGAGGAAATGGGAGTTGTTTATAAAGATCCGGAGACCGGAAAATTGATTTTGGTAAGTCCATAAGATATGCTTTGCGTATTTATAATGGGTAATTTAATAACTTGGGCCTATGGACTGGAATAGATTAAAACTCGCATATTATCGACACAGAGAGAAGATTTGGGCTTTACACCCGAAACTTTCCGGAAGGATAGAAGACTATTACCAGCAGCTTATAATCAATGAGGGTAAAGCGGCAAATATTAGCAATGCCAGCAGGGTACTTCTGATTGGAGCGGGGGCTACTCCTTATACCGTGGTTGCCCTTACCAGGGAATTTGGATGTAGCGCAACTGCCATAGACAAAGATCCTATTGCCGCCATGATGGCTCGATTGTATCTTAAAAGTAAAGCTGGCGGACTGGATGTAAAAGTAAAAAGCGGCAATGGCAAAGTATTTGACGTAGAAAGTTTTGATGTTGTTGCCATTGCTCTTCATGCCAGGCCAAAAGGAGAAATTCTTGAACACCTGGCGAATTCTCCGAATAAAAACCTAAGGGTAATTCTAAGAAATCCTCGCGGCAGATATACCGATATGTACGAGGAAATGACCGATAATCTTGTGGGTATTGGTTTTAAGATTAAATGCGAACTCAAACACCCCGAACCGTACCGTTTCAATACTTTGGTGTTGGAAAGATTGGAACCCAAAAGCCAATTTCAGTAAATCAAGGTTGTTTACCCCATATTTAGACTTAAAAACGGCAATTGCTAAATTCACAATACTTTTAATTTATCTTCACATTTTCTTCATATCTATCACCGACAATTATAAATAGAGATAGAAATAGTCCGGAAGGAGGTGCAGAAAATGAAGAAGAAATACTTGTGGATTACAGTAGCAGTAGCCGCCGCAGTATTAATTGCTACCGCTGGTTTGGCATTTGCGGCTGATCAAACTACCGGCGCGGCTGGTAGTGGATTAGGTCTAAGGTTGGGTCATGGCGGTTCCGGAGGAAGTGTTCTTGAGAATGTGGCGAAGATCCTAAAAATGGACCAAGATGAAGTGAGAACCGAACGTCGAAGCGGAAAAAGCTTTGCCGATATTGCCAAGGAGAAGGGTGAAGATCCGGAAAAACTTACCGAGCAAGTGTTGGAAGCAAAGAAAGCAGCTATACAGGAAAAAGTAAAGGACGGTACTATAACTCAGGAACAAGCTGATGCTTGCATCGAGCGGATGACTGAGAGAGTAAAGACAAGAGTTGAATCGGATGCTTGCGGTCCTTTTGGTAACGGTAAGGGCCAGGGCAACGGGCAAGGTCGTCAGCAAGGACAAGGAAACGGTGCTTGCGGAGGAGCTTGTTTAAATAATACAACCGACTAAGGCTAAGCGGATGAAAAACAGGTGTCCTTTTGGACACCTGTTTTTTCTTTTTTAGAGATTATTAAAATATTAAATGGAGAGGCTGGTTTCATCTGCCAATAGCTAGTGATAAAATCAGTAAAATGAGCACATTACAGGGAATGACAATATTAATTGTAGAAGATGAAAGAAAGATTGCCGATGTTGTTCAGGCATATCTTGAGAAAGAGAAATGCTGGGTAGTTACCGCTTTCGACGGTCTGGAAGCTATGGATGTTATCAATAAAAGCCGTCTCGATCTTATTATTCTTGATATTATGCTTCCGGAAATTGACGGTATCGAGGTACTTAAAAAAGTAAGGGAAAAGTCGGATATCCCGGTTATTATGTTAACGGCCAAATCCGAAGAAGTTGATAAGATAATCGGGCTTGAACTAGGGGCAGATGATTATGTCAGCAAACCGTTCAGTCCCTGTGAGCTGGTGGCCAGAGTAAAGGCAGTTCTAAGACGCAGGCAATCAACGGAAGAGGATGAAAAAATAATCAGTCAAGGAGAAATCGAGATAAACCTTGACCGACATGAGGTAACCGTTAGGGGAGAGGATACTCACTTAACCGCCACGGAGTTCAACATTTTAAAAGCACTTGCCAGGAAACCAGGAAGGGTTTTTAGCCGTCTTCAACTTGCGGAAATAGCACAGGGATATACTTTTGAGGGATACGAACGCACAATCGATGCGCATATCAAAAATATTCGCCATAAAATTGAGAAGGACCCTTCAAAGCCCCGGCATATAAAGACTGTTTTTGGTGTCGGATACAAATTCGAGGTATCTTAAAATGAAAATCAGCCTTCAAATGAAGATATTCTTTTCATTCCTGGTTGTGATTATAGTCGGAGTAGGAGTTGTCGGATATTTGGCCAATCGGGCCACTGTTACGGAGTTTAGTAACTACATGAGGGGTGGCGGTGGTGCCGCGAAGCAGGAAATAGCTGACGAATTAGCTACTTATTATGATGATAATCGGGGATGGAAAGAGGTTGGTGAAACCCTTAATGAAATTTCCAAATCAGGTTACGTTCTCATTTTAAAGGACCTACAAGGAAAGATAATTGCCCAGGCGGGGGACATTGCCGAGGCCCAACAGAGTCAGGGGCATGGAATGGGCAGAATGAGAAATCAATCTCTATATATTGTGGATAGAGATGGCAAAGCAGTAGGGGTCCTTAGTGTTTTTCCCACCGAAACCATGTCTGTGTCCAGTACTGCGGAGAGCTCGTTTCTAAATGCGGTTAATCGTTCACTGATCTGGGCGGCTCTACTTGCTGTCCTAATAAGCGTTATTCTAAGTTTTGTTCTCTCCCGCTATATCAGTAGGCCGATAAAATCATTAACCGGCGCCGTGCACGCGATGGCTGAGGGTGATCTGGATCAAGAGATACAGTTGGGAAATACCCCGGAAACACAGGAACTCTCGGAAACATTTAATTATTTAGCCCAGAGACTTAAAGAAGTCGAGGAATTGAGACGGAACATGATAAGTGATATTGCCCATGAATTAAGAACTCCATTGACCGCGCTGCAGGGTTATGTGGAGGGGATAGAGGATGGGGTAATCAAACCCACCAAAAAGAATCTACAAGTTATATATGACGAAACAATGCTTCTTTCAAGATTGGTTAAAGACCTACAGGAACTGTCCCATCTGGAAGCAGGTCAATTGAGCCTGGAAAAGAAACCGATTGATATTGGCGGTCTGGTTCGTCAGACCATGAAAAGTCAATCGGCACAAATAAAAAAGTCAGGAGCGGAAGTTGAAATACAGGTAGCCGACAATCTGCCTGACTTAGAGATTGACAAGGATAGAATAAGGCAAGTATTGGCAAATCTTGTTTCAAACGCGCTACGTCACAGCTCCAAAAAAGGCAGAATTGTTGTAAATGTGTCTCAAAATCAGGACAACGTGGAATTCGTTGTGAGTGATAACGGGAGAGGAATATCAAAAAAGGATTTGCCCTTTATTTTTGAACGTTTCTACCGCGCCGAGAAATCCCGACAACGCCAATCGGGAGGTGCCGGATTGGGCTTGACCATTGCCAAGAAACTTGTTGAAGCTCATGGAGGGAGTATTTGGGCGGACAGCATTGTGGGCAAAGGCACCCAGGTCCATTTTACCCTACCTAAGAAATAGAGTTGCTTCAGTTACATCAGATACTTACAGTTGAAACCAACTTTCCTTTTTTACTTACTTTCTGATTCCCGGAGCTTGATAGACAAAAGGAATATCATAGCTGACGGAGAATATATAGAAGTAATTTGAGCGGTTACAATAGTGAAAGCGCATTCGGAACCGGAGACCGGGATGGAGAGGGTTTATACCACACAAGAACTTGCAGAACTTCTTAGAATCCAGCATGACGGGATTCATGAGTTTCTGGTTCATAAGCGAGTGCCTTTCATTAAAGTAAATAAAGGATATTTAATATCCGAATGGGATGTAAACGATCTTTTGAAACCAAAAAGCATAAAAATTGAGTCGGAAGAAGACGAATAGCAAACCCTTCGCTTGCAGCCAACCTCATTTAATCTTAAATATCTTAAGGATAAAAAAGAATGGAATTTGTTGAACCGTGGCAGGCATTGCGTCTGCGATGTATATTATGATAGTTTATTTCTTGGTGCTCTATACGGTAGTATTGATAAAAATAGCGGTTATTTGGCAATGGGATTTGAGCAAGGCATATAAGTCTGACAGAAAGGAAACTTAGAAGTGGGCAAGAATATCAAGGTTACTTTACCCGACGGGTCGATAGTCGAAACTGAATCGGGTATGACTCTTGAAGATTTCGCGGGAAAAATAGGATCAAAACTGAAAAAAGCTGCTCTGGCTGCGAAAGTAGATAATGAAATTTGTGATTTGAGCACAAAATTAGAGCGAGACGCCAGCGTGGAAATAATTACCTTTAATTCTCCGGAGGGGCCCGATATCTATCGACATAGTGCGTCGCATATTATGGCTGCTGCTGTTGTTGCCTTGTATCCGGAAGCAAAGCTGGGGATAGGACCGGCAATCGAAAACGGATTTTATTATGATTTTGGATTGGATGACACGCTAAGTGAAAACGATCTATCCAAAATAGAAAAGAGAATGAACAAGATAATCCAGAACAACCTTTCTTTTAAGCGTGTTGAAATGTCAAAAAAGGAAGCCATTGATTTTTTTGCCTCACGAGACCAAGACTACAAAGTAGAACTTCTCAAGGAAATGGAAGACGAGAAAGTAACTTTATATCAGGTGGGAGATTTTGTCGATCTGTGCCGTGGTCCCCATGTTACATCAACTGCGAAGATTAAGGCAATCAAGCTGTTGAAAGTAGCGGGGGCATATTGGCGTGGGGATGAAAACCGTCCGATGTTACAGAGGATATACGGAACGGCTTTTGAGTCGAAGCAGAAACTGGAAGAGTATCTTTACCAACTTGAAGAAGCCTCAAAAAGAGATCATCGTAAACTAGGGAAAGAACTGGAGCTTTTTAGTATTGAAGATGATTTTGGAGCAGGTCTGCCCCTTTGGTATCCAAATGGGGCTTTAGTGCGGAAGATTGTGGAAGATTTTTGGAAAGACGAGCATTTAAAACGGGGTTATGAACTGGTTATGACTCCTCATATTGCCAAGGTAGATCTCTGGAAGACCAGTGGGCATTGGGATTTTTACAGGGAGAATTTGTATTCGCCAATGCAAATAGAAGAGCAGGAATATATTATAAAACCGATGAATTGCCCCGGTCATATTTTAATTTATAAGTCCAAGACCAGAAGTTATCGTGAAATGCCATTAAAATGGGCTGAGCTGGGAACCGTATACCGTTTTGAGCGATCCGGAGTGTTGCACGGACTGCTAAGGGTAAGGGGATTCACTCAGGACGACGCGCATATATTTTGTCGCCTAGACCAATTGCAGGATGAGATTTCAGACGCGATTGATTTTTCATTGTTTATGTTGAGGACTTTTGGATTTGAAAATTATGATGTTTATCTTTCCACCCGTCCGGAAAAGTATGTAGGTAAACTTGAGCGTTGGGATCAAGCCACAGACGCATTAAAATCTGCACTTGAGAGGGTTGGTTTGGACTACCAGGTTGATCCTGGAGAAGGTGTTTTTTACGGTCCTAAGATCGATATAAAAATAAAGGATGCTTTAGGAAGAGCCTGGCAGTGCACGACCATTCAAGTAGATTTCAATCTGCCGGAGAGATTCGATGTGACCTATATGGGAGATGATAATAAGGAGCATCAGCCGATTATGATCCATCGTGCTCTTCTGGGTTCACTGGAAAGGTTCATGGGATGTTTGATTGAACATTATGCCGGCGCGTTTCCAACCTGGATCGCGCCGCTGCAGGTAATGATAATGCCGATAGCGGATCGACATGTGGATTACGCTAAAAATATACATAAAACCTTGATTGAAAAAGGTATAAGGACAAAAGTCGATTTAAGAACGGAATCGGTAAGCAAGAAAATAAGAGATGCCCAGATGTTGAAAATACCCTATATGCTGGTAGTTGGGGATGAAGAGGAGAAAAGTGGTACAGCGGCGCTTAGGGAAAGAATAGGGGGCGACAAGGGTTCGATCAAGGTAGATGAGTTTGTGGAACGTATAAGGCAGGAGATTGAAGATCGAAGTATTTAAGAAGTCGTAAACTTAGAAGAGTAAGTGAGTTTAGTGAGTGTTGGCTGGACATTAAGACGCATAAGTTGTATACTTTTGGACACAAATAAAGAAGGAGCCATCTGCTTCTCACCCTGCGGTGCGAATATGGGAATATGTAAGAACGCGTTACTAGTAGGGTTAAAGATAACACTAACAGGCAGGTGGTTAAACCTGCCTTAATTTTTTGGTAAAAAAGTAGCCAAATATCTGTAATCGTATTTTGGGGGTGAAAACTAATTAACGTAAAGGTACGCATAAATGAGCACATTAGAGCTCAGGAAGTTAGATTGATTTCAGCTGAAGGTGAACAGATCGGTATAAAAAAGCTGGAAGACGCATTGAAGATTGCCGATGAAAGTGGCTTGGATTTAGTAGAGGTATCTCCGGCGTCAAAACCGCCCGTTTGTCGAATAATGGACTTTGGGAAATATAAGTATGAGATGGAGCAGAAGGCAAAAAGGGCAAAAAAGCATCAAACAAGTGTTATTGTCAAAGAAATTAAGATGCGTCCTAAAATCGAAGATCATGATTTTGAGGTTAAAAAGAAACATGTTGAACGTTTTCTAAAAAGCGGAGCAAAAGTTAAAGTAACGATTATGTTTCGCGGTCGTGAGATGTCGCATGCGGATATCGGTAAAGGATTGCTGGATAGATTGGCAAAAGAGACCGAGGATATTGGAAGTGTTGAACTGAAGCCAAAATTAGACGGACGCAATATGATAATGGTCCTTGCTCCGGTCCAATTTCAGAAAGAGTAAGAAGGAAGTGGTTTGGTGAAGAACAAGACTCATAGTGGAGCGAAAAAGAGGTTTAAGGTTACCGGTACAGGTAAACTTATGAGAAAAAAGGCTTTTAAAAGCCATATATTGGAAAAGAAGTCGGCCAACAGAAAGAGAAAATTGCGTAAGGGTGAAACGGTTGCGAAAGCAGACAATAAAAAGGCTAGACGCTTGATCGCGCAGTAAGTTTGGTAAGGAGGTTTGATTATGCCCCGAGTCAAAGGAGGGTCTAAGACTCGAAATAGACATAAAAAAGTGCTGAAGCTAGCAAAGGGATATCGAGGATCCAAGAGCAGAAGTTATAAAGCGGCAAATGAACAGGTAATGCATTCCCTGATGTATGCTTACAGGGACAGGAGAGTAAGAAAAAGAAACTTCAGAAGTCTTTGGATAAGTCGTATAAACGCGGCAGCACGCAGTCACGGTCTTTCTTACAGCAAATTTATTAATGGGCTGAAGATGGCTGAAATTGAAGTAAATCGTAAAATGCTGTCGGAAATGGCAGTAAATGATCCGGAAGGATTCGAAAAACTCGCAGACTTAGCCAAGGAGAAAATCGGCGCTTAGAAGAATTTACAGCTGACCGGCATGTTGATTAGCTTACTAACTTAATTGAATAGCAGCGCATAATGTATAAATAAAGCAAAAAACACATAAAATTATCAGGAAATTATGGGAATAAAGCTGGCTAGCTGAAAGCCAGCTTTGTCTTTTTTTATAAAGTTATCTTGGTGTGATAGTTATGGGGTCGAGATTAAGTGAAAAATATGGTATAATATCAACGTAACCAGGGTTTCTTTGGAGACACTAGATGGACGCGAATACGGTAAAAAAAGAAAGAAAGATACCGGAAAAGGTAACTGACAAGAAGACAGATGATTTAGCGGCAAGAAAAGCCAGGAAAGAGGAGCTCAGAAAGCAAAGGTTAAAGAGGGCTTCCTTTTTTTGGTTAGTAATCGGTGCGTATTTTGTCTTTCTGATTCTTTTGGCTTTCTTTATATTCAAGGCAACAGGGCTATTTAATAAGATTGATGAGCTAGAAAAAGGAAATCTCGTTGCCAGCCGGGAAAGAGCGGCTAGAGGAGTAATACAAAATACTCCTAAAAAGGAACCTGAACCTGTATCCGAGCAAACCGAAGTTGTCGATCCTCCAACTCCGAATGTTGTCATCCTGGAAGATAGAGGAGTAATGGAAGGCATTTTCTACCGGATAATCGGGCGTGTTCAAAATGTTGGTACCGCGCCGGCATTGAACGTTAAAGTCCATGCTACCTTTTTTGACGCTGAAGGTAATGTGGTCGGTCGCGATACAGATCATGTCTGGCGACAAGTGAATGCTCTGCAACCAAATCAAAAATTTGGATTTAAAAATACATTGTCAAACACGCAGTCAAACAAAGTAGCATCTTATAAATTGGTAGTAAGATGGTATTAGGTATGAACACCTCGCGATTTATTCCTCTTTTTAGGTAAGCTCATATCAATATGTCAAGTACAGGGAATCAAAGGTAAATCCTACGGAAGAAAACCACTTTCACTCAAAACTTCTATTAATACATCTTTTTTTTGAATTGTGGCAGTTTATACTTGGTTTTTCCCACCCTTTTTTGCTATTATGATTGAATATGGCCTGGAAACTACCGCTTAGAATAATTTTTTGACAGCTTTTACGGTAATTAGGAGCTCGTTTTGTCAGTAAAAAGTGAATTGAAAAGTTTGAGCAAAGATAGTCAGAAGAGAATAACTGACGTTTCTTCTTTAGATGAGCTTGAGGAACTTAGAGTTGAACTTCTGGGAAGAAAAGGCAAATTGACACAAATCCTGAAAGGTCTTAAGGATGTAAAAGCATCTGAGCGACCTATAGTGGGTAAGTTAGCCAATGAGGTAAAAGTAGATATAGAGAATGGTTTGGAAGATAGAAAAAATAAACTGGCAAATCTTGCCGAAGAAGAGAAACTTGGCGAAGAAGTTATCGATATTACTTTGCCGGGAAAAACACCCCGATTGGGACGAAAACATATATTAACCCAGGTAGTTGAAGAAATAACGGATATTTTTATCGGGCTCGGTTATAGTGTCGCCGAGGGACCCGAAGTAGAATTGGATTATTACAATTTTGAAGCACTAAACACTCCAGCAGATCATCCGGCCCGCTCACTTCAGGATACTTTTTATGTAAACGCAGACGTAGAGGGCAAGTCGTCTTCCGATGAAATGGAAGTTTTACTGAGAACCCACACGTCACCGGTTCAAATACGAGTAATGGAGAAGACCAAGCCGCCTATTTACATTATTGCGCCGGGCAAAGCCTATCGGAGGGATGTTGCCGATCCCACCCATGTTCCTATGTTTCACCAGGTTGAGGGACTTGTGGTAGATAAAGGAATTACTTTTGGTGATTTGAAAGGCACATTGGAAGTATTTGTGCAGAAAGTATTCGGTCAGGATAGAGAAGTAAGACTGCGTCCCCATTTCTTTCCTTTTACCGAACCTAGCGCCGAAGTCGATATTTCTTGTTTTATCTGCAACGGAGAAGGCTGCAGGGTTTGTAAATGGACCGGTTGGATTGAAATACTTGGTGCCGGCATGGTTGATCCGAACGTGTTTAAAGCCGTTGGTTATGATCCAGAAGAAATATCCGGATTTGCATTCGGAGGCGGTGTCGAGCGAATAGCCATGCTTAGATATGGCGTAAGTGATCTGAGGATGTTTTTTGAAAATGACTTAAGATTGCTGGAACAGTTCTAAATTTGGGGAGTACATGAATCAATGACCTATGAATTTGTATGGTTTAGGCATGTTCACTGCAAAATAGCTATTTGATTGAAAATATACGGAAATACGCGAGGGTTAGTGGATGAGAGTATCGTTGAGCTGGTTAAAAGAATATGTGAATGTTGATTTAGCTCCGGAAAAATTGGCTGAGGAGTTTGATATGACCGGCACCGGGGTTGAATCGATTGAGTACTTCGGAAGGGAATATAGCAACATTGTTGTCGGCCAAATAACGAAGTCTGAGAAGCATCCAAACGCCGATAAGCTGTCAATGTGTCAGGTGGATATCGGAAGAAAGGAATTGCTCGATATTGTATGCGGGGCACCTAATTCGGAAGAAGGGGCAAAAGTTCCGGTAGCCCTGGTGGGAGCGGAACTTCCCGGCGGCTTCAAAATACAAAAAACAAAGATAAGAGGAGTTGTCTCTGAAGGAATGATGTGTTCGGAAGCCGAGCTAGGGCTCGGTGAGGACGCTAGCGGGTTAATGATACTTGAAAGCCAAGCGCCGGTCGGATATAAGCTTTCTGAGTTTCTTGACTTGGAAGATGTTGTATTTGAGCTTGAGATTACCCCTAATAGACCTGACTGTCTGGGAATGTTGGGTATGGCAAGAGAAGTTGCTGCGATAACCGGAAGCAAATTCAAGAAACCCAAAATAAAGTTGATTGAAGATAAAGAGGAAGCCAAAGACGCAACAAAAATAGAGATACTTGACCCAGATCTTTGTCCCCGGTATTTGGCTAAAGTAATAAAAGGTGTAAAAATACTTCCTTCGCCGGTTTGGATGCAGCGCAGACTGGAAAAAGCGGGAATAAGACCGATTAACAATATAGTTGATATCACCAACTACGTGATGATGGAAACAGGTCAGCCCCTTCATGCGTTTGATTATGACAAGCTTAACCAAAACAGAGTTGTTGTAAGAAGAGCGAAGGCCGGAGAAACGATGGTTTCTTTGGACGAAGTTACCCGCCAGCTTGACAATTCGATGTTGGTAATTGCCGACGCGAAAGAACCGGTTGCGTTGGCTGGGGTTATGGGGGGACTATATTCGGAAGTTTCCGCTCGTACGGAAAATATATTGCTAGAATCAGCTCACTTTAGTTCTTCCAACATCATGCGGACATCAAGAAATCTAGGTTTGCAGTCAGAAGCGTCTATGAGATTTGAGAGGTTTGTTGATCCCAATCAAGCGATGGATGCGGCCAACAGGGCAGCTCAGTTTATGGCGGAATTAGGCGGCGGCCGTGTTCTCAAAGGCGCCGTTGACGTATACCCCAAACCGCTATTACCGGTGAAGTTGGATCTTCGGACCAGAAGAATAAACCAGATATTAGGAACTAAACTATCGAGCTCAAATGTATCGGGTATTCTTGAAAGGCTTGAGTTGGAAGTGAAAAAGAAAAAAGCAGGTTCTAAGACAACTTCGTCTGACCCTGTTCTTGAAGTTGAAGTCCCAACATTTCGCTCTGATCTGGAGAGAGATATTGATTTAATCGAGGAGGTTGTACGGTTATACGGCTACAACAAAGTTAAATCCACATTACCGGAAAGCAAGGAAAAGAAAGGCGGCCTTACTTTTAGGCAACAGTTAGAGAAGAGGACCCGCGACTGCATGATTGCGGCCGGGCTATGGGAAGTTATTACTTATGCTTTTATTAATCCGGATGAATTCGATAGAATGAAACTTTCAAGTGATTGTCCTCTTCGTAAGGTTGCAGAATTGAGAAATCCGCTTTCCATAGAGCAGTCGGTTATGCGGACAACTCTAATACCCGGTTTGTTGAATGTAATCAGATATAATGTGAACCGGGAGCAAAAAAATGTGCAAATTTTTGAAATGGGTAAGGTTTTCAAGTGTATTGGAAAAAAACTGCCCGATGAGAACATGGTCTTAGGGGCGGCACTAACCGGAAGCTGGCATCCGGATAAATGGTATGAGAAGGAACAGGTGGTGGACTTTTTTGATGTTAAGGGGATACTAAATGCGCTATTTGAATGCTTAAAAATTGAGGATTGGTATATTGTTAGAGCTCTGCATCCATCGTTTCATCCGGGTAGATGCGCAGAGATTTGTGTGGGCAATGAAGTAATAGGGCTATTTGGCGAAATACATCCCGAAACGCAACGAGCGTTCCAGTTGGACCAGCGTGTTCAGCTTCTAGAGATCAACCTGGACAAGCTATATTCAAACGCAAAGTTGTTTAAGGGCTTTAAAGAAGTACCGAAATTTCCCGGTGTGTCAATTGATATTGCCTTGGTAGTAGATGAGGAAATATCTGTTGGTAAGCTTGAAAACATAATTAAAGATCAAGGAACCCAACTTTTGAGGCGTATTGAGGTATTTGATGTGTATAGGGGGGAACAGTTGCCGAAGGGGAAAAAGAGCATGGCATTCTCACTTTACTTTCAGGCTATTGATCGCACTCTTGACATGAATGAGATTAAAAAGATACATGAGCGAATCGTTGCTAAGCTGACAAATATTGGAGCCGAGCTTCGAGCATAAAAATGAGAGGTATTATGTAACCGGTCCTGGCTCACGACCGCCTTACAGGTATCCAGGTCAGAAATAGAAAACCATTAAATATCTGATAAAGATATGGAAAAATTTCGGCGCTTAACTCTAAAAGAGGCCAAAATGCAAAATATTACCATCTTTCAGTAGGTGCTATATGAGAGATGGTTTATATTTTTAGGCATAAATACATAGTAATATGCATATTATTAATATTATAATATATTATCTTGCATAATTATACGATATGTTGTATATTACAAATATAGATTAAGTTTTAGCTTTATTCGGCAATCTTTTCTGAAAATGTATTGTTGAATATGAAGTACTTGCTTTCAAATGACAATCTCAGCCACGAATAGGGGGTATAGATGATGATCAAAGTAGGTGTTGTGGGTGCGTCAGGATATACAGGCGCGGAGCTCATAAGGATACTGATCAATCACCCGCAGGTTGAAATATCATATCTTACTGCTAATAAGTATGCCAATAGGAAAGTATCTGATTTATATTCTAATCTGGCAGTATGCGGAGAACTTTCATTTATTTCTTATGATAAAGATACGGTGAAAGATGCGGATGTAATATTTATTGCCGTACCTCATGGAGAATCGATGAAAATTGTTCCCGATATAGTAGGTCACGGATCAAAAATAATTGATTTAAGCGGGGATTTTAGGTTGAAGGATAAGGATTCATATCCAAAATGGTATGGATTTAATCATATAGCGGCGTCACTGCTCGGTAAATCGGTATATGGAATGCCGGAACTATATCGGGAAAAAATAAAAGGAGCAAATCTTGTTAGCAATCCGGGATGCTATCCCACAAGCTCGATTTTGGCGGTAGCTCCTTTGATGAAGAAAGATATGCTTACGGATGAGCCAATAGTGATTAATTCCTGTTCAGGGCTTTCGGGAGCGGGGCGAGGTTTGTCTCTTTCCACTCATTTTGTTGAGTGCAACGAGAATGTAGAGGCATATTCGTTGTTTGGACATAAACATATCCCTGAAATGGAACAAGAAATGAATGCTATATCGGGTAAAGATAAAATGGTTACTTTTGTACCTCATCTTGTTCCGTTAAATAGAGGGATTCTTACCACGGCCTATTGTGGATTAAGCGAAGATGCAAATTTATCGGAGATTATTGATTTGTATCAGAATTTTTATGGAAACGAGTTATTTGTAAAGATTTTGGAAGCAGGAAAACTTCCGGGAACAAAAGACGTAATGGGCTCAAATTATTGTTATATCGGATGCGGGATTGATAAACGTACCGGCAAGGCAATTATAGTATCGGCTATAGACAATCTGGTTAAAGGGGCATCGGGACAAGCAGTACAAAATATGAATATAATGTGCGGTTTTAAAGAAGATGAAGGATTGGCGACTATTGGATTGGCACCTTAAACTGAGGCCAATCCGAGATTCAAATAAAGCAGGGATTGATATTTGAACAGCCTAGAGAAGGAGATATAGAATTGCAGGTTTTTGAAACGATTGAAGGCGGCATAACGGCTCCAAAGGGTTTTGAAGCTGCCGGGGTTGTGTGTGGGCTGAAGCAAAGCGATAAGAAAGATATGGCTGTCATATTTTCTCGTGCTAAAACAGCCTGTTCCGGTGTATTTACCAAAAATGTAATGGCGGCTGCGCCGGTAATTCTTAGCAAGAAACACATCGCGTCGGGAGAATGCCGGGCGATTATTGTCAATAGTGGCTACGCGAATGCTTGCACAGGCAGCCGTGGTATGCGGGATGCCGAAGCAATGGCCCAACTTACGGCTGACGGATTGGGTATTTCCAAAGAAGAAGTCCTGGTTGCGTCTACCGGAGTAATAGGCAACTACTTGCCAATGGATAAAATACAAAAAGGCATCGATCTTGCCTGTCAAAATATCTCCTCATCCGGCGGTTCGGATGCGGCGGAAGCGATTATGACCACCGATACCTGTTCAAAACAGATAGCAGTGGAGATTAAAATGGGCGATGACCTGGTGTATATAGGCGGAATGTCCAAGGGAGCGGGTATGATCGAACCGAATATGGCAACTATGTTGGGATTTATTACAACTGATGCCGATATTGACCATACATTAATGAACAAATGGTTGAAAGAAGCAGTGAATAGCTCTTTTAATATGATTACTGTTGATGGCGAAACCAGCACAAATGATATGGTTGCTATGATGGCAAACGGCTCCAGCGGGATTGTTGTAAGCAGCGACAGTGATGGGGCAGCTGGGATTTTTAAGGAGGCATTGAAGTTTGTTTGCGCGTCTCTTGCCAAGAAGATCATTATGGATGGTGAGGGAGCGACTAAATTTATCGCGGTCAACGTATGGGGCGCTGAGAACGAAAATAAAGCAAAAGATGTGGCGATGGCTATTGCCAATTCTTTATTGGTAAAAACTGCTTTCTATGGTGAGGATGCCAATTTAGGACGCATCCTGGCTGCAGCCGGTCATTCCGGTGTTGTTTTCGATCCGAATGAGGTTGAACTGTATTTTCAAAACACAAAAGTAATAGAGAAAGGTTCCTATATAGATTTTAGTCAGACTGAAGTGGATAAAATCTTAAAGCAAAAAGAGATCGAAATAAAACTGGTAATCGGTAGGGGAAATGGCAAAGCGGCAGTTTGGACAACTGATTTATCTCATGATTATGTTGATATAAACGCTTTATATAGGACCTAGGACAAATGGCATTTCGGGAGGATTGTTAGTGAAAGAAGCACTTAAGAAGGCTGAAATATTAACAGAAGCTTTGCATTGGATAAGAGAGTATCGGGGAAAAAAGGTTGTAATTAAGTACGGCGGCAAAGCCATAACAGCCGATGAAGGACTTAAGAAATCAGTAATATCCGATATTGTGGCAATGAAGCTAGTCGGAATAAATCCGATTGTTGTGCATGGCGGCGGACCTGAGATTTCAAAATATATGGAGAAGGTCGGCAAAAAACCAAAATTTGTTGACGGATTAAGGATAACCGATGAGGAAACCGTCCGGATTGCCAAGAAAGTACTGGTTGAAAAGATAAATCGGGAAATTGTTGAAGAGATCAAAGATCACGGCGCGGCGGATTGCCCTAACGGATTAGGGTATGGAATCAGCGGTGATGAAGGTCTGATTTTTGCGAAAAGAAAGGAGCATAAGTTCGAGCTGGGTTTTGTGGGACAGGTTAACAATGTGGAAGCATCTTTATTGGATGACGCGATAAATCGTGGCTTAATACCGGTTATAGCACCACTTGGCCTGGGATTGGAATCAAAGACTTATAATATTAACGCGGATCATGTAGCCGGGGAAGTGGCGGCGGCTTTGAACAAAATTGACCAGGGTAACGTAAATATAATATTTTTAACCGATGTTGATGGGCTTTATAAGAGGTTTGAGGATAAGAGTTCGTTAATTTCAGAGCTTAGGTTAGAAAAATGCAAGAAAATGGTTGACGAAAACAAGATTGCCGAAGGTATGTTACCCAAGGTTAAGGGTTGCATAACTGCTTTGGAAGGGGGCGTGCCATACGCTCATATATTAAATGGTGCAAGGAAGCACGCCTTGTTGGTAGAAATGTTTACCGATAGAGGAATCGGTACCATGATTGTGAATTAGAAAATAACGGCAAATAGGAAAGGTAAATTTAACAAAGTGATGCGTATGAGTTTGCTTGATGAATATCAAAACAAAGAAGCTCTATACCATATGTCTACCTATAACAGGTATCCAATAGTCTTTGTAAAAGGATTCGGTACCAGGCTATGGGATATCGATGACAACGAATACCTGGATTTTGTAAGCGGCCTGGGGGTTTGCAGCGTCGGCCATTGTCATCCCAAAGTAGTTGACGCCGTAAGAAAAAGCGTCGGCCAGCTTATGCATGTTTCAAACCTCTTCTATACCATACCTCAGATTGAGTTGGCTGAGAAATTAATAGAGATCACTTTTGGAGATAAAGCCTTTTTCTGTAATAGTGGGGCTGAAGCAAACGAAGGAGCGATCAAACTTGCCAGGAAGTATAATGGAATGCGGTTCAAGAACAACAAGTATGAAGTAATAACGGCTTATCGCTCTTTTCATGGTCGTACTTTCAAGACACTTGCCGCGACCGGCCAACCTGATAAGAAAAAACCATTTGAACCGCTCCCCCCGGGCTTCAAACATGTGCACCTGAATTTTTCGCATGAGTTGGAAGAGGCTATTAGCGAGAACACAGGTGCGATAATGCTGGAACCGATTCAGGGTGAGGGCGGAGTTTATGAATGCGAATTTGATTATTTGCGTAAGGTAAGAGAGATCTGTGATGAATATAATTTGCTTCTGATTTTAGATGAAGTACAGACGGGTTTGGGCAGGACAGGAAAGATGTTTGCCTATAAGCACTATGGAATTGAGCCGGACATCATTACGCTGGCAAAAGGATTGGCGGGAGGTTTGCCGATCGGTTGCTTCATCGCCAAAGACGAAGTAGCGTCTTCTTTTGAATACGGCGACCACGCGACAACATTTGGTGGAGGGGTAGTTCCTTGTTCTGCGGCAAATGCGGTTATCCAAGCGATAGAAGAACAAGAGTTGGTGGAAAACTGTGCTATAATGGGTTCTTGTCTCAGAGAGGCTCTGGACGAATTAAAGAACAAGCTGCCTATAAAGGAAATCAGGGGCAAAGGTTTAATGATCGGAGTAGAAATAGAAGAGCCGGTTGCTCCAAAAGTTGTTAAAAGTTGCCTTGAAAATGGTTTAGTAATAAACAATATCGGTAATAATATTATTCGCTTTCTTCCGCCATTATGTGTGACTGAAGACGAAATTGCCGAAGCACTGTCGGTATTTGAGAAAGTGCTGAATCAGTGCTAGTAATACTAGTAGCTCTTTTGTAAGAAGTATAAGTGAATTATTAATTGGTTTGGGAGGGATTAAATGTCTAGGCTTAAGGCAGAAGATTTTTTGAGTTTGGGAGATTGTAGCCAGGACGAAATATATCAGATTCTTTCCCAAGCATTGGAGATTAAGCGATTTAGGCAGCTGAATAACGAGAACAAAGGCTTAGACGGAAAAACCGTTGCTCTGATCTTTCAGAAACCTTCAACCAGGACCAGGGTGTCTTTTGAGGCCGGCATCGCGCAGCTTGGTGCCCACCCTATTTTTCTTAGTGCATCTGAACTGCAACTTACAAGAGGAGAAAGCTACAAAGACACAGGAGAAGTACTTTCTCGATATGTTGATGGGATTGTTATGCGGGCGTTTTCTCATAAGGATTTGGAAGAACTGGCTGACGGAGCGACTGTCCCGGTAATAAATGGTCTTACTGATGAATTCCATCCCTGTCAGGTACTAGCGGATTTTATGACAATTCTGGAAAAGAAGGACAGAATTGCCGGTTTGAAGCTGGCATATGTCGGCGATGGCAACAATGTAGCAAACTCACTTCTTTTGGGCTCGGTTAAAGTCGGTCTGAATATAGCTATTGCTTCTCCTCAAGGATTTGAACCAAAAGCGGAAATCGTAAGAAAAGCAATGCATTTCATGCGGGGAATATCTCCAAAAGTGAGTTTAACCGAAGATCCGATTGAAGCAGTCAAAGATGCTGATATGGTTTATACGGATGTATGGACAAGCATGGGTCAAGAGAAAGAGCGAAAGAAAAGAATAGAAATTTTTAAGCCCTACCAGGTAAATAAACAACTTCTATCAAAAGCAAAAGAGGATGTTGTGGTTATGCACTGTCTGCCGGCTCATTATGGAGAAGAAATTGAGCGTGATGTGTTGGATGAGTTCAATTGTGTGTTTCTTGACCAGGCCGAAAACCGTCTTCATGTACAAAAGGCCTTACTCAGTTTGCTTCTAGGTGATTGATGTGGGTGAAAGAAGCAAGCGGCTGGAATTAATCCGCAGACTGGTTAGCGAAAAGAGAATTGGAACCCAAAAAGAACTTGTAAATGAGATTGAAAGACAAGGGTTTTCAGTTACGCAGGCCACGGTATCTAGGGATATTGCCGATTTGAGGTTACGAAAAACCAGAGATGAAGGCGGGAGTATCTATATATTGCCACAAGGTAGCCCCCTAAAGGAAACCGATCATCTGCGCCGGATGTTAAAGGATTTTGTTAGTGGAATTGTGGCTACGGGAAATTTGATTATCTTAAAAACTCAACCTGGCTCGGCACAAGGAGTCGCGTCGGCCATAGATAACGTCAGATGGGTAGATATATTGGGCACAATTGCCGGAGATGATACGATCCTTGTCGTATCGCTAAATGACAGAACTGCTATATCGGTTCTGGCGAAGTTAGAGGATTTGAAGAAAGAGTAGATGTTAGACAGGGAGAAGTAAATATAGGATACATGATACAGGATACATGATACAGGGTGATTGATAAGTTTTTTATTTTAAGGAGGATAAGTGGGAAAAGAAAAGATTGTATTAGCCTACTCCGGAGGTCTGGATACTTCTATAGCAATAAAATGGCTACAAGAAGAATATAAATGCGATGTGGTCGCCCTTGCTGTTGATGTCGGGCAGGGAGGGGATTTAAAAGCGGTTAAAGATAAGGCATTAAAAATAGGAGCAATCGAGTCGTATGTGGTTGATGCCAGGGATGAATTTGTAAATGAGTATGCTTTGCCGGCTCTAAAAGCAAATGCGCTATATGAAGGCAAATATCCACTGGTCTCCGCCTTGTCCCGGCCGTTAATTGCTAAATTGCAGGTTGAGTTAGCGGAGTCGGAAGGAGCCAAATACGTTGCGCATGGATGTACCGGAAAGGGTAATGACCAGGTCAGATTTGAGGTTTCAATCGGTGCTCTCAATCCGGAATTAAAAATAGTTGCTCCTCTGCGTGAATGGACACTTTCCCGGGAAGAGGCAATGATATATGCCAAAAAAAACAACATACCCGTTCCGACCTCCAAGGAGAGACCATACAGCATTGATGAAAACCTATGGGGACGCGCGATTGAGTGTGGTATTCTGGAAGATCCCTGGAATGAACCTCCGGATGATATTTATGAGCTGACGTCAGATATCGATAAAACACCAGCTGAACCCACTTATATGGAAATAGAATTTGCCAAAGGGATTCCGGTAAGTATTAACGGAGAAAAGAAAGGCATGGTTAGTATTATAGATGAAGTCGGGAAAGTTGCCGGCATGAATGGCTGGGGACGCTTGGATATGATTGAAAACAGGCTTGTGGGAATAAAATCACGGGAAGTTTATGAGGCTCCGGCTGCGCTGGCGCTAATTGAAGCTCATCGAAGTTTAGAAGACCTGACCTTAGAGCGTGATTTGCTACACTATAAGGCGTTAATTGAACAGAAATATGCTGATTTGGTATATTTCGGGCTGTGGTTTTCACCTCTAAAAAAAGCACTTGATGCTTTTATTGAAGAAACCCAAAAAAGCGTAACCGGGACTGTTAGGTTAAAGCTTAATAAAGGAACTTGCCAGGTTGTCGGAAGAAAATCCGAAGAATCTCTATATGACTATTCTCTGGCGACATATGAAACCGGCGATCAGTTTTCACATCAATCGGCGAAAGGGTTTATTGATTTGTGGGGGCTGCCGGTTAAAGTTTGGGCAAAGAAACACAAGAAAGATTGATTGAGGGAGAAGAGAGAAGGGATGAGAGAGGAGTAAATACAGGATACAAGATGCAAGATACACGATTCAAGACGCAGGATGCAAGGGAAAATTAATATACTAAATCTAAAATCGCGCATCGCGACCGAAAGGGAGCAAAAATGAAACCCTGGGGCGGACGTTTTAATAAAGAAACGGATAAAGTTGTAGAGGAATTCACAGCTTCACTACCCTTTGATTGTCGTTTAAGCAAAGAAGACATTGCGGGAAGCATCGCCCATGCCCGGATGTTAGCCAAATGCGAAATAATACCCCAGGAAGATGCTGAGAAAATAATAAATGGTTTGAATGCGATAGAGAAAGATATGAACGAAGGCAAATTCTTTTTTGATTTGGCTGATGAAGATATTCATATGAGCATAGAGAGAGCTCTTATCGAAAAAATCGGTCCGGTCGGAGGCAAATTGCACACCGGACGCAGCCGCAATGACCAGGTGTCTCTGGATATGCGCATGTATCTTAAAAAAGAGATGAAGATAATGTGTGAATTGTTAAGAAGCCTGCAAGAAACGCTGCTTGGGGTGGGGCTGAAGAACATCGATGTTATTCTGCCGGGCTATACACATCTGCAACGTGCACAGCCGGTGTTGTTTGCCCATCATATGATGGCGCATTTCTTTGCTATTGATCGTGATTTTAAACGATTTAAAGTATGTTACAAAAATACTGATGTATTTCCTCTCGGCTCAGGTGCTCTGGCGGGAACAACCTTTCCTATTGACCGGGAATATGTGGCAGAGGAGCTTGGTTTTAACAAGATTTCGGAAAACAGTATGGATGCTACCAGCGATAGGGATTTCTTGCTGGATTTCCTCTTTGCCGCATCACTTACTATGGTTCATTTAAGTCGTATCTCGGAAGAGCTGATACTATGGTCAAGCCAGGAGTTTGATTTTATTGAAATGGATGATTCTTATGCTACGGGCAGCAGCATCATGCCCCAAAAGAAGAATCCCGATGTTGCCGAGTTGATAAGAGGAAAAACAGGAAGGGTGTTTGGAGATTTGACCGCTCTTCTAACTACCATGAAAGCGCTTCCTCTAGCATATAGCCGTGACTTGCAGGAAGATAAAGAAGCGGTTTTTGACGCGCTGGATAATTTAAAGTTATGTCTGGAGACGATGGCCGGTATGATCTCGACTATGAAAATAAAAAGCGATCGGATGAAAAAAGCCGCTGATTCCGGATTAATGGGTGCTACCGATATTGCTGATTATCTGGTCAAGAAAGGTGTGCCTTTCAGGAAGGCTCATGAGATAGTGGGACACATAGTAAAAGAATGCATATCGGACAACAAGGGTCTTCCGGATTTGGAGCTAGAACAACTTAGGAAGCATTCTTCCCTTTTTGAACAAGACATTCTAGGCGTGCTAGAGACTGTAAATATAGTCGAAAGCAAAAAGAGCCTCGGGGGAACCTCATCGCAAAGTGTAAAGAATCAATTTGAAACTGCAAAGAAAATAAATAGCGAGCAGGGAGTTTGGCTTAGTAGTATTTAAGAATATACATTATAATGTCAGATGTCTCTCTGTTTTGTATTCTTATCTTTCAAAGAATATTATTTATAATCACATAGATAACTATAGTGAGCGGGATTATTGTGGACAATCAAGATATAGCAGCGATTCTGGAAGAAATTGCCGATCTGCTTGATATTGAGGGCGAGAGCGTATTTAGGGTCCAGGCATATCGGCGAGCGGCAAATAGCATAAGCTCTTTGACTGACGATATCAATAAAGTCTGCCAAGAGGGCGACTTGCGGAAAATATCGGGTATCGGCAAAGGAATTGCGGAAAAAGTCCAAGAACTTCTTGATACTGGTGAGATTGAGTATTTCGAAGAGCTCAAAGAAAAAATTCCCCCAAGTGTAGTTGAGTTAGTTCAGATTCCCAGCCTCGGACCAAAAAAAGCAAAGATTCTTTATGAAAAACTTAATATCCAGACTGTCGATGATTTGCTTGATGCGGTTAACCAGCATAAGGTAGCCCCTATCAAAGGATTCGGTCCTAAAGCTGAGGAAAATATCCTTAAGGGAATTAAGTTGTTAAGAAAAAGCAGAGAAAGAATTCTCTTAAGTGAAGCTTATCCGCTAGCGGAAAAAATCATAAACCAACTTCAACGAGATTCCCAAGTAATCAGGGTCGATATGGCCGGCTCGCTGCGCCGAATGAAAGAAACAATAGGTGATATTGACATTCTGGCGTCTTCCGATGAACCCTCAGAAGTATCAAGCTACTTTTGTGAGCTTGCGATAGTAGATCGGATACTGGCAAAAGGTGATACAAAAGCAAGTATTATAGCAAAGAATGGGCTGCAAGTGGACCTAAGGGTTGTATTGCCGGATCAATACGGTTCGGCGCTACAATATTTTACCGGCTCAAAAGAACACAACATTCACCTTAGGGATATTGCCAAGAAAGAAGGGCTTAAGATTAATGAGTACGGTCTTTTTAAGGTCAATTCAGAAAAACAAATAGCGGGTGGCTCTGAAGAAGAAATATATAAATCTCTGCAGATGCAGTACATACCTCCTTTAATGCGAGAGAACAGAGGGGAAATCGAACTGGCAAAGCAACACAAACTGCCCAAATTAATTGGGCTAGAAGATATAAAAGGTGACCTGCATGTTCATTCATCATGGAGCGATGGCTATGATGAAATAAAGGAAATGGCAAGCACGGCAAAGGAATTGGGATATTCGTATATTGCCATTTGTGATCATGCGGAGAAGCTAAAAGTAGCAGGCGGATTAAGCAAGGCTGAGGTAGCGGACCGTAAAAGAGAAATAGATCGTATAAATAACGAAATGGACGGATTTACCGTATTAAATGGCATTGAACTAAATATTGATAATAATGGAAAACTTGATTATGATGACGGTTTCCTGGAAACCTTTGATGTGGTGGTTGCCTCTATTCATGCCGGATTCAACCAATCCGAAGAGCAAATTACTAAAAGGACAATCGAAGCAATAAATAATCGCCATGTAGATATTATTGCCCATCCTACCGGGAGAATATTGGGAAGAAGACCGCCTTATGCTATTAATTTACGGACTGTTTTTAAAGCAGCCGCCGAAACCGGAACTATGCTTGAACTTAATTCATACCCGGATCGGCTTGATCTTAAAGATGACTATCTTGGAGAAGCAAAAGGGGAAGATGTGAGAATTGCCATTAATACGGACGCTCACAGCAAGGCGCATTTGAAGTATATGATATATGGGGTAGCGACAGCTCAGCGCGGGTGGCTCGAATCAAAGGACGTAGCAAATACCCACATACTTGAGGAACTGCGCGGTGTAATACAAAAATAATTTGCGGATATGGCAAGATGAATGAATCGGACGTTTGCGAGGAATAAAAAGTGAATGAAGAAATATTGGATAGAGATTTTTACAATCGCAACACGGAGCTGGTTGCTCAAGATCTTCTGGGAAATATTCTGGTTCACAGGACTAAAAAGGGGATTTTGCGGGGGCGTATCGTAGAGGCAGAAGCTTATTTCGGCAAAAATGATCCGGCAAGTCATGCATCTACCAGGGGCAAAACGAAGCGCAATAGTATAATGTTCGGGAAGCCGGGCATGGCTTATATATACCTGAATTATGGTGTGCATTATTTGTTTAATGTGGTAACCGAGCCGGAAGGAATCGCCGGAGCTGTGTTGGTACGGGCACTGGAACCTTTGGAGGGATTGGAATTAATGAAGAGCAACCGTCAGTCGGAATCGGAAGCTGATCTTACCAATGGTCCCGGTAAATTAACCAAAGCTATGGGTATAGATATTGCTGCGAACGGCTTCGATGTTACAGATAGCCAACTATACATTATAAAGGGAGAAACCAACAACCTTAAAGTTAAAAAGACTACCAGGATTGGAATATCAGTAGCTCAGGATAGGCTTTTACGGTATTATATTGAAAACAATCCGTTTGTATCGAGGATTTAAGGCAGGGAGGCTATAGGAGGATTAATGAAACCTAAAGAAATCTATGCGCTTGCAGTGGAATTAGGAATGTCAGCTGATCCAAGAGGCAAGAAGGAAGTTAAAAAGAATCTTGCTCAGATGGAAAAAAGCTATAAGCAATTAAAAAAAGACGAGAAAGATTTATTTGACAAGGAAAAACTAACAAATCCCTATTCCGATACCCGCATTCTCTGTGGCAACGAAAATATGGAGGTTGAAGAAATCCTTGCCGGAATTGACTTGGAAGTCGGCGAGGTGCTGTTGGCGGATCGACTTAATCAAAAAGGAAAGAAGATAAATCTATTGCTTGCTCATCACCCTGAAGGACCGGCTTTAGCTAATATGTCAGATGTTATGAAAATGCAGGCGGATATTTGGCATAACCACGGAGTTCCGGTAAATATCGGCGATGCTTTAATTGACAAGCGTATGAGGGAAGTATATAGGCATCTTATGCCAACTAACCACAATAGAGCGGTTGATGCCGCGGAACTTCTCGGATTTGCGTTTATGAGCGTGCATACCCCGGCTGATAATATGGTGACATCTTTTCTGCAAAAGATGATCGACAAAGAAAAGCCATATACTCTTAAGGACATTGTGGAAGCATTACAAAAACTGCCGGAATACAAAGGAGCGGCAAAGGAAGGCCATGGTCCAAATATATTAGTTGGAGACGGGGAAAAAAGAGCTGGCAAGGTAGTGGTTGATATGACAGGCGGAACAGAAGGACCGGCGGCGGTAATTGAAAAACTCGCCCAAGCCGGAGTTGGCACACTTATCGGAATGCATATGAGCGATAAGATAAGAGAGAAAGCCGAGCAGAATCATCTCAATGTTGTTATTGCCGGCCATATTGCCAGTGACGCCATAGGTTTTAACCTGTTTTTAGATCAGCTTGAGAAGAAGGGTGTAAACAAGGTTATTACCTGCTCGGGTTTTAGAAGGGTAAAACGTATTAAATAAAACACTGCTTTTTGACATGTTGTATAATATTGACTAACTTATAGTATGCTATATTGAAATGTTCCTATCTAGCAAAGCCACAATAACGTGCAAGACTGGGGTACGCGGCAGTGCGAACTGATATCATCAGCGATCATAACTGTTGTTATATTAGCTGAAACAGAGAAAACGCGGGGCTCAGCCCCGCATGATTTATGTAAAACATTGTATAAGGAGATCAAGTAATTGAAAGTACTCTTTGTCTATCCCGATTTTCCTGCCAATGCGGATGATGCACCACGGCACGGATTTTACTCAGAAGGACTTGCCTCACTATCAGCTGTTTTAAAAGAAGCAGGGCATGAAGTCACCCTACTTCATCTGACAAATCCCGCAAAAGAAGAAGAGTTCAAGAATAAAATTGAAATGGAAAAACCGGATCTGATTGCTTTTTCGGTAAGAACAACTGTTTTTCCGTATGTAAAAGAGTATGTAAAATGGGTGAAAGATATTTCAAACGCGGTCATAATTTGCGGGGGCTACCATCCTACAATTGCTCCGGATGAAACAATAAGTGTAGAAGGAGTAGATATTGCGGCAATCGGAGAAGGTGAAGGCGCGCTCCAGGAGCTTTGCAAGAAGATTGCCAAGAACGAGAGCTTCGAGTATATCGGTAATTTGTGGGTAAAAAAAGAGGGTAAGGTTATCAGAAATCCAGTAAGGCCATTGATTGAAGATCTGGACCAGCTGCCCTTACCCGATTTTTCGTTATTCGACTATCCGAATTTGGAATCATCGGTTATTAAGACGGCAAGCGTTATGGTCTCCAGGGGTTGCCCGTATAGTTGTACCTACTGCTGCAACCATAAGATAAGGGAGGTCTATCCTAATCCTCAAAAGTATGCCCGATTTAGAAGCCCCGACCGTTCAATTGAGTATTTGAAAAAGATATTAGGTGACTATCCGTTTATTGAGTATATAAGCTTCATGGACAACATACTGCCTATGAGGCGGAGCTGGTTTTATGAGTTCATTGAATTGTATAAAAGAGAGATAGACCTTCCGTTTTCATGTAACTTCCGGGCGAATCTGGTGAAAGACGATATTGTAAAAGCTTTGAAAGATGCGGGCTGCTTTAGAATTCATTTTGGCGTAGAAAGCGGAGACGATTTCATTCGTAATACTATTCTTAAAAGGAATATAAGCCGTCAAGACATGGTTGAAGCCTTTGACGCCTGTCGGGGAGCCGGTATAAGCACTCTCTCCTACAATATGGTAGGACTTCCTTATGAGGATATGCCCAAGGCTCTGGAGACCATAAAACTAAACGCGGAGATGAAAACAAAAAGAGTTGTTGTTTCGATATTCTATCCATATCCAAATACGCAAGCTTATGATGTTTGCGTTAAGGAAGGTTTTATTGAACCAACCTTTAATTATAGAGATGATGTTGCTCTTACCCAGGACAAGTTCAAGAAAGAATCAGTTGTATTTGTTTCCACCTATTTTGAGTCATTTATGAAGCTTTACAAGCTAGCCGAGCGGATGCCCGGAAGTATCGGTAGTAGGCTCGAAAAGTTGTTGGATAGGATTTTCTGTTCTCGATTTCTCCCTCATTCATTCTTAGTTAAAGCAGCAGGCACTCGGGACCGATATATTGAAAAAGCTAAGATATTCCTAAAGGAAAAATCGCCCGGCTTTTATCTTTTTATTCGGGACAGATTGCTTAGGACCAGCAAATAGCAGGTATTAGTAGTTTGGCGGCATTAGGAGTTTTTTAAATTTTGTAGATGAATCACAGTATTTTTTGGATTCGGGAGAGATAAAAAATTAACATTCCCAGAAGAGCATGTAGCACAATACTTATAACTTTTCTTATCATCACAAGTTTATTAACCCCTGCTTATTCCACAAGCATCCAGGACAAGAAAAACGAAGCCTCCGATGTTAAGAGCCAACTTTCCGTAATTGATAGCAAGTTAGATGCGTCAGTAAGAGAATATGAAGCTGCATATACCCAACTAACCGAGATAAATATGGCAATCCAGGATAATCAGGTAAAACTTGATATTGCCAAGAAAGAGTTAGCGGAGTGTAAAGAAATTCTGGAAGGGCGAGTGGATTCCATATATCGCGGCGGGAATATGGATTTCATATTGGTGATTTTGGGAGCTAAAGATTTCGAAAATTTCCTTTCTAGGCTGAGCTATATGAGGAAAATATGTGAAAAAGACGCAAAAGTACTAGAAGATGTTGAGCAACTTAAGAAAGAAATGGAAATAAGAGATCAACAGCTTATCGAAAGCAAAGCCCAACAAAGAATTGTGCTTAATAAGATTGACGCGGAAAAAACCAGTCTGGAAAGTGCTCTTAAGGAAAAACAGGCTATATTGGGATCGATTAACGCTGATATTAGGAAGTTGGAGGAAGAAGAAAAAAGACGAGTTGAAGCAGAACGCAGGAGAGCGTTAGAAAATTCGAAGAAGAATCCCGGGAACAGCGGTGGTGGCGGAAATTCCGCTTATCTTCCGGACAGTAGTTTTAGGTTTCCGGTTGCGCATCCATATAGTTATTGTGATAGTTGGCATGCGCCGAGGTCGGGAGGCCGCGTTCATTTAGGATGCGACATTTTTGCCTTACGAGGAACTCATGCACTTGCTTGTGTTAACGGCAGAGTGCTAAGGATGAGTAACGGCGGTTTAGGCGGCATAGGTATTACCCTGCAAGATAAAAGCGGCAATACTTATTACTATGGTCACCTGGATGGATATGCCTCTGGTATTTATACAGGGATGCAGGTGACTGCCGGGCAATTAATTGGCTATGTAGGCGATACCGGTAATGCTAAAGGAACTCCTCCACACGTACATTTCGAAATTCATCCCGGTGGGGGCTCCGCAATAAATCCCTACCCGATATTAAAACTGGTTGGGTAGTAGAATAAACCCAATTCTCTATTTAAGTATAATTCCTCTTAAAGATTGATGAAAAATTCAGGATACAAGATGCAGGATACAGGATACATGACAAAAGATACAAGACATAAGACATCGGACCTACGACATCCGACATTTAAGGTCATAGCTTACCGATAGTCACTACAACCTCGGACCCATTTGGTACTTTCTTACCGGCGTTCGGACTTTGACTAATAACAATCCCGTTTTTCTCAGGATCAGATGTTGTCTTATACTGCATAACAGGGGTAAGGTCGGAATTCCTTATCGCCGATTCAGCCCTACTTTCGGTCAGTCCCAGCACGTTAGGCACATATACTTCAGTTACTCCCGGTGGTGTAACAGCAAGACCTGAAGCAACTTTGATTGTAACAACTGATCCCTCTTTCATTTTAGTACCACCCGAGGGGTCCTGCCCAAAAACCTGTCCTGGTGGAAAATTAGAATTAGCAATATCCTGGCGATTTACGCTAAAACCTGCGGCTACTATCGATTCAATTGCGCTTTCTGCCGAACTGCCAATAACGTTTGGTACAACACCTTTCTTAGTGGCTTTATGTATATTACAGTATCGATGTGGTTGTGTGCCTTTAATGAAGGATTGTTTGACGACATGGGGACATGAGGAATTTGCTCTTAAACCCGATTCAGCACAAATCTTAAGTGTTATCATTTCCTGATCAGGCACGGCAAAATCAGTACGGGGTATGCTCTCGTGCGCTTTGCTCATAAATTTTGCCCATATTTGTGCCGGGAAAGTGCCTCCGGCGACTCGGATTCCATGCACATTTGTCATAGGCACTAGCTTACCCGAATACCCCACCCAAACACTGGCAACAAGGTTGGGAGTGAAACCGACAAACCAGGCATCTTTATAGTCATTTGTGGTTCCTGTTTTACCGGCAGCCGGCCGTCCTATATTGGCCTTCTGACCGGTTCCGTACTTGATTACGTCCTGAAGGATGTTAGTTGTTTCATAAGCCACGGAAGGATCGATTACTTCCTTTTTGTCATCCTCATGTTCTTGAAGAACACGACCTGTTGCGTCGGTTATTTTCTTAATCCCAAAGGGATTATTGTGGACACCATTATTGGCTAAAGTTGAGTAAGCTGAGGCCATCTCGAGAGGGCTAACTCCTGTCTTGAGACCTCCCAGCGCAATTGCTGGATTAGGATTAAGAGCAGTTACTATACCCATTGCTTTGGCGGTATCCACTACTTTTTGCGGTCCGACATCCATAATCATTCGGGCATAAACACAGTTTACTGAATGAATAGTAGCTTCACGCACGGTCATTGAGCCATAGCTTTTCTTGCTGTAATTGCTGACTGTCCAATCGTCTCCGGGGAGTTCTACGGTAAATGTGCTTGCCTGATAGGTCTTAGTGGCTGGGATGCCGTCCTCCAATAAAGTAACAAGAACAAATGGTTTGAAAGCAGAACCCGGCTGTCTATGACCTTGAACAGCAAGGTTAAATTTCTGAGCCTTATAATCTTTACCTCCCACCATTGCCTTGATTTCGCCTGTTTTTGGATCCATGCAAACTATGGACGCGTCCGGGTCATTAGGATTGTTTAAAGTAGTGGCTATTGCTGTTTCCGCATCGCTCTGCAATTTCAAGTCAATCGTGGTGTAAATTCGTAAGCCGCCCCTAAAGAGAGAGTTGGCTCTTTCAGATGCAGTAGAACCGTAACGCTTGTCCTCTAATATCTGTTGCTTAATGTACTCAATAAAGTAGGGGGCGGGAGTCGGTTTTTCAACAATCTCTTTTAACTGGATAGGCTCATTGTTTGCCGCGTCAGCTTCAGCTTGGGTTATATAACCGCTTTCAACCATCTTTTTCAAGACAACAGCCCGTCTTTTCACTGCCCTTTCGGGATGGGTGTAGGGAGAATAGTTATTAGGTGACCTTATAACCCCAGCTAAAAGCGCACTTTCAGCTAGATTTAAATCCTTTGCTTTCTTACCAAGGAAGACTTCCGATGCTGTTTCTATTCCGTAACAATTATGACCGAAATATATTGTGTTTAAATATTTTTCCAGTATTTTCTTCTTTGTATATTTCTTTTCTACCTGGTAAGCAAGAGCTGCTTCCTTTATCTTTCTCATGAATGTCTTTTCAGGGGTAATGAAGGTATTTTTTACATATTGCTGGGTTATTGTGCTGCCGCCTTCTTCAATTTTTCCTTTTTGAATATTGATAATAAAAGCTCGGATAATGGCTTCAACGTCAACTCCTTTATGCTGGAAAAACCTTTCATCTTCAATTGAGATTGTTGCTGCTTGAAGACTTTCCGGGATTTCGGAAAAGGGGATTTCAACACGGTTCTCAACAGCAAACAGGTCTGTAAGCAGGGTCCCGTCTACTGCGTATATCTTTGATGTTTGGGCACGACGACTTGCCGTCTGATCTTCAAGAGACGGGAGTTCTTTTGCGCAACTTGCCAGAATGCCCATGGCGGCGATGCAAAATGTTAGCAATGTGAAAAAAGTACATAATCCCAAAACTGAAAGGATACGTACTCTCTTCTTGTGAGCGACTGCTCTCTTTTTCCTGGCTCTAGACATTGATGAAGCTCCGATCACCAGATGAGCGTATGTATTACTACTATTATTATATCATATGTGCTAGTTATCAAACTACAAACAGTATATAATTATCTGGCTTCTTAATTGTTATTCGATAAAGTTGGAAAAAGTCCTTGCAGAATCTTCTAAAGTTTTTAAAAGACCTAATAGACAGCTTAAAGTTAACTATGATACTATTCATACGAATCTGGCGTGAGGAGTGTAAGTATGGTTATGTCTATTGATGAACAGTTAGAAATGATATGCGAGGGGACAGAAGAAGTTCTGCCGATCGAAGATCTTAAGCAAAAACTTAAAAATTCAGAAATAACAGGAAAACCCCTTAAGGTCAAACTGGGGCTTGATCCGACTGCTCCTGATATTCATCTTGGTCATACAGTCGTCCTAAAGAAATTAAGACAATTTCAAGACCTGGGACATAAGGCAATTTTATTGATTGGTGATTTCACTGCAATGGTAGGCGATCCCAGTGGAAAGTCTGTAACCCGAAAGCAGCTAAGCGAAGAAGAGGTTTTAAAAAACGCGGAAACCTACGCCAAGCAGGCTTTTAAAATCCTGGATTCGAATCCGGAGAAAATAGAGCTAGTCAGGAATAGTGAGTGGTTAGGGAAAATGAATATGGCCGAAGTTTTAAGAATGGCATCGTCATATACTGTTGCCCGAATACTGGAAAGAGATGATTTTTCTTTAAGATATAAAGACGGTGTGCCAATCAGCATAGTGGAATTTATTTATCCCTTGTTGCAGGGTATGGATTCTGTGGCAATAGAAGCTGACATTGAACTGGGCGGCACCGATCAGAAATTTAATTTATTGGTCGGCCGAGACCTTCAGAAGGCATATGGCCAGGAGCCCCAGGTTATTATCACAACGGCACTATTAGAAGGAATTGATGGGGTACAGAAGATGAGCAAGAGCTTGGGCAACTATATAGGTGTGACTGAGAGCCCAGAGAGTATTTTTGGTAAGACAATGAGTATACCCGACAGTCTAATGATTAAATATTTTAGGTTGGGAACGGACCTGACAAAGACCGAGATTGATGAGATTGAGAAAGGTCTTGACCGAGACAAACTGCATCCCAATGAAGTAAAGCGTAGATTGGGAAAAGAGATTGTAAAACGGTTTTATACAGCGAAAGCAGCGGAAAAAGCTGAAGAAATCTTTAATGCTAAGCATCTTGCTTTTTCAGACAAAAGTGCTGAGGATGTGGCTGGACGGATTGAGCTGCTTGAAAAAAGTGGGCAAATAAGCAAAATCGAAATTCCTGCGGATCAACTAAAAGACGGTAGCATATGGATTGTCAGACTCATAATTCTTGCCGGGTTTGCTAAGTCAAACGGCGAGGCCAGAAGGCTTATACAGCAAGGCGGAGTAAGAATTGGCGGTAGAGTTATTAAATCCGTGGACGAAGAGATCCGGCTTTCCGGGGGAGATCTTCTTCAAGTTGGGAAAAGAAAGTATGCAAAAGTATCTTTGCCATAAATTATGGAATCAGCATGTTTTAGCAGGATATAGGGTATTTTCTAAGTTTGACAGAGTGAAAGTGCAGTGATATTATTAGATTGGTATTGCATGCCTTACGAATAGAGTGGAGTTGCTATTTTGCGTAACTTACGATCCGGAGGCGACAAGTTGAGATTTCAATGAAAAGCGGGCAAATATATTCGCGTTTCTCTTGTCGCTGAGGAAAAACTCCACGGCGGCATTTTTTTTGAGAATTAAATTAATAAATAGGTATTATTACCTTGACACGCTAGATTATGAATGGTAAATTACCATATGCGTTTTTAGAAGTTGTAAGAGTTGTTTGTTTTAGTTTGGACCTTGAAAACTGAACAGTGTGCGTTTTGAGAATTAAGAAGCCAGTGCTTTAAACAAAATCCTTGATAAGTGAAATATTTGTCAAGGTAAGTATGTTCCTGAAAATAAACCGAGCTGCTATATAGTAGCTTGTGGTTTATAATTTCTATGGAGAGTTTGATCCTGGCTCAGGACGAACGCTGGCGGCGTGCTTAACACATGCAAGTCGTGCGATCTTCCTCGATTGCGAGCTTGCTCAAAATCGAGATTCAGATAGCGGCGAACGGGTGAGTAACGCGTGGGCAACCTGCCCTAGAGATTGGGATAACTCCTCGAAAGGGGGGCTAATACCGGATACCTTTGTTTTTACGCATGTATTTACAAAGAAAGCCTTCGGGCGCTTTAGGATGGGCCCGCGTTCCATTAGTTTGTTGGTAGGGTAACGGCCTACCAAGGCTGTGATGGATAGCCGGCCTGAGAGGGCGATCGGCCACACTGGGACTGAGATACGGCCCAGACTCCTACGGGAGGCAGCAGTGGGGAATATTGCGCAATGGGCGAAAGCCTGACGCAGCAACGCCGTGTGGATGAAGAAGGCCTTCGGGTTGTAAAGTCCTGTCACAGGGGACGAAGCCCCAACTTGTTTGGGGTGACGGTACCCTGAAAGGAAGCCCCGGCTAACTACGTGCCAGCAGCCGCGGTAACACGTAGGGGGCAAGCGTTGTCCGGAATTATTGGGCGTAAAGAGCACGTAGGCGGCTTGCCAAGTCAGATGTGAAAACCTCAGGCTTAACTTGAGGCTTGCATTTGATACTGGCTTGCTAGAGTCTAGTAGAGGAGAGTGGAATTCCTGGTGTAGCGGTGAAATGCGCAGATATCAGGAAGAACACCGGTGGCGAAGGCGGCTCTCTGGGCTACGACTGACGCTGAGGTGCGAAAGCTAGGGGAGCAAACAGGATTAGATACCCTGGTAGTCCTAGCTGTAAACGATGGGCACTAGGTGTAGGGGGTTATCGACTCCCCCTGTGCCGAAGTTAACGCATTAAGTGCCCCGCCTGGGGAGTACGGCCGCAAGGCTAAAACTCAAAGGAATTGACGGGGGCCCGCACAAGCGGCGGAGCATGTGGCTTAATTCGACGCAACGCGAAGAACCTTACCAAGACTTGACATGCATTCGAAAGCCTTTGGAAACATTGGCCCTCCTTCGGGACGGATGCACAGGTGGTGCATGGTTGTCGTCAGCTCGTGTCGTGAGATGTTGGGTTAAGTCCCGCAACGAGCGCAACCCCTGTACCATGTTGCCAGCATTTAGTTGGGGACTCATGGTAGACTGCCCCGGTCAACGGGGAGGAAGGTGGGGATGACGTCAAATCATCATGCCCCTTATGTCTTGGGCGGCACACGTGCTACAATGGCTTGTACAATGGGCTGCGACGGGGCGACCCAGAGCGAATCCCTTAAAACAAGTCTTAGTTCGGATTGGAGGCTGCAACCCGCCTTCATGAAGCCGGAGTCGCTAGTAATCGCGAATCAGTATGTCGCGGTGAATACGTTCCCGGGCCTTGTACACACCGCCCGTCACACCACCCGAGTTGTCTGCACCCGAAGTCGTCGGCCCAACCCGCAAGGGAGGGAGATGCCGAAGGTGTGGAGAGTAAGGGGGGTGAAGTCGTAACAAGGTAGCCGTACCGGAAGGTGCGGCTGGATCACCTCCTTTCTAGGGAGTTATTAATGAAAACAATGATTAAATTAATGCATAAGCATAATTTAAGATGGTTTTCGATGACTCTAGTCGGTCTGGCTTCTGCACACTGTTCGGTTTTGAAGGTCCAACCTTCAAACCAGTTAGTATTAAGGAAAAGAGGAAGATGAAATATGCTTCTTGTAAAAGCCGCAGATGATTCAGTGTGTGCGGTATTACTTTTTTGGTAGTACTAACTGGGATTCGAATCTGTTTTTTTGTACCTTGAAAACTACACAGTAAGAGTCGGGTATCTTAAGATCAAGTTAGTAAGAGCAGACGGTGGATGCCTTGGCACCAGGAGTCGATGAAGGACGTGGTAAGCTGCGATAAGCCTCGGGTAGGTGCAAACAACTATTTATCCGGGGATTTCCGAATGAGGGAACTCAGTCCGAGTCATGTCGGATTATCCATATCTGAACACATAGGGTATGGAGGACAACCAAGGGAACTGAAACATCTAAGTACCTTGAGGAAGAGAAAGCAATCGCGATTCCCTGAGTAGTGGCGAGCGAAACGGGAATAGCCCAAACCGCTATATGTGTTAAAGCCCGCAGGCGTTGCTATAGCGGGGTTGTAGGGATTTGCTAGGCAGAACTGCGGTGATGCCAAAAAGTTACAAAATTGTCTTCTAACAGAATAGCTTGGAAATGCTAACCATAGAAGGTAAAAGTCCTGTACGTGAAAGAAGGCAAACTTTTAGCAAATTTCCTGAGTACCACGGGACCCGGGAAATCTTGTGGGAAACTGCGAGGACCACCTCGTAAGGCTAAATACTCCCTGGTGACCGATAGTGAACTAGTACCGTGAGGGAAAGGTGAAAAGCACCCCGGGAGGGGAGTGAAATAGTACCTGAAACCGTTTGCTTACAAGCAGTTCGAGGTCCGATTCGTCGGACTGAGAGCGTGCCTTTTGTAGAATGAACCGGCGAGTTATGGTATGTAGCAAGGTTAACCCTTAAGGGGAAGCCGTAGCGAGAGCGAGTCTTTAAATGGGCGATTTAGTTGCATGCTATAGACCCGAAGCCGAGTGATCTATCCATGGCCAGGGTGAAGTCCCGGTAAAACGGGATGGAGGCCCGCACCCACTTCGGTTGAAAACGGAGGGGATGAGCTGTGGATTGGAGTGAAAGGCTAATCAAACTCGGTGATAGCTGGTTCTCCCCGAAATAGCTTTAGGGCTAGCCTCGGGTGTTTAGATTTGGTGGTAGAGCACTGGATGAGCTAGGGGCCTTACCAGGTTACCGAACCCAACCAAACTCCGAATGCCAAATCTTTAGAACTCGGGAGTCAGACTGTGGGGGATAAGCTCCATAGTCGAAAGGGAAACAGCCCAGATCACCAGCTAAGGTCCCTAAATACGGACTAAGTGGAAAAGGATGTGAAATTGCTCAGACAACCAGGATGTTGGCTTAGAAGCAGCCACCATTGAAAGAGTGCGTAATAGCTCACTGGTCAAGTGATTTTGCGCCGAAAATTTAACGGGGCTCAAGTCCGTTACCGAAGCTGTGAGCGTACTTCACTTTTTCTTCTTGATTCGTTTGGCGATACTCAGAATTCGTATGATTGATGGAGTGCATAAATCAGGCGATTTTGGGATTTAACCAGAAGAATCTAGAAGTTGAAATGAAGCGCGCGGTAGGGGAGCATTCCTTGCGGGTTGAAGTCAACGGGTAACCGTTGGTGGACTGCAGTGAAGAGAGAATGCCGGTATAAGTAGCGAGAGGAAAGCGAAAAACTTTCCCGCCGTAAGCCTAAGGGTTCCTGAGCAATGCTAATCATCTCAGGGTTAGTCGGGACCTAAGCCGAGGCCGAGAGGCGTAGGCGATGGACAACCGGTAGATATTCCGGTACCACTAAGTTGTGTTTGATCGATGGGGTGACGCAGTAGGGTAGATCATCGTGGCGATGGTTGACCACGTTTAAGCACGTAGGAGGTAGAGATAGGTAAATCCGTCTCTACTTAACTCCGAGGTGTGAATACGAGCCGATTGAGGCGAAGTGATTAATCCCACACTGCCAAGAAAAACCTCTAGGTAGCAACTTGGTGCCCGTACCCCAAACCGACACAGGTAGGCGAGTAGAGGATACTAAGGCGATCGAGAGAACCCTCGTTAAGGAACTCGGCATAATAGCCCCGTAACTTCGGGAGAAGGGGTGCTCTGCCCGGTAATAGCCTTCGCGGCTAGAGCTGAGCGGAGTCGCAGTGAAATGGCCCAAGCGACTGTTTACTAAAAACACAGGTCTCTGCTAAGTCGTAAGACGATGTATAGGGGCTGACGCCTGCCCGGTGCCGGAAGGTTAAGGGGAAGAGTCACTGAGCACTCAACTGAGTGTCTATGGAGATAGGTCATGATTGTATGCATTTCTTCTTGCAATGGTCTACCTCTTTGGGCATTGAGTTGAGTGCTCGGGAAGCTTCGAACCTAAGCCCTGGTAAACGGCGGCCGTAACTATAACGGTCCTAAGGTAGCGAAATTCCTTGTCGGGTAAGTTCCGACCTGCACGAATGGCGTAACGACTTGGGCGCTGTCTCAACGAGGGACTCGGCGAAATTGTAATGCCGGTAAAGATGCCGGCTTCCTGCAACAGGACGGAAAGACCCCGTGAACCTTTACTGTAGCTTGACATTGGATTTTGCTCCATCATGTCCAGGATAGGTGGGAGGCTTGGAAGCCCCAACGTCAGTTGGGGTGGAGCCAACCTTGGGATACCACCCTTGGTGTAGTGGAATTCTAACGGTAGTCCGTTAACCGGCTACCGGAAAGTGTCAGGTGGGCAGTTTGACTGGGGCGGTCGCCTCCAAAACGGTAACGGAGGCGTCCAAAGGTTCCCTCAGCACGGTCGGCAATCGTGCGCAGAGTATAAGGGCAGAAGGGAGCTTGACTGCGAGACCTACAAGTCGAGCAGAGACGAAAGTCGGGCCTAGTGATCCGGCGGCTCAGTGTGGAATGGCCGTCGCTCAACGGATAAAAGGTACTCCGGGGATAACAGGCTTATCTCCCCCAAGAGTCCACATCGACGGGGAGGTTTGGCACCTCGATGTCGGCTCATCGCATCCTGGGGCTGAAGTAGGTCCCAAGGGTTGGGCTGTTCGCCCATTAAAGCGGTACGCGAGCTGGGTTTAGAACGTCGTGAGACAGTTCGGTCCCTATCCGTTGCAGGCGCAGGAAACTTGAAAGGAGTTGTCCCTAGTACGAGAGGACCGGGACGAACGAACCTCTGGTGTACCAGTTGTCGTGCCAACGGCATCGCTGGGTAGCTACGTTCGGATGGGATAACCGCTGAAAGCATCTAAGCGGGAAGCCCACCTTAAGATAAGGTTTCCCACCTCTGATTCGTCAGAGGTTAAGACCCCAGATAGACTATCTGGTTGATAGGTCACAGGTGTAAGAGCAGCAATGCTTTTAGCCGAGTGATACTAATTGGTCGAGGACTTGGTTTTACCCTTCTTTTACTGTGTAGTTCTGAAGGCACAAGATTACGGAAAAAATTGATAATATAAGTAGGCGCCTGCTGGAGTTTATGGGTAAGGCGTCTTTCTTATTCATTTTAAAGCGGCCTTTACTAGATTCGGTATATGAAATATTATGTTGCAGGGCATGCGGAGCAAAGTGATTAGATAATTATTGATATAAAAGGGGTTTCGAAATGCAATTGTTTATTAGGTTTCTTGGATTTGTTATTTTTATAATCGGGGTATTTCAAATTGTAAGGTCGGCCAAATATCCCAAAATGCTATCCAGGTGGAAAATAGATGAATCCAGAGTGAATATGATCGTTTGGATAGCCAGAATCGGCGGAATCCTCGGAATAATTTTAGGTATATGGGTTATGTGTTTTGTAAAAGTGTAGGCAATTGTAGCCTTGTTTCGATGATTTATTAAAGGAGGGAGTTGCATGAATTTTTATCGTTGTTTAATCTGTGGTGATGTCTATATGGGTAAGGAAAAACCTTCAAATTGCCCTTTCTGCGGCACTCATAATAAATACCTTGCTGTAAATGATGAGTGGGTAGATGAGAATCTTAGTATAAAATCACTCTCTGAAGTCTCAAGGAGCAACTTGGAGAAAGCTCTGCAACTCGAAGTAAATAATTCCCCCTTTTATCGTGACGCTATGAACAAAACTAGCAACATGGTTCTACAGGGAATATTTAAATATCTATCAAAGGTTGAAGGGGAACATGCTTCTTTAATCGGCAAGATGCTAAATGGAGAAAGGAAAGAACCGGAAGAAGGTAAAGAAGTAGCGCTTGATGATGATCGGGCAAACCTTGAAGCGGCACACTCGCGGGAAATTGCCGCTACGGCGTTTTACAAACAGGCAGCCGCTGAAGCGGTTGAAGAAAGGGTTAGAGAGGTATTTATGGCGTTGGCTGAAATAGAGAATGATCATATTGTGTTGGAAGAGTACCTGCTGAAAATTACTAGATAACGGATATAAATGGTTTATGTGAAACCCCTGATTTCATTACCGTTAATCTTTGGAGGCAAATATTTCTTTAAAAAGACAAAGACATGTTTTTGTTGACGCGGACGCGTGCCCTGTCATTGATGTGACAATAAGGATTTCTACCACAAGAGGCTTTCCTGTTGTTCTTGCGGGCAACGAGACTCAGAATTTAGAACGGTTTGCCGGTCTGGAAGGCGTGACACTACTTAAAACCCCTGTTGACCGTGATTCGGCCGATTTTGCTCTGGTTGCCAAGGTTTCTGCCTATGATATAGTCGTAACTGACGACATCGGTCTAGCAAGTATTGTTCTTGCCAGAGGAGCAACAGTATTAAACAGTAGGGGCATTGAATATAGCACGTCTACGATTGACTTCAAGTTATTGTTGAGGCATGAATCACAAAAGATACGACGGTCTGGAGAGCGCACAAAGGGTCCGCCCGCGTACTCGGTTGAAGACAAAAACCGCTTTGTCGATTTACTAAAAGAGATTTTAAAAACATCTCAAAAAAGAGGAACTGAAGCAAGCACAAAGAAAGAGAGATAAATACAAACTTCAGAAATACCTTTTTACCGCAAGATCCTCGTATAAATAACTACGCTTTAACATCTGTAAGAAAGCGAAATACGACCAACAAAAGAGGAGCATTTATGGGAAAGATAAAGAACGGAGATACAATTAAGGTTCATTATACTGGCAAACTTAATGACGGAACTGTTTTTGACACATCTGAGGGCCGTGATCCTCTGCAATTCAAAGTTGGGGAAGGACAGGTTATTGAAGGTTTTGAAGAGGCTGTTGTTGGGATGGATGAAGGAGAAAGTAAAACAGTAGAAATTGAATCTAATAAAGCCTATGGTGATTGTAGGGAAGACATGTTCTTAAAAGTTGACCGTGGCCAAATTCCTTCCGAGATACCCCTTGAAGTTGGCCTGCAGCTTCAGGTAACAGGCCCAGGCGGTCAACCGGCGATTGTAACCGTAAAAGAGATTTCAGATGAATCCGTTACATTAGATGCAAATCACCCGTTAGCCGGTAAAAACCTTACTTTTGAAATCGAAATAGTAGAGGTAACATAGGAAAACTATTTGCAGAACAAATATTACTCTATCTGATTATTGTCGATGCCGATCTATGGCGGGCACTTTGCGCAAATTGAGCGAAATAATGCTGTGCTCAGGTATCGGTCACCTCTGTCAGGCAAAATTACCACAATATTACTGCTAGCGGAGGTCTTTCCTATTTTTAAAGCACCTGCCACTGCTGCTCCGCTGGACATGCCAACAAAAAGTCCTTCATGCGCCGCCAATTGCCTGGAAGTTTCAAAAGCTTCATCGTCATCGACAACAATTTTTTCATCAAGCATCTCTGGATTATATATGGATGGAACAATTGATTCATTCATATTCTTAAGACCTTGAATTTTATGTCCTTTGATTGGCTCAACACCTATTATCTTGATGCTCGGCTTAACTTCCTTCAAATACTGGCTGACACCCATAAGGGTTCCCGATGTTCCCATACCTGCCACAAAGAAATCAACATTTCCTTCGGTTTGTGAAAATATTTCAGGGCCTGTAGTTTCATAATGGGCGAGCGCGTTATTTTCATTATCGAATTGGTTGGGCATATAATATTTTCCAGGCTCTTCTTTCATAATCTCATGAGCTCTTCTTATAGCGCCGTCTGTGGCATCTACTGCGGGGGTAAGCTCAAGTTCGGCACCAAAGGCTTCCAGCGTACGTCTTCTTTCTATGCTAACACACTCCGGCATTGTAAGTTTTACTCTATAACCTTTCGCGGACCCAATCATTGCTAGTGCAATGCCTGTATTTCCCGATGTTGGTTCAAGTATTGTTTTATCGGGTGTTAGCTCTCCTGATTCCTCGGCTTTTATTATCATGTAGTATGCCGGCCTGTCTTTGACTGAACCGCCAGGATTGCTACCCTCAAGTTTACATAATATTTTCACCTTAGAGTTCTCTGTTAATCTTGACAGTTCAACCAGCGGTGTATTGCCGATTACAGATAAAACGCTCATAAGTTCCTCCTCGTGCCATCAATTAAGTATATGCCTAAGCCCTCATAATACCTAAAAATCACCACTTATACAATTCAAGCATATATTTTATGATATAAGTATTTTGTAGCAATTAATACTGTCTATTGACAATATTAGGGACGAGTTGTTTATAAAGGCAAAATATTGAAGGTATAATATGATTTAAAGTAGAAGTTGAAATGGTGTCAATTGTGAATAAAGGAGGAGTATATGTCAACAACGGATAACTTGAAAGATGCCTTTGCCGGAGAATCTCAAGCCAATCGAAAGTATCTTGCGTTCGCAAAGAAAGCGGAAGAAGAGGGCTACACTCAGGTGGCTAAGCTTTTTAAGGCAGCCGCTGAAAGCGAGACAATTCATGCGCTTGAGCACTTACGGGTCTTAGGCCAGGTAAGCAGCACTACCGACAACTTAAAGGCGGCGATTGAGGGCGAGACATATGAGTTTGAACAAATGTATCCGGGCTTTATCGATGAGGCAGAAAAAGAAGGAAATAAAGCGGCATCAAGAAGTTTTCAGAACGCGAATGCGGTAGAGGAAATTCACGCGGAATACTTTAAAAGAGCATTAGCCGAACTGGGCAATAACGGTGCTGTGGATTATTATGTTTGCCCGGTTTGCGGCAATGTTGTTGAGGACAGCGCGCCGGATTTCTGCCCTATTTGCCATACCCTGGGAAGCAAATTCACTTTGGTTGGATAAGATATGGAATGTGGAAGATAAATAATTCCGCTTGCCGGTTTGTTTTAATTAAGGCAAGATGGCAGATGCCAGGATTGTGATAGCCTTAAAGGTTGTTTTTCTGTGCAATAGGATTTACTAAATTGTGATTGGGGGATTTGCCTCAATCGGCATTGAGGTTTGCTTTAGGAGAAAGCATGGACAATAAGTTTTATTCGGTAGAAGAAGTTGCCAAAGCCCTGGGTCTTAGTCCGGCAACAGTAAGGGGTTACTGTTCTAAAGGCAAGCTACCTTCAAGCAGAGCGGGAAGAGGTTATCGCATTCCATCTGAAGCACTATACGATTGGGCGGTATCTGATAAGAATGAATTAAAATACAAAAGCAAGAATGGTGTATTGTATAAAATAGAAATATGCAGCTTATCTCAACCGGGCAGTTCGCGGCCATCATTTTTTCACGTTTTTGACGATGAGGGCGACACTTTCTTTATTGAACTCTTGATATCTGAGAAGTTTTCCGAAAAAGACACAACCGGCTTTAGTGAGATTATCGGATTTGTGCAGCAGGCTATTGATAGCGACATTGAAGGGTCTCAGAGAGTAATCATAGGAAAACAAGATATTCTTTATGAGAACATTTCGTGATATGTCATCTATTACTAATCAAGTCCTAGTAGGGTTTTAGGATTATCCCAGAAGATTTTTTGAGCTTTGTTTCCAAGAAGTTTTTTGATGTGTTCCTTGTCTTCCCAGTGATCGCTCCAGGGAAAATCCGTTCCGTAGATGACTTTTTCAATCCCGATCTTATTGATTAGACTTAATAGCAATTCATCATCAACGATACCGGGAAGATGAGCTGTATCGTAATAAACATTTTCATAACCTAATACTAGATCCAGCTTATCCCAGGTCCTAAAACCTCCTAGATGAGGCAGGATAATTTTGAGTTCGGGAAACGATCGCAAAACCTTAATGAAGCTTTCGGGCTGACTGTATTCTCCTTTAACTCCGCCTTCCTCGTCTCCTGCATGGAAGACGACAACTAGATCAAGCTCGCTGGCTTTACGGTAAAATTTGAACATTTTCTCATCATCGGGATAGAATAGCTGAGCATTGGGCTGGAATTTTATTCCTTTTAGACCGAGCTTAGGAAAAGAATTAAGTTCATCCGGATTGTTTTGGGGGTGAAGGGAGCCAAAAGGAATTATTTTATCTGACCTTTCTTTTAAACCGGCATACCAGGTGTTTAATTTGGCGTGTTCAGGTCTATTGGCAACCGGAAGGACCACAATCTTGTCAATGCCACCTTCATTGGCGGAAGCAAGCAGGGAGGAGAGAGTGGCATCGTGCCTCCGCTTTACTCCGTAAATCTCTTCCATCTTGGGAATCAGTTTTTCGGCAACATCATCCGGGTATATGTGGGCGTGAAAATCGATTATCTTTGTCATCGGTATGTTACTTGTCACCTCACAGATTTCTAATTTTACATCAGAAACCGGAGAGTAGTCCATCTTATTTTTATTATAGGACCCATACCCATTTCTCATTCCATGCATCCCGCATCCTGTATCTTTTCATTTATTATTTTGCAATTTGCATTTTGAAATTTGAATTTTCACATGTATCCTGAATCCTGTATCATGCATATTTTTAATTTTCCATTTTAAATTTGCGTTTGTCCTATATCCTGCACATTCTATACCTTGCATCCTGTATCTACTTTTCCCTTCTCCCTATTTCTCTTGACAACTAGCCGAAGAAAATATAACTTATAAAAGCGAACAAGTGTTCGACTTTTAGGAGGGATCTTGGTTTTTGAAACTAAGGAAGCTGTTTCGGTTTCAGCCGTCTTTGAAAATTATAAGCTGAAACCAATAGCTTTTATCTGGAATGGCAGAAAATATAAGATACTTGCGATCTCAGGGTTTTTTCGGGATCGTAAGGGAGAATACTATTGTTATCACTATGCGGTCAAAACTCAAGACGGAAACGTGTATGAAATTTGTTTAAGTACTGAAAACATGTCCTGGAGCTTGATCCGGATTCACAGTCAGGGTGATTTCTAATGAGAGAACGTCAAATCATTCATTTGGACATGGATTCTTATTTCGCGTCGATTGAGCAAAAAGACATTCCCTTTTACCGCGGAAAACCACTTATTGTTTGCCATACGGATGATCCTTCTTCCAATCGCGGGGTGGTTTCCTCCGCTTCTTATTTTGCCAGGGAATATGGGATAAGGGCAGGGATGTCTACTTTGGAAGCAAAAAAGCTTTGCCCAAAAGGGATCTATATAAAAGGTAATTACAGCAAGTATCTCTATAATACAAGGAAGATAGTTGAAATATGCCGAAAATATTCCGGCCTGGTAGAAATATTTTCAATAGATGAAGTTTTTATTGATGTTACTTTCATCCATGATTTTTTCGATTATTCCATCGGCACGGGCAAAAACATTCAAAAGACTATCAGAGATAATTTAGGTCTTCCGGTTACTATTGGAATCGGGCCGAACAAGCTGGTTGCCAAGATGGCCACGGAGTTTGATAAACCTAATGGATTTACAGTAATCAGAAAGAAGGATTTGCCGGATGTTCTAGCTCCCCTTCCTGTGAGAAAAATTGTGGGGGTCGGCAGGAAGATGGAAAGCTACCTAAATTCAATCGGGGTCGTAACCATAGAAGATCTTTCTAAAGTGCCAGTAGAAATCTTAAAAAGAAAATACGGTATTCTAGGAATTTTTCTTCACCAAGCTTCTTTGGGAATTGATCATAGCCCGGTTATTGCCGGTGAAAATGGTTTGGATGTGAAGTCTTTTGGCCACAGCTCTTCTTTGGGTAACGGGTGCAAGGACTTATCCGTACTAAAAGCTGTTCTTTTAAGTCTTTGTGAAGGTGTAACCAGAAGAATGAGGAAAGAGAGATATAGAGGAAAAACCATTACCTTGAGCCTCTGCTTTGAGCGGCTGTTTTCTATAAGTCGCAGTTATTCTATAAGAGAATTGACGGACATTACCAACCGCGTGTACTCAGTTGCCGTTAAACTGCTGGAAAAAGAAATACAGGTATTTGGCAATTACTCGATTACCTTGATTGGAGTAAGTGTCACCGGTCTTGTGAATGACAAACTGGAGGGGAGACAATTTTCCATATTTGATTTGCTTGACAAGCGTGAAATTGATCTTACCAGAGCAGTTGATTTGATCAGAGATAAATACGGAGAGGGAATCATTATAAGAGGTTCAATCCTGAATGGGAAAAAGCAATTTTATGGGGCTCCCAGAACTGAGATTCGCTAAATCGATGCACTGAAAATATAGTAAAAAATGCCATTTTTTAAAAGTTTAGAAAAAAAATAGTGCTATAATGAGTTGGGGTATACATATTTGCAGATTAAGCTAAAGGAGGGGTTTTTATGAGCAAGGAAACACTTTCGACTGAAAAAACGACTAAGGGAAAAGTACTTGTCCGTGATCTTATGAACCGCGGAGTTATTACGTGTGAGGCTGATACTCCGCTTTGCGATGTGGCACGTACTATGATCGATGAAAATGTGCACTCTATCGTTGTTATAGACGAAGAAGGGGAAGCGTGTGGTGTCATCTCCGATTTAGGCATTCTCAAGGGTTACAATAAGGAGTTTGTGAAAATGGAAGCCGAAGATGTGCTGGAAGGATGCACTATTACAGTTAATCCGAATGCGACTATCGAAGACGCGGTATCGGAAATGTTGGCAAAACATGTTCATCATCTGGTGATAATGAGCGAAAAGCCATTAAGGAGACCGGTAGGCATTCTGGCGGCGACCGACATAGTCCGCGAAATAGCCAATGTTTGCATTGAAAAACAAAAGTAAGTGTTTTGTATAAGCGAAAAAGATAATTATTGATGATTGGCGGATATTTAGGGTGAAAAGAAAGAAGCTGCCTTTTATTAGCGGTTTGGTGTTCGGCTATATTGGAGCTAGGCTATACCTAAATCGTAAGGAAAGCACAAAGGAACTGGCAAAGCTCCATAATAAAAATCCTCTCCAATTTCTACATGGTTATATATACTTTCGCTGGCCTGAGCTTTATTTGAGTATTGTGAAAAAAGTATTAGAGAACCCCGAGATAGTGCCGCAGACTGTTTATGATACTTGCGGCAATTATCTTTTAGAAACTCATCACAGCAAGATTCTACCGCTTAAAGAAGCCCGTAAATTGATTAAGGTTGAAGAGAATATATCCCTTACAAATTTGGAGCAAATAATTCCCTTCGACAAAGCAAGGGACATCATACTAAAAGATCCTGACCATATTGTAGTTACGGATTGTATGTGTAGAAGGATTATCGAAAATCCTTGCTTGCCTTTGGATGTGTGCCTAATAGTAGGCGAGCCGTTTGCTAGCTTTGTCACCGAGCACCAGCCGAAGTATTCCCGCTGGATAACCAGGGAAGAAGCTATTGCAATCCTGGAAAGAGAACACAAAAGAGGGAGATTTCACACAGCATGGTATAAAGATGCCGCGGGCGGTCGCTTTTATACAATATGCAATTGCTGCGGCTGTTGTTGTATGGGAATGAAAGCCTTTAAGCTTTATGACGAGAGGATAATTACGTCATCCGGATATACGGCAGAAGTTAATTTGGACATTTGCGATATTTGCGGCGCCTGTTCCGGAATTTGTCTGTTTGATGCTCTCGAGGTTGATAGCAAAGTCAGGATTAATAAAGAAAAGTGCATGGGTTGTGGTCTCTGTGCGGAAAAATGTAAAAAAGGCGCTATAACCTTGCAGTTAGATCCCGCAAAACCCAAACCTCTTAATATAGATGAACTAATCTAATATCTTCATTTCACCTCCCCCCATAATTATTTTTATAAAAAGCCGCTGTTTTGCCGATAAACATTATTTGAAAGCTATAAAATGCCGATACATGTACTAAGAAAAAGACAAGGTAGGAGGGCTTCATGAAAGTCATTCTAAATGAAAAGGGAATGTCTTTAGTGGAGTTGCTATTTGCAACCCTGTTGATGGCATTTGTTCTGATTGCGCTGGTTACTTTAATGATGGGAGCGGTAACTGCTGCCAGTTTCGCTAAAACACAGACCCGGGCGACAGCTCTGGCAAATGAGAGGATTGAGACTGTTAGAGGAATGAACTATGCTGATGTCGGCATATACGGATCGACTAATCCGGATGTGCCGGAAGGCACACTTCCATCGACACACACGACAATAACGAGAGGTAATCAGAGCTTTGAATATTGGTATGAGGTTGTGTGGGTGGATGATTCTGCGGATGGAAGCGGCGGGATCGACAGTGACGGAGATACCCATGATTATAAAAGAGTAACGGTATATGTATCATGGAGCGAATCGCCAAACTCAACAATCAAAGTAGATACAAATATCAGGGAACAAGAAAGTTCATCCGAAGTTCCATCAGTTGAATTTATTTCACCTACTCCGGACAGCATGACAGTAGTAACCGATGATGATAGCCCGATCGGATTAGGGGCAACAGCATCGGATGATGACGGTCAGATAATATCAATGCGGTTCTATTTTGGAGGACACTGCCCGGATGGAGCGTCTTTCAACTCCAATGATGTATCAGTTACTGAATACTTTAGTTGGGATATGACTGAGATAAACCCGGATACTGAAGAATGTTGGTATTCCGATGGTGCCATAGAAGTAAAAGTGCAGGTCTGGGATAATGCAGGAGCAAATTCATACAGGATAATATATTTGGTTATCGACAATGAAGCTCCCACATTTGCCACAAGCACACCTCTTTTGGCGGAACCAATTGGTTACGATGCTGCGACTCTTTCCTGGGATGCTGCCACAGATGGTACCGATAGAGTTGAGTATTACAATATCTATCGATCAACGGACGGCGTTAACTGGACAAAAACGTCAGTCGGACCTTCAGAGGCAATCTATAATCCGACAACAGGTAAATACATATATAATATGACAGGTTTGTCAGCGTGGACTAATTATCAATTCTATATAGAAGCAAGAAGTCCATTGAATGTCCAAAACGGGACCGGCGGTTATTTAACGGCCAGCAATATAGATACAGGTAATTTAACATTGATCAGACTTACCGGTAGTTGGAGCAAATCAGGTCCTTCCTATCGCAATAATCTGAGTTGGACTAGTCCTCCTGGTGGCGTTACATGTACAGGATACGACATTTATAGAAATGGAAGCTTCTATACCAGCACGACAAGCACTTCATATACGGATACTTCTGTGAGCAGGTGGCAAACTTATACCTACCAAATCAAAGCAAAAGACGGGAGTACGGTCATTAACACAAGCAATCAGATAAGTATTACAACCGGTTCAAATTAATTAATAAGGGGTTTCTAATAGAATGAGATGGTTGGAAATGATGGCAGTAATCGGCGGGATAAGAAAGAAAATTGTAAAAGATAACGGGTTTTCGCTAGTTGAGCTACTGGTAACATCGGCAATAATGGTGTTTGTAATAGCTGCCGTCTATTTGATGCTTGGAAGTGGATACAATACATATAGTAAAGTGGATGATCAAATTACCGCTCAAAGCGAAGCAAGAAGAAATCTATCAAGAATGAGTAAGTATATTCGCGGAGTTAGTCAAATAACCGAAGCTGCACCATACGAGCTGACTTTAAATGTCGATATAGATGACGACGGAATACCTGAAAGTGTTCATTTCTATCTCTCTCACTCAAACACCAGATTAAATATGACTATTGATGGTGGAACTGCAACAGTGTTAGGGAGATATGTAACAAACGTATCGTCCGGAAATCCAATCTTTACTTATTACGCGATAGATGGCAGCGAAATAACAAATATGGAACAGGCAAGAACTGCAACTAAGACTATGAAGATAAATCTAGTAATCGACGCAGATCCTTCGGAATCACCTGTTGCCTATACACTTGAGTCGCAAGTTGTCTTGAGAAACTTCGAATGAGGTGAATTAAATGTTTAGAATTAAAGAAACACTTAAAAACGAGAAAGGATCGGCATTGTTGGTTGCGCTGGGGACAATGCTAATACTTACCGTGCTATCAATTGGAATGGTAACCGTGGCTCAAAATGATATGGGTTTGAGTGGAAAAGAGAAGAAGTCAACGCAGGCACTGCATGTGGCCGAGGCAGGAATAGACAAGGCTTTGTGGCAGTTGAGAACAACAACCACAATCAATCCTGCTGACTTTGAGGTAACCACCTCCCTTGGTACCGCAACCGTAAATGCAAGTCCAAGTACCACTGAAGCTTATAAATGGACAATTACTTCAAGCGGAGAAGTTGATGATGGTACTAAAAGAGTGGTTAAGGTCGATGTGTTCAATATTTCTTACTGGAATATGATTATTGCCGAAGAGTCATTAACGGCAAGCGGGGGGGGAATGCACGGAACATCTTCAGTTCACGGGGCTTTCTATGTAAGGGGTGATATGGAGCTTACCGGAACAAGTGAAATAACCGGAGGGCCGCTTTTCGTGAAAGATGGAGAATTGCATTTAACTTCATCAGGCGCGTCAGTCGGTACGCCATCGGAACCTATAATCCTTTATCTTGAGGAGGGGTATAGCGGGCACACATCAAACGTTTACTATAGCGCACTTTTTTACAATACGCCCAATATCAATTTTCCCACTCTGGACCTGGTAGGAGTACAAGATTTACTGGTAGAGGCAAAAAGCCAATCGGTAGATAATAGAAAAGGCTATACTGATATAACTGCTGATGAGTCCGCCTCATATACACGCAAGTATCCTGCTGTCAGCAGTGGACATTATAAGGTTGTTGATAGCAATAACAGCGTGTCAACTCCGCTTGGATCGGGAACTACCAATCTGACCATTGCTTCAAGCACTCCCTCTTTTGGCGATCCGGGAACTGAAGCCAGTCCTAAAGATGATTTTGCCTGGAATCAGTCAACCCGAACTCTGACAGTAAGAGGAACAGTCTTTGTTGATGGAGATGTGACCATAAATACTGATATTGAGTATGAAGGAAACGGGGCTATAGTTGCCAATGGAGACATTGATATTAATGCCGATGTATTAGCTGCCGATACATTTCCGACCGAATCTTGCTTGGGATTTGTTGGTGTTAATGCTATGTACATTCAGACTCCTTCACCGAATACAAGCACCGTTCCAAATGTTGAAGCGGCGTTGTTTGCCCTCCAAAAGGTGGAAATCGAGAGCAATATGTGTATTAAGGGAGCTCTTTTGACCAGGAATTTGGAGTTTGACCATCCCAACGGACACTTAATTACAGTCGGTGAACTGCCCGGAAATCTTCCCAATGCGATGCCTGGTTCAACACAAAGTTTTTGTATTGTATCGGGCTGGCATGAAGGCAAGCCATAAAATTAGAAAAACCGTGACGCTACTCCCCTAAAAATTGATTTATCGACGCATGTGCTTTATTACCAGGTTTTATTTATCATAGCTATAATCTCCGGTATAATCTGCTTTATTGGTCCTATGGTTAAAAGGTTGGTAAAGTGGATAGAGATATTGAAGTAGTAGTAAAACACCCGGTTGTTAGCGAGCTATCTGCTCTTTTTCGAGAAAACGAAAAGGAGCTTTATGTTGTTGGCGGCAGTGTTCGCGATGCTTTTCTGGGCGAAATACACGATGATTTTGATTTTGCCACGAACGCCAAGCCGGACGATGTTATCAAAATCGTAAAAAAATGGTCGGATGGCATGTGGCTTGTCGGGATCGAGTATGGCACAGTCGGGTTGCTAAAAGGCAGTACAAAAATCGAAATAACCAGTTTAAGAAGCGAGTTATATCAGCGGGCAAGCAGAAAGCCGCAAGTCAAGTTCGATAGCGATATACAAGAAGATTTAGCCCGCAGGGATTTTACTATAAATGCGATGGCGGTTAAACTACCTTCAGGGGGGCTAATCGATCCATTCAACGGCAAAGATGATTTAAATGACAAAGTATTAAGAACTCCGCTAAGTCCGCAAGAAAGTTTTTCTGATGATCCTCTGAGAATGTTAAGAGCAGTACGGTTTATTTCAACACTTGGTCTAAAAATGGACGTTTCCATAAAGAGATCGTTAGAGAAGAATGTAAAACTGTTGTCGGTGGTATCCACCGAACGTATTCGGGACGAACTGTCCAGAATCATTATCGGAGACAATGTAATAGACGCAATGCGATTAATGATCGATACCGGTTTATCCTCTAGAGTTATTCCTGAGTTGAATTCCCTTAAAGTGGAACAAGATCCCAATTATCATCACAAAGATGTATTGGAGCATACCTTTTTGGTAATAGAAAGGACGGAACCGGACATTGTACTAAGGTTAGCGGCACTTTTACATGATATAGGAAAACCTGCCTGCAAGAGGGCAATGGAGGACCGGATAGTCTTTTATAATCACAATAATGTGGGAGCTCGTTTGGCCAGAAAGCGATTAATGGCGCTAAGGTACCCGAAGCAAACAGTAAATGACGTGGAAAAACTAATCACGATGCACATGAGGGCATACAACTATCGTATGGGTTGGACGGATAAAGCGGTTCGTAAATATGTAAGAGATGCAGGCAACCTTCTTCCAAAGCTTAATGCGTTAATTAAAGCTGATTGTACTAGCTTAAATCCTAATAAAGTAAAACGTTCTTTGGAGAGTTTGAATGAACTGGAAAAGCGAATTCAGAAATTGGAAGAAGAGGAAGAATCCGCAAAGATCAGATCTCCTATTAATGGTAATGATATAATGGCCTTTCTTGAAATCGAGCCCGGTCCTTTGGTTGGAGAAGCATTAAACTATCTTTTAGAAGCTAAGCTAGATGGCATTATATCCAGCAAAGATGAAGCATATGAACTTTTGAAACAATGGAATATAGAGAGGGAAGAGCAAAAATAACTCTAGGATTGAAAAATGAGGAATCTGGAAGGGTATAAAGTTTTATTGATAAATCCTAATAAGATGAAGCCGGTTGTAGCGCCAATTGCTTTGGATTATTTGGCCAATTCTTTAAAAAAGAAGAGTTGCCAGGTTGACCTGCTTGATCTTGCTTTCTCGTCAGATCAAAAGGATTCAATAAAGGAATATTTTAGTAGCAACAATCCTGATTTGATCGGTATTACCGTAAGAAATACGGACGACTGCTACTGCGCCAGCCAAGAATTCTTTATCCCGAAGATAAAAGGGTTAATTAAAGAACTAAGGAAACAAACTGATGCACAGGTTGTACTGGGTGGTTGTGGATTCTCGGTTATGCCTGAGCAGATTATGGATTATTGTAAGGCTGATTTCGGAATTGCTGGAGAAGGAGAAGAAGCGCTGGTATTACTGGCCGTAAGATTGCGGAACGGGAAAGACTATACAGATATTTCAGGTTTGATTTATTTGGAAAACGGACATTATGCGACCAATAAAACTTGTTTTATGGATTTGGAGAAATGGGATTTTTCAAAAAGAAACAGTGTGGACAACAAGAGGTATTTTAAAGAAGGAGGTCAAGGTAGCATTGAAACCAAGAGGGGATGCGACAAGAACTGTATTTACTGTGCCGATCCCCTGGCAAAAGGTCGCAAAATACGGATGCGGAGCTCAAGGAGCATTATTGGGGAGCTAAAGGGACTGCATAGCAAAGGAATTGATCATATCCATTTTTGTGACGGTGAATTCAATAACCCACTATCTCATGCGGTTGCGGTATGTGAGGCAATGATTGAGAGTGGTCTTAACGATAAAATAATGTGGTATACATATGCCAGCCCGAAGCCCTTCTCGGCGGAGTTAGCGCGTTTAATGAAGAAAGCGGGTTGTGTAGGTATAGATTTTGGCGTTGATAGCGGAAACGATTCAATACTGCGATTATTGGGCAGAGATTTTACCGTGGCGGATATTGTTAATACAGCTGGAATATGCAAAAAAGAAGGAATAATTTTTATGTATGACCTTCTGTTAGGTGCGCCGGGGGAGACAAGAGAGACACTTAAGGAAACAATTGAGTTAATGAAAAATATTGGGCCTAACCGTGTAGGTGTATCACTGGGAGTAAGAATTTATCGGGGAACAAAGCTAGCAAGCCTGGTAAAAGATGCCGGGATTACCAAAGATAATAAGAATCTTATTGGATGCATTGAAGGAAATCATGATTTTTTTAAGCCGATATTCTATTTGTCAGCTGACTTAAGGCCGGACGCAAGCATGTATTTAAGTAATCTAATTAATGGTGACAGACGTTTTTTCTTTGCCAATACGGAACAAAAAGGGCAGGACTATAACTATAACGAAAATGATCTGCTGGTTGATGCCATAGCAAAAGGCTACAAAGGAGCCTTTTGGGATATACTCAGAAAATTAAGCGAGGAACAACCATAGAGGATTTTAAAAAACATGAGGGTTATTGATCAAGCTTGAAGATTACCAAGCCGGTAAGCAACTTCGGATAGAAGAAAGTGGATTTTTGAGGCAATATTTGTCGCTGGCTGGAAATTTCCTTTACCTGACTTACTTTTGTTGGATTTAAAAAGAAGGCTATTTGAGAACCACCCGAGTTAACCATTTCAATTGCTACATCTTCATCTTTAACGTGCTCGATGTGGCTTTGAATTCCGGATTCAGTGCTTTTTACGTGTAGTAAGTAGTCTATTATTAGGGAGTGCAGGATAGCGACATCAAGTTTCTTCCACTTCTTAGCACTATCATTCTGTAAGACCTGATCCAATATCTCCTCGTTCTTCAAAGTTAGCAGATAATAGCTGGGATTTCCGGAATACATTCCGAATACGTGCTTATTATCACCGGAATTTTTTAATTTATTGAAAAATTCATTACGCACGGCAAGTTCATTAAGGGGACTAAAATCAAACACTTCAATATCGAAATAGGCTTCCAGATTGACTATAAGCCTGGCTACACTTTCTTCGTCGAGGTTCATTAAAACTCTATGAATCGGAAGAACCGTAAGATCCTGGCTGTCCATATCGACTAGCATCATCATGGCGTAGTTATAAAGATCGTCATTACCCTGATTTGATATTGTATTTATCATTTTTTGTTGATATTTGAGGGCTGTTTCGTATCTGTGGTGTCCGTCAGCTATATAAAGAGTCTTATCTTCCATAATACGAACAATCTTATTGATAGTGCTAACATCAGTTACTTTCCACACCTGGTTAAGTAGGCCATCGTTATCATAAAACTCAAGCTCTGGTTTAGCCTTAGTAATGTCTTCAAGGATAGGCTTCATATCCTTTTTAGGATCGGAAAAGAGGCAAAATATTTGTGAAAAAGAAGCTTTTGAGGCACAGAGTAAATTGAATCTATCTTGTTTGGGTTTGGAGAGTGTTTTTTCATGAGGACGTATACGCCCGTCTTCTAGAGATTCGAGTTTTACTAGAGATATGAGACCGATTCTCTTTGTCATTTTGCCGTTCTTAAGATTATACTCTTGCTGGTAAACATATATCGCAGGAATATCATCTTGTTTAAGGATACCTGTGTTTAGCCATTCCTCAAAGGTTCTTGCCGCCCTTGTGTATTTGTTTTCCAATTGATTATCGCCGGAATCTTCTTTGCCAAGAATTATTCTTATGATGTTGTAATTACTTAAAGAGTAAAGATTATCTTGTTCGGCAGGGCTAATTACATCATAAGGAGGAGTTACTACATCGGAAAGATTACTGATTTTATCTTGGTTATATAGTATTCCTTTAAACGGTCTAATAGAAACCATAAGCCCTTCCGTAAACATTGATATAATTATTTAACCGATGATATTTTTACTATTAAATGGCTATATTACAGCTGTTTGAATGGGGCTGCATTTTCATAAAGTGCGGATAGTAAACACCGGGCAATCCCTCTGGCTCCATTATATATTAAGTAAGTGAAATAATTAATGCAACAAGAAAAACACCGACAGAGATTGATTTTGTATGCCGATAAGAATATTGTAAAGGCAATTACGTCGGCAAATACTATAAACTTAAAAGCGACATTAGATCAAATGCATCCGGAGCAAATCGAAGTAATCGCATATTCTGGATATAAAGGAAACCAGTATCCGAAAAGCTTTCGGCATAAAGGATGGTCTTATGAAGTATTGGAAATTGAGAAGGAATGGGTAGAATATTGCGTTGATGAAAACACAAAGAAGTATTATTTTAAGGTTCGTGCTAAGGTGGGAAGCTGCAAGATTTCCTATAACCCGAAGCGTGATACATGGTTTTTAGAGCAAATCAAGAGTTAATTATACAAACAAAGGAACGGACAAGAACAATGGAATCCACGTACGCTTTATTAAAAAAGGGGAAAGAGCTATTAAAATCAAAAAATCCCGCTCAAGCGGCTGTTGTGCTTGAGAGGGCAAAGAAATTGGAACCAAATAAAGCTTCCATAAGAGAAGCTTTGGCAAGAGCATACTATAATTATGGGCAATACGAGCTGGCAATGAAAGAATTTGAAAAGGCATTGGAAATTGAGCCGACAAATCATTACGCTCATTTCGGCCTGGGATTGTGTTTTATAAAAATAGGTGACAGAAATGCCGGAATCGGACATTTGAAGTTGGCAATTGCTATGGAACCACATGAAATGTATATTAAAGCCCTCAATCGCACTGAAAGTTGATCATTTGTGCAATCATCTTTTAGTTGCTTGGTAAATTTATTAATCTGTAAATCAGTTATATGAATGGAGAGCAATAGTGCTGGTTTTATTGACTATTTTTGTAACCGCTTTTCTTGTCGGTCTTTCAGGCGCAATGATGCCGGGGCCGGTTTTAACGGTGACCGTTAGCGAGACATATAAAAAAGGTTTTTGGGCAGGTCCCTTGATAGTATTAGGTCACGCGATCCTTGAACTTGCTCTGCTAATAGGACTCATGCTTGGGCTGAATAAAGTCTTGCAGGCAGATGTTGTAATGGGAGTCATCGGTCTAGGCGGCGGATTGTTTCTAATCTGGATGGGGTGGGATATAGTTAGGAGCGCGTCAAGAAAAGAAGTCAGTCTTGACACTGCTTCATCAAAAAGCAATATCTCCTTGGGTCCGGTTTTGGCCGGAATTACTGTGAGTCTGTCCAATCCATATTGGACGATTTGGTGGATTACAGTAGGCGCGGGTTTCGTTGCTCAGGCATTGCGTTACAGATTAGTCGGGCTGGGATTTTTCTATGCCGGCCATATTCTTGCCGATCTTTTATGGTACAGCCTAATTTCTTTTGCCGTGGTGACAGGGCAGAAATTTATGAGCGACAAGCTCTACCGGTCTATATTAGTGTTTTGCGGTCTATTCCTTGTATTTTTCGCCGGTATCTTTATTTATGCCGGTATAAGCAGGTTTTGTTAAACGGCTGTCGATTATTCCTGCTGAGATTGCTTGGACTGGGCTATGATCTTTTCGGCGACTTCACCTGGCACTTCTTCATAGTGAGAGAATTCCATTCCATATGTTCCTCTGCCGTGAGTAATCGACCTGAGCTGGGTTGCGTATTTTGCGATCTCAGCTAAAGGAACTTTTGCTTTTACCACTTGATTGCGCCCCCGGGATTCCATTCCCAATATTTTGCCCCGTTTACCGCTAAGATCACCTATTACGTCGCCCATGAAGTCTTCGGGGACGATTACTTCAACATCCATTATTGGCTCAAGTAAAATCGGTTTGGCTTTTTCTACGGCGTTTTTAAAAGCCATGGATCCGGCAATTTTAAAAGCCATCTCGGATGAATCAACAGCATGAAAAGAACCGTCATAAATAGTGGCTTTAATATCTACCATAGGAAAGCCTGCTATAACGCCGCCTTCCATTGCTCCGATTACGCCTTTTTCAACCGCCGGTATGTATTGTCTGGGAACAACTCCACCCGTAATTTTATCAACAAATTCGAATCCTTCTCCACTGTTTGTTGGCTCGATTTCCAACCAAACATCACCGTACTGGCCGCGTCCTCCAGTTTGTTTCTTGTATTTACCCTGTGCCTTTGATGATGCTTTAATGGTTTCCCTGTAGGGTATTTTAGGGGCGGTAATCGTTGCCTCAACCCCGAATTTCCTGTGAAGTTGCGCCAAAACTACTTCTAGGTGAACGTCTCCGATCCCAGAAGCGACAGTTTGTTTGGTTTCGGAGTCTCTTCTTACTTCAAGCGTAGGATCTTCTTCGGCTAGTTTGCTTAAACTTATACTTAATTTTTCTTCATCACCCTTGGTTTTTGGTTCAACAGCTACCGAGAAGATAGGTTCGGGGAATTTAATATCCTCGTATTTTATCGGTTTGTTTTCTGCACAAAGAGTGTCGCATGTTGATGTATGGGCAAGCTTTGGTATTGTGGCGAAGTCTCCCGCACTAACATGCGATGTATCTTTTTGTTCTTTGCCTTTTGGAAAGAAAATATGGCCGATTCGTTCCTTTTTTCCGGTCGTCGCGTTATAAACGTGAGAATCGGAATTTAATGCGCCGGAGCATACTCTAATATATGAAAGCTTACCGACATAGGGATCAGCCATTGTCTTAAAAACATAAGCTGAAAGGGGTTCGTTTTCCTCGGGTTTCCTTGTTTCCTCTTCTTCGGTTTTAGGATTTACTCCCTTGATTTCACCAACGTCCGCCGCAGAAGGTAAATAATCACAGACGGCGTCAAGCAGGGATTTAACACAAATATTCTTGACCGCGCTGCCGCAAGCAACTGGATATACCAACTGGTTTAGTATGGCGTATCTAAGCCCTTTTATTATCTCGTCTTCAGAAAGATCTCCGCCTTCCAGGTACTTTTCCAAAAGTTCATCGTCCGCTTCAGCAATTGCGTCAATTAATTTTTCACGATATTCATTAGCCGATTCCTGTAAATCAGAAGGAATGTCTTCCTCTTTGGGTTTATTTCCGGTTTCGGTTATCGCTTTCATTTTTACCAGATCGACAATTCCCTGAAACGAGCTTTCTTTTCCTATTGGTATCTGAATAGGTGTTACTTTATCGCCGAATACCTCTTTTGCCATTTCAAGAGATGATTTGAAATTTGCGTTTTCTTTATCCATCTTGTTGATGAATATCATACGGGGAAGCTTATTCTGATCGGCATAGTGCCAAAACCGTTCAGTCTGTACTTCAACTCCGGCAACGGCATCGACTAAGACGAGCACACTGTCTACAACCGGAAGTATGCTAATGACCTCGCCGACAAAATCGGCATACCCCGGTGTATCCAGAAAATTGATCTTATTTTTATTCCATTCCGCTGGTGCGATTGCCGCGTTTATTGATATCTGTCGTTTGGCTTCTTCCGGATCAAAATCGGTAATCGTGTTTCCGTTTTCTATTGCACCCATCCTGGAAGTGGCGCCAGCGGTAAATAAAGCTGCTTCTACAAGAGAAGTCTTTCCCGATCCCCCATGTCCGATAAGACCTACATTTCTCAGTTGTTCACTTACAAATTTACCCAATACTATCCCTCCTTTTTAGCTATCGCTATTATACTTTCTACAATCTGTTTAGGAAACCTCCTATCTAAAGCAGCGGTTATATGATGGATAGAGAGAGCCGAAAAAACAACAATTATGGTGAATTAAAACAAATTGGAAGCGTTTATAAAGATTATCCATAGTAAAACTTGACAAATGAGTCGATATAAATCATAAAGAATAGGAGTATACCTTTTGGATTCGATGAAAAAGGGACTACCACATGCAATTAGGTAGAAAAATCCTACTGGTTTTAGGAATTATTGTGTTGATTGCCCTGATAGGGGCGTGGGGTTGTATCTATGCATTCGCGGATCAGGGAATCGAACTTATTCCCGGAAAAGGTATTGTCGTTGCCACGTCTTCTCCAAAGATATCGGCTTCATGGCCTCGAGCGATCGGAGCCAGGCTTCAATCATATAAAGTGTCTCTTGATGGGGAAGATATAAGCGATATGGTTGAGGTAACTTCTTCAGGATTTTCCTATACCCCTGAGGAGCTTGAAGAGGGCGGGCATGTTATTGAGGGCGAACTAACCTACTGGTGGCTTTTCAAGCGAAAAATACAGATCAGATCCCATTTTACTACTGATACCGTTATTCCTGAAATTAGATTTTCTCACTCAAGTGATATGATTGCGGTTCCAGAATCTTGGATACATAACTTGGAAGGGTCAACCGAGGCTGGATCCAGATTGCGTGTTGCTCTTAACGGGAAGAAACTTGTCTCACCTCATGTGGACGAAACAGGACATTTCAGTTTGAGCCTATACCAGCTTAAGGAAAAAAATGAGCTCAAAGTAACTTCCATTGATCAAGCAGGTAATGAGAATACAATTGATATTCCAATTCTAATCGACCGTTCGGCGCCGAGTATCCTTAGTATTTCGCCACGTGACAATGAGACTGTACACGCGGAGACACTCACGCTAAGTGTGGGATTTGAGGAGAGTGATTCCAAGATAGAATCCTCAGTATTGCGAGTGGATAATGTCCAGGTGTACGGTAATTTTGATACCGAGAAAAATATACTCACCTATAGCTCAAATACTTTAACTCAAGGAAACCATAAAGCTTCTTTAGAAGTATCTGACGCCGCTGGTAATACTGTTTCAAAGGAGTGGTCCTTTAGCATTGATACTACGCGGCTGGTTTTAAGTTTGTCGCAGCGCAGGATTTTCCTGTACAGAGAAGGCAAATTAGTAAAATCTTACCCTTGTGCTATTGGACGACCCGAATTTCCAACTCCAAAAGGGCATTGGAAAGTAGTCGGCAAAAGGAAAAATCCTGCTTGGTACAATCCGGGTTCGGCTTGGGCGGCAAGTATGCCAAAGATTATTCCCCCAGGGCCCAGCAATCCCCTGGGAACGCGGGCAATTGAACTTAACGCACCGGCTATTAGAATCCATGGAACCTCAAATCCTGGATCGGTCGGTCGCGCGGCATCGCATGGTTGTATCAGAATGTACAGAAACGATATCGAAGAGCTTTTTGATGAAGTAAATATCGGTGTGCCGTGTGATATCGTGGATTAAAAGGTTGTTCTTTCAGGTGATTTTCTCTTGGGCAAAACAAGTACAAGAATAAAACCTGTAATAAATCCTCCCACATGAGCAAACCAGGCAACACCACCGGAAGTCTGTGCGGACAAAGAGCCTACACCGCTTATAAGTTGGATTACAAACCAGATTCCTATGAGAAGTATTGCTGGTACATCGATCAGCTGAATAAAAAAGAAAATGGGAATAACGGTAAGTATTTTGGCGTGGGGAAAAAGAAATAAATAGGCTGCCAGAACACCGGCAATTGCGCCGCTTGCGCCCAGAGTGGGAATTTGAGAATTAGGTTGCGATATGATATGGGCTACCGCTCCACCGGCTCCACAAAGCAGATAGAAAAAGAGATAGGTAAAGTGGCCTAGTGTATCCTCTACATTGTTACCGAATATCCACAAATACCACATATTTCCGATTATGTGAAACCATCCAGCATGCATGAAAATCGAGGTAAAGATAGCTAGTAATCCAATGTTGGGAACATTTGGCACTAATTTTGCGGCATGAGTGATTTCGTATGGAACAAGTGCGGCTGTCTGTAAGAATGGCTGTAATTTTCCCGCAGATTGAAGTGACAGCTCGTAAAGAAAGACTAGCACATTCACAAATATCAAGGACAATGTGACCCAGGGCACAGACCTTGTGGGATTCTCATCATATATTGGAAAAAGCATTTAAAATCCTATAGTGATAGGCTCTAATATTTTAATAAACAGGAATCCTATTATATCAACACTGCTGCGTTGACAAAAGATAGGCGCTAGCCTATGATTGAGCTTGATATGAGCGAGTAGAGTAAAGAAAAGGAGGGAACATGTTCTTTGCCGGCGCGATTGGTTTCTTTTTTATGGTTTTTGTTGCAATAGTTGTTTTAGCAGTTATTTTTCTGATCCTTATCTACAACCGTTTGGTTGTGCAGAGAAATCGGGTTGATAACGGCTGGGCGCAGATTGATGTACAGCTGAAGAAGCGGTACGATCTAATACCTAACCTGGTAGAGACGGTTAAAGGATACGCGAAGCACGAGAAGGAAGTATTTGAAAATGTTACCAAAGCACGAACCCAAGCAATGCAAGCAACCGATGTTACCGATCAGTCAAAAGCGGAAAATATGATTACAGGGGCATTGAAGTCTCTGTTTGCGGTGGCGGAAAATTATCCTGATTTGAAGGCAAATCAAAACTTCCTTATGTTGCAAGAAGAACTGTCCGGAGTGGAGAATAAGATTGCGTTTGCCCGCCAGTTTTACAACGATACGGTAATGAAATATAACACTATGACCCAGACTTTCCCGACCAACTTAGTAGCGGGGATGCTCGGATTCGGACAGAGAGACTACTTCGAGATCGAGGAAGCGTCCAGAGAACCGGTGAAAGTGCAGTTCTAGGAACTTACTATGTATGAGCAGATTGCTAGCAATAAGAGAAGAACATTGCTGATAATGTTTTTCTTTATTATTTTTGTGTTGCTTATAGGCTACGTTTTTGGAAGAATTACCCAGTTTGGCTATGCAGGGGTATTTATTGCTGGCGTTATAGCTTTCGCCATGAGTTTTGGCAGCTATTACTACAGCGATAAGGTAGTTTTGGCTATGAGCCGAGCTCATCCTGCTTCGAAAGAAGAAAACGCGCACCTTATCAATGTTGTGGAAGGACTCGCGATCGCCGCTGGGATCCCTAAGCCTAAGGTCTATGTAATCGATGATCCTGCTCCGAACGCTTTTGCCACCGGACGTGATCCTGAACACGCCGCAGTAGCGGTAACAACAGGGCTTCTCCATAAAATGAACAGGGAGGAGCTTGAAGGAGTAATTGCCCACGAGTTATCGCATATAAGAAACTATGATATAAGGCTCATGACTCTGACAGTTGTTATGGTCGGGGTTGTTGCGTTGTTATCGGACTGGCTTTTAAGGAGTTTCTTTTGGGGTGGAAGGCGTAGAGATGAAGACAGCGGATATCTGGGATTAATCCTTATGGTAATCGGGATTATCTTGGCCATTATTTCGCCGATAGTTGCCCAACTTGTACGTATGGCGATATCAAGGCAAAGAGAATATCTCGCAGATGCCAGTGGCGCAATGCTCACCCGCTATCCTTTGGGTCTTGCCCACGCGCTGGAGAAGATAGCAAAGGACAACGAGCCTTTAGCGGTTGCCAATAAAGCAACCTCATCACTTTATATTGCCACACCTGCCAACTTACGTTCTCGAAAAGGTTGGTCTCTTTGGGACACGCATCCCCCAATTGAAGAGAGAATCAAGCGTTTGGAAGAGATGAGCTTTGAGAAAATGCCTGCTTAAGCAGCTTGTGACAGTTATAAAGGAACAGGTAGGAAGAATCTGAATTCTAATTGGGATTGGGATTATTTTTTTAGGGAGTGATTGGCTTGGCGGAACTATCGGCAGAAAATGTTAAAACTTATCTCTCGCATCTTTTTGACCAGGAAGTGGAGCTTTTATACCTGGGAAGTTTGGAAAAAGAAAAAAAGGTCGTAAGTACCGATGATGTTAAAGGTTATGGCTACGGCAGTCCTGTCCTGGTTGAGTTTTCCGTAGAGGGGAAAAAGCAGAGAGCGGTATTAAATACGATGAGACCTGGATATGGATTTGGGCATGATCATTTCTCTGATAGAGCTCAAGGGCTAATATTAGCTCACTCATCTTTCAATAAGCTTCCCCGACATGTTGAATCAATCGATATCGGCGGTTTTACGAAAGACGGAGAACTGATTACCGTAGGCAAAACCGAGGAATTTTTCCAGTTGGTTAGATATCATGAGGGCACTGAATATTTTCTAGATTTAGAAAGAATCAGGGAAGAGGACAAGCTCGCTGATTTTGATTCTATGCGTGCCGTTGCTTTGTCTGATTATCTGGTAGATATACATTCAGTTAAAATGGAGGCTCCCGAACTATACGTACGTAGGATAAGGGATTTGATTGGCCATGGTGAATGCATAATGGGACTTATGGACAGCTATCCCGATAGTCTGGGTTTTATTGATCGCAATGGATTTGCGGAAATAGAAAAGAAGTGCATTGACTGGCGATGGAAAATAAAGGACAAAGGTTATAGGTTGTGTCAGGAGCACGGAGACTATCATCCCTGGAACATACTGTTTGAAGGTGAAGCGGATCTGACAGTTCTTGACAGAAGTCGTGGTGAATGGGGTGAAGCAGCCGATGATATTGCTGCTATGAGCATTAACTATATTTTTTTCTCCATGCAAAAACATGGTTGTTTAACCGGTCCGTTTGAGGAACTATACAATCTTTTTATGACCAATTATCTACAGAAAACTTATGATGATGAAATGCTGACTCTAATACAACCTTTTTACGCGTGGCGGGCATTAGTGATCGCCAATCCGATTTGGTACCCGAATCTGGAAACTGAAATAAGAAGAAAGATATTTAATTTTATTCATAATATTCTCGATCTCAAGCATTTTCAAATCGATAGAGTAAACGATTATCTTGAAGGTTAATGGAAAGAAGAAGGGAAAATACTGTTGTCAAGCAGCCAAGAAAAGGAAGATAAAGGTTTTGCTATATGGTTGACCGGCACGCCGGCTTCGGGAAAATCAACCATCGCCGGCATTTTGGATAGCAAGCTTAAGAAAAGGGGATTAAAAGTACAGGTATTGGAATCTGATGGGTTAAGAAAAGTCTTGACGCCGAATCCTACCTATAGCGAAGAGGAAAGAGAGAGATTCTATAATATTATGACTTTATTGGGGAAGATACTTATTGAACAAGCAATTAACGTAATTTTTGATGCAACGGCGAATAAGCGAAAATATAGGGAAAAGGCAAGAGCGCAAATAGACCGTTTTTATGAGGTTTACGTGAAGTGTTCTCCCGAAGTGTGCATGAAAAGAGATCCAAAAGGTCTGTATCGGGATGCTAAGAGTGGGAAGATAAGTACTTTGCCGGGACTGCAAACCGGATATGAGCCTCCCGAGGCCCCGATAGTCATAATTAAGAGTGATTGCGAGAAACCCGAAGACGCTGCTGAAAGAATTATAGAAGCGATAATGTAGCAATCGAAGAAATAAGAAAATTTGTAGCCGCAATTAGCAGGATATGCATTTATGATATTTCGTAGGTCTGCGGAGAGTAAAATTAAATTTTCTTATTTTTGATGAATACTACAGTGTAAATTCTATGTTAAGGGTGATTTTCATAAGTAAAAAAAATAGGATTTTTGGTGCACTATCAGCTGCAGTAATCGTGGCCAGTATTGGCGCTTTTTGTTTTTTTCTATTTTCGGAGGCATCTTCTGGTTTTGAGTTAACACCTGATTCAGACAGGTTTATACGGGAGAAAGAACCGACTATAAAGATTGCCTGGCGCAGACCTTTTTTTGAAAATTTGGAATTGCTTGAATTCAATTTTGATGGCAAAGATGTGACTCAAGATGTAAAGAAACACTCAAATGAAATCATCTATGTTCCCCAAGCTTCCCTCCAGGAAGGCATTCATCTTATCTCGGTAAAAATGAAACAAAAGTTCTTGTTTAGTAAAGAAATTAATAAGAAATGGGCGTTTACTGTTGATACCGAAGAACCCTATGTCAACTTAGGAAGCGATGGAGTTCTTGGTAGTCGGGAAGCGAAGATTGAAGTTGTGGGATTGACGGAGCCGGGCTCAAAAGTAGAGGTTGAATTCAACGGCAGGAAGCTCGAACGTCCATCTGTATACGGTGGGGGAACATTCTATGTCGATCTTGATTTGGCGAGTCCGGAAAATTTAATGGTAATCGAAGCAACAGATAGAGCCGGAAATAGGAATTACAAAGAAGTAAAAGTGGTAATGGATAACGAGCCACCGGCTATTCTGGGTTATTCACCTAACACTAAAAAGAAAATAAAAACTGCAACCCCGCAAATTGAGGTTGCTATAAATGAAAACGGATCGGGAATCAGTGGCGTACGTTTTAGAATAAATGGTCTTGATGTCCAGGGTAAGTATGATCAGGCGGCGCAAAAAGCAATAGCTTTTCCGGACGCAGTTTTTGAGGGAAATAATATAGTGGAAGTAGAAGTGAAGGATATGGCTGGAAATGTATCCAATGCTAATTGGACTTTCTTAATTGATAGTAGCGAAGAGTTCGGGAAGCGTCCTATGGCTGAAGGAGCTACAGGGGCAGATGTGAAAGAGCTGAAAGCCCGTCTTCTCATGCACGGATTTAAAAGCGGCAAGATGACAGGCACTTATGATAAAGCAACAATCGAGGCCGTAAAGGCGCTGCAAAGATCCCGACAGGCACCTGAAACAGGAATTATCAGCGCGGAGGAAATCAGAGTTCTAAAGCCGGAAAAACTGGATACAAGCAAACCAATTCCCAATGTCCGAATTGTAATTACCATATCCCGCAGGTCATTAGAATTATATAGTGGTAATGAGCTAGTAAAAGTGTATCCGATTGCTGTTGGAAGAGGCGGGCGTTTCAAGAGCCCTGTTGGAAATCATAAAGTAAGGCAGAAAATAGTTAATCCTACCTGGTATCCTCCGGACTGGGCTGGAATTGACCACCCTATCCCGCCGGGACCGAATAATCCATTGGGAAACAGAGAAATGAAGCTAAGCAAAAGAGGATATAGCATACACGGCACAAATAAGCCCGCGTCAATTGGCAGTGCTGCTACTCACGGATGTATCAGAATGTATCCGAGTGATGTATTGGAACTTTTTGAAGTTGTAAATGTTGGGACCCCTGTCGAGGTAAAACCATAAAAGGGTATGGATAAGAATAAGTAAAACCGCACTGTGTGTATTATGTCAATAAAGGTGAAAAAGTAATAAGCTACGTATTATTATTAGCTGGGCGAATAAGCTTGCCAGGATATGCGTACTTTTGTATGATTAGATTGTTGAAGCAAGAGAATATGGAGGGTTTTTATAATGGTAGAAAAAGGAACAATGAGGGTTAAAACCGGCCTGGCTGAAATGCTAAAAGGTGGCGTCATTATGGACGTGACCACCGCCGATCAAGCAAAAATTGCCGAAGACGCGGGAGCCGTAGCGGTTATGGCACTGGAAAGGGTACCAGCTGATATCAGAGCTGCAGGCGGAGTGGCAAGAATGGCTGATCCTGCTGTGATCGAGAGCATAATGAAAGCTGTGACTATTCCGGTTATGGCAAAAGCAAGAATCGGGCATTTTGTAGAAGCGCAGATACTGGAAGCGCTGGGAGTTGACTACGTTGACGAAAGTGAAGTTCTCACCCCAGCCGATGAGGAAAATCACATAAACAAATGGGATTTTAAGGTACCTTTCGTTTGCGGAGCGAGAAATCTAGGAGAGGCACTTCGCCGGATAGGTGAGGGTGCTGCCATGATAAGAACAAAGGGTGAAGCCGGGACAGGAAATGTGGTAGAAGCTGTGCGTCATATGCGTAAGATAATGGGGGAGATCAGGAAATTGCGCGGTATGAGCAAGGATGAATTAATGGCAACCGCAAAAGATATACAAGCACCATATGAACTGGTATGCAGAGTTGCCGAAGAAGGAAAACTCCCCGTAGTTAATTTTGCCGCAGGCGGAATCGCCACACCGGCGGATGCCGGACTTATGATGCAGCTAGGCGCAGACGGCGTTTTTGTCGGATCGGGAATATTTAAATCTGAGATGCCGTCGGTTATGGCAAAAGCGATAGTGGAAGCGACTACGCATTTCAATGACCCGGAACTCTTGGCGAAAGTTTCAAGGGAACTCGGATCAGCAATGCCGGGACTTGAAATTTCTCAGATTGAAGAGAAGAATCTAACCCAGTATCGAGGTTGGTAGTATAAAGAATTCATTACCATATCACTACTTCACTTACTCTTGGCGATAGCTGCTTGGATAAAAAACAGTTGATCTATTCAGTTTTGATTCATAGGAGGAGCGATTTGACTTTAAATGTGGGCGTGCTTGCGCTGCAGGGAGCAGTAAGAGAGCATATTTATATGATTAAGTGCTGCGATGCTAACGGGATTGCCATTAAAAGGCCGGAAGAATTATCAGCGATAGATGCTCTGATTATTCCCGGTGGCGAGAGTACGACCATTGGCAAGTTGCTGGTTAAATACAATTTTATTGAACCTATTAAGCAATTGTTTGCCCGGGGGATCCCAATTTACGGAACGTGTGCCGGGCTAATATTGCTGGCAAGTAGAATCGCAGGACAGTCCGGAGATAACGCGTCTAATAAAAATGTGACAAAATTGGTCGAGCCTCCTTTGCTTGGATTAATGGACATAGAGGTAAGGCGTAATGCATTTGGGAGACAGTGCGAAAGTTATGAAGCTGATTTGAATATATCGGGAATGGATGAAGATCCATTCAGAGCTGTTTTTATACGCGCCCCATGGATTGAGTCGGTTGGACCGAAAGTTGAAGTTATGGCCGAATTTGATGGTAAGATCGTAATGGCCAGGGAAGAAAAGCTGTTAGTAACTGCTTTTCATCCCGAACTTACTGCCGATCACAGGATACACGCTTATTTTATAAGTATGATTAATCAAAAGGAAGCTAACCGTAATATTGTATAAAAATACATTATAGGTGATATGGACGCTGGAAGGAGGCTTTATGTCTGGTCACTCGAAATGGTCTAGCATAAAACATAAGAAAGCTCGAACGGATACGCAGAGAGGCAAATTATTTAGTAAACTGGCGCGTGCCATAACCGTTGCGGCGAAAGAGGGCGGAGGAAATCCGGATATGAATCATAATCTTGCTGCAGCAATAAGCAAGGCAAAAGATTTTAATATGCCTGCTGACAACATAGATCGTGCAATAAAAAGGGGAACCGGGGAAATTGCCGGAGCAAGCTATGAGACAATTACCTATGAGGGATATGGCGCGGGCGGTATAGCCGTAATGGTGGAAGCGATGACCGATAATAGGAACAGAACAGCATCCGATATCCGAAATATTTTTGATCGGCATAATGGTAAGCTTGGATCGACTGGCTGCGTAAATTGGATGTTTGAAAGAAAGGGACGAATAATTGTAAGTAAAGATTCCGGCATATCCGAAGAGGATTTATTGGATCTGGTAATCGAGGCCGGGGCCGACGATATGAAAGCCGATGATGAAGGCAACCGGGAGGTAATATCCGATCCCTCAGACTTTATGCAGGTAAGGAAGACCTTGGAGGAACATGGCGTAGTGCCCACAGCCGCAGAAATAAGCATGATTCCTCAAAATATCGTCAAGCTCGAAGAGCAAGATGCCAAGAAAGTTCTAAAACTAATGAATGCTTTGGAAGACCATGATGATGTACAGGAAGTGTATTCAAATTTTGATATCCCCGATGATATTTTAGCCGAGATGGAATCTGCTTAGCCGCAGTTAGATATGAATGACTTGGCTTTGCTTATACTTGGGTCCAGTTCTTTAGAATTAATTCCAGAAAAGAATTGACCCGGTATAAATCTATGATATACTGAACACATGTTCGATGTAGCTATATCCAAATCACGGAGGGATTTTGAAAATACTTGCAATAGATCCGGGAATAGCAATAACCGGATATGGCTTAATTGATAGCAGTAAGAGCGAGGTTTCTTTTATAGATTGCGGGAGCATTAATACCAAACCCGACTTACCTAAGGAAAAAAGGCTTCATCAAATTTATAATAATATTATAAAGCTAATAAGAATGCATAACCCCGATGAGCTAGTTGTTGAGGAGCTCTTTTTTAATGCCAACACAAGAACTGCTATGTCTGTCGGGCAAGCCAGAGGCGCCATTTTGGTTGGGGCAGCGTCATGCGGGCTTAAGGTATATGAGTATACGCCACTGCAGGTTAAGCAAGCAGTGGCAGGATATGGCAGAGCGGAGAAGAACCAAATTCAGCAAATGGTAAAGATGCTGCTTAATTTACCTGAAGTTCCTAAGCCGGATGATGCCGCTGATGCTTTGGCTTTGGCGATCTGCCACGCGAATTCGAAGAAGATGGGATTACTGGTAGAATCGTAAAATAATTTGATAAGCAGTTGGGCTTGAAAAAATGAAAAAGGACAGCAAATGATCGCCTTTCTAAAGGGGACTGTGGTAGAAAAAAATCTTCAAGGCGCGGTTCTTGATGTTGACGGTGTCGGATATGATGTGATGATGTCCACTAACTGCCTGGCAAAAGTACCAGCGGAAGGAAAAGAAACTTCCGTGTACACATATCTTCATGTTCGGGAAGATTTAATGCAGTTATTTGGATTTTGCGGCAAAGGCGAAAAAGAGCTTTTTGAGCAGCTAATATCGGTTTCGGGAATCGGTCCCAAAGTTGCCCTGGCGATTTTGTCCGCTTTTTCCATCACGACTTTTAAGAAGGCCATTCTTTCCAATGATGTCGACCTAATAACCGCTATTCCAGGCATCGGCAAAAAGAGCGCTCAGCGCTTGGTTCTTGAGCTAAAAGAGAAGATTTCCTTGCCTCACCTTGAAGTAGCTGGCGGTTTAAGGGATGGGATTGCTGCGCAATCAGTATACGCGGAAGCCAGGGAAGCACTTATCAAGCTAGGGTATTCAGCGGCTGAAGCTAATGAGTCTCTTGAAGCGTTTCCATACGGTTCGGAAGATGTTACAGCAGAGGAACTGGTAAAACATGCTTTAAAGAACTTGGTTGGAGGCTAAACTTTGGAAGAACAAATATTATCTTCAAAACTGACTCCTGAAGATATTGAGTATGACAAGACCTTGCGGCCTCGGAAAATGCAAGACTTTATAGGGCAGTTCAAGATAAAGGAAAATCTCAATATATTTATAACCGCAGCCAGGAATCGAGGGGAATCATTGGACCACGTACTCCTAACGGGTCCTCCAGGCTTAGGAAAAACCACATTAGCCCATATTATCTCCAACGAACTTGGGGTTAGCATTAAGGCAACATCGGGTCCGGCCTTAGAGAGAGCAGGGGATCTAGCAGCGATACTTACTAATCTGCAACCCCACGATGTCCTTTTTATTGATGAGATCCATCGTCTGAATCGTGCAATTGAAGAGATATTATATCCGGCAATGGAGGACTTTAAGCTGGATATAGTAATCGGAAAAGGGCCTAGTGCTAGATCGCTGAGATTGGACATACCTCAGTTTACACTGGTCGGAGCTACAACAAGAACAGGTCTGATAACATCGCCGCTGCGTGATCGTTTTGGGGTTTGTTGCCGCCTTGAATACTACGAAGAAGGGGACTTAGAAGCGATAGTAAAACGCTCGGCATCGATTCTAGAAATAATGGTTGACGAAGAGGGTGCAAAGGAGATCGCACGCAGAGCGAGAGGAACACCGAGAATAGCAAATAGACTATTGAAAAGGGTAAGAGACTTTGCGGAAGTGAAGCGGGACGGAAAAGTAGCTATAGATGTGGCAAACGAAGCTCTTGCATTCTTTGAGGTTGATGAATGCGGCTTGGATAAAGTGGATCAGCGCATATTGCTTACTCTTATTGAAAAATTCAGCGGTTCGCCAGTGGGATTAAGCACTTTGGCGATATCGGTCGGAGAAGAACCGGAGACTCTCGAAGACGTATATGAGCCGTACTTGCTCCAGATAGGTTTTTTGCAAAGAACGCCGAGAGGTCGAATTGCCACTGAAAGAGCATATAAGCACCTGGGTGTAAATTTGCCCGATGGTCACGATAGATTGTTCTAATAATATTTTGGAATTGCAGAATGAGGGCGCGATAGAACCTTTTAACAAAAGAATTGATGTATAAAATCGGGGAACTCTAAAGGGGAAAACATGACCATTCAATTATCGCCATCTACACTAAATTTGTACCGGGAATGTCCTAGATGTTTTTGGCTCCACATAAATGAAAAAATACGAAGGCCGAGGGGTATATTTCCCACTTTGCCGGGTGGCATGGATGATGTCATAAAAACATATTTTGATCAATATCGTGAAAAAGACTTACTGCCACCGGAAATTGAAGGACTGGTCAAAGGCAAATTAATGAAAGATACAGTCCTTCTTAACAAATGGAGAGATTGGAGAACAGGACTTAGGTTCTACGATAAAGAGAAGAACGCGTTGCTTCGCGGGGCAATTGACGACTGTTTGATAGATGGGAACCGCTATGTCCCAATTGATTATAAAACACGAGGTTATCCTCCCAAAGTAGATGATGCAAAGAAATATTATGGTCTACAGCTTGATTGTTACTCCTTATTGCTCGAGGAGAGCGGATACGAAGTGGGAGATGTTGCCTACCTTGTTTTTTACCATCCAAAACAGGTGAAAAGCGGAGGAGTCGTCGAATTTAACGTAAATACGATTAAGGTTGACACAAACATTGAGTCAGCCAGAAACATTTTCTATGAAGCAATAGATTTCCTAAGCAAACCGGTGCCATCCCGTCATTCAGACTGCGAATATTGTTCGTGGTTAGAAAACATCCTCGATTTCGACTAATTAATGCGGAATAGAATTCCCAACAATGATGCGATCCAACCAGCAAATACCCATGTTGCTTAGGTTAATGCAATAAATAAGAAGAATTGGTGATATTTGTTGTCTCATATTCGCACGAATAAGAGATATTGTATTCAAGTAACATGTTTTACTTTATTGTAAAATATAATTGATTAGGAGGTGATTTTAATGTTTGAGAATTTGAAAGATTTTTTTCTCTTTTGTTATGAAGCGGCAGACCGAATGGATGAGAAGTCGTCTTATTATCACGCCATGAGAAGGGAAAGAATGGAAGAATTCAGAAAGAAGCATAAAGAGGCGACAGAAAAAGCCAAAGAACACGCACAAGAAAGATTAGAAGAAATGCGAACTATTAGGACGGAGAAGATCAAGGAAATCTTTGATGAAACTGGTGTTGCGACTAAGGAAGAATTGGAAGATGTAAAAATACTTCTCGAGGAGCTTAACAAAAAGATAGATGTTCTTGCCGGAAAAGGAAAGAAGAAGACAGGATAAATATGTCGGGAAGCACGCAGGTTAATAAGAACAAGAGGATTGTAGCTTTTGTGCGCCTATTTATAGGGATTACCTTTGATTTTTGGCGGGAATCCAGGATTATTAGGCGACAAGGAACCAAGGCAGCTAGGTCACGAATGTCAGCTATCCATAGAAAGCGAGCCGTGCAATTCAGAGAGACCGCGTTAAAGCTTGGCGGTGTTTTAATAAAGCTGGGACAGTTTCTTGGAACACGAGCGGATGTTATGCCGGAAGAGTATCTTTCTGAACTGGCAAAATTAAGAGACGAAGTACCGCAAGCACCGTTTAACGAAATACAATCATTGTTGGAAGCTGAATTCGGAATGCCCATGGGAGAGGTATTCAGTAATTTCAGCAAGGAGTCAGAAGGAGCAGCTTCTTTAGCGCAGGTTCATAGAGCTGTATTGAAAAACGGAGAAAAAGTAGCGGTTAAAATACAGCGTCCGCAAATAGAAGATTATATAAACATAGATTTAGGCATTTTCAGTTATCTAATGGATGGGTTGTATCGTTTTACAAAAGCCGGAAGGAGATATGATATACCAGGTCTGGTTGAGGAATTTGCCCGTACTTTAGGCGATGAGCTTGATTTTTACCGCGAGGGCTTTTACGCGGAGCGATTTAGACAAAATTTTAGAGATAGTACTATTATCTCTATACCCAAAGTGTATTGGGAATATACCAGAGATCGGGTGCTCACATTAGAAGCGATAGAGGGCATAAAGATATGGGATTTCGAATCAATCAAGGAATCAGGTATTAACCGAAATGAGGTAGCACATGAAGTGTTTCAGAGTTTCTTAAAAATGGTGCTCGATGATGGTTTTTTTCACGCGGATCCCCATCCGGGCAATCTTTTTGTTCTACCCGGACCGCGTATAACCTATGTGGATTTTGGAATGGTTGGAGAAATCACTCCCGAAATGCGAGAATTGTTCAAAGAAGGAACAATAGCAGTTATAAAAAGAGACATCAACAGCCTTGTAGTAACTTTACAAAAGCTCGGATTTATTAGACATGGCGCAAACCTGGCACCGATAAAAAGTACACTGGAGTGGTTGTTTGACAACTACTCTCAGTTGACATCAAATGAGTTGGATTTTGAGAAACTGGAACTTATACAAGAAGATATAAGGAAAATTATGTATGAGCAGCCCCTTACCATTCCTTCGCAATTTGCTTTCCTGGGAAGAGCTGCCGGTACACTGCAAGGACTGATATCGGGTCTTGACCAAAAATTTGATTTTATTGATTCAGCCCGACCATATATGGAGGATATGGTTGAACGTATGAAGCCACCCTTGGTTGAAATTGTAGCTAATGAAGCCAAAGATATGGCAAAGATCTTTTTAGCTTTGCCATATCAAATTCAAAGGGTTCTGGGGAAAATGGAACGCGGAGAGTTAAAAACCCGCACAGATACGATTGAGATAGTAAATGCAATAAATTGGGCAAACAGAGGAAGAAACGCAATAGCCCTTGCAATAATCTTTGCTTCGCTTATTTTTGGAGGAATAGTCCTAGTAATCTACGGCCGTGATTTTATGTCAAATATTTTATTTATTGGGGCAGTGCTGGTAGGGGTATTGGTTGGACTTAATCAAAGGAACAAGCGAGCGCCGTTTAGATAGATGACATTATGATGTTATTATGTCATTATTATGAATTTTTTGGCAATTTGTTTGGCTCGGGTTAAGAATATCGCGCTGACGTAGAAAGAGGCTTTAAACAGTTAATGGTTGTTTTGAATAGTTGAATCCATATAAAAATATGCGGTGAGAACAAAATGAAATTAAAAAGGGTAAGTTCTCTGATAGCAATTTTCTTGATTTGTTTTGCGATCTCCAATTGCGGGAATAAACAAGAAAAGAAATCGAACATAAAAATAAGCGATGAACAAATTAAGAAAACAAAAGGTGGATCGAGCAAACTTGAAAAGTGGAAAATATTGGCAGATATTGTATTTTCGGACATTGACGGAACTTCTGCAATTGTTTTACCTGATGGAAAGATAAGATGCTATTTTACTGAAAATGGCTACATTGGATATTCAGAATCAATTGATGGAAATAGCTTTGGAGAAAATTGTAGGACAAATATTGACTTTAATAACTCTCAGACAGGCGGAGAGGTTCCAAGAAATCCGGCAGTCCTAAGGTTAAAAAGCGGAAGATATATGATGCTTTTTAATACAGGGGATGCGGTAGGCGAAAATGTGGAAAACGGTTCGAATGATAAACTTAATCTGGCGTATTCGGATGACGGAAAGAACTTTGAATTATTGGGTGTTGTGGCGGATACTACAAGGGATAAGAATGCGGTAGCAAGCGAGGTAGATTCTCTTATATTACCTGATGGGAGCATAAGAATTTATGGATCGCAAAAAGGAATATGTACGGCTGTAAGTAAAGATGGAGGTAAGACATGGATAGCGGATGGTATAGAGTTAATAGAAGAAGGAGCAAGTGATCCAGATGTACATATTAGGGATGACGGCATTTATGTAATGTATTACGAAATAACCGAAGAAAATAAGAGCTCTATAAAAATGGCGCTTTCAAAAGATGGTCTGATTTGGGATTTAGTAGATGGATATATAGTTTCTGATAAAGATGATGTGTTGAGCTCACCGGACTATTTGAGTATCCGTGAAAAAAAAGAAATCTTATATTTTACGCAAAGAAAAGAAAGTATTGACAAAGTCAGCTCAAGTGTAAGAATAGCAATAAAGCAGTAACCCTCGTATTCTAAGAAGAGAATTGGGTGCTGATTTAAAAGTTGTGCAAGGAATTATTGAGCTTTTGGCGAAGAGTCGGTTAGGATGCAGTATTTTAAGTAGAAAGTAATGTTTAAGCAGGAAAGGAGGCACTATTTATGAAATGTTCGAAGTGTGGGAAGGAAGTAGCAGAAGATGCAAAATTCTGCCCCTCTTGTGGCGAAGCAGTTGTGGTAGAAGAGATAGTAAAAGAGGAGGTAGAGCAAGCTCCAGCAGCACCGCCGCCTGCGGCGGAACCGGCTGCTCCGGTAACAAGTTCGACTGTTGAGGACCCATTTCTTAAGAAATGGAATTGGGGAGCTTTCCTGTTAAGTTGGATATGGGCATTTGGACATGGACTGGCAATGTGGGGCGTTATAGGTCTAGTAGCCTGTTTTGTTCCGGCAATAGGCAGTTTGGTTGCGTTGGGCATAGCTATCTATCTGGGAATAAAAGGAAATGAGCTTGCCTGGCAGACCGGTAAGTATTTGAGCATTGATGAGCTGAAGGAAAAAGAGAAAAAGTGGACCAAGTGGGCGGTAATAATTTTTATAATATCTATTGTCCTAGCGGTTCTTCTTACAGTGCTTGGAATAATAATGGCAATTACTTTTTCCGCCAATACATCTATCGAATATATGAATGAATATATGCTGTTTTTGTAGGAAAGGAAAGAAAAAGGAGGCAGCTTGTAGCTGCCTCCTTTTTTATTTGCCAAAACCCAATCTATAAGAAATAAATTGTCTAAAATTACTTTAACAGAACCAGCAAAAAGCAGTTAATCTCCGGATGCGCTCTTGTTTAATTACTTAAAATAGACACTGTATGGTAAAATTAAAATAAGGAGGTCTTGGGGAAATGATTCGCATCCTAACCCTTGTGGTACTGGTAATTGGTGCCATGGAAGTACTGATAAGTTCTTTTGTCCTAAGCGCATGGGTTAAAATTTCAAAAAAGAGAAATATCAAACCGATTCTTGCCGTAATTGCGATGCTGTTCTTGAAACTGGGTTTTTGGAACTACGCTAAGGGCAATTATCTTCTTAGCACTACAGCAAGCCTCTTTTTCTTCGTGTCCCTGACCTTTTTTATGGTAACGCCAATTAACGAGACATGGAAAAAGCTACAGGAAATGGCATAGTTATCAGAGATAATGAATAACAACAGTAAGCACAAAGAAATCAAAATCAATAACGCAGCGCTATTGCTAATCCGGGGAGATATCACCAAACAAAAAACTGATGTGATTGTTAATGCCGCAAATAGTGGTTTAATGGGCGGAGGCGGAGTAGACGGCGCGATCCATCGGGCCGGAGGGCCTGAAATTCTGGAAGATTGTAAGAAAATTGTTACGGAACAAGGACGTCTGCCGACGGGAGAGGCGGTAATTACTACAGCCGGTAATTTAGCGGCAAAATACGTAATTCATACGGTTGGACCTGTTTGGCGCGGAGGTGGCAATAACGAGCCGGAACTACTGAGAAGTGCTTACTTGAACAGTCTTAAGCTGGCTGAAGAAAAAAGCCTACGCTCCATATCATTTCCATCAATAAGCACAGGGGTATACGCATATCCTGTTGACCAAGCAGCCGTTATAGCTCTTAAAGCGACTACTACATTTCTGCAAGACGCAAGCTCAATTAATGAGGTGGTATTTGTCCTGTTTGACCAAAGGACTTACAAAGCTTATGTGGAAGCGCTTAAGATCATTCAGAAAAAGTCCGGTTAAGCTCCTAATACATTAAGCCGTCTTTTCCTGCTTTTCAGCTCCGGTGGCTTTCTTTTTATTCGGGCTTTCTTTTTTTGTCTCGGTGCTTTTTTCTTTCTTCTGCGCGGCAGGTTCCTCTTTATCGTTCCCGGTATTATCGGGGCGACAATAATCATTTATATGAAATCCCGATCCTTTGAAAATAATGCCAACAGGGTAAAAAATCTTGGTGGTCTTGCCGCCACATTTAAGGCAGGCTGAGATCGGGGCATCATTTACATTTTGGAAAATCTCAAAATTATGATCGCATTTTTCGCACCTATAGCCGTATGTGGGCATGGATACCTCCGGTATAATTATTGTGAATAGCATTTTACTTGCCATCAATATCCTCGTCAAGAAAGCTATTGTATGGATTAAGAACAACGCAGGCAAAATGGATGCGCCTGAAGGGATTGTAAATGAGAAAGCGACGATAGAACGGAAATTGCAGTATAAAAGCTAAAGGTGTAAATTATAACTGGTAATAAAGAATAGAGAAAGGTGCTGCTTTGAAGACGGGAACAGCGGATCTGCCTCTTCATTATGGAAAAGCTCCGGCCTGGCTCTTTGGACGGATGAAAAACCTGGCAAGGGAAATTGCGATATTTATAGTATCGGAATTCGGTCCGGATGAAATGTTGCGAAAGTTATCCGACCCCTTTTGGTTTCAGAGCTTTGGTTGCGTTCTGGGTTTTGATTGGCACAGCTCCGGGCTAACTACGACGGTATGCGGATCGCTAAAAGAAGGCATTAAGGGTCTGGAGGAAGATCTTGGTTTTTTTGCCGCCGGCGGAAAAGGAAGAACTTCGAGGAAAACTCCTTCAGAGATCGAGGATTTTTGTGCCAAGATAAGTTATGATCCGCAAGATTTGGTCTACGCAAGCAAAATGGTGGCAAAAGTTGACAGCGCTGCTCTGCAGGACGGTTTTCAGTTGTATCATCACTGCTTCTTCTTTACTAATGAAGGGTCCTGGTGTGTTGTTCAGCAGGGAATGAATGAAACAAATCGTTACGCAAGAAGATATCATTGGATAAACAGTGAGGTGAAAGATTTTGTTAACGAACCTCATCACGCGATTTGCTGTGATTCGAAAAATCAGGTTCTTAATATGGTAGCAGCGGACAGTTCAGAAGCAAGAATAATGTCAGCCAATTTGGCAAGGGAAAATCCGAAAAGCTTGATAAGTGACTTAAGTAAAATAGAAAAACTGGTGCTGCCAAGCTATCATCCGGTTAAAAAAGAGAACATAAATACTGACTACATAAAGAGAATATTTTTAAAAACCTACGAGCACCAGCCGGAAGGATTTGAAAACCTTCTTCAAATAAAAGGTGTCGGACCAAAGACTATTCGAGCTTTGAGTTTGATATCGGAATTGGTTTACGGGATCCCTTCGAGTTTTAAAGATCCGGCAAGATACAGTTTTGCGCATGGCGGAAAAGACGGTTATCCTTATCCGGTCGACAGAGATAATTACGACAAGTCAATTGAGATTCTACAGAAGGCGATCAATAAAGCAAGAATCGACCGAAGCCAAAAAGTGCAGGCCATACAGAGATTGTCGACTTTCTATACTTCCTAAGCAGTGGTGAATTAAAAAATGAAAGTACTTATTCATACTTGTTGTGCTCCTTGTTTAACATACCCGTTAGAGAAATTGCGATCTGACAAATCCGATGTTAGCTCATTCTTTTACAACCCGAATATCCATCCGTATTTAGAATACAAAAGAAGAAGGGATTGTGCCGGGCAGTACTGCGAGGTATTGGGGGTAGAGTTTATCGAGGGCAACTATGAGATGGAGCGATATTTTAGGGATATTGCCTATAAAGAGAATATGCGATGCTCTATCTGTTATAGCTTGCGCCTAATAGAAACGGCCAAATACGCGAAAAAGGGAAATTACGATGCTTTCACTACCACAATGCTGGTTAGCCCCTATCAAAAACATGATCTAATAGATGAAATCGGCCGTTCAATAGGAACAGAGTACGGAATCCAGTTTTTATACCAAGATTTTCGAAAAGGATGGAAGGACGCTATCTCTATTTCGCGAGAAAATAATCTTTATCGACAAAAGTACTGCGGGTGTGTTTATAGCGAAAAAGAGCGATACTACAAAAGCAATAAGAAGAACGATTAGAAAAGGGAACGGAGAAAACGTTGAACCTGGAAGACCTAGGGAAGATAATACTTATGTTTGCCGTAATTTTATTGTTGACCGGCTGTGTTATATATTTCCTGGGAAAAATCACAGGCTTGGAACATTTACCGGGCGACATACATTATCAAAAAGGTAACTTTTCATTCTATTTCCCCCTGGGAGTAGGTATAATTGTCAGCATTGTCATTACTGTTATTCTAAATTTGATACTGTTTTTCTTAAGGCATCGGTAGGAAGGATCAATGGAAGTCAAGGATTTTGAATATAGTCTACCCAATGAACTAATCGCGCAAGAGCCTTTAAAAAGAAGAGATTCCTCTCGTTTAATGGTAATAGATCGTTCAAAAAATACTGTTCAGCACGGTATTTTTACCGATTTGCCAGATTATCTAAATCCTGGAGACTGTTTGATATGCAACAATGCTAGAGTGATACCTGCCAGGATACGTGGAAAAAAGGCAAAGACAGGTGGCAACGTGGAATTTCTTTTATTGTCTGAAGTTGCCCCGGGGAAGTGGGAGACCCTTGTTAAACCTGGTCGCAGACTGCCGGAAGGAACATCGGTTGAATTTGGAGACGGCAGACTAACCGCAAAAATAGAAGAAAGACTGCCAGAAGGAAAGCGGCTGGTATCGTTCGAACATGAAGGGTCCTTTCAAGATATTTTGGAAATGGTCGGAGAGGTACCTTTACCTTCATATATTCATAAAAATATTTCCAATCCGGGTTGTTATCAAACGGTATATGCCAGCAATAAAGGGGCGGTTGCTGCGCCGACCGCCGGTCTTCACTTCACGGAAGAGCTGCTGGGGACGATTAGAAAAAAAGGGATCCATACGGCTTCAATAACTCTCGATGTAGGATTGGATTCGTTTCGGCCGGTTAAAGCGCAAAAGGTCAAGGAGCACAAAATGCATAGCGAGAAATTCTTTATAAGCAAAAAAGACGCTGATGTTATAAATAATGCGATTGATGGGGGAAATAAGATTATTGCGGTCGGGACAACGTCAGCGCGAGCTCTAGAGACTGTCGCATTTGTAAATGGGCAAGGAAAACGGCGAGTTGGGGAATTTAGGGGCAGTACCAACCTTTTTATTTATCCCCCATACGATTTTAAAATTGTCGATTCACTTGTTACAAATTTCCACTTACCCAAATCTACCCTCCTGATGCTGGTTTCCGCTTTTGCTTCAAGAGAACTCATAATGAAAGGGTATAAAATTGCCATTAAAGAGAGATACCGGTTCTTCAGTTTTGGCGATGCTATGCTAATTGTTTGAGACGTCTATTTAAATTGGAAAAAGCAGCTCTATTTACCGCTTTACGCTTGCATCCTTTACAGATGGCTTGTATCCTATTCCTGCTATGGCATTTAAATTTGAAGTATTGCACGAAGACAATAAAACGAGAGCAAGAGCCGGGAGGATTTATACCGATCACGGGACTATTGAGACACCCGTATTTATGCCAGTAGCGACGCGTGCCGTGGTCAAAACACTAACTGTGGAAGAGCTTGACCTTGTAGGTACGCAAATAGTATTGGGTAATACATACCACCTTTATCTACGGCCGGGCTTGGAGGTAATTGAAACTGCCGGTGGACTGCACAACTTTATGAATTGGGACAAGCCGATTCTAACCGACAGTGGTGGTTTTCAAATATTCAGCTTGTCTGAAACATGCAAGGTAACTGACAATGGGGTTGAGTTTTGCTCGGTTTATGATGGTTCACGTCATTTTCTGTCACCTCAGACGGCAATTGAAATACAACAAATCCTTGGTGCCGACATTATTATGGTGCTTGACGAATGCCCCCCTTTCTCGTCAAGCGAAAACGAGGTTAAAGAAGCCGTAGAACGTTCATTTGAGTGGGCAAAAAGATGTAAAAAGAGCCATAAAAAAGAAGGCCAATCGTTATTTGGAATCGTTCAAGGTGGTATTTACCCTGTACTTAGAAAGATGAGTGCGGAGAAAACAGCTGAATTGGATTTTTCGGGATACGGAATTGGCGGATTTAGTGTAGGTGAGCCTCACGATATAATGTTTGATGTTCTTGATGAAACCATCGTGCATTTGCCTGCTGATAAACCCCGTTATCTAATGGGAGTCGGTAATCCTATAAGTCTGCTTGAAGTTATAAGGCAAGGAATCGATATGTTTGACTGCGCATTACCCACCAGAATGGCCCGCAACGGGGCTGTATTCACGTCTGGCGGACGTCTGAATATCAGAAATTCCCGGCATAAAATGGATTTGAATTCACTTGACGAGAAATGTGATTGCTATGTTTGCCGCAATTATACCTGTTCATATTTGAGACATCTGTTTATGTTGGGCGAAATCTTGGCTCATCGTCTGCTAACCTTGCATAACCTTACATTTCTTGCTAATTTGATGAGCCAGGCGCGCCAGTCGATTTTGGAAGATCGCTTTGATCGATTCCAGAAAGAGTTTGTTAAAAGTATTGATAATGAGAGAATGTCGCAAATGTAAGATAGCGGGCAGGATTTCAAATTTTTTCGTTGAACCTATTGATAAATTATGAAAGGAGTTGTTGTTATGAATACACCAATTATAAATGTTGTATGGTTTGCGCTTTTATTGGCGATATTTTACTTTATTTTGATACGACCGCAACAAACAGCCATGAAGAAGCATCAACGGCTGGTTTCGGAATTAAAACAAGGAGATAAAATTATCACTCGCGGTGGGATATACGGTGATATCATAAGGGTCGATGACGATAGCGTGACCATACGGGTAGATGAGAACGTGAAGATAAAGGTTTCAAAGAATTCAATTGATCGGCGGCAGAGCTAGTTACTTAAATGCTAAAAAAGTGTGATAGATTCCGTTCAGGCTATTTGCAAATGACCAAAATAACTTTGAATTTTTGTCTTTACCTGTGGTAATATTTTAAAGGTTTGTCTTTTTAACATATAATCGATACTCTCATTATTGAGGGGGAATAAAGGTTGAGTAATAAGCAAAAGTACATACTGTCGCTACTGTTTATTTTTATTTTAGTGGCAGGTTCGATATATCTACTAATTACAAAACCTCCGAAACTGGGATTAGATCTTCAAGGCGGCATGAACGTAATCCTAACCGCGAAAGCTAAATCCGGTACCAAAGTTACATCAAAGACCATGGATCTCGCTGTATCAGTAATTGAGCAAAGGGTCAATAAGTTGGGTGTTAGTGAACCGCAGATATCCAGGCAGGGCTCAAGGAGCATAATGGTTCAGCTCCCGGGAATAAAGAATCCGGATAAGGTCCTGGATGTTATAGGTAAAACCGCCCTGCTTGAATTTAAGCCTGTGAAAGATGAGTATGCCGGTCTAACGGAAGAAGAGCTTAATGAGATGATAAAGAAGGGACAAGATCCTTTTGTGACGCTTCCCGATAATCTTAGGCTAACCGGAGATGCCCTGAGCTCGGCAAGCGTTGGTTATGAAGAAACAGGAGGAAAACCTAAGGTTAATCTGTCCTTTACCAGCTCGGGTGGCAAAAAGTTTGATGAATTGGCAAAGCAATACTTTGAAAAGCGACTGGCTATCATTCTTGATAATAAAATACAATCAGCTCCTGTTTTGAAATCAACTCATTATGGCGGCAAAGCGGAGATAACCGGCAAATTTACCATAGATGAAGCTAAGAGCCTGGCATTGGTTTTACAGACCGGAAGGCTGCCTGTTGAGTTAGAGATATCCGAAAACCAAACTGTTGGGCCTACTCTCGGACGTGACTCACTGTTGGCGGGGCTTAGAGCCGGTATTATCGGATTAATAATCGTCGCGTTATACATGTTGGGCTTCTATCGGGTCTATGGGCTTCTTTCCTGGTTTACTCTTTCGATATTTATCACATTATTGCTGGGATCACTGGCGGCCATAAACGCTATTCTTACACTTTCCAATATGCCGGGAATTAGTTTAACTTTACCGGGCATCGCCGGAATTGTATTTATGTTAGGTTCGGCGGCGGATTCAAGCGTTATTGTATACGAAAGAATTAAAGAAGAGACAAAAGGCGGAAAAAGCATAAGAACGGCAATGAACACAGGTTATACTCATGGTTTCAAAACCTTTCTGGACGCCGATTTGGTCACGTTTCTTACCGCGGCGGTATTATTTTATTTTGGAATAGGGCCGGTTAGAGGTTTTGCGCTTACTCTTATGCTTGGAATAGGGTGCGATCTTTTAACATCCTTTTTCTTCACCCGGGCCGCACTAGGGCTGCTGGCTCCGTTGAAGATTTTCTCTAATCCGGTGATGTCGGGGGTAAAAGAGGTGAGTTCCTAAATGGATTTCAACATAGATTTTATCGGAAGATCAAAAATATGGTTTGCGGTGTCGATGGGATTGGTTGCCTTATGCGCATTATCTTTATTGTTTAGAGGCCTAAATCTTGGGATTGAATTTGAAGGCGGAACCCTGCTGGATATTAAATTCAAGCAGGCTGTTTCGGTTTCCCAGGTAAGAGGGGAAATACAACAATTCGGACTAGGCAAAAGTGTTATCCAAACTGTCGGAGAGAAAGAAGTATTGATAAGAACGAAAAGTCTTTCCAAAGACGGGCAAAAAGAAGTGATAGACGCGTTAGGCGATAAATGGGAAATCTCCGATCGGACAGTTCATAATGTCGGACCAGGTTGGGGAGCTTACATAACCCAAGCCGCTCTAATCGCTCTCGGCCTTTCATTGCTGGGTCTATTGATTTATATAAGTATCCGTTTTGAGTTCAAAATGGCAGTTTCCGCTATTGTCGCGGTTGCACATGACATAATAATTACTATAGGAATTTACGCGTTGGTTGGGCGTGAAGTTACGCCCAACACAGTGGCCGCGCTTCTTTCGATATTGGGATATTCTTTATATGACACAATTGTTGTCTTTCATAGGGTGCTGGAAAACACACCCCGTATTGGCAAAAGACCGTATTCAGTTATGGTGAACGACTCGATAAACCAGGTTTTAATAAGGAGTATAAATACCACACTAACTACTTTAACCCCGGTTCTTGTTCTTCTGGTAATAGGCGGTGAAACTCTAAAAGACTTTGCGTTTGCTTTGACGGTGGGATTAATAGTCGGAGCCTATTCCTCAATTTTTGTGGCAAGTCCCCTTCTTTCGGCTTGGAAAGAAATAGAGCCTCGCTATCGCAATCTAAAGCTCAAATATAGTAAAGCTTAATTTAGTTTGGCATGCTCGAATATACGGATGCGGTATTTGAATGAAGCTATATCAATGCTGATTTTACCTACCCTGGCATGGCATTATCTGCTAGAATTTAAGAAACATTGAGGTAATAGCCATATATGAAGGACATTAAAGATCTTGTTAAAAAAATCAAAGAATACAATCCTAACGCGGATATTGAATTGGTTGCGCGCGCGTATGAAACCGCTAAAAAGTACCATGGCGACCAATACAGAAAATCGGGCGAGGATTATATCAGGCATCCCTTAGAAGTTGCCACTATTTTGGCCGATCTGCGTATTGATTCAACAACTATTGTGGCAGCCCTGCTGCATGACATTGTTGAAGACACTGATTTGAAGCTTAAGGAAATTGAGAACCAGTTTGGCAAAGAAGTTGCTAGCCTCATTGATGGAGTAACCAAATTATCCCACATTAAATATAAATCAAGAGAAGAACAACAAGCGGAAACTTTACGCAAGATGCTGATTGCTATGGCCAAGGACATAAGAGTCATATTGATAAAGCTAGCCGACCGCTTGCACAACATGAAGACCATATCCCATCTCCCCGCAGATAAGCAAAAAAGAATTGCTGCCGAAACGCTTGAGATATACGCTCCGCTAGCGCATCGGTTGGGAATATCTCAGTTAAAATGGCAACTGGAAGACCTCTCTTTTATGACACTCGAGCCTAAGCGTTACGAACAAATTGCCAGAATGATATCGGAACAGCGTTCTGAGAGGGAAAAATACGTAAATAAAGTAATTGAAGCATTGACAAGGGAGTTAGATGCAATCGGAATGAAATGCGAGCTTAGTGGGAGGGTTAAACATTTCTACAGCATTTATCAGAAAATGGTGCAACGGGGGATAGAATTTAGCGAGATCTACGATCTTTCGGCAATAAGGGTTCTGGTTGACAACCTGAAGGATTGTTACGCGGCGCTGGGCATTATTCATACCTTATGGAAGCCGGTTCCAGGTCGCTTTAAGGACTATATTGCCATGCCGAAGTTCAATATGTATCAATCGCTTCATACGGTAGTAATAGGTCCGATGGGTAGACCTCTGGAAATCCAGATCCGCACCAAACAGATGCACAGAACGGCTGAATATGGAATTGCTGCTCACTGGAGATATAAAGAGGGTGAAACTGACGAGAAATTTGACGAACGGCTTGCGTGGCTTAGGCAGATACTTGAATGGCAAAGCGAGCTGAAAGATCCCAGGGAGTTCATGGAGAATTTAAAGATAGACCTTTTCGAAGACGAGGTCTTCGTGTTTACGCCAAAAGGGGATGTTATTAGTTTGCGAGCCGGCTCAACCCCGATTGATTTTGCCTACAATATTCATACTGATGTCGGCCATAGCTGTGTGGGAGCAAAAGTCAATAATGCCATTGTTCCTTTGGGTTACAAATTACAGATGGGAGATATTGTTGAGATACTGACCTCGAAATCGGCACATGGTCCGAGCAAAGATTGGCTGAATATCGTGACAACGACCAGGGCAAAAAGTAAAATCAAGCAGTGGATAAGCAAGGAAGAAAGGGAAGATAGTCTTAATTTTGGAAAAGAGCTACTGCAGAAAGTCCTAAGAAAGAACGGGGTAGCCTTAAAAAGCACTGTTTATCATGATATTCTCAAAAAGATCGCGACTGACTTCAATTTTGCCGATACCGATGTGCTCATGGCCAGTATCGGATCGGGGAAAGTATCGCCTAAGCAAGTTGCGACCAAAATAATTAACGCGATAAATAAAGCGGAGGGCAAAGAGGTAGATGAAGAACCAAGCGAACCGGAACTGGTATTTCGCAGAAAACCTAGCGCGGCCAAAGGAGTAAAGGTAAAGGGTATTGATGGTGTATTGGTAAGATTAGCCCGTTGCTGCAATCCGGTGCCTCAGGACGATATTGTCGGTTTTGTAACCCACGGGCGAGGCGTATCGGTCCACAGAAAAGACTGCCCGAATATGAAACAGCTATCCACTTATACCGACAGGATGATTGAAGTTTTTTGGGATAGCCAACAGCCGGCAGTTTATCAGGTTGAAATAGAAGTATCGGCAGTTGACAGAACAAAGCTACTAAGAGATATAAGCACTATTATCAGTGATTCCGGTGTAAATATACTATCAGCGAATGTTACTACTACCAAAGAGCATGTGGCGATCTTTAGGTTTATTTTTGAGGTCGGCAGTCTTACCCACTTAAGAAATATATTGGATAATGTAAAGAAAGTAGATGCTGTTTTTGACGCACGCAGAGTATTACCGGCACGATCCTAACAGGATATTTTAAGAAAGGCAGCAATTGAGAGCAGTTGTTCAAAGAGTTAAAAGTGGCAGTGTAAAGACTGATAATAAACTATTTTCGGAGATCACCCGGGGACTGGTTGTATTGCTGGGGATAGGCGAAGGGGATAATAGTGAAGACGCTGTATATATAGCCGAAAAACTGGCTAATCTTAGAATATTCAGTGATGCCGAAGAAAAGTTGAATCTCTCCTTAAAAGACATTAACGGGGAGGTTCTTGTTGTGTCCCAATTTACTCTAATGGGTGATTGCCGGAAGGGCCGGCGTCCGAGCTTTGCCAAGGCGGCGGATCCCGGAGGAGCAAAAGAGTTATATAAGTTGGTAATTGAAAAGCTGCGTCAGAGCGGACTATCGGTCAAAGAAGGACAATTTCAAGCAAAGATGACCGTTGAGATTATAAATGATGGACCGGTAACCATACTTCTAGATAGTAAACGAACTTTTTAATGGAGGGAATTTGATAGTAGAAAAAATTGAAGTTGGAGCATTAGAGACAAATTGTTATATAATTGCTCCTAGCGCGAATAGTGAAGCCGCGATAATTGACCCGGGTGGGGACGCCCAATTGATTTCGCAGCGGCTGCAGCAGCTGAAACTAAAGCCAAGATTTATTATTAATACTCATGGTCATATTGATCATACTGGCGCGGACAATAAGCTTGCTTCTTTGTACGATATACCAATTTATATAAGTTCCGATGACACTGGTGTATTGAATGATCCAACCGATAATCTCGCGTTACTTTTAGGGGAGAAATATGAGGAGGTAAAAGATTTAAAACAACTCAAAGACGGGCAAGTGTTGGATTTAGGAGGGCTAAAGCTGGAGGTTCTGTCAACGCCGGGGCATACCAAGGGAAGTGTTTCAATCCTGGTGGATGATAAATTATTTAGCGGCGACCTGCTGTTCAGAGGTTCGGTCGGGAGAACCGATTTTCCCAGTTCTTCCTATAAGGAGTTGCTAGAATCCCTGAAAAAGATATCGGATTTGTCGGATGAGGTAACAGTCTATCCCGGACATGGACCGAGTACGACTATAGGAGAAGAAAAAGCAAACAATATGTTTTTCAGAGAAATTAATTACTAAGGGAATCGACAAAATATGGAGATTAAAGCACCGCGGGGCACAAACGATATAATGCCGGATCAAGCAAAGAGTTGGTACGAACTTGAAAAGAAAGCAGTTTCATTATTTGAGCGATATGGATATGGGCGGATTGTGACTCCGACTTTTGAGAATACGGCATTGTTTGAGAGAGGTATAGGGGAATCAACTGAAATCGTGCAAAAGGAGATGTACACTTTTACCGATAAAGGCGGTAGAAGCATTACCCTAAGGCCTGAAGGGACAGCTCCCGTCGTCAGAGCGTATTTAGAACACAATTTGTCAGGGCAGCCTATGCCGGTGAAACTTTATTATTTGGGTTCGATGTATCGCTATGAGCGGCCTCAGGCGGGAAGATGCCGTGAGTTTTGGCAGGTTGGAGTAGAAGCAATCGGATCGGCTGACCCGGCTATAGACGCCGAGAATATTTTACTACTGATACATTATCTGGATTACGTCGGAATAAGCGATCTAAAATTGTTGATAAATAGTATGGGATGCGAAAAATGCAGACCGGATTTTGTCTCGGATATCAAGAAGAAGCTTGGTAAATCAAAGGATTTGCTATGCAATGATTGCAAGCGGAGAGCGGAGCAGAATCCCCTTAGAGTATTTGACTGCAAGAAAAGTAAATGCAGAGAAGCATTGAAGAAAGCTCCAAAAATATCCAACTACTTATGCGATTCTTGTTCGGGTCATTTTGATCAAGTTAAAAGCTTCTTAAAAGAAGCAAAGCTGTCATTTGAGCAGGATCCATGGTTGGTGCGGGGATTTGATTATTATACAAAAACCACTTTTGAGGTTATAAGCGAAGAATTAGGCGCTCAAAATGCTTTGGGCGGCGGAGGAAGATATGATGGTTTAATTGAAGAATTTGGTGGTGCATCCACCCCAGCTATAGGCTTTGCTATAGGGATTGAACGGGTGTTGTTAGCGTTGTCAAAACAACAGAAGAAAGAAAAAAAGATGCCGGGGCTCCAGGTTTTTGTTATTGCCCTAGGCGAAAAGGCAAAACAAAAGACCTTTAGGCTAATATATGATTTGAGAAAAGTAGGTATATCGGCTGATATGGATTTTCAGGAAAGAAGCCTAAAGGGCCAAATGAAATTGGCAAATAAGAGAAATGCGGAGTTTACAGTAATAATAGGCTCGGATGAACTTGAGAGGAATGTTTGTGGGATAAGAAATATGGAAATCGGCAGCCAGGATGAAATCGAATTGGATAAGTGCGTGGATTGGTTTGAAGTGAATTTGTGTAAAAAGGAGCAAAATATTGAAAAAAAGTAGTGAAAAGCGGTTAGAATACACAGTACGCAGCCATCATTGCGGCGATTTGGAAAAGAATGATATTGGAAAAGAAGTTGTTCTAATGGGATGGGTACACACACGAAGGGACCACGGTGGGCTTATTTTTATAGATTTACGTGATCGGAGCGGAGTTGTGCAAATAGCAGCCGACCCTGAACGCAGCCCGAAAGCGTTTAAAGAAGCTCATAAAAGTCGTCCCGAATTTGTTTTATATTTGAAAGGGAAAGTAAGCGCCAGGCCTAAAGAGAGCGTTAACCCGAACATAGCAACCGGAGAAGTCGAGATAATTGCCGATGAAATAAAGGTTGTCAGTAAATCAAAGACTCCGCCTTTTGAAATAGAAGATGATATTGATGTGGATGAAAAACTGCGTCTTAAATATAGATATCTTGACCTTAGACGTCCCAAAATGCTAAGCAACATGATTCTGCGTCATACGGTAGTAAATACCGTAAGGAACTTTTTAGACAGCAAGGATTTTATAGAAGTAGAGACTCCGTATTTGACTAAGAGTACTCCGGAAGGGGCGAGAGATTATCTGGTTCCGAGCCGTATGCAACCAGGTCATTTCTATGCGCTCCCGCAATCCCCGCAATTATTCAAACAAACTTTAATGGTTGCGGGTATAGAGCGGTATTTTCAGATCGCGCGGTGCTTTAGAGACGAAGATCTGCGGGCGGACCGCCAGCCGGAACACACGCAGATTGATATTGAGATGTCCTTTATCGAACAAGAAGATATCTTAAATTTGGTTGAGGATATGGCGATAAAGGTATTTTCATTGATCGGGGTCAAATTAAAGAAACCTTTTATCAGGATTTCTCATTCGGAAGCAATAAAAAGTTATGGGAGCGATAAGCCTGATTTGAGATTCGATCTAAAAATAATCGATATCTCAGAAATTGCCGGAAGGTGCGAGTTCAAAGTCTTCAAGTCAGTTATTTCCAAAGAAGGCGTGGTGAGAGGTATTTGTGTTCCCGGAGGAGCCGATTATTCCCGGAAAGAAATAGATGACTGGACAAACAAAGCAATAGAGATGGGTGCAAAAGGACTCGCCTGGCTGATAATAGAGAAAGATGGAATAAAGTCGCCGATTACTAAGTTCTTTTCGGAAGATGAGTTAAAGCGGATAGTAAGTGCGTTTAAAGCCAAAGCGGGCGATATAGTTTTTATGATAGCGGATGAGAAGAAAGTAACGGAAAGAGTCTTGGGGCAGCTAAGACTGGAGTTAGCAAGGAACCTGAATCTTGTGAACAAAGGAGACTTTGTGCTTTGTTGGGTGGTTGATTTTCCCATGTTTGAGTATGACGAAGAAGAAAAGAGGCTAAAGTCTCACCACCATCCTTTTACTATGCCTCAAAAAGAGTCAATTCCGTTCTTGAATAGTGAGCCGCTGAAAGCAAACGCTTATGCCTACGATCTGATTATCAATGGGGTGGAAGTAGGCGGCGGCAGCATCAGAATACATGACCGAAAACTGCAGGAGAAAATATTTAAATTATTGAAGATAAGCACGAATGAAGCAAGACAGAAGTTCGGATTTTTATTGGATGCTTTGGAGTTCGGAGCACCTCCTCACGGGGGGCTTGCTTTTGGTCTGGATAGGCTGGTAATGCTTCTAGCCGGGGGCGATTCGATCCGCGATGTTATAGCGTTTCCCAAGACACAAACGGCGACATGTCTTTTAACCGGCGCGCCGGATACTGTTGCCGATAAACAGTTAAAGGAATTGAATCTTCGAAAACGATAGTTAAGCAGGCATACGATATAATTAAGCTTTGTTGCTCCAATATAAACAGTGTGCTAGAATTTAATTAGAAAGCTCTACCTTGTTTGTGTTTTACAATCTTATTTGAGCCAATAGTTCTATATCGGGAGCTCGACTCTATTTGCGGCGCGAATGCCTATAATAGGACTCGTAAAGTATCTAGGAGAGCACCCACCTGCGGAAGGGCAGGACTCTAAAGTATTGAAAACACGGCAAGGTGGAGCTTTTTATTTGAAATAATTCTACCCTTTCATGTTATTTAAATAATTTGGGAAGAAACGAATAGACTGTTTTAGAAACCAGACATTAGAGGGAAGTGGTAAGATATTATATTGTAGGTTCTACTTATTTGGGAGTTTAGAGCAATGGATTTAAGTCTGTTTGGAGACGAGCAGAAAGACAAATCTCAGTTTGATGAGTTTGCTCCTTTGGCCTGGCGCATGAGGCCGGATACACTTGATGAATTTCGGGGGCAAGAAAAAATACTTGGAAAAGACTCTGTTCTAAGAAAAGCTATCAAGGAAGACAAACTCACTTCTCTAATTTTTTGGGGACCGCCGGGATCGGGCAAAACAACACTGGCAAGGATCGTGGCCAATACAACAAAAGCGCATTTCGAGGAACTGAGCGCGGTTACCTCAAATGTATCTGACGTAAGAAGAGTTCTAAAACAGGCAAAAGAGCGCTTTGCAATACAGAATATAAAAACCATTCTATTAATAGATGAGATACACAGGTTCAATAAAGCCCAGCAAGACGCGCTTCTGCCGGCCGTTGAAGATGGTTCCATTGTATTGATAGGGGTAACAACTGAAAATCCCTATTTTGAAGTCAATTCTCCTCTTATTTCACGTTCCGGCATTTTCATTTTTGAGCCATTATCTGACAAAGACATTAGGGCAATAGTAAAAAAAGCGTTGGATAATAAGGAAAGGGGAGTTGGAAAATATCGTGTCGAGCTGCAAGAAGACGCATTAAACCATATTGTGCAACTAAGTCAGGGTGATGCCCGACAGGCCTTGAATGTACTGGAAATGGCGGCAATGGCTACGGTTTCAAATAAATCCGGAGTAAGAAAGATTGGTTTAAAAGTCGCGGAAGACGCGGCACAAAAAAGAGCGGTTAAGTATGACCGGGACGGGGATGCTCATTACGACGTAATATCGGCTTTTATTAAGAGCATCCGTGGCTCCGATCCGGATGCGGCACTTTATTGGCTGGCGAGAATGATTTACGCTGGAGAGGATCCAAAATTTATTGCCCGAAGAATGATAATTGCGGCTTCCGAAGATATAGGATTGGCCGATTCGCGCGCTCTTGAGGTGGCAACAGCCGCTGCCAGGGCAGTTGATTTTGTGGGTTTGCCGGAGGCGAGGATAAACCTTGCCCACGCTGCGATCTACCTGGCAACGGCACCTAAAAGCAATTCGGTAATCAAAGGAATCGACAAAGCTTCAAAAATCGTTAGAGAAAGACACTGTGATAATGTGCCGAAACTCCTTAGGGACTCAAGCTATCCAGGCGCATTGAAGCTCGGGCATGGAAGTGAATATAAATATCCCCACTCTTATAAGGATGGATATGTAAGACAGGATTACCTACCGGAAAACGTCAAGCGGGAAAAATATTATGATCCATCTTCTTTGGGGGACGAACAAAGAATAAAGGAATATCTTGATAGGATAAAGAGGATAAAGACTGAGGAATAAGTCAGTAATAGTCACATTATTGTGCGGTTTTGGCCTGAGGACGATTACTTAAAAACATTTAAATTAAGAATTCCGAAGTCTGAAAAAACGCGGATCAATAATCCCTGATAAGCAAGATTACCGGCAGCTCAGAAAGTAGAAATCGCCAGGTACTTATGTTAGAATTTGATAAATAAATTGATTCCAGGAGGTAGATCGCTTGAACTGGTATTTGGTTATATACGGCATCCTTACCATATTAGCGGTTGTGCTGGTTTTTTTTATAAGCTCGGTTTTACTGCAGCTTTCAAAAACCTTAAATAGCTTGAATGAATTGATAATAGACGTAAAAGCTGAGGTAACACCGCTGCTAACCGAGCTACAAACAACTCTTGATCAGGTAAATGATGAATTAAGCACAGTAGATGATATTGTTAGATCGATGCAAGACGTTAGCGACAAGGTAAATGCGACAACAACGGTTGCGCAGGAGGTTATTTCCTCACCTCTCATTAAGATTGCTAGTTTCTCGGCCGGCGCAAAGAAGGCCATAAGCAGTCTAGCGAAGAAGAAGGGGAAATAGATGGAGAAGAAAGTGGATTTTAAGAAAATACTAATTGGGGCTGCGGTTGGAGTGGGTGTTGGATTAGCGCTCTCCCCCCAGGTTAGAGACAAAATAAAAGCAATAATACAAGACAAAGCAGAGGACTTACTACCTACCTTGAAAAAGGAAATTGAACTGTATTTGGATCGATTATCGGAAGCAGTTGTGGTTGGCAAAGAGGCTTTTAATAAAAAAGAAGATGAGTTAGAGAATATACTGCAAGAATCGCGCAAATTGGATTAGCAAAGAAGAACCGGCTTGCTTTAAGTTGATAATTCATATTGCAACAATATATCCTACATACAGCTATTATATAGAATAGAGGAGGGCAAAGTGCAGCCGGAACATAAAGACGATATAATTCGCAAATCAAAAGAAGTTGCATCTGTTATATGGGCGACATTAGGGATAATAGCGCTGATTGTTTTGGTTATATATTTTATATCGCAAATGAGGCAGATATTTGCACTCTTTTTCCTAATGATAGCCATTGTGTATTTATTGAAACCGATTGCTGATTTCTTTGAAAACAAAGGAATACCAAGGATTTTAGCCGTTGCTCTTACATATTTAATTGTATTGCTGGTTATAGCTTTAATTTTAACCTATTTAATACCGATTATTTTGAACCAAGCTACCCTATTTGTTAAAAAGTTTCCTGGATATCTGGACGCCGAGATTGAGTTCATGAAATCCTGGCGGGGTCGGTTGCTTGATATAAGGGTTCCTCCTGAAGCCATCACAATATTGGAAGATAGTATTGATAATTTAAAAGATACGGGATTAGCGCTGCTCTCGTCCGTTCCAGGATTTACTCTGAATATTTTTTCAATTATTTTCTACTGTATCTTAGCACCTTTCCTGGCTTTCTATCTGCTAAAAGATTTTGACAAAGTAAGAGAGACCATGATTAATTTGATTCCCCCAAATTACAGAAAAGAGTCTATAGATATCCTGGAGCAGGTAGACGTGGTCTTAAGTGGATTCTTGAGAGGGCAGTTTTTGGTTGCTTTATCCGTGGGTATATTGGCAAGTGTTCTTTTTGCTATTATCGGCGTTGATTTTTCAGTTGTTCTGGGGATGATGGTTGGAATTCTAAATATAGTCCCCTACTTTGGACCGATATTGGGAGGAATAATCGCGGCACTGGTCGCTTTCTTCAAAGCGCCTATTCTGGCACTATGGGTCGTATTGGCGATGCTTTTTGTTTCAATAATTGACGCGACGTTGATATCACCCAATATTATGAGTCAACAGGTTGACCTTCATCCAGTACTGATAGCGTTTTCGCTTTTACTGGGTGGCGCGCTACTTGGTATGCTGGGTGTTCTAATTGCGATTCCCATCGCTGCGGTCGGGAAAGCGTTGGTTTATTACTTTGTGGAATGCCCGACGGATTCGAGCTGTAAGGATTTGAAAGGTGAGGCTAAATGAGAAGTAGCGAAATAAGAAAACGGTTTCTTTCGTTCTTCGAACAAAAAAACCACAAGATTGTACCGAGTTCATCGCTTGTTCCGAACGATCCAACATTGCTATTAACCGCGGCCGGTATGGTTCAGTTTAAACCGATTTTTCAGGGAGAAAAGAAAGTTGATTTTTCCAGAGCAGCTTCCTGCCAAAAGTGCGTGAGGACAACGGATATTGATAATGTCGGTCACACTGCGCGGCACCTAACCTTTTTTGAAATGTTGGGCAACTTTTCCTTTGGTGACTATTATAAAAAAGAGGCTGCTAAGTGGGCCTGGGAGTTCTTAACGGAAGATTTGAAAATGAATGCTGACAAGTTTTGGATTACCATTTTCAAAGATGATGACGAAGCATTTGAGGTCTGGAATAAACATGTGGGCATCTCACCGGGGAGGATTGTCCGACTGGGGGAAGAGGATAATTTCTGGTCTGCCGGCCCGACCGGACCATGTGGTCCATGTTCGGAATTACTTTATGATCTTGGAGAAGATCGTGGATGCGAGCGCGAAACATGTGGACCCGGTTGCGATTGCGATAGGTTCTTGGAAGTTTGGAACTTGGTATTTATGCAATACGATCGTGACGAACAAGGCAAGCTTAATCCATTGCCAAAGAAGAATATTGATACCGGAATAGGATTGGAACGAACAGCTTCCATTCTTCAAGGCAAAAAGACAAATTTTGAAACAGATATAATCAAACCTATTATTCTAAAGTCAGCCAAGTTAGCTAAGATCAAGTACAGGGATAATACTCCCGAAACAGTGCCTTTAAGAATAATAGCGGATCATGCAAGAGCTATTACTTTTTTAATAAATGACGGTGTGCTGCCGTCAAATGAAGGAAGAGGATATGTTCTTCGTCGTTTAATTAGAAGAGCGGTTAGATATGGACGTCTTATTGGAATAGAGGAGCTATTTATAAACGATATCATTGATGAAGTAATAAAGGTTATGAAGGATGCGTATCCGGAAATAGAAGAGAACAAGACCTTCATCGATAGAGTTTGCGGAAGTGAGGAGGAAAGGTTTTCCAAGACTTTAAAATCAGGATTAGCCGTATTGTCAGATGTAATACTTGAAGCTAAGAAAAAAAGCGAAAAGGAAATCAGTGGCGAAGTCGCGTTTCAGCTGTATGATACTTATGGTTTTCCGCTAGAACTTACAATAGAGATAGCGACTGAAGAAAATATCAATGTGGATACAAAACATTTTGAAGAATTGATGGAGCAACAAAAGTCCAAGGCACGAGCGGCTTGGACCATTAGATCTTCACTTGATGACGAAAAAACAGTCGAAGCATATAACGAGGTATCGGATAAGTTTGGCAAAAGCGAGTTTTTGGGATACGAAACAGAACACTCGTCTGCCAAAATACAGGCGATAATAAAAGATGGTGTTATTACCCCACGCGCGGAAAAAGGAGACATAGTTGAAATAGTTCTGGAAAAGACTCCTTTTTACGCTGAAAGAGGCGGTCAGATTGGAGATATCGGGAACATTAATGGAAATAAGGGTAAGGTTGAGGTAGATACTACTCAATTATTGCCTACGGACGTTATTGTTCATAGTGGAAAAGTACTGGAAGGAAGCATTGAAACAGAAGAAAAGATAGATGCATTGGTTAATAAAACCTGGCGCGACAAAATAAGCCGTAACCACACTGCGACCCATTTATTGCAATGGGCGCTTAGACAGGTATTAGGTGAGCATGTAAGACAGTCAGGTTCTTATGTCGGGGTGGACTACTTTCGCTTTGATTTTACTCACATGGTCGGTTTAAGTAATGAAGAAATAGAAAGAATTGAACATCTTGTAAACAGCAAGATAATGGAAAGCTATCCGGTGAAATGCTTTGTTACATCTTATGAATTCGCGAAAGAAAGTGGAGCAATGGCATTATTCGGAGAGAAGTACAGTGATTTCGTGAGAGTTGTGGAAATCAATGGGTTTAGCCGTGAACTTTGCGGAGGTACACATGTGGGAAATACCAGCGAAATAGGCGTAATAAAAATATTGACTGAAGGTAGCATTGGCGCAAATCTAAGAAGAATAGAAGCAGTGACCTCGCAAAAGGCTCTTGATTTTATATATGAGGAAGAAAAAGATTTAAAGAAAATAATTAACTTGGTAAAGTCAGACACAGAAGACGTGGTTGAGCGAATCGGCAATATGGTAAAACAGATGAAATTACAGGAGAGCAAGCTTGAATCGATGAAAACACGATTAATAGCTTATGATCTTGACGGAATAATAGAGTCGGCCAGGAAGCTAAACGGAATCAGCGTAATAATTGAGCGGGTTGAGGCACAAGATCTGGACGATCTTAGAAAATATGTAGATTTAATAAGAGAGAAATTGGATAACGTGATAATTGTCTTAGGGGCTTCTTCAGAAGAAAAAGCGCTATTGGTATCAGCTGCTTCACCTAAAGCGGTAAAAACCGGATTTCATTCGGGCAACATATTAAAGGAGATTGCTCCAATAGTAGGTGGCGGTGGCGGAGGACGTCCTGAGATGGCTCAAGCCGGTGGCAAGAATCCCAATAAGATACAAGAAGCATTAGACAAAGCATGGAAAAAGATTCAGGAATTGTATAAGACGAAAGGTGATTAAAAAATATTTGCCGAGAATAGCCTGTTGTGCGTTAAAGAGAATTACTGCTACGCCGCAGAGAGAATGAGATTTATTAAATAATTATCATCGAGAGTACTACTGGATGTAGGGCTGTTTGTAGGTGGAGCAGCCCTTAAAATTATCAAAGAAGCTTTTTGGGGTGAAAAGTGAGAATACTAGCTTTGGATGTTGGTGATAAAAGAATAGGAATTGCCATATCCGATCCAACGCGGACCATAGCAACAGCGTTGAAAACGGTTAGCCGGGAGGAAATGGATGCTGTGTCCGAAATACAATCAATCTGCGAAAAAAACGATGTTGGAGAAATAGTTATAGGCATTCCCTTAAGGGTCGACGGCAGTAAAGGCGCTCAAGTTGAGAAGACCCGCCTTTTTATTAATAAATTGGAAGAACAAATTGATCTACCTGTAGTAGAATGGGATGAGCGGTTTACGACCGTACAGGCCAATAGAGCTCTCTCGGAAGATGGCATGCCCGAAAGAAAGAAAAAATTAGTATTGGATGGAATTGCGGCGGTGCTTGTACTTCAGAACTATTTGGATAGCTTAAAAGGGAAGACAGGATAGAAAAAGTGAAAATTCCATTTATTAACAAAGATATTAAAAATGTCTATTTGAGTATATTGGTTTTGCTGTTTATGTTTATTATGCTTGGTTGTCTATTTTACTACCTATTTCTTAAGCCTCCTGTAGGAAATGCAAGCGTGATGGTTACTATTGAACCCGATGCAAATATGAGCAGCATTGCATCTATGTTGGTTGAGAAACACATCATAAAAAATGCCTTTGTTTTTAAAATGGTTGCCAAATATAAAGGAGTTAGTAAAATAGCGCCTGGTAATTATGCTCTTAAAGAGGGCATGAGCGCATCGGATGCAATAAATTGCTTGACCAGTGAACCGATTATCAATGAATATCCGGTAACCATACCGGAAGGTTTTAGCATCAAACAAATTGCTGACCGCCTGGGGTCAAAAACAAAAATAGACGGTGCGGAGTTTTTAAATCAAGCTCAAAACGACGCGCATAACAAGGATTTTCAGAAATATGGTTTCTTAAGCAAAAATCCAACTCAAACTTTGGAGGGATATCTTTTTCCGAAGACTTACACTCTAACCGAGAACACGTCTAGCACGAAGTTTATTATGATGATGCTAGATCAATACGAGAAAGAAACAGCAGGAATCGATTTTTCTAGCATAGAAAAAGTACGCGGTTTAACAAGTCATGAAGTATTGACAATTGCCTCACTAATAGAGATGGAAGCGAAAATAGATGAAGAAAGACCGTTAGTGTCCGCGGTTATTTATAATCGTCTAAGCAAGAATATGAAGTTGCAGATATGCGCAACTGTCCAACATGTATTGCCGGAACGAAAAGCCAAATTGACAACCGAAGACCTAAAAGTGGATTCTCCCTATAATACGTATCTTCATACCGGTTTGCCTCCCGGTCCGATCTGTAATCCCGGCATCGCCTCAATCCAGGCGGCGGTAAATCCGGCAGCTGTTGACTACCTGTACTATGTTTTAACCAGTCCGGATGGCAGACACACTTTTACCAACAACTATAAAGATTTCGTTGAGGCGAAGAAGAAAGCAAATAACAATTAATTCGATAGATTGCACTGATAATATCTGCATTAGGAGAAGTAAAAGTGAGCGTAATAAGCAAACCAGAGCTTCTTTCACCAGCCGGAAGTCTGGAAAAGCTGAAGTTTGCTGTTAAGTATGGCGCGGATGCTGTCTACTTTGGAGGCAAAGAATTCAGTTTACGGGCGGGGGCTGACAATTTAACGATAGAGGAAATTAATGAAGGAACCGAATTTGCCCATTCGCATGGAGTAAAAACTTATGCTGCGCTTAACATATTTGCGAACAACGAAGACATAGACTCCCTAAAGTCATACGTAAATGATTTAGTAACCGCACAAGTTGATGGGATTATTGTCAGTGACATGGGTATTTTCATGATTGCAAAAAAGTATTTTCCCCAAGTACCCATCTTTGTTAGCGTGCAGGCGAATGTAATAAACTACGCCGCGGCAAATTACTGGGCTGAACTGGGTGCAAAAAGGGTAACTTTGGCCAGAGAATTAAGGCTTGATGAGATAAAGAAAATAGCAGACAGCGTCGATATAGAAACGGAGATATTTATTCACGGGGCAGTGTGTATATCATATTCGGGTAGATGCCTTTTAAGTAAATACATGGAGAACAGGGACGCAAATAAAGGAAATTGCGCTCATTGTTGTAGATGGAAATACTATTTAACCGAAGAAAAAAGACCTAAAGAGCATTATCCCGTATATGAAGATGAAAGAGGGACCTACATTTTTAGCTCCAAAGACCTTTGTTTATTGAATGTATTGCCAGAGATTATATCTTCAGGAGTAAGCAGTCTGAAAATTGAGGGCAGAATGAAGAGTCTACATTATGTTTCGGTTGCGACCAAGGTATATAGAGAGGCGATTGACAGCTATGTTAAAGACCCTTCGTCTTATCAATTAGATGGAGTATGGATGCAGGAACTACAAAAAATTAGTCATAGACAATACACCGAAGGATTTATCCATGATGAAGAGGAAAAAGAATGCCTGCCAAATTATATTAGGGATTCGGATTTTGTAGGCGTTGTTAAAGGAGCGAGCTTGAAAGATAAGCTGGTATTTATTGATGTTAAGAATAGAATATATAATGGCGAAGAACTTGAAGTCATTAAGCCATCAGGGAAGTCTTCACGGATTATATTAAAGGATATGCGTCGCATAGGTGACAATGAAATACTTAAGGCTGCGCACGCGAATTACAGTATCTATATAGTGTCAGAGCCATTGCCGGAGTATTCAATATTAAGGAGATTAGTGAGACAAGAATGTTAGAGATATTTTGTCCCAGCCTGTACTGCGAAACCGTATACGATATTGACCTATCGGAATTAAAACAAATGGGCATTAAGGGATTGATATTTGATTTTGACAACACTCTTGTGGCCAGAGGAAGCAAGAACGCGCCGGATCAACTTCAGGAATGGCTGAATGAGTTAAATGAAAATGGTTTCAGGTTATGTGTTGTTTCCAATAATTGGGAAAGCAAAGTAGGAGGAGTAACAAAAAAACTCAAAATACCGCTGGTAGCGCAAGCGGGGAAGCCAAGAGGAAAAGCATTTAAAGATGGAATGAAGGTAATGGGAACCTCGGCTAATGAAACAGCAGTTATAGGAGATCAGCTTTTTACCGATGTATTAGGGGGAAACAGACTAGGGCTGGTTACAGTGCTGGTTGTGCCGGTGGGAAAAAATGAATTGATACATACTAAACTTTTGAGGTATTTAGAGCGATTAATAATTAGAAGATTGCGAAAGAGAAGAATGATAGTTGGCAATTAGAGCGCATGATACTAAAGATCAATAATGAAAGGTGCGGTCGATGTACCAGGTTAATGCAAGAACGAAGTTGACCGGTATTTTTGGCTACCCTGTTGAGCACAGCTTATCTCCGGTGCTTCACAATAGGGTTTATGAACATATGGATTTAAACTGGTGCTATTTACCTTTTCAAGTACCGGAAGCTGATTTACGGATGGCGATTGAGGGCATAAAAGCACTAGGGCTGGTGGGGGTAAATATAACAATGCCTCACAAAGAAGAATCCGTTCAGTATATGGATGAATTGGAAGGTTTTGCCGAAGATGTGGGCAGTATAAATACAGTTAATGTTATAGAGGGTAAGTTGCTTGGGTACAATACCGATGCCTATGGTTTTCTATCTTCGCTGAAGAAAGATGCCGGATTTGACCCAAAAGAAAAAAAGGTAGTTGTTATCGGAGCGGGTGGAGCGGCAAAAGCTGTGAGTTACGCGCTGGCAAATGAGGGTGCGATGAAAATAGCAATCGTTAATCGTACAAAATCTAGGGCAATTGAACTGGCTGAAAATTTGAGGGCAAAATATAAAAAAACGGAGATAAAGGCAGATGGAATTGACAGCGTCAATGAGTCATTGGTGGCAGATGCCAACCTTATTGTAAATGCCACATCTGTCGGTATGAACCCAAAAGACAAACGATTGCCGATATCAGTTGAGGCGATTCACTCAGGACAGCTTGTTTTTGACTTGATCTATAGTCCGCTAAAGACTGAATTGCTAAGAGAAGCGGAAGCAAAAGGTGCCGGGACCCTAAACGGTTTGGGTATGTTGCTATACCAAGGAGCAGCGGCTTTCAAGATTTGGACTGAAATTGACCCGCCAATTGGCTTTATGAAAGAGGTATTAGAGGAAGCGATAGCTTCTAAAGGCGATTTACAATGATAAGAACAAGCACGAAATTAGGAACAATTCTGGTTGATGCCGGATTAATATCGGAAGGGCAGCTACAGCAAGCCGTAGAGTCTCAAAACGGCAAATCTTTAAGTAAAGCTCTTGTTGATTTGGGATTTGCTTCGGAGATCGATATCGCGGCTATTCTGGCAAAGACAATGAACTTGCCATTTGTTGATATTGCCAATTACGAGATAAATCCCGGAGCGGCAACCATAATATCAGAAGAGTTTGCCAGCAGATATTTGCTGCTACCAATTGATTTTGATGATGACAAGATGATTGTGGCAATGTCGGATCCCTCAAATATATTTGCGGTTGATGATTTGAAGATTGTGACCGGGTATGACGTAAGCGTGGTCGTGTGCACGGAGTCCGATCTGCGTTCCGCGATCGGCCGTTACGCGAGAATGGATAAAACAGTAGAGCAGGTTGTTGAGAGTGTAGCCGAAGAAGATCATATTGTGTCTATTGTCGGAGAAGAGAAAGAGGCAGATGAGGCTCCTATTGTAAAATTGGTAAACCTGCTTATTACTGAAGCAGTAAGGGACAGTGCGAATGATATTCATATAGAGCCTCAGGAAAAAGATGTGAGAATAAGATATAGAATAGATGGTGTCCTTCATGAAGTAATGAGAGCTCCAAAACAAGTCCAACCGGGCATGACCGCGAGGTTGAAAATCCTATCCGGAATGGATATTGCCGAACGTAGGATTCCTCAAGACGGCCGTTTTGGACTGAGTATCGATAACAAAGCGATTGATTTTCGAGTTGCGACATTACCGACTATACATGGGGAAAAGGTTGTTCTTCGACTTCTTGAAAAAGAGAGTATTATGATGAGCTTGGATGATCTCGGTTTACTGGAAGAGCCTTTAAGGATATTCAAATCATCTTTTACCAGGCCTTATGGCGCTATTTTGGTTACAGGTCCGACCGGAAGTGGGAAGACCACCACGTTGTATGGAGCCCTGAACATTTTAAATGTTTCGGAGAAGAATCTAATTACCGTTGAAGACCCGGTTGAATATAGACTGCAGGGTGTTAATCAAGTTCAAGTTAATCCGAAAGCGGGGCTTACATTTGCTACCGGTTTACGGTCTATCTTAAGAAACGATCCGGACATTGTGATGATCGGAGAAATCAGAGATGAGGAAACGGCAAGAATAGCAATTGAATCGGCTTTAACGGGCCATCTTGTACTATCAACTCTTCATACCAATGACGCGCCAAGTGCTGTCACCAGACTTACTGAAATGGGGATTGAGCCGTTCTTGACTTCATCAGCAGTCGATTGTGTTGTGGCACAAAGGTTAGCACGGAAACTCTGTGGTAACTGTAAAGAAAAATATACGCCGAACGAGCAGTTGATTAAGGATATAGGACTAGATCCTAAAAAAGACAAAATACCAGAGTTATATAGAGCCAAAGGATGCAGTAAATGTAATGAGACCGGCTACAAAGGAAGAATCGGAGTATTTGAAGTAATGGTGGTTTCAGAGGCAATCGAGAGATTAACAGTTGAGCGTGCGACTTCCGACGAGTTAATGAAAGTAGCGGTTGAAGAGGGGATGAAAACACTTAAGCAAGATGGATTGGAAAAAGCATTGAAGGGCGTTACGTCAATCGAGGAAGTCATGCGGGTTATTGTCTAGTCTTTGGGTATTCGTGGAAATTGATCTTGTTTCTTGATTTCCGCGTTTAAGGAGAATAAATTGGCTATAAAATCTGAAGGACAAATAGGGATAATTCTATTAGAAAAGGATCTTATAAGCTCTAAGCAATTGGAAGAGGCAAAAAAGATCCAAAATGAGTCGGGAAAGCCATTAAGCCAGGTAGTACAGGATATGGGTCTAGTAAGCGAGGACAAGATATCCGAGCTCTTAGCTCAAGAGGCCGGTTTAAACTTCTTGAGCCTTGAGAACTACAGAATAAATGCCAGTGCGGTCGCCATTATTTCCGAGGATCTGGCAAGAAAATACAATGTCTTACCAATAGATTTTAACGACCACAAATTGGTTGTGGCAATGACGGATCCAAATAATATATTTGCCCTTGATGACTTAAGGATTGCTACGGGATACGAGATAGAACCGGTAATTGTAACAAAATCGGATCTTGAAAGCACAATTAATCACTATTTCAAGATGAACGCTGCGGTTGATGCCGGTATTGATTTGGATAGCGTTGATGATATTAATTTGTCGGATATCAAAGAGATAACCGAGGAAGCGCCGGTTGTAAAGCTTGTGAACCTGATTATTACCAAGGCGGTTCAGGATAAGGCAAGTGATATTCATATCGAGCCTCAAGAAAAAGAGCTGAGAGTAAGATATAGAATAGACGGTGTTCTTCACGAAGTTATGAAGTCTCCGAAAAGAATACAATCGGCAATTCTTTCAAGGTTTAAGATAATGGCCGGAATGGACATAGCCGAAAGACGCAAACCGCAGGACGGACACTGCGCTCTTACGATTAAAGGGAAGGCGCTTGATTTTAGGGTGGCAACTCTACCGACTGTTTACGGAGAAAGGGTTGTTTTGCGTATTCTAGAGAAAGAAAGTATTCTGTTGAACCTGGACGACTTGGGCTTCCTCAGTGAATCACTGCAAAGGTATAAATCCGCATTTACGAAACCGTATGGCGCAATATTGATAACCGGACCTACGGGAAGCGGTAAATCAACAACTCTTTATGCCACACTGAACGTTTTGAATACGGAGGCCAAAAACATTGTTACTATTGAGGATCCTGTTGAGTATCGCCTTCCGGGAATAAATCAAATTCAGATCAACACCAAAGCCGGCCTTACGTTCGCGCGAGGACTGCGCGCGATTTTAAGGACTTCGCCGGATATAGTAATGGTCGGAGAGATACGGGACAAGGAAACGGCGCAGATAGCTATTGAAGCGGCATTAACGGGTCACTTGGTTTTCTCAACTCTACACACAAATGATGCCCCGGGCGCAATTACCAGACTCACGGAAATGGGTATTCAGCCATTTCTTACCTCGTCAGCTGTTGATTGCGTGCAAGCCCAGAGGTTAGCGAGAAGATTGTGTGCAAATTGTAAAGAGGCCTACGAACCTTCGGAAAAGCTGTTAAAAGAGGTTGGTATCGAGATAAAGGACGGCAAGATACCGACATTGTACAAGGCAAAAGGATGCGCCAAATGCAGTGAAACCGGCTATAAGGGGCGGGTTGGATTATACGAGGTTATGCTGATAGGCGAAGAGATAAAGCGCTTAACAGTTGAAAGAGCGACGACAGAAGATATAAAAAACACTGCAATAAAAGAGGGTATGAGAACATTGAAAGAGGATGGTTTGGAAAAAGCACTAAGAGGTTTAACATCGATTGAAGAGATTATGAGAGTAGTCGTATAGAGACTAAACGGATATTTTGAAGCACTAATGACTCGGTAAAAATCATTTTATGAATAGGATTGTCGGTAATTATTTAAAGCCAGGTTGTTTACCTGGTTTTTTCTGTTTTAAAAAACCTAATGAGCAAGAAGTCTATTGTCGATAATAGAAAAGAATAATTTCAAAAAAGGAGATATTAATGGATTTAAATGAAATTCTTTCTGAGGTTTTGGAAAGGGAAGCATCAGACTTGCATTTAACCACGGGACTTCCGCCGATGTTAAGGTTGCATGGAAGCCTGGTGGCAATGGATTATCCTAAACTGTCGGGCGAGGACACCCAAAACCTGGTTTACAGTATATTGACCCAGGAGCAAAGAGAAAAACTGGAAAGGAATTGGGAGTTTGACTTCTCGTATTCGCTGCCTGGCAAAGCGAGATTTAGGGTTAATGTATATTACCAGCGCAATAGTGTGGGAGCGGCATTTCGTGTTATTCCGGTTGAGATCAAGACTCTTTCGGAGCTATGTTTGCCTGCGAGCCTGGAGAGTCTAGCCCGTAAACCAAGAGGATTTGTTCTGGTAACCGGACCGACGGGAAGCGGTAAAACGACGACACTAGCGTCGCTGATAGACATAATTAACGAAACAAGAAGTGTGCACATTATGACTATCGAGGATCCTATCGAGTTCTTGCATTCTCATAAGAAATCAATTGTTAATCAGCGGGAAGTGAACTCGGATACCAAGTCTTTCTCAAATGCTTTGAAGTATGTATTAAGACAGGACCCGGATGTAATATTAATTGGTGAGATGCGGGATATCGAAACTATTTCGGCCGCATTAACCGCTGCTGAAACAGGTCACCTTGTGTTTGCTACTCTACATACCCAGGACGCGCCACAGACCATAGATAGAATTGTTGACGTATTTCCGCCACATCAGCAGCAACAGATAAGAGTTCAGCTGGCGGGCTCATTGCAGGGTGTGCTATCTCAGCAGCTTGTGGCAAAAAGGGATGGAACCGGACTGATTGTCGCGGTCGAATATATGATGGCTACACCTGGAATAAGAAACATGATTAGAGAAGCAAAGACCCATCAAATATACTCGGCAATGCAGACAGGTCAACAACACGGCATGCAGACAATGGATCAATCACTGGCAACTCTATACCGTAATGGAAAAATATCACTTGAAGTAGCTATGTCACGCGCTTCGGATGTGAGAGACCTTAAACAGCTTTTGAACAAGGTCGGATAATAGCTACGGGGCAAAAGGGGTGAATTATGGCAACCACATACACTTATCAGGTAAGGGACAAACAGGGTAAATTAATATCCGGATCGCTTGATGGAGATACTCAAGCCGCTGTTGTTAATAAGCTTCGACAGATGGGATATATTGTCGTTAATATTAAGGAGAAAGCGGAATCTGGATTCAATATTTCCCTCCAGGGGCTAAAAAGAATCAAATCGAAGGACTTGACCGTATTTAGCCGTCAGTTTGCTACCATGATCAACTCGGGATTGTCTTTGACCAAGAGTTTGGCCATTCTTGCTGAGCAAACTGAAAATCAGAAATTTGCCGGAATAATAGGTGAAGTTCAACGTGATGTTGAGGGTGGGCAAGCGCTATCTGATTCCATGGCAAAGCACCCCAAAGCCTTTCCTTCAATATTTATCAATATGGTAAGAGCTGGTGAAACCGGTGGAGTATTGGATGAAGTCCTACTAAGAGTAGCGGAGCATTTTGAGAAAGAAGCCGCATTAAAATCACGAATAAAATCCGCGATGTCCTATCCAATAGCAATGTTTGCTTTTTCAATGCTCATCGTATTCATAATGATAACATTCATTGTTCCTATCTTTGTGAAGATGTTTTCTGACCTAGGAGGAACACTTCCAGTACCAACGCAAATCTTACTATTTGTCAGTGGCGTTTTAAGGAGCTATTTTCTAATTGTGCTAGTTCTGGCAATTGGATTCGGATATCTATATCACTGGTATGGATCAACTGAAAACGGAAGGCTAAAGATTGATACAGTAAAGCTTAAATTGCCGGTATTCGGAAAACTGATTAGGAAGATTGGAATCGCCAAATTTACCCGAACATTTGGAACATTAATATCGAGTGGCGTGCCAATACTTCAAGCACTTGATATTGTCGGGGAAACGTCAGGTAACGCCGTAATAGCACAAGCAGTAAAGCGTACCAGATCAAGCATTAAAGAAGGAGATACCATAGCTAATCCGTTATCAAAAAATTCAGTTTTTCCGCCTATGGTTGTACATATGATATCCGTCGGTGAGGAAACCGGAGCGCTTGATACTATGTTGGGCAAAATTGCCGATTTCTATGATGAAGAAGTATCGGCTGCGGTGGAATCTCTTACATCGATGATTGAACCGTTAATGATTATGGTCATGGGTATTGCTTTGGGTTTTATTGTTGTTGCTCTTTATATGCCTATGTTCCAAGTAATAACACTGATTAAATAATAGTTGAACTGGCAATGTCTTAAAGTATTATTCTTTTTGACCCGATTATAGTAAAGAGGACGTACTTTGAAAGGTTGATAAAGGCAAACTCGCTGTGAGGCGAGGACGCAAAACCACGGACCCTAATAAAAAGATAGGGCAGCCGGGTTGCCTCATATTCATATATCGAGTGAGTCGCTGCCCGAAAGCGGCTTATTTTACAAGGAGGCGATGCGCCAAATAATGAGGAGAAAAGCGAAAGGAGGTGCAATGAAATGAAAAGATTATTGAAGGCAGAAAAAGGTTTTACCTTGATTGAGTTAATGGTCGTAATTCTGATTATCGCCATTTTAGTAGCAATAGCAATACCGGTTTTTAACGTTGCACGAGCCGCAGCTTGGAGAAGGACTTGTCAGGCAAACCTAAGAACATTAGACGGTGCAGTACAGACATATAACGGTGCTGAAGACGGATATCCGCCCGCAGCTTCTGCTATGAGTGTTCTAGTTAGTGGAGGATATATTAAAGAAGAGCCCCATTGTCCAGAGGACGAAACTCAGGACTATACTTATAGCGGTACTACACACGACTTTAGTTGTCCAGTAAATGCAACTCATACCTATCCGTAGTAGTTGAAAAAGCTAGGTGGCAGGCATATAAATGTCTGCCACCTTTTATTTTACCAGCTTTTTAAGGAAGATACAAAGTTAGAACTGTCAAATGGTAATTATAATAATATAAACTAGCGCAAGACGGGGTTTTTTCTTATTATATGAACAATATAGTTTCCCGTTAGAAGGTAGCAGTAGTTATGATAATGAATGTGATATTGTCAATAGTAATTTTCATATTTGGATTGATGATCGGAAGTTTTTTAAATGTGTGTATTTATAGAATTCCTCGAAAGGAATCCATTGTATTTCCTGCCTCCCATTGCCCTAGCTGCGGGAAAGAAATTATGTTCAGAGATAACATTCCTATACTTAGTTACATCATTCTAAAGGGGCGGTGTCGCTTTTGTAGTGCTAAAATATCGATACGATATCCTATTATTGAAATACTAACTGCTACTTTTCTGCTATTATTGTTTCTTAAGTATGGTGCAACCCTGGATTATCTAAGATTTGCTTTCTTTGTGTGTGTGCTAATTGTCATATCGGCTATTGATATTGAACATCTGGTTATCCCAAATCGGGTTATTGTACCGGCTATTGCAGTAGGAATATTGTTTTCAATTATAATGGGGTTTAAAACCCTACTGGAATCTTTTATCGGGATTGCCGTAGGTGGGGGTTTACTGCTGCTCATTGCCCTTATCGCTCCATTTTTTTTCAAGCAGGAGAGCCTGGGTGGTGGAGATATCAAATTAGCTATTTTTATGGGCATATTCTTAGGCCCGTTTGTGCTAATGGCGATATTCTGGGGATTTTGCGTAGGGGCTTTAGTTGGTCTAGCACTGATGGCAAGAAAAGAAAAAGGCTTAAAAGATGCTATAACATTTGGCCCGTTTCTTTCAATAGGATCCGTAATTACGCTCTTTTTTGGCAATTCTATTTGGGCGTTTTATATTGGATTAATATAAAAAAGATAAATTGAAATCTTTATGATACAATTGGCGATTAGATATTAAAGATTTAATAGAGACAAACCGATAAAATTGCAGAATAGCAAAGGAACAAACAACCCTATTGAAGAAATAGTTTCAAGACGTTTTTAATTTAATAAGATATCCCAAAGATCACAGGCAAAAAAGAAGCAAACAAGACGAAGCGATAGTTTTAGGAGGATTTGAAGTTGGGCGTTTTATCAATGGGAAAAAGCAATGTATCAGTTGGGTTGGATATCGAGACAAATACATTTCGTGTGGTCCAATTGAAGTCCACTTCAGGGGCTCCAATGCTAACAAACTACAGCTCGATTAGGGTGCCCGCAGGAGCAGTAGTCGAAGATGAGGTTGTTGACATTGATGTTGTAGGGCAAACTCTATCGCAGCTTTGGAAACAAGCCGGAATCTCGGAAAAGAAAGTAGTAATCGGGATTGCCAACCAAAAAGTGGTAGTTAGATTGATTCCTCTTCCCTACATGGAGCGAAGCGAGCTCAGTAGCGCAATTCAGTATCAAGCCGAGGATTTTATTCCTATACCTGTTGAAGAAGCAATATTGGATTTTGATATTGTTGGAGAATTCACCACTGAAGAAAATGAACGCATGATGGAAGTACTGCTTGTAGCGGCTCAAAAAGATATGATTACCAATGTGATGACTGCTCTTGAGAAAGCCGGATTGAGGCCGCGGATAATTGATGTTTCATCTCTTGCTCTTGCCAGAGCATTGCTCAACATACAAAGCGTTGTCCCGGAAAGCGATGATGAAGCTGTTGCTTTAGTGAATATAGCTAGTGGAATAACCAATATTGTGCTTGTTGAGAAGGGTACACCTCGATTTACCCGAGTTTCAGTGCTAGCCGGCAATAGCTTTACTCAACGAATTGCCGATACACTAAACGTCAGTTTTGACGAAGCTGAAGAGCTAAAACTAAAATACGGGCTTCCGCCTATAGGTGAAGTTCAGGAGCAAGCTCTGGAAGTAGACGATCCTGAGAAGGCAAAAATTGTTCAAGACGTTTTAATGAAAGAATTGGGCAAGTTCATCGGGGAGCTGAGGAGATCTATAGATTATTACCTTACCCAGCGTCCTGGGGTAAAAAGCGTACAATCCGTAATACTTAGCGGAAATGGGGTAAAGGTTGGAAATCTGGTAGCCCATATCGAGCAGGGATTGCAGCTAAAAGTTGAAATAGGAAATCCTTTAAAAAAAGTGAAAATAGGACCCAAATTATCCGAAGATACGATAAAATCGGATGAATATGGAATGGCACTTAGTCTTGGTCTTGGATTGAGAGGATTGGAAGAATGACTAAAATAAATCTTCTTCCTAAAGAAATACTTGAAAAGCGAAAATCTGAGTCTAGATTACTGCAGATATTTATTGGGTTTGTTGTCCTGATAGTAGTCATGGGCGGCATATATAGCCTTGTTTCAATGCAAGTGGGAAAAGAGCAAAAAAAACTGGATGATCTTAGAGCTGAGAATAGTAGACTTAATAAGTCAATTGCTGAATATAAAGTCTATGAGGAGCGGAAAGTAAAACTACAGGATCTGGAAAAAACTATTTCAAATGCTCTATCGGGAGAGATTGCCTGGCACAAAATTTTGAATGAGGTAAGCATGGTAATTCCTAGTGATGTATGGATAGATGAGTTTGTAGGAGATATGACGGAAGGTATTACTTGCAGGGGCTATGCAATAGATTATGATTTTGACACACCTGATTTGGGACACAAACCTGTTGCTGAATGGATTGTGAGGATGAGCGAGATAAAGGTTTTGACGTCGATATGGCTAAACTATACACAAAAGGCAACATTCAAGGAACAGCCGGCGATACAATTTGAAATTACGACACAGTTAGAAGGTGAAAAACCTGCCTCTGCTCCCGCTGCCCCGCCGACCAAAGAATAAGTGGGAGTGACATAAGTGGAACTAAAGCTTTCAACAAGAGACCAAATACTGCTTAGCGTCATAGTTGCTATTCTTTTGATGCTTGCTTTTGGCGTTCTTGTATTGCGACCTCAGTTAAGCAAAATATCAGAGGTTAAAAAGACGCAACAAGAAGAGCAAAAGAAGAAGCAGAACGCTGAAGCGACCCTTAAAAGGTTAAAAGATGCCAAGAAACAAGCTGCCGAAACCGAGGCAAAGCTAATTGAGGCAAAAAAACGACTTCCCGAAGATCCTCAATTGGCATCATTTATTGTTGAAATCCAGGATACGGCAAATCAAGCCGGAATCGATCTGGTTTCGATTACTCCAGAAGAAATGACCCAACAGAAAGACTATACGAATATCCCTTTAAAAATCCATATTGAAGGCTCGTTTTTCGATATCGTTGATTTCTTGTATAGGTTGCAGGACCTAAAAAGAGAAACAAGGATAGATAAAGTGAGTATTTCCGGTAAGACATGGCCGGATTTAGCGGTTGATCTTGAGGGAAGCACGTTTACTCTGGCAAAGCCTATAACTAAGACAACCGGCACAGAAACAACAACTACTGATACCGGTACTAGCACAGAGAATAAGGAACAGTAATGAAAGACTTTATGGAAAAGATGAAAGAATTCATAAAGACACCTTTAGGGAAAGTAGCGCTTGTGGCGATAATCATCCTTACAATCATTTTCATTGCTGCATTCATATTTATGGTTGTTACTCTTCTTGGCCGTTCCGGCGGGGGGACAACAGAAGAAACAAAGGTACCTGTAAAGATTGAAGAGACCACATCAACAGCCAAAAGCGGCATGGAACAGACCACTACAGTAAGTTCGGGTACTGAGGATTCCGCTGTTTTCAAGGTATATGAATATAAGGATCCTTTCCAGCCATTAATCAAAGCAGAGAGCACTAGTACAGCCACGACGACCGCGAGTACGACCACCACGACAACCGGCGAAACAACCGGATCCAGCTCTCAGGTTTTAGAAGTTCAGGATATATTTGAAGAGAATGGAGTAGAATACGCGTCTATTAAATATGGAGCCTCGGTATATAAAGTGAAGGAAGGCGATCGGGTTGATGAATCGCCTTACGAGGTTTTAACGATCGGTGAAACCAGTGTCACATTACTATATGGAGATCGAAAAGTTGAGGTAAATATTGGGGAGAGTATACTCAAGTAAGATAAGTTACTTTTGAACGTTGCAAGGCAGTACTATGTGCTGCCTTTTGTTGTTAATAAGGAGATGTGATGTTTGAGTTTGTAAGCGCCGGAGAATCTCATGGACCGGGACTGGCAGTTATTGTTACGGGAATGCCTGCCGGTCTTTCCATATCGAGAGGTGAAATAGATAAAGAGCTTTCCCGCCGGCAAATGGGAGCGGGGCGCGGCGACCGGATGAAAATTGAGGCTGATCAGGTTGAAATATTAAGCGGTGTAAGGTTGGGAAAAACAATAGGAAGTCCGGTAGCGATGATTGTAAGAAATAGAGATTGGAAGAACTGGACTAAAATAATGAGCCAGGAATACATAGATGAAGTAGAGGAGGTAACACAACCACGTCCAGGACACGCTGATTTAGCCGGAATACAAAAGTACGGTCAAACCGATATCCGCAATATATTAGAGCGAGCTAGCGCGCGAGAAACCGTATGCAGAGTAGCAGCTGGCGCTATTGCAAAGAAATTGCTATTGGAAATGGATATTAAGATACTAAGTCACGTTGTGCGTATCGGATCGGTAAACACAACGGATAAGATAATGCCCCAACCTAACGATCTTGATGAGATCGATAAATCTGAAGTACGATGCTTTGATAATGAGGCCAGCAAAAAAATGCTAGAAGCGCTAGAAAAGGCAAAGAAAAAGGGAGATTCTCTTGGCGGTATATTCGAGATCATTGGATATGGAATACCGCCGGGTCTAGGAAGCCATATTGGGTGGAACACAAGATTAGACGGACGATTAGCGAGATCGTTGATGAGCATACCGGCAATTAAAGGTGTAGAAATTGGCGCGGGTTTCGCAGCATGTGAGAAATACGGGTCTGAGGTTCACGATGAAATATTCTATGAGTCCTCAAGGGGTTTTAAGAGGAAAACGAACAGAGCGGGAGGTCTTGAGGGAGGTATAACTAACGGAGAGCCTCTTATTCTTCGAGCAGGCATGAAACCAATTCCCACATTGGCAAAGCCCCTGCACACAGTAGATATAAATACGAAAGAACCAGCAAAAGCTTTAAAAGAGCGCGCGGATGTCTGTGCGGTGCCGGCAGCAGCGGTTGTCGGTGAAGCCATGGTTGCAGTGGAAATTGCATCAGCGGTAACAGAAAAGTTTGGCGGGGATGGTTTGGACGAGCTCCTTCTTAACTACCATAATTATTTAAAAAGTATTAGAAATATTTAGTGGTTCTGACTATAAGTATTCTTCTTAAGAAATAAATCAAATCTTTAAGTAATTAAAACAAGAGAGAGTAAGATGCGCAATATTGTTTTAATCGGCTTCATGGGATCGGGAAAGAGTAGTGTAGCAAGATCGCTTGCTAAGAAGCTTGGATTAGAGTACATCGATACTGATACTGTAATTGAAAAAGAAGAAGGAAAAAGTGTCTCCGAAATATTCCGGATCGAAGGGGAAGAGCGTTTTCGGGCTCTGGAGAAAAAAGTGGTAGAAACAGTAAGCAAATATGAAAACAAGGTAATTTCGTGTGGGGGAGGAGTAGTTTTAGACAGTCAAAATGTTTCAAATTTGAAGGAGAATGGTATTTTGATTTATCTAAGCGTTGATCCTTCAATTATTATCGAACGGGTAAAAAACTCAAAGGGTCGGCCTTTGCTGGAAGTCGCAGACAAAGAGAAAGAGGTAATAAGACTATTTGAGCAAAGGGAAAAGAAATACCATGAAGCCGCGGACATAATAGTCGATGCCGGCAACATGTCAATTAATAAAACCACGGAAAGAATATTGGTAGAAGTTAAAGGTACGTTTAATTATGGTGGATGAGATAAAAGTAGATGTAGCCTTAGGGCGAGATAGCTACAGTATCATAATCGGCAGCGGCAATTTGAATGAATTGGGATCGAGGATTAAGAGGATTGCTGAAAACGGCGTTGTTATCAGTAACCCCAATATCTGGAATTTATATGGTAAAACGATTGAGGAATCATTAGGCCGTGCCGGAGTTAAATTTAATTATTTGGATGTGCAGGAGGGCGAGGAATATAAGTCGCTCAAGAGCGCGTCTCAACTTTATGACCGGCTTGTCGGGCTTAAAATACAACGTGGTGATTTGCTGATTGCTCTTGGGGGAGGAGTCATAGGGGATCTGGCAGGATTTGTCGCGGCAACATATATGCGAGGGATCCCATTTATTCAAGTACCCACAACGCTTCTGGCGCAGGTTGACAGCAGTATCGGAGGAAAGGTCGCGGTGGATCATCCAGAAGGTAAGAATATGATCGGCTGTTTTTACCAGCCTAAGTTAGTACATATTGATGTTAATACGCTGGAAACTTTACCGGAGAGGGAATTCAGAGCGGGAATGGCTGAAGTCATAAAATATGCCTTTTTAGAAGGGGAGAAGGAATTGGCTTTTCTTGAAAAGAACCTTAATGATATTTTGAATCTTGATAGATCGCTGCTGCTGAGAATAGTCCGAAAATGCTGCGAATTCAAAGGCCGGGTAGTGGAAAAAGATGAAAAGGATAAGGGCCTTAGAACGATATTGAATTACGGCCATACCTATGGCCACGCGATAGAGTCGGCATTGGATTATAAAGGCATTCTTCACGGAGAAGCTATTGCTATCGGCATGGTCGGCGCGGCTATGGTATCTCAAGAACTTGGCTGGGTTAAGGGCGGATTTGTAGAACGGCATATCAATTTATTATCCGATACGGAATTGCCTCATAAGATTGAAGGCGCTGATCCTAACGAAGTACTGAACAGGATTGTTATGGACAAAAAGGGGCGTGGCGGCGAAATTAGGTTTGTTCTTTTAAAAGCACCCGGTGAACCCGTTATCAGGGAAATTAAGGGGAGCATGATAGAAAGAATTCTAACCAAGTTGTATTAAACTTCTGATTAGTGGGGGCAAATGCAAGAAAACGCAAGCGATATAAGCGAAAATGACCACATTGAGAAAAAAAGCTACAAAGATGTTATTATTTACGGTCTGCTGTTTATCTTCTTTTGCCTGTCTTTCCCCTGGGAATTAACACCTTTTCCTCTTTCTGAGATGGCTATTGTTGACACGGGGGGCGGTGCTTTTGTTGAATCCAGATTGTTTCTATATATAACTTTGTCTTGTCTGATTATTTTATATTTGATTAGTAACTATTTAAAAGGAAAAATTGAGTTTAGAAAGACTTCAATCGACCTACCTGTGGGCATGTTTATTGTTATTTCTCTTCTGTCTATCCTTAGGTTCTACGATATCCATGCAGGCCTTGATACATTCTTCCTTCTTCTTGCTTATACTACATTTTTTTACCTTCTTATCAATAACATAGAAGGCTTTGGGGATATCAAATTAGTAATATATGCTTTGGTCGGCATCGGGGTAATATCATCGATGTACGGCTTATATCAATACCTGGTTGGTTTTAAAGAATTAGAAAGGTACATAGCGGAGCAGTCCCTTGCATTTGAAATTCCAAGCCGCGTTTTTACCATTTTCATTAGCCCCAACAATCTGGCCGGATTCCTGATAATGATAATACCGCTAGCCTTTGTGATAATAATGAATACCCAGGAGAGCTGGAAGAAAATTATTATATTGGCAGCTTTGATCTTAATGATTGACTGCTTGTTACTTACCCAATCAAGAGGTGGATGGATAAGTTTTGGAATTGTGACAGCGGTTTTAATAGCGGGATATGCTTGGATAAAAAGGAAAGGCAGCCTGGGAAACATAATTTGGATCACGGTTATTGTGACTGTTACTACAATATTGATTATAAAACTTCAAGGCATACTTTCGCCCACTACACCCACATATAGCGCGCTTTCGCTATCGAAAAGCGCATTTAGTATGGAAGGAAGGTTGCTACTTTGGAAGGGCACACTACAGATCATAAAACGATATCCGATTGCGGGTATAGGCTTAGGAGCCTTTCAGTCCGTTTATCCGATGTTTCAGCAAGGAGGTCTTTATTCCAAATATGCGCATAATCTTTACTTGGAAGTGTTTGCGGAGACAGGGATTTTTGGTTTTCTTAGTTTGATTAGCATCTTTTTCCTTATCGTTGTTAAGGGCATAGTGTTAATAAAAAGGAAAAGCCCTATTTATAGCGAGCTTGGCATAGCGCTTTTAGCGGCATCCTTGGGATTCATGGTGCATAATTTTGTGGATTTTGAATGGAATATGGCAGTAGCAGGTCTAATGTTTTGGATAAATGCCGCATTGATGTTTTGTTGTGATAGGTTAGCCGGTGAAAAAGAAGGTTTGAGGCAAGAAGGACAGGTTATTGCTATTAGCAAAAAATATTTAATGCCGGTTGTTCTTGGAAGCACGGCTATTATATCTATAATGGTTATTGCTTTCACATCAGCTGCCTGGGCACAGTATTTATATAATAAAGCTCAGAATGCCTATGGTGAAGGTGAGTTAAGATACAGCGTTAGATTGCTCGAGAAGGCTGTTAGATACGACCCAATAAATGCGAATATACAGAATAAGCTGGCATTGGGATATTTTGAAGAATCGATATCGGCAAAATCAGACAAATCAAGAGATTCGCTTCTAAGCAAATCAATAGATAGAAGTAAAACCGCGTTAAAACTTCGGCCGACCTGGGGAGAATATTACGCCCAACTTGGTGTTATCAATACGATTAAGGGAAATATCAAGACGGCCAAAAAGTATTTTAATGAATCTCAGAGGCTGTATCCTAAAAATCCGCTTTTTATTGTTGCCACAGGTGAACTATACTTTTCGCAAAAGGATTATAAGAAAGCTGAAGAGGAGTTTAACAAAGCCTTGAAACTGCGCGAATATTATTTAGAATGGTACCCAGAACAAACAAAGAATAGTTTTGCTAGGGCACACCTTAATCTCGGACTGTTGTATAGTGAATTGGATAAGAAAGACCAGGCAGAAAAAGAATTTGATGAAGTCTTAAAAATAGATCCGGAGAATGAGATAGCATTGAAAGGGAAAGAAAAGCTTAAAAGTGGGAGGAAAAATGGCGAATAAAGTGCTTATTATACATGGGCCGAACCTTAATCTATTGGGTCAAAGAGAAACCGATATTTACGGAACGGTAACGCTGGATGAAATTAACGCCAAATTGATTATGATGGGTCAAGATGAAAATATGGATGTCGAAATTTTCCAGTCCAATCATGAAGGAGAAATAGTCGATAAAATTCAGAAGGCAAAAGGCGATATAGATTTTATTATCATTAATCCTGCTGCTTTTACCCACTATAGCGTGGCTATCAGAGACGCCATAGCTTCTGTTGAAATACCTACTATAGAAGTGCATTTGTCCAACATTTATAAGCGTGAGGAGTTCAGGAAAAAATCCGTTATTTCTTCAGTTGTAGAGGGAGTTATCTGCGGATTCGGATCAGATAGCTATTATCTCGCCTTACAGCAGATCGGACGTATTTGACCCTTTTCGTTCATTGGAATGATGCCGATATAAATAATGGATAACAAAATATGTGTTGTCCGTGATAAGAGTGATTTTTCGACGTCTACTTCTAATTAAAGATGAATATGGGTTTACGTTTGCGGATATACTAGTCGGGCTTACTATCCTTTCATTAACCCTCGTGTCAGTGGTTCCCTTGTTTGCGTTAAGCGCTAAAGTGGTAGCAACCAGTGAGGCTGAGCTAAGCGCCGTAAATCTTGCCAACAAAGAGTTGGAAAAAGTGCGTAGCTTAGACTATGACAGTGTTGGCACAGTCGGAGGGAATCCCACCGGCGTAGTGGTTGCGGATAGAGACCAGACATTTGATGATAAACTTTTTCATATAAAAACCCGGATAAACTGGGTAGATGGAGAATTCGACGGCAAACACCCGGATGATAGTGATCCCCGAGATTATAAAAAGATCGTAATTACTGTATCGTGGTCGGGAGATATTCCCGCCAATAATGATGTCCAGGTATCGACATTAATTTCCCGTGAATCAAAAGAAAGAGTAGCCACTGGCGGCAATATTGAGATATCCGTGAAAGATGCTGCGGGAAATCCGCTGGAAGATGTGCATATACAAATAACTACAGGTCCTTCAAGCCCAACTGGTGACTGGACTGACTCAGAAGGCAAGGCATTATTTTACTTGCTCGATCCCAGCGAGGAAGAAGGGGACTATACGGTATCGGCATCAAAAGACGGATGGACCGTAAGGCCTGATGATCAAAACCAGACATGTACCGTAATAATAAATCAAACTCGAACCCTCGAATTTATATTGGCAAAGCCGGGTGGATTGGAAGTTAATTTATTCGATCCGAGCGGTAATCTGGTTGGAAAACACTCCAGCATAACCCTCATAAGCACTGAATTGGGAAGCCATGAATCTACTTCTCAAGATGGAAGCTTTTCGATAAGCGATCTTTTTCCCGGATCGTATGACTTAACAGCCTGGGCAACGTCTTACGAGCAAAGCGAGCCGATGGCTATTGAGATTAATCCGGACGCCGTAACCCGGATAGACATCACTTTAAATCCAATGCCAACCGGTAGTTTGCGTTTAAATGTATACGATGAAGATACAGGTAGTCCTATTGCTAATGCCGACGTAAGGATAATCAATGAGTCAACTGGAAATGAGACAATCGGGGCAACCGATAACTACGGCGTATATGAAGATGATTTTGAAGTTGGAAATTATGAAATTGAAATAAGTAAGGACGGTTACCAATCGCATACACAAAATGCGGTAGTTGTAACTTCCCAAAGCACGGATTTGGATGTGTATCTACAGGATGCGGTCTCTTATGGATCAATTCAGGTAAGGGCGCAACAGAGAAACGGAAGCCCCCGCAACAACATAAGGATAAGAGTTGCCGGAAGCGGCTATGACGCTGAAAAAGTAACAGGTAGTTACTCTGACGGCGAAGTCTTGTTTGAAAATTTGAGCCCAGGCACATATAGGGTTTATAGGTGGCGGTGGGGCTGGCGAGATCAAAACACGGTACAAGTTGTCGCAGGTCAAAGAACAAGAGTGGTATACAGCTGGTAGGAAGAAGCAATGATATCCAAACTGATGAGAAACGAGAGAGGAATAATGACTATTGCTGAACTGCTTATGGTGGTCGGACTAATGGCGGTAGTTTTTGGGGCGATATTTGACGTGCTCTATTTTGGAGAAAAAAGATGGTTACACACATCTCAGGATACTGAGGCACGGCAGAATGGCCGTATTGCTGTGAGCAAGATTATAAAGGAGATAAGAGAGACGCAAAGCCCTTCCGAAGATCAGTATGGCATAAGTATAGCGGATCGGGAGGAGCTCCAGTTTTTTGCGGACATAAACAGTAATCCGGGACCGGAGCGAATTCATTACTATTTAAATGGGAATAAATTAATAAGAGGGGAGCTTAATCCAACATCGACAGAAGAGCCTTGGGAATACTCAGGCAGTGAAATTACGAGTGAAGTAGCAAAATACATTAGAAATTCCACAAGCTCATCAGTTTTCAGATATTACGATAAGGATGGGAATGAACTAACAAACCTTCCCTTATCGCTTACCGATAGAAGAAAAGTAAGCTTAGTGGAGACTATTATTATTGTAGATGTAGATCCGAATGAAATGCCTAAAGAGACAGAGATATCATCTGAAGGCCAACTAAGAAATCTAAGAGATTAAGGTACTGTGCGAGGTTGCTTAGATGAAAAGAGAACACATTAGAGAGAAAATATTTAAAAAGGTAATGGACGAGCATGCTTTCAGTGTTCCTCTGGCATTAGCGGTGATGATGCTTATGACCATTCTTGGTTTTAGTGTCTACTTTTTAGCTGAGAGCGATTTTTCCCTATCGAGAAATGAGACCAATAGAACCAAAGCCCTTCATGTAGCTGAAGCCGGAATAAATGATTATCTATGGCATATGAATAAGGACGAGAATTACTATAAAAACCAAAAACATGCTGCGGAAGGGGAAGACCAATCCGGTAATGATAAATATATTGACTGCCAGGGTGGTCAGTATCATTTGGATGTAACGCCAACCTCGGAAACAGCACCGGGCGTTATTCTGGTAGCTACCGGAAGAATCAAGGCATCCGATGACAAGTATGTATACCGAAAAGTCAAAGCTCAAATAAGGAAAAGGAGTTTTTTAAATTATTTATACTTGACCGATCATGAGACCGTGGAAGGTACGGGGAGTACAATTTGGTTCATTACCGGTGATGTTATTCACGGCCCTCTGCACAGCAATGACATAATACACATTGACGGAAGCCCTGTATTTGAGCGAAAAGTGACAACAAGCGGGACTATTTATCAGCGATCAGGAAGCAATCCTGATTTTCAGCAGGAATATGAAGAACATGTACCCCCGCTAGATTTTCCGCCCGCCAACACGGAGCTAAAGCTAACAGCGCAGGTAGATGGATATTATTACTATGGAGAAACAATTGTGGAATTGAACTCTGATGGCACGTTGACCATAGATAACAATGATACTACGGGGCAAACCACAGGCCCGGTAGGCACAAGCTTTCTACCATCTAACGGCGTGGTATATGTCGATGGCGTAGTTGGACAAAAAGGCAACAAGAATAATGGTGATATATATATCGAAGGTGAATTATCAGGAAGACTAACGGTTGCGTCAGCGAATAATATCTATATAACGGATGATCTGACATATAATGATCCAGAGGATGATATGTTAGGGATTGTTGCCCAGAACTTCATTTATATAAACCATTATAGAGGAAGTCAGGACGTTGCTCCGGTAAATCTGGAAATAAATGCGGCTATATTTGCCTTAAATCACTCATTTACTTATGAAAGCTACTCTCAAGGTTCTGTTAAAGGCACATTAAAGGTAAGAGGCTCAATTGTCCAGCGATTCAGGGGACCGGTCGGAACATTTAATCCCTATTCTGGAAGCCCGGTATCCGGATATACTAAGGACTATGTGTATGATGAAAGAATGATGTATATAGAACCTCCATATTTTCTTGAGCCACTCAATGCCGGCTTCGAGCGTGTTTTCTGGGAAGAGCTGAAGATATAATTATAATTTCCTCCCCATGCTTCTTTTGCAGTATTATCTTATAAGTTATAATAATGCCATTTATCCATTCAAAATAGTGAGTGAATATGTCCTCAAAGAAGCGATTGTCAAAATTAAAGAGAATTCTGGCTGAAAGAAAAATCGATATCGCGATTATAAGCAGGTTACCGAATGTACGTTACTTAAGCGGATTTACCGGAACCGCGGGGACTCTCATCGTATCGTCAGACAAAACGATTTTGGCGACGGATTTTCGCTATAGCCAACAGGCGGAAGAAGAGGCAAGTGATTGCGAAATAGTTATTTATAAAAAGGGTTTTGATGATTATTTGGGGTCATATCTAAAGAAAAATAGAAAAGTAAAAATTGGATTTGAATCGGATTTTGTACCATTTGAGCAGTTTCGAAAATGGTCGTCCTCATTATCCGCTGAGCATTGGGTTTCTCTAAAACAAGTAGTCGAGAAGCTTAGGATGATTAAGGATGAAGGAGAAATCAAAAAAATTAAAGAAGCGGCTGAGATCTCGGATAGCGCGTTTGATCATGTTTTAGGGTATATAGAACCGGGAATGACCGAACAAGAAGTCGCTCTTGAGTTGGAATATTTTATGCGGAAAAGAGGAGCTGAGAGGTTTGCGTTTGATCTTATTGTAGCCGGCGGAAAGAGTTCGGCTATGCCTCATGCCAATACAAGCTGGAAAAAGATATCAAATAACACACTGCTTTTAATAGATATAGGTGCTGTTTACCAGGGATATTGTTCTGATATGACCAGGACAATATTTATTGGAGAGCCCAAGAATAAAGAAGAACAGATATATCAAACTGTTTTTGAAGCACAGGAAATGGCGCTCAGGAGGCTGAAAGCGGGAATAGAAGCAAAGGAAATCGACAAAGTAGCTAGGGAAATTGTCAAAGAGCGGGGATTTGAAGATTGTTTCGGCCACAATTTAGGACATGGAGTAGGTTTAGAGGTTCACGAGTTGCCCATATTGGGGCAGAGCTCGAATGATGTGCTGGATAACGGAATGGTCTTCACGGTCGAACCGGGTATTTATGTATCGGGAACAAGTGGAGTAAGAATCGAGGATATGGTTTATTTGGAAAACGGAAAAGCGAGTGTTATTACAAAATCGCCAAAGCATCAAATAAAGCTTTGATTGTGGTATTGTACAAAATTAATTTAGAAATGTTGTGTTATAATTGTTAGGATATTTCGAGGGTTGAAATATGTAAAGTCAAAGGCAGGAGGGCAAGTTTTGATAACGACAAACCAGCTAAAGACAGGTATGTGTCTGGACATTGATGGAGTGCTATACATAGTCGTAGACTTTCAGCATGTAAAACCGGGCAAAGGACAAGCGTTTGTTAGGACCAAACTAAAGAACCTTTTAAGTGGAGCTGTGATAGACAAGACATTTAGGGCGGGCGAGAAGGTTGAAATGGCCCGACTGGATCGTGTAAAGATGCAATATCTATACAATGATCAAAACGGATATGTTTTTATGGATACGAATACTTACGAGCAAATAACTCTCTCAGCTGATCTCATAGGGGACGGAGTGAAGTATTTTAAGGAAAATACAATCGTTGAAGTGCTTTTTCATGAAAAGATACCTATTGGGGTGGAAACGCCGACATTTGTGGAACTCAAGGTGACTCAAACCGATCCGGGTGTACGGGGGGACACTGTTTCGGGAGGGACGAAACCGGCAACTTTAGAAACCGGCGCGGTCGTACAAGTTCCTTTGTTTGTTCAGGTTGGTGATGTTTTGAAGATAGACACCCGATCGGATGAATATATTACTAGGGTATAAAGGTTCTTATGAAAGCGGGAAACCACTATAGAGCCGGTAAGACTTTATAGTGGTAAAATTTATAATAACGGAGGAAGAGATGGACCTCGAAAAGGTTAAAGAACTTATAAAGCTGATTGAAGAAAGTGATGTAAATGAAATAACCATAGAAGAGGACGGTGCCCGAATTACGGTGAGAAAGGGTGTAGCTGGGGAGGTTGTTCAGTCCGAGGTAAATGAGGCTGCAATTGAAAATGAACAAGATCTCGCATCGCAAGCAAGACCGACAAATTGGAAAAGTATAAGCGCGCCTATGGTTGGCACGTTTTATAGATCGCCGTCACCTGATGCCAATCCATTTGTTGAAGAAGGCGATATCATAGAGGAAGGCCAGACTGTTTGCATTCTTGAAGCAATGAAATTGATGAACGAAATAACGGCAGAAGAAAAAGGAGTTATTAAGCAGGTGCTCGCGGCAAATGGTGGTTCTGTCGAATACGGGCAAGAACTTTTTCTGTATGAACCTATAAAATAAAAAAAGCAAGAGTAGATTATTTGGGAGTAAATAGTTGTTTGAAAAAGTGCTTATTGCTAATAGAGGCGAAATAGCAGTTCGAATTATAAGGGCGTGCCGAGAGCTTGGCATAAAGTCAGTAGCGGTATATTCGGAAGCCGATAAAGAATCATTGCATACCAAACTTGCCGATGAGGCATATTGCATAGGACCCCATCAACTAAACAAAAGCTATCTAAATATCCCCCATATTATGAGCGCCGCGGAAGTATCAGGCACGGATGCCATTCACCCAGGCTACGGCTTTCTAGCGGAAAATTCGCAGTTTGCAGAGATATGTGAGTCTTGTGAGCTAGTGTTTATAGGACCACCGCCAGATGTCATAAAGAAACTCGGGGACAAGAGTTTTGCAAAAAAGATTGTGACGGAAGCAGGTTTACCTGTTTTGCCTGGAAGCGAAAGTGTGCTTGGAAGTGAAACCGAATTAATCAATATGGCAGGTGAAATAGAGTATCCTCTTATAATAAAAGCAGCATCAGGCGGTGGCGGAAGGGGTATGAGGATTGTTCATGATAAGGCAGAACTTATAAAGTGTATAAATACCGCTGCCAGTGAGGCAGGAGCAGCTTTTGGCGATTCCAGTCTTTATATGGAGAAGTACATAGAAAAAGCGCGACACGTTGAATTTCAGATATTGGCTGATAAAAAGGGAAATATAATTCATCTAGGAGAGCGGGACTGCTCTGTTCAGAGACGACACCAAAAACTAATAGAAGAAAGTCCTTGCTTGGTGCTGACAGATAAAAAGAGAAAAGAAATTGGAGAAACTGCGGTTCAAATTGCAAAAACAGTCAGCTATGAAAACGCGGGAACCGTTGAATTTCTTCTTGATGAAAAAGGGAATTATTATTTCTTAGAGGTAAATACAAGGGTCCAGGTAGAACACCCAGTTACCGAAATGGTTACTGGTATAGATATTATAAAGGAACAAATAATGTTAGCCTCAGGTGAAGCCTTAGATATAAGGCAATCAGATGTTGTTTTAAATGGGCACGCCTTTGAATTTCGAATTAATGCGGAAGACGCGAAAAAGAATTTCCTCCCAAAAGGAGGAGAAATAGAGCTATATAATCCTCCTGGCGGACCCGGGGTAAGAGTTGACACCCATATCTATACAGGCTATGAGGTGCCGGCTTTCTATGATTCTCTTCTGGCGAAACTAATTGTATGGGGGTCGAGCAGAGAAGAAGCAATAGCACGATCGATAAGAGCTTTAGACGAATTTATAATTATAGGGATAGAAACGACAATACCTTTTTATCTGCATGTATTAAATAATGATATATTTAGAAAGGGGCAGGTTTTTACTGAGTTTGTATCTGCTGAGTTCATAAGTAATTTTATAGGAGGCGGAAATGGAGAGCAGCCAGGAATTTGAGTTGGGAGACTTCAAGATAGCCGATGGCGTGCTGGAGTTAATAGCAGGCATGGCAGTGATGGAAGTAGAGGGGGTTTCCGATCTAAGCGGGAGCACGATTGAAAACATAGCTGATTTCCTGGGCAAGAAGAGTCAAAGAAAAGGGATTAAGGTAGATGTTGAGGATCAGGTCATGTCAATTGATATTCATGTAACCGTGGATTATGGGATGGCAATACATGAGATTGCATGCAAGATTCAGGAAAACGTAAAAAATATACTTCAGGCAATGACCGGGCTGAAGGTAGATTGTGTGAATATTTATATCGATAATATCAATTTTCCGGATGTTGTAAAGAAAGAGAAAAAGGAATAAATAGGGGAGAAATCCGGTTAGCTATCATTTTTAAGTGACGGCGTGAAGCGAGGATATTATGCAGGATAGAAGAAAAGCCAGAATAATGGCTTTGGAAATTATCTATCAAAAAGAAATCACAGAATCCTCATTAGAGGAAATAATCGAGAATAGGAATCGTACTGGAACTCAAGAGATGCCCTCTGAATTCGCGATGAAATTGATAGAAGGTGTGTTGGAGCATCAAGAAGAGATTGATAGCCTGATTGCAGATTATGCAGATAATTGGGCTATTGACAGAATGCCATCGTTGGATCGAAATATAATCCGTATAAGTCTTTATGAGATTATGCATGAAGAAGAAATACCGGTAAGTGTATCGATAAATGAAGCTGTTGAAATGGCTAAGATATACGGAACGGAAGATTCCGGAAAGTTTGTAAATGGAGTATTGGGAAAAATATCGTCAGAACTAAGTGACTCTAATGTAATTGAGTCAAAATAGATATAAAAGCAGTTTACAGGAGAATTTATGATGAGAGAATCTAATGACTATCTGGATTTCGAAGAAGCGCTTAAACGTTTGCAAGAGATTGTAGAGATAGTAAAGAAAAAAGAGCTAAGCCTGGATGAATCAATTGAGATGTTGGAAGAAGGAGTACAACTGGCAAATATTTGCAGTGAGAATATTGACAAAACTCAATGGCTGAACTCTTCTGAAGGTGATGTGCTTGACCAAGGCGATATATCCTGATGATAAAAGAAAGCTGGTTGAAGATGCATTGAATCGTTTTTTCCCGGCACAGGATAGATACCCGGAAATTATTTACAAGGCAATGCGACACAGTCTTTTTTCAGGAGGGAAGAGATTCCGCTCGGTGCTTTGCCTTTTAGTGGGCGAAGCTTTTGGTGCGAAAACTGAAGATATTCTACCTACGGCTTGCGGATTAGAGTACATACATACTTACTCGTTGATTCATGACGATTTGCCGGCAATAGATAATGACGATCTGCGTAGAGGAAAGCCAACCTGTCATGTATTATTCGGGGAAGACATAGCGATTCTTGCTGGAGACGCGCTATTTGCCGAAGCGTTCTATTTGGTTACTTCATCTCGGACAAAAGTTGAAGCTGAACGGATTTTGGAAGTAGTAAAAGAACTATCATATGCGTCCGGTGTAAGAGGAATGGTTAGTGGACAGGTCGCGGATCTTCAGTCGGCGGACAAGCAAGTTAAAGCGGATATACTAAATTTTATTCATGAGCGTAAGACAGGTGAACTTATTACATCAGCAGCAAGAGCCGGCGCCATAATTGGAAATGCGAGTAGTCAGCGAATGGAGAAAGTCACAAAATACGCCCATAAACTGGGGCTGGCGTTTCAAATAACCGATGATATCTTGGATGTTGTCGGAGAAACAGATCTTCTTGGAAAAGAAGTTGGGAGTGATGAGCGTCATAATAAGGCGACTTTTCCATCGATATTCGGTTTGGATGAGGCAAAAAGAAAAGCAAAAGAAGCTATAGATAGTGCCATAAATACTCTTTCCGGTATAGAAATTGACACATCTTCGCTGGTTGATCTGGCATGGTTTGTTTATGAGCGAGAACACTAATAATCTCTGCAAGAGGTTTTATATGAAGAAATTACTGTCGGGAAATGTATTTATAAATATGTTAGACCGGGACAAACTTGTCCTAGGTGATGTTTCCACACTATACTAGTATAAGCTAAAAGTAGTTATTTGGTAGCTAAAGGAAGGCTTGAATAAGCGTGAATATGCAAAGAAAATTATTGCAGAAAATTAATTGTCCATCAGATTTGAGCGAGCTCTCATATGAAGAGTTGGACATATTAGCTGATGAGATCAGAAACAAATTGATAAAAACTGTGTCTAAGACCGGCGGCCATCTGGCACCGAATCTCGGAGTGGTAGAACTTACAATTGGATTGCACCGTAGCCTTAATTGTCCTGAAGATAAGATTGTATGGGATGTAGGACACCAATGCTATGTTCATAAGATCTTAACCGGTAGAAGAAAACAATTTGCCACATTGCGCCAGTATGGTGGGTTGGCCGGATTCCCCAAACAGGGCGAAAGTGAGCACGACGTCTTTGATACGGGGCACGCCAGCGCGGCCTTGGGGTTTGCCCTTGGACTAGCGGAAGCCAGGGACAAGAGGGGCAGCGAAGAAGAGGTAGTTGCCGTAATCGGCGATGGCTCGCTTACCGGCGGGATGGCGTACGAGGCATTAAACCAGATCGGTCATCTTGGAACGCGATTGATCATTATTTTAAATGATAACGAGATGTCTATAGCCACAAATGTGGGAGCAATGTCATCGTATTTGAACAGAATAAGACTTGATCCCACCTATGCGCGTTTGCGCGAGGAAATCGAAGAGAGGATAAGAAAGATACCGGGAATAGGTGCCCGGGTTTACGCTTTAGGGGAAAGTGTAAAGAGCGCATTAAAATATATGGTTGCCGAGGGTGTGATTTTTGAAGAATTGGGACTCAGCTATATAGGTCCAATAGACGGTCACGATATAAAAATGGTAGAAGAAACCATGACCTTGGCAAAAAGCTCAAAAAAACCGGCAATTATTCACGCTTTGACCAGAAAAGGCCGCGGCTATGTGCCCGCGGAAGAACACCCGGAACGATTTCACGGTACTGCACCGTTTGTAATAAAAACAGGTAAACCCAAAAATAATAAAAAGGACAAATCTTATACCTCGATATTTGGAGATGCTGTCGTTGATCTTGCTAAGAAGAACAAGAAGATCATTGCTATTACGGCAGCAATGGCAAGCGGTACCGGACTCAGTAAATTCAGAGAGGTTTTTCCGGATAGGTTTTATGATGTAGGAATTGCCGAGCAGCACGCTGTTACTTTTGCCGCCGGCCTGGCCAAAGGCGGTTACCTACCAATTGTCGCGATATATTCAACTTTTCTGGAGCGTGCTTACGATCAGTTGATACAGGATGTAGCCCTACAAAATCTGCACATTGTTTTTGCGCTTGATCGCGCCGGATTAGTGGGAGAGGACGGTCCAACTCATCACGGTGCTTTCGATTTGTCGTATCTGCGCAATATTCCAAATCTGATAGTGATGGCGCCTAAAGATGAAGCAGAACTAAGAAATATGCTTTATACGGCAACACAGGTAAAACAACCGGTGGCGATAAGGTATCCTAGGGGTGCTGGTGTCGGAGTAAAACCGGAAAAACCGTTTGAAGAAATACCTATTGGTAAAGCCGAGGTAATTAACAAAGGGGAAAAAGTTTGCATTGTTGCCGTCGGAAGTATGGTCGAAACGGCATCAAAAATAGCAGAAGAACTAAAAAGAAGAAATATTTCAGCAACCGTTATTAATGCCAGGTTTATAAAACCGCTTGATAAGGCTAAAATCGCGGAGCAGGCGACAGATCATAAATTGGTCGTTACCATTGAGGAAAATGCTTTAGCCGGCGGATTTGGAAGTGCTGTTTTAGAGGCATTGAGCGGTGAGGGTATAAGTACCCCGGTGGAAAGATTCGGCCTTCCGGATAAATTCATTGTGCACGGGGACAAGAAGCAGTTACTGAAGGATTTGGAGTTGGACGCAGAGAGTATCGCAACCGAAGTGGAAGAGAAATTATCCTGCTTAAATCTGAAGGCAAAAGAGCAAAGTAGCCAGGTGAGCGATCGAATTCATGGTGAACTAGGTATTTGATATATAAGTATTAGATAAAGGCAAATGGTTGGTAGCTATAGCACCTTTAAATGACAACAAGTAAAAAGAGAATGAAGAATGTGGCTTCTGCCGGGCCAATTACCAGTTATTCCGGAGATTGATGTGGGCGAAAAAGCAAGAGCAGATGTTTTACTTGTGCGGAAGAATATATTCAGCACGAGGGAAAAAGCAAAAGCGGCATTGATGCAAGGCGCTGTTGCATTTGACGGAAAGGTTATATCAAAAGCGGGAACCCTAGTTAGTGTAAATAGTGTTATTGAGGTAAAAAAGCCCCCGAAATATGTATCTCGCGGGGGTTTTAAGATTGAAAAGGCGCTTAGCGAATTTGATATTGATTTGGAAGATAAAATAGTAATTGATGTAGGGGTATCGACCGGCGGGTTTACGGATTGCCTGCTGAAAAACGGAGCTCGCCGTATCATAGCGGTGGATGTCGGATACGGACAAATTGATCTTAAGCTGCGCAATGATCCTCGGGTTTACTTAATTGAGAGGACAAATATAAGATACTTAGAATCTGATGATATTCCTGAGAAAGCGGACCTTGCGGCAATTGATATTTCGTTTATATCGGTTTTAAAGATACTGGAGAACTTATCGAATTTGCTAAAGAAGAAAAGCAAGCTTCTAATTTTACTAAAACCACAGTTTGAGGCAGGAAAAGATTCGGTTGGTAAAAAAGGCGTTATTAAAGATGCCAAAGTTCATGAAAAAGTTATTACAAAGGTAACCGAAGGCATATGTAAAAGGAATTACCGGATTTTAGGTATAGCATACTCCCCAATACTTGGGGCAAAAGGCAATATTGAATTCTGGATATATGCGGAGGAAAACAAAGGTAAGAAAGAAGTAATATCTGAAGAAGAGATAAGCAGAATTGTAAAGCAGGCTCATCAAGAACTGTTAAGGTAGGGCAATGAGACCACAAGAAATAGAGAAAGTCGCGATTGTATCAAGAATCGGAAAACCCAATATCGATAAGATTTGTGATAGTTTAATAGATTGGTTAAATGATCATAATATAGCAGTTGTCTTGCCGGATTCTGACGCACGCGCTTTGAAAAAGGACGAGTACGGACGCGCGGAAAATGAATTAATGAATAGAGTAGATATGGTTGTGGTCTTAGGCGGGGATGGGACCATTCTAAGAGTTGTTAGATTATTGAATGGGCAAGAGGTGCCAATTCTCGGTGTTAACTTGGGCACATTTGGTTTTTTAGCTGAAGTGGAGGTAGACGATCTTTTTGATGCTTTGGAGAAAATACAAAACGGCAAGTACGAAATTGAAACTCGGATGACACTAACTTGTGAGATATCTAAAGGTACGGAAAAAATAGTGCGCAACGGTCTAAATGAAGTATTTGTGGGTAGAGCGGATTGTCAAAGACTTTTAGAATATGATGTTCGCATAAATGGAAGTTATTTTTGCCACATTGCCTGTGACGGTGTTATTGTCTCGTCGCCGACGGGGTCAACGGCATATTCCTTATCGGCAGGTGGACCGCTGGTATCGCCTGAAAATGAAAATTTGATATTGTTGCCTGTATGTCCACACTCTCTTTTTAATAGAAGCTTGGTGTTAAATGCGGCCGAAGATGTACAGATAATAGGCGAAAAAGAATCCGCTGCAACAACGGTGACAATTGACGGCATAGAGATTTGGCGGGGTACTGATTTCGACAGCATAAAAGTGAGAGCGGGCAACAGCAAAGTTGGATTGATACGCTTTGGTGAGCGGCATTTTTATGAAATACTGAGAGAGAAAATGAAAATATTTGCTACGTTTTCTCATGATGGTGAAGGTGGTGGCTAGTCAGTGCTTTTGGAAATGCGCATAAAAGACTTTGCCATAATCGATCAATCATATATTGAATTCAGTAATGGCTTAAATGTCTTTACGGGGGAGACCGGTACGGGAAAGACACTGGTTGTGGCAGCCATGAACATGTTGCTCGGCGATCGGGCGGACACCTCGCTTATAAGGTCGGGCTGTGAAAAAGCTTCTATTCAAGGCCTTTTTTCTTTTCATGAAGAAGAAAGTGCGTTCAAAGAAATTATAGATATAGACGAAGAGGATATGGCTATAGCTCGCGATCTGCTGGATAGTGGAAAAAGTAAATGCTATTTAAACGGGAACATCGTAAATGTCGGCCGATTAAGTGAAATCGGGGAACATCTTGTGGACCTACACGGACAACATGAACACCAATCATTACTTAAACCCCTAAATCATCTACTCTACCTTGATGCGTTCGGAGGCGGAGAATTATTGGAGATTAAGGAAAAATACCAGAACCTTTATAAAGACCTCTATCTGAAGAAAAAGAAACTGGAAGAATTGATGTGTTTTCAAAAGGAAAGCTTACAAAAGCAGGATATGCTTAGATTTCAAATAGATGAAATTGAAAAAGCTGAATTGAAGCCTGAAGAAGATATAGAGCTTGAGCGAAGAAAGAAAATACTTACCCATCATGAGAAATTGCATTTAGCTGTTAACAGTAGCATTGAATTAATCGCGGGTTTGGACGAAGCGGAATTTAATTCGGTGGATTTGCTGCGAAAAGCTGAATCTAATTTGAATAATGTACGAGGTATCGATGAAAAACTTGATAAAATAAATGATTCTTTGGAACCGTTGGTTTACACTTTGGAGGATTTTGCTCATAACTTGAGAGAATATGCGGATGCCATAGAGTACGATCCATGTGAGCTAGAGAATGTAGAGGAAAGATTGAGTGTCTTATCTCTGCTTAAGAAGAAATACGGTGAAAGTATTGTAAGCATTATAAGTTATAAGGATAAAGCTAAAGAAGAACTAAATGGTCTTGTGGACTCAAGTGATTCCATTCCCTCTTTAGAGCAGGAAATAAGGGAAAAAGAAAGCATTCTATCCGATTTGGCAACGGATTTAAACAAGGAAAGGGCAAAATGGGCGGAAATACTTGAGCAGAAAGTGCAGAGCTATTTGTCAGAGCTTAATATGCCTAAGGTAGAATTCCAGGTTAAACTGACACAAGAACAAGAAGAAGATGGACTAGAGATTGAAGATAAAAGGCTTAAGGCTTTTAACGACGGAATAGACAAGGCGGAGTTCTATATAGCACCAAATCCGGGCGAACCTCCAATGCCGATTAGAAAGATTGCCTCGGGTGGTGAATTATCAAGGATAATGCTTGCTCTTAAAATAGCTTTTGCCAATATCGACAAGATCAACACGCTGATTTTTGATGAGGTTGATTCCGGGATAGGGGGAGAAACCGCGTTTTCCGTGGGCAAGAAACTTGCTCAGCTTGCTATAAACCATCAGGTTATTTGCATCACTCATTTGCCGCAGATTGCCAGTTTTGCGGATAGACACTATGCTATATCGAAGACACAAAAGAAGGATAGGACAATAACATCAATAAGTATCTTGGATAAGGAAAAGCAACTAGAAGAAATTGCTAGAATGCTCGGGGGAGAAAAATCCACTGAGGTATCAAGAAAACACGCGGCAGAAATAGTTACAAAAGCTGAGGACATAAAGCTAAGGATGCGAAAGGGATCGTATGCCCCAGTCTAAGGTCAAACGGAGACGAAACAGAAGAGATGTGAACGCTCAAAGAAAATTATTTAGCATTGTTCTATTATGTTTTTCGGTCACGTTCTATTTAGGGTATAAGAAATTTGCTTCAAACGGGCAAACATCGACGATTAAATTGGCATCAAGCGCGATTCAAAATATAACAAGCGGTAAGAATAAAAGCGGCAGTGCTTCTTTAGAGCAAGAAATAAAACCATTACCGTTCGCTACTGTTGAAGGGACGGACTTAACTCTATATTTACCGGCGTATGTATCTGATGTTAAGGGTGTAGGATTCCATGAATCGGAAAAGAAAGAAGCAATATCGCTAGCGCCGACCGGAAAATACTATATGAGAGAGTCCACGGAAACCGTAAGCAGATCTGCTTCTTTGTCAAGATTCCCGGTGCTTTTTGTTATGTATTCAAGAGGTCGCAGACAAAGCCCGACCTCCGCGGTAGATATTGCGGTTGAAAAGGGAGCTGTTATCAGGAGTCCGATAAACGGTGTGGTAACCAATGTGGAAACATATTATTTATATGGTAAATATAAAGATATTAAAGTAGAAATACAGCCGGAGAAGCATCCTGAATTAAGGGTCGCCATGATTCATCTGGATGGTGTGGTGGCAAAAGTTGGACAGAAAGTACAGCACGGAAAGACCGAAATCGGCAGAGCAAGGGAATTAAATCATTGTTTTGATTCACAAATAAATGAGTATTTGCCGGATGAGTGCGATCACACCCATGTGCAGGTTAATAAATATGTGCCTCCAGAGCCTCCGCAGTAAAAAGAGGCGCTGGGAATCCAAATCGCGGAGTTAATATGCAATACAGAGGGATTGCAAAATTAGACAAACGCACAAAGAATCTGGTAAAACGCCTCAAACCAGGAGAAATCGCCATCATAGATCATAACGATCTTGATCGGATAACCGCTGAATCTCTTATCGAAACAAAAGTTCCGGTGGTAATTAATGCAAGTCCTTTCATATCCGGTCGCTATCCAAATATTGGCCCAGAAATGCTTGTTTCCAAAGGTGTCCGCCTGGTAGATAATGTTGGTCCGGAAATATTCGATCAAGTAAAAGAAGGAGATAACGTAATTGTACGGGGAGGAAGAATTTTTAAGAACGGCAAATTGGTGGCGGAAGGGCAGGTTCTGACCAAGGCGAAAACAAAGTCAAAAATCGAAGGGGCAAAAAAGAGCCTGAATCTGGAGCTTGAAAAGTTTGTTAATAATACTCTCCAATACGTGCAAAGAGAAAAAGATATTCTTCTGGAAGGAATCGAAATTCCGGATACCTCGACGGATTTCAGTGATCGTCAAGCTATGGTGGTAGTAAGAGGATATGACTATAAAGCGGATTTGAAGATATTGAAGTCTTATGTGAGAGAGTTTAAACCTGTTTTAATCGGAGTGGATGGCGGAGCGGATGCGCTCCTACAAGAGGGCTTAAAACCCGATGTTATCATCGGGGATATGGATAGTGTAAGCAATGAAGCTTTGTTGTCCGGCGCCGAGCTTGTAGTGCATGCTTATCCGAATGGAAAAGCGCCTGGACTGAAACGTTTGGAGGAGTTAAGTTTATCGCCTGTGATATTCAAAGCCCCGGGGACAAGCGAGGATATCGCTCTATTGCTAGCTTACGAAAAAGGCTCCGAATTAATCGTAGCAGTAGGCACGCATATCCACCTTATTGAATTTCTCGATAAAGGTCGCAACGGGATGGCTAGCACATTCCTGGTGCGTTTAAAAGTCGGCAGCAAATTGGTGGACGCGAAAGGTGTTAGCAAATTGTATCGCAGTACGGTAAAATTATCACATTTATTATTGCTTCTTTTAGCGGCGATGACGACATTTTCGGTTATTGTTCTAACATCTCCCACGATCAGATATTTGTTCAGGCTGCTTGTGTTGAACATAAGGTCGATATTTCGTTTTTAGGAATGCATTAAGGAGTAAATATGTTTGATATCAGATATCATATTGCTTCCCTGGTTGCTGTGTTTCTTGCTCTTACAGTGGGAATATTATTAGGGTCGGTAATAGTTGACAAGGGTGTATTGGTCGAACAGCAAAAAGCCCTTGTTGAAGGATTAGAAAATCGCCTTGATGATCTTCAGGGAAAGAACCAAACCCTATTAAGAGAGAATAATTCGTTGAAACTCTTTCAGGAAGAAGCATTATCTGTTATTAACGGCAAATTGGATGAGAAGAAGGTAGCTGTGGTTATTACGACTAGCATACCGGTTGATGACCAGAACAGTTTGGTTGACACATTAGACCAAGCCGGAGCCAGTACGTGTGTTATTGCCGCTAATAATTTGGCAGATAAATTCAAGGAAAGCGGTATCAGAAAGAAGCTTAGCAAGTATTTTCCTGAAGAGGATTTATCAAAGGATGAGCTATGGGCAAAAGTGCTGGAAAAACTATCAACGGAGATCATCACACCATCTGATCGAACTTTTATAAATGAAATGGCGAATCTTGATGTAATAAGAATCAGTGGCAGCGGAAATTTGCCCGCCGATCAGGTTGTTGTTTACGGCGGCTCACAAAAAGATAACAATAGTGCTAAGGATTTTGATGTCCCTTTTATTATCAAATTGAAAGAGCTAAATATTCGCATTATTGGGATTGAGCAATCGGATATAAGGACTTCATATATCGAAAGTTATCAGAACGAGGGAATTTCCACTATCGATAACATCGATCAAAATGCCGGAAAAATATCTCTTGTACATGTATTGGCAGGAGAAGACGGTCGTTTTGGCATAAAAAGCACTTCTGAAAAACTGATTCCGCCTCTAGGTCAGCAACCGAAAGACTAAAAACAAAGATTAAGGAATGTATGAAGAAAAAAGTTATCGCCCTGGTTCCGGCATACAATGAAGAAAATCGCATCAAGGACACATTAATTAGCTTATCGCAGATAGACACAATAGAGCGAATTTATGTGGTTGATGATGCTTCTTCCGATTCAACCGCTGACAATGCAGAAGCATCCGGAGCAGAGGTAATAAGGCTGCGAAGAAACTTAGGTAAAGGAAAAGCGTTAAATACCGCTCTATCTTCAATAGAAAATTATGATGTGTTGTTGCTTATCGATTGCGATTTGGGTGAAAGCGCAAAAGAGGCTTATAAGCTGATAGATCCTGTTGTTAATGAAAAGGCGGACATGGCGATTGCGGATTTCCCAAAACCCCAGGTAAAAGGTGGCTTCGGCCTTGTTAAAGGACTAGCCTCTTGGGGGATAAAAAAGTATGGAGGCCTTTCCGTGAAGGAACCACTTTCAGGACAAAGGGCTATTTCGAAGGAAGTAATGCAGGCGGTAGGAAAATTTGATGGTGATTTTGGTGTTGAAGTTGGATTGACCATTGATGCGGCAAGAAAGGGCTTTAAGGTAATAGAAGTTGATACCAAAATGAGCCATGCTGAGACCGGAAGAAATCTGGCTGGATTTGTCCATCGAGGCAAACAATTCTATCATGTTTTGAAGGCTATCATACGTCGGTTGGGGTGAATTTATGTTTTTATCATTTCTGATTACTGCTTTTATGGTTGCGGCTATAAGTTATACAGTAATTGTCCAATTCTTAAGAAGATACTTGCTTGTAGAGAATTTTAGGGGAAGAAAGATTCCCTCAGCAGGCGGACTGGTGCTTTTAATCACGTACTTTGTGGTCATTTCGTACTATATACTTTTCCAGGAGGAAAATTTAGTAAAGTACAGGGAGTGGCTACTGCCATTAACGATTTTAATCTTTTGCATAGGGATCTTGGGATTTATAGATGACATGTTTGGTACGAGAGGGGTCGGCGGATTCAAAGGACATTTCAGTGAGCTGCTGAGAGGCCATGTTACAACGGGCGTGGTAAAAGCCATAGGCGGGGGAATAGTTTGTTTGATTGTAGCGGGTTTCTTTTCAAACGGAATTCACGAGCTAATTATAAATGGGCTGTTAATGGCACTAATGACAAATATTTTCAATTTAATTGATCTTCGGCCTGGACGAGCCTTAAAACTTTTTTTAATATTAGGAATAATGATTTTTGGCTTTTCGTTTAAAAGTAATTATTGGGGCTTGAGCGGCATATTTTGTGGTATATATGTAATATTGCTATGGGCTGATCTATCGGAATCATGTATGCTTGGTGACGTGGGTTCAAATATATTGGGAGCGGTCATAGGATTTAGTATTGTGGTAAACTTTAGTTGGCTTGTAAATCTGCTATTGATGATATTGGTTGGATTGGTACAAGTATATACGGAAAGCCATTCAATTTCGGAACTCATAGAAAAGAAACCATTTTTAAAAGGTTTTGATGAATTGGGGAGACGCAAAGAAAGAAGTAGGCTATTGCGGGATGACCAACAAGACAGAGTGGCAAGATCACAGTAGAAAACCCCTTAATATGATGAGGAGGATTCTTTTTGACAAAGCATATCTTTGTAACCGGCGGCGTGGTTTCTTCGCTGGGTAAAGGAATAACCTCTGCATCCATTGGCCGATTATTAAAATGCCGTGGCCTATCGGTAACCCTTCAAAAACTAGATCCTTACTTAAATGTAGATCCCGGTACCATGAGCCCGTTTCAGCACGGAGAGGTATTTGTGACAGAAGACGGCGCAGAGACTGATTTGGATCTTGGTCATTACGAGCGATTTATTGATGAAAACTTAGTAAGAGATAGCAATGTAACCGCCGGTTCCATTTACTGGTCAATTCTAAAAAAGGAAAGACGCGGAGATTTCTTAGGAGGGACTGTCCAGGTAATTCCCCATGTAACTAATGAAATAAAGAAGAGAATAAAGGATTTGGAAAGAGAAGACGTGGACATAATTATCACCGAAGTCGGTGGTACTGTCGGAGATATTGAGAGCCTTCCTTTTTTAGAAGCTATTAGGCAATTCAGGAAAGATATCGGAAAAGAAAATGTTTTATATGTGCACGTGACACTAATCCCGTATCTGAATGCGCCGGCAGAACTAAAAACCAAGCCAACGCAGCATAGCGTAAAAGAACTTCGCAGTATCGGAATTCAGCCGGATATCATTGTTTGCCGATCAGACAGGCCTTTTGAGAAATCGATTAAAAGGAAAATCGCGCTTTTCTGTGATGTTGAGCCAGAAGCCGTTATCTCGGCGGTCGATGCTGATAGTATTTACCGGATACCCCTAATGCTTCATAAAGAAAAGATTGATGACATAATAATTGACCATTTGAAACTTGATTACCACGACATTGATTTAAATGAATGGGAAGGTTTGGTAAGAAGGATAAAAACTATTGATGAAAAGTTTACGATTGCGATTGTCGGAAAATACGTCCAGCTTCCCGACGCATATTTAAGCGTGGTGGAAGCTCTAAATCACGCGGGAATTTTTCATAAAAGAGATGTAAAAATTAACTGGGTAGACGCGGAAAATTTGAGTCTCGAAGAAGTCGAAAGCGAGTTGTCGGAAGCTGATGGGATTTTGGTTCCGGGAGGTTTTGGTGTAAGGGGTATAGAAGGAAAAATTAGAGCTGTAAGATACGCCAGAGAAAACAATATACCGTTCTTGGGAATATGTCTGGGGCTTCAATGCGCGGTTGTGGAATTTGCGCGTAATAAGATCGACCTGAAAGATGCCAATAGTTCGGAATTCAATCCTGAAACGCCGCATCCGGTTATCCATCTTCTTCCCGGACAAGAAGATATATCCGATATGGGTGGAACTATGAGATTAGGGGCTTATCCTTGTGTTTTCAGAAAAGACAGTAAAGCCAATATCGCGTACGGGCAAGATAATATAGAAGAACGCCATAGGCATCGATACGAGGTGAATCTAACTTACAAGCAGCAATTCGAGACCAATGGAATGATTTTCAGTGGCCTTTCTCCTGATGGAAACCTGGTAGAAATAATTGAACTATTGGATCATCCCTGGTTTGTAGCTTCACAATTTCACCCTGAATTCAAATCCCGGCCCACACGCCCAAGTCCGCTGTTTCGAGATTTCGTAGGAGCAGCTGTTGAGTGCCGGAAGGAAAAGCAAGATATGATTAAGACACCTAAAGTTCGCTAGAACCTCACGGTTTTCACCCCGAAGTAATCGAAAATACAAATTGCAAAAATAGGGGGTTTAGAATTTTGAGCATTGTGGATACCTTTTTAGAGATTGTGCAGATAGACAGCCTTTCCCTGGAAGAAGACAAGATCGCGGAGTATGTAGTTGAATATCTTAATAGACTTGGTTTTAAAGTAGAAGTCGATCAGGCGGGGGCATCTATCGGGGGAAGCTCGGGAAATATTATCGCCAGACTCTCATCCGAAATACCATCACCAACCATACTGTTTAATGCCCATCTCGATACCGTCGGACCCGGTAAAGGCGTCAAACCGCAAATAGATAATGGAATAATTAGAAGTGATGGGACAACTGTGCTGGGCAGCGACAATAAAGCCGGAGTAGCTGTTATTCTGGAGGCTGCACGCTTAATAATTGAAAACAACCTTTCTCATGGACCGATTGAAATCGTTTTTACGGTTGCGGAAGAAATAGGATTACTGGGATCAAAAAACCTGCAATTTGACCAACTAACAGCTGACCTGGCATTTGTTCTGGATGCTGAAGATGATGCCGGTGGGATCGTGGTGAAAGCACCATCGCAGAATTCAATAAATATTGTATTTACCGGTCAATCCGCGCACGCCGGTGTGAATCCCGAACGCGGCATTAACTCAATTCAGGCGGCGGCAAAATCTATTTCTTTTATGAAATTAGGCCGGATTGATTATGAGACAACGGTTAATATGGGCGTAATAAAAGGCGGGTTGGCGGCAAATATTGTACCTCCTGAAACCAAATTAGAGGGAGAAGTAAGAAGCCACTCAAAGGACAAGCTAATAGAGCAGACTGATGAGATAGTAAGATGTGTTGAAAAAGGAGCAGCAGAAATAGGCGCGACTGTTGACATTAACATCTCAACAGCTTTTGAAGCTTTTTTATTAAGCGAAGATGACGAAATTGTTCAGATAGCTATTTCAGCAATTAAAGCTGCCGAATTGGAGCCTAAACTTCAGGCATCAGGTGGCGGCAGTGATGCAAATGTTATAAATCAATCAGGTATTCCCGCGGTAAATCTTAGTGTCGGAGAAGACCATGTTCATTCAACCAATGAGGCCATATCGATTGAGAATCTGGAAAATGGAGTTAAAATTCTGTTAAATATTGTAAGCGAAGCAATAAAAAGGAAAAAGTAAGCGATATGATTAGTTTTAAGAAGGCACACGTAAAAGAAATCGTATCCGAAAGAACCGGCATCACCAAGATTGAAGTAGAAGTTAATGGCAGAATATCGACAGCTATTAATTACGACCAACTCAGCGGAGAAGTTAAGGTCGGAGACACTGTAATAATCAACACTAAAGCAGTAGAACTTAAACTGGGAAGCGGGGGGGCGCATTTTGTCCTCTGGAATTTAAAAAATAGTTCTTTTACAGTTAGTGGACCGGGTCATTTGATGAAGCTACGGTATACTCCGATGCAATTTGGCGTCCTTTCCGCCGAAGAGCCGGAAAGCCCGTATCATGAACAACTAAGGGAATGTAAGGACCTGGAAAAAATGCCTGTAATTGCGGGGGAATTGCATAGTCAGCTCCCCGCTATAGTAACAGCCATAAAGGAAGTCGATTCCAAACTAAAGATTGCATACATAATGACAGATGGAGCAGCTCTTCCAATTGTTCTAAGTGACCTGGTTGAAAAACTGAAAGAACTCGAGCTCATAGATACCACTATAACCTGTGGCCAGGCATTTGGCGGTGATTTTGAAACCATAAATATATATTCCGCATTAGCGATTGCTAAAAAAGCAGCTGGAGCGGATATTGCAGTTGCGGTAATGGGTCCGGGAATTGCCGGAACCGGAACCTTGCTGGGATATTCGGGGATTGAGCAGGGTGCGATTCTAAATGCGGTTAGCGCGCTTAACGGAAAACCCATTGCGGTAGTACGTTTACATTTTGCTGATAAAAGAGACCGACACTATGGAGTAAGCCATCATAGTCTAACTTCCCTGGGGATTGCCGCATTGGCAAAGTCGGATGTGGTACTTCCCGGGCTAAGCGAGGATAAACGGGATTATGTGCTAAAACAATTGGATGATAGCGGAATTTCGTCCAAACATCGAATTGTAGAAATTGATGCCGGTAACGCGTGCAATATTTTAAAAGGTAAAGGAATGCAGGTAACAACAATGGGAAGAACCATCGACGAAGAACCTGATTTTTTTCGAGCAGCAGCAGCGGCAGGTATCTATGCTGTCAATCAGCTGGGAGACGGAAATTGATGAACGGATCTAAAAAGGAAGGCTATCGATTATTAAAAAGCGACCGAAAATATGATGGGAAAGTTATTAAATTACGTGTCGATGAGGTAGAGTTTCCAAACAAAAAAGCGTTTACGCGTGAAGTCATCGAACACCGTGGTGCGGTTGGTATAGTCCCACTGAACTCGGACAACAAAGTAATATTGATCAAGCAATACCGTCATGCCGCAGGAGATTTTCTATGGGAAATACCGGCTGGAACTATGGATGAGGTCGAATCAGCAGAAGAATGCGCATTCCGGGAATTAAAAGAAGAAACCGGAGCAGTTGCCACTGATTTGGTTAAGCTGGCTGAGTTTTATACAAGTCCCGGATACAGCAATGAAAAGTTGATTTTGTATCTTGCCGTTGTTGGGGAGGAAGGTATACCGCAGCCAGAAGATGACGAATTTTTAGAAATTGAGAAGGTAGATTTAAAACAGGCATTAGATTTGATAGATGATGGAGAGATAGAGGACGCAAAAACGATAATCGGGATCTGTTTGGCGATTAAATACCAGGAAAGTTTAAATTGCAGGTAAACAATAATCCAATCCAGTAAAAGCGGCGAAATGAAAAAAGACATAAATGAAAAATTACAAAAGCAGATAAGAGAATTCCTTATCTATCTGAGTGTCGAAAAGGGATCCTCCCAAAACACAATAAAGGCTTATCAGCGAAACCTTAAAAAATATGCAAAATTTTTAGGAACTAAGAGAATCGGTGATTTTGATCGGGTAAAAAGAGAAGATATAGTGCTCTACCTGGCTAAACTAAAAGAAGATGGACTATCGACAACCAGCATATCCCAAAACATAGCTACACTTAGGACATTTCATAAATTTCTATTAAGGGAAAATTTCGCCTCCAATCTTCCAACCGGGGACCTTGAACTGCCCAAAAAACCGAAATTACTGCCAAACGTTTTATCTGTTAAGGAGATTGAAGTCCTATTATCCCAACCAAAAGGGAATAAGCCGCCAAAGTTAAGAGATAAAGCGATTCTGGAACTTTTGTATGGAGCAGGCTTGAGGGTCTCTGAACTGATTTCCCTTGATATTGATGATATTGATTTGGAGCTTTGTTTTGTAAGATGCTTCGGTAAGGGTTCAAAGGAAAGGATTGTGCCAATCGGAGGTTATGCCCGGGAAGCAGTGGCAAACTATCTATCGGAAGGGCGCCCGTCGCTGGTGAAAATGGCAAATAGGGCACTTTTTGTCAACGCCCGGGGAGGAAGGCTTACCCGCCAAGGATGCTGGCAGATCGTCAAGTCTTACGCCGATCAGGCAGGGCTTAAGAAAATATATCCTCATTCACTAAGACACTCATTCGCTACTCATCTATTGGAAGGGGGAGCGGATTTGCGTGCCGTGCAAGAGCTGCTTGGCCATGCGTTTATATCTACTACTCAGGTCTACACTCATGTATCAAAAGAGCACTTAAAAGAAGTATATTTGGAAAGCCATCCGCGTGCTCGTTAGGTTAAATGTGTTAATGCAATCGCTGGTAATGGGAAATAATGGAAACAACCGATTATTTAAAAATTGAAGATTCTTCAATTTCAAGGGTGATTATCCTTATCCTGGATAGTGTGGGAATAGGGGAATTGCCCGATGCAGCCAAATACGGCGATGAAGGTAGCAACACTCTGGTAAATACAGCTGAATCAGTAGGTGGCATCAATTTACCCAACCTTGAAAAGCTTGGCTTGGGAAATATCACAGGTATAAAAGGTGTATCAAAAGCCGAACAGCCTCTGGCTGCTTACGGTAAACTTGCCGAGAGATCTGCCGGAAAAGATACAACCACCGGTCACTGGGAACTAATGGGTTTATATCTTTCTGAACCATTTCCGACTTACCCGGATGGTTTTCCTGATGAAATCATTAGAAGATTTGAGGATAAGATAAATCGAGAAGTGCTGGGAAACAAACCAGCATCGGGTACGGAGATAATCAAAGAGCTTGGTGAAGAACATATAAAAACCGGAAATCCGATTGTTTATACCTCTGCAGATAGCGTATTCCAAATAGCGGCTCACAAAAACACAATCCCTCTCGATGAACTTTATGAGATGTGCAAAATCGCCCGCAAAATTTTAAAAGACAAACATAGAGTGGGAAGAGTTATTGCTCGCCCTTTTATAGGAGAACCGGGTAATTTTCAAAGAACAGCTGAAAGAAAAGATTTTTCGGTTGAGCCGCCTGGCAAAACCGTTCTGGAATATGCATTTGACAACGGGCTAGAAGTTATCGCTATCGGGAAGATAGCAGAGCTGTTTGGATTTAGAGGCATTTCGGAAGCGATTCATACGGAAAACAATATGGATGGCATCGATCAAACCATAAAAGCAATGCAAAAGAAAAAGTCGGGGATTATTTTCACCAATCTGGTTGATTTTGACATGTTATGGGGGCACAGAAATGATCCGGAAGGATATGGCAAAGGGCTGGAAACGGTAGATGAAAGATTGCCGGATATCTTAAAGCTTTTAAAAGCCGATGACGTTCTTATAATTACTGCTGATCACGGCTGTGATCCAACTACAACAAGTACCGATCATTCACGTGAATATGTACCCCTTCTGGTTTATGGTGACCGGATTAAACCGGTAAACCTTGGCACAAGAGAGACATTTGCTGATGTCGGCAAAACTATTTCCGACCTACTTGGATTTGACGCGCCTGTTGAAGGCATCAGTTTTGCATCGAAGATTTTAAAAAGGAGCAATTAATAAATGAGAGTATACGATATTTTGTCCAAAAAGAGAGATAGCAAAGAGATTAACGAAACGGAGATGGATTTCTTAATCGGTAATTATGTGCAGGGAAATATTCCTGATTATCAAATGAGCGCTTTTTTAATGGCCGCTTATATAAACGGATTGAACAAGAAAGAATTAATTAGTCTTACTGAATCGATGGTAAATTCCGGAGAAATACTTGAATTATCAGGAATTCCGGGGACAAAAGTGGATAAACACAGTACGGGAGGTGTGGGAGATAAGACTACTCTAGTACTTGCGCCACTGATGGCCTCCGTTGGAGTGCCTTTTGCTAAAATGTCCAGCAGAGGATTGGGTCATACCGGAGGTACGCTTGATAAGCTGGAGGCAATACCGGGATTTAGTATTAACCTTTCCGCAGATGAGTTCATTGATCAGGTAAAGAGAATTGGCGTAGCGGTTATGGGAGCCTCGGATAGGATTGTACCGGCTGATAAAAAGCTATATGCGCTTAGAGACGTAACGGCAACTGTGTCGTCCATTCCCTTAATCGCCAGCAGTATTGTGAGCAAGAAAATTGCTGGAGGTTCGGATGCTATAGTTCTGGATGTTAAATGCGGATCGGGTGCTTTCCTAAAAAATCTCGATGAAGCCAAAGAATTGGCAAGAATGATGATTAAAATATTGCATGATATGGGTAAAAAAGCTACAGCTGTTATAAGTAATATGGATCAACCATTGGGATATGCTGTTGGTAACGCATTGGAAGTTGAGGAAGCAATATATGCCCTGAAGGGCGATGCACCACCTGATTTGGAGGAACTATGTTTGGAATTGGGCGCGCAAATGCTTTTGATGGTGGGTAAAGCACAAGAATTAAGTGAAGCAAAAGAAATGCTTGAAAGTGCCATAATTTCAGGAAATGCTCTAGCTAAATTAGAAGAATTTGTTGTAGCTCAAGGTGGAAATTCGGGATGCCTTGAGTCAACCAGAATACTACCGCAAGCACAGTTTGTTAGTGAATTAAAAGCTTCTGAATCCGGGTATATAACCCAGATAGACGCTGAAAAGCTTGGTCTTGTTGCTATTGAACTTGGCGCTGGACGAAAGAAAAAAGAGGATGACATCGATCCTGCGGCCGGATTGGTTTTAAGTAAAAAAATAGGGGAGTCTGTTGAAAAGGGCGATTGTCTGGTAGAAATTTATGCCAGCACAAATGCTAAGTTAGAAGAAATTGAGAAGATGATAAATGAGTCATTTAAAATAGGACCGGATAAACCAAAAGCCCAAAAGATGGTTTATGAAACAATCAAGAAATAAGAGCGTATCAAAGATATAATCTGAACAATATACAAATACATACAGCAGACATAAACCCTTATAATACTCTATTGTTGTGTGAAATTACTGAATAAAGCTATGGGGAAGATGATATGCGGAAACAGCGCTTAAGCATTATAGTTGGATTAGCTACAATAATGTTTGGCTGCTTTTTTCTTGGTTCCTATTCTCATGTGTTTAGCAAGGAAGGTATGTCATTGCCTTTTTTTCTACTTGCTGTTGTATTTATTGCATCTGGAGTTTTAAATATACTACAAATAAAAAGGACCAATATACTCATTGTGAGCACTATGGTTGTTAGCATTATCTTTTTTGGTTATCAAGTGATTAGAAATGCAATGAGCTATATGCTGAAAACAGGTTTTGAAAAAGTTGACGCACGTGACCGGATTTGCCTGTTTGCATTATTAACAACTTTTAGCGTCTTGTGTTTGATTTTTTTTGTTTATTGAATATAGGAAATCTAGATCTTCTTTAACAGATTCGACAACAAACCAATAGCGAGTTACTATCTATCTGCTTTATTACGAACAGCATAAATCACAATCTCCCTTTTTAGGGCTTGTTCTGATACCATATTGATGATGCTTAAATTGCAGAGAACGTAAATATCCAGGAACAAGCCAAATCCGAAACAATAGAGGATACAAATTGTGGAAATTATTGCCAGCCATGTGAACGCTGATTTTGACTCCATTGCAGCAATGCTAGCTGCCCAAAGGATATATCCGAAGGCAAAACTTGTCTTTACAGGTTCTCAAAATAAAAACGTAAGAGAATTTTTATCCCTTCACCAGGATGTAATAAAGTTCATCGATCTTAAGTACCTGGAAAAGGAAAAAATCAACCGCCTAATTATTGTCGATACCCGGATTGCTGACAGATTAGGCGAGCTTGAAGAGGTTGTATATAAAAAAGACATTGAAATATTTACCTTTGATCACCATCCACCTTCTGCTGAAGACATGAAGGTAAATCGGGACTTTGCAGAGCCTACCGGTGCAACCACAACAACTCTTGTAAAGATAATAAGAGATAGAAAGATTAAGATATCGCCTTTTGAAGCTACGCTTTTTTCCCTTGGGATACACGAAGACACAGGTTCCTTAACATATCCAACATCAACATATGAAGACGCTGAGGCACTTGCCTTCTTGATCGCAAACGGGGCAAATATGAGTGTTATAGACCGGTTTCTGGAGCAGCCTCTTACTGAAGATCAACGATCTTTATTGGATAGTTTATTAAAATCGGTAAGCATTGAAAATGTTCATGGAATAAAGGTTATGTTAACTTCGGCAAAAGCAACTAGCTATGTAGACGGAGCATCGGTAATTACCAGAAAAATCGCCGATCTGGAGAATATTGACGTCATATTTACACTTATTATGGTAAACGATCATGTTTACATAATTGGCAGGAGCCGGCTGGATGAAGTTCCAATTGGAGAAATATTGCTGAGATTCGATGGTGGAGGGCATCCTCAAGCCGGTTCTGCGGTTATAAAAGAGTCAAACCTAAAGAAGGCAAAAAAATCTCTTTTAGATGAATTGCTGTTGCACATAAAAGCACCTCTTACTGCAAAAGATATAATGTCCAGGAATGTACTCACAGTGAAACCGGAAACGCCCCTTGAAGAAGCCACGGAAATTATGACAAAGAATAATTACACCGGACTCCCCGTGATGGAAAAGGGAAAACTAGTAGGTATGATATCAAAGAGGGAAATTGATAAGGCAGCTAAACATGATTTAAGTCATGCTCCGGTTAAGGGTTTTATGTCACATAAGGTTGTGACAATAGATCCCATGATGACAACAGACAGGATAGAGGAGATATTTGAGGAGAGTGAAATCGGCCGCCTCCTAGTTGTTATTAATGAAGATATAATTGGAATAGTAAGTCGGTCGGATTTATTAACCTCGATATACGGTTTTGAATATCTTACTAAACCAAAGAATATAAGCGGGGTAAGCCGCAGGATAAGCCGTGGGGAAATTGTACAAAGAATTAGAACATTGCTTCCTTTGGATGTACAGAGACTTCTGCGCGAAATTGGACGCATAGCGGAAAAGAATGATTTTTCCGTATATCTTGTAGGCGGGGTTGTTAGAGATTTGCTAATGCAATATCCTAATCTTGATATCGATATAGTAGTTGAACAGCAGGGAATAAAGTTTGCAAAGATACTTTCGGATAAGCTCGGAGGTAAAATAACTGCGCACAAGAAGTTTGGAACCGCGGTTGTGGTGCTCAAAAACGATTTTCGCATCGACATTGCCACTGCACGCAGGGAGTTATATGAATACCCTGCAGCTCTACCTAAGGTTCAGTTTAGCTCGATAAGAAGAGACCTTTCCAGAAGAGATTTTTCAATAAACGCAATGGCAGTGGCGCTAAATACACCTAAATTCGGTAGTTTATTGGATTTTTTCGGCGGACAAAGAGATATTCAGGAAAAAAGAATCAGAGTTTTGCATAATTTAAGTTTTGTAGAAGACCCAACCAGAATTTTCAGGGCAGCGCGGTTTGAGCAAAGATACGGATTTAGGATGGACGACCAAACAAAGGCTCTTGCCAAACAGGCTATAGGTATGGATCTGGTTGGAAGACTTACAAATGTAAGGATAAGGGACGAATTGATATTGATTTTGTCTGAAGACATAGCCTGGAAAGTTCTTTATAGGTTATCTGAACTTGGTGCTTTAAAGAATCTCCATCCGGAGGTAGTAAAAATAGACGCGCATTTAAATTCTCTTTTTAAATCTATACAAACAGCAATACCCAGATTAAACGGCTATTTTAGAAGAGATACCAAGCGTTGGTTGATCTTTATAATCGCGCTTATGAGAAAGCTTGATGAAAGGGAACTGGAGAAATGGTGCAAGCAAATGCGATTTAAAAAGGCCGATTCGAGGATTATAGAAGAAGGGGTATTGCAAACCCCGATTATATTAAAAACTCTTGGATCAGCGAAAAAAATAAAAAATAGCGATTTATATTCATTGTTGAAACCGCTTTCTCAGGAATCCCTGATATATATTTACGCAAAGAGCTCTCAACGCCTGGCCAGACAACGAATAAATTTTTTTCTGGCCAATCTGCAGGCAGTAAGAATCGAGGCAAATGGCAAGGATTTTATGAAATTGGGACTTAAACCATCTCCGTTTTTCACCGAGGCCCGTAGTAAGATATTAGAGGCAAAGCTTGATGGAAAAGTTAGATCAAAAAATGAAGAAATAGAATTTGTGAAGGCATTGATATCAAAAGCAGAATCAAGCAAAAGCAATACTAAAAAGAAAGATAAAAAAGACGAATCCGGAGGTTAGTTATTTGGCTGCATTACTAGATATATTATTTGTTTTACCTGCAATGCTGATTGCAATTACGGTTCATGAGTATAGCCACGGCAGGGTTGCTGATATGTTGGGTGATCCCACTCCCCGTATGAGTGGCCGGTTAACATTAAATCCAATAAAACATCTTGATGTATTAGGATCTTTGATGATTATAATAGCTCATTTCGGATGGGCGAAACCGGTTCCGGTAAATTCGAGGTATTTTAAGGATCCGAAAAGGGACATGTTGTTGGTAGGAGTAGCTGGTCCAATAGCAAATTTTGTAACTGCGGTCATATTTTCTTTCCCGGTGAGATTCGGGCTCCTGGGAAGCAATATAATATTAAAAGGAATATTTTTATATATTGTGATGATAAATATTGCTTTAGGAATATTTAATCTTATACCTGTTCCACCTCTTGATGGTTCGCATATTTTACAGGCATTTCTTCCTCCGTCGGCAATGCCTGCTTTTAGGTGGTTTCAGCAATACGGAATAATTATCCTGTTTCTTGTCTTATTTGTGTTCAGAGGCGCGTTTTCCGCGATCATAGGTCCAATCATGAATCTGTTTATGAATTTATTACTACCAGGATCGGCTTGGCAATAGGGACCTGATTTAGGTGCTTCTGATATATTTATAGGAAATTTCAATTTTCAAATGCTTTGGAATATCTTTACAAATAGCGTTTGTCTGTCTAAATTAGTTTAGGGAAAACAAATAAAGGGTGGAAACAATATGTCACAGGCAAAAAAGAAAAGAATTTTAACCGGGGATCGTCCTACCGGGCCTTTGCATCTCGGACATTATGTGGGATCGTTGGCCAATAGAGTTAAGCTGCAGGAAGAGTATGAGACTTTTATAATTATTGCGGATGTGCAGGCTTTATCGACCAACTTTGAACATCCGGAAAAGCTTTGTCAGGATATCAAAGAGGTGACATCGGACTATCTGGCAGTTGGGATTGATCCGAGTATAAGCACGATCTTCATCCAGTCGATGATACCTGAAATCGTGGAATTAGCTGCCTATTATGGCATGTTTGTATCAGTTAATGCACTGAGGCATAATCCGACCATAAAAACCGAAGCAAAAGAAAGGCATTACAAAGAGCTAATGTACGGTTTTTTAGGGTATCCGGTAAGTCAAGCGGCCGATATATCGATTTTTAAAGCTCACCTGGTGCCGGTCGGTCAGGATCAGGTGCCTCACATTGAACTTACTCGAAAGATAGTCCGTCGTTTTAATGATCTTTATTCGAAGGTGCTGGTAGAACCGGAAGCGCTTGTCGGGGACTGTGCTCGCTTAATTGGATTGGACGGAAATTCTAAAATGAGCAAGAGCCTGGGTAATGCCATATATCTTTCCGACACATCTAATGCTGTTAAGAAGAAAATAAGGTCGGCAATTACCGACCCGGCCAGAATTCATCCGACAGACCCGGGTCACCCCGATGTATGCACGATTTACAGTTATCAAAAAGTATTCAATAAGGATTTTGTCGATGAGTTAACCGATTTGTGCAAAAAGGGTAAGATAGGGTGTGTGGACTGTAAAAACAGACTTACTGTTGAGATTGAAGACTTACTTATACCGATTAGAGAACGAAGAGTTAGATATGAGAAAAACCCTGCATTAATTGATGAAATCTTATTAGATGGCACCAAAAGGGCAAGAGATGTAGCTCAAAAAACTATGGATGAAGTCAGAGCCGCCATGCATTTGAATTATTTTAAATAGGCTGTTTGAAAGAAAACGATCTTTTTGAAGGAAATATACTAACAATCCAATTAAGTAGTGGGGAGCAGAGATTTGAAGTACAATGTAAGACTCGAATCCTTTGAAGGTCCATTTGATCTGCTGCTAAGCCTAATAGGTAAGCATAAAATCGATATTTACGAGATCCCCTTGGCTGAAATAATACAGGATTACCTTGAGTATTTGAAAAAGATAAAGCAGTTGGATTTGGAAGTTGCCTCTGAATTTATGGTTATTGCCGCAACGTTACTTCAGATAAAGGTCGGATCGCTCCTATCATCCGAAGAAGAGGAAGAATTTGAGGAACTATCTCCGTCAGAAGCAAGAGAGCTGCTTATAGCTCGATTATTGGAGTATAAAAAATTTAAAAACGCATCTGAATTTATATCTAATCTTTTTGAAGCTGAATATGGTTTTTGTAAGAGGAGAAATGAGCTGGATCGACAAGTTCTGGCTCGAACAGACCTATTAGAGGGGATTACCACAGAGGATTTAGCCCAACTATTGGCATTTATGCTAATAGGCAGTGATGAGGGAAATGTAGTTGTTTCCACCGAGCACATTTTGGTTCCGCCGGTTAATCTAAATGATAAGATAGAATTTGTAATTAACAAGCTGAAGATAAAGGGAGCGCAGACTTTTCGCAGCTTGACAAGTAATTGCCGAACAAAAATGGAAGCAGCCGTGACTTTTTTGGCTCTTCTCGAACTTTACAGAAGAAGGGAAGTAGAGCTTAATCAGACTACAACGTTCGGTGATATTGAAGTCAAACTAATCAAGGCAGATGAAGAGGCAATATTTCCGGAAGAGCAAGAGATTGGAAGAAGACAAGATATTCAAACCTAGCAGTTGAGGAGCAGTTATGGAGTATATCGAAAATGTAAAAAGTGTGGTTGAATCACTTCTTTTTATTTCAAACAAGGGACTGTCAATAGAAGACATAACAGGAATAATCGGTGAAGATAAATCGACAATTGAAACAGCAATAAGTGAGCTAGTCACTGAATATAATGAAGCAAAACGAGGTATCAATATAAGAAAAGTTTCCGAAGGATATTGTTTTTATAGTAATCCCGATAACATATTTTATGTTGACAGGTTAATACAAAGCCAGGAAGGATCGCGGCGTTTAACCAAGGCCGCGCTTGAAGTTCTGGCGATCATTGCTTACAAGCAGCCGGTTACAAGAATTGAAATAAACAATATCAGAGGAGTCAGTTCGGAAAGCGCGTTGTATTCACTAAAGGATAAAGGCTTAATTGAGGAGAAAGAAAAAGAAAGGCATCCGGCAAGTCCGATCCTCTATGTAACTACGGATGCGTTTTTAGAGGCAATGGGAATTGGCAGTGTAGACGAACTGCCTCCGGCCGACAAGTTTGCCCCTGACAAAGAAAGCGCGGATCAAATAAGAGAGCAGCTAATCTCGTCGACAAAGATGGAATAATGGCAACATATAGGTAAGGATTCGACAGTGGCGCTAGAAAGATTGCAAAAAGTGATGGCACGAGCCGGTGTTTCGTCTCGCCGCAAATGTGAACAGTATATCTTAGAAGGTAGAGTCAAGGTTAACGGGAAAACCATCCATTTGCTCGGCACAAAAGTTGATCCAACAATTGATTCAATTGAAGTTGACGGTAAAAACCTCGATTTTTCCAGAAAACGGATTTACATTGCCATAAATAAACCCACCGGTTACTTAACAACTGTTAGGGATCCTTACAGCCGGCCGATTGTTATGGATCTTCTCGACATTCCCAAGGCAAGTCTTTTCCCGGTAGGGCGTCTGGATAAAGACAGCGAGGGAGTTCTGCTTATCACTAACGATGGGGAGCTTGCTTATCGATTAAGCCACCCCAGGTTCAAAGTGGAAAGAACATATCGTATAGCTGTTCGGGGTCATCCCGATAAGCACATTCTTGAGTGTCTTAGCAAAGGCATTATTTTAGAAGATGGATTGACGGCTCCCGCAAAAGTAAAACTGCTGGAAAGAGAAAGAGATTATTCTATTCTGGATATTACTATCAGGGAGGGACGAAAAAGACAGGTTAGAAGGATGTGCGAGAAAGTAGGTCATCCGGTAATCAGTTTGAAGCGTATATCAATGGGCCCTCTTGAGCTTGGCGATCTTAGGTCGGGCAAATATCGTACTCTTACTCCTGTTGAATTGAGTTCAATGCAAAAATCCGTTGGACTTAGTTGATTCTACGCTGAACACCCATTCTTAGATCAAGTTACCCCCATGATAATATACAGATTATACAAAATTAATATATATGGCTGGTCAAGGCATTATTTGAAACACCAAATAATGCTAAAGTTTTTTTGTAAAGATTCGATAAAACTGGTGGCTGGTTTTTCGCCTTGGTGCCCCTCGGTGAAAACCCAGCCTTTCTATATGGATTTAAGGATACATTCTTTGGCGTGATGGGGATTTTGTGAGATAATTAAATTGAAAGATAATAAAAATGGATGGAGGCAAGCGAGGGCCTCCTTATTTATTAAGAGTGGTAAGAATGGATGAGGTCGAATCAAAGAAAATCATCGGCGGGGATGAGGATCGGAAAAACGCTAAGAAAAAGCGAAAGAAATATCTCCGTTATATCGGTATTATCCTGGTGTTAGCCGGAATAGCTGTTGTTGCTTACCCGCTTAGCACATTCGTAGTAACAAACAGAGCTCAGGATACATTAAGGTCGGATTGGAATAAGGTTCTGGAGAAAGCAGCTAAGAATGAATCCGACGAAAAGGATACCAAGGAAAAATGGGAACCTGTTCCGGCGGGGACCGCTCTTTTTAAACTGCAAATTCCGAAGATAGGAGTAGACGCGATAGTTGTAGAGGGTACCGATAGAGAAACACTAAAAAAAGGACCGGGGCATATTACCAAAACTGTATATCCTGGAGAACTTGGGGTATGTGTGATTTCGGGACATAGAACAACATATGGAGCAGCCTTTTTCCGGCTGGATAATCTGGAGAAAGGCGACGAATTGATTATCGAAACAGCGGCAAAAAAATATACATATATTGTGTTTGAAAAGATGGTAGTTTATCCAGACGAAACCGAATTTATTGATGAAACACCAGGATACGTGCTTGCATTGACTACGTGCACACCTGTTTATAGCGCGCGTCAGAGGCTGGTAATATTAGCTAGATTAAAATAACAGTTAGGCGTTAAGAAACGCATATAATAACCATGTTGGAAAATCAAGCTTTAGAAAGAATATTGAGGATTATTGACCGTCATTTATTAATATCTGGGTTTTGCCTCATTCTAAATCTACTCGTGATAATCGTTATAATCGATATCACCGTCTGAACGCCAGTCTATTATGTGATTGCATTCATGGACCATTATCTTTTCAAGTGACGCTCTATGATCGGGATCAATCCAAATAATTGCGGATTTGTAGTAAGTGCAACCTTGCCAATTATGCGGACATTCTCTGACCGTAACAGTAGCGCCTTTTAGAATAGGATTTTGAGCTATAAGTGAGGCTAATATTTGTTCAGCCCTTGCCTGCTTTGATTCAATACTCTCTGGCGCGGCAGCCTGCTCGATACGTGCTTGCTTTGCAGCCTCTTCTGCCTGCCGGGCAGCTTTTTCTGCTTCTTTTTGGGCTTTTAATCTGTCCATATAGTTATCGACAGCCACTTTCATCTGGGAATTTGAATCAATGACAATCTCGGAGTCTGATATTTCCTGTAGTCTTGAGGCAGTAGTATTAGGATAAGGAGCGACCTTCTTGGGCGCTGTTGAATTGACTGACTCTCTTGCAAGACCAATACTAGCCAGCAAAAGTGTACATATGACAAGAATTGTTATTATAAAAAGCCTCTTTTTGCCCATTATTATCCTCCCGCAATTTCTGCTAATAAAAAAAGCCGATATACAGAGCCAAGCTCCACATAACGGCCAAATAAAACCTATACTCTTCGATAGCTCAGCCACCATACCCCTCAACTTGGCTTAGGTCTGTAGCTTTGCTCCCCGCACCGCAGGGAGGGCGTTAGCCCGTCACCTTCTTTCGAAGGTTTTGCCTTTTCGGAAACGCTATATCAATGTCAAACAACCATAATTAATTATCGGTTTTTTAGGCTTACCACTTTATCGTGGATATAGAGGGTTTTATTTATTGACAAGCTTTGAAAATAGAATAATATACAAATAGGCGCTAATATGCTTATGCGCCTATGCATCTTTTAGTAGCCGATTTTTCAATAATCTGACTCTGGAATATAGCAGCAAGAGCAGGCTAATAAATGGGAAGGTGGTGGCTCAAAGTTTTATAGGAAGACTGTATTTATAATTAATATAAGCTGGGTTATGAATATTAAGTAAGATATGAATACAACAGGGGAGGATAAATTGAAGATAAAAGTGTTGACAATAGATGAGATTGCAGTTAGGAGATTTGAAACAGTGTTAGTATTGGTTGGATTATTTTTTTGCCTAATATGTATATTGACCAATGGGCGAAGAGCAAGCATGCAAGCGAGTGCGTCTAACAGGCACCTCTTAATATCAGAGGTATTTTATGACACAGGAAGTGGTTCATCATCCGAAGAATGGATAGAAATCTATAATCCCACAAGAGATGAAATAGATCTATCAGGTTATTTACTTGGCGATGAAGAAACAAAAGGCGGCGGTGAGGGCATGTACAGATTTCCTGATGGCGCAAAGATAAGAACCAATGAAAAAATTATAATCGCCCTTAAAGCATCTGGGTTTTGTAGTCTTTATAATAAATTTCCGGACTACGAATTTGTAGAAACAGAAGACTCTGTTCCCAATATGAAAAAGGAAAAAAGTTGGGCAACAGGGGTGATTAACCTGGCTAATTCAGGAGACGAGGTCTTACTAATAAGCGGAGAAAGTAGCTATGTTGACGTGGTGGTTTATGAAAACGGACAATTTCTAAATACTGTTTCTCATCCAGGCGTTGAAACAGCTCATTCGCTAGAGAGAGCATGCCGCGTTTTAGATACGGACAATTGCGCGAATGATTTTATTGATCAAATAAATCCAAATCCTGAAACAGGAACACGGTTAATCGAAAACAGGAATCTTAATCGCAGAAGTAAATTTTAGTTGTCATACATTTATGGAAAATATAAGAGGGATTGGATTAATTATATTTGACAACAAGCTTATTAGCATTATGTAAGAAATCACAAAAAAATTAGCCATCATTAAAAGGAAAATGGCATAGAATGAAGAATAAGTATATGTGCTAAAAATAGGGTCCATGATTGATGTCTTAAAGCTGTCACAAGATAATATGGGAAATACCGAACACAAGTAACGATTGCAATAATAACTCATAGTAAAACATCTGCGATTAAAATCACCAGGTAATATTAATTGTAGGTGTTTTTTATTCTAAATATTATAAATTGAACCGTAAGAAATAGGGGCACGGTACAATGATTAGTTTTAGGGGCAAAAACTATAATTTAGCTATCTTTACTGCAGGGATACTTTTGGTTATTTATCTCTACGCTATTACCCAAAAGTCTTCGAATTATTTTCTATTTATAAACATATTTCAAATCTTCTCTATTGTTTTATGTATTACCTATATTATGTCTAGTGGATCACGGAAGAACTATATTAGCCATATTAAAGTAAATGGGACTCAGTCTTATGTGAATAAGAATGAGTTTTTTATGTTAAATAATTGATGTTTGTTGAGTTGGAAAGGGGGATGTATAGAAATAGAAAGGTTTGGGGAAATATATTATTGCCTCTGATATTGGTTAGCGGAGGCAAAAGCGGAAAAGGAGGTGAAACGAGATGAAAAAGCTATTAGTTGTAATACTGGCCGTTAGTGTTGTTCTTGTGTTTGCGGTACCTGCTTTGGCTAGAGGACACCGTGGGATGAACATGGACATTAATAGCAATAATACTACGGCAGAAAGTTCCGCAGGTTCTTACGGTTATAACTCCAATGTTGCAGCGAGTGGAATGTCGTATGCATCAGGAAATGAAGCTGCTACGGGAATTGTAAATATTAATTTAGCAGCGGCTCTTGGTTTCAAATCAGACGCTAAGAACTTCAACTGCAATGATGTAGTGAATAAAGGAACTGCAAATAGCAATAGTGGAAACGCTAATGCCAACCAGAATGGTTTTAATGCGGTATGCTCTGTCTCTGACGCATATGCTAAGACCAAAGGTGGTGGTGGTTCTTGTGGAATGAACATCAATAGCCATAATACCTATTCCGGAAGCATGGCAATAGCTGAAGGCGTAAATGAGAATATGGCTATCAGCGGTGATTCTATTGCTTCTGGAAATGCCGCCCTTAATGTTATTATTAATGGCTCCGGAGCACTTGCAGCGTGTGGTGGAGATGCTACCAACATGACCTGCAATAATGTTAGTAACGTAGGAACTGCAAATGCTTCAAGTGGTAATGCCAATGCAAACCAGAATGCTATGAATAAGGTTTGTGCTGACTCTATTTCCACGGGAATTGCAAAGACATATTGTAGGTAAAATAGGAGAATACGGATTAGTGGGGAGATTCTTCTCCCCACGATCCGCAATTTGATCTGAGTTTATTAAGCTTTGATTATGCGGGGGAAGATAAAGTCGGGATAGAAAATGGATAAGAAAAAACGAATTGCACTTGCTATTTTTATACTGTTTTTCTTAGTGGGAATAATTGCTTTTTCTATGAACGAGCAGGTGCATAAGAATGGAAATAATATATATCCTTTAAATACCTTAGTTGCGGGAACGCCTGACGATTCTGTTCCTATTTTGGGAACCCCGATTCCACTGGGCGGAACAAGCCAGGGAAGGTTTTTCAATGGAAAAAATTCTTATTTATTAGCTGAAAGCGATATAGGTATTGGGGATTTTGAGCAAGGACATGATAGTGGATCAAGTGGATCCCAGAATGTTGATATTAGCCAAGAAGGCACCTCAAATATCATAAAGGTTGTAAATAGCTATATATATACAATGTATGGCCCCGGAAGCATAGCCGCGCTTACCGGAGACGCCAACGCGTTTGGAAACAGCTCGGAAAACACAGTTTCCAATCAAGCCCAGGCTATTGCTTCTTCCGGCGGACAGCAAACAACAGAACAGGGATGCCAAGACGGCTGCTCGTCATCAACTAACGCTAAGAACAACATCGGAGTGGATATCAAAAACAACGGTGTTGCTAATGCCTCAAGCGGTAACGCGAATGCGGTAGGTATCATAGCCCAGGATATGGTAAACACTAACTTGGCTGTAAATGTAGCCCTAGGAGCCTTGCAGGAAAACAGTACCTCTAATATTTACATAGGTGTGGTATATAACATCATCACATCGCTTTTCGCTAATTCTACTGCCGTAACCGGAGACGCCAACGCGTTTGGAAACAGCTCGGAAAACACAGTTTCCAATCAAGCCCAGGCTATTGCTTCTTCCGGCGGACAGCAAACAACAGAACAGGGATGCCAAGACGGCTGCTCGTCATCAACTAACGCTAAGAACAACATCGGAGTGGATATCAAAAACAACGGTGTTGCTAATGCCTCAAGCGGTAACGCGGAATCGATAATAAACGCAACTGGTATGTTTTTCCAGGATGATGAGATCACGGTTAATAAGAATGAACCCGGAAATACCACAATAGATAAGAAATACGGGAATACAGAAGAAATACCAGAAGATCTAATGTGCCCGGTTTTACCGGAAGCTTGCAACGGCTGTGGAACAGAGGAATTTATGAATAAATGTGATATAAAGGAATCAAAATCAAAAACTGAAGATTGCTGCGTAAAGAATCGCAATGAAGATCTTGATATGGAAAGTCTTAAGCCGCATGAGGAAAATCCTACCGGAACACCTTGATAAATAAGAAGCCCCTTCTAAAATTTAGATCCGCTACATATGAACTGATATTGAAAGAAGTTTTCATTTAGTTGGAAAATTGGTTAGTAGCGATTTTAATAGCAACCAAAGCTCTAGCAAAGAAATTAAGCTAAAGATAAAGAAGAGGTTTACATCTTAAACTAAGGAGCCCAAAATCCTTTCCACTCATGATCAACTTTAACCAGATGCGCAGTAGTCTTATCGGTGAACTCATTCGTAATTTCATTAACAGTTGCTTCAATCGAAAGAGTGAAATCAACTTCAGCGACATTCTTGTAAATTCTTCCGGTATAGACATCGGTCCAAGAATCAAGAGACGCTGTTTTGCCGACATTAAAGCTTATAATTTTAAGATTCAATCGCTGATTGGCCTGATCGTGCCACCCCACGTATTCATATTTTGAAAGCCACTTTTGGTTTTGGGGATGGAGGTATTTATAAGCAATATCAAATCTTCCTTCCTTTTGAACTGTTAACCAGCGCCTTATTGTTTCTTCGGGAGTTAGACACATGGAAATGTCAGCCTTATTTTCTCCCTTCTGAATATTGACATCCTTTTCGTATTTTTCATGGTCTGGGGCTTCGACAACCAATTTTTGATTGTCAATAGGAACATGGTTGAGGCGGTAAATACCGTTTTTGTCGGTTTTAGCAGATTGGCCGGCTATCATTACTGTCGCGCCTGATACAGGAAAGGGTTGAACAGCGTATTCTCCGACTTTGCCAAACACCGCCCCTGTTTGCTGATTGTTTGCCCCAAATATAAGAACTGCCGCTCTTTTAAAGAAAAAGTCATACCTCAAAAGCAAAGCAAGCATAATTAGGAGAACACTTAGTGTTGCTAAAAGAAATAAAAATGTTTTTCTATTCAAAAGAATCTCCTGATCAATGCACCTTATAATGCGCGATAAGGCAAAAGGGAAAATTGTGAAAATATTATTATTGTTCTTTAATTATAGCATCATACAGTGAAATTACAGGCAATAATAGCAGTGTGAAAATCAAAGGATTAGTGACAATTATCTTGAATATTGACTATTCTTAGAGAGTTAGATAAAAGGAGTGATATAATACCGTAAACTGTAAAGATGATAAATTGAGCAAGGGGGAAATATGGAGATTAAAAATAATAATTATTATCGGCTTTTAACCCCTAGACCGGCTGTATTAATTAGCACGCGGGACTCAGAGGGAAACAACAATGCTGCTCCGTTCAGTTTTATAATGCCGGTTTCCGTCGAACCGCCAATAATTTCTTTCGCGTCCGCGCCTAATAGACATACTCTGGCAAACATACGAGAAACAGGGGAATTTGTAATAAATATTGTACCAAGCGAATTGATAGAAAAAATTTGGATTTGCTCGAAGTCATTTGGCAAGAATGTCAGTGAAATCGAAAAAGCTTCGCTTAGAGAAAAGAGATCGGTTAAAGTCGCTGCACCGGGAGTTCAAGAATGTGTTGCTTGGATAGAGTGTGAGCTTGAGGAAGAAAAACAATCAGGTGACCATATTGTGGTTTTTGGACGTGTTGTGAACACCAGTGCGGTTGAGGGATACATACGGGAGGGCAGTTATCTTGACATCGTTAAGTGCCATCCTTTATTACATGTAGGTGGAAAGGACTTCACAATTCCGGGCCAACTTATAACAATTGTTGAAAAAGAGGAGGATGCGGGCAAGTAGGAAATCAGTTTTTTATGCAGACAACCTTGAGATTATAAGTGGTCTTGGACGATCTTCAACTTCAAATGAGTTGAAGGTCTATTATCTTGAAAAAGCATAGATTTCACGATTTCATCAAAAGAAAGACACAATTTATGCCAAAATAGTTGTATTAAGTTTACAATGGCGTGCTTAATGGCATATCTTGAGGTCGGGAGGACGAAATGAAAAAACGAATGACCCATATCTATACAGGGTCGGGAAAAGGAAAAACAACTGCAGCTCTCGGGCAAGCGATAAGAGCTATCGGACAGGGACTGAAGGTGTGTGTGGTCCAATTTGCAAAGCCCTCGGATCTTGAAACCGGAGAGAAAAGAATTTCGGATAGACTTGGTGACAATTTGAAAATAGTCCAATTTGGAGATTCAAAAACATGGTTGAAGCCGACTTCAAAACAGGAAGTTAACGAAAAGATGAAGAATGCCGTGTCGGATGCACTTAAATTTGCTCAAGAATGTATGGACAAAGCCGATGTTGATATGCTTATTTTAGATGAGATAATTGTTGCCGTAAGCTTAGGGGTGTTAACCGAAGAAGAAGTCATATCGATTATGAAATCCAAGCCGGCTGAGATCGAGCTAATATTGACCGGAAGAGGTGCCACAGTTGAAATGATAGAGTTAGCCGATTTGGTGACAGAGATGAAAGAAATAAAGCACCCTTATCAAAGGGGAATTGATGCTCGTAGAGGGATTGAGTATTAGAGAAGTGTATGGCTAAATTAGGGTGAGATAGTACGAAGTGACTATATTTACCAGGAGTTCTTATGATAAATTTGATAATGGTTAGGCATGGCGTTACCAAATGGAATGAAGATAGAAGGTACATTGGTTCAACCGACCTTGGATTAACCGAAAAAGGATTGGCCCAGGCAAAAGCGGCATCCGAGTATCTCGCGGGAGAGAGTATTTCAAGGCTTTACACCAGTGAGTTCAAACGAGCCAGACAAACAGCCAATATTATTGCCGTACCGCATAATGCGGAAATTTTTGTTCTTCCGGAGTTAAATGAGATGGATTTCGGTAAGTGGGAAGGACTGACTTTCGAGCAAATTGAAGAGGCCTGGCCGGACTTCATATCTAGGTGGCTGGCCAATGACGAAGGATACCCTCCGGAAGGGGAATCAATAAATGCTTTTCTGGATAGGGCAAAGACTGCTATTCAAAGAGTGCTCAACCAGGAATCTGAGGGTACAATCATTATTGTTGCTCATGCCGGGACTATAAAGCTGATGCTGTGTAATTTACTTGGATTGGGATTAAGGGAAATCTGGCAGACAAAGCAAGATAGCGCAAGCATAAGCAGAGTCGAGATTCATAACGACGGAAGCCGCATACTGACTTTATTAAACGATACCTGCCATCTTAAGAATATAGATACTCCCTAGATGTAAATGCTTAATCAAAGATAGTTATGGTTCATAAAATATGGACTTTGTATTAAATCGGTTGGTAGGAAATGTCTCAGGATAAATCGTAAGGTTGTATTGAGCCTTTTAAGCTGGATATGCTACAATTGTTCAACCAGATCAGAATTGATTTGCGGCGCGAGAGATCAAGGGAGTTGCTATGAGAAATATCATTAGAGAAGAACTGGAGATACTAAAACCATACAAACCCGGCAAACCCATTTTTGAAGTTCAGCGGGAACTGGGGCTGGATGATATCGTAAAGCTAGCATCAAATGAAAGTAATCTACCGCCATTCCCGAGTGCGATTAAAGCAATGGAACAAGCTATCAGGGAAGTGAATCTTTATCCGGATGGCGGCTGTGTTCAATTGAAGGAAAAGCTTGCCCCATTTATGGATGTTCCCCAAGAAAATATTATGGTTGGAAATGGCTCAAATGAATTGATCCGGCTTTTAGCGATGGCAATTCTTAATCCCGGGGAAGAAGTAATCTTTGCCGATCCCTCTTTTGTGGTATATCCCACCGTTACCCGCATGATGAACGCGGAAGCTAAAGTAATTCCGCTTGTTGATTATAAGCACGATCTTGACGCTATGAAAGCGGAGATCAATGAAAACACCAGGCTTATATTTATATGCAATCCGAACAATCCCACGGGTACGATTATGTCAGAAGATGAAGTGGATGATTTTATGAATAACGTCCCCGAAGATGTCCTAGTTGTTTTCGATGAAGCCTACTTTGAATTTGTGGATGATCGTTGCTTTGGCGGTGGTATGAAGTATTTCAGACAGGGAAGACTGGTTGCCGTGCTCAGGACTTTCTCCAAAATATACAGTTTAGCGGGTTGCCGTATTGGATACGGAGTCGCGCCAGAGTTCCTGGCAGCCGCTGTAGATAAAATTCGGGAGCCTTTTAATGTTAACCGGGTTGCCCAAGCAGGGGCAATGGCTAGTCTAGATGATCAGGATGAAGTAAATAGAAGAGTTGCTATTAATAAAGAAGGCAAAAAATTCTTATACAGTGAACTGGATGAAATGGGAATCGGTTATGTGCCCTCTGAAGCAAATTTTATTTTTTTGGATGTTCAAAAAGATTGCCTGGAAGTATTCAAAGATCTTCTAAAAGAGGGGGTAATTGTAAGAACCGGAGAGGTATTTGGTCTTCCTACCACGCTTAGGGTAACCATCGGAACTATGGAAGACAACAAAAAATTCATCAAAGTATTAAGGAAAGTACTAAATAAATAGGGGTTGATTATTATGATGATTGTAATGAAAGATGGGGCAAGTGATGAAGAAATACAGCATGTAGTAGATAAATTAGAAAGCGTCGGAGCCCAAGCCCATATATCAAAAGGCAAGTACAAAACAATAATCGGGGCGATTGGAGATAGAGAGAAGTTTATAACTCTGCCCTGGGAGGCATTTCCCGGTGTTGAGAAAGCGGTTCCAATACTAAAGCCATTTAAGCTGGTAAGCAGGGAATTCAAATCTGACGACACGACTATTGAAGTCGACAAAGTGTTGGTCGGAGGCTCGCATTTTAGCGTTATGGCCGGTCCTTGTTCGGTAGAAACAGAAGATCAAATCGTGAAGACCGCCAAAACGATTAAAAAAGAAGGCGGCTCAATATTGCGAGGAGGAGCATTTAAACCCCGTACATCACCTTATAGTTTTCAGGGACTGGGCGTTGACGGGCTTAAAATGCTTGCTCTGGCGCGTAAAGAAACCGGTTTGCCGATTGTTACCGAGGTTATGGATTCCAGAGATGTTGAAGTGGTTGCTGAATACGCGGACATTATTCAAATAGGCGCGCGCAATATGCAAAATTTCTTACTTTTGAAAGAGGTTGGTTTACAAAAAAAGCCGGTTTTAATAAAAAGAGGTTTTAGCAATACTATCGAGGAGCTGCTGATGGCGGCTGAATACGTAGTTTCCAGCGGAAACCCCAATGTCATACTTTGTGAACGGGGAATAAGAACCTTTGAAACATTTACCAGAAATACTCTTGATTTAAGCGCGGTTCCTAGTGTGCATTCCTTAAGTCACCTACCAATAGTGGTCGATCCCAGTCACGCGACGGGTAAAAGTGAACTAATTGAATCCTTGAGCCTGGCCTCGTTGGCCGCTGGAGCCGACGGGATACTGGTTGAAGTACACCCGGACCCGGAATCGGCTTGGTGTGATGGTCCTCAATCATTAGACTTTAATGGTTTTGCCCATTTAATGCGCCAGATTAAATCGTTAATCGGGAGCCTGAATAAAGAACTCAGCTAGCCTCATGGGAGAAATCAATGCAGGACATTAAAGAGATTGCCATAATCGGAGTGGGGCTTATCGGCGGATCATTGGGGTTGGCTATAAAAGAACTGCCGGACGCTCCGCGGGTAACCGGTACATCAAGGAGCGTAAGTACGATAGACAAGGCTTTGGAAGTCGGGGCCATAGATAAAGGAACAACATCAGTAAAAGATGCTGTTGCGAACGCGGACATTATTTTTATTGCCACTCCCATTTCAACTATTGTGGATATGGTTAAGAAAATTACACCTTTTTTAAAAGCGGGAGCCATAATAACCGATGTGGGCAGCACTAAGAATAGAATAGTAAGATCGGTAGAGGCTTTTCTTCCTGATAATTTGCATTTTATTGGAGGACATCCAATGGCCGGATCTGAACAGCAGGGTGTTTCATTTGCCACCGCGACATTGTTTAAGAACTCATATTATTTGCTAACTCCCACGGACAACACGGACACGGTGGCATTTAAAAAACTTCACTCATTATTGGCAAGTATAGGGTCTCAGGTGTTGGCAATCGATCCGGAAAAGCACGATAAGATTGTATCGATCATTAGTCATCTACCCCACATACTTTCGGCCTCTTTGGTGAATTTGGCTAGTCGTCAGACCAGGGAAAATAAGAGCTTGCTTCTGATAGCGGCCGGAGGATTCAGGGATATGACCCGGATTGCGGCATCGGATCCCGATATGTGGCGAGATATATGTATCGAGAACTCCGATGCTATTTTGATGGCTATCGAGGAATTTAGAAAGAACCTGGATGATTTTAAGAAGGATATTGAACAAACCAACCGGGCAGAGCTTTGGAATGAATTTCAGGAAGCTCAGTCAATTCGGCTTAATTTACCGACCATACTGCATAAGGATATTTCCGAATTTCGGGAAATATCAGTTCCTGTGTCCGATGAACCAGGAGTTATAAGTAATATAAGTGTTACCATAGGCAAGCTGGGGATAAACATTGAAGATATTGAGATAGTACATTTTACCGAGACATCCGGCGTTATCAAGCTCGTGGTTTCCGGTGAAGAAGAGTCTCAAAATGCGGCCAAAGCATTACAGGAAATAGGATATCAGGTAGAAATAAATAAATTAATTGATCGCGAAGTTCCTTAAACCGCAATTGATATTTAGATAATAATAGAGGTTAGTATGGATTTTACAATTAATCCAATCAGTGGCCTTAAGGGTTCGATAAATGTGCCGGGAGATAAGTCGATATCGCACCGATCTCTTATATTTGGCGCCCTGGCAAAGGGTATTACCCATGTCACAAATTTCTTACCCTCTCAAGACTGCGTATCGACTCTTCAATGTCTTCAGCAGCTGGGGGTGGCAATTGATCAGATCTCTCCAAGTGAAATTCGAGTTACAGGAGTAGGTTTGCATGGATTCAAGGAGCCAACAAATGTTCTGGATGTAGGAAATTCGGGTACAACGATTCGAATTATGCCGGGTATTTTAGCAGGTCAAAACTTTTTTTCAGTGATGACCGGGGACGCGTCTATTAGAAGAAGACCGATGAAGCGTATCGTGGAGCCTCTTTATAAAATGGGGGGAACTATTTTGGGAAGAGATGACGGCCAATATCCCCCAATTGCAATTAGGGGCAATCCCCTTACTTCGATTGAATATAAAATGCCTGTTGCGAGCGCTCAGGTTAAAACGGCGCTTTTATTGGCAGGTTTACTGGCAGAAGGTACAACTGTAATTGAAGAACCGTTTAAATCACGCGACCATAGTGAACGGATGCTTCTAAGCCTGGGCGCAAATTTGGAGGTAGAAAAGGAAAAATACACAATCAACGGAAATAACGAACTTAACGCTGTTGACATTCAGGTTCCGGGTGATGTTTCATCCGCAGCTTTTTTTGTTGTTGGTGCTCTGATAACTAAGAAATCGCGACTTGTTTTGCCCAGAGTCGGCGTAAATCCGACCAGAAGTAAAATATTAGAAATTTTAAAAGAGATGGGGGCAAAAATACATCAAGTACATTCAAGTGCAGCTGCAGTTGAACCAGCTGCGGATATTGAAATAGAATCAAGCGAGCTCAGTTCATTTAGGATTACGGAAGACATTGTTCCTCTTGTAATAGATGAGTTGCCCATACTTGCAGTTGCGGCTACTCAGTCGGAAGGCCGGACAGTAATAGAAGGAGCCAGGGAATTAAGAATTAAAGAATCGGATAGAATTGCCGTAATATGTAGCGAGTTGACCAAGCTTGGAGCGGATATAAAAGAAAAACCTGATGGATTCGTTGTAAACGGTCCCACTAAGCTAAGGGCGAATAAGGTCGATAGTTACGGAGACCACCGACTAGCGATGGCCTTATCGATTGCGGCACTTGTAGCAGAAGGTACTACAACAGTTGCGAATGCGGATTGCGTAAGGGTTTCCTTTCCGGATTTCCTGGATGTTTTAAGGAAAGCGGCCGCCTAACAAATTTGTTAGGTTACCTCGTTTTAATCATACGCTGATAATATGCAATTATGGTAATATTTTCATAGAATTATGGTTATAAGAATGAGGGAAGATGATAATAGCTATTGATGGACCGGCTGCGTCGGGAAAAAGCACATTGGCAAGGGGAATTGCCAAAGTACTTAGTTTTACCTATCTTGATACCGGCGCGATGTATAGAGCTTTGACCTTAGATGTGATAGAAAAGCATTTGAATACTGGTAGTGAAGATAAAGTGGCCGCAATTGCCAGGGAAATAACCATTACTTTTGGCAAAGATGGAGATACAAATAGAGTTTTTCTTGGTAATAGGGATGTTACAGATGATATTAGAAGACCGGATGTTACCAAAATGGTTTCCTGGGTTTCTAAATTGACAGACGTTCGTAAAGCAATGGTGGAAAAGCAAAGAGAATATGCCAAGCAAAGCAATCTGGTAGTTGAAGGCAGGGACATCGGATCGGTTGTTTTTCCCAAAGCGGATATAAAGATATATCTAAATGCTTCCATAAACGAAAGAGCACATCGGCGGCAACTTGAATGGATAGAAAAAGGCCATCCGCGTTCTTTGGAAGATATTGTGGCTGACATTGAACGCAGAGACCGCATCGATAGTTCACGTGAAGATAGCCCGCTTATAAAATCACCTGATGCCATAGAGATCGATACAACTGCAAAGACAGCAGATCAATTGATCAGGGAGGTAGCCGACCTTGTCAGACAAAAACTCAGATTATAGTCTGCCGTATAGATTTGCCTTATTTCTCTGTAGAGGTTTTTTAAAAATGTTCTACCGGTTGTCTTCTTCAGGTTATGAGAATATACCAAAAAAAGGGCCAATTATTGTTGTCGCTAACCATGTCAGCTATTTGGATCCTCCTGCTTTAGCAGTTGGCTGCAGGAGAGAATTGTCTTTTATGGCAAAAGAAGAGTTGTTTAAATACCCTGTTCTAGGTACTGTTATAAAAATGTTGTCGGCTTTTCCGGTCGATAGAAAAAAGATTGATATCCGAGCATTTAGGATGTCGCTAAGATTTCTCAAACAGGGAAAGGCGGTAGCTCTTTTCCCGGAAGGAACGCGTCAGCGATTGGGTCATAAAAATTTGGGGGAACTACATACTGGAGCCGCTTATCTCGCGTTAAAAGCGGGTGTTCCTCTGATACCGGTAGGAATATCCGGAACGGATAGGGTAATGCCGGATGGGAAGCATCTGCCAAGACTGTCGAAGATATTCGTAAATATTGGTAAACCGATTAATCTGGATGATATGGATGTGAGTCAAGAAAATATTTCAAAGCTTACCGGCATAATTGAAAAGGAAATAGTAAAATTATTAATATAAATAATTACAGGGAATGAAGAGAATGATAATAGAAGTGGCGGAACATGCGGGATATTGTTACGGAGTTGAAAGAGCGCTAAAGATTACCCGTGAAGCGTCAGACGGTTCAGATCAACCCATATACACCCTGGGACCTATTATTCATAATCCTCAGGTGGTCGAATCCCTGGCCTCTCAAAACGTATACGCGATTTCAGATTTAAGTGAAATAGATAAAGGGACGTTGATTATTCGTTCACACGGAATTGACCCCCGTATCGTGAAAGAGGCAAAGAAGAAAAACATAAAAGTGGTAGACGCTACTTGCCCTTTTGTTAAAAAGGCGCAAAAAAGAGCATCGGAACTGGTGAAGGAAGGATATCAGTTATTAATAATAGGGGAAAGGAATCATCCCGAGGTAATCGGTATTTTAGCCCACGCCAATAATAAAGCGCTAATAGCCGAGGATGTAAAAGATGTAAAGTGTTTTCATTTATCGAAAAAAGTAGGCGTTGTCGTTCAAACGACACAGTTGGAAGAGAATTTAAGAGCAATTGTGTCGGAGCTTCTGCCCCGGATTGCTGAGTTGAAAGTATTTAATACTATATGTAACGCGACCCTGCAAAGACAATTAGCTGCCCAGGAAATTGCGGAAAAAGCGGATGTCGTTCTGGTGGTAGGAGGAAAGAATAGCGCAAACACAACTCATTTGGCGCAAATGTGTGAAAAGATTAATTCTAACACACATCATATCGAGGTAGCGTCGGAAATTGAGCCTTCATGGTTTTCCGGTGATTCCCGTGTTGGCGTTACCGCGGGAGCTTCAACCCCCGGGTGGATACTGGAAGAAGTTGTAAACAAACTGGAATCTTTTTAAAAACAATAAATAGCGGGTTATAAACATGAGTGCAGTTGTGTCAGACATATTGAAGAACAGTCTTGCTCAAAACGGGGGCATTAAAAAGGGAGACATTTTACTTAAAATCAATGATAGAACATTAAGAGATATTATTGATTATCAAATTATTGCTGAAGAACCACAGCTTAAACTATCAATAAAGCGCGGCAAGAAGACTAAAACTATAAATATTCTTAAGGACGAAGGGGAACCGGTTGGAATCAGGTTTGATTCCTCAATATTTAATACACTGCGGCACTGCCAAAACAAGTGCATATTTTGCTTTTTGGATCAGATGCCCAGGGGCTTAAGAAAAAGCCTTTATATAAAAGATGATGATTTCAGACTTTCTTTTCTTTACGGCAACTTCATAACCTTAACAAATTTAGATGACAAGGATATTAGGCGGATAATAGACCAGAGACTAAGCCCTCTTTATGTATCGCTTCATTCAACTGATACAAAGATACGTAAGACAATGTTACAGCCTAAGAATGATATGGCTTTGAAGCACTTGAAGGCGCTGGTTGGCGCGGGAATTGAAATAAATATACAAATTGTGCTTTGTCCCGGCATAAACGATGGCCCAAACTTAAGAGACACTCTGGAAGTACTTGATGCTGATTTTTCCGATGCAAGATCCATAGGAATAGTCCCTGTTGGACTGACTAAATACCGAGATTCTTTATATCCGTTGAGAAATTTTACGGCCAACGAATGCGAGCAGCTTATTCAGCAAATTTCGCCGATGCAAGAGAAATATGTGAAAGAAATGAATGGTTCCTGGATTTTCTTGTCGGACGAGTTTTATATTTCAGCTGGCGTCGCATTGCCGTCAGTGGATCATTATGAAGACTTTCCCCAGCTAGAAAATGGAATAGGTATCGCGGCAAAATTTTCACATGAAATTGAAGAAAATCTTCGTAGCTTTAAGGTTTGCAGGACCTTAGAAGAACAATATACTATTTTAACAGGAGTATTAGCAGCGCCATTATTAAAAAAAGAGTTTGGAAAGATACAGAAGAAAATAGGCGGAAATTTTAATGTAATCGGATTGCCGAATGATTATTTTGGAACCACTGTATCCGTAGCAGGGCTAATAACAGGGAAAGACATTATCAAGAACTTTAAGAAAGAAAAACCTGAAGGCACCCTTTTAATACCGGATGTTATGCTTAATTCGGATAATTTGTTTATTGATGATCTAAGTATCCAAGATATAGAAAACGAGCTTAATGTGTCGGTTCGAATAATGCCGGTTGAAGGTAAGGCCCTTCTGGAAAAAATATTGGATTTAGGAGAAAGATGATGAGTTTGCCTCTAATAGCTGTTGTTGGAAGACCCAATGTCGGTAAGTCGACATTTATTAATAGGGTTGCCACAACCAGCAAAACAATTGTAGATAAAATACCCGGTGTAACGCGTGATCGTAATTATATTGATTCCGACTGGGCCGGCAAGCATTTTACTTTGATCGATACCGGCGGATTTGATTTTGGCGATGATCAGCCATTTGCAAGTGAGATTACGGAGCAGGCAATAATGGCGGTTGAAGAGGCCGATGCAATTGTTTTTATGGTAGACGCGAAAAGCGGGCTCATGCCGGACGATGAAGATATTGCCAAAATCCTTAGGGAGTCAAATAAACCTGTACTGCTCACGATTAATAAAGTTGATAATCCACAGTGGGACGGCGACAAGCATGAGTATTATAAGCTAGGGTTAGGAGAGGCATTTGTAATATCATCACTTCATGGAATTGGAATCGGGGACCTACTGGACAACGCGGTAAAAAAACTGCCACAAGCCCAAGAGACGGCGGAAGAAAAAATCCTATCGGTGGCCATAATCGGCCGTCCGAATGTCGGAAAATCATCCGTTTTCAATAAAATTTTGGGTGAAAATAGAGTTATTGTAAGCGATATACCTGGTACAACCAGAGATTCAATTGATACAATAGTAGGGGTCGATGATAGAAAAATGCAATTCGTCGATACAGCCGGGCTAAGACGAAAAGGGAAGATAACCGAAAGCCCCGAGTATTATAGTTTGGTAAGAGCGCTTCGTTCAGTTGACCGTGCCGATATTGCTCTGCTGATAATAGATTCGTTCGAGGGCGCGACTGAGCAGGACCAGCGTATTGCCGAGATGGCGGAAAGTCGTGGCTGCGGAATAATAATCATTCTAAATAAGTGGGACTTAGTAAACGATGCCGATGAAAGGGAAAAATTGCTTTCGGAACTGGCATACAAGATGCGTTTTATTGAATATGCTCCGGTCTTAAAAGTATCCGCTTTAACCGGCAAAGGAATACAACGGGTATTCGATGCTATTACGGCTGTGGAATCCGAATATAAAAGAAGGATCTCGACTCCCCAGCTCAATAGGCTATTACTGGAATTGAAGGCAGATGGCTTCGCGCCAACCAAAAAAAGTAAAAAATTAAGGCTTTCGTATGCGACTCAGGTAGGAGTTGCTCCACCGACTTTTGTATTTTTTGTTAACCATCCCGATTTGGCTAAAAAGAACTATCATCGCTATATAAAAGGGAAACTAAGAGAAACATTCGGGTTCATCGGTTGCCCGATATTCTTAAGATTTAGAAGAAAGACCGGAGCGCATACGACAACAGATTAGAATTGAAGAGTTACTTATAAAAATAGAGGTGTATATGCTAACAGCTGTTTTAATTATAATTATTGCCTATCTTATCGGTTCAATTCCATCAGGGCTGATAATCGGTAAAATTGGATACGGAAAGGATATACGCGATTTTGGGAGCGGCAATCTTGGAGCAACCAACACATTCCGTGTTCTTGGAGTAGTACCGGGAAGCCTTGTTCTCATACTGGATGCCCTAAAAGGCATCTTGTCTATCGGCATTGCCAGCTATTTTTTTACTCAGACCCCTACCCTGATTCAAAATCCGCAGAATGTGGATTTTATGCATTCAACTGTTGTTGTTCTGTCCGGATTTGCGGCTATATGCGGGCATAATTGGTCGGTCTATTTAAAGTTTTCAGGAGGAAAAGGAGTGGCAACCGGCGCTGGTGTTTTAATTATGTTAGTGCCCAAGATTATCTTGATACTGCTTGTTATCTGGCTTGTCCTGGTGCTTGTCTTTCGATATGTATCTCTAGCATCTGTTTCAATGACCTTATTATTTCCGGTTTTAATGATCTACTATTATCCGGGAAACATTCCATACATTTTGTTCAGTCTTATAGCAGCATTTGCCGTCACCTTCCAACATAGATCAAATATAAGAAGATTGATTGAAGGTAAAGAGAACAGAGTTGGCGAAAAGGGCAATAAAGACAGGAGTGATTAACAGGTGAAAGTTGCTGTTTTGGGCGCGGGTAGTTGGGGCACTGCCATATCGCTACTATTGGCTAATAATGGTCTGGATGTATTTCTTTGGGCGCGAGATAGACAACTATCCATTGATATTGAAAGACATCATAGAAATACGAGGTATTTATCGGATATTTCCCTTCCGGAGTCCATAACGGCCACAAGTGATATTTCTTGCCTGGCAGACAATGTTGATGCGGTTGTGCTGGCTGTTCCATCGCATGCAATGCGTTCAATTATCAAGAACGCAAAGCCTTATTTACATGAAAGCATGCTATTTTTAAGTGTTACAAAAGGAATAGAAACGCAGACCATGGCAAGAATGAGCGAAGTAATTATTGATGAATTAGGAAAAGCATTTTCACAAAATATTGCTGTTCTATCAGGCCCTAATCATGCCGAAGAAGTCAGCAAAATGATTCCATCAGCAACTGTAGTGGCGGCGTATAGTGGGGAAGTTGCGAGAAGATTTCAGGATATTTTTATGACCCCGTATTTTCGGGTTTACACAAATAAAGACATAAACGGAGTTGAGCTATGCGGAGCGACAAAGAACGTCATAGCAATCGCTGCTGGTATTTCAGACGGCTTAGGTTATGGGGATAACACTAAGGCCTCGCTAATGACCAGAGGACTTGCTGAAATGACCAGATTGGGCGTTGTTTTGGGCGCAGAGCCCATTACCTTTTCCGGTCTTGCCGGAATTGGAGATTTGATAGCGACGTGCACAAGCCGTCACAGTAGAAATCGAGCGGTAGGCGAAAAATTAGGTAAGGGCAAGCCGCTATCGGAAATTCTTGAAGAATCGACAATGGTTGCTGAAGGCATACTAACGTCAAAGGCAATATTGGCTTTAGCTCAAAAAAGCGGAATAGAAGTGCCTATTACCAGAAATGTAGTTGAGGTCATGTATAATAACAAAGATCCGAAGGACAGTGTTCGGGACCTTATGATGAGAGGGGCAACGGACGAGGTCGCATCGGTATCCATGTTGCAAAAGAAGAGCGGCAAATAGAATATTACTTTATTTTGAAATGATAATAGAAGTAAAATATTACTCTTCATTTTCAATTGAATGGAGTTATAAGCTGGGATATAATAGGGCTTTGTAAATCAAAAATGATGCAGGCAATTTTCTTTTGGGTTTTTATCGGGGCGTAGCGCAGTTTGGTAGCGCAACGGGCTGGGGGTCCGTAGGTCGCTGGTTCAAATCCAGTCGCCCCGACCATTTAATGGTAAAAAGAAAAATTATCCGTTCGTCTATAAAGGTTAAAAATTGGGAGCAGAATATCGTTTACTGCTCTTTTTTTATGCTGATTATTGAATTCTATACCGCAATAAGCAGGACCGCTAACAATATAAATAAAACCGCTTAGGTAAAATATGGTACAATTAACCCAGGATATGTTGCATTTTGTGTATTAACGAGACTATGATTATATTAATTAAGTTTCGGGTTACCGGGATGTGAGGTCTTATTGGTTAGCATGTGTGCATAGAGCGTATTGAATAGCTCTTAAGCGCGTCATGGTCTTGAGGGGGATTATGATGCACACAAACGAGGTTCTTCCAATAACTATAAAAATGGGCAGCATAGCACTAGTTCCTTTGATTATAGTGCTAATCCCTATAGTTGGGGCACTGGTTGTTGCTCTTCTTAATAAGAGAACCAAAG